>Ga0160474_100003_pt1 | contig 785781 bp, 740 predicted proteins | sample HID1975K_E11MG_FD_108240 | JGI IMG/M metagenome (GOLD analysis project Ga0160474, IMG submission 108240) | Enriched soil microbial communities from UW Madison campus, WI, USA - HID1975K_E11 MG | ecosystem: Environmental > Terrestrial > Soil > Unclassified | place: USA: Madison, Wisconsin...
GCTGCTCACCGGCCATGCCACCCCGGAGGTGTCCAACGTGTCGACCCCGGAGGCGGAGGCGATCGTCGCGCACGTGCAGGTCACGGTGCCGGTGCTCACCGCGCTCGGGGCCCATAACGCCCCAGCGGAACTGACCGGGCATGCCCCGATCGACACGGCCACCGCGGTGCGGCTGGCGGCGACGGCGCCGGGCTGGGACCGCGTGCTCACCCATCCGGTCACCGGGACCGTGCTCGCGGTCGACCGGTATCGGCCATCGGATCAGCTGAAACGAACACTCCGGGTCCGGGATGAACACTGCCGGTTCCCCGGATGCCGGATCCCGGTCCGCAGATGCGACATCGATCACACCACCGCCCGCGAACACGACGGGCCCACGGAGGTCACGAACCTCGCGCACCTGTGCCGACGCCATCACACCCTGAAGCACCACTCCGCGTGGCGCGTGCGACAAACCCCCGACGGGATCCTGCACTGGACCAGCCCCACCGGACGGCACTACCCCGACCGGCCCACCCGCACCCTGGTGTTCACGCCCGATGCCGAAGAGGAGACGCACCTCGACGGCGGCGAGGGTCCCGAGCCATCGAGCGCGATGCCGTTCTGAGCGCCGCGCTGAGGCCGCGTGGCTCACTGCAAACGCATAGCCGGCACCGAGCCTGCTGCTGTGTCGTCGCCGCTAGCGTTGTCCATGCCCCCGGATCTGCCGGATGGGGCACGACAGAAGGAGGACCAGTCATGATCCGCACCACCGCCGTTCCCCGCCAGCTGCGCGTCGGCGCCGCCGCGGCATCCGTTCTGGGCATCGCCGTGCTCGCCGGCTGTGCCGGGACCACGACCTCGACCGACGACGCCGGCAGCGGCACGTCGAGCACCGACCAGGCGGTCGACACCACCGACACCGGCTCCTCGAGCGGCTCGGCGACCTACACCGACGGCACCTACTCCGCCGACGGGTCGTACGCGACCCCCGAGTCGGTGGAGACCATCAGTGTCACCGTCACGCTCGCCGACGACATCATCACCGCCGTCGAGGTCACGGGGAACCCGACCAAGAGCGAGTCCGAGCAGTACCAGTCGCAGTTCATCGGCGGCATCCAGGACGCGGTGGTCGGGCAGGACATCGATGAGATCTCCGTCTCGCGGGTTGCGGGCTCGTCCCTCACCAGCGGCGGATTCAACGAAGCGATCGACGCGATCAAGGCCGAAGCGGCCGCCTGATGGCCGTGGTGGCCGACGCGCGGTGGACCTTCTCCGCGATCGGCACCGCATGGCAGATCCAGACGGCGACGCCCCTGCCCCCGGGGGTCCGGCGCTCCGTCACCGAGCTCATCGACGCGTTCGATCGCGACTGGTCCCGCTTCCGCGCGGACTCGCTCGTCACCGCGCTCGCGGCCGGCGGTGCCGCGGTGACCTCGCCCCCCGATACAGCGGCGATGCTCGACGCCTACGTCGAGCTGTCCGCGGTGACCGCCGGCGCCGTCAACCCGCTCGTGGGCGATGCGCTCGCGCGGCGCGGATACGACGCCGATTACGGCTTCGTCGACCACGGCCCGGGACCTTCGCCGCAGGACTGGACCACGCAGCTGGACTGGTCCGGCGGAAGGCTGGCCATGTCGACACCGGCGATGATCGACGTGGGGGCGCTCGGCAAGGGGCGCCTCGTCGACCGCGTCCTCGCCGAGATCGCGCCCTGGGTGGACGGCCGCATCGTCGTCGACGCCAGCGGCGACCTCGCCGTCCGCGGCGGGCCTGAGCGGGTGGGCCTCGAGCATCCCTACGACCCGCGCCGGGCGATCGGCGTGTGGGAGGTGACCGATGCCGCCCTCTGCGCGTCGGCGACCAACCGTCGCGCCTGGGGCGACGGCCTGCACCACGTGCTCGATGCCCGCACCGGGCAGCCGGTGCGCACCATCGCGGCGACCTGGGCGCTGGCCGCAGACGCGATGACCGCCGACGCCGTGGCCACCGCGCTGTTCTTCGACGGCGGACCCGAGCTGGCCCACCGCTGGGACGTGCAGTGGGTTCGAATGACCACAGACGGCCGCGTGGAGTGGTCGCCGAACTGTAAGGCAGAGTTGTTCTCGTGATCTCCTCCCTCACCGCCCTGTGGACCCGCCTCTACGGCCTCGTCGGTCGCGTGTCGATGTACCGCCTCGTCGTGCTCTCGCTCGTCGCCCTGGCCGGGATCGCCGTCGTCCTCTCGTTCTTCGGCGTGCTCGCGCCGACGGCGGGGGAACTGCTGGCCGCCTGGGCCGTCATCGGCGCCGCGTGTGCGGCCACCGATGCGCTCGCCCACCGCGTGCTCGGCAAGGCGTGGCGCTGGGAGTCCACGCTCATCACCGCCCTGATCCTGCTGTTCGTGCTGCGGCCCACGCTCGACCCGCTCGGGCTCGTCGGCCTCGCGATCGCGGGTGTCGTGGCCTCCGCGTCGAAGTACGTGCTCGCCTGGCAGGGCCGCCACATCTTCAACCCCGCCGCCGTCGGCGCCGCCTTCCTCACGGTGCTCAGCGTCTGGTTCCCCGACCTCGGCTCCTCGGCGTGGTGGGTCGGCTCGCCCTACCTCGCCGCGCCGGTCATCGTCGCCGGGCTGATCGTGCTGCTGCGCACCGAGAAGGTGCGCGTGATCCTCGTCTTCCTCGTCATCGCCGTCGCCGTCGGATTCGTCCGCACCGTCAGTCAGTATCAGAGCGCGGGGCTCGAGTTCGACGCGAGCACGGTGTTCTGGCAGCTGCTGTGGTCCTCGCCGTTCCTCTTCCTCGGCGCGTTCATGCTGTCCGAGCCGCTGACCCTTCCGCCCCGCCGCTGGCAGCAGTTCGCCGTGGCCGCCGTGGTGGGAGTGCTGGCCGGGTGGCCGATCGACCTCGGCGCCGTGAGCCTCGGCCAGGAGCGGGCTCTGCTGGTCGGCAACCTTCTCGCGTTCGCCTTCGCGTTCCGCTCCGCCGTGCGCCTCACCCTGGTGGAGCGCGTCGCCCTCACGCCCACCGTGCGCGAGCTCGTCTTCCGCGCCCGGCGCGGTTTCCGGTTCGCGGCCGGCCAGTATCTCGAGCTCGAGGTCGCCCATGCCAAGCCCGATGCCCGCGGAACGCGGCGCGAGTTCAGCATCGTCTCGGCGCCCGAAGAGCTGCCGACGGTCCGCATCGCGCTGCGCGAAGGCTCCCAATCGACCTACAAGAAGGCGCTGGCCCTCGTCGAGCCCGGACAGTCCCTCCCTGTGACCGGCGTCTGGGGCGACTTCGTGCTCCCCGCCAAGCCGTCCAGCCCCGTGCTCATGGTGGCCGCCGGCATCGGCGTCACGCCGTTCGTCTCACAGCTGCGGCACCTGCGGATGGCCCGCGAAGACCGCGACGTGGTGTTCGTCTACGTGGCATCGGGGAGCGAGGAACTGGCGTTCCGCTCCGAGCTGGAGGACTCCGGCGTGCCCGTGATCGTCTTCACGCGCGATCAGCCGAACGCGATGCCCGCTCACTGGCGATGGGCGCGCGGCGTGCGGCTCGACGCCGAGGGGCTGCTGCAGGTCGTGCCCGACATCGCCACCCGGCACGCCTACATCTCCGGCCCGCCCGGACTCATCGCCGAGCTCGCTCCCGCGCTCGACAAGGCTCGTTCGATCACCACGGACGCCTTCTCGGGATACTGATCCGATCCGCCGGACGCGCCGGCGTCAGGCGGGACCGCGGCTCAGGTGAGGTCTGCGGCTCAGGTGAGTCCGCGGCCCGGGCGGGACCGCGGCTCGGGCGGGACCGCGGCTCGGGCAGGGTCTGCAGTTCAGGCGGACCCGCGGTTCAGGCGGGGTCTGCGGGGCGTGCCGGGAGCCGCACCTCGAACGTCGTCGACCCCGGCCGGCTGTCCACGGCGATCGTGCCGTGGTGGGCCGAGACGATCGCCTTCGCGATCGACAGTCCGAGGCCTGTGCCGCCGGTCTGACGGGCGCGCGAGGAGTCGGCGCGGGCGAACCTCTCGAACAGCTCATCGGCGACCGCCGGATCGATGCCCGGGCCGTCGTCGTGCACGCGCAGCACGGCGTCGCCGCCGTCGAGCGTGACCGACGCGGTCACCTGGGTGCCCGCCGGCGTGTGCACGCGGGCGTTGGCGAGGAGGTTCGCCACGACCTGGTGCAGACGCGCGCCGTCGCCGGCGACCACCACCGGCTCCTCGCCCACGTCGACCCGCCAGTCGTGGTCGGGGCCAGCGACCTGCGCGTCCGCGGCGGCATCGATCGCGATGCGCGTGAGATCGACAGCGCCGTAGACGAGCTCCTTGCCCTCGTCGAGTCGCGCCAGGAGCAGCAGGTCCTCGACGAGGGTGGTCATCCGCAGCGACGCCGCCTGGATGCGCTCCAGCCCCTGCTCGGACTGCTCGGCTGCCGCCTGACGCTGATCGTCGGTGGGGTGCTCTCGCTGCAGCGACCGCAGCGACAGCTCCGAGTAGCCGCGGATGGCGGCGAGCGGGGTGCGGAGTTCGTGGCTCGCGTCGGCGACGAACGCCCGCATGCGCTCCTCGTTGCGCTGCCGGGCCGACAGGGACGTGTCGACATGGTCGAGCAGCGTGTTCAGCGCGGCGCCGACGCGACCGATCTCGTCGGAGTCGTCCGCCTCGGCGGCGGGAACGCGCTCCGTGATGCTCACGTCGCCCGAGTCCAGCGGCTGGGAGGCGACGCGCGCCGCCGTGTCGGCCACGACGCGCAGCGGCTTCAGCGCCTGCTGGATGACCACGGCGATGACCGCCGCGAGCACGAGGAGGCCGCCGAGGGTGAGGAGGGTCACCGTCGTCAGGATCTGCGCGATCGTCGAGGCGAGCTCCGACGTCGGCATCCCCACCGCGATCGATCCGCCCGAGACGGTTCCCTGCACGCGGATCCGGTAGTCGCCGGCGCCGGCGACGGTGGCGTCGCCCCAGCCCAGGCGGTCCAGTGACTGGAAGCTCCCGATCACGCCGCGCACCTCGTCGTCGGAGAGGGCGACGGCGACCTCGTCATCGCTGACATAGGCGCCCGAGGTCCCGGAGAGATTGCTCACGATGAGCAGGGTGCCGACCTCCTGGCGGCCCTCGTTGAGGATGTCCGCGGCGCTGCCCGTGGGGGCGAGATGCATGCGCTCCGCCGCCGAGGTCACCTGCGCGTCGAGGTTCTCGACCATGATCGAGCGCAGGATCGTGCCCGTGGCGAAGCCGATCGCGACGAGGATCAGCGCGACGAGCGAGACGACGGCGACGATGAGGCGCGTCTGCAGGCTCCAGCGGTGACGGGGGTTCCGGGGGAGCGCGTCGGGGGCGGCGCTCATCACTGCGGGGCTTTGATCATGTAGCCCACGCCGCGGACGGTGTGGATGAGGGGCTCGCGGCCCGCGTCGATCTTCTTCCGCAGGTACGAGATGTAGAGCTCCACGACGCTGGAACGGCCGCCGAAGTCGTAGTTCCACACGCGGTCGAGGATCTGGGCCTTGGAGACCACGCGACGCTGGTTGCGCATGAGGAAGCGGAGCAGCTCGAACTCGGTGGCGGTCAGCTCTATCTGCGCGTCGCCGCGCTCCACCTCGTGCGAGTCCTCGTTCAGCGTGAGATCCCCGACGCGCAGGATCGGGTCGGCGCCGCCCGCCGTCGCGCTCCCGGCGCGGCGCATGAGTCCCCGCAGCCGCGCGACGACCTCCTCGAGACTGAAAGGCTTGGTGACGTAGTCGTCGCCGCCGGCGGTCAGCCCCGCGACGCGATCGGCGACGGCGTCCTTCGCGGTCAGGAACAGCACCGGCACGTCGTTGCCGCCGTGGCGGAGGCGCTGCAGCACCGACATGCCGTCGAGGTCGGGCATCATGATGTCGAGCACGAGCGCGTCGGGGTCGAACTCGCGCGTGACCGTGAGGGCGTCGTACCCGGAGCCGGCGGTGCGCACCTCCCAGCCCTCCATGCGCAGAGCCATGGAGAGCAGATCGGTGAGCATCTGCTCGTCGTCGACGACGAGCACACGCAGCGGGGAGCCGTCGGGGCGGCGGAGGGCGGGTGCGGCGGCAGGAGCGGTCATGGCTCCATTGTGTCCCTCCGGCTATGCGGTTCCTATGGGATGACCTATGCGTCCTCTGTGAAACCGGCATCCGCGTCCGCGCGGCGTTCATAGCGTTCCCATACGCGCTGCTGGACCCACGCAGAGGCGTTCTCCCTAGCGTCGGGGTGCCGGACATCGATGCCGGTGCGGTCACGGAGAGAGGGCCGCCGAGAAGGAGACCCATGTACTGGACGTACCTGCGCCGCGAGCTGTCCGGGCGCAAGAAGCAGACCACCATCGTCGCGACGGGCCTCGCCATCGCGATCGCGCTCGTCATCATCGTCAATGCGCTGTCGGCCGGCGTCCGCGACGCCCAGGCCCAGGCGCTCGAGTCGGTCTACGGCGTCGGCACCGACCTCACGGTCTCCGGTGCGCAGGCCGAACCGGGCGAGGGCGGCGGGCGGGGCGGTCCGCAGTTCGACTTCGACGACGACGAGGGGACGACGGCGGACGACGGGACGACGAATCTCAGCCAGTCGCGCCTCATGACCGACTTCCTCCGCGGGACCATCGAAGCCTCCACGCTCGACACCGTGTCCGGCATCGACGGCGTGGCGGCCGCCTCGGGCGCCCTGAGCCTCACCAACACCACGTTCGACGGCGAGCTGCCGCAGCGGCCGGACGCGACCACGGACGACACCGCCGAGGGCGGGCAGGCGCAGCCGATGCCCGACGACGGCGACGGCGGGGGAATGGGCGGCTTCGGCGGCGGATCCTTCTCCGTGGACTCCTTCACCGTGCTGGGCGTCGAGGCCGCCGACACCGCCGTGGGTCCGCTCTCGGCCGTCGAGGTCACCGAGGGCCGTGCCCTCGCCGACGCCGACGCCGGCGCGTACGTCGCCGTCCTCGACGCGTCCTATGCGACGAGCGCCGACCTCGCCGTCGGCGACACCCTCGACGTCGGCGGCACCGCCTTCGAGATCGTCGGAGTCGTCTCGTCCACCTCGTCGGAGGCCGACACCGCCGCCAACGTGTACATCCCGCTCGACGTCGCCCAGGACCTCTCCGGCGCCGGGGACGTCGTGTCGACGGTCTACGTGCAGGCGGCCTCCAGTGACCAGATCTCCGCCGTCCAGGCAGCGCTCGAGGAGGCACTGCCCGATGTTACGGTCAGCTCGCAGTCCGACCTCGCCTCCGACGTCTCCGGGTCGCTCGCGAGCGCCTCCTCGCTCATCACGAGCCTTGGCACGTGGCTGTCGGTCATCGTGCTGGCCGTGGCCGTGGCCCTGGCGATCCTGTTCACCATCTCGGGGATCTCGCGCCGGACGCGCGAGATCGGAACGCTGAAGGCCATCGGATGGTCCAACCGCCGCGTGGTCGGCCAGGTCGCCGGGGAGTCGGTCGTGCAGGCCCTCATCGGGGGCGCCATCGGCGTCGTGCTGGGGCTCGCCGGGGTCCTCGCGATCACTCTGATCTCGCCGACGATCTCGTCGGCACCCGCGGCGGAGAGCACGTTCGGCCCCGGTGGATCGGGCGGCATGGGGGGCATGGGCGGCTTCGGTGCGCAGCTCGGTCAGACCTCCGCGGACATCGTCCTGAGCGCCCCGCTGTCGGTGGGCATCGTCGTGCTGGCCCTGCTCCTGGCCGTCGCCGGCGGACTCGTCGCCGGCGCCTTCGGAGGCTGGCGCGCCGCGCGTCTGAGCCCCGCTGAGGCGCTCCGCGCGGTCGCCTAGGACGACCGCGTCACTCCGGCCATCCCCACCCGCCCTGCCCACCCTTCCGACACAGGAGACACGACATGACCATCATCGAACAGAGCCCGGCCGAACCCGCCGCGACGCCGGACGTGCCCGCCTACCGGCTGGCCGGCGTGACGAAGACGTACTCCCAGAAGGGCCGCGTCGTGCAGGCCCTGAAGGGGGTCGATCTCGAGATCGCCCCCGGCGAGTTCGTCACGATCCAGGGACCGACCGGGGGCGGCAAATCGACGCTGCTGCAGCTGCTCGGAGCGCTGGACACCCCCACCGCGGGTCACGTGATGATCGGAGACACCGACCTCGCCCAGGCGTCGGCGACCGACCTCGAACACGTCCGGGCGCGGGAGATCGGCTTCGTCTTCCAGGCGTTCAACCTCATCCCCACCCTCACCGCGGCGGAGAACGTCGATATGGGGCTGGAGCCTCTCGGGCTGGGCAGCGCCGAACGTGCGGCCCGCGTGACCGACGCTCTGGAGCGGGTCGGGCTCGCCGAGCGTGCCGACCACCGGCCGGGCGAGCTGTCCGGCGGTCAGCAGCAGCGGGTGGCGATCGCCCGCGCCATCGCGAAGCGGCCGCGTGTCCTCCTCGCCGACGAGCCGACCGGCAACCTCGACGAGTCGATGCGCGATGACATCCTCGCGGTGCTCGAACAGCTCAACGCGGACGGTCTGACCCTGATCGTCGTCACCCACGACTCGGCGGTAGCCCGCCGCGCGGGGCGCCGGCTGCGGCTGGACAAGGGCACGGTCCGCGACATCACACGCTGACCGCGGGCGGATCTGTTGTCAGCGCCGCGGGCGAGAAGGCGACAGCAGGAACGCGAGCAGGAGCATGAGGAGCATGCCCAGCACGGCGCCCAGGGTGTTGGAGACGAGATCGCGGACGTCGGCGACGCGCGCGTCGAGGAACAGCGCCTGGGCGAGCTCGATCGCGCCGCTCGCCACCAGCCCCAGCACGGGGGCGGTCCACCAGCCCCGCACGCCGAACCACAGCACCGCGAAGATGCCGAGCGGTACGAACATCGCCACGTTGGCGGCGAACTCGACGCGGTCGAACGTGATCCAGGCGGTCGACTCGCGCTGCGCGAACCACGCGAGCAGCCGGTCGAGCGCCGCCGCGATGTCGGAGCCGTAGGGGCGGGCGCGCAGCGTCATCCACGCCACCGCCCACAGGTACAGCCCGGAGAGGATCGCGAGCACCACGCGGGCAGCCGCGCGATGCACCCGCAGCGCCGCCGACTCCTCGGTCGGAGTCGTCACGCCCGCGGTCAGTGGGTGTCCTCGGCCTCGACCTCGGTCCGGTCTCCCGACCACAGCGTGTGGAAGGTGCCGGCCCGGTCGGTGCGGCGGTAGGTGTGGGCGCCGAAGAAGTCGCGCTGACCCTGGATCAGGGCCGCCGGAAGGCGGTCGGCCCGCAGCCCGTCGTAGTAGGCCAGCGACGACGAGAACGCGGGGGCGGGGATGCCGGCGCCGGCGGCGACCTGCACGATCTCGCGCCACGCGTCCTGCGCACGGCCCAAGGCCTCGACGAAGTAGGGCGCGGTGAGCAGCACGGGGAGCTCGGGCGCCGCGTCGTACGCGTCGGCGATGCGGTTGAGGAACTGCGCGCGGATGATGCAGCCGCCGCGCCAGATCTTGCTGATCGCACCGAGGTCGATGTTCCAGCCGTACTGCGCCGCGCCGGCGCGGATCTCGTCGAAGCCCTGCGAATAGGCGACGATCTTCGACGCGTACAGCGCCAGGCGCACCTGCTCGACGAACGCGTCCGTGTCGGCGACGGCGAAGCCGCCGGTCCCCGAGCCGTCGCCGGTCCCCGAGCCGTCCACGGTCCCCGAGCCGTCGCCGGTCCCCGAGCTTGTCGAGGGGCCGGGCAGCGCGCCGGACACGTCGCGCTGTTCGCGGTGGCTCGACAGCGAGCGGGCGAACGTCGCCTCCGCGATGCCGGAGACCGGCACGCCGAGGTCGAGGGCGGTCTGCACCGTCCAGGCGCCCGTGCCCTTCGCGCCGGCCTCGTCGACGATGACGTCCACGAGCGGACGCCCGGTGGCCGCGTCGGTCTGGCGCAGCACCTCGGCGGTGATCTCGATCAGGTAGGACTCGAGCTCGCCGCGGTTCCACTCGGCGAAGATGTCGGCGATCTCGGCGGGCGACTTGCCGGTACCCCGGCGGATCAGGTCGTACGCCTCCGCGATCAGCTGCATGTCGGCGTACTCGATGCCGTTGTGCACCATCTTGACGAAGTGCCCGGCGCCGTCGTGGCCGACGTGGGTGACGCACGGCTCGCCCTCGGCGACCGCGGCGATCGACGTGAGGATCGGGCCCAGGGTGACCCACGCCTCGTCGGGTCCGCCCGGCATCAGCGAGGGGCCGTTCAGGGCTCCCTCCTCGCCGCCGGAGACCCCCATGCCCACGAAGTTGAATCCGCGCTCGCGCACGGTCTTCTCGCGTCGGATCGTGTCGGTGAACAGCGAGTTCCCGCCGTCGATGATGATGTCGCCCGGCTCGAACACGGCCATGAGGGAGTCGATGACGGCGTCGGTCGGGCCGCCGGCCTTCACCATGATGATCGCCGTCCGCGGCTTCTGGAGCGACGCGGCGAACTCCTCGTAGGAGAACGCCGGGACGAACTCGGCCTCGGGATGCTCGGCGATCAGCTCGTCGGTCTTGGAGCGGCTCCGGTTGAACACGGCGACGGTGTTGCCCTCGCGGGAGGCGAGGTTGCGCGCGAGGTTGGACCCCATGACGGCGAGTCCCACGACTCCGATGTTGGCTGCAGGCGGGACCGCGACGGCTTCTGACACAGAGAACTCCTCGGAGAAACGGGGGAGGGGAATCACCTCCCAGCGTAGTCCGCCCCGGCGTGTGGCGTCGCCGGGTGACGTTCCCGGCGCACCGCCCCGCGTAATGTCTGAGTCGACGGACGACGAGCGGGTGGGAGCGGGATCGTGACGAGGATCGTGGTCATGGGGCCGAGCGGCTCGGGAAAGTCGCTGGTCGGTGCGGCGCTGGCGGCGCGGCTGGGCGCACGATTCGTCGACGGCGACGATCTGCATCCCCGCAGCAACGTCGCCAAGATGGCCGCGGGCACGCCGCTGGACGACGAGGATCGCGCGCCGTGGCTCGATGCCGTCGCGCTCGTGCTGTCGCGTCAGGCGCCTGTGGTGGTCGCATGCTCCGCGCTGCGTCGTGCGTACCGCGACCGCATCCGGGCGACGACCGCCGATGCCTGGTTCGTCGAGCTCGTGGTGCCGCAGACCGAGCTCCGACAGCGGGTCTCGCGGCGGGACCACTTCATGCCCGCGACCCTGCTGGACTCGCAGCTGGCGACGCTGGAGCCGCTCGCGACCGACGAGGCGGGCGCCCGGGTGGCCAACGACGCCGATCTCGAGTCGGTGGTGCGGCGGATCGCCGCCGTGCGGGAGGCTCAGTCCTTGCGGTAGCCGGAGCGACCGAGCGACCACAGTGCGCCGACGGCGCCGAGGGTCGCGCCGACCGCCATGACGCCGATCAGCCACAGGAGAGCGTGCGACATCCAGCCGTAGTCCATGAGTCCTCCTCGGTCGGCGCGGGTCGGTGCAGGCGCGTCACCATCGTAGCGGGGGCGCTGGTAGACTCGGGACGTACTTCGGCGAGGGATGCTCCGGCATCCGTGATCGACGCGGTGAATCGGCTCAGAGATTCTGCCTGACGGCTGTCCTGTGGCTTTCCTCACGCGCGGGCGTTCGAGTCGAATCCACCAGACCCCAGATCAGGGCCCGCGAACAGAGAAAGCGGCCCACAAGGAGAATCACCATGTCGACTGAGACCGACACCAAGGTCATCGCCGAGACCCGCGAGAACTTCGGCAAGGGCTTCGCCCGCCGCCTGCGCGCCGCCGGCAAGATCCCCGCCGTCATCTACGGCCACGGCACCACGCCCCTCCACGTCGCGCTGCCCGGCCACCAGGTCGCGCTCCTCGTGCGTCGCGCCAACGTCGTCCTCGAGCTCCAGGTCGACGGCAAGGAGCAGCTCACGCTGGTCAAGGACGTCCAGAAGGACCCCGTGCACCAGATCATCGAGCACATCGACCTCCTCGTCGTGAAGAAGGGCGAGAAGGTCCAGGTCGACATCCCCGTGCTGGTCGAGGGCGAGCCCTTCCCGGGCACGATCGTCAACCTCGACAACACGACCGTCTCGCTCGAGGTCGAGGCCACCCACATCCCCGAGCACGTCGTCGTCAACGTCGAGGGCCTCGAGGACGGCACGCACATCACCGCGGCCGACCTGACGCTGCCCCAGGGCGCCACGCTGATCACCGACCCCGAGACCCTCGTGGTCGCGATCTCGGTGCCCGCGGCGACGATCGCCGAGGCCGACGAGATCGAGGCGGCCGACGAGGCCGTCGCCGAGGAGCAGGCGGAGGCGGCCGAAGAGGCCGAGTGACCGTACCCCTCGACGCCCGTCGCCGCCGATACTGGTGGCGGCGGGCGTCGTCGTCGGAAGGGACCCCCATGGCAGAGAGCTGGCTGGTCGTCGGGCTGGGCAATCCCGGCCCGCGCTACGAGGCGACCCGGCACAACGTCGGGCAGATGGTCGTCGCCGAGCTCGCGGCCCGCCGGGCCGAGACGCTTCGTGCGCACAAGGCGAATGCGCGCGTGGCCGAGTCGTGGCTGCGTCCCGGCGGACCCAAGCTGGTGCTGGCGACGCCGAACTCCTTCATGAACGTCTCGGGCGGGCCGGTGTCGTCGCTGGCGAGGTTCTACGACGTGCCGGCCGAACGCGTGGTCATCGTCCACGACGAGCTCGACATCCCCTTCGACACGGTCAAGCTCAAGATCGGTGGCGGCCACGGCGGTCACAACGGCGTGCGCGACGTGGCGAGGGCGCTGGGCACCGCGGACTTCCCGCGGGTGCGGGTGGGAATCGGGCGCCCGCCGGGACGCCAGGATCCCGCGGACTGGGTGCTCGACCCGTTCTCGTCGAGCGAGCGCGCCGCCCTGCCGATCCTCATCGGCGATGCGGCAGACGCCGTGGAGACGCTCGTCGGCGAGGGACTGCTCGCCGCGCAGCAGCGGTGGCACGCACCGCGAGGCTGAGCCGACTGGCGGAAGAGACTGCGCGGCTGGGCTGAGCGGCTGATCAGGGGCGGACGGCGAGGAGCTCGCCGCGCGTGACCGGCGCGGTCAGCGCGCTCACCGCGTCGGCGAACGGCACCGTGCGTCCGATCAGGCCGGAGAACAGGCCGTGGTCGGCGCGCTCGAGGAACCGCACGGCCTCGAGGAGGTGCTCGGGGCGGTACCCGCCCACGCCACGCACCGTGAGTCCGCGCTCGATCAGCGCGGCGGCGGGCACGGTGCCGGATGCGCCGTCCGCGCCTCCGGCGAGGACGACCACCGCACCCATGCCGGCGCCGGCGACGGCATCGGCCACGGACTCCGGCGTCCCCGCGAACTCGAGGGCGATCCGGTAGCCGGATGGCGCGCGGCCCGGCCGGTGGGTCGACTCCGCACCGAAGGAGGTCGCGAGCGCGCGACGCTGCGGCTCCGCGTCGACGGCGACCACGTGCGCACCGCGGGAGGCCGCCATCGCGATCGCGGTCAGTCCGATGGCGTCGCAGCCCGAGACGAGCACGGTCTCGCCGGCGAGCGTTCGGACCCGCGCTGCCGCATCGAGCGTCGCCGCCGCGCTGGCGCTCGCGCACGCGACCGGGGCGAACACCTCGGCGGGGATCCAGTCGCGTGCGCGCACGATGGCCGTGCGGGCGACGAGGTGGACGTGGGTCGCGAGCCCACCCGAGAGCTCCCACCCGCGACGCACCCGTTCGTGTCCGTACCGGCGCTGATCGAGACAGGACCCGGCGTCGCCGCCCCGGCACATCTCGCAGGCGCCGCAATCGACCGTGACAGCCCACACGATGCGGTCGCCGATGCTCAGGGGTACCCCGTCGACGGTGGCCGCGGGGGAGCCGGGGCCGCACGCGACGACGCGTCCGACCTGAGCGTGTCCGAGCACCTGCGCCCCCGGGGCGGAGCGCACGCCGAGGGCGGTGCGCAAGTCGCGCTCGCACACGGTCGCCAGCTCGACCTCGACGAGGAGCTCGCCCGGCCGGAGCGTGACCTCGGTCACGGCGATCCGCTGCAGCGGCAGGTCGGCACCGAGGAAGGCGATGGCCTCCGCGGCCGGCTCGAGGTGCACGCGGATCCCGGTCGGTGTCTCCACCGTCGTCCTCCGGTGCGTCGTCACACCGCCCATGTTCCGCGCCTCTCGATCCCGCCCCGCAGGTGCGGGAGGACGCCACGTTAGGCAGGCCGTGTGACGGGCGAGTGAACGCGGAGCGGATGCCCGGTGTCATGCGCCCGACCGGTCGGCGTGTCAGGGGTCCGCTCTAGACTGGAGGGATGACAGTTGCCGGGATCGTGCGCGCCCTCGTGCAGTCGGAGCCGTTCGCCGCGGTGCTCCGCGGGAGCCGCACCGACACCGACTTCTCGCTCGTCACCGGTCTCGACGCTCCCCTCCTCGCCGCCCTGGTGGCCGCCCGCGCGACCGGGGGAGAGGCGGGCTCCCCGCCGTCGATGCTGGTCATGGCCCCCACCGGTCGGCGAGCCGAGAGCGTCGGGGCGGCCCTGGAGTGCCTGCTCCCGGGCGCGACGGTGCTCCACTTCCCGGCCTGGGAGACCCTGCCGCACGAGCGGCTGAGCCCGAGCCCCGAGACCGTGGGGCGGCGCCTCGAGGTGCTCCGCCGCGCCCACGCGTGGGACGGATCCTCGCCGCTCGTCGTCGTCGCCTCCGTCCGGGCGGCTCTTCAGCCGATCGCCTCGGGCCTCACCGAGGCGGGCGCGGTGGAGCTCGTTGCGGGACAGCGCGGCCACGAGCGCGACGACGTCGTGCGGCGCCTCGTCGAACTCGCCTATCAGCGCGTCGACATGGTGTCCCGCCGCGGGGAGTTCGCCGTTCGCGGCGGGATCCTCGACGTCTTCCCGCCGGTGGCCGACCACCCGCTGCGCGTGGAGTTCTTCGGCGACGAGGTCGAGCAGATCCGCGCCTTCTCGGTGGCCGACCAGCGCTCCCTCCCCGGCGCGGTGGAGTCGGTCACCCTCATCCCGAGCCGAGAGCTGCTGCTGACGGAGGGGGTGCGGGAGCGCGCCGCGGCGCTGCGCGATCGCTTCCCGGGGCTGCGCGGCATGCTCGAGAAGATGAGCGAGGGCATCCCGACCGAGGGCATGGAGTCCTTGCTGCCGGTGGTCGCCGACGCGGTCGTCCCGCTCATGGACTACCTTCCGCGGGGCACGGCCGCCGCCCTCCTCGATCCCGAACGCTCCGTCACGCGCGCCATCACGCTGGGCGAGACCAACCAGGAGTTCCTCGAGGCCGCGTGGAGCGCGGCGACGGCGGGCGCCGACACGCCGGTCGATCTCGGCGCCGGCGACTTCCTGACCCTGCCCGAGCTCCGCGAGTCCGCTCGCGATCGCGGCGGCGTGTGGTGGACCCTCAGCGGATTCGACTCGGGCGATGCGGATGCCGAGGCCGAGGGTCTCGTCGAGTCCTCCGGCGCCGTGCGGATCGCCGCCGCACCGGTGCCGTCGTTCCACGGCAACGTGGACGGTGCGACGGGTCACGTCGCCCAGCTCGTGGCCGACGGCTGGCGCGTGGTGATCGCGTCGGGCGGAACGGGCCTGGTCGATCGCGCCCGCGACGTGCTGGCGGAGCGGGGTATTCCGGCGCGGACCGTGGACGGCCTGGCCGACGCGCCCGAGGCCGGGATGGCGACGGCGGTCGTGGCGACCCTCGAGGCGGGGTTCCAGGACCCGGCTGCGCGGCTGGCCGTGCTCACCGAGAGCGAGTTCTACGGCCGCACCATCGGCGCCGACTCGCGCGTGGTCAAGAAGCTCGCCTCCCGCCGGCGCAACGTCGTCGATCCCCTGCAGCTCAAGCCCGGCGACGTCGTCGTCCACACCACCCACGGCATCGGCCGCTTCGTGGAGCTGGTGCAGCGGGAGGTGTCGACGGGCGGGCGCAACGCCGTGAAGACCCAGCGCGAATACCTCGTGCTCGAGTACGCGCCGTCCAAGCGCGGGTTCCCGGGCGACAAGCTCTTCGTCCCCACCGACCAGCTCGATCAGCTCTCGCGGTACGTCGGCGGGGAAGCCCCCACGCTCTCGAAGATGGGCGGCAGCGACTGGGCCGCGGCGAAGGGCAAGGCCCGCAAGGCGGTCCGAGACATCGCCGTCGAGCTCGTGAAGCTCTACTCGGCGCGCATGGCCGCGAAGGGATACGCGTTCGGCCCCGACACCCCGTGGCAGCGCGAGCTGGAGGAGGCCTTCCCCTTCGCCGAGACCCTCGACCAGCTGCAGACCATCGACGAGATCAAGGCCGACATGGAACGGCCGATCCCGATGGACCGGCTGCTCAGCGGCGACGTCGGCTTCGGCAAGACCGAGGTCGCGGTGCGGGCGGCCTTCAAGGCGATCCAGGACGGCAAGCAGGTCGCGATGCTCGTCCCCACGACCCTGCTCGTCAAGCAGCACCTCGAGACGTTCACCGAACGCTTCGCCGGATTCCCCGTGAAGGTGCGTCCCCTGTCGCGGTTCCAGAGCGACAAGCAGGCGCGCGAGACGATTGCGGGGCTGCTGGACGGCACGGTCGACATGGTCATCGGCACCCACCGCATCCTCACCGAGAAGGTGATCTTCAAAGACCTCGGCCTCATGATCATCGACGAGGAGCAGCGCTTCGGCGTCGAGCACAAAGACCAGCTGAAGAAGCTGAAGACGAACGTGGACATCCTCGCGATGAGTGCGACGCCGATCCCGCGGACGCTGGAGATGGCGGTGACGGGGATCCGCGAGATGTCCACGCTGCAGACCCCGCCGGAGGATCGCCACCCGATCCTCACCTATGTGGGACCGCGCGGCGACAAGCAGGTGGCCGCCGCGATCCGCAGGGAGCTGCTGCGGGAGGGTCAGGTCTTCTACGTCCACAATCGCGTGCAGTCGATCCAGCGCGTGGCGGCGCAGCTGTCCGAGCTCGTACCCGAGGCCCGCATCGCCGTGGCGCACGGGCAGATGGGGGAGCACGCCCTCGAGCAGGTCGTGGACGACTTCTGGGAGCGCCGTGCCGACGTGCTCGTCTCGACCACGATCATCGAGACCGGCCTCGACATCTCCAACGCGAACACGATCATCATCGACCGCGCCGACAAGTACGGGCTGAGCCAGCTGCACCAGCTGCGCGGGCGTGTCGGGCGAGGGCGCGAGCGCGCCTACGCGTACTTCCTCTACGACGAGATGAAGCCCCTCAGCGAGACCGCCGCCGACCGTCTCGAGACGATCGCGGTGAACAACGACCTCGGCTCCGGGATGCAGGTCGCCCTGAAGGACCTCGAGCTGCGCGGCGCGGGGAATCTCCTCGGAGCCGAGCAGGCCGGTCACATCGCCGGTGTCGGGTTCGACCTGTACCTGCGGATGATCGGCGAGGCCGTGGCCACCTTCCGAGGCGAGGAGACCGAGGGGCCGGCCGAGCTGCGACTGGAGCTGCCCGTCGACGCCCGCATCCCCGAGTCCTACATCGACAGTGAGCGTCTGCGCCTCGAGGCCTATCAGAAGCTGTCGGCGGCGGCATCGGTCACCGCCGCACCGGACGCGATCGACCTCGTCGCCGACGAGCTGCGCGACCGTTACGGCGCGACGCCGGCCGAGGTGGACGGGCTGTTCGAGGTGGCGCGCCTGCGCCGCCGTGCCGCCCAATCGGGACTCACCGATGTGGTCGCGATGGGGCCGAACCTCCGGGTCGCCCCCGCCCACCTGCCCGACTCGCTGCGGGTGCGGTTGCAGCGCCTGCACCCCAAGGCGAAGATCCTCTCGGGTGGCGAGGCCATGATCGTCCCGCTGCCGAGTGCCGGCGGCGAGCCGCTGGCCGATGCCGACCTCATCGCCTGGACGCGCCAGCTGCTCGACCAGCTCTTCCCGCTGCCCGCGCCCGAGAAGGCCGAGCCACGCCCCGCATAAGCGAGCCCGCCCGTTCCCCCGACCCGGTCCCGTGACCTTGCCGGTCCGCCCGCGAGCTTGCCGGTGAGCCCTCGAGCTTGCCGGCCCGCCCGCGAGCTTGCCCCCGCTCCCGCGAGCTTGCCCCCGCTCCCGCGAGCTTGCCCCCGGTCCCGCGAGCTTGCCGGCAAGCTCGAGACCTTGAAGGCAAGCTCGCGAGCACGCGGGTCAGATCACGAGCACGCCGGTCGCGATGAGTGTCGCGGCGGCGATCGCGCCCGCCGCGGCGACCGCGAACAGTGCCCACTCGCCGCGCGTGAAGACCCGCTCGCCCCGCGCGCGCCGCGCCGCCGCGTACAGCACGGTGGCCGGCACGATGATCAGGAGCGAGAGCAGCGTGTACTCCGCGCCCGCGGCGTACAGGAGGAAGCCGGTATAGGCGGTCGCGAGCACCGCGACCGCGAGGGTGACGGCACGGCGCGCGGGCGACTGCTGCCCGGGGTCGGTCAGCGCGAGCTTCAGCGCGAACCCCGCGGTGAGGAAGTAGGGGATGAGGGCCAGCGCGCTCGTGAGGTTCAGGGCGACGTCGAACGCGTCGGCCGCGAAGAGCACGACCACCAGCAGCACCTGCACGAGGGCGGTCGACAGCGTGAGCGCGCCGACCGGCACGTCCTTCGCGTTCGTGCGCGCGAACACCTGCGGCAGATCGCCCGCACGCGCGGCGACCAGCAGCACCTCGGCGGCCATGAGCGTCCACGACAGGTACGCCCCCAGGACGGCGATGACGAGGGCGGCGCCGATGAACACCGCGCCCCACCCGCCGACGACCGCCTCGAGCACCCCTGCCATGGACGGCTGACGCAGCGCCGCGATCTCCTCGCGGGGGAGGATGCCATACGAGACGATCGTCACCGACAGGAAGATCGCGAGCACCGACAGGAAGCCGAGGACGGTCGCCCGGCCGACGTCTGAGCGGCGACGCGCGTGTCGCGAGTACGCACTGGCCCCCTCGACGCCGATGAAGGCGAACACGGTGACGAGGAGGGTGGCGCGCACCTGCTCGTACAGCACCGGGGCGCCGGCCCCGCCGGTCAGGTTGCCGGCGAACACCTGCGGGTCGAACGCGAACAGGCAGAGGAAGACGAAGACCACGATCGGCAGCACCTTGGCGACGCTGACGATCCGGTTGACGGCCGCGGCCTCGCGCGCGCCGCTGCGCACGAGCGCGTAGAACAGCCAGAGGCCCGCCGACGAGACGGCGACGGCGAGGAGGGTGTCGCCGGCGCCGAGACCCGGGAACACAGCGCCCAGGGTCGACATGATGAAGACCCAGTAGAAGACATTGCCCGCGCAGGCGCTCGCCCAGTAGCCGAACGCGGAGAAGAAGCCGGCGTAGTGGCCGAACCCGGCGCGGGCGTAGGAGTACACGCCGGCATCCAGGTCAGGGCGTCGCAGCGCAAGGTGCTGGAAGACGAGGGCCAGGGTCAGCATCCCGCCGCCGGCGATCCCCCACGCGATCAGTGCACCGGTCACACCGGTCTCGGCGGCGAAACGGCCCGGCAGAGAGAACACGCCGGCGCCGACCATGGACCCGACGACGAATCCGGCGAGGGTGAGCGCCGAGACCGTCGTGGCGCGATGCCCCTGCGGTGCCGAGGTCACGACATCGTCCTAGATCACGCCCTGGGCGAGCATCGCGTGGGCGACCCGCTCGAAGCCCGCGGCGTTCGCGCCGACGACGTAGTCGCCGGGGCGCCCGTAGCGCTCGGCGGCGTCGAACGCGGCGTCGTGGACATCCTTCATGATCGATCGCAGCTTCCGCTCGCTGTCGGCGAAGCTCCAGCGCTGCCGCGACGCGTTCTGGCTCATCTCCAGGGCCGAGGTGGCGACGCCGCCGGCGTTGGCCGCCTTTCCCGGGCCGAAGAGCACACCGGCGTCCTGGAACGCGGCGACCGCGCCCGGAGTCGAGGGCATGTTCGCCCCCTCCGCGACCGCGCGCACGCCCTGCGCGATCAGGGTGCGCGCGTCGTGCTCGTCGAGCTCGTTCTGCGTGGCGGACGGGATCGCGATGTCGACCGGCACCTCCCACGGCCGCGCGCCTTCGACGAAGCGGGCACCCGGTCGGCGTGCGGCGTACTCCGAGATGCGGGCGCGCTCGTGCTCTTTGACCTGGCGCAGGAGCTCGACGTCGATGCCGTCGTCGTCGACGACGTACCCCGAGGAGTCCGACGCCGTCACCGGCACCGCGCCGAGACGGTGCGCCTTCGCGATAGCGTAGGTCGCGACGTTCCCCGACCCCGAGACGGCCACGCGCTTGCCCTCCAGCGAGTCGCCGGCCACCGCCAGCATGTGCTCGACGAAGAAGACCGCGCCGTAGCCGGTCGCCTCAGTGCGCACCTCCGCGCCGCCCCACTGCACGCCCTTGCCGGTGAACATCCCCGACTCGTGGCGGTTGGTGATCTTGCGGTAGGCGCCGAACAGGTAGCCGATCTCGCGCGCGCCGACGCCGATGTCGCCGGCGGGGACGTCGGTGTGCTCGCCGAGATGGCGCCACAGTTCGCTCATGAACGACTGGCAGAAGCGCATCACCTCGGCCTCGGAACGGCCGTGCGGATCGAAGTCGCTGCCGCCCTTTGCGCCGCCGATGCCCTGTCCGGTGAGCGCGTTCTTGAAGATCTGCTCGAAGCCCAGGAACTTGATGATCGAGAGGTTCACCGACGGGTGGAACCGCAGGCCGCCCTTGTACGGGCCGAGCACGGAGGAGAACTGCACCCGGTACCCGCGGTTGACCTGCACGCGTCCCGCGTCATCGACCCAGGGCACGCGGAAGAGGATCTGCCGTTCGGGCTCGACGAGCCGGTCGAGGATGCCGCCGTCGACGAACTCCGGATGCTCCTCCAGCACGGGGGCGATCGCGTGCAGCACCTCGTGGACGGCCTGGGGGAACTCTCGCTCGTGGGGATTGCGGGCCTGCACGGTCGCGAAGACGTCGCGGACGGAGGCGGGCAGGGGAGAGAGCGATTCGGTCACGGTGGAGCTTTCTGGCCGAGGGTGAGGCGAGGGCGGGGCGAGGGTGAGGCGAGGGTGAGGCGAGGGCGGGGCGAGCTTTCACCCTATCGGCGCGGCGAGGGCGCCTCGACGGATATGACGGCGGCGGCATACGCTGGCCGCATGCGATTCGAGCACCTCGGGGCGCAGCCCCGCATCCACCCCGACGCCGTCGTCGCCGCCACCGCCGTGGTCTCGGGGGATGTGACGATCGGTGCCGGCTGCCAGGTGCTCCACGGCGCCGTCATCACCGCCGAGGGCGGTCCGGTCAGCCTCGGCGAGCACGTCATCGTGATGGAGAACGCCCTCATCCGCGCCAGCGCATCGCACCCGGTGCACATCGGCTCCCACGTCCTCGTCGGGCCCATGGCGAGCATCTCGGGGGCGACGATCGAGGACGAGGTGTTCCTCGCCACGGGCACGCGCGTGTTCAACGGCGCGCGCATCGGCACGCACAGCGAGGTGCGGATCAACGCGGTCGTGCACCTGCGCACCGTCCTCCCGCCCGAGTCGGTCGTCCCGATCGGCTGGGTGGCGGTCGGCGATCCCGCGCAGATGCTGTCGCCGGACCGCCACGACGAGATCTGGGAGCTCCAGCACGATCTCGACTTCCCGGGATACGTGTTCGGGCTGGACCGCGAGACCCCAGATCTGATGGTCCAGCTGACCGAGCGTTACGGCTCGTCACTGGCCCGCCACGCCGGCGACCGCCGCGTCGACGGCTGACGCTCAGCCGGTGTTCTGGAGGCCGGCCGCGACCCCCGAGACCGACAGGAGGAGCAGGCGCTGCCACTCCGGCGCGGCCGTCTCCTGGGAGCGCAGCACGCGCAGCGCACGCAGCTGGAGCAGGGAGAGCGCGTCGACGTAGGGATCGCGCATCTTGACCGCGCGCTGGAGCACCGGACGGTTGGCCAGCAGCTCGTCGCCGCCCGTGATCCGCACGACCCAGTCGCGCGTGAGCTCCATCTCGTGCATTACGAGTTCGGCGAGGTCGTCGCGGTCGCCGAGGGCGAGGTAGCGGCGGGCGATGCGCGTGTCCGCCTTGGCGAGGCTCATGCCCACGTTGTCGATGACCGTCCGCAGGAGCGGCCATTCCTCGTAGGCGCGTCGCAGGAGTTCGACGTCGCCGACCGCCTCCAGCGCGGTGCCCAGCCCGAACCACCCGGCGAGGTTGATGCGCGCCTGCGACCACGCGAACACCCACGGGATGGCGCGGAGGTCCTCGAGCGATTCCACGGACAGTCCGCGGCGGGCCGGCCGCGAGCCGAGGGCGAGCAGTCCGATCTCCTCCATCGGGGTGACGGTGGCGAACCAGGGGGCGAAGCCGGGCGCCTTGACGAGCGAGAAGAACCGCTCGCGCGAGGCGTTGTCCATCGTCGCGGCGACCTCGGCGAACCGGTTCGCCGCCTCCTCGTTGCGCCGCTCGATCGAGGGCGCCGAGGCCAGCAGCACCGCCGCGGCGACCTGGTCGATGTGGCGCATGGCGATGGCCGGATCGCCGTAGCGGGCGAAGATGACCTCGCCCTGCTCGGTGAGCTTGAACCGCCCGTCCACCGAGTGCGGCGGCTGCGCCAGGATCGCGGAGTTGGCGGGGCCGCCCCCGCGGCCGAGCGCGCCGCCGCGGCCGTGGAACAGCGTGAGGCGGATGCCGGACTCCTGCGCCCACGCGGCGACCTCGGCCTGCGCCTCGTAGAGGGCCAGGTTGGCGGCGACCGGTCCGACGTCCTTGGAGGAGTCGGAGTAGCCGAGCATGACCTCGAGCCGGCGTCCGGTGGCTTCCAGCCGCGCGGCGAACTCGGGCTGCTCGACGACCTCCGCCATGATACGGCGTGCCGCCTGGAGGTCGGCGAACGTCTCGAACAGCGGGATCACATCGAGCACCGGCGGCACGCCGCTGGCGCCCACCGCGTACCGCGCCAGGCGGTGCACGGCCGCCAGATCCTGTGCCGACTGGGTGAAGGAGACGATGTACCGACCGGCCGCGCGCGGCCCGTAGCGCTGCTGCACCTGCGCGATGGTGCGGAAGACCTCGAGCACCTCTTCGGCCTGCGTGCTGAGCGGGCCGCCGGCCTCGCACTCGGCGAGCACCTTGGCGTGGACCGCCGAGTGCTGGCGCACCTCGAGCTCGGCCAGGTGGAAGCCGAAGGTCTCCACCTGCCACAGCAGCTGCTGCAGGTGGCCGTAGGCCTGGCGGGCCGCGCGGGCGGCGACGAGCGAGTCCTGCACCGTGCGCAGGTCGGCGAGCAGGTGCTCGGGATCACGGTAGGCCAGGTCGGCGTCTCGGCGACGCGTCGCCGAGATCCGGCGCATGATGAGCAGCATCGCGCGCTTGTGGGGTTCGCCGGTCGCGCGCTTGACGGCGTCCGCGCCGCCCTCCTCGTCCGCGGCGGCCAAACGCTGCAGCAGCGCCTGGAGCGCGGGGCTCGGGGGAGTGGTGTCGGCGGCCAGGGTGAGGGTGCGCGCGACGCGGTCCGCGGTGCGCTCCAGCCCCAAGAGGATGTGCTCGGCCGCGATCGCCGCCGCCTTCTTCGTCACCGACGCGGTCACGAACGGGTTGCCGTCGCGGTCGCCGCCGACCCAGGTGCCCAGGCGCACGAACGGACGCACGACCGGCGCACGGTTGCCCGCGCCCGGACCCTGCAGGGCGTCGTCGACACGTCGGTACACGTGGGGGACGGCGGTGTAGAGCGTCTCGTCGAAGACCGCCATGATGGCGCGCACCTCGTCGACGGGCGTGGGCTTCTCGGCGCGCAGCGGCGCCGTTCGCCACAGCGTGTCGACCTCCTCGATCATGCGACGCTCGGCGCGGCGCTCGTCGGCGCCGCCGCGGAGGGCCGCGTCGTGCTCGACGAGGAGCGAGGCCAGGCGACGGATGCTGGAGGACACCGCGCGGCGACGCGCCTCGGTCGGGTGCGCGGTGAACACCGGGTGGAAGCGCAGGTTCTGCAGCCGGTCGAGCGCGGTGTCGTCGCCCACCTCGCCCGCCAGGCGCACGAAGGCGGCGGCGACGGAGTCGGTGACATCCTCCTTCTCGGGACGACCGTCGCGCTCCTTGAGCACGCGCACCCGCTGGTGCTCCTCGGCAAGGTTCACGAGGTGGAAGTAGACGGTGAACGCGCGCGCCACCTCGTCGGCGCGGTCGACCGAGAACGACTCGGCGATCGCGGCGGCCCGCTCGAACGCCTCCGGGGAGTCGTCGGTGTACGCGGCGATCGTCGCCGTGCGCAGGCGCTCGACGTCGTCGAAGAGGCCGGGCGAGCCGCTCTCGCGCAGCACCTGGCCGAGGATGCCGCCGAGGAGGCGGACGTCGGCGCGCATCCGCTCGGGCAGCTCCTGCTCGGCTTCGCCGCGTCCGACGAGGTCGATCGCTTCGGTCCGGGTGAGTTCACGCATGACTCCACGGTAACCGCCCCACGTTTCGTGCTCGTCACGCGTTACGCTGGAGGAAGGTGTGCCGGGAAGTCTGGTCGGCGACGTGCTCACCGACCCTGAAGGAGGCCGTATGGCCTTGCTGCGCTCCGCCCGCTTTCCCGCCATCCTTCTGCTGCTGGCGGCCGTCATCGGCCTCGCCCTCGCGAATTCGCCCTGGGCCGACGGCGCGCAGGCGGTGAAGTCCGCCCACCTCGGCATCCCGGGGGTCGTCGATCTGTCGGTGGGCCACTGGATCTCGGACGGCCTTCTCGCCGTCTTCTTCTTCGTGGCCGCCGTGGAATTGCAGTTCGAGCTGACCAGCGGCCGCCTGAACTCCGCGCGCACCGCACTCCAGCCCGCGATCGCCGCCGCCGGTGGCGTGCTCGTGCCCATCGCCGTCTACCTGCTGATCGCCGCCGGCACCGAGGCCTCCCGCGGCTGGCCGATCCCCACGGCGACCGACATCGCCTTCGCGCTCGGGGTGCTCGCCGTCTTCGGCAAGGGGCTGCCGTCTGCCCTGCGGGTCTTCCTGCTCGCCCTCGCGATCCTCGACGACATCGTCGGAATCGTCTTCATCGCCGTCCTGTTCACGAGCGACGTCAACCTCCTCCTGCTCGCGTTCGCCGCCGTGGGGCTCGTCGCCTTCCGTCTGCTCAGCCGCGCGCTGGACACCTCCACGCGTCCGGTCCTCGTCGTCGCGCTGGTGGTCGTCGCCGTGCTCGTGTGGTGGTGCGTTCTGGCCTCCGGCGTGCACGCGACCATCGCCGGCGTCGCGCTCGGCCTGGTGATGGCGCAGCAGCCCGCGTTGCGCGCGCGTCACGCGATCGAGCCCTGGGTCAACGCCGTCGTGCTGCCGGTCTTCGCGCTGTCGGCCGCGCTCGTGGCGATCCCGCAGGTCTCTCCGAGCGCTCTGTCCCCGGCCTTCTGGGCGATCACCGCGGCGCTTCCCCTGGGGAAGATCGTCGGCATCACCGTCGCGGGCTGGATCGCCCAGCGCGTGGCCCATGTCCCGGGCGCGCCGAGACTGGCGCTGGGCGATCTGCTGGCTGCGGGTGCCCTGGGCGGGATCGGCTTCACGGTGTCGCTCCTGTTGGCCGAGCTGTCGTTCGCCGACGCCGCCGTCCGCGATCAGGCGACGCTCGGCGTGCTGGCCGGCTCGCTCGTCTCGCTCGTTCTGGCCGCGATGCTCGTATCGTGGCGGGCATGGCATCACCGACGTCTCCTGATCCCGGCCGTGTGAGCGGGGAGCCCGCCGGCGCGCCGTCGGGCTCCGAACGCCTGCCGCGCGCGGACGATCCGCTGCGCGCGGCAGCCGAGGCCATGCAGGCCGTCCGTGAGCACTGCGTGTGGAGCGCGCGGATCACCCATCGCGACCTCGTGCCCTACCTCGTGGAGGAGTCCGCCGAGCTCATCGACGCCGTCGAGGCGGGTTCGCGCGCCGACCTCCGCGAGGAGCTCGGCGACCTCCTGTGGCAGGTGCTGTTCCACGCGGCCGTCGCGGCCGAGGCGGCGGAGGAGCCCTTCGACATCGACGATGTCGCGCGCGGCCTCACCGACAAGATGGTGCGGCGCCATCCGCACGTCTTCGCCGATGCCGTCGCGACGACGCCCGAGGAGGTGCTCGTGCACTGGAACGCCGCCAAGGCGGCCGAGAAGCGCACGCGCACCAGCGTCCTCGACGGCGTCTCGCCCCACATGCCCTCGCTCGCCCTCGCCCAGAAGCTCCTCTCCCGCGCCGTCGCCGTGCCCGCGTCGCCCGCACCTGCGGCGGCGGGAGTGCTCCCGGAGAGCGAGGAGGAGCTCGGCGACGCGCTGCTCGCGCTGGTCGACGTCGCGCGCGAGCGGGGATGGGATGCGGAGCGGGCGCTGCGGGAGCGGGTGCGCCGGCTCGAGGGCGACATCCGCCGAGCCGAGGCGGCGTCGCCCGACGCGGCGGATCTGGGAAACTAGACCCGTGGCATCCGTGAACCCGCCGCGCGGCATGCGCGACTTCCTCCCCGCCGACAAGGCCCGCCGTGAGCGCGTGCTCGCCGTCATTCGCGACCGCTACCGCGCGCACGGCTTCGATGAGATCGAGACGCCGGTCGTCGAGGAGTACGCGCGCCTGCACGCCGGGATCGGCGGCGACAACGAGAAGCTCTCCTTCAGCGTCCTCAAGCGCGGGATGGATGCCGAAGCCATCCGGGCCGCCGCCAACGATCCTGCGGCGCTGGCGGACCTGGGGCTGCGCTACGACCTGACCGTGCCGCTCGCGCGGTTCTACGCCAGCCACCGGGCCGAGCTCCCGTCGGTGTTCCGGTCGATCCAGATCGCACCGGTGTGGCGGGCGGAGCGGCCCCAGAAGGGGCGCTACCGCCAGTTCGTGCAGTGCGACATCGACATCATCGGCGATGCCTCCGCGCGCGCCGAGGCCGAGCTCCTCGTCGCGAGCCTGGACACCCTCGACGCGCTCGGACTCGAGGGCGGAACGGTCCGGATCAACGACCGTCGCGTGCTCGACGCGATGCTGGACGCGTTCGGGTTCTCTCCCGACGAGCGTCCGGGCGTGCTCATCACGATCGACAAGCTCGACAAGATCGGTCCCGACGGCGTCGCCGACGAGCTTCGCAGCCGCGGCGCCACGCCCGCAGCGGTCGCCGCCTTCGCCGCCTTCCTCGCTCGACCGCTCCCCGCCGAGGGTGAGCCGTTCGGCGACGCGCAGATCCGCCAGGCCCTCCCCGACGGGATCTCCGACGAGCTCGTCGCGCATCTGGTCGGGATCGGTGACGCGGTCGCCGCGGCCCGCCCGGCGGGAGGCGCCGTGCCGCTGCGATTCGACCCTTTCCTCGTCCGCGGAATGGGCTACTACACCGGCACGATCTTCGAGCTCGCCCATCCGTCCGTGACCTACTCGCTGGGCGGCGGCGGGCGCTACGACGGGATGATCGGGCGCTTCCTCGGCCAGGACGTCCCGGCCGTCGGCTTCTCGATCGGCTTCGAGCGTCTCGTCGACCTCGTCGCGCCGGGGGAGGACGCCGCGGCCCGTGCCGCGGTGCTGGTCCACGACCGCGACGTGCCCGTCGCCGAGCTCACTGCGCTGAAGGCGGCGCTGGTGGCAGAGGGCTCCCGGGTCCGGCTGGAGCAGCGGACGAAGAACCTCAAGCCCCTGCTGGAGCGCGCCGCGGCCGACGGCTACACCTCGTTCGCCACGGTCGCGGCCGGGCAGACGCGCGAAGCGCTCGAGCTCAAGCCCCTCGCCTGAGTCCCCCCGGGCCACCCCGGGCCACGGCCGGGAGTGCGGTGACGGCGCCTTGACGGATGTCGCGGGGGTGGCGACGCTGGGAGGCATGACCGCACACGATCCCACGCCCGAGGCCTGGCGCGCCGTCGACCGCTACTTCGCCGAGACCCTGGTCGGCCCCGATCCCGATCTCGATGCCGCCGTGGCCGCGCAGCAGGCGGCGGGGATGCCGGCGATCGAGGTGGCGCCGGTGAACGGCAAGCTCCTCCATCTCCTCGCGCGGATGAGCGGCGCCCGGCGCGTGCTGGAGATCGGCACGCTCGGCGGCTACTCCACGATCTGGCTGGCCCGCGCCGTCCCCGTCGGCGGCCTGGTGGTGACCGTCGAGGCCGAGGCGGACAACGCCGCCGTGGCGCGTGCGAGCATCGACCGGGCGGGCGTCGGGGACAGGGTCGACATCCGGATCGGGCGGGGGGAGCACGTCCTCCCGACTCTTTCGGGGGAGGAGCCGTTCGACTTCGTCTTCATCGACGCCGACAAGGAGTCCAACGCGCTCTATCTGGACTGGGCTGCCCGGCTCGGACGCGAGGGCACGGTCGTCGTCGTCGACAACGTCGGCCGGGGCGGAGCCGTCGCCGACGCCGGAACGACCTCGTCGCAGGTGATGGGCACCCGGAAGGGTCTCGCCCTGCTCGGCGAGGATCCGCGCTTCGAGGCCACGGCGCTCCAGACCCTCGACGCCAAAGGATGGGACGGGGTGGCCATCGCGCTCGTCGTGCGTCCCGGCGAGGCGTGAGCGCGCTGTGATCCGGTGACCCCCCCGCTTTGATCCGGTGACCCCCGGTGTGGCAGCCGGTCCGGCATCACTAGACTCGGGGACGGACCGACGACGCTCCGAGATCCATCCTCCACAAGCAAGGAGTCCCCTGTGGCACTGATCGAGGCTGTAGGCGCACGCGAGATCCTGGATTCGCGTGGCAACCCGACCGTCGAGGTGGAGGTGCTGCTCGACGACGGCATCGTCCAGCGCGCGGCCGTCCCCTCTGGCGCATCCACCGGCGCGTTCGAGGCGTACGAGCTGCGCGACGGCGACAAGAGCCGTTACAGCGGCAAGGGCGTGCTGAAGGCCGTCGCCGCCGTCATCGACGAGCTCGGCCCCGCCATCGAGGGCGTCGAGGCCAGCGAGCAGCGCATCGTCGACGAGATCCTCATCGAGACCGACGGCACCGAGAACAAGTCGCGCACCGGAGCGAACGCCATCCTCGGCGTGTCGCTGGCCGTCGCGAAGGCCGCCGCCGACAGCGCGGACCTGCCGCTGTTCCGCTACATCGGCGGACCCAACGCGCACGTCCTCCCCGTCCCGCTGTTCAACGTCATCAACGGCGGCGAGCACGCCGACAACGGCATCGACTTCCAGGAGTACTTCCTGGCGCCGATCGGAGCCGACACCTACGCGGAGTCGCTGCGGTGGGGCACCGAGGTCTACCACGTCCTGAAGGGCGAGCTGAAGGCCGCCGGCTTCGCTACGGGCCTCGGTGACGAGGGCGGGTTCGCGCCCGACCTGCCCAGCAACCGCGAAGGGCTCGACTTCCTCATGAAGGCGATCGAGAAGGCGGGCTTCGCTCCCGGCAAGGACATCGCGGTGGGCCTGGATGTCGCGGCGACCGAGTTCTTCGACAACGGCGTGTACACGGTCGAGGGCAAGGCCTGGTCGGCCGACCAGCTGACCGAGTACTTCGCCGACCTCGTCGCCAACTACCCGATCGTCACGATCGAGGACGCGCTGGCCGAGGACGACTGGGATGCCTGGAAGAACCTCACCGACGCGCTCGGCTCGAAGGTCCAGCTCGTGGGCGACGACCTGTTCGTCACCAACCCGGTGCGCCTGCAGAAGGGCATCGACCTGGGCGTCGGCAACGCGCTCCTGGTCAAGGTGAACCAGATCGGCACGCTGTCCGAGACCCTCGACGCCATCGCCGTCGCGACGCAGAACGGCTACCGCTCGATGCTGTCGCACCGCTCCGGCGAGACCGAGGACACGACGATCGCCGACCTCGCCGTCGCGGTCAACGCCGGACAGATCAAGACCGGCGCGCCGGCCCGCAGCGAGCGTGTCGCGAAGTACAACCAGCTCCTGCGCATCGAGGAGGAGCTCGGCGACGCCGCGGTCTTCGCCGGTCGCGGCGCCTTCCCGCGCTTCAAGGGCTGAGCACGACGCTCGGAGAGCCTGCCGGGGCGGCGCACGTCCGCCGCGTAGGCTGAGCACATGACGAGAGAGGGAGCCGGGCGCACTGCGCCGGCTCCCTCTTCTCGTGTGCGCACGCCTCACCGCGTGGACGTGCGCGACTGGGTGGGGGGCGTGCGTCTGTCCGCGTTCACGGGCATCATGCTGGGCCTCGTGGTCCTGGCGGCGTTCGTGCTCGTGCCCAGCGTCGGCATCTACCTCGATCAGCGCCAGCAGGTCGCTGCGCTCGAGCGCTCGGTCGCTCTCGGCAAAGAAGAGGTGGCCGCGCTGGAGGCCGAGCGGGAGAGATGGGCGGACCCTGCCTACATCACCTCGCAGGCCCGGGAGCGGCTGTACTACGTCAAGCCCGGTGAAGTCGTCTATCTGGTCGACGACGACCTCCCCGACAGCGCGATCCCGCCCGAGCAGTCGGCGGTCAGCGACGACGTCGAGGAGACGCGCAACGACTGGATGTCGCAGCTGCTGCGTTCGGTCACCGGCGCCGGGATCTCCCAGACCGCTACGAGCGGCGAGTAGTCGACCAGCAGCCCGGCGGCGGGCGCTCAGACGACTGCCGGTACCCTGGAGGGGTGCCGCTGACACCCGCAACCGACGCCGACCTCGACACGATGCGCGAGCAGCTCGGCCGTCCCATGCGCGGGGTCGTCGGCATCGCGGCGCGCTGCGCGTGCGGCAACCCGACCGTCGTGGCCACGGAGCCGCGCCTTCCGGACGGCACCCCGTTCCCCACGTTCTACTACCTCACCCACCCGGGGGCGACGGCGGCGATGAGCGCCCTCGAGGCGACGCAGGTGATGCGCGAGCTGTCCGAACTGCTCGCGGGCGACGAGGAGGTCGCCGCCGCCTATGCCGCGGCCCACAGCGCCTACCTCGCCGACCGCGCCGCCTACGGCGAGGTGCCCGAGATCGAGGGGATCTCCGCCGGAGGCATGCCCACCCGGGTGAAGTGCCTGCACGCCCTGGCCGCCCACGCGCTCGCGGCGGGAACCGGGGTCAACCCCATCGGCGACCTCGCGCTGGCCCGCGGCGATTGGTCGCCGTCGGTGTGCACGTGCGCCACGCCGCGGGAGGCCGGATGAGGGGGCGGGTCGCCGCAGCGGCGGCCGCCTTCGCGCTGGTCCTCGTCGGAGCGACCGGCGCCGCCGCCGCGCCCGACGAGACGCCGGTCGCCGAGGAGGAGATCGATCCGATCCAGTCGGCTCAGTACTGGCTCGATGACTACGGCATCCGTGACGCGTGGGAGACCACCCGTGGCGCCGGGGTGACGATCGCCGTCATCGACACGGGCATCGGCGAAGGGCCGCCCGAGTTCGAGGGCGCCGTCGTCGGGGGAGCGGACTTCTCGGGCCGGGGATCCCCGGACGGGCGCACGCCGGTCGGGGCCGTGGACTTCAACCACGGCAGCTGGGTCGGCTCGCTGGCCGCGTCGCGGGGCTCGGGCGAGGGCGAAGGGATGCTCGGCGTCGCTCCGCAGGCCCGGCTGCTGTCGCTGTCGGTCGGCTTCGGGGTCTCGTCCGCCGTCCCCTTCGTCGACCAGGTCGCCGATGCCGTCCGCTGGGCGGTCGACAACGGCGCCGACGTCATCAACCTGTCCTTCACGACGAACACCCTGGAATGGGACGTCTCCTGGGATGCCGCATTCCTGTACGCCTTCCAGCACGACGTCGTGGTGGTCGTCGCCGCCGGCAACCGCGGCAGCGGCACCGACGAGGTCGGGGCACCGGCGACGATCCCCGGGGTCCTGACCGTCGGGGGCGTGGACCGCGAGGGCAAAGCCAGCGTGGAGGCTTCCACCCAGGGCATCTCGATCGGCGTCATGGCTCCGAGCGAGGAGCTGCTGGGCGTGTCGGCCGACGGTCAGATCATGGTGTGGAACGGCACCAGCGGCGCGGCGCCGATCGTGGCCGGCGTGGCAGCACTCGTGCGCGCCGCCCACCCGGATCTTGACGCCGACAACGTGATCAACCGCATCATCTCGACGGCGCGGTCCACCCCCGCTTCCCGAGCCAAGCCGGAGCTGTACGGTCGCGGGCTGATCGATGCGGCGGCGGCCGTCTCCGCCCCCGTTGCACGCGTCGACGAGAACCCGATGGGGAGCCTGTCGGAGTGGATCCGCCTGCATCGGCGCGCCGAGGCGACGCCGCTGCCGCAGCCCACCGTCGAGCCGGTGGACATCGAGCCGCTGCCCGCGCCAGACGCCGCAACGCACCGCGGATCGCCCCTTCTGCCGAGCGCGGAGACGCTCCTGTACGGCACCGTCCCGCTCTCGGGTGCGACGCTGGCCGCTATACTGATGGGGCTCGGCGTCACTGCTGCTGCCCGGCGAGTTAGATCGGCGCGCACCCCGCGCGTGCCGAGCCGTTGATTCAAGGAGCTCTCCTTCCTGTGACCAGCACTGCGACCAGCCCTGCCCTCAGCTCAGACGTCAGCTCTGACGCCCAGAGCCCCGAGACCAAGGCTGTGCCCAAGATCCTCATCGTCGGCGGCGGCTACGCCGGCTTCTACACCGCGTGGAAGCTCGAGAAGCACCTCCGCAAGGGCGAGGCCGAGGTCACGATCGTCGACCCGCTGCCGTACATGACGTACCAGCCGTTCCTCCCTGAGGTGGCCGCCGGCGAGATCGAGGCCCGTCACGTCATCGTCGGCCTCCGCCGTCACCTCAAGAAGACGCGCGTCGTCACCGCGAAGGTCACCGGCATCGACCACGCGACGCGCACCGCGACGATCACCCCCAGCGTGGGTGAGCCGTGGACGGAGTCGTACGACCAGATCGTCGTCACCGCCGGGGCGGTATCGCGCACGTTCCCGATCCCGGGCATCGCCGACAACGCGATCGGCCTGAAGACGATCGAGGAGGCCGTCGCGATCCGCGACCGCATCCTGACGAACTTCGACCGCGCTGCCAACCTCCCGCCGGGACCCGAGCGCGACCGTCTCCTCACCGTCGTCGTCGTCGGCGGCGGATTCGCCGGCATCGAGGTCTTCGCCGAGACGCGCGCCCTCGCGTCGTCGCTGCTCAAGGACTACCCGCAGCTCCGCTTCGAGGACACCCACTTCCACCTCATCGAGGCCATGGGGCGCATCATGCCCGAGGTGTCGCTGAAGACGAGCGAGTGGGTCCTCAAGGACCTCGCCAAGCGCGGCGCGAACGTGCACCTCGAGACCCAGCTGACGGGCGCGGTCGACGGCAACGTCGAGCTGTCCACCGGCGAGGTCATCCCCACGGACCTCATCATCTGGACCGCCGGCGTCATGGCCAACCCGACCGTGGTGCGCGGCAGCGACCTCCTCGTCGAGGAGCGCGGGCGCATCCAGACCCGTCCGGACCTCCGCGTCGGCACCGCCGATGAGATCACCGACGGCGCCTGGGCTGCCGGTGACGTCGCCGCCGTGCCCGACCTCACCGGCAAGGGCGTGGGTGGCTACTGCGTTCCCAACGCCCAGCACGCGGTGCGTCAGGCCAAGCTCCTCGCGAAGAACCTCGTGGCCGTGCTGCGCGGCGAGGTCCCCCGCGAGTACATTCACCACAACCTCGGTGCCGTCGCCGGCCTCGGCCTCTACAACGGCGTCTTCCAGTCCGGCCGGATCGCGCTCAAGGGTTTCGTCGCCTGGGTGGCACACCGCGGTTACCACGGCCTGGCGATGCCCTCGTGGGAGCGCAAGTGGCGGGTCGTCGGCGACTGGTGGCACAACTTCTGGCTGAACCGCGACAACGTGTCGCTGCAGACGGTGCAGAACCCGCGGTACGTCTTCGAGGAGTTCGCGGCCCGTCCGCGCCCGGCCGTCGCGGAGGCTCCGGCCTCGGCGCCGATCGACCCGAAGAGCGTGGCCGCCGAGAAGAAGCCCGCTGAGAAGCCCGCTGCGGGCGAGTCGACCGCGGAGAAGCCTGCCGCGAAGAAGCCCGTCGCGAAGAAGGCGCCCGCCAAGGAGCCCGCGGCCGGTTGAGTCCCGGCTATCGTGGGGCGGGGCCGATGGCCCACGCCCCCGTAGCCCAATGGCAGAGGCAGGCGACTTAAAATCGCTTCAGTCTGGGTTCGAGTCCCAGCGGGGGCACGCTGACCCGCGCTCGCGGGGACGACGTGGGCACCGCGACGCACACCCGTCGGACCCGCTCCTGGACCTCAGGCGCCGGCGGCGACCACGTCGGCGGTGCTGGCTCGGGTGGCCGCAGGCGGCGCCCCGAATGTCACGGACTCGGCGAGCGCCGTGACGGCCGCTGCACGCTCGTGCTCATGCTCGGCCGCGTCCTGGAATCGCACGGCTTCCTCCTGACGTCGTGAGTCGACGGCGGCGCTGATCTCCGCGAGACGGACGGAGAGGAGCTCTGCGAGTCCGTCTCGCAACTGCTCCAGGCTCGTTCCCGAGATCTCGAGTCGTCGGTCGGAGACGGCGAGGGTCACCTCGGGCCGGCCCGAGCGGGCGAGCAGCGCTCGTGTCTCCTCGCCGATGATCGCGGAGACCTCGTCGGGGTCGGGGCGGCGGGTGAAGATCGCCTCGACCGTGTACCGGTCGGGTGCCGCCTCGGTGAGCAGCGTCGCCGGCAGCGACGCCACCAGAACCGAGCTCAGTCCGAGGGAGCCGGTCTCGCCGGTCTTTCGTGTGGATGTACTCATGACTGGACGTTACGCCCCCCGGCTGTGGGTCTCACAGGTTCGCGGCCGGTCGACCCCGAGTCTCATCGGGAGGAATACTCCGTCTCGCGCGGTGTCTCGCCCTAGGCTGGGGATCTGCCTTGCGAAGGAGCCCTATGAGCCTGGATCTGCTCAGCCCGATTCCCGTGGCGGCCGAGCCCTGGACGGATGCCGCCGCCTACTGGAAGGCGCGCACGGACGCGGTCGCGTCGGTGTCCGGTCCGGTGGCCAGCATCGACCTCGACGCGCTCCGCTTCAACGCGCTCGACCTCTTGGTCCGCTCCAGCGGCGTCCCGATCCGGGTGGCGAGCAAGTCCATCCGGGTGCGCGACGTGCTGGACGCCACCCTCGCGCTCCCCGGCTACCGCGGCATCCTCGCGTTCACCCTGCCCGAGGCGCTGTGGCTGGCTGAGACCCGCGACGATGTCGTGCTCGGCTATCCCTCGGTGGATCGTTCAGCGCTGGCCCGGCTCGCCGCCGATGAGGCGGCTGCCTCGCGGATCACGTTGATGGTCGATGACCTGGCGCAGCTGGATGCGGTGGACGCGGTGGCACCGCCCGCGACCCGGCCCGCCCTGCGGGTGGCCATCGATGCCGACGCATCGTGGCGGGCTCCCGTGCTCGGCCACATCGGCGTGCGGCGCTCGCCCGTCCACGATGCCGCCGAGGTCGCCCGGCTGGCTCGGGGGATCGTGGCCCGGCCGGGATTCCACCTCGTCGGCCTCATGATGTACGAGGCCCAGATCGCCGGCCAGCCCGACGACACCGGCTCGGGTGATGCGGTGATCCGGTGGATGCAGGGGCGCAGCCGTCAGGAGCTCACCGATCGGCGGGGCGCGATCGTCGCCGCCCTCCGCCAGATCGCCCCGCTCGAGTTCGTCAACGGGGGAGGGACCGGCTCGCTCGAGACCACGGCCGCCGACCAGGCGGTCACCGAGACCACAGCGGGAAGCGGCCTGCTGGCGGGACACCTCTTCGACGGCTACCGCGCGTTCACCCCGGCCCCGGCGGCGGCGTTCGCGCTCGAAGTCGTCCGCAAGCCCACCGCCGACATCGCCACGGTCCTCGGTGGCGGATGGATCGCGTCCGGCCCGCCGGTCGCTTCGCGCCAGCCGCTGCCGGTGTGGCCTCCCGGCCTGCACACGCTCGGCCGAGAGGGTGCCGGTGAGGTGCAGACGCCGCTGCAGGGTGAGGCGGCCCGTTCGCTGCGGGTCGGCGACCGCGTGTGGTTCCGTCACGCGAAGAGCGGCGAGCTCGCCGAGCGCGTCGACCGCTATCACCTCACGCGCGGCGCCGAGCACCTCGGCGAAGCGCCCACCTACCGAGGCGAAGGGAAGAGCTTCCTGTGACCCGACCCGGCGGCCACTGGCAGAACTGGGCGCGCACCGAGCGCGTCCGCCCGCAGCGCGTGGAGTACCCCCCGACCGTGGCGGCCGTGCGCCGATCCGTGGCCGCGGCGGCGGCGCGGGGCCTGCGGGTCAAGGCGGTCGGCGCCGGCCACAGCTTCACCGGCATCGCGGTCGCGCCGGGCGTCCTCCTGGAGCTCTCCGACCTCAGCGGCCTCGTGTCCGTCGACCGGGAGCGCGCCCGCGTGCGCCTGCTGGCCGGCACGCGGTTGCATCAGATCCCGGCCCTCCTGGCTCCCTACGGCCTGGCGATGGAGAACCTCGGCGACATCGACCGCCAGTCGATCGCCGGGGCGATCTCCACCGGGACCCACGGCACGGGCGCCCGATTCGGCGGGATCGCGACCCAGGTGGTCGCCGCGACGCTCGTCACGGCAGACGGTGACCTGCTGACGGTCGACGAGGAGGAGAACACCGGCCTCCTCCCCGCCGTGGCGCTGGGGCTCGGTGCCCTCGGCATCCTCGTCGACGTGACGATCCAGTGCATCCCCGCCTTCGTCCTGCGGGCGGTGGAGCGGCCCGAGCCGCTGGAGGAGGTGCTCTCAGGCCTCGACCGGCGCTTCGCCGATGCCGACCACTTCGAGTTCTACTGGTTCCCCCACACCGACGTCGCGCTGACCAAGACGAACACGCGCCTGCCCGCCGACACGGCGCTGGCGCCGCAGCCCCGCGTTACTCGGTGGGTGGACGACATCCTCGTCGGAAACGTCGTGCACCAGGCGGTCTGCTCGGCCGGCCGCGCGGTGCCGGCGACCGTTCCCGCGATCAACCGGCTCTCGGCCAAGGTGTGGGGGGACCGCACGTTCTCCGACGCCTCCCACCGCGTGTTCGCCACGGCTCGGGGCGTCCGGTTCCGGGAGATGGAGTGCGCCGTGCCCGTGGAACGGCTCGGCGACGCATTCCGTGGGCTGCAGCGGGTCGTGGCCGAGCACGGCCGGCCGATCGAGTTCCCCGTCGAGGTCCGGGTGGCTGCGGCCGACGACCTCTGGCTCTCGACGGCGCACGGGCGGGCCAGCGGCTACATCGCCGTGCACCGATACTGGCGTGCCGAGCCGACCGATTACTTCGCGGCGGTCGAAGAGGTCATGAGAGCGCACGGCGGGCGACCCCACTGGGGCAAGATGCACGGGCAGGATGCGCAGAGCCTGCGCACGGTCTATCCCCGGTTCGACGACTTCGTCGCGCTCCGCGACCGACTGGATCCGCACCGACTCTTCTCCAATGCGTACCTCGACCGCGTGCTCGGTGGGTAACGCCTGGGAGTGCGTCGCACCGGCGTCCGACGCGCGATCGTGCCCGGATAAGATGAGCACACACCTGATGGGAGCCTTATGGAAATCCTGATCCCCGTTCTGATCGTCGTCGGTCTCGCCGTCATCATCGGGATCTATCTGTGGGCGACGTACAACTCCCTGGTCGCCCTGAACGTCCGCGTCGACGAGGCGTGGAGCGACATCACGGTCCAGCTCAAGCGGCGTGCCGACCTCCTCCCGAACCTCATCGAGGCGGTCAAGGGCTACGCGGCCCACGAGAAGGCGGTCTTCGAAAACGTGACACGCGCACGCGCAGAGACCCTCACCGCCGGCACTCCCGTCGACGCAGGCGTCGCCGAGGGGCACATGCAGCAGGCGCTGAAGTCGCTGTTCGCCGTCGCCGAGGCCTACCCGCAGCTGCAGGCGAGTCAGAACTTCCTCCAGCTGCAGCAGTCCGTCGTCGACACGGAAGACAAGATCCAGGCCTCCCGCCGCTTCTACAACGGCGGCGTCCGCGAGCTGAACACGAAGATCAAGGTCTTCCCGAACAACCTGTTCGCCCGGAACCTCGGGTTCTCGGAGCGCGAGTTCTTCGAGGTCGTCGACGGCGCCGCGATCGCCGAGCCGCCGCGCATCCAGTTCTGACGCGTGACGCGTGCCGCGTGCCCGCTGCGACATATGGCGAGTCGTAGACTGACGGGATGACCGATCCGAAGCCTCGCGGATCTTTCCTCGACACGATCCGATCCCGGACGGTCTCGACCGAGATCGGCCAGTCCGTCCCGCGCGGACTGCGTGTCGCGACCGCCTATTCGTGGCGGTTCCTGGTCATCGCCGGCGCCGTGGCGGTCTTCATCTGGATCGTCATCCAGCTGAAGCTCCTGGTCATCCCGCTGCTGATCGCGCTGCTGCTCACCGCCCTCGTCTGGCCGGCCTTCACGTTGATGCTCCGGCACCGCGTGCCACGATGGCTGGCGCTCGTCGTCAGCGTGCTGGGCACGCTCGCGATCATCTCGGGCCTGCTCTACCTCGCCATCTGGCAGATCACGCGTGAGTGGCCGTCGGTGCGGGCGCGCACGGTCGAGTCTGTCGGAGAGCTGCGCCAGTACCTCATCGACGGTCCGCTCCACCTGACAGCCACCCAGATCGACGACCTCCTGGCGCAGGCCTGGACGTTCCTCCAGCAGCAGGCCGAACTGCTCTGGTCGGGCGCGCTGGTCATCGGCTCGACGGTCGGGCACGTCGCCACCGGCGCGCTCCTGACCCTCTTCATCCTGCTGTGCACCCTCGCCGACGGCGGGGGCATCTGGCGCTGGGTGGTCCGCCTGTTCCCCTCGCGGGCACGCGAAGCGGTCGACGGGGCCGGTCGCACCGGCTGGGTGACGGTCGTGACCTATGCGCGCACGCAGATGTTCGTCGCGACGATCGACGCGATCGGCATCGGGCTCGGAGCCTTCCTGCTCGGTGTCCCGCTGGCCATCCCCGTCGCCGTGCTCGTCTTCCTCGGCTCGTTCATCCCGTTCGTCGGAGCCGTCGTCACCGGCGCGATCGCGGTGTTCCTCGCCCTCGTCTACAACGGCCCGTGGATCGCACTGTGGATGCTCCTGGTCGTCCTCGGCGTACAGCAGCTGGAAGGCCACGTCCTCCAGCCGCTGATGATGGGCGCCGCCGTGAAGGTGCACCCCCTCGCCGTCGTGCTCGTGGTGGCCGGCGGTGCGATGATCGCCGGCATCCCGGGCGCCCTGTTCGCCGTGCCGCTGGCGGCGTTCGTGAACGTGGTGGCGCTGTACCTGTCACGGAGGCAATGGGAGACCGGCGGAAGGCCCGACCCCGCCGAGCTGATCTGGAGCACCGTGCCGCGCACGAGGAAGAGGCCCGCGTGACCGACGTCGTCCACACCACCCACCCGACGCTCGCCGAGTTCGAGGACGCGGCCGCATTCCTGACCGGTGTCGCCGTGCGCACCCCGATGGATGTGTCGGAGCACCTCAGCGAGGTGCTCGGCACGCCGGTGCACCTGAAGATGGAGAACCTCCAGCGCACCGGCTCGTTCAAGATCCGCGGGGCCGCCTACCGGATGTCACGCCTGACCGACGAGGAGCGCTCCCGGGGCGTCGTCGCCGCGTCGGCCGGCAACCACGCCCAGGGCGTGGCGCGCGCGGCGCAGAAGCTCGGCATCCCGGCGACCATCTTCATGCCGCTGGGCGTCCCCGTCCCGAAGCTCCTGGCCACCCGCGGCTACGGCGCCGAGGTGGTGCTGGAGGGCGACACGGTCGAGACGCCCCTGCGGCTCGCGGCCGAGTTCGCCGAGCGCACCGGCGCCGTGCTCATCCACCCGTTCGATCACCGTGACGTGATCATCGGGCAGGGGACTGTGGGCCTCGAGATCTACGACGACGTGCCGGACCTGGAGACGGTCGTCCTCGGCATCGGCGGCGGCGGACTCATCGCCGGCGTCGCCGCGGCCGTCAAGGCCCGCGCGGCGGCTGAGGGCCGCACCGTCCGGGTGATCGGCGTGCAGGCGGCGAACTCCGCCGCCTACCCGTCCTCGCTCGCGGCGGGGGAGCCGCTCACCGTCGCCACGACACCGACGATCGCCGACGGGATCGCGGTCGCGCGCCCGGGTGCGGTGCCGTTCGAGATCATCCGCGACCTCGTCGACGAGGTCGTCACTGTCACCGACGACGACATCGCCCGGGCCCTGCTCGTGCTCCTGGAGCGCGCCAAGCAGGTCGTCGAACCCGCCGGCGCCGTGGGTGTCGCGGCGATCCTCGCGGGCAAGGTCCCCGCGAACGGTCCGACCGTGGCGGTGCTCTCCGGCGGGAACATCGATCCGCTGCTCCTCCAGCGCGTCGTCGCCCACGGGCTTGCCGCCTCGGGGCGCTACATGACGCTGCAGATCCCGCTCCCCGACCGGCCGGGTCAGCTGGCCCGCGTCTCCGAGCTGCTCTCGATCGCCGGCGCGAACGTCATCGAGGTGCTCCACACGCGCCACGGTCAGGGGCTGCAGATCAGCGAGGTGATCCTGCAGCTGAGCGTCGAGACACGGGGCGAGGACCATCGCGCCCACGTGATCGAGGTGCTTCAGGGGGCGGGCTTCGAGCCCCTCGTCATGCCCGACTGATACGTCTACTGACCGGCGTAGGTCTCGACCTTGACGATCTCCACCGAGATCTCGCGGCCGTTCGGCGCCGTGTACGACGTCTTCGCGCCCTCGGTGAGCCCCAGGATGGCGGCGCCGAGCGGAGACGCTTCGCTGTAGACGTCGAGCTCGGAGTTCGCGGCGATCTCGCGGTTGCCCAGCAGGAAGACCTCTTCGCCGCCGGCCACGACAGCGGTCACCACGGTGCCCGGCTGCACGGTGCCGTCGGACTCGGGCGCCTCGCCGACCTTCGCGTCCTTCAGCAGCTGCTGGAGCGTGCGGATGCGGGCCTCCTGCTTGCCCTGCTCGTCCTTGGCCGCGTGGTAGCCGCCGTTCTCCTTCAGGTCGCCCTCTTCGCGAGCCGCCTCGATGCGCTTGGCGATCTCTTCGCGACCCGTCGTCGAGAGCTGCTCGAGCTCGGCGGCGAGCCGGTCGTAGGCGTCCTGCGTGAGGAAGGTCTCGGTGCTGTCGCTGGACACGTCGTCTCCTTGGGGTCAGCGGGTCGGTCGTAAACCGAACGCCCCGGCGAACGTGCCGGGGCGCAAGAGTGTGTCGGATCAGCCTAAGGGATCCAGCAGGAGGTCACCAAACCCGTCGTGGCCAGTGCCACGGTGGGAATCGTCTCGCTGAAGCGCCGCGTGTGCGCGTCGTCGGCGGGGTATTCGACCACGCGCCAGCCGACCACACCGTGCTCGGTGTCCTGCGCCTCGAGAGCGCACGCGAGCGGCTCACCCGCGCGCAAGGTGACCTGGAAGTCGACGGTGATGCCGTGCGCGTCGACCGAGTGGAATCCGGTCGTGTCGACGTCCACCGCGTCCATGGTCCGCGCCACCGTCGACCAGGCGACGTACCCGAGGAGCGCGGCGGCGATCACACCGATCACGATCCACGCCACACGTCGGGTGCGCGTCGTGGTGCGACCGTAGCGGTCATCGAGCAGGGCGGACGTGGCGGGGGAGGTCATCTGTGCTTCCGTGGCGTTCTAGGCTGGACTTCCAGGCTATGCGCTCTGCGCGCGGATCGAGGACACATGCAGCCGTTCACGTGGATCGCGACGAACACGCCCTTCGTCCCGTCTCCCTCGCCGAGCGTGAACCCGGACAACGTGACGCCCGGAGTGGCGGGCTTCATCGCGATCGCGGTGATCGCCATCGCGGTCGTGCTGCTGCTGGTGGACATGATCCGCCGCATCCGGCGAGGCCGCTACCGCGCAGAGATCGCCGAGCAGCTCGACGCCGAAGAGGCCGCCGCGCGCGCCGCCGAAGACGGCGACGACGTCACCCCGGAAGGCCCAGCGAAGGGCTGAACGGCCGCAGCGCGATCAGCAGGCACGCCGTCCAGTGGCAGAGGAAGGCCAGGACGGTGCAGACGTGGAAGATCTCGTGGAAGCCGAAGTGGCCGGGCCACGGATTGGGCCTCTTGAGGGCGTAGACGATCGCGCCGCCGGTGTAGAGCAGTCCGCCCGCGATCACGAGGAACATCATCGCCACGTTCGCCTGGAAGAGGTCGACCATGTACATGACGGCGGCCCATCCGAGCAGCAGGTAGAGCGCGACGTAGAGCCAGCGGGGCGCGTTGATCCAGAAGACCCGGAAGAGGATGCCGAGCAGAGCGCCCGACCAGACCAGGATCAGCAGCAGCCGTCCCTTGTCGGGAGTGAGGGCGAGCACCGCGATCGGCGTGTAGGTGCCCGCGATCAGCAGCAGGATGTTCGCGTGGTCGATGCGCTTGAGGACCGCGCGCGTGCGTGGGCCCCAGTCGAAACGGTGGTAGAGAGCAGAGTTGCCGAACAGCAGGAGCGAGGTGGCCATGAACACGGCGCTCGCCCACTTGGCCGCCGCGCCCTCTGCCAGCACGATGAGCACGACTCCTGCGACGATCGCGACCGGGAAGGTCGCGGCATGGATCCAGCCTCGCCAGGAGGGCTTCAACTCGACCTGGCCGCTCGCGGCAGCCGCGTCGATCAGGGGCAACTGGGGCATTTCTGCACCCTCGTCGGAGGCGGTCACGGTCCGAGCCTACGCCGCGCCGCATGCCGCGCCGCACATACGGCCCACGGCCGCGGGCGGTAGCGTAGACCCGTGACGGCGAAAGGCTCGGCGGAAGGCAGGGGACTGCTCTATCGGCTGTACAGCTCCCGCCTGAGGCGTCAGCTCGATGCACAGGTCGTGCCGCACCATGTCGCGATGATGATCGACGGCAACCGGCGATGGGCGCGGCAGGCCGGATTCCCGACGGTGGCCCACGGCCATCGCGCCGGCGCGGCGAAGATGCGCGAGTTCCTCCGCTGGTGCGACGACCTCGGCATCCGCGTCGTCTCGCTGTACCTGCTCTCGACCGACAACCTCACCAAGCGCGACTCGCGTGAGCTCGCCGACCTCATCGAGATCATCGCTGAGCTGGCCGACGCGATCTCGCACGAGCCCCGGTGGCGCGTTCAGCACGTGGGTCGCGCCGACCTGCTCCCGGCCGACCTCGCGCGCGCCCTGAGGACGGCGGAGGAACGAACCGCCGGCAATACCGGGCTGCATGTGAACCTCGCCGTCGCCTACGGCGGGCGCAGTGAGATCGTCGATGCGGTGCGCCGCATCATCGCCAAGCACCAGGAGCGGGGAGGCTCGCTCGAGGAACTGGCAGCCAGTCTCACGCCGGAGCAGATCGGCGAGCACCTGTACACGGGCGGTCAGGCCGATCCCGACCTCGTCATCCGGACCTCGGGAGAGCAGCGGCTCAGCGACTTCCTGCTCTGGCAGTCGGCACACTCGGAGTTCTACTTCGTCGAGGCGCTCGGCCCGGATCTGCGCGAGGTGGACTTCCTCCGCGCTATCCGCGACTACGCGACCCGCGACCGGCGCTTCGGCAGCTGATCCGCCGCGGCCGATTCCCGGCGCATCCCGGGTGCGCAGGTGCGGGCGGCGCCACGTGACGCGCCGTGCCACACTGGTGAGGTGATCGAGTGGGAGTCGTATCTCGACAGTTTCGACGAGGAACCCGGATACCTCGATTGGGCTGCGTTCGGGCCGCTGTCGCCCGCCGTCCAGGCGGAGTCCGCCGCGGACGCCGAGCTCCTCGGCTCGGGGCGACGATCGGGCATCGGCCTGGTCGCCGAGCGCGCGAGCGAAGCGCGCGCACTCATCGCCGAGCTCCTGGACGCGGTACCGGAGGAGGTCGCCCTCCAGCCGTCGACCTCGTACGGTCTCATGCACGCACTCTTCGGCCTGAGCGGCGAGCTGCTCGTATCTCCGGCCGAGTTCCCCGCTCTCCCGGTCACCGCCCGGCGGGCGCAGGACGCGCTGGGCCGTCTCCGGGTGCGCGACCTGGACGCTCCGGGCACCTTCGTGACCCCCGAGGCCGTCCGCGACGCACTCGACGACGACGTGGCCGCCGTGGCGGTCAGCCTGGTGGACTACCGGACCGGCTTCGTCGCCGATCTCGCGGCGCTGCGAGACGTGATCGGTGATCGGCTGCTGATCGTCGACGCGATCCAGGGCTTCGGTGTGGTCGACGCCGACTACGGGGCCGCCGATGTCGTCTGCGGGAATGGGTACAAGTGGCTGCGCGCGGGCCGCGGCACGGGTTTCGCGAGATTCAGCGCCCGCGCCCGGGAGCGCATCGAGCCCGTGCTCTCCGGATTCGCCGGAATGGACGGCGAGATCGGGGCACCCGGCGTCCCCGCGCCGGCGCCGGGAGCTGCGGCGTTCGCCGTCTCGGGCGTCGACGCGCTCGCCTCGGCACGGCTGGCGACGGCCGTGCGCGAGATCCGCGACGTCGGCACGGCGCGGGTCGCGGAGGAGGTCAGGGATCGCGCGCGGCACATGATGGCGCTCGCGGACCGGTACGGGATGCCGGTGCTCACGCCCCGCGCTGCCCACGCCGGCATCGTCGCCCTGGCTCCGGAACCCCACGACGCGGGAGCGCTGGCCGCGGCGCTGGCCAACCACGGGGTGACCGCCACCGCGCGCGGCGGAACGATCCGGGTGAGCGCCCATGCGGGAACCGGCGCCGACACCCTGCAGCTGTTCGGCGATGCGCTCGCGGAAGTGTCGAGCCACCGCTACCCGCTGCCCGCCCCCGCTGTCGTCGAGAGTTAACGCGCCGGACATCTGCCGAGGGCGTGTCGTGGAGGCGCCGGAGCGTCCGTGCGACGTACGTTCATCACATCGGGCAAGGCGCCCGTTCGAGTCGGCCATCCACTGACTCGTGGCCCCTGGTCGACTCGTAACTGCCGGGTGATCATCACCCGGGGCGGGAGTGGGTTGTGACCACACGAGCACCAGAGCAGCAGCGCCGCATCAGCACCGGCGAGAGCACCGCCGCAGGCCAGGATCTGCGCACATACATCCTGGACACGTCGGTACTGCTGAGCGATCCGCGGGCGTTCTTCCGATTCGCCGAGCACTCGGTGGTCGTCCCCGTGGTCGTCATCACCGAGCTCGAAGGCAAGCGCCACGATCCCGAGATCGGCTACTTCGCCCGTCAGGCTCTTCGCCACCTCGACGAACTGCGCGTTGAGCACGGCCGGCTGGACTTCCCGGTCGCCGTGGGCGACGGCGGCACGCTGCGGGTCGAGCTCACCAACACCGATCCCTCGGTCCTCCCCGCGGGCATGCGGCTCGGCGACAACGACACGCGCATCCTCTCGGTGGCGATGCATCTCGCCCAGGAGGGACACGAGGTCACGGTCGTGTCCAAGGATCTTCCGATGCGCGTGAAGGCCGCATCGCTCGGCCTCCACGCCGAGGAGTACCTCGCCGAGCAGGCGGTGGACTCGGGATGGACCGGGATCGCCTCGATCGATGTCTCCGGCGACGAGGTCAGCGACCTGTACGAGACCGAGGTCGCGCTCAGCGAGGACGTCCGCGGACTCCCGGTGAACACCGGCCTCGTGATCCACTCGGAGCGCGGCTCGGCGCTCGGGCGCGTGACAGGCGACGGCGAGTACCGCCTCGTCCGCGGCGACCGCGACGTGTTCGGGCTCCACGGCCGCTCCGCCGAGCAGCGCATCGCCATCGACCTCCTCCTCGACCCCGATGTCGGGATCGTCTCGCTCGGCGGACGGGCCGGCACCGGAAAGTCGGCGCTGGCACTGTGCGCCGGACTGGAATCGGTCCTCGAGCGGCAGCAGCAGAAGAAGATCATCGTCTTCCGCCCGCTGTTCGCCGTCGGCGGCCAGGAACTGGGCTACCTCCCCGGCGATCAGGCCGAGAAGATGAACCCGTGGGGTCAGGCCGTCTTCGACACGCTCGGCTCCGTGGTCTCGGGCAACGTGCTCGAAGAGGTCGTCGAGCGCGGCATGCTCGAGGTGATGCCGCTCACCCACATCCGAGGCCGCTCTCTCCACGACGCGTTCGTGATCGTCGACGAGGCGCAGTCGCTCGAGCGGAACGTGCTGCTGACGGTGCTGAGCCGGATGGGTCAGAACTCGCGCGTCGTGCTCACCCATGACGTGGGACAGCGCGACAACCTCCGCGTGGGCCGGCACGATGGCGTCGCGAGTGTGATCGAGACCCTGAAGGGCCACGACCTGTTCGGCCACGTCACTCTCGTCCGCTCGGAGCGCTCCGCGATCGCGGCCCTCGTCACCGACCTGCTCGAGCAGGGCGAGCTGAGCTGACCTGAGCTGACCTGAGCTGCCCTGTCCTGACCTGTCCTGTCCTGACCTGACCTGACCTGACCTGGCATCCGACCGCCGTCACCTCGTCGTCACCCTCGGGTGGCGGCGGGGTGGCGGTGTGGTGACGGCGGGCGGTCAGCGGGCGGGGGCGACCTGAGTCTGCATCTCCAGCTCGATGCCCCCGTCCACCGGTCGGGTGATCAGCGTGACGGTGACGGCGTCCAGTTCGGTGAGCGAGCGCACGTGAGTGCCGCCGCACGGGATCGAGACGGTGCCGTCGGCAAGCGCGCACACCCAGCGACGCCGCGCGGACAGCTCCTCATCGGTGCGCTCGATCCGCACGTCAGCGCCCGTGGCGACCCAGCTGTCCAGCAGCGCGTTCGTCCGTGCGGCGAGCGTCGCGGGATCATCGAGCGCCGCGGGGTCGAAGCCCTTGCGCCGCAGCGATTTGCCGATGCGGTAGGTGTCGAGCGAGCCGTGGGCGACGATCCGCGAGCGCTGGATGGCGAGCTGGTCGAAGGCGGGGTGTCCGAGCGCGTCGAGGGGGACGGGCTTCGACCACGCCTCACCGAGCGCGGCGTCGAGGGCGAGGGACGCCAGGTGGCATCCGGTGTGCCCCGCGGACAGGGCGCGGCGGTACTCGGCGTCGACCTCGACCGTGACGCTCGTCCCCGGAGCCGGCGGGGGGCCGTCGATGACGTGCGCGACGACGAAGATCCAGCCGGCGGTGCCGCCACGGACGGGAAGGTCGGCGCCGAGGTGCAGCTCACCCTCGTGGATGCCGCCGGTCACGCCGTCCGCCAGGGTGCGCACGTCGTCCCCCCAGCGCAGCGTGGCACGATCGGCGGGCTGGTCGGGCCACGCCGTGTCGACCGGGTGAAGTGCGGTGCGATCGAGCAGCACAGCGGACCGGCCGTCATCGAGCGCCTCGACGTGCAGGACCGTGCCGGTGGAGGAGACGGCTCCGTCCGGGTAGGTGACGAGGGTGTCGTGATCGGGGAGGGGCACGCCTCAGTCCCAGCGGTATCCCTCGCCACGGACGGTGGCGATGTTGTCGGGCCCGAGCTTGGCGCGCAGGTACCGGACGTAGACGTCGACCACGTTGGATCCCGGATCGAAGTCCATGCCCCACACGCGGCTCAGCAGCACCTCGCGCGTGAGGACTTCACCGGGATGGCGGAGGAACTGCTCGGCGAGCGCGAACTCCCGCGCGGACAGGTCGACCTCGCGATCGGCGACCGTCACCCGACGCGCGAGCACGTCGAGGGTCACGTCGCCGCGGGTGAGCAGCACCGGCGCGGTGGCGGACTCGCGCAGGCGGGAGCGGACCCTCGCCAGCAGCTCCGCGACCGCGAAGGGCTTCGCCACGTAGTCGCTCGCGCCGGCGTCGAGACCCTCGATCGTGTCGCTCGTGCCGCTGCGGGCGGTGAGCATGATGACGGGGATGGCGCTGCCACGCGCGCGGAGGTGGCGCAGCACCTCGAACCCGTCCATCGAGGGCAGGCCCACATCCAGCACGACCAGGGCGATATCGGGCTCGAGCGCGCGCTCCAGGGCCTCCGCGCCGTCCTCGGCCACGACGGTCTCGTAGCCGTCGGCGTGGAGACTGCGCGTCACCAGCGAGACGATGTGGGGTTCGTCGTCGACGACGAGGATACGTGTCATCCGGTGGCCTCTCGTTGCATCAGGACATCGCCGGCGCGAACCGGCGAGGGGACGGTGGCCTTCGTGCCGAAGGGGATCTCGAGGGTGAACGTCGCGCCGCCGCCGGCGGTGTCGGCGATCGTGCAGTGGCCGCGATGCGCCTTCGCGATCGCATCGACGATGGCCAGGCCGAGCCCCGAACCACCCACCGACCGCTTGCCGGTGCCCCGGTCGAACCGCCGGAAGATGCGGTGGCGCATCGCGGGGGCGATCCCCGGTCCGTGGTCGCGCACCCACAGCTGCACACCGGCGGCGTGCACGGCGCTGCCGACCTCGATCGCACTGCCGGCGGGGGTGTACTTGGCCGCGTTGTCGGCCAGCTGCAGCCACGCCTGCAGCAGGCGGTCGCCGTCGCCGCGGATGACGGCGTCGGCGGACTGCTCGACGCTCCACACGTGGTCGGGGATGACCGTCACGAGTTCCCCCACCCGCTGAGTCAGCAGACCCAGATCGACGTCCGACATCGTGAACTTGTCGGTCTCGACCGCCGCCAGCAGATCGATGTCGCCGATCAGGCGGGTCATCCGGTCGAGCTCCGCCATCCCCAGGTCACGGATCGCGGCGGCGTCCGAGGGATCGTTCGGGTCCATGACCTCGAGGTGTCCGCGGACGATCGTGATCGGGGTCTTCAGCTCGTGGCGCACGTCGTCGAGCAGCCGACGCTGGGCCTCGTACGCGGTCTCCTCCTGGTCGTTCGCCACGCGCTCGGCGGGCGGCGCCGGCAGGATGGTCCACCCGACCACGCCCACGACCACGAGGGTCGCCAGGGTGAGCGTCGTGTAGACGGGGATGACCGCCCACGGCAGGGGCTGCTCGGTGACGACGTGGACGAGGACGACGCCGAGCGCGGCCAGCGCGAAGCCGGCCGCGACGACGGCGACCAGGAGCCCCAGAGTGCGTGTGCGCCGGGAGTGCACGGCGGTCGGGCGGTTCACTCTCCGATTATCAACCCGCGTGGGTCATCGACAGGAGGTCGAGTTTCTCGTCGAGCTGCGCTTCGGTCAGCTCGCCTCGCTCGACGTACCCGAGATCGATGACCGCCTCGCGCACCGTGATGCCCTTGGCGACCGAGTGCTTGGCGATCTTCGCGGCTGCCTCGTAGCCGATGAGCTTGTTGAGGGGCGTGACGATCGAGGGCGACATCCCGGCGTAGGCGGCGGCGCGGTCGAGGTTCGCCTCGAGACCGTCGATGGTCTTGTCGGCGAGCACCCGCATGGCGTTGGAGAGCAGCCGGATCGACTCGAGCAGTGCCGTGCCCATGACGGGGATCGCGACGTTGAGCTCGAACGAGCCGGATGCGCCGGCCCACGCCACGGTCGCATCGTTGCCGATCACCCGAGCGCAGACCATGAGCGTCGCCTCGGGCACCACCGGGTTGACCTTCCCCGGCATGATCGAGGATCCCGGCTGGAGATCGGGGATGTGGAGCTCACCGAGACCGGTGTTGGGACCGGATCCCATCCAGCGGATGTCGTTGTTGATCTTCGTCAGCGACACCGCGATGGTCCGCAGCGCCCCGGAGGCCTCGACCAGGCCGTCACGGTTCGCCTGCGCCTCGAAGTGGTCCTTCGCCTCGGTGATCGGGAGCTCGGTCTCGGCCTGCAGCAGCGCGATCACCTTCTGGGGGAAGCCGAGAGGCGTGTTGATGCCGGTGCCGACGGCCGTCCCGCCGAGCGGGACCTCGCCGACGCGGGGGAGCACCGCCTGGACACGCTCGATGCCGAGGCGGATCTGCCGCGCGTAGCCACCGAACTCCTGTCCGAGGGTGACGGGCGTCGCATCCATGAGGTGGGTGCGCCCGGACTTGACGGCGTCCTTCCACAGCTCGGCTTTGGCCTCCAGCGCGACCGCGAGGTGGTCCAGGGCGGGGATGAGGTCGTCGATGAGGGCCTGGGTGACGGCGATGTGCACCGAGGTCGGGAACACGTCGTTGGAGGACTGCGAGGCGTTGACGTGATCGTTGGGGTGCACCGTGGCGCCCAGATGCCCGGTCGCCAGGGTCGCGAGCACCTCGTTCATGTTCATGTTCGAGGAGGTGCCCGACCCGGTCTGGTAGGTGTCGACCGGGAACTGCGCGTCGTGACGACCGGTGATGACCTCGTCCGCAGCCCACGCGATGGCGTCGGCGATGGCGGCATCGAGGGTGCCGAGCTCCTTGTTGGCGAGGGCGGCGGCCTTCTTGATGCGGGCCAGGGCGGCGATCTGCGTCGATTCCAGGCCCGTGCCCGAGATGGGGAAGTTCTCGACCGCGCGCTGGGTCTGGGCGGCATAGAGCGCGTGTCTGGGCACGCGGACTTCACCCATGGTGTCGTGCTCGATGCGGTATTCGGTCTCTGTCATGTCGGTCACGTCCTCGTTTCCTGGTGGATGTCTGATGTGCGCTCAGGCGTCGATGCCCACGCTGACCTGCGGCACGGCGGTGCCTTCACCCAGCCGGTAGTTGGCTCCGACGATGGCGAGGCTGCCGTCTGCGACCGCATCGGCGATGAGGCGGGACGAGGCGAGGAGCTCGTCCACCGTGCCCCGGAGATGCTCGGCGCCGACGGCCTCGGCATCGACCGACTCCGGCGTCGCGTCCGGGTCGGTGCGCAGCACGCGCTTGACGGCCGGCACGATCTTCGCGATGAGGCGCCAGATGTGCGGGGGGAGTTCGGGGGCATCGAGCGCCGTCGAGTCGATAGCGGCGCGCACCGCCCCGCACTGGTCGTGTGCGAGAACGATGATCAGCGACACATCCAGCACGGCGACGGCGTACTCGATGCTGGCGATGGCCGAGTCCGAGACGACCTGCCCGGCGTTGCGGACGACGAACAGGTCGCCCAGGCCCTTGTCGAAGATGATCTCGGCGGCCAGGCGCGAGTCGGAGCAGCCGAACAGCACGGCGCGCGGCTTCTGCGCGCTCTCGAGCTCGTGGCGTCGCTCGACGTCCTGCCGCGGGTGACGGGGCTCGCCCGCGACGAAGCGCGCGTTCCCGCGTCGCATCTCGTTCCAGACGGTCGTCGGGGTGGGGCGTGCATCGGTCACGGAGTCTCCTCTCGCAGGGTGCGGATCTGTGCGGTGAGGCCGGAGGCGGCGGTCTCCGCCGTCTCGGCGGACATCGAGCCGTAGACGACGATCGTGTCGGCTCCCGCGTCGGTGGCCAGGGCGTAGCCGATGCCGTTGTCGCCGGGGAGGTCGTAGACGTCCCACGCGATGCCGTCGACGGTCGTCGAAGCCGTGGGAGCGAAGCCGCTGAGCAGCGTCGAGGTCCAGCCGTCGGGCGCGTCGAATCCCTGGGCGATCCGCACGAACCCCTTCTGCGGCGCGTAGACGACCGTCCATGCGCCGTCCTCGACGCGCGCCGCATTCGCGCGCCACGACTCGGGGACCTCGGGGACGATGACGGTGCGGTCCAGCGAGGCGGAGACCTCGGCGGCCGCAGCCGCGACGTCGACCGGCGGCTGTTCCGGCGGCGTCCCGCGCGGCACGCCGAAGTAGACGACCGCGACGACGGCGACGGTGACGATCAGGGCGGCGATGAGGTTTCGGAACGTCTGGCTCGACCGGTAGATGCGCGAGGACTCCGCCTTGCGGGCGGCGGTCTCGTCAGGTGTCTCGGGGCGACCGAGCTCGGCGACGATCCGGGGACCGGAGGCCATCACGACTCCGCGTCGACCGAGCGGGCGGCGTCGAGCCGGCGCTTGGCTCCCAGCAGCCACTCCTCGCAGCGGGCCGCGAGCGCCTCGCCACGGGTCCACAGCGTCAGCGAATCCTCGAGGGTGGGCGCGCCCTGCTCGAGCTCGGCGACGACGCGTACGAGCTCGTCGCGAGCCTGCTCGAAGGACAGGCCGGCGATGTCGGCGGTGCCGTCACTCGTCATGGTTCCATCCTACGGTCCTCGGTGGACACGTCCCGGGCCGCGGCGCCCGCCGTGCCGGGGTCGGTCGGCAGCTCGCCGTCGGAGCGCGCGGTGAACGACCCGCGAGCGACGGTGACGACCACGTCGGTGCCTGCGGGCACCTGCGCGGCGTCCCGCACGATGACGCCGTCGCCGACATGCGCGATCGCGTACCCGCGCGCGAGCGTCGCGCCGGGGGAGAGGGCGCGCAGCGCGGCGCGGAGCTCGGCGGTCGATGTGGCTGCGGCATCCATGCGTCGACGCACCACGTCGCGGCCGCGCGACTGCAGGGTCCACACCTCCTGCGCACGCCCCGTCAGAAGCGACTCGGGATCGCGGAGGACCGGACGCGAGCGCAGCTGCTCCAGCTGGGCGATGTCGTGGCCGAGGCGCTGGGTGAGCCGGCTGCGCGCGCGGCTGCGCAGCTGCTGCACCAGCGCCCGCTGCTCCGCGACGTCGGGCACGATCTTCTTGGCCGCATCGGTGGGGGTCGAGGCACGCAGATCGGCCACGTCGTCGAGCAGCGGGTGGTCGTTCTCGTGGCCGATCGCCGACACGACGGGGGTGGTGGCCGCGGCGACCGCGCGCAGCAGGCGTTCGTCGCTGAAGCCGAGGAGCGTCTGCGGGTCGCCGCCGCCGCGCGCGATGACGATCACGTCGACCTCGGGATCCGCCTCGAGCACCTTCAGCGCCGCGATCGTCTCGGGCACGCACCGGTCGCCCTGCACCGCGGCGTGGATCGTCCGGAAGCGCACCTGGGGCCAGCGCAGCTCCGCGTTGCGGTGGACGTCCTTCTCGGCATCGCTGCGCTCGCCGGTGATGAGGCCGACCACGTGCGGCAGGAAGGGGATCGGGCGCTTGCGGGCCGGATCGAAGAGGCCTTCCGCGCGCAGCTGGGCGCGCAGCCGCTCCAGCCGCTCGAGCTGATCGCCGAGTCCGGTGTGGCGCATCGAGGAGACCGTGAAAGTGAAGTCGCCGCTCTTGACGAAGTAGTCGGGCTTCACACACGCCACGACCCGGTCGCCCACGGCGATCTTCTCCGGCAGTCGCTGGAGGGTCGACGACCAGAGCCGGAACGAGATGGCGGCGTCGCCGGCCGCATCCTTCAGGCGTCCGAACACGTGCCCGCCACGCACGTTCCAGGACGTGATCTCGCCTTCGACCCACACCGCATTCCAGCGCTGCACGAAATCGCGGATGGTCTCGTTCAGTCGCGAGACGGAGGTGGGAGCCTGCGGGGAGGACTCGCGGGGATGCACGGAGTCGGGAGGAGGCGTCTGGCCCTCGACCGTCTCGAACGACGTCACGTGTGCTCCTCCTGCGATTCACGCCGGCGCGGCGTCTGACACCCGGGACCGTCGACCGGGCACGATCCCTCGCTCAGGCCACTGCCATGCTGCGCCTCGTAGACTCGGGGTGTGAGCACATCCGTCGTCCAGCTGCCCCTGCCCCGCGTGCCGGGCCCACGAGGGCGGCTCCAGGATAACCCGGTCTCCGGACAGAAGCGGGTGCTGCTGGCCGCGCCGCGCGGCTACTGCGCCGGCGTCGACCGAGCCGTCATCGCCGTCGAGAAGGCACTGGAGCGCTACGGCGCGCCGGTGTACGTGCGCAAGCAGATCGTGCACAACATCCATGTGGTGACCGAGCTCGAGGCCCAGGGCGCCGTCTTCGTCGAGGAGGTCGACGAGGTGCCGGCGGGGGCCAACGTCGTCTTCAGCGCCCACGGTGTGTCGCCGGCGGTCGTGTCCGCGGCCGCCGATCGCGGACTGCATGCCATCGACGCGACCTGCCCGCTCGTCACGAAGGTCCACCGCGAGGCGGTGCGCTTCGCCCGCAGCGATTACGAGATCCTGCTGATCGGTCATGAGGGCCACGAGGAGGTCGAGGGCACGGCGGGCGAGGCACCCGATCACGTCACCGTGGTGAACTCGCCGGATGAGGCGGCCACGGTCGTGGTCAAGGACCCCGACAAGGTCGTGTGGCTGTCGCAGACCACGCTCTCGGTCGACGAGACGATGGAGACGGTGCGCCGGCTCCGCGAGCGATTCCCGAACCTGCAGGACCCGCCCTCGGACGACATCTGCTACGCCACCCAGAACCGCCAGGTGGCGATCAAGAAGGTCGCGAAGGACGCGGATCTCGTGATCGTCGTCGGATCGGCCAACTCCTCCAACAGCGTGCGCCTCGTCGAGGTGGCCCTGGAGTACGGCGCCAAGGCGGCGTACCGCGTGGACTACGCCCACGAGATCCAGCAGGAGTGGCTCGACGACGTCGAGACCGTCGGAGTGACTTCCGGCGCCTCGGTGCCCGAGGTGCTCGTGCGAGAGGTGCTCTCGGAGCTCGCCGGAGCCGGCTACCGCGATGTCGAGGAGGTGCGCACCGCGGAGGAGGATCTGCTGTTCTCGCTCCCCAAGGAACTGCGTCAGGACTCCAGCGGCCGTCGCGACGAGCGGGCCCTGGGAGGGCGGACGACCGGCGGACGGACCACCACGTGACCGACACCCCGCGTCCGGCGCCGCAGTACGGCGAGTACGCGACGCCCGAGCAGCAGCAGGAGATCATCCGTCGCTCCGGCGGGCCGCAGACGCCCGTGGCCGCGGCGGACGCCCCGGTGTTGCCGGTCGCGGTGCCGGTTCCGGCCGCCGCGGCGGAGGCGTCCTCCGAGGCCGTCGACTCCGCGCCCCGTCGCCGCGACCGGTTCGTCACGATCGCGCTGCTGGCGTACGGCCTGTACACGGTGGTCACGACGATCCCGCAGCTCATCGACTACGCCGGCTTCGCGGAGCTGTGGATGAGCATGGCGGGCATCGACGCCGACTTCACCGCCGCCGCCGAGGGGCGCACGTGGGGGATCACCGCCGCCGTGCTCTTCGCCGTCGGCTGGATCACGACCGCGCTCCTGTCATGGCGCGCGATCGTGCGGGGCCGACTGTCGTGGTGGATCGCCGTCGTCGGCGCGGTGGTCTCCTTCATCGTGGTGAGCATCTGTCTGAGCGTCCCGCTCATGAGCGATCCTGCGGTGATCGAGGGAGTCCTGCGCGCCGGCTGACCGCGCTCGTCGCTGCGCTCGCCGGTCCGCTCGTGTGCGCGCCACTCCGGCACGCCCCTGCTGCACACGCCCGGTGGTCTGGTACCGTGACGCTGCGCCTCGGCGTACGCCCCGACACCCCCCGGGAGGGAGCCTGTGTTGCCACGTGCCCTCCCTCGTCGTGCCCTTGCGACCCTCGCCGGGGTCGCCCTGGTGCTCGGCGGCGCGCTGACCGTCCTTCCCGCCAGCGCCGCACCGGTCGCCGGTGCGGGCGCCGTTCTGGGCGCCGCGCAGACGCCGACTCCCACGGCGACCACCGTCGCGACCCCCACGCCGACCCCGACCCCCACCCCCGCGCCGAGCAAGCGGTTCACGAGTGTCGGCACGCCGACCGTGTCGGGAACCACGACGGTCGGCCGCACACTCACCGCGGTGCGCGGCACCTGGTCGCCGACGCCGTCCACGTTCCGCTACCAGTGGCTGCGTGACGGGGCCGCCATCAGCGGGGCGACGGCATCGACCTATGTCGCGACGGCTGCGGACGCGGACAAGAAGCTGTCGGTGCGCATCACGGCATCGCGCACCGGGTACGTGACGACCAGCGCCACCAGCTCGAGCCGGACGATCCTCCGCGCCTTCACCGCGTCGCCGGCCCCGGTCATCACGGGAACGGTCGCCGTCGGCCGGACGGTGAAGGCGGACCACGGGTCGTGGGGGCCCTCGCCCGTGACACTCACCTATCAGTGGTACCGCGCCGGAAGCGCCATCGCGGGGGCGACCTCAGCGTCGTACAAGCTCACGAGCGCCGACGCCGGAAAGGCGCTGTCCGTCCGGCTGAAGGGCGTGAAGACGGGGTACACGAGCGTCACCCGATCGAGCGCCGCCGTCACCGTTCCTCGGGTGCTGACGGTGCCGTCGCGGGTGGCGCTGAGCGGCACACGGACGGTCGGCTCCACCCTGACCGCCTCGCCCGGCACCTGGGGCCCTTCGCCGGTCACCCTTCGGTATCAGTGGCTCCGCGACGGCGCTTCGATCTCGGGTGCCACCGCGAAGACGTACAAGCTCGTCTCCGCCGACGCCGGTCACGAGGTGTCCGTCCGGGTCACGGGTTCGAAATCGGGCTACACCTCAGCGTCGCGCACCAGCGGGACGGTGGACGTGAAGTGGGCTTTCACCAGCGCCCCCACGCCCACGGTCAGCGGCAGTGTCGCGGCCGGGCGCACCCTCACCGCCGTCACCGGCACGTGGTCGCCGGCACCGAAGCTCGGCTACCAGTGGCGGGTCGACGGCGCGGTGGTCGCCGGAGCCACCTCGGCGACCTGGCGCGTTCCGGAGTGGGCCGCCGGCCGCTCCGTGACGGTGACGGTGACCGCGACGCGGAGCGGATACCTGACGGTCACGCGCACCTCGGCCAAGCGCACCGCCTCCTGGTCGCTCGGAGACGTCCTCCGGCCCGGCATCCCGATGCGCGCGGGCACCTACATCGCCTCGCCCAACGGCACGTACCGCTTCACGGTTCAGGGTGACGGAAACGTGGTCCTCAGCAAGAGCGGAACTCCGCTGCGGACGACCAAGACCACGGGCACCGCCGCCCCGGTGCTGGTCCTGCGTGAGGACGGCACCCTCGCGGTGTACTCCACCCGGACCGGCCGAGCAGCCTGGGGATCGGGGACCACCGGCTACGCGGTGGCCGGGCTGACCCTCGACGACAGCGGACAGCTGCGACTCGTCGAGGTGGACGGGCTCTCGACCTGGACGGGCAAGAAGCTCGCCGCGTTCTCGGATTCGAGCGCGGCCGGCTCCAGCGTGCCCGGCAAGTACGGGTGGGCCTTCCCCATCCGTCCGTCGGCGACGATGACCACCTACTCCGGCCACAGCGGTGACGATTTCGCCGCCAAGACGGGCACCCCCGTGTACGCGATGCGAGGCGGCACCGTGACCGTTCAGGAGATCTGGATCACCTCCGGCTGCCCGTCCTGGGCTCCCAACAACACCCGTCAGAAGCAGGTGCTGGTGAAGACGACGATCGACGGCACGGAATTCGTCCTCACCTACGCGCACCTCAGCGCGTTCTCGGTGAAGAACGGCCAGACGGTGAAGGCCGGTCAGAAGATCGGCGAAGTCGGCTCCACCGGCTGCTCCACCGGGCCCCACCTCCACTTGGGGGTGAAGGTCGACGGCGTCACCAAGCTGCTCTATCCGCGCGACCTGCTCCTGGGTGCCTCCTACTGATCCCCAGGCGTCCCTCGCCCGAAACGGCGAATGCCGCGACCGGCGCTCCGGGGAGCGGGTCGCGGCATTCGCGTGGGTGTGTCAGGACGTCGACTTGCCGTGCGAGCCGAGCTGCTTGGTGGCCTCCACGACGCGGGCGGCCATCGCCGACTCGGCGACCTTGCCCCAGGCGCGGGGGTCGTAGGCCTTCTTGTTGCCCACTTCGCCGTCGACCTTGAGCACGCCGTCGTAGTTCTGGAACATGAAGCCGGCGACCGAGCGCGTGAAGGCGTACTGGGTGTCGGTGTCGATGTTCATCTTCACGACGCCGTTCGCCACGGCCAGCGCGATCTCCTCGTCGGTCGAGCCGGAGCCGCCGTGGAAGACGAGGTCGAGCGGCTTGGGGCCGGTGCCGAACTGGGCGGCGATGCCCTCCTGGATCTCGCCGAGCAGCTCGGGACGCAGCTTCACGTTGCCCGGCTTGTACACGCCGTGGACGTTGCCGAAGGTGAGCGCGGCGATCCAGCGACCCTGGTCGCCCAGCCCCAGCGCCTCGACGGCCTTGGCGACGTCGGCGGTGGTCGTGTACAGGGCGTCATTGGAGCCCTCGTGCTTGACGCCGTCCTCTTCGCCGCCGACGACGCCGATCTCGACCTCGAGGATCGCGTTGATGGCCTTCAGGCGGGGGAGGAGCTCCTTGGCGATCTCGATGTTCTCATCGAGCGGCACGGCGGAGCCGTCCCACATGTGCGACTGGAAGATCGGCTGACCGCCGGCGGCGACGACCTTCTCCGACTCGGCGATGAGCGGGAGGACGAAGTCCTCCAGCGCCGGCTTGGGGCAGTGGTCGGTGTGGAGCGCGACGGTGATCGGGTAGCTCTTGGCGACCTCGTGCACGTAGGCGGCGAAGGCGAGGGCGCCGGTGGCGCGGGCCTTCACGGTGTGGCCGGCGAAGTAGTCGGCGCCGCCGGTGGTGACCTGGAGGATGCCGTCCGAACCGGCCTCGGTGAGGCCCTGGAGGACGGCGTTGACGGACTGGGAGCTGGCGGCGTTGATCGCCGGGTAGGCGAATCCACCGGCCTTCGCGCGGTCCAGCATCTCTGCGTATTGCTCAGGGGTGGCGACGGGCATGACAGCTCCTAGCGATGTGTCTGTGCGGCGGTGATTCCAACGGTCAGCCTAGCGAAGCGACGTGGGCGCCGTGTGGCGCGCGACCGGGAAAACGGTCGTCGGGCGCGGTCTGTACGCGTTGGTAAAGAAACGCGATTCCTTCGCGTGAATCAGCGCGAAAGTCCGCGCGGGCGGCACACGCGGCGCGTAGTCTGGCGACATGGTGAGTCTGACCGCGGACATGAGCCCGCTGCATCCCGACCGCAACCTGGCCCTCGAGCTCGTCCGGGCCACCGAAGCGGCCGCGATCCGCTCCGTGCCCTTCATCGGGCGGGGGCAGAAGGAACTCGCCGACGGGGCGGCGGTCGACGCGATGCGCGCGTTCCTCTCCACCGTCAACTTCGACGGCGTCATCGTGATCGGCGAGGGTGAGAAGGACAACGCGCCCATGCTCTTCAACGGCGAGCACGTGGGAACGGGGCGCGGTCCGCAGTGCGATATCGCGGTCGATCCGATCGACGGCACCACGCTCACCGCCGAGGGGCGAAACAACGCCCTGTCGGTGCTCGCCGTGGCCGACCGCGGCGCCATGCTGGACGCCTCCTCCGTCTTCTACATGGACAAGATCGTGACCGGCCCCGCCGGCGTGGGTGTCGTGGACATCCGGCTGCCGGTCGCCGAGAACGTGCACCGTCTCGCGAAGGCGCTCGGCAAGCCGGTCGACGAGATGGTGGTCTCCGTGCTCAACCGCCCCCGTCATGCCCGCCTCATCGAGGAGATCCGGGAGGCGGGTGCCGGCACCCGTCTCATGAGCGACGGCGATGTCGCCGGCGGCATCAACGCGGCGCGTCACAATGCACGCACGGACATGTGCATCGGCATCGGCGGCAGCCCCGAGGGCATCGTCACCGCGTGCGCCATCAAGGCTCTCGGCGGCCACATCCAGGGGCGGCTGTGGCCGCGCGACGACGACGAGAAGCAGCGCGGCATCGATGCCGGGCTGAAGCTCGACGACCACGTCTACGAGGCCGACGACATGGTGACCGGCAAGAACACGATCTTCGTGGCGACCGGCGTCACCAACGGCGAGCTCGTGGCGGGCGTGCGCCGAGACGGCGACTTCATCTACACCGAGTCGGTGGTGCTCCGAGGCGCGTCGGGGACGCTCCGCCGGATCTCCTCGGAGCACCTCACCTCGAAGTGGCTGTGAACATCAGCCGTGAGCGCCTGCGACCTGATCTAGCTCTGACCTGATCGACCTGTGACCTGATCGACCTGTGACCTGATCGAGACGGTCCCGTGCGTGGCGACACCTGTGGTGTGAGACCGGGTCTGGCAGAATGGACCGCGGTGTCACCGGCGACACGTCGCCGTCCACTCAGCTTGGGAGTCATCGATGTCCGCAGCAGCCAACAGTCCGAAGACCGGTCAGATCGCGGTTCCCCTCGATCCTGCCCGCCGTCCTGACGTGCTCCTGCGCCGCCGCGTCCCCGAGGGGCACCAGGTGAGCGCCTGGTGGATGATCGGCGCCTTCGTCGCGGTCTCGGTCGCTGTCGTCAGCGCCATGAGTCTGCTTCCCACCGGCTGAGCCCCGCCGGCCGCGTTCCCTCGTCAGAGGCGATCCCGGAGGTCGCCGACATCGGCGCCGAGTTCGGGAGCAATGAGCTCCGCCGCGGTCAGTGGTCGCGGTGCGGCCTCGATCGGCTGCGGTGCCGCGACGGCGTCGAGCTTGGTCTCATCGATACCGGGGAACCGTCGTGCGCTGACGAGGACGCGCGACTCCAGCGCACCGGCGAACCTGTTGTAGCTGGCGACCGTGCGCTCGATCGCCCGCCGCAGATCATCGGTGTGACGGGCCAGTCCGCCGAGACGGTGGTACAGCTCATTGCCGAGGTCGAAGAGCGTGCGGGCTTCGTCGGAGACGTCCTGCTGCGTCCAGGTGTAGGCCACGGTCTTCAGCACCGCCCACAGATTGACGGGAGATGCCAGGGCCACCCGGCGCCCGAACGCGTAGTCCAGCAGCGAGGGATCCTCCTCGAGAGCCGCAGCCAGGAGCGACTCGCTCGGGATGAAGCACACGACGAACTCCGGACTCGATGAGAGCCCGGCCCAGTACGACTTCTTGGCCAGGGCGTCGACATGGGCACGGACCGCCTTCACATGCCGCTCCAGGAGAGCCTTGCGGCGCGCCCCCTCCTCGCCCGTGGCGGTGACAGGAATCGCGCTGGCCTCGAGGTAGGCGTCGAGCGGCACCTTCGCGTCGACGGCGAGCGCCTTGTCGCCGGGTAGGCGGACGACGAGGTCGGGCCGTCCGGCGCCGGCCTCGGTGGAGATCGAGGCCTGCGTGTCGAAGTCCACGTAGCGGGTCAGCCCGGCCGACTCGACGATGCGTCGCAGCTGGGTCTCGCCCCACACGCCGCGGGCCGAGTTGGACCGCAGCGCGCCGGCCAGCGACTCCGTGGTGCTGCGCAGGGTCTCGCTCTCCTCGTGCGTGCGCCGTAGCTGCTCGGCGATCGATCCGTACTGAAGCCGTCGATCGCGCTCGAGCTCGTCGACCTTCCGCTGCATGCTCTCCAGCGACTCCTGGACGGGCGCGAGGGCGCGCAGCACCTGCTGCTCGCGGCGCTCCCTCTCCTCACGCGCCGCCTGGTCGGCACGCGACTGCGCCGCCATCTCGCGGGTGAGCGAGCGCTGCTGCTCCAGCTGCGCGGTCAGGGCGCCGCGTTCCGCCTCTGCTGCGGCCAGCCGTGCTCCCAGCCCGGCGCGCGCGGAGGCCGCGCGTTCCGCAGCGCGGGCGGCACCGGCGAACCATCCGGCCAGCAGTCCGGCGAACAGGCACGCGACGGCGGTCGCGGTGATGATGACGACGTCCATGGGGGAAGGATGGCGCACGCCTCCGACATCGGGGCGGAGGCGCCCCGTCAGGCGACGGCGGCGGGAGCCTGGACGGGCGCCTCGGCCGGGACGGGGATCTGCGGGATCCGCAGCCCCAGCAGCATCGCCAGTTCGACGGCATCCTGAGCGCCGTTGCGTGCGGCGGCGTCGATGACGATGTGCGCACAGGCCAGGGCGTCGGCCGCCGCGTCGTGATGGGCGAAGTCCAGGTGTCCCGCAGCGGCGGCGACGACCGGCAGCCGGTACGAGTCGAGCTCGTAGGTCTTGCGCGAGACCTGGAGGCTGCACAGGTACCGGTAGGCGGGGTAGGCGTCGCCGGTGACTTCGCACGCGCGTCGCAGCACCGTCATGTCGAAGCCCGCGTTGTGGGCGACGAGGATGTCGTCCCCCGCGAAGGCGACGAGGTCGGCGAGCTGCGTCGACCAGTCCGCCGCGCCGGCGACGTCTTCGGGCCGGATGCCGTGGATGCCGACGTTGATCTCGAAGAAGCGGTCATGGCCGGGCGGAGGCTGGATCAGCCAGCCTGCCGTCGCGACGACCCGACCGCCTCGGACGCGGGCAAGGCCGACCGCGCAGGCGGACGCGCTGGAAGAGTTCGCCGTTTCGAAGTCGATCGCGGTGAAGTCCAGGGGCACTCGTCCACATTCGCCCGGGGAGGCGCCGCGGCCGTGGAGGCGCGCCGGGCGCTGGCGTATGGTCGGGGCATGGTCGACGCGCAGAAGCTCTCCACGTCTTTCGGTCGGGCCGCCGCCGTGTACGAGGCGGGCCGCCCCGGGTACCCGCTCGACGCCGTCGCCTGGCTCCTCGGCCCGGTATCGGACGTCGCGCCGCCGCGGGTGGCGGATGTCGGAGCGGGCACCGGCAAGCTCACCCGCACGCTTCGCGAACTCGATGCCGAGACGGTCGCGATCGATCCCGACCCGGAGATGCTCGCGACACTCCACGTCGCCCTTCCCGACATCCCCACCTTCGTCGGCACCGCAGAGACGCTGCCGCTTCCCGACGCGTCGGTCGACGCGGTCGTGCTCGGCCAGGCCTGGCACTGGGTCGATGTCGCCCCGGCCAGCCTCGAGGTCGCACGCGTGCTGCGGCCGGCGGGCGTGCTCGGCCTCGTCTGGAACATCCGTGACGAGTCGGTGCCGTGGGTCGCGCGGCTCACGGCCGCGATGCGCGGCAGCCACGCCGAGACGCTCCTCGCCGAGGGGGGACCGGCCGTGGGGCCTCCGTTCGAGGCGCTGGAGGAGCGCCGGTGGTCGTGGGAGCGCCCGGTCACCCGCGAGACGCTGACGGCCATGGTGCGCTCTCGGAGCTACGTCATCACGGCCGGCGCGGTCGAGCGCGCCCGTATCGAGCGCGAGGTCGGTGAGCTGTTCGACGAGATCGGCGCGGTAGGCGACGCCGAAGTTCCGCTGCCGTACGTGACCCGTGCCTACCGTGCGGTGAGGCCCTGACGTGCGCACCCTGACCGTCTGCAACTTCACGACTGTCGACGGCGTCTACGAGGACGACGCCCACGACATCGGCTCTCTCTTCGAACACTGGCACCCCGACTACCGCGGCTCCGACACCTTCGACTTCCACAACACCGATCTGCTGGACGAGTCGGACATCCTGCTTCTGGCGGGCAAGCGCTCCTTCCTCGGACAGGTGGAGTACTGGTCGGGCGTGCGCGGGAACCCGGACGCGACCGCCATCCGCCGCCGGTTCGCCGAACGGTTCTTCGAGATCGACAAGGTCGTCGTCTCCGACACCCTGCACGAGTCGGACGTCGAGGATGCGCCGCACACCCGTATCGTCCGACTCGCCGAGAGCCGGGACGTGGTGCGTGCGCTGAAGGCGGAGGAGGGCCGCGGCATCGTCGTCATCGCCGGCCGGCTGCTCTGGAACGACCTGATGCAGGCGCAGCTCGTCGATGAACTGATGCTCGTGACGTTCCCTCTCATCGGCGGGCGCGGCGTGCGCCTGTTCGACGAGCGTCCGCCGGTGGCGTTGAAGCTCCTCGGAACGCGCGTCTGGGAGGAGTCGGGCCACGTGCTGCAGCACTGGCGCGTGGATCCGGCCACGTAGACTGACATCCCGTGGCTCTTACCATCGGAATCGTCGGTCTCCCCAACGTCGGCAAGTCGACGCTCTTCAACGCCCTGACCAAGAACCAGGTGCTCGCGGCGAACTATCCATTCGCGACGATCGAGCCCAACGTCGGCGTCGTGAACCTCCCCGATCCGCGCCTGAACACCCTTGCCGAGATCTTCCACTCCGAGCGGATCCTCCCCGCGGCCGTCTCGTTCGTCGACATCGCCGGCATCGTCCGCGGGGCGAGCGAGGGGGAGGGCCTGGGCAACAAGTTCCTCGCCAACATCCGCGAGGCCGACGCGATCGCCCAGGTGGTGCGCGGCTTCGCCGACGGCGACGTCGTCCACGTCGACGGCAAGGTCGATCCGGCCTCCGACATGGAGACGATCAACGCCGAGCTGCAGCTCGCCGACCTCGAGACGCTCGAGCGGGCGATCTCGCGCTATGAGAAGGAAGTCCGCGGCAAGAAGCTCGACCCCGTCGTCCTCGAGACGGCGCAGCAGGCGCAGGAGGCTCTGCAGCGCGGTGAGCTGCTGTCGGCGTCGAAGATCGATCTGGCTCCGATCAAGGAGCTCGGCCTCCTGACCGCCAAGCCGTTCATCTTCGTCTTCAACGTCGACGAGGCCGTGCTCACCGACGCCGCCCGCACCGCGGAGCTAGCCGCGCTCGTGGCACCCGCGAAGGCGGTGTTCCTCGACGCGAAGATCGAGTCCGAGCTCATCGATCTCGACCCCGAGGACGCCGCCGAGCTTCTCGCCTCCACCGGTCAGGAGGAGTCGGGTCTGGATCAGCTCGCCCGGATCGGGTTCGACACGCTGGGTCTCCAGACCTACCTCACCGCCGGGCCCAAGGAGGCGCGCGCCTGGACCATCGGGAAGGGCTGGAAGGCTCCCCAGGCTGCAGGTGTCATCCACACCGATTTCGAGAAGGGCTTCATCAAGGCGGAGGTCATCTCCTTCGACGACCTCGTGGCCACCGGTTCGGTCATCGAGGCCCGCGCGAAGGGCAAGGCGCGCCTGGAGGGCAAGGACTACGTCATGCAGGACGGCGACGTCGTGGAGTTCCGCTTCAACAACTGACTCCGGCTCCGGTCGTTGAGCGAGCGAGGCGAGACAAAACGTGTCAACCGCCTATCCGTGAGGTAACCCGGTGGAGGTCCCGCTTCGACAACTGATCTCAGTCGAAGCTCGGTGGCTCGATGCCAGTGACCTGAGTCCTCCACTCCTTGAGGGTGGTCGACAAATGAAGGGGTTCGCCGGCGCCTTCAGCGTCTTCGACTTTGTCCGCAAGGCGTTGGAAGATCTCTTCGGCCGTGACTCCCGACCATCGCGCTGGAGCGTCATGTGCGTCGTCGCGAAGGTCCCAGAACTCGTCACTCAGACGGCGTTCGTGTGTCATGAGGCGATTACAGCACAGAGACAGAATGTCGCCGCGGCGAGTACATGCTTATCTATGACGGAGCTCGGTGGAGTTCCGCTTCAACAACGAGGCATCTGGGGACAATCATGAGCGGTGTGGAAGCTGACGCATCGGCCTACCCGACGGGGCATGCCGACGGATTCCACATGCAGATGCTCGTGTCCTACGGGGACTGCGGCGATGCCCTCGTCATCGCGCCCGATGGCCGCAAGGCCGGGCTGGTCTGGGAAACGGGTGACACCTCATCGTTCACGGTGATCATCGAGCCCGACAGTGCGCGTTGGGGAACCTTTGCGGTCATTCTGCCTCTCCCGTTGACGAGCGATGCCGAGGCTGACGAGTACCTTGCCGCGCTGTTGCCACGTCTGGTGCCGGTGTGGCGGGACCATCCCACGGCAGGCGTAGGGTCTTGATGTTCGCGGGATCCGTCACGGTTAGTTGCCTGGAGAGCCATGATCGAGTACGACCGAGCAACGCTGGCGATCTACAGCGAGTCGCGCACGGTTGCGGAGATCACGGCCTCACTCCTGCTCGAACCCACTGAAGCTGCGAATATCGGCGAGCCGACGCGCTCTGGTCGAGCAGGACGAGCGTACGAGCCCGAGTATCTGACCTATCAACGGACGACCTGGCTGCTTGACGTGAGTGCACGTCCGACGGACGGCGGCGACGAGGGGGTCAATGCTCTGCGACGGCTTGTCGGCATCGCGCTGCCTGCTGCTGCTGCGCTCGAATCGCTGAGGCGAGATTGCGAGACCTTGATCTGGTGGTCAGGTGATTCGACCAACAGCCAAGGCACGTTCGTCTTGCCTTCGACGTTGATCAAGGATCTTGCCGCCATCGGATGTGAGGTCCGTGGAACCGTCTTCCTCGAGGAACATGATGCAGGACGTGACGGAGTGGAGTTCCGTCACAGCTAGGGCTCAGCGATCCGTCCTCCCTCGGACGAATGGAGTCCGTCTCACCGGGATCGAAGTCAGTTCTGCCCCGCGCGTCATGATGACGGTCGCGCGTGGTCTCTCTCTGTTGCAGGTGCGATTTCGGCCATGTCCCTACCCGAGGGACCGAGGCCGGTGAGCAGCGGGGGCTGAACGTTCGGTCGACGCTGTCAGGGCACCTGCCGCACGCAGCCAACTGATGGGAACCGAATGAGCCTGCACCACCGACGATCATCGTGGGCGCTTCTGCGCCGACGCTCTCAGCGACTCGCGACTCCGCGGCTCACCGCCCGGTTCGGCGCGGCCGCCGCGTCGGTGCTGGCGACGGGTGCGCTTCTCTCGATGGCCATCGTGCCCGCCGCCGCCGTGGAGCCGACCCCCGAGGCGTCCACGGCCATCGTCGAGTCCCCGCAGGAGTCCTCCGTCGAGGCCGCTGACACGCCCGAGGCGACCGGCACCGCGGAGGCGACCGACCCCGCGGAGGTCACCGACACCGCGGAGTCGACTGACGCGGCGGAGTCGACCGGGTCGGCCGAGTCCACTGACACCGCGCAGGTGCCGACCGAGGCGGACGCAACAGAGTCTCTGCCGCTGACGGACGCGCCGGAGCTCACGGTCGATTTCACCGAGGCGCCCACGCAGGACAGCGCGCCGATGGCTGCGCTCGATGCGGAGATCTCTCCGATGGCGATCCCCGCTCCGACGGCCACGACCGCCGTCATCTCGGTGCGGGTCGGAAGCGACCGCATCGCCGGCACGCCGATCTCGGCCACGGGTCTCGCAGGAGTCACGCTCCGGCTGAGTTCCTCGTCGACCAATCCTTCGGCGTGGAGCGCCTATCCGTGGGCGACCTGCATCTCCGACGCCGCGGGGGACTGCAGCTTCACCATTCCGATCAAGACCAGCGGCATTACCGACAGCACCGGAATGTTCCACGATCAATTCCCCTGGGTGCATCAGGTCAGCGCGCCGACCGGCTACCACCTGGTCACCAACATGCGCGTCGGGGCGGGTGACGGCAGCGGCAGCATCGACTTCCCGTACCGTTTCCAGGTCGCCCAGCGGGTGAGTGCGAACACGGTGTATCAGTCGACCAGCACGGCGTTCCGGTTCATGATCACCTCCACCGACCCCGCCGACCAGAACACCTCGGCGGGCACGTGGCAGGTGGCACGGAACAACCCGGCAGTCCAACAGCGGTGCGGATTGAACTATGCCGTGCTGATGGACCTCTCCGGCTCGATCAACGCGACCGAGCTGGCCCAGTCCAAGTCCGCGGTCGACACCTTCATCGACGCGCTGGTCGGAACTCCGTCGAGCGTCGCCCTCTTCAACTTCGACGGCACGAGCCCCGCCAACGCGACGGAGCCGAACCTGCCGACGCTCCGGTCAGTGCGCACAACGGCGGAGGCGACAGCGGTCAAGTCCAGCTACGCGAGCTGGGTGACCGGCAGCGGCACCAACTGGGACGCCGGCCTGTATGCCGTGGCCACGGCGGCACCGGCCTACGACGTGGTCGTGGTCATCACCGACGGAAACCCGACGCAGTTCGGCTCCACGGTGCCCGACCGCACGACGTCGTCGCCCAACCGCGTCCGTGACAACGAGGCGGGCATCTTCTCTGCCAACCTGGTCAAGGCCGAGGGCACCCGCGTCGTCGCGGTGGGCGTCGGTCCGGGCGCGGCGGGGATCTCCGCGCTCAACCTGCAGGCCATCTCCGGACCGGTCGCCAATAGCGACTACTACCAGGTGAGCGACTTCGTCCTCCTCGCCGACCAGCTCGCCACGCTTGCTCGCGGCCAGTGCGACGCGACGATCGACGTTCTCAAGCGCGTGATCCCGGCCGGGGCCGTGATTCCCGCCAACCCGACCGCCGCCCAGCTCGATGCGATCTCGGCGCCGGCTGAGGGATGGACGATCACCGGCACGACGACGGCGTCGGGCGTGTCCATCGGAACTCCCGCTGGCCCCTACACGACCGACGAGGACGGTATCGCCACGATTCCGCTCCGCTTCACCCACCCGACGACCACAGGCCCCGTCACGGTGCGCGAGGTGCAGCAGGCGGGCTTCGAGCTGCAGCCGGTCACCGTCTCGGGTACGGCCCGGAACGCGGAGTGCGTGAACACCAACACGGGCGGCGTGGTGAGCACGACCGACGTCGTGAGCTCGACGACTCCCGGAGTGACCGTCACGGCCAACACGCAGGTCGCGATCGAGTGCACGATCTACAACAAGGTGCCGAGCGCTCCCGAGATCGTCCTCGAGAAGTCCGCATCGGTGGTCGATGTCGACGGAGACGGTGTCACCGGGCTCGGAGACCACATCCTGTACAGCTTCGAGGTGACCAACACGGGCAACGTGACGGTGAACGGCGTGGCGATCGTGGACGACCTGCTGTCCGCGCAGGACCCCTCGATCACGGTGACATGCGCGCCGACCTCGATCGCGCCGACCGAAGTGTCGGACTGCGTCGCCGACGACCCGTACGTCATCACGCAGGCCGATGTGGACGCCCGAGAAGTGGTCAACGTCGCGACGGCACGGGGCACCGACACCACCGGCACGCCGGTCGTGTCCAACCCGGACGACACCCTCACCCCTGTCGAGCTGTTCCGGGTCCTGCTGCAGCTCGAGAAGATCGGCGAGGACGTCGCGGGAGACTGGACCCGCATGGACGGGTCGACCTGGGCGATCCTCGAGGATGACAACGGGGCGCCCGGGGTCGCGAGTGCCCTCACGATCGACGCGGTCTCCACAGGCTTCTTCGAGATCGCCGACGTGCCGTCGGGTGTGTACTGGCTCACCGAGCTCACCGCTCCCGACGGGTTCAGCCTGCTGGCTCAGCCGGTGCAGTTCATGATCAACCCCGACCGCACCGTCAGCATCCTCGCCGACAGCGGCGGGGGAGCGGTGACGGCCGACGGTCAGCTGATCACGGTTCGGGACGTCCCCGCCCTGGTCATGCCGGAGACCGGGGGATCGGGGAACAGCCCGTTCCAGCTCGGTGGAAGTGCTCTGCTCCTGACGGCGGGCGTGATGGCGCTGATGATGCGGCGTCGCGCGCGAGCTCAGGTGGTCTGACCGGCGTGAGCGCCTTCGGCGACCTCCTCGATGACCTTCGCGTTGAAGGCGGGGAGGTCGTCGGGGGTGCGGCTGGACACGAGGCCCTCATCGACCACGACCTCTTCGTCGACCCAGGTGGCGCCGGCGTTGACGAGGTCGGTCTTCAGGCTCGGATAGCTCGTCAGGGTGCGCCCCTCCAGGACGTCGGCCTCGGCGAGAATCCACGCGGCGTGACAGATGGCCGCCACGGGCTTGTGCTGCGCGAAGAAGTCCCGGGTGAAGCGGACGGCGGACTCGTCGAGCCGGAGGTGGTCGGCGTTCACGACGCCTCCCGGAAGGACGAGCGCGTCGAAGTCCGCCGCGTTGACGTCGTCCGCCGTGGCATCGACGGGCTGCTCGTGACCGTTCTTGCCCGTGATCGGATCCGACGCCGGAGCGATCATGACCGGCGAGCCGCCGGCCTCCGTCACCGCCTGCCAGGGCGAGGTCAGCTCGCTGTCCTCGAATCCGTCGGTGGCCAGGAACGCGATCTTCTTACCGGTGAGAGTTGCCATACGCTCGACGCTAGGTGCGATCCATCCCGCGCCCGAGGGGGTTGACAGACACGGCGGCGATACGAGTCCGGGGCCGGGGGCGCGTCGTAGACTGGCGGTATGGCCACGTCGAACCTCCCCACCCCGCAGCTCCAGCCTGTCGCCGACGACAAGAACCTGATCGAGGTCGTGTCGGAGGGTGCCTCCTGCTGCGGAGGCGGCTGCTGCAGCTGACCCGGTCGGCTCGCGCCGTCTCGTTCCCATCCCCGTCACATCCGCGTGCGGGCTGACGCATAGGCGCGTCGGCTGATGTGGGGGCATGACAGCTTCCCGTACCGCTCGCGTGACCGCCCTCGTCGCCGCGACGGCTCTCCTCCTCACCGGATGCGCCGGAGGCCTGGATCCGGACGACGCGTCGACGGCGGCTGCGACCTCGTCTGCCTCGACGGACGCCGGAGCCGCGTCGGCCCTCTGGGATGCCACCGCCGTCCACTCCATCGCCGTCTCCTACGACGACGCCGACTATGACGACCTCATCGAGGCGTATCTGTCGACGGGGGACAAGGTCTGGATCTCGGCGTCGGTCACGATCGACGGTGAGACGTTCGACGACGTCGGGCTCAAGCTCAAGGGCAACTCGACACTCCGCTCGCTCACGACCGACGCGGACGCCTCCCTCAGTTCGCAGAACCCGGAGGACCTGCCGTGGATCATCCGGCTCGACAAGTTCGTCGACGGTCAGAGCCTCGACGGTACGACGGAGCTCGTGGTCCGCGGCAACAGCTCGGAGACCTCGCTCAACGAGGCGCTGGCTCTCGATCTCCTCGCGCAGGCGGGACTGGCGTCTCAGCCTGCGATCGCAACGAGGTTCAGTGTCGACGGTTCGGCAGAGACTCTGCGGCTCGTGATCGAGAACCCGAGCGACGAGTGGGCTGAGCGGGAGCTCGGCGACGTGCTGCTGTACAAGGCGGAAGCGGGCGGCGACTACAGCTATCGCGGCGACGACGCGTCCGCCTATGAGGACGTGTTCGATCAGGAGGCGGGCGAGAACGACCTGACCCCTCTCATCGACTTCCTGCAGTGGATCAACGAGTCCTCGGACGCGACATTCGCGGCGGAGCTCGGCGAACACCTGGACGTCGACGCGTTCGCGACCTATCTCGCGTTCCAGGAACTCGTCGACAACTTCGACGACATCGACGGACCCGGCAACAACTCCTACTTGTCCTACGATCCGGGCACCGGCCTGATGACCGTCGTCACCTGGGACCTCAACCTCGCCTTCGGGGCGAGCCCGAGTGGCGGAGGCCCGGGAGGCGAGGGTGGTGGCGGCCCGGGCGGCCAGGGGAACGAGCGTCCCGGCCTTCCCGCTCCTTCCGCCGAGGACGAGTCGGGGGCGCAGCCGGCCGCGGAGGTGGGCGGGGCTCCCCGGCGCGGCGGGTCGAACATCCTGGCGGAGCGGTTCCTCGATGCCGACGAGTTCCAGGCCATGTACGCGGCGGAGCTCGACCGGCTGCAGGCGGAGCTCGTCGATTCGGGCGACGCGGCGGCGACCCTCCAGGAGTGGACCGAGACGCTCACCGAGGGCGCGTCCGACCTTGTACCGGAAGCGACGATCGCGGAAGAGTCGAACGCGTTGGTGTCAGCACTCGAGTGAGGAAGCGGCGGTGCCGCGCTGTCGCCGCGCAGCACCGGAAAATCACTCGCGAGCCGCCGACAGCAGCGCGTCGCGCAGGCGAGGGGTCAGCCCGACCAGCTCGGTCTCGACCGGCACGGCGAGGGCCTGGAGCGCCCGACTGAAGTAGTTCCGCGCCGCCGCAGCGAGCGCGATGTCGACGATCTGCCGGTCATCGAAACCGGCGTCACGAAGTTCTTGGCTGTCGGCGTCGGTCATGGCCGTGGGGTCCGTCGACACCCTTCGCGCAAACCGCATGACGGCGCGATCGGCGTTGCTGAGATCGGGATGGTCGCCGCCCCGGGCGACGCCCTCCAGTTGGTCCTCGTCGAGTGCGCCGGCGCGCAGCGCCTTGCGTCCGTGAGCGAGCAGGCAGTGTGGCGAGTGGAGGGCCCCCGCAGCGGCGAGTGTCACCAGCTCGTAGGTGCGAACCCCGATCGAGGGCACGACCGCGTGGACCAGTGACTCGAACGCCGCGAGCGCTTCGGGGTTGACCGCCATTGCGCGGGTGTGGCTGAACACGAATCCGTCGTCGTCGAGATCGCCGCGGTAGATCTCGGCGACGAGAGTGTCTGCGGTGTCGGGTTCGGGCGTGCGGATGAGCATGGGGGCCTCCTGGAGTGCTGAGCCGGCGCTACCGGCTTACTCCCTAGAGGCGTGCCCTGTCACCTCAGATACGTCACCTCGGATACGACCGGAGCGGCTCAGTGCCCGACGGGCGCGCCCTGGGCGGCGCCCTCTGCCTCTGCGGGTGCCTCGCCGGGAGCTCCGGGCACATCGTCCGGCTTGCGGATCAGGAAGGCGCCGATGAGGAGAGGCACCGAGATGATCGCCGCGAGCAGGAAGGCGGCGTGCGCGCCCTGGGCCTCGGCGGCGGTCTCGACGACCCCCGTCTCCTGTGCGGTGGCCGAGACCGCCGACATGACGGTGATCATGACGGCGATGCCTGCGGCACCGGCCACCTGCTGCACCGTTCCCAGCACGGCCGAGCCATAGGCGTAGAAGCGCGGCTGGAGCGAACCGAGCGACGCCGTGAACAGGGGCGTGAACGAGAGAGCCAGCCCGAGCGAGAGGATCGTCTGGGCGATCACGATGAACCAGATGGGCGTCGTGGCGGTGAACGTCAGCGCGAACACCCACAGGACGGCCACGGCGAGGATGGCGCCGGGCACCAGCAGCACGCGGGTGCCGCGGGCGTCGTAGATGCGTCCGATGAACGGGCCGGCGACTCCCATCAGGAGCGATCCCGGGAGCACGGCCAGGCCGGTCTCGAGGGCGTTGTACTCGAGCGCGCGCTGCATGTAGAGCGGCAGCACCGTGATGGTCCCGAAGAACGCGAGGGAGAGCAGCGCCATCTGACCGATCGCGAGCGAGAAGTTGCGGTCGCGGAACACGCGGAGGTCGAGGAGCGCGTCGTCAGCCCGCTGCAGCAGCACCTGGCGCCAGAGGAACAGACCCAGGGCGATGATGCCGACGACGAACGAGACGACGAGCGCGACGGTCGACGAGCTCTGGGCGGCGGTCTCCGCCTCCGTCGCCCCGTGCGCGGCCGCACCGCCGATCTGACTGAGGCCGTAGACGATCCCGCCGAACCCGAACGCCGACAGCACGATGGAGAGCACGTCGATCGGCGCGTGAGTCGTCTCGCCCAGATTCTGGATCCACCGAGCGCCCATCGCGAGGGCCACGAGCGCGATCGGCAGGACGATCCCGAAGATCCAGCGCCAGCTGAGGGTCTCCAGCAGCACACCCGACAGGGTCGGACCGATCGCGGGCGCCAGCGACATGACGATCGAGACGCGCCCCATCATGCGTCCGCGGGAGTGGGCCGGGACGATCGTCATCAGCGTCGTCATCAGCAGCGGCATCATGATCGCCGTGCCCATGGCCTGGACGACGCGCGCCACCAGCAGGACGCCGAAGCCCGGCGCGAGCACCGCGATCAGCGTGCCGACGGAGAACAGACTCATCGCCGTGATGAAGACCTGGCGCGTCGTGAACCGGCGCAGCAGGAAGCCGGTGATCGGGATCACCACCGCCATCGTGAGCATGAAGGCCGTGGTCAGCCACTGCGCGGCGAGCGCGGTGATACCGAGGTCGTCGATCAGGTGGGGGATCGCCACCCCCATGGTCGTCTCGTTGAGGATGGCGACGAACGCCGCAGCCAGCAGAAGCCAGACGATGCGGTTCTCGCGCGGCCCGAGCAGGGGGGCGGCGGTACGGGAAGTCGTCGCAGACGTCATGGAACTCCTCGGCGGGATGAAGCGTGGGGAAAGCAGAAGCGCCCACTCGAGTGGGGGCGCTCAGACGAAGGTAACCCGGAGCGCCGACACGGCATTCCCGATCCGTGGAACGATAGCGCTCATGGGAGCCCTCCACCATACCCGTGCGCCGCTGCGCGAGGCCGCCGCCGTGGTCGGGGGGATCGCCGCCGGAGTGGCCGCGGCGGGAGTGCTCGGTCTTGCGGCGGGCCTGCTGGCAGGCTGGGCGGCTCTCGCCGCGATCGATGTGGCGTGGGTGCTGTCTGTGGTGTGGCGGATGGATGCCGCCCAGACGCGCGCGCACGCCATGATCGAGGATCCGGGCAGGCGGCTGGCGCGCGTCGTCGCGGTGCTCGGCAGCGTCGCGAGCCTCGGAGCAGTGGTCGTCGTGCTCGTGCAGACGCGGGATGCCGACGAGGTCACCGCGTTCGTGCTCGCCGGGATCGCGGTCGTCGCCGTCGCCGCGTCGTGGGCGCTCATCCAGGTCGACTACCTTCTCCGGTACGCGCGGGTGTACTACGGGGAGCCGGAGGGCGGCATCGACTTCAACCAGGCCGAGCCGCCGGCGTACACCGACTTCGCCTACTTCTCGCTGGGGCTCGGAATGACCTACCAGGTTGCCGATACCAATGTCACGCGAAATGAGATCCGCAGGATCGTGATCGCCCAGACCCTCCTCGCCTATCTGTTCGGGGCCGTCATCCTCGCGACGGTCATCAACCTGGTCACGTCGCTCGGCTGACCGCCGACCGCCGGTGCCGACGGCACGGCCCCGGTGTCCGCCGTGCTCACTAGAGTGAGCGGATGAGCATGGGCGGCATGGGCGGACCCCGCGGGTTCCGCGGCGTCGACGAGGACGCGCAGCGCCGGCTCAACGCCGATGCCCCGCAGATCCGCGACCTCCGCGGCCGCGTCATCGCGCTGTTCCGCCCGTACCTCGCTCGGATCATCGTGACCGGTGTCCTGGTCGTCGTCGGCGCGGCGGTCGGGGTCATCCCGCCGCTGATCGTCCAGCGCATCTTCGACGACGCGCTCTTCCCGGTCGACGGTTCCGGCCCCGATCTCTCCCTCCTGCTCGTGCTCGTGCTCACGATGATCGGCCTCTTCCTGCTCTCGGCCGCCATCGGGGTGGTCCAGACCTGGCTGACCGCGACCGTCGGCAACAAGGTGACCGGTGATCTGCGCGTCCAGCTGTTCGAGCACCTGCAGTCGATGGAGCTCGGCTTCTTCACGCGCACCAAGACGGGCGTCATCCAGTCGCGGCTCCAGAACGACGTGGGCGGCGTCTCGGGGGTGCTGACGAACACCGTGACGAGCATCCTCGGCAACGCCGTCACCGTGATCTCCGCCCTGGTCGCGATGATCCTCATCGACTGGCGGCTGACGATCATCGCCGTCGTGCTGATGCCCATCCTGGTCGTGGTGCAGCGGCGCGTCGGTCAGGTGCGCGCCCGGATCGCCGGGCAGACGCAGGAGTCGCTCTCCGAACTCACCTCGATCACGCAGGAGACCCTGTCTGTCTCGGGCATCCTGCTGTCGAAGGCGTTCAACCGGCAGCGTTCCGAGTCAGCGCGCTATCAGGCCGAGAACCGCAACCAGGTGATCCTCCAGGTGCGCCGCGCCATGAGCGGACAGGGCTTCTTCGCGGTCGTGCAGGTGCTCATGGCCTCCGTCCCGGCCGTGATCTATCTCGTCGCCGGATACCTGCTGGTGGGAGAAGCGGGACTCATCACCGCCGGGACGGTGGTGGCCTTCACGACCGTGCAGGCGCGGCTCCTCCAGCCGCTCATGGGGCTCATGCGGGTCGCGCTCGATCTGCAGACCTCGCGCGCCCTGTTCGCGCGCATCTTCGAGTACCTCGACCTGCGCCCGGCCATCGTCGACGCACCGCGCGCGATCCCGGTCTCCGCCGCCCCCGGGCCGATCGGGAGGATCGAGTTCCGTGACGTGGTGTTCCGCTACCCTGACGCGGCCGCCGACACGCGTGCGACGCTCGACGGCGTCAGCTTCGTGGCCGACCCGGGCCGTCACGTCGCGTTCGTCGGCCCGTCGGGCGCGGGCAAGACCACGGTGCTCTACCTGGCGCCGCGACTCTACGAGGCCACCGAGGGCGCCGTCCTCTTCGCCGGCGCCGATGTGCGGGAGCTGACGCAGGAGTCGATCGTCGACCACATCGGGATCGTGTCGCAGGAGACCTACCTGTTCCACGCGACGATCCGGGAGAACCTGCGGTACGCGAAGCCCGATGCGACCGACGCGGAGCTGGAGGCTGCGTGCGCGGCCGCGAACATCCACCACATCATCGTCGGCTTCGAGAAGGGCTACGACACGGTCGTCGGCGAGCGGGGGTATCGTCTGTCCGGCGGCGAGAAGCAGCGGATCGCGATCGCCCGCGTGCTCTTGAAGGATCCGCCCATCCTGCTCTTGGACGAGGCGACGTCCGCCCTGGACACGGTCTCCGAACGCGTCGTCCAGGAGGCGCTGGACAACGTCGCCCGGGGCCGCACGACGCTTTCGATCGCGCACCGGCTGTCGACCGTGGTGGGCGCCGACGTGATCCATGTGATCGATGCGGGACGGATCGTCGAGTCGGGTACGCACGCCGAACTCCTCGCCCGCGGGGGCCTGTATGCCGAGCTCGCCGCCGAGCAGATGGCGGCGGCGCGCATCGAGGGCATCGATGCGGCGGAGCCTCCGGCCGACCACCCCGACCGTCGAGCCGATCAGGCGCCCTCGGATCCCGCGGCGCCCGTGGTGGTCGTGACCGACCCCCCGCGCGGAGCACCGGAGTGGACCCCGCTCGGGTGACGAGACCGAGGTGCTCTGCTCACCAGAGGCGTGCTGCCGCGAGGAGTGCGGCGGAGGCGGGATCGAGGGGGATGCCCTCTTCGTCGGCTCGTCCGGCGAGGTCACGGACGAACGACCCGAGCGCGCGCCGGTAGGCGTCGTCGGGGTGGTCCTCCGCGATCCGGATCAGCGGCGGGGTGTCCATGTCGAGGATGAGCCGCACGCGGGATCGCGCCGCCGCGGACTGCGATGCGGCATCGAGCACGGCGAGCCCGCCGCGAAGGGCCTCGAGGTAGTCGACGAGCACCGGGACCGCGTCCTTGTGCTGGGTGATCGACGAGCCGTCCGCGCGCTCCCGCCACAGCACGACCACGTCGGGGACGACATCGATCGCACGGGCCAGGCAGTACATCCGCTGGGCGACGATCTGATCCTCGTAGAGCTTTCCCTCGGGGAAGCGGAGGCCGTGACGGCGCCAGAACTCGACCCGACTCACTTTCGACCAGGCGACGATGTTTCCCGACACCTCCGGGTGCGCGGCGAGCGTCGTCCCCTGGCGAGCCGGGTCGGTTGCGGCCGCCACCCACGGCTGGACGACGCCCGGTTCGTACACGACAGGATCCCCCCGACCGTCGCCCGGCACCGGGCGCAGGCGCACGTAGGCGCCGACCACCAGGTCGCTTCCCGAGGCCGTCAGCGTTCCCACCAGGCGCTCCAGCGCGCCGGGGGTGAGCTCGTCGTCGGCGTCGAGGAACCCGACGAACGGTGTGTCCACGAGCTCGAGGGCGGCGTTGCGCGCCGCGCCCAGCCCGCGCGGGGCGTCATGCCGGACGACGGTGAAGCGGGGGTCGGCGGCGGCCGCCGACTCGAAGATCGCTCCCGTGGCATCAGTCGAGCCGTCGTCGACGAGGATCGCGCGCCAGGACGGGAGGGTCTGCGCACGCAGTGAGTCCAGGGCCTGGACGGCGTAGGCGGCGACGTCGCGGCCGGGGACGATGACGGTGACGACGGGCAGGCTCACCCGCCCGATCGTACCGCCGCCACCGCGGCGGCGACCGCGTCGGCCACCGGACGGAGGTCGAGGTCGCCACCGTGCCCGAAACTGAAGCGCACCGCGGTCTGGGCGACCGCGGGTGAGATCCCGAGCGCGAGCAGCACGTGGGAGGGCTCGTCGCTGCCGGCGGCGCACGCCGAGCCGCTCGAGGAGACGATGCCGCGCCGTTCGAGTTCGAGCAGTACCGCCTCGCCGGAGACGCCCGCGAACGTGAAGCTGGCGGTGCCCGGCAGCCGGTGCACGGCATCACCGGTGAGGCGTGCCGAAGGGACGAGCGAGAGCACGCGCGCGATGAACGCATCCCGCCGTACCGCCGTGCGTGCCGCGATGTCGGCGCGTTCGGCCTCGGCGAGTTCGAGGGCGACGGCGAAGCCGACGGCGCCGGCGACGTTCTCGGTACCGCTTCGTCGCTCTCGTTCCTGACCGCCGCCGTGCAGAAGGGGCTCCAGCGGCAGTCTCCCGCGGACGGCCAGCACGCCCACCCCGGGCGCGGCGCCGATCTTGTGGCCGGCGATCGACAGGGCGTCGGCGCCGGTGCCGGAGAGCGGCAGCCAGCCCGCGGCCTGGACGGCGTCGACGTGCAGCGCCACGCGAGCGTCATGGCAGACGTCGGCGAGTGCGGCGACGTCCTGCACGGTGCCGACCTCGTTGTTCGCGTACCCGACGCTGACGAGCACCGCCGCCGGTCCGCCCGGGTTCGGGCGCAGGGCGGACACCACTTCGTCGGGGTCGATCCGGCCTGTCGAGGTCACCGGCAGGCGGGTCACGGCGAACCCGTGGACGCGCTCGAGGTAGTCGCAGGCGGCGAGGATCGACTCGTGCTCGATGGCCGTGGTGACGACCCGCACGGGCGCCCCGGAGTGCTGCGACGCGCCGATCGAGAGGCCCTTCACGGCCAGGTTGTTCGCCTCGGTGCCGCCCGACGTGAACACGATGTCGCCCGGTCGCATGCCGAGCACCGACGCGACGCGACGTCGGGCGTCATCGAGCGCTCGGGCCGCTTCTTCGCCGACCGTGTGATGGCTCGACGGGTTCCCGAACCGGTCCCGGAGGTGGGGGAGCATGGCCTCGAGCACCTCGGGGCGCACGGGGCTGGTCGCCGCGTGGTCGAGGTACAGCACGTCAGTCGCCGTCCGGCACGGTCACCCGCACATCGAGGCCGAGATCCAGCGCCGGCGCCGAGTGCGTGAGTGCGCCGACGGAGATGACGTCGACACCCGTCTCGGCGATGGCGCGGACGCTCTCCAGAGAGACGCCGCCCGACGCCTCGACGGTGGCGCGGCCGGCGATCAGGGCGACGCCGGCGCGGAGGTCCTCGAGGGAGAAGTTGTCCAGCATGATCGTGCCGGGACCGGCGGCCAGGACGGGATCGATCTGATCCAGTCGATCGACCTCGACCTCGACGTGGACCGTGTGGGGGAGGCGGGCAATGGCCGCCCGCAGCGCGTGGGTGATCGAGGCGTCGCCGTCGGGAGCGGCAGCGGTCAGCACGGCGAGATGGTTGTCCTTGGCCATCACCGCGTCCGACAGCGAGAAGCGGTGGTTGCGTCCACCGCCACAGCGCACGGCGTGGCGCTCGAACGACCGCAGGCCGGGCGTGGTCTTGCGGGTGTCGGCGATCCGCACGCCTGTGTGGGCGACCTCCTCCACGTAGCGGCGCGTCTGGGTGGCGATGCCGCTCATCCGCTGGACGAAGTTCAGGCCGACGCGCTCGGCGGTCAGCACTCCCCGGGCGGGACCCGTGACCGTGGCCAGGGTGTCGCCGGCGAGGAACGACGCGCCGTCGTCGACGAGGAGCCGCACCTCGATGGCGGGATCGGTGAGCCGGAACGCCGCGGCGAAGACCGCACCACCGCTGAAGACCCCCGGCTCCCGGGCGACCAGGTCGGCGCTCGCGCGCGCGGCCGCGGGAATGAGGTATTCGCTGGTGATGTCGCCCCAGGGGGCGTCTTCGTCGAGGGCGGCGGCGACGGTGCGATCGATGTGGGCCGGCGTCAGCATCAGGCGGGGACCTTTCGGGCGGGCTCGGGTGCACGTCGTGCCGCGTTCCGGCGCGCCGCCTGGCGGCCGTCGTGGTCGGCGCCTCGGGGAGCGGATGCCGGGACCGGCGGCGCGTCGGAGCGGAAGTGCGCCCCGACCGATGACCACCGGGCGAGCGCCGCGGCGACGAGATGCTGAGCGACGAGGAGGAGATTCCGATCCTCGAACTCGGCGACGGTCCGAGGTTCGCCCTGCTGCGCGGTCCAGGACGCCAGGACCGACGCGGCGCGGCGGAGGCCGTCGGCGTCGCGCACCAGGCCGGCGTCCCGCCACAGCAGATCCTGCAGCGACGCCCGGTCGAACGCCGCCGCCGGAACGGACACGGGAGCAGCAGGGATGAGCGGCGCGGGGATGAACGACGCGGCGACGTGGGGGACACGTGTCGGCGATGTGGCTGCACCGGGCACGGGCCAGAGTGCGGACACGGCATCCGCGCGGAGCACATCCCCCGCACGCGCGCCGAACACGACGCCCTCCAGCAGAGAGTTCGAGGCCAGCCGGTTGGCGCCGTGCACGCCGGTGCGCGCCGTCTCGCCCACCGCGTAGAGTCCGCGCAGACCGGTGCGGCCGTGCAGATCAGTATCGATCCCGCCCATCAGGTAGTGCGCCGCCGGCGTGACCGGAACGGGCTCGCACGCCCAGTCCAGGCCTCGCGCTCGCATCGCCGCATCGATCGTCGGGAACCGCTGCGCGAGGAACGCGGCGGTCTCGGCGGCGGAGCCGCGAAGCGCCGTCGCGTCGAGCACGACGGGCCGCCCGCCCTGCGCCGGCATCGTCTCCGCAATCGCGCGCGCCACCACGTCGCGGGGGGCCAGCTCCGCGTCCGGGTGCACCTCGAGCATGAATCGGCTGCCCCGCGCGTCGCGGAGGACCGCCCCCTCGCCGCGGACCGCCTCCGACACGAGGAACGCCGCGTAGCCGGAGGATGCCGGCAGGACCGTCGGATGGAACTGCACGAACTCCAGGTCGCTGACGGGCACGTCCGCGCGCAGCGCGGCGGCGATGCCGTCGGCGGTCGCGACGGCCGGGTTCGTGGTGTGCGCGTAGAGCTGACCGGCGCCGCCGGTGGCCAGCACGACGGCGTGGGCGGGGAACGTGCGGCGCTCGCCGCCCGCGAGCACGTCCACGCCGCACACCGCGCCGTCGTCGCACACGAGGTCGACGAGGAACGCGTGCTCGAGAATCTGCAGATGGCCGCCGGCGCAGGCCCGACGGAGGGCTGTCACCAGTGCCTGCTCGATCGCGGCGCCTGTGGCATCGCCGCCGGCGTGGAGGATCCGCGGCGCGGAGTGCGCCGCCTCGAGGCCGCGCACCAGCGTGCCATCGTCGGTCCGGTCGAACGCGACACCCCGCTCGATGAGCTCGGCGAGACGTCGGGGGCCTTCGGAGACGAGCACCTCCGCCGCGGCGGCGTCGGCGAGCCCTGCCCCCGCCACGAGCGTGTCGCGCAGGTGGTCGGCGACGCTGTCGTCAGCGGACATCACCGCGGCGATCCCGCCCTGGGCGTACCGCGTGTTCGACTCGGTCAGCTCTCCCTTGGTCACCACGGTGACCCGGCACCCGTCGGCGAGGGCGTGCAGGGCCGCGGTCAGCCCGGCGATGCCCGAGCCGACGACGACGACCTCGACGGCCGGCGCGGTGCTCGTCACGGCTTCGCCGCCAGCATCCGCTCGAGGGCTACGCGTGCCGGCTCGGCCACGTCCGCGGTGACCGAGATCCGGTTGCGCACCTCGCCGGCGACAAGCCCCTCGAGCACCCAGGCGAGGTAGCCGGGGTGGATGCGGTACATCGTCGAACACGGGCAGACCACGGGATCGAGGCAGAAGATCTCGTGCTGGGGATGCTCGGCGGCCAGCCGCTGCACGAGGTTGATCTCGGTGCCGATGGCGAAGGTCGTCGGCTCGGTCGCGGCCTGGATCGCCTTGCGGATGAAGTCCGTCGAACCGGCGGCGTCGGCGGCGTCGACGACGTCCATCGGGCACTCCGGGTGCACGATCACGCGCACGCCCGGGTGCTCGGCGCGCGCCGCCGCGATCTGGTCGACCGTGAACCGCCGGTGCACGGAGCAGAAGCCGTGCCAGAGGATCACGCGCGCGTCCTCGAGCTGCGTCTCGGTGGATCCGCCGAGCGGGCGCCGCGGGTTCCACATCGGCATCTGCTCGAGGGGCACCCCCATGGCCTTGGCGGTGTTCCGCCCCAGATGCTGATCGGGGAAGAAGAGCACGCGCCGGCCGCGGGCGAAGGCCCACTCGAGTACGGTGCGCGCGTTCGAGGAGGTGCAGACGATCCCCTGGTGGCGGCCGACGAAGCCCTTGATCGCGGCCGAGGAGTTCATGTACGTCACCGGTATCACGGGCAGGAGCCCGTCGGCATCGGGGGTGTCGAGGTCTCCATAGACCTCGGCCAGCTGCTCCCAGCACTCCTCGACCTGATCGATGTCGGCCATGTCCGCCATCGAGCAGCCGGCGGCCAGGTTCGGCAGGATGACCGCCTGCTCGGGCCGCGACAGCAGGTCGGCGGTCTCGGCCATGAAGTGCACGCCGCAGAAGACGATCGCCTCCGCCTCGGGGTGGGCGAGGGCGGCGTTGGCGAGCTGGAAGGAGTCGCCGACGTAGTCGGCGTGGGTCACGACCTCCTCGCGCTGATAGAAGTGCCCGAGAATCACGACACGGTCGCCGAGGGTCGCCTTCGCCGCGCGGATGCGCTCGGCGAGCTCGGCCTCGGAGGCGGTGCGGTACTCCTCCGGGAGCTCGCCCTGCCGGGGGGAGCCCGTGGGGATGACGTCGCCCATGGAGGACCCCGGGCCGTAGCCCGGACGCGAGTCGAACGTCCAGGGCGCGGCGGCCAGGTCGGTGTTGCACGTCTCCGCGACGAGCTGCCCCGCGACGATCGCCTGGATCTCGTGGTCGACGCTGGGGTCGATGACGCGGGGCCGAGACTCTTCGGGCCGAGACTCTTCGGGCCGAGACTCTTCGGGCCGAGGGGAGAGGGTGAGGATCGAGGCTGCCATGATCTGTCCTTCGCAGTCAGTGCTGGGGGAGTGGGCCGCGGTCGGCCAGCTCGACGTCGTGGTTGTACCGGTACAGCCGCGCGGGTCGATGGCTTCCCGTGCGGAAGTCGTCGGTGGGGATGAGGGTGTCGGAGTTCTCCACCTGACGGCGGAAGTTGGCGGGGTCCAGGCGGCGTCCGAGGATCGCTTCGTAGACCTCGCGCAGTTCGGCGAGGGTGAACTCGGCGGGCAGAAGCCCGTGGGCGATCCGGCTGTAGCCGACCTTGTTGCGCAGGCGCCAGAGGGCGTAGTCGACGATGTGGTCGTGGTCGAAGGCCAGCCCGGGAAGAGCGCCCGCGTCGAACCAGGCCACGTTGTGCTGCTCCGAGCTCAGCGAGACGTCCTCGCGCACGAGCGCCCAGTACACGATCGACACGACGCGGGAGGGCGAGCGGTCCACGTCGCCGAAGGCGTAGAGCTGCTCCAGGTAGCTGGGGGCCAGCGTGGTCGTCTCGGCCAGCGTGCGCGACGCGGCCGCCTCGAGGTTCTCCCCGCGTCCGAGCCAGCCGCCCGGGAGCGCCCACTGGCCCTCGTGCGGATCACGGGTGCGCTTGACCAGCGGCAGCACCACGCGGGCGCGGTCCTCGTCGGGGCGTCGGCGCAGGCTGAAGATCACCGTGGACACCGCGACGCGGATGGTGTCGTCGGCCGGAGATGCGCTCGTTCTTGTCATGGTGACTATAACCTCGTGAACGATCTTAGAGTCTGTGTGACCCGAAGGCAAACGGCGCGCGCCGGGCATTCAGCGGATGCCGAGGCCGAGGTCGGTAGCGTGGTGGTCAGGAGGACCCCCCACATGCTCATCGTCGACATCGTCGCCGTGACCGCTCTGCTCGTCGCGTTCGTGACCGGTCTCGCACGCGGGTTCTTCGCGAGCCTCGGCACCATCGTCGGCATGGTCGCCGGGGCCTTCCTCGCGCTGTGGCTCGTTCCGCTGGCCACTCCCGCCGTGTCGGCCGTCGTGCCGATCGGGCTGTGGCGAAGCGCAGCGCTCGCCGCCCTCGTCATCGGCATCGTCATCGCCGTCACCGCCGTGGGGGCCGGCATCGGCGCGCTGATCCGCCGGGGAGTGGACCGCACGCCGCTGCGGGGCGTCGAGCGCTTCCTCGGCGGAGTCGTCGCCACCGTCGCCACAGGCCTCGTGATCGTGATGGTCGCCGCAGGCGTGTCGGCCTCGGGCATCCCCGTGGTCTCCTCGGCCGTGGCGTCCTCGCGGGTGCTCGACGTGCTCGACCGGCTCACCCCGACGCCGCTCGACGACGCGCTCTCGCAGGTGCGCGGGATGGTGATGACCGACACGCTGCCCCGTCTCGGGGACGTCATCGGCACCGTCGTCGCCCCCACCGAACCCCCCATCGCCCTCGACGACCCGGACCTGCAGGCGGCCTCCGCCTCGGTCGCGCGCATCAGCGGCACCGCGTACGCGTGCGGCGTCTCGATGACCGGCTCGGGGTTCGTGGCCGCCGACGGCATCGTGGTGACCAACGCCCACGTCGTGGCGGGGGTGTCCGCTCCGGTGGTCGAGCTTCCCGGCGGACTCGTCGAGGAGGGCCGGCTGATCTACGTGGATCCCGTCGACGACCTCGCGCTGATCGCGGTTCCGGGTCTGGCCGCCGCTCCGCTGGAGATCGCGGACCCCGCCGCCCCGGGCACGCGGGCAGCGGTGCAGGGCTACCCGCTCGGCGGTCCGTTCACGAGCACGGGGGCGGCCGTGCTGTCGGTGGCCGAGGTGCCGGTGCCCGACATCTACGACGGGTCCGTGACCCCGCGAGACATCTATGCGCTCGACGCCGACGTGCGCCCGGGGAACTCGGGCGGTCCGCTGCTCGACGACGACGGCCGGGTCGTCGGCGTCGTCTTCGCGCGCGGTGCCGACGGGGAAGGGCGCGGCTACGCCATGACGACGGACGAGCTGCGGCCCGTCCTCGACGGCCGGGAAGCGGACGATCCCGCGGTCGAGCCCGGACGGTGCACCGCGTAGGCCACGCTATGCTGGCCGTGCAACTGAAGACAGGCCGCATGACGTGTGCGGGAGAGCTCCGGGCGGCACCGCCCGGGCACCGAAGGAGCAAGCCTCCCCGCCAATCTCTCAGGTCCGCGTACCGCTCGCGTCCGGCCGCTCTGGAAAACGGGTGTCGACCTCGCGTCGCCGCCCGTGCCGAAGGTGAAAGCCCGTCGACCGCGTCCTCCGCGCGCCGGCCGGTGAAACTCTCAGGCCAATGACAGAGGGGGAGTTCACGGATGCCGGGTCCCCGGCGTCCGCCCGCCCGAGCCCGGGAGAACTCATGACCGACCCAGCCCTTGCGCACGGATCAGTGCTGCCGCGCGAGACCCCCCTCGCCGATCGTCATCGTGCCCTGGGCGCCTCGTTCACCGACTTCGGCGGCTGGTCGATGCCCGTGCGCTACAGCTCCGACCTGGCCGAGCACCACGCCGTCCGGTCCACGGCGGGGCTGTTCGACATCTCGCACATGGCCGAGTTCGCCGTCGACGGCGCCGGGGCCGGTGCCTTCCTCGATCACGCGCTGGCGGGGCGGCTGTCCACCGTGCCGGTGGGCAAGGCCAAGTACAGCCTGCTGCTGGCGGAGTCGGGTGGCATCGTCGACGACCTCATCGTCTACCGACTCGCCGAGGACAGCTTCTTCGTGGTCGCCAACGCCGGCAACCGAGCACCGGTCGCCGCCGCCCTCGCAGCACGCGCCTCCGGGTTCGACTGCACCGTGGTCGACGTGACCGACGAGTTCGCCCTCATCGCCGTCCAGGGGCCGTCCGCTCGAACCATCCTGGAGAAGACGTCGGGGCTCGTGTCCGCGGCGAGGCCACTCGAGGAACTGCCCTACTACGCCGCGACCGAATGCTCCTTCCGCGATACCCGCATGCTCGTGGCGCGCACCGGCTACACCGGGGAGGACGGGTTCGAGCTCTACATCGATCCGGCCCGCGCCGAAGAGCTCTGGGACGCGCTGACCGAGGCGGGGGAGCCGCATGGACTCGTCCCCGCGGGCCTGGCCGCGCGCGACACCCTGCGCCTCGAAGCGGGCATGCCGCTCTACGGACACGAACTGTCGCTCGAGGTCCTCCCGGTCCAGGTGGGGCTCGGGCGGGTCGTCGCCGTCGACAAGGAGAACTTCGTCGGAAAGGCGGCGCTCGAGTCGGTCGTCGCCGCCGACGCCCCCGTCCTGGTCGGCCTCGTCTCTGACGGCCGACGCGCCGGACGCGCAGGCTACGCCGTCGTGGATGAGGAGGGGACGACGGTCGGGACCGTGACCAGCGGTGCCCTCAGCCCGACCCTGGGGCATCCGATCGCCATGGCGCTCGTCGCCCCCTCCCACGCCGCCGTGGGCACTGAACTCGCGCTCGATGTGCGCGGCACGCGCATTCCCGCAACCGTGACCGATCTGCCTTTCTACCGGAGGACGAAGTGACCGACCTGAACAGCCTCAGCTACACCGACGAGCACGAGTGGATCGCCCTGGACGGCGACGTGGCAACGGTCGGCATCACCGACTACGCCGCCGACAAGCTCGGTGACGTGGTCTACGTCGACCTCCCGGCCGTCGGATCCGCCGTCACGGCGGGGGAGGTGTGCGGCGAGATCGAGTCCACCAAGTCGGTCGGCGAGCTGTACGCTCCGCTGACGGGCGAGGTCCTCGAGATCAACGAGGACGTCGTCGCCGACCCGTCGCTGGTGAACGCGGATGCGTTCGCCGGGTGGCTCGTGCGCCTGCGCGTCACGCCCGCCGACCTCGACGGGCTGCTCGACCGGGCCGCCTACGTCGCACTCACGGGCGGCGAGGCGTGACCGTCCCGTTCACCCGACGGCACATCGGCACGGACGCCCCCGCCCAGGAGCGCATGCTGGGCGTCCTCGGCTACGACAGCGTGGACTCGCTCGTCGAGCGCGCCGTGCCCGCGTCGATCCACGCATCGCCGCTCGGCGAGGCTTCCGTGATCCCGCCCGCCGCCTCGGAGGCCGAGACCCTCGCGGAGCTGCGCAACCTCGCGGCGCAGAACCGCGTCGCCCGTTCGTTCATCGGGCTCGGCTACTACGACACGCTCACGCCCTCGGTGATCGCCCGCAACGTGCTCGAGAACCCGTCCTGGTACACGGCGTACACGCCTTACCAGCCGGAGATCTCCCAGGGCCGTCTGGAAGCCCTCATCAACTTCCAGACGATGGTGACCGACCTCACCGGTCTCCAGACCGCCGGGGCGTCGATGCTCGACGAGTCGACCGCCGTCGTGGAGGGCATGCTCGTCGCGCGGCGCGCCTCGCGAAGCCGTTCCCAGGTGTTCCTGGTCGACGCCGATGCGCTCCCGCAGACCAAGGCCCTGATCGCCCATCGGGCCGCCGCGCTCGGCATCGAGGTGCGCGAGACGACATTCGCCCCTCAGTCGACGGACTCGGTCCCTGAGCCTGTCGACTCGGTCCCTGAGCCTGTCGACTCGGTCCCTGAGCCTGTCGACTCGGTCCCTGAGCCTGTCGACTCGGTCCCTGAGCCTGTCGAAGGGTTCGGCGCCTTCATCCAGTACCCGGGTGCCACGGGACGGGTCTGGGACCCGTCCGAGGTCATCGCCTCCGTGCAGGCCCAGGGCGGGCTCGTGGTCGTCGCCGCCGACCTCCTCGCTCTGACCCTCCTCCGCTCGCCCGGGTCGCTCGGCGCGGACATCGCCGTCGGCACGACGCAGCGCTTCGGCGTCCCGATGGGATTCGGCGGCCCTCACGCCGGGTACCTGGCCGTGCGTGCCGGCCTCGAGCGCCAGCTCCCGGGGCGCCTCGTGGGCGTCTCCCAGGACGCGGTCGGCCACCCCGCCTACCGCCTCAGCCTGCAGACCCGCGAGCAGCACATCCGCCGGGAGAAGGCGACGAGCAACATCTGCACGGCGCAAGTCCTGCTCGCCGTGATGGCCTCCATGTACGCCGTCTATCACGGGCCCGACGGCCTCGCCCAGATCGCTCGCACGGTCGCCGGGCACGCGGCGCTGCTGCGCGACTGGATCGTCGAGGCCGGCGGCGAGGTGTTGCACGAGCACTTCTTCGACACGCTCGTCGTACGCACGCCGGGGCGCGCCGAGGCTGTCGTCGACGCGGCCCGCTCCCGCGGCCTTCAGCTGTGGTTCCGCGACGCGGACTCAGTGGGCATCTCCGTCGACGAGACCACGACCATCTCCGAGCTGCACGCGATCGCGCAGGTGTTCGGCGGCCCGGAGTCCCGCGCCTTCGCCTTCGTGGCGGGCTCGTTCGACGAGCGGGTGCCCGCTTCGCTGGTCCGCGAAGACGAGTACCTCACCCATCCGGTCTTCCACACCCACCGGTCCGAGACGGCGATGATGCGCTACCTGAAGCAGCTCGCCGACCGCGACTACGCGCTCGACCGGGGGATGATCCCGCTCGGCTCCTGCACGATGAAGCTGAATGCGGCGACCGAGATGGCGGCCGTCTCGTGGCCGGAGTTCGCCCGGGTGCACCCGTTCGCGCCCGCCGAGGACGTCGCCGGCTACCTCGTGATGATCGAGCAGCTCGAATCGTGGCTCGCGGAGGTCACCGGCTACGACGCGGTCTCGCTGCAGCCCAACGCGGGCTCGCAGGGGGAGCTGGCGGGTCTCCTCGCCATCCGCGGCTACCACCACGCCCGCGGCGACATGCACCGGGACGTCTGCCTCATCCCCTCGTCCGCCCATGGCACCAACGCCGCCTCGGCGGTCCTCGCCGGCATGAAGGTGGTCGTCGTCGCGTGCGACGAGGCCGGCAACGTCGATCTCGATGATCTGCGGGACAAGGTGACCGCTCACGCCGACGCGCTCGCCGCGCTCATGATCACCTACCCGTCGACCCACGGCGTGTACGAGCACGACGTCCTCGACATCACCGCGGCCGTCCACGCCGCGGGCGGACAGGTCTACGTCGACGGCGCGAACCTGAACGCCCTCCTTGGCTTCGCCCGCTTCGGCGACCTCGGCGGCGATGTGTCGCACCTGAACCTGCACAAGACGTTCGCGATCCCGCACGGCGGCGGCGGTCCGGGTGTCGGCCCGGTGGCGGCGAAGGCCCACCTCGCGCCTTACCTCCCGTCGCACCCGCTCGCGCAGCGCGCCGAGCACGCCGGCGGATTCGTGTTCGACGGCGGCCCGGTCTCCGCCGCGCCGTACGGCTCGGCGTCGATCCTCCCGATCTCGTGGGCCTACGTCCGCATGATGGGCGCACAGGGACTTCGCGAGGCGACCGGCGCCGCCGTGCTCGCGGCCAACTACGTCGCGCACCGGCTGAAGGACCACTATCCGGTGCTGTACGCAGGAGAGGGTGGCCTCGTCGCGCACGAGTGCATCCTCGATCTGCGTCCGCTCAAGGAGCAGACGGGGATCACCGTCGACGATGTCGCCAAGCGGCTCATCGACTACGGTTTCCACGCTCCCACGATGTCGTTCCCGGTCGCGGGCACGCTGATGGTCGAGCCGACCGAGTCCGAGGACATCGGCGAGCTCGACCGGTTCGTCGAGGCGATGATCGCGATCCGCGCCGAGGCCGCGCGGGTCGAGGCGGGGGAGTGGCCGGCGGACGACAACCCGCTGGTGAACGCCCCGCACACCGCGGAGGCGGTCGTGGCGACGGCGTGGGATCACGCCTACACCCGCGAGGAGGCGGTCTACCCCGTGCGCAGTCTCGTCCGCACCAAGTACTGGCCGCCGGTGCGCCGGATCGACAACGCCTTCGGCGACCGCAACCTCGTCTGCGCGTGTCCGCCCGTGGAGGCGTTCGCCTGAGGCGCGCACAGCGGAGGGGATCCGCGTTGCGGAGGCGACTCGACGTGCGAGCGCCCTCCGCCGTGCGGATCCCCTCCGCTGCGCCGCGAGGCGACGACGTCAGCGCCGCGCGGCGCGGACGTCAGAACAGGGCGGGCCACCAGGCGGCGGCCAGGGGGTAGCCCACGAAGGCGACGATGTCGATGACCACGTGGGCGATCACGAGTGGCATGACGCGACCCCAGCGGTGGTAGACCCAGCCGAACACGACGCCCATCGCGACGTTGCCGACGATCGCACCGAACCCCTGGTAGGCGTGGTACGCCCCGCGCAGCGCCGCGGTGGACAGGATGATCGTCCATGTGCTCCAGCCGAGGCGGCGCAGGCGGTCGAAGAGGTAGCCGAGGAAGATCACCTCCTCGGTCAGTCCCGCGCGCAGCGCCGCCAGCAGCAGGAGCGGGATCGTCCACCACGACGGGTCCAGGGGCGAGGCGTCCACCTGCACGGTGATGCCGAGCGCCCGTCCGCCGGCGTACAGCGCGAGGCCGGGGATGCCGATGACCGCCACGAGGAGGAGGCCGGCGCCCACATCGCGGCCGAACATCCGGAAGTCCAGTCCGATGCGCCGGAATGCCGATCGGCCCGGCTCCCAGAGGAAGTAGATCGCCAGCGCCACCGGCACCAGCGCGAAGAACTGGGACAGGAACTGGTAAAGCACATCCCAGAACTGCTCCGCGTCAGCGCCGGGGTTCAGGGAGGTGGACTGGTCGCCGAGGGCCTCTTCCCGCGTCAGGGCCTGGATCAGCGACAGCACGGAGTACAGCGCCGAGCGGCCGACCGACAACGCCAGCACGAGCGCGACCTCCCACCACAATCGCGCAGGCGTGTGAGCAGAACTGGGCGATATCGCGGCGTGTGTGTCGGTCACGTTGTCAGATTGTCACAGGCATGTTGATTTCAGTAAAGGATCTGTAACGGTTCCCCGAGTCGGTTTGTCCGGTGCCAGGCCGCGTGCTTATGGTGTGTCGTATCCGTGCCCAGGGCTCTTTCAGGCTGGGCGCATCACCTTTGCACAGGAGGAAATGTGAAGATCGCACGTCTCGCGGCGGGCGTGGGTGTCCTGGCAGTGGGAGCACTCGTGCTCTCTGGCTGCGGCAACCCGTACCAGTCGGACGTTCAGGAAGGCACCGAGATCTTCGTTGCCTACAACGAGGGCTTCATGGCCTTCAACTCGAGCAGCAGCGCGGGCAACAACACCGCCAACTCGAACGTGAAGTACATCACCGATTCGGCGTCGTCGTGGGGCTACTACGACAACACGCCGGAGTGGGTCCGCAACACGGACTTCGGTACGTACGAGAAGACGAGCGACGACCCGCTGACGGTCAACTACAAGATCACCGCTGACGCGGTCTGGTCCGACGGTGTCCCGATCGACGAGGCCGACATGCTGATGGCATGGGCCGCCCTCTCGGGCAACGTCGAGGGTGGCTGGGCTCCGGCCGCCACGACGGGTTACGCGCTGGTCACCAACACGCCGGAGACCGGCGAGAAGGAGATCACGCTCCAGTACGACGAGCCCTACGTCGACTGGGAGCTCATCCAGCCGCTGACGGTCTCGGCTCACGGCACCTACGCGCTGGCCTACCCGGACGAGTACGCCGACGTCCAGGCCGCGTGGGACACCTACAAGTCCTCCGAGTCGGATGACGACTTCACCAAGTACACCGACGCGGCGAAGACCTTCGCCGAGGGTGCCAAGGAGAAGGTCATCGCGGCGATCACCGACGGCGACACCGAGGTCCTCACCGCCCTCGCGACGGCGTGGAACGACGACTACGTCTACACCGAGATGCCGGAGAGCCCCGCAGCCTTCCTGACCGCCGGTCAGTACAACCTGCTGGACACCAAGGAGGACGAGTACACGACCCTCGTCGCCAACCCGCTGTTCACGTGGGGCGAGTCGCCGCAGTACGAGAAGATCACGATCCGTGCGATCGCCGACTCGACCACGGCGCTGCAGGCCCTGCAGTCGGGTGAGCTCGACATCTGGACCGGCCAGCCGACGTCCGACATCCTCGACCTCGCCAACGGCATCGACACCGCCGAGGTGCAGACCGGTGTCCAGGCCTCGCACGAGCACGTCGACCTGACGTTCAACAACGGCGGTCCCTTCGACCCCGCCACCTACGGCGGCGACGAGGAGAAGGCCCTCAAGGTCCGCCAGGCGTTCCTGAAGACCATCCCGCGCCAGGAGATCGTCGACAAGATCATCAAGCCGCTGAACCCGGACGCCACCGTCCGCAACACGCACCTGGTGAGCGCGTCCGACACGGTCCGCTACCCGATCCTGTCGGACGCCAACGGCTCCGCCGGCTACGCCGAGGTCGACATCGAGGGTGCCAAGGCACTCCTTGCCGAGGCCGGCGTGACCGGTGAGGTCGAGGTCGGCTTCTGGTACCCCGAGGGCAACGTCCGTCGTGGCCAGGAGTACGAGCTGATCGCTGCTTCGGCAGCGAAGGCCGGCTTCAAGCTCGTCGACGAGAGCGAGCCGAACTGGGTCTTCACCGACCCGTCGCAGGAGCCGATCAACCCGCACGACGCGACGCTCTTCGCCTGGTCGCAGACCTCGCTCGCCGTGGGTGGCTCGGACCAGATCTACGCCTGCTACGACGACCCGATGGCCAAGGGCGGAAACTACAACGGCTTCTGCAACGAGGAGACCTCGGAGGCGCTGCGCACGCTCAACACGACGTCGGACGCCGACGCTCAGACCGAGCTGCTCAAGACCGCTGAGACCGGCATCTGGGCGGACGCCGCCTCGATCCCGCTGTTCCAGTTCCCGGGCCTGCTCGTCTCGAGCGACCGCGTGACCGGTGTGAAGATCATGCCGCTGAGCCCCGACTACTTCTGGAACTTCTGGGAGTGGGCGCCGGCCGGCGCGGCATCGGAGTGATCCGAAGCTCCGGCTGGGAGGCCATCGCCTCCCAGCCGGAGCCTTCGCTCTGACTCTTGACTGTGGGTGCCGAGGTGACCCCTCGGCACCCACAGTCGTGTCGGCCAGCCGTGCCTGCGATCATGTCATCGGCGCCGACGCGTAGTACTTTTGAGGCTTACCCGCCTCGTTGCGAATGGAAATACCCATGTCCTCAGCCACCCACCTGAGAGGCTGCACGTGCTGACCTTCATCCTGCGTCGGCTCGGCGCCATCCTGCTGGTCCTCCTCGTCGCCTCGTTCATCGTCTACACCCTGACGTCGATCGGCTCCGATCCGCTGCGCGAGCTCCGCGGCAGCAACGCCCCGAACCGCGAAGAGCAGATCGCGATGCGGATCGAGAAGCTCAACCTCAACACCCCGGTGATCGTCCGCTACTTCCTGTGGCTCGGCGGCGCGTCGAAGTGCCTCATCGGGCAGTGCGACCTCGGCATCGCGTTCAGCCGCAGCGACCAGCCCGTCACGGCAGCCGTCGCCAACGCGGCGAACTCGACGATCCAGCTCGTCACGGCGGCGACGATCATCGCCATCATCGTCGGTCTGACGATCGGCATCCTGACGGCCCTCCGCCAGTACAGCGGCTTCGACTACACGGTCACGTTCCTGACCTTCATCGTGTACTCGCTCCCCATCTTCTGGATCGCGGTCCTCCTCAAGGAGTTCGGCGCCATCCAGTTCAACCAGTTCCTCGCCGACCCCGACATCCCGATCACGGTGATGCTCGTCAGCGCGCTGGTCGCGGGATTCGTCTTCATGAGCATCCTCGGGGGAGGCGCAAGGAAGCGCCTCATCACCTTCGGATCGGCCTTCGTCGTCACGGTCCTGCTGCTCGCGTTCCTGCAGATCACGGACTGGTTCGCCTCGCCGTCGATCGGCATCATCGGGGTGATCCTCACGGGCGTCGGCGCGGCCGTCGGCGTGACCGCGATCTCCACCGGTCTCGCCAACCGCCGGACGCTCTACGCGGCACTGATCGTCGTCGCGATCTGGGCGGCGGTCTACTTCCCGATCCAGTACCTGTTCTTCTACGTGCCGCAGGGCTGGATGCTGATCCTCATGTACCTCGTGGCCATCGGCCTCGGCATCGGCGTCGGCCTCGCCCTCGGCGGCGACGGCAAGAAGGAGGCGGCGCGCACCGCCGCGATCGTGAGCTTCATCACGTTCTTCACGATGGTGGTGGACCGCACGATGCTCGTCTACGAGGACTACCTGCGGAAGATCCCGCAGTCCGGCGCGATCGCCACGATCGGCTCCGAGACCCCGAACCTCTCGGGCGACATGTGGTTCCAGATCATGGACGGCTTCACCCACCTGCTGCTGCCGACGATCGCGCTCTCGCTCGTCTCGATCGCGGCGTACACCCGGTACGCACGGTCGAGCCTGCTCGAGGTCATGAACCAGGACTACGTGCGCACGGCTCGCGCCAAGGGCCTCAGTGAGCGGACGGTCATCGTCCGCCACGCGATGCGCAACGCTCTCATCCCGATCGCGACGATCATCGCCTTCGACATCGGAGCCCTCATCGGCGGCGCGGTCATCACCGAGACGATCTTCGCGTGGAAGGGCATGGGATCGCTGTTCGTCAACGGTCTCGAGCACGGCGACGTGAACCTCGTCATGGGCTTCTTCCTCGTCACCGGCGTCCTCGCCGTCATCTTCAACCTCATCGCGGATCTCTTGTACTCCGCCCTCGACCCCCGGATCCGGGTGAGCTGACATGTCGACCACACCACTTCCCACCGACGCCCCGCAGGATCGCGGGTCGGAGCAGTCCCTCGAGCAGAAGGCCCTCGCCGGCCTCAGCCAGGGGCAGTTGGTCCGCCGGCGGTTCTTCCGCCACAAGGGCGCGATGATCGCGCTCGTCGTCCTCGTCCTGACGATCCTCCTGGCCTTCACCTCGGTCGGCACGGTCGTCGGCGGCACCGGGTCGCTGCAGGCGGGATCCGACGGCACTCTGAGCATCAACGGGTTCCGCATCCCCGGCTGGTGGCCGCTGGACTGGTTCACGACCTATCCGGTCGTCAACGGCGGCATGCCGACGCTGAACCTCTTCACGTTCACGATCGGCGAGCACCCGTTCGGACAGGACACGCTCGGCAAGGACGTGTTCGCGCAGGTGATGCGCGGCACGCAGCAGTCGATCACGGTGATGTTCATCGTGGGCATCGTGTCGCTGGTGCTCGGCGTGCTGCTCGGCGCTTTGTCGGGCTTCTACCGCGGCTGGGTCGACGCGCTGATCATGCGCTTCACCGACGTCGTGATCATCATCCCGATCATCGTCATCGGCTCGATCATCGGAAAGCTGCTCGGCGGCTCCAGTGCGATCGTCTTCGGCCTGTTCCTCGGCATCCTGAGCTGGACCGGCCTGGCGCGACTCGTGCGCGGCGAGTTCCTCGCGCTGCGTGAACGTGAGTTCGTCGACGCGGCGCGCGTCGCCGGCGCCTCGAGCGGCCGAGTGATCTTCCGCCACATCCTCCCCAATGCCGTCGGCATCATCATCGTCAACACGACGCTGCTGATGAGCGCCGCGGTGCTGACGGAGGCGGCGCTGGCCTTCATCGGCTTCGGCATCAGCTACCCGGACGTCTCCCTCGGTCAGATCATCTCCGAGTACCGTGAGGCGTTCCGCACGCGTCCGTGGCTGTTCTGGTGGCCGGGCTTCTTCATCATCATCCTGGCGCTGTGCATCAACTTCATCGGCGACGGTCTCCGCGATGCGTTCGATCCGCGCCAGCAGTCGAAGGTCAGCCGCCGCAAGGCTGCGCGCGCCGTCGCCGCGATCCCCTCCGCCCAGGCGCCGATCTTCGTCGAAGGACAGACGAGCGCGAGCGACCCGGAGGGTGTGGCGTCGGACGACCCGAACGCCGCCGCCCGCGAGCGGGGCGATCAGCCGTGAGCGAGCGCCTGCGACAGGCTGACCACCGCGGCCAGCAGCAGCAGCGCCGTCACGCCGAGGGGGATCACGGACCACGTCGTCACGGTGCCGCCGGGCAGGCTCGGGGCACCGCTGCGGCGATGCTGCTCGAGCGCGCGCACGACGAGCGCCGTGGCATCGCCCGAGTCGGTGCCCTCGGCGTCCGACGGGCGGCGCGTGTCGCCCTGTCCGGGCGCACGGGCGACATCCGCGCGGCGGGTGCCCAGGGCCTGGCGTGCGCCGGGCGCCGGGGCGGCCCAGGCGCGGATGACGCGACGATCGGTCGTGGTGATGCTGAGCGCGTAGCGCGACTCGACGTCGATGATGTCGCCCCACGGCACCCGGTGGGTGCGGAGCGGATTGCGGATCTCGACGAAGCCGTCGGTGAGCGTCACGCTCGGGCGGATGTACAGCAGCCAGGCGAGCCAGCCGAAGGCGACGACCGGCCAACTCCACGCGAGGAGGCCGGCAACCCCGTCGGTGACGACGAGGGAGATCAGGATCGCCAGGCACAGGGCGATGGCGAGGACGGCGAGGATCACGCCGCCGCGCGGACGGAAGACAACCGGGTGGGGCATCTGCCCATCCTGACACGGGAGGCACAGCGATGACTGCGGCAAAGGATCCCCAGACGAACAACGTGAATCCCGAGACCGGCTCCATCGAGCACGGGCGGAACTCCCTGCGCAGCTACGTGCCCGGCGCGAAGTACGACGGTCCCGCGCTGGCCGTGAAGGACCTCAACGTCGAGTTCTGGGTCGGCTCGAAGTGGGCGGCTGCCGCCAAGCACGTCAGCTACGACCTCTACCCCGGCAAGGTGCTCGCCATCGTCGGCGAGTCCGGCTCGGGAAAGAGCACGAGCTCCATGGCGATCATGGGCCTTCTGCCCAAGAACGCCCGCGTCACCGGCAGCGCGCGTCTTGCAGGCCACGAGCTCATCGGCACGTCGCCCGAGCAGCTGCGCAAGGTGCGCGGCGAGGGCATCGCGGCGATCTTCCAGGAGCCGATGACGGCGCTGAACCCGGTGTACACGATCGGGTTCCAGATCGCCGAGACCCTCATGACGCACCGCCCCGGAATGACCCGCAAGCAGGCCAAGAACCGCGCGATCGAACTGCTGGGGCTCGTGGAGATGCCCGACCCGCAGAAGGCCCACAACTCCTACCCGCACCAGCTGTCGGGCGGGCAGCGTCAGCGCGCGATGATCGCCCAGTCGATCGCGCTCGACCCGCGCGTCCTCATCGCCGATGAGCCGACGACGGCCCTCGACGTCACGGTGCAGGCGGAGATCCTCGATCTCCTCCGCAACCTCCACCAGAAGCTCGACTCGGCCATCATCCTCATCACCCACGACATGGGCGTCGTCGCCGACATGGCCGACGACGTCATGGTGATGAAGGACGGCGATGTCGTCGAGCACGGACCAGTCACGCAGATCTTCCAGGACGCGCAGCATCCCTACACGCGGGCGCTGATGGCTTCCGTCCCGCACCTCGGTCTCGGTGAGGCGACGCCCGAGGAGGACCGCATCAGCGAGGACGCGACGGCTGCGCTGTTCCTCGACAACGTCTCGATCGAGTACCCCAAGCGCGGGCGCGTGCCGGCGTTCAAGGCCGTCGAGGCGGCGTCGCTGAAGATCCAGCCCGGCGAGGTCCTGGGGCTCGTGGGCGAATCGGGCTCCGGCAAGACGACCATCGCCCGCGCGATCGTGGGTCTCGTCCCGATCTCCGAGGGCACCCTGCGGGTGGCCGGTCAGGAGATGGTGGGCGTCGACGCCAAGCAGCTGCGCGCCGTGCGCCGCAAGCTCGGCATCGTGTTCCAGGACCCGGGTTCGTCCCTGAACCCCCGCTGGCCCGTCGGGATCTCCATCGGCGAGCCGCTCGAGCTCGCCGGGTGGGAGCGCGGCAAGATCGGCAAGCGCGTCGAGGAGCTGCTCGACATGGTCGAGCTGCCGCGCGACTTCCGCAACCGCTACCCGCACGAGCTGTCCGGCGGTCAGCGCCAGCGCATCGGCATCGCGCGCGCTCTGGCCCTCGATCCCGAGGTGCTCGTCGCCGATGAGCCGACAAGCGCCCTCGACGTCTCCGTGCAGGCGCGTGTTCTCGAACTCCTGCAGAACATCCAGAAGGAGAAGCAGTTCGCGACGCTGTTCGTCACGCACGACCTCGCCGTCGTCGACCTCCTCGCCGACCGCATCGCGGTGATGCAGCACGGCAAGATCGTCGAGCAGGGTTCGAAGGAGCAGATCCTCCGCAACCCGAAGGACCCGTACACGCAGCGCCTCATCGCGGCGGTCCCGGTGCCCGACCCGGCCGAACAGCGCGAGCGTCGCGAGGCGCGCGCGGCCCTCCTGGCGACCCAGGAGAAGTACCGCCCGGCCAGCTGAGGCACCCCGGGGCCGCGCACGCGGCCGACGGCTTGTAGAATGGGATGCACCCGACTCCGGGTGCATCCCCTTCTTCTTTTAGGAATCTCATGGCGCGCGCCCTTCGTCCCGACCTCCGCAACGTCGCGATCGTCGCGCACGTCGACCACGGCAAGACGACGCTGGTCGACGCGATGCTGCGGCAGACGGGCTCCTTCGGCGAGCACGCGCACGTCGAGGATCGCGCGATGGACTCCAACGACCTGGAGCGTGAGAAGGGCATCACGATCCTCGCCAAGAACACGGCGATCACCTACAACGGCGTCCACACCGACGTGCCCGTGACGATCAACGTCATCGACACCCCGGGCCACGCCGACTTCGGCGGCGAGGTGGAGCGCGGGCTGTCGATGGTCGACGGCGTCGTGCTGCTCGTCGATGCCAGTGAGGGCCCGCTGCCGCAGACCCGCTTCGTGCTGCGCAAGGCGCTCGAGGCGAAGCTCCCCGTCATCCTGCTCGTCAACAAGACCGACCGGCCCGACGCCCGGATCGCCGAGGTCGAGGAGGAGGCGCACGATCTGCTCCTCGGGCTGGCGTCGGACCTCGTCGACGACGTGCCCGACCTCGATGTCGACGCGCTCCTGGACGTCCCGGTGGTCTACGCCTCCGGCCGTGCCGGCGCCGCGTCGCTCACGCGTCCCGACAACGGCTCGCTGCCCGACAACGACGACCTCGAGCCGCTTTTCGGCGCGATCCTCGAGCACGTGCCCGCTCCGTCCTACGACGACGAGGCGCCGCTGCAGGCGTGGGTCACCAACCTCGACTCCTCGCCGTTCCTCGGTCGCCTCGCCCTGCTGCGCGTCTTCAACGGCACGCTCAAGAAGGGCCAGACGGTCGCCTGGGTGCGCCACGACGGCACCCACAGCAACGCCCGCATCACGGAGCTGCTGAAGACGCGCGCCCTCGAGCGCTACCCGGCCGAGTCCGCCGGCCCCGGCGACATCGTCGCCATCGCGGGCATCGAGGAGATCACCATCGGCGAGACGATCGCCGACCCGGAGGACGTGCGCCCGCTCCCGGCGATCACGGTCGACGACCCCGCCATCTCGATGACGATCGGCACGAACACCTCGCCGCTGGTCGGCAAGGTCAAGGGCCACAAGCTGACCGCCCGCATGGTCAAGGACCGCCTCGACCGCGAGCTCATCGGAAACGTGTCGCTGAAGGTCGTCGACATCGGCCGTCCCGACGCGTGGGAGGTGCAGGGCCGCGGCGAGCTCGCCCTCGCCATCCTCGTCGAGAACATGCGCCGCGAGGGATTCGAGCTGACCGTCGGGAAGCCCCAGGTCGTCACCAAGAAGGTCGACGGCAAGACCTACGAGCCCTTCGAGCACCTCACGATCGACGCGCCGGAGGAGTACCTCGGCGCGATCACTCAGCTGCTGGCCGCTCGCAAGGGCCGCATGGAGACGATGACCAACCACGGCACCGGCTGGGTGCGCATGGAGTTCGTCGTGCCGTCCCGCGGACTCATCGGCTTCCGTACGGAGTTCCTCACCACGACCCGTGGCACCGGCATCGCCAACGCCATCTCGCACGGCTACGAGCCGTGGGCCGGTCACATCTCGACGCGTCAGAACGGCTCGATCGTGGCCGACCGCTCCGGCGTGGTCACGCCGTTCGCGATCATCGCGCTGCAGGAGCGCATGTCGTTCTTCGTGCAGCCCACCGAAGAGGTCTACGAGGGCATGGTCATCGGCGAGAACTCCCGCGCCGACGACATGGACGTGAACATCACCAAGGAGAAGAAGCTCACCAACATGCGCTCCTCCACCTCGGACTCGTTCGAGTCGATGACGCCCCCGCGCACCCTGTCGCTGGAAGAGTCGCTCGAGTTCGCCCGCGACGACGAGTGCGTCGAGGTCACTCCCGAGAAGGTGCGCATCCGCAAGGTCGTGCTCGACGCGACCGAGCGTGGCCGCGCCACGGCACGCCTGAAGCGCCAGGACGCCAACGCCTGACGTTCGCGGAGGCCAGGCGGCTCAGTGGCGGAGGATCTTCTCCATCGCCTTGCCGCGGGCCAGTTCGTCAACGAGCTTGTCGAGGTAGCGGACCTTCCGCATGAAGGGATCCTCGATCTCCTCCACGCGCACCCCGCAGATCACGCCGGTGATCAACGGGGCGTTCGCGTTGAGCTCGGCGTCGTCGAAGAACGCGGCGAAGGTCGTCTTCGTGTCGAGGTGACGCTGCAGCTCCTCCGCGCCGAACCCGGTGAGCCACTCGATGATCTCGTCGACCTCCGCCTTCGTCCGGCCCTTCCGCTCGGCCTTCTGCACGTACAGCGGGTACACCGCGGCGAAGGCCATGCGCTCGATCCTGCTCATGCTGGCAGGGTAGCGGGTCAGCGGACCTCGGACACCAGCACGGCGGAGGTCCCCTCGTCCAGTGCCTCGAAGACGTGCGGCTCGTCTCCGGGGTAGCGGAGGTAGTCGCCCGGTTCCAGCGTGAAGGGGGCGTCGGCTGGACCGACGCGGGCGCGACCGGTCACGAGCACCAAGTGCTCGGTCGTGCCGGTGGAGTGGGGGAGCGAGCGTCGGGGTTCGCCCGGCTCGGCGCGCAGCAGGTACAGGTCGCTGCGTGCGTGGGGGGCACCGGCGGCGAGCAGCAGCGCCTCGTAGGGCGATTCCGCGGACCGGATGCCGGAGCGGTCGCTGGCTCGGATGAGCTGCGGGCCGTCCCTGCGCTCCTCGACGAACACCGAGAAGGGCACGTCGAGCGCGGTCGCAATCGCCCAGAGGGTCTCGACGCTGGGATTGCCGCCGCCGGACTCCAGCTGCGAGATCGTGGCCTTGGAGACGCCGGCGCGACGCGCGAGCTCCGAGAGGGCCAGCCCGGCCCGCTCGCGCTCGCGCCGCAGCGCCTGTGCGATGCGAGGCCCGAGCGTATCCATGCCGTTCAGTATGGCAAACGTGCGGTCGGTTTGACGAACACACCGTCATCGTTCATCATTCTGATCATGCGTTCACCAGACCAGCCGGACGAGGTCGCGGTGCGCCGGGCCTGGCGGGACGGCGTCGGGGTGGCTTTGGCCACCAGCGCGTACGGCGTCTCCTTCGGAGCGCTCTCCGTGGCCTCCGGCCTGGACGTCTGGCAGACCTGTGTCCTGAGTCTGCTCATGTTCACGGGCGGGTCGCAGTTCGCGTTCGTGGGGGTCCTCGGTGCGGGCGGGCTGGCGGCGGCACCGGCCGCCATCGCCTCCTCGGGCCTGCTGGGTGTGCGCAACGTCGCCTACGGGCTCCGGATGTCGCCGGTCGTCGGGGGAGGGCGCTGGCGCCGCGCCGCAGCCGCCCACTTCACGATCGACGAATCGACCGCGGTCTCACTCGCTCAGGAGACGCCGCGCGCGCGCCGCGTGGGGTTCTGGGTCACCGGGATCGGGATCTGGCTCGGCTGGAACCTCTCCACCCTCGCCGGCGCGCTGCTCGGCGACGTCCTCGGCGACCCGCGCGCCTACGGGCTGGATGCGGCGGCGGCCGCCGCGTTCCTCGCTCTCCTGTGGCCGCGGCTGCGCAGGAGGCAGGCGGTAGCGGTCGGCGTGGCCGCGGCGGTTGTGGCGACGGTGCTGACGCCCGCGCTGATGCCCGGCATTCCGGTGCTCGTCGCCGCCCTCGTCGCCGTGATCGTCGGGTGGACGAACTGGCTCGGCGCGCGGCCGGAGCCGGAGGTGTCGGCATGACCATGTGGAATGCGGTGCTCATCGCCTCGATCGTCTGCGTGGCGCTGAAGGGAGTCGGGTACCTGATCCCGCCGCGGTGGTTCGAAGCCCCTGCTCCGTCGCGCATCACCGATCTGCTGACGGTCGCGCTGCTGGCCGCGCTGGTCGCCGTCCAGACGTTCGGCGCGGGGCAGCAGATCGTCGTCGACGCCCGCGTTCCGGCGCTCCTGGTCGCCGGCGGGCTTCTCCTCCTGCGCGCGCCGTTCCTGGTCGTCGTCGTCGCCGCGGCCGTCGTGGCGGCGCTCCTGCGCCTGTGGGGCCTGGCCGCGTGAGCGTGCGGCCTAGACTGACGCGGTGGGAATGACGCTTTCGCGCGTGGGCACCTGGCTCGTCGCGCTGATCATCGGGGCCGTGTTCGGCGTGGCCGGAACCATCGCGCAGTCGGCGGTGTGGGGCTGGTTCCCCGTGGGGTTGCTGGTCGCCATCGTTGGTGCTGGCGCGATCGTCCTCGCGGTGCGGCTGCTGACGGCGGACCGGTGGGCGGCTCTCGCGACGGGCCTCGGCGCCATGACGGCGACGCTGCTGTTCTCCGGCCGCGGGCCCGGGGGATCGGTGGTGGTCCCCGCGCCGCCGGAGGGCGAATTCTCGACGGGGATCGTCTGGACGATTGCGGTGCCGATCCTCGTCGCACTCGTGGTCGCCTGGCCGAGCGCGGCGCGGGGCGGACCGCACGCGGAGTGACGAACTAGACTCGAACGCGTGACATATGTGATCGCCCTGCCGTGTGTGGATGTGAAGGACCGTGCGTGCATCGACGAGTGTCCCGTCGACTGCATCTACGAGGGTGAGCGATCGCTGTACATCCATCCCGACGAGTGTGTCGACTGCGGCGCCTGCGAGCCCGTGTGCCCCGTCGAGGCGATCTACTACGAGGACGACCTGCCCGACGAGTGGCAGGACTACTACGCCGCCAACGTCGAGTTCTTCGACGACATCGGCTCTCCCGGCGGAGCGGCCAAGATCGGCGTGATCGCGAAGGATCACCCGCTGATCGCCGCTCTCCCCCCGCAGTCGCACTGATGCCGGTCCGCGACCTCGACGACTACCCCTGGGACGCCGTCGCCCCGTTCGCCGCGACCGCGCGCGCGCATCCCGACGGCATCGTCGACCTCTCGATCGGCTCGCCGGTCGATCCCACGCCCGAGGTCGTCGCCGAGGCCCTCCGTGCCGCGACTGACGCGCACGCGTATCCGCAGACCGTCGGTACCCCCGCGCTGCGCGAGGCCATCGTCGACTGGTACGCCCGGCGCCGCGGCGTGCCGGGCCTCGACGTGGGGCAGGTGCTGCCGACGGTGGGCTCGAAGGAGCTCGTCGCGCTGCTGCCGCTGCTGCTCGACCTCGGCCCGGGCGACGTGGTCGTGCATCCCCGCGCCGCCTACCCGACCTACGAGGTCGGCGCCAAGCTCGTCGGGGCCACGCCGGTGGCTGCCGACGACCCCGCGCAATGGCCGGCGGGAACCCGGCTGATCTGGATCAACACGCCCGGCAACCCCGACGGGCGGGTCCTCGGGATCGGAGAGCTGCGCGCCGCCGTGGAGCGGGCGCGGGAGATCGGCGCAGTCCTGGCCTCCGACGAGTGCTACGCCGAGCTCGGCTGGGACGGCCCGTGGGCCGAGCAGCCCGTCCCCAGCGTCCTCGACCCCCGTGTGACGGGGGGCGACGTCTCCTCGCTCCTCTCGGTCTACTCGCTGAGCAAGCAGTCCAACCTCGCCGGATACCGGTCCGCCCTCGTCGCCGGCGACGGCGCCCTGATCGCCCGTCTGCTCACCGCGCGCAAGCACCTCGGCCTCATGCTGCCGGCACCCGTGCAGGCCGCCATGGTGGTCGCCCTCCGCGACGACGCGCACGTCGCGGCGCAGCGTGAGCGCTACCGCGTCCGCCGAGACCTCCTCAAGCCGGCACTGGAACGGGCCGGCTTCCGCATCGACCGGAGCGAGGGCGGCCTCTACCTCTGGGCGACGGCGGGGGAGGATGCGTGGCAGTCGATGGAACGGCTCGCCGAGCTCGGCATCCTCGCCGGTCCCGGGCACTTCTACGGCACGCACTTCCCGCACCATGTCCGCTTCTCGCTGACGGCGACCGACGAGCGCATCGCCGCCGCCGTGGCGCGCCTGGACGCGTCGGTGGGATCGTCGGTGGCATCGTAGGTTTCCTCCTACGGATGCCGTGATCCTTTGGCTCCGATCGGAGTAGGCCGGTGGGCGCACTAGGCTGTAAGGACGCCCAGATCGACCGCAAGGAGGCTTCGTGAGCGAGTCGGGATCCCCCCAGCAGGCCACTGTCACCGTCGGAGATCGGACAGCGCAGCTGCCGGTCCTCACCGGAACCGAGGGCACTCCCGCCGTCGACTTCTCGACCTTCACGAAGCAGACCGGTCACACCGCTCTGGACTACGGCTTCGTGAACACGGCCGCGACGAAGTCCGCGATCACCTACATCGACGGTGATGCCGGCATCCTGCGCTACCGGGGTTATCCGATCGAGCAGCTGGCCACGAACAGCACCTACCTCGAGGTCGCCTGGCTCCTGCTCTACGGCGATCTGCCGACGTCCGATCAGCTCGCGGAGTGGGACGACAAGATCCGCCGCCACACGCTGCTGCACGAGGACCTGAAGCGGTTCTTCTCTGCGCTCCCGCACACGGCGCACCCGATGTCGATGCTGTCCGCGGCCACCGCGGCGCTCTCGACCTACTACGAGGGTCAGTCCGACCCCAACAACCCCGACCACGTCGAGCTCAACACGATCCGTCTGCTCGCCAAACTCCCGGTCATCGCCGCCTACGCGCACAAGAAGAGCATCGGCCAGGCCTTCCTCTACCCCGACAACTCGCTGAGCTTCGTCGACAACTTCCTCAAGCTGAACTTCGGTGTGCTCGCCGAGCTCTACGAGGTGAACCCGGTGACCTCGCGCGCACTGGAGCGTCTGCTCATCCTGCACGAGGATCACGAGCAGAACGCCTCGACCTCGACGGTCCGACTCGTGGGGTCGACCGGCGCCAATCAGTTCTCGTCGATCTCGGCCGGCATCAACGCGCTCTACGGCCCGCTCCACGGCGGCGCCAATGAAGCCGTTCTCGACATGCTCGCCCGCATCCGTGACTCGGGAGAGACGGTCCAGCGGTTCGTGGAGCGGGTGAAGAACAAGGAGGACGGTGTCAAGCTCATGGGCTTCGGGCACCGCGTCTACAAGAACTACGACCCGCGCGCGAAGCTCGTGAAGGAGTCCGCGGACGAGGTCCTCGCCGAGCTGGGCGTGCACGACCCGCTGTTGGATCTCGCCAAGGAGCTCGAGGACATCGCGCTCAACGACGACTACTTCAAGGAGCGCCGGCTCTACCCGAACGTCGACTTCTACACCGGCGTCATCTACAAGGCGATGGGCTTCCCGACCCGCATGTTCACCCCGCTGTTCGCGATCGGCCGCCTTCCCGGCTGGCTCGCCCACTGGCGTGAGATGCAGCTCGACCCGCAGACCAAGATCGGTCGCCCGCAGCAGCTGTACACCGGTGCGGCGGAGCGCGACTACCCCGGCATCGCCTGACCTGTGACGAAGCGGAGGGCGCGCTAGGGTCGAGGGATGCCCCGACTGCTGGTCCGCCGCCCGTCCCCGCGCCTCGCCGACGGCGAGCTCACCCACCTCGAGCGCGTGCCCGTCGACGCGGAGCTCGCGGTGCGCCAATGGCAGGGCTACGTCGACGTCTTCCGGGAGCGCGGGTGGGACGTCGTCGAGATCGACGCCGACGACGCGCAGGCTGACGGCGTGTTCGTCGAGGACGCGATGATCGTCTTCGGCGACCTGGTGGTGCTCGGCCGGGCGGGCGCGGAGAGCCGGCGCGGCGAGGCGCCCACCGCGGCGGCGGCCGCCGACGGCCTCGGCATCGAGGTCGCGCGGATCGAGGAGCCGGGGACGCTCGACGGCGGGGACGTGCTCAAGGTCGGGCGCACGGTGTACGTCGGAGCGTCCTCGCGCACCAATGCGGAGGGCATCGCCCAGCTCCGCACCCTGCTCGAGCCCCGCGGGTGGGACGTGGTCGAGGTCCCCGTGACCCGCGTGCTCCACCTGAAGTCGGGGGTCACCGCGCTTCCCGACGGCACCGTGGTCGGCTTCGCGCCGCTCGTCGACGACCCCTCGCTGTTCCCGGCCTTCCTCGGTATCCCCGAAGAGCACGGCACCGCCGTGGTGGTGCTCGACGACCGGACGGTGCTGATGTCGGACGACGCTCCCGAGACCGCCGCCGTCTACCGCGATCGCGGGCTGGAAGTGGTGACCGTCGCGGTGAGCGAGTTCGAGAAGCTCGAGGGCTGCGTCACGTGTCTCTCGGTGCGCGTCCGCGACTGAGCGAGCACCCCCGACCCTCGACGGCCATGGCGCCGAGCCCTACGCTGACGGTATGCGCGCAGCTGACGTCGTCGACCCCGTGATCGGTCCTCCGTCCCTCGGCGCCGGTGCCGGCACCGGTATGGAGGGATTCGTGGGTCTCTTCTTCCTGCTCTTCGTCGGGGTGGCGATCTTCAGCGCCGTCGTCGGCATCCGCAAGTACCGGATCCTGCGCGACGCCGGGACCGACCCGTTCACCGTGGATGCCGCGGTGGCCGCCAAGGTGCTCACGAGCGACGTGCTCCGCGGATCCGACGAGCGGGCGACGGCGAAGCGATCCATCGAGGAGCGCCTCGCCGAGCTCGATGGCCTGCTGGCACGCGGTGTGATCACGGCCGACGAGCACCGGGAGGCGCGGGCCGCCGTGCTGCGCGGCTGAGGCGCCTTCTCAGGCGTGGAGCGCGTCGTTGAGGGTCACACCCGCGCCGGCACGCCGAACCGCCTCGACGGCGCCCGTGAGGGAGTTCCGGCGGAACAGGATGCCGTCGCGGCCGGACAGCTCGGCACCCTTGACCGTCGGACGGGATCCGTCCGCGCGCGCCGGCTCGTCGGCGAGCACGATCTTCGACCCGGCGGTGACGTAGAGGCCGGCCTCCACGACGCAGTCGTCGCCGAGCGAGATCCCGATGCCGGCGTTGGCACCCAGCAGCGTGCGGCGGCCGATCGAGACACGGTGGCTGCCGCCGCCCGACAGCGTGCCCATGATCGACGCCCCGCCGCCGATGTCGCTGCCGTCGCCGACGACGACGCCCTGGGAGATGCGACCTTCGACCATCGAGGTGCCGAGGGTTCCCGCGTTGAAGTTGACGAAGCCCTCGTGCATGACCGTGGTGCCGACGGCGAGGTGTGCGCCGAGGCGGACGCGGGAGGCGTCGGCGATGCGGACCCCGGACGGGACGACGTAGTCCAGCAGGCGCGGGAACTTGTCCAGGCTCTGCACCTGGATGCCGGCGCGCTGCAGCTGCGGTCGCAGCCGGGTGAGGTCGTCGGGGTGGACGGGCCCCGCGTTGGTCCAGGCGACGATGGGCAGATGAGCGAAGATGCCGCTCAGGTTCACCTCGTTCGGCGCTACCAGGCGATGCGACAGCGCGTGCAGGCGCAGGTATGCGTCGGACGTGCTCGACGGCTCCTCGTCGAGGTCGATCTCGACGAGGACCGCGTCGACGGTCACCCCGCGGCGGTCATCGCGGCCGGCAGCGTCCGTCAGCGCGCTCGTGTCGGCGTCGTGGGGAGCGGGACCGAGCGCGGGCTCAGGGAACCAGGTGTCCAGCACCGTCCCGTCGGAGCTCACTGTGGCCAGACCGACACCCCATACCTGACGCTTCTCGCTCATCCCTCCAGGCTAGCGGCCCGGGGAGTCTCACTAGACTCGTCGTCATGCCCACGCTGGATCTGACCGTGTCCGCGCTCGAGCTCACCCGGGCCATCTGCGACATCCCGAGCGTCTCGGACGACGAGACCACCCTCGCCGACGCGATCCACGCGGCGATCAGCGCCTACCCGCACCTGCACGTCGAGCGCGACGGCGACACGATCATCGCCCGCACCCGGCTCGGGCGCGCTCAGCGGGTCGCGATCGCCGGTCACATCGACACGGTCCCGATCAACGCCAACCTGCCTACGCGCGACCTCGAGATCGACGGGGAGCCGTATCTGTGGGGTCGCGGCACCGTCGACATGAAGGCCGGGGTCGCCGTGCAGCTGAAGCTCGCCGCCGAGCTCGTGGCGCCCCGCGTGGACCTCACGTGGATCTGGTACGACCACGAGGAGGTCGACTCCGACCGCAACGCCCTCACCCGCCTCGTGGAGACCCGGCCCGACGTGTTCGAGGCCGACTTCGCGATCCTCGGGGAGCCCTCCAACGGCCAGGTCGAGGGCGGGTGCAACGGCACGCTCCGCGCCGTCGTCCGCACCCGCGGGGTGCGTGCGCACAGCGCGCGCTCCTGGATCGGGGAGAACGCGATCCACAAGGCGGCTCCGATCCTCGCCCGCCTGGCGGAGTACCGTACGCGCGACCTGGAGGTCGACGGCCTCGTGTACCGGGAGGGGCTGAACGCGGTCGGCATCCGCGGCGGCATCGCGGGCAACGTGATCCCCGATCTGTGCGAGGTCGAGGTGAACTACCGTTTCGCGCCCAAGCGCAGCGGTGAGGAGGCGGCCGCCCACGTGCGCGACGTGTTCGCAGGGTTCGACGTCGAGATCGTCGACGTCGCCCCGGGAGCACGACCGGGTCTTGACGCACCGCTGGCACAGGAGTTCCTCGCGGCGGTCGGCGCCGAGCCGCGACCCAAGTACGGCTGGACCGACGTGGCGCGGTTCTCGCAGCTCGGTGTTCCCGCGGTCAACTACGGCCCGGGCGATCCGCACCTGGCCCACCATGACGAGGAGCGCGTGCCGGTCGCCCAGATCGAGGACGTCGAGCGGGGACTGCGGGCGTGGCTGACGGCGCCCTGAGCGCGAGCGAGCCCTCGGACCTTTCCGAGCGCTCCCGACGCGGAGCAGTCCGTGACGAGGGGGAGAGCGGGCGCCGTCGTTGGGAGCGGCTGCCGCTGACGGTCCGGATCGGCGTGCTCTATGTCCTCGCACGGGCGGTGACGACGGCGATGCTCCTTGTGGCGGCCCAGCTGTCCGGCCCCGGTTCGCGCTTCGGAGATGACGCCACCATCGGCTCGTTCGTCATGGGATGGGATGCCGAGTGGTACTCCTTCATCGCGGGCTTCGGGTACCCGGCTGAGCTGCCTCGCGACGGCGCCGGCAACGTCACCACCAACCAGTGGGCGTTCATGCCGCTCTATCCGGCGCTGGCGAAGGTCATGGGGCTCGGGAACTATGGCGCCGGCGCGCTGGTGCTCTCGCTCGTGGCCGGCTACCTCGCCGCGGTCGTGCTCTTCTTCCTGCTGCGGGAGCGCATCGGCGAGCCAGCGGCGATGTGGGCGGTGGTGTTCTTCGCGAACGGGCCGCTGGCCGCGCTCTTCCAGATCGGGTACGCCGAGTCGCTGTTCCTCCTGTGGCTGTTCCTGGCGCTGTGGTGCGTCCAGCAACGCCGCTTCGGCTGGCTGTACCTGCTCGTCCCGCTCATGGGGTACACGCGACCCGGAGTGCTCGCCTTCTCCCTGTTCCTCGCGCTGTACGGGATCTGGCGCTGGCTGCGCCGACACCGCGACGCGCTGCCGGCACGGGACGTCATCCACATCGTGGCGACGGGTCTGCTGGCGGCGGCCGTCGGCTTCTCCTGGCAGCTGATCGCCGGTGCCGTCACCGGTGACCCCGACGGGTATCTCGAGACCGAGCTGAGCTGGCGACGCTCGTGGACCGGCGAGGATGGCGGTTTCGTGCCGTTCGACGGCTTCGTGCGGGCCGCAGCGATCTGGTTCCGGCTGTGGGGGCTGCCGGAGGTGTGGGGATACGTCGCCCTGGCGCTGGGTGTCGCCGCGACCGCAGCGCTGCTGCTGTTCGCCCGGCCGGTGCAGCGTCTGGGGATGGAGACGCGCCTGTGGTCGGCGTCCTACCTCCTGTACCTGCTCGCGGTGTTCTTCCCGCAGTCCAGCATCTTCCGGCTGCTGGTCCCGCTGTCACCGCTCTTCGGCGCGCTCGCAGTGCCGCGATCGATGCCCTGGCGGGCCGGTGTGCTCACCGCCTGCCTGGTCGGGCAGTGGTGGTGGATCTACAACATGTTCGCGCTGGCGAGCACCTACTTCCAGATCCCGTGAACACGCGCCGCCGCGCCGCCGCGGGCGATTCCGTGGCCCCGGGAACGCGCTCTCCGCTCGGACGGGTAAACTTGACAGGTAGTCAACGAAAAGGAGCCGCAATGGCAGCCATGAAGCCGCGAACCGGTGACGGACCGATGGAGGCCGTGAAGGAGGGACGCCTGATCATCGTGCGCGTGCCTCTCGAAGGCGGCGGACGTCTGGTCGTGTCGGTGAACGACGACGAGGCCAAGGAACTCCACAGCGTTCTGGGCGAGGTCGTCGGCGCCGCCTGACCTCACGACAGACGAGAGGCCGGTCTTCGGACCGGCCTCTCGTCGTCTCCGCGGTGCGTCAGGCCTCAGCGCCCGTCGGATCCGGTGGTCGTCAGCTGGAGGAGGCCTTCGCCGACGATCGACAGCGCGCCGAGCACCGCGGGCGAGGACTGGGTCTCCTGGATGAGCGAGCGGTACGCGCTCGTGATCGCGTCGCGCTTGACCGGGTCGGCGACCGCGCCGCCGGCGAGGACGCGGGGGACGAGCACCGTGCCTCCGGCGCGAACGAGCCGGAGGCCGTGCTCGACGTACTCGATGACGCCCTCGGCGTCCGCGTCCACCAGGACGATGTCGTAGGAGGCCTCGTTCATGCGCGGTAGCACGTCGGCCGCTCGTCCCGAGATGAAGCGTGCCCGCGCGGGCGGCACCTTGGCATCGGCGAAGGCCGTGCGAGCGGCAGCGAGGTGCTCCGGTTCGATGTCGATCGTGGTCAGCGTGGCGCGGGGCGACCCGCGCAGCAGCCACAGTCCGGACACTCCGCCGCCCGTGCCGATCTCCACGATGTTCAGGGCTGCGGTGGCCGCGGCGATGACGGCGCACTGCGCCCCCACTGGTGCGCTGATCGGATCCGCGCCCAGTTCGAGGGCGTGGGAGCGCGCGCGGGCGATCGCTTCCGGCTCGATCGTCGCCTCATTCGCGTACCGCCGGATCGCCTCGTGCTCGCGGGCCGCTTCGTTGTCACGCATCGCCTGGACCTCCTCTGCCAGCGTAGGCCGCGCGGGCGCCGTGACGGCCGAGGCGCACGGGTAACCTTGAGCCATGTTCTTCGGCATCGACATGGAGAAGATCGTCATCATCCTCGTGGTGGCGGCGCTTCTGCTCGGCCCGGAGAAGCTTCCCCGCTACGCGGAGCTGCTCGCGAAGTTCACTGTGCGCGCCCGCGACTGGCTGAACGGGGCGCGCTCCCGCGTCAAGGACGAGATGGGGGAGGACTTCGACGACATCGAGTGGCGCAAGCTCGACCCCCGGCAGTACGACCCGCGGCGGATCATCCGCGACGCCCTGCTCGACGACACCCCGTCGCCTCCGGCGCGGGCGTCGGCGATCGCCCCCGCCGCTGTGGCGGCACCGGCGGCGGCGGCCGCGGCGACAACGGCTGCGGCGACGTCAGCGCCCTCGACAGCCCCGGCGACCCTCGTGCGCGATCCCGATGCGCCGGTCCCGTTCGACTCCGAGGCGACCTGAGCCGGCGCGCCGCCTGGGTCGATCACCGCCGCCCGCGCCGATCACTGCCGACTGCGCGGATCAGCGCTGCGTGCGCCGATCAGCGGGGAGTGACCGGGAGGGCTCGGCCCGCCAATCCGCGGGGCCGCTCCATCAGCCGCTCGGCGACCGCCAGGAGTGCACGGGCTGCGGGATCCTCGGGAGCGGAGACGACGATGGGCGTGCCGGCGTCGCCGCCGATGCGCACCTGCGTGTCGAGCGGGATCGACCCCAGCAGCGGCACCTCCTCGTCGGTGCTCAGGGCGCGGGCCACCGCTCCGCCGCCGCCGGCGCCGAACAGCTCGAACACGGTGCCGTCGGGAAGGGTCATCGCCGCCATGTTCTCGATCACGCCGACCACTCTCTGGCCCGTCTGGCGCGCGACGAGGCCGCTGCGGATCGCGACGTCCGCGGCCGCGGTCTGGGGCGTCGTGACCACCACGACCTCGGCGTGGGGCAGGGTCTGGCCCACCGAGATGGCGACGTCGCCCGTCCCCGGGGGCATGTCGATGAGCAGCACGTCGAGGTCGCCGAAGAACACGTCGGTGAGGAACTGCTGGATGGTGCGATGGAGCATCGGCCCCCGCCATGCGACGGCCCCGCCGCCGGAGGCGTCCCGAGGGAGGAACATCCCGATCGAGATCGCCTTGACCCCGTAGGCCACCGGCGGCAGCATCAGGTCGTCGACGCGTGTCGGCTGGGGCGGGAGCCCGTCGGCATCGACGAGTCCCAGCAGCGCGGGGATCGAGAATCCGTGGACGTCGGCGTCGATCAGTCCGACCGCCAGTCCGCGCTGGGCCAAGGCGACGGCGAGGTTGGCGGTGACGGTGGACTTGCCCACACCGCCCTTGCCGCTCGTGACCGCGATGACGCGGGTGAGCGAGTCGGCGCCGAACGGCATCCGTCGGCGGCCGCCGCGCAGCCGCTCCGTGAGCGCGGCCCGCTCGCCGGGGGACATGACGCCCACCTCGACCTCGACGCGCTCGATCCCGGCGACAGACTCGGCTGCGGCGCGGACCTCGCGTTCGATGCGGTCGGCGGCGGGACACCCGACGATCGTCAGCGCGATGCCGACTCGCGCGAGGTCGCCGGTCACGACGATGTCGCGCACCATGTCGATATCGCCGATCGGCAGGCGCAGCTCCGGGTCCACGACGGCCGAGACCGCTCGCCGCACCGCGTCGGCGTGCCCGTCCGCGTTCACGATCGTGCGTCGTCGGTCGCGGCCTCTTCGCGCGCGTCGAGCTGCTCGATGAGCCGCGCGAGCTCCTGCCGCAGCGCATCCTTGGTCACGAGCTCTCCCGTGAGGTCGGTGATGCTCATGCGCAGCGCGACGACCTCGCGGGCGAGGTACTCGGTATCGGCGAGATTGCGCTCGGCGCGCTGACGGTCCTGCTCGATCTGCACGCGGTCGCGGTCGTCCTGACGGTTCTGGGCGAGGAGGATCAGCGGCGCCGCGTACGAGGCCTGGAGCGAGAGGACGAGGGTGAGGACGGTGAAGCCGTACTCCTGCGAGTCGAAGCGCATCCAGGCGGGCATCAGCGTGTTCCAGGAGATCCAGCCGATGCAGAACAGCGACAGGATGAGGAGGAACATCGGGGTGCCCATGGCGCGGGCGATCCACTCGGTGAAGCGGCCGAAGCGATCCCGCGACGGCTGCGGGGTGCGCCGGGTCGTGCGCCCCAGGGGAGCGTCCAGCGGCGTCGTCTGCCGGGGCATGCGGGCCATCATCGCCTCCCTCGCGCGGCCGGGGCGGGCGCGGCGTCGCCGTCGTGGGAGCGCCAGTCCTCCGGCAGCAGGTAGTCGAGCACGTCGTCGACGCTGACGACGCCCACCAGGCGGTGGGCCGCATCCACGACCGGAAGGGAGACGAGGTTGTAGCTGGCGAGCAGCCGCGCGACCTCGGCGGCGGAGCCCGTCACGGGCACCGCGTCCACCGCGTCGTCGATGATCGCACCGAGCCGCTCGTGCGGGGGGTAGCGGAGCATCCGCTGGAAGTGCACCGTGCCCAGCAGCCGCCCCGTCGGCGTCTCGTAGGGAGGGAGGGTGACGAACACCGCGGCGGCGAGGGCGGGGTGGAGCTCGTGCCGCCGGATCAGGGCCAGCGCCTCGGCGACCGTGGCGTCGGCGGACAGCACGATGGGCTCGCTCGTCATGAGGCCGCCGGCGGTGTCGGAGCCGTACTTCAGGAGCTCACGCACGTCCTCGGCCTCTTCGGGCTCCATGAGCTCGAGCAGCTCCTCGCGCTGCTGTTCGGGAAGCTGGGCCAGGACGTCGGCGGCGTCGTCGGGTTCCATCTGGTCGAGGATGTCCGCGGCGCGCTCGTCGCCCAGCGCCTCCAGGATGTGCACCTGCTCCTCTTCGGGCATCTCCTCGAGGGCGTCGGCGAGGCGGTCGTCGGGCAGTTCCTCGGCCACCTCCAGCAGCCGCTCCTCGGGGAGGTCGAGCAGAGTGTTGGCGAGGTCGGCGGGCTTCAGCTCGGAGTAGCTGGCGACGAGCTGCTCCGCGGACTGCGCTTCTCCGGGCGTGGAGTCCTCACGGACGTCGCTCCACTGCGCGAACGTGGTCGGCCCTTTGGCGAACGGCGACGCACTCGTCTTGGGGCGGCGCAGGAAGAGCTGGCCGATGTCCCACTCGCCGAGGCGGTTGCGCTCGATCGCGGCGTCCTCGATCACGGCCTGCCCCGAGCCGTCGCGGAGGTACACGCGGCGGCCGAGCAGTTCCGCCATGACACGCACCTCTCCGCCCCTCTGCTGGAAGCGGCGGACGTTGATGAGGCCGGTGGTGATGACCTGTCCGGTGGCGATCGAGGTCACGCGACCGATCGAGAGGAACACGTGACGGCGGCCGGGGATCTCCACCACGAGGCCGACGACACGGGGCGGATCGTCTTTTCGGAAGATGACGACGACATCCCGGACCTTGCCGAGCCGGTCGCCGGCGGGGTCGAAGACGGCGCACCCGACCAGGCGCGCGACGAAAACCCGCTGCGTACTCACCTCACCAGCGTAGTGCGCGTGCCTGCGGGGCGCCGGTGCGCGGCCGGTCTGTCGCACTCGGGCCTTTCGGAGCCTGCCGTGACAAGATGGAGCGCGTGAGCATGATGGGCGGGACACCCCAGGAGCATGGCGAGACGATCGCCGAGTACCCCTCGTACGAGGGTGCGCAGAAGTCCGTGTCGCGTCTCATCTCCGCCGAGATCCCCGCCAAGGACATCGCGATCGTGGGCCGTGGCCTCCGTTCGGTGGAGACCGTCACCGGGCGTCTGGGGTACGCCGCCGCCGCACGGCAGGGCGCCATCAACGGCATCCTGCTGGGCCTGCTGTTCTCGGCGATCTTCGTGCTCGGAACCCCGAACGCGGCGATCCAGCTCTTCGTCGGCGTCATGCTCGTGGGCATCGCGATCGGCATGCTGATGAGCATCATCACCTACTCGGTGCTCCGCCGCCGCCGTGACTACACCTCCATCACCCAGCTGATCGCCGAGCACTACGAGGTGACCGTGGTGCCGCGCTCGCTGCGCCGGGCGCGCGAGATCCTCGGCGGGGCGGTGACCGCGGCGCCCGCCCCGGCGGTCGACCCCGCCGTGGACCTCGCCGCTCCGCCGCAGTACGGCGAGCGGATCGATCCGGCTCCGGCGCCGGCACCCCGTCCGGAACAGGGGCCGTCGACGGATCCCGGCCACCCGGGCGAGGATCCTGCGCCGCCCGCGACCCCGCACGCGTGACTCAGATCTCCGTCGTCCTCCCCGCCGGGGCGACGCCGGTCACGGCCGCGTGGAGCGTGCCCGCGGCGCCGGCGGCGGCCGTCGCCCTCGCCCACGGCGCCGGCGCCGGGATGGATCACCCCTTCCTCACGGGGTTCGCCGCGGCGCTGCACGAGACGGGGATCGCCACCCTGCGGTTCAACTTCCCCTACGTCGAGGCGGGGCGGCGGATGCCGGGTCCCGCGGCGCATGCGACCGCGACATGGGCGGCGGTCCTCGCCGAGGTCGGTCGAGAACTCCCCGGCGTCCCCGTCGTCGCGGCCGGAAAGTCCTACGGCGGCCGCATGGCGTCGATGGCCGCGTCCGAGAAGCGCATCGACCCGTCGGCGCTCGTCTACCTCGGCTACCCGCTGCATCCGCCCGGAGACCCCCAGAAGCTCCGTGCCGCGCACCTTCCGGAGATCGCCGCGCCGCAGCTGTTCGTCGAGGGGACCAAGGATCCGTTCATCCAGCCACTCGGCCAGTTCGACGAGGTGATCGCCACCTGTCAGGACGCCCAGGTGCTCTGGATCGACGGCGGCGGGCACTCCTTCGAGATCGCCGGGTCCAAGCGCCCAGCCGCCGAGGTGGGCGCCGCCCTCGCGGGCCCGGTCGCCGCGTGGCTCCGCAGTCGGCTGACCGTCGCCTGACGACGTCTCGTGTCAGCGGCCGGCGGCGTAGCCCGACATCCCCCGAGGGTTCGCGGCCGCCCACAGGACGCCGCGCGCGTCGTCAATGCCGACGGCGGAGAGTCGTCCGAGCGTCCAGTCGCCCGCGCGGACGACGTCATGCCCGCGCGCGGCGAGGCCCTCGAGCACGTCGCGGCCGAGACGGTCCTCCGCGACCACTCCCGCGGGAGTCCACGTCCGCGGCCAGAACGAGTCGATCATCGCCGTCGTATGGAGCGTGGGGGCATCGATCGCCTGCTGCGCCGTGTAGCCGCCGACGAGCATCCGCAGGAGCATCGGGAGCTGCCACTGGTCCTGCTGATCACCTCCGGGGGTGCCCAGGGCCATCACAGGGGTACCGCCGCGCAGCACGAGCGTGGGCGTGAGGGTCGTGCGGGGACGCGCGCCGGGACGCAGCGCCGACGGGGAGGCGGGGTCGAGCCAGCACATCTGCAGCCGCGTACCCAGGCAGAACCCGAGCTCGGGGACCGTGGGGGAGGACTGCAGCCACCCGCCCGAGGGGGTCACGGCGACGATGTTCCCCCAGCGGTCGACGACGTCGATGTGACAGGTGTCGCCGCGCGTGCGACCCGAAGCGGCGACGGTCGGCTCGCCCGTTCCGGCCGCGCGCTCCCGTTCTTCGCGGAGAGGTGGGCGGTAGGGCGGGGCACCATCGGGGGATCCGGGACGCCACTGCCGCGACGCCGCCTCGCCGAGGAGACCACGACGCTCGGCGACATAGGCGTCGGCGAGCAAGGGAGCGGTGTCCACCCCGTCGCCGAAGTGGGCGTCGCGATCGGCCAGCACGAGCTTGAGCGTCTCGACGACCGTGTGGGCGCCTTCCGCCGTGGACGGATCGAGGCGCTCGTCGGGGAGCGGCTCGAGGATGCGGAGGGCCTGGAGGAGCGCCGGTCCCTGCCCCCACGCGTCGGACTTCGCGACGGTCCAGCCGCGGAACGTGGCGGTCACGGCGGATTCGTAGCCGGCCGAGAACCCGTCCACATCGTCGGCGGTGAGAACGGCGGCGTGATCGGTGCCGGAGGAGTGGCGATGGGGGACGGCGAGGAAATCGACGGCGGCATGGAGGGTCCGTCGCCACGCGGCCCGCGCGGCGTCGATGCGCTCCTCGCGTGTCTGCTCCGCCGTGCCCGCGGCGATCAGCGTCTCGAGCACCTCGGCGTATGCCGGGTTCCGGACGATGTCGCCGGCGCGGGGGACCATGCCGTCCGGCATCCACAGCGCCGCCGACGTCGGCCAGTGCCGCTCGAACAGCTCCGTCACGCGCCCGATCGTCGCGGCCACCGCCGGGAGCAGCGGATGACCGTCCCGCGCGTAGCCGATCGCAGCCGCCAGGACATCGTCGAGCTCGAGGGTGCCGTGGTCACGGAGCAGCAGCAGCCAGGCGTCCACGGCGGCGGGGATCGCTGCTGCCAGCCCGCCGGCGCCGGGCACGAGATCCAGTCCCTCCGCCCGGAGATGATCGATCGTCGCGCCGGCGGGGGCCGGTCCCTGGCCCATGAGGACGGCGGGAGCGGAGGCTCCTGCCGCATGGAAGATCCCGACGAGGTCGCCGCCGGGACCGTTCAGATGCGGTTCGACGACATGGAGGACGAATCCTCCCGCGACGACGGCGTCGAAGGCGTTCCCGCCACGTTCGAGGACCGCCTGCGCGGCCCCGGTGGCCAGCCAGTGCGTCGAGGCCGCGAAGCCGTGGGTGCCCTCCAGCTGGGGGCGCGTCGTGAACGCGGCGGGGGCCGTGTAGCTCACGCGGTCAGCCGGGCGATCCACGCCTCGACCTCGTCGGCCGTGCGCGGAATGCCGGCGGAGAGGTTCACGGGACCTTCTTCGGTCATGAGGATGTCGTCCTCGATGCGCACCCCGATCCCGCGGTACTCCTCGGGGACGGTCAGGTCGTCGATCTGGAAGTACAGACCGGGCTCGATCGTGAACACCATGCCGGGCTCGAGCAGGCCGTCGTAGTACATCTCGCGACGCGCCTGTGCGCAGTCGTGCACGTCGATGCCGAGGTGGTGGCTGGTGCCGTGGACCATGTATCGCCGGTGCTGACCTCCGGAGGTGGCATCCAGGGCCTCCTCGGCGCTGACCGGGAGCAGCCCCCACTCCGCGACCCGCGCCGCGATGACGCGCATCGCCGCCTCGTGCACGGAGCGGAAGGTGACCCCCGGACGGGCGGCTGCGAACGCCGCGTCGGCCGCCTCGCGGACGGTCTCGTAGATCGTGCGCTGGATCGGGGTGAAGGTGCCCGAGACCGGCAGGGTGCGGGTGATGTCGGCCGTGTAGAGGCTGTCCACCTCGACGCCGGCGTCGATGAGGATGAGATCGCCGGGGACGACCGGGCCGTCGTTGCGCGTCCAGTGCAGGTAGCACGCGTGGGGACCGGAGGCGGCGATCGTGTCGTAGCCCTCGCCGTTGCCCTCGATGCGGGCGCGGTGGTGGAAGACGCCTTCGACCGCCCGCTCGCCGCGGGGCGTGGCGATGATCCGCGGCAGGTCGGCGACGATGTCGTCGAATCCCCGGGCGGTGACATCGACGGCCAGCCGCATCTGCTCGATCTCGTACGCGTCCTTGACCAGGCGGAGCTCCGAGACGAACCGGGTGAGATCGCCGTCTTCGTCGAGCACGACGTCGTCGTCGTGGGGCGCGAAGTCGTCGATGTGCGCAGTCGCGACGCCGAGGTCGGCGGCGACGCCGTCCAGGGCGGGACGCGGGCCGATCCAGAACTCGCCGACCGAGGCGTCGGCGTAGAACTCGGCGGTCGTCCGGTCGGCGCGCTCACGGAGGTAGACCGTGGCATCGTGACCGTCGTCGGTCGGGTCGAAGACGAGGATCGAGTCGGGGACGGCGTCGGCTGCCCAGCCGGTCAGGTGGGCGAAGGCGGAGTGGGCGCGGAACGGATAGTCGGTGTCGTTGGAGCGCTGCTTGAGCGAGCCGGCCGGGATGACGAGGCGTCGACCGGGGAAGGCGGCCGAGACGGCTCGGCGACGGGCCGCGGCGTACGGAGCCTGCGCGCGCTCGATCGGGGTGGTGCTCGGTCGCTCCGCCCATCCGGTCGAGATGGAGTCGAGGAAGCCCTGCGGGAACGGCTGCTTGCGGTTGGCGTTCTCCTGCGGCTCGGCTGTCGTGGGCGCGTCCGAGGGGGTGTCGGCGAGGGTGTCGCGGTCGCTCGTGCTCATGGATCCAGTCTCGCACTTCGCGGCCGCCCGCGCCCCGCACGGTACGCAGTCAGCGCGCTGCACTGCGTGCGCTCAGTCCGCGGCGCGCTCGTACTGCACGATCAGCGGGCGGTGATCGCTGCCCGCGTCATCGAGAGTGCTGAGGACGACCGAGGCCGTCGCCGTCCACGCCTCCGTGGCCATCACGTGGTCGATCGGGGTCCCCAGCAGCGGTGGCCACTCGGTCGACCAGGTGCCCACCGCGCCACTGCCGGTGAGGCTCGCCGCGTCGCGGCACCGCCCGATCGTGCCCCCGTCGACGCCCAGCCGGTCCATGTGGTCGACCGTCGCGTTGAAGTCGCCCGCGAGGATGACGTCGTCGGCGGCGCACTGGTCGGCGATCCACTGGAGGTCGGCCCGCCAGGCCGCCATCGCATCCTGGCGCGGCGCGACCGCGTGGACGGCGACGACGATGGGCCCCGTGCCGTCGATGGGCATCGCGACCACGCTCGGCACCGCCGAGGTGTTGGTGGTGCCGGCCGAGCTCGACTCGACCACCGCGTAGTCGCCGAGGTCGGGTGAGATCAGCAGGGTGGTGGAGTTGGCGTCCCAGTCGGGATAGTCCTCGCGGTCGCCGAAGTCCTCGTGATGGGCCCACATCGGATGTCCCATCTCGCGCATGGCGACGGCGACCTCTTCGCCGGTCTCGATCGTGGTCTCGGGAAGGGCGACGATATCGGCCTGCATCGCGACCGCGGTGCGAGCGATGACCGCGGGGTCGGCGGCGGCGCCTGCGGTGTTCCACGTCATCACGCGCAGGGAATCCGCGGTGCGGTCGGGGAGGGCGGAGGATCCGGTGCCGCGGGAGAGCAGGATCGCGGTGTTCGCGCCGCCGGCGAGAAGCGCGATGGCGAGCAGCGAGGCGGCGAAGGCACGGGCGGTGCGAGCGAGGCAGAGGAGCAGCGCGAGGAGTGCGATCAGGCCGAACGCGAGGACCAGCGCTCCCCGCAGAGACACGATCTGGGCGAGCGGAAAGGTCCGCTCGAGTCGGAAGAACTGGGGCCAGGTCACGAGCGCCGCCGCAATCGCGAACACCACCGTCACGAGGATCCCGAGCAACCGCAGCACGCCGCCGACTCTATGTCAGCAGGCTGGGAGTTCCCGGCATCGCGGTACGCTCGGAGGATGCCGTCGGACGTTCAGCGCCGGGTTCCCGGGCGGGGATCGGACGGCCGGCGGTTCGCCGGCCCGAGCGACCTGCACCTGCACTCCGACCACTCCGACGGGACGGAGCCACCGGCCAAGGTCATGGCCGCCGCGCACCGTCACGGACTGCGCACCGTCGCCCTCACCGACCACGACACCACCGCGGGGTGGGCGGAGGCGGCGGAGGCGGCGACCTCCCTCGGCATGACCTTCCTTCCGGGGATGGAGCTCTCGGCGCGCCACGAGTGGCGGAGCGTGCACGTGCTCGCCTACCTCTTCGATCCGGACGACGCCGTGCTCCGCGCGCTCACCGACCGGATCCGCGACTCCCGCCTCAGTCGTGCCCGCAGCATGGCCGACCGCATCTCCCGCGACTACGACCTGCACTGGGACGACATCGTCGCCCAGACCGCCACCGGCGCGACCGTCGGGCGCCCCCACATCGCCGATGCGCTCGTGGCCAAGGGGTTCGTGCGGGACCGCGGCGAAGCGTTCGCGGGCATCCTCCACCCGGCCAGCGACTATTACATCGCCCTCTACGCGCCCGATCCCGTGACCGCCGTCGCCGCCGTCACGGCGGCAGGCGGGGTGGCGATCATCGCCCACCCCGCGGGACGCGCCGGACTGCTGCCGGCGCGCCTGACCGACCAGATGCTCGCCGCGGGACTGGCCGGATACGAGCTCGGACACCGTGAGAATCAGGAGCCTGCCCTGTCGCGGCTGCGCGCGCTGGTCGAGCGTCACGATCTCATCGCGACGGGGTCCAGCGACTACCACGGACTCGGCAAGCCCAATGTCCCCGGTGAGAACACGACCACCGACGACATGGTCGCACGGATCATCGAGCGTGCGTCGGGAAGCGCCCCCGTCTATCCCTGACGCCCACCGCGCCTCACTCCCACCGGCGCCGCGGCGGCTACGGTCGGAGGATGCAGCAGCCGACCCCGCTCGAGCGGCGCCTCGACGCCGTCGCCCACCGTCTGCTGGCCCGGGCGCCCGAGCGCGGTCTGCGGGCCGGCCTGGTGGAATTCGCGGTCTTCGTCGTCAAGCAGGCATGGGCGTGCGTGTTCGGAGCCTGCCTGCTCGTCGTGATCGTCGTGGTGCGGCTCTGGTGGCCGGGTGACGCCGCCGTCGCGCCGAATGACGCGCTCACCATCGCGGCCGTCCTCATCCAGGTCGCGATGGTGGCCTTCCGCCTGGAGACCGGGCGCGAGCTGTGGGTGATCGTGCTCTTCCACCTCGCCGGGACCGCCATGGAGATCTTCAAGACCGACGCGGGCTCGTGGACGTATGCCGCGGACGGCATCCTGCGGATCGGGGGAGTGCCGCTGTTCAGCGGCTTCATGTACGCGGCTGTCGGCTCCTACCTCGTCCGCGTGCACCGCCTCTTCGATCTGGGCTTCCGCCGCTACCCGCCGGTATGGGCGACGACCGTGGTCGCGGTCGCCGTCTACGCGAACTTCTTCACGCACCACTTCTGGTGGGACGCCCGATGGGTGCTGTTCGCCGCCGTCGTCGGGCTGTGGCTGCCGACCACGATGTACGCGCGGGTCTGGCGACGGGTGATACGGCTGCCGGTGCTGGCGGCCTTCGCCGGGGTGGCGCTGTTCATCTATGTCGCGGAGAACATCGGCACCGGTGCGGGCGCGTGGCTCTACCCCGACCAGGTGGACGGCTGGCATCCGGTGTCGGCGGCCAAGCTCGGCTCCTGGTTCCTGCTCATGATCATCTCCGTGGTGATGGTCACGTGGGTGTACCCGCCGCGCACGGTGAGTGCGGACCGGGGTCCCGCGGGGGCGCCGTCCGCGCGGGTGTCAGGCGCCGGCGACCGGAACGCCTGAGCCCGAGCCGCCGCGGCGACGACGGCGTCGGCGAGCCGGCGCGGGCTTGCCGTCGTGGTGCTCCTTGCCCGACCCGTCGTGCGTGCCGGCGCCGTCGGCGGAGCGGTCGCTGCCGCCGTCCGAGGAACCCGCGCCGTCGTCGGTGCCGGTCGTGCCCTCGGCGAACGTCGCTCCCACGCGCCCCTCGTCGGAGGCGGTGCGACGGCGGCGGCGACGACGCGTGCCGCCCTCGGTCGTGTCGCCCGCGGCGGCGTCAGCCGCGCGCGCCGGCTGCTGCGTGCGCACCGTCTGGGTGCGGGGCGCGGTCGTGATGCGGCCGCGGGTGCCCGCCGGGATGTCGAGGTCCTCGAACAGGTGCGGGCTCGACGAGTACGTCTCGACCGGCTCGGGCTGGCCGAACTCCAGCGCGCGGTTGATGAGGGCCCACTTGTGCAGATCCTCCCAGTCCACGAAGGTGACCGCGATCCCGGTCTTGCCCGCGCGTCCGGTGCGGCCGGCGCGGTGGAGGTAGGTCTTCTCGTCGTCGGGGATCGTGTGGTTGATGACGTGGGTGACGTCGTCGACGTCGATGCCGCGGGCGGCGACGTCGGTGGCGATCAGGATGTCCTTCTTGCCCGCCTTGAACGCGGCCATCGAGCGCTCACGCGACTCCTGGCTCATGTCGCCGTGCACGGCGCCCGCGTTGAAGCCGCGGTCGTTCAGCTCGTCGACCAGACGCTGCGCGGCGCGCTTGGTGCGCGTGAACACGACGGTCTTGCCGCGGCCCTCGGCCTGCAGGATGCGGGCGATGACCTCGTCCTTGTCGAGCGAGTGCGCACGGTAGACCAGGTGGCGGATGTTCGCCTGGGTGAGGCCCTCGTCGGGGTCGGTGGCGCGGATGTGGATGGGGTTGGACATGAACCGGCGCGCGAGGGCGACGATGGGTCCGGGCATCGTGGCCGAGAACAGCTGCGTGTGCCGCACCTGCGCGACCTTGGTGAAGATCTTCTCGATGTCGGGGAGGAACCCGAGGTCCAGCATCTTGTCGGCCTCGTCGAGCACGACCTCGGTCGCATTCGACAGGTCCAGGAGGCGCTGGTTGTTCAGGTCGATGAGGCGCCCGGGCGTTCCCACGACGATCTGCGCGCCCGCCTTGAGCTGATCGATCTGGCCCTCGTAGGCCTTGCCGCCGTAGATGGCGACGACGCTCGTGGACCGGTTCGAGGTCAGCATGTCCATGTCCTCGTAGACCTGGACGGCCAGTTCGCGGGTGGGCACGACGATGAGCGCCTTCACTCCCGGCGCAGGATCCAGGCCGAGGCGCTGGACCACGGGGATGCCGAATCCGAAGGTCTTGCCGGTGCCGGTCTTGGCCTGGCCGATGATGTCCTGACCGGGCAGTCCGAGCGGAATGGTCTGCTCCTGGATCGGGAACGCGTCCACGATGCCCTTGGTGGTGAGGGCGTCGACGATGTCCTGATCGACTCCGAGGTCCGCGAAAGTCGTCACGTTTCCATGCCTGTCTGGCGGTGAGAGGCCGCCGGGTGATGAGGTCCACGCCCTTCACTCAGCCACAGGCGCGGGGTCCCGATCCGACGCCGGGACGCACCCAGCCTAGCCCAGGGCCCCCAGGAGACCTCGCGGCGGCCTCCCGCGCGCCGCGGTCCGGGCGCCCTAGGCTGTACCCGTGGTGAGGTGGTTCTGGCAACGCGGCGTCGCCCCCGAGCGCACGCTGAAGGTGCGGTCCCGGGGCGATCACGGCGATGTGTCGCGCGTGGACTTCGAAGAGCTGGCGCCCGAGGTCGACACCTTCCTCGGGCAGGCGGCGTACCTGCAGCTCGGCTACTTCGAGACGCTGAGCGAACTCATCGCCCCGACGCCCGACCTCACCCAGAAGGAGTCGCTCACCCTCGCCGCAGGGTCGGCACTCCTCAAGCACCGCGCGCTGCTCGATCTGATCCGGGAGCGCGGGCAGGATCCGCTCGACCTCATGCTGCCCTTCCGCGAGCCGCTCGACGCCTTCCGGCGGGCGACCCACGGGGCGCGGCCGCTGGAGACGATGCTGTCGGTGCACATCACGGCCGGCATGCTCGACGACTTCTATCGCGCGCTCTCCGCCAGCTACGGCGCCACCGGCCGCCGCGTCGCCGGCATCCTCGATCGCGACGACGAGCGCGACGCCCTGGTGGGGATCGTCACCGACGCCATCGCCGCCGATGCGGAATGGCGGTCGTTGCTGGCGCTGTGGGGCCGCCGGCTGGTCGGCGACACGCTGCTGATCGCGCGAGCCGCACTGCGGCCGCAGGCGCTGGACGCGGCCGAGGAGAAGCGGGTGGAGCCGGTGTTCACCGAGCTGCTCGGAGCGCACTCACGCCGCATGGCCGCCATGGGCCTCGACGCCTGACGCTCCCTTTCCCCGCCGAGCCGACAAGTTGGTCGCGAGCCGACACGTTCCGGAGCGCGCGGGACGTGTCGGTTCGAGCGCAGCGTGTCGGCTCGGGATGACGAGGTGGCTCAGGCGATGCCGAGCCGCACGCGCTCGCGCGCGTCGTGGTCGGCCCGGAGGCGGGTCAGCAGGGCGAGCAGGACCGGCACGACGATCAGCGGTGCCGCGAACGAGACGAGCCACAGCCACGGGCTCAGCGTGGTCACGCCGAGCCAGGTGAGGATCATCCAGACGAGCCCGCCCGAGAGCGCCCCCACGACGGGGGCGAGGGCCACGCCGCGCACGCTCCGTCCGGCCTGCAGGTAGTGGAGCAGACCGCCCACGCCGGCGCCGAACACCAGCGCGATGATGATCTGCATGTCAGGCGACGAAGCCGACGCGACGGGAGTGGTCGGTGCCCACCTCGACGAACGTGATCGAGGCGGTGGGGACGACGTAGGAGTTGCCCTTCGCGTCGGTGAAGGACAGGTGGCCGGTGCCGGACTCGAGAGCGTCGGTGACGGCCTTCTTGACGGCGTCTGCCGCCTCTTCGGATTCGAAGCTGAGCTCGCGGGGGCTGTTCGCGAGGCCGATGCGGATCTCCACGGGTGACTGCCTTTCCGGCGCACGATCTCGCGCGCCACTCCGACTCTACGACACCCTCGGGTGTCGGGCGCGGCGGCTAGCGTGGAGCGTATGCCGTCGTCCTCCGCCCTGCTCGCCGACGGGCGCGCCGACGACGCCCAGCGCGCGGTGATCGCGTTGCCGGCCGACGCATCGGGAGTGGTGGTCGGGGCGGCCGGATCGGGCAAGAGCGCGGTGATCCTCGCGCGGGTGGCGGCGCTCGTCCGGGCGGGGCTGGCGCCGGAAGAACTCCTCGTGCTCACGCCGACGCGTCCTGCGGCGACGGCGCTGCGAGACGACCTCGCGCTGGCCGTCGGCATCGCGACGGCGGGGCCGCTGGCGAAGTCCGTGGCCGCGCTGGCGTTTCAGGTGGTGCGCAGCGCGCGCGTGAGCGCGGACGCCGACCCGCCGCAGCTGCTCACAGGCCCCGACGAGGACGGGATCATCCAGGACCTGCTGGCGGGCGACGCGGAGGACGAGGCGGAAGCCCCGTCGCGCTGGCCGAGCTGGCTCCCCGCAGAGGTTCGCGCCACGCGCGGCTTCCGGGCGGAGGTGCGGACCTTCCTGGCCGAGATGACCACCCTCGGACTCGACCCGCGACGCCTCGCCCTGCGCGCGCAGAGCGAGGATGTCGAGGTCTGGGCCGCGATGGCGTCCTTCGCCCGGGAGTACCACGACGTCCGTGCCCGCATGCGCGGTGCGCACCGCGACGCCGCGGGCCTCGTGCGCGAGGCGGTCGCGCTCGTGCAGGCAGTCCCCGCGGGGGCCGAGGGCGCGCGCGAGCTGGGGCCGCTGGCGGCACTGCGCGTCGTGCTCGTCGACGACGCGCAGGAGCTCACCCGTGGCGGCGTGGAGCTCTTGGAGGCGCTGCGCGCTCGCGGCGTCGCGGTGCTCGCCTTCGGCGATCCCGATGTGGGATCCGGGGCGTTCCGCGGCGCGTCGCCCGAGAACTTCTCCCGTCTCGCCGCGGCGGGCGCGGTGCACGTGCTCACCGGCTCGCACCGCGGCACCGCTTCCCAGCGGGACCTCGTCGCCGAGATCACTGCCCGCATCGGGGCCGGCGGGGTCGTCGCCCACCGGCAGCGGCCGAGCGGCGCCGCACCGGACGGGTCGGTGCGTGTCCACGCGCTGCGCTCGGCAGGGGAGGAGTACGACACCATCGCACGACTCCTGCGGGAACGTCATGTGCACGACGGCGTCCCGTGGGCCCAGTGCGCGGTCATCGCCCACGATGCGCGACAGGTGGCCGCGCTCGAAGACGAGCTCGCGGCGCGCGAGGTGCCCACCGGTGCGACCGGCCCGACCCGCACACTCGCGTCGTCGGCGGCGGTGCGGGATCTGCTGCGGATGGTCGACCTCGCGGCCGAGGATCCGCAGCACTGGGAGGCGGACACGGTGGGGGAGGCGCTGCGCGGTGCCGGCATGGACGCGGTGGAGCTTCGCCGGCTGCGCACCGCCCTCCGCCATGCCGCGCTCCGGCGCGACGAGCCCGACGAGTCTCCGGCGCGGGAGCTCCTGCTGTCGGCGATGCGGCATCCGCTCGAGTTCGAGCTTCTCGACACCCGGGAGGGGCGCCGGGCGGCACGGGTGGCCCAGACGCTCGAGACCCTTCGTGCACAGCTCCACGAGGGCGCAACGGCCCATGAGCTGCTGTGGACCGTGTGGGAGCGCTCGGGTCGCGAACGCGCCTGGCACGAGGCCTCGCGCGGCCACGGGCCGCTCGCCGAGCAGGCCGGGCGCGACCTCGACGCAGTCGTCGCCCTCTTCCAGGCAGCCAAGCGCCACGGTGAGCGCGAGGACGGCACGTCCGCGCTCGCGTTCGTCCGCAGCGTGCTCGACTCCGATGTCGCCGAAGACCGGCTGAGCGCACCTGTCCCGCACGAGGCGGTCCGGGTCATGACACCGGCCGGAGCGTTGGGCGCCGAGTTTGACACCGTCGTGGTCGCCGGCGTGCAGGACGGTGTCTGGCCGAACCTCCGGGTCCGGGGGAGCCTCCTCGAGACCTGGCGCCTCGGTCTCGACGAGGGCGTCGATCCGGCGACGATCGATCGGCGACGCGCCGTCCTCCACGACGAGCTGCGCCTGTTCGCGCGGGCGGTCTCGCGTGCACGCAGCAAGGTCGTCGTCACCGCGGTCGACGACGACGACACGGGACCGAGCGTGCTGTTCGAGCTCCTCCCGCCCGCCCAGCCGGCGCCGCGATCCGCCGAGCACCCGCTGTCGCTGCGGGGGCTCGTCGCCCAGCACCGTCGCGCCCTCACCGCCGACCACGTCCCCGCGTCCGCCCGGCAGGACGCCGCCGCGCAGCTGGCCCTGCTGGCCGCCGCGGGGGTGGCGGGAGCGTCACCGGAGCAGTGGTACGGAGTGGCCCCCGTGACGACCGACACGCCGCTCTACGACCTGGATTCGGAGCAGGCCCGCGTCTCGCCGTCCAAGCTCGAGTCGATCGACGAATGCCAGCTCAACTGGGTGATCGGCGACCTCGGCGGCGATGCCGGCAGTGTGACGGCGGGACTCGGCACCCTGATCCACGCTGCGCTGGAGCACGCCGACGGCGTCGACGAGGACGCCCTGTGGGCAGAGGTCGAGGCACGCTGGGGCGAGCTGGAGTTCGAGGCGGCATGGATCGAGCGCGCCGAGCGGGTGCGAGCGCGCGACCTGGTCAGCCGCCTCGGGCGCTACCTGCGCGACGTCCAGGCTGCGGGAACCCGTCTGCTGAGCGCGGAGCCGCACTTCGAGCTCGAACTCCCCGTCGACGGCGCCGCGCTTCCGGCCGTCATCAGCGGGACGGTCGATCGCGTGGAGCTCACCGCGCAGGGCACCGTCGTGATCGTCGATCTGAAGACCGGACGGTCCCAGGCGACGGGCACGGCCGCCGCCGCGGGGAATCCCCAGTTGAGTGCCTATCAGCTGGCGCACGAGCACGGGGCGATTCCCGCCGCCGCCGGACTGCCGTCGGGCGGCGCGAAGCTCCTGGTCCTCCGGCAGACGCGGAACGCCCCCTATGCGACGCCCTCCCAGGAGCCGTTCGACGACGAGCGCCGGGGCGCGTTCCTGGCGCGGATCGAGCAGGCCGTGCAGGTGATGGGCGGACGCGAGTTCCTCGCGCCGTACGAAGCGCACTGCCGGGACGATCACACGCACGGCCTCTGCCGCATCCACACGGTCGGGGCGGTGAGCTCCACATGATCGACAGCTCCGTGCCCCTCCTCTCGCCCTACGCCGTCGCCGCTGCGCTCGGGCAGTTCCCTCCGACCGAGGAACAGGCGGCCGTCATCGCCGCTCCGCTGACCCCCGCGCTCGTCGTCGCCGGAGCAGGAAGCGGCAAGACCGAGACCATGGCCGGACGGGTGGTGTGGCTCGTCGCGAACGGGCTCGTGAAGCGGGAGGAGGTTCTCGGCCTCACCTTCACGCGCAAGGCTGCGGGCGAGCTCGCCGAGCGGATCCAGCGCCGGCTGCAGCGGCTGGCGGAGTTCGAGCAGCGCGGGCTGCTTCCCCGTCTCGCGGAGCTGCATGCGTCCGGGGCGCTGGACGTCTTCGCCCGGATGGAGCAGGGCGGGGCGCCGGAGAGCGCGCGTCGCGCCGCGTTGGACGCGCTGGCGGCCGGACGCGTCACCGATGACGCTCCCGCCGACGTGCTGCTCCATCGCCCGACTGTCGCGACCTACAACAGCTTCGCCGACGCGATCGTCCGCGAGAACGCCGTCCGCGTCGGTCGCGACGCGGAGGCGGTCGTGCTGAGCGAGTCCGCAGCGTGGCTGCTCATGCGTCGGGTCGTGCACGACGCGGACGACCCCCGGCTGGAGGGGATCGAGTACCGCCCGTCGACGATCATCGACGCCGCCCTGCGGATCGCCCGCGACGCCGCCGACAACCTGGTGGATCTGGACGAACTGGCGGCCTTCCCGGAGACGCTCGCGCAGGTGCGGGAACGTCCCTCGCGCCGACAGGGCCAGGGGGTCTACGCCGATGTGAGCAAGGCACTGGGGGCCATCGGGGGCCTCGGCGTCCTCACCTCGCTCGCCCGTGAGTACGCCGACCAGAAGCGTCGGCGCGGCGTGATCGACTTCTCCGATCAGGTTGCCGGAGCCCTCGACATCGTCCGCGGGCATCCGTCGGTGGCTGACGAGCTCCGCGGTCGTTTCCGTGTCGTCCTCCTCGACGAGTATCAGGACACCTCGGTGGTCCAGAGCGACCTGCTCGCCGAGGTCTTCGCGGGCACCGCCGTGATGGCCGTGGGCGACCCCCACCAGTCGATCTACGGCTGGCGTGGCGCGAGCGCGGGCAATCTCGGCGGATTCGCCGCGGCCTTCGCCGCCGGCGGACCCAGCGAGACGTTCGCCCTGCTGACGAGCTGGCGCAACAGCGAGGCGGTGCTGGCCGCCGCCAACGCGGTGCTCCACCCCCTGGCGACGCGCTCGCAGGTGAGGGTGGGGGAGCTCCGCCCCCGACCGCAGGCGCCGCGCGGCCGGGTCGACGTCGGCTACGACGCCGACGCCGACGCCGAGGCGGAGCGCGTGGCCGAGTGGTTCGCGAGCGTGCGCACCGAGCGCGCCTCCGAGGGAAGGGGCACCACGGGCGCCGTGCTGTTCCGCGCGAAGAAGCACATGGTGCGATTCGCCGACGCCCTCGCCCGCCGCGGCATCCCGCACCGCATCCTGGGGCTCGGCGGTCTGCTGTCGACCCCGGAGGTCGTCGATGTGGTCTCGGCGCTCCGGGTCATCAGCGATCCGACGGCGGGCTCGGCGCTGATCCGGCTGCTGTCGGGACCGCGGTGGGCGATCGGGCTCGCCGACCTGCGCGCTCTGGCAGCGCTGTCGCGTCGGATCGCCCGGCACGACACGGCACTGCAGCAGCTCGACGCCGACGTCGCCGACCGCATGCGACGGGCAGGAGACGAGTCCGCCTCGCTCATCGACGCCCTCGACTTCCTGCTGCGCCAGCCGTCCGACCACGGCTGGCTCGCGGTATTCAGCGAGTCGGGACGTGGCCGGCTCCGCGAGGCCGCCGCCGTCTTCGCCGGATTGCGCCGTGCCGTCGGGATCCCGGTCCCCGAGCTCGTGCGGCTGATCGAGATCGAGCTGCGCCTGGACATCGAGCTGGCCGCGAACGAGTCCCGCGGTCCCGCGCGCATCGCCGGCGACCAGCTGCGTGCCTTCGTCGACGAGCTGCAGGGCTTCCTCGCCACCGACGACTCCGGCTCCCTCTCGGCACTGCTCGCCTGGCTGGACCGCGCGGAGCGGCTGGACGAGTTCGCCCCGCGTACCGAGCCGCCCGAGGACGACGTCGTCCAGCTCCTCACGATCCACGGGTCCAAGGGGCTGGAGTGGGATGCGGTGGCCGTCGTCCGCGCTGTCGAGGAGGAGCTTCCGGCGAAGGCGCGCGACGGCCTCGGCTGGCTGCGCTTCGGGGTGCTGCCGTATCCGTTCCGCGGCGACCGGGACTGGCTGCCGCGACTGCGCTGGGAACCCGACGATGCGCCCACTCAGCAGGATCTCCGTGACGAGCTCGTGGCCTTCAAAGAGGCGCTGGAGGAGCGTCGCCTCGAGGAGGAGCGCCGGCTCGCGTATGTGGCGGTCACTCGCGCGCGCGACCACCTGCTCCTCACCGGAGCCGCGTGGTCGGGCACTCGGGCGCCGAGGGCAGTCAGTCCGTTCCTGCGTGAGATCTCCGACGCGCTCGATCTGCCCCTCGATGCGGACGGCGACCCGGGGGACAACCCCTACCTCGACGAGCGTCGGCTGCTGGTCTGGCCGCTGGATCCGCTGGGGGAGCGCCGACGCCGGGTCCAGGACGCCGCCGCCGCTGTGGAGTCGGCTGCGCGGAGACCGCCCGCCGAGCCGTCGCGCGATCTCGCGCTGCTGCTGGCCGAGCGGGAGGCGCGACGATCCGGCCCCGCGCCGAGCGCGCCCACCCGGATCCCGGCTTCGAGATTCAAGGACTTCGCGGGCGACTACGCCGCGGCCGCCGCGGCCGCGGCACGACCGCTGCCCGAGCGGCCGTACCGGCAGACCCGGCTGGGCACCCTCTTCCACGCCTGGGTCGAGCAGCGCTCGGGCATCCGTGGCGCGGGCGCGTCCGACGACGACGGACTGTGGGAGCAGGACGAGGAGTCCGCCGCGTCGGCGGGCGCGGACGCCCACGCGCTTGCGGGGCTGAAGGAGCGCTTCCTGGCCTCCGAATGGGCGAGCCGGCAGCCGATCGCGGTGGAGACCGAAATCGACTTCACCGCCGATGATCTGCTGCCCGACGGTCGTCCTCACGTCGTGATCTGCAAGCTCGACGCGGTCTACGAGCGCGAGGGACGGATCGAGATCGTGGACTGGAAGACCGGGCGACCGCCGCGCACGTCCGCGGAGCGCGAGGAGCGGATGCTGCAGCTCGAGCTGTATCGCCAGGCGTATCACCGCAAGCACGGGACTCCGCTGGAGGCGATCGACGTCGTGCTCTACTACGTGGCCGACGACCTCGTCCTGCGCGGCTGAGGTCGGTGCCTCCGCGCGGCGGTGGCCGTGCGGGAGGAACGGCCGACGACGGTCAGGCGGTCTCGGTCCAGCGTCGGAGCGCGTTGCGCGCGGCCTGGTCGGGATCGTCGGCGTCCGCGTGCTCCGGCGGAAGCTGCGGCGACCACTCCGAGAGTTCGATGGGGGCCGTCTCGTCGTCGGCGGCATCGGCGGTGCTCGGGACCGCAGAGGTGTGGTCGCCGGAGTCCCCGCTCGTGAATTCGCTCGTGTACTCGCCCAGCGCATCGGCGTCGTAGGTGTCGGTCTGCATCGACGTGTCCACGGCGGCAGCCTCGGGCACGCGTCCGAAGGCGGCGATCGCATCGTCTACGGTGACGGCCTCCTGCGACAGGGGCGGCGCATCGCGCACGCTCTCCTCGAGGGCGTCGAGCAGCGCCACCGCGTCGGCGACCACACCGTCGGCGCCGGCCGCGTGGCCGTGCACCAGCCACGAGGCGAACTCCAGCTCCGCGTGCAGCCGGGCGCGCTCCCAGAGGGCCCCGTCCACGGCGCGCGGGGATGCGGCGGCGTAGGCGTCGAGCACGTCGACGCGGGCGTCGGGCACCGAGGCGAGCCAGCGCAGGTCCGCCGCGGGGTCACCGACGGTCAGGCCGCCCCAGTGGAGCAGGCCGGTGATCGTGGGGACGTCGTCTGTGTCGTCCTCGAAGAGGAACGAGGCGGGATCCACGCCGCCGAGGGTCACGGTGGTCTCGAACTGCCAGAGGGCGTCGGCGGCGACCGCAGCGCTCCACCGTCGCAGCAGGCCGAAGGGGAGGAGACCGGTCGCCTCGGCGCGGTCGAGCAGACGCTCGGCCTCGGCGCGCACCTGGGTCGCGTCGAGGATCGTGAGCGCGGCATCGCGCACCACAGACGTCGGCAGGGCGTGGACGGCGGCGATCGCGCCGCCGAGTGCGGTGGCGACGCCGGGACCCGGAGGAACCTGCGCCGCATCGACGCGGTACCCCGGGAGCCAGGTCTGCACGACGACGGCACTGCCGCCGAGGACGGCGTCGCCGAGCACGGCGGGCGCGCTGAAGGGCACCACGGCGCGCACGCCGGCGGTCAGGGCGGCGAGGGAGCGCGACTCTGCGCGCAGGTCGCGGTCGGCGTCGGCGTCGACGGGAACGCGGACCACGACGCGGCGGCCATCGTCGAGCGTGGCGAGGGCGCTGTCGTAGCGTCCGCCGGCGCCCTCGGTGAGGGAGGCGACGCCCACGACTCCCGCGCGGGGAAGAGCGGCCGTCACCGACGCGGCTAGAGTGAGAGGTGAGCGTGCCATGCCCCCCAGGGTAGGCGGGGCACGTCCCGGTGCCTTCGCGCCACGCCCGCAAGAGAGGTCCTCGATGACGCCGACGGACACCCCGAATCTGCCCCCGCTGGCACGCGCGAGCTTCGATCGCGCCGCCGACGAGCGCATCGAGCCGGGGATCGTCGAGCGCCTTCGTGCGGACCCCGACAGCCGCGTGCTCGTCGTCCGCGGCGATACCGCACCGCTGTCCGAGGAGGGCGCCCTCGCCCTGTTCACGCCGGCAGAGGTCGGATCCGATGCGGTCTGGGCCTTCCTCGGCCGTACCGCTGACGGGACGGCGGTGCTCGTCGCCGCGGTCGACGCCGAGGCGGAGGCGCCGGTCTCGCCGGCGACGTGGGGCTCGCTGCGCGTGGTGGGCGGTGATCTGCCCGCCGAGCAGGCGGCGCTGTTCGTCGGCGCCCTCGCGCTCGGCCGCTGGCTCATCGACGCGGGCTACTGTCCGCGGTGCGGCGGGTCCACGACGCTCCGGTCGGGAGGCTGGGCGCGCTCGTGCACGGTGTGCGGCCGCGAGCACTTCCCGCGCACCGATCCCGCCGTCATCGTCGCCGTCACCGACGAGTCCGGCGAGCGCCTGCTCCTCGGCAAGAACGCCATGTGGGCAGAGCGGAACATGTACTCGACCTTCGCCGGGTTCGTGGAGGCAGGGGAGTCGCTCGAATCCGCGATCCTGCGGGAGATCGAGGAGGAGGCCGGGGTCCACCTCACCGACCTGCGGTACCGCGGGTCGCAGGCCTGGCCCTATCCGCGCTCGTTGATGCTCGGCTTCCACGCCGTCGCCGCCGACCCGGACCACGCGCGCGCCGACGGCGAGGAGATCGTCGATGTCAGATGGTTCACCCGCGCCGAGCTCGTCGCCGCGTTCGCCGGGGACGGTGCGGTGCGTCTCCCCGGGCGCGCCTCGATCGCGCACCGGCTCATCCGCGACTGGGTCGAGGCGTGAGCGGCGATCTCCCCGGCGCACGCGACCCCCTCGACTCCCTCGACGAGGCGCAGCGGGATGCGGCGTCGACGCTGCGCGGTCCGGTGTGCGTGCTGGCGGGCGCGGGCACCGGCAAGACCCGCGTGATCACGCACCGCATCGCCCACGGTGTCGACACCGGGGCCTACTCGCCGACGCGGGTCATGGCGGTGACGTTCACGGCGAAGGCGGCGGGTGAGATGCGCGGGCGCCTGCGCGCACTCGGCGTGGAGGGCGTCGCGGCACGGACGTTCCACGCTGCGGCGCTGGCGCAGCTGAACCACTTCTGGCCGGTGGTCGCCGGCGACACCGCGCCCACCATCCTGTCCGGCAAGGTGCGGGTGCTGGGTCAGGCCGCCGACGCGCTCGGTCTGCATCTGGACGGAGCGACCCTTCGCGATGTGGCCGCGCGGATCGAGTGGCGCAAGGTCACGATGCGTTCGATCGAGCAGGCCGCGCGCGACCGCCCCGACCCCGTCGGACGCGTGGACGCACAGGCGATGGCAGACCTCCAGCGCGCGTACGAGAAGATCAAGGACGAGCGGCGGCAGCTCGACTTCGAGGACGTGCTCCTCGCGTGCGCCGGCATGCTCGAATCGGAGCCGCGCGTCGCCGCGCAGGTGCGGGAGCAGTATCGGCACTTCACCGTGGACGAGTTCCAGGACGTGTCGCCCCTGCAGAACCGGCTGCTCGAGCTCTGGCTCGGCGATCGTCGGGATCTCTGCGTCGTGGGCGACGCCAGCCAGACGGTGTACTCGTTCGCCGGCGCCGAACCGCGCTTCCTGCTCGGCTTCGAGGACCGCTACAGCGACGCGAAGGTCGTCCGGCTGGAACGCAACTACCGCTCGGACCCGGCGATCCTCGACGTGGCGAACGAGCTCATGCGCGGCCGCCCCGGTGCCCTCCACCTCCACTCCGACGCCGCGCGGGGCGCGACGCCGGTCGTCACGGCCTACGCCGACGACGCGGCCGAGGCGCAGGGGATCGCGGCTCGGATCGCCGGGCAGTTGGCGGCGGGCGCGGATCCGAGCGACGTCGCGGTGCTGTACCGCGCCAACGCGCAGTCCGCGGCCCTGCTGTCGGCTCTGGCAGCGCGCGGGATCCCCGCCACCGTGCTGGGCGGCACGCGGTTCTTCGACCTCCCGGAAGTCCGTCAGGCGCTGCTCGCCCTTCGCGGCGCATCCGTCGCGCCCACCGAGGGCGGCTTCGTCATGGCGGTGCGCGACGTGCTGCGCTCGCTCGGTCTCACCGAGGACCCGCCCGCCGCGGGCGGTGCGCTGCGTGAGGCGTGGGAAGCCCGCGCCGCGCTGATGCGTCTCGCCGAGGAGGCACCCGCCGACATGACGCTGCGACGCTTCACCGACACGCTGCAGGCGCGCGCGAAAGACCAGCACGAGCTCTCGCTGCGCACCGTGACCCTCGCGACCCTCCACGCCGCCAAGGGACTGGAGTGGGACCACGTGCACCTCGCGGGGCTGTCCGAGGGACTGCTGCCGATCTCGTACGCGACGAGCTTCACCGAGGTCGACGAGGAGCGGCGACTGGCCTACGTGGGCATCACGCGGGCCGCGCGTACGCTGTCGCTGTCGTGGTCGCAGACGAGCGGTCACCGGGAACGGCAGCGCTCGCGGTTCCTTCAGGAGATCGGCACAGGCACTGTGCGTGCGGCCGATGGGCGCGCCACCTCCGCCGGCCGTTCTCGGAGCTGACCGTCACCGACATCGAGGTGGGTTGCACCGGGGCGCGGAGCAGACGGGCGGCCAGAAGCGCTGCTTCAAGCAGGAGCGCCGGCTCGGTGGGAAGGGGCGGTCTCGCCAGCAGCTGAGCGGCCAGCAGGGGCCATCCGGCATCGGCCTCCCGACGGTGGGCGTGAACGCACGCCAGGCAACCGGTACGGCCGGGCACGATCAGCGGTCCCACGCTCACACTGTCGCCGGACAGCTCGATGGGAAGGTGAACGGTGTCGGCTGATGCCAGGCGGGCCGCGCGACGCGGGTCCATCATCCGGTGAGAGACGACGGCGACGGGGACGCGCTCATCCTCGGCGGGCCAGCGGCGGACGGCCACCACGCGCACCCCGGTGCCCCGCAGCGCATCTTCGAGCGCGACGGCCTCGAGGTAGTCGAAATCCGGTGGGAACTCCAGCGCCACGTCGGGGCCGGACTCGGTCCGGCTGGTCAGGGCGGGACGGATCTCGTCGAGGAAGCGCTCCGCGTCGCGCACAGTGGCGCCCATGCCGACGGCGAGGCGCGCGACCATGGCATCGGGGATGCCGGTCTGGAGCGCGTCGATCAGGCGCTCCTGCCAGGGTGTGACGTCGTCGATCCGCGCGACGGCGTCGGCTCCGAACTGCACCGAGGTCGGCGTTCGCCACAGGGGGATCAGAGAAGGAGCGAGCCGGAGCATGGCCCGATTCTGCGTGCCACGCGCGCCGGCCGGGGCGACTGTCCACAGTGCGCTGCTGCTGGACGGGCCTGCGGTGCCTGGGGAGGAGGCCCCTCAGGCCGCTCTGCCTCACACCGGGCGGGGGTCCTCGGGTTCGTCCGTCGGCCCGTCTTCGGCATCCTGGCCCGGCGTGACGGACCCCTCGACGGAATCGTCGGCGGCCGCGGCCAGCAGTGCATCGAGGGCGTCGTCCATGGCGTCGCGTTCGGGCGCGTCGCCGCGGGCGGCGGCCTGCAGGCGCGCGATCAAGGCGGCCGGGTCGTCGATGTCCTCCGCCGAGGGCATGAGATCGGGATAGTCCCAGAGCCCGTCGCGTCCCGCGGTGCCGACGGCGTCGGTCACGGCGCGCCACATGGCGGCGGCTTCGCGGAGGCGCCGAGGACGCAGCTCCAGGCCCACCAGCGAGCCCATCGCGCGCTCGGCGGGACCTCCCACCGCCCGGCGGCGGCGCACCGCCTCGGCGATGCGGTCGGCAGCCGGCAGCCGCTCGGTCGCATCCGCAGTTACGACGTCGACCCAGCCCTCGATCGTCGCGAGCAGGTTCTCGAGGCGGGTGAGGGCCGCGGTCTGCGCGTCGGAGCGGGGCGGCAGCAGCGCGCCGGACTCGAGGGCCTGGCGCAGTTCCTCGGGGGAGGACGGGTCGAACCGCGAGGCCAGTTCCTCGAGCGCGTCGGTGTCGACATGCAGGCCGCGCGCGAACTCGGTGACCTGCGAGATGACGTGAAGGCGCAGCCACTTCGCGTGGCGGAAAAGGCGGGCGTGGGCGAGCTCGCGCGTCGCGAGGTAGAGCGCGAGCTGCTCCTCGTCGATCTCGAGGTCGCGCCCGAAGTCGGCGAAATTCTGCGGCAGGATGGCGGCCTCGCCGTCGGGGAGGAGGGGGATCCCGACGTCGCCGCCGGAGACGACCTCCTGTGAGAGCGCGCCGACGACCGCACCCAGCTGCGCGGCGAACAGGGAGCCGCCGACGGTGCGCATGAGGCGGCCAGCTCCGGCGGCCATGTCCTTCATCTCCTCGGGCAGCTGCGTCCCGATCGCCTCGGTCATCGCGTCGGCGATGGAAGTCGCCACCGGCTCGGCGAGCTCCTGCCAGACGGGCAGCGTCGCTTCGACCCACTGTCCACGCGTCAGGGCGCGCGGGGTGGTGGCGAGCTCGGAGATGGTGGTCGACTCGCTCAGCCACAGGGTCGCCAGAGCGAAGGCGTGGTCGAAATCCTGGCGGTCCCCGGACGAGATCCCGAGTCCGTCCTTGTTCGCCAGATGGAGGGCCTGGGTGCGCGCGGCCGCCCAGTCGATGCTGCCGTCGCCGCCGGCGGCGAATGCGCCCTGGAGCTGGCGGATCACCTGCTGCATCATCGCCGGATCCAGACCGAGTCCGCGCAGCTGCTCGAGCTGGGCGGGATCGATGCCGCCGGGCCCGCTCGGGAAACCGCCCTGGCCGCCCAGGAGATTGCGCAGCAGCTCGGCGAAGTCGTCGGGATCGGGTCGGTCGTCGTCGGTCATGTCAGGCGCCTTCCAGCAGGATGATGACATCGCGTTCTACGCTAGTCGCACGCGTTCGCCGCCCGTCCGGCTCGACCGCGTCTCGTGTACGCCGGCCGCGAACGTCCGGCCAGGAAGGTCTGACGTGGCACTGTTCGATGAGCACGACGACGTCGTGCCCGCCCCTCGGCGACGTCTGCCGCGGTCCGCGGTCGCCGGCATCTGGGCCCTCACTGTGGCCCTGCTCGCCCTCCTGGCGCTGACGGTGCTGCCGACGTCGTTCGTGGTGCAGCAACCGGGACCGGTGTTCAACACACTCGGCACCGCCCAGGATGCGGACGGCGCCGACGTGCCGCTCATCTCGGTGTCGGGCGCGCAGACCTTCCCGACCAGCGGGTCGCTGGACCTCCTGACGGTGCAGGTCGTCGGAAACCGCGATCGCACGCCGTCATGGTTCGAGCTCGCACTGGCGTGGTTCGATCCGTCTCGGGCGGTGCTGCCGCTGGAGGACGTCTTCCCTCCCGACCAGACGACGGAGGAGCGCAACGAGCAGAGCGCCGCGATGATGGTCGACTCGCAGAAGGAGGCGACGGCGGCGGCGCTGACCGAGCTCGGCTACGACGTGCAGCCGATGGTGAGGGTCTACTCGCTGACCGACGACTCCGCCGCGCAGGGGATCCTCGAACCCGATGACATCATCCGGCAGGCCGATGGCACGGACATCTCCGACACCGAGGCGCTGCGCTCCGTGATCAACGACGGCGGCGGATCGCCCGTCAGCCTCGTCATCGAGCGGGACGGACGCGAGGAGACGGTCGAGGTGACGCCCCGGCAGGCCGACGTCGACGGTCAGACGCTCTGGCTCATCGGCGTGACCACGCTGCACGACTACGTGTTCCCCATCGACGTGACGATTCAGCTCGACAACGTCGGCGGACCGAGTGCGGGCATGATGTTCGCCCTCGGCATCATCGACACCCTCAGCGAGGGCGAGCTCAACGGCGGCGAGGACATCGCCGGCACCGGCACGATCGACTCCGCCGGCACCGTGGGGCCGATCGGTGGAATCCGGCAGAAGCTCTACGGCGCCCTCGGCGCGGGAGCGGATTACTTCCTCGCCCCGGAGAGCAACTGCGACGAGGTCGTCGGGCATATCCCGGCGGGCCTGCGGGTGTTCTCGGTGGCGACCCTGGACGACGCGTTGGCGGTGCTCGCGACACTGCGCGAGGGCGGCGACCTGGACGCGCTGCCCACCTGCAGCTGAGCCGGCTCGCCCGCCGAGCCGATCCTGGGAGAGATCGAGGAATCTCCACGGCGTCCACCCAGAATGGGCGCGCCTAGGATGGAGGGGTGACCACGACCTCAGCGCCGAACCAGGCCACGCCGAACCCCCTCCGTCGCGCCATCGGCATCACCCTCGCGGTGATCGCCGCCCTGGTGGTGGCCTTCTTCACCTTCGCGAGCCTCTTCGCCGACTGGCTCTGGTACGAGCAGCTGGGCTTCGACGGCGTGCTGGTGACCCAGTGGACGGCGCGGGTCGTGATGTTCCTCGTCGGATTCGCCGCGATGGCCGTCCCCGTCTTCATCGCGATCCAGCTGGCGTATCGCCTGCGACCGGTCTACGCGCGCCTCACCTCGCAGCTCGACCACTACCAGGAGGTCGTCGAGCCGCTGCGGCGCCTCGCCATGTGGGGCATTCCCGTGTTCTTCGGGTTCTTCGCCGGTTTCGCCGCGTCGGCCCAGTGGGAGACCGTGTGGCTGTGGATGAACCGCGTCGCCACCGGCGACGCCGACCCGCAGTTCGGGCTCGACACGAGCTTCTACCTGTTCGAGCTGCCCTTCTACACGTCGGTGCTCGGATTCGCCTCGGCCGTGCTGCTGGTGTGCCTGGCGGTCTCCGCTGTCGTCGCCTATCTGTACGGCGCTGTGCGCGTCGGCCAGCGCGAGCTGCGCATCTCCAAGTCGGCGCGCATCCAGCTGGCGGTGCTCGCGGGCCTCTACCTCGCGGTCCAGGCGGTCAGCCTCTGGGTCGACCGCTACAAGACGCTGCTCTCCGAGGGCGAGCGGATCACCGGTGCCGGCTACACCGACGTGCACGCCATCATCCCCGGGCTCGCGATCCTCTCGATCGTCGCCGCGATCGTCGCCGCCCTGTTCTTCGTGACCGCCATCATCGGCCGCTGGCGCTTCCCGCTGATCGCGACGGGACTCCTCATCGTCTCCTCGCTCGTCGTCGGCGTCGCCTACCCGTGGTTCGTCAATCAGTTCCAGGTGATCCCGAACCAGGAGCGCCTCGAGAGCACGTACTACCAGCGCAACATCGACGCCACGAAGAAGGCCTACGGTATCGACGGGCTCGAGAAGATCGGCTACGACGCGGTCACCACGGTCGAGTCGGGTCAGCTCCGCGAAGACGCCGAGACGACGTCGTCGATCCGCATCATGGACCCGGCGATCATCCCGCCGACGGTCCGGCAGCTCGAGCAGTACCGGTCCTACTACCAGTTCTCCGAAGCCCTCGACGTCGACCGCTACGAGATCGACGGGAAGTCGCAGGACACGGTCATGGCCGTCCGCGAGCTCAACCTCGGCCAGCTCGGCCAGGCGGCATCGTGGTACAACACGACCCTCGTCTACACCCACGGCTACGGCATGGTCGCGGCCAAGGGCAACGACCGCACCGCCGACGGCAACCCGGTCTTCCTCGAGCGCGGCATCCCGACCGCGGGCGTGCTCTCGACGCAGGAGGAGTACGAGCCGCGCATCTACTTCGGCGAATCGTCGCCGCCGTACTCGATCGTCGGCGCGCCCGAGGGCACCGAGGACATCGAGCTCGACTACCCCCGCGGCACCGACGAGGGCGCCGCGCAGACGAAGACGACGTTCACGGGCGACGGCGGACCGACCATCGGCGGCATCTTCAACCGCCTGATCTACGCGCTGAAGTTCCAGTCGACCGACATCCTGTTCTCGGACGCGGTCAACGAGAAGTCGCAGATCCTCTACGACCGCAACCCCGTCGACCGGGTGCAGAAGGCGGCGCCGTACCTCGAGCTCGACAACGACCCGTACCCGTCGATCGTGGACGGCCGGATCGTGTGGATCGTCGACGGCTACACGCTGAGCGCGAACTACCCGTACTCCTCGATCGTGAGCCTTCGTCAGGCGATCAGCGACACGACGACCAACGCGGCCCGCGTCGCGCTCGACGACGTCAACTACATCCGCAACTCGGTCAAGGCCACCGTCGACGCCTACGACGGCTCGGTGACCCTGTATGCGTGGGATGAGACCGACCCGCTGCTGCAGGCCTGGCAGAAGGTCTACCCCAACACGCTCAAGCCCGTGTCCGACATGTCGGCCGACCTCATGAGCCACGTCCGGTACCCGAGCGACCTCTTCAAGGTCCAGCGGGCCATGCTCGGCACTTATCACGTCAACGACGCCGCATCGTTCTACGCCCGGGACAACGCCTGGAAGACGCCGAACGACCCGGTCTCGCGCACCGAGGTGCTCCAGCCCCCGTACTACCTGACGATGCAGATGCCCGGACAGGACGAGCCGACATACTCGATGTTCACGTCGTTCATCCCCGCCTCCGAGGGGGAGGGGTCGCGCAACGTCCTCATGGGCTACCTCGCCGTCGACGCGAACGCCGGATCCCAGAAGGGCGTCAAGGGGGAGGGCTACGGGAAGCTCCGCATGCTGGAGATCAGCGCCGATGTGAGCGTCCCCGGTCCCGGCCAGGTGCAGAACACGTTCAACTCCGACCAGGAGATCTCCTCGCAGATCAACCTGCTCAAGCAGGGGCAGTCCGAGGTGCTCAACGGCAACCTCCTCACGCTGCCCGTCGGCGGCGGTCTGCTCTACGTGCAGCCGGTGTTCGTGCAGGCCTCCAGCGGAACCCAGCTGCCCGCTCTGCGCAAGATCCTCGTGGCCTTCGGTGACGAGGTCGCCTTCGAGGACACGCTGCAGGAAGCACTCGACGCGATCTTCGAAGGCGACTCCGGTGCCAGCACCGGCGACGGCGATGTGACGCCGACGCCGTCCCCGAGCGGGACGCCGGGCGAGGAGCCGACCGACCCGGGCGAGGGAACGGACGTCGCGATCCAGACGGCACTGCGCGAGGCCCAGCAGGCGATGCTGGACCGCGACGCCGCGCTGAAGGAGGGCGACCTCACGAAGTTCGCCGAAGCCGACGACCGCCTGACGGCCGCGGTGGAGAAGCTCATCGCCCTCACGGGCGAGTGAGGAACCACCACCAGATCAGCAGCAGCGTCACGGCGAAGCCCGTGAGCTGGTTGATCCACAGGAATCGCCGCCAGCCGGTGGTGGCCGTGGTGCACTCCTCATCGGCGATGCCCCGGTACGGCCACACCGCGGCGAGGTAGGGGAGCGCCAGGACCGCCGCGAGCGGTCCTGGCCAGGCGCTGCCGAGCATGGCGAGACCCGACAGTGCGTAGCACGCCAGCGCGAGCCGCACGGTCGTGCGCGCGCCGAGCACGGTCGCGATCGAGGCGATGCCCCCCTCGCGGTCGGCGACGATGTCCTGCACCGCGCCGAACGCGTGCGAGGCCACCCCCCACAGCGCGAACGCGACGATGACCGCCACCAGCGGCCACGTCCACGTGGCGGAGGCGAGCACCAGTCCGTAGACGGCGGGCGAGAAGAAGTGGATGCTGCTGGTGACCGAGTCGGCGAAAGGCCGTTCCTTCAGCCGCAGCGGCGGGGCGGAATAGAACACCACGAAGAAGAGACTGAGCGCCAGGACGACCCACGACGCCGGCGAGCCCACGACGACGAGGTAGACGACGAACGGCAGGCACGACAGGACGGCCGCCCACAGCGTCGTCCGATGGAAGCGCCGATCGAGCACCGATCCGTGCGCCCCGCCCTTGCGCGGATTGCGGAGGTCGGACTCGTAGTCGAACACGTCGTTGATCCCGTACATCGCGAGGTTGTAGGGGACCAGGAAGAAGAGCGTGCCGACCACGAGCACGACGTCGATCTCCCGCACCGTCAAGAGGTAGGCGGCCGCGAACGGGTAGGCGGTGTTGATCCAGCTGATCGGTCGCGAGGCGAGGAAGAGCTGTCGTACGGTGCCGGTCATGCCTCGGGCCTCTCGCTGCTGAGAAGAGTGTGGATCGCCGGGACGAGGAAGGCTGCGCACAGCGGATAGGCGAAGTCCTCCACGGGAGCGAGGCCGATCCGGAGACCGCTGATGAGGTCGTCGGGGTAGGTGAACAGTCCCGCGGCGATCATCAGGTTATCGAAGACGGCCGTCAGCACGATCAGCACCGCGGCCGCGATGCCCGACGCCGCCATCCGCCGGCCGAAGCCCGGCCGGCGGAGCGTCCAGAGGGTCACCGCGACCGTCGCCAGCGCGAACGGGAGCACGATGAGCGGGTAGGTCACCGGTCGCCCCTCGTGACCGGCTCCTGCCGGCGCCGCACCGCGGCGAACACGAGCAGCGCGAGGTAGCAGAGGAACGCGAGGAAGACCGGCTCCTCAAGCGGGAGATGGGGAGCGAGGTCGACGCCCAGCAGCAGCGGGCTGTCGCCCTTGACGAACACCCCGGTCGCGATCCCCACCGCATCCCAGACGAGGAAGAACGCGGTGCCCAGGGCGACGGCGACGGCGGTGCGCCGCGGCGTCGACCAGAAGGCGAGGCGGAATCGCGCATCGAGCGCGACGAGTCCGGCGGTGGACAGCACGAGACACAGGAGGTAAAGGCCGGGCACCTCAGCGCCCTGCCTCGACGGGGACGGGGAGCCGGCCCGCACCGCGGTCTCCCCGCAGCCGCTTCACGACGAGCTCCGCCGAGATGAGGCACATCGGCAGCCCGATGCCGGGAAGGACCGAGGAACCCGTGTAGAGCAGCCCTGACACCTTCTTCGAGACGTTCCGGGGCCGGAACACGGCGCTCTGGCGCAGCGTGTGTGCGAGGCCCAGCGACGTCCCCCGCCAGATGCCGAGGTCGTCGGCGAAGTCCGCCGGCATGATCGTCCGCCGGACGCGGATGCGCGAGGCGAGGTCGGGGATTCCCGCCCACTGCGCGATCTGCTCGATCACGCGGTCGGCGACGCGCTCGACTTCGGCATCGCCGTCGCCGTCGGGGCCGCCGTGACCGAGCCCCGGGTCGGCGGGAATCGGCACGAGGACGAAGAGGTTCTCCGCACCGGCCGGGGCGACGCTGTCGTCCGTGGCCGAGGGGCGGCAGACGTACAGCGAGGCCGGGTCCGGGATACGTGTGCGGTCTCCGAAGATGTCGCCGAAGTTCTTCTCCCAGTCGCGCGCGAACAGGAGCGTGTGGTGGGCCAGTTCGGGGAGCTCTCCGTCGACCCCGAGGAGCAGCAGCAGCGCACCGGGGGCGGGCGTGCGCGACTCCCACCAGCGGTCCGGGTAGGACTGGAGGCGTGGCGGCAGGAGCGTGGTCTCGGTGTGGTGGAGGTCGGCGCCCGACACCACGACGTCCGACAGGTGGACGGTACCGTCTTCGAGTCGCACTCCGGTCGCCGTCGTCCCCTCGACGAGGATCTCACGCACCGGTGCGGCGGTGCGGATCTGCACCCCCCGCTCGCGCGCGAGTCGCTCGATCGCCGCGATCAGCTCGGTGAAGCCGCCGCGAGGGTACAGGACGCCGTCGTCGAGGTCGAGGTGGCTCATGAGGTGGTACAGGCTCGGGGCCTCGAACGGCGACGCGCCGAGGAAGACGGCGGGGTAGCCGAGGATCTGCCGCAGCAGCGGCTCCTGGAAGTACCGCGCCACGTGGCTCGCGAGCGGGCGCGTCAGCAGGGGGAGGAGGCGCGGGAGCTGGGTGACGACCCGTCGGTCGCGCAGTCCCTCCGTCGAGGCGTACGTGTCGTAGAGGAACCGCGACACCGCGAGCTCGTAGGCGTCGCCGGCGGAGTCCAGGTACGCGTCGAGGCGGGGACCGGAACCCGGCTCCCTCTCCTCGAAGAGCGCCCGCACGGCATCGCGCCCCGACGTGATGTCGACGCGCTCGCCGGGACCGTCGCCAGTGGGCTCCCCGTACACCCGGTAGGCGGGGGTGAGCTCCACGAGGTCGAGCTCCGCCGCCGCGGAGGTGCCGAGAAGGGCGAAGAAGTGCTCGAAGACCTCGGGCATGAGGTACCAGCTGGGCCCGGTGTCGAAGCGGAACCCGTCCTGGGACCACGATCCTGCGCGACCGCCGAGGTCGTCGCGGGCTTCGAAGAGGCTCACCTCCCAGCCGTCGTCGGCCAGGAGCGCGGCGGTCGCGAGACCGGCGATACCGCCGCCGATGATGGTCGCCGTGCGCGCGGTCATGCGTCCGCCTTTCGGGGAGGTCTTCCGGCGATCGCCCGTGCGGCGATCGCCGCCTTCACGGGAGCGGGGACGCTCACGCGTGTGTCGCCGTCGGCCGTGCGCAGCCGCCGGGTGAGCTCGGCGAACAGGCCGTGGGCCGTCGTCACGGCGCGACGGCAGTCGGCGGGAAGGTCGGGGATGACGGCGGCCGCCGCGTCGAGGTCGGCCTCGATCCGGGCCAGCACGGTCTCGCGGTCACCCGCATCGCCCATCGCCAGGTAGTCGCGCCCCAGGCGGCCGGAGTCGTCGGCGAGGTCGCGCAGGAAGTTGATGTCCTGGAACGCGGCACCGAGGCGTCGCGCGCCGTCCACGAGATGCGGCGCGGGAGCGGCGCTGCCGGCCTGCCCCGCGTTGACGAACACCTGCAGGCACATGAGCCCGACGACCTCCGCGGATCCGTACACGTACGCGTCGTGGGACGCCGCGTCGTGGTGGGTGAGGTCGAGATCGGTGCGCATCGAGGCGAAGAACGGGCGCACGAGATCCTCGCCTATTCCGCAGTCCGCCGCCGTCAGGGCGAAGGCGTGCACGACGAGGTTCGTGCTGAAGCCGCGCGCGATCGCGGCCAGGGTCTCTTCCTCCAAGGCGTCCAGCAGCGCGCGCTGCGCATCGATCGGGACCCCCGCCGCCTCCGCGGCGCCGTCGACGATCTCGTCGGCGAGGCGGACCAGGGCGTACACCTCGCGCACGCGCGGGCGCACGCGCGCACCCAGGAGCCGTGTGGCGAGCGAGAAGGAGGTGGAGTAGGTCGCGATGACGGCGGCGGCGGCATCGCTCGCGCAGCGGTCGTAGAGAGCGCCGCCCGTCACGGGATGCGTCTCTCGATGGCGTCGGCGAGCGCGGCCAGCAGGACGACCGCCTGCGGGGGGAGCTCGGCGGAGGACGCGTGCGCACGGGCGCGGCGGAGGTTGTCGTGGACGAGCTCCTCGAGCCCGACGCGGGCTCCGCTCGCCTCGATCTCCCGCTGGGCGCGCCGAACGGCGATCGGACCGGTGTGGGCCAGCGCCAGAGCGTCGCTGACACGCGGCCAGGCGTCGGTCTGACGGGCCAGGGCGATGAGAGGGGTCCGCTTGGCCTCGCGGAGGTCCGCCCCCGGATCGCGGCCCGCCTGGCGCCGGGATCCGAACGTGCCGATCAGGTCGTCCACCAGCTGGAAGGCAAGGCCCAGGGCGGCGGCGGCGTCGGAGAGCGCCGCGTGGGAGGTGGCCCCGGCCAGCACCGCGCCGGCCCGCAGCGGGGCGCGGAAGGAGTACACCGCCGTCTTGTCGTGGGCGGCTGTCAGCAGCGCGTGGGCATCGGGCAGGTCGGCGCGGGCGGCGTGCTCCGCGTCGGCGAGCTCACCCACCGCCGAGACGAGGATCGCCTCGTCGAGAACCGCGAACAGCTGGTCGCGCTCGTCGTCGGTGAGTGCGGCGGTGGCCACCAGCCGGGTCGCCTCGAAGAGGAGCAGGTCGCCGGCGAGCACGGCGGCCGCGTCGGCGACCGTGGCGGTGCCCCGGTCGTCGGCGCCGTAGCCGTGTGCACGTTCGCGGAAACGCCCGGCGACGTTGAGGATGCCCCGCCGCTCGACATCGCGGTCGATGAGGTCGTCGTGGACGAGGAGGGCCGTGTGCAGGATCTCGAAGGCCGCGGCGACATCCCACAGGGCGGGAGTCGCAGCGGTGTCGCCTCCGAAGGCGGTGAACGATGCGACCACCAGGGCCGGACGCAGCCGCTTGCCATCTGCGGCGGAGGCGCTGACGGCGGCGGCGAGTGCCTGCGCACCGTCGCCGTGGGGTGCGCAGCGTGCGGTCAGACGGGCGAGCGCCCGGTCGATGGCGGCGTCGACCCGAGCGCGATGCGCGTCGGAGAGCTCGATCACGACGCTTTCCGCTCCTGTTCGCTCGAGAGGACGTCCAGCTGCTCGGCCTGAAGGACCAGCCACGGGCTGAACGCCCACGGCGTGGCGCGCAGCCCGGCCGCCAGCTCGGCAGGGTCGACCCAGCGGGCCTCGGCGACCTCTCTCGGGTTCAGCTCGGGCTCGTCGTCGGTGACGGCGAGGTAGACGGGGCAGACCTCGTGCTCGACCATCCCGTTCGCGTCGACCGCGCGGTACCGGAAAAGCGGCAGGGCGAGTCTCACGTCCCGGAGCGTGATTCCGAGCTCGTGCTCGGCGCGGCGGTGCACGGCCGCGAGCACCGGCTCGGCGGGCCGCGGGTGGCCGCAGAACGAGTTGCTCCAGACCCCGGGCCACGTGCCCTTGTCGAGGGCGCGACGGGTCACGAGCGTCTCTCCGCGGGCGTTGTACACGTGGCACGAGAATGCGAGATGAAGGGCGGTGTCGGTGCCGTGCACACTCGATTTGGGTGCGGTACCGATCTCGCGGCCATCGTCATCAAGCAGGACGACGAGGTCGACGGGGGACATTCTGCCTCCTATTGCTAGTTTATCTAGCGATTTTCAGCGATACTACCTACTTGCAGAGGAGGTGTCCACACGGTGGAGCAGCGCTGGGTGCCCGAGACCGCGCGCGACGGTCTCGTGATGGAGGCTCTGCGAGCCGTGCGGGCCTTCTCCGACGCGATGGATCGCATGCACACGGGTCTGCGCGGCGACATGGAGATGAACGCGAGCGACCTGGCGGCGCTGCGCATGCTCATCGTCCGCGAGCAACGCGGCCACTGGGTGTCACCCCACGACATCGCCTCGCACCTGGCGATCTCGACCGCCTCGACGACCAAGCTCCTGGATCGGCTGACCGACAGCGGGCATCTGGAACGCCGACCCCATCCCCACGATCGAAGGGCGAGGATCGTCGTCCTCTCGGACGGCGCCCGGGCGGAGTTCTATCGGCACTTCGGCGAGCGCATGCGGCGCATGAGGGTCGCGATGGAGAAGTACGACGACGCGGAGCTGCGGGCGATCGTCCGCTTCCTCGGCGACATGGAGGCGGCGCTCGTCGAGCCCGCTCCCGCCGAGGAGGATCGTGTCGGGCACGTATCGAAGAGCGCGCGTGAAGAGAAGAAAGGCCCGGAATCTTAAGGATTCCGGGCCTTTTCTCGTTGCGGGGACAGGATTTGAACCTGCGACCTCTGGGTTATGAGCCCAGCGAGCTACCGAGCTGCTCCACCCCGCGGCACAAGAAGAAAGCCTAGCACGGGTTCCGGGAGTGGGCGAATCGGGGTGGCCGCGGTTGCCGCGCCCGGCGCCCACGGGCGAGGATGAGGTCATGTCAACCGCAGCGGGCCCGTCGGGCTCCGAGACCCGCACCGACGTCCGTCCCGGCGACGGTCGCGAGGAGACGGTCAACGAACGCGCGGATCGCAACTGGAGCGAGGTGCTGCAGGAACTGCGCGTGCTCCAGACCGGTACGCAGATCCTCACCGGGTTCCTCCTGGCGCTGGCCTTCCAGCCCGCCTTCGGCGACCTCTCGGCGGGGCAGCGGACGTTCTACCTCGTGCTGGTCGTACTGGCGGCATTGAGCGCGATCGTCGCGCTCGCTCCGGTCGCTCTGCACCGGATCCTCTTCCGTCGCGGTGAGAAGCCGTTGACGGTCGCTTACGGCCACGCCGCGCTGCTGACCGCCCTCGTGACGGTGTCGGCTCTCACCGTCGGCGTCGTGGCCTTCGTGTTCGACATCGTGGTCGGCGGGACCGCGGCGTGGATCGTGGCGGCTGTGCTCGCCGTCGTCATCGCTCTGCTGTGGATCGCGCTGCCGGCGGCGATCGGCGGCCGGCAGACAGGAGGGACGCGATGAGCGCGGACGCCATCGGGATCGCGGTCGCGCAGTTCGCCCCGACGGCGGACGAGGCGGCGAACCTCGTCACCATCGCCGAGCTCACCGAGCGCGCGGTGGCGCGCGGGGCGCGCGTGGTGCTCTTCCCCGAGTACTCCTCGTACTTCGTGGACCCCTTCGACGACACCTTGCGAGCGCACGCGCAGGAGATCGACGGGCCGTTCGTCGCCGCGCTTCGGGAGTTGGCCCGGCAGCATGACGTCACGCTCGTCGCCGGGCTCCTGGAGCGCGGCACGCGTCCTCCCGGCGAGGGCGGCCGCGTGCGCAACACGGTCGTCGCGGTCGACGGGTCCGGGCTGGTGGCCGGCTACCGCAAACTCCACTTGTACGACGCGTTCGGGCAGCGGGAGTCCGACTGGGTCGAGCCAGGGCAGACCGCCGCGCCGCAGACGTTCGACATCGGCGACCTGCGCTTCGCGCTCATGACCTGCTACGACCTGCGCTTCCCCGAGGTCGGGCGCGTGCTCGCCGATGCCGGTGCCCACGTCGTGCTGGTGGCGGCGGAGTGGGTGCGCGGCCCGCTGAAGGAACACCACTGGCGCACCCTGCTCCACGCGCGTGCGATCGAGAACACGTTCTTCGTCGCGGCGGCCGATCATCCGCCGCCGCTGGGCGTCGGAGCCTCACTCATCGTGGATCCGCAGGGCGTGGAGCTCGCCGGGGTGGGTACGTCCCAGGACGTCGCCGTCGCGTACGTCGACAGGGCCACCGTCGAGCGGGTGCGCCGCGTCAACCCCGCGCTCCGGCTGCGCCGCTACCGGGTGGAGCCGCGCGACTGAGCTCAGCCGGCCAGCGTCGCCAGCCGGTGCGAGGCCTCCTCGATCACGTCGACGCGCTTGCAGGCGGCGAAACGCACGAGACGGGCGTAGTCGGCACGGTGCTCGGAGGTCACGAACGCGGTGAGCGGGATCGCGGCGACCCCCGCTCGCTCGGGGAGCATGCGGCAGAGGGCATCGGCGTCCGCCACCCCGAGACGGGCGCACACCTCGGCGGAATCGGCGACGGTGAAGTAGCCGCCGCGCGGCGGGATCACGTCGAACCCGGCGGCGCGCAGTCCGTCGCCCAGCAGTGCGTGCTTCTCGCGCATCCGCGCCGCCATCGCCTGGAAGACCTCGTCCTCCAGGCGCAGACCGACCGCGATCGCCGGCTGGAACGGCCCGCCGTTCACGTACGTCAGCCATTGCTTGACGGCGAGGACGGCGTCGACGAGATCGGCGGGGCCACTGATCCAGCCGATCTTCCAGCCGGTGGTCGAGAACGTCTTCCCTGCGGAGGAGATCGTGAGGGTGCGCGACCAGGCCTCCTCGCGCGCGGCGATGGGCACATGAGCGCCGTCGAGGACGAGATGCTCGTAGACCTCGTCGGTGACGATCACCGCATCGTGCCGTTCGGCCAGCCGCACGACCTCGTCGAGCACCTCCGGTGCGAAGACCGCTCCCGTCGGGTTGTGCGGATCGTTGACGAGGATCAGGCGGGTGCGGGAGGTGACGGCACGCCGCAGCTCATCGAGGTCGGGCTGGAAGTCGGGGCGGCGCAGGGGCACGGCGACCAGGCGCGCACCCGCCAACGCGACGCAGGCCGCATAGGCGTCGTAGTACGGCTCGAACACGACGACCTCGTCGTCGGGGCCGTCGATCAAGGCAAGCAGCGTCGCGGCCAATGCCTCGGTGGCTCCCGCCGTCACCAGGATCTCGCGCTCCGGGTCGAGATCGATCCCGTAGAAGCGGCGCTGATGCTCGGCGATCGCGGTACGCAGATCGGGGATGCCCCGCCCGGGCGGGTACTGATTCGCCCCGGACGCGATCGCGTCGCGGGCGGCTTCGAGGACGACGGCGGGGCCGTCCTCGTCGGGGAAGCCCTGGCCGAGGTTGATGGCACCTGTCGCTGCCGCGAGTGCACTCATCTCGGCGAAGATCGTGGCGACGGCGCTGCCGTCGGGGGCGAGCAGGCCGGCGCCGCGCGCCGCGCGTGCCCAGGCCCCGGGGATGTGTCGCATCGCGCTCACGCTACACGCATAGGCTCGTCGGGGCGTGACCATAAGAAACGCACAGACTCCGGGGTCATGCTGAAGTCGTCCGGAAAGAAGGAACTGCCATGAGCACCACGTCATCCCACGAGAACGACTCCACCCCCGACGAGTCCGCCGCCGGTGACCACGTCGCCCCCGCCGAGGGGCCCGGCACCGACTCCGCCGCCGTCACCCCCGCGGCAGAGCAGGTCTCTCCGCAGCAGGCTGCGCCGCAGCAGGTCGTGCCGCCGCGCCCGCCGCTGCCCGCCGCCGCACCGCAGGGACCGTCCTACGGATCGGCCTTCCACACCCAGCCCACCGTCCCCCTGCAGCCGCAGGGTGCGTACGCGGTGGCCGGCGCGGTGCCCGCCCCCGCAGGCCACGACGGCGCGACTGCCGATCAGGGGCGCGTCGGCGCGGGCAAGATCGTGGCGATCATGGTGGCCGCCGCCCTCGTGGGCGGTGCCGCAGGCCTCGGCGGGTCGGCCGCCGGCGCCTCGCTGTTCGGCGCATCGGGCTCCAGCGTCGTCACGGCCGCGCCCTCGACCGTGACCGTCAACAACACGGACTCGGTCAACCAGACGACGGCGATCGCCGCGAAGGTGCTCCCGAGCGTGGTGACGATCTCGGCGACGTCCTCGTCGTCGGGCGGGACCGGATCGGGAGTCGTGCTCACCAGCGACGGCTACGTGGTGACCAACACCCACGTCGTGACGCTCGATGGTGCGACCGGGAGCGCCGACATCACGGTGACCACCTCGGACGGCAAGGTCTATCAGGCGACCGTCGTCGGCACCGATCCCACCTACGACCTGGCGGTCATCAAGCTCGAGGACGCATCCGGGCTCACCCCGATCGAGTTCGCCGACTCGGGCGCCCTCAACGTCGGCGACCAGACCGTCGCCGTCGGAGCGCCGCTGGGGCTCGCCAACACGGTGACCACCGGCATCGTCAGCGCCCTGAACCGTTCCATCCAGATCGCGTCGTCCGCGGCGCCCGAGGGTGAGGACGAGGACCAGCAGCAGGGCGACGGCCAGTCGCCGTTCCAGTTCGACTTCGGTCAGGGCGACCAGCAGTCCACCGCGACCAGCTCCATCTCGATCGCCGTGATCCAGACCGACGCGGCGATCAACCCCGGGAACTCGGGCGGCGCCCTGGTCGATGAGGAGGGCAAGCTCATCGGCATCAACGTCGCCATTGCCTCCACCGGGGGCTCCAGCTCGAGCCAGGCCGGCTCCATCGGTGTGGGCTTCTCGATCCCGTCGAACGTGGTCGAGCGCATCACGGACGAGCTGATCGAGAACGGCGAGGCCACCCACGGCCTCCTCGGGGCGATGGTCGGCGACGCCGCCGCGCAGGAGGGCGCGACCACGGCCGGCGCCTACATCAGCGAGGTGACCTCGGGCGGCGCCGCGGCAGAGGCGGGCCTGCGCGCCGGCGACGTGGTGACCTCCTTCAACGGCCTGCCGATCACCGACGCGACGGACCTGACCGCTCAGGTGCGCGCCCTCGCGGCGGGCGCCACCGCCACGGTGGTGTACCAGCGGGACGGTCAGACGGCGTCCGTCGACGTCACCCTGGGCGAACTCACCCCCTGACGCCTCCGCGTCCCCCTGAGAAGGACGCCGCACCGCGATAGGCTCGCGAGGTGGCGTCCTTCTCATTCGGTGCGGGAAACGTCGCCAAGCTCCTGCGGATACCGCTGTACCTCGCCGGCCGCGTCGCGACCTGGCTGATTCCTCGGACCGCCGACACCTGGGTGTTCGGCAGTGCCGTGGGGATCGCCGACGGGGCGCTCGCGCTGTGGCGCCATGCAGTCGCGCAGGGGGAGCGGGGCCTCTGGCTGACCGCTGACGCGGCACAGGATGCCGTGGCGGCCGCTGCGGGCATCCCCACCGTCCGCCGGGGGACGCTGCGGGGCTTCTGGGCGACGGCCCGCGCCCGTGTGGTCGTGGTCACCCACGGGTTCGGCGACGTCGACCGCTACGCGACCGGTGGCGCCATCGTCGTCCAGCTCTGGCACGGGATCCCGCTCAAGCGCATCGGCCTGGACTCCCCGGCGACGGTGCGCGCCCCCGTGCCGCTGCTGACGCCGCTGCTGACGACGCTCTACCGCGCCACCCAACGGCGGATCGCCGTGCTTCCGGCGGCGTCGGAACTGGTGCGGGGGCGACTCGAATCGGCTTTCGCGCTTCGCCACGACCGCGTCCCGGTGACGGGCGAGCCGCGGGTGGACGTGCTGTCGACGGGCACGCCGAACCAGCGCCGCGACACGGCCCGGGCGGCGATCGCGGAGGTCCTGGGGGCCGCCAGCGGCATCGGCGACCGCGCGCTCGTCCTGTACGCCCCGACCTGGCGCGACGGCGACCCCGACCCGGCCGTCCCCGACGGGGCGGACTGGGAAGCGATCCACGCGATGCTCGAGGCCGCCGACGCGCTGCTGCTCATCCGTTCCCACCCGCTCGGCGCCGGCGACTACACAGCGGGCGTGGGGGAGCGCGTGCGACTCCTCGGCAGCGACCTCATCTCCGACGTCACCCCGCTCCTGCCCGGAATGGACGTTCTCGTGACGGACTACTCGTCGCTCGTGTTCGACGCGTCGCTGGTTCCGCTGCCGGTGGTGTTCCTCGCGCCCGATGCCGAGACGTACGCGGTCGAGCGCGGGTTCTACGGCCGCTACGACGACGTATCGGGGGGCACGCAGGTGCGCACCTGGGCCGAGGCCGCCGCACAGCTGGCCGCGGTGATCCCGCCCGGTCCCGAGCGCTCGGCACGTGTGGAGCGGGCGGTCGCCCTCGATGCGCGCGTGCACGCCCACCGCGACGGCCGCAACACGGCGCGCGTCTACGAGGCGATCCGCCGGCGCATGGAGGGAGTCAGACGATGATCCGTGCCCGCTTCGACGAGGGACCCGTGCTCGAGCTGCGCGGCACCGGCCCGAGGCCGCGCGCCGTGTCGCTGGTCGGACCGCGCGCCCGCGTGGACGCCTCACTGACCGGACGCGGTGCGACCTGGCGGGCGGTGCTTCCGCTGCAGGCGGCGCGGTGGTCGGGTCCGGAGCTGCCGCTTCCCACCGGCGTGTACGAGGTGCGCGTGACGCCCGCCGGTGACGAGGAGGCGGATCCCCTGGAGGGGGACCTGCCGCTCGTCCAGCTCGGCACCCTCCGGGCGCAGCTGACCGACGGGAGGCTCGTGATCGGCCCGCCCGTGGATCCCGCCTACGACTCGGGCGAGGGCCAGGATGCGCTGGAGCGGCGCTACGCGACGCGTCCGCAGGGCCTGGAGAACGCCGTGTTCTTCGAGAGCTTCTATGGCCGCAACGCCAGCTGCAACCCCCTCGCCATCGACCGTGAACTCGCGCGCGTGGCACCCGGCGTCGTGCGCTATTGGAGCGTCGTGGACCGTTCGGTGCAGGTGCCGAAGGGTGCCGTCGCCGTGGTGGAAGGCAGTCCGGAATGGTGGCGGGCGCGAGGGGCGGCGCGGCTGCTCATCGTGAACGACTGGCTCCGCCGCCGCTTCGCCCGTCGCCCCGGCCAGGTCGTCCTGCAGACATGGCACGGCACTCCGCTGAAGCGTCTCGCTCTGGACCGGCGCGGCTTCGACCCGCGGCGGATCCTCGCCATCCTGCGCGAGTCCCGCCGATGGAACGTGCTCCTCGCGCAGAACAGCTACGGCGCCGCGATCCTGCGTGCGGCCTACGCCTTCCGGCGGCGGCCGATCTGGGTCGAGGGCTACCCCCGCAACGATGTCCTCGTCAGCGGCGACGGCGCCGCGGTGCGGGGCGAGCTCGGGATCGGGGACGAGGAACGCGTGCTCCTCTACGCGCCCACGTGGCGCGACGACCGCGATCAGATCGTCGACTTCCTCGACCTCGACCGGCTGGCTGCGGTCGCCGGCGCGGTGGTCCTGGTCCGCGGCCACTCCCGCACCCTGCTTCCGGGTGCCGATGTCGCAGATGCCGATCCGACCGGTGCACGGGCGACCGGTGCGCGGGTGGTCGACGTCACCGCCTACCCCGATGTGTCGCGCCTGCTGCTCGCCGCCGATGCCCTCATCACCGACTACTCGTCGGTGATGTTCGACTTCACCGTCACCGGTCGACCCGTCTACTTCTTCGTCCCCGACCTCGCGCACTACCGTGGCGAGCTGCGGGGCTTCTACTTCGATCTGGCCGACGCGGCTCCCGGGCCGCTCGTGAGCACGCAGGCGGAGCTGGAGACGGCTCTGGCCGATGAGACCGTCGTCGCCCGCCACGCGGACCGGTATGCGGCCTGGCGCGCGCGCTTCAACGCCCGTGACGACGGCGCAGCCGCCGAGCGCGTGGTCGCGCGAATCCTCGATCAGGGGTTCATCGAGCGCTGAGGGCCGCGGCGGTCTGCTCAACCGGTCTGCTCAGGCGATCTACTCAGGGAAGCGGAGTGTTGCGTGCGAGGCGAGAGGTGTCGACCGTGTCGCGCGCCCCGCGCGCCAGACCGATGAGGAAGCCGAGTCCCCAGGCGACGTGCATCGACGGGATCACGACCAGCCGCCACAGTCGCTCGCGCGCCGAGGCGCGCCCTTCCGATCCACGGCCGACGAGGGACACCGCGGCGACGAGCAGCACGTACGCCGCGAGCGGCGCGTAGACAGCGGAGGTCACGAGCGCCCACGCCGGGGGGAGTGCGCCGATGAGCTGAGTCACGGCGACGCCGAGCGCGAGCACGAGCAGCACCACGAGGATCGGCGGAGCGAAGAAGCGGACGGAGTTGCGCCGGCCGAAGCGGCGCACGAGCTCACCGCGCCAGGTGCCGGTCGCCCGGAACTGGCGCACCAGTTGCGCCCAGCTCTCGCGTGGCCAGTAGGTGACCGCGAGCGACGGCTCGAACCACACGCGGTAGCCCGCGTTCCGGATCCGCAGGTTCAGCTCCCAGTCTTCCCCGCGGCGGATCGACTCGTCGAAGCCGCCCACCTCCGCCACGACGGATCGCCGCATCACCCCGAGATACGCCGATTCGGCCTCTCCGGGTGCGCCGCCGCTGTGGTAGGCGCCGCCGCCGAGTCCGATCGGCGAGTTGTAGGCGAACGCGACGGCGCGCTGGAACGGTGTGCGGCCGCGCGCGCGCATGACGCCCCCCACGTTCGCTGCGCGTACGAGGTCGAGGGTGGCCAGCGCTCGGGCCGTGTACCCCGGTGCGAGCTCGGAGTGGGCGTCGACGCGGACGATCGTCGGGTACGACCCCGCAGCGATCGCGAGGTTCAGCCCGACGGGGATGTCTGCCTCGGGGTTGCGCACGAGCCGGATGCGAGGGTCGGCGGCGGCGAGGCGCTCGGCGAGCTCCGTGGTCCCGTCGGTGGACGGGCCGAGCGCCAGGACGATCTCACCCGGGCCGTCGAACTCCTGCGCGAGCACGGTCTGCACGGCGCGCTCGAGGTAGGCGGCCTCGTTGAGCACCGGCATGACGAACGTGACGCCCGCTCCGGCGGGAGGGACGACGGCGTCGCGGGTCATGCCGTCGATCATTCCGGATCGGGGACCAGCGCGTCGAACTGGGCGAGCACTTCGGCGGTGTACTCGGCGACGTCGAGGGTGGTCGGCGGGACGCTGCCGTCGAGGAATGCCCGCATCCCGCCCGCCAGCGCGGCGTCGTCACGGTCGACGATGTGCATGGCATCGCCCGGGAGCGCCCCCTCGGCCGACCCGAACGCCGTCGAGACGATCGGGAGGCCGAGCTGCGCGGCCTCGATGAGCACCATCGGCTGACCCTCGTAGTCGCTCGAGAGGACGAAGCAGTCGCTGCCGCGCATGATCGTGAGCGGGTCCTCCTGCGGACCCGTCAGGAAGACGCAGTCCTCGAGGCCCGCGGCGGCGATCTGATCGCTCAGCGCCGAAGCCAGCGGGCCGCCGCCGACGATGTACAGCTGCGTGTCGGGTGCCGCGGCATGGACCTCCGCGAAGGCGCGGATGAGGCGGGCGTGGTTCTTCTCCGTCGACAGGCGGCCGACCGTGACGAACCGTCGAGCGCTCGGGGTGCGCAGCGCCGTGCGCCAGGCCTCGTCGGTCCCGCGGTCCTGCGCGTCGTCCTGTGCGTCCTTCTGCGCGGCCCGGTCCGGCTCCGCGGCGACGTTCACGGCGTCGGGGAGGTTTCGCAGCGTGCGGAAGCGGTCGGCGGGCGCATAGTCCGCCAGCTCCGCGCGGTTGAGCTCGGTCAGCGCGGGCGAGACCGAGACGAGCTGGTCGTAGGCGCGGTACATCGCGAACACACGGCCCAGCGAATGGCGGAAGGGCTGACGGCCGGCGACCGTCCGCTCCCGGTCGGCTGCCATCTCGTTGTGCAGCCAGATCGCCCGCACGGCGCGAGGCGAATGGAGCATGAGATGGGCCCAGAAGGGGCTGTACCCGCTGAAGTCGGCGACCCAGTCGAACTTGGCCGACCCGAAGATGCGCGTCCACTCGTCGTGCCACAGGGTCCGGTGTCCCAGGCGCCGGTGAGCGCGCAGCGGGTCGGTGCTGACGTCGGCCACGCGACGCAGCACCTGACGGAGCTTGAGACCGTTCATCCCCCCGATGCGGAAGACCTGCCGGATGCCCGGGTTGAGGCGCGCTTGGTTGCGGCGGGTGGTCTCCCCGCGCGGAAGCGCCATGAGCGCGGTGATGTCGTAGCGTTCTGGGTCGAGGGAGTTCAGCAGATTGACCGCCGAAGTCGTGATCCCGTTCATGCGGATGCCGCCGAGGTAGAACAGCAGGCGGACCCGCTCGTCCCGCGCAGGGGGACGCACGCGGCGCCCCTCGGGCCGGCCGCGGAACACGACGTCCACGACCCGGTCGGTGGCGTGGCCGTCCTCGTAGGGGGTGAATCGCTCGGCCCACTCCGCGTATCGCTCGTGCGGGCTCGCGTCCGGTGCGAGCAGCGCGGCGAGGTCGCGGCCCAGGGCCCCCGGATCGGTGTGCACGGGTCCGGGGAGCTCATCGAGGGAGAGATAGGTGCCACGCTCGGCGGCGTACGCGTCGCCGTCGGGCACGAGGAACCCGATCGGGCGTCCGGTCGCGAGGAAGTCGAAGAAGATCGACGAGTAGTCGGTCACCAGCGCGTCGGCCAGGCCGAGGAGCACATTCGTCGGGATGGTGTTGGGCACGAGCAGCCGGCGCAGCGCCGGAATGCGACGGGCCAGCTCATGGACGACCTGATGCGTCTTGACGAGCACGACGGTGTCGGGACCGAGCTCGTCCTGAAGGCGCTGCGCCTGAGCGGCGAGGTGGGCGAGGTCGGCGTCAGGCGACTGGAACGAGGACCCGCGCCAGGTGGGCGCGAAGAGCACGAGGCGGCGGGCGGCGAGATCGCGCGCGCCCTCGACCGTGCCGGCGAGCCGGGTGCGCAGCCGTGTCGCGTCGTCGGCCGTCACGCGCTGCCGATCGATGCGCGGATAGCCCTCTTCGATGATCGCGCCGCGATAGACGTTGCGCAGCTGATAGGCGCTCTCGTACATGACCTCGGTCATGAACGGGTTCGCCGCCAGCAGGTAGTCGGCGGCGAGGAGGTTGCGCAGCGTGTTGGCGGACTCGATCGCGCCGCCGGGCATGTCGAACCCCATCAGCTTGAGCGGGGTGCCGTGCCAGGTGTTCAGGTAGACCTGACCGGCACGCTTGCCGAACGCCGGCGGGAAGGTCGCGTTGTTGATGAGGAAGCCCGCCGTCGACACGGCGCGCCAGTACGCGGCACCGCCGCGGCGGACCACGCGCACGTTCCGCCTGCCGCGGAACTCGCTTTCCAGAGCGGCTGCCGCTCCGGGCTCGCTGATCGCCCACACGTGTTCCAGATCGGCGAAGTCGGGGTCGGCCAGGAGCGCGCGGAAGATCGCCTCCGGGTTGCAGAGCGCGCCGTTTCCCGCGAACGACTCGTAGACGACCCTGCGCGGTCGCAGCGGCAGCATCCGGGCCGCCGCGATCTGTTCGGCGGCGACGATCCGGCGCGCGCGGGAGAACAGCGAGCGCGCGGCGGAGGGCAGGCGGATGGGCATGACGGTGTGGGGCTCTCGTTCGGGGAGGCGTTCAGGGAGCGATCTCGCCGGCACGCCGATGCGCGCGGGCTGCGACGGCTCGGTGCACGCGGCGTGCAGCCTGATGGATTCTAGCTTCGACCGCCTGATAGAACACCCAGGCGACCAGGATGCTGAGCGGGATGCCGATGAGTCCGATGAGCGGCCACTGGTCGGACCCCAGCGCGAAGGCGAGGGTGGCGAGGACCGGCACGTGGACGAGGTAGAGGCTGAAGGAGATCTTGCCGAGCCACTGCAGCACGCGCGTCGAGAAGAAGCGGATCGCCGGTGCCCACGCGAGGCTGACGACGACGATGCCGGCCGCGCCGGGGGCCGCCAGCGCCCACAGGACGTGGCTCAGCTCACTGCCGCTCGGCGCGATAGGGCGCGCAAGCCAGCTGGCGATGAGCATCAGCACGCTCAGGGTCGCGAAGACCGGCATGAACCACCGCGCGCGGGGGCGCTCGACCCACGCGAGGAGATCGGGCATCCGCGCGGCCATGATCGTGCCCATGAGGAAGATCGGGAAGTAGAGCAGCTCGCTCTGCTCGAACACGCGGCCGATGAGGCTGAGCGCGCAGCAGACGATGACCGCGGTGAGCGCCCAGCGCCGCACCAGCAGAGCCAGCGCTGTGGCGAACGGCAGCAGGATCGAATACAGGAGCTCCCAATGCAGCGACCAGAGCGGGTTGTTGAGGGAGTACTGGCGTGGCACGAGCGAGGCCTGGGAGAGGAAGGCCTGCCAGGTGACCGTGTCGGCGTGGGTCTCGGCCATCCAGGATCCGGGGGGCATCGACGAGCGGTCGCGCGGCACGAGGAAGATCAGCAGGGCGCTCAGGGCGAGCGCGGCGATCACGGGGCCGTACAGGCGCACGATGCGCGCCGAGAGGAAACCCATCCACGAGAACCCGGGGCGGAAGACGGGGAGGACGACGACCAGGCCGGACAGCACGAAGAAGACCAGGACCGCCTCGTTGCCCGCGGTGAGCAGCTTCACCGGCGACTGGGAGATGATCGCCCAGCTCAGCGAGCCCTCCAGCAGCGGCCGTGCGATGAGGAGCCAGTGGTGCAGCAGCACGATCGTCGCGGCGAGACCGCGAAGACCGTCGAGGCTCGGGATTCGGCCGTCGACCCGAGGCGAAGGACTGGACATTGGACTCAGGGTATCGACTCCTCCGCTGGACGGATGCCGAAAGCGCTACGTCGTGCCGACGAGACGGTCGATCGCGGCGAGGGGGATTCCCAGCCAGTCCGGGCGATTGCGGCTCTCGTAGATCGCCTCGTAGATCGCCTTGTCGAGTTCGAACGCGTCCAGCAGCGGGCCAGTCGCGGGGTGGCCGGTCCGTCCCTCGTATCCGCCCAGGAATGCGCGGCGCGCGTCGGACGCCCACGACGCGGGCGCGGCGGACCCGTCACGGCTGAGCGAGCCGGCCACATAGTCGAAGGAGCGCAGCATGCCCGCGAGATCGCGCAGGACCGAGTCGGGTCGACGTCGCTCGGAGATCGGACGCATGGGCTCACCCTCGAAGTCCACGAGCACCCAGCCGCGGGCGGGCGCATGCAGCACCTGCCCGAGATGGAAGTCGCCGTGGATGCGCTGCAGGGGCTGCCAGCGCGTCTGGAGGGCGCGCTCGTAGACGGCCGCCACTGCGTCGCGGTGCCGCGCCAGCGGGGGCACCTCGCTGATCGCGATGTCGAGGCGCCGTTGCCAGGCGACCGCGACGGCCGTGCGCGCGTCATCGTCTGCCGGAGCCGTCGGAAGGAGACGTGCCAGGGAGAGATGGACATCACCGGTCGCCGCGCCCAGCGCGTGGGCGGCGGAGGTGAACGACTCCTCGGCCGCCGCGGCGCGCAGCGCAACTCGCCATGCATCCTCGACGCCCGGGAGGAATTCCTGGGCGAACGCGAGGGACCCGGACACCTCGCGACCGGGGGAGCCCGGATCCGTCCAGGATGCGTCCAGCTGACCGACCGCACGCGGGACGTGACGCGAACCCGCCTCGGTGAGTGCCGTCTGGAGTTCGATGTCGGGGTTGATCCCGGGGTTGAGCTGGCGGAAGAGCTTGCAGATGACGGGGGCGGAGCCGCCCTCGAAGATGACCGAGGTGTTGGACTGCTCACCCGACAGGACCCGGGCCGTCATCCGCGGAGCCGGAGTGCCCGACACCTCGGCGAAGAGCGCAGCCGTGAAGGCGGGATCGTGCGCCCCGTCGATGAGGGCGACGCCGTCCGGGGTGCGTCCGATCAGGTGCGCGGGGTCCTCGGCGTTCGCTCGCAGGACCATCGGCACCTGATAGACGACGGACGGGCGCACGGCCTCGTCGGCGACGACGAGGATCCTGACACGGGCCGCGGGGTCGGATGAGATGAGGTCCTGCGCCGCGAGGAGGCGCAGGAGTGGGGAGTGGCCCTTCGACGTGTACCAGCGCTGGCGCGGCATCCAGTCGACGAGGCACGCCAGCGTGCTGTCCATGACGCGAGCGTATTGCCGGCTCCGGGACATGTCGAGTGCGCCGCGCGGGGCGGGACGATGCCCGTCGCGGGGTGCGCGGCGCACGTGACGCGCCGGGACGGAGGAGCGCACAATAGGCAGAAAAGCCCACTCATGAAAGCCCCCTGACAGGGAGCGCGGCGCCCGCAGGCTGTATGCATGGCTGAACCGCGCTCGAGAGCATCCGCCCATGTGGGCCAGCTCGTTCGCGCGCTGCGGGACCGTCAGACGATCAGCCGGAAGACGCTCGCTGAGCGCGCCGACCTCGATGTGTCGCATCTGGCGCGCATCGAGAACGGCCAGGGCAATCCGACGCTCTACGTTCTCATCCAGCTGGCGACGGCGCTCGATGTCCGGCCGGAGGAGTTCGTCGCCGGCCTCGGGGCGGCCGATCTTCCGGCCGACCTCACGCCCTACTCCGAGGAGGACTTCCGCCGCGAACTGAGACGCCGCGAGTCGATCGGCTGAGCGCGCGGGGTCAGTCCGCGTCGTCGGCGGCGACGGCGTCGTCGCCGGCCGCCTCCGGCTCGATGTCGACCGCGTGGATCGTGTAGGCGATCGTCTCCCGGTGCGGAATCTCGCCGAACAGCGGCAGATCGAAGGCGGCCGCTCCGGGGGCCAGCACCTCGGTCGTCTCGCGCGGCTCCCACGGCTCTGCAGGGAGGCCGCCCCATTCGGTCGGCTCTTCCGGTCGCTGCTGGAACAGTCCCATCTCGCCATTGTCCCCCGTACGGGTCGTCGTGGCCAGCGCGCGGTCACATGACGAATCGCCATGCGTATTCCACCCCCGTCCCGGACCGGAACCAGCAGACGGTCACCACGACGCTGTCCAGATCGGTGTCGCACAGACACAGATCGATCGTCTCGCTCGGCTGCAGTCGCCCCCACTGCTCGGTCGTGCCGTCGGAGCGGAAGACGCGCACGACGTCGACCGGCTCGTCGCCGCCGTTCACGATCAGCGGATGCGTCTCGTTCGGCCGCTCGACGCGCCACGGGACGGGGTAGGACGGCAATGGATCGGGTTCCCGGAGGTGCAGCATGCGCCCCACCGTAAGCACGGCGTCCGACGCCCGAAGCGTCTCCGGGACGCCGCACGTGCTCCGCGGTGGATGGTGGCCGCGAAGGGCCACCTGGGGAGGAGCCGGCGGGCTGCGGCTGTCGTCTTCCGGCGTCCGCCGGCGCGCGGTCAGGGGGTCAGTCGTCGCCGAGGTCGTCGGGGTCGGCCACCTCGGACGGGGCCGCCGCCGCCGAGCGTCGCGTCAGTGCCGCGCGCGGAGCCGATGCCGCGCGGCCGACAGCTCCGGTGACACTTCTGCCGGCTCCCGTGACGGCGCCTCCGGCGCGTCGTGCAGCGCGCACCAGCGAGTGCTCCATCCGGATCGCCCCCGGCTTGGGTTCGAGCTCGACGGGGTACACGAGGGGCGGGACGCCGAAGGCTCGACGTGAGTTGACCAGGACGCGGCGGCCCAGCAGGTGGTTGCCGGTGCCGCCGACGGCGGCGCCGATGCCGAACGGCAGCGCCTTTCCGAGGATGGAGGCACCCCCCTTCGCCGCGAACTGGTGGACGAAGGCGGTCTTGAGCCGGTCGACGAGAGGGCCCATGGCAGCGCGGGGGAGAGACTTCGTGATCAGTTCCCCCCAGTACTTGTCGCGCGGTGCGCCCTTGCCCGAGGCCTGACGCGCCCACTGCGAGACGAGATCGACGCCTTCGGAGCCGAGCATGAGCGTCAAGACGAGTGCACGTGCACGATCGGGGTTGTCGACGCGGATGCCGTGAAGCTCTGCGAGCGACTGGGCGAACAGCGCCGTGGCGTCGAGGAAGCCGACGGTCTCGACGCCACTGAGGGCGAGGGTCATGCCGGTGCCGATGCCGGGGACGACGGCGGTCGCACCGACGGCGGCACCACCGGTGGTGACCGCGGCGAGATAGCGGCGCTCGAGCATGCGGACGATCTGCGCGGTGTCGGCGTCGGGATGGCGCAGCCGGATGCTGCGCAGATGCGCCACGACGACCGGCCGCTGGACCGCCAGCACGCGATCGAGCATCCTGATCACCCGCGGATGCTCCGCCGATCCCTCGGGCGGGATGCCGCCGGCCCAGGGGGCGTCGGGGGGCAGGGAGTGGATGCGGGGGACCTCGGCCATGTCAGGCACGATCGTAGGAGCCTTCGCTGGGGGAGTGCTGACCGCCGCGGCCGGCGCGTCGCGTCGACGTCTGGGGATCAGACGAACTGGTTGGCGCGCTCGAGATCCTCGGCGAAGTCGACCTCGACCGCGTAGAGGTCGGAGATGTCGAGCGGTTCGATCCGCACACCGTTCTCGGCGATGGCCTTCTCGAGACCGCGCTCGAAGTAGTCCTGATCGTCGACGCGACCGAGGTGGGCGATCAGCGTGCGCTTGTCTTCGGCGGAGATGAAGTTGATGCCCACGGCTTCGCCGATGCCGCCGACGACCACCTTGGAGAGCTCGTCGATGTAGCCCTCTGCCGTGACGGTGTACTTGACCTCTTCGTCGCTCACCTTGGCGGTGTTCACGGTCACGAAGGACTGGCCGCGTTCGATGTGCGAGATGGCGCGGCCGAGCACGCGGGGGTCGAAGACGACGTCGCCGTTCATCCAGAGCACGCCGCCCTTGCCCGTCGCCTTCAGGGCGCGCAGCAGGCTCTTGGAGGTGTTCGTCTGGTCGTAGCGGTCGTTGTAGACATAGTCGACCTCGGGGAACGCCTCGACGATCGTCTCGGCGCGGTAGCCGACGACGGTCATGATCCGGGCGTCGCGACCGAACGCGGCGCGGATGTTGTCGTGCTGCTGCTGCATGATCGTGCGACCGTCGGCGAGCTCGGTGAGCGGCTTGGGCAGGCTGCGCCCGAGCCGCGAGCCCATACCGGCCGCGAGGATGACGATCTGAAGAGTCACGATGATGCTCCTGAAGGTGTTCACTGTCTATTCGACAAAGAGACACGCCTTCGTGCCGCATCCGATGCTACCGAAGGCGCCTGGGAACCCGCAGAATGCCTGCGGCTCGTTGCCCTTTCGTGATCTGCGGCGGTCGATGCGGCGATCTGTGCCACGCGGCTGCGCGCCCGGCGGACTCCCGGGAACGTCTTGCTAGGTTGGTCGGGTGACAGCCTCTCTCCCGCCGTCGCAGGAAGATCCCTTGGACATCACGGACTCCTCTTCGGCTGCACCCCCGCTTCCGGGGATCTCTGCGGCCGAGGCGGCAGAGAACCCCAGCTCCGCCCTCCCCGCGCCCGCCACGCCGCGCGCCCCGCGCAAGACGGCGCCTCGATCGGCGTCGGCACGCACCTCGGGGTCGTCCAAGCCGTCGGGATCTGCCAAGAAGAGCGCACCGCGAACCGCGAAGGCGCCGGCACCGGCCGGGGCCGAAGATGCGGCGGCGCAGCCGGTGACCGCTCCACCGAAACCCCGCGTGTCGGCAGCCGCTGTCGCCGCGGCGTACCGCGACGAGGCGCCGGCTGCTCCTCCGGCCGTCCCGGATACGGAGGTCGAGCAGGCGGCGGATGCCCCGGCTGCCGAGGCCCCGGCCGCAGAAGCCCCGGCAGAGGATGCACCGGTCGCGAAGGCCCGGCCGGCGGCCAAGAAGAAGTCCGCCGCACGCAAGTCCGCGAAGCCTCCGAAGCCGGAGCCCGAAGCCGCCGAGCCGGAGGTCGTCGAGCCGGAGGTCGTCGAGCCGGCGGTCGTCGAGCCGGAGGCTGTCGAGCCTGCGATTGTCGAGCCCGAGTCTGTCGAGCCTGCGATTGTCGAGCCCGTCATCGTCGAGCCCGAGGCAGGTGAACCCGTCACGACGGCGGATGCCGTGATCCCCTCCGAGACGCCTGACGACGCCGACGCGCAGACGGATCCGGACAGTTCCGCGCCGGCGCCGACGGTGCTGTCCGAGGTCGCCGCCGACACCGACGTCCCCGCCGTGCGGTTGCGCGGCGTGGCGAAGTCGTTCGGCGAGACGCGAGCGGTCGACGCGATCGACCTCTCGATCCCGGCGGGCACGTTCTATGGGGTCGTCGGGCCCAACGGCGCGGGAAAGACGACGACGCTGTCGATGATCGCCGGTCTGCTGCGTCCCGATCGGGGCACGATCGAGATCGCGGGCATCGACCTGGCCGCCGAGCCGGCACGCGCCAAGCGGATGATGGGCATCCTCCCCGATCGGCTCCGCACGTTCGACCGCCTCACCGGGCGGCAGCTGCTGCACTACTACGGCGTGCTCCGCGGCCTCGCCCCGGCGGTCGTCGAGAGCCGGGCGGCCGATCTCGCCCGGGCCTTCGATCTCGCCGGTGATCTGGGTCGTACCGTGGCCGACTACTCCGCGGGCATGACCAAGAAGGTCATGCTGGCCGGCGCGATGATCCACTCGCCGCGCGTGCTGGTGCTCGACGAGCCGTTCGAAGCGGTCGACCCGGTCTCCAGCGCGATCATCCTCGACATCCTGAAGGCCTACGTCGCCCATGGCGGCACGGTCATCCTCTCCTCGCACGGCATGGAGCTGGTGGAGCGCGTCTGTTCGGGGGTCGCTGTCGTCGTCGCCGGACAAGTGCTCGCCGAGGGCACCGTCGACGAGGTGCGCGGCGAACTCACGCTCGAGCAGCGTTTCATCGAGCTGGCGGGCGGACTGAGCGACGTGGAGGGCCTCGAGTGGCTGCACACGTTCTCCGGCTGAGGTTCGCTCTCCTCGTCGGTGCGCTGCGCGGCGACGCGCGTCAGGTCACCCGCTCGGTCGCTGCCGTCGCGGCGCTGCTGCTGGGTCTGGCCGTGGTCGTCTGGGCCCTCCTCCGGCTGCGCGACGCGCCGGACGAGGTGGCGCAGACGGTGACGATCGTGGGCGGCGCGGGCATCACGGTGGGGTTCTTCGTCACACCGCTCCTCGGCGGGCCCGAGGATCCGCTCGATCCTCGGCGGTTCGCGGTGTTCGGAGTGTCGCCGGCCGCCCTCGCCGGCTCGGTCCTGCTGGCGAGCGTGGTCAGCGTCCCCGTGCTCTCGCTCATCGTTCTCGGCGTGGCGCTGGTGGCGCTCTCCGGTGCGCACGGGTCGGCCCCGGCGGTGGGCGTCGTCTCCGTGGTGCTCGGCATCCTGACCTGCGTGCTCGGCGGCAAGGTGGCCGCGGCGCTCGCGGCCCGTGTGCTCCGCCACCGTCGCTCCCGAGAGCTCACCGGGCTGCTCCTGGTGGGACTCCTCGTCGTCGTCGTTCCCGTCGTCGTGTTCCTGGCATCGCTGCAGTGGCGCGGGCGCGTGCCCTCGCAGCTGACCGCGGCCGTCGACATCCTGGCGGTCACCCCGGTCGGCGCGGCGTGGGCGCTCCCGTGGCGTGCTCTCGAGGGCACAGCGCTCGTTCCGTCGCTGGTCGCCGTCGGCACGGTACTCGTCCTCGCCGCAACCTGGTGGGTGCTCGTCCGCTGGCTCCTCACCACGACCGAGCGACCCCTCAGCTCGCGGGCGCAGCGGGGACTCGGGTGGTTCGCGGTGACTCCTGGTACCCCGTCGGGCGCGATCGCCGCCCGGAGCCTCATCTACTGGCTGCGCGACCCGCGCTACATCGTGAACTTCCTCGTGGTCCCCATCTCGGCGATCCTCACGATGGTTCCGCTCGTGGTCGTCGGTGTGCCGCTGTCGCTGGCCGCGCTGCTGCCGGCACCGTTCATCGCCCTCTTCTTCGGCTGGCTGGCCCATAACGACCTCGCCTACGATTCGACGGCGCTGTGGATGCACGTCGCGTCCGCTGTCCGCGGGGCCGCCGATCGCCTGGGGCGCCTCGTCCCGGTGACCCTGATCGCCGTCCCGCTCCTCGCGATCGCGATCCCCGTGACCGTCGGCATGCACGGACGCTGGGCCCTCCTTCCGGCCATGGTCGGCGTCTGCGGGAGCCTCTTCCTCTCCGGGCTCGGCTTCTCGTCGCTTTCGTCGGTCCTCGCCCCGTATCCGGCGTCGCGTCCGGGCGACGGACCGTTCCAGCAGCCGCAGCGCACCGGCGGGGCGCTCGCGCAGGCCGTGGTGCTCGTGGGCACGCTGCTGGTGAGCGCGCCGGCCCTGTGGTGGGCGTGGCTCACGCTCGCCGGTGATGACGAGGCGGCCTGGATGGCGCTGTGGGGCGGCCTGGCCATCGGCGTCGCGGTCCTGACCGCGGGGATCCTGCTGGGCGGATGGTTCTTCGAGCGCCGCGGCGGACGTCTCATGGAGTTCGTCGAATCGGTCTGAACCGTCCGTGGATGTCCGTCCGCCAGTAGACTCGCTGTCCATGAGCACGCCACTGGACAGTCCCGACCAGGGGGGCCTCGCCACCCTCGATCGTGAGCTCGAGGAGCTCATCCGCGAGGAGAACGTCGAGCCCGGTGACCACGAGCGCTTCTCCCACTACGTCAAGAAGGAGAAGATCCTCGAGTCTGCGCTGACGGGGAAGCCGGTTCGCGCGCTGTGCGGCAAGAAGTGGACGCCGGGGCGGGATCCGGAGAAGTTCCCGGTGTGCCCCACGTGCAAGGAGATCTACGAGTCCCTGATGGGCTGAGCGTCACTCCACGTCACGGAAGACGGTCGGCAGTGCAGGGTCCGATCGGCTGAGCGCGAGGGCGCGCACCGGCAGCTCCTCCCGCACTCGCAGGTGATGTGCGCGTGCCGAAGCCACTCCTTCGGGGCCGAGGTGCGCCGTGTCCGTCTCGCCGTGATCGACCAGCAGCACCTGCAGCGCCCGCGCGTCGGGGTGGTCGGCCGGTGTCGGCATCGGCTCGAAGCCGTCCGAGACGGTGACGAGCTCTGCCACCGCCGTGCCGTGTTCGAGCTGGCGGAACGCGGCTTTGCGGCCGCCGCGAGAGGCCTTGTCGGTCGAGTTCTTCGCCACTCCCACCCAGGCGCCGTCCGCGCTCTGGCGGGCGACCAGCTTGTAGACCATTCCCGCCGTCGGCGCTCCTGAGCCCGTGACGACGGACGTGCCCACACCGTACGCGTCGACGGGTGAGGCGGCCAGCGCGGCGATCGCGAACTCGTCGAGATCGCTCGTGACGGTGATCTTCGTCGCGGTTGCGCCGAGCTCATCGAGCTGTGCGCGCACCTCGGCCGCCACGGTCGGCAGGTCTCCTGAGTCGATCCGCACCCCGCCGAGCGAGGTTCCGGCCACCCGGACGGCCGCAGCGACACCCTCGCGGATGTCGTAGGTGTCGATCAGCAGGGTGGTGTCGGTGCCGAGGGCGTCGATCTGACTGCGGAACGCCGCTTCCTCGGTGTCGTGGAGGAGCGTCCAGGCATGGGCCGCGGTGCCCATCGTGGGGATACCCCAGCGCCGGCCGGCCTCGAGGTTGCTCGTCGCCCCGAAACCGGTGATGTAGGCCGCGCGCGCGGCGGCCACGGCGGACTGCTCGGCCGCCCGGCGAGAACCCATCTCTGCGAGCGGGCGATCGCCGGCGGCGATGCTCATGCGCGCTGCGGCATTCGCGACGGCGGAATCGTGGTTCAGGACGCTGAGGGCGAGGGTCTCGAGGATGACGGACTCGGCGAAGGATCCTTCGACGGTGAGGAGGGGGGAACCCGGGAAGTAGAGCTCGCCTTCGGCGTAGCCGGTGATCGAGCCGGAGAAGCGGTACGACTCCAGGAAGGAGAGGGTCTCGGCACTCACGATCCGCCCGTCGCGCAGGAACCGCAGCTCGTCGTCGCCGAAGCGGAACTCCTGCAGCGCGGCCAGGAGTCGGCCGGTCCCCGCGACGACGCCGAAGCGACGTGCGCCGGGAAGCCGACGTGCGAACAGCTCGAAGACGCAGTGCCGGGCCGCGGTACCGTCGCGCAGCGCCGCGTCGAGCATAGTCAGCTCGTAGCGGTCGGTGAGGAGGGCGGTGCTCGGCGAGGAGCTCGAAGAGGAGTACGGGGAGACGCTCGGCGCGACGCTCATGCGGTCACTCTATCGACGCGTCGGCGGCATCCGGCCCGGTGACGCCGGGTAGGCTGGGTGATCGTGAATGACGCGCCGATCGGGATCTTCGATTCAGGCGTCGGGGGACTCACGGTGGCGCGTGCCGTCTCGCAGCTGCTGCCGCGGGAATCCGTGCTCTATATCGGCGACACCGCCCACTCCCCGTACGGACCCAAGCCCATCGCCGACGTTCGCCGCTACTCGCTCGAGGTGCTCGACACCCTGGTCGATCAGGGTGTGAAGATGCTCGTCATCGCCTGCAACACCGCGTCGGCAGCGATGCTCCGCGATGCGCGGGAACGCTACGACGTGCCGGTCGTCGAGGTGATCGGACCCGCCGTGCGGACCGCGATGTCGACGACCCGCAACGGTCGTGTGGGGGTCATCGGCACCGCCGGCACCGTCGGCTCGGGCGTCTATCAGGACATGCTCGGGGTGAACGAGAACCTGACCGTCTTCGCGCAGGCCTGCCCCCGCTTCGTCGAGTTCGTCGAAGCGGGCGTCACGGGATCGTCCGAAGTGCTCGCCGTCGCCGAGGAGTACCTGGCGCCGCTGCGCCACGCGGGAGTCGACACGCTCGTCCTCGGCTGCACCCACTACCCGTTCCTCGAGGGCGCCATCAGCTACGTCATGGGCCCGGACGTGTCGCTCGTCTCCAGCGACACCGAGACGGCCAAGGACGTGTATCGCCAACTGGTCTCGCGCGACCTCCTCGCCGGCGCCGAGGCCACCGCCACCCACGTCTACGAAGCCACCGGCGATTCCGCCGATGAGTTCCTGAGCCTTGCCCACCGGCTGATGGGACGCGGCGTGTCGAGCGTCCGCCTCGTTCAGACCGGCGCCATCGACCTTCCGAAGGGGACCCCATGACCGACATCGCCCGCGCCGACGGCCGCACCACCGACCAGTTGCGACCGGTCGTCATCGAACGCGGCTGGAGTGCGCACGCGGAGGGATCCGCGCTCGTCTCCTTCGGCGGGACGAAGGTGCTGTGCACCGCATCGTTCACCGGCGGGGTGCCCCGCTGGCTCACCGGCAAGGGCAAGGGCTGGGTCACCGCCGAGTACGCGATGCTGCCGCGAGCGACCAACTCGCGCAACGACCGCGAGTCGGTCAAGGGGCGGATCGGCGGTCGCACGCACGAGATCTCGAGGCTCATCGGGCGTTCGCTGCGTGCTGTCGTCGACACCAAGGCGCTGGGGGAGAACACGATCGTCATCGACTGCGACGTGCTGCAGGCCGACGGCGGCACGCGGACTGCGGCGATCACCGGGGCCTACGTCGCCCTGGCCGACGCGATCGAGTGGGGCCGTGCGAAGGGGCTGGTGGCCAAGAAGGCGCAGGTGCTCGTGGACTCGGTCGCCGCGGTGTCGGTGGGCATCATCGACGGCGCCCCGATGCTCGACCTCGCGTACGTCGAGGACGTCCGTGCGGAGACCGACATGAACCTCGTCGTCACCGGCCGCGGACTGTTCGTCGAGGTGCAGGGCACCGCTGAGGGTGCGCCGTTCGACAAGCGCGAGCTGGATGCGCTCCTGGAACTCGGGCTCGCGGGCTGCGCGTCCTTGCGGGACGTGCAGGCGCACGCGCTCGCCGCCGGCGACGCCACGGAGGAGTGAGCGTGCCCCGAGTCGTCCTGGCCACCCACAACGCCCACAAGGTCGCCGAGTTCGGTCACATCGTGGCCGCGACGCGCCCCGACCTGGAGGTCATCGCCTACGACGGTCCCGAGCCCGTCGAGGACGGTGTGACCTTCACGGAGAACGCGCTCATCAAGGCCCGCGCCGCCGCGGCCCACACCGGTCTTCCTGCGCTCGCGGACGACTCCGGCATCTGCGTCGACGCCCTCGGAGGCGCGCCCGGGGCTTTCTCGGCGTACTGGGCCGGACACCGCAAGGACGCCGCCGCGAATGTCGAGCTCCTTCTCGATCAGCTGTCGGACATCGCCGATCCCCGCCGCACGGCCCACTTCACCTCGGTCATCGCGCTCGTGACCCCGGAGGGCGCGGAGCATGTCGTCGAGGGCGTGTGGCCCGGCCGCCTGGCGACGACTCCGGCCGGCGTCGGCGGCTTCGGGTACGACCCCGTGTTCATCCCCGACGGTCAGACCGGCGCGGAACGTACCGCCGCCGAGCTCTCGGCCGAGGAGAAGAATGCGCAGTCGCACCGCGCTCGCGCCTTCGTGGCGCTGACTCCGCTCCTGCGCGACCTATAACCGTTCTCATTCCCGTCTAGGCGCTCTCCGCCGCGGGACGCGGGTCTCGGCCGTAGCCTGGACGCATGCACGATCACGCCCACGGGGCCGGTCTTCGGGGAGCGAGCAACCGTCGCCTCTTGACGATCTCACTCGGTCTCACGGGCCTCGTCTTCGTCGTGCAGGTCGTCGGTGCCGTCCTCTCGGGATCGCTGGCGCTCCTGGCCGACTCGGCCCACATGCTCACCGACGCGTCGGGGCTGATCATCGCGCTCGTGGCGAGCGTGGTCGCCGCGCGTCCGGCGAACGATCGGCGCACCTACGGCTACCAGCGCGCCGAGGTGTTCGGCGCGCTGATCAACGCGATCATCCTCCTCGTCCTGGCGACGGCGATCGCTCTCGAAGGCGTCCGGCGTCTCGCGGAGCCTGCCGAAGCCGAGGTGGCGGGCGGACTCATGCTGGTCGTGGCGGTGGTCGGTCTCATCGCCAACGCCGTCGCGATGTGGCTGCTCTCGAGCGCGCAGAAGCGCAGCATCAATGTGCGCGGCGCCTACCTGGAGGTCCTGGGCGACCTGCTGGGCTCGGTCGCCGTCATCGTCGCCGCCGTGGTCATCGTGACGACCGGGTGGCTTCCGGCGGACGCCCTCGCGTCGCTGCTGATCGCCGCGATGATCGTGCCGCGCGCGATCGCGCTGCTGCGCGAGGTCGTGTCGGTGCTCGCGGAGTCCGCGCCGGAGGGCACCCAGGTCGAGGAGATCCGCTCGCACCTCCTCAGCAAGCCGGGTGTCACGGCCGTCCACGACGTTCACGTGTGGCAGCTCACCCGCGGCGCGCCGGTGTTCACCGCACATGTCGTGGTCGAGGCCGCGGTGCTGGCGGACGGGCGCGCGCCGGAGCTCCTCTCGAGTCTTCAGTCCTGCTTGTCGGAGCATTTCGACGTCGAGCACTCGACGTTCCAGTTCGAACCCGACGGGCACGTCGAGCGCCACGCCCACTGAACTCGGACGTCACCGGAGCTCGGACGTCACCGGAACTCGGGCGTCACCTGACCTGGAGGGTCACCGGGAGACGTCGTCCGGCGCGATGTCGGGGCGCAGTCCGCGCCAGCGGGCATGCCGCAGGGTGCCGCCGGGGGTGAACTCGGCGAACTCGACCTCGCCGACCGTCTCCGGCCGCACCCAGAGCGCATCCGACGCGTCGGCGGCAGGCACACCGACGAACGGATTCTCGTCGGTGCGCAGCGGCGTGAGCAGTTCCTCCAGACGGGCGAGCGTGGACTCGCTGAAGCCGGACCCCACCCGCCCGACGTACGACAGCCCCTCGTCGCCCGGGATGCCCAGCAGCAAGGAGCCGATCTGACCGGTCCGCCCGCCCTTGCCCGGGCGGATCCCGCCGATCACGACTTCCTGCGTCTGAGTGAGCTTGACTTTCAGCCATTCCTCGCTGCGTACGCCGCGCCGATAGCGCGAGCGCGGGTCCTTCACGACGATGCCCTCCAGCGCGAGCTCCCGCGCGGTAGCCAGGGCGGCGTCGACGTCGTGGGACACCGGCGGCACCACGATCGTATCCACGGCCTCGGCGGCGACCTGTTCCAGGAGTTCGCGACGCTCGGCGAGCGGAAGCGCCGCGGCGTCGGTGCCGCCGTGCGCGAGCAGATCGAAGAGGAAGTAGGCGACCGGGGTGCGCCCGGCTTCCCGTTGGATCTCGTGCGGCTTGGTGAGGTGCATCCGGTTCTGCAGCCGGGTGAAGTTCGGCCGGCCGGCGCTGTCGAGCGCGACGATCTCGCCATCGACGACGCACGGCTCCGTGCCGAGGTTCGCATCGACGTCGGTGAGCTCGGGGTAGCGGGCCGTGATGTCGGTGCCGCTTCGTGCGCGCAGGCGCAGCCGCCGGCCGTCCCAGGTGCCGATCGCGCGCACGCCGTCCCACTTGTACTCCGCCCACACCTTCCCGCCGCGCGCGCTCCAGCGGCGTGCGGCCGCGGTGGCCTGGCCGGGGGTGGAGAGGGTGGCGAGCATCGGGGTGTCCACAGGCGACGTGGCGGGCTCGGTGGGGCGTGTGCCCGTCGGCCGATGACGTCCGGTGCCGGAGCGCGCGGCGGCCTCCTTCATCCGGTGCAGCAGCCATTGGGACTTCTCGCCGTCGCCGGAGGTGCGGATGAGCGCGAGCCGCACGCGCCCGAGCGGACCTGCGGGAGACCCGGCGAGCGTGAAGATCACCTCGTCCTCCCGCCACTTCTCGAGCTCGTAGGTGCCGGTGTCCCAGATCGTCATCGTGCCCGCGCCGTATTCGCCGCGGGGGATCTCGCCGTGGAAGGTCAGATACTCCAGCGGGTGGGGTTCGGTCATGACGGCGAGGTGATTGGTGTCGGGGGAGTCAGGCACGCCGCGGGGGACCGCCCAGCTCACGAGCACGCCCTCGCGTTCGAGTCGCAGATCGTGATGCAGCCGCGTGGCGTGGTGTTCCTGGATGACGAACCGCGGCGCGTCGTCCGGGCCGAGCGGCCGCGGCGGGGCGGTGGGCATCGGCTCGGGCGTGCGGTCGGCCGCGCGTTTGGCCAGGTACGGCTCGAGAGCGGGAACCGCCCGCTGAGCCAGCGCAGCGAGCGGATCGGCGCCGCCCGCGGCGATTTCCGCCGCTCGGTCCAGGACCTCGTCGAAGCTGAGTTGCCGCAGCCGGGGGGCATCGAGCTCCTCCCAGGTGCGGGGTGCGGCGACCGTCGGCTCGTCTCTGCCGCGCAGCGAGTAGGGCGAGATCGTCGTCTTCGACCCGTTGTTCTGGCTCCAGTCGAGGAACACCTTTCCCGGCCGCGCGCTCTTGCTCATCTGACTGACGACGAGGTCGGGATGATCGGCCTCGAGCGCCCGAGCGAGCTCCTTGGCGAAGGCGGAGATCTCGTCGCTGGAGCGGGATCCCTCCAGCGGCGCGTACAGGTGGATGCCCTTGCTGCCGCTCGTTACGGGGACCGGGTCCATGCCGAGGTCGCGTAGGACGACGCGGCACCAGCGGGCGACCTCGGCGCATTCCGCGAGGCCGACGCCCGGCCCCGGGTCCAGATCGAGCACCACTCGATCCGGCGGCAGGCGGTCGCCGGCGCGATCGAAACGCCACTGGGGCACGTGCAGTTCCAGGCTCGCCACCTGCGCGAGGTAGGCGAGCGCCGCCGTCTCCTCGACGACCGGATAGTCCTTGGCGCCGGAGGAGTGCTCGATCGGGTGCCGCCGGAGCCAGCTCGGTGCGCCCTGCTCGAGCGCCTTCGCGAAGAACGGCGGATGATCGACGCCCTCGGGCCAGCGCTTGCGGGTGACCGGCCGGCCGGCCAGGACCGGCAGAAGGTGCGGCGCGATGCGGACGTAGTAGTCGATCACTTCGCCCTTGGTGGTCCCGGTGGCGGGATAGAGCACCTTGTCGAGATTGCTGACGCGCAGCCGCCGGCCGCCCACCTCGACGGTCTGCGCTGCGGATGCCATGGCGCAAGGCTAATGTGCAACCCCTGGCAGCGGAGGGCGCACGCGGTGTGTACTGGGGGAATGAGATCCATCTGGAAGGGCGCCCTCACGTTCGGCCTCGTGAACGTGCCGGTGAAGGTGTACTCGGCCACCGAGGACCACGACGTGCCGCTGCATCAGGTGCACGCCGCCGACGGCGGCCGCATCCGGTACCAGCGGATCTGCGAGATCGACGGCGAGGTCGTGCCGTTCGCCGACATCGACAAGGCCTACGACGACGGCGAGCGGACGGTGGTGCTGACCAAGGACGACATCGCGTCGCTTCCGGCGGAGCGCAGTCGCGAGATCGACGTCGTCGAGTTCGTGCCGTCCGACCAGATCGATCTGCTGACCCTCGACCGGGCGTACTACCTCGAGCCCGACTCGAAGTCGCCGAAGGCCTACGTGCTGCTGCGCAAGACGCTGGAGCAGACCGACCGGACGGCGATCGTGCGCTTCTCGCTCCGGCAGAAGACGCGGCTGGCGGCGCTGCGCGTGCGCGGCGACGTGCTGGTGCTGCAGACGCTGCTGTGGGCCGATGAGGTGCGTGAGGCGTCGTTTGCGGGACTCGACGAACCGGTGAAGATCTCGGCGAAGGAGCTGGAGCTGTCGGCGTCGCTCGTCGAGAGCTTCTCGAGCGACTTCGACCCGACCGCGTTCACCGACGAGTACCAGCAGGAGCTGCGGACGCTGATCGACGCGAAGCTCGAGAAGGGCGACGCGCTCGACACCACCGAGACCTTCGGTGCGTCGGAGGAGGCGGAGTCCGGCGGCGAGGTCATCGATCTCATGGCGGCCCTGCGCGCCAGCGTCGAACGCAGCCGCGCCGCGCGCGGCGAGAGCAGTGATGCGCCGGCGTCGAAGGAGAAGAAGTCCGCCAAGAGCACGGGCGCCACGAAGAAGGAGTCGCCCGGAGCCGACAAGAAGCCGGCGAAGAAGGCCAGCAAGGCGTCCTGAGCGCGCGACCCGTGCGGGCCGCAGCGTCGCGTCAGGCGCGCGTCAGGCTCGGGTCAGGCTCGGGTCAGGCTCGGGTCAGGCTCGGGTCAGGCACGGGGCGGCTCGTTGTCGCCGTGTCCGCCGAGGTCGGGCTCACGTTCGAAGACCTCGGGGTCGAGGACGAGCTCCTCCGCCTCGGCCGCGTCGACGACGACGTCGCCGCCGGCCGCTGCTTCCTTGCGCACCTTGCGGCGCTCGCTGAAGTAGTGCCAGAGCGTGAACAGCGCCGTGCCGCCGACGGCCACGAGCAGGATGACGTCGATGTACTCGGTGACCAGGTCCGCGACCCACGGGATGTAGCCGACGAGGAAGCCGACCATGGTGAGGCCGAAGCCCCAGATCATGGCGCCGATGAAGTTGTAGAGGCTGTACCGCTTCCACGGCATGTGGCCGACGCCGGCGGCGACCGGGGCGAACGTGCGGACGATCGGCACGAAGCGCGCGAGGATGACGGTGAGCCCGCCGTAACGCTCGAAGAACATGTTCGTGCGCTCGACGTTCTTCTTGCTGAACAGGCCTGATTCCTTGCGCTCGAACACCGCCGGCCCGCCCTTGTGGCCGATGAAGTACCCGACCTCACCGCCGAGGAAGGCGGCCAGGGCGATGAGGAGCGAGACGATCCAGATGTTGACGCCGAAGATCTCGTTCGTGTGGGTCAGGAGGCCCGAGATGATCAGCAGGGTGTCGCCGGGCAGCAGGAAGCCGACGAGCAGCCCGGTCTCGGCGAACACGATGAAGCAGACCACGAGCAGGGCCCAGGGCCCGGCCGCCTCGATGATCGTGGTCGGGTCGAGCCAGGGGATGAGGGCGATGGAGTGCACAGGGGTCCCGTCGGTCGTGCGTCGGTCGGCGGCCTATTCCGCGGTGCTGTGAAGGAACGCGCAGGTCTCAGGACCGTCGGCCGTGCGGAAGGTGGGACTTGAACCCACACGCCTTTCGGCACAGGAACCTAAATCCTGCGTGTCTGCCATTCCACCACTCCCGCAGGATGCTCAGTCTACCGACGGGCACCGCTCACGCGTGACGTCCCGGGCCTGCGAATCCGCCGGGGATGACGGCGTGCGCGGGGCCTCGCGATCACTGCAGGCGGGGATCGTGGGTCGGGTCCGGGTACTGGCTCGGACATCCCTCGGTCTTCGCCGCGGGACGGTGTTCGTAATGCCAGGGTTCGTTGGCGTAGATCTGGCAGAGGCCGTAGTCCGCTCCGCGCTGCGCGAGCCAGTCCAGGGCGTCCCACGGTCCGAGGTCGATCGCCTCGCCGGTGACGTGCGCGGAGGTCTCCGGGGTGGCGACCCAGCGAGCGGCCTCCTCTCGCGAGCCGTAGCGGGTCACGGCGTCATCCAGCAGCCGCTCCTGGAGCCGGGCGGAGCGCCACCCGCTGTTCACGACGAACCGGACGCCGTCGTCGGCGGCCTCCCGCGCGGCGGCACGGACCGCGGCAAGCAGATCGGCATCGAGGCCCGATACCGCCGGCACCTCATCGAACACCGAGACCCGCGAGCCCACCACGCCGTCGGCGGCGGACGGCGCAGCGTCCAGGGCGCTGGCGACGACCGCGGTCGGATCGCCGCCCGAAGCGGCGCTCGCGAGCATCCGCGCTGCGGCCCCGTGCGTGAGGGCGGCGATCACGGCGACGAGGAGCGCGGCCGTTGCGAGAGCGAAGACCCTTCGGGCGCGGCGGGACGGGGAGGTGCGGGTGGGGGCGTGCATGGCTTCAGCCAACGCGTGCGCCTGTTGCTGCGGCGTATGCGATTCTCGATACGCGCGCGATATGCCCGCGTGCGTAGCATCGGCGTATGCGTGTGCTGATCGTCGAGGACGAGCCGTATCTGGCGGAGGCCGTCCGGGACGGGCTCCGTCTCGAAGCGATCGCAGCTGACATCGCCGGCGACGGCGACACGGCGATCGAGATGCTCGGCGTGAACGGCTATGACCTCGCCGTGCTCGACCGCGACATCCCGGGCCCGTCGGGCGACGAGGTGGCCCGGTGGATCGTGGCATCCGGCAGCGGCATGCCGATCCTCATGCTGACGGCGGCCGATCGCCTCGACGACAAGGCGTCGGGTTTCGAGCTCGGCGCGGACGACTACCTGACCAAGCCGTTCGAGCTGCGCGAGCTCGTGCTGCGTCTGCGCGCCCTGGACCGTCGGCGCGCCCTCGCGCGACCCCCGGTGCGCGAGATCGCCGGGCTGAGGGTCGATCCGTTCCGCCGGGAGGTCTACCGCGACGGCCGCTACATCGCGCTCACCCGCAAGCAGTTCGCCGTGCTGGAGGTGCTCGTCGAGGCCGGCGGGGGAGTCGTGAGCGCGGAAGAGCTCTTGGAGCGCGCGTGGGACGAGAACGCGGACCCCTTCACCAACGCCGTCCGCATCACGGTGTCCGCGCTTCGGAAGCGGCTGGGATCGCCGGGGCTGATCACCACGGTCGCGGGAGTCGGCTACCGCATCGACGCGACCGTATGAGCGCGCGGCTGCGGCTGACCCTCAGCTACGCGGGGTTCCTCCTGATCGCGGGAGCGCTGCTGCTGACGGTCGTCTGGCTGTTCCTCCTCCGCTACGTCCCCGACGGGCCGATCGATGCGTCGGCGGGATTCGTCCCGAACCGCTCCGACCTCACTCGCGCCTTCGCCCCGGCGGCGACGGCGGCCCTCGCGTTCCTCCTGCTGCTCGGGCTCGTGGGCGGATGGTTCCTGGCGGGCCGCATGCTCGCCCCACTCGCGCGGCTGGCCTCCGCCGCGCGCCTGGCGGGGGAGGGCTCGCTGTCGCACCGCGTCTCGCTCTCCGGCCGCCACGACGAATTCGGTGAGCTGGCCGGAGCCTTCGACCAGATGCTGTCCCGCCTGGAGGAGCATGTCGGGCGTCAGCAGCGCTTCGCCGCGAATGCGTCGCATGAGCTGCGCACGCCGCTCGCGATCACCCAGACGCTCCTGGAGGTGGCGCAGAAGGATCCGGAGCGCGATGTGGACGCGCTCCTGGAGCGACTGCGTCAGGTGAATGGTCGGGCGATCCAGCTCGCCGACGCGCTGCTCCTGCTGAGCCAGTCGGGGCCGGACGGGGTCGGAACGGACCGCATCGATCTCGCGCTCGTCGCGGAGGACGCGGTGGAGGATCTGTTGCCGCTCGCGGAGCGCCGCGGCGTCGCCATCGAGATCACCGGCGTCGCGGCATCCGCGCGGGGGTCATCGGCGCTCGTGCGCCAGCTGACGGTCAACCTGCTCCACAACGCCATCGTCCACAACCTCGAGACCGGTGGCGTCGTGCGGGTCACGACCGCGGTCCTGGACGACGAGGCGCTCCTGCGCATCGAGAACACCGGCCCGGTACTGACCGGTCTCGAGCTCGCGACGCTGACCGAGCCATTCCAGCGAGGACGGGGCCGCGTGCGTTCCGCCGATCATGCCGGCACCGGTCTGGGTCTCGCGATCGTGCAGCACGTCGTCGAGGCCCATCGCGGCTGGTTCCGCCTGTCCGCCAGAGCGGGCGGGGGTGCGGTGGTCGACGTGCGGCTGCCGGGTGAGTGAGAAGGTCAGCGCTGCGCAGCCGTCGAGCCCGTCGAGGGGATGACCTCGGCGCGGGCCCGATCGCGACGCGGTGAGCCTCCGATGACCCAGTAGGCGACGCCGACGAACAGGCCGCCGCCGACGAGGTTCCCGAGCCCGACCCATAGGACGTTGGCGGCGAACAGCGGCCACGTGGCATCTGCGTAGCCGCCGAAGAGGCCGATGCCGTAGGTCGTCATGTTCGCGACGACGTGCTCGAAGCCCGAGCTGATGAAGGCCAGGATCGCCGCGAAGATGAGGAGGATCTTGGCGACGTCCGATGCGACGCGCGACGCCATCCAGATCGCGAGGCAGACGAGCAGGTTGCAGAGGATGCCGCGGACGAACAGCTCGAGGGGAGCCTCGTGGGCTTTCGCGGTCAGCATGTCCTGGAGCATGGCGCCCGCGGGCGCGTTGCTGTGCAGCACACCCGAGGCGACGATGAGCGCGGCGAAGAGCAGGGCGCCGACGAGGTTCGCCGCAACGGTCGCGAGGAGCGTGCCGACGGCGGGCCAGGGTCGGATCGCGCGCATGAGCGCGCCCTGGGGGAGCACCATCATCGCCGAGGTGGCCAGGTCGCCGCCGGCGAAGACGACGAGGGTCAGCGCGACGCCGAAGACGAGTCCGCTGACGAGCTTGCCGAGTCCGGTGCCCGCCTCGATGAGCGGGCCGGCAGTGGCGACCATGAGCACGACGCCGATGCCGATGTAGGCGCCCGCGAGCATGCCCGACACGAGGAAGCGGCCGGGGGAGCGCACCGCCTCGGTCTTGTGGATCGCCGCATCGGCCTGCACTTCGAGTGCCTCGGGGATGCTGAGCATCGCACCCGCTCCTTCCGCGGAACGACGTCCGCCGAGGCGAATCTAGCGGGATGGCGGGCTTCCGGGCTCGTATTCGGGCTGTGGAAAACTCCGGCGGGGCGTGGGCGGAGACGGGCAGGATGCCAGGCAGGACCTTGCCCGTGTATGCCGCTGCCACCGTGGCGGTCACCAGGTCGGCGATCGACTTCGAGCCGAGGGGCGGCGCCACAACGACTACGCACTCGCGAGGAGACTCAAGCTCGTCTAGGGCGAAGCGGCGTTCGCCCGTGACGTGCTGGCCGTTGTCGACGGCTACGGGCCGCTGCGGGCGCTGCTCGATGACCCGATGGTCGAGGAGGTCTGGATCAACGCACCCGACCGCGTGCACTGCGAGTTGTCTCGGGGCACCCGCCCTGGTCTAGCCGTGGCAGCGATCGGGGATGAAGGCAGGCACCAGGCCCAGAGCCCCTCGCGTCATCTCCAGCGAGTTCCTCAACTCGGCACGGCGGCAGCGGGGAAGCCCGCCGACGGTGTGCTGAGCGCCGATCGCGCAACCAGTTGAGCACCCCACGAGCATCGGTGGCATCGGTAATCGTCGAACGATGAAGGACATCGGCGTCGCTGTACTCGAAGGTCTGCCGGATGCCGACCTTGTCGGTCGCGAAGGTCCGGCATCGCGTCAGCCGAGTTATCCACAGGGGCGAATGCGAACAACTAGCAGCCCGCTACTCTCAACGACATGAGCATCAAAGAGATGGTGCAAAAGAGTACACGACCGCTAGTGCTGACGAGTGTCCTTGCGGCTACCGTTCTCACTGGGCCGCCGGTTTTGGCGTTGGAGCAGGACCTAGTGACGGCGCCAGAGACCGCCAGCGCCCTGGAGGATACGGATGCCGGGCTTCTGCTCACCCCGTCCAGCGACGCTGGGCTGGGGCGGGTCGAGCTGTCGAGGTCCGCCATCGTCGAAGTGCCCCACACACCCTCAGCGGGGGTCACCCTCGAGTTTCGGGGGCTAGAGATGGCAGTAGGACTCCCCGGGGCGAGGGAGAGCGGGAGAGGTGTTGAGCTTCGCGACGGAGCTGTGGCATTCCCGGGCGAGACGTTTAGCAACGCCGTGATTGCTTCCGACGACGGGGTGCAGTTCCTGACAACGCTGAGCGGCCCTGCCTCACCCACGCGATTCGAGTACGAACTGGATCTCCCGAACGGCACCAAGCTCGAAGATTTGGGAGGTGGCCTGGCCGCGGTTGTTGATGCCGAGGGCCTGCCGCTCCTTCAGATTCGACCTGCGTGGGCGCGGGACGCCGAGGGTGCAAATGTTGCGACGCACTACTCCGTCGAGGGCCAGACACTCGTGCAGCATGTCTTCCATCGCCAGCGGGGTGTGACCTATCCCGTGGTAGCGGACCCAAAGTTCGAATGGTGGGGTGTGCTTCCGACCGTGAAGCTGAATAGGAGCGACACCTACAAGATGCGTTATGGTTCCACGCCCGCGAAGCTGTCGTTGTGCGTGGCTCTCGGTGGAGTCGCTGGAGTCGCGCTCGCAGTCCCGTGTGCGGTGAGCATTGCTGTCCTGAGCGCGAAGGCCGGGACTGTGTACGCGAGGGGGAAGTGCTTGCGTGTCATTATCGGCCCTGGTGTCCTCGGCGGCGCTGAGTACAAAGACAGTTACTGCAAGTAGGGATCAGATGAGAAGAATGCTCAGCCTTCAGGCGTCACGTGCCCTGTTCAGTAGCTTCCCGCGCGTCATCGTCGTGGTTGCGACGCTTGCGGCCTACTACTTCGCGGCGCAGTGGTCGGAGCCGTTTGTTTCGTGGTGGGTGGTCGCCCTCGTCGGATTGATGCTGCTCGCCGGTCTTCAGTTATTGGGTTCGCTCTGGCTGGAACGCGATGTGCTGCGAGCGGCACGGGACGATCCAGAGGAGTAGCCCTCGATCTTCTGCGCCGGGGCGAACCGGGGCATCCGTCGACGTCCGCCACGAACCGAGTAAGGCGGCCGGGTCCGACTGCGGAGCGGTGTCGGCACTGAGGGCCAGCAGGATGCTGCTCGACAAGCCGTTGCCGACACCCAGCACCGCGGCGAACAGCGCGAACCACATCGCCGCCTGATCACCGTCGTGCGTGAACGACAGGGCGATGAAACCCAGCCCCATGAGGAGCATCGCGGGAAGCGCTGCCCAGAGCAGGCCGGACCGGTCCTTCACCTGGCCGCCCGCATCGACGAGCGGGCCTCCGGGCCCGTACTCGGGCTGTGGAAAACTCCGGCGGGGCGTGGGCGGAGACGGGCAGGATGCCAGGCATGCCCCTTTCGCTCGATGCCGTCGATGCTGTCACGCGGACGGTGGCCGAGAGGGTGCGGGACCGGTTGCGTGCCGAGCAGACGGATCCGTCGAGGCATCCCGAGCGGGCGGCGCAGATCGCGGCAGCGGAGGTTCGCACTCACAACGACTATGCCCTCGCGCGCGGCGCGGCCCTCGTGGAGGACGAGAGAACCCTCGTGCGCGACGTGCTCGCAAGCGTGTCGGGGTACGGGCCGCTCCAGGCGCTCCTCGATGACCCGACGGTTGAGGAGATCTGGATCAATGCTCCCGACCGGGTCTTCTGCGCGCGGGATGGCCGCACCGAGCACGTCGCTGTCGCCTTGACCGACACCGCGGTCCGTGACCTCGTCGAGCGGATGCTGCATGCGACCGGACGCCGCGTCGACCTGTCGCAGCCGTTCGTCGATGCATCACTGCCCGACGGCTCGCGGCTCCACGTCGTCATCCCGGACATCACGCGGAACCACTGGGCCGTCAACATCCGCAAATTCGTCCCGCACCGTCGCACGCTCCGAGATCTGGTCGACGGCGGCGCGCTTCCCGGAGCGGTCGCCGACCTGCTGGCCGCGGCGATGAGTGAAGGCCGCAGTGTGCTCGTCTCGGGCGCGACGCACGCAGGCAAGACCACGTTGCTCGCGGCGCTCATCGGAGCATGCCCACCCCACCAGCGCATCGTGACCGTCGAGGAGACTTTCGAGCTCGCCGTGCGTGCTGCGGACGTGGTCGCCCTACAGGGGCGTCAGCCGAGCCTCGAGGGGACGGGCGAGGTGACTCTCCGCCGACTCGTCAAAGAGGCACTCCGCATGCGGCCGGATCGGCTGGTCATCGGCGAGGTGCGCGATGCCGAGGCGCTCGACCTGCTGCTGGCTCTCAACACCGGCGTGCCGGGCGCGGCGACGATCCACGCCAGCTCCGCATCGGAAGCCCTACGGAAGCTGGCTGCGCTGCCGCTCCTGGCCGGTCGCAACATCACGTCGGACTTCGTCCTTCCTGCCATCGCCGCTGCGGTGGATCTCGTCGTGCATTGCGATCGGCTCACCGACGGTCGCCGCGTGGTCGCGGAGATCGCCGAGGTGACCGGTGAGCTGGCCGCCGGCAGCGTCTCGACCCGCACTCTCTATCGACGGGGATCGCTGTGATCGTCGTGCTCGGAGGCGTCCTCGCGGCCGGCATTCTGCTCGCGCTGGCGCCCTGGCTCTGGCCCGTCCGGGATGAGAGTGAGACGGAGCCCGTCGACGGGAGCATCCGACGTCTCCTCGACGCAGCGGGATTCGCCCACGCGCCGTCCGGTCGACTGCCGGCGGTGGCGATCGCGACGGGCGCGATTGCCGCCGCGATCGGCTGGCTGGGCACCGGTGTGGTCGTGTTGGCTGCCCTCGCCGGCGCCGCCGGAGCAATGTCGCCCATCGCCTGGCTGCGCGCCCGAGCCCGACGGCTCCGCCGATCCCGACGAGTGCTGTGGCCGGACGTGTGCGAGCTGCTCGTCGCCTCGGTGCGAGCGGGGATGCCGCTTCCCGAAGCAGTTGCCGCGCTTGCCGCTTCGGGCCCACCGGCCCTGCGGCCCGCTTTCGCGCAGTTCGCCGCCGATCTGTCGGCATCCGGACACTTCGACTCCGCGGCGCTGCGCGCCAAAGCATCCATCGGCGACCCGGTCGGAGATCGGATCATCGAGACGCTCCGGATGGCACGGCAGGTTGGCGGCACCGAGCTCACCGCTGTCTTGCGCTCGTTGGCCGCCTCCGTCCGGGCCGACGCGGCGCTTCGCGGTGAGGTCGAGGCCCGTCAGTCGTGGATACGCGGAGCAGCCGTGCTCGGAGTCGTTGCGCCGTGGGTCGTCCTGGCGCTGCTCGCGACGCGGCCCGAGGGTGCGCGTGCCTACGCGTCAGCGGAGGGCGTCATTCTCGTGCTCGCGGGGGCGGGGATTTCCTTCGTCGCCTACCGCCTGATGATGAGGCTGGGACGGCTTCCCGAGCCTCAGAGGTGGTTCGGGTGAGCGGTCTGAGCGAACTGGCGCTGGCGATCATTCTCGGCGGAGCGCTCGGTGCGGGCGTACTTTCGGTGGCCTCGCGCGTCCCGCGTTGGGGGGCGATGTCGCTGACGCACCGGATCGCGCCCTACGTGCGCGACATCGGTGACCCTCGCGGCCTGACCCCGGTCGCCTCGCTGCCGCCGTCTGCGGGCGTCAGCGCGCGGATCACCGCGCTGCTCGGGCGGGGCACGGAAAGTCTCGAAAGCCGTCTCGCTCAAGCCGGCTCGCCGCTGGCCCCGGTCTCCTTCCGGGCGCGCCAGCTGAGCTGGACCCTGGCGGGCGTCGTGGGCGGCGCGGCGATCGCCGTCGTGGCGGCCGTGATGAACGGCGGTGGGGCCGGGGTTGCGATCCTCGCCCCGCTCCTGGGTGTGGGGGCCGCCGTCGGGTACGACGCCCGCCTTGGGCGGGCGGCGACGCGGCGGAAGACGCGCATCGAGGAGGAACTCCCGACGGTTCTCGAGTTCCTGTCGCTGTGCCTGTCGGCTGGCGAGGGCCTTCGCGACGCGCTTCGCAGAGTGGGCGAGGTCGGAACCGGTGAGCTCACGCGGGAACTGCGCCGTGCGGTCCTCGATAGCGGGACCGGCTCGAGCCTCGCGGATGCGCTGCGCGCTGTGGCCCGGCGCCTCGATGTCGCGGCGCTCACACGTGCCGTCGATCACCTCGTGGCCGCGATCGATCGGGGCGCGCCGCTGGCCCAAGTGCTCCAGGATCAGGCGGTCGATGCGCGCGATGAGGCGAAGCGCGCGCTGATCGAGCTCGCGGGCAAGAAGGAGATCGCCATGCTGCTGCCTCTGGTGTTCTTGCTCCTTCCGCTGTCGGTCCTGTTCGCGGTGTTCCCCGGGATCGTCATGCTGCGACTCGGGGTGAGTTGACCGTGGTAAACGGCCCGCGCCGTGGGGGATGAGTTGTCAGAAACAGAAGGGGAGAACGTGCACGTAGTGAATGTCGTACGGAAGTGTCGGAACGCAGCTCGGAGACTTCGGGAGGATGAGCGCGGCGACGTGCCTGGCTGGGTGCTCGTCACCCTCATGACAGCGGGGCTGGTGGTGGCGATCTGGGCGCTGGCGGGCCCGGCGCTCGCACAGCTGTTCGAGCAGGCGATCAGTCGGGTGTCGGGGTTCTGACCTGCCCGTGCGCACCCTGCTGAGCGATGATCGTGGGTCGAGTGCCGTCGAGTTCCTCCTTGTGAGCATCGTGCTGACGGCGTTGACGCTCGGTGTGCTGCAGTTCGCCGTGGCCGTCTATCTGCACAACCTGACCCACGACGCGGCGGTCGAAGGTGCCTACTTCGCTGCTCTCGCCGATGTCGACGTATCCGAGGGCGCTGTGCGCACCCGGGCGATCCTCGATCGGACCGTCGGTGGAGGCTTCGTGGGTTCTGCGACGGCACGCCTGATCGGCCAGGGGGAGACCGCGATGGTCGAGATCCGGGTGACCACCCATCTGCCGCTGGTCGGCTTCTTCGGAATACCGGAGGCATGGGAGGTGACCGCCCGTGCACCGCGCGAAAGCCTGGAGTGACGACGGCGGATCCGCCGCGGTCGAGTTCCTCCTCGTCGGGCTCGTCCTCCTCGTGCCTCTCGTCTATCTGGTCGTCGCTCTCGGACAGATCCAGAGCGGGGCGATGGCGGCAGACGGCGCAGCCCGGCATCTCGCCCGCGCCATCGCGACGGCCGATGACGGTGACGACGCGAATGAACGCGTCCGCGACGTCCTCGAAAGCGTCGTTGCGGAGTACGGGGTGGACGATTCCGACGTCGACGTGACCGTGCAGTGCGAGCCGGTGGCCCCGTGCCCGACGGCGGGGGCGATCGTCCGGGTCACCGTGAGGGTCGATGTGGCGCTCCCGCTGATCCCACCCGTCCTCGGCCTCGACGATCGCGCGCGAGTGACCGTGGAGGCCACCGGCGGGCAGAGGGTGTCGCGCGGATGGGGCGGGCAGTGACCGCGCGATCAGCGAAGCCACCGGCGGCGGGGCGCCCGATGGCCGGGCGGAGCGATGACAGCGGCACCGCCTTGCTGCTGACCATCGGCTTCGCGCTGATGGCGCTCGCGCTCATCCTCGTGTGTGCGGACGCGACGAGTCTCTACCTCGCCCACAAACGTGCGGATGCCGCCGCTGACGCGGCCGCGCTGGCCGGAGCGGACGGCTTCGCGCTCGAAGTGGTCAACGGATTCGCGATCGCTCGACTGACCGACGCCGAGGTGCAACGCCAGGCGGCGACGCTGCTCGATGAGCTCGGAGAAGCGGAGTTGGTCTCCGCCTCCACGCCCGACGGTACCTCCGCTCGCGTGACGGTGCGGCTGCGATGGCGACCGCCGGTGCTGAGCCTGTTCGTGCCCGATGGCGTCACGATCGACGCGACCGCCACCACACGCACCGCTCTCGGCTGACGGCCGACATCGGGTCACCGCCGCGGCACGAACCGCGGCACCCAACGCGCGAACGCGGCCGCCCCGAGCAGACATGAGCGAGGGGCGGCGCCGGCATCGACCAGGCTACGTAGCAGCAACGAACCACTTGCTACTCATTGAGGATCTACCTGATCAACCTCCAGACCGGGAAGACTGCCACCAGTACGATCATCCGCACGGTCACTGGCAACCGCAGCAATAACGTGGTCACCGTTCTCCCTCAAGCGGATACTGCACCGGGACGGAGTAGCGGGGGAAGGAGTCAAGCGGTGAGTTATCAGAGTCGGCTTCTTGCGGTGATGAGAGAGGCCTTCATCGTCGAAGGCACCCCTCCTGGACCATTCATCCTGCGAGAAATCGACGGTTCTGGAAGATCAGTAAGTCTCACAGCGCAGGAAGACGATGTCCGAGCCCGCGTAATGGCACTCGCCCCGGATGGATTGGCTGCGTTGGGTACCGTTGCCGGCGACGATAGCGGTGAGTCTGCGGGTCTTGGTCTGCTTGCTGTTCACATCGAGGAACTTGTTGCCTCGGACTCTTGTGTGACGGGTGTCGTTGTGAGTGCTGCAGGTCTTCGACCTGGAGCGTAGGCGACTCACGAGTCACAAGCAACGCCAGGCGGCGGCACTGCTCGATGAGCTCGGAGAAGCGGAGTTGGTCTCCGCCTCCACGCCCGACGGCACCTCCGCTCGCGTGACGGTGCGGCTGCGATGGCGACCGCCGGTGCTGAGCCTGTTCGTGCCCGACGGCGTAACGATCGACGCGACCGCCACCACACGCACCGCCCTCGGCTGACGGCCGACATCGGGTCACCGCCGCGGCACGAACCGCGGCACCCAGCGGGCGAACGCAGCGGCACCGAGCAGCCCGACCGCTCCCATGAGCCCCGTCGCGATCGACAGCGAGAAAGCCGCCGCGACGGCCGACACCAGCAGCGGGGCGACGGCCCCGCCGGCATCGGTCAGCGTCCGCCACGAACCGAGGAAGGCGGCGGGGTCGGACTGCGGAGCGGCGTCGGCACCGAGGGTCAGCAGGATGCCGCTCGACAAGCCGTTCCCCACTCCCAGCACCGCGGCGAACAGCGCGAACCACATCGCCGCCTGATCGCCGTCGTGCGTGAACGACAGGGCGATGAAACCCAGCCCCATGAGGAGCATCGCGGGAAGCGCTGCCCACAGCCGGCCGAACCGGTCCATCACCTGGCCGCTCGCGTAGAACAGAGCGAAGTCGATGGCGCCCGACACGCCGACGACGAGGGCGATGGTCTGAGCGTCGAGTCCGATCGACACGCCCCACAGCGGCAGTACCACCTGACGCGCCGAGCGCACGGCCGACAGCGACGCCGCCGCGACACCCAGGCGCGCGAGCACCCCGCGGTGCAGCCACATCGTGCGGATGACGCCCGTGCCCGGTTCGCGCCGGGTGGGCACCGCACCGGTGACCGCTTCGCCGGTGTCCTCCACGTCGTCCTCGGCGCCGACGACTCTTCCGGCGCGCCGCGATGCGGTCGTCGCCTCCACCTCGGGATCGGGGCCCAGAAGAACGAGCAGCACCGCGGCGACCAGGCACACCCCGAAGAACCAGATCGTCGCGTGCGGGTCTCCGAACAGTCCGATGAGGGCGGCGGCGACGAACGGACCGACGAACATCCCCAGGCGGAACGTGCCGCCCAGGAGCGACAGCGACCGTGCCCGGAAGGCGAGGGGCACGCGCGTCGTCATGAACGAATGCCGCGCGAGCCCGAAGGCGGCGGCGCTCACCCCGATGACGAAGACCGAGGCCGCGAGCACGCCCAGGCTCGGCGCCCACACGAGTCCGACGGTGCCGGCGAGGGCCACCGCGCCGCCGATCGCCATCGTGAGCCGCTCGCCGATCCGAGCGACCGCCCACCCGGCCGGGAGGTTGCCGCAGAGCTGCCCCACGACGAGTGCAGCCGCCACGAGTGCGGCGGTCGGCACGTCGGCGCCGAGGGCGGAGGCGAGCACGGGCAGGAGGGGGATGACAGCGCCCTCGCCGAGGGCGAACAGGACCGTCGGTCCGTAGATCATCGGGGCGAGCCGCCACATGATCGACCCGATGGGCTCCTCGCGGGGTGCGGGGGAGGCGTCGGGGGTCACCCTTCCACGTTAGTCTGGGGGTGCCATGCTCGAACTCGATCTGTCCGCCGACATCCAGGCCCTCCGCTCCACCTTCGCCGACATCCAGGCGGTGGTCGACGTCGACGGCCTCCGCCGCGAGATCGAGCGACTCTCCGAAGAGGCCGGCGCCCCCGACCTGTGGGACGACCCCGAAAAGGCGCAGAAGGTGACGAGCGCGCTCAGCCACCGCCAGTCGGAACTCAAGCGCGTCAACGACATCGGCCAGCGCCTCGACGACCTCGAAGTGCTCATCGAGCTCGCCAACGAGATGGAGGACGAGGACTCGGCCGCCGAAGCGCGCACCGAGCTCGCCAGCCTCCAGGACGCCATCGGGCAGCTCGAAGTGCAGACCCTGCTCGACGGCGAGTACGACGCGCGCTCCGCCGTCGTGACGATCCGCTCCGGTGCCGGCGGCGACGACGCCACCGACTTCGCCGACATGCTGCTGCGCATGTACCTGCGGTGGGCCGAACGTCACAAGTACCCCGTGAAGGTCATGGACACGTCCTACGCCGAGGGCGCGGGCATCAAGTCGGCCACGTTCGAGGTCGACGCGCCCTACGCCTACGGCACGCTGTCGGTCGAGGCCGGCACACACCGCCTGGCGCGCATCAGCCCGTTCGGCTCGGCCGACAAGCGCCAGACCAGCTTCGCCGCCGTCGAGGTCATCCCCGTGATGGAGGAGGCCCAGGAGGTGGAGGTCCCCGAAGGCGACATCCGCGTCGACGTCTTCCGCTCCTCCGGCCCCGGCGGCCAGTCGGTCAACACGACCGACTCCGCGGTCCGCATCACGCACATCCCCACGGGGATCGTCGTGTCGATGCAGAACGAGAAGAGCCAGATCCAGAACCGCGCCGCCGCCATGCGGGTGCTCCAGACGCGCCTCATGCTCCTGCAGAAGGAAGAGGAAGCGGCGAAGAAGAAGGAGCTGGCCGGTGTCATCACCGCCAGCTGGGGCGACCAGATGCGCTCGTACTTCCTCTACGGCCAGCAGCTCGTCAAGGACCTCCGCACCGGCTACGAGGTCGGCAACCCGGCCTCGGTCTTCGACGGCGACCTCGACGGCCTCATCGCGGCCGGCATCCGCTGGCGCAAGCGCAAAGACGACGACTGAGTCCCGCTCCGGAGCTCTTCGGGAACTTTTTCCGACAGCTGCATCCGTCTCCGCGTATTCCCGCGAATACACCCATGACGGCGCGATACGCGCGCCGCACGGAAGGAGAATGACATGCGATCCAGGATCTTGGTCGGCCTCGCCATCGCGGGGCTCGCGGCGGTCACCGTCGCGGGACCGGCGAACGCCGCGACCTCTGAAGACGCCACCCTGTCGGTGCTGCACGGCATCCCCGACACCCCCGTCGACGTCTATGTCAACGGGGATCTCACTCTCGACGACTTCCAGCCCGGGGACCTCGCGGGGCCCCTCGAGCTTCCGGCCGGCGACTACGACGTCGCCCTGACGGCCACGGACGCCGCCGACGACTCCGACCCGGTGCTGGGACCGGTGAGCCTCACCCTCGAGGCCGGCATGTCGTACACGGCTGTCGCGCACCTCACCGAGACGGGCGACCCCACCGCGTCTCTGTTCACGAACGACACGTCGGAGACCGCAGCCGGTGAGGGACGCCTGACCGTCCGTCACGTCGCGGCTGCTCCCGCCGTCGACATCCTCGCCGGTGGCGACGCCGTGGTGGAGGGACTCGAGAACCCGGACGAGGCCACGCTCGACCTCGCTGCCGGCACCGTGTCGGCCGCGGTCGCGCTGGCGGGCACCACCGACCCGGTGCTCGGACCGACAGACGTGGAGATCGCCGACGGCACGCTGACCATCGTGTACGCGTGGGGCAGCGCCGAGGACGAGAACCTCGCCCTCGCCGTGCAGACCGTCGAGGGCCTGCACTCCGACCCTGACGGCGTGAACACCGGTTCGGCCGGTCTGGCCGCAGAAGACCGCGGTTCCTGGGCCCCGATCGGTGTGGTGGCCGGCGGCCTCCTGCTCCTCGGCCTCGCCTCGGTGCTCGTCGTCCGTCGCGTCTCGGCGCAGCGCTCCTGATGGTGCGGCGCGGCACTTCCGTGACGGTCGCCGTGTGCGCCGTCGTGACCGCGTCGCTGCTGTCCGCGTGCTCCCCCTCGGCTCCCGGTGACGGGACCGCCGAGGGGGAGCGCGTCACGCCCGCCGTCACTGCCACGGCAGCGCCGGCGCCCACGGCCGTCGTCGATGTTCCCGTGACGAAAGCGACGCCTCCGCCGGTGACGGAGCCAGACCCGGAGCCGGTGCGACTCGCGATTCCCGCGATCGACGCGACCCTCCCGGTGAACCCTGTCGGGGTGCAGCGGGACGGGTCGATGGAGATTCCGGAGAACCCCGCCGTGGCGGGCTGGTACCGATACGGCCCGGTCCCGGGAGCGGCGGAGGGCTCAGCGGTGGTGGCGGCGCACGTGGACTCGCGCGTGCTCGGCATCGGCCCGCTGGCGCGGCTTCGCGAGCTCGACCGCGGCGACGAGATCACGGTGCGTGACGCGGAGGGCGTCACATCGACGTTCGTCGTGGACACGGTCGACTACATCCCGCGCGCGAAGCTCCCCGTCGACGAGTTCTTCGCGCGGACGGGGAGACCGGCCCTCGTCATCATCACGTGCGGCGGGTCGTTCGACGAGGCCACGAGGTCGTACAGTGACAATGTGGTCGCGGTCGCCCACCCGGCGGGGTGAGTCCGATGACCATGGTGATCCCTGGGGTCAGAGAGGAGTGCGTCATCGACGACGCGGAGGAGAGGCACCTCGATCTGGCGTTCGCGCAGGCGGACGAAGCGGTGCTCAAGGCGGTGTACGACCGATGGTCGCGCCTGGTGTACACGATCGCGCTGCGTTCCCTGGGCGACGTGAGCGAGGCCGAGGACGTCACCCAGTGGACCTTCGTGTCGGCGTGGCGCTCCCGGGCGGGCTTCGATCCGACGAAGGCGTCGCTGGCGACGTGGCTGGTCGCCATCGCCCGGCGGCGCATCGCTGACGCTCACCGGACCCGCGCCAAGGAGCACCGTGTCATCGACGCCCTCAAGGGCAGTGTCGAGCCCGCGGTCCAAGAAGCCGTCGACCCCACCGAGGCGGTCATGGTCGCCCACGAGATCGACAGATTGGAGCCGGACGCACAGGTCGTCATCCGGCTCGCCTTCTACGATGACCTGACGCACACGCAGATCGCCGAGAGGCTCGGGATGCCCCTCGGTACCGTGAAGAGTCACCTGAGACGAAGCCTTCAGCGCATGAGAACGAGATTGGAGGGCACCCATGTCGCACACTGACCCCGACGACCTGGCCATGGTCGCCCTCGGCGAGCTCACCCTGGACCCCGCGCAGGCAGAGCACCTGCAGGAGTGCAGCGCCTGCCGCGACGAACTCGCCGCGCTCGAGCGCACCGTCCAGACGGCACGGCGTGCACCGGTGTCAGAACTCGTGACCCCGGCGCCGCGGGTGTGGGACGCCATCGCGTCCGAGATCCGCAGCGACAGCCCGCAGGATTCCCCGTCGGCACCTGCTGGTGCCCTGGCCGGTGTTGAGGCCGGGGCTTCCCCCGGTTTCTCCGCAGAGGCCGCCGCCGCCTCGCCCCGCCGGGCACATCGTGTCGCGCGCGGTCGACGTCGCGGCCGGCTGCGTCCTGCTCTCCTCGTATCCGGCTTGGTCGGCGCCGCCGCGGTCGTCCTGATCGTCGCACTCCTGGTGGTGCCACGCCCGGTCGATGTGGCCACCGCGGTGCTCGACGCGTTCCCCGCGCACCCCGGCGCCTCCGGATCGGCCGCGCTGGAGCGCGAGCCGAGCGGCGGTGAGCGCGTCGTCGTCGAACTCGACGCCGACGTCCCCTCCGACGGACATCGTGAAGTGTGGCTCCTGACCGAGGACGGCAGCGACCTCGTGAGCCTCGGTGTACTCGATGGCCGCAGCGGCAGCTTCGAGATCCCCGCCGACGTCGACACCTCGGTGTTCCGCGTCGTCGACATCTCGCAGGAGCCCGACGACGGAGACGACGCCCACTCGGGCGATTCCATCGTGCGCGGTGTGCTCGAGTCTTCCTGAACCGTTGCGGGTGTCGTGTCCGGCTTCCGCACCGGGCGCGCTTAGGCTCGACGGGTCATGATCCGGTTCGAGAACGTCACCAAGCGCTACCGCGGGACGAGCAAGCCGGCGCTGAACGAGGTCGGCTTCGAAGTCCAGCGCGGCGAATTCGTGTTCCTCGTCGGCGCCTCCGGCTCCGGCAAGTCGTCGTGCCTGCGCCTCATCCTGCGCGAGGACAGCCCCAGCGACGGCCGTGTGGTCGTGCTCGGTCGCGACCTGCGGACGTTGTCGACGCGCAAGGTGCCCTACTTCCGCCGGCACATCGGATCGGTGTTCCAGGACTTCCGGCTGCTGCCGGGCAAGACCGTCTTCCAGAACGTCGCCTTCACCCTTCAGGTGATCGGCTCTTCGCGGGCGTTCATCCAGCAGGCTGTTCCCGAGGTGCTGGCGCTCGTCGGTCTCGAGGGCAAGGACAAGCGCCTGCCGCACGAGCTCTCCGGCGGCGAGCAGCAGCGTGTGGCCATCGCCCGCGCCCTCGTCAACCGCCCGCAGATCCTCCTGGCCGATGAGCCCACCGGAAACCTCGACCCGGCGACCTCCGTCGACATCATGCAGCTCCTCGCCCGGATCAACGCGGGCGGCACGACCGTGGTGATGGCCACCCACGAAGCCGGATTCGTCAACGAGATGCAGCGGCGCGTGATCGAACTGCGCGGCGGCGTGCTCGTGCGCGACGACCGCCACGGCGGCTACGGCGACACCTCCGCCATCCCGAGCCTCGCACCGCAGGAGGAGCGCGGCGCTGCGGCCACCGCGGCGCTCACGGCGGTGCTGCAGCTGCAGCGCGAGATCGCCGCCCAGCCGGCACCGGCCGCTGCGGCAGCGGCGGCCGCCGCAGTGTCGGCGACGGCGGCGGCCGCGGCGGCCTCGACCGTTGAACCCGCCCCGGTCGCCCCCGAGGTGACCACGCCGGCTGCTCCCGCCGAGCCGGAGCCGTCGACCCGGCCCATCCAGATCGCGGCGCCCGCGGTCGACCTGCAGGAACTCGGCCTCGGCGGGCTCGGCGCAGCCGATCGGCTGGGGCTGGCCGACGAGGACGACGACGAAGTGGGGCCGACCTCGTGAGAATCGGTCTGATCCTGGGGGAGGCGCTCCTAGGTCTCCGCCGCAACGCGTCCATGGTGATCTCGGTCATCCTCGTCACCTTCGTCTCGCTCACGTTCGTCGGCGCGGCGATGCTCATGCAGATGCAGATCGCCAAGATGCACGACTACTGGGTCGACCGCGCACAGGTGGCGGTGTTCCTCTGCAGTTCGATCTCGTCGGGCGCGAATTGCACCGACGGGGTGGCCAGCGACGATCAGATCCTCGCTGTGCAGGAGAAGCTCGACAGCCCCGCACTGCAGTCGGTGGTCAGCGACTACACGTTCGAGTCGCGCGAAGAGGCATATCAGGCCGTCCTCGACCTCTACGGCGAGGACTACGCCGAGTTCGTCACCGAAGACCAGATGAACGAGGCCTTCCGCATCAACCTCGTCGACCCGACGCGCGCCGACGTCATCGAAGAGGCGTTCCGCAGCATGGCGGGAGTCGACGGCGTGCAGAACCAGATGCAGTACCTCGATCCGCTGTTCTCCGCGCTCACCGTCGCCACCTACATCGCGGTCGGTATCGCCGTGCTCATGCTGATCGCCGCCGTGCTCCTCATCGCGACCACCATCCGGCTCTCGGCCTTCGCCCGGCGACGGGAGCTCGGGATCATGCGCCTGGTCGGAGCGTCGAACCGGTTCATCCAGACCCCGTTCATCCTCGAGGGCATGTTCGCCGCCCTCATCGGGTCGGCGCTGGCGAGTATTGCCATCGTCGCCGGCATCCAGTTCGGCGTGAACGGCTACCTGCGCGACCGTGTCGACTTCATCACCTCGTGGGTGGGCATGAAGGATGCCGCCGTGGTGATCCCGGCGCTCATCGTCATCGGACTGGTCCTGGCTGCGGCGTCGGCCGGATTCGCGATCCGACGGTGGCTCCGCGCCTGAGGTAAGCTGGGCGGCTGCCGTCCATCGACCCGTCCGGACGGCGAACCAACGAGGAGTCATCATGCCCAGGGAACGCGGGGAGAAGGTCATCGCGACCAACCGTCGCGCGCACCACGAGTACGCCATCGAGAAGACGTACGAGGCGGGGCTGGTGCTCACGGGCACCGAGGTGAAGTCGCTGCGGCAGGGGCGCGCGAACCTCAGCGATGGCTACGCGTACATCGACGGCGGTCAGGCCTACCTCGACGCCGTCAACATCCCCGAGTACTCGCAGGGCCACTGGACGAACCATTCGGCCAAGCGCACCCGGAAGCTGCTCCTCCACAAGGACGAGATCATCAAGCTCTCGCACGCGGTCAGTGCCGGCGGCTACACGCTGGTGCCGCTCAAGCTCTACTTCAGCGACGGTCGTGCCAAGGTCGAGATCGCGGTCGCGAAGGGAAAGCGCGAGTACGAGAAGCGCCAGACGATCCGCGAGCGCGAGGACAAGCGCGAAGCCGAGCGGGCGATGCGCACGCGCAACCGCCTCGGCGACTGACGCCCTCGACACACCGCCGCGGTCAGCTGGCGCGGAATCGGGCCTCGACCGCTGCCGCCACCACGATGTCGTCGGGCTGGAAGTCGATCGCGGATCCGCCGGCGGAGTCCATCGCGGCCTTCGCGAACATGCGCGGCGACGGACCGGCTTCCGCGCCCCCGGTGAGCAGCCCGAGATCGGCGATCTCGACCGGCGCCACCGAGGTCAAACCGATCGCACCCGCGTAGGCCGTGGCGCGATCGACGGCGACCGCGACGGCAGCGGTGGCCACCTCGCGCTCCACGTGAGCCCTGGTCTCGGGGGAGAGGAGCCACTCGACGGCGCCGACCTGCAGTCCGTCGCGCTCGGCGACCTCGTTCAGCCAGTCCGACAGCACCATGAAGTCCGTGAAGGTGGCGGTGAGTTCGACCGAGGCGTGATGGACGAGGTCGAGCTGGCGTCCCTCGTTGTTCCACGGCCGATCGGACCACACCGAGACCCGCTGGCTGGACCAGTCCGTCAGTGTGCCGGCGGCCTTGCGCGCGGCCAGATCCTCGCGCACCGGCGTCGCCAGCGCCGCGATAAGCTCGACCACGGCGCCGCGCTGCGGACCATCCGCCGAGACCGAGATGTGGGCGACCGCGCGCTCGGGGGCGACGCGTGCTTCGTTCTCGCCGCGCACCGTGATGATGACTTCGCTCATGCCGCGACTCTACGTGGAATGGTGGGGGATCGGCATGTGTTGTACGCTGTAATGCTCGGGTGCACGCATCCGGGAACTCGATTCCCGTGAGGGATCACAACTCCACAGTGTGACAGTGGCCTCTGCCTCAACGGCGCCTCGGGGATGATCGGTTTCGACATCGCCTGCGTTGCTGCGGGAAGCGGGCCGAGGATGCAGGGTTATCTCGTTAACGATCTCTGCGAAACAATAACTGCCGAAAAGAAGCAGTCCGACTTCGCCCTCGCTGCCTGAGCAGCGAGCCCGAGTCCGTCAGTGCGTGACTGATCCCGTCACGTTCCCTGGCGTCATCTAAGGGATCTTGCTGCGCGACGGCGTCCGGACGTCGCGCGGGACTTCTCCCGGACTGGGCTCGTCAACTCGGGTGTCTGTGACCAAGGGTTGGGGCCGAGCAGAACGACTTTCATAGACTGCGCCCGGAGAAGACGCCGCTTTTCAGCGATGGACGGGGGTTCGATTCCCCCCATCTCCACGAAGCCACTGTCACAGGAGAAGGGCCCCCAGACCCGCGGATTCGCGCGGCGTCCGGGGGCCCTTCTTCGTGGATGCGAGTACGTCAGTCCGGCAGCCAGAGCTGCTCGATGGGTATCCCGCGCTGCAGGATCCGCGACGCGGCCCGGTGCCCTGACATCATGGCGGCCGTCACGGTCGCGGGATCCTCCGTCCAGGTCGCCTCGCCCGCGAGGTGCAGGACGCCGCCGACCGGGGTCGCGAGTGCGTCATGGTCGTCGGTGGTGGAGCCGACCGTCATGTAGGCGTACGAGCCGTGGCTGAAGGAGTCGTCCTGCCAGGCGGTGACGACGACGTCTGTCGGCTCCTCGACCCGCCCGCCGTACAGTCGGCGAAGCTGGGCGAGCACCGAGTCGGCGACCTCCCGGTCGCTCCAGTCGCGGGTCAGCACCGCCGCCGGCCCCGCGGCGAAGGTGAGGAGCGTGGGCACGCCGTGCAGAGCGGTCAGGTCGTACCAGGAGTGCCACCACCTGCTCTCGGGCCCCTGCTGCCGGATCGCGTAGACGTCGTCGTCCCAGAATCGGGTGGGGAACCGCAGGAAGACCTTCTCGAACGCGTTCATCCGCAACCGCGACAGCGGCTCGGCCACCTCGGGCGGGAGGGGCGGATCGATCTCGAAGACGCCGGAGCGCAGCACGCCCACGGGGACGGTGACGACCGCCGTGTCGCCCGTGAAGGTGTGCTCGCCGACGTGCACGGCGACACCGTCCGTCGACCACGTGACGCGGGAGACGACGTGCTGGAGGCGGACATCGAGACCGCGCGCGATGCCCTCCGGGAGCCGCGCGTATCCGTCTGGGAACACGACCTCGTCACCGTCGACGGAGTCGTCATCGAGTCCGTGCGCGGCGAGGTCCTCGATCCAGGCGCCGTACTGCTCCTCGCTGCGGTGCTCGAGATACTCGCGCACGCGCTGGACGCGGTCGGGATCCCACGGCTGCGCCGCGAGGGCGCGCTCGGTCACGTCGCGGTAGGAGGCGTCGGGTTCGGACGCGGCGATGATGTCGCCCAGGGCGGCGTCGACGGTGTGGATGTCGTCGATGTGCTGCTGCGCCTCGGCATCGCTCAGCCGGCGTCCGTCCGGCCCGTAGTAGGCGATCGGGCGGCTGTCGGGCTGGTAGCCGCCGACGGTGAACTCGACCATCCGCATGCCGAACGCCGCTGCCGCGGCGGCGACGGGGCTGCCCGTGATGCCGTGGATCCAGGATGCGCCGCGGTCGGTCACGACACCGCCGTCGTCGTCGCTCCACACCCGCCCGCCGAGGCGGTCACGGGCTTCCAGGACGACGACGCTCCGCCCGGCGGCAGCGAGGAGGCGAGCGGCGGTGAGTCCGGCAACGCCCGCTCCGATCACGACCGTGTCGACATGTTCCATCGTGACTCCCCGTGCTCGGCTCCCTCGCGTGCTCCGACGCTACCGCGCCGGCTCTGCTCCCGGCACTATCGCGTCGGCGGGCGCATGGCGATAATCGGGGGCATGTCGATGTATCTGATCTCCTTTCCCAGCGGTGTCATGGAGTTCGCCGAGGAGGAGTTCCCGCAGGTCGTGGCCGACTCCCACCAGGTGATCCGCGACGCGAAGGCCGCCGGTGTCTACGTCTTCGGAGGTGGGATCGATGAATCGGTCGATCCCGTGCGGGTCTCGGCCGACGGCACGGTGACCGAGGGGGCGTACCCGCGGACAGGCGACCTCCGCGGCGGCTACACGATCCTGAACCTTCCCTCGCGTGATGCTGCGCTGGAATGGGCGGCCAAGCTCGCCCGGGCGTGCCGCTGCGCGCAGGAGGTGCGGGTCTTCGGCGACGACCCCGAGAGCTGACGGGACGTCGTCCGGAGCCTACGCGCCGGGACGATCGATCAGGATCAGACCCTGCTTGGTGTCGGACACCATGACCCAGCCGTCGCCGAACAGGTACGTCATGCCGTACCCGTCGCTGTCGACCGCGATCGCCTGGGCGGGGTCCTCGGTGACGTACAGGCCATCGGATCCCTCCTCGGAGATCCACCCCTCGGCCTCCAGGGCGGTCTGAGCCGCGGCGGCCTCGTCGGAGGTGATGGGCGACCAGCCGAACAGCAGCAGGTCGTCGCCGGTGGTGTTCTCGAAATCGCCCCAGGTGCAGGCGGTGCCGTCGGCGAGCTCGGTGTCGCCGATGACGAAGGGATCCTCCCGTGCGGTCCAGCCCTGATCGGTGAGCTCGGTGACGAGGTCGGGTCCGATGAGGTTCTCGCACGTCACGTCGCCCGGGTCCACCGCCGTCCCGGTGTCCTCCGGATCGGGCGAGGCGCTCGGATCGACCGGTGCGACGGTCTCCGTCGTGCCGCCGTCGCCCGGCATAGTCGGTTCCGGAGCGGGCGACGATGCGCACGCGGAGCTGGCGAGGGCGATGCCTGCGGCCAGGATCACGGTCAGGGCGAGACGGCGGGGGGCTCGTGCGATCATGCGGCGGGGGCTCCGGTTCAGCGAGCGTGGATGAGGGAGAGGAAGTCGTCGTGCAGGATGCCGTTGGTGGCCAGCGAGGAGCGTGTGGAGATGGTGTCGATGCCGTCGATATCGGTGAATCGGCCACCCGCCTCGGTCACGATCGGGACCAGGGCCGCGATGTCGTACTCCTTGACGTCGAACTCGGCGACGAACTCGAGTCGTCCCTCGGCGAGGAGCATGTAGGGCCAGGCGTCACCGTAGCCGCGGTCGCGCCAGACGGCGCGGCTCAGACGCAGGAGCGCGTCGGTGCGGCCGGCCCCGTCCCACTGGCCGATGCTCTGGAAGCTGACGCTGGCGGCGCTCACGTCGGAGACCGTGGACACGCGGAGTCGGCGCGGCTCGCCGGATTCGGTGTTGGTCCAGGCGCCCATGCCGGAGGCCGCCCACCAGCGTCGCCCGATCGCGGGCTGGCTGGCGACGCCGACCCGGGGCACGCCGTCGATCGCGAGGGCGATCAGCGTCGTCCACAGGGGGATGCCCTTGAGGTAGTTGGCGGTGCCGTCGATCGGGTCGACCATCCACTGCCGGTGGGTCGCGCCCCCGGTTCCATACTCCTCGCCGAGCACGCCGTCCGCAGGTCGCTCCTCGGCCAGGACCGCGCGGATCGCGCGTTCGGTCGCGAGGTCCGCCTCGGTCACGTGCGACGCATCGGCCTTGAGCCGGACGTCGAGGTCGGCCACGTCGAAGCGCGCCATCGTGACCGCATCCGCCGCGTCGGCCAACCGCATGGCGAGCGCCAGATCCTCCGAGAGATCCCCGTCGAACGGCGCGTTCCAGGTGGGCGTGGCGGCGGGGGTGGTCACGTGATCCAGGATACGCGGCGCGGTCGCCTCGATTGGCGAGAGACAGCATCGGGATGGTAACGTTGACCCTCGGTTCGCCTCGTAGCGACCAGCCTGCACCTCTAGCTCAATCGGCAGAGCAACTGACTCTTAATCAGTGGGTTCTGGGTTCGAGTCCCAGGGGGTGCACCACAGAAGGCCCCGATCACTCTCGCCAGTGACCGGGGCCTTCTGCTTATGCCGCGCACACCGCGCGTGCGTCGTCAGCTCGCATCGCCGATGAGGATCGCGGCGGCCTCGTCCCCGGCATCCGCTTCTCGCGCGTCGATCCGGGTGAGCGCGCGCCGGCCGAGGGCGAGGACGGCGGCTGCCACGAGCACCGACGCCGCGGCGAACACGAAGGGGATGGCCGCGCCGTACGCATGCCAGAGCAGCGCCGCCACCGGCGGGGCTGCCGCGCCGCCGAGGAAGCGGACGGCGGAGTAGGCCGAGCTCGCGACCGAGCGGGGCAGATCGGTGGCCTCCATGACCGACTCGGTGAGGATCGTGTTCATGAGGCCGAGGAGCAGCCCTCCGACGACGATGCACACGACCAGTCCCGCGGGCTCGTCGACGACGAGCGCGGCGGCCACGAGGTCGGCCGCCAGCAGCGGAAGCACGATGAGCATCGCGGTCGTCCGCGCGAGCCGTCGCAGCAGCAGCGGCGCTACCCAGACGCTCGTGATCGCCAGGGCCACACCCCACCCGAAGAAGGTCAGTCCGATGCCCATCGCGCCGAAGCCGAGGGGGAACGGCGAGAAGGCGAGCAGCACGAAGAAGCCGATGTTGTAGAAGAGTGCCGCGGTGGCCAGCACCGCCAACGAGGGCACGCGCAGGGCGCGCAGCGGCGCCGAGAGCGGGATCGGGGTGCGCTTCTCGGCCGGAGTGCGCAGGAGCACGAGCACCGCGATGAAGGCGATCGCCATGAGGGCGACGACTCCGAAGAACGGTCCGCGCCAGCTGATCTCCCCGAGGATGCCGCCGAGCAGAGGCCCGATCGCGATGCCGAGGCCGAGGGCGGCCTCATAGAGCACGATGGCCGCCGCGCTTCCGCCCGAGGCGGCGCCCACGATGGTCGCCAGCGCCGTGGAGATGAACAGCGCGTTGCCGAGGCCCCACCCCGCGCGGAACCCGATGACCGCATCTACGGAGCCCGACAGGGCGCACAGCAGCGCGAACACCACGATCAGCGCGAGGCCCGCGAGCATGGTCGCTTTTGCGCCGATGCGGCTGGAGATCCAGCTCGTCACCAGCATGGCCAGGCCGGTGACCACGAGGTAGCTCGTGAAGAGGAGCTCGGTCTCGACGGGACTCGCTTCGAGGGACTCGGCGATGGCCGGAAGGATGGGGTCGACGAGCCCGATGCCCATGAAGGCCACGACGCTCGCGAAGGCGACCGCCCAGACGGGGGCGGGCTGGCGCCAGACGCTGCCCGCCTGCGGTGCGCCGCTCACCGTGCTGCCTCCATCGGGGCGGCGACAGCGGCGAGGATGTCGGCGGCGCGGCGGAGCGTGGCGCGATCGTCGTCGCTCAGGTGCGCGAATCGAGGGGAGAGCGTGTCGGAGAGGAGCGTCAGCCACTCCTCGAGCGCGTCGGCTCCCGCGTCGGTGAGTGACAGGATGCTCGCGCGGGAGTCGGCGGGATCCGAGGAGCGGGAGATCAGCCCGGCATCGACCATCTGGGTGGCCAGCCGGGTCATGCCCGGCTGGGTCACGCGGCTGAGGGTGGCGAGGTCGCCCAGGCGCTGAGGGCCGTGGTCGCGCAGCAGAGCAAGTGTGCGCCACTGTGCGGCCGGCGCTTCGTTCCGCGTCTCGAGCGACGCGATGCGTGTGAGGGCGTGCGCGCCCAGCAGCAGTCGGAGGAGGTCATCGGCGTAATGCATGCCTAAAGTATATACCTGCGGTATGCAACGAGGATTGACTCTGCACGCAGGACCGCGCACGATGGCATCGTCCGCGACGGCGGAAAGAGGGGGAGCGGATGACGGGGGCGGAACTCGCAGGCAGGCACGCGCTGGTGACAGGGGGTGCCAGCGGTATCGGGCTGGCGTGTGCGCGGGAGTTCGCCGCGCGCGGCGCCCGCGTGACGATCGCGGACGTGCACGAGCCCACCACTCGCGCTGTCGCGGATGAGCTGGGCGGCGAGGCCTGGGTCGTGGACCTCTCGGCCACGGACCAGCTCGACGATCTCGCGCTCGACGTCGACATCCTCGTGAACAATGCCGGAGTGCAGACCGTCGCGCCGATCCACGAGTTCGATCCCGAGCGGTGGCGCTTCATGCACCGGTTGATGGTCGAAGCGCCGTTCCTCCTCATCCGGGCGGTCCTCCCCGGGATGTACTCCCGGGGGCGCGGGCGCATCATCAACATCTCCAGCGCCCACGGGCTGCGCGCGAGCCCCTTCAAATCGGCGTACGTGGCGGCCAAGCACGCGCTCGAGGGGCTGTCGAAGACCACCGCGCTCGAGGGCGGCCCCCACGGTGTGACCAGCAACTGCATCAACCCTGCGTATGTCCGCACCCCGCTCGTCGAGAAGCAGATCGCCGACCAGGCTGCGGTGCACGGGATCGCGCCCGAGGAGGTCGTCGAGCGCATCATGCTGACGGAGTCCTCGATCAAGCGTCTCATCGAGCCCGAGGAGGTCGCCTCCCTTGCGGCCTGGCTGGCATCGGACGGTGCGGGCATGGTCACCGGCGCGAGCTACACGATGGACGGCGGCTGGACCGCGCGCTGACGGGCGTCGGTCAGCTCAGCGCGCGCTGGCGGCGATGCGCGTCGTCAGCTGATGCGCGTGTGCGAGCAGTGTCCGGCCGAGCTCCGCGCGCCGCTCTGCCCCGAAGCGGAACTCCACCCCGGTGAGGCTGAGAGCCCACTGGGGATGTCCCGAGCGGGTGAACACGGCAGCACCCAGGCCATAGCTGCCCTCGACGATGAGGCCCGGGTTGACGGCGTAGCCGGTGCTGTGGGTCTCGCGCAGCCGTGCGCGCAGCCGCTGCTCGCCGTGCGCGGCGCCCCAGCGGGCAGCGAGGTCGGGGTGTCTCTCGAAGTACGCGTCCACATCGTGGGAGGGGAGGAAGGCGAGAATCGCCAAGCCCGCGCTCGCGACGCCCAGCGGGAAGCGCACGCCCTCGGACAGCACGAAGGAGCGGATCGGGAAGCTCCCCTCCTCGCGGATGAGGCAGACCGTCTCGTCGCCGCGGCGCACCGACAGGAACGCGCTCTCCTCGGTGCGGACGGCGAGGGATCGCACGATGTCGCGTGCGATCGCGGTGATGTCGTAGCGCGTCGCGGCGACGGTTCCCATGAGGTACAACTCGGGTCCGGGCAGCCATCGGCCGGTCGCGTCGTCCTGGTCGAGCAGCCCTTCGCGTCCGAGCGCGGCCAGCAGCCGATGCACGGTCGGTCGCGTCAAGGTCGCCCGGCGGGCCAGGTCGGCGACCGTCGCGCCCTCGTCGCCGGCCTGCGTCACCAGCCGCAGCATCAGCGCGGCGCGGGCGACGGACTGCGCGCCGGGAACGGGGGCACCCGCGCGCAGGAAGTCAGGTGTGTCCATAATGTGGACATTACGAGCACCCCCATCCACATAGCAAACAGAAGGATGCGCGAGCGGGTGCGGCGACGCACCATGGGCGAGCGCGGACGAAGGAGTGCACGTGATCGACAAGACCTGGCCGTCGGCGACAGACGCCGTCGCCGACATCCCCGACGGTGCGTCGATCGCGGTCGGCGGCTTCGGGCTCTCGGGCAACCCGATGGTGCTGATCGAGGCGCTCCATCGGCAGGGCACGAGCGGTCTGCGCATCGTCAGCAACAACTGCGGGGTCGACGACTGGGGTCTCGGCATCCTTCTCGCCGACCGTCGCATCGCGAAGATGACGTCGTCCTACGTCGGCGAGAACAAAGAGTTCGAGCGCCAGTTCCTCTCGGGGGAGCTCGAGCTCGAACTGACGCCCCAGGGCACCCTGGCCGAGAAGCTCCGGGCCGGGGGATCGGGGATCGCCGCATTCTTCACGCAGACCGGAGTAGGCACCCAGGTCGCCGAGGGCGGCCTGCCGCAGCGCTACGACGGTGCGGGCGGGGTCGCCGTCGCCTCCGCACCGAAGGACGTGCGCGTCTTCGGGGTCGGCGGCACGGCACGCGAGTACGTGCTCGAAGAGGCGATCGTGACCGACTTCGCCCTCGTCCACGCGGCGGTCGCCGACACCCACGGCAACCTCGTCTTCCGGAAAGCGGCGCGGAACTTCAACCCGCTGGCGGCCATGGCAGGGCGGATCTGCATCGCCCAGGCAGAGCGTCTCGTGCCGGCCGGCGAGCTCGATCCCGACCAGGTGCATCTGCCCGGCGTCTACGTCCACCGCGTGGTCGAGGTCGGCGGCGACATCGAGAAGCGGATCGAGCGGCGCACCGTCTCCGCGTCTACCGGAGCAGGATTCTGAGATGGCGCTCACTCGCGAAGAGATGGCCGCCCGTGCGGCTGCAGAACTCGCCGACGGTTCGTACGTCAACCTCGGCATCGGCCTGCCCACGCTCGTGCCCAACCACGTGCCCGAGGGGGTGACCGTGGTGCTCCAGTCCGAGAACGGCATCCTCGGCGTCGGACCTTATCCGGTCGAGGTCGACGTCGATCCCGACCTCATCAATGCCGGGAAGGAGACGGTGACGGTGCGTCCCGGGGCAGCCTTCTTCGACTCGGCCCTCAGCTTCGGCATGATCCGCGGCGGCAAGATCGATGCCGCGATCCTCGGTGCGATGCAGGTGTCCGCCGGGGGAGACCTCGCCAACTGGATGATCCCGGGGAAGATGGTGAAGGGCCCCGGCGGCGCCATGGACCTCGTCCACGGCGCCGCACGCGTCATCGTGCTGATGGAGCACGTCGCCCGCGACGGATCGCCGAAGATCGTCCGCACCTGCACCCTCCCGCTCACCGGGCGGCGCGTCGTCGACCGGATCATCACCGACCTCGCCGTCATCGACGTGACCGAGGACGGTCTCGTGCTCGTGGAGACCGCGCCCGGGGTCAGCGCCGACGATGTCGTGGCCGCCACCGAACCACCGCTGATCGTCCGTATCGAGGAGAAGCCCACATCATGAGCAGAGACGACATCGTCATCGTGGCGGCCGCGCGCACCCCCCAGGGCCGGCTGAAGGGGCAACTCGCTTCGTTCAGCGCCCCCCAGCTCGGCGGTTTCGCCATCGCGGGTGCCCTCGAGAAGAGCGGCATCCCGGCGACCGCCGTGGAGGCGGTGATCCTCGGACAGGTGCTGCCAGCCGGTTCGGGGCAGAATCCGGCGCGGCAGGCGGCGCTGGCCGGAGGGATCGGCTGGGACGTACCCGCCTCCTCGGTCAACAAGGTGTGTCTGTCCGGTCTCACGGCGATCATCGACGCGGCCCGGATGGTCGCGACCGGCGACGCAGCCGTCGTCGTCGCGGGCGGGATGGAGTCGATGACGCGGGCGCCGCACCTTCTCATGGGCTCGCGCGACGGCTGGTCCTACGGTTCGGTCGAGGCGCTCGACCACATGGCGTACGACGGGCTGACCGACGCCTACGACCACGAGAGCATGGGCGCCTCGACGGAGCGGCTGAACGCACGATACGAGGTGACGCGCGAGGCGCAGGACGCCGTCGCTGCGAGGTCGCACCAGCGCGCCGCGGCCGCCCACGCCGACGGCAGGTTCCGCGAGGAGCTCGTGCCGATCGTGGTGCCGCAGCGACGCGGGGAGCCGCTGACCGTGTCGGTCGACGAGGGCGTGCGGCCGGACACGACGCTCGACACACTCGCCGGACTCCGTCCCGCCTTCCACGCCCAGGGGAGCATCACGGCGGGCAACTCCTCGCAGATCTCCGACGGCGCGGCGGCTGTCGTGGTCACCCACCGGGCCCACGCCGACGAGCAAGGATGGCCGGTACTCGCGGTGATCGGTGCATCGGGGCAGGTGGCGGGGCCCGACAACTCGCTGCACGCGCAGCCGGCGCGGGCGATCGAGCGGGCGATGCACAAGCAGGGGATCGGGGCTCAGGACCTCGATCTCGTGGAGATCAACGAGGCCTTCGGCGCCGTGGTCGCCCGATCGCAGGCCGAGCTCGGCCTCTCCGACGACGTGGTCAACCCTGATGGCGGGGGCATCGCCCTGGGCCATCCCATCGGCGCGAGCGGGTGCCGGCTGGTCGTGCACGCCGTGCATGAACTGGTCCGCCGCGGGGCGGGGACTGCGGCGGTGGGGCTGTGCGGCGGAGGCGGTCAGGGTGAGGCGCTCATCCTCGTGCGCTGAACGGCGCCGTTCGCATTAGCCTGGTCTGACGCGGAGTCGCGTCTTCCTGGACGAGAGGAACCAGATCGTGTGTTCGCCGGTGCGGTGCGAGAACTGCGGCAAGACCACGTGGCAGGGCTGCGGCCTGCACGTCGATGAGGCCCTCGCGGGCGTGGCTGTCGCCGATCGCTGCAGCTGCCCGCGCTGAGGCGACCCTCTCCCCGTCGATGGGGGTCTCGTAGGCCCGCCGAGCCTCGGCTTCAGCGACCGCGCACGCGGCGACGCAGGAGGTCCTTCTCCTCGCCGGCGACCGGCGAGTCCGGGGCGATCAGGCCGCCTCGGGAGGCGCGATAGGTGTCGACGATCGTCCCGATCGCCAGAGCGAAGGTGATCGCCCAGCTGAGCCACGCCAGCGCCGTGCGCCAGTTGAACGGCGCATCCTCGCGCGCAGAACGCAGCAGGGAGAGGCCACCGGTGACGGCGGAGATGATGCCGGTTCCGAACAGGTACTTGCGCATAGCACCACGCTACCGGGCCTGACAAGCACCGGCAGGGGGTTGCCACGCGCTTGTTAGCCTGGCTATACGCCCCCCGAGAGGAACCCTGTGTCCGCAGCTGCCGATTTCGTGGTCGTCGCCAACCGCCTCCCCGTCGATCGAGCAGACGATGAGACAGAGCCGTGGCGCCGGTCTCCGGGCGGCCTCGTGACCGCTCTGGAACCCGTAGTGCAGAGCACGGGCGGCGCCTGGGTGGGCTGGGCGGGCCAGCCGGATCTCGAGATCGAGCCGTTCGAGTTCGACGGGGTGCACCTCGTGCCCGTCGCCCTGTCGTCGGAGGACATCGCCCAGTACTACGAGGGGTTCTCGAACGACACGATCTGGCCGCTCTATCACGACGTCATCGCCGCTCCCACGTATCACCGCGCCTGGTGGGATGCCTACGTGCGGGTCAATCGCCGGTTCGCCGAAGCCGCAGCAGCGGCTGCGGGGGAGGGTGCGACGGTGTGGGTCCACGACTACCAGCTCCAGCTCGTGCCCCGGATGCTCCGCGAGCTGCGCCCCGACCTCGTCATCGGGTACTTCCACCACATTCCTTTCCCTGCATACGGGATCTTCTCCCAGCTGCCGTGGCGGACGCAGGTGCTCGATGGCCTCCTCGGCGCGGATGTGATCGGGTTCCAGCGCGTCGCGGATGCGGGCAACTTCGCTCGCGCCGTGCGGCGCCGCTTCGGGTTCGAGACCAAGGCGGGATCGATCCGGGTGCCCACGGACGGCGGTCACCGCACCGCGATCGCCAAGGCCTACCCGATCTCGATCGACACGGCGTCCTACGAGGAACTCGCCCGCCGGCCCGAGATCCAGGCGCGGGCTGCCGAGATCCGCGAGGAGCTCGGGAACCCGCGTGCCGTGCTGCTCGGGGTCGACCGGCTGGACTACACGAAGGGGATCCGCCACCGGCTGAAGGCGGTCGGCGAACTCTTCGACGAGGGGCGCCTCGGCGCCGGCGACGCGACGCTCGTGCAGGTGGCCAGCCCCAGCCGGGAACGGGTCGCGGCCTACATGCAGCTGCGAGACGAGATCGAGCTCGCGGTGGGGCGCATCAATGGCGACCACGACACCATGGGCTTCACCGCGGTGCGCTACCTCCACCACTCCTACCCCCGCGAGGAGATGGTCGCGCTGTACCTGGCGGCGGATGTGATGCTCGTGACGGCACTGCGCGACGGCATGAACCTCGTCGCGAAGGAGTACGTGGCCAGTCGCGTCGACGGCGGCGGCGTGCTCGTCCTCAGCGAGTTCGCCGGGGCGGCGGATGAGCTGACGCAGGCCGTGCGGGTGAACCCGCACGACATCGAAGGGCTCAAGGACGCGGTCATGACCGCGATCGAGATGTCCGCCGAGGAACGCCGGCGTCGCATGCGGGCGCTTCGTCGCCGCGTTCGCGACAACGACGTGGCGGCGTGGTCGGCGCGCTTCCTCGGCGACCTGCGTGCCGTCAAGGAGGGGCGCGCATGAGCATCGACGAACTGGCCGCCACCCCCCGGCTCCTGGTGGCGCTGGACTTCGACGGCACGCTCGCCCCGCTGGTCGATGAGCCGATGACGGCGCGCATGATCCCCGGCGCCGCCGAGGCCGTCGCCGCGCTGGTGGCCGCACCCCGCACGACGGTCGCCTTCGTCTCCGGTCGCACGCTGGACGACCTCCGGGTCATCGCCGAGCACGACGACCACTCCCCGATCGTCCTGGCGGCATCGCACGGCGCACAGTGGTGGCACCCCTCCGGCGCGATCGGTGACGACAGCCGGGACTCCGACGTCGCTGATCGGGCGCTGCGTGACGAGCTGCGCGGCGCCGCCGAGGCGATCGCCGGCGAGGTGGACGGTGCGTGGGTCGAGCCCAAGGCGTTCGGCTTCGGCGTGCACACCCGCCGTGCCGCGCCCGACCGGGCGGTGAGCGTCCACGAGCGCGTCGACGCGCTGGTGGCGGCTCGGGCGCCGCAGTGGCGCCGCCGCGTCGGGCACTCGATCACCGAGTACGCGTTCCGCGATGAGGGCAAGGACACCGCCGTCGCGCGCCTGCGCGACCTCACCGGCGCCACCGGGGTGCTGTTCGCGGGTGACGACGTCACCGACGAGGATGCACTGCGCAGCCTCGGCCCGGGCGATGTCGGCATCCGCGTCGGGGCGGGGGAGACCGCGGCATCGATGCGCGTGCGTGACGAAGCCGAACTCGCCGCCGTGCTGCTCGGTCTGGCGCGCCGACGCGCCGCCGCGCAGGAATAGACTTCGAGAATGCCTGCGCCCGACAACACCATCGACATCAAACCCCGGAGCCGCGTCGTCACCGACGGCATCGAGGCGACGACCTCCCGCGGCATGCTGCGTGCCGTCGGCATGGGAGACGAGGACTGGGACAAGCCCCAGATCGGCATCGCCTCGAGCTGGAACGAGATCACGCCCTGCAACCTCAGCCTCGACCGGCTGGCGCAGGGCGCCAAGGAGGGCGTCCACGCGGGCGGCGGGTATCCGCTGCAGTTCGGTACGATCTCGGTCTCGGACGGGATCTCCATGGGGCACGAGGGGATGCACTTCTCGCTCGTCTCCCGCGAGGTGATCGCCGACTCCGTGGAGACGGTCATCATGGCGGAGCGCCTGGACGGCTCAGTGCTCCTGGCAGGCTGCGACAAGTCGATCCCCGGCATGCTGATGGCCTCCGCGCGCCTCGACCTGTCGAGCGTCTTCCTCTACGCCGGGTCGATCGCGCCCGGCTGGGTCAAGCTCTCGGACGGCACCGAGAAGGACGTCACGATCATCGACTCCTTCGAAGCGGTCGGCGCGTGCCTGGCCGGCAAGATGAGCGAAGCCGACCTCAAGCGCATCGAGTGCGCCATCGCCCCGGGCGAAGGTGCCTGCGGCGGCATGTACACCGCGAACACGATGGCCTCTGTCGCCGAGGCGCTCGGCCTCAGCCTGCCCGGCTCGGCCGCCCCGCCGTCCGCCGACCGGCGTCGCGACTACTACGCCCACCGCTCCGGCGAGGCGGTCGTGAACCTGCTCCGCCAGGGCATCACGACGCGCGACATCCTCACCAAGGAGGCGTTCGAGAACGCGATCGCCCTGGCGATGGCGCTCGGCGGCTCCACCAATGTCGTGCTCCACCTCCTCGCGATCGCGCGGGAGGCCGAGGTCGACCTCAGCCTCCACGACTTCAACCGCATCGGCGACAAGGTGCCCCACGTCGCCGACATGAAGCCGTTCGGCAAGTACGTGATGAACGATGTGGATCGCCACGGCGGCATCCCCGTCATCATGAAGGCGATGCTCGACGAGGGCCTCCTCCACGGCGATGCGCTCACCGTCACCGGCAAGACGCTCGCCGAGAACCTGGCGGATCTCGACCCCGATCCGATCGACGGCACCGTCATCCACACCTTCGACAACCCGATCCACGCCACCGGCGGCCTGACGATCCTGCACGGCTCGCTCGCGCCCGAAGGGGCCGTCGTGAAGACCGCGGGCTTCGACGCCGCCGTGTTCGAGGGTCCGGCACGCGTCTTCGAACGTGAGCGCGGCGCGATCGATGCGCTGGCCGCGGGGGAGATCGAGGCCGGCAGCGTCGTGGTCATCCGCTACGAGGGCCCCAAGGGCGGCCCCGGCATGCGGGAGATGCTCGCCATCACCGCGGCCATCAAGGGCGCGGGGCTCGGAAAAGATGTACTACTCTTGACGGACGGCAGATTCTCAGGCGGCACAACCGGCCTGTGCATCGGCCACATAGCACCCGAAGCGGTGGACGCTGGTCCCATCGCCTTCGTGCGCGATGGTGATCTGATACGGGTCGATATCGCGGCTCGCACTCTCGACCTACTCGTCGACGAGGCTGAGCTGAGCTCCCGCCGGGACGGCTGGGAGCCCCTTCCTCCGCGCTATACCCGTGGCGTCCTGGCCAAGTACTCGAAGCTCGTGCGCTCCGCTGCGGAGGGCGCGACGACGGGCTGAGGCCATCCCGACTGCGTCATCTCCACCATTCGAGGTCCACTCATGTCATCCGACACTTCTGCGGCCGTTCCCCGGCCGCCTGCCCGCGGATCCTCCGCCCCCGTGCTGACGGGAGCTGAGGCCGTCGTCCGTTCGCTCGAGCTGCTGGGGGTGACCGACGTCTTCGGTCTTCCGGGCGGCGCGATCCTGCCCGTCTACGACCCGCTCATGGACTCGTCCGCGCTGCGGCACGTGCTGGTGCGCCACGAGCAGGGCGCGGGTCACGCCGCCGAAGGCTACGCGGCCGCCTCCAACAAGGTCGGCGTCGCGATCGCCACGAGCGGGCCGGGTGCCACGAACCTGGTGACGGCCATCGCCGACGCCTACATGGACTCCGTGCCGATCGTCTGCATCACCGGACAGGTCTTCTCGAACCTCATGGGCACCGATGCGTTCCAGGAGGCCGACATCGTGGGCATCACGATGCCGATCACGAAGCACTCCTTCCTCGTCAAGGACGCGGCCGAGATCCCCGGCGCGATCGCCGCCGCCTACGAGATCGCCGGCACCGGCCGTCCGGGCCCGGTGCTCGTGGACATCACCAAGGATGCGCAGCAGGCCGAGGCCCCCTTCGTCTGGCCACCGAAGATCGACCTTCCCGGCTACCGTCCCGTGACGAAGGCGCACGGCAAGCAGATCCAGGCCGCGGCGCAGCTGCTGGCCGGTGCGAGCAAGCCGGTGCTGTACGTCGGCGGCGGCGTGATCCGCTCGCAGGCTTCGGCGGAGCTCCTGGCGCTGGCCGAGGCGACGGGCGCACCGGTCGTGACGACGCTGATGGCGCGCGGCGCTTTTCCGGACTCGCACGCTCAGCATCTCGGCATGCCGGGGATGCACGGCACGGTGCCGGCGGTGCTGGCCCTGCAGGAGGCCGATCTCCTGGTCTCGCTCGGCGCGCGGTTCGACGACCGTGTGACCGGCAAGGCGGCGCTGTTCGCGCCGAACGCCAAGGTGGTGCACGTCGACATCGACCCTGCGGAGATCTCGAAGATCCGCAGCGCCGACGTGCCGATCGTGGGCGACCTGCGCGACGTCCTGATCGACCTGGGCACCGCCTTCCAGGCGATCACGGGCGGGGCCCGCCCCGACATCACCGACTGGTGGGCCTTCCTCGACGGACTCCGCGACGAGTTCCCGCTCGGGTACGCCCAGCCCACTGACGGCCTGCTGTCGCCGCAGTACGTGATCTCCCGCATCGGCGAGCTCACCGGCCCCGAGGGCGTCTACGCCGCCGGTGTCGGACAGCACCAGATGTGGGCGGCGCAGTTCATCAAGTACGAGCGGCCCAACGCCTGGCTGAACTCCGGCGGCGCCGGCACGATGGGCTACTCGGTCCCCGCCGCGATGGGCGCGAAGGTCGCCGAGCCCGACCGTGTGGTGTGGGCGATCGACGGTGACGGATGCTTCCAGATGACCAACCAGGAGCTCGCCACCTGCGTCATCAACAACATCCCGATCAAGGTCGCGATCATCAACAACTCGTCGCTCGGGATGGTGCGGCAGTGGCAGACCCTGTTCTACAACGGGCGCTACTCCAACACCGACCTCAACACGGGTCACGACACCATCCGCATCCCCGACTTCGTCAAGCTCGCCGAGGCCTACGGCTGCCTCGCGCTGCGCGTGGAGAAGGAGGAGGACGTCGATGCCGCGATCCGCACGGCGCTGGAGACCAACGACCGCCCGGTGGTCATCGACTTCGTCGTGAGTGCCGACGCGATGGTGTGGCCGATGGTGCCGCAGGGCGTGAGCAACAGCTACATCCAGTACGCCCGCGATCACGCGCCGAAGTTCGACGAGGAGGCCTGAGATGAGCCGTCATGTCCTGAGTCTCCTCGTGGAGAACAAGCCGGGCCTGCTGACGCGCGTCGCCGGCCTCTTCGCCCGCCGTGGCTTCAACATCGAGTCGCTCGCCGTGGGCGTCACCGAGGTGCCGGGGCTGTCCCGCATCACGGTGGTCGTCGATGTGGAGGAGCTGCCGCTGGAGCAGGTGACCAAGCAGCTGAACAAGCTGATCAACGTCATCAAGATCGTCGAACTCGACCCCGCCGCGTCGGTGCAGCGCGAGCACATGCTGATCAAGGTGCGCGCCGACAATCAGACCCGCTCGAATGTGATCGAGGTGGTGAACCTCTTCCGCGCCTCGATCGTCGACTACGCCACCGACGCCCTGGTGGTCGAGGTCACCGGCGATCGCGGCAAGATCGAGGCGATCCTTCGCGCGCTGGAGCCGTTCGGCATCAAGGAGCTGGCACAGTCCGGGCTCCTCGCCATCGGCCGCGGCGGCAAGTCCATCACCGAGCGCGTCCTGCGCGGCTAGACCCTTTCGCTTCGCGCTCACCGGTCGTTGAGAGAGCGAAGCGAGACGAAACGCAACGACCGACCTACCAAGGAGAAATGACACCCATGGCTGAGATCTTCTACGACTCGGACGCCGACCTCTCGATCATCCAGGGCAAGAAGGTGGCCATCGTCGGCTACGGCTCGCAGGGCCACGCGCACGCGCTCAACCTCCGCGACTCCGGCGTCGAGGTCGCCATCGCCCTCAAGGACGGCTCGAAGTCCGCCCCGAAGGCACAGGAGGAGGGCTTCGAGGTCAAGTCCGTCGCCGACGCGACCCAGTGGGCCGACCTCATCATGATCCTCGCGCCCGACCAGCACCAGCGCGGCATCTTCAGCGAGAGCATCGCGCCGAACCTCACCGCCGGCAAGACCCTCGCCTTCGCCCACGGCTTCAACGTGCGCTTCGGCTACATCGAGACGCCCGACGGCGTCGACGTGATCCTCGTCGCGCCCAAGGCTCCCGGCCACACCGTGCGTCGCGAGTTCGTCGCCGGTCGCGGCATCCCCGACATCATCGCCGTCGAGAAGGACGCGTCGGGCACCGCCTGGCAGACCGCCCTCTCGTACGCGAAGGCGATCGGCGGCACCCGTGCGGGCGTCATCAAGACCACCTTCACCGAGGAGACCGAGACCGACCTGTTCGGCGAGCAGGCCGTGCTCTGCGGCGGTGTCTCGCAGCTGGTGCAGTACGGCTTCGAGACGCTCACCGAGGCGGGCTACCAGCCGCAGATCGCCTACTTCGAGGTGCTCCACGAGCTGAAGCTCATCGTCGACCTCATGTGGGAGGGCGGAATCGCCAAGCAGCGCTGGTCGGTCTCCGACACCGCCGAGTACGGCGACTACGTCTCCGGCCCGCGCGTGATCGACCCCCACGTCAAGGAGAACATGCAGGGCGTGCTCGCCGACATCCAGTCGGGCGCGTTCGCAGAGCGTTTCATCGGCGACCAGGACGCCGGAGCGCCCGAGTTCCAGGAGCTCCGTGCCAAGGGCGCGGCGCACCCGATCGAGGCCGTCGGCAAGGAGCTGCGCGCGCTGTTCGCATGGAAGCAGCAGGACGCCGACTACGTCGAGGGTTCCGCGGCCCGCTGACCCGCACCGCGCCGTGTCGACGGCGCGCATCAGACACTCGGCGCACCCGCCGAGGACGGCTTCTCGCAAGCCAGGAGAGCCCGGCCCCTTACAAGGGGTCGGGCTCTTCGCCTTGGCTATCGTGGGGAGCATGAACCGCTCCGTCGCCGTAGAGATCGCCGTACAGGATGTGGCGGGAGCGCGCGGGGCGCTGGCGGCCGGGGCGAGGCGGCTGGAGCTCTGCCAGGCATTGGCGGTGGGCGGTCTCACCCCATCCGTGGGGCTGCTGGAGGCGGTGCTCGCGGCCGTCGACCCGTCGACCGTCAACGTCCTCGTGCGTCCGCGTGGCGGCGGATTCGTCTACACGGAGGAGGAGATCGCTCTCGTGGCCGCCGACATCCGCGCCTGCGTGTCACGCGGGGCGGGCGGCGTCGTCGTGGGCGCGCTCACTCCGGACGGACGCGCCGATCTGCAGGCGCTGGCGCGATGGCGGGACGCCGCCGGCGACGCGACCCTCGTCTTCCACCGGGCGATCGACGCGGTGGGTGCTCCGCTCGCCGTGCTCGAGGACCTGCGCGGTGCGGGCGTCGACCGCGTGCTCACCTCTGGCGGTGCCGAGCGCTCTGTCGACGGAGCGGCCGTCCTCGCGTCCCTCGTCGCCGCGTCCGGCGGGATCGAGATCATGGCCGGTGGCGGCGTGCAGCCCGGCGATATCGGTGCGCTCGTGGCGGCCGGTGTCGACGCCGTGCATCTGTCCGCGCGGACCCGGGGCGGCACCGGTGCGCCCTCCGGTCCGGGCGGCGGTGCCGAGGGGCACGACATCACCGATCTCGAGATCGTGGCTGCGGCGGTGCGCGCCGTCGCTGCCGCGGCGTCCGACGCCTCCGGTGCGTCCGGCGCGGATCTCGGCGCATCCGACGCGAACGGCGTGCCGGGTACGCTGAAGCCGTGAGCCGCGACGACGACGCCCTCTCCTGGCAGGGGGACGAGGATCCCACGCTCGACGTGGGGACACCTCCGCGCGCCGCCGAGGAGATCGCCCCGCACTCTGAGGGCGGATCTGGCGCGGGCGCACGCTCCGAGGCTCCTGTGCTCCCCGACGGCTACACCGCCGTCGGCAGGGGGAGCGGCGATGTCGTGCGGCCCGGGGATGCCGGGGCGCAGGACGATGCCGCGCAGGAAGACGTCGGAGCGGACGAGGCTGCGGGCGAGACGTCGCAGATCGGGAATGTGGCGCTCGTCGCGCTGGGCATCCTGGGCGGCGTGTATCTCCTTTACACGATCGGGTGGATCATCGGCGGCCTGCGCCTCCAGGTGATCGCCCCGGCGCTCCTCGTGAGTCCGGTCGCGTACGTCCCCGCGTTCTGGCTGGCCGTCCTCGCGCCGGCCATCTGGTTCCTGGCGACGCTGCTGCTCACGCGGCGCAGCGCCACCTGGCTGCGCTTCGCCTGGCTCGCCGCGGGCGCTGTGCTGCTCGTTCCGTGGCCGTTCATCATGATCGGAGCGATCGGCCAATGAGCGCCACTCCCGTCTCCGCACCTCGTCCGATGCCGACCTGGCTCGTCGCCACCGTCGCCGGCGCCTTCGGCCTCTTCTACGCCTACGCGGTGTGGAACGCCGTGTCCTTCCTCGTCCAGCAGGCGGCCGGACCTCTCGGGCTCAATGGGCTCGGCTGGGGTCTCCTGCTGTTCACCGCCGTGTTCCCGATCCTCGTCTTCGCCGGCGCGCTGGGCCTCGGCATGCGGCGCCGGGTGGGGGAGTTCGCGCTGCTGCTGCTGGCCGGCATCGCGCTCGTGGCGGTGTTCTGGCTCAACGTCGTGGCCTACTCGCTCTCCAGCGGCGGAACCCTGCTCGGCAGCTGACGTCATGCGGTCGGTGGCCCCCCGCCGCGAGCGCTAGGCTGGTCAGGCCACGCCCCGACGGTGTGCGGCGAGGCATTCCATCACCGCTCCTCGCTCCCGCGACGCCCCTGAAGGTTGCCCAGCGTGTCCAAGCCCGTCGTGCTCATCGCCGAAGAACTCTCACCCGCCACGATCGACGCCCTCGGCCCGGACTTCGAGATCCGTCATGTCGACGGCGCCGACCGGTCCGCGCTCCTTCCGGCCCTGGCGGACGCGCACGCGGTGCTCATCCGCTCGGCGACGAAGATGGACGCCGAGGCGATCGCCGCCGCGCCTGTGCTCAAGGTCATCGCACGCGCGGGCGTCGGTCTAGACAACGTCGACATCAAGGCCGCGACCACGGCCGGAGTCATGGTCGTGAACGCGCCGACCTCGAACATCATCTCGGCCGCCGAGCTGACCGTCGCGCACATTCTGGGCCTGGCCCGGCGGATTCCCGCCGCACACGCGTCGCTGTCGGCCGGGCAGTGGAAGCGGAGCGCCTACACCGGCGTGGAGCTGTTCGAGAAGACGCTCGGCATCATCGGGCTCGGCCGGATCGGCGCGCTCATCGCCGCGCGGCTCCAGGCCTTCGGCATGAACGTCGTCGCCTACGACCCCTACGTCACGAGCGCACGCGCCCAGCAGCTCGGCGTGCAGCTGCTCACGCTCGACGAACTGCTCGAGCAGAGCGACTTCGTCACGATCCACATGCCGAAGACGCCCGAGACGGCCGGAATGATCTCCACCGACCAGTTCCGGCGCATGAAGCCGTCCGCGTACGTCGTGAACGTCGCGCGCGGAGGGCTCATCGACGAGGTCGCGCTGCATGCGGCGCTGACGACCGGCGAGATCGCCGGTGCCGGCCTCGATGTGTTCAGCACGGAGCCGCCCGCGCAGGATGGGCCGGCGTTCCCCCTCCTCGACCTCCCGAACGTCCTGGTCACCCCGCACCTGGGAGCCTCGACCGATGAGGCGCAGGAGAAGGCCGGCGTGTCGGTGGCGAAGTCGGTACGTCTCGCGCTGGGTGGTGAGCTCGTGCCCGACGCCGTGAACGTGGCCGGCGGCATCATCGATCCCTATGTGCGCCCCGGCATCCCGCTCGTCGAGAAGCTCGGCCAGATCTTCTCCGCGCTGGCCCACTCGCCCCTCACGAGCCTCGACGTCGAAGTGCACGGCGAGCTCAGCCAGTACGACGTGAAGGTGCTCAAGCTCGCCGCGCTCAAGGGTGTCTTCACCAACGTCGTCAGTGAGACGGTCTCGTACGTCAACGCACCGCTGCTGGCCGAGCAGCGCGGCATCGAGGCGCGGCTGCTCGTCGACGACCAGTCCGAGGAGTACCGCAACGTCATCACGCTGCACGGTGCGCTCTCCGACGGCTCCCAGCTGTCGGTCTCGGGCACCCTCACGGGCACGAAGCAGACCGAGAAGCTCGTCGGCATCAACGGCTACGCGCTCGAGCTGCCCATCGAGAAGCACCACATCGTGATGCTCTACACGGACCGTCCGGGCATCGTGGCCGTGTACGGGCAGAAGTTCGGCGAAGCCGGCATCAACATCGCGGGCATGCAGATCGCGCGCACGCAGGCGGGCGGTCAGGCGCTGTCGGTGCTGACGGTCGACTCGCCCGTCGCCGATGACCTCCTCGACGAGGTGCGCTCGGCGATCCACGCCGACCTCTTCCGGCAGATCGAGATCACCGAGTCCTGAGTCCCGCCGCGGCGGACAGCAGTCGTCAGGCGCGTGTCGCGCGCTCGACGAGCGCGATGAGGGCGTCCATGTCGGCGCCCTGGGGCACGGGCCCCGGCACGCTTCCGTGGTCGAGCGAGTTGTTGAAGTAGAGCCCGTCGCTTACCAGGAGCACGAGCTGCAGCGCGGTCTCGTCGCGCGTGTGCGGGCGGAGGGCGTCCTCCCACTGCTGCCGGACGCGGCGGAGCGCCTGCGCGGCGTCGGCGCTGCCGCCCTGGGCGAGTTTCGAGCCGGCGATGAGGGCCCGGTCGACGGGGGAGTCGTCCATGACCGAGGTGCGGACGAACGCGGCGACGAGTCCGGCGGGGTCCGCGCGCATGTCCTCGACATCGTCGCTGACGAGGGTCTCCATGCGCTCCAGGAGCGCGGACTCGAGGGCTTCCTTGGAGGCGAAGTGGTAAAGGAGTCCGCCCTTGGAGACACCGGCTGCCCGGGCGATCGCCTCCATCGTGGCGGCGCGCTCGCCCTCGGCGATCAGGAGCGCCTCGAACGCATCGAGCACGATCTCGCGGGCGCGGGGAGGGCGGCTCATGTCCCGATCGTATCGACGCGGAGGGCCTGCATTCTGATACTATACCGGCTGGACGGTATAGAAAATGACATTGACAGAAGAGATCACCCTGGCCGACGCCGCGGGACGGCGGGTGGGCTGGCGCGGCTGGGCGGCGCTGGTCGTGCTCATGCTCCCCGTGCTGCTCGTCTCGGTCGACAACACGGTGCTGAGTTTCGCACTGCCCGACATCGCGCTCGATCTCGCCCCGACCAGCACACAGCAGCTGTGGATCATCGACGCCTACCCGCTGGTGCTCGCGGGACTGCTCGTCACCATGGGCACGCTCGGCGACCGCTTCGGCCGGCGGCGGATGCTCCTCATCGGAGCGGTCGGGTTCGCGGCGGTCTCGGTGCTCGCCGCGTTCGCGCCCTCGGCCGGGCTGCTGATCGCCGCCCGCGCGGGCATGGGCGTCTTCGGGGCGATGCTCATGCCGTCCACGCTGTCGCTCCTGCGGAGCATCTTCACCCACCGCGACCAGCGGCGTCTCGCGATCGCGGTGTGGGCATCCATGTTCTCGGCCGGTGCCGCCCTCGGGCCGATCGTCGGCGGGATCCTGCTCGAGCACTTCGCGTGGGGCTCCGTGTTCCTGATGTCGGTGCCGGTGCTCGTCCCGCTGCTGATCTTCGCGCCGATCCTCGTGCCCGAGAGCCGTGACCCTCAGCCCGGGCGCATCGATCCGGTGAGCATCGCCTACTCCATGCTGACGATGGTTCCGGTGGTCTACGCCATCAAGGAGCTCGCGGTGCACGGGCCCGGGTGGATGCCGGTCGCGCTGACGGCCGTGGGCGCCTCATTCGGCGTGCTCTTCGTTCGCCGTCAGCTCGCCTCGCCGTCGCCGATGCTCGACATGCGCCTGTTCGCGAGAGGCACCTTCAGCGGTGCCCTCCTGGTGAACCTGCTGAGTGTGATCGCCCTCGTGGGGTTCCTGTACTTCATCGCTCAGCATCTCCAGCTCATCGTCGGGCTGGCCCCCATGCAGGCGGGCTTCGCGCTCGTACCGGGGATGCTCGCGATGATCGTGGCCGGGCTGCTGGTCGTGCCGGTCGCACGGCGCGTGGCGCCGCGGATCGTGGTGCCGGTGGCGCTGTGCTTCTCCGTCGCCGCGTACCTCATGGTCCCGATCGCCGTGGGCGACGGCGCGCTGTGGATGCTCGTGGGGGCGTTCACCCTGCTCGGCGTCGGCATCGGCGCGGCGGAGACCGTCTCCAACGACCTCATCCTCGCGAGCGCGCCGCCGGCCAAGGCGGGAGCGGCCAGCGCGGTGTCCGAGACGGCGTACGAGCTCGGAGCGGTGCTCGGCACTGCGGTTCTCGGCGGCATCCTCACCGCCGCGTATCGCGCGGGCATCGTGATCCCGGACGCCGTCGACGCGGTGACCGCGGAAGCGGCGCGCGAGACGCTCGCGGGGGCCGTGGCCGCGTCGGCGGCGCTCGACCCGGCTACCGCCGACGCTCTGCGCACCGCCGCGGCGCACGCGTTCGATGCCGGCGTCGGCATCACCGCGGTCATCGGCGCCGTGCTCGTCGGCGTGGCGGCGGTGATCGCGGCCACTACGCTGGGAGGCACCCGCACTGCGCCGGCTCCGCACTGAGCGCCTCCCGGCGGGACCGCCCAGCACGAGGAGAGCAATGTCGCGCGCGACCACCGATCGGACCTACCGCCTGGCCGTGATCCCGGGCGACGGCATCGGACCCGAGGTCATCGCCGAGGCTGAGAAGGTGCTCGACGCCGTCACGGCGACGGCGGGGATCGTCTTCGAGAAGACGCGCTTCTCGCTCGGAGCCGCACGCTATCTCGCGACCGGCGACACCCTCACTGACAACGACCTGGCGGCCATCGCGAGCCACGATGCCATCCTGCTCGGTGCGGTCGGCGGCGTTCCCGGCGACCCGCGACTCGCGCACGCGAACATCGAGCGCGGCCTGCTGCTGAAGCTGCGCTTCGAACTGGACCACTACGTCAACCTGCGACCGTCGAAGCTCTACCCGGGCGTCCCGGGTCCTCTCGCCGAGCCCGGGGAGATCGACTTCGTCGTGGTCCGCGAGGGCACCGAGGGGCCGTACGTCGGCAACGGCGGATCGATCCGCACCGGCACCGCCCACGAGGTCGCCAACGAGACGAGCGTCAACACCGCCTACGGCATCGAGCGCGTCGTCCGGTTCGCCTTCGCGCAGGCCGCGCGTCGGCGCGGCAGGCTGACGCTGGTGCACAAGACCAATGTGCTGGTGCACGCCGGCGGCATGTGGAAGCGGATCGTCGACGCCGTGGCGTCCGAGCACCCCGACGTCGCCGTAGACTATCTGCACGTCGACGCGGCGACGATCTTCCTGGTCACGAACCCGGGCCGCTTCGACGTGATCGTCACCGACAACCTCTTCGGCGACATCCTCACCGACTTGGCCGGCGCCGTCACCGGAGGCATCGGCCTCGCCGCTTCGGGAAACATCAACCCCGACGGCGCGTTCCCCTCGATGTTCGAGCCCGTGCACGGCTCGGCGCCGGACATCGCAGGCCAGCAGAAGGCCGACCCCACGGCGGCCATCCTCTCCACGGCGCTGCTGCTCGATCACCTCGGGCTCAGCGACCAGGCGCAGCGCGTCACCCGCGCAGTCGAGGAGGACATCGCCGCGCGGGGCGCCACCGCCCGCACGACCGCGCAGATCGGCGACGCCATCGTCGCGCGACTCCAGGCGTAACCTGGAGTCGCGCTCCGCATCCGTCGACGCCGCGCATGGAACAGGACAGATCATGACCCTCATCGACCCCGAGACCACGACCGCTCCGCTCGCGTTCGCCGTCACCCGCAACCTGGCCGCGAAGTCGGCCGCCGAGCGCGAGGATCTCCTGCGCGATCCCGTCTTCGGCACGACGTTCACCGACCACATGGTCGACATCTGCTGGTCGGCGCGGGGCGGCTGGCACCGGCCGCGCGTGCAGCCCTATGGCCCGATCTCGCTCGACCCCGCCGCCGCCGTTCTCCACTACGGCCAGGAGATCTTCGAGGGCATCAAGGCCTACCGTCACGCGGACGGGTCGATCCACACCTTCCGGCCCGACCAGAACGGGGCCCGGCTGCAGCGCAGTGCGCGCCGCCTCGCTCTGCCCGAGCTGCCGGTGGAGTACTTCATCCAGTCGATCCGCGAGCTCATCGCCGTCGACGGCGACTGGGTGCCGTCAGGTGCCGATCAGAGCCTGTACCTGCGGCCGTTCATGTTCGCCAAGGAGGCCTTCCTCGGCGTCCGGCCCGCAGCCAAGGTGGCCTACTACCTCATCGCCAGCCCCGTCGCGGCGTACTTCAAGGGCGGCGCGAAGCCCGTGTCCATCTGGCTGAGCGAGGACTACTCGCGCGCCGGGAAGGGCGGCACGGGCGCCGCCAAGACCGGCGGCAACTACGCCGCCAGCCTGCTGCCGCAGGCGGAAGCGTACGAGCAGGGCTGCGACCAGGTGGTCTTCCTCGACCAGGACGGCAACGTCGAGGAGCTCGGCGGGATGAACGTCGTGTTCGTCTATAAGGACGGCACCATCGTCACGCCGCAGTCGGACTCGATCCTCGAGGGGATCACCCGCGACTCGCTGCTTCAGCTCGCCCGCGACCGCGGCCACACGGTGGAGCAGCGGAGTGTCTCGCTGCAGGAGTGGCGCGACGGAGTGGCCTCCGGCGACATCGTCGAGGTGTTCGCGTGCGGCACTGCCGCCGTCGTCGCGCCCATCGGCACGCTCAAGGCCAAGGGGTTCGAGGACGCGCAGCCGGTTGGTTCGCTCGCTCTCGAGCTGCGTCAGCACCTGACCGACATCCAGTACGGCAGGGCAGAGGACACGCACGGCTGGCTGCTCCGCCTCGATGACGCCGAGTCGGCCCGATGAAGGTCGCGCGCTTCCGCCACGACGACGTCATCCGGTTCGGGATCGTCGACGGGGCCGACCTGGTCGTCCTCGCCGGCGATCCGCTGTTCGCCGGATTCGACACGACGGGGGAGCGGGTCCCGCTCGCCGACGCCGTTCTGCTGGCGCCGGTGATCCCGCGCTCCAAGGTCGTCTGCGTCGGCAAGAACTATCGCGATCACGCGGCGGAGATGGGCGGCGAGGCGCCCGCCGAACCGCTGCTGTTCCTCAAGCCGAACACATCGGTGATCGGACCGGGCGACGTGATCGTGCGTCCTCGTCAGTCCGAGCGCACCGACTTCGAGGGAGAGCTCGCCGTCGTCATCGGTCGGGTCGCGAAGGATGTGCCGGCGGACAAGGCCGACGAGTACGTGTTCGGCTACACGATCGCCAACGACGTCACCGCGCGCGACCTGCAGCGCTCCGACGGGCAGTGGTCGCGGGCGAAGGGCTTCGACACCTTCTGCCCGCTCGGTCCGGTGATCGAGACGGAGTTCGATCTCGACGGGGGCGCACGCATCGTGTCGCGGGTCAACGGCGAGGTGCGCCAGGACGGCCCGATCAGCGACATGGTCCACTCCGTCGCCGACGTCGTCGCCTACGCGTCCGCCGCCTTCACGCTCCTCCCGGGCGACGTCATCCTCACCGGCACCCCGGCGGGGATCGGGCCCTTCGGCGCGGGCGACACCGTGGAGGTCGAGATCACGGGCATCGGCGTGCTGCGCAACACTGCGCGCGATGCCTGAGCTGCGGGTCGACGAGCTCGTTCCCCTCTCGCCCGACGATGTCGCCGCGATCCAGCGGCGGACGGTCCGTGTCCTCGCCGCCGGTCAGGTGCTCGGCGGGATCGCCTTCGGCGCCACGGTGTCGCTGGGCGCGCTCCTGGCTGCGGACATCTCCGGGCAGGCATCGCTGTCGGGGCTCGCGACCGCCTCGGTGACGCTCGGTGCGGCGCTGTGCGCCATCCCGCTCGCACGCCTGGCGGGACGCCACGGGCGTCGTCGCGCCCTCACCCTCGGCAACCTGTTCGCCCTCGTCGGGATCGCGGTCGTCCTCGTCGCGGCCGCCGTGCGGTCCTTCCCGCTGCTCCTCCTCGGGGTGATCCTCATCGGCGCGGGCAATGCCGGAAACCTGCAGTCGCGATTCGCCGCGACCGACCTCGCCCCCACCACGCGGCGGGCACGAGATCTCGGGACAGTGGTGTGGGCGACGACGGTGGGAGGAGTGGTCGGCCCGCTCATGCTCACCCCGGGGGAGGCAGTCGGACAGGCGATCGGCATGCCACCGCTCACAGGCGCCTACGCGTTCTCGATCGTCGCGCAGCTGTGTGCGTTCGTGCTCTACCTCGTCGCCCTGCGGCCGGATCCGCTGCTGACGGCGCAGCGCGTCGCGCGCGCCGAACACGCCGGCACGAGCGTCGCGGTCGACATCGACCGTCCCCGCGCGGCACGGTACGCGGTGTTCGCCGTGACCGGCTCGCACGTGGTGATGGCATCCGTCATGGCCATGACCCCGGTGCATCTCGCCCATCTGGCTCCCGGCCAGGTGACCCTCGTCGTGGGCGTGACGATCGCCCTCCATGTCTTCGGCATGTACGGTCTCTCGCCGGTGTTCGGCCTGCTCGCCGACCGCACCGGGCGCGTCGGCGTGATCCTGCTCGGACAGGCGCTGCTCGCCGCGGCGCTCGTCGTGGCGGCGGTGGCGCCGCAGAACCAGTGGGCGGTGCTCGTCGCCCTGCTCCTGCTGGGGCTCGGCTGGAGCGCCGCGACCGTCGCCGGAGCGGCCCTGCTCACCGAGAGCACGGTCACCGTGCGACGCCCGCGACGCCAGGGCCTCAGCGACACGATCATGACGTTCAGTGCGGCCATCGGCGCTGTGCTCGCCGGGGTCGTCCTGGGCTGGATCGGCTATGGCGGACTGGCGCTCGCGGCGCTGACGATCGTGGTCGCGGTGACGGTGCTCTCACCCTTCGCGCGCCGCTGACCGCCTGTCAGCGCCCGAGCGGGCGGGTCAGCGGCCGAGAGCGCACGCGGCGCGGTCGACGTCCCCGTGGTCGTTGAAGACGTGGAACGCCAGCCGGGTGCGGCCGTTGCGACCGGAGGCGGCTATTCCCGCGTCGGTCAGGCGGGCGAGGTCGCGTCCGTCGGGGTCGGGCCAGCTCACGATCGCACTCGGCACGGCCCCGGGGGCGGCAGGGAGGTCGCAGCGCTCTCTGAAGGCGGAGGCGAGGGCGGTCACGTGCGCCGCGATCGCGGGGATGTCCGCGTCGGCGAAGGCCCGCAGTGCAGGCTCCGCACCGAGGAACGCCTGCCACGCCGGCGACACGTCGAAGCGGCGCGCGTCGCCGGCGAGCACGGCGTCGCCGCCGTAGCAGGAAGCCCACGGGTCCTCGCCCGCGTACCACCCGGCGTGGATGGGCCGGACGGTCCGCGCGTACTCCTCGGAGAGCGCGAGGAAGGCTACGCCGCGCGGCGCGCAGAGCCACTTGTAGGCGTGGCAGACGACGGCGTCGAACAGCGTTCCCGCCACGGGCATCCATCCCGCTGCCTGCGTCACGTCGCAGAGCGTCCGCGCACCGTGTGCGCGCGCCGCGGCGGCGATCGCGACGCCGTCGGCGACGGTTCCGCAGGCCGACTGCACGAGCGAGAACACGACGAGGTGCGTGCCGGGGCCGACCGCGGCGGCCAGAGCGGTCAGCGGCGCGGTGCGCACGGTGATGCCTCGACCGGCATGGACGAAGGGCAGCACGATCGAGGAGAACTCGTCGGCCGCGCACAGCACCTCGGCGCCATCGGGGAGCGAGGCTGCGAGCATCCCGGCCATGACCGAGGTGTGCGAACCGATCGCGACGCGGTCTGCGGCGACGCCGAGGAGTCTCGCCGCATGAGCCCGGCTCTCTTCAGCCGCGCGCGTGTAGCGTCCGAGGTCCGGCCATCGGGTGAGGTCCGCGGCCACGACCTCACGTGTCGACCTCATCGGCAGTCCCGCGGTGCAGGCGGCGAGGTAGCCCTCGCCGCCCGCGAACTCGGCGCGCAGGGCGGCGAGGGCGGGCACGGTGTCGGCGGTCGCGGTCGGCATGGCATCCACTTTCCCGGTCGGCCATTCATTCGTCTACGACAGGTGTTGCATGACGTGCATGACAGATGGTTATGTATGGGGATGAGCGACGATGAGGCCGACTTCGACGTCCACGCCGTGCGCATCGCCAAGGCGGTCGCCGACGCGGGGTCGTTGACCGGTGCCGCCGAACTCCTCGGATACAGCCAGCCCGCTATCAGCCAGCAGGTGCGCAGGCTCGAAGCCCGGCTCGGACTGCCGATCGTCGAACGCGTGGGGCGCCGCGTGAGACTGACGCAGGCCGGGCGGATCCTCGCGCGGCATGCGCCGGCAGTCACGACCGCCCTCGACGCGGCCGCCGGCGAGCTGGCCGCGCTGCGCGGGCTGCGCGCAGCCACGGTGCGGCTGGTCGGGTTTCCCTCGGCGACGCCCACCATTCTGCCGCGCGTGCTGTCGCGCCTCGCAGAAGACGAGCCCGGGATCACCGTCACCTACGTCGAAGCAGAGCCGCCCGAGGCGGTCGCCGCCGTCCGGGAGGATCGCGCCGACATCGCCCTCACCTTCGCCTACCCCGGGGATCGTGCCGATCCCCACCGCGAGAGCGCGCGCGGCCTGGCAGTGCGCCGGGTCGGACGAGACGACCTGCTGGTCGTGCTGCCGCTCGGTCATCCCGCCGCGGCAGCGGTGACGGTCGACCCGGCGGTGCTCGCGCAGGAGAACTGGATCGCCGGCTGTCCACGCTGCCGCGGCCACCTGCTCGAGCTGTGCGGGCGCGCGGGATTCACCCCGCGCATCGGATTCGAGACCGACAACGTCGTGGCGGTGGAGGGACTGGTCGCGCAGGGGATCGGCGTCGCGATGCTCCCGTCGCTGGGCGTCGCGTCGTTCCCGGTGCTGCCGGGCGTCCTCACCCGCAGACTGCCGCGGGGGGAGGAGCGCGCCATCCATGTCGTGACGGCGCACGGCGCCGAGCGGATCCCGGCGGTCGCCGCCGTTCTCGCGATGATCGAGCGCGCGGTCGCGGATTCGACCGCGGCGGCCACGGAGTCGACCGCCGCCGCGAACTAGACTGGGCAGGATGTCTGCCGCGATCGATCCCCGCACCACCACCGCCTCCGGAGCCGACGTCCGCGTCCGGTTCTGCCCGTCGCCGACGGGACTGCCGCACGTCGGCATGATCCGCACGGCGCTCTACAACTGGGCGTACGCCCGTCATACGGGGGGCAGGCTGATCTTCCGCGTCGAGGACACCGACGCCGCGCGTGACAGCGAGGAGAGCTACCGTCAGCTCGTCGACGCGCTCACCTGGCTGAAGATCGACTGGGATGAGGGCGTCGAGAAGGGCGGGCCGCACGGGCCGTACCGGCAGTCGCAGCGCTCCGACATCTACGCGGAGGTGCTGCAGCGCCTCATCGACAGTGGCGCGGTCTACGAGTCGTACTCGACGGCCGAGGAGATCGACGCGCGCAACACGGCCAACGGCCGCGCCACGCAGCTCGGCTACGACAACCACGATCGGCACCTCTCCGACGAGGAGAAGGCCGCCTTCCGCGCCGAGGGTCGCGAACCCGCCTGGCGCCTGCGGGTACCCGACCACGACCTCACCTACGTCGACCTGATCCGCGGCGAGGTGACCTTCCCCGCCGGGTCCTTCCCCGACTTCGTGGTCGTGCGCGCGGGCGGTCAGGCGCTCTACACCTTCACCAACCCGGTCGACGATGCTCTCATGGGCATCACGCACGTCATCCGCGGTGAGGACCTGATGCCATCGACCGCGCGTCAGCTCGCCCTCTACGCGGCGCTCATCGACGCCGGCGTCACGTCGTTCGTGCCGCGCTTCGGACACATGCCGCTCGTGCTGGGCGAGACGGGCAACAAGAAGCTCTCCAAGCGCGACCCGCAGGCGAATCTCTTCCTCCAGCGCGAGAAGGGCTTCATCCACGAGGGGCTGCTCAACTACCTCGCCCTCCTCGGCTGGTCGATCGCCGCCGACCGCGACGTGTTCTCGCTCGACGAGTTCACCGCAGCCTTCGACATCGCCGACGTCAACCCGAACCCGGCCCGCTTCGACCAGAAGAAGGCCGAGTCGATCAACGGCGACCACATCCGCATGCTCGAGCCCGCGGACTTCGCCGCGCGTCTGGTGCCCTACCTCGCCGCCGCCGGTCTCGTCTCCGAGCCGCCGACCCCGGACCAGCAGCGGATTCTCGATGCCGCGGCGCCACTGGTGCAGGAGCGCATGCAGTTGCTGGGAGAGGCCCCCGGCCTTCTGGGGTTCCTCTTCCGCGATCAGGTCGCCTACGACGAGGATGCGCTGAAGGGGCTGCCCGCGAACGCGGATGAGGTGCTCGCGGCCTCCGTCTCCGCCGTGGAGTCCGTACCCGATGAGGAGTTCACCGCCGCCGCCGTGCAGGACGCGCTGTCGGCGGCGCTGATCGACGGCCTCGGACTGAAGCCGCGGGTCGCCTACGGCCCGCTGCGGGTCGCCGCCAGCGGCCGGCGCGTCTCACCGCCGCTGTTCGAGTCCTTGGAGCTGCTCGGTCGCTCCGAGTCGCTCCGCCGCCTGGAAGCTCTGCGCACGCACCTCGGCTGAGTGGCGCGGCACCGTCTCCGCCGCCACGCCCGGAGCCCGGCTGGTTTGGAGAGGCACTCCGCGTCAGGTAGACTCGATCCTCGGTGCGACTCCGGTCGAATCGCCCTTGGGGTATGGTGTAATTGGCAACACGGCTGATTCTGGTTCAGTTGTTCTTGGTTCGAGTCCAGGTACCCCAGCAAGGAAAACCCCCGCTCACGCGGGGGTTTTGCATTTCCGCCCGCAGGCGGGGGCGGGGCACGCGTCAGGACATCGCATCGCCGATGTACGAGTACTTGAGGAACACCTCGGACGCCCAGCCCGCCTCGTCGAGGACGCCCTGCACCGCGGTCATCATGTACTTCGAGTCCCAGCCCATGTAGAGGAACTGGCCGTCGGCGATCTCGTCCCACTGGCCGTTCCAGGCCATCTCGGGGTACAGGGGCCCGCCACGCCGAGCACTGAAGTCGATCACGCTCTGACGCGAGTCGGCCCACAGGCGCTTGAACACGCGGTTGAAGAGGTACCGGACGTCCTTGACCTCCCAGTGCTCGCCGCGGAACTCGACGTAGTCGAACTCGCGCTGCCAGCCTCGGGGCCAGCCGCGGCGCTTCTTGGCGTCGAGGATCGGCGTGAGGTTGTCGTCGTCGATGCCGACGACCGCGGGCCGCTCCCACACCTCGACGAACCGCGCCGTCAGTCGTTCGGTGCGCGCCGCGATGTCCGCCGTTCCCCAGGCCTGCTGCGCGGCCAGATCGCGCGTGGGCACGACCGCGCTCTCGGCGTAGATCGGCCGCTTCACGGGGAAGGGGGCGTCGAAGGCGCGGTCGGCCAGGTCGGTCTCGAGGAGGGTGAGGTTGCCCAGGGTCTGCGCGAGAGCACGGTGGGCGTTCTGCTCGTCGTCGGTGTAGTCCGCCCAGCGCCGAAGGCCGTCGCCGCTCCATTCGTCGCCGGGGGCGAGCGGCACGACGTGCTCGAGTTCGAGACCGTCATGCGCGTCGACGCCTGCGAGGCGGCCGAGGACGTACGACGCGTGGGGGAGATCCCCGTATTTCAGGCCGACCCGCGCCCGCTCGTCCGAGGGGGTGATCCGTGCGATCGCGAGGACCAGCTCCTCCCGGCCCTGATCGGCCGCACGGCACAGGCGGGCGACGAGACGGTCGTTGGAGAGCCCCACGACCTTGCGGCGCAGGAGGAGGGACTGCAGGTGTTCGACGGAGGCGATGAGCTCGTCGACGCCGAGCGCGCCGTGCAGATGGTCGCGGTAGAGGCGCATGACGAGGGGGTACATGCCGCGTCCGAAGGTGTTCAGGTAGGCGAACTGCCGGCCGATCTCAGCGTCGGGGGTGCGCGCGGGCTCGAGGAGCGTGCGGTAGATCTCCGACAGCTCCCGCCACTGCGCGGCCTGCGCGCGGAGCGTCTCGATGCCGAGCCGGGGGAACTCGTGCCGGAACGCGTCGTACACGCCGCGCTCCCCGACGACGGTCACTTCCCGACCGGTCAGCATCACGAGGTAGTGACGCCAGAACGAGCCGATCTGCTCGCCGGTGTTCTCTTCGATCGGCAGCCAGTACTCGTTCTCGATCTCGCTCTGCTCGGCGTGAGAGAGTCCCATGAGCACGTAGTTGTGGATGAGCTCGTGGTCGCGCAACGGCTCGCCGGTCGAGTTCAGGCTCTCGAAGATCTGCTGCGCGTTGGCCTCGGCGCCGAGGGTGATCGAGACGTGCTCGAGTTTCTGGAGCCCCCGCCAGATGTGGGCTGCCTCATCGGGGCGGATCTGGCTTCGGAAGAACGCGTAGTTGTCGTCGAACCGCGACTCGCGGTTCTCGTCGCCCTCCGCTCGGCGGTCGAGGACGACGCTTTCGAACACGTCCGCCCAGGCGCGGTGTGGGCGCAGCTTGGTGCGGGCCGGGTCGTCGGCGCGCACGAGCACACGGGCGAGCTCGGCGGCCAGCTCCGGATCGGAGGACGAGAGGGTGTGGTGGAGCGCTGCCACCAGCAGCATGAGCGTCGTGATGCGCTGCTGGCCGTCGATGAGGACGAGGTGGGCGTCGTCGGCATCGGTGGTCGACGCCGTCGACAGGATGGAGCCGATGAAGTGGGTGTGCCCGTCGTCGGTGTCGGCGACGGCGCGGATGTCGCCGAGAAGCTGTTCGCACCCGCCGATGTCCCATCGGTACTGGCGCTGGTAGACGGGCACGACGATGGTGGTGTCGGATGCCGAGAGCCAGCCGATCGTGTTGACGGCGGTCGCATCGACATTCGTGGCAGTGCTCATGTTCTCCGTATCGCTCCTCGGAACCCTCGACGAGTCTAATCGGCCGCTCAGATCGCCTCTGTAGGCTTGCCTAAGTCGGACCTGTAAAAACTTCGCTGGTCCGCGGAAAGGGCATGATTCGTCATGGGTTACATCAAGAGCGCAGCTCTGGAGGAGACGGGATACGTCGTCCTCGACCGCTACAACAAGCAGATCGACCCCAAGGAGTGGCTCGACGTCGAGTACGTCGACTGGAAGTCCTCGGGAGACACCCGCTTCGCGCCGCTGGCCTCGGCCAAGGGCGAGATCGAGTGCAACGGCTTCTGGAACCACAAGCCGCCGCGCACCGACAAGGACGGCGTCTGGATCGACTCGCAGACCGCGATCGCGCCGACTCTCACGGAGCGCGCTCTCGAGCCCGGCGCCAACGTGGGTCGCTGCCGCATCATCGAGCTGCAGCCGAACACCTACGCCGACTGCCTCTACAACCTGCACCAGGACGACAACAACCGCCTGAACCCCGACGGGACGGGCTGGGTCGTCCGCAGCTTCTTCAACCTCACCGACGACAAGGACAGCTTCTTCGTCCTCCGGGAGAACCGCACCGACCCGAGTGAGGAGACGCGCATCGCGCTCCCGGCCGGCGCGCAGCTCATCATCGACACCCAGCGCCTGTGGCACGCGGCCACCCACCACGGCGACTCGCCGCGCTACTGCCTCATCACCTCGTGGACGAGCGGCCCCGAGCTCGATGCGTACATCGAGAAGTACAACGGCGTGAACCGCGTGGAGAGCTTCCCGGTGGACCAGGAGACGCTGGACGCCGGTCAGGCCGAGCAGGCCCGTCGCCTCGCCGCGCGCGCGGCGGCCCTCGCTGCCCGCGGCCAGAAGGAAGTCACGGTGATGAGCGAGGCCTGACGCCGCTCCGCCGACGAGTGGGGCCCCGACCGTACGGTCGGGGCCCCACTCGTGTCTGGCCCGCACGGGCCGGCACCGGCGCCGTCTCCGTCGTGCCGGCAGCGCTCATCGCCTGCTGATGGTCACCTCGACGGTGTCACCGATGTCCTTGGCGAGCTGCCGACGGATCTTGGCGTTGAGCGACACCATGTGGCCGCCCGTCCCCGTCACCATCGCGCCGACATTCTCCAAGACGACGTCATCGACACGGGCGTCGACCCTGACGGTCTTGCCGGTCCCGAAGAACTCCGCGGAACCCGGGATCTCTATGCAGCTCCACGTCTCACCCTTGACCTCGACACCGATGGTGGTCCGAAAGCTCAGCTGTTCCGCATTCATGACGCCAGGCTATGCGGTCCACCCGCGCCGACCTCAACACGAGTGTTGTGGTGTGTGGGAACGTGTTGTAATGTGTGGCTTGTTCGAGGAGGACCACATGTACGCAACGGAGCGCCAGCAGCAGATCGAGCAGCTGATCGCCGTCGACGGTCGCGTCGCCGTGGTCGACCTCGCCGACCGCTTCGGTGTCACCACCGAGACCGTGCGCCGCGACCTCGCGCACCTGGAGCGCACCGGACTCGTCCGCCGGGTGCACGGCGGAGCGGTGAGCCGCTCCCGCGTCAGCACCGTGGAGTCGTCCTTCGCCGAGCGCGCGAGCGTGCGCAGCGGTGCGAAGCAGGCGATCGCGCAGGCGGCCGTGGAACTGCTCGGGTCCGGTCTCGACGGCGCGGTCTATCTCGACGCCGGCACGACCACCGCCGCGATCGCGCAGCTCCTCGCGCACGAGAGCCGGCTGGCCGGCTCCCTCGAGGTGGTCACTCACTCGATGACGGTCGCCCACACCCTCGCGGGCGTCCCGCACCTCGGGCTGACCGCCATCGGCGGTCGCGTCCGCGGTCTGACGGCCGCAGCGGTCGGGGCGCAGACCGTCGAAGCCGTCTCGCGGCTCCGTCCTGACACGGCATTCGTCGGTGTCAACGGCATCTCCGGAGCCTTCGGCCTGAGCACCCCCGACCCCGATGAGGCCGCGGTCAAGCGCGCCATCGTCGCGGCTGCGCGCCGGATCGTCGTGGTTGCCGACGCCGAGAAGTTCGACGCCGAGCTCCTCGTGTCCTTCGCGCCGCTGGCCGCCGTCGACGTGCTCATCACCGACGTCGCCCCGCAAGGGGCGTTGGCCCGTGCGCTGGACGATGCCGATGTGGAGGTGCACGTCGCATGATCGTCACCGTCACCACCAACCCGTCGCTCGATCGCACGATCAGCCTGGGGGAGTCGCTTCGCGTCGGAGAGGTCCAGGCGGCGATCGGCTCACGAGAGGATGCCGGTGGCAAGGGGATCAACGTCGCCCGCGTGATCGCCGCCGCGGGTCACCCGACGGTCGCCGTCCTCCCGCTCGACGAGAGCGACCCGTTCGCCACCGCGCTGCGCGGCGCGCGGCTTCCCGTCCGCACGGTCCGCGTGCACGGGCCGGCGCGCGCCAACATCACCATCGCCGATCCCGAGGGCGTCACCACCAAGCTGAACCTGCCGGGCATCGCGCTGACCGACGCGGATGCCGACGCGCTCACCGACGCCGTGGTCGAGACATCCGGCGGCGCCGACTGGCTCGTCCTCGCCGGATCGCTGGCGCCGGGACTGCCCGCCGACTACTACGTGCGCGTGATCCATGCCGTGCGCGAGCGCTGGGGGGTGCACGCGCCCGCGATCGCGGTCGACACCTCCGGGCCCGCGCTTCACGCCGTGGTCGCCGATGGCGGTGCCGACCTGATCAAGCCGAACGAGGACGAGCTCGCCGAGCTTGCCGGAGTCACCCTCGATCCGGGGATCCCCGTGGCGGACGCGGTGCTGGCCGTCGCACGTCACCTCGTCCCCACCCAGGTGCGTGCGGCCTTCGTCACTCTCGGGGGCGACGGCGCGGTCCTCGTCACCGCCGACGGGGCGTGGCACGGGACGCCGCCGCCGATCCAGGTGCGCAGCACCGTCGGTGCGGGCGACAGCTCGCTCGCCGGATTCCTCCTGGCGGTCGCGGCCGGCGCCGGCCCCGCCGATCGTGTGCGCGGTGGGATCCGGTACGGATCGGCTGCCGCGTCGCTTCCGGGCACCCAGCCCCCCACCCCTGCAGACCTTCCCTCCGGCGACGTGCCGGTCCGCCCGCTCCTCACCTAAGACAAATCGACCACTGGAGGTCACCGTGTCAGAGATCATCACCGCGGCTCTCGTCAGTCTCGACGAGCCGCTCGGCGCCGACAAGCGCGCCGTCATCGACGCCCTCGCGGCGCGCGTCGCCGCGCAGGGGCGCGCGACGGACGCCGGCGCGTTGGCCCGAGACGCCTGGGCGCGCGAGGAGAAGGACGAGACCGGCCTGCCCGGCGGCATCGCCATTCCCCACGCCAAGAGCCCGGCTGTCACCGAGGCGACCCTCGCCTTCGCGCGACTCACGCCCGGGGTCGACTTCGGCGCCCCGGACGGCCCCGCGGACCTCGTGTTCCTCATCGCCGCACCCGACACCGCCGCGGAGGAGCACCTCGCGGTGCTGTCCAAACTGGCGCGCAGCTTCATGCGCGAGGACTTCACCGCAGGACTGCGCTCTGCGACCACCGCGGAGGAGATCGTCGCCCTCGTGCGCGCGGCGGTCTCGGATGCCCCCGCCGCCGCTCCGGCTCCGGCGCCCGCGCCGGCTGCCGCCGATGCGGCCCACCAGATCGACGGGCGCCCGGCCCGCATCGTCGCCGTGACGGCATGCGCGACCGGCATCGCCCACACCTTCATGGCGGCCGACGCGCTGTCGGCCGCGGGGTCGAAGGAGGGCGTCGACCTTGTCGTGGAGCCCCAGGGATCCAGCGGCTACAAGGCCATCGATCCGAGCATCATCGATCAGGCGGACGCGGTGATCTTCGCGGTCGACGTCGACGTCCGCGAGCAGCAGCGCTTCGCCGGCAAGCCGGTCGTCCGTTCCGGGGTGAAGCGCGGCATCGAGCAGCCCGCACAGCTGATCGCCGAGGCGGTCGCGGCGGCCAAGGACCCGAGCGCCGCCCGCGTGAGCGCCGCCGCTGCGACCGGAGCAACCGCCACAGCCGCGCCGACCTCGCTCGGCGGCAGCGTCAAGCGGGCGCTCCTCACCGGCGTCAGCTACATGATCCCCTTCGTCGCCGGTGGCGGTCTGCTGATCGCCCTGGGATTCCTCCTCGGCGGCTACGAGATCGCCTTCAACGCCGACGACGTGCTGGCGTCCTCGACACTCTGGGCGCTCGGCGACAACTCGCTGGCCGTCTACCTCGGCGCCGTCGCGTTCAAGATCGGTGGACTCTCGTTCGGATTCCTCGTCCCAGCCTTGGCGGGATACATCGCCTACGGAATGGCCGACCGACCCGGCATCGCCCCCGGCTTCGTCGCCGGTGCCGTCGCCTCCTTCATGGGCGCCGGGTTCCTCGGCGGCATCGTCGGCGGTCTGCTCGCGGGTCTGGCCGCCTGGTGGCTCAACCGCCTCGAGGTGCCGCGCTGGCTGCGCGGACTGATGCCCGTCGTCATCATCCCGCTGCTCGCGTCGATCTTCGCCTCAGGGCTCCTGCTGATGGTCCTCGGCGGCCCGATCGCCTGGCTCATGACGGTCCTCAACGATTGGCTGAGCAGCCTCACCGGCGCCGGCGTCGTGATCCTCGGCGTGATCCTCGGCCTCATGATGTGCTTCGACCTCGGTGGCCCCGTCAACAAGGTCGCCTACGGGTTCGCCACGGCCAACCTCGCCGCCGGGATCGCCGGCGACGAGCGCTACCTGCAGATCATGGCGGCGGTCATGGCAGCGGGCATGGTGCCGCCGCTCGCGATGGCGCTGGCCTCCACCGTGCTCGATCGTAAGCTGTTCACCGAGCCGGAGCGCGAGAACGGCAAGGCGGCCTGGCTGCTGGGCGCGGCGTTCATCTCCGAAGGCGCGATCCCGTTCGCCGCCGCCGATGTGCTGCGCGTGATCCCCGCCGCGATGGTGGGCGGGGCGGTCACCGGTGCGCTCTCGATGGCGTTCGCCGTGACCTCGAAGGCTCCCCACGGCGGCGTGTTCGTGTTCTTCGCGATCGACAACTTCTGGCTGTGGGTGCTCTCCATCGCGATCGGCACCGTCGTCAGTGCCGTGCTCGTCGTGCTGCTCAAGCGCTTCGCGCACCGCCGTCCGAGCACCGCGGTTATCGACGGGAATGCCGAGGTGCCGGCCACGGCCGTCACGGCATAGGCTCGTAGTCACCGATCCAAGGAGGAACACCATGGCAGAACGCACCGCCACCGTCGCGAGCAGCTCCGGGCTGCACGCCCGCCCCGCCAAGCTCTTCGTCCAGGCGGTCCAGGCGACCGGTGTGCCCGTGACGATCGCCGTGGACGGCGGTCCCGACCTCAACGCCGGCAGCATCCTGACGCTGATGGGCCTCGGGGCCACGCAGGGCACCGTCGTCACCCTCAAGGCGGACGGCGAGGGCGCCGAGGCGGCGCTGGACTCGCTGGTCGCTTTCCTGGAGACCGACCACGACGCCGAGTGATCCTCAGAGCGAAAGACGGATGCCGCGGAGCGAGAGCCCGCGGCATCCGTCTTTCTGCGTGCGGGTGCTAGAGGTCGATGCTCTCGCCGGGCTCGAGCGCGACGAACTCGCCGCCGCCCTGCTCGGTCGCCCAGGTCAGGCGCTGACGATGCATGTCCAGGCCGATGCGCGAGAGTGTCATCTCGTGGGTGCCGAAGGCGTGGCGCGGGGCGACCTCCAGCACGAAGTCCATCGCCTCGCCGATCTTCAGCCACGGCGCGCCGATCGGTGCCGCGAGGAGCCCGACCTCGACGTCCTTCGGGACCGCGTAGGAGTCGCCGGGGTAGTAGAAGGTCCCGTCGACGAGGACGCCCACGTTGTCGACGGCCGGCATCGACGAGTGGATGACATTGTGCGTGCCGCCGAAGAACTCGAGCGTGAAGGGGTCGACCTCGACGGTGTCACCGGGGGAGACGACGGAGATCTGGAAGCCGGCGGCGGCCGCGGCGACTCCGGCCGGAGCGAAGATCGGCGCGTCGGGGAACGCGTCGAGCAGTCGCTGGAGGTGCTCAGGCGTCCAGTGGTCGGGGTGCTCGTGGGTGATCACCACGCCCACCACTCGGCGGAGATCGTGAAGGGGGAGGGTGAAGCCGCCCGGATCGACGAGGAGGGTGCGCCCCTCGGACTCGATGCGAAGGCAGGCGTGTTCGTGCTTGGTGACGCGCATCCCCTCAGTCAACGCGTCCGGCGGGCCGGCGTCAACGCGACGAAGGGCATCCGGCGCGAGCGCGGCCCCGATTTGGACGCGGCGCGCGGACCATGGCATAATCGAACGGTTGCCTGATCGGCCCCATCGTATAGCGGCCTAGTACGCCGCCCTCTCACGGCGGTAACGCGGGTTCGAATCCCGCTGGGGTCACCAACACACGAAACGCCCGTCCTTCTGGACGGGCGTTTCGTGGTTGCGGCGGCGTTCAGCCGGCGGGCGGAGCGTCGTGCGGGGCCGTATCGACCTCGTTCCGGGCGCTCCGTCGACGGATCGCGCGGCGCACCACCCAGAAGACCGCCGCCGCCACCACGATGACGGCGAGCCAGGGGAGGAGGAAGCCGAGCGCGATGACCATCCCGTTGAGCGTCGCCACGAGCCCGCCCCATCCGGCGGCCAGTCCGTCGCCGAATCCGGCCGGATCGGCCGTCACGACGGGGCTGGGCTCGAACAGCGACACCGTGAGGGTCGACATGCCGACCTGCTCGTCCAGGTACTTCAGCTGCTGCTGGTACGCCTCGAGGTCGGACTGGCGCGTCGCGAGCGCGTCCTCCGCGGCGATGAGATCGGCGGTGGACTCCGCCTGGCCGACGAGGTCGGTCAGGCGCCCGACCGACGCCTCCAGCGCTTCGACGCGGGCGCGGAGATCGATCGCCTCCGAGGTGACGTCGCGCCGATCGATCTGCGACACAGTCACCTCTCCGATGTCGGACAGCGCGGCCGTCACCTCGGAGAGCTTCGCGGCCGGCACGCGGATCGTGACCCAGGCGGTCGACGACGGGCTCGTCGCGACGTCCTCCGCCATTCCGCCGTCGTCGACGCCCCCGCCCATCGTGTCGTCGTAGGGCATCGTCCGCTCCCCGCCGACGCTCATCGCTTCGACGTACCCGCCGGCGCCGGTCGCCAGCTCGCCGATGCTCGCAGCCGCCTCCTCGGCGTCGTCGACGCGGACGGTGGCCGACGCGGTGGCGATGATCTCCCGCTCGGTGCCCGACTCCTCCGACGCGCTCTGACCGGACATCGTGCCGGGCTTGCTCTGGTCGACGGCTCCGCCGAGATCCCCGCCGTCTGCCGGGGCGACATCGGGCGCGTTCTCCGCGGTCGAGGCGTCACTGCCCCCGCTCACACCGCCGAGGATCGCCGGCATCGAGGGCGCCAGCACGGCTGCCACGACGATGACGGCCGCCGCACCCCCGACTCCCAGCCAGAGGCGTCCGCGACGTGCCCGCCGCGCGCGCTCGCGCGCGGCGTCGTCGCGCTGGCGCTCCCGGCCGATGGCCCGGAAGAGCACACTCTCGATCTCGTCGATGCGCGCGTCGCTGAGCTCAGGCAGCGTCACGTCCTCGGTGTTCATGTCCTCGTTCACGTCCCCTCCGGTTCCACGGCGGTCCGCAGCTGCGTGCGGATCCGGGAGAGGCGATTTCGGACCACACCATGCGTCACACCGAGCTCCTCGGCGGCGGCCTGATACGCGTACCCCTCCGCGGCGCAGAGCCGGAAGATCTGCTGATCCAGGGGGCTGAGCGTCGCGACCTCGCGCAGGATGCGGTCCACCAGCTGCGACGTCACGACCTGCTGCTCGACGTCGACGGTCGCTGGGAGGGTCTCCTCGACGGCTGCCGCCGTGTGGGTGCGGTCCCGCTGCTGACGGCGGATGCGGTTGGCGGACTGGAAGCGGCAGATGGTGACCAGCCACGGCAGCAGCGATTCGCCGGCGAGCTCCATGCCGGGCAGCTTCCGCCACGCGGCCAGGAACGTCTCCTGCGTCACTTCCTCAGCATCGGCGGGGTTTCCCACCAGGCCGTGCGCGATCCAGTAGACCGGCCGCACATAGGTGCGGTAGATCGTGCGGAAGGCATGCTCGCTGCCGCTCGCCGCCGCAGCGACGAGCTCGGCGTCGCTGCGCTCCGACGGCTCGGTCATGGTGTGCATATCGTCTCTCAGCACAGGAGTGTCGGCAACGAGCCGATCGTCTCGGCGCGTCCTCGGCGGCCACCGGAGGGCGGTACTCTGTCAAGGCGAGAGGGAGTATCCCGGACTCGCGCGTCCGTCATCACGGACCCCGACGTCGGGGGCCCGGGCGCGCGCCGCTGCGGCGGGGGAGAGACTTTCGACGTTCCGTCACCCTCTGAAAGGCCCGTATGGACCTCGACCTCCCCATCTGGTTCGAGATCGGCTCGCTCGTCGTGCTGACCTTGATCCTCGCTGCCGACCTGCTGATCATCCTCAAGCGTCCGCACATCCCCTCGACGCGGGAGTCGACGCTGTGGGTGGTGTTCTACGTCACGCTCGCGCTCATCTTCGCGCTGCTGATGTGGATCTTCGCGGGGGGAGAGTTCGCGGGTCAGTTCGTCGCGGGCTGGCTGACGGAGTACAGCCTGTCGATCGACAACCTGTTCGTGTTCGTCCTGATCATGAGCCAGTTCTCGGTGCCGCGCCGCTACCAGCAGGAGGTGCTGATGGTCGGCATCATCATCGCGCTCATCCTGCGCGGGCTGTTCATCCTGGCGGGCGCCGCGATCATCGAGCAGTTCAGCTGGGTCTTCTACATCTTCGGGGCGTTCCTGGTGTGGACGGCCTGGCGGCAGGCGTTCCCCGGCGGGACGCACGACGAGGACGCGCAGCGCGAGAACTTCATCGTGCGGCTGCTGCGGCGCACGATCGATATCTCGGACGAGTACGACGGCGCGAAGGTGCGGACGGTCGTCGGCGGCAAGAAGATGTGGACGCCGATGATCATCGTGTTCGCGGCGATCGGCGTCACCGACCTGCTGTTCGCGATCGACTCGATCCCGGCCATCTTCGGGATCACGCAGAGCCCGTTCATCGTGTTCACGGCGAACATCTTCGCGTTGATGGGTCTGCGCCAGCTCTACTTCCTGCTGGGCGATCTCCTCGATCGACTGCGCTACCTGCACTACGGCATCGCCTTCATCCTGGCCTTCATCGGCGTGAAGCTGGTGCTGCACGCGATGCACGTCAACGAGCTGCCGTTCATCAACGGGGGCGAGCACATCGAGTGGGCGCCGGAGATCTCCACGTGGATGTCGCTCGGTGTGATCGTCGTCTCGATGGCGGTTGCGACGATCGCGAGCCTCGCGGCTTCTGCGCGCGAGCGTCGGGCGGCTCCGGTGGGCGCCGCGGGCGCCGACTCGACGGCCTCGACGCCGGTGGAGGCCGCCGAGGCCGTCGCCGAGGAGAAGGGCACGCCGCCGACGGTGGTCGATCCGAACGCGGCGGGGCCGGACGACCGCCGGTCGTGAAGTGGTAATCTGAGCGGATGCGGTTGGCTCGTCTTCTCCTTAGCGGCCGCGGCGAGATCTCGTTCTGAGCCCTCTCTCGTCGCGGAGTCCGTCGCGGGCACACCCCCTTCCTGGAGTACGAGACACATGAGCACTTCGATTCCCGATCGCCCGCGCACCCTGGCCGAGAAGCTGTGGGACGACCACCTGGTCGTGAAGGGTGAGGGCGGCGAGCCCGACCTCATCTACATCGACCTCCACCTCGTGCACGAGGTGACGAGCCCGCAGGCCTTCGACGGTCTGCGGAGCGAGGGCCGGCCGGTGCGACGGCTCGACCTCACGATCGCGACCGAGGACCACAACACCCCGACCCTCGACATCGACAAGCCGATCGCCGACCTGACCAGTCGCACCCAGATCGAGACGCTGCGGCGCAACGCCGCCGAGTTCGGCGTCCGCCTGCACTCTCTCGGCGACAAGGAGCAGGGGATCGTCCATGTCGTCGGTCCGCAGCTGGGGCTGACGATGCCGGGCATCACGGTGGTGTGCGGAGACTCGCACACGAGCACGCACGGTGCATTCGGCTCGATGGCCTTCGGCATCGGCACCAGCGAGGTCGAGCACGTGCTCGCCACGCAGACGCTGCCGCTGAAGCCCTTCAAGACGATGGCCATCACCGTCGAGGGCGACCTCAAGCCCGGTGTGAGCGCGAAGGACATCGTGCTGGCGATCATCGCCAAGATCGGCGCCAACGGCGGTCAGGGGTACGTGCTCGAGTTCCGCGGCAGCGCCATCCGGGCGCTGTCGATGGAAGGCCGGATGACGATCTGCAACATGTCGATCGAGGCCGGTGCCCGCGCCGGCATGGTGGCCCCCGACGAGACGACCTTCGCCTACGTGAAGGGACGCCCGCACGCGCCGACCGGACAGGACTGGGACGACGCCGTCGCCTACTGGCGCACGCTCCCGTCCGACGAGGGCGCGGTGTACGACGCCGAGGTGTTCCTGGACGCCGACGAGCTGGAGCCGTTCGTCACGTGGGGCACCAACCCCGGGCAGGGCGTGTCGCTGAGCGATGTCGTCCCCGACCCCGCCTCGTTCGACGACCCCAATGAGCGCGCCGCCGCCGAGCGGGCGCTGGAGTACATGGATCTCGCCGCCGGCACGCCTCTGAAGGACGTCGCGGTCGACGCGGTGTTCATGGGCTCGTGCACGAACAGCCGCATCGAGGATCTCCGGCAGTTCGCGTCGATCATCCAGGGGCGCACCAAGGCGGAGGGCGTCCGGGTCATGGTGGTGCCGGGGTCCGCACGCGTGCGCCTCGAAGCCGAGGCCGAGGGTCTCGACAAGATCATCACCGACTTCGGCGCGGAGTGGCGGTTCGCCGGCTGCTCGATGTGCCTCGGGATGAACCCCGACCAGCTCGCCCCGGGCGAGCGCTGCGCCTCGACCAGCAACCGCAACTTCGAGGGCCGGCAGGGCAAGGGCGGCCGCACGCACCTGGTGTCACCGCTCGTCGCCGCATCCACCGCCGTGCTCGGTCGCCTGGCGAGCCCGAGCGACCTGCCCGTGCTCAGCCAGGAATCGACGAAGGCGGAGGTCCGCTGATGGACGCGTTCACGTCCCACACCGGCGTCGCCGCACCGCTGAAGCGGTCGGCGGTAGACACTGACCAGATCATCCCGGCGGTCTACCTCAAGCGCGTCACCAAGACGGGCTTCGACGACGCGCTCTTCGCGAACTGGCGACAGGATCCGACGTTCGTCCTCAACCAGCCCGCCTACGCGGGCGCGAGCATCCTGGTCGCCGGACCCGACTTCGGCACCGGTTCCAGCCGCGAGCACGCGGTGTGGGCCTTGCGCGACTACGGCTTCTCGGTGGTGCTGAGCCCCAAGTTCGCCGACATCTTCCGTGGCAACGCGGGCAAGCAGGGGCTGGTCACAGGGGTGGTCGGCGAGGCCGAGATCGAACGCATCTGGGCGGCGCTGGACGCGGACCCCGGCATCGAGATGACCGTCGACCTCGTCTCGCGCACGGCGCGCGTCGGTGAGTTCGAGACCGCTTTCGAGATCGACGATTACACTAGGTGGCGGCTCCTCGAAGGGCTCGACGACATCGGGCTCACGCTGCGCAATGAGGAAAAGATCGCGCAGTTCGAGGCGCGCCGTGAGGCGTGGCGGCCGCGGACGCTCCCTGTCCCGTAGCCCGAAGCACGCCCCTCACGACGGGGCACGCAGTCGTTTCCTCGAGATACAAGTGAGGTCCACCGGATGAACACACTCCTGAGCGAGTCCGCCCCGTCGCCGTCGGAAGGCAGCGGCGATGGAGACGAGGTCACGGTGCTGACGATCCGGGGAGGGCGGCCGCTGCGCGGTCGCGTCGACGTCAAGGGCGCCAAGAACCTCGCCACCAAGGCGATGGTGGCCGCGCTGCTCGGCGAGTCGGCGAGCGTGCTGCGCGACGTGCCCGAGATCAGCGACGTCCAGGTGGTGCGCTCCCTGCTCGAGGTGCACGGCGTCACGGTCGAGGACGACGGCGACGGCGTGCTGCGACTGGATCCGAGTGGTGCGGTGTCCGCCCACATGGAGGAGATCGACGCGCACGCCGGCGCCTCGCGCATCCCGATCCTCTTCTGCGGTCCGCTGCTCCACCTGCTCGGGCAGGCGTTCATCCCCGACCTCGGCGGCTGCCGCATCGGCGATCGCCCCATCGACTTCCACCTCGACGCGCTCCGCGCGTTCGGCGCCATCGTCGACAAGCTCCCGAGCGGCATTCGCCTCTCGGCGCCCGACGGCCTGCACGGCGCCAACATCGAGCTGCCGTATCCGAGTGTCGGCGCCACCGAGCAGGTGCTGCTGACCGCGGTGCGGGCGAAGGGGACGACCGAGCTGCGCAACGCCGCCATCGAGCCCGAGATCATGGACCTGATCGCGGTGCTGCAGAAGATGGGCGCGATCATCTCCTACGAGCCCAACCGCGTGATCTTCATCGAAGGGGTCGAGTCGCTGCGCGGGTACGACCACCGCTGCATCTTCGACCGCAACGAGGCCGCCTCCTGGGCGTGCGCCGCCCTCGCGACCGATGGTGACGTGTTCGTCGCGGGAGCCAAGCAGCAGGAGATGCTCACCTTCCTGAACGTGTTCCGCAAGGCGGGCGGCGACTTCGACATCGCCGAGGACGGCATCCGCTTCCGCCGCGGCGGCGCGCTCAAGCCCGTCGTCGTCGAGACCGACGTCCACCCCGGGTTCATGACCGACTGGCAGCAGCCGCTCATCGTCGCGCTGACGCAGGCGGAGGGCGTCTCGACGGTGCACGAGACGGTGTATGAGAACCGGCTCGGCTTCACCCAGGCACTCAACAAGATGGGCGCCGACATCGTCGTCCACCCCGAGGGGATCGCTTCGCCCGACCGCCGGGTGCCGCGCCGCGCGCTGGAGCAGGCGGCGGTCATCACCGGGCCCACGCCGCTCCACGGAGCCGACGTGGTGGTGCCCGATCTGCGGGGCGGCTACAGCTACGTCATCGCCGCTCTCGTCGCGGAGGGGGAGTCGATCATCCGCAACGTCGACATCATCGGCCGCGGCTACGAGAAGCTCTTCGACAAGCTGGCGGCCCTCGGGGCCGACTTCTCGGTCGCGGGCTAGTCGGCATGGGCACGCGTCGCCGCGCGTCGGCGGAGAAGACCCGGCCGAGCGCCTTCTGGCCGGCCGCCGCCGTCGTCATCCCCGCGGTGGGGTGGTTCGCGAAGATCGAGATCGAGGGGGGCGAGCACCTGCCGGAATCCGGGGCGTACGTCCTCGCGCCGAACCACTACAGCGAGTTCGACCCGCTGATCACCGCCGTCGCCACCTGGCGCCTGGGACGCGCTCCGCGGTTCATGGCGAAGGAGAGCCTGTTCCGGGTGCCGGTGCTGGGGGCGCTGCTGCGTGCCACCGGGATGATCCCGGTCGCGCGAGCCTCGACCGCCGCCGCCGCGAAGCAGACGATCACGCAGGCCAAGGAGCTCGTCGAGTCGGGACGCGGCGTCATCGTCTATCCCGAAGGATCGCTCACCCGCGACCCGGACATGTGGCCGATGCGCGGCAAGACGGGTGCGGTGCGCCTCGCTCTCGCAGGCGGACTCCCCGTGATCCCCGTCGCGACATGGGGCGTGCAGGAGATCATGCCGCGCTACGGCAAGCTGCGACTGTTCCCGCCGCGTCGCCGCGTGCGGGTGCTGTTCGGTCCGGCGCTGGACCTCGAGCAGTACCGCGCCACGCGGACGGCGACCAATCTCGTGACCGCCACCGACGTGGTCATGGCCGACATCGCGCGCCTGCTCGGCATCCTGCGGGGACAGAACCCGCCGGCCGAGCGCTGGGACCCGAGCGTGCACGGTCAGAAGGAGACGGGCCGCCTTGAGTCGTAGGCAGGAGGGCGCGCGTCCGCGCGTGGCCGTCATCGGCGCCGGCAGCTGGGGGACCACCTTCGGCAAGGTGCTCGCCGACGGCGGCGCGGACGTCGTGATGTGGGCCCGGCGGGCGGAGCTCGCGCAGGAGATCCAGGAGGGGCATCGCAACAGCGAGTACCTCCCCGGTGTGAACCTCCCGCGGAGCATGACCGCGACCACGCACCTGTCCGAGGCGCTCGAGGGCTCCACGCAGGTGTACCTGGCGATCTCCAGCCAGGCTCTGCGCCAGAACCTCAAGGCCGTCCGGCCGCTCGTGGCGCAGACGGGCGCGCCGATCGTCTCGCTGATGAAGGGCGTCGAGAAGCGGTCCGGATTGCGCATGAGTCAGGTCATCGAGCAGGAGCTGCACTGCGACCCGTCGCGGATCGCCGTGGCCTCCGGCCCCAACCTCGCGCTCGAGATCGCGCGGGAGCAGCCGACAGCCGCCGTCATCTCGTCGTCCAGCCGCGAGACGGCCGAGGCGGTCGCGCTCCGCGCGCGCAACAGCTACTTCCGCACCTTCGTCAACACCGACGTGGTGGGCACCGAGTTCGGCGGCGTGCTGAAGAACCTCATCGCGGTGGCGATCGGCATCGTCGACGGAGTCGGCTACGGCGAGAACACGAAGGCCTCCATCATCACCCGCGGTCTGGTCGAGATGACCGATTTCGCCGTCGCGCAGGGGGCAGAACCGGAGACCCTGCAGGGGCTTGCGGGTCTCGGCGACCTCATCGCCACGTGCCAGTCGCCGCTCAGCCGCAACAACACGGCGGGCCGGCTCCTCGGGCAGGGGTACAGCTTCCAGGACGTGGTGAAGCAGATGAACCAGACGGCCGAGGGACTGGCCTCGGTCGCGCCGGTGCTGCAGCTGGCCCGTGAGGCCGGTGTGCAGATGCCGATCGTCGAGCAGGTCAAGATGGTTCTGGACGGGACGATGGATCCGCGCGACATCGCGCCTCATCTCACGACCGACGACGACAAGCCGAAGGGCGAGAGGACGCAGGATGGACAAGGCGGCAGTGGCGGTGCTCTTCGGAGGTCGTTCGAGCGAGCACTCGATCAGCTCCGCTACGGCCGGCGGGGTCCTTCGCGCGATCGATCGTGATCGCTTCCGGGTGATCCCCATCGGCATCACCCGCGACGGCGCCTTCGTGCTGGAGGACGACGATCCCGAGAAGTTCGCGCTGACGGCGGGGCGTCTGCCCGAGGTCATCGACAACGGCACACGGGTGCGCTGGCCCGACTCGACGCGGTCGCGTGAGCTGACCGTCGTCCGCCCCGACGGGTCCGAGGAGTCGCTGGGCGAGGTCGACGTCGTCTTCCCGATCCTCCACGGCCGCTTCGGCGAGGACGGCACGGTGCAGGGCTTCCTCGAGCTGCTGGGGCTGCCGTATGTGGGTGCCGGACTTCTCATGTCAGCGATCGGCATGGACAAGCACACCACCAAGAGCATCCTGAAGTCGGCCGGCGTGCCCGTCGTGCCGTGGGTCGCCTTCACCCGGAGCGACCTCGCCCGGGACCGCGAGCTGTGGGAGCGCCGGGTGCGCGCGCTGGGCCTTCCCGTGTTCGTCAAGCCGGCCCGTGCCGGCTCGAGCGTGGGCGTCTCGAAGGTCACGGCCTGGGAGGGGCTGGATGCGGCACTCGATGTCGCCTTCGACGAGGACGCCACCGTGCTCGTCGAGCAGTCGGTCTCCGGCCGCGAGGTCGAGTGCGGGGTGCTCGAGGGACGCGACGGTGCGCCGCCACGGGTGAGCGTGGCCGGCGAGATCGTCATCACCGGACGCGAGTTCTACGACTTCGAGGCGAAGTACCTCGACGCCCCGGGCATCGACCTGGTGTGCCCGGCGGAACTCCACTCCGGCGAGCTGGCCGAGATGCAGCGCATCGCCGCGCGCGCGTTCGAGGCCGTCGGCGGTGAGGGGCTGGCGCGTGTGGACTTCTTCTTCACCGGCACGGAGTTCTTCGTCAACGAGGTCAACACGATGCCCGGGTTCACGCCGATCTCGATGTTCCCGAAGTGCTGGATCGCGTCGGGACTGCCCTACGACGAGCTGCTGACCGAGCTCATCGACCTGGCACGGGTCCGCTGAGGTTCAGGCGCCGTGGTTCAGGCGCTGAGGTTCAGGCGGAGGGCCTATCGGTGCATTCCGCATCGGTGGCGGGGAGCATCCGCACGGCGGAGGACAGCGAGCCGAGCACCGAGCGGGCGCTGACCACGTCGTAGTCGAGGTAGACCTCGACTGCCGGCGTGCGGCCGAACGTCGTGAATCGGTAGCGGGGCGCTTCGGCATCGTCGATCAGCCAGTCGATGCCGTCCACCGTCTCGCACGGCAGCGTCGAGGGGCCGGAGGGCTCGAGACCGCACGTGAGAAGCACCGTGGTGGGTGTGCCCCACGCGCCCGTGGCCTGGGCGTCGGTCCACACGCGAGACTGGCCGTCGACGGCGGCGGGAAGCCGCACCGTCACGGCGGCGCAGTCCGGCGAGCCGGCCTCGGGTGCGGACTCCATCGACACGGTGGTGGCGCATCCCGACAGGAGTGCGATCGCGGCGACGACACCCAGGGCGGCCGCCGGCCGGAACATGCGGCGCGTTCGGATCACCCCCTCAGGCTACCGTGGAGTCATGAGCGCACCTCACGGCCCGACCGTCGGCGACGTGTCGGAGGGGGAGCTCCTCGCGGGCATCCTGGCGGTGCTGGCGGGCGGTTCGACCGCGGTGGTGGGTCCGGGCGACGACGCCGCCGTGCTCGCGGCGCCGGGCGAGCGGGTGGTCGTCACCACCGACACGCTCGTGCACGGTCCCGACTTCCGGCTCGCGTGGTCGACCGGATACGACCTCGGCTTCAAGGCGGCCGCGGTGAACCTCGCCGATGTGGCGGCCATGGGTGCTCGCCCGACCGCGCTGTTCGTCGCGCTCGCGATGCCCCCCGAGACCACCGTCGCCTTCGTGACAGATCTGGCGCGCGGTCTCCGTGCGGCCTGCGATCTCCTCGCTCCCGGGTGCGCCGTCGAAGGCGGCGACCTGACGGCGTCGGACACCCTCACGATCGCGGTCACCGCCGTCGGCGTGCTCGAGGGTCGCACCCCGGTTCTGCGCAGCGGTGCACGTCCGGGCGATGTCGTGGCCATCGCGGGCACGCTCGGCGCGGCCGCACGGGGCCTCGCCGTGCTGTTCGATCGGTTCCGCGACGACAGGGGTGTGCCACTGCCGGTGGATCCCCGCGTCCTGGACGCGCCGTCGCGCGCCGATCTCGCCGCCCAGCTCCGGCCGGAGCCGCCGATCGTCCTCGGCCCGCTCGCCGCCGACGCCGGGGCCACCGCCATGATGGACGTCTCCGACGGTCTGCTTCTCGATGCGACGCGCCTGGCGGACGCTTCCGGGATCACGATCGACGTCAGCGGCATTCCCGACGGCCCAGCCCTGCGCGGTGGCGAGGACCACGCGCTCCTGGCGACTTTTCCCGCCGACGCCGCACTGCCGGACGGCTTCCGGATCATCGGGCGCATCCTGGCCCGGGGTGCGGCGGCGGTCACCGTGGACGGGGTGCCGCCTTCGGGCCCCGGCGGATGGGATCCGCTCCGCGACTGGGACGCCGTTCGCGGCTGACGCGCGCGAGAGCGCCGACCGCAGGGCCTGCTCAGTGACGACTGCTCAGCGTCTGCCGCGTAGTGACCACCGGCTCAGTGACTACTGTTCGTCGTCGGGGGCCGATGCCGCGCGGGAGACCCACCAGATCGCGGTGTCGCCGTATCGCTTGTGTCTCTGGACCGCGAGCTCCGCCGGCAGCATCGGCTCGGGGGAGCGGGCCGCGCGTTCGATGAGGACGAGCCCGTCGATAGCGAGGCGAGGAGCGACCAGCGCGAGCGTCGTCGCAAGCTCCTGCTCGTCGAGGTCGTACGGCGGGTCGATGAAGACGATGTCGAACGATGCCCCCGCGACGCGCAGGAACGCGTCGGCCGTCGAGCGGTGCACGCGGATCACGGCCGCGGGCACGGCGCGCTGCACCGTGCGGGCGTTCCGCTCGGCGACCGCGGCCGCACGGGGCGCGCGCTCGACGAGGTCGGCGGTGGACGCGCCGCGGCTGACGGCTTCGAGGGCGAGCGCGCCGGAGCCGGCGTACAGGTCCGCGACCGTGGCTCCTGCAAGACGGTCGGCCGCCTCCAGCGCGCCGAACAGCGACTCGCGCACGCGGTCGCTGGTCGGCCGCGTGCCGGCGTCGGGAACGACGAGAGCGAGTGAGCCGGCCGCGCCGGCGATGATCCTGGTCACGTGCCGACGCCGTGCGGCGCTTCGGACGGCAGCCGCGGCTCGACGCGGAGCTCGGGGCGGAGCCCGGCCTTGTCGGCGTAGAACGCGCGGATGCGGTCCATGTCCGCGGTGACGTCGCCGGTCAGCTCCATCGTCGGGCCGAGCCCGGTGGTCATGGTGGTCCGATCGACGTAGCCCAGGGTGAGCGTCATCCCGGCCTCGCGCGCGATCCGATAGAAGCCGCTCTTCCAATGGGTGTGCGGGCCGCGGGTGCCGTCGGGGGTCACCACCAGTCCGAAGACCTCGCCGGCGTGAGCGCGCTCGACGACTTCGGCGACCACGCGTCCGGCGTCGCGTCGGTCGACGGGAATGCCGCCGAGACGTCGCATCAGCGGGCCGCGCCACCCGCGGAACAGCGAGTCCTTGCCGAGCCAGCGGATCGGGATCTCGAGCCGCCAGGCGATGGCGAGCATGAGGACGAAGTCCCAGTTCGACGTGTGCGGGGCCCCGACGAGCACCGTGGGCGCGACCGGGGCGGGCTCCGTGCGCAGGGTCCAGCGGCTGAACGTCCAGAAGACACGGGCGACGGCGCGTCGGATCATCCGTCCACTGTACGCGGGCATGCGGCGCGCCCACGTCGGCGGCGCTCCCTAGACTCGACTCATGTCGCCGGTCACGCTGTCCTCGAGCCTCGAGGACGTCATCGGCGCCAAGACGGCGGCGACTCTCCGCCGCGCCTTCCGTATGGAGACGGTGGGCGACCTCCTCGCGCACTATCCCCGCCGGTACGCGCGCCGCGGCGAGCTCACCCCGATCGCGTCGCTGCCCGTGGGGGAGCAGGTCACCATCGTCGCCGAGGTCCGTTCCGTGTCGGTGCGTCCTATGCGGGGACGCTCGGGCACACTCCTCGAGGTCGTCATCAGCGACGGCGCGGGTACGGTGAACCTCACGTTCTTCAACCAGCAGTGGCGTCAGGCGGAGCTTCGCGTGGGACGGCAGGGCATCTTCTCGGGCAAGGTGGGGGAGTTCAAGCAGCAGAAGCAGTTCGCCCATCCCGACTACGAGCTCTTCGACGACGAGGGTGAAGCGCGGCAGAGCGCGCAGGCGCGGCAGCGTCAGCCGATCCCGATCTACCCGGCCACCAGCACCGTCTCGAGCTGGCAGCTCCACAAGACGATCGCCGCAGTCCTGGGCCGGGTCGAGGAGATCCCGGATCCGCTGCCCGAGTCCCTTCGGCGTGCCGAGGGGCTGCTCCCCGCTCTGGAGGCGGTGCGCCACCTGCACACGCCCGACGACATCGAACAGGTCGACCCGGCACGCCATACGCTCCGCATGCACGAGGCATTCGTCCTCCAGGCCGCGCTCCTGCAGCAGCGCCAGGAGGTGCGTGCTCTGGCGGCGACGGCACGCCCGGCGGGCGAGCTACTGGAGCGCTTCGATGCATCGCTGCCGTTCGCACGCACCGTCGACCAGGTCTCGGTCGGGGACCGCATCGAGGCGGACCTGCAGGCGGACTGGCCGATGAACCGACTCGTGCAGGGCGAGGTCGGTTCGGGGAAGACGCTCGTGGCGCTGCGCGCCATGCTGCAGGTCGCGCAGTCCGGGGGGCAGTCGGCGCTCATCGCTCCGACCGAGGTGCTCGCCGCGCAGCACGTCCGCTCGATCGCGCGCATGCTCGGTCCGCGGCTCGCTCCCGAGCTCATGCCGACGCTGCTCACCGGGCAGCTGCCCGCCGCCGAGCGGCGCAAGGCGGCGCTGCGGGTGGCATCGGGCCAGGCCCGCATCGTTGTCGGCACCCATGCGCTGCTCAGCTCGACGACCACCTTCGCCGATCTCGGCCTGGTCGTCGTCGACGAGCAGCACCGCTTCGGGGTCGAGCAGCGCGAGACGCTGCGTGCCAAGGGCACGGCACCGCACGTGCTGGTCCTCACCGCCACCCCCATCCCGCGCACGGTCGCCATGACCGTCTTCGGCGACCTCGACGTGTCGACCATCCGGACCCTCCCCGAAGGCCGCGCCGGCATCGAGACCTTCGTCGCCCCGCTCGCGGAGAAGCCGGGCTGGTTCGCTCGCGTATGGGAGCGCATCACCGAGGAGGTCGCGCTCGGGCGCCAGGCCTTCGTCGTCTGCGCGGCGATCGACGCCGCCGCAAAGGAGGTGGATCCCGACGCGCCGGCGGCTCCCGCCGTCGAGGGGGAGACCGAGCGCACCCGATGGGGCGTCGTGCAGGTGGCCGAGATGCTCGCGCGCGACGAGTCCTACCGCGAGGTGCGGGTCGAGATGCTCCACGGCAAGATGCCCGCCGAGCAGAAGGACGCGGTCATGCAGTCGTTCGCGCGGGGCGAGATCGACGTCCTCGTGGCGACGACCGTGGTGGAGGTGGGGGTCGACGTGCCCAACGCGTCCACGATGGTCATCCTCGAAGCCGACCGCTTCGGCGTGTCGCAGTTGCATCAGCTGCGCGGCCGCGTCGGCCGTGGCGGCCTCCCCGGGCTGTGTCTCCTCGTCACAGAGGCGGCGGTGGGCACGATGGCGCGCTCCCGCGTGCAGGCGGTGGCACGCACCAGTGACGGCTTCGAGCTGGCCGAGGTCGATCTCGAGCTCCGGGGCGAGGGCGACGTGCTCGGCGATGCGCAGTCCGGAGCACGCTCCTCGCTGCGCCTTCTCCGGGTCGTGGCCGATGCCGATCTCATCGCACGGGCCCGGGCGGCCGCGGAGCACGTGCTGGCAGAGGATCCCACCCTCGAGACTCACCCGGGTCTGGTCGACGCGATCGAGCGGCGGGTCGGACAGCAGGAGCGCGCCGCGCTCGCGAAGAACTGACCCCGGTAGGCTGGAGCGCATGAACAACCGCATCGCGGTCGTCCCGGGATCGTTCGACCCGCCGACGCTCGGCCACCTCGATGTCATCCGACGGGCGGCGTCGCTCTACGACCAGCTCCACGTGCTGGTGGTTCACAACCCTGGCAAGGAGGCGTTGCTGCCGCTGGCGCAGCGGCTGACTCTGCTGGAGCAGTCGGTGGCTGACGCCGGCATCGAAGGCGACATCGTCGTGGCCTCGTGGAGCATGGGCCTGTTGGTCGACTACGCCGTGGACGTCGATGCGGGCGTGCTCGTGAAGGGCATCCGCTCGCAGGTCGACGTCGCGTACGAGACCCCCATGGCGATCGTCAACCGCCACCTCGCGCACGTGGAGACGGTCTTCCTTCTGCCCGATCCCGCCCATGCGATGGTGTCGAGTTCGCTCGTGCGACAGGTGGCCGCACTCGGCGGCGACGTGTCGCCGTTCGTCCCCGCGCCGGTCGCGCGCTTCCTCGACACCGGCGCCCGAGAGAACTGAGGAGCACCGATGTCACGCAAGCATCTGAACGGTCCGTTCGTCTTCCCCGTCCGCGACATCGTCCGTCACCCGGGCGAGATGCGCGAGCACCGCGTGGAGGTCGCCGCGCCCGACAAGTGGGGCGAGGGCCTGGTGTCGGTCGCGCAGGGCGAGTTCATCGACCTCGACGTCCGACTCGAGTCCGTGCACGAGGGGATCCTCGTGTCGGCGCAGATCGACACGGAGTACACGGGGGTGTGCGGGCGGTGCCTCACCGACATCGCCCAGCCCCTCGAAGTCGAGTTTCAGGAACTCTTCGGGTATCCTGGTGAAGAAGCGAATGACTTCGAGGTTCAAGACGACCACGTGGATCTTGAAACTCTGGTCAGGGATTCGATCGTCCTGTCGCTTCCCTTCCAGCCGGTGTGTCAGCCGGATTGCCCCGGACTCGATCCGAACACGGGCGAGAGGCTGACGTCCGACACTGTGCCGGAAGCTCCGGTCGATCCGCGTTGGGCCGCGCTGAAGGCCCTCACCCCAGACCACGACGGCGAGGCAGTGCGCCCCGCCGCCGACGACACAGAGAAGAGCTAGCCATGGCAGGTAACCCCCCGAAGCGGAAGGTCTCCCGCTCCAACACGCGTTCGCGCCGTGCGCAGTGGAAGGCCGAGGCCCCCGCGCTCGTCAAGACCGTCGAGAACGGCAAGGTCGTCTACAGCCGCCCGCACCAGGCGAAGGTCGTCACCGACTCGCAGGGTACCGAGCTGTTCCTCGAGTACAAGGGCCGCAAGGTCGCCGACGTCTGAACGACGGTCACGTCGTGACGGACGTCTTCATCGAGCACTCGGTGCTCGCCGACAAGCTCGGGGTCGACATCGACCCCGAGCTTCTGTCGCTTGCACTGACGCATCGGTCGTTCGCTTATGAGAACGGCGGCATCCCGCACAACGAGCGCCTCGAGTTCCTCGGCGACTCGATCCTCGGGCAGGCCGTGACGGTGCATCTGTTCACTCGGCACCCTCAGCTCGACGAGGGATCGCTGGCCAAGCGCCGCGCCAGCGTCGTCTCGACCGTCGCTCTCGCCGAGGTCGCGCGCAGCATCGAGCTCGGTTCGCATCTGCGTCTCGGACGCGGGGAGGACCAGACGGGTGGACGGGACAAGGATTCCATCCTCGCCGACACGATGGAGGCCGTCTTCGGCGCCACGTTCCTGTCGGCCGGCCCCGAGGCCGCGACCGCATTGGTGCTTCGGCTCCTCGAGCCGCTCATGACCGATCCCGAGCGCTACGGCGCGGCGATGGATCCGAAGACCAGCCTCCAGGAGCTCGCCGCGCGGCTGAGCCTGGCGCCGCCGGTCTACGCGGTCACCGCCGAAGGACCCGATCATCACCGCCGCTTCACGGCGACCGTGTCTGTGGGTGAGGTCTCCTGCACCGGTTCGGGATCCAGCAAGAAGCAGGCGGAGATGGCGGGAGCCCTCGCCGTCTGGCGCGAACTCTCCGCGCGTGCCTGAGCTCCCCGAGGTCGAGGTCGTCCGCGCGGGTCTCGCGCCCGCCGTGACCGGGGCCACGATCCTCGGCGCTGATGTGCTCGACTCGCGCGCGCTGACGCGCCACGTCGGCGACCCGGCGTCGTTCGAGGCCGCGGTGACCGGCCGGCGGGTGATCTCCGCCGCGCGGCGAGGCAAGTTCCTGTGGCTGCCCCTGGTTGAAGGCAGGGTTGACGGCAGGGTTGACGGCAGGGCTGACGACGGCGGCGCCGGCGGCGCCGGCGAGGAGGAGGCGATCGTCGCCCACCTGGGCATGAGCGGTCAGCTGCTGCTGCGCTCGCCCGGCGCGGCGGCCGAGCGTCACGAGCGCATCCGTCTGCACATCGCCCACCCCGATCACGGAGAGCTCGCCGTCGTCTTCGCCGATCAGCGCACGTTCGGGTCGCTCGCCGTCGATCGCCTGGTCGCCACGGGCGACGGTGCGCCGGGGGGCCGGGGCACGGACGCCGCAGCGACGCCGTCGCAGGTGGCCCACATCGCGCGCGATCCGCTGGATCCCGCCTTTTCCGACACCGGCTTCCGCGCGCGGCTGGCACGCACCTCTTCGGCGATCAAGCGCGTGCTCCTGGACCAGACCGTGGTGAGCGGGATCGGAAACATCTACGCCGACGAATCCCTGTGGGCGGCACGGATCCACCCCGAGACGGCCGCCGACTCGCTGTCGACGCGTGCGGTGAACCGACTGCTCGACGAGGTGCGGATCGTACTGGAGCGCGCACTGGCCGAAGGCGGCACGAGCTTCGATGCGCAGTACGTGAACGTCAACGGGCAGGCGGGCTACTTCGCCCACTCGCTGCGCGCCTATGGGCGCACGGGGGAGCCGTGTCTGCGTTGTGGCCGGCCCATCGTCCGCGTGTCGTTCACCAACCGGTCCAGTCACTACTGCGCGCACTGCCAGCGCCGCCCGCGCTGAGGTCACGTTCCGTACATATTGATATTATCGCTATCGATAGTCATACTACCGATATGCGCATCTCCGAACTCAGCGAGATCGCCGGCGTCAGCGCCGCGTCGATCAAGTTCTACACGCGTGAGCAGCTCCTCCCCGCGGGAGATCGCGTCGGGTACAACCAGACCGACTACGGTCCGCTCCACGTCGACCGACTCCGGTTGATCCGCGCCCTCATCGAGGTGGGTGGGCTTTCCGTCTCTGCGGCGCGGGACGTGCTGAGCGCGATCGACGACGAGCGGATGCCGCTGCCGCACGTCTTCGGCGTGGCACAGCACGCCATCCCTCAGCCCGCGGCGCCCCCCGGTTCGGCAGCGATCGAGCGAGTGCGTGCTGTGGCGGCAGAACGCGGATGGCACGTGTCACCCGACAACCCCGGTGTCGAACTCGCCGCCGGCGTGCTCGAGGCGTACGAGCTCATCGGGCGGCGGGACCTCACGTCGACCTTGGGGGAGTACGCCGCCGCGGCAGAGCGGGTGGCGATGGCGGACCTCGACGCGCTCGACACCAGCGGCAGTCGCGAGGCGATGGCGGAGACCGTGGTCGTGGGCACCGTGCTGGGCGACACCCTCTTCGCGGGGCTGCGGCGCCTCGCGCAGGAGGCCGAGACGGCACGCCGCTATCCGATGTCCATCGAGGAGACGAACGGATGACGACCACCATTGCGCGGGCCGACCGCCCCCTTACCGCACTGCCGAGGCCCGATCGGTGGCATCGGCCGCTGCTGGCTCTGACGGCGGGCATGCTCGTCGTCGCCGTGGCGTGTGCGGTGCTCGCCATCGCCGACCCGCGCGAAGTACTCGGGCAGAACGCGTGGTTCAAGCCGCTCAAGTTCTCCCTGTCGATCGCGATCTACGCACTGACCCTCGCCTGGCTGATCGGGCAGGTGCGTCGCTGGCGACGAGCGGCCGAGATCGGCGGCACCATCGTGGTCATCGCGCTCGTGGCCGAGATGGTGATCATCATCGGAGCCGCCGCGGCCGGCACGACGAGTCACTTCAACGTCACCACCCCGCTGAACACGACGCTGTGGTCGGTCATGGCCGGATCCATCGTGGTCGTCTGGCTCGTGACGCTGCTGATCGGCATCGCCCTCGCCTTCAGTCCGACAGCGGATGCGACGCGAAACGTCGCGATCCGCGCGGGCGTCGCGCTCGGGCTCGTCGGAATGGCCGTGGCCTTCTTCATGACAGGCCCCACGGCCGCGCAGCTGTCCGACTTCCAGGGCATCGCCGGGGCTCATGCGGTCGGGGTGCCCGACGGTGGTCCAGGACTTCCGTTCGTCGGCTGGAGCACCGAGGGCGGCGATCTGAGGGTCCCGCATTTCGTCGGCATGCACGCGTTGCAGCTTCTCCCGCTGGCTGTGATCGTCCTCGAACTGTGCAGCCGTCGCGTGCCTGCGTTGCGCGATGTCGTCGTCCGCCGGCGCGTGATGCTCGTCCTGGCCGCCGCGTACGCCGCGGCGATCCTGATCCTCACCGGGCAGGCGCTCAGCGGGCAGCCGGTGACCGCACCGAGCGGCGCTGTGCTGGTCGCAGGTCTTGCGGTCGCTGTCGCCACGCCGGTCGCCTGCGGAGCGCTCGTGGCGGGAGCCCGGCGGTGAGCGCGCGGTGGACGCCCCTCGCGCTGGTCTATCTCGCGCTCGCGATCGGCGGTCTCGCCGTCACCTGGACCTTCAACATCCTCGCCATCAGCCAGGGAAGCACGTGGTTCGGCGAGTGGTTCTCCAACGGGTCCGCTACCCAGTCGCTGCAGTGGGACCTCGTGGTCGTGGTCACGGCCGCGAGCATCTTCATCGTGGTGGAGGGGAGGCGGATCGGGATGCGAGGGGCATGGATCTTCATCCCGCTCTCGCTCCTCACGGCGGCAGCGTTCACGGTGCCGCTCTTCCTGGCGCTTCGGGAGAGACGGCGGGCCGCGGGGACAGGGACCGACCAGGAAGAGGCGCCCTGACCGGTCCCCACCCGCCTCAGTCGAGGATCCGCTGCCAGGCCCCGCTCACAGTGAACGGTGTGAAGCCGATCGCCTCGTTGACGTCGAGCATCGGGCGGTTCTCCTCGGCGTTGAACGTCGTGACGAACGGAGACGTCGGCACCTCGTCCACCCAGCGCAGCAGGTTCTCGCACTTCACCAGGGTCCCGAGCCGGCGGCCGCGGTGCTCCTTGACGACGAGCGTGCCCCACTGATCGGTCGGCCGCGTGCGGTCCTCGCCGATCCCGAGCTCGTTGTAGGCGACGATGCGCCCGGAGGGCACGTGTTCGACGGCCGCGACACCGATGTGGAGCCCGCCGGCTGCCAGCCGGCGGTCCCGATGCTCCACGCGTTCGACGTCCCAGACCTCCTCGGCGATGTCGAGGCCGCCCATCGGGACGTCCGTCGACATGCGCGACAGCACATAGGCGAATGCCTCGCGGAAGCGCTCCGGTGTGCCGCCGCTCCACAACTGCACGCGATAGTCGCTCCCCGCGACGGCGAGGGCCCCGTCGCGCATCGCGCGGACCGCGTCGAGGGAGCCGCGGAGGTCGAACACGCTGTTGCGCTCCACTTGCTGGAGCGTGAAACCCCGGTCCAGGTAGAAGCGCGTCCACTCGTCCCGCGGCACGCCGCCGAAACCGCTCGGCGAGGGAAGGGTGGGCAGCCTCGTGTCGAGTCGGTGCAGGCTGTAGGTCTGCAGGGCGGTCCGGCCACGCGCTCGCGCGTCGTCGATCGCCCGCTCCAGCAGCAGCTCCGCGACGCCGTCGCCGCGGGCCTCGGGCACCGTGGCGACATCGAACTCGAGGTTCCTCGACCCCTCTTCGGTCGACGCGCTCCACTGGAGGGCGCCGACCGCGCGTCCGTCGCGGCGAGCGAGGTGGCCGCCGCGCGCGACGTAGCGCTGATCGCGCCAGGAGGGCAGCATCTCCGACGGGGAGAGGCGGAGGTGGTCGCTTCCCACGTCGTGCTCGACCCCGCGGTTGAGAACGTCGATCATGTCGATGAAGTCCTGCGCGGAGGAGGCCGTGACGGTGTCCGGCACCGCCACGCGCGCCACGCTCAGTGTTCCGATCGTCATGACAGCACCTTCTTCCACGCGCCCTCATATGCGACCGGACGGAACCCGATCGCCTCGTTGATGTCCAGCATCGGCCGGTTCTCCTCGGCGTTGTAGGTGATGACCTTCGGAGACAGCGGGGCGATGCCCCGCCAGCTCTTCAGCGCTGCGCACTTGACGAGCTGGCCCAGCCGGTGGCCGCGGTGCTCCTTGAGAACCAGGGTGTCCTCCTGGTTCGTCGGGCGCGTGCCGTCGGCACCGATGGTCAGCTCGTTGAAGGCCACGAGGTCGCCGCTCGCGATGTGCTGGGCGGCGGTGACGAGCACCGTCATTCCGGCATCGGTCCAGCGGCGGTCGTGGCGGGCGACGCGTTCGGCGTCCCAGATCTGCTCGTCGAACTCCATGCCGGCTGCGGGCGCGTCGGTGGACATCCTGGACTTCATCCAGGCGAACCCGGCCACACGATCGGCGGGGGTGGGCGGCGACCACTGGACGACGCGATACCCGGCGGCGGCGCGCTCCGCCTCGGCGAGAAGACGATCCACGGTCGACGCACTCGTCACGAGGTCCAGGTCACTGCGTCGCTCGATCTGCTCGAGCACGTACCCCTGCGCGAGGTAGAAGCGTGCCGCATGATCACGCGGAATGGTGCCGAAGCCGGTCGGAGCGCTGAGCCGGGGCCCGTCGGCCTCTGCGTGCTGGGCCCATGACTGCAGCACGGTCCGGCCGTGCTCGCGTGCCGCCTGCTCCACGAGTTCGTAAGCGGCGGTCCCGATTCCCCGCCCGTGATGGGACCGGAGCAGCTCGATCAGCCAGTAGGCCGACCGTGATCCCTCCTCGTGCGGGATGTCGACACCGATACGGCCGACGAACGCACCGTCGGCGATGACCGCCCAGCTGAGACGCGTCTCGTCGGGATCGGGCTGGTAGTGCGGCAGGAGCTCCGTCGGGGTGAGAGCGTCGTCGTCGTTGCCGCCGATCTCGGCGTAGACGGCGTTTCGCACCCGGGTCATCTCGATGAAGTCGACGGCGTCGGCGTCCTCGATGCGGGCGGGAATGGTGAGCGGGCGGAACTCGACGACGAGTCCGTTGATGGTGGTCATGATGATGATCCGTTCGTCAGAAGGGGAGAGGGGCGGATGCCGGTGCTCCGAGTCCTCGAAGGTGCTCGGAGACACCGGCATGCGCGTCACAGGTGGGGGAGGCGGTGGCAGCGCAGCTGCCAGTCGCGCTCCCGAGCCGCGCGATCGAGCTCGGCGCGGCGGGTGGTCGCGGTCACGTGCGCCTGTGGCCGGGTGCTCCACAGGAGGAGCGCGAGGGCCACGCGCAGCGCGACGCGATCGGGCAGGGTCGTCCGCGCAACGCGGTCCTGCAGCGGAAGATGCGACAGCGGGACGGTGTCGTCGGCTCGCCGACGGTCCGAGCGCTGCGGCGCGATGAGAGTGTTCATGAGAAGTGTGCTTTCGCTGAAAAAGGGGAACAATGCCGCGAGAGCGGCGGAGATCGTGCCGCAGCACGAGGGAGCGGGCGACGGATCAGCCCGGGCAGGCGACGGTCATGAGGCCCGACGACGGGCAGACTCGTCCCCTGCGGGGATCAGATGAACGCGTGCGTGCGCGTGTTCTGGAAGGCGCCGAAGGAGACGGTCCCGGCGCACGCGAGACGCGGAGTCATTCCTCCGGTGGTGTTCATGTGCATCATTTCGGGACCTCCTTTCTCAACTTCTGACGCGGAGAGTGACGATAGCGCGTGGCTGGCGTGTCCGTCAAGCGCGGTGCCGGTAGCGTGGTCGCGACAGCCGCGCGACACCCTGACGGAGGACGACCGCCCATGCACCTGAAGAGCGTGACGCTCAAAGGCTTCAAGTCGTTCGCGCAGCCGACCACGTTCGCCCTCGAACCGGGCGTGACGTGCATCGTCGGACCCAACGGATCGGGCAAGTCGAACGTGGTCGACGCGCTTGCGTGGGTGATGGGGGAGCAGGGCGCCAAGACGCTCCGCGGCGGGAAGATGGAAGACGTCATCTTCGCGGGCACGGCGACCCGCGGGCCGCTCGGTCGCGCGGAGGTGCAGCTCACGATCGACAACAGCGACGGAGCGCTGCCGATCGCCTACAGCGAGGTGACGATCAGCCGCACGCTGTTCCGCAACGGCAGCAGCGAGTACGCGATCAACGGCGAGACCTGTCGGCTCCTGGATGTGCAGGAGCTCCTCAGCGATTCGGGCCTCGGGCGCGAGATGCACGTCATCGTCGGACAGGGAAGGCTCGACAGCGTCCTCCAGGCCAGCCCCGAGGATCGGCGCGGGTTCATCGAGGAGGCCGCCGGAATCCTGAAGCACCGGCGTCGCAAGGAGAAGACTCTCCGCAAGCTCGACGCGATGGAAGCCAACCTCATGCGGCTGAGCGATCTCGCGGGTGAGCTGAGGCGGCAGCTCAAACCCCTGGGCAAGCAGGCGGAGATCGCACGCGAGGCGGCGACGATCGCCGCGGTCGTGCGCGACGCCAAGGCGCGCCTGTACGCCGACGAGCTGGTGTCGTTGCGCACCCAGCTGGCCGACCACGCGCGAACCGAGCACGAGCGACACGCCGAGCGCATCGTCCTGCAGGACCAGGCCGAGCAGCTGAAGCGACGCATCGACGCCCTCGAGGAGCAGCAGCGGTCCGAGGGGGTGGACCGGGCGCGCGCCGCCGCGTTCGGCCTCGAGCAGGTGCAGGAGCGGCTGCGAGGGCTCTACTCGCTCGCCGGTCAGCGGCTCTCGCTGCTCGAGGACGACGGCCAGCTCGCCCTCGACGTCGCGACAGTGAGCCAGGCGAGCATCGACGAGGCGAGGACCGAGGTCGATGAGATCGCGTCGGGACTGGGCGCCGCCCAGGACGCGGCTGCTGCGGCGTCGCGCGACGTGATCCGCGCGCGTGCGGAGCTCGACGCGCTGGATGCCGACATCGCCGCGCAGAGCGCGCTCGTCTCCGAGCACGACATGCGACTCACGGCGCTGCGCGGTTCGGCGGAGGCGGCCGCGTCACGGCTCGACGCGGTGCGCGGCGCCGTGGAGCGCCAGCAGCGTGCTCTGGATGCCGCGCTGCAGAGGCGGGTGGAGGCCGAAGAAGCCCTCGCCGGCGTCGAGCCCGAACTCGTCCCCGAGGGGTCGTCGGCCGAGTTCGCCGCGGCCTACGAGCGCGCGCAGCGTGACGCGAGCGAGGCGGAGGCCGAGGTCTCGGCGCTGCGCGAGCGCCTGCACGCGGCGGAGCGCGAAGTGGAGTCGCTTACGGCGCAGTCAGCCGCCCTGGGACGAGCGCTCGACGTGCGAAACGCCGCGGCGGCGCTGATCGAACGCGGTGGCGAGGGCATCCGCGGGCTCGTCGGGGACTCCGTCAAAGTCACTCCGGGATTCGAGGCGGCGATCGCTGCGGCGCTCGGCTCCCTCGCCGAAGGCGTGCTGGTCGCCGATTTCGCGTCCGCGGTCGACGTCGCGCACACGGCGCGCGATGCCGATCTCGGCACCGTCGACATCGCTCTCGCAGACGGCGCCCCGCTCCCGGCGCCGCGCGCGGTAGCCGGCGCCACCCCGGCCTGGGAGGTGGTCTCCGCACCCGAGGGCGTCCGCGGGGTGCTCGCGGCGGTGCACATCGTCGACGATCTGGCCGCGGCGCAGGATGTGGCGGCCACCATTGCGGCGGGCGATGCCCCGGTCACCCTCGTCACCCGTGCGGGGGAGATCGTCACGGCCTACACCGTCCGGGCCGGATCCGGCTCGGGACGCTCTCGCCTGGAACTCGCGGCCGAACGCGACGCGGCCACCGATCGCCTGAGCGAGATCGTCGTCGTCGCCGATTCGCTTCGCGAGGCGCTCGCGGACGCGCAGGGACGCTGGGACGACGCCCGGCGGCGAACGAAAGAGTCGCTGCAGACGCTGCGCGAGCACGATGCCGCGCTCGCGGCGCACAGCGAACAGGTGAACCGGGCGACCGTGCGTCACGAGGCGGCCATCGCCGAGTGCGAGCGGCTCGAAGCCGGGGTCCGGCAGGCGCAGTCCGCCGTCGCCGATGCCGAGGCCGCCGCGCGCACCGCGGAGGAAGCGCTGAGCCGGGCACAGGCGGCACCGCGCCCCATCCTCGACGCCTCCGCGCGCGACGGGCTGCTCGCCGATCTCGAGCAGGCCCGAGATGGCGAGATGCGGGCCCGGCTCGACGTCGAGACGCTCAAGGAACGCGTCCGCGCAGGGGAGGCGCGCGTCGTCCAGCTCGAAAGGCAGCGCGAGCGCGAGCGGACGGCTGCGGAGGAAGCCGCGCGTCGCGCGGTGCTCCGGCGGGCGCAGCGCGAGATCGCGGCCGAGGTGGCGGGACAGCTTCCGCCGCTGCTGGACTCGGTGGACCGCTCGGTGTCGCAGGCGCGCGTCGAGCTGCAGCTGGCCGAGCAGGCGCGGAGCGCCGTCACGGCGGAGCTCGTCGACCTGCGGACGCAGGACGCGTCCGTGCGGGAACGCCTCAGCGGCTTGACCGAGAGTGTCCACGGGCTCGAGCTTCAGATGCACGAGAAGCGCCTGCATGTGACCTCGCTGCTCGAGCGGGTCGGCAGTGAGCTGAGTCTCAGCGAGGATATTCTGGTTTCGGAATATGGACCCGATCAGCTGATTCCCGGCGATGGTGACGATGAGGGCGAACCCTACGACCGCACCGAGCAACGGCGTCGCCTGCAGGACGCCGAGCGCAAGCTCGGGCAACTCGGGCGCGTGAACCCCCTCGCATTGGAGGAGTTCGCGGCGCTCGAGCAGCGACACGCCTTCCTCACCGAGCAGCTGGCCGACCTCGCACAGACGCGGACCGATCTTCTCACGATCATCGACGAGCTCGACGAGCGGATGCAGACCATCTTCCTCGCTGCCTTCGAGGACACGAAGGTCGCCTTCGGCGAGGTCTTCCCGATCCTCTTCCCCGGTGGCTCCGGCAGCATCACGCTCACCGATCCCGACAGTCCGCTCACCACGGGCATCGAGGTCTCGGTGCGACCGGTGGGCAAGAAGATCGAACGGCTATCGCTGCTGTCGGGCGGAGAGCGGTCGCTCGCCGCCGTCGCGCTCCTCACAGCGATCTTCAAAGCGCGGCCGAGCCCGTTCTACATCCTCGACGAGGTGGAGGCCGCCCTGGACGATGCGAATCTCGGCCGGCTCCTCGGCGTGTTCGAGCAGCTGCGGGAGTCGAGCCAGCTCATCGTCATCACTCACCAGAAGCGCACCATGGAGATCGCCGACGCCTTGTACGGCGTCTCCATGCGTCAGGACGGCGTGTCGGCGGTCGTCGGCCAGCGGGTGCGGGAGCACGTCGCCGGCTGACGCCAGACGGCGTGCGGATCGTCGCGCCGGGCGGCGAGGTGTGCGCCCGGCCGTGGGCGAACTCCTAGGCTGGACGCATGGCGGAGAACTCCTGGTCGCTCGGTCGCGCGCTGCGCGGCATGTTCGTCAAGCCCACGATCGACGAGACCACCTGGGAGGATCTCGAGACCGCCCTCCTCACAGCGGACTTCGGACCGGACATCACCGAACGGCTCCTGGAGGAGCTCCGTGAGAAGGTCGACCGGTTCCGCACGACCGATCCCCGCGACCTGCAGCGCATGCTCAAGGAGACCCTCGAAGAGCACTTCGCCGCCTTCGACTCCACGCTGCGGCTGACCGAGCGCCCCGCCGTCGTCCTGGTGGTCGGCGTGAACGGCGTCGGCAAGACGACGACGATCGGGAAGCTCGCCGCCTACCTGCGCCGGTTCGAGCGGTCCGTCGTCGTCGGCGCGGCCGACACTTTCCGCGCGGCCGCGGTCGACCAGCTCGCCACCTGGGCGGAGCGGGGTGGCGCGACGATCGTGCGCCCTCAGCACGAGGGCCAGGATCCGGCATCGGTCGCCTACCAGACCATCGACCACGCGGTGCAGACCGGCACCGAGATCGTGCTCGTCGACACGGCAGGGCGCCTGCACACCAAGGGCGGGCTCATGGACGAGCTGAGCAAGATCCGCCGCGTGGTGGAGAAGCTCGCCCCGATCAGCGAGGTCCTGCTCGTGCTCGATGCGACCACCGGACAGAACGGGGTCATGCAGGCCCAGGCGTTCCTGGAGCACGCCGGTGTCACCGGCCTCGTGCTGACCAAGCTCGACGGATCCGCCAAGGGCGGCTTCGTGCTGGCCGTGCAGGAGCGCACCGGCATTCCGGTGAAGCTGCTCGGCCAGGGCGAGGGCATCGGCGACCTCACCGGCTTCACTCCGCACGTCTTCGTGTCGGCGCTGGTCTATTGAGCGGCCCCGACATGCGCCCCCGGACTCGCATGATGGCCGCGAGGGTGGTTGCATAGGGCCATGGCGATCGAGCACGACTACTTCGGCCTGCTGGAGTCGGGGCCGGACGGATCGATCTTCTGGAGCGAGGCGATCGACTTCGGCGACCAGAGGGTCACCGTCGATCTGACCGCGCCCGACCAGGACGACGTCTCGCCCGCCGCGCTCGATGTGGCCGCGGCCATGATCTCCTCGCTCGAGGAGATCGACCTGCAGGCGCGCAACGCCATGGTGTCAGAGCTCGACGATCGCACCAGCGAGGTGACCGAGTACATCCTGCAGCAGCAGGAGCAGATGGGCGAGGAGATCGAGGACTTCCTCGTCGACATCTCCGGCGACGTCCACATCGACGTCATCCGTTCGCTTCAGCTCGTGAGCATGACGATCTTGGCCGACGAGCACGGCGGATCCGATCCCTTCGCCGTCCTGGAGTACGCGCTGGACCGCGACGCCGCTGACGAGGTGCTCTTGGTCAACCTGACCAGTGACGGCGCCGTGCAGTCGGTCACCAGCGCAGACTGAACGCGTATGCCCGACCTCGACGACATCCGCCGCGCGGTGATGTCGCTCCCGGGGGTGGAGGAGCGGCAGACCACCGGGGGCGCAGCGTGGTTCGTGCGCGGGAGGCTGTTCGCCTGGGAGTGTCACCCCTGGCCGAGCATTCCGGCCGCCGTGCGTGCGGTGATCGCGGCGGAGCCGGTGGTCGGTGTGAAGATCGTCGACCCCGATGATGCCCGGGCGCTGCGGCAGATGGAGCCTGGCGTCTTCCTGCCGCAGACCACCCGGTGGGGCGAGCCGAAGGTCGCCTTCCGGATGGCGGCTGTCGACGAGGCTCACCTGAGGGAGCTCCTCGTCGACGCCTGGTGCAGTCAGGCGCCGAAATACCTCGTCCGAGAGTGGGAGTCCGCGGGGTCCTGAGCGTGCGCGGGGTCGCGCGACTCAGACCGCCTGCGCGAACCCGCCGTCGGCCGTCAGGTGAGCCAGGTGCGGAGGGATCTCCCGACCGTGCGAAGCCATCGACTGCGCCCACAGCCGCCCGGCGCGGTACGAGGACCGCACGAGCGGGCCGGCGAGCACACCGAGGAAGCCGATGCGCTCGGCCTCGGCCTTGAAGCCGACGAACTCCTCGGGCTTCACCCACCGCGCCACCGGGAGGTGCCGCGGGGTGGGGCGGAGATACTGCGTGATCGTGATGATGTCGGTGCCTGCGTCGCGCAGATCCTGCAGCGCCTGGACCACTTCCTCGGGCTCTTCTCCCATGCCGAGGATCAGGTTCGACTTCGTGATGAGGCCGGCGGCCCGCGCCTGCGTCAGGACATCGAGCGAGCGCTCGTAGCGGAAAGCCGGACGGATGCGCTTGAAGATGCGGGGCACCGTCTCGACGTTGTGGGCGAAGACCTCCGGCCGCGAGTCGAAGACCTCGGCGAGGAGGGCCGGGTCGCCGTTGAAGTCGGTCGCCAGCAGCTCGACGCCGGTGCCGGGGTTACGGGCGTGGATCTGACGAACGGTCTCCGCGTTCAGCCAGGCACCGCCGTCGGGAAGATCGTCGCGCGCGACGCACGTGACGGTGGCGTACCGCAGCCGCATCCGCTCGACGCTCTCGGCGACCCGCCGCGGCTCGTCGGTGTCGTAGTCGGCCGGCTTTCCCGTGTCGATCTGGCAGAAGTCGCAACGCCGGGTGCACTGGGACCCGCCGATGAGGAACGTCGCCTCGCGGTCCTCCCAGCACTCGTAGATGTTGGGACACCCCGCCTCCTGGCAGACGGTGTGGAGCTGCTCGTCCTTCACGAGGGCGTGGAGAGCCTGGTACTCCGGCCCCATCCGGGCCTTGGTCTTGATCCAGTCGGGCTTGCGCTCGATGGGCGTCTGCGCGTTCCTCACCTCGAGGCGGAGCAGTCGGCGTCCCTCGGGTGCGGCCTGACCGGCGTCCTGCCCGCCGCCGGGGGCGGTGCCGCAGCTCACGCGGCGGCCGCCGTCTCGAACGCGGCCTGGAAGGCCGAAGCCACGGTGTCCACGACGTCGGCGGGGGAGATGTCGGCGCCGATGATCTCGCTCAGCGTCGTCACCCCTGCGTCGGAGATGCCGCACGGAACGATCTGCGAGAAGGGGAGCAGGCTGTTGTCGCAGTTCAACGCGAAGCCGTGCATGGTCACGCCGCGCTGCACGCGCACGCCGATGGCGGCGACCTTGTCTTCTGAGAGAGGCCTGCGCCCCCAGACGCCGCTGCGGCCCTCCACGCGGTATCCGTCGACGTCGAAGGCCTGCAGCGCGTCGATCAGCACGCCCTCGAGGCGGCGCACGTGGGCCACGACGTCCACCGGCTCCGCCAGACGTACGAGCGGGTATCCCACCAGCTGGCCGGGCCCGTGCCAGGTGATCTTGCCGCCGCGGTCGACGTCGACGACAGGAGTGCCATCCGTGGGGCGCTCGTGGCGCGCGGTGCGGGCGCCGGCAGTGAAGACGGCCTCGTGCTCCAGCAGCAGCAGCGTGTCCGGTCGGGTCCCCGCGACGATCTCTGCGTGCAGGCGGCGCTGGAGTTCCCAGCCTTCGCCGTAGGGAACGTAGGTCGGCGCGAGGCCGATCGTCTGAATGTCGAGCACGTCGTCTCCTCGCCGGTTACTGGACTGCGTCCAACAATAGCGCGGATAGGCTGAGGGCATGAGCACCGGTCGCCCCAGGTCATCGTCGCGCGAGGTTCTCGCCGAGGCGGCGTGCGAACTGTTCCTGGAGCGCGGCTACGAGGGCACCACCGTCGGCGACATCGCCGTCCGCGCAGGCGTCAGCCGCTCGAGCTTCTTCAACTACTTCGCCTCGAAGTCGGACATCCTCTGGGCGGGGCTGGACTCGCGTGTCGCCGATGTCGAGCGGGCGCTGGCGGACGGCGCCGATCTCCGCGAGACGCTGCTGGCGATCGCGGACGGATTCGCGCCGGATGCCCTGGCACTCGCCCTCGTGAACGCGCCTGCGATGGAGATCGAGTCCGAGCTCGACCGAGAGTCCGCCGGACGGCGCGGACGCATCGCCGACGCCGTGGCTCGTCGACTCCGCGGAGACGGGGCCGGTGCGATCGCCGCCGAGGTGGCGGGCGCGGCGCACGGCGGCGCGGTGCTCGCCGCCATCGGGGAGTGGGCTCGCCGCGGTGCGGGGAGCACATCGCTCGTCGAGGTGCTCCGCGGCGCGCTCGATGCGGCGGCTCCCACTCTGCCCCGCGCGGTGCGTCAGCTGCGGATCGTCGCTCGCGCCGACCATTTCGAGGGAGCGGTGCGGTTCTACCGCGACGTCCTCGGCATGTCGGAGCTGGACGCGTTCCAGGGCGACGGCGGCGCGCGCGTGATCATCCTCGACGGGGGGCGGGCGACTCTGGAGCTGGCAAACGCCGCTCAGATCGACCTGATCGACGGCGTGGAGACCGACGGCGACGCCCCGAGCGAGGCGATCCGCATCGGCGTCGAGGTCGCCGACAGCGTCGAGACCACCGCATCGCTGCTCGAGGCGGGGGCGCTGCTGGAAGCCACTCCTCGGGATACGCCGTGGCGCTCCCGCAACGCGCGCGTCCGCGGAGCTGCCGGACTCCAGCTCACGCTGTTCCAGGAACTCGACAGGACCTGACGGCCGGATGCGCCGAGCCGAGGCAATCGGGTTGCGTCCTCCGGTGCGCTCGGCCGCGTCGCCGCCGCTCCGCTCCCGTAGAATCGGGGCATCATGGCGACTTTCGGCACACTCTCCGACCGGCTCACTGAGACCTTCCGCAATCTGCGGACCAAAGGCAAGCTCACCCCCGCCGATGTCGACGGCACCGTCCGCGAGATCCGGCGCGCGCTGCTCGACGCCGACGTCGCACTCGTCGTCGTCAAGGACTTCACCGCCCGGGTGCGCGAGCGCGCTCTCGGCGACGAGGTGAGCCGCGCGCTGAACCCCGCCCAGCAGGTCGTCCAGATCGTCAACGAGGAGCTGGTCGGCATCCTCGGCGGTCAGCAGCGCCGGCTGCAGTTCGCCAAGAACCCGCCGACGGTCATCATGCTCGCCGGTCTGCAGGGCTCGGGAAAGACGACGTTCGCCGGCAAACTGGCCCGCCTCCTGGAGAAGGACGGGCACACCCCGCTCCTCGTCGCCGCCGACCTCCAGCGCCCGAACGCGGTCAATCAGCTGCAGGTCGTGGCCGAGCGTGCCGGCGCCGCCGTGTTCGCTCCTGAGCCCGGCAACGGCGTCGGAGACCCTGTGCGGGTCGCACGAGACGGCGTCGAGCACGCACGGCGCCAGCAGCACGACGTCGTCATCATCGACACCGCCGGTCGCCTCGGCGTCGACGCTGAGCTCATGAAGCAAGCCGCCGACATCCGGCGTGCCGTCGACCCCGACGAAGTCCTGTTCGTCATCGACGCGATGATCGGTCAGGACGCCGTCAACACGGCGAAGGCGTTCCAGGACGGCGTGGACTTCACCGGCGTCGTGCTCTCCAAGCTCGACGGCGACGCCCGAGGCGGCGCCGCGCTCTCGGTGGCCTCCGTCACGGGCCGCCCCATCATCTTCGCCTCGACCGGCGAGAATCTGGAAGACCTCGAGGCCTTCCACCCCGACCGGATGGCGAGCCGGATCCTCGACCTCGGCGACATCCTCACCCTCATCGAGCAGGCGCAGGCCGCCTTCGATGAGGAGGAGGCCAAGAAGGTCGCCGAGAAGCTCGCGACCGAGCAGTTCACGCTCGAAGACTTCCTCGACCAGATGCAGCAGCTCAAGAAGATGGGCTCCATGAAGAAGATGCTCGGGATGCTCCCGGGCGCAGGCAACATGAAGCAGCAGCTGGAGAACTTCGACGAGCGGGAGATCGACCGCACCGAGGCCATCATCCGCTCGATGACCCCGATCGAGCGGCGCAACCCCAAGCTGCTGAACGGATCCCGGCGGCTGCGCATCGCGCGCGGCTCGGGAATGACCGTCACCGATGTCAACCAGCTCGTCCAGCGGTTCGATCAGGCCGCGAAGATGATGAAGACCGTCGCGCGGGGCGGGGTGCCCCAGATCCCCGGGATGGGGCCGATGGGAGGCAAGCCCGGCGCTTCCAGCAAGCGCGGCGCGAAGCAGAAGAAGGGCGGCGGCTCGCGCTCGGGCAACCCGGCCAAGCGCGCGGCCGAGAACGCCGGCCTTGCCGCCACCGGTGCTGCTCCGGCGGGTTCCGGCTTCGGTCTCGCTGCGACGCCCCCGCCGTCGGAGGCTGATCTCGCCGAGATCCAGAAGCTGTTCGGCAAGGGCTGAGACACACGCCGCCCCCCGGCCGCGATCCGACGTCGCGCGCCGCTAGGCTGACAGCGAGTTGTCAGCTGGGGACGTCTGGGGAGATGCGGCAGAGGAAGTGTGACGAGCAGAGTCTCCACGACCACGGTCTTCGAGCGCGATACGCCGCTCTTCCGTGAGAGCACGAGCGGTCGGCTCGAGAAGTTCCCCCGGAACGCCTGGGCGCGCTGGGGGCTGCGTCTCCTGATCGCCGCCTTCTATGCGGCGGTCGCCGTCTGGTTCCACCTCGTCACGACGGGCGGATGGGAAGGCACCGCCAACGCGGCCCTCGCCGATCGTGTGTCGACGCTGCTGAGCGGGGCGGGTTCCGGCGACGGAGTCGCCGTGATCGGAGCGCTGTATCCGCCGCTCTCCAGTCTCATCGCGATGCTCGTGCCCGGGGGAGCCTTCGGCCTGGCCATCGCCGGAAGTCTTGCGGCCGGTCTGATGCTCCAGCTCGTCGTCCAGTCCATGCGGCGTCGCGGGTTCCCGACCTTCGTCCGGCTCGTCTTCATCCTCACGCTCGGCGCGACCCCGGTCTTCGCCTACATCGCCACCACGAACTTCGAGGCGATCCTCGGCCTGATGTTCTTCGGCCTGGGGATGATCGACCTCGTGAGGTTCGTGACCTGGGCGAACACGCAGGCCGGCTTCCGTGCGGGGATCCTGTTCGCGTGCGCGGCGTTCTCGGACTCGACGGTGACCTTCTCCGCGCTCGTCGCCGCCATCGCCGGAACCCTCATCATCCAGTCCCGGCCGGGCGCGCGACTCGCCAACGCCTACGTGGTGGCGTTCCCGACTCTCACCCTCTTCGGGTCGCTGTCCCTGCTGGGCGTGGCGTTCGGCGCGGGCCCGCTCGCGATGCTCCGCGGCGACCTCAGCTGGCACCCGGAACGCTTCGAGGCGATGATCGCCTTCTTCGCCAGCCCTGCGGGCGTCGTCTACTTCGCGCCCCTGCTGCTCCTCGTGGTGACCAGCTTCGCGCTCCGGTTCCCCGGCACGGCCCTGATCGCGGTGCTGCTGACGGCCAGTACGCTGCTGGCGTTCGTCCTCGGCCTCACGCCGCCCGGAACTGCCGGCATCAACTACACGCTGATGCTGCTCCTGGCCATCGCGATCGTCCCCACGTTGACCACACTCGCCCACACGCTGCTGACCTGCGCCGTCTCGATCGTGCTGTGGGCGGTCGGGTGGCTCACGACGCTGCAATGGCGAACGCTCGCCGACTGGGTGATCACGCTGGGAGGACTGTCATGACCATCGCGGACGGCATCGGACTCCTCTCGCCGGAGCTGCGCACCCGCTACGTCCAGCAGGGCTGGCTGCCCCTCGGTCGCGAGGGCGACACCGTCGTCATCGGCGCCTCACGCGAACTCGGCCGCGCGGCGCGGGCCGAGATCAGGGCGACGGTCGGCGCTCCGATCAGGGTCGAGCCGATCGCGCAGCGGGTCATCGTCGACCGCGTCGTCACGCAGTTCCGGGACGATTTCGCCGACCAGGCCGCGAACGGCCTGTACCAGACGGACCCCGAGCTGTCGGCCCGTCGTGTGCTCTCGCGTGCCCAGCAGATCGGCCTCGTCCTCTTCCTCGTGGCCGTGGTCGCCGCGCTGGTGCTGTGGCCCCTTCCCACGATCGTCGTCGGCATCGCCGTGGCCAGCATCGTCTTCCTCGCCAGCACGCTCTTCAAGTTCTCCGTCGCGCTGCACGGTTCCCGCTACGACCTCGTGCAGCACGTCGACGCCGAGTCGATCGCCGCACTCGATGACGCGGATCTGCCGATCTACACAGTCCTGGTGCCGGTCTTCCGCGAAGCGCGCATCGTCGGTCGGCTCGTCGAGAACCTCGGACGGCTCGACTACCCCGCCGAGAAGCTCGAAGTCATCATCCTCGTCGAAGAAGAGGACGACGAGACGCGCGACGCCCTCGCGGTCTCGTCGCCGCCCGAGAACTTCCTGGTCGTCACGGTGCCCAAGGGAGCGCCGCAGACCAAGCCCCGGGCGTGCAACGTCGGACTCGAAGTCGCTCGCGGCGAGTTCCTCGTGATCTACGACGCCGAAGACGCGCCCGAGCCCGATCAGCTCAAGAAGACCGTCGTCGCGTTCTCCCGCGCTGACGCCTCGACCGTGGTGATGCAGGCCTCGCTCAACTACTTCAACGCCCGCGAGAACGTGCTCACCCGGATGTTCGCGCTGGAGTACAGCTACTGGTTCGACTACATGCTCGCGGGGCTGGACGTGCGGGACCTCCCCATTCCGCTCGGCGGGACCTCCAACCACTTCCGCACCTCTGCACTCCGCGAACTCGGCGGGTGGGATCCCTACAACGTGACCGAGGATGCGGACCTCGGCATCCGCGCCAGCGCCCTCGGCTACCGCGTGGGGGTCGTGGACTCCACCACGATGGAAGAAGCCACGAGTCGCATGGGCATCTTCATCGGTCAGCGCAGCCGCTGGATCAAGGGCTATATGCAGACGGCGCTCGTGCACGCCCGGCGTCCGGGACGCCTGATCGCGAAGGTCGGGCTCCGCCGGTTCTTCTCCTTCGCCCTCCTCATCGCGGGCACGCCGCTGACGTTCCTCGGTGTCATCCCGTTCACGGCCTTGCTCATCGCCTCGTTCGCGATCCCGTGGTTCGACATCTCCGAGGCGTTCCCGCCCTTGGTCCTGTGGCTGTGCCTGCTCAACTTCATGATCGGGAACGGCCTGATGGTCTACCTGAACATGATGGGACCGTACAAGCGCGGCTCCTTCTGGCTGGTCGGATGGGCGCTCCTGAACCCCGCCTACTGGCTGCTGCACTCGGCCGCGTCCTACAAGGCGCTGTGGCAGCTCATCACCAAGCCGCATTACTGGCAGAAGACCGAGCACGGGATGTCGACCTTCGAGCTCCACGACGTGGAGCAGCAGGCGGAGCACGACGGGCCGCACGTCGCCGATCAGCTGGCCGGGGCGGAGCCGCTGCGCCGTCAGTGACCGAGTGACGCGAGGTGATCGCGGAGTGTGGGACCGGCACGGAACTCGCGGATGAGGTGCTGGACGACCTCCCGGAGGTCGCCGTCGGCGGCATCGGCGACGAGCTCCTGACGCGCATGGCTCGCGCCCTGGGTGAGGATCGTCTCGATGCCGGCGAGCTCGCGCGCGCAGTGGAGGTTGTCGGCGATCGGCGCGAGCTCTGCCACCGTCTCGCGCAGGTGGTCGACGACGGGGCGCTGGGTCCCGTCGCGATCGGTGATCACCCGCGCGGCGAGACCATAGCGCGCAGCGCGCCACTTGTTCTCCCGGACGAACCACGGCGGGATCGTGGGCAGCTCCCGGCCCTCGTCCAGCTCCCGCGAGAAGTGCTCGACGAGCACCTGCACGAGCGCGGCCACCGCCGCCAGCTCAGGGAGGGTCGACATCCCGTCGCAGGCTCGCACCTCGATGGTTCCCCATCGCGGCGCCGGGCGGATGTCCCAGCGCACTTCGGTGGCGTCGGCCATGACGCCCGTACGCACCATGTCGTCGAGATACGACTCGAACTGCGCCCAGGAGGTGAGCGGCCAGGGGAGGCCGGCCGTGGGCAGCTGCTGGAAGACGAGCGCCCGGTTGGACGCGTAGCCTGTCCGCTCTCCCGCCCAGAAGGGGCTCGAGGCCGAGAGCGCCTGGAGGTGGGGGAGATACACCGACAGCGCGTTGATGATCGGGAACACCTTGTTCACATCGTCGACGCCGACGTGGATGTGGATGCCCCAGATCATCATGTTGCGCCCCCACCACTGGGTGCGCTCGATCAGGTTGTGGTAGCGGGTCTTGTCGGTCACCTGCTGGTCGAACCACTGCGCGAAGGGGTGGCTCCCCGCGCACAGCAGCTCGATCCCGCGCGGGGTGGTGAGTGTGCGCACGTGCGCGATCGCGTCGGCGATGTCATCGACCGCCGCGGCGACGGTGTCACCCACACCGCTGGTGACCTCCACGGTGTTCGTCAGCAGTTCTCCGGTCACCGTGTACCGCTCGAGCCGCGTCCGCTCCTCGAGCTCCGGGATGAGTTCCGGCGCACGGGGGACCAGGTCGCCGGTCTCCGGGTCGGCAAGCATGATCTCCCACTCCAGCCCCACGGAGGAGCGGGCGGATGTCGCGAACGGCACCGTCATGCGCACAGTCTGGCACGGGAGCGCCGAGTGGTTCGCAGCATGCGTCATGATCTGGCAAAATGGATCGCTGGACCTGTTGCTCGACCCTCTATCCGGCAGCGGTCCGCCCTCAGAGCTTCCGCCGGGTTGTGCACCCCACTCTCCAGGCGACGTTCATTACTTCCAACACCATTCAGGAGAATTGTGGCTGTCAAGATCCGTCTGAAGCGTCTCGGCAAGATCCGTGCGCCGTACTACCGCATCGTCGTGGCCGACTCGCGCACCAAGCGCGATGGTCGTGTCATCGAGGAGATCGGCAAGTACCACCCCACCGAGGAGCCCTCGTTCATCGAGGTCGACTCCGAGCGCGCGCAGTACTGGCTGTCCGTCGGCGCTCAGCCGACCGAGCAGGTCACCGCGCTGCTCAAGCTCACGGGCGACTGGGGCAAGTTCAAGGGCGACAAGGACGCCGTCTCGACCGTGAAGACGGCCGACGCGAAGTCCGAGTTCGTCGTCGACAACTCCAAGAAGTCGGTCATCAAGCCGAAGGTCGAGAAGAAGGCCGAGGAGCCCGCTCCGGCCGAGACCGAGGCCCCGGCGGAGTCCGCCGAGGCAGAGACCACCGAGGCCGAGTAAGACCGTGCTGGCCGCCGCGCTCGAACACATCGTCAAGGGGATCGTGGATCACCCCGACGATGTCACCATCCGTTCTTCGACGTCGCCGCGAGGCGACGTGCTCGAGGTGCGCGTGCACCCCGACGACCGCGGACGGGTGATCGGGCGCGGCGGACGCACCGCCAAGGCCCTGCGCACGCTGGTCGCGGCGCTGGCCGACGGCGCTCGCGTGCGCGTCGACGTCGCGGACGACTGACATGGCGGCATCAGGAGCCGCGCGCACGCAGTTGCGCGTCGGCCGTCTCGTCAAGGCGCACGGGCTCAAGGGCGCCCTCAAGCTCGAGCTCTACACGGACGACCCCGATGGGCGATTCGTCCCGGGCGCCGTCTTCACGCTCCAGGTCCCTGAGTCCTCGCCCTGGCACGGGAAAACAGTCACCGTGCGGGAGTTCCGCTGGATGAACTCGCACCCGGTGGTCTTCCTGGAGGGCGTCGACGATCGCGATGCCGCGGAGTCGATCGTCCGCGCCATCCTCTGGGTCGACCAGGACGAGACCGCAGGAGTCGAGGACGACGCCTGGTACGACCACCAGCTGGTCGGGCTCGAGGTCGTCCGCGACGGGAGCACGGTGGGCCGTGTCGTCCGCGTCGATCACTTCCCCGCGCAGGACCTCTTGATCGTCAAGCTCAGCGGCGATCCCGACCGCGAGGTCCTGGTGCCCTTCGTGGCGGCGATCGTCCCCGAGGTCGATGTCGTTGCCGGCCGCGTGGTGGTCACTCCGCCCGCCGGTCTCTTCGAGGAGCTGCCGGGCGACGGGGCCGATGACACCCGTCCTGCGGACGAGCCCGCCGAGGACGCGGCGTCCGAGGACTGACGTGCGCATCGACGTCGTCTCGATCTTCCCGTCGTTCTTCGACGTCCTCGAGGTGTCGCTGCTCGGCAAGGCGCGCGCGTCGGGTCTGCTCGACGTGCGCGTGCACGACCTGAGGGACTTCACCCACGACCGGCATCGCACCGTCGACGACACGCCCTACGGCGGCGGCGCCGGCATGGTGATGAAGCCGGAGCCGTGGGGGGAGGCGATCGACGAGATCGTCGCCTCGGCCGGGCCCGACGCCCGCCCCACCTTCGTCTTCCCCTCTCCGGCGGGGGAGCGCTTCACCCAGGCCACGGCGCGCGAGTTCGCGGGGCTGCCCCACCTCGTCTTCGGCTGCGGTCGTTACGAAGGCATCGACGAGCGGGTCTTCTCCTACGCTGCGACGCGCGGCGACGTGCGCCTGGTCAGCCTCGGCGACTACGTGCTCAACGGAGGCGAGGTCGCCGCGATGGCGATCATCGAGGCCGTGGGGAGACTGATCCCCGGGGTGGTGGGCAACCCCGAGAGCCTCGTCGAGGAGTCGCACGAGGACGGTCTCCTCGAGTACCCGTCGTATACGAAGCCGGCGGCTTGGCGAGGCTACGACGTCCCCGAGGTGCTGCTGAGCGGCCATCACGGCCGCGTTGCGCAGTGGCGTCACGCCCAGCAGATCGAGCGCACACGCGAGCGCCGTCCCGATCTCCTTCCGGAGTGACCCGCTCGCATGAGTGCCGGCGTCGCGGCCGTCAGTCCTCGTGCAGGCGCCGCAGGGCTCCGACGACCTGCGCGTGCCAGGCGCGCGACGCGGGCAGCGCGCCCGTGTACATCGGGGTGTCGTGCGTGACGCCGAGATAGCGGACCACGGTGGCATCCACTCCGCTGCGGCGGAGCGCGGCACCGTAGGCCGCGCCGTCGCGGCGTAGCGTGTCGTACTCGGCGGTGAGGATCAACGCGGGCGGGAGCCCGGAGTGGTCCGCGGCGCGCAGAGGCGACGCATATGGGTGGCGCGCCTGCGCCGGCGACGCCAGGTAGGTGCGGGCGATGGACCGGAGCTCACGCAGCACGATCAGCGCGGGCACGCCCATCCTCCAGGTGGGGCGGACGTCGATGTGCCGGCCCGTGAGGTCGGTCACGGGCACCTCCAGCACCTGCAGCCGAAGGGGATGTCGGCGGCGGTCGCGGTTCATGAGGGTGACGGCGGCCGCGATGGCACCACCCGCCGATGTGCCCGTCACCGCGAGGCGAGAGGGATCGACTCCCAGCTGCGCACTCTCGCGCACGAGCCACTCCAGGGCTGCGTGCCCCTGCTCGACCTGTGTGGGGAACCGGTGCTCGGGGGCCAGGTCGTAGGCGACCGCGATCACGACGATGTCGGCCTCCGCGGCGCGACGACGGCACGCGGCATCGGTCGTCGGATAGTCGATGCCCCCGATGCGGAACGCGCCGCCGAAGAAGTACAGCGCCGCCGGGCGAAGCCGCGCATCGTCAGCCGGCCGATACACCCGCACCGTCACGTCCGGGAAGCCCGCTACCGCCACGACATGCTCGGTCGTGATCACCTCGGGCCCCGGTGTCCCCGCGGCGGCCAGCTCGTCGCGATCCCACGCGAGGGCGGCCCGGCGGTGGCGGGCCCGAGCGCGCGCCGATCGCTCCGCCCGTGTCGGTGCCGGTGAGGGGGCGGGAGTGGCGCTCGGCGACCCGGACGCCGCAGCCGTCGCCCGTGAGACGAGACCCCACGGCGGCGCCGAGCGGAGCCTCTGGAGCGCCTGCCGCAGCAGGTATCGCCGGTGCCTGCGGAGCCGGTCGGCGAAGTAGGGGTCCAGCTGCATGATCGCCGGGTCAGTCGACGCCAAGGAAGCTGCGATCGGTGAGCACGATGGGCCCGGCTGCCGTGATGGCCACCGTGTGCTCCGAGTGCGAACCGCGCGAGCCGTCGACGCTGCGCAGCGTCCACCCGTCGGGGTCGGTGATCAGTTCGTCGGTCGTGCGGAGGAACCAGGGCTCGAGCGCCAGCACGAGGCCGTCCCGCAGCGGGTAGCCGCGGCCGGGCTTGCCGTCGTTGGCGACGTGCGGGTCGCCGTGCATCGTGCGTCCCACGCCGTGGCCGCCGAAGTCTGTGTTGATGGCGTAGCCGTCGGCGCGCGCGACTTCGGCGATGGCGTGGGAGATGTCGCCGATCCGGTTGCCCACGACGGCGGCGTCGATGGCCGCAGCCAGGGCCCGCTCGCTGGTGTCGATGAGGGCGAGGTCCTCGTCGCGCGCGGTGCCCACCACGAAAGAGACGGCCGAGTCGGCCACCCAGCCGTCGACGGACACGGCGAAGTCGAGCGTGACCAGGTCGCCGTCCCGAAGGTCGTAGTCGTGGGGGAGGCCGTGCAGCACCGCGTCGTTGACCGACGTGCAGATGACCTTCCCGAACGGGCTCGCGCCGAAGGACGGGTGGTAGTCGATGTAGCAGGACTCGGCGCCGGCGCGACGGATCATGTCGTGGGCGCGTCGATCGATCGCCAGGAGATTCGTGCCCACCGTCGTCTCGTCCCGAAGCGTCGCGAGGACCTCCGCCACGAAGCGGCCGGCCGGGCGCATCTGCTCGATCTCGGCGGGGGTGCGCAGTTCGATCATCGGGATCCTTTCACTCAGCTTCCATTCTGGCTGACCGGCGTAGCATCGAGGGCATGTGGGTGCGTCAGGCGTTCTTCCGGTGGCTGATTCCGGCAGCATTCGTGCTTCCGCTCTGGCTCTTCGTCGGCTGGATCGTCTTCGGCGCGAACCCGTGGGCACTGCTGTGGGTCATCGTCTCGGCGCCGGTCGTGCTGATCGGGCAGCTCATCCTCACGCTGCTGGTGCGCGCCCGGGGCACGGTGCGCGCCGATCGTGCGGTGTCGTGGCTCGACCTCGGGGTCATCGGCGCCTGGCACGTCCTGATCGTCGCCCTGGGGGTCTTCGACAGCCGCTGGTGGTGGCCGCTGCTGGCGCTCACCGTCGGGGTGGGCGTCGCTGCCCTGTGGAGCTCGCTGTCGCAGCTGTGGCGAGAGACCCGTGGAGGTCTGACCGTCCTGCGCACCTCCGAAGGGATCGGCTACATCCCTCCGACGACGAGCCCCCGCGCCGCGGCATCGGATCCCGACGTCATCGTCATCACCGAAGGACGCACTCCGCCGGCCGCGTAGCCGTTTTGGCCCGGGCGCTCGTCCGTGGCAGAATGGTTGTTTGTGCCCTGAACAGGCTCTGCCTCAGGGGAGCACGGCGCCGGAACGGTCGCCTCGGGCACGCCACATCCTCCAATCCAGACTCTCGCGATCGACCTGTGGCGGTCGCAGGAAGTGACGATCATGCAGATCCTCGACTCCGTCGACGCGGCCTCGCTGCGCTCCGACATCCCCGCCTTCGCCCCCGGCGACAACGTGAAGGTCCACGTGAACATCACCGAGGGCAACCGCTCCCGCGTGCAGGTGTTCCAGGGCGTCGTCATCGGCCGCTCCGGCGACGGCGTGCGCGAGACCTTCACGGTCCGCAAGATCAGCTTCCAGGTGGGCGTCGAGCGCACCTTCCCGGTGCACAGCCCGTCGATCGACCACATCGAGGTCGTCACCCGCGGTGACGTGCGCCGCGCCAAGCTCTACTACCTGCGCAACCTGCGCGGCAAGAAGGCCAAGATCAAGGAGAAGCGCGACCGCTGACGCGCTCTCTCGACGATGCCCCGGGGTCAGCCCCGGGGCATCGTCGTTTCCGCGCCCGGACGCGCGACGCCGGTGGGCCGTGGACACGCTCCCGTCGGGATGTGCGACCCTTGACAGGTGCGAAGGAGAGCCGCCCTCTCCTCCTGCAGAGACGAAGGATCTGAATGACCCCCGAGAACTTCGCCGCCGGCGCGGCGACCGATCCGGTGCGCCCCCGCCGCACTCCGCGCCGGGGCATCTGGCCGCTGCTGCGCGACGTCCTCGTCATCATCGTCATCGCGGTGCTGGTGTCCTTCCTGGTCAAGACCTTCCTGGTCCGCTCGTTCTACATCCCCTCCAGTTCGATGGAGCAGACGCTGCGCGTCGACGACCGCATCCTCGTCGACGAGCTGACGCCACGCTTCGGCGGGTACGACCGCGGCGACGTGGTCGTGTTCCGCGATCCCGGCGGCTGGCTGCCGACCGAACCCAAGGTCGAGCGGTCGGTGCTCGTGGAGGCCGTGGACTGGGTCCTGGCGCTCGTGGGGATCTCGGCTCCGGACAGCAAAGAGCACCTCATCAAGCGGATCATCGGGGTGCCCGGCGACCATGTGGTGTGCTGCAACGCTCTGGGACAGGTCACCGTCAACGACATTCCCATCGACGAGACGTCCTACCTCAACCTCGCCGCGGGACAGAGTGCGCCCGAAGTGGTGCCCTACGACGTGACCGTGCCCGAGGGGTCCTTGTGGGTGCTCGGCGACAACCGCGACGCCTCGCGCGACTCCCGCTACAACACCGACGAGCCCGGACAGGGATTCGTGCCGATCGACAACGTCGTCGGACGAGCGTTCCTCGTCACCTGGCCGCTCGACAGGTTCGGGCTGATCGACTTCCACCACGACGTCTTCGCGGGCGTCCCCGACATCGCGCCATGACTGTCGCCGTCCCGCGCCTCACCGTCGAGCGGAGGCTGCTCAAGGAGCATCCGCTGGTGATCGCGTGCGACGAGGTCGGCCGCGGCGCACTGGCCGGGCCGGTCGCGGTGGGTGCGGCGGTGATGGACGCCGCGGGGGCGCGCCGGCGAGTGCCGGTGGGTCTCCGGGACTCGAAGCTCGTCGCGGAGCACCATCGCCACGACGTGGCCGGCCGTGCCCAGGAGTGGGTGGCGGCGTCCGCCGTGGGTTGGGCGGAGGCAGCTGAGATCGACCGCGTCGGCATCATCCGCGCCCTTGGCCTGGCCGCCCTCCGCGCGATCGCAGACCTCCGTGCGGCGGGCATCGTGCCTGAGGACGCGGTGATCATCCTCGATGGGAACCACGACTACATCACCCCCGCCGGCGGGGGCGGCCTCCGCGTCCAGCCCATCGTCAAGGCCGACCGTGACTGCGCGTCGGCGTCGGCGGCATCGGTGATCGCGAAGGTGGCACGGGACGATCTCATGACGGGCCTCCACCAGGACCTGCCGGTCTACCAGTGGGCGCGGAACAAGGGCTACGCCAGTCTCGAGCACCGCGCGGCGATCCGCTCCCATGGGCTCAGCGCACACCACCGCGCCTCCTGGGCCATCGCCGATGCGCCCACGCTCTTCTGATCCTCGCGGCGCGCCGCGGGCAATAGGATTGGACCACCATGGATGACGAAGTCTTCGAGGATTACGACCGCGAGCTCGAGCTGGCGCTGTACAAGGAGTACCGCGACGTCGTCTCGCAGTTCCAGTACGTGATCGAGACGGAGCGGCGCTTCTACCTCGCCAACGACGTGAACGTCGTCCGTCGCGACACCGAGCACGACTTCTACTTCGAGATCTCGATGACCGACGTGTGGGTGTGGGACATCTACCGAGCGGATCGCTTCGTGAAGTCGGTGCGCGTGCTGACGTTCAAGGACGTCAACGTCGAAGAGTTGCAGCGCCGGGACTTCCAGATCCCCGACGAGCTCTCGCTCGATTCCTGACGACGCGCGTGCGTCGCGCTCTCCCCAACGCGTGCATGCGGCCACGTCTCCACCGATGACGCGCTGACGCTGCGGCGTGCCGCCCACGCGGGCCACGATCGAGCGCATGGCTGAGAAGGACGTGCGCGGACGCTCCGGCGAGGAGCGTGCCGCTCGGTATCTGAGTGAGCGCGGATACGAGATCACGGCACGCAATTGGCGCTGCGCGCAGGGTGAGCTCGACATCGTCGCCTTCCACGGGGTGGATCTCGTCGTGATCGAGGTCAAGACGCGGCGAAGCGATGCCTTCGGGCACCCGTTCGCCGCGGTCGATGCGCGCAAGCGCGAACGCCTGTGGCGCGTCGCCCACGCGTGGATGCGCGCGCACCCGGAGCTCTCGCGGGGCCGGCGGCTGCGCGTCGATGTGATCGGCATCACCGGCCCGGACCCGCAGACCGCGGTGATCGAGCACCTCGAGGACCTGCGGTGAGCCTGGGGCGCACGTGGAGCGTGGTGCTCACCGGCCTGGTGGGCGACATCGTGGAGGTCGAGGCCGATCTGTCGACTCAGACGCCGGGATTCACCATCATCGGCCTGCCGGACAAGTCCATCGGCGAGGCCGAGCAGCGCGTCCACAACGCGTGCGGCAACAGCGATCTCGCCCTCCCGCGGCGTCGCGTTGTGGTCAACCTGTCGCCCGCCGGGCTCCCCAAACACGGCACGGGGCTCGACGTCGCCGTCGCGATCGCGGCCCTCGCCACCGAGCTTCCGCTGGATGCCGCCTCGCTGGCACGCACGGTGCACCTCGGCGAACTCGGGCTGGACGGTCGGCTGCGGCCGCTGCCCGGGATCCTCCCCGCAGTCGCGGCCGCGGCGCGCGCCGGCTTTCACCGGGTCGTGGTCCCTGCGTCCTGCCGCGCCGAGGCCGAACTCGTCGAGGGGGTCGAGGTGTTCGGTGCGGTCAATCTGCGCGACGTCGCTCGACTGCACGGGCTCGACGTGGCCGATGTGGCACAGGAGGCTGTGCCGCTCACCGAGCCCGCGCGAGACGCGTCGAGCACCGAGCGGAGCCCTGCCCCCGACCTCGCCGAGGTGATCGGCCAGCGAGAAGCGGTCGCGGCGCTGGTCGTCGCGGCCGCCGGCGGCCATCACCTCCTGATGTCGGGGCCGCCGGGCGCGGGCAAGACCATGCTGGCCCGACGACTGCCCGGCATCCTGCCCGACCTCGACGACGACGCCGCGCTGCAGGCGGCGTCGCTGCGCTCTCTTGCGGGCCAGCCGGTCACGGTGCTGTCGCGCACTCCGCCGTTCGAGGCCCCGCATCACTCGGCCAGTGTCGCTGCGCTCGTGGGCGGGGGCAGCCGCACGGTCCGGCCGGGGGCGATCGCGCGCGCGAGCGGCGGTGTGCTCTTCCTGGACGAGGCCGGGGAGTACGGCGCTCACGCGCTCGACGCACTGCGACAGCCTCTCGAGTCCGGCGAGATCGAGATCCATCGTGCGGGGTTCCGGGCGCGGTTCCCCGCGCGGTTCCAGCTGGTGATGGCCACCAACCCGTGCCCGTGCGGACAGTACGGCGTGCCGGGAGGGGTCTGCACCTGCCCGTCGCTGGCCATCCGCAGGTACCTCGGTCGGCTCAGCGGACCGTTGCTCGATCGCGTCGACATCGAGCTGTCGCTGCGGCGCGTCTCGCTCGCGCAGGTGGTGGCCACTGGCGAGCTCACCACCACGGCTGCAGCCCGCAGCCGGGTGCGGGAGGCACGAGCGCGTGCCGCGCATCGACTGCGTGACACCCCGTGGCGGACGAATGCCGACGTCAGCGGGGCCTGGCTGCGTTCAGGGCCCGACACGCCGCCGGCGGATGTCCGTCGACCGCTGGATACCGCGCTCAGCCGCGGGTCCCTCAGCCTGCGCGGCTACGACCGTGTGCTGCGCCTCGCCTGGACGATCGCCGACCTCGACGATCGTGCGCGCCTGCGTCGCGAGGACATCGGGCGCGCGCTGTACCTCAAGAAGGGAACGACCGACACGTGATCGACCTGAGCGAGAGCGCCGTGCGCCGACGGACCCGGGGAGTGGCCGCTCCTGACGCCGACCGTTCTACGCTGGAGGCTCTGGACGCGCGGATGCTGTGGGCGGCACTCACCGAGCCCGGCGACGGCGTGGCCGGAGCGCTGGTGGGTGCTCTCGGCGCGAGGGAGGCCCTCGAGCTGGTGTTCCACCGGCGCGGTTCCGAACGTCTGATGGAGCGCTGCGGACTCGAGGCTCGCACTGCTCGGGCCGCGGTCCAGCGCTGGCGCGCCCGCGCGACGGACGCATCGCACGCAGCCACGCCCGCGCACGGGGCTGGTGTCCACGTGCTCACGCCCGAGACGGGGCCCTGGCCCACCCGGCTCGACGATCTGGGACCGCACGCACCGCTGTGCCTGTGGGTGCGAGGGGCGGTGTCGGCAGTGGTGGCACCGGTGGCGGCGGTCGCGCTCGTGGGCGCGCGCGCCGCGACCTCGTATGGCGAGGACGTCGTTGCCGACCTGGCGGCCGACCTCGGCGGCGGGGGCGTGTCGATCGTGTCGGGCGGCGCATACGGCATCGACGGCATGGCCCACCAGGCGGCGCTGGCGGCCGGTGCCGTCACCGTCGCCTGGCTGGCCGGGGGTGTGGATCGGGCCTACCCGGCGGGGCACCGGGGCCTCCTCGACCAGGTCGTCGCGTCAGGCGGTGCCGTCGTGGGCGAAGCGCCGTGCGGGGCGGCGCCCACGAAGTGGAGGTTCCTGTCGCGGAACCGGCTGATCGCCGCCGGATCGGATGCGACGGTGGTCGTCGAGGCGGGCTGGCGCAGCGGTTCCTTGAACACTGCGGGTCACGCCGCGTCGATGGGGCGTCCGCTCGGCGCGGTGCCGGGGCCGATCACGAGTGCGACGTCGGCGGGCTGTCATCGGCTCTTCCGCGAGTATGCGGCGCAGTGCATCACGTCGGCAGACGACGTCCGCGAGCTGCTGGGCTGGGGCCACATCGGACCTCCGGAGGGGGATGATTCCGATGACACCAGCCGCGTGCGGGCGGCGCTCAGCAGCCGTGTCGCCCGCACGTCAGCCGACGTGGCCCGCCGATGCGGGCTGGACATCGTTGTGGTCGAGAGCACGCTGGGGCTCCTGGCCCTGGACGACGCGGTGCGCCGAGTGGGCGAGGGCTGGCGCGCCGTTGCGCGGTGAGCCTGACACCGTCTCCTGGCGAGACCGGCATGCTGGAATGCATGGAGCTGACAGACGCCGCCGAGGAGTTCACGCGGCACCTGTCTGCTGTACGGCGGCTGTCGCCCGCCACCGTGCGCGCCTATCGCTCCGACCTGCGGGACCTGGCTGCCGTCACGGGAGTCGCTCGGCTCGAAGAGGTCGACCTCGAACACCTGAGGGAGTGGCTGTGGGTTGCCACCAAGCGAGGCGACGCACGGGCGACGATCGCACGGCGCACCGCAGCCGTGCGCGCATTCTTCTCGTGGGCGGTGGAGAGCGGACGGCGGGTCGACGACCCGAGCGTCCGGCTGCAGGCCCCCAAGCGCGGCCGGTCCCTGCCCAAGGTCGCGACCGCGGGGACCATGGCGGACGTGCTCGATCGGGCGCGTGACGCCGCCGCCGAGGGGGATCCGATGGCCCTCCGGGACTCCGCCCTCCTGGAGATGCTGTACGCGTCCGCGTTGCGGGTCTCGGAACTCTGCGGCATCGACCTCGACGACCTCGACTCGCAGCGCGCGACGGTCCGGGTCACGGGCAAGGGCGACAAGGAGCGGATCGTCCCCTACGGCACGCCGGCGCAGCGAGCACTGGACGCCTACCTCGTGCGAGGTCGCCCTGCCCTCTTCGCCCGCCGCGACGATGCTGCCGCGCCCGACGTGCGCGCGGTCTTCCTCGGGGCACGAGGAGGGCGCATCGGACCCCGCGCCGTCTACGACGTCGTCAACCGGCTCGTCGGTCCCGACCTCGGCTCCGTCACGCTCGGCCCTCATGCGCTGCGCCACTCCGCCGCCACCCACCTCCTCGACGGCGGCGCCGACCTGCGGAGCGTCCAGGAGATGCTCGGGCACGCAAGCCTCGGGACCACCCAGATCTACACACACGTCTCCGCGGAGAAGCTCACGGCGACGTATCGACTCGCGCACCCGCGTGCCTGAGCCGACCGACGCCATCTACGCTGTCGACATGCCCTCCCGCCGCCCCCTCGCGCTGCCCGAACCCCGTCCGTCCGGAGGTCGTTCCCCACGACGCAGGCCCGCGGGGATCAGGTGGATCGGGCTGCTCGCCGCGGCAGGGCTCCTGCTGAGCGGGTGCACGGGCGACCCTGCTCCGACCCTCAGCGCGCTGCCTCCCGTGTCCGCCACCGTCGGCCCGCCCTCAACCGATGGCTCTCCGTCGCCGTCTGCACAGGCGGCCAGCTGCGTGGACGGCGTGCTGAACCTCACGGGGTCCGACCAGGACCTCACGGTGACGGGAACGTGTCGACGCGTCGACATCGCCGGCACCGACCTCGAGGTCGATCTGACCCGCGCCGAAGTGTTGATCGTCACCATCCGCGGCGACCGGAACGAGCTCGACGCGCTCAGCCTGGAGTCATTCACCGTCGAGGGCCAGGACAACGAGGTCGACCTGGTCTCCGTCGGGGCCGTGACCCTCCGCGGCGACCGGAACGCGGTGGATGTCGACCTCGACATCGACGCGCTCGTCGTCGCGGGCAACGGCAACGAGGTCGACGCCGCCGGCATCGGTTCGTCAGACGTGTCCGGCGACCGAAACGAGATCGTGCCCGGCTGAGCGGGGCGCGCGCCCGACCCGCACGCTCTCAGCAGCAGGGCAACAGCACGGCGCGTGGCGGCCGGCCGAGGAGCGAGAGCGGGTCGATGTACTGCCCGTGCCGCCGCACCCCGAGGTGCACGGAACCGGGTGTCGCGTGTCCGCCTGCCCCGGCGAGGCCGACCACGTCACCGGCGCGCACGTGGGCTCCTCGGGGCAGGAGCGCATCCACGGGCTCCAGCGACGACAGGTGCCCATCGCCGTGGTCGATCGTGATCACGCCGCGGTCCACCACGACGCCGACGAACACGACGACGCCGTCGGCCGGAGCGCGCAGCGGCGAGCCGGCCGGTGCGAGGAGGTCGATCCCACGGTGTCCCGCGGCGAACGCATGCGCGGGAGCGTCATACGCGACGACGATCCGGATCGTGTCCGTCGGCCAGCGCCAGCCGGAAGCGGCGGCGCCGGAATCAGCCGTCACCGCTGAGGCCATGCGGGCGGGCACGGGGTTCCCTGCTGCGGCGACAGGCGGGGCGGTGAGCGCAAGGAGGACGAGGACGACGGCCGCGGCCAGGCGCCGCCGGTGCGCTGATGAGGGCATGAGGCCAGCGTCTGCCGCACGCTGCACCCCTGCCGGACCAGGCCGCGGATCGGTGGACAGACCGCGGCCGCGCGCGGCGGGGGAGGAGGCCCCGTGGCTGTTACACTGGAGGCGCACTCCGCATGTCGGGGTGACTACGCGTGCCCGCACATCGGCATACACACCCCAGGTCTCCACCGGTCTCCGGCGGAGTGGGTGTGCGCCGGGGCACCAGGCTCCGCGACCGTCCGGTCCGCGGAAACAACCGAAAGAACAGGAGAACGGCCATGGCCGTCGTCACCATTCGCCAGCTGCTCGACAGCGGCGTCCACTTCGGACACCAGACTCGGCGCTGGAACCCGAAGGTCAAGCGCTTCATCCTCACCGAGCGCTCCGGCATCCACATCATCGACCTGCAGCAGTCGCTCTCGTACATCGACAAGGCGTACGAGTTCGCCAAGGAGACCGTCGCCCACGGTGGCACGATCCTCTTCGTCGGCACCAAGAAGCAGGCCCAGGAAGTCATCGCCGAGCAGGCGACGCGCGTGGGCCAGCCCTACGTCAACCAGCGGTGGCTGGGTGGCCTCCTCACGAACTTCTCGACGGTCAGCAAGCGCCTCGCCCGCATGAAGGAGCTCGAGGAGCTCGACTTCGACAACCCGGCTGAGAGCGGCTTCACGAAGAAGGAGCTCCTGCTCAAGAAGCGCGAGCTCGACAAGCTGCACAAGTCGCTCGGTGGTATCCGCAACCTGCAGAAGACCCCGTCGGCCATCTGGGTGGTCGACGCCAAGCGCGAGCACCTCGCCATCGACGAGGCCAAGAAGCTCGGCATCCCGGTGATCGGCATCCTCGACACCAACGCCGACCCCGACGAGTTCCAGTTCCCGATCCCGGGCAACGACGACGCGATCCGCTCGGTGGGCCTGCTCACGCGCATCATCGCCGACGCCGCCGCCGAGGGGCTCATCCAGCGCCACCAGCCGACCGAGGAGTCGGCCGACGCCGAGCCGCTGGCCGACTGGGAGCGCGAGCTGCTCGAGCAGGGCACCCCGACCGAGGCTGCCGCCGAGTCGACCGAGGTTGCTGCCGAGTCGACCGAGGCTTCCGCCGAAGAGCCGACCGAGGCCGCTGCCGATGAGCCCACCGAGGCCACTGCCGAGGAGCCCGCCGCCGAGAAGGCCGCCGAGTAATCAGACACCGATACCATCCGGCACCCGCGCACCTCGCCGGGTGCCGGATGGATCAGCCACCGCTTTCGCACAGAAGACACCACGACTAGGAGCCACCACCCATGGCCAACTTCACCATCGCCGACATCAAGGCGCTCCGCGAGCAGCTCGGAACGGGCATGGTCGACACCAAGAAGGCGCTCGAGGAGGCCGACGGCGACCTCGAGAAGGCCGTCGAGATCCTGCGCCTGAAGGGCGCGAAGGGCAACGCCAAGCGCGCTGACCGCTCGACCAGCGAGGGCCTCGTGGCCGCAGCCGAGGTCGACGGCAAGGTCACCATCATCGAGCTGAACACCGAGACGGACTTCGTCGCGAAGAACGACCGCTTCCTCGCGCTGGCCGACAAGGTGCTCGCCGCCGCCGCAGCGGTGGGCGCCGAGTCCGCTGAGGCAGCCCTCGCCGCCGACGCGAACGGACAGACGGTCGCCGACCTCATCTCCGACGAGGCTGCGATCATCGGCGAGAAGGTGGAGCTCCGTCGCGTGCGCACCCTCTCGGGCGACGCCTTCGAGATCTACCTGCACAAGACCAGCAAGGACCTGCCCCCGCAGATCGGCGTGGTCGTCGCCTACACCGGCTCCGACGCCGAGACGGCCCGCAGCATCGCGCAGCACATCTCGTTCGCCAACCCGACCTACCTCTCCCGCGAGGACGTCCCCGAGGACGAGGTCGAGAAGGAGCGCCAGATCGTCACCGAGATCTCGCGCAACGAGGGCAAGCCCGAGGCCGCGCTCCCGAAGATCGTCGAGGGCCGCGTCGGCGCGTTCTTCAAGCAGGTCGCCCTGCTCGACCAGGACTACGCGAAGGACAACAAGCAGTCCGTCGCCCAGGTCGCCCAGGCCGCCGGCATCACCATCACCGACTTCGCCCGCTTCAAGGTCGGCGCGTAAGTCCGAACAGGGGCCTGCATCGAGAAGATGCGGGCCCCTTTTCGATGCCCACCGGACGATATCCTGCAACCGTCGAGAGGAACCCCCGTGCCAGATGAGACCACCGGACGCCGACGCGTCCTCCTGAAACTGTCCGGCGAGGCCTTCGGGGGTGGTCAGCTGGGTGTGAACCCCGACATCGTGAGCCAGATCGCGCGGGAGATCGCCGCCGCGGTGGATCGTGTCGAGATCTCGATCGTCGTCGGCGGGGGGAACTTCTTCCGCGGAGCCGAGCTGAGCCAGCGGGGCATGGATCGAGGCCGGGCCGACTACATGGGCATGCTCGGGACGGTCATGAATGCGCTCGCACTGCAGGACTTCCTCGAGCAGGCGGGCGCTGCCACGCGCGTGCAGTCGGCGATCTCCATGACTCAGGTCGCCGAGCCGTACATCCCGCGGCGCGCAGAGCGCCACATGGAGAAGGGGCGGGTGGTGATCTTCGGCGCGGGCGCCGGTCTCCCGTACTTCTCGACCGACACGGTCGCCGCTCAGCGCGCGCTCGAGATCGGGGCCGACGAGGTGCTCGTGGCCAAGAACGGCGTCGACGGCGTGTACACCGCCGATCCCAAGAAGCACGCCGACGCCGAGAAGATCGACCGGCTGACGTACAACGACGCTCTTCAGCGCGGGCTCAAGGTCGTCGACTCGACCGCGTTCAGCCTGTGCATGGACAACGGCATCGATATGCGCGTGTTCGGCATGGAGCCCGCCGGGAACGTGACGCGCGCGCTGCTGGGCGAGCCGATCGGCACGCTCGTCACCGTCTGAGGCGGGACCGCGCACCGCACTAGACTTGACCGACGCAACAACGAATGGAGTGACCGTGATCGCCGAGACCCTGGCCGACACGACCGCACGCATGGACCGGGCCGTCGAGGCCGCGAAGGACGACTTCGCGACCGTCCGCACCGGCCGTGCCAACCCCCAGCTCTTCCAGAAGATCCTCGTCGACTACTACGGGTCGCCGACGCCGCTCGCCCAGCTCGCCTCGCTGAACAACCCCGAGGCGCGCACGCTCGTGATCACTCCGTACGACAAGTCCGCGCTCAAGGCGATCGAGCAGGCCATCCGCGACACCCCGAACCTCGGTGCCAATCCGACCAACGACGGCAACCTCGTGCGCGTCACGATGCCCGAGCTGACCGCAGAGCGGCGCAAGGAGTACGTGAAGCTCGTGCGGTCCAAGGGCGAGGACGCCAAGGTGCACCTGCGCGGCATCCGCCGCAAGTCCAAGGACGAGCTCGACGCGCTCAAGAGCGAGGTCGGCGAAGACGACCTGGCGCGCGCCGAGAAGGAGCTCGACGCCATCACGCGCGCGCACGTCGACGAGATCGACGAGGCGCTCAAGCGCAAAGAGGCTGAACTCCTCGAGGTGTGAGGCACCCATGACCGACGATCCCTCGGACGACCGCGGGGCGGACGACGTCCCGCGCACGCGCGCCGAGGCGCGCCGTGCCGTCGAGGGCGACGCCACGGCACTGCACTCCCACGTGCGTGCGGCGCGGTCCGAGTTCGAGCATCAGATCGTCAAGGCGCGCGCCGACTTCGAGCAGGTGAACGAGCGCATCAACGCGCGGACCGGACGCAACCTTCTGCTGGCCACCCTCAGCGGACTGGCGATCGGTGCGCTCGTGCTGGGATCGCTCCTGTGGGTCAAATGGCTGTTCCTGATCTTCGCCCTCCCGGTCTGCCTGCTCGGCGTGTTCGAGTTCTCCCGTGCGCTTCAGAGCGCCGGTCGACGCGTGGACGTGTGGCCGCAGGTGGCGATGGGCGCCGTCATCATGGTCGCGGGCTTCGTCGAGGGCCATTGGACCCACTGGGTCACGACCTTCGCGGCGGTCGCGTTCCTCGTGGTGTGGCGCTTGACCGCGCAGATGTCGGCACGCGACGGCAGGCGCTACGGCGATGTGCTCTCCGACGTGCTGGTGGCCGGATTCGTGCCGCTCTACGTGCCCTTCCTCGCCAGTCTCACCCTGGTGCTGCTGCGTCAGGACGGCGGGGAGTACTGGCTGCTCGCGATGATCGTGGTGGTCGTCGTGGCCGACACCGGCGCCTACGCCTCCGGGCTCGCCTTCGGGAAGCACCCGATGGCCCCGCGTATCAGTCCCAAGAAGACCTGGGAGGGCTTCGCCGGGGCAGCGACGGTCGCGATCGGCGCCGCCGTGGCCGTCGGTCTGCTGCTGCTGCACATCCCCTGGTGGGCCGGCGTCCTCTTCGGGGCGGCCGTGCTCGCTTCGGCCACGGTCGGCGACCTGGGGGAGTCGATGATCAAGAGAGACCTGGGAATCAAGGACATGAGCTCATGGCTGCCCGGACACGGAGGCGTCCTCGACCGCCTCGACTCGATTCTGCCGTCGGCGGCGACCGCCCTCGCGATGTACTTCCTCCTCTCGCCGTTGGCCGCCGCATGAGCCAGGAGAGCACCGTCCTGCCGTTCCCGCTGACCGCGGGGCGCGTCCAGGGCTATGACCCCGCTCAGGTGGACGACTTCCTCGCCGCGGCCCGCCGCTCGTTCGAAGACGGTGCCGACGAGCCGCTGACGGCGGCAGATGTGCGGCGCACGGCCTTCCGCCTCGTCAAGCGCGGCTATCAGATCGCCGCTGTCGACGCCGCGATGGGACGTATCGAGGACGCATTCGCTGCGCGCGAGCGCGAGCAGGCCCTGACCGAGGAGGGCGCACGGGCGTGGGTGGGCTCATCGCGCCGACTCGCGCAGGAGGTGCTCGATCGGCTGAGCCGCCCCGAGCGCGAGCGATTCCAGCGTGTCAGCCGCCTTCGCTGGGGGTATCGCATCGACGAGGTCGATCTCGTCGCCGATCGCATCGCCCGCTACCTCGAGTCGGGGGAGTCGCTCACCGTGGAACAGGTCCGCACGGTCGCCTTCCGCATGCAGCGCGGAGGGTATGACGAAGTCCAGGTGGACGCGGTGCTGGATGCCGTCATCGAGGTCATGCTGGCGGTGGGCTGAGCCCTTCCCGGTGCGTCGGCGGAGGTGGGCGTGGCAACCGTCCGGAGCGCCGGGTAGAATCGCTCTCACTGTGACTTCTGATGGCGAGCTGATCCCTGCGACACGGCGGTCTCTCGCGAGCCGGTCGACGACCGTCGCGAGATCGAACCGCAGCTCGTCCGAGCCGCCCCGCTGGTCACGCAAGCGCCGCGTGCTCTCGGTGTTCGCCGCCTTCGCGGCCGCCGCGTTCGCCGGCGGTTCGGTGCTGCCGCTGACCGCGGGGAGCCCTCGCGCCGAGGCGGCCGAGCTCGATCCGGTGTCGCTCTACGCCTCCTCCATCGCCGACGCCCAGGACTACATCGCTGCATCGGGTGCCGACGACGCCGACCTCGGGCGAGCCGACATGACGTACACCGTCTACGTGAAGCCGAAGCCGACTCCCACCCCCACGCCGACGTCGACCGGTTCGACCTCGTCCTCCCGGTCCAGCGGATGGGCGCCTCCCTTCGTCACCCCCGATCCGGGGAGCGCCCAGGCGACCGCGTACGAGATGGCCACCGCTCGCGGCTGGGGCGACGACGAGTTCGCCTGTCTGGTGGCGCTGTGGAAGAAGGAATCCGGCTGGCGCGTCAACGCGTACAACAAGAGCAGCGGGGCTTACGGCATCCCGCAGGCGCTTCCCGGAAGCAAGATGGCCAGCGCAGGCTCCGACTGGGAGACCAACGCCGCAACGCAGATCGCGTGGGGCCTCGGATACATCAAGGGGCGCTACGGCACGCCGTGCGGGGCCTGGGACCACTCCCAGCGCAAGGGCTGGTACTGACGGCATGCCGAGGTCCCATCGCCGGCGGCGTGACGATGCCGGTTCCTCCGACGACGCCTTCGCACGCCTGCTGAGCGGCTGGAAGCGCACCGAGATCCGCCGAGGCGTCGAGTGGACGGTCCAGCCCGTGACCGCGGCGCAAGCGCAGAAGCCCTACACCTGCCCGGGCTGTGGGCGTGAGGTGACCGTAGGGACCGCACACGTGGTGGTCTGGCGGGCGGACGGCGTTCTGGGTGACGCGGCGGACCTCGCCGCGCGCCGTCATTGGCACACGGCTTGCTGGAGGATCGGCTGACATGGAGATCAGAGGACCGGTCCTGCTGCCGGCGCGGCGCGAGGAGATCGAGCTGCACACCCTCGACGGAGTGACGCTCGTCGGTGAGCTGGCGCTGCCCGAGGATCGACCGCCGGTGGCCACCCTTGTGACGCTGCACCCGCTTCCGACAGCCGGCGGCTTCATGGACTCGCACATCCTGCGCAAGGCGGCGGGCCGCCTGCCCGCGTTGGCTGACCTCGCGGTCCTCCGCTTCAATACGCGCGGCACGTCGTCGCAGCGCGGCACCAGCGGCGGTCACTTCGACGGAGGTGCGGCCGAGTCCTTCGACGTCGCCGCGGCCGTCTCGTTCGTGCGTGAGCGCGGGCTGCCCCGCCCCTGGCTCCTCGGGTGGTCGTTCGGCACCGAGCTCGCCCTCAAGTACGGACGCGATCACGACATCGAGGGGATCATCCTGCTGTCGCCGCCGCTCCATCGTGCCACCGCCGACGACGTGGCTGCCTGGGCGCACGTGGACCGCCCGGTCGTCGTGGTCGTGCCGGAGCTCGACGACTATCTGCGCCCCGACGCGGCGCGCGAGCGCTTCGCCTCGATCCCGCACGCGACCGTGATCGCTGTCGAAGGTGGCAAGCACCTCTGGGTGGGGGAGAATCAGACGCGCCGCGTCCTCACCGAGATCGTGGCCGCCGTCCATCCCGACGCGCTGCCGCTCGCAACGGAGTGGCCGGACGCCTGACCGTTCGGCGCACGGGCCGTCAGAGCTCGTTCTGACGCGGGATGACGACCTGACGGTAGATGATCAGGATGCTGGCCGCGACGGGGATCGCGACAAGCGCGCCCAGCAGCTGGCCGAGTGAGGCTCCCGCCAGCGCTGCGATCACGACGACGGCGCCCGGAACCGACACGGCACGGTTCATGATCCGCGGGGAGATCAGGTAGGCCTCCACCTGCATGTACACGACGTACCAGACGAGGGCCACGAGCGCCGTCAGCGGCGATCCCAGGCCCGGGATGAGGCATGTGAGGACGATGATGACCGAGCCGGTCAGCGTGCCGACCAGCGGGATCAGCGAGAAGAAGAAGGCGATCACGGCCAGCACCGCCGGGAAGGGGGCGCCGATGATCGAGAGGAAGATGGCGCTCAGCACACCGTTGATCACGCCGAGCGAGACCTGACCCATGACGTAGTAGCCGACCGAGGCGGTGATCTGCTCCGACAGGTCGATGAAGCGCGCGCGCTTGGAGGCCGGGACGAGCTGGTAGACGGCGGCCTTCAGCGACGGAGTCGACGCGGTGAAGTAGATCGTGAGGATCAGGACGATGATCGCTCCCGTGAAGCCTGCGATGATCGCGGCGCCGATGGCGACGATGCTCTCGCCGACCGTGGTGCCCACGTTGCCGATGTCGATGGAGGCGTACCAGTCGGAGAGGTAGTCGAAGACCTGATCGACGTTCAGGGCGGGGAAGATCTCGTGCAGCCAATCCTTGGATGCGGTGATCGGATCCCATTCCTGCGCGACCGCACTGGTGACGAGCTTCTGGATCTGGCTGATCAGCTGGCTGATCTGCCCCACGATGATCGGAACGACCATCAGGATGATCCCGGCGAAGGCGGCCAGCACGGCGGCGAAGGTGACGAGCAGGGCAGCCCACCGGGGGAGTCCCCGTCGCTCCAGCCACGAGACCAGCGGGTCGAGTCCGAGCGCCAGGAAGAGCGCAGTGCCCACGTACAGGAGGACCGTCGAGAGCGTCTGCACACTCATGATGAGAAGGATGCCGACGCCGACGCCGAGGGTCGCGACCAATGCGGTGCGGAACGGGTGCTGAATCTTCAACGGGAGCCCTTTGCCTGTCGTGGTGGCCCTACCCTACGCGGGCAGGGCCGCGCGGTGGGTGAGCGCCACCCCCTCCCGGGCGACATTCAGGTCACTTCGCTAGGCTGGAACGTCGATTGTGCACACTTGGGCGACCTCTGACGTCGCCACGTGGTGCAGGAAGGTGACCTTTCGTGCGATTTGTCTGGGCGGTGGCGGCGTTCGTGCTCGCCACGGTGATGATCGGTGCGGGCATCGCCCAGCGCACCGTGCTGCAGGGGCCGAAGACCGAGACGCAGAGCATCGAGATCTCGGAGACCGCTCCGTACGTCCTCGTCGACGGCTCCGTGCTGAGCGGCCACGCCGGATCGCAGACCCTGCGTGCGCAGGGCGATGGCGAGATCTTCGCCGCCTACGGTCGCACCGACGACATGATGGCGTGGCTGGCGCGCAGCGACTACGTCCACGTCACCCGGGATGGCGAGGAGATCGTCACCGAGAGCGTCGCGGCCGTTCCGCAGGAAGAAGGCGACGCGGAGACGTCCGAAGAGCCGCTGACCCCGCTCGGCTCCGACCTCTGGGTCGACGAGTTCCAGCAGGAGGACGTGCTGATCGCGCCGCTGCAGCTGCCCGCCGACATGAGCGTGCTGGTGGCCGCCGACGGCGTCGAGCCGGCGCCGTCACAGCTGTCCATCACGTGGCCCACCGGCGTCACGACACCCTGGGCCGGCCCTCTCATCGTCGGTGGCGGCATCATGCTCGCCATCGGCATCGTGCTCTACGTTCTCGGCGTCCGCCACGTGCGCCGCTCGCGCGGACCGCGCCGCAAGGGCCTGCCCCTGGCGCACACCGAGCCCATCGATCTCAGCGAGACGTCCGCGGACAAGGGCGTGATCAGTTCCTCGCCCTCGCGCCGCCAGCTGTCTGCGGGTCGTCGCGGCTTCGTGGCACTCCCCGTGGTCGTGGTCTCCGCACTGCTGGTGTCAGGCTGTTCCGCGGACTCCTGGCCGCAGTTCGGCGCCACCGAGACGCCGACTCCGTCGGCGACCGTCGTCGTGCCCGAGGGTCAGGATGATCCTCCCGCGGTGACCGAGGCACAGGCCGAGCGCATCCTCACGCGGATCTCCACCCAGGTGGCGGCGGCTGACGAGAAGAACAGCGTCGCGCAGGCGGCGGAGCGCCTCGAGGGTCCCGCCCTGGCCGCGCGCACCACGAACTACAAGCTCCGCAAGGAACTCGACGACCACGAGCCGCTGCCTGCCATTCCGACCACCGCACTCAAGATCCTCCTTCCCGAGGCTTTCGAGGGATGGCCGCGGACGTTCTTCGCCGTGGTCGAGGACGCGGGTTCCGGCGTCGCGACGATCATGACGGTCACCCAGCAGGACGCGTGGGCGAACTACAAGCTCTCCTACGTGGCGACGATGGTGGCCGACGCGAGCCTGAACGTGGCGCCGCACTACATCGGCGCGCCCAAGGTCCAGCCCGACTCGGCCTTCCTGCTGATCGCACCCCAGGATCTGGCCGCGGCGTACGCGGACGTTCTGGACGAGGGTGACGAGAGCGAATTCGCCGCACTGTTCGACACCGAGTCCGACACGTTCCGCACGCTGGTCGCCGACAATCGGGCGGCGCGCGTCGAGGACTTCAACAAGACGGGCGCCAAGACCGGCAAGATCTCGTTCTCCGCGTCGGCGGGAGCGACCGATCCCGTCGCCATGGCGACCCTGGACAGCGGTGCGATCGTGGCGGTCACCGTCAACGAGAACGACACCGTGACCCCGACCAACGAGGACGCCGTGATCAAGGTGGACGACAACGAGGTGGTCAAGACGCTCAGCGGGGTCACCCAGTCCTCGACCGGGTTCCGAAGCAGCTACGCCGACCAGCTGTTCTTCTTCGTCCCGTCGCAGAGTTCGACGGAGCTGATCCGCTTCCTCGGATACTCGTCCGACATCCTCTCAGCCAAGGTGGTGAAGAAGAAGTGACCGATCCCACTCCCGGTGCCGTGCTGCGCGGAGCCGTCGACCTGTCCTCTCTCCGTTCGCGTCCCGCCGCGCAGGCCGCGCCCGGGACGAGCTCGCAGGTCGCACCCGACGGCGGACCGTCGCTCGTCTTCGACGCGACGGACGACACCTTCGCGCAGGTGCTCGAACTCTCCCGCACGGTGCCCGTGGTCGTGGACCTGTGGGCCGAATGGTGCGGGCCCTGCAAGCAACTGAGCCCGATCCTCGAAAAGGTCGTCCAGGAGCTCGGCGGGCGCCTCGTGCTCGCCAAGGTCGACGTCGACGCCAATCCGCAGCTCGCTCAGGGCTTCCGGGCCCAGTCGATCCCGATGGTCGTCGCCCTCGTCGCCGGTCAGCCGGTGCCGCTGTTCACCGGAGCCGTGCCCGAGGCGCAGGTGCGCGAGGTGTTCGGACAGCTGCTGCAGCTGGCGGCCCAGCACGGCGTGACGGGCACTGTTCCGATGGGGGAGACCGACGCCGTCGCCGACGGCGCGGATGAGCCGGCGCCGTTGCCGCCCCTTCACCAGGCGGCGTTCGACGCGATCGAGGCCGGTGACTACACGACGGCGATCGCCTCCTACGAGGCGGCGCTCGCGGAGAACCCCCGCGACGAAGAGGCGCGTGCCGGTCTCGGCCAGGTGCGACTGCTCGCACGGGTGCAGGAGCTGGATCTGCAGGAGACCCGCGCGGCGGCCGCCGCCGCCCCCCACGATGTCGCCGCGCAGCTCGCGGTGGCCGATCTGGATGTGGCCGGCGGCCACGTCGATGACGCGTTCGACCGCCTGCTGACTCTCTTCGCGGAGCTTCCGAGTGACGAGCGCGCTCCGGTGCGCGAGCGCCTGCTCGAGCTGTTCGGCCTCATCGGCGACGCGGATGCGCGCGTGGTGCGTGCGCGCGGCAGGCTGGCGAGCCTGCTCTTCTGAGCAGGCGCCGCCGCCCCGGCCCGGTCAGGGACGGTGCGCCAGCCAGAGCACGCCCAACGGCGGCAGGATCATCGTCGCGACACCGCGGTCGTCGGTGTGCACCGCGCCAAGGTTGCCGACACCGGATCCGCCGAACGCCGACGCGTCGGAGTTGAGCACCTCGCTCCACTCGCCACGCTCGGGAAGCTCCAGTGCGTAGTCGTACACCGGGGCGCCGGAGAAGTTGCTGACCACTGCGACGGTGTTGCCGTGGTGATCGCGGCGGGCGAAGGCGATGACGTTGGGGTTCCACGACGGCGCGCCGAGGCGGGAGAACGCCGAGCCGTCGCTGTCGCGCGACCAGAGCGGTGCGTGCTCGGAGTACTGGCGGTTGAGCACGCCGACGAAGTCGAGGAGCTGCTGATGCGCGGGCTGATCGAGCATCCACCAGTCCAGGCCGCGACCCTCGGACCACTCGGACATCTGGCCGAACTCCTGTCCCATGAACAGCAGCTGCTTGCCCGGGTGACCCCACATGTACGCGAGGAAGGCGCGCATGTTCGCGAGTTTCTGCCAGTGGTCGCCGGGCATCCGCGTGAGCAGCGTGCCCTTCCCGTGCACCACCTCGTCGTGGCTGATGGGCAGCACGAAGTTCTCACTGAAGGCATAGACGAAGGAGAACGACATCTCGCCCTCGTGGTGGGAACGGTACATCGGATCGCGCTTGATGTACTCCAGAGAGTCGTTCATCCAGCCCATGTTCCACTTGAAGCCGAATCCGAGGCCTCCCTGATCGGTGGGCGCGGTGACACCGGGGAAGCTCGTCGACTCCTCGGCGATCATGGCGATGCCGGGATAGCGCTTGTAGGACGTCGCGTTGACCTCCTGCAGGAACCTGATGGCCTCGAGGTTCTCGCGTCCGCCGTGGATGTTGGGCTCCCACTCGCCGGCCTCCCGCGAATAGTCGAGGTACAGCATCGAGGCGACCGCGTCGACGCGGAGCCCGTCCACATGGAACTCCTCGAACCAGTACAGCGCGTTGGCGACGAGGAAGTTCCGCACCTCGTTGCGGCCGTAGTCGAAGATCAGGGTGCCCCAGTCCTTGTGCTCGCCGCGGCGGGGGTCGGGGTGCTCGTAGAGCGCGCGCCCGTCGAAGCGCGCGAGCGCGAACTCGTCCTTCGGGAAGTGTCCGGGAACCCAGTCCATGATCACGCCGATGCCGGCCTGGTGGAGGCGGTCGATGAGGTAGCGGAGATCATCGGGACTGCCGAAGCGGCTGGTCGGCGCGTAGTAGCCGCTGACCTGGTAGCCCCACGATCCCCCGAAGGGGTGCTCGGAGAGCGGGAGGAACTCCACATGCGTGAACCCGGCCGCGGTGACGTAGTCGATGAGGGGATCGGCGGCTTCTCGGTAGCCCAGCCCGGGACGCCAGGATCCGAGGTGCAGCTCGTAGGTCGACATCGGCTGGTCCAGCGGCGATCGAGAGGAGCGGCGCGCGAGCCACGCGTCATCGCCCCAGGTGTAGGCGCTCTCGGTGACGACGGACCCGGTCGCAGGCGGAACCTCTGCCGCCTGCGCCATCGGGTCCGCCTTCAGGATCCAGTGGCCGTCAGCGGTCAGGAGCTCGTACTTGTAGGTCGTCCCCGCCCCGAGGCCGGGGATGAAGAGCTCCCACACCCCGCTCGACCCGAGTGAGCGCATCGCATGCGCCTGGCCGTCCCAGTCGTTGAATCCGCCGACCACGCGCACCGCCTGGGCATCCGGCGCCCAGACCGCGAAAGACACTCCCGAGACGCCGGTGAAGCGGCGCACCCGCGCGCCCAGGACCCGCCACAGTTCTTCGTGGCGACCTTCGCGGATCAGATGCAGATCCATCTCGCCCAGGGTGGGCAGGTGACGATACGGGTCGTCGACACGGTGGTCGGGTGCGCCGTCGTAGGTCGCGACGATCTCGTAGGCGCCGGGCTGCTGGTCCGTGGAGCCGGCCCAGACGCCGCTCCGCACATGCTGCAGCGGGATCCGCACTCCCGCGGAGGTGACGGCCGTGACGCTCGCGGCCATGGGACGTCGGGCGCGGATCACCCAGCCAGCCCCGTCGGCATGGAGCCCCAGGACGTCGTGAGGAGCGTGGTGGGAGCCGGTGGCGACCGCGTCGAGGAGGGCGTCTGAGGGCGTGGTCATCGGGACCCCTTCACGTGCAGGATGTGGACGGGCTCGGCGAACGCGTCGAGACGGACGAAGGCGTCCTGGTTCCAGGTCCACCGTGCACCGGTCACGAGGTCTTCGACGTCGTAGTCGTGTCCGCGCGGGACGCCGAACGCCGTGCTGTCGATGTGGACCATCGTCTGGCGGGTCGAGTGGGGGTCCACATTGGCCACCACGATGATCGTGTCGTCGACCCCGTCCGGCGACAGCGCGGCCGGCAGATGCTTCGAGAAGACGAGGATCGCCTCGTCGTCGCTCCAGTGCACGGAGAGGCCGCGGAGCTGACGGAGAGCCGGATGTGCCCGGCGGATCTCGTTCAACCGCGCCAGGTAGGGGGCGAGCGAATCACCCGCTGCGTCCGCCGCCGCCCAGTCGCGGAACTTGTACTCGTACTTCTCGTTGTCGATGTTCTCTTCCGAGCCCGGCCGGGCGACGTTCTCGTACAGCTCATAGCCGGCGTACACGCCGTAGCTCGCGCCGGCGGTCGCGGCCAGGGCGGCACGGATCTTGTACGCCGGGCGCCCGCCGTACTGCAGGTACTCGGTGAGGATGTCGGGCGTGTTCACGAAGAGGTTCGGCCGCATGAAGTCGGCTGTCTCCTCGGTGATCCAGCGGAAGAACTCCTCCAGCTCGGTCTTCGTGTTCCGCCAGGTGAAGTAGGAGTAGCTCTGCTGGAAGCCGCTGTACGCGAGCGCCTGCAGGGGAGCAGGGCGAGTGAACGCCTCCGCGAGGAACACCACGTCGGGGTGCTCGGCGTTGACTGCGCCGATGAGCCACTCCCAGAACTGCAGCGGCTTGGTGTGCGGGTTGTCGACGCGGAAGATCTTCACGCCCTGCGCGATCCAGTGGCGGACGATGCGCAGCACCTCGGCGCGGATCCCCTCCGGGTCGTTGTCGAAGTTGATCGGGTAGATGTCCTGATACTTCTTGGGGGGATTCTCCGCGTAGGCGATCGAGCCGTCGGGGAGCGTCGTGAACCACTCCGGGTGGGCCGTGACCCAGGGGTGGTCGGGAGCGGCTTGCAGCGCGAGGTCGAGGGCGACTTCGAGGCCTTCGGCGGCGGCGGCCCGCACGAACGCGCGGAAGTCGGCCAGGGTGCCGAGGTCGGGGTGCACGGTGTCATGCCCGCCGTCGGCCGAGCCGATCGCCCACGGCGAGCCTGGGTCGCCGGGTCCCGCGGTGAGGGTGTTGTTGGGCCCCTTGCGGTTGAGCGTGCCGATGGGGTGGATGGGCGGGAGGTAGAGCACATCGAAGCCCATGGCCGCCACGGCGGGCAGCCGGTTCTTGGCGGTGCGGAAGGTGCCGCTCTTGACCGTGCCGTCCTTCAGCCGTCGCGCACCTTCGGAGCGGGGGAAGAACTCGTACCAGGCGCCGACGCCCGCGCGCTCGCGTTCGACGAGCAGGGAGAGCTCCGGCCCCACGGTCAGCAGCGACTGCAGCGGCCGCGCGGCGAACGCGCGGGCGAGGGACGGGTCGCGGACGATGGCCAGCGCCGCCGCATCATCGAGCGACGGGTCGCGCAGCTTCGCGGCCGCGTCGGTGAGCGTCCGGCGTTCGGCGGCAGGTCGGGACCTCTCGGCGGCCGCGCGATCGAACAGCAGAGCGCCCGATTCGCGCATGAGCGGCACATCCACACCGGCGGCGATCTTGACGTCTGCGGCGTGTTCCCACGTCGCGAAGTCGTCGCCGAATGCTTCGAAGCGGAAGCGCCACAGCCCCTGCTCGAGGGGGGCGACGCCGACGCGCCAGCGGTCGAAGCCGTCGCCCAGAGCGGTGAGCCGATGGAGCGTCTCGGCCCCGCTCGGCGAGGTCAGCCGCAGGTGCACCCCGATCGCGTCGTGCCCCTCGCGGAAGGCGGTCACCTGGAACGGCACCGCCTCGCCGACGAACGCCGTCGCGGGGAACCGGGGGTCCGGGGCGGTGGGCCGGGGCAGGGCCAACGGGATCCGGCCGTTTCGGGTCCCGGTCTCCGCGTGCCACGGGGCCGGCGGACGGAGGGGGATCTGTGCGGTGCTGCGCACCGTGCCGGTGGTGTTCGTCATCGTGGCCACGTCTCGAACCTACCTCCGTTGGGTGCGGCGGTATACCGCCGCGCGCCGTGGCGGGCGCTACTCGACGCGGAACAGCCGCATCGCGGTGTCGGGGAGCGAGACGACCTCACCCGGCTCGAAGACCGGGCCCTCCGCCGTCGGGCGCTCCTCGAGGCTCGACCACAGCGAGACGTAGCGCTGCACGCCCTCGATGCGGGGGAGCGTGACGTCGACCGGCCGCTCGTTCCCGTGCACGATGAGCAGGGTGCGGTTGGGTTCCTCGTGTTCGGGCGTCGACTGTGCGACGTACTGCAGCGTGCGGTGCGCCGGATCGGTCCACCGATCGCCCGACATGGTGTCGCCGTGTTCGTCGTACCAGTCGATGACCGAGGCGCTGGGGACGGTCTGCTCCTCATGTGCGAACCGCGACGGCCGGAGGGCGGGGTTGTCGCGACGCAGCTGGAGCAGTCGCCCGACGTGGGCGGCGAGGTCCTGCTGCCACGGGGCATGCTCCCAGGACACCCACGTCAGGGGGGAGTCGTGGCAGTACGCGTTGTTGTTGCCTCGCTGGGTGCGACCGAACTCGTCTCCGGCGGTGAGCATGGGGACACCGGCCGAGAGCAGGAGCGTGCCGAGGAGGTTGCGCATCGCCTTCCGGCGTCGGGCGAGGATCGCCTCGTCCTCGGTGGACCCCTCGGTGCCGTGGTTGAAGGAACGATTCATGTCCGCACCGTCGCGGTTGTGCTCGCCGTTGCCGAGATTGTGCTTGACGTCGTAGGACACGAGGTCGCGGAGGGTGAAGCCGTCGTGGGCGGTCACGAAGTTGACGCCGGCCAGCGGGCCGCGCGCGTGCGAGAACGTGTTGGACGAGCCGGCGAGCCGGGTCGCGAAGCCGCCGATCCCGACGGGTGCCGTGCCCGCGCGACGGGCGTAGTCGACGTCGCTCAGCCAGAAGTTGCGCACGCGGTCGCGGTAGCGATCGTTCCATTCGGCCCAGCCGGCGCCGAAGTTGCCGGTCTGCCATCCGCCCATTCCGACATCCCACGGCTCGGCGATCATCTTCACGCCGGCCAGGCTCGGATCCTCGACGATGGCCCGGATCAGCGGATGGTCCGGAGAGAACGAGTGATCGGCGCCGCGCCCCAGGGTGGCAGCGAGGTCGAACCGGAATCCGTCGACCTGCAGGTCGTTCGCCCAATAGCGGAGCGAGTCGACGATCAGGCGCGCTGCGGCATCCGTCGCGGTGTTGAGGGAGTTGCCGCAGCCGGTGACATCGATGTACGCGCCGTCGTCGTGCTGGCGGTAGTAGGCCCGGCCGTCGATGCCTCGCAGGCTCGAACGCGGGCCGCCGAGCTCGCCCTCGGAGGTGTGGTTGTAGACGACGTCGAGGATGACTTCGATGCCGGCGGCGTGGAGGTCGCGGACCATCGTCTTGAACTCGCGGAGCACCGCGTCAGGGCCCGCGGCGCGACTGGCCGCCGTGGCGTAGTCGGCGTGCGGGGTGAAGAAGTTGAGGGTGTTGTAGCCCCAGTAGTTGGTCATGCCGTGCTGGAGCAACCGGGGCTCGCTCTCGAAGGCATGGACGGGCAGCACTTCCACAGAGGTCACACCGATCGCCTGGAGGTGGCTGATGGTGGCCGGGTGGGCGAGGCCCGCGTAGCTACCGTGCAGAGCCGGGGGGATGGCGGGGTGTCGCTTCGTGAGTCCCTTGACGTGTGCCTCGTAGATGACCGTGCGGTCCCACGGCACCGCGGGCTTGGACACCCCGCCCCAGTCGAAGGATTCGTCCACGACGACCGAACGCCAGTCGCCGAGCCCGCCGGCCACCAGCCCCTTCGTGTAGGGCTCGATGAGCAGCGTCTGAGGGTTGAAGGTGTCGCCCGGGCCATGTGGGCCATCCACGCGGATGGCGTAACGCGCGCCCGGGGTGAGCGCCGGGGTGGTCACCTCCCAGACTCCGCTCGCACCGGCCTCGCCGGTCGGATCGTCAGCAGCGGCGCGACGCAGCGGCAGCGTGTCGATGATCCAGTCGAGGTCCACCGCATCGAACAGGACGAGCTCGACGGAGGTCGCGGCACCCGACCAGACCCGCAGGGTGCCGCCGTCCGGGCCATGGCTGACTCCCAGGCGGTCGAGCGCGGGCGTCAGGAAGGTGGCGTCGGCGACGGCCGGGACGGGAAGCATGCGATCTACAGTAGTAACGCCGCGCGCCGTCCACGCGCCGGGCGGGGAGGGAGGCGAGGACCGATGACGGCCTACTTCGATCACGCCGCGACCACGCCCCTGCGACCGGAAGCCCGTGCCGCGTGGCTGGCTGCTGCCGACGTCGTCGGCAACGCGTCGTCGGTGCACGGTCCGGGACAGAGTGCGCGCCGCATCCTCGAGCAGGCGCGCGAGGAGGTCGCCGCGGCACTGGACTGCGATCCCATCGAAGTCGTCTTCACTTCCGGCGGCACCGAGTCGATCAACTTGGCGATCAAGGGCCTGTGGTGGTCGCGGCAGCCCGGCGTGGACGCGGTCGTGCTGCCCGACGGGGAGCACCACGCGACGATGGACACCGTCGAGTGGCTGCGCACCGCCGAAGGAGCCGAGGTCGTCGCCGTGCCCCTGGCATCGACGGGTGCCATTCCCGTGGACGCCTTTGCGGCCGCGCTTCCCGGTGCCGCGCTGGCGACCGCGCTGGTGGCCAACAACGAGGTCGGCACCGTGTCGGACGCGGCCGCGTTGGCGAGCGCTGCGGCGGCGGCTGCCGTGCCGCTCCACCTCGACGCGGTCGGCGCCGCGGGCGTCATCGAGGTCCGCTTCGCGCAGTGGCGTGGCGGGGGGCGGGGGCCCGCGGGACTGGTCGCGCTGAGCGTCTCCGGGCACAAGATCGGCGCGCCGGTGGGCACCGGCGCGCTCGTCGTGTCTCGCCACGCGGCACTGTCTCCGCTTCTCCACGGCGGCGGACAGCAGCGGGGACTGCGCTCGGGCACTCAGGATGTTCCCGGTGCGGCGGCCTTGGCGGCCGCGCTCTCCGCCGCCGAACGAGGCCGAGCGGGCGAGGCGGAGCGGCTCGCGCGGCTGCGCGCGCGCCTGGTGGCGGGCATCCGCGACGAGATCCCGGAGGCAGAGCTCCTCGGCGATCCGGATCTTCGGCTCCCCGGCAACGTCCACGTGCACTTCCCCGGCGCTGCGGGCGAGACGCTCCTCTTCCTGCTCGATCAGGCAGATGTCGCGGTGTCGACCGGCTCGGCATGTCAGGCGGGTGTGGCGGAGCCGTCGCACGTGGTCCGCGCACTCGGGCGCGACGAGCGCGCGGCACGTTCCGTGCTGCGCTTCACGATGGGCCGGACGTCGACGGCGGAAGAGGTCGAACGACTCCTCGCCGCGCTCCCCGGCGCCTACGCGCGCGCCGTCGCGGCCGGGTCGCGCTAGCGCAGCGGCCCCCCGCTGCTCGCCTTTCGTAGACTGGACGCATGAAGATCCTCGCGGCGATGAGCGGCGGCGTCGACTCCGCGGTCGCCGCGGCGCGCGCCGTCGACGCCGGGCACGAGGTGGTGGGCGTCCACCTCGCCCTCTCCCGCGCCGGCGGGACTCTGCGCACCGGCAGTCGAGGCTGCTGCACGATCGAGGACGCGATGGACGCGCGACGCGCGGCCGACCGGCTCGGGATCCCCTTCTATGTGTGGGACTTCTCCGAGCGATTCCGCGATGACGTGATCGAGGACTTCGTGGCGGAGTACCGCGCCGGGAGGACCCCGAATCCGTGCATGCGGTGCAATGAGAAGATCAAGTTCGCCGCGCTGCTCGAGCGCGCCATCGAGCTCGGGTTCGATGCGGTCTGCACGGGGCACTACGCGCTCCTCGTCGACGGTCCGGACGGGCGTGAGCTGCACCGTGCGTCGGACGCCGCGAAGGATCAGTCCTATGTGCTCGGAGTGCTCACGGCCGAACAGCTGGCACACACCTACTTCCCCTTGGGGACGACACCGACGAAGGCCCTCGTGCGCGCGGAGGCGGCCGAGCGGGGTCTGACCGTCGCCCAGAAGCCCGACAGCCACGACATCTGCTTCATCCCCGACGGCGACACCCGCGGGTGGCTGGCCGACCGGGTCGGGGCCGCTGACGGAGACGTCGTCGACCGCAGCGGCGCCGTCGTGGGCGCGCACCAGGGCGCGCACGCATTCACGGTGGGTCAGCGTCGCGGGCTCTCGCTCGGAGTTCCTGCGCCGGACGGCAAGCCGCGGTTCGTGCTCGAGGTGCGTCCCGTGACCAACACTGTCGTGGTGGGGCCGAAGGAGGCGCTGGCGACGTCCGAGATCGCCGGCACGCGGCGGAGCTGGGCCGGCCGGCCGCCGTCCGACCCCCCGTTCTCGTGTGAGGTGCAGATCCGCGCCCACGCCGAGCCCGTCGCCGCCCAGGCCGAGATCACCGGCGACGAGATCGTGGTGCGCCCCGCGTCGCCGTTCGACGGAGTCGCGCCGGGGCAGACGGCGGTGCTCTACGACGGCACGCGGGTCCTCGGGCAGTTCACGATCTCGCGCACGGTGTCCGCCGTCCCGGTCGCCGGCTGAGACCGCATCGCTCCGGCGCGGTGTCGGAGGTCGCTCCTAGACTGACGGAGTGACGGATGCCGCTGATCTCGACTCCCTTCCGCTCGATGACGCGCGTGCGGAGGCGGCGCGGCTGACCGGTCTCATCCTCGATGCACGCGAGGCGTACTACGGGCGTGACGCCGAGCTGGTGGACGACGCGACCTACGACGGCTGGATGCGCGGTCTCGAGCAGTTGGAACGCCTGCACCCCGAGCTCCAGGGTCAGGACTCGCCGACGCTCAGCGTGGGCGCGGCCGAGAACTCGATGTTCGCGCCCGTCGAGCACGCCGAGCGCATGCTGAGCCTCGACAACGTGTTCAGCCCCGACGAGCTGGCGGAGTGGTGCGCCAAGACGCGCACCGCCGCCGGACGCGAGGTGCGCTGGCTCACCGAGTTGAAGATCGACGGACTGGCGATCAGCCTGCGCTACGAGCGGGGCGTGCTGGTCTCGGCGGCGACCCGCGGCGATGGGCGGGTCGGCGAGGACGTCACCGTGAACGCGCTGCGCGTGTCGGGCATCCCGCAGCGGCTCAGCGGTTCGGGCCACCCCGAGCTCGTGGAGGTGCGGGGCGAGGTCTTCATTCCCGTCGCCGCCTTCGAGGAGCTCAATGCCCTCCAGTCTCGCCTGCGCGAGCGTGTCGTCGCCGACGCCACGGGTCGGGGCGTCGACCAGGAGAAGGCTGATCGGGCGGCGCTGCGACGGTTCCCCGCGTTCGCCAACCCGCGAAACGCCGCCAGCGGCGGCCTGCGCCAGCAGCTCGACAAGAAGTCCGGCCTGGAACGGGAAGCGGGACAGGCGCGGCTCGACTCGCTGCGGCTGTTCGTCCACGGCATCGGCGCCTGGGAGACGCCCCCGGTGTCGTCCCAGAGCGAGGTGTACGAGCTCCTCGCCGCGTGGGGACTGCCCACGAGTCCGTACTTCCGCACGTGGCCGGACATCGAAGGAGTGAGCGGCTATGTCGCTTACTACGGGGAGCACCGTCACGATGTCGAACACGAGATCGACGGTGTGGTGGTGAAGGTCGACGAACTCGCCCTTCACGCCGAGCTCGGCGCCACCAGCCGCGCCCCACGCTGGGCGATCGCCTACAAATACCCGCCCGAGCAGGTGAACACGGAGCTGCTCGACATCGTCGTCTCGGTGGGCCGGACGGGCCGCGCGACGCCCTTCGCCGTGATGGCGCCCGCGCGCGTCGCGGGCAGCGTCGTCCGCCAGGCGACCCTCCACAATCAGGAGGTCGTGAAGCAGAAGGGTGTCCTCATCGGCGACACCGTCGTGCTGCGCAAGGCGGGCGATGTGATCCCCGAGGTTCTGGGCCCCGTCGCCGAGCTCCGTGACGGCACCGAGCGGGCCTTCGTGATGCCCACTGCCTGCCCCGAGTGCGGAGCGACCCTCGCCCCCGCCAAAGAGGGCGACATCGACCTGCGGTGTCCCAATACCCGCACCTGTCCCGCGCAGGTGCGCGGCCGCGTCGAGCACATCGGATCCCGGGGCGCCCTCGACATCGAGGTTCTCGGCGAGGTGACCGCAGCGGCGCTGACGCAGCCGGAGGTCCCGGCGGTTCCGCCGCTGCAGACCGAGGCGGGGCTGTTCGACCTGACTCTCGAGCAGCTCGTCCCGATCGAGGTCATCGTGCGCGACGCCGAGACGGGCCTTCCCAAGGAGGACGCCGACGGCACCGTGAAGACACGGCGACCCTTCCAGCGCAATGCGACCACGGCCGAGAAGAAGGAGGGGCTGACGGGCCCGCAGCCGTCTGCGGCCGCCCTCAAGCTCCTCGATGAACTCGAGAAGGCGAAGACGAAGGACCTCTGGAGGTTCCTCGTCTCGCTGAACATCCGCCACGTCGGTCCGGTGGCCGCGCGGGCGCTCGCGCAGTGGTTCGGCTCGCTCGATGCGATCCGGGCCGCGAGCCGTGACGAGCTGGCTGCCGTCGACGGCGTGGGCGGCATCATCGCGGACGCGCTGATCGAGTGGTTCGAGGTCGGCTGGCACCGAGAGATCGTCGAGAGGTGGACAGCGGCGGGGGCGCGCCTCGCGATCCCCGGCCATCCCGGACCGGGCGCGGCCGCGGCCGCGGGAGGCGTTCTGGACGGCATCACCGTCGTCGCCACCGGCTCCCTCGAGGGCTACTCTCGCGAGGGCGCCCAGGAGGCGATCATGGCCGCCGGAGGCAAAGCCGCCTCCAGCGTCTCGAAGAAGACGGACTTCGTCGCGGCAGGCCCGGGTGCCGGATCGAAGCTGACCAAGGCGGAAGAACTCGGCATCCGGATCATCGACGCCGCGCAGTTCAAGATCCTCGTCGAGCAAGGTCCCTCCGCTCTGGAGGAGGCGACCGGCGCCTAGCCCGGATCAGCCCTCGGCGGGCTGGGCAAGCGCGATCAGCGACTCCCGCACCTGACGGCGGAGCACCTTGCCGATGAGCGACTTCGGGAGCTCATCGACGACGAAGACGCGCCGCGGGACCTTGTAGGGCGTGAGAACGCCGCGCACGTACTCCCGGATGCCGTCGATGTCCGGATTCGCGACGCCCGGCGAGAGGACGACGGCAGCGACCACCTCTTCGCCCGACCGGTCGCTGGGCAGGCCCACGACCGCGGCGTCCTCGACCTGCGGGTGCTGCCGGAGAGCGTTCTCGACCTCCGTCGGGGCGACGTTGAAGCCGCCGGTGATGATCAGCTCCTTGATGCGGTCGACGATGCGGACGAAGCCGCCCTCGTCGATCGTCACGATGTCGCCGGTGCGGAACCAGCCGTCCACGAAGACACTCTCGGTCTCCTCCGGACGGCCGTAGTACCCGGAGAACAACTGAGGGCCGCGCACCAGGAGCTCACCGCGCTCGCCTGGGGGGACGTCCCGGGTCGGCTCGTCCGGGTCGACGACACGGCACTCCGTGCCCGGCAGCGGCAGGCCCACAGTTCCGGGCACCCGGTTGTCGGCGACCGGGTTGGCCATGAGGACGGGTGAGCACTCCGAGAGGCCGTACCCCTCGACGAGGAACCCGCCGGTCGCTTCTTCGAAGGGCACCACGAGCTCGTGGGGCAGCGCCATCGCCCCGGAGATGGCGACCTCGGTGCCGGCGAGCGAGACCCCCGCGGCGCGCGCCGCCGAGAGGAGGCGGTCGGCGATCGGGGGCACCAGGGGGAGGAAGGTCGCGGGGTGCTTCTTCGTCACCTCCAGCACCATGTCGGGCTCGAACCGGGGAAACAGGACGAGGCGCGCTCCCATCGACATCGCGAACGTGAGACACAGCGTCAATCCGTACGCGTGGAACATGGGCAGGACGGCGTAGACGACGCAGCCCTTGCCCCGCTGGATCGAAGGCACCCACAGCTGGGACTGGCGGGCGTTGGAGAGCAGATTGCGGTGCGTGAGCATGGCCCCCTTGGGGGTGCCGGTCGTGCCGCTCGTGTACTGGATGATCGCGAGATCATCGGTCTGCGGATAGGGGTGACCTGCCGGAAGCGGCGCGCTCTGCGCGATCCGGTCCCAGGGGATCGCGCCGCTCACCCGAGTGGTGAGGGCGGCACGCGAGTCGCGGGCCTTGGCGATCGGCAGCCGCAGCGCCAGACGGAGCGACAGCGGCATCGCCGTCGTGATGTCGACGCTCACGACGTGGGGCACCGCGATGTCGGCGGGGAACTGCTGCACGGTCTCGACGACCTTGCTCCACACGATCGCCGTCCTGGCACCGTGGTCCTCGAACTGCTTGCGCAGCTCGCGCGGCGTGTAGAGGGGGTTGTGCTCGACCACCACCGCACTCAGCCGGAGCACTGCGTAGAAGGCGACGATGTGCTGGGGGCAGTTCGGCAGCACGATCGCGACCGGGTCGCCCGGTCCGACGCCGAGTGCCTTGAGGCCGGCGGCGGTTCGGGCGATCGCGGCCTCGAGGTCACGGTAGGTGGTCTCACGGCCGAAGAACTGCAGGGCGACGGCATCGGGGTAGTCACGGGCCGACGCCGCGACGATGTCCAGCAGCGAACCGGACACCGGTTCCATGTCGGCGGGCACGCCGGCGGCGTAACTGGCGATCCAGGGGCGGGGCGGCTCGTATGCAGTCGTCACGGGGCCAGCCTACGACGGTGCGAAAGCGGGCGGCAGGGCCGGGGGCCGGGACGGACTCCGACCGCGCCGGGCGGGACGCGGACAGGACGCGGTGTGCACCCCAACTAGACTGTCGTGGTGTCGGAAATCAGCCCAGATCTCGTGCGCCATCTCGGCGTGCTCGCCCGTATCCAGCTGAGTGACGAGGAAGTCGAGCGCCTCACCGGTCAGCTCGCCGTCATCGTCGACAACATCGCGAAGGTGGCGGAGGTGGCCTCGGCCGACGTCCCCGCCACCAGCCACCCGATCCCGCTGGAGAACGTCTACCGCCCCGATGCCGTGGGCGAGATGCTCACCGTGGACCAGGTCCTCCAGAACGCGCCCGACTCCGCCGATGGGAGATTCCGCGTCACCGCGATCCTGGGGGAGGAGCAGTGAGCGCCGACCTGACCCGGCTGACCGCCGCCGACCTCGCCGCACGGCTCACCTCGGGAGAGGTGTCGAGCGTCGAGGCGACTCAGGCCCATCTCGATCGCATCGCCGCCGTCGACGCCGACGTCCACGCCTTCCTCCACGTGAACGCGGGCGCCCTGGACGCAGCCGCCGAGATCGACCGTCGCCGCGCGGCGGGGGAGCGGCTCGGCGAGCTCGCCGGGGTGCCGCTGGCGATCAAGGACGTCCTGGTCACCACCGACATGCCGTCCACGAGCGGCTCGCGGATCCTCGAGGGCTACCTGTCGCCGTATGACGCCACCGTGGTGTCGCGCTCGCGCGCGGCCGGGCTGATCCCGCTCGGCAAGACCAACATGGACGAGTTCGCGATGGGCTCCTCGACGGAGCACTCGGCCTACGGGCCGACGCACAATCCGTGGGACCTGGAGCGCATCCCCGGCGGTTCGGGCGGCGGTTCGGCCGCAGCGGTGGCCGCTTTCGAGGCGCCGTTGGCGCTGGGCTCCGACACCGGCGGCTCGATCCGCCAGCCCGCGCATGTCACCGGCACGGTCGGGGTGAAGCCGACATACGGCGGCGTGAGCCGTTTCGGAGCCATCGCCTTGGCGTCGAGCCTCGACCAGGTCGGGCCGGTCTCGCGCACGGTGCTCGACTCGGCGCTCCTCCACGACGTCATCGGCGGCCACGATCCGCACGACTCCACGTCGCTGAGCGAGACGTGGCCGTCCTTCGCCGCGGCGGCGCGCGAGGGCGCGACCGGCGAGGCGCTGCGCGGCCTGCGGGTCGGAGTCATCTCCGAGCTGCCCGACTCCGGTTTCCAGAACGGCGTCTCGGCGTCGTTCCGCGCCGCGCTTGCGCTGCTGGAGGCGCATGGCGCAGAGATCGTCGAGATCAGTGCCCCGCACTTCGAGTACGGCGTGGCGGCCTACTACCTGATCCTCCCCGCCGAGGCCTCCAGCAACCTGGCGAAGTTCGACTCCGTGCGCTTCGGCCTCAGGGTGGACGTGCCCGGCGGCACCGTCGAGGACGTCATGGCGGTGACCCGTGACGCCGGATTCGGCGAGGAGGTGAAGCGACGCGTCATCCTGGGCACCTACGCGCTGTCCGCCGGCTACTACGACGCCTACTACGGCAGCGCCCAGAAGGTCCGCACGCTCATCCAGCGGGACTTCGACGCCGCGTTCGAGAAGGTCGACGTCATCGCGACGCCCTCGGCGCCGACCACGGCGTTCCGACTGGGCGAGAAGATCGACGACCCGCTGCAGATGTACCTCAACGACGTGACCACCATTCCCGCCAACCTCGCCGGCGTGCCGGGGATCTCGATCCCCTCGGGTCTCGCCGAGGAGGACGGGATGCCTGTGGGCATCCAGTTCCTCGCCCCCGCGCGCGAGGATGCGCGGCTGTACCGCGTCGGCGCGGGACTCGAGGCGCTGCTGGTGGATCAGTGGGGCGGGCCGCTCCTGAACAGAGCGCCCGCTCTCGGCACGGAAGGACGGGCACTCTGATGGCCAAGGCCGCCCTGATGGACTACGACGAGGCGATCGCCCGATTCGAGCCCGTGCTCGGCTTCGAGGTGCACGTCGAGCTGAACACCGCGACGAAGATGTTCTCCTCGGCGGGCAACCCCGCCCACGCCGACAACCACGACGCCGCTCCCAACACCCTGGTGGCCCCCGTCGACATGGGACTGCCGGGTTCGCTCCCCGTGGTCAACGAGACCGCAGTGCGCTACTCGATCAGCCTGGGGCTCGCGCTCGGGTGCCAGATCGCGCCGTCGAGCCGCTTCGCGCGGAAGAACTACTTCTACCCGGACCTCGGCAAGAACTATCAGATCTCGCAGTACGACGAGCCGATCGCGTTCGAGGGGCAGGTCGAGATCGAGCTCTCCGACGGCACCCGCATCGAGGTCCCCATCGAGCGTGCGCACATGGAGGAGGACGCCGGCAAGCTCACCCACGTCGGGGGTGCGACCGGCCGCATCCAGGGTGCGGAGTACTCCCTCGTGGACTACAACCGTGCCGGCGTCCCGCTTGTGGAGATCGTCACGAAGCCGATCTACGGCACGGATCATCGTGCTCCCGAGGTCGCGAAGGCTTACGTCGCAGCGATCCGCGACATCGTGCTGTCCCTCGGGATCTCCGAGGCGCGGATGGAGCGCGGCAACCTCCGCTGCGACGCGAACGTGTCGTTGCGTCCCCGCGTCGCCGAGGGCGAGCAGGTGCCGCCCCTCGGCACCCGCACCGAGACCAAGAACGTGAACTCGATGCGATCGGTGGAGCGCGCGGTCCGCTACGAGATCCAGCGGCAGGCGGCGATCCTCGCGGCCGGCGGCTCGATCACGCAGGAGACCCGGCACTGGCACGAGGACACCGGCACGACCTCTCCGGGGCGCCCGAAGTCCGACGCCGACGACTACCGCTACTTCCCGGAGCCCGACCTGCTTCCGGTGGCCCCTTCCGACGAGCTCATCGCGCAGCTGCGTGCCGCCCTGCCCGAGGCGCCCGCCGTTCGCCGGCGCCGGCTCAAGGCCGAGTGGGGCTACACCGACCTGGAGTTCCAGGACGTCGCCAACGGCGGCCTGCTCGCCGAGGTCGAAGCGACGGTCGCGTCCGGCGCGACGCCGGCTGCGGCGCGGAAGTGGTGGACGGGCGAGATCTCCCGGATCGCGAACGCCCGCGGCGTCGAGGCCACGTCGCTCATCGCGCCCGCCGATGTCGCCGCGCTGCAGCTGCTCGTGGACGCCGGAACACTCACCGACAAGCTCGCGCGCCAGGTGCTCGAGGGCGTCATCGCCGGGGAAGGCACCCCGCAGGAGGTCGTCGACGCGCGCGGGCTGGCGGTGGTGTCCGATGACGGCGCCCTGATCGCTGCGATCGATGAGGCCCTCGCCGCTCAGCCGGATGTGCTGGAGAAGATCCGCGACGGCAAGGTGCAGGCCGCCGGGGCGGTCATCGGCGCGGTGATGAAGGCGATGCGCGGACAGGCGGACGCCGCACGCGTGCGTGAGCTCGTCCTGGAGCGCGCCGCGCAGTAATCCCCGCTGTCGGGGGCCTGCCGGACAATAGGACCATGGGACGCGGTGACGGATCGGGGCGCATCGTCTCGCCGGACGACGCCGACGACTCGGGCACCCGGATCCTGCACGTGGACATGGACGCGTTCTACGCGTCGGTGGAGGTGCTGGACGACCCGTCGCTGCGCGGGAAGCCGCTGATCGTCGGCGGCGTGGAGGGACGCGGGGTCGTGGCCAGCGCGTCCTACGAGGCGCGCCGGTTCGGCGTCCGGGCCGCGATGTCTGTCGGACAGGCGCTTCGGCTCTGTCCGTCTGCCGTCGTGGTCGTGCCGCATTTCGAGCGCTACGCCGCACTCTCGCGTCAGGTCATGGACATCTTCCACGAGATCACGCCCTTGGTGGAGCCGCTGTCGATCGATGAGGCCTTCCTCGATGTCAGCGGCGCCCGACGGCTGTGGGGAAGTCCCGGACGCATCGCCGTCATGCTGCGGCGCCGCGTGAAGGAGCAGACCGGGCTGACTTGCAGTGTGGGCGTCGCCTCCACCAAGCACGTCGCGAAGATCGCTTCGACGCTCTCCAAGCCGGACGGCCTGCTGATCGTCTCGCACGCCGACACCCAGGCCTTCCTCGCTGCGCGGCCCGTGCGTGCGCTGTGGGGTGTGGGCCCGAAGGCCGCGGAGGCACTCGAGGGACGCGGCATCCGGTTCGTGTCCGACATCCTGTCCAGCCCCCGACACGTCCTCGAGCGGGCTCTGGGCTCGGCGACGGGGGAGCGCGTGTGGCAGTTGGCGCACGGCATCGACCCGCGGGAGGTCGACACCGTCCACGTCGAGAAGAGCGTCGGCCACGAAGAGACGTTCCTGGAGGACGTGTCCGATGCGGTCGTGCTGCGCACCGAGCTTCGCCGGCTCGCCGATCGCGTCGCTGCCCGCTTGCGTGCCGGACAGTGGGAGGCGCAGACGATCGCCCTCAAGCTGCGGTACGCCGACTTCACCACGGTCTCGAGATCCGTGACCCTGCCCGAGGCGACCCACGTCGGCCAGCGCATCGGTGACGTCGCGATCGAGATGCTCGCGCAGCTTCCGCTCGATCAGCCCGTGCGTCTCGTCGGAGTCCGCGGGGAGCGCTTGCGGAGCACTGCGGGAGGCATGCTGGCCCTCTGGGACGACGATGCGGAGTGGCGTGCCGTGGACGAGGCCCTCGACGGTGCGCGGGCGCGCTTCGGGAAGGCAGCGGTGACCCGAGCGAGCATCCTCGGCGCTCGGCGCGACGTGAACGCGCTGCCGACCAACCCTCGTCTTCCCCCCGAGCACTGATCCCGCCGCTCGGCAACCCCCGCGCGCGCACGGCTGCAGGCCGCTACGGTGGGAGCATGCCCAATCTCGCACTCGAACTCGGCAAGCAGGCCTCCTCGCTCGGTGTCAACAGCGTGTACGGCGAACAGCAGGACATCGACGGCATCCGCCTGGTGCCCGTCGCCCTCTCGTGGTCGGGCTTCGGCGCCGGCGAAGACACCGAGGGCAACGGCGGCGGCGGCGGTGGCGGGTTCGCCGTGCCGCTGGGAGCGTATGTGCGCAAGGGCGACGACCTCCGGTTCGAGCCGAACCTCGTCTCCCTTCTCGCGATCGGCATTCCCTTCCTCTGGGTGGCCGGGCGCGCGTTGAGCCGCGTCATCCGTGCGCTCAAGCGCTGACGTCGCGGCGATCCTCTCGGCGGCCGCTCTCGACATCGAGCGTGCCGTCCGCGGCGCGGTGAGCCCCGTCGTGCTGATCGACGGGAGGTCGGGCGCGGGAAAGACCACTCTCGCCCGCATCGTCGCGGAGCGCCTGGACGCGACCGTGCTGGCGCTCGATTCCGTGTACCCGGGCTGGGACGGGCTCGCCGCCGGCGCCGATCAGGTGCTCACCGGCGTGCTGGCACCGCGCGCCTCGGGTCACCCCGGTCTCTGGCACCGATGGGACTGGGCGGCGGACTCTCGCGCGGAACCCCACACGGTGCCCGCCGAGGGCGCCCTGGTGATCGAGGGTTCGGGGGTCCTCACTCCCGCCAGTCGGGCGCTCAGCGATGTGCAGGTCTGGCTGGACTCGCCGGAGACCTCGCGACGACAGCGCGCGCTGGACCGCGACGGCGACACCTACCGGCCGCACTGGGATCGCTGGGCCGCACAGGAAGAGCTCCACGTCCGTCAGCACGACCCGGCCTCGCTGGCGCGGCTCGTCGTGACGGTGCCCTGACCGACGCCCTGATGGGGCCGACCCGCTCTGGCCGAACGTCAGTCGTCGAGGGCCTGGAGGAGTCCCTCCAGGCGGTACCCGATCCAGTCGTACACGCCGAAGCGCGGGTCGGTCTCGTCGTGATCGCCTTCGTCGGTGATCTCCAGCCGCGAGGCCAGCACGAGACGGAGGGCGGCGAGAGTGCGCAGCCACGCGGCCGACTGACTCTCGTCGAGCGGCACCGTCATCGCCGCGGTCGCCGTGTCGTCCTCGATGTCGGCGATCCTCAGAGAAGCGCCGTCCACCTGCAGCGTCGCCAGCACGTCGCGGACGTCGTCACGACGCCGCTGCAGCAGATCGTCCTCGGTGAGTCGGCGGAACTCCGCAGTGGCCTCGGCGTCGTCGCGATACGCGTCGGGAACGAGGCGCGCCATCGCCGGGTCGTCGCCGACACCGCTGTCCAGCAGCGTGGCGAACTGCTCGATGAGATCTGTGAGGTGGGCCGCCTCGAGGCGAGCCAACTCCAGCACGACGATGCGCTCGGTCATCGGCTTCCTTTCCGGACGGTGGCCCACAGGCCGTAGTCGTGCATCGCCTGGACGTGGAGCTCCATCTGCTCCCGCGCCCCCTCGGCCACCACGGCGTGACCGTGATGGTGCACGGCGAGCATTCTCTCGTGGGCCCGCTCGGCGCTGAAGCCGAAGTACTCCCGGAACACGTGCGTCACGTAGGACATGAGATTCACCGGGTCGTTCCAGACGACCGTCTCCCACGGCGGATCGTGCCGCGCGGAGATGTCGACGCGGGTGTCCTCGAGCGGCAGGGTCATGCCCACCCCAGCTCGTGCAGGCGTTCGTCGTCGATCCCATAGAAGTGGGCGATCTCATGCACCAGCGTGGTGTGGACCTCGTCCCGCAGGCCATCGAGGTCATCGCAGGCGTCCAGGTGCGGATGCCGGTACACGATGATGCGGTCGGGGAGCTCTCCGATCCCGTACCGATCGCGTTCGGTGAGGGCGAGCCCGTCGTACAGACCGAACAGATCGAGGGAACCGTCCTCCGGGCGGTCCTCGACGACGAACACGACGTTGTCGAGGCCCTGGACCATCTCGTCGGGCAGCCGATCGAGCTCCTCAGCCACCAGCGCGTCGAACGCGTCGGCATCCATCTCGATCATCGCCACGCCTCACGGGGGATGTACATGGGGTGAGTAACGGGACTTGAACCCGCGACCCCCTGGACCACAACCAGGTGCTCTACCAACTGAGCTATACCCACCATGCGCCCGCATGCGGGCAACCACACGATTGTATTACAGCACGGGACCGAACGACGACACGGTCGCAGCGGCGAGGTCGCGGGCTGCGTCGCTCGTCGGTCCCGGCTCGGGCACGAACACCGCCTCGCGGTAGTAGGCGAGCTCGCGGATCGACTCGCGGATGTCGGCCAGCGCACGATGGCCGCCGTCCTTGGCCGGCGCCTGGAAGTACGCTCGCGGATACCAGCGGCGGGACAACTCTTTGATGCTGGACACATCGACGTTCCGGTAGTGCAGCCAGCGGTCGACGCGCGGCATGTACCGCGCAAGGAACATGCGGTCGGTGCCGATGGTGTTGCCCGCGAGGGGCGCCTTGCCCTCCGGCACGAAACGCTGGATGTACTCGAGCGACTGGAACTCGGCCTCCGCGACACTGACCCCGTGCGGAATCTCGTCGAGCAGTCCGGAGGAACGGTGCATCTGCGTGACGAAGTCGTTCATGTGCTCGAGCGCGGAGGGGTCGGGCTTGATGACGACCTGGAAGCCCGGGTCCAGGATCTTCAGCTCGTAGTCGGTGACGATGATCGCGATCTCGACGAGTTGATCGACCGAGAGATCGAGCCCGGTCATCTCGCAGTCGATCCAGACGAGCCGGTCGTTCTCCGCTGCAGCCACCATGTGGCCCATCCTAACGAGCGGGTGCGACGCCGCCGGTGCGACCGGCGCTGCAGCAGGTCCCTCCAGGAGGATTCGAACCCCCGACCTGGCGGGTAGAAACCGCTCGCTCTATCCACTGAGCTATGGAGGGGAAAGGAACCGTCCTCTACCGTACCGCCCTCGTGTCGCTGCAGTGGAGCGTCGATGGGTGGGGACGTGGTGCGACGGTCCGCACCCCCATGGCGCGCCGAGGCGCGCAGGCGTAGCGTTCGAGGCGTCGGAAGGAGCGCACCATGAGCGCCACCACCTCACCCACCCTGTGGCTCGCGTATGGAGCGGAGGGACAGGTCGTCGGGAGCATCCGCCGTGCTGACGGGGCGTACATCGTCACGATGGCAGGGGCCTCCTCGACGCTGGGCAGCTACCCCTCCATGGACATCGCGAAGAATGCACTGCACGGCCACATGAGCCCCGGCGCGGACTGGCCACAGTTCCGCGAGCACTGACGGCGGGCGCCGCGGTCAGACCGCGGGCTGCGCCACGTTCGGTGCGAGGTCGCGTGCGTGTCGGGGTCGCCGATCGAACCAGGGCAGCGTCACGTGCACGGCGGGTCCGATGAGCACCGCGAACAGCACCGTGCCCAGGCCCACTGTGCCGCCGAGCAGCCAGCCCGCGGCGAGCACGGATGCCTCGACGCCCAGCCGCGAGGCCCAGATCGGCCAGCCGAACCGTGAGTTGAGTCCCGTCATGAGCCCGTCTCTCGGACCGGGACCGAAGTTCGCGCCGATGTACAGACCCGAGGCGACCGCGACCAGCGCGGTGCCTGCCAGGAAGATGATCACCTGTAGGAGGAATCCACGCGCCGAAGGGATGATCCCGAGCGCGATCTGCATGCTCGTGCCGACCAGGAGGATGTTGGCGACCGTGCCGATGCCGGGCTTCTGGCGGAGGGGGATCCACACGAGCAGCACGAGGAAGCCGACGATGTTGGTCACCCAGCCGATGCCGATCCCCGTCTGACGGGATACGCCCTGTGCGAAGACCGTCCACGGGTCCAGCCCGATGCCGGCCTGGACCATGACGGCACAGCCGACGCCGAAGAGGACGAGCCCCACGAGCAGTTGGATCGAGCGCAGCAGCATGTGCCCATCCAATCGCAGAATTGGACATCGGAGTGCAGTCCAATTCCACTAACGTGGCCGTATGGACTCCCGAATGACCGCGCGGATGCTCTCGCATGCCCTCGGGGGATGGCGCACGCGCGAACCGGCCTACGAGGCTCTCGCCGACGGCATCCGCCTCCTGTGCCTCGACAACCGTCTGGCACCTCGGACGGCGTTGCCCGCCGAGCGGGAGCTCGCCCACGCGCTGGACATCAGCCGGACCACCGTCGCGGCGGCGTACCGGAGTCTCCGAGAGACCGGCCACATCGAGAGCCTGCGCGGCTCGGGAAGCGTGACCCTCCCGCTGGGGCGGCGGGTGCCGCCGCGGGACGCCGTCGGAGCGGATGACCTCGATCTGTCCCAGGCGAGCCCGGCCGCGTGGCCGGGGCTCGCCGGCATCATGAGCGAGACCGCACTGGACACCGCGGCCCTGCTGGCCCGGTCCGGCTACGACATCGTCGGCTCAGCGGAGCTGCGCGCCGCGATCGCGGAACGCTACACCGCGCGAGGGCTCCCCACCACGCCCGACGAGGTGATGGTGACGACGGGAGCGCAGAGCGCGATCCACCTTCTCGCGCAGACGCTTCTGCGGCGCGGCGATCGCGCCGCCATCGAGACCCCCACATACCCGCACGCGGCCGAGGCGCTGCGGACGGCAGGAGCGCGTCTGGTGAGCATCCCGGTCTCCGTGGACGACGGCTGGGACCTCGACCGCGCCGTACAGGCGGTCGCTCGCACGAGGCCCGCTCTCGCTTACCTGATGCCCGACTTCCAGAATCCGACGGGGAGGTCGATGAGCATTCGCGAGCAGGAGGTCATCGCGCAGGCCGCGGGGGATTCGGGCACGGTGCTGCTCCTCGACGAGACCACCGGCGAGTTGGCGATCGACGCGCGTGCCGTGGCGCCGATGGCGTTTGCCGGCGTTCCGGCGGTCCGCATCGGCTCCCTCGGCAAGACGGTCTGGGGCGGCCTGCGCGTCGGCTGGATCCGCGCTGAGCCGACTCTCATTCGACGGCTCGTCGCGGCACGCCCGTCGCGAGAGCTCGGCACCCCGGAGTTCGAGCAGGCGGTGGCGGTTCGCCTGCTTCACCAGATGCCCGACGTGCTGGCTCAACGTGCGCTGCTGCTGCGTGAGGGCCGCGACGCACTCACGGACGCCCTCCGAGCGACGGTGCCGGAGTGGCGCGTCCCGTCCGTCGCCGGGGGAGTGTGCGTCTGGGTCGAACTCGACGCGCCCCTCAGTTCCGGGCTCGTCATGGCGGCGCGATCGCGAGGTCTGCATCTGTCCGCCGGTCCCCGATTCTCGCCTGATGGCGGGCACGAACGACATCTGAGGATCCCGTTCACCGCGCCGCCCGAGGACCTCCGCCGTGCCGTGACCATCCTGGGCGATGCGTGGCCGTCGGTGCGGGCTGCCGCGCCCACCGCCGCGTCGATGCCCTGGGGCGCCGCTGTCGTCTGATCACCGCGAGAGCCGCAGGCACTCCAGCGCCTCGGCGCGCGACCAGAACGCACCGACCTCTCGAAACCGACCATCGCGTGCGTGGTAGCGGAGCGCATGGAAGCGCCGCTGCGCGCCATCGCCCGAGGCCCGTAGATGGCCGATCACGCGCCCGTGCGGCTCGAGGACGCGCCAGAGTCCGTCGGCTACGGGCATCAATCGCAGCCCGCCGCCCCTGTGCGGTGCTCCGGTGGGGACGCGTGCGAACTCGATGGTGGGTGTGGCGGTCATGTCATCCTCCTCTCCTTAGAACATAACTACGACCACCGACATCGCGACGACCTCCTCCCCAGACGGCCTCCTCCCCAAACGGCCAGGCACGGACGTTGTCCACAGTCCGCGTGCCCGCGCAGGCAGCGGGGGATCATGCGCGTCAGGCTCGGGCGAGGCGGAGACGGTCTTCGCGAGAGGAGTGCAGGAGATGAGCGATCAGATCACCGTGGTCGGAACCGTGGCCACCGAGCCGGAGCGGCGGCAGACCTCGACGGGGATACCCGTCGTCAACTTCCGTCTGGCCACGAATGTCCGCCGCCGTGACGAGGCCACCGGCGCGTGGATCGACGGACAGACCAACTGGTACGCGGTAGCGGCCTACCGTGGCCTCGCGGAGCACGCGGCGGAGTCGATCCGGAAGGGGCATCGCGTCATCGTGTCGGGCTCCTTCAAGCTCCGGGAGTGGGAGGCCAACGGCCGCCAGGGCGTTGCGGCCGAGATCGATGCGGTGGCGCTGGGCCACGATCTGCTATGGGGGACCACGGTCTACCGCCGTTCGACCCCGCCGCGTGCGGACACCATGACATCGGACACCACGACATCGGATCCCGTGAGCGCTCCGGACGGCGGAGAGGAACAGGGCGAGGCGTGGGCCCCCGCGCTCGGCACCGATCCCACTCCCTTCTGATCGGACGCGGCCCGAGAATGTCGACGGGCACCTCGATGGGGCGGACCGACGGGGCGGGTAGACGGGCCGGGCCGACGGGCCGGGCCGACGGGGCGGCCGCCCACGCGCCGTAGACTCGGTGCGTGCGCCGTGTCGACTTCCGCCCCCTCGTCGCGGGAGCCCTGGTGCTCGCGGCGGCGGTCGCGCTCTCCGCGTGCGTCGCCGAACCGCAGCCACGACCCGCTCCGACGAGCTCGGGACCCGTTTCCGCCAGCGCGACGCCCACCCCCACCCCCGCGTCCACGGAGCCGGCGCTCGATCCGGACGGCACCGCGGAGGACAACCTGCCGCTGTTCACCGAGGTCATGGACGCCGTGTGGGGCACCGACGACAAAGTGAAGGGCCGCGCCTACATCGATGCGCTCGTGCGCGCCGGGTTCGACAAGGCGTCGATGGAAGTGACCAAGGACCGCTCCTCGGTGGGGATCCCCGCCGACAGCATCCAATTCTCGGTGCGGTGGGTCGACGCGTGCCTGGTCGGTCAAGTGGGTCCTTCGACGAAGACGCCCACGGCCGTCGTCCTGCCACACCTGCCGACAGGCGGGTGCCTTGTGGGGGAGACGCGGCCCATCGACTGGTGAGCGGCACCGTAGACTTGGTCCGTTATGGCCGAATACATCTACTCCATGGTCCGTGCCCGCAAGGCTGTCGGCGAGAAGCTCATCCTCGACGACGTCACGATGGCTTTCCTCCCCGGCGCGAAGATCGGCATGGTCGGTCCCAACGGTGCCGGAAAGTCGACCATCCTGAAGATCATGGCGGGACTGGACCAGCCGTCCAACGGTGAGGCCAAGCTGTCTCCGGGCTTCACAGTCGGCATCCTCATGCAGGAGCCCGAGCTCGACGAGTCGAAGACCGTCCTCGAGAACATCCAGGACGGCATCGCCATCAAGGCCAAGGTCGACCGGTTCAACGAGATATCGGGGCTCATGAGCGACCCCGACGCGGACTTCGACACTCTCCTCGCCGAGATGGGCAGCCTTCAGGAGGAGATCGACGCGGCCGACGCGTGGGATCTCGACTCGCAGCTCGAGCAGGCGATGGACGCGCTGCGCACGCCGCCCGGCGACGCCGCCATCGGCCCCCTGTCCGGTGGTGAGAAGCGCCGCGTCGCTCTGGCGAAGCTGCTCCTGCAGAAGCCCGACCTGCTGCTGCTCGACGAGCCCACCAACCACCTCGACGCCGAGAGCGTGCTGTGGCTGGAGCAGCACCTCACGTCGTACAAGGGCGCGGTGATCGCGATCACCCACGACCGGTACTTCCTCGACAACGTCGCGGAATGGATCGCCGAGGTCGACCGGGGCCGCCTCATCGGCTACGAGGGCAACTACTCGACGTACCTGGAGAAGAAGGCCGAGCGCCTCGACATCCAGGGCAAGAAGGACGCGAAGCTCGCCAAGCGGCTCAAGGACGAGCTGGAGTGGGTGCGATCGAGCGCCAAGGGCCGTCAGACGAAGTCCAAGGCGCGTCTGGCCCGCTACGAGGAGATGGCCGCGGAGGCCGAGCGCACGCGCAAGCTGGACTTCGAGGAGATCCAGATCCCCGCCGGCCCGCGCCTGGGCAGCGTCGTGATCGAGGCGAAGAAGCTGTCGAAGTCGTTCGGCGACCGCAGTCTGATCGACGGCCTCAGCTTCAGCCTTCCGCCCAACGGCATCGTGGGCGTGATCGGTCCCAACGGCGTGGGAAAGACGACGCTGTTCAAGACGATCGTCGGCCTCGAGCCGCTCGACGGCGGCGACCTCAAGATCGGCGAGACGGTGAAGATCAGCTACGTCGACCAGAGTCGCGCCAACATCGACCCCAACAAGACGCTCTGGGAGGTCGTCTCGGACGGCCTCGACATCATCACCGTCGGCAAGACGGAGATCCCCTCGCGGGCGTACGTGTCGAAGTTCGGGTTCAAGGGTCCGGACCAGCAGAAGAAGGCCGGCGTCCTCTCCGGCGGCGAGCGGAACCGACTGAACCTGGCGCTGACGCTCAAGGAGGGCGGCAACCTGCTGCTGCTCGACGAGCCGACCAACGACCTCGACGTCGAAACCCTCGGCTCCCTCGAGAACGCCCTTCTCGAGTTCCCCGGGTGTGCGGTCGTAATCACCCACGACCGGTGGTTCCTCGACCGGATCGCGACCCACATCCTCGCCTACGAGGGCACCGACGAGAAGCCCGACCAATGGTACTGGTTCGAGGGCAACTTCGAGGCCTACGAGGCCAACAAGGTGGAGCGACTGGGTGCCGACGCGGCCGCGCCGCACCGCTCGACCCACCGCAAGCTGACGCGTGACTGACACCCGGCTCCACGTCCCCATCCACCTGCGATGGGGTGACCTCGACGCGTTCAACCATGTGAACAACACGTCGATGCTGAAGTTGCTCGAGGAAGCACGCGTCCGCGTGTTCTGGAGCCCCGAAGCCGGCGACACCGCGCCCGACACGGCAGTCATCGAGAGCGGCATCTCCTCGGGTGTCCTCACCCTCATCGCGCGTCAGGAGATCGAGTACCTCGCGCCCGTGCCCTATCGGCGTGAGCCGCTCGACATCCAGATGTGGTTCGGCAAGATCGGCGGGTCGAGCATCGAGGTCTGCTACGAGGTCTTCAGTCCGCTCGGCGACGACCCGCAGCGACTGTACGCCCGGGCCACCTCGGTGGTCGTTATGGTCGACGCGCAGTCCGGCCGTCCGATGCGTCTCACCGACCGGATGCGCGACGCGTGGACGCCGTACCTCGGTGAGCCGATCGTCTACGGCCACCGCCGCTGAGGCCCAGAGAGCGCGTCGGGTTCAGGATTCCGCGGGAACGCGGATCATGATCTCCTGCGCCACCGAGGCCACGAGCCTGCCGTCGCGGTCGAAGAGTCGGCCGGTGGAGAGTCCCCGGCCGCCGCGGGCGCTGGGGGACTCCTGCAGGTAGAGGAGCCAGTCGTCGACGCGGGCGGGGCGGTGCCACCACATGGCGTGGTCGAGGCTCGCGACCTTGAGACCCGGTCTGAGCCACGAGACCCCGTGGGCGCGCAGCACCGGCTCCTGGATCGTGAGGTCGCTCAGGTACGCCAGCACGGCGCGGTGAAGTGCCGGGTCGTCGCCGATCGGTCGACGCGTGCGCATCCACACCGCCTGGTGGGGCTCGTGCGAGGACGGCGCTTCGCCGTACAGATCGCCGGAGACATGCAAGGCCTCGATCGGGCTCTGATCCAGCAGGCGCTGCGAGAGCGGGTGGCGGACAGGCGCCGCGGCGCGCGCGACGTCATCCGGGGAGGGGATCCCCTCGGGCATGGCGGCTTGATGGTCCAGGCCCGGGTCTTCCCGCTCGAACGAGGCGATCATCGAGAAGATGGGCACGCCTGCCTGGAAGGCCTGAGTCCGCCGCGTGGAGAACGATCGCCCGTCGTGGATGCGGTCGACCGAGAAGGTGAGACCCTGACCGGCGTCACCGGGACGCAGGAAATAGCCGTGCATCGAGTGGGGTACGCGGTCCTCGCCCGTGGTGCGGTCGGCAGCGAGGATCGCCTGAGCGAGCACCTGGCCGCCGAAGATGCGGCCACTCGGCATCGGGTGGGAGATGCCCGTGAAGATGTCCTCGGTCGTGCGTGCATCACTGGATGACAGATCGAGCACGGCCAGCATGGCGTCGACCGGGTCGAGCTCGTGCGCCACGGGTCCTCCTCCTGACGCCGCGGATGCGGACGCCCCTTGGTAGTTTAGGGCGGGTGCCCTCACGCCTCCTCTTCACCGATCCGCACGCCGCCGTCGATGCGCTGACGTTCGCGCGACGGGCCGCCTTGCTGGGCGATGGGCTGGTGCGACTCCGTGCCGAGGCCGGGGTGCTGGCGATGACATCGGCGCCACTGGCGCCCGCCTCCCTCCTGGATGAGACGCCCACGATCCTGGGGATGCGGTTCCTCTCCGTCGATCCCGAGCTCGTCTGCGACCTCGTCGTCGAATCGGGCTCCCTCGAGGCGGACCCGGAGTCCGCGTCCGCCGTCCGGCTGCCCGAGACCGGCCGCACCGCTTCCTGGGCGGGCATCTCCCCGCCGCGGACAGGCTGGACGCCAGCCGGCGACGTCGCCGCCTCGGCGCTGGCGGTCCGGGCACAGGGCGGAATCGCCGCCGTCGCACAGGCCGTCCCCAGCGACGCCGGCGAGGAGGTCGTGCGCACCGTGCGCGCGGCCGTCTGGGGCGTGGAGGACGACGACATCGGGGGCCTGCCGCAGGGCGTCGCCTTCGCGGCCTTCGCGCTGGGCTTCATCGCCGGGGAGGAGACGGCCGCGATCCGCCGGAGCGGGCCTTGGACCCGCGTGAGCCTCCACCGAGGTCACGTGCTCGCCCGAAGCACCGTCCGCTCCGGGCTCACCGCGGTCCGAGCCACCGGCAGCGTGTGACGAGTCGGCGCCGCTGACGTCCCGGAACGAGGATCAGACGGCTGCCGCGGCCGCCCGTCCGGCCACGCGCCCGGAGAACAGACAGCCGCCGACGAACGTTCCTTCGAGGGCCCGGTAGCCATGGATTCCGCCGCCGCCGAACCCGGCCGCCTCGCCCGCCGCGTACAGCCCGGTGATCGGCTCGCCGGTCTCTCCGAGCGCGCGCCCGGAGAGATCGGTCTCGATGCCGCCGAGCGACTTGCGCGTGAGCACGTGCAGCTTGACGGCGATCAGCGGACCGGATGCGGGGTCGAGGATCCGATGCGGTTTGGCGGTGCGGACGAGCCGGTCCCCGCGGTAGGAACGCGCCGAGCGGAGCATGGCGATCTGCGCGTCCTTGGTGAAGTCGTTGCCGATCTCGCGGTCGCGCGCGACCACCTCCTGCCGCACGCGATCTGCGTCCAGCGCGTCCCCGCCGGGCAGCGCGCGCATGCCGGCGATCAGCTCGTCGAGCGTGCGACGCACCACGAAGTCGGCGCCGTGGTCGAGGAAGGACTGCACGGGTCCCGCGGCGCCCTTGCCCAGGCGCGAGCGGAGGAGCAGACGCACGTCCTTCTCGGTGAGGTCCGGGTTCTGCTCGCTCCCCGAGAGCGTGAACTCCTTCTCGACGATCGCCTGCGAGAGGACGAACCAGGAATGGTCGTGTCCGGTCGCTCGCAGGTGCGCGAGGGTGCCGAGGGTGTCGAACCCCGGGAACAGCGGGACGGGGAGTCGCGCGCCCGTCGCGTCGAGCCAGATCGACGACGGGCCGGGAAGGATCCGGATGCCGTGCGACGGCCACACGGGGTCCCAGTTCTGGATCCCTTCCACGTAGTGCCACATGCGGTCGCCGTTGATGAGGCGGGCGCCCGCGGCGGCGGTGACCGGCTGCATGGAGCCGTCGACGTACGCCGGCACGCCGGAGAGCATCGAGGTGGGAGGTGTACCGAGGCGCTCGGGCCACTGCGCGCGGACGAGGTCGTGGTTTCCGCCGATGCCGCCGGAGCTGACAACGGTCGCTCCCGCCGATATCTCGAAGGACCCGACGACCTCGCGGGAGGTGGCTTCGCCGCGCCGCGCACCCGACGGCGCGAGCACATCGCCGCGAGCGCCGGTCACCGCGCCCGCGTCGACTGTGAGCGCCGTCACCTTGTGGCGCGGGAGGATCGTCAGCCGCCCGGAGGCTTCGGCCTGTTCGACGGCGGCGTGGAACGGCGCGACGAGGCCCGGCCCCGTCCCCCAGGTGATGTGGAACCGTGGCACGGAGTTGCCCGGGCCGGTCGCCGTGTACCCGCCCCGCTCGGCCCATCCGACGACGGGGAAGAACCCGACGCCCTTCTCGCGCAGCCATGCGCGCTTCTCGCCGTGGGCGAACTCGAGATAGGCCTCGGCCCAGCGTCGCGGCCACAGATCCTCAGGGCGGTCGAAGCCGGCAGTGCCGAACCAGTCCTGCCGGGCGAGTTCCAGCGAGTCCGTGATTCCCATCCGGCGCTGTTCCGGCGAGTCCACGAAGAACAGTCCGCCGAAGGACCAGAACGCCTGGCCGCCCAGGTTCGTGCGAGGCTCCTGGTCGACGATCACCACGCGCTTGCCCGCGGCGACCGCCTCGCTCGCTGCGACCAGGCCCGCCAGCCCCCAGCCGATCACCAGGACATCGGCGGAATGCCGGGTATCGACGCCGTCGGCGGCGCGTGAGGTCATGACGACTCCTTCGTCGTATCGGGGTGGAGGGGGAGCGAACCGGCGCTGCGCGCCCCCTGGGCGGGGCCGATCCCGGTCGGCTCGAAGGTGTTCACCATGGCGAACGCAGCCCGCTGGAGATAGTCCCAGAGCGTCGCCTCGTGGAGGGGCGGCAGAGCGATCTCGTCGACGGCCGCGCGCATGTGCGCCAGCCAGCGATCGCGTGCCTCGGGGTTGACGTGGAAGGGAAGATGCCGCATGCGGAGGCGCGGATGTCCCCGCCTCTCGCTGTACGTGGACGGTCCGCCCCAGTACTGCTCGAGGAAGAGCGTCAACCGTTCGGCAGCGGGTCCGAGATCCTCCTCCGGGTACATCGGCCGCAGGATCACGTCGTCGGCGACACCCCGATAGAAGGCGTCGACCAGCCGCACGAAGGTCTCGTGGCCGCCGACCTCGTCGTAGAAGCTCAGGCGTGCATCGTCGCTCATGATGCGCCGTCCTCTGCGGAACCGGCGGCATCGCCGTCGGCCGACTCGGCCGCTGCGGTCGCAGGGCTCGCGGCGGCGGAGCCCTTGCGCTTGGGCCGCCAGACGGGCTTCGGGTCGGGGGCTTTCGCCTCCGCGCCAGCGATGGGTGTCGGCTTGGTCTTGGGAGGGTTCGCGCCGCGCACGCGCTGCGCGCCTTCGAGGCCGGACAGCGTGATCGAGTTGAGCTGGGGGAGCGTGATCCCCATCGCGTCGATCGCGCGCTTGAGGCGCATCCGGAGCTCCCGTGCCACATCGTCCTTCGCGTTGGCCCGCGTCTTCATGACGAGGCGGATCACCAGTGCGTCGCCCGACACCGACTCCAGGCCCCACAGCTCCGGCTGCTCGATGATGCGCGTGCGCCACTTCGGGTCCTTCGCGAGGCTCTTCGCCGAATCGAGCATCGCCTTCTCGACGTCCTCGATCACCGCGTCGACCGGCACCGCCAGGTCGATGATGACCCTCGACCACCCCTGCGACATGTTCCCGATCCGGGTGACCTCGCCGTTTCGGACGTACCAGAGCGTGCCGTTCACGTCGCGGACGTGGGTGATGCGAACACTGACGTACTCCACGATGCCGGTGGCGAGCCCGAGGTCGACGACGTCGCCGATCCCGATCTGGTCCTCGGCGACGATGAAGATGCCGTTGAGCACGTCTTTGACGATGTTCTGCGCGCCGAAGCCGAGCCCCGCACCGATCGCTGCCGACAGCAGCGCGAAGGAGCCGAGGACATCCGGATTGATGACCTGGACCGACAGGATCAGGGCGATGATGACGATCGTCACGTTGACGACATTCTGGAGGATCGTGCCGAGCGTGCGCGTGCGCTGGACGAGCCTCACCTGCGCGAGCGGTGACGCCTCGATCGCCCGGGTGTCGTCGACATTCGCCTTCGATTTCGCGCCGGCGACGATGCGCCGCACAACACGACGGATCACGATCCGCAGGAGCCACGACAAAAGGACCGCGCCGACGATGATCGCGGCGATTCCGGCGGCGCGGAGGCCGACCTGCGTGGCGATCCCGCCGAGCTCTGTCCAGATGCTCGGGTCTGCGGCGTCGAGTCTCATCGCTCCGATCCTAGCCAGCGTCACCGATGAGAAGGCGGAGGATCAGTCCGCACCTCGCTGTGCGTCGACGTGGCCCCACCGGTGAGCGAGGATCACCGCCTGGATGCGGTCGCGGGCGCCGAGTTTCGCCAGCACGCGCCCGACATGCGTCTTAACGGTGGATTCGCCGAGATACAGCTCCCCGGCGATCTCGGCATTCGTCAGTCCGCGGCCCATGGCGACGAAGACCTCGTGCTCGCGCTCGGTCAGAGACGCCGCCGGATCGGTGCCCGAGGGCGTCGCGTCGACGTGCCCGAGCCTGTCGATGACGCGTCGGGTCACGCGCGGCGAGAGGACGGCGTCGCCGCGGTGCACCGCGCGCACCGCACCGGTGAGCTCCGCGCGCTGCGCGTCCTTCAGCAGGAATCCGCTGGCGCCGGCGTCCAGCGCGCCGAACGCGTACTCGTCCAGATCGAAGGTGGTGAGCACGATCACGCGGCTGTCGGGCACGACATCCCGCAGGCGCGCGGTCGCCTCGATCCCGTCGGTGCGCGGCATGCGCACGTCCATCAGCACCACGTCGGGTCGGAGTCGTATCGCTTCGCGCACCGCCTCCTCGCCGTCGGCGGCCTCGCCGACGACCACGAGGTCGGTCTCTGCTTCGAGGACCAGGCGGAAGCCGACACGGATGAGCTCCTGGTCGTCGACGAGGAGGATGCGGATGGTCTCGGTCATGACGTCTCCGGTGGTGGGGGCGTGCGGGGGTCCGTCGGCGCGGGGGGAGCGATGCCCACAGCCGTCCAGCTGGAGTCGTCGGCGGCACCGTGGGCTTCGTCGGGATCCTCGTCGGGGCAGGGGATCTCCGCGACGACGTGCCACGTGGCCGCGCCGACGCGACCGGCCTGGAGCGTCCCGCCCGCGAGTGCGATCCGCTCGCGGAGGCCGCGCAGGCCGTACCCTCCTGGGCCGGTCTGGTCCGTCACGCCGTCGTTTCGCACCTCCGCGCGGACCTGGCGGTCGCCGGCCGTGACGATCACGTCGATCGAACTGGCGGCGGGAGCATGCCGCATCGCGTTGGTGAGGCCCTCCTGGACGACGCGGCCGACCGCGAAGCGCACCTGCCGCGGGAGCGGACGTACCTCTGTTCGCGTCGTCGAGGTGCGAAGCGTGACCGGGAATCCCGCGGCACGAGCCGATTCGACGGCGGTCGCGACGAGATCCTCGTCGAGGGGAAGCAGCGGTGCGGTCCCCCCGGAGTCGTCGCGCAGGACGCCGAGCATCGATCGCATCTCGCGCAGCGCGCTGCGAGCCGTCTGCGCCGCCTGCGCGTTGGCTGCCCGCGCCCTGTCGGCGTCGGGCGTTGCTGCCGCGCCCTCGGTGAGAGCGACGATGACCGTGAGGGAGTGCGACACGATGTCGTGCATCTCCCGGGCGATGCGGGCGCGTTCGGCCGACGCGGCGATCCGGCCCTGCTGGTCGCGCTCGCGCAGCAGCTGGCGGGAGCGGTCGATGATGGCCTCCACGTAGCGCTTGCGGCCGCCGATGTTGACGCCGATCAGCGTGCCGACGAGGGACAGCATGAGCTCGCTGACGATGCTGTTGAGTGCGATGGCAAGATCGGTCACGCCGACGAGGGTGAGGACGGCGGACAGGAGCGTCAGGGAACCGATCCCGATCCCGAAGCCGAGCCATGCGACGCGCGATGAGCGGTAGACCGCCAGCGAGTAGCTGGTGAACAGCAGCAGCACCGACCCGATCGGGGTCGGTGCGAACAGGAACGCCGCCGCGAGCACATACGAGACGATGAAGACGATGAGCGGCCACTGGCGCCGGCGCAACAAGAGCCCGCACGCGATCACGGTGAGGATGACGAGGGGGATCCCGGCGGGATGCGGAGCGCCACCGGGATCGCGGAACGTCGAGGCAGGTGTCAGCGTGAGGAGCAGCGAGAGCAGGGCGATCAGGACGTCGGCCAGCACCGGATGACGGGACCAGAACCGGCGGACCACGCCGGGCGGACGCGGCAGCCGCAGGTCATCCTCCAGCGGAGGCGCACTGCGGCTGCGCGTCGACACGGCCTCGACTCTACGCGTCACGTGTGCGCAGGACCGCCCAGGCGCCGAGGAGTCCGGCAGCCACCCAGGCGAGCAGCGCGATCAGTGCGGGGACGGTGTCCTCCGCACCCACGCTCGTGAGCGTCTGCGAGGCGGTCATCGGCAGGTACTGGCCGAGGTCGGTCACCCACGCCCATGCCGTGCCGAACACCGAGAACAGGCTCACCACGATCGGGGCGACGAAGAGCAGCCCGACGGTGGCGGCGATGGCGCCGGCGCCGTTTCGGAGGATGAATCCGAAGCCCACTCCCACGAGGGCGAACGCGGTCATCGACAGCACGCCGTAGGCGATCGGCACGGTCGACGCGGCGGGGTCGCTCCAGTCGATCTGGGGGGTCAGCAGGCCCGACGTGGCCACCACCGCCACAGCGAAGATCACGGCGGAGGACACCGCGAGGAATACGCCCATGACGATCGCCTTGGCTGCCAGGACGGCGCCGCGCTGCGGAACGGCCGTCAGCGAGGAGCGGATCATGCCCGTCGAGTACTCGCCGGTGACGGCGATCGCTCCGAGGATGCCGGCGACGAGCATCGTGAACTGCATGGGCGCCACGATCGCCATGACCGGCGGGAACCCGGGGCCGAAGTCGGCGGACGCGGCCGCCATCAGCAGGGAGATCCCGACAGACAGCGCCGCCGCGACGCCGATCGACCACCAGGTCGAGCGCAGCGAGAAGAGCTTGATCGCCTCGCTGCGGACGACGCGGCCGAAGGTGAGGTGCGCGCGCGTGCCGATCGGCTCCGGCGCAGCGTGGGGGGAGCGGGTCGTGGTGGTGGCGGTGGCGGTCATGACTGCTCCTGGTGCGTTTCGGTGACGTCGGCGGTGCGGTACTCGACCGCGTCTCCGGTGAGCGCGAGGTACGCGTCCTCCAGGGAGCCCGCGGTCGGGGTGAGTTCGTGGAGCGGAATGCCCGCGGCGGCTGCCGTGTCGCCGATGACGGCGGCGGTGACGCCCTCGACCTGGAGGACACCCGTCTCGGCGGTCGTGACGGTCACCCCCGAGGTGGACAGCGCCTCGACGAGCTCCGAGGGGCGCGGGGTGCGCACGAGGACCGTGGTCGCGGTCCACGCGGCGACCAGCTCGTCCAGAGGCGCATCGGCGAGCACGCGACCGCGGCCGAGCACGATCACATGATCTGCGGTGAGCGCCATCTCGCTCATCAGATGGCTGGAGAGGAGGACGGTGCGTCCCTGCGCGGCCTGGTAGCGCACGAACTGGCGCACCCAGCGCACACCCTCGGGATCGAGTCCGTTGACGGGCTCGTCGAGGATCAGCGTCTGCGGATCACCGAGGAGGGCCGCCGCGATCCCCAGCCGCTGGCCCATGCCGAGCGAGAACTTCCCGGCGCGCCGCCCCGCCACCGAGCTGATGCCGGTGAGGTCGATGACCTCGTCGACGCGCGACTTCGGCAGGCCATGGGTGGCAGCGATGGCGCGCAGGTGCGCACGGGCGCTCCGGCCGGTGTGCACCGCCTTGGCATCCAGCAGCACCCCCACCTCGGTGAGCGGCGCGCGGGAGGCGCGGTAGGGCTCCCCGTTGACGGTGACCCGGCCGGCGCTCGGCCGGTCGAGTCCCACGATCATGCGCATCGTGGTGGACTTGCCCGCGCCGTTGGGTCCGAGGAATCCGGTGACCTTTCCCGGCTGGACGGTGAACGAGACATCGGACACGGCGGTGGTGTCCCCGAATCTCTTGGTGAGGCCTTCTGCGACGATCATGCTTCGACGCTACGGGCACCGCGCACATCGCACATCCGCCGGAAGTACCGGAAAGAGGACGAGGGCATCCCCCCGCAGGGGGACGCCCTCGATGTCACGCGACGACTACTGCGCGTCGCGCTCCTGAACCGCCAGGGCGCGCTCGACTCCGGCGAGGTTCTCGTTCACGAGACGTCGCAGCGCCGGCGCGGCGTCGCGGTTCGTCTCGAGCCAGCGTCGAGTGGCGTCGCGCAGGGCCGTGTTCGCCAGCGGGGCGGGGTAGAGGCCCGTGATCAGGTAGTTCGCGATCTGGTAGGTCCGCGACTCCCAAATCGGGATGAGCATCTCGAAGTAGTCGTCCACGAACGCCGTGAGCGCGGCGACTCCGGCCGGGTGCACGAACCCGAGCGCCGCCGAGCGGACCACCGTGTTGGGAAGGTCGGGCGCGTCGATCAGCGACGACCAGGCGATGCGCTTGGCGTCCTCGGTCGGCAGCGCCGCGCGCGCCTGCGCGGCGAACTCGCCACCCTTGGCCGTGTTGTCCGCCGCGAGGGCCGCGTCGATGTCGGAGGCGTCGACCGCCCCCGCCGCGGCGAGCGAGACCAGCAGCGCCCACGAGAGGTCGGCATCGATGGTGAGGCCGTCGAGCACGGTCCCGCCGTCGCGCAGGGCGCGCACCTGCTCGGCGTGAGCGGGGGTCGCCGCCGCCGAGGCGAACGCCGTGACGAACTGGAGCTGGCTGTCGCTGCCCGCCTCGGCGCCCTGAGCGAGCTGCCACAGGGCGTCGGCGACCTTCGCACGGGTCGCGTCGCGCTTCTCCGGCGCGACGTACGAGTTGGCGGCGAGCTGGAGCTGGGCGAGCGTCGTGCGGACGGTCGTCGACTCGGTCTCGGCGCCGATGTTGCGGAGGACCAGGTCGACGTAGTCCGACGCCGAGGCCTCGGCATCCCGCGTCTGATCCCACGCGGCACCCCACACGAGGGACCGCGCCAGCGGGTCGCTGATCTTGCCGAGGTGGGCGATAGCCGTCTGCAGGGAGGTGTCGTCGAGGCGGATCTTGGCGTAGGCCAGGTCGCCGTCGTTGAGCAGCACCAGGTCGGGGCGACGGATGCCCGTGAGCTCGGGGACCTCGGTGAGGTCGCCGTCCACGTCGATCTCGACGTGGTGGGTGCGCACGAGGTCGCCGGTGAGCGTGTAGAAGCCGACGCCGAGGCGGTGCGGGCGGATCGTCGGGTAGTCGGCGGGCGCCGTCTGGACGATGGCGAACCGGGTGATCGTCCCGGTGGAGTCCACCTTGATCTCGGGGGACAGGGTGTTGACGCCGGCGGTCTCGAGCCACTTCTTCGACCAGGTCGTCAGCTCGCGCCCACTCGTCGTCTCGAGCTCGGTGAGCAGGTCGGAGAGCTCGGTGTTGCCCCACGCGTGCTTCTGGAAGTACGCGGCGACTCCCGCGAAGAACTCCTCGATGCCGACCCAGGCCGCCAGCTGCTTCAGGACCGATCCGCCCTTCGCGTAGGTGATCCCGTCGAAGTTCACCTGCACGTCTTCAAGGTCGTTGATCTCGGCGACGACGGGATGGGTCGAGGGCAGCTGATCCTGCCGGTAGGCCCAGGTCTTCTCCATCGCGTTGAACGTCGTCCACGCCTCGGTCCACTCGGTGGCCTCCGCGGTGGCGATCGTCGACGCCCACTCCGCGAACGACTCGTTCAGCCACAGGTCGTTCCACCACTTCATGGTCACGAGATCGCCGAACCACATGTGGGCGAGCTCGTGGAGGATCGTGACCACGCGGCGCTCCTTGACCGCGTCGGTCACCTTGCTGCGGAAGACGTACGTCTCGGTGAAGGTCACCGCACCCGCGTTCTCCATGGCGCCGGCGTTGAACTCGGGGACGAACAGCTGGTCGTACTTCGCGAACGGGTACGGAACCTGGAACTTGTCCTCGTAGTACGCGAAGCCCTGCCGCGTCTTGTCGAAGATGTAGTCGGCGTCGAGGTGCTTCCACAGGCTCTTGCGCCCGTAGACACCGAGCGGGATGACGTGTCCCGACGCGCTGGTGAGCTCGGAGAAGGTCGACTCGTAGGGCCCCGCGACGAGGGCGGTGATGTACGACGAGATGCGGGGCGTCGGCTCGAACGTCCACGTCGACGTGTCCTCGCCCGCGGGAACGGGCTCGGGCGTGGGCGAGTTGGAGACGACCTTCCACGCGGAAGGAGCGGTGACGGTGAACTGGAACGTCGCCTTGAGGTCGGGCTGCTCGAACACCGCGAACACGCGGCGTGAGTCGGGCACCTCGAACTGCGAATACAGGTACACCTCGCCGTCGACCGGATCGACGAAGCGGTGAAGGCCCTCGCCGGTGTTCGTGTACAGGCAGTCGGCGTCGACGATCAGCTCGTTCTCGGCGGCGAGGCCGTCCAGCGCGATGCGGGAGTCGGCGAAGGCCGTCGGGTCGACCGTGCGGCCGTTCAGGGTGATCTCGTGAACCGTGCGCGCGATGAGGTCGACGAACGTCGACGCGCCCTCGGCGGCGGTGAAGCGGATGACCGCGCGAGAGCGGAAGATCTCCGGTCCGGTCGTCAGGTCGAGGGCGATCTCGTACGACGTGGTGTCGATGAGGGTGCGGCGCTCCTGCGCCTCGCTGCGAGTGAGGTTCTCTCCAGGCACGTGTGTGTCTCCCAAGGGTGAGGGTGGATGCCACGGGCAGGCGCTGCTGGCGCCGGCGGCAACCTGATAAGCCTACGCGGACGCTGCCTCCCGCCGCACATGACTGCGGGCGTGCGCGATCGCGTCGTCCAGGGACGTGAAGAGGTGACGGTGGTGGCGCAGCGACGCAAGCACGCCGACGGTGCGGAAGAGATCCTCGTGACGGGGCTGGACGCCCTTGATGAGAACGGTGATCCCGCGCCGCTCCAGCAGCTGAACGATGTCGCCGAGGATACGGGCGCCGGTCGCATCGACGACCTCCAGCTGGCTCATCCGCAGAATGACGACGGAGACGTCCTGCACGGCCCGCACTTCCTCGAACACCCGGTCGGCCGCGGCGAACAGGAGAGGCCCGTCGAAGCGCAGGACCGCGATCCGCTCGTCGCCGGGCTGCGCGTCGCCGGCAAGCTCCTCACGGTGCACCCCCGAGGCGCGCGACATGCTGCGAAGCGCCACGATGCCCGCCAGCGCCACCCCGATCACGACAGCGACGATGAGGTCGAAGGCGACCGTGATGGCCGCCGTGACGACGAACGCGGCGGCGTCCGATCGCGTCGAGGACAGGACCGCGCGCACCGTAGCGCCGTGCACCATCCGCACCGCGGTGACCATCAGGACACCCGACAGCGCCGCCAGGGGGATGTGGCCCACGGGACCCGACGCCAGAAGGACGATGAGCAGCAGCACGACGGCGTGGAATGCGGCGGCCACTCGGCTGCGACCCCCCGACCGCACGTTCACGGCGGTACGAGCGATCGCACCGGTCGCCGGCATTCCGCCGAAGATCGCTGATCCGACAGACGCGAGTCCCTGTCCGAGGAGCTCGCGGTCGGGATCGTAGCTCCCGGTGTCGGCCATCGACGCGGCGACGCGTGCCGACAGGAGCGACTCGATCGCCGCGAGTGCCGCGACGGTGACGGCGGGAAGGAGCAGCTGCGGGAGGACTGCCGCATCGATGACGGGGAGGGAGGGCGCCGGAAGCGAGCCCGGCAGGATCCCGATGACCGCAAGCGGCGTCGGAGCGACCACGACGAACAGCGTGGCCAGCACGATGGCGATGAGCGACCCCGGCAGGGCCGGGTGGATGCGCGGTGCGATCCACATGATCGTCGCGACGATCACGGCGACCGCGATCGCCCAGGGGAAGTAGCCGGCATCTGCGCCACCGAGCGCCTGGAATGCGGCGACGATCGCGTTCGCGCTGTGAGCCTCCGCGGGCGTCGTGTTCGCCGAGGCGAGGTTCGGCACCTGCTGGAAGAAGATGATGACCGCGATCCCGAGGGTGAAGCCCTCGATCACGGGCCACGGGATGACCGAGACCGCCCGTCCGAGCTTCAGGACCCCCGCCGCACCGACCAGCGCACCGGCGAGGAGTGTCACCACGACGACGGCGCCCGGTCCATGGGTCGCCACGATCGGCACGAGGACCACCACCATCGCCCCCGTCGGGCCGGAGACCTGGACGGGAGAGCCTCCGAACACCGCTGCCACCACTCCCGCGACGATCGCGGTGACCAGCCCCGCTTCGGCGGTCAGCCCCGAGCTCACCCCGAAGCCGAGCGCCAGCGGCAGCGCGACGATGCCGACGGTGAGTCCCGCGAGGAGGTCGCCGCGCCACGAGCGTCCGAGCCCGGCGTAGTCGCGTCGCGAGGGAAGCAGTGCACGCACATGCGAGAGCGCCCGTGTCCACGACGTCGCGCGCTGCGGGGTCGACGGCGTCATCCCGCGGGTCCAGCGCCGATGGCGGGCAGCGTTCGGGCATCGTCGAGGAGCGTCCGCTCATCCGCGAGGACGCCGATCAGCAGCTCCCGTGCGGTCGCCAGCAGCCGTGCCACCGCGGGGTCGGCCAGTCGGTAGTACACGTGCCGAGCACGCCGCTCGCTGAGCACCAGCCGGTGGCGTCGCAGCACCGAGAGGTGCTGCGACAGATGGGACGGCTCGAGGCCGGTCTCCTCCTGGAGCGCCGCGACGGTCACTTCCGGCGCTGCGGCGAGCAGTTCGAGGAGGCGGATGCGGAAGGGATGGGCGAGGCCTTTGAAGAGATTCGCCTTCACCTCGTACAGCGGCCGCTGCTGCGGAGATAGTGACATGATGGAATCATCATATCGGGAGCGGAGCCCCGCGCAGCGCTCCTAGGATGGAGCCATGCGCATCCACATCGCCACCGATCACGCGGGGCTCGAGTTCTCGACGCAGCTGCAGCACCATCTGGCCGCGCAGGGACACGAGGTCGTCGACCACGGTCCGGTCGAGTTCGACCCGCTCGACGACTACCCGGCGTTCTGCATCCGAGCCGCTCAGGCGGTCGTGCGTGACCAGACCGCGGGCGTCGAGACGCTGGGCGTCGTGTTCGGGGGCTCCGGCAATGGCGAGCAGATCGCGGCCAACAAGGTCCGCGGTGTGCGCGCCGCTCTCGTGTGGAACATCGCGACGGCGGAGCTCGCGCGTGAGCACAACGACGCCAACGTGATCGCCATCGGTGCGCGCCAGCACACGTTCGACGAGGCGGTGTCGTTCATCGACCGCTTCATCGCGACGCCCTTCCCCGGCGAGGAGCGGCACGCCCGTCGCATCGCCCAGCTCGCCGCCTACGAGAACGACGGGACGCTCGCTCCCGACCCGCGCGCGCTCTGATGCCCGAGGGACATTCGGTCCACCGCATCGCGCGCCAGTTCGATCGGAACGTCGTCGGTCACCGCGTGGGCGCGTCCAGCCCGCAGGGGCGCTTCGCGGAGGGCGCGTCACTCATCGACGGGCGCACGGCCACCCGGGTGCGGGCGGTCGGCAAGCAGATGTTCCTCGAGTTCGACGACGACCTGTGGCTGCGCGTGCACCTGGGCATGTACGGCGCGTGGGACTTCGCCGGCGAGATCCTGGTCGATCCGACCATCGCGTCCGCCAACGGCCGCATGGGCCAGACCAATCAGCGCGGCACCGACCTCGAGCCCGTCTTCGACGCGGCCGGCGAGAACTCGCTCAGCTCCATCGGCGCGCCGCGTCGCGCGCGCGTCCACGTCCGGATGAGCGAGCAGACGACGGGGCTTGCGGGCGAGGCCGACGCCTGGCCGCCGCCCGTGGTCGGCCAGGTGCGTCTGCGCCTGCTGACCGAGGTGACGTGCGCCGACCTCCGGGGTCCCACCGCGTGCGAGCTGCAGACGCCCGACGAGGTGCAGGCGACGATCGCCAAGCTGGGTCCGGACCCGCTCGTCGACGATGTCGCGGAGGGCGAGGAACGCTTCGTCGCGGTCGTCCGCCGCAAGCCCACGCCCATCGGCCTCCTCCTGATGGATCAGAACGTCGTCAGCGGGATCGGCAACGTGTACCGCGCGGAGCTGCTGTTCCGTGCGCGGCTCAATCCCCACACCCCCGGCCGGGACGTGCCCGAAGAGGCGGTGCGGGGGCTGTGGCGGGACTGGGTGCGCCTGCTCGCGATCGGCGTCGAGACCGGCCAGATGATGACCATGGACGATCTCGACCCCGAGGCGTACCGGCGGGCCATGGCCAGCCGCGACGACCGCCACTGGGTGTACCACCGCGCCGGCCTCCCCTGTCGTGTCTGCGGCACGGCGATCGTGCTCGAGGAGATGGGGGCGCGCAAGCTCTACTGGTGCCCGTCCTGCCAGCGATGACCCCGTGAGGATGCCATGAGACAGAACCCGAGCTTCGCGATGACAGACGTCGCCGAGATCCGCCGCGTGATCGCCGACCACCCCTGGGTGACGCTGGTCAGCGACACCGCCGATGGCCTCGTCGCGTCGCATTACGCGGTGCTCCTGGATGAGGACCGCGACGACGTGACGATCGTGGGGCACGTCGGCAAGCCCGACGACCTGATCCACGGCCTGGGGGAGCGGGAGCTTCTCGTGGTCGTCCAGGGGCCCCACGGGTACATCTCTCCGGGCTGGTACCCGCCCGGACCGGAGGTTCCCACCTGGAACTTCGTCTCGGTGCACCTCGCGGGTGTGCCGGAGATCCTGACCCCGGAGGAGAACCTCGTCGTGCTGGAGCGGCTCGTCGCCCACTTCGAGACGTCGATGCCCGGGCCGCGTCTGCTCTGGGAAGCGCCCAACGATCCCGAGTTCGTCCGTCGCCTCGAGCGCGGGACGGTCGGCTTCCGCCTGACGCCGACCCGGATGGTGGCCAAGCGCAAACTGAGCCAGAACCGCCCGGATGAGGTCGTCGACACTGTCGTCCGGGAACTCGAGGCGGGCGCCAGCCCGTACGCCGACCCGCGCCTGGCCGGTGAGATGCGTCGCGCGCACGAGGCGCTCCGTGCCGCCCGAGGTGCCCGGTGACTTCGGGGGGCGCGGCCAGCCTCGCGCGGGGCGATGAGCCCACGGTGATCGCGGGGGTCCGTCTGACCGGGGCGGATCGTCTCGACCCGTTCGGCGACGACCTGGTCGACGTTCACCTGCAGCACGGCGTCATCGCCGATATCGCTCCCGCGGGCGCGCTCACGCGGTCGGGCGCCGTCCTTGACGGTTCCGGGATGTGGCTGATCCCGGGGATGTGGGATCACCACGTGCACACGGTCCAGTGGGCGCTGGTCGCGCAGCGGCAGGACCTCGGCGGCGCGCGCACAGCGGCCGAAGCCGCGGCCCTCATGACCTCGGCGGACCTTCTCGGCGACGGGCGCAAGGTGGGGACCGGCTTCCGAGACGCGATGTGGCCGGACGCCATGACGCTGGCGGTCCTCGACACCGCTACCGGGAACGTGCCCACGTACCTCATCAACGCTGACGTGCACAGCGTCTGGCTGAACTCGGCGGCCCTCCGCCGGGAGGGATTCGCCGCTCCGGACGGGGTGCTCCGGGAAGAGCCGGCGTTCGAGATCTCCCGCCGCCTGAACGCGGCGGATCCCGCCGTCGGCGACGCGCTCGTGGCACGCGCGCTGGGTGAGGCGGCCGCTCGCGGCATCGTCGGCGTCGTCGATCTGGACATGGCGTGGAACGCCGAGGCGTGGGCTCGTCGCCTCTCATCGGGCTTCGATGCGACCCGCGTGTCGTTCGGTGTGTATCCGGCCCTGCTGGAGCGCGCCATCGCCGAGGGCCTGGAGACCGGCGACGCGCTCGATCCCGCAGGCCTCGTCCGCATGGGGCCGTTCAAGGTGATCACCGACGGCTCGCTCGGCACCCGCACCGCCGCCTGCTCGCACTCGTATCCCGGCGACCCCCACAATCACGGCGTCCTGACGGTGCCGCCTGAGGAGCTTCAGGAGCTCATGACCCGCGCGACCGGGGCAGGGCTTGCCTGCGCCGTCCACGCCATCGGCGATCTCGCGAACACGCATGCCCTCGACGCGTTCGCCGCCACGGGCGCGCACGGCACGATCGAGCACGCGCAGCTGGTCGCCCATGCCGACATCGCTCGGTTCGCTCGCCTGGGCGTGAGCGCGAGCGTGCAGCCCGAGCACGCGATCGACGACCGCGACATGACCGACTCGATCTGGGCCGATCAGACGGCCCTGCCGTATCCGCTGCGGGCTCTCGCCGATGCCGGAGCGAATCTGCTCTTCGGGTCGGATGCGCCGGTCTCTCCGTTGGATCCGTGGGCAGCGATGGCTGCCGCGGTGCACCGCACCCGCGACGGACGGCCGGCATGGCGTCCCGAGCAGGGAGTGGATGCCGCCACGGCGCTGGCCGCCTCCACCGAGGGCGGATCCGTCACGGGGAGCGCGCTCCAGCCGGGGATGGTCGCCGACCTCGCTCTGATCGACCGCGACCCGCTGACGGCGGGGGAGTCGGAGCTGCGCGCCACCCGCGTTGCGGCGACGCTGCTGGCCGGCCGCCTCACGCACCTGGCATGACAGCCGCACCCGGACACGATGAAGGCCCCGGAGAACGAATCCCCGGGGCCTTCGCCTGTGCTCAGATCACTCCGCGATGTGCGCGAAGAGGAACCAGCGGTCCTTGTCGAGGCCGGCCTTGATCGCGATCGCGACGTCCTGGCTGGTGAGGTCGGTCTCGTCGAGTCCGTCGATGGCCGCCTGCACGTCGACGAGCACGCTGTCGATGTCGGTGATCACGGCCTTGATCTCGTCCTGCCACTGCGCGAAGCCGGCCGGAACCGAGGTCGACGTCTTCTCGGCGACGGTCGACACGCGCGCATCGATCGGCAGCCCGAGGGCGACGATGCGCTCCGCAGCGAGGTCTGCGGACGCCTGCGCGTTGGCGACCAGCGTGTCCAGGAGCTCGTGGATGGCGATGAAGTTGCTGCCGCGCACGTTCCAGTGCGCCTGCTTGCCGTTGACGGCGAGGGCCTGCAGCCCGAGCACCACCGGGCTCAGGAGCTGAGCGGTGCTGGTGGCAGCCTCGGTGCCGGCGATCGTCGCGGGAATGGTGTTCGTCTTGGTCATGTCAGTCTTCGCCCTCCGTAAGCGCAGGTTTCGCCTGCTCTGAAGGAAACGCTACTCGGCGCCAGGCATTCCGCAAGCAAGAGAAGGCTCGTCTTACCGCGTGTTTCCGCGGGTGCCGCGGTTCCCCGCGCGTGTGTAGGGTCGCAGCATGACCGTCTCCGACGATGCCCGTGTCCTTTCCGTCTCCGGCAGGGCTCCGGTCATCGATCCAACCGCCTTCGTCGCAGCAGGAGCGCGCGTCGTCGGCGAGGTCACCCTCGGCGAGGGATCGAGCGTCTGGTACAACGCCGTCGTGCGCGGAGACAGCGCGTCGATCCGTCTCGGCGCAGGCAGCAACCTGCAGGACAACGTGACCGTGCACGTCGACGCGGGCCACGGCGTCGTCATCGGCGCCGACGTCTCGGTCGGGCACAACGCCGTGGTCCACGGCTGCACGATCGGCGACGGCACGCTGATCGGCATGGGGAGCGTCATCCTCTCGGGCGCGCGTGTGGGCGCGGGGTGCCTCGTCGCCGGGGGAGCGGTGGTGCTGGAGGGCATGGACATTCCGGACGGATCGCTCGTCGCGGGAGTGCCGGCGAAGGTGCGGCGCGCGCTGACAGCCGAGGAGCGAGAGGGCATCCTCCGTAACGCGCGGCTCTACCGGCAGCACGCCGTGAACCACGCCGCCGCCGAGCCGATCTGAGTTCTGAGTTATGAGTTATGAGGCAGCGTGACGGGAGTCGTTGGCCCGGGGTCTAGTCTCAGCGCATGCCCGAAGATCCCGACGAAGAGGACTACGAACCCTCCACCGGAATCATCTGGACCTGCCTCGTTGGTGGTCTCGTCATCATGGCGGTCGGCATCGCCCTGAAGGAAGTCCTACCGGGTGGCTGGAGCTGGGTCGCGGACGGAGTGCGGTGGACGGGCCTGTTCATCTCGGCCGGTCTCGGCGGCTTTGGAATCAGTCAGCGGTTGGACAGGCGCAAGTAGGCCGGATCCGGCCGATGACGTCGGCGGGCTCAATCCGCTCATGCCGATGAGAAGCGCCGAGCTCAGCCCGAGTGATCAGGCGAGGGGTCGGGATGCCATACAGGGCTTGTGGAGGGGATGACGGGAATCGAACCCGCACCATCAGTTTGGAAGACTGAGGCTCTACCATTGAGCTACATCCCCGTGGCCGCCATGACGGCGCCTCGAAAGAGTGTACAGGGCGATGTCGGCTAGACTTGCCAAGGCCGTTTTCGGCGCATGTGGATATGCGCGCCCCGGGGCGTAGCTCAGCTTGGTAGAGCGCCCGCTTTGGGAGCGGGAGGCCGCAGGTTCAAATCCTGTCGCCCCGACCACGGCCCCCAGAACCCAGATCACCAACGGACGCGCACGCGTGCGGCCGGACATGAGGAGAACAACAGGCATGGTCACGAGCACCGTCGAGAAGCTCAGCCCGACCCGGGTGAAGCTGCACATCACGGTCACCCCCGACGAGCTGAAGCCCAGCATCGCGCACGCCTACGAGCACATCGCTCAGGACGTGCAGATCCCCGGCTTCCGCAAGGGCAAGGTGCCCGCGCCGATCATCGACCAGCGTGTCGGCCGCGGTGCGGTCATCGAGCACGCCGTCAGCGAGGGCCTCGACGGCTTCTACCGCGAAGCCGTCGCCGCCAACGACGTCCGCACCGTGGGCCGCCCGGCCGCCGAGGTCATCGACTGGCCGAGCGACAAGGACTTCTCCGGCGACCTCAAGGTCGAGGTCGAGGTCGACGTGCGCCCCGAGTTCGACCTGCCCGACCTCGCGGGCATCACGCTCGAGGTCGACGCCGTCGAGACCGACGACGCCGCCGTGGAGGCCGAGCTCGACCGTCTGCGCGGCCGCTTCGGCACGCTGGTGACGGTCGACCGCCCGGCTGCGACCGGCGACTTCGTCGAACTGGACCTCGTCGCGACGATCGACGGCAACCAGATCGACCGCGCCGAGGGCGTCTCCTACGAGGTCGGCTCGGGCGAGCTGCTCGAGGGCATCGACGAGGCCGTCGAGTCGCTCACCGCGGGCGAGGAGACCACGTTCCGCTCGAAGCTCGTCGGCGGCGACCACGCCGGCCAGGAGGCCGAGGTCGCCGTCACGGTGAAGTCGGTCAAGGAGCGCGAGCTCGCCGAGGCCGATGACGACTTCGCTCAGATCGCCAGCGAGTTCGACACCATCGCCGAGCTGCGCGAGAGCATCGCGTCGCGCCTGTCGGAGCAGTCGGTCTATGTGCAGGGTGCCGCCGCGCGCGACAAGCTCGTCGACGCGCTCATCGAGAAGGTCGACATCCCCGTCCCGGCGCAGCTGGTCGAGGACGAGGTGCACCAGCACCTCGAGGGCGAAGGCCGACTCGAGGACGACGTGCACCGCGCCGAGGTCACCGAGGCGAGCCAGAAGCAGTTCCGCACCCAGATGATCCTCGACAAGCTCGCCGAGAGCAGCAACGTCCAGGTGTCGCAGGACGAGCTCACGCAGTACCTCATCCAGTCCGCCGCGCAGTACGGTATGGCTCCGCAGGAGTTCGTCGACGCGCTGCAGCAGGGTGGTCAGCTGCCGCTCATGGTCGGCGAGGTCGCCCGCAACAAGGCGCTCGCGATCGCGCTCGGCAAGGTCAAGGTCGTCGACACCAACGGCAAGGCGGTCGACCTGACCGGTTTCGTCGCCACCGATGAGGACGAGGCCGACGCCGATGCCGCCGCGGAGGCGCCCGCCGAGGAGAAGCCGGCGAAGAAGGCCCCCGCCAAGAAGACCGCCGCGAAGAAGGCGGCCGAGTCCACCGACGCGGACTCCTCGACGGAGGAGGCCCCGGCGAAGAAGGCTCCGGCCAAGAAGGCTCCGGCCAAGAAGGCGGCGGCGAAGAAGGCCGACGCCGAGTAAGTCAGCGTTCCCACGAGGGGGTCGGGTGCCACGGCATCCGGCCCCCTCGTCGTTCCCGCACGCGCCCGTCACGTGCCGCACTATGCCGACGGCGAACACGGGCGGGTCGGTCCCGGTGCGTCGGTAGATTCGATGCGAACGGACAACCCGGAATCAGGAGCATCCATGGCTGAACCACTTGTCGCGACGAGCGTCTTCGACAGGCTGTTGAAAGACCGCATCATCTGGCTCGGGTCGGAGGTGCGCGATGAGAACGCCAACGAGATCTGCGCCAAGATCCTCCTCCTCGCCGCCGAAGACAGCGAGAAGGACATCTACCTCTACATCAACTCGCCCGGCGGCTCGATCACCGCGGGCATGGCGATCTACGACACGATGCAGTTCGTGCCGAACGACATCGTCACCGTCGGGATCGGCATGGCCGCCTCGATGGGTCAGCTGCTGCTGACGGCCGGCACCAAGGGCAAGCGCTACATCACGCCCAACGCCCGAGTGCTGCTCCACCAGCCCCACGGCGGCTTCGGCGGCACGTCGAGCGACATCCAGACGCAGGCCCAGCTCATCCTGGACATGAAGAAGCGTCTCGCCGAGATCACCGCCGCCCAGACCGGGAAGTCGGTCGAGCAGGTCAACGCCGACGGCGATCGCGACCGCTGGTTCACGGCCGAGGAGGCCCTGGAGTACGGCTTCGTCGACCACATCCGCGAGTCTGCTGCCGATGTCATCGGCGGCGGCGGCACCGAGAACTGAGACCGGAGGACACCCAGAATGAACACCCCGACCTTCGGCCATCCGGCGCACTCGACCCAGGGCGTGCAGCTGCCGCAGAGCCGCTACATCCTGCCCCAGTTCGAGGAGCGCACGGCCTACGGCTACAAGCGCCAGGACCCCTACAACAAGCTGTTCGAGGACCGCGTCATCTTCCTCGGCGTGCAGGTCGACGACGCGTCGGCCGACGACGTGATGGCCCAGCTGCTCGTGCTCGAGTCCCAGGACCCCGACCGCGACATCATCATGTACATCAACTCGCCCGGTGGTTCGTTCACCGCGATGACGGCGATCTACGACACGATGCAGTACGTGTCGCCCGAGATCCAGACGGTCGTGCTCGGTCAGGCGGCATCGGCTGCCTCGGTCCTGCTGGCCGCAGGTGCCCCGGGCAAGCGTCTGGCCCTTCCCAACGCCCGCATCCTCATGCACCAGCCCGCCGTCGGCGAGGCCGGGCACGGACAGGCGTCGGACATCGAAATCCAGGCGGCGGAGATCCTCCGCATGCGCACCTGGCTCGAGGAGACCATGGCGCGCCACACCCACAAGTCGCAGGCCGAGGTGAACAAGGACATCGACCGCGACAAGATCCTCTCGGCTGCGGAGGCGCTCGAGTACGGCATCGTCGACCAGGTGCTGACTTCGCGCAAGCGCACGCCCGCGGCGATCACGTCCTGATCGCGCGACAGCGCTACCTCGAAGGGCCCCGGCACACCGCCGGGGCCCTTCGGCGTGAACGCCCGCAGATCACGGATCGACACAGTCGTCGCGAAATCCGCCGGGTTGTCTGTGCCAGAGGTTAGGCTCGAAGCGGTTCTGTGAGATCCCTGGAGGAGGAGCGCCATGGCCCGCATCGGTGAGAGCGCCGACCTGTTCAAGTGCTCCTTCTGTGGCAAGAGTCAGAAGCAGGTGCAGCAGCTGATCGCCGGTCCCGGCGTCTACATCTGCGATGAGTGCGTCGAGCTGTGCAACGAGATCATCGAAGAGCGCATGGCCGAGTCGGGGGATGGCGCCGTCGCCGACTTCGATCTGCCGAAGCCTCGCGAGATCTTCTCCTTCCTCGCCGAGTATGTCGTGGGGCAGGACCCGGCCAAGCGCGCGCTGGCGGTGGCCGTGTACAACCACTACAAGCGCGTCCGCGCGCACTCCACGCTCCAGCCCGCCGAGCAGCGCGCCGACGAAGTGGAGATCGCCAAGAGCAACATCCTGCTCCTCGGCCCCACCGGGTGCGGAAAGACCTATCTCGCCCAGACGCTCGCCAAGCGCCTCAACGTGCCGTTCGCCGTCGCCGATGCCACCGCGCTCACCGAAGCGGGCTACGTCGGCGAAGACGTGGAGAACATCCTCCTCAAGCTCCTGCAGGCGGCCGACTTCGACGTCAAGCGCGCCGAGACCGGCATCATCTACATCGACGAGGTCGACAAGATCGCCCGCAAGGCCGAGAACCCCTCCATCACCCGCGATGTCTCGGGCGAGGGCGTGCAGCAGGCGCTGCTGAAGATCCTCGAGGGCACCGTCGCCTCGGTGCCGCCGCAGGGCGGGCGCAAGCACCCCCACCAGGAGTTCATCCAGATCGACACGACGAACGTCCTGTTCATCGTCGCGGGAGCGTTCGCCGGGCTCGAGGACATCATCTCGTCGCGCGTCGGCAAGCACGGCGTCGGGTTCGGCGCCCCGCTGCACGAGAAGGGCAAGGACCTCGACCTGTTCAGCGAGGTTCAGCCGGAGGACCTCCACAAGTTTGGTCTGATCCCCGAGTTCATCGGGCGACTGCCCGTCGTCACCTCGGTCTCGCCGCTCGACCAGGCGGCGCTGATCGAGATCCTCACGGGGCCGAAGAACGCCTTCGTCAAGCAGTACCAGCGGATGTTCCAGCTCGATGGCGTCGAGTTGGAGTTCGAGGACGAGGCGCTGCGGGCGATCGCCGACCTTGCGGTGGCGCGCAAGACCGGTGCCCGCGGCCTGCGCGCCATCCTGGAAGACGTCCTGGGCCCGATCATGTTCGAGATCCCGTCTGCCGAAGACGTCGACAAGGTCGTCGTCACGCGGGCTGCGGTGACCGACGGTGCTGCTCCCACCTTCGTCTTGAGGCAGAAGCGCAAGAGCGCCTGACCGCGTGAGCGAGCCGGGCGCTCCGCACCGTACCGACCTGAGGCGGGCCGCCGGGAGCATCGTCGTGGCTTCGGTGGCTGTCGCAGCGGTGGCGGTCGTCGTGATCCTCGTCGTCGTGACCGTCGCGCCGACAGTCTTCGCCGCGCTCGCGGAAGCCCTGGGCCCGGGTGACGGGAACCGCATCGCGCGCTCCAACGTCGAGCAGGCCGTCGCGATACGCGTCGAGAGCCTGGGCTACTGGCATGAGCCGACAGATGCGGAGACCCTCGCCGCAGAGCGACTCTCCGGCGCCCACGGCGGTGCCGAGTTCACCCCCGTGGCGTGGGCGGGCCGAGTGGCGCCCGCACAGGTCGCGACCGTCGATGTGCTGGTGAGTTCCCGCGTCGCGGCACACTCGCCCGCCACGTTCGGCGAACGGGGGACGACGGCGGGCTCGGCGGTGGCCTGCTACCGGTTCACCTTCCCGAGCACCGACTTCGTGGGCGCGGAGCAGATCGACTGTGTTCCCGGCGTCACGCCCGCGGATGCCCCCACGCCGACGCCGACACGGAGCCCACGCCTCCCCGACGACGCGACCGAGCGCATCGTCGCGGCGCTCGAGAGCGAGCCCCGCAGCGGCTGGGAGCACACGCTCCGCAACGCATTTCCGGGACCAGGGGTGACCATCGAGACGGCGACGATGGATGACGGGGAGCGCGTCGTCGCGGTCGGCACACCCGGGGGACCGGACTGCCGCCTCCTGGTTCAGCGCACCGACGGCACGATCGTCGAGCCCGGGTTCGATCCGGCGTGGGTCCTCCCCGGCGAGGTGGGATGCTCCACCGCACTGTTCACCGCCCCGCCGCGCTGACGCCTGCCGGCTCGGACGGATCCGCTCAGCTGCGTGTCGGCAGGATGAGGTCGGTCCGCAGGTCCTGTGGCTCAACATCGCCCGGGTCGGAGACATAGGCCTCGACCCAGAGCCCGGACGGTTCGTGGCCGAGCGCGGCCGCGTCCGCGACCAGCTGGGCCCACCCGCGCCCGAGATCGTCGTACGGACCCACGTGGGAGATCACGACGGCCGTCGCGGCCGACAGGGTGGACGCCACCACGGCAGCGCCGTCCACCGAGATCGGATCGCTCGGCGACTGCGTCACCGGAAAGCCGAGTTCGAGGTCGAACACGCCCATCGGATCGCCGTGGTAGATCGCGAGCGCCGGCCCGGTGGGGATGAGCGCCCCCTCGGCGAACAAGCCGGCTACCGCCGAGTAGCCGGCATCGAACAGGCCGGGGAGTGCGTCGAGCGTCACACCGTGGTGGCGGATCACGGCGAGCGGCATGGGGTCGATCTCGCCGACCTCGGCATGGGTGAGCGGCTCGCTGGGGAACAGGTTCATGACGTCTCCTCGGTTCATGACCAGGCTAGACCGGGCGTCGGACACGGCAACAGCAGAGTGTCAGAGGCTCGCCCTAGGTTCGCACGCATGACGCGCATCCTCTTCGACACCGCCACGTCCCTCAACGGCTGGATCGCCGACGAAGACAACTCGCTGGCATGGCTGTTCGCCGTCGACGGCGGGACCACTCCGGACGCCGAGGTGCTGCCGACCAACGCCGGTGTGCTGGTCGAGGGCTCGACGACCTACGAGTGGGTCCTGGCGGAATCCGACATCCTCGCCCACCCGGAGAAGTGGCGGGAGTTCCATGGCGACCGGCCCACATTCGTCTTCACCACGCGCCAGTTGCCGGTCCCCGCGGGGGCTGACGTTCGATTCGTCAACGGACCGGTGTCCGATGCGCTCCCTGCGCTGCGCGCAGCTGCCGGCGAGACGGACATCTGGGTGGTCGGCGGGGGAGACCTGGCCGGTCAGTTCCTCGATGCCGGCGCTCTCGACGAGATCGCCGTCTCCATCGCTCCGGTCCTCCTCACCGGGGGAGCGCCGCTGCTTCCCCGGCGCCTCGAGTCCGACCGCCTGCGCTTGATCTCCGCGAAGGCGGTCGGACAGTTCGCGCGTCTGGTGTACGCGGTCGAGTGATGCTCAGCCGGCGAGCCCGCGGCGCGTCAGGAGAGGCTCGATGGCGGCGTCGGCGCCCCGGAAATCGCGGTACGCCTCCAGCGGGTCCTTCGAGCCGCCCACTCCGAGCAGCCTGTCCCGGAACCGGTCGCCGTTGGCGCGGGTGAGTCCGCCGTTCTCCCGGAACCACTCGACGGTGTCCGCATCCAGCACCTCGCTCCAGATGTACGAGTAGTAGCCGGCGCTGTAGCCGCCTGAGAACACATGCGCGAAGTAGGTAGACGAATACCGCGTCGGAACGGCGGGATTGTCGAGCCCGATGTCGGCCAGCGCGGCCGCTTCGAACGCAGCGACGTCGATGTCGGCCGCGGCGGTCACGGCATCGAGGGAGTGCCACGCCTGGTCGAGCCACGCGGCGGCGAGGTACTCGCTGGTCGCGAATCCCTGGTTGAACGTCTCGGAGGCGAGGAGCTTGGCGACGACCTCCTCGGGGAGCGCTTCGCCGGTGTCGACGTGACGGGCGTACGCCGCGAGGATCTCGGGCCAGTAGATCCACATCTCGTTGACCTGGCTCGGGAACTCGACGAAGTCACGGAACACGTTGGTGCCGGCGAAGTGGGGGTAGGTGACGGTGGCGAACAGTCCGTGCAGGGCGTGGCCGAACTCGTGGAAGAGGGTCGTGACCTCGTCCAGGGTCAGCAGCGTCGGCTGGCCCGGCGCAGGCTGGGGGACGTTGAGGTTGTTGACGACGATCGGCGGCGTGCCGCGAAGACGCGACTGCGAGACGATCGAGTTCATCCACGCTCCGCCGCGTTTGGTGTCGCGTGTATAGAGATCGAGGATGAAGAGCCCGAGAGGACTCCCGTCCTCGTTGTGGATCTCGAAGACCCGTGCGTCGGGGTGGTAGGCGGGCAGGTCGTCGCGCTCGGTGAACGAGATGCCGTAGAGCTCGCTCGCGGCGCGGAACACGCCATCCTGCAGCACGCGCTCTGCCTCGAACCACGGGCGCAGCGCGGTGCGGTCGAGGTCGTACTCGGCCTTCCGCACCCGTTCGGTGTAGAACGCCCAGTCGTGCGCCTCCAGCGCGAAGGAGCCGCCGTCGGCGTCGACGATCGCCTGCAGGGCCTCCTGCTCGCGGCGCGCGTTCGCCGCCGCCGGAGCGGCCAGACGCTGCAGCAGCGCGTGCACGGCCTCGGGGGAGCCGGCCGTCTCATCGCTCGTGACGTACGCGGCGTGGGTGTCGTACCCGAGGAGCGCGGCGCGCTCGGCCCGGAGGCGGACGATCTCGCGCAGCACGTCGCGGTTGTCGTGGGCGTTGCCGCGTGACCCGCGGGACCGCGACGCCTCCAGGAGGCGCCGCCGGCTCGTGCGGGAGGTGAGGGTGGCCAGGTAAGGGTGACCGGTGAAGAGCGTCAGCGTCACGACGTAGCGCCCCTCGAGTCCGCGGTCCGCGGCGTTTCGCGCAGCCGCCGAGAGCTCCCCCTCGGTGAGGCCGTCGAGTTCGGCCGCGGTGTCGAAGACGACGGCGAGGTCGTTCGTGTCGGCCAGGAGGTTCTTCTCGAACGTGGTGGTGAGCACGGAAAGACGCTGGTTGAGCTCGGTGAGCGCCGCCTTCTGCTCGTCGTCGAGGCCCGCACCGGCGTGCGTCATCTCGCGGAAATGGCGCTCGACGAGGTAGCGCTCCTCCGCGCCGAGGCCGAGGTCGTCCAGCTGATCGTGCAGCGTCTTGATCCGCCAGTAGAGCTGTCCATCGAGCTGGATCGCGTCTTGATGGGCGGACATCAGCGGAGCGAGCTCCTCCTCGATCGCCTGGATGTCGGCCGTCGCGTCGGCCGAGGACACCGTGTAGAAGGTGCGGGCGACCCGGCCGAGCAGATCACCCGCACGCTCCAGCGCCACCATCGTGTTCTCGAAGGTCGGCATCGACCGCACGCGGGTGATGGCGGCGACCTCGTCGCGGTGCGCCGCGAACGCCCGCTCGAACGCGGGCAGGTAATGCTCCGGACGGATCGTGCGGTAGTCGGGGAGCCCGTAGGGGAGCGTCGAATCGGTCAGCAGCGGGTTCACGTCGTCCGTCATGTCCCCAGCGTACGGTGACCTGGCGACCAGTGCAAAGAAGTGCTTGCAAACAAACACTTGCAAGATTCTGTCTGCAAAGGTATCTTTGCATTATGACCGGCGAAGAGAACGCATCCGACGCGACCCACGAGGCCCGTCAGGATGTGCGGATGCTCGACACCAGTGCCCTGAAGGCCCTGGCGCATCCGCTCCGCGTGCGGATCTACGACATCCTGTCCCAGTTCGGACCACAGACGGCCAGCTCGCTGGCCGAGATGACGGGGGAGTCCTCGGGGGCGACGAGCTACCACCTGCGAGCCCTCGCCAAGCACGACCTGATCCGCGAAGTCGACGACCGGGGCACCGCCCGCGAGCGGTGGTGGGAGCGCCCGCGCGGCGGCATCTCGTTCACCAACCCCGAGGCGATGAAGACGCCGTCGGGCAAGGCGGCGACGCAGGCGGTCATGACGGAGTTCTTGAACCGGCGTCACCAGCAACTCATGCGCTACCTCTCCGAAGCGATCCTCGATCCCGAGGGTCACGAGGAGGAGTCGGCGATCTCCACCGCGACGGCACGCATGACCGTCGAACAGACCACGGAGCTGATCTCGGACATCCAGCGCCTCATCGATGCCGCGGTCGACAAGTACCGCGACCAGACCGGCGACGGCGTCCGACCGATCAGCATCCGCACCGACATCTTCCCGCTTCCTGAAGAAGGCCACTGACATGACCACCCTCTCCGCCGCGCTCGCCCGGCCATCCGTCTCCCTGCCTGTCGCGCCGACGCGTGCCGAGCGGCTGCTGCTCTCGCTCACCCACGCGGTCGAGACGGCGATGCTCCGCAGGCTCGAGCGCCGGGCCTGCGCGCCCGTCGCCCCCGTCACCGATGCCGTCGAAGATCGCCGCACCGCGCAGGCTCTCGGCGCCGTCGGAATCCTGCCCCGATGACCGCGGGGGTCCCCGTCGCCACCGGCAAGCCGGCCCGCGACCGGCTCGGCGTCGACTTCGGCAAGCTCTGGACGGCCGCAGCTTTCAGCAATCTCGCCGATGGACTGGGGCGCACAGCCGTCCCGCTGGCGGCCACCACGCTCACCCGCGATCCGCTGATGATCTCGGTGATCGGCGCGCTCGCGTTCGTCCCGTGGCTCGTGTTCGGTCTCCCCGCGGGCATGATCGTGGACCGATTCGACCGGCGCATCATCATGGCGGCGGCCAACACGATCCGCGGCGCGGTCGCGGTCTGGCTCGCGACGCTCGCCGTCACCGGGACGCTCTCGCTCTGGTCGCTCTTCGTCGCCACGCTCATCTTCGGCCTCGGCGAGACCCTGTTCGACAACGCGACGAATGCCGTCATCCCGGGGGTCGTCCGTCGCGAGCAGCTCGACCGTGCGAACGGGTGGATGCAGGCCGCGCAGATCACCATCGACAGCTTCATCGCGACCCCCATCGCGGGTGTCCTGTTCGCCGTCTCGCTCGCGCTGCCCCTGTGGGCGGGCAGCGCCGCCTACCTCATCCCCATCGTCCTGGCGATCCTTCTGCCGATCTCCGCCGCGCGTCCCCTGCGCGCGGAGCGCGCGGACGCTGAGCCGTTTATCGAGCCGTCCGTCGAGGCCGGAGGCGCGGGAGATGTGGCGGCGGGCGTCGTAGCCGATCCGATCACCGACGTCCCCGCGCCGGCTCCCCTCAGCACTCGGGACGCACTCCTCTACCTCTGGCGCCACCGCTACCTGCGCACGATGGTCGTGTTCACCTCGATCATCGGCTCGGCACTGTCCTTCGCGCAGGCCGTGATCATCCTGTTCTTCCTCGACACGATGGGCGTCACCGTCGCTGCGATCGGCTTCGTCACCGCCGGAATCGGAATCGGCGCGCTGGCAGGCTCGCTCATCGCCCCGCGCCTCGTCGCGCGGTTCGGGCGCGGCCGGGTGATGTTCGGGGCGATCCTCGCCGGCGGCGCGACGCTCGTCCTCACCGGGCTGGCTCCCGAGGCATGGACCGCCGTCGGCGCCTTCGCCCTTTCGGCGGGGTCGGTGTCGGTGTGGAACGTGCCGTGGGGGAGCCTTCGCCAGCAGATCGTGCCCGGGGAGATCTTCGGGCGCGTCCTCGGTGTGATCCGCACACTCACGTGGGGCCTCTTCCCCGTCGCGACGCTCCTCGGCGGCTGGGTCGGGCGCGCCGACCTCCGGCTCCCGTTCTGGATCGGCGGCGGCGTCATCGTGGTCGTCGCCATCGCGGCGATCCCGCTGCTAATCGGCGGCACCCGGCGCGCCGGCGCGGAGACCGCCGGCTGACGCGGCTCAGGCTCGCGTCGACCCCGGAACCCGCCTCAGGCGAACTCGTCCTCGTCGTCGTGGCGCACGACCACGGAACCGTCGGCGCTGAGCTCGACGAGCACCCCGGTGTCGAGCTCCGCGATCGGGCGCCCCTCGAGGAAGGTGAGCGTCCAGCGCGGCCGAGGCTGCCCGAGCCCGTCGCCGGGGATCGCGCGGTCGACGAGACCGATCTGCTCGTGCAGCTCGGCCGGCACCGCTGCGGGGATCGCGTCCCCACTCGTCCATCGCGTTCCGAGTCGCATCACGCCTCCTGGGGAGCGAGCACGATGTCGCTCACGGCGAGGGCGTCCGCCTCGGCGTAGGCGATCTCGGCGATGCGCCCCACGGCCTTGAGATCGCCTTCCGCCGCGGCGACCGCATCGAGGACCTCGCGGGGACCGGCGATGGTGAGCGTGTCGACCGGGGTCTTCTGCGAGGCCTTCGCTTCTGTCTTCGCGCGTCGGACCGCGATCAGCGCCTCACCGACCAGCCGCAGGATCGCCGGGTCGCCCTCGGTTCCCCGCGGCCCCGGCCAGGATGCCGTGTGCACGGAGCCCTCCTCGAACCAGGACCACGCCTCCTCGGCCGCGAACGCGAGAACCGGCGCCAGCAGTCGAAGCAGGGTCGACAATGCAAGACGCAGCGCCAGCGCCGCCGAGGGCTGCCCGGTGTCGGCCTGATTGTAGGCGCGCTCCTTGACCAGTTCGAGGTAGTCGTCGCAGAAGGTCCAGAAGAACGCCTCGGTGATCTCGAGAGCGCGCGCGTGATCGTACGCCTCGAACGCCTTCGTCGCGTCTCGGACCACCTGGTCGAGCGTCGTGAGCATCGAGGCGTCGAGATCGTGCGTGATGCGGGCGCCCTCGGGAACCGGGAACGACAGCACGAACTTCGCCGCGTTGAGGACCTTGATCGCGAGCCGTCGCCCGATCTTCACCTGCGTCGGGTTCTGCGGGTCGAAGGCGGCATCGGCACCCAGGCGGCTCGAGGCCGACCAGTAGCGCACGGCGTCGGTCCCGTGACCGGAGAGGATGTCGGCGGGCGTCACCACGTTGCCCTTCGACTTCGACATCTTCTTGCGGTCGGGATCCACGATGAACCCCGAGATCGACGCGTCGGTCCACGGTGCCCGATCGTCCTCGAGTGCGCTGCGGAGCATCGTCGAAAACAGCCAGGTGCGGATGATGTCCTGGCCCTGCGGCCGCACGTCGAAGGGCGCCACGAGGTTCCACAGCTCCTCGTCGCGCTCCCAGCCGCCGGCGAGCTGCGGGGTGAGCGACGACGTGGCCCACGTGTCGAAGATGTCGCGCTCGCCCTCGAATCCTCCGGGTACGCCGCGCTGGGACTCGTCGTAGCCCGCAGGAGCGTCGGTGGTCGGGTCGACGGGGAGCTGGCCGAGGTCAGGAGTGATGACGCGGTCGTAGTCGCGCTCCCCGTTCTCGTCGAGGCCGTACCAGACGGGGATCGGCACGCCGAAGAAGCGCTGACGCGAGACCAGCCAGTCACCGGTGAGCCCATTGGTCCAGTTCTCGAAGCGCACCCGCATGAACTCGGGGTGCCACGACATCTCCTGGCCGAGCGAGATGAGCTTGTCGCGCAGCGCGGCATCGCGGGCGCCGTTGCGGATGTACCACTGACGCGTGGAGACGATCTCGAGCGGGCGGTCACCCTTCTCGTAGAACTTCACGGGGTGGGTGAAGGGCTTCGGGTCGCCGATCAGCTCTCCCGACTCCTGCAGGAGCTCGACGATCCGCTTCTTCGCGCTGAACACGGTCTTGCCGGCGAGCTCCGCGTAGGCGGCGCGGGCGGCATCGGTCACCAGCACGTCGGGCGCCTCGGCGAGGATACGTCCGTCCTGCCCGAGGATGGTGCGGTTGGGGAGGTCGAGCTCGCGCCACCAGATGATGTCGGTCACGTCGCCGAAGGTGCAGATCATGGCGATGCCCGACCCCTTGTCCTTCTGAGCGAGAGGGTGGGCGAGGATCGGCACCTCGACGTCGAAGAGCGGAGTGCGCACGGTCGAACCGAAGTGGGGCTGATAGCGCTCGTCATCGGGGTGCGCCACAAGCGCGACACAGGCGGCCAGCAGCTCGGGCCGCGTCGTCTCGATGTGGATGTCGCCACTGCCGTCGGTCTTGTGGAACGCCACGCGGTGGTACGCGGCCGGCTGCTCGCGGTCCTCGAGCTCGGCCTGAGCGATCGCCGAACGGAAGTCGATGTCCCACAGCGTGGGGGCGAGTGCCTGATATGCCTCACCGCGCTCGACGTTGCGGAGGAAGGCGAGCTGGCTCGTGCGGATCGTGTCGTCCGAGATCGTGCGGTAGGTCTGGGTCCAGTCGACGCTGAGCCCCAGCTGGCGGAACAGCGCCTCGAAGTGCTTCTCGTCCTCTTCCGTCAGGCTCTCGCACAGCTCGATGAAGTTGCGCCGGCTGATCGGCACCTGATCGGCGGCACGGCTGGACTTGTTGTCGCCACCCTGGAACGGAGGGGTGAAGTCGGGGTCGTAGGGGAGCGAGGGGTCGCAGCGGACGCCGTAGTAGTTCTGCACTCGGCGCTCGGTGGGCAGGCCGTTGTCGTCCCATCCCATCGGATAGAAGACGGTCTTGCCGCGCATGCGCTCGAAGCGCGCCTTGATGTCGGTGTGCGTGTAGCTGAACACGTGCCCGATGTGGAGACTGCCGGAGGCCGTCGGCGGCGGCGTGTCGACGGAGTACACGCCGGCCCGGCCGGTGCGTGCCGCGGCGTCCCGATCGAACAGGTACGTGCCCTGCGCGGACCACGCGGCATCCCACTTCTGCTCGAGGCCTTCCAGAGCCGGCTTTTCGGGAATGTGCGCCATGGAGATCTCCTCGAGCGTTATGTGCGGCACTGTGTGAGCGTGCCTGAGTGTGGGATGGCTCCAGTCTACCGGGCCGATGCTCGCCCGTCCGCAGGTGCCGCGCTCGGACGTCAGTCCACGAGGCGGATGCCGAGGGCCGCTGCGAAGGCCGGGCCGTGGGTCTCCGCCTGACGCGGCGAAAGCGTGGCGGCGCGCAGAGCCGCCGGATCCGTGAACGACAGCGCTTCGAGGCCCCGGAGGTCCAGGTGCGCGGCCCGCAGACCGCGGGTGTCGACCTCGTCGGCCCGGCAGTCCTCGAACGCGACGCGGTCCACCTGCGCCTCGGGAAGGTCCAGCGTGCCGAATCGGCAGCCCACGAAGCGCACGTGACCGATCCGGGCTGCGGGAAGACCGAGATAGTCGATCCGGAGCCCGCGCAGCACCACACCGTCGAGCTCGGCACGCAGGAAGTCCGCGGTGCCGATACGCCCTCCCGTGATCTCGACATTGCGCCAGCGCGCGTCGCGAGTGATGAGCGCACCGATGCGCGGCTCGGTCCACCGGGTGTCCACGAGGGTCGTGCCGGTCAGATCGAGTCGATCCAGCGTCGGCGCCTCCCAGAGGGTCTCGACGAGCTCGCCGTGAGACGCGTCGACCTCGCCGGACAGCCCCTCGACGCGTGCCCCCAGGACGTCGACCGCGCGGCGGAGAGCGGTGACCACGTCGAGCACCGGAGGGAGGTCGGGAGTGCTGTCGCGCGGCGGTGAGGGTTCCTCGCGGCGAGCCATGCCGAGACTCTACCGGGCGCGTATGATGGTCCGATCAGCATCGATCCGGACATCACCGGGGAGCTCTCGGAAGAACGCCCACTCGCACCGGCACGCGGGGCGGGCAAGTAGAACCGAGCGGGGCAGGCCCGTCATCGCCGCAGTGAGAGAGGTCCCGGCGACGGGACAACGCGGGGTGGTACCGCGGTCCTTCCGACGGGAGGGTCGTCCTCGCAGGAAGCATCGCAACCTGCTGGAGTGACATGACCTACCCTCTCGGATCCGACGACCTCGGCGCCTCCGACTCCCGCACGACGGAGCCCGTCGTGCCGAGCCCCCGGTTCCCCCAGATCGAGGCCGACGTCCTCCGCTTCTGGGAGAAGGACGACACGTTCCGCGCGTCGATCGCGCAGCGCGAGGGGTCGCCGGAGTGGGTCTTCTACGACGGTCCGCCGTTCGCCAACGGACTGCCGCATTACGGTCATCTGCTTACGGGATACGCGAAGGACCTCTTCCCGCGGTTCCAGACCATGCGCGGGCACAAGGTCGACCGGGTGTTCGGCTGGGACACGCACGGCCTTCCGGCGGAGCTGGAGGCGATGAAGCAGCTCGGGATCACCGAGAAGAGCCAGATCGAAGAGATGGGGATCGCCGCCTTCAACGCGAAGGCAAAGTCCTCGGTGCTCGAATACACCCGCGAGTGGGAGGACTACGTCACGCGGCAGGCGCGCTGGGTCGACTTCGAGCGCGGCTACAAGACCCTCGACACCGGCTTCATGGAGTCGGTGCTCTGGGCCTTCAAGGAGCTGTGGGACAAGGGACTGGCCTATGAGGGCCACCGCGTCCTGCCGTACTGCTGGCGCGACGAGACGCCGCTGTCCAACCACGAGCTCCGCATGGACGACGACGTCTACAAGATGCGTCAGGACCCTTCGGTGACGGTGACCTTCCCGCTCGTCGGCGCGAAGGCCGAGACGCTCGGACTCACGGGCGTCCGCGCGCTGGCGTGGACGACCACCCCCTGGACCCTTCCCACGAACCTGGCCCTGGCAGTGGGACCGGACATCACCTACGTCGTCGTGCCCGGCGGCCCCGCGGGCGCGGCGGACATCCACCCCGGCGACGAGCCGGTCGAAGCGACGGCGCACCGCTATCTGCTGGCCTCCGAGCTCCTCGCCGGGTACGCGAAGGACCTCGGATACGCCTCGCCCGAGGACGCACGGGCCGCCGTGGAGCGGACGCTGGCCGGCTCCGAACTCGCCGACGTGCAGTACGACCGCCTCTTCGACTACTACGCGGACGCCGACACGTGGGGGACGGGAGGCGCCTGGCGCATCCTCGTGGACGGCTACGTCACCACGAGCGACGGCACGGGCATCGTGCACCAGGCCCCGGCGTACGGCGAGGACGACCAGCGGATCACCGAGGCGGCGGGCATCCCGCTCATCATGAGCCTCGACGACGGCGGCCGGTTCCTGCCGCAGGTGACCGACGTCGCGGGCGAACTGTGGATGGATGCCAACCGGCCGCTCATCCGACTGCTGAAGGCGCAGGGGCGGCTGCTGCGCGAGGCGAGCTACGAGCACTCGTACCCGCACTGCTGGCGCTGCCGGAACCCCCTGATCTACAAGGCCGTCTCGAGCTGGTTCGTCCGCGTGACCGCGATCAAGGACCGCCTCCTCGAGCTCAACGACCAGATCACCTGGGCGCCCGAGAACGTCAAGCACGGGCAGTTCGGCAAGTGGCTCGAAGGAGCGCGCGACTGGTCGATCAGCCGGAACCGCTTCTGGGGCTCGCCGATCCCGGTGTGGAAGAGCGATGACCCCGAATACCCGCGGGTGGACGTCTACGGTTCGCTGGCGGATCTGGAGCGCGACTTCGGACGGCTCCCGGTCAACGAGGCCGGCGAGGTGGATCTGCACCGGCCGTACATCGACGACCTCACCCGGCCGAACCCGGACGACCCGACCGGTCGCAGCACGATGCGGCGCATCGAGGACGTGTTCGACGTGTGGTTCGACTCCGGCTCCATGCCGTACGCGCAGGTGCACTACCCGTTCGAGAACCGGGAGTGGTTCGACTCGCACGCTCCGGCCGACTTCATCGTCGAGTACATCGGACAGACCCGCGGCTGGTTCTACGTCATGCACGTCCTGTCGGGGGCGCTCTTCGACCGGCCGGCCTTCTCCGGGGTCGCATGCCACGGCATCGTGCTCGGCAGCGACGGCCAGAAGATGTCGAAGTCGCTGCGCAACTACCCGGACGTCAGCGAGGTGTTCGACAGGGACGGCTCCGACGCGATGCGGTGGTTCCTGATGAGCTCCTCCGTCCTGCGCGGCGGCAACCTCGTCGTCACCGAGGAGGGCATCCGCGCAGGCGTCCGCGAGTTCCTGCTGCCGCTGTGGAACGCCTGGTACTTCTTCGCCACCTACGCCAACGCCGCGACCTCCGACGCGGAGGGCGCCGGCCACGGCTACCGGGCGCGATGGCGGACGGACTCGACGAACGTGCTCGACCGTCACATCCTCGCGCTGACCGGCGATCTGGTGCGCGAGGTCGCCGCCGACCTGGACGCGCTGGACTCGACGATGGCCGCCGCCAAGCTGCGCGACTTCGCCGAGGTCCTCACCAACTGGTACATCCGCCGCTCGCGAGACCGGTTCTGGACGGGCGTCTCTCGGGACGACGCGACGACCACCGAGGCCTTCGACACCCTCTACACGGTGCTCGAGACCCTCACCCGGGTCGCCGCGCCGCTCATCCCGCTCGTGGCGGAGCGCGTCTGGCAGGGGCTCACGGGTGGGCGGAGCGTCCATCTGCAGGACTGGCCGGACGCGTCGGCATTCGCGCCCGCCTCCGACATCCGCTCCGCCATGGACGCGGTCCGGGAGGTCTCGTCGGTGGCGAACGCGCTTCGCAAGAAGGAGGGCAAGCGCGTGCGGCTGCCGCTCGCAGGGCTGACGGTCGCCGTGACCGACGCCGCCTCCCTCGCGCAGTTCGAGGCGATCATCCGCGACGAGCTGAACGTGAAGTCGGTCGAGGTGATCGAACTCGATGAGCACCTGGCCGAGCGCTACGGCATCAGCCAGCGCCTCGCCGTGAACGCGCGCGCTGCCGGACCCCGGCTCGGCAAGCAGGTCCAGCATGTCATCGCCGGCGCGAAGGCCGGCGTCTGGACCGTGGAGGACGACGTCGTGATCGTCGACGGCATCGCCCTCGAGCCCGGCGAGTACGAGCTCACGCTGGAAGCGGGCGGCGTGGCGGACGGCACGGCCATCGCCCTGCTCCCGGCCGGCGGCTTCGTCCTTCTCGACACCGTCACCACTCCCGAGCTGGAGGCGGAGGGGCTGGCGCGCGACGTCATCCGCGCCGTGCAGGACACGCGCAAGGCGGCCGGGTTCGACGTCAGCGACCGCATCCGCCTGCAGCTCCTGTTCGCCGACGACGCAGACGCCCGCGCCGTCGCGTCGGCGTTCGACGTGGCAGGGGTGAGCACCGAGACGCTCGCCCTGGACTACGCGGTCGTGGCGCCCGACGGCCGGGTGCTCGTCGGCGACGGCTCGCTCCTGGCCTCGGGGCGCACCCTCGATGCCGACCACACCGCGCTCGTCGCTGCGGGCACCTACGCCAACGAGGGCGACATCACCGTCGCCGTCACCCGGATGGGGGAGGACGCATGAGCGATCGCAACCGGGCCGATGCCGTCTACGCACAGCTGCTCACGCGGCAGGGCGAACGCTGGGTGCAGCCGCGAGTGGAGCGCACCCGACGTGTGCTGGAGCTCCTCGACGACCCGCAGCGGACCTATCGCGTCGTGCACGTGACGGGAACCAATGGGAAGACGTCCACGAGCCGGATCATCGAGAGCATCGTCCGCGCGCACGGGCTGCGAACGGGCCTGTTCACGAGTCCCCACCTCGAGCGGTTCACCGAGCGGATCATGATCGACGGCGAGCCGATCGACGACGCCGCGGTGGCCGAGGCGTGGGAGGAGATCGCCCCGTTCGTCGACCTCGTCGACGCCGAGCTGGCTGCCGCCGGTGAGGCCGCGCTGACCTTCTTCGAGCTGCTCACCGTACTGGCCTTCGTCGCGTTCGCGGACGCCCCCGTCGACGTCGCGGTGGTCGAGGTCGGCATGGGCGGCAGCTGGGATTCGACCAACACGGCCGACGGCGACGTGGCGGTGTTCGCCCCGATCGACATCGACCACGCGGATCGCCTCGGCGACACCATCGGCGAGATCGCGACAATCAAGGCGGGCATCATCAAGCAGGGCGCGATCGCGGTCTCCGCGGTGCAGGTCGCCGAGGCGCAGGAGCCCCTTCGCGCGGCGGCCCGCAGTCGCGAGGCCTCGCTCGCCTTCGAGGGCACGGAGTTCGCCCTCACCGACCAGCGACTCGCGGTGGGCGGCCAGCAGCTGTCGGTGCGCGGCCTCGCCGGCACGTACGACGACCTCTACCTCCCGCTCTACGGGGCCCACCAGGGCCACAACGCCGCGCTCGCGATCGCCGCGGTCGAAGCGCTGATCGGGGCCGGCTCGCAGCCGATCGCGACGGACGTCCTCACCGACGGGCTCGCCCAGGTCACGTCGCCCGGCCGGCTCCAGCTGATCGGCGTGGCGCCGACGGTGCTCGTCGACGCCGCGCACAACCCGCACGGCGCTCGCTCGCTCGTGGCCGCCCTGCGCGAGTCGTTCGACTTCGACGAGTGGGGGCTGGTGCTGGGCATCTTCGGCGACAAGGACGCCGCCGGCATCGCGCGCGCTCTCGTGCCCGCGGCCGCCCACGTGTTCGCCACGGCGCCCGACTCGGACCGCGCCGCCGATCCTGAGCGCATCGCCGACCTCGTCGAGGAGGCAGAGGTGCCTGTCACCGTGCATCACGACCTGGCCGATGCCGCCGAGGCCGCCCGCGAGTGGGCGTCCGCCTCGGACCGGCGTGCCGTGGTGATCGCGGGCAGCGTGGTGCTGGCCGGTGAGGCGGTGCAGCTGGCGGCCGCGGAGGACTGGAAGGACGGCTGGCAGCGATGACGCGGGAGCGACGCGCCCGCGGTGCGCGCGAGTCCCTGGCGGCGGTGGTGCTCGGCTTCGAGTCGATCGTCGTCTTCCTGGGGGGCCTCGTCGTATTCGGACTCGGTGCTCTGCCCCCCGCCGTGCCGGACTGGTGGGGCATCGTGGGCGGCGCGCTCCTTGCCCTGTGCATGCTCCTCACCGTCGGCGTCCTGCGGCGACCGTGGGGGATCGGGGTCGGGTGGGCTCTCCAGCTCGTCGTCGCCCTCGGCGCCTTCCTCGTCCCGGCCCTCGGGGTCATCGCGCTGGTTTTCGGTGCGATGTACGCCTATGCCACCATCAAGGGCGGTGAACTCGACCGGCGCAACGCCGGCCGGGCCGCCGACGCCACGAACGGAGAATGACATGCCCACCGAAGAGACGCTCGTCCTGATCAAGCCCGATGGCGTGGCCCGCGGCCTCACGGGCGCGATCCTGGCCCGGATCGAGCAGAAGGGCTACGCCCTCGTCGACATCAAGCTGGTGGAGCCCGACCGCGACACCCTCGAGCAGCACTACGCCGAGCACGCCGGGAAGCCCTTCTACGAGCCGCTCCTGGAGTTCATGCTGTCGGGACCGTCCGTCGCGATCCGGCTCGCGGGCAACCGCGTGATCGAGGGCTTCCGCTCCCTGGCGGGCACGACCGACCCGACCACGGCCGCGCCCGGCACCATCCGCGGTGACTTCGGCCGCGACTGGGGTGCCAAGGTGCAGCAGAACCTCGTGCACGGCAGCGACAGCGTCGAGTCGGCGACCCGCGAGCTCGCGATCTGGTTCTGATCTCCTCGATCGGAGTGATCGAGGGGCTCGCCGACTAGAGCGTGGCGATCCAGTCGATGCGCAGCTGCGCGATGAGCGCGACGACCGCATAGCTCACGACCGCCAACAGGGGGAGCCATCCCATCAGCGTCGCGGCGATGTCGCGCAGCCGCTGCGGCGCGGGGACGATCCCGGACCGGATGAGGTGGAGCGTCACGGCGTAGAACGTCGGGATCGTGACGATCCACGTCACCATGCACCACGGGCAGAGCGTCCCGAGGACGAAGATGCTCTGGCTGATCAACCAGATGACGAAGCCGAACGCGAACGCGATCCCGGCCCAGAAGGCGATCCAGAACCATCGGGCCAATCGCGCGCCGGCGAGGATGGCCGCCCCGACCACGATCGGCGCCACCCATCCGGTCAGTCCCAGGATCGGGTTGGGGAACCCGAACACCGACCCCTGGGCGGAGGTGAGGTTGGCTCCGCACTGGACGACAGCACTGAAGTCGCACGACGCAGACGAGCCGGGGTTCTGGAGGAGATGGAACTTCTCCAGCGTCAGTGCGAAGGCCGCGATCCAGCCGATCACGCCGGCGATGATGAGCCAGACCGCGAGGGCGGTCGGGCGGGTGTGGGTCAGGCGTGTCGGCATCCCGCGATTATCGCATCGTCGGCATTTGCGGGACCTGGGCAGGCGGCGTCGACACGCTCCGATGGCGGCGGGATCGCGGATTCGGCCTCGATGGTGCGATAATGGCTGTCGATGCATCCGCGGCCGCGCCGCGATCGCATCACTGAGACTTCGGGCGATGAACGCCCTTCGCAGCGCGAGCCTTGCGCCCGCTGCAGACCGAGTGAGTTCGCGGCCCGGCCTCCACGGAGCGGCGCCGCCAGATTTTCGCCCGACGGCACGCGGAGCCGGCGGCTAGGAGTAAGCCAGTGATGGCCGATGAGCACAACGACACCCCGACTCCCGAACCCGCGGCGGCAGACGCACCGCTGATCGACGAGAGCCCCGCCGACGCGCCGGAGGCCGTGGTCGACCTCGCGCCGAGCGGCGCCGACGAGAGCGTCAGTGCTGCGACGGAGTCCGAGGACAGCGCGCCGACATCCTCCGATGCGGACGACGCCCCCGCCGACTCCGACGCGACGGCCGACTCCGACGCACCGGCCGACTCGCACGTCACTGCGGACTCGGACGCACCCGCCGAGCCGGACGCATCCGACGCGGCGGCTCCCACGGAGCCCGCCGCGCTCACCGCCGTCTCGCTCGGGCTGCTGCCCGAGGTCTTCGTGTCGACCGTGTCCACCGCGTTGCACTTCTACGCTCCCGAGATCGCGCCGCTGCCTGCGCTGCCGGGGGCGGACCGCGACGATCGCGACGCAGACGTACCCGGTGAGAGCTCCTCGAGCTCGCGCCGCCGCAACCGTCGCCGGGGCGGCGGGGGAGCGGACGCCGACGAGACGCCCGCCGCGCCGCGCCGCCGCGCCGTCGAACTGATCACCGAACCCCAGCGGATCAAGGGCTCGACCCGTCTCGAGGCGAAGAAGCAGCGCCGTCGTGACGGCCGCGAGGCCGGGCGCCGCCGCGCCGTGGTGACCGAGGCGGAGTTCCTCGCCCGCCGCGAGTCGGTCGACCGCGTCATGATCGTCCGCTCCAAGAACGGCCGCGTCCAGATCGCCGTGCTCGAGGACAACGTGCTCGTCGAGCACTACGTCGCCCGCAACCAGGACGCCTCGCTCATCGGCAACGTCTACCTCGGCCGCGTCCAGAACGTCCTCCCCAGCATGGAGGCCGCCTTCGTCGACATCGGCCGGGGACGCAACGCCGTGCTCTACTCGGGCGAGGTGGACTGGGACGCGGTGGAGACGGGCAACCAGCCCCGCCGCATCGAGCTCGCGCTGAAGTCGGGCGACAAGGTGCTCGTGCAGGTCACGAAGGACCCGGTGGGCCACAAGGGCGCGCGACTGACGAGCCAGATCTCGCTGCCCGGACGCTACCTGGTCTACGTGCCTGGCGGCGCGATGAACGGCATCTCCCGCAAGCTCCCCGACACCGAGCGGTCACGGCTGAAGAAGATCCTCAAGGAGGTCCTTCCGGAGTCCAGCGGCGTCATCGTGCGCACCGCGGCCGAGGGCGCCACCGAGGAGCAGCTGACGCGCGACGTCCAGCGGCTGACAGCGCAGTGGGAGCACATCAGCACGCAGTCCGAGAGCGGCTCGGCCCCCTCGCTGCTGCACTCCGAGCCCGACCTCCTGGTGAAGATCGTCCGCGACGTCTTCAACGAGGACTTCTCGAAGATGCTCATCCAGGGCGAGGACGCGCACCACACGATCTCCTCGTACCTGACCGGGGTCGCGCCCGACCTCCTCGAGCGCATCGAGAAGTACGAGGACGAGCAGGACCCCTTCGACGCCTTCCGGGTCACGGAGCAGATCGAGAAGGCGCTGGACCGCAAGGTCTGGCTGCCGTCGGGCGGCTCGCTGGTCATCGACCGCACCGAGGCCATGACGGTCGTCGACGTCAACACGGGCAAGTTCGTCGGTTCGGGGGGCAACCTCGAGGAGACGGTCACCAAGAACAACCTCGAGGCCGCCGAGGAGATCGTCCGGCAGCTCCGCCTGCGCGACATCGGCGGAATCATCGTCGTCGACTTCATCGACATGGTGCTCGAATCCAACCGCGACCTCGTGCTGCGACGCCTCGTCGAGTGCCTGAGCCGCGACCGCACGAAGCACCAGGTGGCCGAGGTCACCTCGCTCGGTCTCGTGCAGATGACGCGCAAGAAGCTCGGCCTGGGCCTGCTCGAGACGTTCAGCGAGCCGTGCGAGGTGTGTGCCGGCCGAGGCGTTGTCGTCCACCACGACCCGGTCGTCAAGCACCGCGCGCCCCAGCAGCAGGGCGGCTCGTCGCGTCGCTCCCGCGGCGGGTCCAACGGCGGCGGGAACGGTGCCGCACCGCAGGGCGGCGGCACGCACGTCATCACCGAAGGTGCGAAGTCGGCGCTGGCCCAGATCGCCGCCTCGACGATCCACCCGGTGGGCGAGGCGCCCGTCGCCGCCGAGGCCGAGCCCGAGCACGTCGAGCGCCCCGTTGCCGAGCGTGCGGAGCGGCCTGCTCCGGAACGCGCCAAGAAGCCTCGCAAGAAGCGCACGGACGCGCCGAAGACCGAGGCCGACATGCTGCTGGACTCGGTGCTGAACGCCCTTCCCGAGCCGAAGGCGCCGGGACAGGGACGCTCACGGCGACGCGTGACGACGGCCGCGCTGAGCGGCACCCCGGTGTCGGCGACGCCCGAGGACTGACGTGTGCCCGCGGACGCGTCTCAGGCGCGCCCGCGGCGCTCGCGCGCAGTGACCCGCAAGCCGGACGCGATCAGCCGCCGCACGAGCTCGTGGCCGTCGACGTGCACCGCCCCGCCCGCAATGAGCCGCGGCACCGCCTCGTCGGGAACGTCGTAGTGATCGAGGTCGAACGCACGCGCGGGGATGCCGTGGGCTGCGGCGAAGCGGTGGAGCTCGTCCAGATCGGAGTCGCTCACGAGATGCGCCCAGAGCCGGCCGTGTGCGGGCCAGCGCGGATCGTCGACGAGAACAGTCATCGTCTCGCATCCTACGGCGACACGCTCCCGGGCGCTTTTGCCCATCGTCCCGGCATCCGGTAAAGTAGATCTTCGGTGCGTCCGCGTCGCAGGCCTATGGCGATGCTTCGAGAGACTCAGCAGCCCCTTGCCGAGGCCCCGCACCAAGACTTCCCAGTCTCGCAAAGACAATCGGAGCCGTGCGCTCCAACACAAGAAACAGGTGTGAAGTGGTTTACGCAGTTGTGCGCGCCGGTGGCCGTCAGGAAAAGGTCGAGGTCGGCACGATCGTCGTCCTCGACCGCCAGCAGGCCAAGGTCGGCGACAAGCTCGAGCTGCCCGCGGTGCTGCTCGTCGACGGCGACGCCGTGACGACCGACGCCGACAAGCTCGCGAAGGTCACCGTGACCGCCGAGGTCCTCGGCGAGGAGCGCGGCCCGAAGATCATCATCCAGAAGTTCAAGAACAAGACCGGCTACAAGAAGCGCCAGGGCCACCGTCAGGACCTCACGCGCGTCAAGATCACCGGCATCAAGTAAGCCAGGGAGACGCTTCAGATGGCACACAAAAAGGGCGCAAGCTCCACTCGTAACGGTCGTGACTCCAACGCTCAGCGACTGGGCGTGAAGCGTTTCGGCGGTCAGACCGTCAACGCCGGCGAGATCCTCGTCCGCCAGCGCGGCACGCACTTCCACCCCGGCGCGCTCGTCGGCCGCGGTGGCGACGACACTCTGTTCGCCCTGGCGGCCGGCTCGGTCGAGTTCGGCAAGAAGGGCGGCCGCAAGGTCGTCAACATCGTCCCGGTCGCGGAGTAATCCCGACCGACACGGGCGTCGACAGCTTTGCGCTGTTCCTCAATCCCATGGCAAGGGGCGGGCTTCGGCTCGCCCCTCGTCTTTTTTTCTCAGGAGTTCCGACATGGTCACGTTCGTCGACCGGGTGACGCTGCATCTGCGCGCCGGCAAGGGCGGTAACGGCTGCGTGTCGGTCCGCCGCGAGAAGTTCAAGCCGCTCGCCGGCCCCGACGGCGGCAACGGCGGGCACGGCGGCGATGTGATCCTCGTTGCCGACCCGCAGGTCACGACGCTCCTGTCGTACCACCACTCGCCGCACCGCTCGGCGGGCAACGGTGGATTCGGCATGGGCGACAACCGGTCCGGTGCCGCGGGGGAGCACGTCGAGCTTCCCGTCCCCGTCGGCACGGTCGTCAAAGACGCCGACGGTGAGACGCTCGTCGACCTCGTCGTGCCGGGAACGCGCTACGTCGTCGCGCCCGGCGGGCAGGGCGGCCTCGGCAACGCGGCCCTCGCCTCGCCCAAGCGCAAGGCGCCCGGCTTCGCGCTCCTCGGTACCCCCGGGTGGGAAGGCGACATCCGGCTCGAGCTGAAGACGGTCGCCGACGTCGCACTGGTCGGATACCCGTCCGCGGGCAAGTCCAGCCTCATCGCGGCGATCTCGGCCGCGCGACCCAAGATCGCGGACTACCCGTTCACGACCCTGCACCCGAACCTCGGTGTCGTGCAGGCCGGCGACGTGCGCTACACGGTCGCCGATGTGCCGGGTCTCATCGAGGGTGCGAGTGAAGGCAAGGGGCTCGGACTCGAGTTCCTCCGTCACGTCGAGCGCTGCACGGCTCTCGTCCACGTGCTCGACTGCGCCACGCTCGAGCCCGGCCGCGACCCGCTGAGCGACCTCGACGTGATCCTCGAGGAGCTCGGCAACTACCCGGTGCCCGAGGGACAGGTGCCGCTGCGAGAGCGCCCGCAGCTGATCGCGCTCAACAAGGTCGACGTGCCCGAGGCACGCGACCTGGCCGAGCTCGTCCGGCCCGATCTCGAGGCCCGCGGCTATCGCGTGTTCGAGATCTCGACGGTGAGCCATGACGGCCTGCGAGCCCTCACGTTCGCGCTCGGAGAGATCGTCGGCGAGCATCGCGCTGCGCAGGCGGCGACTGTTGTGCCGGAGCGCGTCATCATCCGCCCGCAGGGCTCCGAGAAGGACTTCACCGTTCGTGTCGAGGGCGGCACCTACGGAAACATCTACCGCGTGCTGGGCGCCAAGCCGGTGCGCTGGGTGCAGCAGACCGACTTCCAGAACGAGGAGGCCGTGGGATTCCTGGCGGACCGCCTCGAGAAGCTGGGCGTCGAGGACGGCCTGTATCGCGCCGGCGCCGTCGCCGGTTCGACCGTCGTCATCGGCGAGGGCGACGGGATCGTCTTCGACTGGCATCCCTCGCTGGCCTCCGCTGCGGAGCTCATGACCGCGCCGCGCGGCACGGACCCCCGCCTTGATCTCAATCCGCGGCGCACGACCTCGCAGCGCCGTGAGCGTTATCACGAGCGGATGGATGCCAAAGCGGAGGCGCGTGCCGAGCTGGAGTCCGAGCGGCTCGGCGGTGACGAGGACGACACCGAATGGTGAGCGTCCGTGAGCGTGCCGACCTCCTCGGCGCGCGTCGTGTCGTCGTGAAGGTGGGCTCCTCCTCGATCAGCGGCGAGAACGCCCACAAGATCGCGCCGATCGTCGAGGCTCTGGCCGCCGCGCATGCGCGCGGCACCGAGGTCGTGCTGGTCTCGTCGGGTGCCATTGCGACAGGTATGCCCTACCTCGCCCTCGACGAGCGTCCGAGCGACCTCGCCACCCAGCAGGCGGCGGCCGCGGTCGGGCAGAACGTGCTGATCTACCGGTACCAGGCCGCGCTCCGGCCGTTCGCCATCGTCGCCGGTCAGGTGCTCCTCACCGCCGGCGACCTGGAGAACCCCACCCACCGCTCGAACGCGCGGCGCGCGATGGAGCGTCTGCTGGGTCTGCGCATCCTCCCGATCGTCAACGAGAACGACACCGTCGCAACCCACGAGATCCGCTTCGGCGACAACGACCGGCTCGCCGCGCTCGTCGCCCAGCTCATCGGCGCCGACGCGCTGGTCCTCCTCAGCGACATCGCCAGCCTGTACACACGGCCTCCGAGCGAGCCGGGAGCGCGTCCGATCGACCGCGTGGCCCCCGGCGACGACCTGTCAGGCTACGAGTTCGGTTCCGTCGTCGTGAACAGCGTCGGAACCGGTGGCGCCGCGACCAAGGCGTCGGCGGCGCGGTTGGCTTCGTCCGCCGGGATCGGCGTGCTCGTGACCAGCGCCGACCTGGTCGCGGAGGCGCTGGAGGGCGCCGCGGTGGGCACCTGGTTCGCGCCGGACCCCGACGCGCCGCCCAGCCTCGGCACCACACCGGTGCGTACGTCCTGACGGTTCGCGGCCGCCTCAGCGCCGGGCCCTGGCGCACCGGCGCTCGCTAGAATGGGCCGATGACGACGATCGCCGACACCGCCACGGAACGACTCCTGCTGGCCAAGGACGCCGCCCGCCGGATCGGGCTGCTCGGTGACGCCGAGAAGGCCCACCTGCTGCGCGCGATCGCCACGGCGCTCGAGGCCCACAGCGACGAGATCGTCGCCGCCAACGCCGAAGATCTCGCGCGCGGTGAGGCGAACGGTCTCGGAGCCGGCCTCCTCGACCGCCTGCGGCTCGACGCCGCCCGCGTGACGGCCCTCGCGGACGCGGTGCGCGACGTCGCCGCCCTTCCCGACCCGGTCGGACGGATCCTCGACGAGCGCACGCTGCCCTCCGGAGTGACGCTCCAGAAGGTCTCCGTGCCGTTCGGGGTCGTCGGCTCCATCTACGAGGCGCGCCCGAACGTCACCGTCGACATCGCCGCGCTCGCGCTGCGGTCGGGCAACGCGGTCGTGCTGCGGGGCGGGACGGCCGCACTGTCCTCCAATGCGGCCCTGGTGCGCGCCATGCGCGGCGCGCTGGCCGACGAGGGCGTCGACCCCGAGGCCATCCAGACGGTCGACGACTTCGGCCGCGACGGCGCCCGCACGCTCATGCAGGCGCGGGGACTCGTCGACGTCCTCGTGCCGCGGGGGAGCGCGGAGCTCATCGAGACCGTCGTGACCCAGTCGACCGTGCCCGTGATCGAAACCGGCGCCGGGGTCGTGCACATCGTCTTGGACGCCAGCGCACCGCTCGACTGGGCGCGCGAGATCGTCGTGAACGCCAAAGTCCAGCGCCCGAGCGTCTGCAATGCCGTCGAGACGGTGCTGGTCGTCGCGGAGGGTGCGGAGCGACTCATCCCGCCGGTCGCGGAAGCGCTGAGCGCGCACGGTGTCACCATCCACGGCGACGACGCGGTGCGCAGGCTCGTGCCGGAGGCGGTGCCGGCGACCGAGGCGGACTGGGCCACCGAGCACATGAGTCTCGATGTCTCGATTCGCGTGGTCGAGGATCTCGACGCCGCTCTCGCGCACATCCGCACCTATTCGACACATCACACTGAGTCGATCATCACCGCTGACGATGCGCACGCCGAGCGCTTCCTCGCGGAGGTCGATTCGGCCGTCGTCATGGCGAACGCCTCGACCCGATTCACCGACGGCGGCGAGTTCGGGTTCGGCGCCGAGGTCGGCATCTCCACCCAGAAACTGCATGCCCGCGGCCCCATGGGCCTGCCGGAGCTGACGAGTACCAAGTGGCTCGCCCGTGGCACCGGGCAGATCCGCCGGTGACCGCCTAAGCTGTAGGTGCGCACCCGAACCGAACGGAGCCCGAATGACCCTCGCCACGATCGTCGCCCTCGCCGCAGGGGAGGCCGAACACCACGGCAACGTCCAGGCGGAGACGTTCATCTTCGGCGTGATCGCTTTCGTCGTGTTCCTCTCGCTCGGGCTGGTGACGATGTCGTACCGCAACGTCGCCAACCGCCACGCGCACAAGGCGGAGGCGTACGCCAAGACCCACGGCAGCGACCTCGCCCAGGCGGGTCACGGCCACCACTAGGCCGCCGTGATGTCGACGGCGCGCGCCCCGCGGATCGGGGTGATGGGTGGGACGTTCGATCCCATCCACCACGGTCACCTGGTCGCGGCAAGCGAGGTGGCGCAGTCGTTCGACCTCGACGAGGTGGTCTTCGTGCCCACGGGACGACCGTGGCAGAAGGACGACGTCACCGAGAGCGAGCACCGCTATCTCATGACGGTCATCGCCACCGCCTCGAACCCGAGCTTCACCGTCAGCCGTGTTGACATCGATCGTGCAGGTCCGACGTATACGATCGACACACTCCGTGATCTGAAACAGCAGCGACCCGACGCCGAGCTGTTCTTCATCACCGGAGCGGATGCCATCGCGCAGATCCTCGGATGGCGTGACCACGCCGAGCTGTGGGACCTCGCCCACTTCGTCGCGGTCTCGCGGCCCGGACACGATCTGCGCACCGACGGCCTTCCCAGTGACGATGTGAGCCAGCTGCAGATCCCGGCGCTGGCCATCTCGTCCACGGATTGCCGGGACCGGGTACGCCGCGGACACCCTGTCTGGTACCTCGTCCCCGATGGCGTCGTCCAATACATTGCGAAGCACCACCTCTACCGGAGCCAGTCATGAGCACACCCGAAGAGCCACCTCAGCTGACGCGCAGGCAGCTGCGCGAGCTGCGCAACACCGCATCCACCCCCATCGTCACCGAGGTCCCGACGCCGACCGAAACACCGGCCGCGCCGCTCCCACGCGCCGCCGAGCCCATCGTCCTGTCCGAGCCGCCACGCGTCGAGCCCCGCTCCTCGATCGGCGGCACGCCCACGCTGACGCGTCGCGAGGTGCGGCAGCGGGAACGTCTACGCACCGCGTCCGTGCCCGTCATCACCGCCGAAGTCCTCGCTGCGACCGCCGCTGAGGCCGAGGCCCGCGCCGCCGAGGAGGCGTCCGGCATCGCAGACGAGATCATCGTCGACGCCGAGATCGTCGAGACACCCGCCGAGACGGTGGGTGCGGGGGCAGCGGATGCGCCGGCGACCGCGCCGCAGTCGGCTGACGCCGCCGCGACCGAAACCGAGAGCGTCACGATCGAGCCCACGGACGCCGCGTCCGATGACGAGCCGGTCCAGGTCGTCGCGTCTGCTCCGGCGCCCGCCGAGGCCGAGCAGGAACCCGACCAGGAACCGGAGCAGGAACCGGAGCGCAGGGTGATCGCGCCCGACCTCGGGTCGGAGCTGCTTCGCGGTCAGCCCGCCGAGGTCGACGTGCCCGCCTCCTTCGATCAGCTGCTCACGCGCGGCAGCACCGCCACCGGTGCTCTCTCGATGCCGAACGCGCTGATCCTCTCGCAGACGCCCGACGGCGGCGGCTTCACCTCGCCCGTCACGGCGACCGGCGAGGTGCTCATCACCGGCACCTTCGCGCTGCCCGACCGCTACGGTTCGACCGGGACCGTCCCCGGCCGCTCCGACGGCAACGACGTGGACGCCGTCCTCATCGACGGCGAGCTTCCCGCCGCCTCCTCACCGACGCCGATCGCCGCCAGTGCGGCCATCAGCACCATCAAGAGCGCGGATGAGATCATCAAGCCGCCGGCGCCCGAGAAGGGGAGCCGCCTGATGGTGGCGCTCGCGATCACCGCGGGCGTCCTCGCGGTGGCTCTGGCCGGTGTCCTCATCCTCGCCCTCACGACAGGGGTCTTCTGATGACGCTCGCCGACAGCTCCGTGGAGCTCGTACAACTCGCCGCCGCAGCGGCCGATGCCAAGGGCGGGGAGGACCTCGTCGCGTTCGACGTGTCCGAGCCGCTGCCGCTCGTCGACGCCTTCCTCCTCGTCACGGGATCGAGCGAGCGCAACGTCGCCGCGATCGCCGACGAAGTGGAAGAGCGCCTTCTGGAGGCCGGTGTCAAGCGACTCCGCCGCGAGGGCCGCAGCGAGGCCCGGTGGATCCTGCTCGACTTCGGCGACCTCGTCGTGCACGTCTTCCACGAGGAGGAGCGCACGTTCTACGGACTGGAGCGCCTCTGGAAGGACTGCCCGATCGTGCCGATCCAGCTGCCGACGGCGGCCGCCACGGAGTGACCCGCGTTCGTGGCACCTCTCCGGATGTAGTAAGCTGGTCGAGTTGCCGCGAGCGGTGACCAAGGGCCTGTGGCGCAGCTGGTAGCGCACCTGCATGGCATGCAGGGGGTCAGGGGTTCGAGTCCCCTCAGGTCCACAACAATCCCCGGTTATCCGGGGATTTTGTGTTTTCCGAGCTCTCCTTCCACGGGCCGCTCGCCCGCGCCGATCCGCCATTCCTGAGTGGTTGCTGTGCGCCGAGCGCGTTCGGGAGTAGCGTCTGACGGACAGGCCCGCCTGTGCGGCGGGCACCCCACACGGTTGGAGTCTCTCGGATGAAATTCTTCCAACGGCTCGGCAGATCGATCATGCTGCCGGTCGCCGTCCTCCCGGTCGCCGCGATCCTCTCGGGCATCTCGTACTGGATCACCTCCGCGGCCGGCGCCAACGTCGTCTCGACGTTCCTCGGCGCCGCCGGTGGCGCGCTGCTGGACAACATGCCGCTCCTGTTCGCCGTCGGCATCTCGATCGGCATGGCCAACAAGACCGACGGCACCTCGGCCCTGGCGGGCCTCGTGTCCTGGCTCACCATCGTCACCCTGCTGAGTCCGGCGAAAGTGGCGGGCCTCCTCGGCATCGAAGACGAGGCCGACGTCGACCCCGCCTTCGGCCGGGTGCAGAACGTCTTCGTCGGCATCATCGCCGGCCTCATCGGAGCGTGGTGCTACAACCGCTTCAAAGACACCAAGCTCCCCGACGCCCTCTCGTTCTTCTCCGGCCGTCGCTCCGTCGCGATCGTCACGGCGGGCGTCTCCTTGGTGGTCGCTCTCCTCCTGCTGTTCATCTGGCCCGTCGTGTACGGCGGCCTGGTCGCCTTCGGCGAGTGGATCGCGACGCTCGGGCCCCTGGGTGCCGGCATCTACGGCTTCATGAACCGCCTGCTCATCCCGACGGGGCTCCATCACGCCCTCAACTCGGTCTTCTGGTTCGACGTCGCGGGCATCAACGACCTCGTCAACTTCCTGCAGAACACCCCCGAAGCCGAGTACGGCGTGACCGGGCAGTACATGGCGGGCTTCTTCCCGATCATGATGTTCGGCCTCCCGGGGGCCGCGCTGGCGATGTATCTGACCGCCAAGACGACCCGCCGCAAGGTCACCTACGGCATCATGCTCTCGGCGGCGATCGCGTCGTTCTTCGTCGGCGTGACCGAGCCGCTGGAGTTCGCCTTCATGTTCGTGGCCCCCTGGCTCTACCTCATCCACGCCGTGTTCACCGGGATCTCGGTGGGGCTCGCGGCGCTCCTTCCGACGCGTCTGGGCTTCGGCTTCTCGGGCGGCTTCATCGACATGGTGCTCCAGTGGACGAACCCGCTCGCACAGAACCCGTGGGTGCTCGTCGTGATGGGGATCGGCTGGTTCTTCATCTACTTCTTCACGTTCTATTTCGTGATCAAGCGCTTCAACCTGAAGACCCCGGGCCGCGAGGACGACGTCGACGCGCAGGATGCCGACAACGTGGGCACGAGTCTCACCGGCTACCACGGCACCGCCGAGAAGTTCATCGCGGGTCTCGGCGGCAAGGACAACATCGTCGAGCTCGACAATTGCGCCACGCGCCTCCGGATGGAGATCGCCGACGTGTCCAAGGTCGATGAGCACGCGCTCAAGCGCGCCGGGGCCGCGGGCACGATGAAGGCCGGCGGTCACTCCGTGCAGGTCGTCTACGGGCTGAACGTGCAGTTCGTGAAGGACGCGATGGAGGACATCATCAACGACCGCCACATCGCGCTGGTGGATCCGCCGACCTCCGACACGCCGCGGGGCGCGGGCACGACGACGGCCGCTCCCGCTGCCACGACGCTGCGCCTCCGTCAGCCCGTCGCCGGGACGGTGCTGCCGCTGTCGGAGGTGCCCGACCCGATGTTCGCCGAAGGGACGATGGGCCCCGGCGTGGCGGTCGACCCCACCGGGGACACGATCGTCGCTCCGGCCGACGGGACCGTCGCGTCCGTCTTCCCGACCGGGCACGCGATCGGCCTGGCGCTCGATGACGGCACCGAGCTGCTGATCCACGTCGGCATCGACACGGTCTCGTTGAAGGGCGACGGCTTCACGACCCTCGTGGCGGCCGGCGACAAGGTCACCACGGGAACGCCGCTGCTGCGGTTCGATGCGGCCAGGATCCGTGCCGCGGGGCTGTCCGCGGTCACGCCGATCATCGTGCTCAACAACGAGAACGCGTCGATCGAGCTGAGCTGAATCGTCGTGCTCGGCGAGGGCGAGGGCTGCGACGCCTCCGCCCTCGCCGGCTCAGTCGGTGATCGGCTCTATGAGCGACGGATCGTTGTTGCGGACGTTGCCGACCGCCGAGCCGACGGGGTGGTGGACCATCGTCTCCGCCAGCAGCGGCGCCGCGTCGATGGCCGCGTCGAGGACGTCGCCGACGTTCTCCGTCGTCGGGTCGAGCCAGGCATCGGCATGATCGGCATCGAGGAAGAGCGGCATCCGGTCGTGGATCGAACCGAGATCACCGACCGCGTCCCGCGTCATGATGGTGAAGCTCAGCAACCAGCGAGCGGGATCGTCCTCCGCCTTCGACGGGTCCTTCCACCACTCGTACAGTCCCGCGAAGAGCATCGGCTCGTCATCGCCCGGGTGGATGAAGTGGGGGGTCTTCCCGCCGTCGACGGTGTGCCATTCGTAGTACCCCGTGGCCGGAATGACAGCCCGGCGCTTGATGAGCGCCTGGCGGAACATCGGCTTGTCCTCGACCTCTTCCGCCCGTGCATTGAACGCCTTCGGGCCGATGGACGGATCCTTCGCCCACGCGGGGACGAGCCCCCACCGCGCGGACTCGAGGCGCCGCGTCGGCGGCTCCGTCTTCGCGGAGTCGAGCACGATGGCCGCCCTGTCGGTGGGCGCGATGTTGAAGGACGGTGCCGGCAGATCGTCTCCCACGACGTCCACCCGCAGGAGGCCCACGAGCTCAGAACCGACGTTTGCCACCACAAACCGACCGCACATGCGCCCAGCCTAGGCCGAGCCTCCGACAGCGAAGCCGGCCGCGAGGTCGCTCAGGCGTCGTCGACGATCCCGACGGCGGCGAGCCGCTCGAGGAGTTCTGCGCCATCCGGGCCCGTCACCCACGGCACAGTGGCCGCGGAGTGGTCGTCCACGGCCGTGCGTCCACCGGCGAGGACCGCCTCGGCTGTGGAGAGCTGCCGGATGGCGACGGCACGCACCCGGTCGGGGAAATCGCTCGCGAACGCGGTGTAGAGCGCGTCGTCGTGCTGTCCGTCATCGCCGATCAGCATCCACCGAACATGCGGGAACTCCCGGGCGAGCCGCCTCAGGTTATCGCTCTTGTGCTCTTGCCCGCTGCGGAACCAGCGGTCGTGCGTGGGGCCCCAGTCGGTGAGGAGCAGGGCACCGGGCGGGAAGAGATGCCGGCGCATGAAGCGCACGAGAGTGGGGGCGACGTTCCACGCGCCCGTCGACAGGTAGATCACCGGTGCGCCCGCGTTGTCACGGACGAGCCTCTCGAGGAGGACTGCCATGCCGGGGACGGGCTGGCGTGCGTGCTCGTCGAGCACGAACGAGTTCCACGCCGCGACGAACGGGCGGGGGAGCGCGGTGACCATGACCGTGTCGTCGACGTCGCACACGATGCCGAAGTCCACCTCTGCACCCACGATGAAGGCACGTGTCTCGATCGGCTCACTGCCTTCGACCGTCATGGTGAAGGACTGCCACCCCGAGGCCAGTCGCGCCGGCAGCACGGTGTCCACGACGCCGCCGCGGTCGGCGACGACGTCATGCGACACACCGTCGATGGTCACCGTGACCTGCGCGTACCCGACCGGCACCGACGCGAAGCTCCGCCACCCGCGCACGGACGCGTACTCTCCGCCGCGGCGCAGCTTCAACGGGGGGACGATGAGCACGCGTCCGAGCACGCGCACCCATTCCGCTCCGCCGTATCCCGGGTAGGCGGCCACGGTCGGCTTCTGTCCCCGTGCCCGCGCGCGGCGCTCTCGCCACGCGTGGAACCGATACTCGAGCCGTGCGAGCCAGAGGACCTTCGTCCGGGGGGAGGGAGTGGCAGACATCACTTCAGTCTGTCACGCCGTCTGCGGGCGAATCGGGAGCCTGATCGTCGTCCAGCCGGAGATGACGCGACTCCCGCGCGACGATGATGCGCTTGGCGACGTACACCAGACCCACGAACACGACGATGATGCCGACGAAGAGGTAGCCGGCGTAGTGAAGCCGGTCGGCGAGCTCGCGATAGGTCCCCGCGGCGGCCGCGGCGACGGACACGTAGAGGATCGACCACAGCGCACACGCGGGAGCGGTCCACGCCAGGAACCGACGGTACGCGAAACCGCTCATCCCGACGGTGAGAGGCACGAGGGAGTGCAGGACGGGGAGGAAGCGGGAGATGAAGATCGCGGGACCGCCGCGGCGCCGGAGGTAGAGCTCAGCCCGGGTCCAGTTCTCCTCGCCCAGTCGCATCCCCAGGCGGGAGAAGCGGATGCGCGGCCCGAGCCAGCGTCCGAGCCAGAACCCGATGCTCTCTCCCACCAGCGCGCCCAGGATCACCACCAGGATGAGGGCGCCGGCCTCCCACGGCGAGGCCACCGCCGTGCCGGCCACGATGACGACGGTGTCGCCGGGAACCACGAGACCGATCAGGACGCTGGTCTCCAGCATGATCGCCACACCGGCCAGGATCGTCCTCACGACAGGGTCGACGCTCTGCACGGCGTCGAGCAGCCACGTGAGGAACTCGTTCACCGTCCCAGCCTACGGCGCGCGCGGCGTCTAGCCTGAGAACGTGCCGACCGATCTCCGCGCCCGTGAGCTCCCCGGCTGGGTCGACCCCGCAGAGCTGTACCTCTCCGGGCCGGCCGCCGCAGATCACAGCTTCTGGCTCGATGCCGGGCCCGACGCGGCGGATGGGTGGAGCTGGATCGGCGCGGGAACCCCTGCACCGGTCGCCCCGCGTGACCAGGAGTGCGCCGCGTCCCCGCTCGACGCCGCCGCAGGGCCCTTCACCGGCGGGTGGATCGGCTGGGTGGACTACGACGCCGCCGCGCGGACGGCCGGCGCGCCCGCCACCGACGAGGAACTCGGCGCCCGCGCGGAACGGGGGATGCGGGTCGACCGCTTCGTCGCGCTCGATCACCGCACCCGTCGCGCCTGGGCCTGGGCGCCCGAGGCCGACCTCGACGCCTTCGCCCGCGACGTCGCCACGTGGCGCGGCGTCAGCGTCACCCCGTCGCCGGCGCCGCCGGCGCCCGTGTCCGCACGGCACACCCCGGAGGAGTACGCCGAGCTCATCGAGCGCTGCCGCGGCGCCATCCGCGACGGCGATGCCTACCAGCTGTGCCTGACGACCCGGTTCGAGATCGAGGCGTCCGTCGATCCGGTCGCCGCCTTCCTGCGGCTGCGCCAGATGACTCCGGCTCACCACGGCGCGCTCATCCGGGTGGGCGGCCACGCCCTCGCCAGCGCCAGTCCGGAGCGGTTCCTCGAGATCGCCGACGGGATCGTCCGGACGCGGCCGATCAAGGGGACCCGGCCGCGTGGGGCCGACGCAACCTCCGACGAGGCACTCGGCCGGGAGCTCGCGGACAGCGTCAAGGAGCGCGCCGAGAACGTGATGATCGTCGATCTCATGCGCAACGATCTGCAGCGTGTCTGCCTCCCCGGCTCGGTCGCGGTCGAGCGCCTGCTGGAGGTGGAGTCCTACGCCGCGGTTCATCAGCTCGTCAGCACGGTGGCCGGACGCCTGCGTCCCGGAACGCGCATCGGCGACGTGCTCGAAGCGGCCTTCCCCGCCGGGAGCATGACAGGAGCCCCGAAGCTTTCGGCGATGACGATCCTGCACGACCTCGAGGGCGGTCCGCGCGGCGCGTTCGCCGGATGCTTCGGGTGGATCGGCGCGGACGGACGCGCCGACCTCGCGATGGTGATCCGCTCCATCGTCTTCCGACCCGGCGGCGCCTTCGTCGGAGCGGGCGGCGGAATCACCTGGCGCTCGGATGCGGACGCCGAGGTCGCGGAGGTCGGGGTGAAGGCACGGGGGCCGCTGGCTGCGGTCGGGGGAGTGCTCCCGCCCGGCTGGTGACCGGGTCGGTCCGCTAATCTGGAGGGACGCCTTCGCGCGTACCCGAACTTTCCACGATTGGTGCTCCGTGTCCTCGACGTCCTCCTCAGCCGCTCACGCCCCCACGGAGGGAAGCGGCTTCGACCCGTACGAGATCCAGACGAAGTGGCAGCGTCGCTGGAAGGACGCCGACCCGTTCCGCGCCGGCGGCGACGACGACACCCGCCCGCGCAAGTACGTGCTCGGGATGTTCCCGTACCCGTCCGGCGACATGCACATGGGTCACGCGGAGAACTACGCCTACGTCGACTCGGTCGCGCGCTTCTGGCGCCACCGCGGCTACAACGTGCTGAACCCCATCGGATGGGACTCGTTCGGACTCCCTGCCGAGAACGCCGCCATCCAGCGCGGCGCGGACCCGCGGGAGTGGACGTACTCCAACATCGCGCAGCAGAAGGCGAGCCTGCAGCAGTTCGGGACGTCCTATGACTGGAGCCGCGTGCTCCACACGAGCGACCCCGAGTACTACGGCTGGAACCAGTGGCTGTTCCAGCAGATGTTCGAGCGGGGACTGGCGTACCGCAAGGAGAGCCCGGTCAACTGGTGCCCGAACGACCAGACCGTGCTTGCCAACGAGCAGGTCGTCGACGGACGCTGCGAGCGATGCGGCCACGAGGTCATCAAGAAGAAGCTCACCCAGTGGTACTTCAAGATCACCGACTACGCCGACCGTCTGCTCGATGACCTGAACCAGCTCGAGGGCTTCTGGCCGTCGAAGGTCATCCGGATGCAGCGCAACTGGATCGGCCGCTCCGTCGGCGCCGACATCGAGTTCGAGATCGAGGGTCGGGCCGAGAAGGTGACAGTGTTCTCGACGCGCCCCGACACGCTCCACGGCGCGACGTTCTTCGTCGTCGCCCCCGAGAGCGACCTGGCCGCCGAACTCGCCGCCGGCGCCTCGCCCGAGGTGCGGATGCGGTTCCAGGACTACCTCGACCAGGTGGGCAAGTCGAGCGAGATCGAGCGGCAGTCCACCGACCGTCCGAAGACGGGCGTGTTCCTCGACCGCTACGCCGTCAACCCGATCAACGGCGAGCGGCTGCCCATCTGGGCCGCCGACTACGTGCTGGCCGACTACGGCCACGGCGCGGTCATGGCCGTGCCCGCTCACGACCAGCGCGATCTGGACTTCGCCCGCGCCTTCGACCTGCCCGTGAAGGTCGTCGTGGACACCACCGCCCCGGTGACCGGCGCGATCACCGTGATCGAGGTCGACGAGGACGGCGTGCCGATCGACCCCGAGGGAGACACCCTCTCCGAGCTCGATCCCGCGGTCACCGGCACCGCGCTGACCGGCGACGGCCGGATGATCAACTCCGGGTCGCTGAACGGGTTGAGCAAGCGCAACGCCATCGCCCGGATGATCGAGGAGCTCGAGGCGCGGGGCGCCGGACGCGCGTCGAAGTCGTATCGCCTCCGGGACTGGCTGATCTCGCGCCAGCGCTTCTGGGGTACGCCGATCCCGATGATCCACACCGAGGACGGACGCATCGTCCCGGTTCCCGCCGACGAGCTGCCGCTGACGCTGCCCGACGCCCATGGTCTGGACCTGGCACCCAAGGGCACCTCGCCGTTGGGCGGGGCGACCGACTGGATCGAGACGGTGGATCCCGCCACGGGCGCGCCCGCGCTGCGCGACGCCGACACGATGGACACGTTCGTCGACAGCTCCTGGTACTTCCTGCGCTTCCTGGCGCCGGGGGATGCCACCCAGGCCTTCTCCTCGCGTGAGGCGAACAAGTGGGCGCCGGTCGACTCCTACATCGGAGGGGTCGAGCACGCGATCCTCCACCTGCTCTACGCGCGCTTCATCACGAAGGTCCTGTTCGACATGGGCCTGATCGAGTTCACCGAGCCGTTCACCTCCCTCATCAACCAGGGCATGGTGCTGCTCGACGGATCGAAGATGTCCAAGAGCAAGGGCAACCTGGTCGAGTTCGCCTCGAGCATGGTGGACCCCGGCGCCGACGCCGTCCGTGTCGCGATCGCCTTCGCGGGCCCCGTCGAGGACGACATCAACTGGGAGGACGTGTCGACCACGGGTGCCCAGAAGTTCCTCGCGCGCGCCTGGCGAGTGGCCAAGGACGTCACCAGCAGCCCGGACGTGGTGTGGGCCGAAGGCGATGCCTCGCTGCGGCGCGTCACCCACCGTCTCCTCGCTGACGCTCCCGGACTGGTCGAGCAGACCAAGTTCAACGTCGTCGTCGCTCGGCTGATGGAGCTCGTCAACGCGACCCGCAAGACGATCGACACCGGGGCGGGAGCCGGTGACCCGGCCGTCCGCGAGGCGGCCGAGGCGACGGCGATGATCCTGGACCTGTTCGCCCCGCACACCGCCGAGGAGATGTGGGAGATCCTCGGCTACGAGCCCTTCGTCGGCCTCGTGCCGTGGCGCCAGGCCGACCCGACGCTGCTCGTGGAGGACTCGGTCACGGCCGTCGTGCAGATCGACGGCAAGGTCCGCGGCACGCTCACCGTGCCGGCGCGCATCTCGGCCGATGAGCTGGAGGCCCTCGCCCGCGCCGACGAGAAGGTGCAGCGGTCGCTGGCCGGTCGCGAGATCGCCCGCGCGGTCGTGCGCGCGCCGAAGGTCGTGAGCTTCACCACGGGGTAACCGGGTCCGTCCGGGTGCGGTGATCGGGCGCTGACGATACGGTGAGGACATTCTCGTCGACCACTGGGAGGCAGCCGTGTCCGCATCCGCAGCCGAGGGCCGTCCGCCGCTGCCGCAGCCGATCGTGTGGCTCTACGTCATCGCGATCCTCGTGACCGTCTTGGCGCTGGGCGCGGCGATACTCGTCGTCCTTGCCAGCGCGGCGTTCCCGCTGACCACCCTCGCACCTCTGGTCGGCGCGGCGATCGGCGCGTATGTCCCCGCCCTCCTCGGCCACGGGATCGTGATCGCCGTCCACGACGCCGGACTCGGCCGACACCGCTGACTCTGGCGACGCCGCTTACCGGCGGCCTGCCACGTCGCCTCCTCCCCGGCGGGGGAAGGCCGTGCGGTCTCCACCGATCGCTCGAGACGCGCACGCCGCGTCCGCCCCGCCTCTCACGCTGAGGTGGTGAACCCCGATCCTGATCGCCGCCCTCGCCTGGCGGTGACGGCGGCGGTCGTCCTGGTCGTCGGCGCGGTCTCGCTCGCCGTCGTGATCGGCATCGTGCGAACGGCGACGTCGTCCGTCGACGAAGTGGCACTCTCGGGAGGCGTGAGCGTGACATCCCCGGTTCCGACTCCCGCGGCGGCGGAGCTCTACGTGCACGTCTTCGGCGCGGTCGCCCGCCCAGGCCTGTACCGCCTCGACCCGGACGCGCGTGTCGTCGATGTGATCGCGGCCGCGGGCGGCTTCACCGACGAGGCCGACCCCTCCGGAGTCAATCTCGCGCGATCAGTGGTCGACGGCGAACAGCTCCAGGTCACCCGCGTCGGAGAGACACCGGTCGCGGCGAGCGACCCCGGGGGAGCGGGCACCCTCGACGGGCCGGTCAACCTGAACACCGCCGACAAGGCCGCGCTCGACACCCTTCCCCGCATCGGCCCCGCCCTCGCCGACCGGATCATCGCCTGGCGCGAGCAGAACGGCGCCTTCACCTCGGTCGAAGACCTGCTGGCCGTCCCGGGTATCGGCGACAAGATGCTCGAGGCGCTGCGCGACCTGGTGACCATATGAACCCCCGCCGGGCGCGGCCGCGCGACCTCCGTCTCGTGCCGGTCGCCGCGTGCGCCTGGCTTGCCGCAGCCGGCACCGTGACCCATCCCGCGGCGGCCTGGTCGACGGCGACGGGGCTGCTGGCCGTCTCGCTGCTGTTCCTCGTGCTGGCCGCAGGGCGGCGCGGTCCTGCGCTCCTCACCGTCCTCGCTGTGGGCGCGGCCTTCGGGGCGGCCGGCGCCGCCCACGTAGCCCTTGCCCAACCGGAACGCGCCGCATTGCGCGCGCTCCCGGTCGACGGCGGCCGGTCGGTCACGATCGAGGCGGTGGTGGTCGGCAAGATCGAACGCCGGCTGTCCGGCTGGAGCTTCGACGCCGTCACGCAGGGAGCCTTCGTCGGGCCCGCAGCGCACAGACTGTCGACTCCTGTCAGCATCCGCATCGATGAGACCGCGGCCGGGCCGGGACTCGATCTCGGGGCGCAGATCACGGTGCGGGGCACGGCGTTCGCGACTGATCCAGGGGAACGGCCGGTGCTGATCGTGCAGGGCGAGGACCTCGTGGTGCGGGCGCCGCCCACCGGCGTGTTCACCGCCGCGTCCGACCTCCGGCGCGGGCTGCAGCGCACCGTCGACGGACTGCCGTCGCCGGGAGCTGGGCTGATCGCCGGACTGTCGGTCGGCGACACCTCCGCGGTGGAACCCGCCCTCGACGACGCGATGAAGGCGTCCTCCCTGTCGCACCTCACCGCGGTCTCCGGGGCCAACTGCGCTCTCGTGGTCGGAGCCGCCTTCGGACTGGCAGCGCTCCTGGGCGCCCCGCGCGGCCTGCGCGTGGGCGCCGGCGGTGCTGCGCTCCTCGGCTTCGTCCTGCTGGTCTCGCCGGAGCCGAGCGTGGTGCGCGCCGCCGCCATGGCGATCGTCGCGATGACGGCTCTTCTCCTCGGCCGCGTCGGCGCCGGAGTGTCTGTGCTCAGCGTCTCCGTGACCGTGCTGCTCATACTCGATCCGTGGCTCTCGCTCTCGCTGGGATTCGCCCTGTCGTCCGCCGCGACTGCCGCGCTGCTCCTGCTCGCCGGCCCGCTGTCGGAGGGCATGGCGCGCTGGCTGCCGGAGCCGATCGCACTCCTGCTCGCCGTCCCGCTGTCGGCCCAGCTCGCCTGCGGCCCGCTCCTGGTGCTCATCGAGCCGACGGTGCCGGTGTACGGCGTCCTGGCGAATGTCATCGCGGCCCCGGCGGCAGCACCTGCCACACTCATCGGTCTGCTGGCCTGCGTGCTCGGGGGACTCCCGGTGCTCGCCACGGGCCTTGCGACTCTCGCCTGGGTGCCGGCTGCCTGGATCGCGGGCACCGCGACCACCGTGGCCGCACTCCCCGCGGGCGGGATCGCCTGGTTGGAGGGCGTGCCGGGGTTCCTGGCCCTCGCGGCCGTGGGTGCCGCGATCGCCGTCGTCTTCGTTCCCCCCGCCACCGTCCGTCCGGCCGCGCGGCGCGCCGCGGTGCTCGCGCTCGCGATCACCGCCGCCGTCACCGTGGCCACCGGGCCGCTCGCGGACATCGCGGAGCGCGTGCGGACGCCGGCGGAATGGTCGGTCGCCGCCTGCGACGTCGGTCAAGGCGACGCGATCCTCTTGCGCTCGGAGGGGCGAACAGCCCTCGTCGACACCGGCCCCGACCCCGCCGCCCTCGCGCGCTGTCTCGACCGGTTCGGTGTCGCGCGGGTGGACCTCCTGGTCCTGACGCACTTCGACCTCGACCACCGCGGCGGCGTGCCTGCTGTCATCGGGAAGGTCGGGACGCTCCTCCATGGTCCGGCCGGAGACGACGTGAGCGCGCGCACCGTGGCGGATCTCGTCGAGGGCGGAGCGCGCGCCGAAATCGCGGTCGCCGGTCTGGGTGGGCGGCTCGGCGACGCGACCTGGCACGTCATCTGGCCCACGGCGGCGCACGCGGGCGGCACGGCAGGCAACGACGCGAGCATCGTGATCGACGTGGCTGGGGGAGGGATCCCGCGGACGATCCTGCTCGGGGACCTCTCCGCTGAGCCTCAAGCCGCCGTGGCCGCACGCGTCGGCGGTCGCTACGACATCGTGAAGGTGGCCCATCACGGCAGCGCCGACCAGTATCCCGGTCTCTACGAACGCATCCATGCTCCGCTGGCCCTGTTCACCGTCGGCGAGAACACCTACGGCCACCCTCGGACGGAGACGATCGAGCTCCTCAGCCGCAGCGGCGCCCGCATCGTCCGTACCGATCTCTCCGGTGCGATAGCCATCCGGAGTGACAGGTCGGGACTCCTGGTCTGGCGGGAGCACCATGTCGGCGGCGCTGGGTAGGCTGGAGCAATGGCGACCACGCGCAAGCCCACCCGTGCCGCGTCAGCCATCCCGCAACTGTCGTGGCGCGCGCCGCAGCCCGCGCCCATCGTGCTCGTCTCGGGCCCCGAAGAGGTGTGCGCCGAGCGAGCGATCGCCGGCGTTCGCGACTTCCTCCGTGCTGAGGATCCCAGCCTCGAGGTCTCCGACCTCCGCGCCGACGACTACGTCTCCGGCACGCTGCTGGGACTCACCTCGCCGTCGCTGTTCGGCGAGCCGCGTCTGGTGCGCGTCGCAGGGGTCGAGAAGTGCTCCGACACGTTCCTCGCCGAGGCGATCGCCTACCTCGAGGCCCCGCAAGAGGGCGCGACCGTCATCCTCCGCCACACCGGCGCGAGCGTTCGTGGCAAGAAGCTGCTCGACGCCGTGCGGGCGGGAACCGGCGGCGGCGTGGAGATCGCCTGCGCAGCGGTCAAGCGGGACTCGGATCGCTTCGACTTCGCCGCCGGCGAGTTCCAGGCCGCCCAGAAGCGGATCGCGCCGCCCGCGCTGCGCGCGCTCGTCAGTGCGTTCGCCGACGACCTCACCGAACTGGCCGCCGCCTGCCAGCAGCTCATCGCCGACGTCCCCGGCGACATCGGCGTCGAGACGGTCGAGCGCTACTACGGCGGACGTGTGGAGACCTCTGCCTTCGCCGTGGCGGACACGGCGATCGCCGGCCGCTACGGGGACGCTCTCGTCGCCCTCCGTCACGCGCTGGCCAGCGGCGCCGATCCGGTGCCTCTGGTGGCCGCGATCGCCTCGAAGCTTCGCACCATGGCCCGTGTCGCCGGGTCGAGGGAGCCCGCGGGCGTGCTCGCCTCGCGACTGGGGATGAAGGACTGGCAGGTCGATCGCGCGCGGCGCGACCTGACCGGTTGGAACGAAGCATCTCTCGGCACGGCCATCCAGGCGGCCGCACGCGCCGATGCCGAAGTCAAGGGTGCGTCCCGCGATCCGGTCTTCGCCGTGGAGCGACTGGTGACCGTCATCGCCACTCGCGCCCCGTTCGGCGGCTGATCCCCGCACGCGTGCGCGCGGCCGGTGCCCTGCGGCGCGATCCTCGGGGACGACGAAGGCCCGCCCCCACCGGGGACGGGCCTTCACAGTTCGGGGTGCTCAGAGAGCGGCGACCTGCTTCGCGATGGCCGACTTGCGGTTCGCGGCCTGGTTCTCGTGGATGACGCCCTTGCTCACGGCCTTGTCGAGCTTCTTGGTCGCCGTCGCGAGCGCCTTCTCGGCAGCGGCCTTGTCGCCGGCGGCGATGGCCTCGCGGGTGCGACGCACCTCGGTCTTGAGCTGGCTCTTCACGGCCTTGTTGCGCTCGCGCGCCTTCTCGTTGGTCTTGTTGCGCTTGATCTGCGACTTGATGTTCGCCACGTTCGAGGCTCTTTCGTTTCGGAGTTTTCGTTGGATCTGCCGGGTGACAAGAGAGGGCTGTCGCACGGCGGTCGTGTGAGGGAGAAGCCCACACGCAAGCCAAAAGCCGAGTCTACCAGGTTTCGACCGGGCGCCCATGTCGAAGCCACGCGCCGTACCGGCGTCCGCGCCCGCGGATACGGCATGATCGTGCTACCGGACCCCACCGGCTCGATGACGTTACCTCGAAGGAGATGCCGTGGCCTCCGACCCTGGCCCGACCGATTCATCGCCCCGCATCGTCTCCGCACGCGACGTCGGCACCCTCGGGAGGGGTTTCCGATGGTCCGCCGCGACCGCTGCGTTCCAGGTCGAGGGCGCCCGCGGCGCGGACGGCAGCGGGCGCAGCATCTGGGACGACTTCGTGGACACGCCGGCGGCCGTGCTCGACGGCACCACCGGCGAGCCGGGACCCGACAGCTGGCACCGCTGGCGCGATGACGTGGCACTGCTCGACGAACTCGGGGTCGACCGCTATCGCTTCTCCGTGTCGTGGGCGCGCATCCAGCCCGAGGGCCGCGGCTCCGCCAACCCGAAGGCCCTCGATCATTACCGGCGCCTGGCCGGCGATCTCCGTGACGCCGGAATCGATCCCTTCGTGACCCTCTATCACTGGGAGCTGCCCGCCGCCCTGGAAAGCACCGGCGGCTGGCTCGACCGCGACACGGCGTTCCGGTTCGCCGACCACGTCCGACTCGTGGTCGAGGCTCTGGGTGAGGACGTCCGCCACTGGTACACGATCAACGAGCCGGTCTCCACGACGCTGCAGGGCTATGCGATCGGTGAACTGGCCCCGGGCCGGCACCTGCTCTTCGAGGCGCTGCCGACGGCTCACCATCAGCTCCTCGCCCACGGGCTCGCTCAGGCGGTCATCGGCGAGGCGGGAGCGGGCGAGGTCGGGATCGTCAACAATCACACGACGGTTCTCGCCGCCTCCGACCGCCCTGAGGACCTCGCAGCGGCGGCCGCGTACGATCTCCTCCACAACCGGCTCTTCGCCGATCCGCTCCTCACCGGCGCCTATCCGGACGGCGCCCCGTTCGGACTGCCCGACCAGCCGGTGAGGGACGGGGATCTCGCCCTCATCAGCGCACCGAGCGACTTCTACGGCGTCAACTACTACAACCCCACCCGCGTCGGCGCCGCCCCGGACGGCTCCGCCGTGCCGTTCGAGCTTCTTCCCGTCGAGGACGCGCCGGTGACGGGTTTCGGGTGGCCGATCGTCCCCGACGCTCTCACATCGCTTCTCCTCGGCCTCACCGAGCGCTACGGCGAGGCGCTTCCGCCGCTCATCATCGCGGAGAACGGCGCCTCCTTCCCCGAGCCCGAGTCCGCGACCTACCCCGTCGAGGACCGAGCGCGGATCGATTACCTCGCGCGACACGTCGCCGCCGTTGCGGCCGCGATGCGCGCGGGCGCGGACGTGCGGGAGTACACGGTCTGGTCGCTGCTGGACAACTTCGAGTGGGCGCACGGCTTCACACAGCGCTTCGGCCTGGTCCACGTGGATCACCGCACGTCGAGGCGCACCCCCAAGGCTTCGTTCGGGTGGTACCGCGACCTGATCGCACAGGCCCGCGCATGAACGCGCCGCGCAGACGCGTCGGGGCCACCTGGTTCCTCCTGTTCACCCTCGCCTGGCTGGCCCTGTGGACGGTCCAGCTCACACCGCTGCAGCTGCTGATCCCGCTCCAGCTCAACACCCCGGACGACGCCGACGGGTGGATCTCCGGGGTTGTCTGGTCGGGACTGGTCCTTGCGGTGGGAGGGGTGGCCGGAGTCCTCGCCGGCCCTGTCGCCGGCGGGCTCTCCGACCGCACCCGCGGAGCACGCGGCCGGCGCCGTCCCTGGGCGCTGGCCGGAATCGCGCTGGCAGCCGTGTCACTGGTGGGGCTCTCGGTCGCGGAGGGCCCCTGGACGGTGGGCGCCGCGTGGATCGGCGTGTCGGTAGGAACCGCTGTGGCCGCGTCGGCGTTCACCGCGCTCATCGCGGATCAGCTGACGACGCAGCGGGGCGCCGCCTCCGCCGCCATCGCCTCCTCGCAGGCGGTCGGCATCGTGCTGGGTGTCGGAGCGGTGGTGCTCCTCGGACTCGGCACCCTCGGCGGGTATCTGACACTCGCCGGCTTCCTCGCCGTCGGCGGCACGGCGGCCGCCCTCCTGCTTCCCGACCCGCCGTCGCCGGCGGCCTCGACGGCCGCGCGCGCGGCGCGGACCCTTGCCGATCGCACAGCCGCTCTCCGCGACCACGACTTCGTCTGGCTCCTGGTGGGGCGCCTCGTGGTCAACATCGGAAACGCCCTCGGAACGGGCCTCCTCCTGTTCTTCCTGCTCTACGGACTCGGCCGCGACGCTGCGACCGCCGAGGACGAGCTGCTCCTGCTCATCGTCGTCTACACCGTGTTCGTGGTCACCGCATCCGTGCTGGCCGGGCGACTGTCGGACCGCAGCGGACGTCGCGTCGGTCTCATCGTCGCGGCTGCGCTCGTGCAGGGCGGAGCCTCGCTGCTGCTGGCCCTCCTCCCGTCGCTCGAGACGGCACTGGTCTCGGCGGCGCTGCTGGGGGTCGGCTATGGCGCATACATGTCGGTCGGTCTGGCCCTCGCGACCGACCTGCTGCCCTTCCCCGACGATCACGCCCGCGACCTCGGCTTCGTCAACGTGTCGGCGAGCCTCGGACAGCTGCTCGGACCGCTCATCGGCGCGGGTCTCGTCGCGCTGGTCGGCGCGTTCTGGCTCCTGTTCGCCGTGGGCGCCGTGCTCTCCGTCGCCGGGGGCCTCGCCACCCTCGCCGTTCGCCGGCGAACGCCGTCACTCCCGTGACTGCTCGACCGTCGCCACGGCGAGATCCAGCAGTGCATTGAACACGGCCGGTCGCATCGCGGTCACGAGGTGGCTCGTTCGCGGGACGACGATGAGCTCCGCATCCGGCACCTGCGCAGCGAAGAGGTGCTCGTTGGCACGCAGCTGGTCGTACTGCCCGTTGATGAACCACGTCGGCACGTCGATGCGGCGCAGCGCAGCGAGCAGGTCGAGAACCGAGAGACTTCGCAGCGCCACATCCTGCGCGTCGTAGGCATAGCCGCCCGCTCCGAAATCCTGGCGGGTCTCGAGGGGGAGGGTGCGATCGAGCACCCAGTCCGCGATGCCCTGGCCCCGCTTCGGCAGGCGGTCGAAGCCGCGCGCCAGAGCGCGGTAGGTGGCGAGGCCGACCCCGCGCGGCACGGCGGTGCACGACGCGGCGATGAACGCGTCGATCGGCGGGCGGTTCTCCGCTCCGGCGTACGCGATCGACAGCAGGCCACCCATGGAGTGGCCCACCAGCAGCACCGGCCCGCGCGCGGCGGCGTCGCGCACGGCACGGTCGATCGTCGCGAAGGCCCCGTCGAGCGAGAACACCTCCGTCATGCGTGTGCCGTGGCCCGGCAGGTCGACGGGGTGCGCGTGCACGCCGCGGGAGTCGAGATGGGCGACCTGGGAGCGCCACATGGTCGCCGATGTCCGGATGCCGTGGACCATCACCACCTGGGTCGCCATGTCAACAGCCGCCATGGGAACAGCCTAAGAGCCCAGGTCTGCAGAAGCCCCAGGTCTGCAGAAGCCCCAGGCAGAGGGCCCGCGACGCTCGGTCGCGGGCCCTCTGCTCAGAACACTCCTCGCAGCCTCAGAAGACGACCCGCACGCGTACGGAGTTGCTGGTCGAGCCGCTCGAGGCGGTCGGATCGGCTGGCACGAACACCGCGGTGTAGTGATGCGTGCCGCGGGAGAGCTTGCCGAGGGTGAAGGCGGCGAAGCCCCGTCGCACCGGAACGGTGGCGACCACCGTCGAGCCTTCCCGGAACTCGACGACGCCCTCGGGTGTCCCCTCGGCCTGGTCGACGGCGGCGATCAGCGTCGAGGGGAGCAGCCGGTTCAGGTGCACCGGGAGCAGGGCGACCAGCCGTGTGGTCGTGGCCTGCGGCTGGCTGGCCGCCTCGACGTCGATGGTCACCTCGACCACCGTTCCCGACGCCGGCGCCGTCAGCGTGAGCACCACCGGACCGGAGGGCAGGTCGGCCGGGAGCTCCGCCGACACGGTCGCCGCCCCGGCGGTCACGGACGCTTCGCCCAGCGGCGTGTCGCCCAGCGAGATCTCCAGGGAGGTGTTCTCGGGGGCCCCACGGCTGGTCATGTTCAGCCCGCTGACCTGGAACGAGACGCTCTCGCCGGCCGTCGCGGTCTCGGGCACGCCCGTCACCTGCACCGCCTGCTTGGCGAAGCTCGGCGACAGCGGCGAGCCGTCTGCGATGTAGTCCATCCACGCCTCGTAGTCGAGCAGGCCGGTGTCGACGTAGTCCGCGCCCTCGGTGAACACGCGGAAGTTGTCGCCTCCGGTGGCCAGGAACGAGAACGTGCCGACCCGGTACTCGGCCGCGAGGTCCAAGGGCTCGCCGTCGATGGTGACCGATGTGATCCGCGATCCCGCCGGCGCCGACGCGTCGTAGGTGTAGGAGACGTTGTCGGACAGGCCGAGCTGGAGGTATGGCCGCTGCGGCACCGTGCCGTCGGCGTTGGTCTGCCACTGCTGTTCGAGCATGGTGGTGAACTGCTCGCCGGTCAGCGTCACGAGCGCGAGCGTGTTGTTGAACGGCAGCACCGCGTTCGCCTGCGAGAACGAGATCGTCCCGTCGGGCAGGCCCGCCACCGCCGTGGCCCCGAACTCCGCCTGCGTGTCCCAGAGCTCCGCACGGAGGCCACCGGGGTTGGTGACACCGATCTGCGCGCCCTGGGGGAGGGCGGACAGGGTGTCGCGGAGCATCGTGGCGACGGTGTTGCCGAGCGCCGACTCCGAGGCGCGATCGTCGCGCGTTCCGCCGGTCCACACGCCGTCGACGAAGGATCCGCCCGCGAAGGCCGTCGTGATGTCTGCCGACACCTCACCGATCGCCGTGTTCCCGATCTCGGCAGCGGCGGCGAGAGCCGCCTTGACGATGGCGTCGACCTCGGCGACCCGCGGATACGTCGAGATCAGCTCGGCAGCGGGCGTCGTCGTGCGGGGCACGAGACGCTCGGTGTGAGCGGTGACGGCGCCGTCGGCATCGAGCGACAGGACGATCTCGCCGATGTTCCCGCCGTACGAGCCCGTCTGCACGACCGGCCGCGTGCGGTCGGTGCCGGGGATCGGCGCCGACCACGAGTACTCCTTGTGGGTGTGGCCGGTGAAGATCGCGTCGACTTCCGCAGCGGTGTCGTTCACGAGTGAGGCGAAGGGCCCGCCGGCGGCGAGTTCCTCCTCGAGCGTCGCGCCGTCGGGTGTCCCCGCCCCGGCACCCTCGTGATACAGGGCCACGAGCACGTCGGCCTCGCCGTTGGCGGCGTCGCCGTCGCTCAGCTGTGCGGCGACGCGGTTGACCGCTTCGACCGGGTCACCGAACTCCAGATCCACGATGCCTGCGGGGGAGACCAGCGACGGCGTCTCCTCCGTCACCGCTCCGATGACGCCGACCGTCAGACCGTCCGCATCGAGCAGGGCATACTCGGGCAGCGCCGGCGTCTCCGTGCCCGCCAGGTACACGTTCGCACCCAGCTGGGGGTAGTCGGAGGCGTCCGTGACGCGACCTTGGAGGTCGGCCCAGCCGCGGTCGAACTCGTGGTTGCCGACGGCCGTCGCCTCGAGGTCGAGTGCGTTCAGCACGTCGATCGTGGGGGTGTCCTGCGCGACTGACGACGCGAACAGCGAAGCGCCGATGTTGTCACCCGCCGACAGGAACAGGGTCGGACCTGATGCGGCGTCGCGAAGCTGCTCCACGGTGCCGGCGAAGGCGACCGTGTTGGCGTCGATCCGGCCGTGGAAGTCGTTGATCCCCAGCAGAGTCAGCTCGACCGGAGCGGCCTCCGCGTCCAGGCCGACGAGCACCGGATCGTGATCGCTCGACCGGTAGACGTCATCGGCGAAGAACTCGGTGCCGTGCGAGCGGAAGCGGCTGTACTCGAGGGCCACCGACTCACCGGAGTTGATGTTCCAGATGTCGGCCCCCGCAGCCCGTCCGAGCGCCGCGTCGTTGAGGAGCACGTGATCCAGCGATCCCGACAGCCCCGAGAAGCTGTAGGACGACGTCCCGACCTCGAAGTGCTGCTCCGCGTCGGTGTAGCCGGCCGCGTAGAGCACCTGGAGCGGGTCCTCTTGCCCGTAGGAGTTGAAGTCGCCCACGAGCGCCACGGCGTCGACGTCACCCTGGATCTCCTCGATCCAGTCCCGCAGCGCCGTCGCCTGGCGCACGCGCGACTCGTTCGACGAGCCCTGACCATCGCCCGTGTCGGCGTCACCCGGCCACGGGCCGGCGGAGCCCTTCGACTTGAAGTGGTTCACCACGAACAGGAACTCGGCGCCGCCGTCGACGGGTGTGAACACCTGGCCGATGGGCTCGCGCGCGTTTCCGAAGGCCTCGCCGTCGGCGCTCTGATCTCCCAGCGCGCGGGCGGCACCCGAGGGCGTCACCGCCGCGGGCTGGTAGATGATCGCGTTGGTGATGACGTCCTGCTCGGAGGCGGGAGGGAGTTCGTCGGACGACGGGACGAAGGCCCAGCGCTCCTCCCCGGCCGCGGCGTTCAGCGCACTGACGAGGGTCGAGGTCGCCTCGTCGGTGGCCTCACCGAGGGCGGCGGAGTTCTCGATCTCCATGAGTCCGACGACATCGGCATCGAGTGTGTTGATGGCGGCGACGAGCTTCGCCTGCTGACGAGCGAGGTCGGCGGCATCCCACGCGCCCCGCTGATCGCAGCCTTCGCGGACGGTCACGCCATCCCCGAACCGGTCGGTGTAGGCGACGCACGAGGCAGAGTCGGTGCCGAGGGTGGTGAAGTAGTTGAGCACGTTGAAGGATGCGATCGACAGGTCGCCGCCCACGGCCTCTGGCGCCGCCGTGCGGGGATCGGCGAACGAGACGCCGTCCGCGCCGGAACCGTCGGCGACCAGTGGCGCGGTCGGGTTCAGCTTCCAGGTGTTGTTGCGGTAGTCGACGATCAGGGGAGCGGTGAAGGTCACCGACGCGCCGACGACGATCGGCTCCGCCAGCGACACGTAGGCGGGCGTGAGCGCACTGTTGGCCGCGGAGAGGAAGTTGGTGCTCGCTCCGTCGTCCAGCGCGACGGCTCGCGCCGCGTTGTCGGCGGCGACCGCGGCGGCCTCATCGGTGCCCGGGCGCGCGACGTCGGTGGGTTGGCGCAGCGGGGTCTCGCCCGCTGCCAGCCCGACCTCGCCGTATTGATTGGTCGCGTACGTGTTCGACACCGTGAACGAGCCCTGCGGGTCGACGAGCATCGACTCGAGCGACTCGCGCTGCGCCGCGCTGCGCGGCCACGACACCGTCGCGGGGGCCGGCGCCTCGGCATCGGCGACCACGGTCGCCGCCCCCGCGCGCACGGTGAGTTCGGTGAGGCCGTTCCACTCGGAGACGACTCCGGTCACCTCGACCGTGTCGCCGAGGGCGACGTCGCCCACCGCTCCCGGCGCGTAGACGAAGACCGCGTCAGAGGCGGTGTGGGTGTCGAGGTCGATCGCCTCGCCGGTGCCGGCCGTCTGGATCACGTATCCGTCGAATCCGCCGGTCGGATAGTGCGCGGTGACGACTCCCGTCGTGGTCACGGTGGCACCGGCAAGCGGCGAGGCGTCGCCGGTTCCCTGGATGTCCGCGATCGCGACCACCTCCGGGTCCGCCGTCGGGGTCGGAGTGGGAGTCGGAGTCGGGGTCGGAGTGGGCGTCGGGCCGTCGCCGGAGAGACCGGTGGGGGTCGGCGCGCCCGCCGTGAAGTCGGCGGCGTTGTCGGCAGTGTTCACGGCGTCGCCGGTGCGGGACACGCTCGTCGCATTGGTCGTCGCGGGAGCGGCGGCGGAGCCGGCGAAGTGGGTGGCGCCGCCCCAGCCGACGAAGTCGACCACCTGCTCCAGGCCGGCGATCCCGGTGGCGCCGCTCAACGCGGTCGCGTCGTCGACGAGGGCGACCTTCCCCTGCGTGCCGCTGAGGGCCAGCGATCCGTCCACATCGGCGTCGAACGCGGGAAGCGTGCGGTCGGACCCGAACGCCTGCCCGACCAGCAGTCGCTCTCCGGCCGGCAGCGACACGTCGCCGAGCGCGGTCACCTGCCAGCTCGACCCCGTCGCCGAGGCGTACTGCACGCTCCATCCGCTCAGGTCGACGGCGTCGCCCGAGACGTTCGCGAGCTCGATGAAGTCGCGGTTGTACGCGCCGCCGGAGTTGCCTCCGCCGCCGTACACCTCCGCGATCACCACCGGGGCCTCCGCGCTGACGGCGGCTGTAGCGGCGAGGGGGGCGACGGACAGACCCGCGGCCACCAGTGCGGCGCTGGTCGCCGTGGCCACCCAGCGTCGCTGCGGTGTCGGGCGTCCCGCCCGAGGGCGGCGGGGCAAGGGCGAACGGAACTCTGCTGCGTGCATGTCGTGTCGTCTCCGAGGCGGTCCGCGCGCGGCAGGGAGGATCGCGCAGGCTTCGGCCGCCGCATTGAGCATCCTGTGAGCACACCCGCCACGACAAGTGTCAGATCGGTTAACTCTTTCTCATGCGCGGGCGTCCTGGCGTGTTCGCCGACGCGTCGGGTACGGTTCGCCGAGCCCGGGTACCGGCTGGGCCGACGGGGCGGAGGGCGCCCACGTCGCCGGTAGACTTCACGGGACATGTCACCGCGCGCCCTCAAGCCTCTCGAGCCAGCTGCCACGCCGCCCGAGCTCATCCGCAACTTCTGCATCATCGCCCACATCGACCACGGCAAGTCCACGCTGGCCGATCGCATGCTGCAGATCACCGGCGTGGTCGCCGACCGCGACATGCGCGCGCAGTACCTCGATCGCATGGACATCGAGCGCGAGCGCGGCATCACGATCAAGTCGCAGGCCGTGCGCATGCCCTGGTCCCTTCGACAGGGTCAGGGACCGGAGCAGACCTTCGCACTCAACATGATCGACACGCCGGGTCACGTGGACTTCACCTACGAGGTCTCCCGGTCGCTCGCCGCCTGCGAGGGCGCCGTGCTGCTCGTCGACGCCGCCCAGGGCATCGAGGCCCAGACGCTCGCGAACCTCTACCTGGCCCTGGAGAACGACCTCCAGATCATCCCGGTCCTCAACAAGATCGACCTTCCCGCCGCCGACCCCGAGAAGTATGCGGCCGAGCTCGCCAACCTGATCGGTGGCCGCCCCGAGGATGTCCTCCGGGTCAGCGGCAAGACCGGCCTCGGCGTCGAGGATCTCCTCGATCGCATCGTCGAGGGGATCCCGGCGCCCACCGGCGACGCCTCGGCGCCGGCGCGCGCGATGATCTTCGACTCCGTCTACGACTCCTATCGGGGAGTGGTGACGTACGTGCGAATGGTAGACGGCAAGCTCGAGCCGCGCGAGCGGATCCAGATGATGTCCACGCGCGCCACGCACGACCTTCTCGAGATCGGGGTGTCGAGCCCCGAGCCCGTCCCGACGAAGGGACTCGGCGTCGGGGAGGTGGGCTACCTCATCACCGGCGTGAAGGACGTCCGCCAGTCCAAGGTCGGCGACACCATCACCCACCACCGCAAGCCCGCGACCGTGGCGCTGCCCGGCTACACGGACCCGAAGCCCATGGTCTTCAGCGGCATCTATCCGATCGACGGCAGCGACTACGCGGACCTCCGCGAAGCGCTCGACAAGCTGAAGCTCTCCGACGCCTCGCTCCAGTACGAGCCGGAGACCTCGGTCGCGCTGGGCTTCGGCTTCCGCTGCGGGTTCCTGGGGCTCCTGCACCTCGAGATCATCACCGAGCGGCTCTCGCGCGAGTTCGACCTCGACCTCATCACCACCGCTCCGTCGGTGACCTACGAGGTGATGACCGACACGGGCGAGACGGTCACCGTCACCAATCCGAGCGAGTATCCCGACGGCCGGGTCGCTGAGGTCTCCGAGCCCGTCGTGAAGGTCGGCATCCTGGCGCCCAAGGACTACGTCGGGACGGTCATGGAGCTGTGCCAGTCCCGGCGAGGCACGCTGCTGGGCATGGACTACCTGAGCGAGGACCGCGTCGAGCTGCGCTACAACATGCCGCTCGGCGAGATCGTCTTCGACTTCTTCGATCACCTGAAGTCGCGCACCCAGGGGTACGCGAGCCTGGACTACGAGCCCGCCGGGTCTCAGACCGCGGACCTCGTCAAGGTCGACATCCTCCTGCAGGGCGAGAAGGTCGACGCCTTCAGCTCGATCGTCCATCGCGAGAAGGCCTACGCCTACGGCACGATGATGACCGAGCGGCTCCGCAAGCTGATCCCGCGCCAGCAGTTCGAGGTGCCCATCCAGGCCGCCATCGGCGCGCGGATCATCGCACGCGAGAACATCCGCGCCATCCGCAAGGACGTGCTCGCCAAGTGCTACGGCGGTGACATCACCCGTAAGCGCAAGCTGCTCGAGAAGCAGAAAGAGGGCAAGAAGCGCATGAAGATGGTCGGCCGCGTCGAGGTCCCGCAGGAGGCGTTCATCGCCGCCCTGTCCGGAGACGTCGAGGGCAAGGACAAGAAGTAGGCTGGTCGGCATGCGCCGCGGGAGCTTCCAGGACGGGACCGTCGATTACGCGGCCGTCGGTGCGACGCAGGCTGCGGACCTCATGGGCTATCCGCCCGAGAAGAGCGTCCCGGCCGAGTCGAGCTGGCGGATCGGCAGCGGCGAGGCCCGCTTCTCGTCGTCGGCCGACTCGCTCCTGTCGTGGGCGGCGCTGCGCGGCGCGGGGCTCGAGCTCACCGACGTCCGCCCGGCCTCCGGCCCGATGTACTCCGGTGTCAGCTTCGACGCCGAAGGGACGCCCCTGGCTCCCAGCCGACTGGAGGCCGACCAGCGCTTCGACGCCGACGGCACGCCGTATGTCGGCGCGGGGACGACCATCCGCGTACACGGCCGCGTCAAGGGACTCCGGGCAGATGCGCAGCTGCGCGTGATCTACATGATCGAGGAGCCGCGCCGCGTCGGCTTCGGACTGGGCACCGTCGACGGCTCCGTCGTCAGCGGCGAGGAGTCGTTCCTGCTCGAATGGACCGACAACGACGAGGTGTGGTTCACCGTCCGGGCCTTCGATCGCCCCGTCGCGGCGCTCTATCGCCTGGTGCCCGCACTCGTGAAGCGGCGTCGCCGCGAGCTGTTCCAGGGGTACCTCCGTGCCCTGTCTCCGCTGTTCACCACGCCCGCCTGATGGGATCTGCTCTTCCGCTCGGGGAGCCCGCACCGCTCGACGGTGCACTCCCCGCCGATATCGCCGTCTCCCCGGAGACCGCCTTCGGGGTCTACATCCACGTGCCCTTCTGCCGCGTGCGCTGCGGCTACTGCGACTTCAACACGTACACGGCGACCGAGCTGCGTGGTGCGCGCCAGGACGCCTACGCCGACGAGGTGCTCCGCGAGCTGGACCTGTCGGCCGTCGTCCTCGCCGACCGGGGTCCGCTCCGTCCGGCCGCGACGGTCTTCTTCGGCGGCGGCACCCCGACGCTGCTCCCCGGCGGCGATCTCGCCCGGATGCTCGACGGGGTGCGCACCCGCTTCGGCCTGGCGCCGGACGCCGAGGTCACCGTCGAGGCCAATCCCGACACGGTGACCGAGGAGCTCGCGGGACTGCTCAGAGACGCGGGAGTCACGCGGCTGTCGATCGGGATGCAGTCCGCGGTCCCGCACGTCCTCGCTGCCCTCGACCGCACCCACGATCCGGCCAACGTCGCGACCGCCGTGGCGGCCGCGCGCGCTGCAGGACTGGCCGTCAGCCTCGACCTCATCTACGGGGCGCCCGGAGAGAGCCTCGACGACTGGCGTCGGTCTCTGGAGACCGCCATCGCACTCTCCCCGGATCATGTCTCGGCCTACGCGCTCATCATCGAGGAGGGCACCAAGCTGGAGCGGCAGATCCGCCGCGGGGAGGTCGCCGCGCCGGACGACGACATCCAGGCCGACATGTACGAGCTCGCCGACACGCTCCTCGCGCAGGCCGGATTCGCGTGGTACGAGGTGTCGAACTGGTCGCGCGATCCGGGCCAGCGTTCGCGGCACAACCTCGCCTACTGGCAGGGTTCGGACTGGTGGGGCTATGGGCCGGGCGCGCACAGTCACGTCGGAGGGCTGCGATGGTGGAACGTCAAGCATCCGGCGGCCTACGCCCAGCGCCTCGCGGGGCGCACGTCACCGGCCGCCGGCCGGGAGCGCCCCGACGATGCGGCGCGGCGGCTGGAGAGCGTGCTTCTGCGTTCGCGGATCTCCGATGGGCTGCCCGTCTCCGAGGTCAGCGGGGAGGGCAGGCGCGCCGTCGCCGCACTGATCGCTGACGGATTGATCGACGGCACCGCCGCGGTCCACGGCCGCATCGTGCTGACACTGCGCGGACGACTCCTCGCCGATGCGGTCGTGCGCGCGCTGACGGTCTGAGCGATAGAATTGGCACTCAGCAACGGCGAGTGCCAGAGAGAGCCGGACGGACGAGAGGAGCGACCATGGTCTCGGAACGCGGACTTCAGGTCCTCCGCGCGATCGTGCAGGACTACGTCGACACGAACGAGCCCGTCGGCAGCAAGTCCATCGTCGACCGCCATCAGTTCGGCGTCTCGGCCGCCACGATCCGCAACGACATGGCGCTGCTCGAGGACGAGGAGCTCATCACCGCCCCGCACACCTCGTCGGGGCGCGTCCCGACCGACAAGGGCTACCGGGTGTTCGTCGACCATCTCGCCGAGCTGCGCCCACTCACCGGCGCCCAGCGCTCGGCGATCGCGTCCTTCCTCGACGGCCCGGTCGATCTCGACGATCTGCTCGTGCGGACGGTCCGCTCCCTCACGCAGCTCACCGGCCAGGTCGCGATCGTCCAGTACCCCTCGTTCGCCCGCGCGAACGTGTCCCACGTCGAGTTCGTGCACCTCGGGGCCTCGCGCGTCGTGGTGATCGTCGTCACCGACACCGGCCGGGTGTCGCAGCGGCTGGCGTTCCTGCGCGAGGAGCTCGACGAAGCCGATGTGTCGCACGTGAAGTCGGACATCGCCGCCCTCGTCACGGGCAAGAGCGTGCGCGACGGCGCGCAGGCGGTGGCCGAGTTCCTGGCGACCCCGGCCGCGGGCGATCGTCTCGACCAGGCGCTGCGCACTGTCGCCCTCATCGTCGCAGAGGAGCTCGAGGAGTTCCGTCAGGACAAGCTCGTCATGGCAGGCAGCGCAACGCTCGCTCGACGCGAGTCGGACTTCCGCGGCAGCATCTATCCGCTGCTGGAGGCCATCGAGGAGCAGGTCACGCTCCTCCGCCTCATGGGGGAGATGGTCGCCGACGAGCACGGGCTGGCGGCGAGCATCGGCCGTGAGAACGAGCCGTTCGGACTCCCGGAGGCCTCCGTCATCGCCGGCGACTACGACGCGACCGGCACCCGTGCCCGCGTCGGCGTCCTCGGACCCATGCGCATGGACTATCCCACCAACCTCGCGGCGGTCCGCGCCGTCGCGCACTATCTGAGCCGGCTGCTGGACGAGGACGAGACGTCCCGCTGACGGATCCTGGACGACCGCGCCCGCAGGGGCAGGAAGGCGAATGTGGCTGACCATTACGAGGTGCTCGGAGTGTCGCGAGAGGCGACGCCCGACGAGATCAAGAAGGCGTATCGCCGTCTGGCGCGCGAACTCCATCCGGACGTGAACCCGGGGGAGGACGCGTCGGAGCGCTTCAAGCTCGTCACGCACGCCTACGACGTGCTGAGCGATCCGGAGCAGCGCCAGCGCTACGACCTGGGCGGCGACGGCAGCCCCTTCGGCGGAGCCGCGGGGGGATTCGGCGGTTTCGGAGATGTCTTCGAGGCCTTCTTCGGCGGCGGCGGAACCCGAGGCGGGCGACCACGGTCACGCCGTGAGCGCGGGCAGGATGCACTGGTGAGGGTGACGCTCGACCTGGGCGACGTCGTCTTCGGCGCCCACCGCGACGTCGAGGTCGACACCGCCGTGCTCTGCGAGACCTGCGAGGGCTCCTGCTGCCAGCCGGGCACCCAGCCCGTCACGTGCGACATCTGCCACGGTTCGGGCAATGTGCAGCGCACGGTGCGGAGCCTCCTCGGCAACGTCGTGACGTCGCAGCCGTGCACGACCTGCCAGGGCTACGGCACGACCATCCCCTACCCGTGCGGCACGTGCGCGGGTCAGGGCCGCGTGCGCGCCCGCAGGACGGTGTCGGTGGACATCCCGGCCGGCGTCGAGACGGGGCTGCGGCTCCAGCTGCCGGGCTCGGGCGAAGTCGGCCCCGCTGGCGGCCCCCACGGCGACCTCTACCTCGAGGTCACCGTCACCCCGCATGAGGTCTTCAGCCGCGACGGCGACGACGTGCTCGCAACGCTCGAGGTGTCGATGCCCGACGCCATCCTGGGCACCGAGACGACGATCGACGCGCTCGACGGTCCGGTCGACCTCGAGATCCGGCCGGGCGTGCAGGCCGGCGACGTGCTGACGATCAAGGGCCGGGGCATCACCCCCCTGCGCGGCGGACAGCGAGGCGACCTTCGCGTCGGCGTGCACGTCGTGACCCCCACGCGTCTGGACGCGAAGCAGCGCGCCCTCATCGAGGATTTCGCGAAGAAGACGAAGGCGCCCGCACCCCGGCTCGCCGAGTTCCATCAGGGACTGTTCTCGAAACTGCGCGACCGCTTCCGGAACGGCTGAGCCGGTGGTTCTGCACTTCCTGCTCGACGACGAGTCGCTCACCGCGGACGCCGGGGAGCTCGTCGAGTTCGGCGGCGCCGAGGCGCACCATGCCGCCGTCGTGCGGCGGGTGCGCGTCGGCGAGGCAGTCACCCTCGGCGACGGCAAGGGGACGTGGCTGCGCGGAACGGTCGTGTCCGCGGCGCCCAAGCTCGTGTCCGTCCGCGTCGACGAGCGACGCGAGATCGCCCCGCCCGATCGGGAGCTGGTGCTCGTCCAGGCGCTGGCGAAGGGCGACCGCGACGAACTCGCGGTGCAGGCGGCGACCGAGCTCGGCGCCGACGGGATGCTCCCGTGGCAGGCTGCGCGCAGCGTGTCCCGGTGGGATGCGGCCAAGGCGGCCAAGGGCGTCGCCCGGTGGCAGAGCATCGTGCGCGAGGCGTCGAAGCAGGCCCATCGCGCCTGGGTCCCGCCGGTCGGAGAGCCCGTGTCCACGGCGACCCTGGCGCGGGAGGACGCCCTCGTACTGGTGCTCGATCCCACCGCGACCGAGCCGCTGTCCGGCGTGAACCTCGGCGACGCCCGGCGGATCCTCCTCGTGGTCGGTCCAGAGGGCGGCATCGCCCCCGAGGAGCTTGCGACGCTCGCCGACGCGGGAGCGGTGCGCGTGCGTCTGGGCGAGACGGTGCTCCGCACCTCCACCGCAGGTCCTGCGGCCCTCGCGGTACTGAGCGCCCGGGTGGGGCGCTGGTGACCGGCCCCCTCCACGTGCGGCCCCGCCGATAGACTCGAGGACATGAGCGAACCCTCGATCTTCACGCGCATCCTGCACGGCGAGATCCCGTCAGAGATCATCGCGGAGACCGAGAACGCCTTCGCCATCCGCGACATCGCGCCGCAGGCGCCGGTGCACCTGCTCGTGATCCCCAAGTCGCAGGACTACCGCAACGTCGTCGAGCTCGCCGCCGGCGACCCGGATCTGCTGGCAGAGCTGATCGGTCTGGCCAACACCCTGGCCGCCGAACACGCCGACGGCGATTTCCGTCTGATCTTCAACACCGGCCCCGCGGCCGGTCAGACCGTCTTCCACGTGCACGCGCACGTCCTGGCGGGCGGTCTCGAGGAAGGGAGGCTCGGTGGCTGACGCCCCCGAACCCACCGTCGCGCACATCCACGCCGACGGCATCGCGATGGTCCAGCTGCTGGGCCCGCAGGATCGCCTGCTCCGCGTCGTCGAGCGCGAGCATCCCGACGTGGAGGTCCACGTCCGCGGCAATGAGATCACCCTCAGCGGCGACGCGGACTCCGTGTCGGGCGCACGCGCACTCGTCGACGAGCTGATCGCGATGGCGCGCGCGGGCCAGGGCCTTGACCCCGCCGATGTGACGGCGTCGAGCCGGATCATCCGCGCCGATCCCGGCATGCGCCCCTCCGAGGTGCTCGGCGAGGCGATCCTCACCTCCCGTGGTCGCGTGATCCGCCCGAAGACGCTGGGCCAGAAGGCCTACGTCGACGCGATCGAGGAGAACACGATCGTGTTCGGCATCGGCCCCGCGGGCACGGGCAAGACCTACCTCGCGATGGCCAAGGCCGTGCAGGCGCTCCAGCGCAAGGAGGTCAGCCGGATCATCCTGAGCCGTCCCGCCATCGAGGCCGGCGAGCGGCTGGGGTTCCTTCCCGGCAGCCTCACCGACAAGATCGACCCCTACCTGCGTCCGCTCTACGACGCGCTCAACGAGATGCTCGATCCCGAACTCGTCCCCAAGCTGATGGCGTCCGGGACGATCGAGGTCGCCCCGCTGGCCTACATGCGGGGACGCACGCTCAACGACTCCTTCGTCGTGCTCGACGAGGCGCAGAACACGACGCCGGAGCAGATGAAGATGTTCCTCACGCGTCTCGGCTTCGGCACGCGGATGGTGGTCACCGGTGACATCACCCAGGTCGACCTGCCGCAGGGTGCGTCGGGACTGCGCCTGGTCACCCGGGTGCTCAAGGACATCGACGACATCCACTTCTCGTATCTCACGAGCGACGACGTCGTCCGTCACACCCTGGTCGGTCGCATCGTGGACGCCTACACCGAGTACGACGAGCAGCGGCTGTCGGCGCGGCGGGAGCGCGACGAGGCGAGCGAGTTCGCCAACCGCGCCGAGCGGCGTCGCGCTCAGGACCCTCGCGGCGCCCGCGCGAAGGGACCGCACGACCATCTCCCCAAGCGAGGACGATCATGACCATCGAGATCACCAACGAGTCCGGCGTCGACGTCGATGAGACGGTGCTGCTGCGACTGACCGAGCAGAACCTCGCCGAGCTCCACGTGAGCCCCGACGCGGACGTGGCGATCCTGCTGGTGGACGAGGGCGCCATGGAGTCTCTCCACGTACAGTGGATGGACGAGCCCGGCCCCACCGACGTCCTCAGCTTCCCGATGGACGAGCTGCGTCCCGGCACCGAGGAGCAGCCGACCCCCGCCGGCCTGCTGGGCGACATCGTCCTGTGCCCGCAGGTGGCCGAGACCCAGGCCCAGGCCGCCGGGCACACCACCGTCGACGAACTCATCCTCCTCACCACCCACGGCCTGCTCCACCTGCTCGGCTTCGACCACGCGGAGCCCGAGGAGGAGCGGGAGATGTTCGGGCTGCAGCGCGAGCTCATCGCCGCCTTCCAGGCCACCGAGCGCCGACGACGCGCATGACCGAGGCGCTGCTGCTGATCGCCGCCGTCCTGCTGGTGGCGCTGGGCGGCCTGATGGCGGCCCTCGACGCCGCGCTCGGCGTCACCTCCCGCGCGGACGTGGCCGAGCTGTCGCTGTCGGGTCGGAACCGGACCTCGCTCAGCCGGATCGCCGCCGACCCGGAGGCGCACGGCAACGCGGTCGTGTTCATCCGGATCCTCGCCGAGACGACGGCCGCCGTCCTCGTGATGGGGGCCTTCACGCTCCTGTTCGACAGCATCTGGTGGGCGATGCTCGCCGCGGCCCTCCTCATGACGGCCGTGTCCTTCGTCCTCGTCGGCGCCAGCCCCCGCAGCTACGGCAGGCAGCACGCGAAGGGGCTGCTGCGCGGTGGGGCGCCGATCATCCGGGGCGCACGCATCGTGCTCGGCCCCCTCGCGCACCTGCTGGTGATCCTCGGCAACCGTGTGACCCCCGGTGTCTCCCGCGGCACGTCGTTCGCATCTGAGGAGCAGCTGCTCAGCATGGTCGACGAGGCCGCATCGCAGGATCTCATCGAGGAGGACGATCGCGAGCTCATCCACTCCGTGTTCGACTTCACCGACACGTTCGTCCGCGCCGTCATGGTCCCGCGCACCGACATGGTCACGATGAACGGCACGGTCACCACCGACGAGGCCATGCGTCTCTTCCTCGACAAGGGCGTCTCGCGCATCCCCATCGCCGACGACGACGCCGACGACATCACGGGCGTCGTCTACCTCAAGGACCTCGTGCAGTTCGCCTACCGCGACGAGCGCGCCTGGCGGGATGCGCCGGTCAGCCGTATTGCACGGCCCGCGGTGTTCGTGCCGGAGTCGATGAAGGCGGAGACCCTCCTGCAGCAGATGAAGAAGGATGCCGTCCATGTCTGCCTCGTCGTCGACGAGTACGGGGGCGTGGCGGGTCTGGTCACGCTGGAGGACCTCATCGAGGAATTGGTCGGAGAGATCGCCGACGAGTACGACCCGCGCTCCAGCGAGGTCGTCGATCTCGGAGACGGCCGTTTCCGCGTCAGCGCCCGGCTCGGTCTGGACGAGGTCGGAGAGCTGTTCGGCGTCGAGCTCGAGGATGAGGACGTCGACTCGATCGGCGGCCTGCTCGGGAAGCTGCTCGGCCGCGTCCCGCTGCCGGGCGCCACGGCGGAGCACGGAGGCCTCGTGATCACCGGAGGGACCTCTCGCGGACGTGGACGCGGATTGGCGACGGTCTTCGTCGAACGCGCCGAGCTGCCGGACGTGTCCCTGGGGACCCTGCGCACCGGTGCGATCGATGTCATCAAGGGAGAGTCATGAACCAGTCCCCGCCGTCCGCTCCCGACGAGACGGAGGACGACGCCCCCCGTCGTTCGGGTTTCGTCACCTTCGTCGGCCGCCCGAACGTCGGCAAGTCGACGCTGACCAATGCGCTCGTGGGGGAGAAGGTGGCGATCACCTCCGATAAGCCGCAGACGACCCGCCGTGCGATCCGCGGCATCCTCAACCGTCCTGGCGGGCAGATCGTCATCGTCGACACCCCGGGCATCCACAAGCCGCGGACGCTGCTCGGACAGCGCCTGAACGACCTCGTCGAGCAGGTTCTCGGCGACGTCGACGTCATCGGATTCCTGGTTCCGGCGACGGAGAAGGTGGGACCGGGAGACCGACGCATCGCCGCCTCGCTCGACGGCTACCCGCGGGCGAAGAAGGTCGCGATCGTGACGAAGACCGACATCGCCGGCCGCGACGAGATCACAGAACGTCTGATGGAAGTCGATGCTCTTCGCGAGGACTGGGCGGCCGTGATCCCGCTGTCGTCGGTGACCGCCGACCAGCTGGAGGTTCTGGCCGATGAGGTCCTCGGCCTGCTGCCGACCGGACCGGCGCTGTACCCGGACGACGTCGTCACCGACGAGTCGGTCGAGGACCGCATCGCGGAGATCATCCGCGAGGCTGCGCTGGAGGGCGTGCGCGACGAACTCCCACACTCGATCGCCGTCACCGTCGAGGAGATCTCCGCACGCGAGGACTCGGACATCACCGACATCTTCGCCAACGTGGTCGTCGAACGCGACAGCCAGAAGGCCATCATCATCGGCCACAAAGGATCGCGACTGCGGGACGTGGGCGCCCGGGCGCGCGCCCAGATCGAGCCTCTGATCGAGACGAGGGTCTTCCTCAAGCTCCACGTGCGCGTCGCCAAGGAGTGGCAGCGCGACCCGAAGCAGCTCGGCCGGCTGGGGTTCTGATGGCGCGGCAGTGGCGTGCGACCACATGGGGCGGTCCGCAGACCTGGGAGCTCGCCGACGTGGAGGTTCCGCGGCCCGCCTCCGGCGAGGTCACGATCCGCGTGCGCGCGGCGGGGATGAACCCCGCAGACTACAAGCACGTGGCGGCAGAGCGCCCCGGCGTCGTGTTCCCGGTGCCGATCGGCTACGAGGTGTCGGGGGAGCTGACGGCGATCGGTCCGGACACCGTCATCGGATCCGGACCGGCTGCCGTGGGCGACGAGGTGGTCGCGTTCCGCGTCCAGGGCGGCTACGCGAGCGAGCTGACGGTGCCGGCCGAGAAGGTGTTCGCGAAGCCGGCGAACCTGAGCCACCCCGAGGCCGCCAACCTGCTCCTGGCCGGGACGACGGCCGCCGAGATGCTCGAGGTGACCAGCGTCGCCCGAGGTGAGACGATCCTCCTCCACGGTGGTTCCGGGGCGGTCGGCGTGGCACTGCTGCAACTGGCCGCGCGGCGGGGAGCGCGGGTCATCGCGACGGCGTCGCGATCGTCGTTCGAGCGTGTGCGCGCGTTCGGAGGTGTGCCCGTCGCCTACGGACCGGGGCTTCGCTCGCGGGTCGAGGACGCCGCCGGCGGCGCGGCCATCGGCGCCGCTCTCGACGCCGTCGGCACCGATGAGGCCCTCGACGTCTCGCTGGAGCTGGTGCCCGATCGTCGCCGCATCGTCACCATCGCGGCAGCGGATCGTGCCGATCAGCGCGGCATCCGGTGGATCGCCGGGTCGCTTCCGGCCAGCGCGGCGTTTCGCGACGGCATTCGCGCGGAGCTGATCTCCCTGGCGCGGGCGGGCGATCTCGTCGTTCCCGTGGCGGGCACCTATCCGCTCGAGGGCATGCGGGAGGCGATGCGCGTGCTCGCCGACGGTCATCCGGGCGGCAAACTCGCCCTCGTCCCGTAACCGGTCCTGCCGCCGAGCAGCCCGGTATCCCGAGCAGCCCGGTCAGCCGATCTGGCCCGTCAGCCGATCTGACGCAGCGCCGAGCGGATGATCACCGTGTCCGCCCCGAACTCGCCGTCGGCCGCATCTTGCCAGGTCCCGTCATCCCACAGCACGTCGACGAACAGCCAGCCGTCCTGGGGGTACGAGCCGAAGTACGCCTCACCCAGACGTTCCGGCAGTTCCTCCTGGATCGCGAGCAGGTCGTCCTCGGAACCTGCGCCCGGCTCGCCGCCCGTGGGATCGGCGGGAATCATCGGGTCGTAGAGGGCGAGCATGATCGGCGGCTGGGTCACGGTGAAGGTGGTGCCGTCGTACGTGCCCTGGACGGCGTAGCTGCCCCACTTCACACCGCCCGTGGTCTCGAAGCCGTCGAGGCCATCCCAGCTCCACTCCGCCAGCGGGATGCCCGCGCACTGGGGCGGAGCGGACTCCGCGACGGCGCCGAGGCAGAGCTGAGCACCGTCGGCCTCGTCGCCGAGGACCATGCCCTGTCCGACGACCTCGCCGTCGGGGAGGCCGGGGGAGACCTCACCCAGGCGCGGCGCGTCGTCGGCGGACGACGCCGGCGTGGCGGCGGAGGCACAGCCGGACAGGGCGAGACAGGCCACCGCGACGGCGGTGACGGCGGCGGCGGCGAGGCGACGACGGTTCATACCCCGAGAGTGTCGGGTGCGGCCAGACCGTCTCGAAGTTCTCTCGACCGTGCGAGACGGGTGTATCGTGGCTGCATGCGCTTCGGTGGGCTCCTTCTTCTTAGCCGCCGCGACGAGACCTCGTAGCAGGGCCTCACTCGTCGCGGAGATCGTCGTCGGCCCGTTTTCCACCGCGAAGAGAAGAAGCATCATGCAGAACCATCAGAAGCCCTCCGGCATGCCGACCGCGAAGTATCGCCCCTTCCACGAGCAGATCCGCGTCGAGCTGCCCGACCGCACCTGGCCGTCGCGCCGCATCGAGAAGGCGCCGCGCTGGTGCGCCGTCGACCTGCGCGACGGCAACCAGGCGCTCATCGACCCGATGAGCCCCGAGCGCAAGCGCATCATGTTCGATCTGCTCGTGCAGATGGGCTACAAGGAGATCGAGGTCGGCTTCCCGAGCGCGAGCCAGACGGACTTCGACTTCGTCCGCCACCTCATCGAAGAGGATGTCATCCCCGAGGATGTGACGATCCAGGTGCTGACCCAGGCGCGCGCGCACCTTATCGAGCGCACGTACGAGGCGATCGCGGGCGCGAAGCAGGCGATCGTGCACCTGTACAACTCCACGAGCATCCTCCAGCGCGAGGTGGTCTTCCGCACCGACCGGCAGGGCATCATCGACATCGCGCTCGAGGGGGCGCGTCTGTGCCGCGAGTACGAGAAGCGCGTCCCCGAGACGGCCGTGTACTACGAGTACTCTCCCGAGTCGTACACCGGCACCGAGCTGGAGTTCGCGGCAGACGTCTGCAACCAGGTGCTGGACGTGTTCGAGCCGACGCCCGAGCGCAAGGTCATCATCAACCTGCCGGCCACCGTCGAGATGGCCACCCCCAATGTCTACGCCGACTCCATCGAGTGGATGAGCCGTCACCTCCACCACCGCGAGAACGTGATCCTGTCGCTGCATCCGCACAACGACCGGGGGACCGCCATCGCCGCCGCGGAGCTCGGCTACCTGGCCGGTGCCGATCGCATCGAGGGGTGCCTCTTCGGCAACGGGGAGCGCACCGGCAACGTCGATCTCGTCGCCCTCGGCATCAACATGCTGACGCAGGGGATCGATCCCGAGATCGACTTCAGCGACATCGACCACGTGAAGCGCACCGCGGAGTACTGCAACCAGCTGCCGGTCCACGAACGCAGCCCGTGGGCGGGAGACCTGGTCTTCACCGCGTTCAGCGGCTCCCACCAGGATGCGATCAAGAAGGGCTTCGAGGCCATGGGTGCGCGCGCTGCGGCGTCCGGTGTCTCGGTGGACGAGATCGAGTGGGCGGTGCCCTACCTGCCGATCGACCCGAAGGACCTGGGTCGCTCGTACGAGGCCGTCATCCGCGTCAACTCGCAGTCGGGCAAGGGCGGCGTCGCCTACCTGCTGAAGACCGATCACGCCCTCGATCTGCCCCGGAAGCTGCAGATCGAGTTCTCCGGCGTGGTCCAGGCGAAGACCGACGCCGAGGGCGGCGAGGTCTCCAGCGACCAGATCTGGGCGATCTTCACCGACGAGTACCTCCCGGCCATCGCCAGCGATGACAAGTGGGGACGCTTCGAGCTGCTGTCCACCCGCACGCAGAGCGACATGTCGGGAGAGGTGACCCTCGACGTCACCCTCCGCGACGGCGACGAGCAGATCGCGACGACGGGGGTCGGCAACGGACCTGTCTCGGCCTTCCTCGAGGTCGTCCGCGCCCAGGGCTTCGACATCACGCTGTACGACTACGTCGAGCACACCCTCAGCGCCGGCGGTGACGCCCAGGCCGCGTCCTACGTGGAGCTGCAGGTCGACGGCGAGCGGCTGTGGGGGGTCGGCATCGACGGCGACATCTCCACGGCGAGCCTCAAGGCGATCGTGTCCGGCGTGAATCGCGCCATCCGCACCCGGGAGCGCTCCGGCGCACTGGCCGGCGTCTCGGCCTGAGGCCGCCCCGCGCGGACGGCGCGTCAGAGCGCGTCAGCCGCGCGGGCGCGGTCCCGACGACGTCCTCGAGGCACCCCGCCGGATCGTGGACAGTAGTCGTCGCTTCCCGCACGCCGAGGCGACAAGGACTGTCAACGAACGCGTCGCGGCTCCGAACGGCGGGCGGTAGTCGCCGCCTCACGGACGCCGACGCGACCACGAGTGTCAACGACTCGGACTCCATCCCGCCGTGGCGCCTCGCGAGCGCGTCAGCCGCGCGGGCGCGGTGCGACGCGTCAGGGCTTGATGATCGGGATCGCGCTGGTCTCGAGCGCCACCTTGCGGCGATGAAGCGCCCGCTGCTCGGGGAGCGAGATGTCGAAGATCACGGCGAGCAGACGGATCACCGTGGTCACCACCACGCAGGCGACGGCCGCCACGACCAGCGGCGCGCCGAGCGCATGCACGACGGCCAGCACGACGCAGCCCGCGCCGGCGGCCACCGCGTACAGCGAGCCGACATGCATGATGGCGACCGGCAGTCCCATGAAGACGTCGCGGAGGATGCCGCCGCCGACAGCCGCGCAGACTCCGACGAAGACGGCCGGCACCGGCGGGAGACCGATCGCGAGCGCCTTGGCGGTGCCGAACGCTCCGAACAGACCGATCACAAGGGCGTCGAGCGCGACGATGACGGCGTTGAGCCGCTGGAACACGTTCGCCAGCAGCATGCCCATCAGCGAGGCCGCCGTGGCCGTGATCAAGTACCAGTTGCTCTGCATGGTCGCGAGCTCGACGTTCAGGAGCAGGTCGCGGATGAGACCGCCTCCCATCCCCATCACGATGCCGATGATCGTCACGCCGAGGAGGTCGAGCCGCCGCTGTCCGAGGAAGCCCGAGGCGAACAGGGCACCCTGCACGCCGCCGAGACCGACGGCGAGGAGGTCGGCCCAGAGGGGGATCACGAACAGCGGCTCTGTCACACGTCCATTGTCCCCGGCGGCGGCGATAATCGAGAAGTGACGGATGAACGAGGACGACGGGGGGATGGGCATGCCCACCTACCGCGATGAGGTCGTCGTCCTGCGCACCCACAAGCTGGGCGAGGCAGACCGCATCCTCACACTTCTCAGCCGTCGGCACGGCAAGGTGCGCGCCGTCGCCAAGGGGGTGCGGCGCACCTCCTCGCGGTTCGGCGCGCGGCTCGAGCCGTTCATGGTCGCCGATGTGCAGCTCTACCAAGGGCGCACGCTCGACATCGTGCAGCAGGCCTCGTCGATCGGCGCGTACGGAGCGGAGATCGCCGCGCACTACGACCGCTACACCGCGGCCCACGCGATGGTCGAGACCGCCGATCGGCTGAACGAGGCCGAAGCGACCGCACAGCAGTACCTCCTCCTTGTCGGAGGGTTGCGCGCACTCGCTCAGGGCACGCACGCTCCGCGCTCGGTCCTGGACTCCTACCTGCTTCGCGCGATGGCGCTCTCGGGCTGGGCCCCCTCCCTCGGCGAGTGCGCGCGATGCGGCACCGTGGGCCCTCAGGAGTGGTTCGTCGCACAGCTGGGTGGCACGGTCTGCGGCAACTGCGCACCGGCCGGCTCGGCGCGGCTCCACCCCGAGACGGGTCACTTGCTGCGCGCGCTGATGTCGGGCGAATGGGACATCGTCGACGAGGCGACCGACGGGGCGACGGCGGCGGCATCGGGGCTGGTCGCCGCCTACGCGCAGTGGCACCTGGAGCGGGGCATCCGCTCGCTCTCGCATCTGGAGGCGCCTCGATGAGCCCCAAGCCGTACACGCATCGCGACGCCGTCCCGTACCGTCCCCTCGACTGGACGGGACAGCAGCCGCCGTCGTTCCCGAAGGGCGGCGTCCCGCAGCATGTCGCCATCGTCATGGACGGCAACGGCCGCTGGGCCAACCGACGGGGCCTCACCCGCATCGAGGGGCACCGTGCGGGCGAGGAGGTGCTGCTGGATGTCGTCGCCGGCGCCGTCCAGGCGGGCGTGAAGCACCTGAGCGTCTACGCGTTCTCCACCGAGAACTGGAGTCGGTCGCCCGAGGAGGTGCGCTTCCTCATGGGGTACAACCGCGACGTCCTCCATCGCCGCCGGGACCAGCTCAACGAGTGGGGGGTGCGCGTCCGCTGGGCCGGCCGCAAGCCGCGGCTGTGGGGCTCGGTCATCAAGGAGCTCCAGTTCGCCGAGCAGCTGACCGCCGGCAACGACGTGCTGACCCTCACCATGTGCGTCAACTATGGCGGCCGCGTGGAGCTCGTCGATGCCATGCGGGCGATCGGCGAGGATGTCGCGGCGGGGCGCCTGCGCCCGAGCGCGATCACCGAGAAGACGATCCGTCGGCACCTCTACGTTCCCGACATGCCCGATGTCGACCTGTTCATCCGCTCCTCGGGGGAGCAGCGCACCTCCAACTTCCTGCTCTGGGAGTCTGCCTACGCCGAGATGGTCTTCCTCGACCGGCTGTGGCCGGACTTCTCCCGCACCGACCTGTGGGACGCCATCGGCCTCTACCTCTCCCGTGATCGCCGGTTCGGCGGTGCAGTCGACGCCCCGACGGTCGAAGAGGATATCCCCGCAGGGGAATAGACCACGGATGCTCCGGCGTTGCCTTTGAGGTGACGGAAGCCATCAAGATCGACGTGTGGAGCGACATCGCCTGCCCCTGGTGCTACATCGGCAAGCGCAATCTGGAGACGGGACTGGCCGCGACGAGCGGCGATGAGGACGCTCCTCGGGTGGAGGTCGTCTACCACTCGTTCGAGCTGTCGCCGGACACCCCGGTCGACTTCGAGGGCGACATCTCCGACTTCCTCGCCCAGCACAAGGGGATCTCCCGCGAGCAGGCGGCGCAGATGCACGAGCACGTCACCGGCATCGCCGCCAACGCCGGACTCGAATACCGGTTCGACCTGCTGCAGCACACGAACACCGTCAAGGCGCACGAGCTGCTCCACTTCGCGAAGGCGCACGGTCGCCAGCATGAGGTGGCGGAGCGCCTGATGTCGGCCTACTTCACCGAGGGCCGCCACGTGGGCCGGATCGACGATCTCGTGACGCTCGCGGTCGAGGCCGGGCTCGACGGCGACGCCGCCCGCGCGTCGCTCGAATCCGCGGAGTACCTCGACGACGTGCGCGCCGATCAGGCGCAGGCTGTGGCGTATGGCATCCAGGGGGTGCCGTTCTTCGTCATCGACGGCAAGTACGGCGTGTCGGGCGCGCAGCCCGCCGAGGCGTTCTCGCAGATCCTCCGTCAGGTCTGGTCCGAGCGCGAGCCCGTCGCCTGACGAGCCCCGTCAGCGCGGAAGATGCGCCTCGATCGTCTCGACGATCTCCGGAGCGTCGGGTTTGGTCTGGGGGCGGAAGCGGTGGACCTTTCCGTCCGGCGTCACCAGGAACTTCTCGAAGTTCCACATGACGGGGCCCTTGGCCCCCTCGGGGTTCCTCGACTTCTTCAGCGCCTTGTACAAGGGCGCGGCGTGTGACCCGTTGACCCGGATCTTGTCCATGATCGGGAAGCTCACACCCCACGTGACCGCGCAGTAGTCGAGGATCTCCTCCATCGACCCGGGCTCCTGACCCATGAACTGGTTGCACGGGAATCCCACGACCTGGAGTCCGCGGTCGCCGTACGTGCGCTGGAGCTCCTCGAGCTGCTCGTACTGCGGCGCGAGGCCGCATTTCGAGGCCACATTCACCACGAGCACCGGCCCCTCGCCGTACTCGGCGAGGGTCTTCTCGGATCCGTCCGCGGCGCGGAAAGGGATCGTGCGGATGTCCACAGTCGACGTGTCGGTCATGCTCTCCACGATATGCCCGCGCCTGCCGCCGAAGGGTCGCGCGTGTCTGGGAGAATGGACAGGATGTCCTCCACTCTCGCTCCCGCCCCGGCTCTGCGCATCGGTCCCATCGCGCTCGATGCGCCGGTCGTGCTCGCGCCGATGGCGGGCATCACGAACACCGCCTTCCGCCGACTCTGCCGCGAATACGGCGCCGGGCTGTACGTGAGCGAGATGATCACCACGCGCGCTCTGGTGGAGCGAAACGCCACCACGATGCGGCTGATCACCCACCACGAGTCGGAGAAGCCGCGCTCGATCCAGCTGTACGGCGTCGACCCGGCCACGACCGAGGCAGCCGTCCGCCTGCTCGTCGAAGAGGATCGCGCGGATCACATCGACCTCAACTTCGGCTGTCCGGTGCCGAAGGTCACCCGCAAGGGTGGGGGCGCGGCTCTCCCGTGGAAGCTCGGACTCTTCCGCGACATCGTGACCCGTGCGGCCCGCGCGGCCGGCGACGTGCCCCTGACGGTGAAGATGCGCAAGGGCATCGACGGCGACCACCTCACCTATCTCGATGCCGGGCGCATCGCGGAAGACGCGGGGGTGGCCGCTGTCGCGCTGCACGCCCGCACCGCGGCCGAGTTCTACTCGGGCACGGCCGACTGGGAGGCGATCGCGCGCCTCAAGCAGGCGGTCACCTCCGTGCCGGTCCTCGGCAACGGCGACATCTGGTCCGCCGACGACGCCGTGAGGATGATGGCGGAGACGGGATGCGACGGCGTCGTCGTCGGTCGCGGCTGCCTCGGCCGGCCGTGGCTGTTCGGCGACCTCGCCCGGGCGCTCGGCGGCCCGGCCGCCGCGTCGGGGGCGCCGGTCGATGCCACCCTGGGCTTCGTCGCCGCTGCTTTCCGACGTCACGCCGAGCTGCTCGTCGACTTCTTCGACGACGAGGGTCGCGGCTGCCGCGACATCCGCAAGCACGTCGCCTGGTACTTCAAGGGCTACCCGGTCGGCGGGGAGACGCGTGCGATGCTGGCGACCGCGTCCAGCCTCGCGGAGATCGACGACATCCTCGCGACCCTCGATCTGAGCGCGCCGTACCCGGGTCAGGCTGCGGAGGGCCAGCGCGGCCGTGCGGGCACGCCCAAGCGGCCCGCCCTGCCCGACCGCTGGCTCGAGTCCCGTGACCTCGACGCCGCCGAGACCACTGCCATCGCCGACGCGGAGCTCGACCACAGTGGGGGCTGACGCGGGGGCCGGCCTCGGGACCAGCGTCGGCGTCGCTCCCGGCCGCCCGTCCGGCTACACCGACCACGATGCCGAGCGCTTCCACCCCGAGACGCACCGCTCTCGGCGCGACAGCTTCGCGCGCGATCGTGCCCGTGTGCTCCATTCCGCGGCGCTGCGCCGGCTGGCGTCGAAGACGCAGGTGCTGAGCCCCGCGAGCCCCGCCGATTTCGCCCGCAATCGCCTCACGCACTCGCTCGAGGTCGCTCAGGTGGGACGCGAGCTGGCGATCGCGCTGGAACTCTCGCCCGATGTGGTCGATACGGCGTGTCTCAGCCACGACATCGGCCACCCGCCGTTCGGTCACAACGGCGAGCGGGCCCTGAACGAGTGGGCAGCCGACATCGGCGGGTTCGAGGGGAACGCGCAGACGCTGCGGATCCTCAGCCGTCTGGAGCCCAAGGTCATGGGCGACGACGGCACGAGCTTCGGGCTGAACCTCACGCGGGCGAGCCTGGACGCGGCGTGCAAGTATCCGTGGACGGCGGCGCACGCCGTACCCGACCCCGGCGGACGTCAGAAGTTCGGCGTGTACCCCGAGGACGAGGGCGTGTTCCACTGGATGCGCGAGGATGCCCCGGGGCGTGCCCGGTGCATCGAAGCAGAGGTCATGGACCTCTCGGACGACATCGCCTACTCGGTCCACGATCTCGAGGACGCGATCCTCAACGGCTACCTCGACCCGCGTCGGCTGGCGGATGGACGGGAGCGCGAGGCGCTCCTCACAGCGATCCAGTCCTGGGTCGGCTACGGGTTCACCCGTGACGAGCTCGCCGACGGCCTCTACCGGCTGACGCAGCTGCCTGAATGGCTGACCGCGTACGACGGCTCGCGCGCCGCCCTCGCCGGCTTGAAGAACCTCACCTCCGACCTGATCGGCAGGTTCGCGCGTGCCGCGACCGCCGCGACCCGGGAGCACTTCGAGGCGCCCGTCCTCACCCGCTACCGCGGACGGGTCATCGTGCCGCGGGTGATCGAGGTCGAGATGGCCGTCCTCAAGGGCGTCCTCGGCGCCTTCGTGGTGTCCATCGACGGCCGGAAGGGGCTCTACAAGGAGCAGCGCCGCGTGCTCAAGCGGCTGGCCACCGCGCTGTGGGAGCGCCCCGAGCACCTCGATCGCCTGCACGCCGAGGAGTTCGCCCATGCCGCGTCGGATGATGCGCGACGACGCGTGATCGTCGATCAGGTCGCCACCCTGACCGACCGGTTCGCGATCGAGTGGCACTCACGCCTGATCGGTCCCGTCGACCTGCGCGAGCTGGGATTGTGGTCCTCGGACGGCCGTGCCACCGTCGCCCACGGCTTCGCGCTCCCCGAACCCATCGAGGGGCTCTGATGGCGCGCATCCGGCAAGCCGACGTCGACGAGGTGAAGGCACGCACGAACATCGCCGACATCATCGGCGAGCGTGTGGCGCTGAAGTCTGCCGGCGTGGGATCGCTGAAGGGCCTGTGTCCGTTCCACGACGAGAAGAGCCCGAGCTTCAACGTGCGCCCGCAGGTCGGGTACTACCACTGCTTCGGCTGCGGCGAATCGGGCGACGTCTACTCGTTCCTGCGCGCCATGGATCACCTGACCTTCACCGAGGCGGTCGAGAAGCTCGCGGCGCGCATCGGGTTCTCGCTCCACTACGAAGACGGCGGCGCGGCACCCGAGACGAGCGGACGCACCCGGCTCTATGCCGCGAACACCGCGGCGGCCGAATGGTTCCGCGGGCAGCTGGCCAGCCCCGAGGCGGACGCAGGGCGACGATTCCTCGGGGAGCGGGGATTCGACGCAGGCGCGGCCGCGCACTTCGGCATCGGGTACGCCCCGAAGGGCTGGAATGCGCTGCGCGATGCGCTGCGCTCGCAGGGATTCTCGGACGAGGAACTGTCCGCCGCCGGGCTCGTCTCGCAGGGCCAGCGCGGCGTGTACGACAGGTTCCGCGGCCGTGTGGTGTGGCCGATCCGCGACATCACGGGGCAGACGATCGGCTTCGGTGCGCGGCGCCTGTACGAGGACGACCAGGGGCCGAAGTACCTCAACACCCCCGAGACGCTGATCTACAAGAAGGCGCAGGTCCTCTACGGGATGGACCTCGCCAAGAAGTCGATCGCCCGCGACCACCACGTCGTCGTGGTCGAGGGCTACACCGATGTCATGGCGTGCCACCTCGCCGGTGTCACGAGCGCCATCGCCACGTGCGGCACGGCCTTCGGCTCCGACCACATGGGCGTGGTGGGCCGCGTCGTCGGCAACGATTCCGCCGGCGAGATCATCTTCACCTTCGACCCCGATGCAGCCGGCCAGAAGGCCGCTGTGCGTGCCTTCGCCGAGGCCCGCGGCTCGGCGCTGCGCAGCTACGTCGCCGTCGGCCCCGAGGGCCTGGATCCGTGCGACCTGCGCCTGCAGCGCGGTGACGGCGCCGTCCGCTCGATGGTGGAACTGAAGTCGCCGCTGTTCGAGTTCGTCATCGACCGCAGGATCGCCGACCACGACCTCGGATCCGTCGAGGGCCGGGTGGCCGCGCTGCGCTCCGCCGCTCCGATCGTCGCCGACATCCGCGACGCGGGCATCCGCAGCCGCTACGAGCACCTTCTCTCCAAGCGCCTCGGCGAAGAGCTGGGAGAGGTCCACCGCGCCGTGCAGCGCGCGGCGGCACGCGAGCGTGACCGGGAGTCCTCTGCTGCATCGCCGCAGGCACCCGCCCATCCCGCCGCCGACAGCGCGCCCATCGCCCGCGTCACGATCGCGTCGCTGCCGCGCACGGCCGACACCGCGCTCGAACGCGATGCGCTCATGGGCATCCTTCAGTACGGTCATGTGCTCGACGCTGGCGAAGTCGACGCCGCCCTTGCGTTGCCGATGCACCATCCCGCGCTCGATGCCGTGCGTCAGACCATCGCGGCCCAGCCTGACCGCACGCGCGTCGGATGGGCCTCGACAGCGGCCGAAGCCGTGCGTGAGCCGTTCCGCTCGCTCGCGGTGGAGCTCCTGACGGCGGCCTTCCCGGCGCTCACCGAGGCCGAGGCCTCCGCATCGGCGCTCGCCCTGTGCCGACGCCTGCGGGTGCGCGCGATCGACGCGCAGAAGCGTGAGCTGCTCGGCGCGATACAGCGTGTGGCCCCCGACTCGGAGGAGGGCCGCGCAGTGCGGGTGTCGCTGCGCGAACTCGATGTCCGCAGGCGCGAACTCTCCGAGCTCTCCTGACGGCACCCCGCGTCGCTCGGCTGTCGCTCGGCGGCCGCGTCCGGCAGGATGAAGCCATGCCACGCCGCACCACGACCGACGCAGCGATCAGTGCGAGCGATCTCTCCATCTCTCGCGGCGCCGATGGCGACAGGGTCGTCGACGGTGTGAGCTTCGAGGTCGCCCCCGGGTCGGCACTGGCCGTCATGGGCCCGACGGGCGCCGGCAAGTCGAGTCTTGCCGCCGTCATCGCCGGCAGCGACGACGACTCTCTGAGCGTGGTGGGCGGCGCCGCGCATGTCGACGGTCTCCCCGTCCGCAAGGGCGGGCGAACGCTCCGGATGCGGCGCTACGTGACGGGATATCTGCCTCAGGGTGCGGGTGCGGCGCTTCCGTCGCGCTTGACCGTCGCCGAGGTGATCGGCGCACCCATCACCTCCCGCGATCGGCGGGTGAACCAGCGCGCCCTCGCCGTGCGCGTCGCGGGCCTGCTCGACGAACTCCAGCTCCCTCTGGGCGCAGCCGCCAAATATCCCTACGAGCTGAGCGCCGGGATGCGGCAGCGCGTCGCGCTCGCCCAGGCGCTCGTGCTGGATCCGCGCGTCTTCGTCGGAGACGCGCCCTACGCGAACCTGGACCCGGAGGTTCGGCTCGCGGCGCGCGACGCTCTGCAGCGACGTCGCGACGAGGACGGGATGGCTCTCCTCATCGTCACCAACGACCCTGAGTCGATCGCCGAGTTCGATGCTGATGTGCTCGTTCTGCGCAACGGCCACACGGTGGCGTACGGCCATGGGACCGCGGACCTGCTCTGGACGCCCGACGGCGGCACGCCGATCGCGTCCTGAGTTCACGAGCACCCCTCCGGCTTTGCTACGATAGTCGGGTTGCCCACCGCGAGGCGGGCTGATCCTCGGTAGCTCAATTGGCAGAGCAATCGGCTGTTAACCGATAGGTTCTTGGTTCGAGTCCAAGCCGGGGAGCGAGGCGGCTCCGGGCTCCACCCCGGAGCCGTTCTTCTTTTGGCGGGCGCCGGCGCGCTCAGGCGTCGAGGTCGTCCATGCCCGGCGTCCAGGACGCGCCCGGCCGACCCCACCCGCGCTTACGCGCGATCTTCTGGACGGTCTTCCAGTCGGAGTCGTCGAGCCGGTCGATGTACAGCACGCCGTCCAGGTGATCGAACTCGTGCTGCATGATCCGTGCACGCCAGCCGTCGACCTCGATCCGCACGGGGGCGCCCTCGAGATCGATGCCGGTGACCAGCACCTCGTCGGAGCGCCGCAGCGGGAATCGCTCTCCCGGGAACGAGAGACAGCCCTCCGCCTCATCGTCGGGGTCGGGTGCCCCGGGCTCGAGCGGCCGCATCCAGAGCTCGGGGTTGATGATGACGCCGCGCCACGGCTCGCCCTCGTCGTCCTGGTAGGTGTAGGTGAAGATCCGCAGTCCTACTCCCACCTGGGGCGCCGCGAGGCCAACGCCGGGCGCCGCGTCCATCGTCTCGAACATGTCCGCCACGAGCTGCCGGACCTCGTCGGTGATCTCCGTGACGGGAGCGGCGGGGGCGTGAAGGACGGGGTCACCCATGATGCGGATCGGAAGAACAGCCACGTCCTGAGCCTATCGATCGGCACCTGCCGTTAGTGTCGAAGGGTGTGGATTGCCGAACTCGCGCTCGATGAGCTGACCGACGAGCTCGTCGGAGTCTTCCGCGACCCCGCCATCCTCATCGGCATTCCCCTGGCACTCCTGGGCGCCGTCTTCATGTCTTTCGGAGCGCAGTACCAGCACCGCGGGGTCCAGAAGGTCGAGCGCATGACGCAGACCTCCGGAGGCTCCGGCCTCACCGGCGGCCAGCTCCTTAACCTGCTGCGGCGTCCGTCCTGGGTCGCCGGCACCCTCATGCTGGGGCTTGCGATCGTGTTCCAGCTGTCGGCGCTGTCGTTCGCTCCGCTGATCCTGGTCCAGCCGGTCGGCGCGATCTCGCTGGTCATCACCACGCTGCTGAACGCCCGGATCTCGGGGCACAAGCCGACCGGACGGTCGATCTCCGCGATCACCATGTGCGTCGGCGGCATCTTCGTGTTCGTCACGATCGCTGCCCTCTATGCGACCGAGACGCCCGTCTCGAATCAGCAGCTCATCACGATCCTGCTGATCCTCGCCGGGGTGATGATCGTCCTCGCCGGGTTGTGGATCTGGCTCCGCTCGCGCATGCGCGCTCTGTTCTACATCGTGGCTGCGGGAATCGTCTACGGCTTCGTCGCCACCCTCGCCAAGGTCGTCATCAGCCGCATCCAGAACGGCGACTTCGAATGGCTCACGGTCGTCTGCATCGTCGCGTTGCTGGCCGGCACCGGCATCGGCGCCTACTTCGTCCAGACCGCCTACGCCTCGGGCCCGCCCGACCTCGTGATCGCGGGCCTCACCGTGATCGACCCGATGGTGGCCATCGTGATCGGTCTGGCCGTGCTGGGGGAGGCGGCCAATGCGCCGGTGGGCGCCTACATCGGCTTCGCAGCCGCGGGCGCGCTCGCGATGGTCGGCGTCTTCCAGCTGGCGCGACATCACCCCGAGGTCATCAGTCACAGCCAGGAGATCCCCCTCCCGCGCGGGAGCAGCGGGGGAGCGGTCGACGATCCCGCCGCGCCGAAGACGCGCTCCGTCCGGCTGACCGAGACGGTGTCGAAGGTGTGGCCAGACCCTCCGGTGGACGACGAGAAGGATCTCGGCAAGCGCCACTAGGCTCGGAGGAGTCCGGTGCATGCCGGACACCCGGTTCGCCGGGAAGGGGCGGTGGCCAAGCTGGTCAAGGCAGCGGGCTCATAACCCGACGATCGTGGGTTCAAGTCCCACCCGCCCTACGCAGGACCCGAGCACGACCCGAGAATGACACGCTTGTGATTCGTCGGGCTTTTCCGTCATAATGAGGCCATAACCGCATAATCGCCGCACATCGGCTCACACCGTTCAGGTCGTAGGGGAAGACGTACCTGATGAAACGGAGAGAACGATGGCGACACCTCAAGCGCGTGGAGTGATCTACATTCACTCCGCGCCACGTGCGTTGTGCCCCCACCTGGAGTGGGCGGTCGGGCGCGCCCTCGGGCACGCCGTGAACTTCGACTGGGCCGACCAGCCGGTGCTGTCCGGCAGTCGTCGGGCCGAGTTCTATTGGGAGGGCGCTGCCGGCACCGGCGCCGCGCTCGCGACCGCCATCCGCGGGTGGGAGCACCTGCGGTTCGAGGTCACCGAAGATCCGACCCCGCGCAGCGACGGCGGCCGGTGGCTGCACACTCCGGGCCTCGGCATCCACTTCGCCCAGACCGACACCGCGGGCAACGTGGTCATCGGCGAGGACCGGATCCGCTACGCGATGGAGATCGCCGCCGGTGATGCCTTCGAACTCCAGCGCGAACTCGACGTCGCCCTGGGCGCAGCATGGGACGAGGAGCTGGAACCCTTCCGTCACGCGAGCGACGACGCACCGGTCGTCTGGCTCCACAAGGTCGGCTGAGACGGTCGGGCCCCTGCCGACACTGTCTGTTCGACTCCACCACAACAACTCCAGAGCCCGGCGGCGCGGGCGCGTCAGTACCGACCTCGGATGGCTTCCCGGGGACCGGGAACCCGTGCCGGCCGCCCACCCGAAAAGAAGGACGCCCTCCGCTTGGCTTCGCGGAGGGCGTCCTTTCGTCGTCTGGGGCGGCTACACCGATTCGATGGCCACGACGGCGTTGTGACCGCCGAAGCCGAAGGAGTTGCTGATCGCGAGCTGGTCGCCCGAGCCGAGCGGCGTGGGCTCGCCGGACAGGCGGAACGGCACCGCGGGGTCCTGCTCGGTGATGTTGATCGTGGGCGGTGCGAGACGGTCGCGGAGAGCGAGGACCGTGAAGATCGCTTCCAGCGCGCCCGTGCCGCCGAGGAGGTGACCCGTGGAAGCCTTCGTCGCGGAGACCGGGATGTCGTCGATGCGGTCGCCGAACACGCTCTTGAGCGCGACGTACTCGTTCGGGTCGCCGACGGGCGTGGAGGTCGCGTGGGCGTTGATGTGGGTGACCTCGTCGGCAGAGCGACCCGCCGCCTCCAGCGCGAGATGCACCGCGCGCGAGGCGCCGGCGCCCTCCGGGTCGTTCGCGGTGATGTGGTACGAGTCCGCGGTCACGCCACCGCCGACGATCGCGGCGTAGATCTTCGCGCCACGGGCCTTGGCGTGCTCCTCGGTCTCGAGGATGAGGACACCCGCACCCTCGCCCATGACGAAGCCGTCACGGTCGATGCTGCCGGGGCGGGAGGCCGTCTCGGGGGAGTCGTTGCGGCGAGACAGCGCCTGCATCGACGCGAAGGACGAGATGGTGATCGGGTGGATGACCGACTCGGTCCCGCCGGCGATGACGACGTCGGCCAGACCGGCGCGCAGGTGCTCCACGGCGTTGACGAGCGACTCGGTGCTCGACGCGCAGGCACTGGCGACCGTGCGGGCGTAGGCGCGGGCACCGAAGTGCAGGGAGAGGTTGCCCGCCGCGGCGTTGGGCATGAGCATGGGCACCGTCATCGGAAGGACGCGACGAGGCCCCTTCTCCCGCAGCGTGTCCCAGGCGTCGAGAAGCGTCCACAGGCCGCCGATGCCGGTCGCGAAGTCCACGCCGAGACGCTCGGGCTCGACGTCGGGCTCACCCGCGTCCGCCCAGGCCTCGAGTGCCGCGACCAGCGCGAACTGCGAGGACGGGTCGAGGCGCTTGGCGACCGGACGCTCGAGCACGGTGTCCGGCCGCACCTTCGCCTGCGCCGCGAACGTCACCGGCAGCTGGTACTTCTCGACCCAGTCGTACTCGAGGGTACGCGTGCCGGACGCCCCGGACAGCAGGGCCTCCCAGCTCTCGGGGGCGGTGGCACCGATCGGGCTGGACGCGCCGATACCGGTGACGACGATGCGCTGATTGCTCATGGGTTCCTCGTGTTGCTGCGGTGGGGGCTCGGAGCGGATCGCTCGCACCCCCACCGCGGGCGGTGCAGGTCAGGCCTGGTTCGACGTGATGAAGGTCACGGCGTCGCCGACGGTCTTGAGGTTCTTGACCTCTTCGTCGGGGATGGTGACGCCGAACTTCTCCTCGGCGTTGACGACGATCGTCATCATCGAGATGGAGTCGATGTCGAGGTCGTCGGTGAAGGACTTCTCGAGGGCGACCTCGTCGGCCGAGATCCCGGTCTCGTCGGTGATGAGCTCGGCGAGCCCAGCGAGGACCTCGTCGTTGCTGAATGCCATGGGTTTTCTCCTTGTTATCCGGTGGGTCGGGCCCGACGGGCCGCTAGTCAGTCTAGGTGCGAGGGGGTCGCCGTCACGGAAGGACGACGACCTGTGCGCCGAACACGAGCCCGGCGCCGAAGCCGATCTGTAGGGCCAGTCCGCCCGACAGCTCGGGGTGCTCGTCGAGGAGCCGGTGGGTGGCGAGCGGGATGGATGCCGCCGAGGTGTTGCCGGTCGTCTCGATGTCACGGCCGATGGCGACCGTCTCGGGAAGCCCGAGCTGCTTGGCGAACTCGTCGATGATGCGCATGTTGGCCTGGTGGGGCACGAAGGCGGCGAGGTCGGCCGGGGTGATCCCCGCCTCCTCGATCGCGCGGCGGGCGACCTTGACCATCTCCCACACCGCCCAGCGGAAGACCGTGGGGCCTTCCTGGCGGAGCGTGGGCCACGGTGCGGCGCCATCTCGGAACTCGGTCAGCGTGTGGTTCATGCCGACGGCTTCGTGCTTGGAGCCGTCCGAGCCCCACACCGTGGGGCCGATGCCCGGAAAGTCGCTCGGGCCGACGATCACGGCGCCGGCGCCGTCGCCCAGGAGGAACGAGATCGAGCGGTCGGTGGGATCGACGATGTCGCTGAGCTTCTCCGTGCCGACGACAGCCACGTAGTTGGCCGCGCCCGCGCGGATGAGGGCGTCGGCCTGCGTCACGCCGTACGCGAAGCCCGCGCAGGCGGCGTTGACGTCGTAGGCGGCGGCGGGGTTGGCACCCACGCGATCGGCGACGATCGCGGAGACGGACGGCGTCTGCTTGGGGTTGGAGATCGTGGAGACGATCACCGCGTCGACCTGCTGAGGATCGATTCCGGCACGCTGGATCGCCTCGGCGACGGCATCGGTCGCCAGATCGATGGCGGTCGTGTCTCGGTTCGCGCGCGCACGCGTGACGATGCCGGTGCGCTGGCGGATCCACTCGTCGCTGGAATCGATCGGACCGACCAGGTCGTCGTTGGGTACGAGGTTCTCGCCGCGGGCGGCACCGTACGCGTAGATGCGCGTGTGTGCGGGGCCGGTGGCCTGTCTGAGCGTGGCGGTCACGCGTCGTCTCCTGTCAGCAGTGCGGCCGCGGCCGCGAGGTCGTCGGGCGTCTTGACCGCGACGGTGGGCGTGCCGCGGAGGGCGCGCTTGGCCAGCCCCACGAGGGTGCCGGCGGGGGAGAGCTCGATGATGCCGGTGACGCCCCGCTGGGCGAACGAGGACATGCACAGATCCCAGCGAACCGGCGAGGCGACTTGGTCGACGAGCAGGTCCAGCGCGGTGCGGCCGTCGCCGACGATCGAGCCATCGCGGTTGGTCCAGAGCGTGAGGGACGGCTGCGACGCCTCGACATCCGCGGCGGCGGAGCGCAGCGTCTCGACGGCGGGCGCCATGAAGCGCGTGTGGAAGGCGCCGGCGACCTGCAGGGGGATCACGCGGGTCGCGGCGGGCGGCGTCGCCGCCAGTTCCGCGAGGGCGGGCAGGGCGCCGGCCGCGACGATCTGTCCACCGCCGTTGTAGTTCGCAGGTGTCAGGTCGAGCTCCGTGAGCCGTGCGACGACGGCGTCCTGGTCACCGCCGAGGATCGCGCTCATGCCGGTCTCCTCGAGTGCGGCGGCCTCTGCCATCGCCCGGCCCCGCAGTCCGACGAGCTTCAGCCCGTCCTCATCCGAGACGACATCGGCGGCCACCAGGGCGGCGATCTCGCCGACGGAGTGACCCGCGACGCCTGCAGGGCGGGCGGACGAGGCGGCGGTGAGGGCGTGCCAGGACAGGAGACTCGCGGCGACGATCAGCGGCTGCGCGACCTGCGTGTCGCGGATGCGGTCGGCATCCCACTCGGTTCCGGCGGCGACGAGGTCGACCTGTGCCAGCTCGGAGTAGTGCGCGAGGCGCTCCGAGGCGCCGTCGAGCTCGAGCCACGGGGCGAGGAATCCGGGGGTCTGAGAGCCCTGGCCCGGGAACACGGCGATGATCACGTGACTATCCTCCCAAGAAGATGACGGTCGGGACTGGCGATGGGATCACAAGAAACGCCAGATGCTTTGTGCGCGCCGCACAGCGAGTCGCGGGGCTCGGTAGCGATCCTGTCACGGACGCCGCAGCGGCGCAGCCCTTCGGCGCGTGACGTCCGTGCCGATCGAGCCGATGATGAGGGCGGTCTGGAGGATCAGTGCTTCCCGGGGGCCGGTGGCGTCCCATCCGATCACGTCCGACACGCGCTTCAGCCGATAGCGCACCGTGTTGGGGTGGACGAACAGCTCTCGCGCGGTGGCCTCCAGGGATCGGCCGTTGTCGAGGTAGCTCCACAGCGTCGTGACGAGGTCGGCGGAGTGCGCCTGCAGCGGGCGATAGATCCGCTCGACCAGCGTCGCCTTGGCGAGCGGGTCGCCCGCGAGCGCGCGCTCGGGCAGGAGGTCATCCGCTTCGACGGGCCGCGGCGCGTGGCGCCACGCTTTGGCGACCGCGAACCCGGCCAGTGCCGCACGGGCGCTCTGGCCGGCGTCCACCAGCGCCGGCACCGGCGGCCCCAGCACGAGGTGGCCATTGCCGAAACCGGGTTCGAGCCGCTTGGCGATCTCCGGGAAGGGCAGCTGGTGGTCGTCCGGCTCCTCGGCGCCGGGCGCCTCCGCACGACCGATGACGAGGACGAGGCGCGAGCCCTGCACGCCGATCAGCACATCGACGCCGAGCTTGCGCGCGAGTCGGCGCAGCTGATCGACGTCGAACTGCGCGGGGGTCGTGCCCACCAGAACCGCGACCTCGCCGTGCCCGTGCCAGCCGAGCGCCGCGATCCGGCTCGGGAGCTCCTCGTCGGCTTCACCCGTCAGGATCGAGTCGACGACGAGCGCTTCCAGCCGGGCGTCCCACAGTCCGCGCGCCTCGGCGGCGCGGGCATAGACATCGGCCGCAGCGAAGGCGACCTCGCGCGAGTAGAGCAGCATGCTCTCGCGCAGATCGTCCCCGCGTCCGGCGACCCGCTCCTCGGTGACCTCGACGGTCACCCGGATGAGCTGGAGCGTCTGCGTGAGGCTCACGCTGCGCAACAGCTCGCGGGGCGCGGCGGCGAAGATGTCCGCCGCGATCCACGGCTGGGCGCCGGGGTCGTCGTACCACTGGATGAACGCCGAGATGCCCGCTTGCGCGACCAGACCCACCGCCGAGCGCCGCGCCGGGGGCATCTCCGCGTACCACGGGAGAGAGTCCTCGAGGCGCTGGATGGTCGCCGTGGCGAGGTCGCCGGAGATGCGCCTCAGCCAGGCGAGCGTCTCCGACTTCTCCTGCGGGGTGGGTCTGATCGGCATCGAGCGGGTCAGCTCTCGCCGCCGGCGTTTCCGCTGGTGCCGGCGGTCACATCGTGGAGCCGGTACTTCTCGATCGCCTGGGCCGAGAGCGCACGGTCGACCTTGCCCTCTTCCGCCAGCGACTGCAGCGTCCGCACCACGATCGACGGTCCGTCGATCTTGAAGTAGCGGCGGGCCGCGGCGCGCGTGTCGGAGAAGCCGAAGCCGTCGGCGCCGAGCGTCGCGAACGAGCGCGGAACCCACGGCCGGATCTGGTCCTGGACCGCGTGCATGTAATCGCTGACCGCGATCACGGGGCCGTCTGTGTCGCTCAGCTTCTGCGTCACGAAGGCGGTGCGCGGCTCCTCGAGCGGGTTCAGGAAGTTGTGCTCGTCGGCAGCGAGGCCGTCGCGGCGCAGCTCCGTCCAGCTCGTGACCGACCAGACGTCCGCCACGACGCCCCAGTCGTCCTTCAGCAGCTGCTGGGCCTCCAGGGCCCACGGCACGCCGACGCCGGAGGCGAGGAGCTGGGCACGGTGACCGTCACCCTCGCCCGTGGAGATGCGGTGCAGGCCGCGCACGATGCCCTCGACGTCCACGCCCTCCGGCTCGGCCGGCTGGACGAGCGGCTCGTTGTAGAGCGTGATGTAGTACATGACGTTGGGGTCGGGGTGGTTGCCGCCGTACATCCGGTCGATGCCCGCCCGCACGATGTGGGCGATCTCGTAGCCGTACGCCGGGTCGTAGGACACCGTCGCGGGGTTGGTGGACGCCAGCAGGTGGGAGTGCCCGTCGGCGTGCTGCAGGCCTTCGCCGGTCAGGGTGGTCCGACCGGCGGTCGCACCCATGATGAAGCCGCGCGCCATCTGGTCTCCGGCAGCCCACTGGGCGTCGCCCGTGCGCTGGAAGCCGAACATCGAGTAGAAGATGTAGACCGGGATCAGCGGCTCACCGTGCGTCGAGTACGCGGTCCCGACGTTCGTGAACGCGGCGACGGCACCGGCCTCGTTGATGCCGACGTGGAGGATCTGACCCTGCGGGCTCTCCTTGTAGGCCAGGAGCAGCTCACGGTCGACGGAGGTGTAGTTCTGACCGTTCGGGTTGTAGATCTTCGCGGTCGGGAAGAACGCGTCCAGGCCGAAGGTGCGGGCCTCGTCGGGGATGATCGGGACGATCCGGTGACCGAAGTCCTTCACCCGGAGCAGATCCTTCAGGAGCCGGACGAACGCCATGGTCGTGGCGACCTCCTGCGTCCCCGAGCCCTTCTTGGGGAGCGCGTAGGCCGCGTCGTCCGGAAGAGCGATCGGCACGTGGTGGCTGCGACGCTCCGGCAGGAACCCGCCGAGCGACCGGCGCTTGTCGACCATGTACTGGATCGTCTCGTCCTCCATGCCCGGGTGGAAGTACGGGGGAGCGTACGGGTTCTCCTCGAGCTGTGCGTCGGAGATCGGGATGCGCATCGAGTCGCGGAAGTGCTTCAGGTCCTCGAGGGTCATCTTCTTCATCTGGTGGGTCGCGTTGCGGCCCTCGAAGTGGTGACCCAGGCCGTAGCCCTTGATCGTCTTGGCCAGGATGACCGTCGGCTGACCCTTGTGCTCGGTCGCCGTCTTGTAGGCGGCGTAGACCTTCTGGTAGTCCAGCCCGCCGCGGCGGAGCTTGCCCCAGATGTCGTCGTCGGACCAGTCCTTGACCATGTCCAGCGTGCGCTCGTCGCGCGCGAAGAAGTGGTCGCGGATGAACTTGCCGTCCTCGGCGCGGTAGGTCTGGAAGTCGCCGTCGGGCGTCGTGTTCATGAGGTGGACCAGCGCTCCGTCGCGGTCCTGCTCGAGCAGCTCGTCCCATCCGCGGCCCCAGACGACCTTGATCACATTCCAGCCGGCACCCCGGAAGAAGCTCTCCAGCTCCTGGATGATCTTGCCGTTGCCACGGACAGGACCGTCGAGGCGCTGCAGGTTGCAGTTGACGACGAAGGTGAGGTTGTCGAGGCCCTCGTTGGCCGCCACCTGGAGCTGGCCGCGGCTTTCGACCTCATCCATCTCGCCGTCGCCGAGGAATGCCCACACGCGGGAGTTGGAGAGGTCCTTGATCCCGCGGTTGGTGAGGTACTTGTTCGTCATCGCCTGGTAGATGGCGTTGATCGGCCCGAGGCCCATCGACACCGTCGGGAACTGCCAGTAGTCCGGCATGAGGCGGGGGTGCGGGTAAGAGGGGATGCCGAGAGGCGCCTTCGACTTCTCCTGACGGAAGCCGTCCAGCTGGTCGGCCGACAGGCGGCCCTCGAGGAACGAGCGCGCGTAGATGCCGGGGGAGGCGTGACCCTGCACGAAGATCTGGTCGCCGCCGCTGGGGTCGTCGAGGCCCCGGAAGAAGTGGTTGAAGCCCACTTCGTAGAGCGACGCCGAGGAGGCGTACGTCGAGATGTGTCCGCCGACGCCGATGCCCGGACGCTGTGCACGGTGCACGGTGAGTGCAGCGTTCCAGCGGATCCAGCGGCGGTAGCGGCGCTCGAGCTCTTCGTCACCGGGGAACTCCGGCTCGTTCTCCGGCGCGATCGTGTTGATGTAGTCCGTGGTCGGGACCTGCGGCACGTTCAGCTGCAACTCGTGGGAGGTCTGCAGCAGGCTCAGCATGATCTCGCGACCGCGTCCCGCGCCCTTGGCGTCGACGAGCTGGTGGAGCGATTCCTGCCATTCGTGCGTCTCTTCGGGATCGCTGTCCTGCGGGCCCTGCGAGTACGGATCCTGATCGTTGACAGTCACGGGAGACCTTTCTTCTTCTGGCAGATCATGCCAGGACGGGGCTTCGGATGCGGGAGGCTTTTGTTCAGCACTGACAACGCACCGCCCATCAGCCTAGTCACTTCCGGAGGGTCCGATCCCTTCTAGACTGATCCGCGAGGGCCTTTAGCTCAGCTGGTAGAGCGCCACGTTTACACCGTGGATGTCGTCGGTTCGAACCCGGCAGGGCCCACCTCAGGCGCGGTCGTCGGCGCCGTCCGGCACCCACCACGCGAATCGTCGCCGCCATCCCCGAGGGAGCTCGCCCTCGGTGCTCCGCCAGAGCCGTCCGTCGTCGTCGATCCACACATGGAGCTCCACGGTGACGGCGGGAATCGCGACACCGCCCGCCATCGCCGGGAGTCAGTCGTCCCGGCCGACGACCCGGGGCACCGCCGGGTTGTCGTAGGTGCCGCCGTCTTTCCCCAGGCGCGAGTGCGAGCGGGAGTAGGCGAAGTAGATCACGAAGCCGATGGCGAGCCAGACGAGGAAGCGGAGCCAGGTCTCGACGGTGAGGTTCAGCATCAGGTAGGTGCACACCGCCGCCGACACCGCGGGCAGCACGGGGCTCCACGGCACGCGGAAGCCGCGGGGCAGGTCAGGCCGCGTGCGGCGGAGCACGATCACTCCGACGGAGACCAGCACGAACGCCGACAGCGTGCCGATGTTCACCATCTCCTCGAGGATGCCGACGGGAGTCACGCCCGCGACGACGGCCACGATGACGGTCACGATGATCGAGATGACCCACGGGGTGCGGCGCGTCGGGTGGACCTTGGCCAGACGCACGGGCAGCAGGCCGTCCCGCGACATGGCGAAGATGATGCGGGTGGCGCCGATCAGCAGCGTGAGGACCACCGTGGTGAGACCGGCGACGGCGCCGGCGGAGATCACGGTCGCCATCCATGCCTGTCCGTGGTGGACGAACGCGTTGGCCAGTGCCGCCGCGGGATCGAGGTCCTGATAGGGGACCATGCCGGTGACCACGAGCGCGACGACGCAGTAGAGCGCCGTGCAGATGACGAGCGACGCGATGATCCCGATCGGGAGGTCCCGCTGGGGGTTCTTCGTCTCCTCCGCCGTCGTTGCGACGACGTCGAAGCCGATGTACGCGAAGAACACGAGCGCCGCGCCCGCGAAGATGCCACCGAGCCCGAAAGCCATCGGCTCGATGCCCGACAGGAACTGCAGCAGCGGCTGCGTGAGCCCCGTGGCGGCCTCGCGCGGCGCGGCCTCCGGAACGAAGGGGGAGTAGTTCGCCGGGTTCACGAAGAGGATGCCGGCCACGATCACGAACAGCACGATGAACAGCTTCACGGCGACCAGCACGAGGTTGACCCGCATCGACTCTCGGATCCCGTAGGTCATCAGGGCACCGAGGACGAGGACGAGGAGGATCGCCATCACGTCGACCGTCCCGCCGTAGCCGATCGCGGCGGGGATCGGCGTGCCGAGCTGTTCGAGGAGCACACCGAGGTACGCGCTCCATCCCTGGGCGACCACGCCGGCGCCGAGGAACATCTCCAGAATCAGGTCCCAGCCGATGATCCACGCCAGGAGCTCACCCAGCGAGGCGTAGGAGAACGTGTAGGCAGAACCCGACACAGGCACGGTGGAGGCGAACTCCGCGTAGCACATGGCCGCGAGCCCGCACGCGATCGCCGCCACGATGAAGCTCACCACGATGGCCGGGCCGGCCACCTCGTGGGCGACACGCCCGGTCAGCGTGAAGATGCCGGCGCCGATGACGACCCCGACGCCGAACACGGTCAGGTCGAAGGCGGACAGCGACTTGCGCAGTCGGAACTCCGGCTCCTCGGTATCGGCGATCGACCGTTCGACGGACTTTGTGCGCATCACGCTCATCGGAATGCTCCCTCTGCTCACCCGGCACCACATGCTAGCCTCCGCACGCGCGCCGGCGGGAGGAATACGGCCGTCCCCGGTTCGGCGTCGGTGCGGGACGGTAGGTTGGAACACGTGAAAGCCCGCCCCGAAGACCAGCTCCGTCTCGTCGATCTCGCCGCGCTCGACACGGCCATGCGCGCCGCAGAGCATGCCCGTCGCAACCCCGAGCAGGCAGGGCGCGTGCAGGAGCTCCTCTCGCAGCGGCAGAGCCTGTCGGCGGAGCTGACCCGGCTGCTCGGCGTCCGGGACGACATCACCGCCGAACTGGCGCGCATCGAGTCCGATGTCGCCGTGGTCGATGCCCGTGCCGCGCGCGATGCGGAGCGTCTGGCGTCCTCGGTGAACGCGAAAGACGCGCAGGGCCTCGAGCACGAGATCGCCTCGCTCGCCAAGCGCAAGAGCGATCTGGAGGACGCGGAACTCGAGCTCATGGAACGACTCGAGGTTGCCGAGGCTGACGTCGCCGCGCACGAGGCACTGATCGCGGCGACCAACGACGAAGGCGCGCGCCTGAGCGCCGCCGGCAAGGCCGCCGTGGCCGAGGCGACAGCACGATTCGACGCGGCGAGCCGCGATCGCGCGGCGATCGCAGCGTCGCTGCCCACCGACCTCGTCGCCCTCTACGAGCGGCTGGCGGCGCGGGGCAATGGTGCGGGTCTCCTCCGACAGCGGACCTGCGAGGCGTGCCGCATGGTGCTCGCGGGGACCGACGTGCAGGTTCTGCGGCAGGCAGCCGAAGACGACGTGGTGATGTGTCCGGAATGCGGCTGCATCCTGGTGCGCACCGGCGAGTCGGGGCTGTGAGCGGGGCGGGCCCGCGCCCGTCATGACTGGTCCCGCGCCCACATGGACGATCGTCGCGGGGCGTGATCTGGACCGCGTCGTCCTGGTCGACGTGACCTCGGACGGGACGGAACTGAGCAGGCGCACCGCCGGACGCGACGAGCTGCCCGGGCTGGTCCGCGCCGTCGAGTCGCGCGCCGACGGAGCGCACCGGTGGGTCTGGAACGACACCTCCCGCTGGTACCCCGCACTGCTGAACGCCGGCGTCGATGTCGCGCGCTGCCACGACCTGCGGCTCTGCCACGCGATTCTGGCGACGAGTGCGCTGGTCTCCGACGCCGCCGATCTGCGGGATGCTGTCGTCTGGTCGGCGCCCGCAGGCGACGACGAGGCCGACGATGCGCTCTTCCTGCTCGACGAGCGCGCCGGCGTCCCCGACGATCCGGCGGAGGTGCGTGGGGAGTTCGTCCGCCAGCAGGCCGCCGTCCACGCCTCGGACGACCCCGACCGTCTGCGTCTGCTCCTCGCGGCCGAGTCGGCCGGTGCGCTCATCGCCGCAGAGCTGCACGCGGCGGGACTCCCGTGGGATGCCGAGGTCCACGACCGACTGCTCACCCAGGCGCTCGGGACCCGTCCGAGCGGTGGCGGCCTTCCGTCCCTCGTCCAGGCGCGGGCCGACGAGGTGCGCAGCGCCCTCGGTGACGCTCAGGCGAGCCTCGACTCCCAGCCCAAGCTCCTGCGGTCCCTGCACCGCGCCGGCGTTCCCGCGAGGTCGACCAGCCGATGGGAGCTCGCCGAATACGACCATCCAGTGGTCGCCCCGCTCCTCGCGTACAAGAAACTCATGCGCCTGTTGAGCGCGAACGGCTGGGCGTGGCTGGCCGAGTGGGCACCGGATGGCCGCTTCCGGCCCGTGTACGTGCCCGGCGGTGTCGTCACCGGCCGGTGGGCATCCTCCGGTGGCGGCGCTCTGCAGCTCCCGCGGCAGTTGCGACCGGCGGTGCGCGCCGACCCGGGCTGGGTGCTCGTGGTGGCCGACGTCGCTCAGCTCGAGCCGCGGGTACTCGCCGCCATGTCACGTGACATCGCGCTGGCGGACGCCGCGCGCGGCACGGACCTGTACGAGGGAATCGTCGCCGGCGGCGTGGTCTCCACCCGGCAGGAGGCGAAGATCGCGGTCCTCGGAGCGATGTACGGGGCGACGACGGGCGACAGCGGTCGGTTGGTTCCCGCGCTGCGGCGGGCATACCCCCGCGCGATGGCGCTGGTGGATGACGCCGCTCGGGTGGGCGAGGACGGCGGCATCGTCTCGACCTGGCTCGGCCGCTCGAGCCCGCCGCCGTCCGCGGCATGGCAGGCGGTGCAGGCACGGGCAAGCGATGCCGAGGCGTCGTCCGGCGATGACACCGCCGCCCGGCGAGCGGCGCGCGACCGAGGCCGGTTCACGAGGAACTTCGTCGTCCAGGGGACCGCCGCCGAGTGGGCTCTCGCCTGGCTCGCGGATCTTCGGAGCCGACTCGCCGCACTCCCCGCCGTCGATGACGGCCACCCGGCGGCGACCGCCTCGGGCCCGCTGTTCTCGCGTCGCGCTCACCTCGCGTTCTTCCTGCACGATGAGATCATCGTGCATGCCCCGGCGGCTCAGGCCGAGGAGGTCGCCGCAGCCGTCCGGATGAGCGCTGAGCGGGCGGCGATGCTGCTCTTCGGCGGATTCCCGCTCGACTTCCCGCTGGATCTCCGCATCGCGGCAGACGCGGCGAAGGCCTGAGCCTCGACCCTCAGTCGCAGGAGAGGGACGACAGGCGGATCTCCTCCGCCGGGTAGAGCAGCGGCGTGTGCAGGAGCCGGGGAACCCGCTCGGTTGCATCGGGCGAGACGAAGCGAACGTCGATCAGCGCCGATTCGCCCGGAGCGAGCTCGACCTCCGTCGCGCTGGTCGGGAATCCACCGTCCTCGACGTCCACCGACGCGCGCCGCTTCCCGTCGATGGTCGTGCCGCCGAAGAACCATCCTTCGGGCGCAGCGACGGCCACGGCCGTGGCGATGTGGCCAGCGGTGACCCCCCACCGGCCGCTCCCCGTCATGCTGAACGGCCATTTCTCGCCCGCGTCGGCCGGTGCTTCGTTGGTCAGCCGCACCTGCACCGACACCTCGGGACGACCGTCCGCGCGACAGGAACCGCTCACCGAACCGAGTTCCACGGCGAGGCTGCTGTCCATCTTCGACCCGGTGCCGTCATTGAAGTAGACAGCGAACGCGTCCGGACCCGCATCGCGATGACGAGCGAGGGAGCCGGCGAACGGGGAGTGGGCGAGAACCTCGGCTTCGGCCGCATCCGCGCTCCACACCGACACGCGCCCCTGCTCGATCGGGGTGCGCAGCGCGGAGATCCACGCCGACGGCGGCGCGGAGCTGGTGAGCACTGCATCGAAGAACCGCTCGGTGAGGTCCTGGAAGAACACGGTCTGCTCTTTGGGCTCGCGATGCAGGTAGGGCGCCACGAGGACGCGGGAGATGAATCCGTCGCGGACGAGCTCCTTGCCGCCGGCGAGGGTGATGGGGCCGGTGACCGGCAGGAGCGCGCGGAGCACGAGCGGGTCGATCGCCAGCACCATGTCGGGCCGGTGACCGGTGAGCCCCTCCCACCATGTGGAGGCGAGCCGGGCAGAGAGATCGAAGTCGGGTGTCGTCGTCGTGTTCTGGACGTAGCGTCCCACGATGTCGCCGTACAGGGCCGTCGTCGACTCGGGAACCGGAGCGACCGCCGTCGTGGTGCGTCGGAACTCGCTCGAGTCCGCCTGTCGCGTCAGGGTGATCGTCCCGCCGTCGGCGACGATCTCGGCGAAGGAGCCGGTGATGCCCCCACCGGTGCGGAGTTCCGCGTTGTTCTGGAGCATGACGAGGATCGTGCGCGGCCCGTCACTGCCGAGCATTCCGGGCAGCACCGCGCTGAGGTCGGCCATCCCGCCCACCGCGGACCCGAGCTCGTCGAGCATCGTCTCGACCTCGGCGACGCCACGCGACACCTGGTCGAAGAGTCCTTCACGAGGCAGCGTGGCGACCGCGGCTCGCGTCTCGTCCAGCACACCGCGAGCAGCCGCCAAGGGAGCCGCCGCCTCCGAGACGAGGCCGACATCGAGCGCTCCGTCGACGAGGAGCTCGCCCCCGGTCAGCCGCGACGTCAACGCGATCACCGGCGACGCGACGTCGGTCGACACCCGATCGAGCTGTTCGGTGACCACCCGCGCCGCGCGCAGACTCTGCCCGAGTCCGGGAAGGACCTCGGCGGCCTGCCACAGCGGGTCCGCCGCCGCGGCCGCCGCCGACGAGACATGTGCGTCGAACTGCTCGGCCACCTGGCCGAGCGCCTCGATGTCGCCGTCCGCCAGCGCCGCCTCCGCGCTCCGAGGGAGCTCGGCCACGGCGGACAGCTCGCCGGTCACGACGAGTGCGCGGGTCGCCACCCACACGCCGGCGCCGACGAGGAGGACGAGCAGACCCGTGAGAGTCCACCCGACGATCCTGCGTCGGCGGCGGCGAGTCGGGTCAGGCGCTGCCTGACCCATCGATCAGTTGGTGCGACGGCGACGGCTGAAGGCGAACAGACCGGCACCCGCGAGGAGCACCGCGCCACCGCCCACGACGAACGGCAGCACGTCGACATCGCCACCGGTCACCGCGAGGGCGACCTCGTCGCCGACACCGGCGGGCTCACCGGCGACACTCGGCTGCGCGGAGCAGTACGGGCTGCTCGGCGGGTAGCTCAGCGCGACCGCGATCTCCGGGTTGACGACGACCTTCGCCGAGATGTCTCCCCGCGTCCACGCGAAGTTGTCGGTGGTCTCGACCCACGAGCCGTCGACGAACGCCCAGCCCGGCCAGCCGGTAGGCGTGCCGTCGGCGGCGATCGACGCACCGGGCCACAGGATGCGGCCCGACAGCGTGCCGTCGGCGTCGAGCGCCCCCAGCTGGATCGTCGTCGACTGCGAACCGTTGGACAGCACCAGACGTGCCGTCTTGCTGGTCGACTGGTTGTTGGTGTCGGTGAGTACCACGGAGTACTCGATCCACGGCACATCGTTCTCGCAGACGCCTGCGACCTCGGAGCCGGCGAGCGTGAAGCTGCCGTCGACACCCGGCGTGTAGCCGTCGTCCTCCGTGGCTGCGTGCGCCGCTGTCGGCAACGACAGCAGCAAGATCCCCGCAACAATTGCGCGTGCGAATACAGACTTCTTCATGACAAGCCCCCCAGCCTGCTCATACGGGACCCTCCCCAATCGGGCCCACACATCGGATGCTACACCACGATCGGACTCCGCGCGGTAAACTCGCCGAGCGAATGGGTCGGCTGGACGGTCGCGTGGCGGGAGACCGCACCGAGGAACGTCCGGGCTCCACAGGGCAGGGCGGTGGGTAACACCCACCCGGAGCGATCCGCGAGACAGTGCCACAGAGAGCAGACCGCCCGCCGTCAGCGGCGGGTAAGGGTGAAAGGGTGGTGTAAGAGACCACCGGGACCGCGGTGACGCGGTCCGCACGGCAAACCTCGCCCGGAGCAAGGCCAGACAGGGGATGATGACGCGGCCCGCCGAGTCCCCGGGTAGGCCGCTGGAGCGGCGCGGCAACGCGTCGCCGAGAGAGATGACCGTCCACGGGGCTCACGCCCCCGGACAGAACCCGGCGTACAGGCCGGCCCATTCGCCCTCTCGACGAGCCGGTCGCCGGTCAGGACACCGCGAGTGCCGCGGCGCCGATGATCCCGGCGTTGTTGCGGTGCACCGCCGGGACGATGCGCGTGTGCAGGTCCAGGAGCGGCAGGAACTCGTCGGCGTGCTTGGACACGCCGCCGCCCACGATGAACAGGTCGGGGCTGAGCAGGAACTCCAGGTGGCTGTAGTACCACTGCAGACGCTTGGCCCACTGCGCCCACGTGAGTTCGTCACGCTCCATTGCGGAGTACGCGGTCCATGCCTCCGCGTCCTTCTTGTGACCGGCGCGCTGCAGATGCCCGAGCTCGGAGTTCGGGATGAGCGAACCGCGGTGGATCAGCGCAGTGCCGATCCCCGTGCCGAGCGTCGTCAGCAGCACGAGTCCGTCCTCGCCGCGCGCCGCACCGTAACGGATCTCGGCGACACCCGCGACATCGGCGTCGTTCGCGAAGTGGATCTCACGACCCAGGCCGTCTTCGAAGAAGCGCTCCGCTTCGAATCCGATCCAGGCGTCCGAGACGTTGGCGGCCGACATGGTCTTGCCGCGGGTCACGATGGCCGGGAAGGCGACCCCCAGCGGGACGTCGGCGTCGTCGACCTCCAGCCGCTCGAGCACGACCTTCACCGCGGCGAGCACATCCTCGGGCTCCGCACCCGGGGGAGTGGCGACCTTGATCCGCTCGGTCAGGAGCGCGCCCTCCTCCAGGTCCACCACCGCGCCTTTGATGCCGGTGCCGCCGATGTCCACCCCGACGGCGCGGGTCGTCTTGATCGCCATCCCGCCAGCCTATCGAGGCGCGGCCGGGGACTCGTAGGATCGAGGAAGCCCGACCGCCGTCGAGAGGAACGACCATGACCGGCAATGACGAGAAGTACTGGTACAACCTCAAGACCGGCGAGGTCGAGCGTGGATTCGAATCGCCGTCGGTCGACCGCGCCGGCCCGTTCGAGACGCCCGAAGAGGCCGCCCGCGCACCCCAGGTGATCGCGGAGCGATCCCGGGCCTGGTCGGAGGACGAGGCCCGCGAAGACGCGTGGGGGTCCTCGCACGGCGGCGACGTGTCGCCGGAGGTCGACCCCGACGCGGGCCGATAGTCTGGGCAGACCGGCATCGGAGAGGACGCGATGGACAAGCAGCGGGACTTCGTACTGCGCACGATCGAGGAGCGCGGCGTCAAGTTCGTGCGCCTCTGGTTCACGGACGTGATCGGCACGCTCAAGTCGGTCGCCATCGCGCCCGCCGAGGTGGAGGGGGCCTTCGCCGAAGGGCTGGGCTTCGACGGCTCCGCCATCGAAGGGCTCACCCGCTCGTACGAGTCGGACCTGCTCGCCCACCCCGACCCGACGACGTTCCAGACCCTGCCGTGGCGGGGCGAGATCGACCCGACGGCGCGGATGTTCTGCGACATCACGACACCGGACGGGCAGCCGGCGGTCGCAGACCCGCGCCACGTGCTCAAGCGTTCACTCGCGAAGGCGGCCGATGCGGGCTTCACCTTCTACACGCACCCCGAGATCGAGTTCTACCTCCTCAAGTCGTCCACGTTCGGCGCGGACGGCCCGGAGCCGGTCGACTCCGCGGGGTACTTCGACAACGTCCCCGGTGGTACCGCGCACGATTTCCGCCGGCGTTCCGTGCGGATGCTGGAGGACCTCGGGATCTCCGTCGAGTACAGCCACCACGAGGGCGGTCCGGGTCAGAACGAGATCGACCTGCGCTACGCCGACGCGCTCGCCACCGCCGACAACATCATGACCTTCCGCACCGTCGTCAAGGAGGTGGCCATCGAGCAGGGTGTCTATGCCACGTTCATGCCGAAGCCCCTGAGCGGTCATCCCGGAAGCGGCATGCACACCCACATGTCCCTCTTCGAAGGCGACGTCAACGCGTTCTACGAGGAAGGCGCGCAGTACCAGCTGTCGCTCACCGGCCGCCGCTTCATCGCGGGCCTCCTGCGCCACGCCAACGAGATCGCCGCGGTCACCAACCAGTTCGTCAACTCCTACAAGCGACTGTGGGGCGGCGACGAGGCGCCCAGCTTTATCTGCTGGGGGCACAACAACCGCTCCGCGCTCGTCCGCGTGCCGATGTACAAGCCCAAGAAGGGCCAGTCCACGCGTGTGGAGTACCGCGCGCTCGACTCCGCCGCCAACCCCTACCTCGCCTACGCGCTCATGCTCGCCGCGGGCCTGAAGGGCATCGAGGAGGAGTACGAGCTTCCGCCCGAGGCGGAGGACAACGTCTGGTCGCTGACCGACGCCGAACGACGCGCGCTCGGCTACGAAGCGCTGCCCGCGAGCCTGGACCACGCCCTCGAGTACATGGAGGAGTCCGAGCTCGTCGCCGAGACGCTGGGGGAGCAGGTCTTCAACTACGTCCTGCTCAACAAGCGTCGGGAGTGGCAGGAGTACCGCGCACAGGTCACGCCCTTCGAGCTGAAGAGCAACCTGGAGATGCTGTAACCCGTCATGTCGGCGAGCCCGCGCTCCGGCACCCTCACCGGTCTCGCCCGCGCGGGGTTCGGTGATCTGCACGAGACGAACGAGCTTCTCGACGAGCTCTCGGCGCTGATCGGCGTCGACCGTAACGCACTCACCATCCATGCCGAGCGCGCGGCCGACCCGGATGGCGCCCTCGCCGCACTGGTGCGGATCGCCCGGCGCCGCGCCGAGGACGTCACCTCCGCCATGAGGAACCACCCGGCGTCGCTGTGGACGTTGCTCGGCGCCTCTGCCGGCTTCGCCGACTTCTACCTCCGCCACCCGGAGGAGCTCGCCTTCCTCGCGGGCCCCGGCAGCACGCTGCCGAGCGCCGACGAGTTGAGGGAGGAGATGCTCGCCGCGGTCGGAGCGGACGCCGACGGCTTCGCCGCCAGCGGCGACGAGTCGGCGTGGGTGGCTCTGCGCGTGCGCTACCGGCGGCTGGTCGCGCGCATCGCGGTCGTGGACCTCTCGGCTGTCGACGCCACGACCGTGCTGGCGCCGGTCGCAGCGGCGCTGGCCGACGCGGCCGGCGCCGCGCTGGAGGCGTCCCTGAGCGTCGCCCGCACGCGCGTGTCCAGCGGCGGCGCGGGCGCGGGCCTGTTCCCGCGCGAGCAGGTGGCCGCCGCCCGGCTGGCCGTCATCGGGATGGGGAAGACCGGCGCACGCGAGCTCAACTACGTGAGCGACGTCGATGTCATCTTCGTCGGGGGCGGTGACGACGACGCGGTCGCGCAGTACGGCGAGAGCCGGCTGATCGACATCGCGACCCGCCTCGCCGTGCAGACAATGCGGGGCATCTCGGGTGTCGAGATCGAGCCGCCGCTGTGGGAGGTGGATGCGAATCTCCGCCCCGAAGGCAAGCAGGGTGCCCTCGTGCGGAGCCTCGACTCCCACTTGTCGTACTACGACCGGTGGGCCAAGAGCTGGGAGTTCCAGGCGCTGCTGAAGGCGCGCCCGATCGCCGGCGACGCCGCGCTGGGGGCGACCTACGTCGCCGCCGTCCAGCCGAAGGTGTGGACCTCGGCGGCACGGGAGAACTTCGTCGACAGCGTGCAGCGGATGCGTGAGAGGGTCACCGAGCATATTCCGCCCGACGAGGTGGCGTACCAGCTGAAACTGGGGCCGGGCGGGATCCGCGACATCGAGTTCACGGTGCAGCTGCTGCAGCTCGTCCACGGCCTGCAGGACGACGGCATCCGGCAGACCGGCACCCTACCCGCCATCGACGCCCTCGTCGCGCAGGGCTACATCGGTCGGAGCGAAGCGGCGACCTTCTCCCACCACTACCGCACGCTGCGGGTGCTCGAGCACCGTCTGCAGCTGGCAGGTCTCCGACGCACGCATCTGATGCCCTCGACCCCCGAGGGTCTCCGCGTCCTGGCGCGGTCGTCGGGCCTCGCGGACTCGGGAGCCGCAGTCTGGGCCCTGTGGGAGTCCGTCAAGCGCGAGGTGCGCGACATCCACGTGCGCCTGTTCTACCGGCCCCTGCTGTCGGCCGTGGCGGCGCTGCCCGCCGACGAGCAGGCGCTGTCGCCGCAGCAGGCGCACGATCGCCTTGCCGCCATCGGCTTCCGCGACCCGGCGGGCGCGCTGCGCCACATCGGCGCCCTGACGAGCGGCCTCAGCCGCAAGGCGACCATCGCGCGTCACCTCATGCCGGTCATGCTCCGCTGGTTCGCCGACGGCGTCGATCCCGATTACGGCCTGCTCGCCTTCCGGCGCATCAGCGAGCGACTGGGGGACACCCCCTGGTTCCTGCGGATGCTCCGCGACTCCTCGGGCGCAGCCGAGCGACTCACGCGTGCCCTGTCCGGCTCGCGGTACATCGGCGAACTCATGGAGTGGATCCCCGAGTCGGTGGCCTGGCTCGACTCGGAGGAGCAGCTGAAGCCGCGCCGCGGCGTGGCCCTGCAGGAGGAGGCGCGGGCGATCCAGACACGCCACACCGCCATCGACGACGCGATGAGCGCCGTGCGCGCACTGCGGCGTCGCGAGCTCCTGCGCCTCGCCCTGGCCGCTGTCGTGGGGACCGTCACGATCGAGGATCTCGCCCAGGGACTCACGACCGTCAGCGAGGTCACGATCCAGGCGACGCTGCGGGCGGTGCGCCGTGAGGTCGTGCCTGCCGCCGACGAAGCGCTGGATTTCGCGGTGATCGCGATGGGCCGCTTCGGCGGGGCGGAGCTCGGGTTCGGCTCGGATGCGGATGTGATGTACGTGTACGACGCCAATGGCGTCGATCCGCAGCGGGCGCACACGCTCGCCGTCGCCCTGGCGACCGGCCTTCGCACCTACTCCGAGGATCATCGGCTGCCCTTCGAGCTCGACGCCGACCTGCGCCCCGAGGGACGCAACGGCCCGCTCGCGCGCTCCTTCGACTCGTACGAGGCGTACTACCGGCGCTGGTCGCTGTCGTGGGAGGCGCAGGCCCTCCTACGCGCGCGAGGCGTCGCCGGCAGCACGAAACTCATCCGCCGATTCATGACGCTGGCCGACGAGGTGCGGTTCCCCGTGCAGGTGGAGCAGCAGGGTCTTCGCGAGATCAAGCGGATCAAAGCGCGTGTGGAGAACGAGAGGCTTCCGCAAGGCGTCGACCGCTCACGCCATCTCAAGCTCGGCCCCGGTGGACTCAGTGATGTCGAGTGGCTCGTGCAGCTGCTCCAACTCGAGCACGGGCACCGGATCGAAGGGTTGCGGACGACCTCCACCCTCGGCGCATTGGAGGCCGCGCGCGCAGCCGGGCTGGTCCCGGATGCGGCCGCGGAACGTCTCGTGGCGAGCTGGCGGCTGGCGAGCCGGCTGCGCTCGGCCAACACTCTGCTGTCCGGCCAGACGAGCGACCTGCTCCCGACGGACCGCGCAAAGCTCGACGGCATCGGACGCGTCCTCGAGTACCCGCCGCGCTCCGCGACCCTCGTCGAGGAGGAGTGGCTGCGCACCGCGCGACGCGCTCGGCGAGTGTTCGAGAAGCTCTTCTACGGCTGAGCGGCGTCCGCCGCAACGACGAAGCCCCCCGGCACAGGCCGAGGGGCTTCGTCGTGAAGAGCGTCAGACGCCGAAGTACAGCTCGTACTCGAACGGGTGCGGACGCGCCGCGAGCGGCTTGATCTCGTTCTCGATCTTGTACTCGATCCAGGTCTCGATCAGCTCGGGCGTGAACACGCCGCCGGCCAGCAGGAACTCGTTGTCGGCGCGGAGGGCCTCCAGCGAGTCGAGCAGGGAGTTCGGCACCTGCGGGATGTTCTTGGCCTCCTCGGGCGGCAGCTCGTAGAGGTCCTTGTCGACCGGCTCGTGCGGCTCGATGCGGTTCTTGATTCCGTCCAGGCCCGCCATCATCTGCGCCGCGAAGGCGAGGTACGGGTTGCCCGAGGCGTCGGGGGCGCGGAACTCGATGCGCTTGGCCTTGGGGTTGGAGCCCGTGATGGGGATGCGGATGGCTGCCGAGCGGTTGCCCGCCGAGTACACGAGGTTGACCGGCGCCTCGTAGCCCTTGACCAGACGCTTGTAGGAGTTCAGCGTCGGGTTCGTGAAGGCCAGGACCGCGGGAGCGTGGGCCAGCAGGCCGCCGATGTACCAGCGCGCCGTGTCGGACAGGCCGCCGTAGCCCTTCTCGTCGTAGAAGAGCGGCTCGCCGTTCAGCCACAGCGACTGGTGGGTGTGCATGCCCGAGCCGTTGTCGCCGAAGAGCGGCTTGGGCATGAAGGTCGCGACCTTGCCCCACTGCTCGGCGGTGTTCTTGACGATGTACTTGAACTTCAGGATGTCGTCCGCCGAGTGCACCATCGTGTCGAAGCGGTAGTTGATCTCCTGCTGTCCGCCGGTGCCCACCTCGTGGTGCGCACGCTCGAGCACGAGCCCCGACTCGATGAGCTTCAGCGAGATGTCATCGCGCAGGTCGGCCGTCTTGTCGACGGGGGAGACGGGGAAGTAGCCGCCCTTGTAGGGGGTCTTGTTGGCGAGGTTGCCGCCCTCTTCCACGCGACCCGTGTTCCAGGCGCCCTCCTCGGAGTCGACCGAGTAGAAGCTCGAGTTCTGCTTCACCTCGTAGCGCACGTCGTCGAAGATGTAGAACTCCGCCTCGGGGGCGAAGAACGCGGTGTCGGCGATGCCGGTGGAGGCGAGGTACTTCTCGGCCTTCTTGGCGACCTGACGCGGGTCCTTGGCGTAGATCTCGCCGTTGCGCGGGTTGTAGATGTCGAAGACCATGATGAGCGTCTTCGCCTCGCGGAACGGGTCGAGGTAGGCCGTCGAGACATCGGGAATCAGCTGCATGTCCGACTCGTGGATGTTCGCGAAGCCGCGGATCGAGGAGCCGTCGAAGAGCTGACCGACGGTGAAGAAGTCCTCGTCGACGGTCGAAGCGGGAATGTTGAAGTGCTGCTGCACACCCGGGAGATCCGTGAAACGGATATCGAGGAACTTGACGTCCTCGTCCTTGATGTACGCGAGCACCTCGGATGAATCTTTGAACATGAAGTCTCCAAGATCGGGTGAGGAACCGCCTGAGCCGGCAGGCTGCTCTCGAACCTACCGAGGCGCGGTTGCCCGGCAGTGTCTCTCGTGTTTCCGGCATGTTACAGGGGCGCGGATACGCTGAGGGGGTGACAGGCCCGCAAGACAACAGATACCCCGGTGAACGACTCGGGATGCCCGAGAGCGGAAGCGGGAGCATCGCCCGCCCCGGCCGTCGCATCGCGGCCCTCGCCATCGACTACTTCGCGGCCACGCTGATCGCCACCGCGTTCCTCGGCTACGACCAGTTCGCGCTCCCGTCACAGGCGGGGCTGACGATGTTCGCGCCGATGACCGTGTTCGCGGTGCTGAACGTGCTCTTCCTCCCGACGATCGGGGGAAGCCCCGGGCATCGCATCATGGGCCTGCGAATCCAGCTGCTGCACGGCGGATGGGTCGGACTCTGGCGGCCGATCGTCCGCACGCTGCTGCTCATCGTCGTGATCCCGGCGGTGGTCTGGGACGCCGACCAGCGCGGACTGCACGACAAGGCCGCCGGCACCGTACTGGTCAGGGCCTGACGCAGCCGGTCGGCGCGGTCAGCGCCGTCGAGGCCAGCGCGTCGGCGCGGATCTGCGCGGGCTCGGTCAGCGCGGGCGCGGGGCGCGCGCCTTGGTGGGGTCGATGCCCTTCGGGATCGGCAGCGAGGTCACCGACTGCGACACCGAGTCGATCCGCTTGACGACCGCCGCCATGGTGGCCCGGTCGACCTTCTTCGGAAGCGCCTTGATGGTCGCCGCGAGCTTGGAGATCGGCACATCGCCGTCACCGTGGCCGACGTGCAGCACATGCACGGGAACACCCGAGGCCACGCGCTGGACCTTGACGCGCTCATCGTTGATCAGCCGTGTGAGACGCCCAGCGGCGCCTTCGCCCACGATGACCACACCGCCGCGACCGACGACACGGTACACCGCGTCCTGGGTACGCGGGTTCACGCCGACAGGGGTATCGGAGGCCACCCAGCGACGTCCGAGGGACGTCGAGAGCACGTGGCCCGCCGCGCCGGGCATCCCATCGATCTTCTTGTACATCGCCTGGGTCGACAGGCGCGTCAGCGTCATCATCGCGGCGAGCACACCGAACATGACACCGGTGACGCCCCAGAGGATGATGCTCCACACGGCCGCCGGCGGCACGAAGAATCCGACCAGCACACCCAGGCCGGTCCCGACAACGACGATGGCGAGGAGCACCCACGGAGCCCACGCGTAGACGTCGCGGGTGAAGGAGACGAGCGAGCGGATCTGTCGGAAGAAGCCGGGCCGCTTCTCGGGCGCGGAACTGCGGGATGACATGGGCACAAGCCTACCTTTGAGACGCCGCCTTGTTCACAGTCGCGTCGACGAGCGGACTCTCCACATCCCGGCGTGGAGGACGACCCGACAGAGCTCCGAGCGAGCACACTCCCGGCATGCCGTCCGCCACATACGGGTCCGCCCTCCGCCGTCTCTCCTCCGTCGATGCTCCGCTCCCGGGCGACCTGCTGCCCGCGGATACCGATCGGGAAGGGCTCCGCGAGTTCGCGGACCAGCTGGTCTGGACCGACGCCTCTCTCTGGGAGGGCAACCCCGCATGGCGCGCCGATCCTGCCGGGCACCTGTTCGCGCCCGTCGATGCGTCGTCGGGCCCGGCCGGGCGGGGCCTGCTGGTGCCGCACTGCCCGCTGCGTCTTCGCGCGTGGCTGGAGGCGCGAGATGGCCTCGACGACGCGGCGGCGGTGACGGCGGCGGTCAGCCTTCTGCGTGGGTGTGCCGAGGCCGACGAGTTCGGTGCGGCCTGCGGAACGTGGTGGGTGACCGCGTCCGGGAAGCCGGTGCTCGCCCTCGGCGGCACGCTCCCGTGGCGCGAGGAGTCCGACGCCCTGCTCGCCCGGCTGGCGGAGTTCGCGTCACCCGCGCTGTCCGGCGCTCTCGGCGCCGCACGGTCGGTGCTCGCCGACCCGCGGCGCCTCCGCCGAGACGGGGCTGCGGCGGAGGACCAGCTCTTCGCGGTGACGCTCGCTGAACCTCTGGACATGTCGCCCTCGCCCGAGCGACGGCGATCGCTCTCCGCCGGCGCGCCGACCGTGGCGCCTCGGCGCTCGGCACCAGCGGCGGATGGGACCGAGCCCACTGCGACCAGGGCGGTGAATGCAGGGACGGAGCCGGCCGGCGCGGCCGCGCTCCGCGCCGTCGTGAGACGCCATCTGGACGCAGAGTGGGCCGATCGTCTGGCCGATGGCTGGTCGCGACTCGTCGCCCGCAGATCGGCATCCCCCGCACCCCCGCAGAGGCATCGTCGCCGCGCGATCGCTGTCGGGGTCGTCGCAGCGATCGTCGTGCTCGCTCTGGGGCTGTCGCCGGGCACGTCGCAACGGAGCACCGCGAGCCACTCCGGACGGGCGTCCGCTTCGGCGTCGCCCACCGTTCCCGCCGCCTCCGAGCCCCCCGTGAGCACCACGAGACCGATCTCGTCGGCGCCCGAAGACGTCCAGGCCTTGGGCGAGGATGCGGTACGCCGTCTGGCCGACTGCGCCGCCGCGGGCTGCCCCTCGACCGTCGTCGTGACTCCGGGGCGCGACTACTCCGTCGGAGCGGCCACGGCCCCGTCGATCGAGCGCGAAGTCACCCTGCTCGACGAGTACGGCGGCGCGGCATCGTTCCGCGTGAGGTCGGATGACCCCGCCGGGTACGCCGAGCAGATCGTCGTCATCGTCCGTGACACAGACGAATGGCTGGTCCGCGACGTGTACGACGTCGCGGACCAGCCATGAGCGGGTCTCGTCAGATGCCGAGCTGCGACTCGAAGTCCGCAGCCTCGAGGCGCGCCTTGACCGCACCGAGGAAGCGGGCGGCGTCAGCACCGTCGATCGTGCGGTGGTCGTAGGACAGCGCGAGGTACACGTAGGAGCGGACCGCGATCGCCTCCTTGCCGTCCACCGTGACGATGCCGGGGCGCTTGACGACCACGCCGGTGCCGAGGATCGCCGACTGGGGCAGGAACACCACGGGCGTGTCGAACAGCGCACCGCGCGAACCGGTGTTGGTCAGCGTGAAGGTGCCACCGGCAAGCTCGTCCGGCTTGAGCTTGTTGTCCCGGGTCCGCGCCGCGAGATCTGCGATCTCGTGCGCGATCTGCGCGAGGTTCTTGGAACCGGCGTCGCGCAGGACGGGGGTCAACAGGCCGCGCTCCGTGTCGACGGCGATCGACAGGTTCTCCGTCGGCGGGTAGACGATGTCGGTGCCGTCGACGGTCGAGTTGATGATCGGGAAGGCCTGAAGACCCTCGGCCGCCGCGAGCGCGAAGAAGGGGAGGAACGACAGCTTGTCGCCGGTCTTCTCCTGGAAGGTCCCCTTCACCTTGTCGCGGAAGTTGGACAGCTTGGTGACGTCCACCTCGATGACCGTGGTGAGCTGCGCCGTCTGCTGCATGGAGGCGACCGCGCGCTCGGCGAGCACCTTGCGCAGGCGCGACATCGGCTGGGTCGTGCCGCGCAGCGGCGAGACCTCGACGACCGGGGCGGACGCGGCGGGCGCGACGCTCGCGGGCGCGGCCGTGGCGGCCTCGGCCGCCTTCAGGACGTCCTCCTTGCGGATGCGTCCGCCCACCCCGGTGCCGGTGATCGACGCGAGGTCGACGCCCTGCTGCTGCGCGAGGCGGCGCACGAGCGGAGTGACATAGGTCGGACCGTCGTCGTCCAGGCTGAGGCTCGACGACGCCGGGGCTGCGGAAGCGGCCGGAGCCGGCGTGGCGGGAGCCGGAGCAGCGGGGGATGCCGGAGTCTCAGCGGCCGGCGCCGCGGGCGCGGGCGCGGGCGGCGCCGGAGCGGCGGGCGCCTCAGCTGCCGGAGCGGCGGGCGCTTCCGCAGCGGGAGCCTCAGCGGCGGGGGCCGACGGCGCGGGAGCCGCACCGGAGCCGATCCGGGCCAGGACCGCGCCGACGGCGACGGTCTCGTCCTCGCCGACGACGATCTCCTGCAGGGTTCCGGCGAACGGGGCGGGAATCTCGGTGTCGACCTTGTCGGTCGAGATCTCCAGAAGGGGCTCGTCCGCCGCGACCTCGTCGCCGACCTGCTTCAGCCAGCGGGTGACGGTACCTTCCGTCACACTCTCGCCCAGCTCGGGCAGAACCACATCTTTCGCGTCACCGGCCGGCGCTTCGGCGGCGGGAGCTTCGGCGGCGGCAGGAGCGGACTCTGCGGCGGGTGCTTCCGGCGCAGCCGGGGTCTCTTCGGCAGACGCTTCTGCGGCCGGGGCTTCTTCGGCCGGCGCCTCGGCGGCCGGGGCCGCGTCGGCGGGCGCCGGGGCGCTCGATCCGTCGCCGATCTTGGCCAGCACGGCGCCGACCTCGACGGTCTCGTCCTCCTGGACCAGGATCTCCTCGATCACGCCGCTCACGGGCGACGGGATCTCGGTGTCGACCTTGTCGGTCGAGATCTCCAGCAGGCCCTCGTCGGCCTGAACGGTGTCACCTACCTGCTTGAGCCAGCGGGTCACCGTACCCTCGGTGACGCTCTCTCCGAGCGCGGGGAGGACCACGGATGTGCTCATGGGTGTGTCTCCTTCAGACGTATCGATGTCAATTAGCTTACTGACCCGGGGGACCGGGTCGTCAGAGTGCGTGCAGGGGCTTGCCCGCCAAGGCGAGGAACGCCTCGCCCAGGGCCTCGCTCTGCGTGGGGTGGGCGTGGATCATCGGGGCGAGGTCTTCGGGGTGCGCCTCCCAGCCCACCGCGAGCTGCCCCTCGGTGATGAGCTCGCCGACCCGATCGCCGACGAGATGAACCCCGATCACGGGTCCATCGGCGAGCCGGACGACCTTCACCAGCCCGCCGGTTCCGATGATCTCGCTCTTTCCGTTGCCCGCGAGGTTGTACTCGTAGGCCACGACGCGATCGCCGTGCTCGGCGCGGGCCTGAGCCTCGGTGACACCGACGGATGCCACCTCGGGGCTGCTGTACGTGACCCGGGGGATCGTCGTCTCGGGGACCGCGGTCGGGCGCAGGCCGGCGATCTCCTCGGCCACGAAGATGCCCTGCTGGAAGCCGCGGTGCGCAAGCTGGAGGCCCGGGACGATGTCCCCGACCGCCCACACGTGCGCAACGCTGGTCTGCAGTCGCTCGTCAACCGTGACGAAACCGCGGTCCATCGCCACTCCTGCCTCCTCGAACCCGAGACCGGCCGTGGCGGGGCCTCGCCCGACCGCGACCAAGAGGTAGTCGGCGACGACGTCGGAGCCGTCTTCCAGCCGCACCGTCACCTCCGTGTCGGACTGCTGCGCGGAAGCGAAGCGCACACCGAGCCGGGAGACGATTCCGCGCTTTCGGAACGCGCGCTCCAGGCCCTTGCTGAGCGCGATGTCCTCGTTGGGCACCAGATGGTCCAGCGCCTCGATGATCGTCACCTCGCTGCCGAACGACCGCCAGACACTCGCGAACTCCACACCGATGACGCCGCCGCCGAGGATGGCCACGCGAGCAGGCACCTCGTCGAGGGCGAGTGCCTCTTCGCTGGTCAGGATCCGTCCGCCCGCCTCCAGCCCGGGGAGGAGCCGCGTGTACGAGCCGGTCGCGAGGACGACGTCCGCGCCGCGGTAGACATCGTCGCCGACAGCGACGCCTCGATCGGCGAGGAGGCGCCCTTCGCCGGCGACGACGGTGATCCCGCGTGCCTTCACCAGCCCCTCGAGACCCTTGAACTTCTTGGCGACGATGCCTTCGCGATAGGCGGTGACACCGGCGGGGTCGATGCCGGAGAAGGTGGCGGTGACGCCGACGGAGGCCGCGTCCTTCACGTGCTCGGCGACCTCGGCCGAGTGCAGCAGAGCCTTGGTCGGGATGCAGCCGCGGTGCAGGCAGGTGCCGCCGAGCTTGTCCTTCTCGATGAGGACGACGGACTTGCCGAGCTCGGCGGCCCGGAGTGCAGCCGCGTAGCCGCCGCTGCCACCCCCGAGGACGACGATGTCTGCGTGGTTCTCGGTCATGAGGCATCTCCCGTGAGGAACTCGATGAGTGAGCGGACGGTCGCCGCCGTCGGGCCCTTGTCGGTGGCGCCATAGGCGGCCTTGGTCGTCCCCGAGCCGGCGATGTCGAGGTGCACCCAGGGGATGCGGGGCGCGTCGGCGTCGTCGGAGACGCGCCCGACGAAGCGTCGCAGGAAGAGTCCGGCGAACAGCGAACCGCCCGCAGGGTCGCCGATCTTGGCGTTCTGCAGATCGGCGATGGGGGAGTCGAGCTCGTCCTCCATGTGATCGGGGAGGGGGAGCGGCCACGCCTGCTCGCCCGCGCGCTCCGCCGCAGCCAGGTACTCGCCCACGGCGAGGTCGTCACCCATGACGCCGGTGTGCCGCGTCCCGAGGGCCACCGAGATCGCGCCGGTGAGCGTCGCCACGTCGACGATGACGTCGGGCTGCGAACGACTGGCCGCGACCAGCCCGTCGGCGAGGACGACCCGCCCTTCGGCATCGGTGTTGAGGACTTCCACGGTGGTCCCGTCGAGGATGCGCACCACGTCGCCGGGGCGCGTCGCGCGACCGGACGGCATGTTGTCGGCCACGCACAGCCAGCCGGTGACGCGGACCGGCAGCGACAGGCGCGCGGCCGCGACGACGACCGCGAGGGCGATGGCTGCGCCGCACATGTCGTACTTCATGCCGACCATCCCGGCGGGCGGCTTCAACGACAGTCCACCGGTGTCGAAGGTGATTCCCTTGCCGACCACGGCGACATGGCGTGACGCGTCGGCCGGCGAATAGTCCAGGCGGATGAAGCGGGGAGGCCGGTCCGAGCCACGACCCACTCCCAGGATGCCGCCGAAGCCCTGCTCGGCGAGCTGGTGCTCATCGAGCACATCGATGGCGACGGGGAGTCCGTCGACGGCGGCCACGGCCCGGTCGGCGAAGTCCTGAGGCCCGAGCCACTCCGCGGGGATGTGCACGAGATCCTTGACCAGCGCCACGGCGGAGCCCACGGCGGCGACGGCGGCGACGTCAGCCGGAGACGGCTCCTCCGGGCTGCTGATGATCACGCGGGCGGCGCGCGTCTTGCCCGCGTCGCGCTTATAGCCCTCGAACCGGTAGCCGCCGATGACGGCGCCCTCCGCGAGCGCCCGCGTGAGATCCGGCGCGGCGACAGCGGCGACGGCGACGGAGTCGAAGCCCGTCGTCGTGCGCACAGCGGCGCCGATCGCGTCGCGGAGCGCCGCGCCGTCGGGTTCGGAACCCGTGCCGACGACCACCAGCGGGCGGCGCGTGGCCGCCGGCGCGAATGCCCGCACCGTGACGCCGGCGGCGCCGGTGAACCCGACACCCTCCAGCGCATCGGCCAGTCCCGGCCATCCCTCCAGCGCTTCGCCCGCCTCTGCGAGCGGCGGAAGCGCCAGCACCAAAGCATCCGCCTCGATGTCGGCCAGGGCGGAAGTGGTGTACGACAGCTCCGGATACGGCATGCGCTCCATCCTAGTTTTGCTCGGAGCGCATCGGTCCGCCGCGCCGCGCGGGTGCGGCGGCACGCGTGTTCGCTGTCAGCGCGACGGCCGCGGAGCCCGCCCACACGAGGACTCGTACAGTGGAGGCATGCCAGTGTCCGGTCCCCTCTACGAGCGCGTCGCGACAGCCCCTCCCATTCCGAGCGGACTGCCGCTCGTGATCGTCCTCACCGGTTTCACGGATGCCGGCAACGCCGCCTCGCGCATGGTCGCCTACTTCCGCGACGACCTCGACCCGACGCCGGTGCTCACCTTCTCGGCCGACGTGCTGCTCGACTACCGTGCGCGGCGCCCGCTCATCACGTTCGAAGCGGATCATCTGACCGCCTACCGCCCTCCGCGACTCGAGCTGTCGCTGGCCCACGACTCGCTGGGGCAGCCGTTCCTGCTCCTCGCCGGCTACGAGCCCGACTTCTCCTGGGACGCCTTCACCGAGACGATGGTCGGGCTGGCCGAGGGACTGCAGGTCTCCACCGTGACCTGGGTCCACGCCATCCCGATGCCCGTGCCGCACACCCGCCCGATCGGCACGACCGTGAGCGGCACCCGCGGCGAGCTCACCGCGGCGCACTCGGTCTGGCAGCCGCACACCCAGGTCCCGGCCACGGTCGGGCACCTGCTGGAGTACCGCTTCGCGCAGTCGGCGGCGGAGGTCGCCGGCTTCGTCCTCCTCATTCCGCATTACCTCGGCGACACCGACTACCCGGCGGCCGCGATCGCAGGTCTGGACAGCGTGTCGGTGGCCACGGGACTCGTCTTCGACCTCGACGACCTGCGCGAGGAGAACCGCGAGTACCTGGACAAGGTGACGGAGCAGGTGACCGGCAGCGATGAGCTGACGGCCATGCTCCACAATCTCGAGGAACGCTACGACTCGTACATGGCCGGCTCCACGCGGGCCCAGCCGATCATCCACACCGGCGATCTGCCGAGCGCCGACGAACTCGCCGCCGAGCTCGAGCGCTACCTGGCGACGCGTCCCCCGGGGGACGAGGACAAGCGCGGACGCCTCTGATCGGGAATGCCGCGGCGCAGCCCGGCGTTATCTCATGAGGATCCTCCGTCCCGCAGCGCCGCCGGACTTTCTCCGCCGCAGAACTGTGAGAGAATGGATGATCTGACCCGTTGTCACCCGTTGGTCGTACGCCGCCGCGCACGTCCCAGGACTTGACAAGGGTCTTACTAGTGTCCGAAACCCCGACGGCATCCGTCGGTGAAAGGCGAGACGTGACGTCAGGCACGAAGAGCACCCGCACCCGCAAGGCTGAGGACACCGAAGAGGCGACCACGGTCGAGAAGCCGGCGCGCGCGAGCGCCGCGAAGGCGAAGGCCGCACCGGCCGCCAAGGCGAAGGCCGCTCCCGCCAAGAGCCGCGCCTCCAAGGCGAAGGCCAAGGACGAGGACGAGGAGGCCGAGCTCGACGACGAGGTCGACCTCGACGACGCGGACGTGACGGACGACGTCGAGGACGGCGACGACAGCGACGAGGCGCCCGCCGACAAGAAGGCCAAGAAGGGCGACGCCGCCGACGAGGACGAAGAGGACGAGGAGACCGCCAAGCCGGCGTTCACCGAGCCGCTTCCCACCGGCGCCATCGTCATCTCCTCGAGCGACGAGGACGACGTTCCCGTCTACTCGACGCAGATCACCGGCGCCACCGCGGACCCGGTCAAGGACTACCTGAAGCAGATCGGCAAGGTGCCGCTGCTGAACGCCGCCGAAGAGGTCGAGCTGGCGATGCGGATCGAGGCGGGCCTGTTCGCCGAGGAGAAGCTGTCGCACATGTCGGCGAGCGAGAAGTCCTCGCAGCTGGGCCTGGACCTGCAGTGGGTCGCCCGCGACGGGCAGCGGGCGAAGAGCCACCTCCTCGGCGCGAACCTGCGCCTGGTCGTCTCCCTCGCCAAGCGCTACACCGGTCGCGGCATGCAGTTCCTGGATCTCATCCAGGAGGGCAACCTCGGCCTCATCCGCGCCGTCGAGAAGTTCGACTACACCAAGGGCTTCAAGTTCTCGACCTACGCCACGTGGTGGATCCGTCAGGCGATCACGCGCGCGATGGCCGATCAGGCCCGCACCATCCGCATCCCCGTGCACATGGTCGAGGTCATCAACAAGCTCGCCCGCGTGCAGCGTCAGATGCTCCAGGATCTGGGGCGCGAGCCCACGCCCGAGGAGCTGAGCCGCGAGCTCGACATGACGCCCGAGAAGGTCATCGAGGTGCAGAAGTACGGCCGTGAGCCGATCTCCCTGCACACTCCGCTCGGCGAGGACGGCGACAGCGAGTTCGGTGACCTGATCGAGGACACCGAGGCGGTCGTCCCGGCCGACGCGGTGGGCTTCACCATGCTCCAGCGTCAGCTCGAGTCGCTCCTGGACTCGCTGTCCGAGCGCGAGGCCGGTGTCATCCGCATGCGATTCGGCCTCGGCGACGGCCAGCCGAAGACCCTCGACCAGATTGGCGACACGTTCGGGGTCACCCGCGAGCGCATCCGCCAGATCGAGTCGAAGACGATGGCGAAGCTTCGTCACCCGTCGCGGTCGCAGTCGCTGCGGGACTACCTCGAATGAGCGCTCAGGCGAACGACGGCAAATCCCTCGAGATCGCCGTCGACGGTGAGGCGTACGCCCGCATCCCGATCCGCACGCGCGTCGTGATGCCGGGCGACGACCTCGACGCCTTCCTCACGGAGTACGCCGCCGGGGTCCTCGAGCCCGGCGACACCCTGTTCGTGACCGAGAAGATCGTGGCAATCACGCAGGGCCGCTCGTACTTGGTCGAGGACATCTCGCCGCGCCCGCTCGCACGCTTCCTGTCACGCTACGTGGTGAAGACCTCGTACGGCATCGGTCTCGGGATGCCCGAGACGATGGAGATGGCCCTGCGGGAGTGCGGCACCCCGCGGATCCTCTTCGCCGCGGCCGTCAGCGCGGTCGGCAAGCTGGTCGGACGGCGCGGTGACTTCTACCGCATCGCCGGCGACAAGGCCCGATCGATCGACGGCCCGACGCGCCACACGATCCCGCCGTACAACAAGGCCGTCGTGCTGGGTCCGCTCGAGCCGGAGAAGGTCGCCGCGCGCGCGAAGGAACTGCTGGGCGGCACGAACGAAGTCGCCGTCGTCGACATCAACGACATCGGCGGGAACATCCTCGGCTCCACCCTCGACAAGGCGGGGGAGCGCACGCTCGTGCAGATCCTGGGCGACAACCCGCTCGGGCAGGGGCACCAGTCCACGCCGCTCGGGATCATCCGGCGCATCACCGGAGCCTGACGTGCGCGCCCTGAACCGGCTCTACCGGCGTGCGCGCTTCTTCGTCAAGCGCGTCGTCTCGTTCGACCGAGAGCGGGTGCTGCAATTCGCGCGGCAGTCCGCGGTCCTTTCGCGCGCACCCCTGTGGTGGGTCGTCCTCGACATGGCCTGGTGCGCGGTGCGATACGAGACCACGTTCGAGAACTACTCCGAGTGGGACTTCCGGATCCTGAAGGCGCGCGAGCGCAAGACGTACATGACCGACCCGAAGTCGTTCCACCTCTCGCGCAAACTCAACGACAACGCGCAGCGCGCGATCTTCGACGACAAGCTGCGCTTCGCCGAGCACTTCGGTGACGAGCTCGGCCGAGCATGGCTCGACGTCTCGACGTCCGACGCCGCAGACCTCGAGGCGTTCGTCCGGCGATACGACCGGGTGATCACGAAGAACCCGGGCGGGGTGGGCGGCAACGGCATCAGCATGCGCGACACGGCCGACATCGTCGATGTCGCCGCGCTGCGGGAGGAGCTGGTCTCCTCAGGACAGCTCCTCGTGGAGGAGGTGCTGACGCAGCACCCCGACATGGCGCGCCTGTATCCGGGCAGTGTGAACTCGTTGCGGGTGGTCACCTACCTCGACCCCGACGGCGAAGTCCACGTCCTCGCAGGCGTGCTGAAGGTCGGCAACGGCGGCGTGATCGACAACTTCAGCAACGGCGGCATGTACACGATGCTGGACGATGAGGGCCGCGCGCTCCACGCCGCCAGCGACGAAGAGGGCCACCCCTTCGAGGTGCACCCGCTCACGGGAGTCACCATCACCGGCTACCAGGTTCCGCTCTACAGCGAGGTCCTCGCTCTCGTCGACCGGCTGGCACGCCGCATTCCGGCCCTCCCGTACATCGGCTGGGACATCGCGATCACCCCCGAGCGCCCCGTGGTCATCGAGGGCAACCACAACACGGGGGTGTTCCAGTCGAAGCCGTCGGTCTCCGGCATCCGTCGCGGGCTGCTCCCGCGCTACCGCGCCGCCATGCGCTTCTGAGCTCCGAGAGAAGGAATCCACCCATGGGTCGAGCCAACGTGCGCCTCCGCTATCTCGCTCGACGAGCCCGCAAGCTGCGCCCCGGGAACCTGATCGAGTTCGCCCGCCAGGCGCAGAAGGTCTCGCGGGCGCCGTTGCCCGTGCTCGTCGCCGACATGCTCTGGTGCTCGCTGAGGTACGACATGGGCTTCCGCGACTACGCGGTCTGGGACATCCGGCTGCTGAACGCCAAGGAGCGGGCGACCTGGATGACCCATCCGAAGTCGTTCCGCATCACCCGCATGCACAACACCGCCGAGGGCCGGGCCAAGCTCGAGGACAAGCGCCGGTTCGCGCGCGAGTACGCCGACCTCCTGGGTCGCGAGACGATCGACCTCCGCGACGTCGACGATGTCGAGCTCGGAGCGTTTCTCGCCCGGCATCCCAAGGTGCTCGCCAAGCCGCTGGAGGGCCAGGGCGGCGGCGGCATCACCCTTCACGAGAATGTGACCGATCCCGCGGCGTTCCGCGCGGAGATCACCGCTGCCGGCCAGTCCATCGTGGACGAGTTCATCGTGCAGCATCCGGAGATGAGCTCCCTGTACCCGGACAGCGTGAACACGGTGCGCATGATCACGTTCCTCGACAAGAACGGACCGGAGCCCGGCGGCACAGTCCATCTGCTGGCCGCCGTGCTCCGCATCGGGAACGGCGACGTGATCGACAACTTCGCCTCGGGCGGCATGTTCACCATGCTCGACGAGGACGGCGTCGCGCTGTACCCGGGTGTCGACAAGCAGAGCAACGTCTACCGTGAGCACCCCGCGACCGGCACTCCGATCGTCGGGTTCCGCGTGCCGCTCTACGACCAGGTGAGGGAGCTCACCGACAAGCTGGCCCGACGGACCCCCGAGGCACCCTACGTGGGCTGGGATCTCGCACTGACACCCGACGGACCGGTCGTTATCGAAGGCAACCACAACTCGAGCGTGTTCCAGCCCAAGCCCTCAGCCTCGGGCGTGCGCACCGGACTACTGCCGGTCTACCAGGCGGCTGTCGGGTTCTGACCGGCCAGGGTTCTGACCGGCCGAGTGGCGCGCGTCCCGTCCGGGACGCGGATCAGCCGAGGAGACGCGCCGTCTCGTCGTGCCACGAGGTGGCGATCGCGCGCAGCTTCTCCTCGTACTTGCGGCCGTGGTGGGCGCAGAACAGGAGCTCGCTGCCGTTGACCTCGGCGGCGATGTAGGCCTGTGCTCCGCACGAGTCGCAACGATCCGCCGCCGTGAGGCGGTGCTCGAGGACGCCGGGCTCTGCTGTGGTCGAGATGCTCATTCTGGGTGCCTCCTCGGTGTGTCTACTCCAGTGCGGGTTCTCTAAATACAACCACGCGATAGTGAGGACCATGCCCTGAGGAGGTCACATTTCGCTGTACGCGTACGGCGTGTCCGGGTGTCGGTCGGATCATGGACTGCGCCTGAGTGTGTCGGCGCCGCGCGCCGCCGCTGCGCGGATACGCTTGGAGACTGTGACAGCCGAGTATTCCGCCCATCACCTCCAGGTGCTCGAGGGACTCGAGGCCGTCCGCAAGCGGCCCGGGATGTACATCGGCTCGACGGACTCCCGCGGCCTGATGCACTGCGCGTGGGAGATCATCGACAACTCCGTCGACGAGGCCCTGGCCGGGCACGGCTCACGCATCGACATCGTGCTCCACGCCGACGGCAGCGTCGAGGTGCGCGACCGCGCCCGCGGCATCCCGGTGGACGTCGAGCCGCGCACCGGACTGACCGGCGTCGAGGTCGTCTTCACCAAGCTCCACGCGGGCGGCAAGTTCGGCGGCGGCTCCTACGCCGCCTCGGGCGGCCTCCACGGCGTGGGTGCCTCCGTGGTCAATGCGCTCTCAGAGCGACTCGACGTCGAGGTCGACCGGGCGGGCAAGACCTACGCGATGTCCTTCCACCGCGGCGAGCCCGGGATCTTCTCCGGCCCCGGTCTCGATGCCACCTTCACACCGTTCGAGGCTGCCTCGGAGCTGCGCGTGATCGGAAAGGCGCCCAAGGGCGCGACGGGCACCCGCATCCGGTACTGGGCAGACCGCCAGATCTTCACGAAGGACGCCGAGTTCGGGCTCACGGAACTCGAGCAGCGGGCGCGCCAGACCGCGTTCCTCGTTCCCGGTCTCGAGATCGTGCTCGTCGACGAGCGCCCGAATCCGGGGACCGAGACAGCTGGTCCTCGCGAGACCAGCTTCCGCTACGACGGCGGCATCTCCGAGTTCGCCGAATACCTCGCCCCCGACGCCGCGGTCACCGACACCTGGCGGCTGACGGGCGACGGCACCTTCACCGAGACCGTCCCCGTGCTCCAGCCGACGGGGGCGATGATCCCGACCGAGGTGGAACGCACCTGCCACGTCGACATCGCGCTGCGATGGGGCACCGGCTACGACACCGTGACCCGCTCCTTCGTCAACATCATCTCCACTCCCAAGGGCGGCACCCACCTGTCCGGCTTCGAGCAGGGCCTGATGAAGCTCGTCCGCGACCAGGTGCAGCAGAACGCGCGCAAGCTGAAGGTCAGCGCGAACGACAAGATCGAAAAGGACGACATCCTCGCCGGCCTCACCGCCGTGCTGACGGTGAGCTTCCCGGAGCCGCAGTTCGAAGGACAGACCAAGGAGGTGCTGGGCACGCCGGCGATCCGCGCGATCGTCGCCGGGGTCGTGGCCGCACAGCTCGGTGCCCGATTCTCCTCCAGCAAGCGCGAGGACAAGGCGCAGACCTCGCTGCTGCTCGAGAAGGTCGTATCGGAGATGAAGGCGCGTGTCTCCGCGCGCACCCACAAGGAGACCCAGCGGCGCAAGAACGCGCTCGAGTCCTCCTCGCTGCCCGCGAAGCTCGCCGACTGCCGGACCAACGACGTCGCCGAGTCGGAACTGTTCATCGTCGAGGGTGACTCCGCGCTCGGCACCGCCAAGCACGCCCGCAACAGCGAGTACCAGGCTCTGCTGCCCATCCGCGGCAAGATCCTCAACGTGCAGAAGGCGTCGATCAGCGACATGCTCTCCAACGCGGAGTGCGCGGCGATCATCCAGACGATCGGCGCCGGCTCCGGACGCTCGTTCGACATCGAGACGGCCCGCTACGGCAAGATCATCCTGATGAGCGACGCCGATGTCGACGGCGCCCACATCCGCACCCTCCTGCTGACGCTCTTCTTCCGCTACATGCGGCCCCTCATCGAGGAGGGCCGGGTGTACGCCGCGGTGCCGCCGCTTCACCGGGTCATCATCGTGAACCCCGGGTCGAAGCCGAACGAGACGGTGTACACGTACTCCGAGAAGGAGCTGCACGCCCTCCTGACGAAGCTCCAACGCGCCGGCAAGCGCTGGCAGGAGCCGGTGCAGCGGTACAAGGGCCTGGGCGAGATGGACGCCGATCAGCTCGCCACGACGACGATGGACCGCAGCGGCCGCACGCTGCGCCGGGTGCGGGTGGAGGACGCCGAGGTGGCAGCGACCGTCTTCGAGCTCTTGATGGGCTCCGAGGTCGCACCGCGCCGCGACTTCATCGTCTCCTCGGCGGACCGCCTGGACCGCGAGGCCATCGACGCCTGACGGTTCAGCTGACCGCCGACCCGATCGCGCCGATCACGGCATCCAGGATCTGACCCGACGCGTCGCGCTTCGCACCCGCCGCGGGAAGCTGCCGGACCGCTCCATCGGCACCGACCGCACGCGGGTCATCGCCGATCCAGGCGAGTGCCAGGCTGTCCTCGCCCTTCAGGAACCGCTGCGCCCGGACGCCACCGGTGCCGCGGCCCTTGGCCGGGAACTCCGTGAACGCCGACACCTTGCCCGAGCCGGCGTCCGTGCCGGGCAGGGACTGCGACGATCCGGCGATCGTCGCGACCACCGTGTCGTCGGAGGCGGTCAGCGCCGTGAAGGCGATCACACGCTCCCGGGCCGTCACGCGGATACCTGCCATGCCGCCCGCGCCACGACCCTGGGGACGGACGGCGTCTGCGCCGAAGCGCAGCAGCTGCGCATCGGAGGTGACGAACACGAGCTCGACGTCGTCGGGAGCGAGCGCGGCTCCGACGACCGTGTCGCCGGGCTTGAGCGAGATGACCTCGATGTCGTTCTTGTTGGCCAGTTCGCTCGCGGCGACGCGCTTGACGACACCCTGACTGGTGCCGAGGGCGACCGGGGGCTCGTCGCCGAGCGGGACGATCGCGACCACGTGCTCGCCGCTCGGCAGGCCGAGGTACTGGTCGGCGCGCGTCCCCGCCGCCAGCTGCACCGAGTTGGCCGGCACGGACGGGAGATCGACGGGGGAGAAGCGCACCAGACGCCCGAGGCTGGTCACCGCCCCGAGGTCGCCACGGGTCGTGGCATCCACCGCGGACCGGATGGCGTCGTGCTTGGACCGCCGTGCCGGCGGGACGATCGCGGCGTCAGCCGTCTCGGCGCGCACCATGCGGCCCGTCGCGGACAGGAACACGCGGCAGGGCGCGTCGGCGATCTGCAGGTCGGCTGCGGCCGCAGCGGCCCGCGTGCGCGACGCCACCGGACCGCCGTTGAGCAGCAGCGTGCGCCGCGGTGTGCCGTACGCCTCGGCGGCGGCGTCGAGTTCGCGCGCCACCTGCTGACGAAGCAGCACCTCACTGGCCAGGAGCTCCTCCAGCTGAGCGATCTCCGCCTTCAGCGCATCGCGCTCGGTCTCCAGCTCGACGCGAGAGAACTTCGTCAGCCGGCGCAGGCGCAGCTCCAGGATGTACTCCGCCTGCGGCTGCGAGAGGTCGAAGACGTCCATGAGGCGCGTGCGCGCCTGCTCGCCGTCGTCGGAGGTGCGGATGACCTGGATGACCTCGTCGATGTCGAGGATGGCGATGAGCAGGCCCTCCACGAGGTGCAGGCGCTCCTGCCGGCGCCCCAGGCGATGCCTGCTCCGACGCGTGACGACCTGGATCCGGTGGTCGAGGTACACCCGCAGGAGGTCCCGCAGCCCCAGCGTCTGCGGCTGCCCGTCGACGAGGGCGACGTTGTTGATGCCGAAGGAGTCTTCCAGCGGGGTCAGCCGGTAGAGCTGCTCGAGCACCGCGTTCGGGTCGAACCCTGTCTTGATGCCGATCACGAGGCGCAGACCGTGATTGCGGTCGGTCAGGTCGGTGACGTCGGCGATGCCGGTGAGCTTCTTCGCGGTGACGGCGTCCTTGATCTTCTCGATCACCCGCTCGGGACCGACGAGGTAGGGGAGTTCGGTGATGACCAGGCCCGTGCGGCGCGGCCCCAGCGACTCGACGGACACCTTCGCGCGGGTGCGGAAGGTGCCGCGGCCGTTCGCGTAGGCATCCTTCACGCCGTCGAGGCCGACGATCACGCCGCCGCCGGGAAGGTCGGGTCCCGGAACGAACTCCATGAGCTCCTCGAGCGACGCGTCCGGGTTCTCGAGCAGATGGATGGCCGCGGCGACCACCTCGATGAGGTTGTGCGGCGCCATGTTGGTGGCCATGCCGACCGCGATGCCCGTGGTGCCGTTGACCAGAAGGTTGGGGAACGCGGCGGGGAGCACGTCGGGCTGCTGGAACTGCCCGTCGTAGTTGGGGATGAAGTCGACGACGTCCTCGTCGAGGTTCTCGGTCAGCGCCAGGGCGGACGGAGCCAGCCGCGCCTCCGTGTACCGGGCAGCCGCGGGACCATCATCGAGCGATCCGAAGTTGCCGTGTCCGTCGACGAGCGGAACGCGCAGCGCGAAGTCCTGCGCAAGTCGGACGAGCGCGTCGTAGATCGCGGAGTCGCCGTGGGGGTGGAGCTTTCCCATCACCTCGCCCACGACGCGGGCGCTCTTGACATGCCCGCGGTCCGGCCGCAGGCCCATGTCGGCCATCTGGAAGAGGATGCGTCGCTGCACCGGCTTGAGACCGTCGCGCGCGTCGGGAAGCGCCCGGGAGTAGATCACGGAGTACGCGTACTCGAGGAACGACCCCTGCATCTCGGCCGAGACGTCGACGTCTTCGATGCGTTCGCCGCCGCCGGCGGACTCGATGTCAGTGCGCGAAACGGCCATGGGTGTGAGCGGTCCTCCGAGGACAGGGACGAAGTGACGGGAGGGGCGCCGCCGGGTGTTGTGCGAGACTGACCCCGATGTCTCTCAGCCTACCCGTGGACCCGCCGTCGGCCCGGAGCCTCACCGATGTCGTGCCGCAGTCGATCGCCGCCCTGCGTGGTGGGTCGGCGGGCGTCGGGTCGGACTGGTTTCCGCCGGCGCGGTCCGCGCTCGTCCTGGTGATCGATGGGCTGGGGCGCACCAACCTCGCCGCGCGCGCCGGGCACGCACGGTTCCTCTCGTCCCGCATGGGCAAGCGGGACTCGGTGCGCACCGTCTTCCCGTCGACGACTGCCACCGCCCTCACGGGTCTGCTCACGGGCACGCCGGCGGGGGAGCACGGGATCGTCGGCTACCGAGCGCGGGTCCCGGGCACCGACACCGTGCCCAATCAGCTCAAGGGGTGGGAGACCGACGCCCTCGACCCGCTCACCTGGCAGCGCTCGACGCCGCTGCTGGAGTCCGAGGCAGCCGCGGGGCGGCCGTGCTTCGTGGTCACGAAGGGAATGTACCGGGGCACCGGCTTCACGCGGGCCATCCAGCGCGGCGCGGAGTTCGTCCCCGTCGACGACCTGGAGTCGAGACTCCTGCGGGCAGCCGAGCTGACCACCGAGACCGACGGCGCGCTCACCTACGTGTATGTGCCGGAGCTGGACTCACTGGGACACGCCCATGGCTGGGAGAGCGATCGCTGGACGGCGGGACTCGAGCAGGTCGATGCGGCCGTCGCCACGTTGGAGCGCGCCCTCGACCGAGACGTCGGCGCCGTGGTCACCGCCGACCACGGCATGGTCGATGTGCCCGCCCACCGGCAGATCCTGGTGGGGGAGGGCGACCCGCTGTGGGAGGACGTCCACCTCGTCGGAGGGGAGCCCCGGATGCTCCACCTGTACACCCGAGACGGTCGGGGCGAGGCGGTGCGGCGCCGCTGGAGTGAGGCCGAGGCGCACAGGTCGTGGGTGCTCAGTCGCGAAGAGGCGGTCTCCGCCGGCCTGTTCGGACCGGCAGTCGCCCCGGAGGTGCTGCAGCGCATCGGGGACGTGCTCGTCGCCGCGCGGAGCGGGATCGCCTACTACGACGACCGGGAGCCGGACAAGCGCCCGCAGAGGATGATCGGACAGCACGGCTCGCTGACGGATGACGAACGCATCGTGCCGCTGATCCGACTCGGCGCCTTCGCGCGCTGACCTCGGGCGGGCCGCGTCGAGCGTCGGAGCGGTCAGCCGTCTTCGGTGCGGGCGCCGAAGACGATCTCATCCCACGACGGCATGGACGTCCGTCCCTTCCGGCGGGAGCTGTCGGCCGGGGTGGCGTCCTCGTCGGGGACGGCGTCGGGTTCGGCCGGTGCCGGCTCGTCGTCGTAACCCGGCTCCAGCGCGTCGAAGAGCGCGACCGGGCTGGACGAGGCTCGGGCGCTCGAGGCGGTCGAGCTGCCTGCGTCGGACTCGCCCGGCATCGCCTCGCGCTGACCCCGTCGGCGGCGCAGAGCCTCGAGGAGGTCGGCAGTGTCCGTCGAGGTGATCGACTGATCGGGGGCCCGCTTGATCGCGGCCTGCTGCACAGCGGGCGACGCGGGCTCGCGGACCTCCGGTGCCTCCAGATCGGCATCGGGCAGTCGGCGCGGGCCGAAGGCGCCGCTGTCGAAGCGCGACGCGTCCTTCACACCGGAGGAGTCCAGCGCGCGCAGGCGCGGGATCAGGCCCTCCGGGAGCGATCCCTGCCGCGAGAGCTGTGTCGCGTCCGCGTTCTGCGGTGCGAGGGTGGCTCGGCGCGGATCGAAGGTCCAGCGCGCATCGTGGTCGACGTCGCCGGCAGTGAACTCGAGCTTGACGATCCAGCCCGTCGCCTCGCGCCAGCTCGTCCATCGCTCGCCCACGGCACCCGCCTCGGCGAGCTTGGCGCGCACGGCGGTGCCGAACGTGGGCTGGGCATCGGGGTCGAGCTCACCGCTGATCAGCACCGGCACCGCGAGGGCCTGGCCGACGATGTGCTCGCGTTCGGCGAGCACCGGACCCTCGAATCGGGCCACGTCCTCGACACGGATGCCGAGCAGGCCGGCGACCTCTTCCGCCGAGAGACCGGCGCGGATGTGCGACTGGATGTCGCGCGGACTGGGCCGCGCGGCACGCGACTCCGGGTCGCGCGTCGTCCGTCGCAGCTGCGCGCGAAGCGTCTCGTCGACGGGAAGAGCGAAGCGATCGCCCGACTCGGTGGCGAGCACGAGCACGCCGTCTTCGATGCCGATGACTTTGAGCTGCTCCATGCGAAACACCCTCCAGATCCTGCGTGTCCGCCCATGGTGTCACGCGGCCTCTCGGATACAGGGAATATCCCGCGCGTGCCGCGAGTTTGACGCGACGAACCCACCCGGCCCCGGCCCACGCACGACGGCATTTGCGAAAAGCAGTCCCGTCGTGCAAACTATGGCCGCCCGTACGGGCATGCAATCACGAAACCCTGGAAGTAGAGACGCTCGAGCAATGGCTACGGATTACGACGCCCCCCGCAAGACCGACGACGACAGCGAGTCGATCGAGGCCCTGAAGGAGCGCGTCCCCGACAAGCTGTCGGGATCGGTCGACTCCGAGGACGCCGACAACCCCTCGGGCTTCGAGCTGCCCGGCGCCGACCTGTCCGACCTCGAGCTGGACGTGGTCGTGCTGCCGCCGCAGGAGGACGAGTTCACCTGCATCGAGTGCTTCCTCGTGAAGCACCGCACCCAGATCGACCACGAGTCCAGCATCGGCGCCGTGTGCCGGGAGTGCGCCGCCTGACCCGGCGTCCGAACGGACGATCCGGCGTCCCGCGGTGCGCAGGTGACGTCGCGCTCAGGAGCGCTGAGCGCGACGGATCGCCGCCGCGACCCGGTCCGGGGTCCTGGTCGAGAACACCCACTCGGTGACGGGGTCCGCCGCATCCTCGAGCGGCACGCGGACGATGCCGTCGATTCCCGGCCGGAACAGGTGCCAGGCGGATCGCGACAATCCGGGGCCCCGCAGGAGCCTCGCCTCCTCGGCGTCGGCGATCTCGGGCTCTCCGAGCAGCTGCACGCTCACATGCGCACGGCCCACCCGCAGCTCGCCCTCGTCGACGCGGATCTCGGGGGAGGACAGCACGAGGCCGGCGGTGACGGCCACGGCGACGACGAGGCCCGCCACGAGCGCCAGCGTCGCATCCAGCGGCACGAAGACGAGCGCCACCATGGGCGCGCTCACGGCGGCGGCGGCGAGCACCCACAGCGACGGGCTCAGTCGTTCGCGATAGCTGGTCGTCGTCGGGCTCAGGCCGCTCGTCATGTTGTGCATTACCCTCATGGAGTGATCCAAAGTGTGGACATTCCCATCATCGCATCGCACGTGCCCGCGTACGCCCACCCGGGCGACGCCGGCGCCGACCTCGTCTCGACCGAGGCGGTCCGCCTCGAGCCGGGGCAGCGCGCTCTCGTCGGTACCGGCGTGCGGATCGCCCTGCCGGACGGCTACGTCGCCTTCGTCGTCCCGCGCAGCGGCCTGGCCGCCAAGCACGGCATCACGATCGTCAACGCTCCCGGCACCGTGGATGCGGGCTACCGCGGTGAGATCAAGGTGTCGCTGCTGAACACCGACGCGGCCGAGGCGTACGAGATCGCACCTGGCGACCGCATCGCGCAGATGGTGATCATGCCCGTACCGCGCGTCAGCTTCCTCCCCGTCGACGAGCTTCCGGAGAGCACGCGCGGCGAAGGCGGATTCGGATCCACCGGCTATCAGACAGGAACACCCGCATGACCGACGGAGAGCTGCGCAAAGCCGCCCCGACAGACCGCGCCGCAAGCGGCCCGTTCGACGAGTCGGAGGCGAATCCCGTGCGCCCCTACATCGATCTCGGCGGCATCAAGATCCTTCCGCGGGAGGGTCTGAACCTCCGCCTGGAGGTGGAGGAGCAGACCAAGCGGATCGTCGCCGTCGGCCTCGACTACGCCGAGTCCACGCTGCAGGTGCAGCCCTTCGCCGCACCGCGGTCGGCCGGCCTGTGGGACGAGACGCGCGAGCAGATCCGCCAGCAGATCCGCCAGCAGGGCGGACGGGTCGAAGAGCGGGAAGGACCACTCGGCCACGAGCTGCTCGCCGAGGTTCCCGTCGCCGGCCCGGAGGGTGCCGGCGGCAAGCGGATCGCACGGTTCGTGGGTGTGGACGGCCCCCGCTGGTTCCTGCGTGGTGTGATCGGCGGAGCGGCGGCAGCCGACGTCGACGCGGCCGCGAAGGTCGAGGAGCTCTTCCGATCGATCGTGGTCGTCCGCGGCGGTACGCCCATGCCTCCGCGAGACCTCATTCCCCTGAAGATGCCGGCCGCCCCCGGGACCGCGTGAGCACCCCCGCAGACGAGCCGGAGGCTGTCCACCGGCCTTCCGGATCGCATCCGGACCTCACCCCTCCCGAGCCGACGCCGTCCGAACTCCTCGGACAGGCCCTGGGCGGCGCGGCGCGGCGCGCAGGGCTCGATCCGGCCGCCGACGCATCGACGGGCCACGTCGTGTGGCAAGCGATGGGAGGGTGGCGCGGACTGCTGGAAGCGGTGCTTCCCGGTCTCGCGTTCGTCGTCCTGTTCACCGTGACGAGCGACCTCGTGCTGTCCTTGGTGGTGTCGGTCGGCATCGCCGCCCTCTTCACCCTCGTGAGGCTCGTCCAGCGCACGACGCTGAGCGCGGCCCTCGGCGGACTGGTCGCCACCGCCGCCGCCGCCGGACTGGCACTGTGGACGGGCCGCGGCGAGGACAACTTCGTCCCGGGGCTCATCACCAACGCCGTCTACGGCACGGCGTTCCTCGTGTCGGCGCTGATCGGATGGTCGCTGATCGGGCTGGCGGCGGGCTTCCTCATGAACGAGGGCACCGCGTGGCGCGGCGACCGGCGTAAGCGCCGGGTCTTCTTCTGGCTCGCCATCGCCTGGTCCGCGCTGTTCTTCGCACGTCTCGGGGTGCAGCTCCCGCTGTACTTCGCGGGCGATGTCACCACGCTCGGCACCCTCAAGCTGATCATGGGGCTTCCGCTGTTCGCGCCGCTGGTCGCCGTGACCTGGCTCGCTGTCCGGGCGCTCTACCCGCGGGCCGTCGACGACGCGGTCGACCCCGCGGCAGCGTGATAGATTTATCTCGATATCAAGATAAATCTTCCGCGCGCGGCGGTTAGGACAACCTCACTAGCCTGTGCCACGGAGCCGCGCGAAGATGGAAGCGACGGGCCCCGCGCCTGTCCCCGCCGACGACGGCGCCCGCGGCCCCAGAAAAGGAGACCAGACGTGTCCACAGTTGACAGCTTCGGAGCCAGGAGCACCCTGACAGTCGGCGGCACCGACTACGAGATCTTCCGGATCGACACCGTCGCCGGCCACGAGAAGCTCCCGTTCAGCCTCAAGGTGCTGCTGGAGAACCTGTTGCGCACCGAAGACGGCGCCAACGTCACGAAGGCCCAGATCGAGGCACTCGGCTCGTGGGATCCCGACGCCGAGCCCGATACCGAGATCCAGTTCACCCCCGCACGAGTGGTCATGCAGGACTTCACCGGCGTTCCGTGCATCGTGGACCTCGCCACCATGCGCGAGGCCGTCACCGCCCTCGGCGGCGATCCGAGCCGCATCAACCCGCTGTCGCCCGCCGAGATGGTGATCGACCACTCCGTCATCGCCGACCTCTTCGGCACGCCCAACGCCCTCGAGCGCAACGTCGAGATCGAGTACGAGCGCAACGGCGAGCGGTACCAGTTCCTGCGCTGGGGCCAGACCGCCTTCGACGACTTCAAGGTCGTTCCTCCGGGGACCGGCATTGTCCACCAGGTGAACATCGAGCACCTCGCGAAGGTCATCTACGACCGCACGGTCGACGGCGTCTTGCGCGCCTACCCCGACACCTGCGTCGGCACCGACTCCCACACGACGATGGTCAACGGCCTGGGCGTGCTGGGCTGGGGCGTCGGCGGCATCGAGGCCGAGGCCGCGATGCTCGGACAGCCCGTCTCCATGCTCATCCCGCGCGTGGTCGGCTTCAAGCTGACCGGCGAGATCCCGGCCGGCGTCACCGCCACCGACGTCGTCCTCACGATCACCGACATGCTGCGCAAGCACGGTGTGGTCGGCAAGTTCGTCGAGTTCTACGGCGCGGGCGTCGCCTCCGTGCCGCTGGCCAACCGCGCCACCATCGGCAACATGAGCCCCGAGTTCGGCTCGACGGCGGCCATGTTCCCGATCGACGACGTCACCCTGGACTACCTGCGTCTGACGGGCCGCGACGAGCAGGCCGTGGCGCTCGTCGAGGTGTACGCGAAGGAGCAGAAGCTCTGGCACGACGCGTCGGTGGAGCCGTCCTTCAGCGAGTACATGGAACTCGACCTGTCCACGGTCGTCCCGTCGATCGCCGGGCCCAAGCGCCCGCAGGACCGCATCCTGCTGTCGGAGTCGAAGGCGCAGTTCGAGAAGGACATCCTCGGCTACGCCGCCGCGTCGACCTCGACCGACATCGTCGACCTCGAGTCGAAGCACTCCTTCCCCGCCTCCGACCCGGGCAGCACCCCGGGCGACGAGGAGCCGGTGACCCGCGAGGTGCACATCAACAGCGGCGCGCCGGTGAACGCCTCCACGCCCGTGACCGTGACGCCCCCCGAGGGCTCTCCCTACATCCTCGACAACGGGGCGGTGACCCTCGCGGCGATCACGTCCTGCACGAACACGTCCAACCCGTCGGTGATGATCGCCGCGGGCCTGCTCGCACAGAAGGCGCTGGAGAAGGGCCTGAAGCGCAAGCCGTGGGTCAAGACGACGCTCGGCCCGGGCTCGAAGGTGGTCACGGACTACTACGAGAAGTCCGGCCTCGACAAGGCGCTCGAGGGGGTCGGGTTCTACACGGTCGGCTACGGCTGCACGATCTGCATCGGCAACTCCGGCCCGCTGATCGAGGAGGTCTCGGCGGCGATCAACGAGCACGACCTCGCCGTCACCGCCGTGCTGTCGGGCAACCGCAACTTCGAGGGCCGCATCAGCCCCGACGTGAAGATGAACTACCTGGCCTCCCCGCCGCTGGTGGTCGCCTATGCCCTCGCCGGCTCGATGAACTTCGACTTCGAGACCGATCCGCTCGGCAAGGATCTCGACGGCAACGACGTGTTCCTCAAGGACATCTGGCCGGCCCCCGACGAGGTCCAGAAGATCATCGACTCGTCGATCTCGCGCGAGCAGTTCATCAAGCAGTACGAGACGGTCTTCGACGGCGACGAGCGGTGGAAGAACCTGCCGACTCCGACCGGTCCCGTGTTCGAGTGGGACGCCGACTCCACGTACGTACGCAAGGCTCCGTACTTCGAGGGCATGACGATGGAGCTCACCCCGGTCAGCGACATCCACGGCGCGCGCGTCATGGCCACGCTCGGCGACTCCGTCACGACCGACCACATCTCGCCGGCCGGCAACATCAAGGCCGGGACCCCCGCCGCGCAGTACCTCACCGAGCACGGCGTCGCCCAGAAGGACTTCAACTCCTACGGCTCGCGCCGCGGCAACCACGAGATCATGATCCGCGGGACCTTCGCGAACATCCGCCTCAAGAACGAGCTGGTCGCCGCCGTCAACGACGGCCAGGTGGTCGAGGGCGGATACACCCGCGACTTCACGCAGGAGGGCGGCCCGCAGTCGTTCATCTACGACGCGTGCGAGAACTACCAGGCGCAGGGCACGCCCCTCGTCGTCTTCGGCGGCAAGGAGTACGGCTCCGGATCGTCCCGTGACTGGGCGGCCAAGGGCACGAGCCTCCTGGGCGTCAAGGCGGTCATCACCGAGAGCTTCGAGCGGATCCATCGCTCCAACCTCATCGGCATGGGCGTCGTGCCGCTCCAGTTCCCGGACGGACAGAGCTGGAAGTCGCTCGGCCTGGACGGTACCGAGGTCGTCTCGATCGAGGGGCTCGAGAAGCTGAACGAGGGCGTCACCCCGAAGACGGTCACCGTCACGGCGGCGCCGAGCGAGTTCTCGCCGGAGGGCAAGGAGACGGTCGTCTTCGAAGCCAAGGTCCGCATCGACACGCCCGGAGAGGCCGACTACTACCGCAACGGCGGCATCCTGCAGTACGTGCTGCGATCGCTCGTCTGAGGCACACCCGGAAGGCCCCGGAAACCGCGCGCGCCACGCGCCGGGTCCGGGGCCTTCCCGTGTCGGCACGCATAGAATCGAGGAATGAGTCTGCTTGCGTCGATCACCGGTCCGCGCGACCTCGACGCGCTCAGCGCGGACCAGCTGCGTGAGCTGGCGCAGGAGATCCGTGATTTCCTCGTGCAGAACGTGTCCCGCACCGGCGGCCATCTGGGACCGAACCTCGGCGTCGTCGAGCTGACCCTCGCGATCCACCGCGTCTTCGACTCCCCGAGCGATCCGATCGTCTTCGACACCGGACACCAGTCGTACGTGCACAAGCTGCTGACCGGGCGACAGGATTTCGCAGGGCTCCGCGCCCGCGGGGGCCTCGCCGGCTATCCGCAGCGCGCCGAGAGCCCGCACGACGTCGTCGAGTCCTCGCACGCCTCGAGCTCGCTCAGCTGGGCCGACGGCATCTCCCGCGCCCTGACCCGCACCGGGCGCTCCGACCGGCACGTCGTCGCGGTCGTCGGCGACGGGTCGCTGACGGGCGGCATGACCTGGGAGGCGCTGAACAACATCTCCGACGACAACGACCGCAACCTGGTCATCGTCGTCAACGACAACGGGCGCTCCTACGCACCGACGATCGGCGGCATGGCCCGCTACCTCAACCGCGTCCGCACCACCGACGGCTACCAGCACCTCCGCAGCACCTCCGACTCGTTCTTCCGCAAACTGGGACCGGCGGGTCGCGCGCTGTACCGCGGAGTGCGCGGCGGCACCCACGGATTCCTCTCCCGCTTCACCAACAACGCGGCGCTCTACTCCAACCTCGACATCAAATACCTCGGCCCGATCGACGGCCATGATCTGGACGCGCTGCTGGAGACCCTCCAGCTCGCCAAGGAGTACCGCGCCCCGGTGATCGTGCACGCCATCACCGACAAGGGCCGCGGGTACGAGCCGGCCCGCAACGACGAGGCCGACCAGTTCCACGCCGTCGGCAAGATCGACCCGCTCACCGGCGCGCCGGTCGGAGCCTCTGATGCACTGGCGTGGACCGACGTGTTCGCGCAGTCGCTGGTGGAGGCGGGGGAGCGACGCGAGGACGTCATCGCGATCACCGCCGCGATGCTCCGCCCGACCGGTCTGCAGCCTTTCGCACAGAGGTTCCCCGACCGCACCTACGACGTGGGGATCGCGGAGCAGCACGCCGTCGCTTCGGCGGCCGGCCTCGCCTACGGAGGTCTGCACCCCGTCGTCGCCATCTACGCCACCTTCATGAACCGCGCCTTCGACCAGGTGATGATGGACGTCGCCCTTCACCGCGCCGGGGTCACCTTCGTCCTCGACCGCTCCGGCGTGACCGGTCCCGACGGGCCCAGTCACCACGGCATCTGGGACCTCGCGATGCTCCAGCTCGTGCCCGGGATCCGCATCGCGGCCCCTCGCGACGCGGCGCGCCTCCGCGAGGAGTTCGACGAGGCCCTCGCCGTCGACGACGCGCCCACCGTCGTCCGCTTCCCGAAGGGCAATGTCGCCGACGACGTGCCGGCGATCGAGCGGCGCGGCGACGGCGTCGACGTGCTGTTCCGCGCGGACGGCGAGGACGTGCTGATCGTCGGCATCGGACCGATGGCCCACCTGGCCGTCGAGGTCGCCGAGCGTCTGCGCGCGCAGGGCATCGGCGCCACCGTCGTGGATCCCCGCTGGGTGGTTCCGGTCGCACCCTCGGTGGTCGAGCTCGCCGCGCGCCACCGCCTCGTCATCACGATCGAGGACGGCATCCGGGTGGGCGGCATCGGAACGCGTGTGCGCCAGGTGCTGCGCGAGGCCGGCGTGGACACCGCCGTGGATGAGCTCGGACTCCCTGATGCGTTCATCGATCACGCATCCCGCGAGCAGATCCTCGAGGATGCCGGACTGTCCGCCGCGAAGATCGCGCAGGACATCGTGGCCCAGGTGCTCGGCACGCGGATCCCGGTGGCGCGACCCACGGCCGACACCGATGCGCTGTGGGTTCAGCAGGACCTCCCCGAGCACGGATCGCGCTCGCGCTGACCAGCCCGTGCCAGCATGGAGGGATGTCGATCGACTCCCCCCTCGTCCCTCACACCTCTGCCAACCTGGGCCGGGAGGAGACCGCTCGTCGCGCCGCCGAGGTGACCCTCGAGACGATCGACGTCGATCTCGACCTGCGGCGCGCGCGAGAGCTCGATGACCCCGCCTTCCCGACCAGCGCGACCCTGACGTTCGCCGCCACCGGGTCGGAGACGTGGATCGACTTCCTCGGCGACTCGGTCGACGAAGTCATCGTCAACGGCGAGGCCCGTGCGATCGAGTGGGACGGCGCACGCATCCGCGTCGCGGGGCTCGCCGCACACAACGTCGTCACCGTCCGGGCGCGAGGACTGTTCAGCCGATCCGGCGAGGGACTCCACCGTTTCGCCGATCCGGTCGACGACGAGGTCTACCTGTACACCCAGTACGAGCCGGCCGACTGCCGCCGGGTCTACCCGTGCTTCGAACAGCCCGACCTGAAGGCGCGGTGGCGCTTCCGCGTCTCGGCTCCGGCGGACTGGAGGGTGCTGTCCAACGGCGCCCCGACGCAGCGCACGGAGATCGACGGGGGAGCGCGGCATGCGTTCAGCGAGACGCTGCCCCTGTCGAGCTACATCACCGCTGTCGCTGCGGGGCCTTATCACCGCGTCGACGGCGTGTGGCGCGGAGGGGGCCAGCGGGTGCAGCTCGGGGTGCTCTGCCGCGCGTCGATGGCTCCGCACCTCGATGCCGAGGAGGTCCTCGACATCACGCGGCGCGGCCTCGACTTCTACGGCACGGCATTCGACTACCCCTATCCCTGGGGCACCTACGACCAGATCTTCGTCCCCGAGTACAACCTCGGCGCGATGGAGAACCCGGGACTCGTCACCTTCACCGAGGCGTACCTGTTCCGCGGCGCGTCGACCGTCGCGCAGCATGAGGCACGGGCGAACACGATCCTCCACGAGATGGCCCACATGTGGTTCGGCGACCTGGCGACGATGCGCTGGTGGGACGACCTCTGGCTGAAGGAGTCCTTCGCGGACTTCATGGGTTCCCACGTCGCCGCCGTGGCGGGCGGATTCCCCGATGCCTGGGTGAGCTTCGCGAGCCGTCGCAAAGGGTGGGCGTATGAGCAGGACCAGCTGCCGACGACCCATCCGATCGTCGCCGACATCACCGACCTCGAAGCGGCCAAGCTCAACTTCGACGGGATCACGTACGCCAAGGGCGCGTCGGTGCTCAAGCAGCTCGTCGCCTTCGTCGGCGAAGATGCCTTCTTCCGGGGTGCCGCCCGGTACTTCGACGCGCATGCCTTCGGCAACACCACGCTCGCCGACCTGCTGGCGGCGCTGGAAGCCGCGTCGTCGCGAGAGCTCAGCACCTGGAGCGATGCGTGGCTGAAGACGACGGGCATGTCCGAGATCAGCGTCGAGCGCGGGGCCGCGCTCACCGTCGTGCAGACCAAACCGAGGCCGCACCGGCTGCCGGTCGGGCTCTACGGCGAGGACGCGGACGGGCGGCTCGTCCGTCGCGCCCACGTTGACCTCGACATCGACGGCGAGCGGACAGCCCTCAGCGCCCCTGTGCTACCGGCTCCCGCCGACGTCGCCCTCATCATCCCCAACGACGACGACCGCACCTACGCGAAGATCCGGCTCGACGCGCAGTCGACGGACGCCGTGGCGCGCGGGCTCAGCACGATCGAGGACCCGCTGACCCGATCCGTGGTCTGGGCGGCGCTGTGGAACGCGGCCCGCGACGGTCTCCTGCCGATCGCGCGCTATGTGGAGATCGTGGCTCGCCACGCGCCCGCGGAGTCGCACGTGTCACTGCTTGCTGACGCGATCGCTCACACGACGTTCGCCATCGGGCACTACGCGCGTGAGGCGGATCGCGAGTCCTTGGCCTCCGCGTGGCTCTCCACCGTGTGGAACGCGCTGCAGTCTGCCCCCGGCGGCAGTGATGCGCAACTGGCCTGGGCGCGCGGCCTCGCCGGTGCAGCCTCAATGCACGCCGGACGCGCCGAGGACCTCGCCGCGATCCTCCAGGGGAAGGCTGCGGCGCCGAGCGGGCTCGCCCTCGACCCCGATCTCCGCTGGTCGTGGCTCATCGCGCTCTCGGCAACCGGCCACGCATCACCCGAGGACGCTGCGGCCGAGCTCGCAGCGGATCCCACCGCGACCGGCAGACGCGCACACCGCACGGTGCTGGCCGCCCGCCCGGACCCGTCGGTGCGCGAAGCGGCATGGCGTGCGGCATGGGACGACCTCACGCTGAGCAACGACCATCTCGATGCGACGATCGCCGGTATCCGGGCAGGCGGTCGCCGCGACCTCGTCAGCCGGTTCGACGGTGACTACTTCGCCCGCATCCGGAGCGTCTGGGAGACGCGCAGCATCGAGCTTGCCCGTCGCCTCGTGCGCGGGCTGTTCCCAGACTCCGACGACCTGGAGCTCGTCGACCGCTGGCTCCGCGACAACGACGACGCGCCGGCGGCTCTGCGCCGTCTCGTCATCGAACAGCGGGACGGCCTCGCGCGCGCCCTCCGCGTGCGCTCGGCGCAGCCGGCGCCGATGCGCTGACCCGTCCGCGACGTCAGCGCTCACGAGAGTCAGCTCACAACGGAGGGGATCCGCAGAACGGAGGGCGCCTACCGCTGCGCGGCCCTCCGTTGTGCAGATCCCCTCCGATGGAACGCGTCAGCCGCCGATCCCGCGGATGGGCGGGTGGTGGAAGGTGTCGCCGAAGGCGCGCTCCGAGGCGCCCTCACGATCCAGGTAGGGCGAAGCCCCGCCGTCGATGAACGGCCAGCCGGCACCCAGGATGAGACACAGATCGATGTCCTCGACCTCTGGGACGACGCCCTCATCGAGCATGAGACGGATCTCCTGGGCCAGACCGTCCTGCACGCGACGCAGGATCGTGTCCGCCGACGCCGGGTGCGCGCCGACATGCCCCTTGAGCGCCTTCTCGGCCGCCTTCGTGAAGCCGGTGACTCGCCCGCCCTTGTCCTTTTCGACGACCTCGGGCAGTTCGGCGAGGGCGTGGAAGTTCTCGTTGGCGTAGAAACGGTCGGGGAAGGCGCGCACCATCGTGTCCTGCACGTGGGCGGCCACCTTCCAGCCGACCAGGTCGATCAGCTGAAACGGGCCCATCGGCAGGCCCAGCGGACCGAACGCCTTCTCCACATCGGCGACCGGGGTGCCCTCGTAGACCGCGCGGGCCGCCTCGCCCATGACCTTGGCCAGGAGCCGGTTCACGACGAACCCGGGGGCGTCAGCGGTGAGCACGGCGTTCTTGCCGAGCCCGCGAGCGACCACGAACGCCGTCGACAGCGCGGCCTCGGACGTGTGCGCCGTCTTCACGATCTCGATCAGCGGCATCACCGCGACCGGGTTGAAGAAGTGGAAGCCGACGAGTCGCTCGGGGTGGGCGAGCTTCTCCCCGATCTCCGCCACGGACAGCGACGACGTGTTCGTCGCGAGGACCGCATCCTCGGCGATGATCGCCTCGATCTCGGCGAACACGGCCTGCTTCACGCCGACCTCCTCGAACACGGCCTCGATGACGAAGTCGCAGTCGGCGTAGAGGGACTTGTCGGTCGTGCCGGTGACGAGCGAGCGGAGCTTGTTGGCGGAATCGGCGTCGAGACGGCCCTTGGCCTCCAGCTTGCCGATCTCGTCGTGGATATATGCCACGCCCTTGTCGACGCGGGCCTGATCCAGGTCGGTGATCAGGACGGGCACCTGGAGCTTGCGCACGAAGAGCAGCGCGAACTGGCTCGCCATCAGACCGGCGCCGATGATCCCGACCTTGGTGACCTTCTTGGCGAGCGCCTTGTCGGGTGCACCGACGGGACGCTTGGCGCGCTTCTGCACGAGGTCGAACGCGTACATCGACGCCGCGAACTGATCGCCGCTCACGAGGTCGGCCAGTGCCTCGTCCTCGCGGGCGAAACCCTCGGCCTTCGTGCCGCTCTTGGCCTTGTCGAGCAGCTCCAGCGCGACATAGGGGGAGCGGGGCACGGTGCCGATCTTGGACTCGAGCATGCCGCGGGCCATCTTGATCGCGATCGGCCACTTGGTCAGTCGCTCGATCTTGCCCGGCTCATTCCTGCGCTCGACCTTGATGCGGCCGCTGAGCACGCCATCGGCCCAGCGCAGCGAATCCTCGAGGTAGTTCGCAGCCGGGAACTGGGCGTCCACGATGCCGTAGTCCAGGGCCTGCTGCGGCTTCAGCATCCGGTTCTGCTTGAGCGGGTTGCTGATCACCACCTCGAGGGCGTTCTCGATGCCGATGAGGTTGGGGAGGAGGTATGCGCCGCCCCACCCAGGGATGATGCCGAGGAAGACCTCCGGGAGCGCGATCGCCGCCGCGGACGCGTCGACCGTGCGGTACGTCGAGTTCAGCGCGATCTCGAGCCCGCCGCCGAGCGCGAGTCCGTTGACGAACGCGAACGACGGCACCCCGAGCTCGCCGAGCTTTCCGAGCACGTGGTGGCCGAGCTGCGCGATCTTGCGTGCGTTGTCCTTGGACCCCACGAGGGAGATGTCGGACAGGTCGGCACCGGCAGCGAGGATGTACTGCTTGCCGGTGATGGCGACCGCATGGATCTCACCGGCGGCCGCGCGCGCCTTCAGCTCGTCGAGCCGGGCGCCGAGCTCGGTGAGCGTCTGCGGACCCAGCGTGTTGGGCCGGTTGTGGTCACGCCCGTTGTCCAGGGTGACGAGCGCGAGCACCTTGCCCGACGGGAGGCGCACGTCGCGCGACGGGGAGTGCGTCACGACCTCGTCGGCGCTCAGGGTCAGCAGCGGCGAGAAGTCGATGTCTGCGTAGTTCGTCATCGGATCAGCGCTTCTTTCCGTCGTAGTGCGGGTTCTCCCAGATGACGGAGCCACCCTGGCCGAGGCCGACGCACATGGCGGTGAGGCCGTAGCGCACATCGGGTCGCTCGGCGAACTGCGCGGCGAGCTGGATCATCAGCCGCACGCCGGACGCCGCCAGCGGATGTCCGAGCGCGATCGCCCCACCCCACGCGTTCACGCGGGGGTCGTCGTCATCGATTCCGAAGTGGTCCAGGAGCGAGATCACCTGGATCGCGAACGCCTCGTTGAGCTCGAAGAGGCCGATGTCCCCGATCGTCAGTCCGGCCTTGGCGAGCGCCTTCTCGGTCGAGGGGATGGGCCCGATGCCCATGATCTCGGGCTGCACTCCGGCGAAGGCGAAGGACACCATGCGCATCTTCGGCTGCAGCCCGAGCTCCTTCACCGCGTGCCCGCCGGCCAGCAGCGACATCGTCGCGCCGTCGGTGAGAGGGGAGGAGGTGCCCGCGGTGACGCGCCCGTGCGGGCGGAACGGCGTCTTCAGCGCAGCGAGGTCTTCCATCGTCGTCTGGGGACGACGCCCTTCGTCCTCAGTGGCGAGACCCCACGCGCCGTCGGCGTCCTTGATCGCCACCGGGACCAGGTCGGGCTGGATCTTGCCGGCGTCGTACGCGGCCTGCACCTTGTGCTGGCTGAGCATCCCGAAACGGTCCGAGCGCTCCTTGGTGAGGTGCGGGAAGCGGTCGAAGATGCGCTCGGCGGTCACGCCCATGTTCAGCGCGCCGGGGTCGACCATGCGCTCCGCGACGAAACGCGGATTGGGGTCGGCGTTCGCCCCGATCGGGTGGTGACCCATGTGCTCGACGCCGCCGGCGAGGGCGAGGTCGTACATGCCCACCCCGATCGACGCGCCCATCGTCGTCACACTCGTCATCGCGCCGGCGCACATGCGCTCGATCGCCAGACCCGGCACCGACTGCGGCAGTCCGGCGAGGATCGCCACCGAGCGACCCAGGGTCAGCCCCTGGTCGCCGGTCTGGCTGGTCGCGGCGATGGCGACGTCGTCGATGCGGTCGGCGGGGACCAACGGGTTGCGCTCCATCAGCCCGATCGTCGCCTTGACCGCGAGGTCATCGGCGCGGGTGTTCCAGTACATGCCCTTCTCGCCGGCGCGCCCGAAGGGGGTCCGCATGCCGTCGATGAAGTAGACGTCCGAGAGCTCGGCCACACTGCCTCCAAAAGATTGGGATTCAGTCCAGCCTAATGTGGAACCGAGTCCCGCGAAATCGGTTGGGTCGTATCTACGAAGCCGATTCGGCCGCGTTGGGAGCATCCTGCACGGATTCCACAAACGCCTGCGCGATGACGTCAGCCGTGTGCTCCACCTGCCACGGTCGCGCACCGAGTGAGATCAGCGCGGCGCCGACCGTGTCGGCGTCGATGGGCTCGGGCGGTGCCCACGCGATCCGCCGCAGCGTCTCGGGGGTCAGCAGGTTCTCGGTCGGCATCTTCAGGTCGACGGCCAGCTGCTCGATCCGAGGGCGCGCGGACTTCAGTCGTGCGTCCGCGGCGGGGTTGCGGTCGGACCAGGCGCGCGGCGGCGGCAGCCCGTCGCCCGGGGCGCGCTCGAGCGGCAGCGTCTGGTCGGCACGACCGGCCTCGATCGCTGCCCACCAGCGGTCGAGCTGAGAGCGACTGGCGCGGCCGGTGAACTCCTTGACGCGGGCGAGGTCCTGCTTGGTCGCGGGATCGGCGATCACCGCCGCCACCAGGGATCTGTCCGGGACCAGCCGTCCCGGTGAGACGTCCTGCTGCTGCGCGAACTCCTCACGGGCCGTCCACAGCGCCCGCGCCACGGCGAGCGCGCGCCGCCCCCGCACCGTGTGCAGCCCGCTGAGGCGCCGCCAGGGCTCCTCCCGGGGCGGCTTGGGTGGCCGGTTCAGCACCGCGTCGAACTCTTGGGCGGCGAGCACTGTCTTTTCCTGCTCGACGAGCTCGTCCCAGAGCACGTCACGCACGTCGATGAGGTGCAGCACATCGAGGGCGGCGTATTCGAGCCAGGACTGGGGGAGCGGGCGGGTGGACCAGTCGGCCGCCGAGTGCGCCTTGGCCAGCGTGATGCCCAGCGTGTCCTCGACCACGGCGCCGAGCCCGACCTTCTCGTGTCCGAGCAGTCGTGCACCGAGTTCGGTGTCGAAGATGGTCGGCGGGACGAGCCCGTCCTCGCGGAGCGAAGGAAGGTCCTGGCTCGCGGCGTGGAGCACCCACTCCACCTCGCCGATCGCGTCCTGCAGCGCCGCCATGTCGCCGAGGGCGGGCGGATCGAAGAGGAAGACCCCCGCGTCGCGACGGAACACCTGGATGAGGTAGGCGCGCTGCGAATAGCGGAACCCCGACGCCCGCTCGACGTCGACGGCCGCCGGCCCGGTGCCCGCGGCGAGCGCCGCGCACGCAGCGATGAAGCCCTCGCGATCGGCGATGACGGTGTATTCAGTCACGTGCGTTCCTCTGCGCACCGAACACAGCGATGCCTTCCGACCCCGGGGGGAGCCCCGCCAGCATACAGACGAGTTCGGCCCAGGCGTCCAGGTGCGCGGTGAGGTCCCCCGAAGGGGTCCAGGAGGCGCGCAGCTCGATCTGCGCCCCGTCGCCCTCGGCGGCGAGCGTTCCGAAGCCCTTGGAGAGTGTCTTGGTCGCCGTGCCCGACGCGGAGTGCAGTGTCGCGCCGCGGGATGCGAGCGCATCCACCAGCCAGGACCACGCGACGTCGGCCAGGAGCGGATCGGTTCCGATCTCGGGCTCGAGTGGAGCCTGGGCGAAGCAGACGATGCGCCACGCGCCGTCCCACTGCTCCGGCTCCTCCGCGTCGTGGAGGAGGACGAACCGGCCGGTGCCGTACTCGGACTCGGTGCCGCCGGCAGGAGGGCGCACATCGCCCGCGAACGCGATCGCATCCGGCGCGAGGGAGGTGGGTGCGGCGATCTCACGGACGGAGAAGTCGTCTCGGAACGTCATCGCACGCAACCCATCGGCGACGACGGTGAAGTCGGAGCCGGGGAAGGGACGGGTGTCATCCACATCGACAGACTAAAGTGAGGCCACGATGAAGGCATCCAGGCGCGCCGTCGGCGTATCCCCGTCCGCCGCCCTGCGCGCGGCAGTGGTCCTCCTCGCCGGGGCGCTGAGCGTCGTGACGGCGTTGCTGGCTCTGGTGGCGGGCCGGATGGCACGGCGGGTGGTGACCCCCGCGGGACGGCGCACCGACACCCGCATCGTCGACGTCGACGTCGCGGCGCAGACGATCACGCTCGGCCGCACCCCCGACACCCAGCTGCCCGGTCGCTATGGCCTCTTCACGGTCGGCACGACGAGCTACCTGAAGCTGGGATCGGTGCTGTCGGGCGACGAGTCGACGGTGACCCGGAAGCTGCTGACCCACATCGGCGCGGATGCGCACCTCGCCGCCGAAGCAGCCTTCAGCGGCTGGTACTTCGACAGCCCCGAGCAGCTGCACCTGCCCTTCGAGTCGGAGCTCGTCGGCGCGGCCGTCGGCCCCTGCCCCGCCTGGGTGTTCCCGGCGGCGGAGCCGACGGACACCTGGGTCATCCAGGTGCACGGCCGCGGCACCAACCGGACGGAGTGCCTGCGCGCGGTTCCGCTCTTCCACTCCCTCGGCATCACCTCCCTGCTCGTCTCCTACCGGAACGACGGCTCCGCCCCCCGCAGCCGCGCGGGCACCTATGCGCTCGGCGCGACGGAGTGGCGTGATGTGGACGCGGCGATCGGCGTCGCGCGTCGCCGCGGCGCACGCCGCGTCATCGTCATGGGCTGGTCGATGGGAGGGGCGATCGCACTCCAGGTGGCCCTCAACTCGGCCCACCGCGACCTGATCGTCGGCGTCGTGCTGGAATCCCCGGTGATCGACTGGCGGCGGGTCCTGTCCTACCAGGCACAGCAGCTCGGCCTGCCGACCTCGGTCGCCGGTCTCGCCATCGGGGCCCTGGGTGCCGAGTGGGCGACTCCGCTCACCGGAGCCGACGCACGGATCCCCTTCGAGCGCCTCGACGTGGTCGCGCGGGCCGCGGAGCTGCGCCACCCGATCCTGATCCTCCACAGCGACGACGACGGGTTCGTCCCTTCGGACGCCTCACATGATCTCGTCGTCGCGCGCCCCGATCTCGTGGAGATGCAGGTCTTCGACACCGCGCGGCACACCAAGCTGTGGAACTACGACCAGGACCGCTGGAGCTCGACGATCGGCGACTGGCTGCGTCGGCACAATCTGGCGCCCCAGCCCGCCTGAGCGTGCCGCCGCCGCACCCGCCTCCCTTTAGGGTTGAGGGGTGAACAGCGTCCCGGCCGGCTTCGTGCATCTCACCGATCGCACCCCGCAGGTGACGGGCGCCGAGATGGTGGCCGCGCTCGTGCCGCCGCCACAGTTCGACCATGCGACGTTCGAGACCTATCGCGCCGACCCCGCGTTCCCCTCCCAGCAGGAGGCGAAGGATCTGCTGATGGCCTTCAGCGGAGCCACGCGCACGTCCGCGCGGGGCGGAGGTCTCTTCCGCCGACGCGAGAAGGCACCCGAGACCAAGCCCGGGGTGTACCTCGACGGCGGCTTCGGGGTGGGCAAGACCCACTTGCTCGCCGCGGTGTATCACGCGATGCCTGCGCGCCGGAAGTACTTCGGCTCCTTCATCGAGTACACCGCCCTGGTCGGGGCTCTGGGCTACCAGCAGACGGTGGAGCTGTTCCGCGGCGCCGACCTCCTCTGCATCGACGAGTTCGAGCTGGACGACCCGGGCGACACGATGGTCATGACCCGTCTGCTGGGAGAGCTGGTGCCCACCGGCACACGGCTGGCCGCGACTTCCAACACACCTCCCAATGCGCTCGGCGAGGGGCGGTTCGCCGCGCAGGACTTCCTCCGCGAGATCCACGCCATGGCCGCGAGCTTCCAGACGCTGCGCATCGACGGCACCGACTACCGTCAGCGCGCGATCGACGGCCACGCCCGCGTCCTGCCCGCGTCGGAGTATGCAGACGCACTGACCGCCTCGACCGGCCCCGCCTCCGACGACGCGTTCGGCGCGCTCGTCCGGCACCTGGCCACCGTCCATCCGTCGCGCTACATCCGGCTGATCGACGGCATCGGCACGATCGGGCTCCGGGACGTCGTCACGCTCGACGACCAGTCCGCCGCTCTCCGCTTCGTCGCCTTCGTCGACCGGGCCTACGACGCCCAGATCCCCATCCGCGCCACCGGGGAGACGCTCGATCGCGTGTTCTCGGAGGACATGCTCGCCGGCGGATACCGCAAGAAGTACCTGCGCGCCATCTCCCGGCTGGTCGCTCTCACCCACGCCTGAGGATTCTGACGGCGAGCCGTCGGCTCGCCGAAACCTGAAGTTTACGTTGGGCCCCCGGGTGTAACTGCCCGGAAACACGAGGTGTCCCACGGCGGTAACCCCGCGTCGCGACACTGGGGGCACCCGACGCTACACCTGCGTCCCTGCAGAGAGGTTTCTTTCGAGATGGATCAAGGCAACACCGCATTCATCCTCATCGCCGCAGCGCTGGTCCTGTTGATGACGCCCGGTCTGGCGTTCTTCTACGGCGGCCTCGTCAAGGCGAAGAGCGTCATCAGCATGATGATGATGAGCTTCGGAGCGCTCGGCCTCATCGGCGTCCTCTGGGTCATCTACGGGTACGCGATCGCGTTCCCGGGTGCTGAGGGCACGATCTTCCCCTGGTCGATCGACACCGGGGCCATCGGCCTCGCGAACCTCCTGGAGACCCCGGAGGACGCGGCCTTCCCGCCGCTCGCCTTCGTCGCCTTCCAGGCCACGTTCGCGATCATCACCGTCGCGCTGGTGTCCGGCGCCATCGCCGACCGCGCCAAGTTCGGCGCGTGGATGGTCTTCGCCGGCCTGTGGGCGACGATCGTCTACTTCCCCGTCGCGAGCTGGGTGTTCAACTTCGGCCTGGCCGAAGACGGCAGCTTCGCATACGGCGGCTGGATCACCCACGGCCTCCAGGACGTCTTCGGCGTCGGCGCGATCGACTTCGCCGGTGGAACCGCGGTTCACATCAACGCCGGTGCCGCCGCTCTCGCCCTCGCTCTGGTCCTCGGCAAGCGCGTCGGCTTCCAGAAGGGCGTGCACGTCCCGCACAACCCGCCGTTCGTCCTGCTGGGCGCCGGTCTCCTGTGGTTCGGCTGGTTCGGCTTCAACGCGGGATCCGAGCTCGCTGCCGACGGCGTCGCCGCACTCGCCTTCGTCAACACGATCGCCGCGCCGGCCGCCGCGCTGCTGGCCTGGCTGCTCGTCGAGAAGATCAAGGACGGCAAGCCCACGTCCGTCGGCGCCGCATCCGGTGCCGTCGCGGGTCTCGTCGCGATCACCCCGGCGTGCGGTTCGCTCGACCCGATCTGGGCGATCGTGCTGGGCCTCATCGCCGGCGCCGTCTGCGCCCTGGCGATCGAGCTGAAGTTCAAGTGGGGCTTCGACGACTCGCTCGACGTGGTGGGCATCCACCTCGTCGGCGGCCTCATCGGAACGCTCTACCTCGGCTTCTTCGCCAACGGCACGGGCCTGTTCATGGGCGGCGACGCCAGCCAGCTGATCGTCCAGACGATCGCGGCCTTCTCGGTCCTCATCTACTCCTTCGTGATCGCCTACGTCATCGGCTTCGCGATCGAGAAGACGATGGGCTTCCGCGTGAAGAACGAGGACGAGATCGCCGGCATCGACACCGTCGTGCACGGCGAAGAGGGCTACGTCCTGGCCGACACCAAGGCCTGATCACCCGCGAAACAGCACCCGGAGGGGCGCTGGGCTTCGGCCCGGCGCCCCTTCGCGTTGCTAGCCTGACGCCATGACCGCACCCCAGCAGGACGGCTACGTCCGCGGAATCCTCAAGGGCATCGTCAACGTGCTGGGGGGCGGGGCTCCGGTGCTCGACGAGCAGCTCCAGCGCGCCGCCGAGGCGGAACCGGCAGCTGCGGCGGCAGACGCTGCCGTGACCGTCGAGATCGACCCCGCATCGGTTCCTGGTCTGCGCATCTCGTACTCGCCGGACCGCGACGGAGACCCCGATGCGGGCGAAGTGGTCTGGACGTGGGTGCCGTATGTCGAGAACGACGGGCGCGGCAAGGACCGACCGGTCCTCGCCATCGGTCGCCGCGACCCCCAGCACGTCTACGCCGTGCGGCTCACGAGCAGGTCGCACGAGGGCGAGCGTGACTTCCTCGAGATCGGTCCGGGCGGGTGGGACCCCGCGGGGCGGCCGTCGTGGGTGGACGTCGACCAGCTGTACTGCGTGCCGCACGCGGCGATGCGGCGGGAGGGCGCTGAACTCGACCTCGCTCGCTTCACCGTGGTGGCCCGGGCCCTCCAGCAGCGGCACGGCTGGCAGGTCGGCGTCTGATGGCGGTGTGGCACTGGCTGCGACGGCTCTTCGGCCTGTCGCGGCGGGTCGATCGCGGCGACGGCGTGCCCGCGGTCCCGTTCGATGCGACCTCGACGTGGGAAGTGAGCGATCCTGGGCGGCGCGCGGTGACCATCGTGTACGCACCGCGCCGCGACGGAGCGCCCGACGCCGGTGAGATCGTCTGGGCGTGGGTGCCGTTCCAGGAGGATCCGACGCAGGGCAAGGACCGCCCGATGCTCGTCATCGCCCGTCACGACGTGCAGCGCGTCTACGCGCTCAAGCTCACGAGCCGGGCGCCGCAGGGGAGCGCTGCGGGGAGGAATGATCACGTGAGCATCGGGGCCGGCCCGTGGGACCGACAGGGACGCGAGTCATGGGTCGACCTCGACCAGCTCTACAGCGTGCACCAGCGCGGCATCCGGCGCGAAGCCGCCGCCCTCGATCGCCGCGCGTTCGCACGGGTCGCTCGCGCGGTGTCACAGCGGCACGGGTGGCGATTCGACGGCTGAGCGACAGGCCGCCGCGACGCGAAAACCCCCGCCGAAGCGGGGGCTGTGGTGGTGGGCGATACCAGACTCGAACTGATGACCTCTTCCGTGTGAAGGAAGCGCGCTACCAACTGCGCCAATCGCCCAAGACTCCGAGGAGCCGAGAACCGATGCTACCGGATGCGGGCACGGAGACCGAATCGGGGGACGGGACACGCGCGGGGCGCGCTCGGTTTTGCAGTTCGAATTTCGTGGGCTAAAGTCGTTCAAGCGCCCGGGGAAACCAGGGAGCACGCGGATGTAGCGCAGTTGGTAGCGCATCACCTTGCCAAGGTGAGGGTCGCGAGTTCGAGTCTCGTCATCCGCTCGAGTGCGGGGACCCCTTTTCGAAGGGGTCACGACACGTGGGTCGAACCACACACGGTGGCGTGGCCGAGCGGCTAGGCACCGGCCTGCAAAGCCGTTTACACGGGTTCGAATCCCGTCGCCACCTCGCTCACAACTGAACAGCCTTTTACAGGCGCGATTGGCGCAGCGGTAGCGCGCTTCCCTGACACGGAAGAGGTCACTGGTTCGATCCCAGTATCGCGCACCACCGAAACCCCCGGAATTCCGGGGGTTTCTTCGTTGACGGCAGGAGTCGTGGGCTGAGATGCGGGTCGGGCCGCACCCTATGATCACGGCATGGACACCGAAGCCGTTCTCGTCATCAACATCGTCGTCCTGCTCGTGGGGCTGCTGATCTCCTACGTGGTGATCCGATTCGCCGTCCTCCACGCCATGCGCTCCCACTCGGTGTGGGTCGCCGAGGGCGGCGTCGACAAGGTCATCGCCGCGCGGGCAGAGCGAGACGCCCGCAACGCGGCGGAACTCGCGAAGTACCGCCAGGAGACGCAGCATCAGCGAGAGGTGTAGCCTCCTGCCCCGCTCGGAGGACTACGGGCCCGTGCACGACCGGGTCTTTCCGGTCGGGCCGGATGTTCCTCGCCGACACCGGCGCCGCCTCCGTGCGCGGCAGCACCTCCCGCCGGCCGAACGTCGCGGCTAGGCTCGGCGCATGGCTCATCTCGTGCTCTCCGTGGTCGGCGACGACCGCACCGGTCTGGTCAGCACCCTCGCCGATACGGTCGCCGCGCACGGCGGCAACTGGGAGCGCAGTGAGCTGGCAGAGCTCGCCGGCGCCTTCGCGGGCATCGTGCTCGTCACCGTGCCCGATGCCCGGGCCGCCGAGTTGACGGCAGCGCTCGAGCAGCTCGACGGCCTCCTGCGCGTCACCACCCACTCCGGGGTGCCGGCCGCGAGCCCGGCCGGTCGTTCGCTCACCTTCACAGTGCTCGGCAACGACCGACCCGGCATCGTGCGCGATGTCACCTCGGCCGTGAGCGCGCACGCCTTGAGCATCGACGGCTTCACGAGCCGCACCCTCGACGCGCCGATGGCCGGCGGCACCCTGTTCGAGGCCACCGTCTCGGTGCGGGTGCCCGACGACCAGGACGCGGCCCCGATCGTGACCGCGCTCGAGCGACTGGCCGACGAGATCCAGGTCGATCTGAGCCTCGGCTGAGCCGGTGGATCTCGCCGCGCGGATCCGCGCCGACCTGCGCGCGGTCGCCGACCCGAGCCGTGCCGCCGGGCAGCAGGCGTACATGAAGTCCGCGATGCCGTTCGTGGGGGTGCGCGTTCCCGACGTGCGCCGGATCGCACGGTCGGCAGCGGCCGGCGAGGCGGATGGTCTCAAGCTCCAGGCGGTCGCGCGCACCCTGTGGGACGACGCGACCCACCGCGAGGAGCGCTACGCCGCCGAGGCACTGCTCACCCTCCGACCCGTGCGCGGCGACCTGGCCGCGGTTCCGCTCATCGAGCACATGGTGCGCACGGGTCAATGGTGGGACATCACCGACGAGCTGTCCGGGCGCATGGCCGACCTCCACGATGCCCACCCGACCGCCACGGCCGCGATCGTGCGGGCGTGGAGCGTCGACGACGACATCTGGATCCGCCGCATCGCGATCCTCTCCCAGTTGGGGCGGCGACACCGCGTGGATCCCGGACTGCTGACCGAGGTGATCGAGCCCAGCCTCGCGCGTCCCGAGTTCTTCCTCCGCAAGGCGATCGGCTGGGCGCTGCGCGACTACGCCCGCGTCGAGCCGGACTGGGTCGCGCGCTATGCCGCCTCGCACGAGCTCAGTCCGCTCAGCCGCCGGGAGGCGATGAAGCACCTCGCGTGACGCGGGGTCAGCCGCGGAGCGCGAGCGGTGCGACCGCCGCGAGCACTGTGAGCGGGGCCGCCAGCAGACCGAGGAGCACGTAGCGTCGCCACGGCACCTCGACGCCGACCGCGTGGAGACGCTGGTGCCAGAGGAGGGTCGCCAGCGAGGCCCACGGGGTGATGAGCGGCCCGGCGTTGACGCCGACCAGCAGCGCGGCGAGGCGCTCGGGCGTCGCGGCCGCCGATTCGAGCGCCAGGTAGGCGGGCAGGTTGTTGACGGCGTTCGCCGCGAGGAGGCCCACTCCCGACAGCCGCCACAGGTCGACGAGTCCGTCGCCCTCACCGGTCAACGCCACGATGAGCGCGCGCGACCCGATCGCCTCCAGGGCTCCGACGGCGAGGAAGAGTCCGGCCGCGAACACCACCAGCTGCCACGGCACGAGCGAGACGCGGAGCGCGTCGGGGGAGCGCCAGGCGAAGAAGACCCCGAGGACGATCGCCGCTGCGGTGGCGGGGATCCACGGCTCCAGACCGCTCACGAGGAGCGGCATCATCACCAGGACCACCCCCGCAGCCACGCGCAGCTGCCGCCGGTCCGCCACGACCGGAGGCGCCGCAATCGCATAGCGACCGGACAGCTCCCTCCGATGCAGGAGGAACAGCAGCAGCACGCTCACCCCGATCGCCACCGCGGCCGACGGCCCCATCAGCGCGACGAAGCTGCCGGCATGGGCACCGTCCAGCCGGTGCAGGGCGAGGAGGTTGGTGAGGTTGGACACCGGGAGGACGAGCGACGCCGTGTTGGCCAGCCACACCGTGGTGAACGCGAACGGCAGAGGACTCAGCCCGTGCGCACGGGCGACGGCGATGACGACCGGGGTGAGGAGGACAGCGGTCGTGTCCAGCGACAGGAAGGCGGTGGCCACGACGGCGAGCAGCACCACCGCGAGCCACAGCGCCCAGGTGCGTCCGCGTGCCAGCCGCGCGAGTCTCGCCGCCACGACGTCGAAGACACCCGCCGAGGCCGCGAGCTCGGCCACGATCGTCACGGACACCACGAACAGGAGCACGGGCCAGACCCGCTCACCGATCGCCAGAGCCTCGTCCACAGGGAGGATGCCCACGCCGACGGCCGCCGCCCCGAGCACGAGCAGCACGACTCCGACGAGGGCCAGCTTCACGGCATCCATCATGGCGGGCGCAGGGGAGGACGACGCGCACGCCACGGCCGCGTCGGTCAGCGGCGATAGACTCGACCCATGGAACACCGCCGGGCCGTCGTCACGACGCTCGTCGCGCGCACCGGTGCGCGAACGCCTCACGCCTGAGCGGGCAGGACGCGGAACGTCCGAAGCTGAGCACATCCCTTCCATCCAGCCGCATGCCGGCCACCTCTGGAGAAGTTCCCTTGACTGACGCCACCACCCCGTCGGACGTGTCCTACCCCGCCGACGGATTCGCCCTCTTCCCCGACCGCTCCGTCGTCGCGCTGCGCGTCAACGGCGAGCTGAGAGACCTCGCGACCGTCGTGAGCGACTCCGACGCCGTCGAGCCGGTCACCGTAGACAGCCCCGACGGCCTGTCGATCCTGCGCCACTCCACGGCCCACGTGCTCGCCCAGGCGGTGCAGCGGGTGCGCCCGCAGGCGAACCTCGGCATCGGCCCGCCCATCGTCGACGGCTTCTACTACGACTTCGGCGTGGACGAGCCCTTCACCCCCGAAGACCTCAAGGCGATCAAGAAGGAGATGGAGCGCATCGTCCGCGAGGGCCAGCGCTTCGTCCGCCGCGTGGTCACCGACGATGAGGCGCGGGCGGAACTCGCCGACGAGCCCTTCAAGCTCGAGCTCATCGGGCTGAAGGGCGGCTCCAAGGAGGCCGCCGAAGGGGCGTCGGTCGAAGTCGGCGCCGGCGAACTGACGATCTACGACAACGTCACCCGTGACGGCGAGACCGCGTGGAAGGACCTCTGCCGCGGACCCCACGTGCCCTCCACCCGCATCGTGGGCAACGGCTGGGACCTCACCCGCATCGCCGGCGCCTACTGGCGCGGCAGCGAGAAGAACCCGCAGCTGCAGCGCATCTACGGCACCGCCTGGCCCACCAAGGACGAGCTGCGCGCCTACCAGCAGCGCCTCGAGGAGGCCGCCAAGCGCGACCACCGCAAGCTCGGCAAGGAACTGGATCTCTTCTCGTTCCCCGACGAGATCGGCTCCGGCCTGAGCGTCTGGCATCCCCGCGGCGGCATCGTGCGCGGCGAGATGGAGCAGCACGCGCGCCGTCGCCACATCGAGGGCGGGTACACCTATGTGTACACGCCGCACATCTCCAAGGAGGACCTGTTCCTCACCTCGAACCACCTCGTCACCTACAAGGACGGCATGTTCCCGCCGATCCGGATGGACGAGGAGCGGGACGCGGACGGCACGATCACCAAGCACGGCCAGGACTACTACCTGAAGCCGATGAACTGCCCGATGCACATCCTGATCTACAAGGAGCGGGCACGCAGCTACCGAGACCTGCCGCTGCGCCTCGCAGAGAACGGCACCGTCTACCGCAACGAGCTCTCCGGCGCCCTCCACGGCCTCACCCGCGTCCGCGGTTTCACTCAGGACGACTCCCACCTGTTTGTCACTCCCGACCAGCTCGAGACCGAGGCGACCCGCGTCCTCGAGTTCGTCATCTCCATGCTGCGCGACTTCGGCCTCGACGACTTCGAGCTGGAGCTGTCGATGCGTGACGATGAGAAGGAGAAGTGGATCGGCAGCGACGAATTCTGGGACTACTCCACGAATGCGCTCCGCAACGTCGCCGTGGCGAGCGGTCTGAAGCTCACCGAGGTTCCGGGCGAGGCCGCCTTCTACGGCCCCAAGATCGATCTGAAGACGAAGGATGCCATCGGCCGCACGTGGCAGCTGTCCACAGTCCAGGTCGACCCGAACCTGCCCGAGCGCTTCGGCCTGGAGTACACCGGACCTGACGGCGAGAAGCACCGGCCGATCATGATCCACCGCGCGCTGTTCGGATCGATCGAGCGCTTCTTCGCGATCCTGCTCGAGCACTACGCCGGGGCCTTCCCGGTGTGGCTCGCCCCCGTCCAGGTCGTCGGCATCCCGGTGGCGGAGGACTTCGCCCCCTACCTCGACGACATCATCGGGCGCCTGCGCGCGGCGGGTGTGCGCGCGGAGGTCGATCACTCCGACGACCGCATGCAGAAGAAGATCCGCACCCACACGACGCAGAAGGTGCCCGTGCAGCTGATCGCGGGCGCGCAGGACAGCTCCGCCGGTACGGTCTCGTTCCGCTTCCGCGACGGCTCGCAGACCAACGGTATCCCGGTCGATGACGCGATCGATCGCATCGTGCGGGCGATCGCCGACCACACGCTCGTCAACACCGCGGACGACCTCGCATGACGGACGGCCTGGAAGACGCCGCACACATCGCCGGAGTGCCCGACGAGTTCCAGCGGCTGTGGACGCCGCATCGCATGGCGTACATCCAGGCCGGCCCGGAGCCCCTCCGCGAGGAATGCCCGTTCTGCGCCGCACCGGCGAAGTCCGACGCGGACGGGCTCATCGTCGCGCGGGGCACCAGCGCCTACGTGCTCCTGAATCTCTTCCCGTACAACTCGGGGCACGTCCTGGTCTGCCCGTATCGCCACATCGCGACCTACGACGAAGCGACGGCCGAGGAGGTCGCCGAGATCGGCGCACTCACGCAGACGGCCATGCGCGTCCTGCGTCAGGTCGCGCGGTGCGACGGCTTCAACATCGGGATGAACCAGGGTCGGGTCGCCGGCGCCGGCGTCGACGGTCACCTGCACCAGCACGTCGTGCCCCGGTGGGCCACAGACGCCAACTTCTTCCCGATCATCGCCAAGACCAAGGCGCTCCCGCAGCTGCTCGGCGAGGTGCGGGAAGCCGTGGCGGCGGCGTGGCCGGACGCCGGCGTCAGCGGACCTGCGTGACCTCGAACTGCAGGCGGGGATCAGCGTAGAACTCCTGCGCCTCGACCAGCTGCAGCTCGCGCTGGCCCGAGTCGTATGTCGTCCGCAGCAGGTCCCAGACGCTGGAGGTCGTCCGCGCCAGCGCGGTCGCCGCGTCACCGGTCTCCCGATAGTGCGCGGTGAACAGCGCCGCGGTGACATCGCCGGAGCCGTTGGCCTTCATGGGGATGCGCGGCGTCTCGACGATCCAGGCGCCCTCGCCGGTCACCGCCAGCATCTCGATGGTCTCCTCGCCACCGGCGAGCACCGGGCGATCCGGACGCTCGACGCTCGTGACGAGCACCGTCGACGGCCCCATCGCGCGCGCGGCATCCACGGAGGCGAGTGTGGAGGCGAGGTCGCTCGGCTCGGTTCCCGTGAGGAAGCCCAGCTCGAACTGGTTCGGGGTGATGATGTCGGCGGCGGGCACGACGCGCTCGCGCAGCAGGACGGGGATGGCCGGGGCGACGAAGCAGCCGCTCTTGGCATTGCCCATGACCGGGTCGCAGGCGTAGACCGCGTCGGGGTTGGCGGCCTTCACCCGTGCGACCGCGTCGAGGATCACATCGGCGATGCCCTCACCGCCCTGGTACCCCGACAGCACGACATCGATCTCGGGGAACACGCCGCGCTCCTCGATGCCGGTGATCACATCGCGCACGTCGTCGGGGCTGATCAGCGGCCCCCGCCATGCTCCGTACCCGGTGTGGTTCGAGAAGTTCACCGTGTAGACCGGGAGCACCTCCACGCCGATGCGCTGCAGCGGGAACACCGCCGCCGAGTTGCCCACGTGACCGTAGGCGACGGCGGACTGGATCGACAGGATCTTCACGGGAGATCACCCCACCCTTCGGGTTTCGGACGCCGCCGCGACCGCGGCAGCGAGGTCGTTCGCCAGGCGCTCGGCGTCGGCGTCGGCGAGGTCGTGCACGGTCAGCCGCAGCCGCCGCGATGCGGCGGCGTCGGCGAGGACGAACTCGTCGCCGGTGCGGGCGAGCCATCCGCGCCGCATGAGCTGCTCACCCGCGGCGCGTGCCGGCACCGGCAGTTCCACCCAGAGATTCAGTCCGTCGCCGACAGCCACCGGGAGCCCTCGCGATGCGAGCATCTCGGCGAACCCGGCATTTCGAGCGGCATAGTGAGCGGCGGCTTCACGGATGTCACGCCGCACCTCGTCGTCGGTGAGCAGCGCCAGCACGAGCCGCTGGAGAAGGTGGCTGACCCAGGTCGTTCCGGGGCTGAGGCGCAGGGCGAGCCGCTCGGCGGTCTCCGGATCGGATGCCGTGACGGCCAGGCACATGTCGGGCCCCAGGAACTTGGAGACCGACCGGATGAGCGCCCATCGGCGGTGCTGCGGTCCGATGAGCGACTGGTAGGGGGCGGTCGACAGCAGGGCGAAGTGGTCGTCCTCGATGACGAGGACATAGGGATGATCGGCGAGCACCTCGCGGAGCTGGGCCGCGCGCGCGGCGCTGAGGCTCGCTCCGGTGGGGTTCTGGGCGCGGGGCGTGCAGACGACGGCCCGCACACCGGCCTCCAGCGCCGCCCGGAGACCGTCGACGGTCATCCCCTCCGCGTCGACCGGCACCGGCACCGGCCGGTAGCCGCCGAGGCGGACGGTGTTCAGGCTCGAGAGGAAGCAGGGGTCCTCGAGGGCGACCGCATCGTCGCGGGTGAGTGCCTGCGCGAGCAGGCGCTCGATGGCATCGGAGGCGCCGCTGGTGATCGTCAGCTGCAAGGGGAGCGCGGGGTCGACGGCGTCGCGCATCCAGGAGGTCGCCCAGGCCTCGAGATCAGGGTCGATGACCGGTTCGCCGTAGAGCACGGGCCTACCGGCGACGTGGGCGAGCGCGCGCGTCAGGTCGGGGATGAGGTCGGGGTCGGGGTTGCCCGTGCCCACATCGCGGAGCACGGAGTCGGCGGCGAAACCCTCCTGGGCGACGGGGGAGCGGCCCGCGACGATCGTTCCCCCGCGACCGCGCGTGACGACGATGCCGGCCTGCGTGAGGAGGCGGTACGCCGCCACGACGGTGTTCCGGTTGACGCCGAGCCGATCGGCCAGCGCGCGCACGGGCGGCAGCGCGTCGCCGGCGCGGATCACCCCTCGTTCCTGGAGCGCGCGCACGCTGTCGGCGATGTCGGCCGCCGAACCGCCCGTGATCTGCTCCGTGATCGTCACCGTCGAAGTCTATGTGTCCAGACATGCTACCTTTTGGCCTAGGCCAAACTGAGAAGCTCGAAAGGACACCATCGTGTCGGTCACCGGATCCTCCCGCGTCAAGCGCGGACTCGCCGAAATGCTCAAGGGCGGCGTCATCATGGACGTCGTCACGCCCGACCAGGCGAAGATCGCCGAGGACGCCGGAGCGGTGGCCGTGATGGCGCTCGAGCGGGTGCCCGCCGACATCCGCGCGCAGGGCGGCGTGTCGCGCATGAGCGACCCCGACATGATCGACGGCATCATCGAGGCCGTCTCGATCCCGGTGATGGCCAAGGCCCGCATCGGCCACTTCGTCGAGGCCCAGGTGCTGCAGGAGCTCGGCGTCGACTACATCGACGAATCCGAGGTGCTCTCGCCCGCGGACTACGTCAACCACATCGACAAGTGGGGCTTCACCGTCCCCTTCGTCTGCGGTGCCACCAACCTCGGCGAGGCCCTGCGACGCATCAACGAGGGCGCCGCCATGATCCGCTCGAAGGGCGAGGCGGGCACCGGCGACGTGTCGGAGGCGACCAAGCACATCCGCAAGATCCGCAGCGAGATCAACGTCCTGCGCTCGATGACCAAGGACGAGCTGTTCGTGGCCGCCAAGGAGCTCCAGGCACCCTACGAACTGGTGGCCGAGGTCGCCGAGACCGGCGCGCTGCCGGTCGTCCTGTTCGTCGCGGGAGGTGTCGCCACACCCGCCGACGCCGCGATGATGATGCAGATGGGCGCGGACGGCGTCTTCGTCGGATCGGGCATCTTCAAGAGCGGGAATCCCGCCCAGCGCGCCGCCGCGATCGTGAAGGCGACCACCTTCTACGACGATGCGAAGGTCATCGCCGAGGTCTCGCGGGGCCTCGGAGAGGCGATGGTCGGCATCAACGTCGCCGACCTTCCGGCGCCGCACCGGCTCGCCGAGCGTGGCTGGTAACCCGCGCGTCGGGGTTCTCGCGCTCCAGGGCGATGTCCGCGAGCACGTCACGGTGCTCGCAGCGCTGGGTGCGGAGACCGTGCTCGTCCGGCGGCCCGAGGAGCTGGCGTCGGTCGACGGCCTGGTGCTGCCCGGGGGCGAGTCCAGCGTGATCGACAAGCTGTCGCGCGCCTTCGGCATGCAGGAGCCCATCCGTGAGGCGATCGCCGCGGGGATGCCCGTCTACGGCACCTGCGCGGGTCTCATCCTGCTCGCTGAGCGCATCACCGACGGCATCGCCGGGCAGGAGACCTTCGGCGGGCTCGACGTCACGGTGCAGCGCAACGCGTTCGGGAGCCAGGTCGACTCGTTCGAGGTCGACCTGGCGGTGCCCGCGCTGCGCGCGGTGCCCGCGGATGCCGGGTCGGAGGATCCCGAGGTCCACGCGGTGTTCATCCGCGCACCCCTCGTGCTCGATGCCGGTCCCGACGTCGAGCGCCTCGCCGAGCTGACGGACGGGAGAATCGTCGCGGTGCGCCAGGGCCCTCTCCTGGGTACTTCGTTCCACCCCGAGGTCACCGGCGAGACGCGCTTCCACGCGCTCTTCCTCGACGCGGTCCGCGCCGCGGGGTGACGGGCGCCCGCCGCGCTCAGTCCGCCCCGCGGGTCACAAGGCGCGCGATCGCGGCGACCGTGCGGGCGATGTCGTCCTCGGTCGTCGCCCAGGACGACATCGAGCATCGGATCACCGCGCGCCCACGCCACTGCGCACCGGTGAGAGCCGCGGTGCCGTCGGCGAGGATGTCGGCGCCGAGCCGGCGGGTCGCCTCGTCGTCGGCCAGGTGGAACATGACCTGGGTGTAGTCGACATCGCCGATCACCGCCACGCCCGGAACCTGCTCCAGCGCCGCGGCGAAGCGCCGCGCATTGTCGTGCAGCCGTTCGACGAGATCGGCCACTCCGCGTCGCCCGAGACTGCGCAGCGCCGCCCACACCGGAACGCCCCGTCCGCGGCGTGACAGCTCCGGCCCGACGTCCCAGGGGTCCAGGCTCGCGTACATCAGATAGTCGCCGCCGGTGCGGTACATGGCGATCGCGTCGGCGGGATCGCGGACGATCGCCATGCCGCAGTCGTAGGGCGCGTTGAGCGTCTTGTGCGCGTCGGTCGTCCACGAGTCGGCGTCTCCGATGCCGGCGGTCAGGTGGCGAAGCCGCGGCGATGCCGCAGCCCAGAGCCCGAAGGCGCCGTCGATGTGGACCCAGGCACCCGCCTCCCGAGCGGCGGGGATGAGGTCGGCGAACGGATCGAAGGCGCCGGTGTGCACCTCACCCGCCTGCAGACAGACGACGGTGGGGACCCCGGGCGCCTCCGCGAGGGCCGCGGTCAGCCCCTCCGGTCGCATCCGCCCCTGATCGTCGGCGGGCACGACGACGAGCTCCTCGGAGCCGATCCCGCACAGCCTCGCCGCCCGGTCGATGGAGCCGTGCCGATCGGCTCCCACGACGAGGCGGATCGGCGGCGCCCCGCGCAGCCCCGACACCGTCGCGTCCCAGCCGACGCGCCGGAGCACCGCATGCTGTGCGGTGGAGAGACACACGATGTTGGACATCTGGGCGCCCGTCACGAACCCGACGGCCGACTCGGCCGGGAGGCCGAGCAGGTCGCAGATCCACCCGCCCGCGACGCGCTCCAGGGCCACGGTGGCCGTCGTCATCGTGCTGGAGCCGGAGTTCTGGTCCCACGCCGACACGAGCCAGTCCGCCGCGAGCGCGGCCGGCAGGGTCCCGCCGATCACGAAGCCGAAGAAGCGTCCACCCGGGATCGCGACCAGCCCCGGATCCGCCCCCTCGGCGAGCTCGGCGACCACCTGGTCGGCGTCGACGGTGTCGTCCTGCAGCGGACCGCCGAACACCTCCTCCATCTGCTCGAGCGTCGCCCGCGGCCACACCGGGCGATCATCCAGGGTGGCCAGGAACCTCGACGCCGCCTGGTGGGCCGTGCGCAGTGCGCGTTCTCGTTCGTCCATGGCTGGAAGTGTCCTCGCGGCGGGTCGCTGATACAACGGGAGCGGCTCCGGCCACGGGCAGCACGCGGCGCCGCGCCCTCCCCATAGACTTGAGGACATGTCCGGCCACTCCAAGTGGGCGACGACCAAGCACAAGAAGGCGGTCATCGACGCCCGACGTGCCAAGTCGTTCGCCAAGCTCATCAAGAACATCGAAGTCGCCGCCAAGCTCGGCGGCGCCGACCTCGCGGGCAACCCGACGCTCTACGACGCCGTCCAGAAGGCCAAGAAGACGTCCGTGCCCAACGACAACATCGACCGCGCCATCAAGCGCGGCGCCGGCATCGGCGGCGAGTCGGTCGAGTACACGACGATCATCTACGAGGCCTACGGCCCGAACGGCGTCGCACTGATGGTGGAGTGTCTGACGGACAACAAGAACCGCGCCGCCGCCGAGGTGCGCACCGCCCTGTCCCGCAACGGCGGCACTCTCGCCGACCCGGGCTCGGTCGCCTACAACTTCCACCGCAAGGGTGTGCTCGTCGTCTCGGGCGAGGGCGTCTCGGAGGACGACGTCATGCTCGCCGCACTCGAGGCGGGCGCCGAGGAGATCGAGCCGCACGCCCAGGGCTTCGAGGTCATCACCGACCCGTCCGACCTCGTCAGCGTCCGCACGGCCATCCAGGAGGCAGGACTGGACTACGAGTCCGCCGACGTGGAGTTCGTGCCCTCGCTCAAGGTCGAGATCGACGCCGACACCGCGCGCAAGATCTTCCGCCTCATCGACGCGCTCGAAGACAGCGACGACGTCCAGAACGTCTTCAGCAACTTCGACCTCCCCGCCGACGTCCAGGCCGAGCTCGAGAACGACGAGTGACGCGCGGGCGCGTGCCCGGTGCAGCGCGCCTGCCGTCATCGGGTCCCTCGCCCGCGTAGCGTGAGCCCGTGGCATCAGTCCTTCGCGTCCTCGGCATCGATCCCGGGCTCACCCGCTGCGGCGTCGGTGTCGTCGACGTGCGTCCGGACCGCTCCGCGACGCTCGTGCACGTCGGCGTGGTGCGCAGCGAACCCGATGCGCCGATCCACGAACGGCTCGCACTGATCGCCGCGGGCCTGCGGAGCGTGGTCGACGAGCACGGTCCGGACGTCATCGCGGTGGAGCGGGTGTTCGCGCAGCAGAACAGACAGACGGTGATGGGCACCGCGCAGGCCAGCGGCATCGCGCTGCTCATCGCGGGGGAGCGGGGACTTCCGGCCGCCACCCACACCCCCTCCGAGGTCAAGGCCGCGATCACCGGGTACGGCTCCGCCGACAAGCGTCAGGTGCAGACGATGGTCGCACGCGTGCTCCGCCTCGACGCGCTGCCGCAGCCGGCGGACGCCGCCGACGCCCTCGCCATCGCGCTCTGCCACGCCTGGCGCCGCGGTCCGCAGTCCGCCACCAGCGGCGCATTGACCCCGGCGCAGCGTGCGTGGGCCGATGCGGAGCGGCTCGCCCGTCGCTGACAGCGTGTCGCTCGAACACATGTACGAACGCACGTCGTAGGCTCGGACCATGATCTCCTCGCTGCGCGGCCGAGTGCTGCATCTGGATGCCGAGAGCGTCGTGATCGACGTCGGAGGCGTGGGGTTCGCCGTGGCCATCACCCCCCAGCTCTCGCGAGAGTTCCACATCGGCGACGACGTCGTCCTGCACACCACGCTCATCGTCCGCGAGGACGCCCTCTCCCTGTACGGCTTCCGCGAGCGCGAAGAGCTGACGGTCTTCGGGCAGCTCCTCGGCGTATCGGGTGTCGGCCCGAAGTCCGCGCTCGGAGTGCTCGCGGCGCTCACCGTGGGCCAGATCGCCGCCGCCGTCGCCGCGGAGGACGACGCGCCGTTCCGCCGGGTGTCGGGCATCGGCCCCAAGACCGCCAAGCTCATCGTCGTCCAGCTGGCAGGAAAGCTCGACCACGTCCCCTCCACCGGAGCCGGGACGACCGCTGTTCCGGCTGTCGGCGGCCAGGTGGTCGCCGCGCTGGTTGCGCTCGGCTGGAACGAGCGGGTGTCGACAGAAGCGGTGTCCGCGGTCGCCGCCGATGCGCCCGCGTCCGACGCGGCGTCCGTCCCCGCCCTTCTGAAGCTCGCGCTCGCCCACCTCGGCCCGGCGCGGGCGGAGCAGTCCCGTGGCTGAGGCTCGCGATCCCGGAGTTGCCGAGGACGAGTCCGAGCTCGCCGTCGAGGGTGCCCTGCGCCCCACGTCGCTGGCCGAGTTCGTCGGGCAGCAGAAGGTGCGCGGCCAGCTGCAGCTGCTGCTCGACGCCGCGCGCATCCAGCAGCGCCCGCCCGACCACATCCTCCTGTCCGGGCCGCCGGGTCTCGGCAAGACGACGCTCGCGATGATCGTCGCCCACGAGAGCGAGCGGCCGCTGCGCATGTCCAGCGGGCCCGCGATCCAGCACGCCGGCGACCTCGCCGCCCTGCTGTCGAGCCTCGTCCCGGGCGAGGTCCTGTTCATCGACGAGATCCATCGGATGGCGCGTTCCGCAGAGGAGATGCTGTACCTCGCGATGGAGGATTTCCGCATCGACATCATGGTCGGCAAGGGGGCCGGTGCCACCAGCATCCCGCTCGACCTCGCGCCGTTCACCCTGGTGGGCGCCACGACACGGTCCGGTCTGCTGCCCAACCCGCTGCGGGACCGCTTCGGGTTCACCGCCCACCTGGAGTACTACGAGCCGGACGAGCTCGAACTCGTGATCGCGCGCTCGGCGCGCATGCTCACCGTCGAGGTGCCCCCGGTCGCGCGCTCCGAGATCGCCCGCCGTTCACGCGGCACGCCCCGCATCGCCAACCGCCTGCTCCGCAGGGTGCGCGACTACGTCATCGTCCACGGCGGAGCCGAGCGAGGCGCGCACGGCGGGGGAGCCGCCTCGGAGCGCGACGTGGCGGCCGCGCTGGAGCTCTACGACGTCGACGCGATCGGGCTCGACCGGCTGGACCGCGCCGTTCTCGACGCAGTCATCCGTCGCTTCCGCGGGGGCCCGGTGGGGCTGAACACGCTCGCGGTCACCGTCGGCGAGGAGGCGGAGACGATCGAATCCGTCGTCGAGCCGTATCTCGTGCGCATCGGATTCCTCGGGCGGACGCCGCGGGGGAGAGTGGCGACGCCCGAGGCCTATGCCCACCTGCGCGTGCCGCGCAGCGACGAGGCGCTGAGATTCGATGACCTATAATCACTGAAGGCTCTCGCCAGATCCCTTATCGGCCGCACGTCGCGGCTTGCCCGTCGTGAAAGGCGTCCTCTCTCCATGATCTCCGCAACGTCGCAGGATGCCCCGCAGCTCGACCCGGTCAGCTCGTTCTTCGCCCAGTACGGCATGCTGCTGCTCCTGCTGGCGCTCATCGTCTTCATGTTCTGGAGCTCGCGTCGCCGCGCCGCCCGCATGAAGACCGAGCAGGAGAACAAGCAGCGCGCGATGGTGCCCGGTGTCAAGGTCCTCCTGCAGGGCGGTCTCTACGGCACGCTCGTCGAGTTCGACGCCGAAGACCTGTCCCGCCCGGCGATCATCGCGCTCGCCCCGGGTGTGGAGATCGAGGTGCACAGTCAGGCGATCATCCGGACCGTCGACGACGATCCCGAGGAGCCGGCCGAGGACGAGGTCGACTCCGAGGCGGACGCCGCCTACGCCGCCGACACCGATCACGACGCCGTGAGCCCCGCTGAGGCCGACGTCACCCCCGACGCGGACGACAAGCCCCGAGCCTGACCCGCCCCACGTCGTTCACGAGAAGGACTCCTCTGTGGCCGCTCCCACTCCCGTTCGCCATGCCTGGCGCGCCCTCATCGGGCTGCTGACGCTCACCGCGCTGCTGTTCGGCATCAACGCCCTCGGCGTGTTCGTCTTCACCGACGCCGAGGGGAACCCGGCGAGCTCCTGGGCGCCCGAGCTCGCGCTCGACCTGCAGGGCGGCACGCAGATCATCCTCGAGGCGAACACGCCCGACGGCAGCCAGCCGACGACGGAGCAGATGGACCAGGCCGCCTCGATCATCCGCCAGCGCGTCGATGCCTCCGGCGTCGGCGAGGCGGACATCACGACGCAGGCCGGCAACCAGATCGTCGTCCAGGTCCCCGGACAGGCCGACGAGGAGACGCGGAACCGCATCGAGGCGTCCGCCCAGCTCCAGCTGCGCGCGGTCCTCTACACGGGATCGCCCGCCACCTCCTTCGTGGGTGAGGACGGCAACGAGACGCCCTACCCGTCGCCGGACCCGACGCTCAACGCGACTCCGACCGCCGCTCCGAGCAACGGCAGCGACCCGAGCTGGATCACCGACGCGCTCTACGCCGAGTTCCTCGCCTACGACTGCACCGACCCGGCGAACACCCCCGCGACCGAGCCGGCCGACCAGCCGCTCATCACGTGTGACGCCGACGGCTCGGCGAAGTACATCCTCGGCCCGGTCGAGCTCGACGGGTCGTCGATCTCGGATGCGTCGAACGGTCTGAACACCCAGAACAACCAGTGGGCGGTGAACATCGTCTTCGACGGCGGGGGCACCGAGACCTTCGGCAAGATCAGCCAGCGCCTGTACGGTGCCACGGCGCCGCTGAACCAGTTCGCGTTCGTGCTCGACGGCTCGGTGCTCTCCGCACCCTCGATGAACGCGGTGATCCTCGACGGCAAGCCGCAGATCACCGGCAACTTCACGCAGGAGACCTCGAAGGTCCTCGCCGACCAGCTCAAGTACGGCGCCCTGCCGCTGAGCTTCGAGGTGCAGAGCTCCAACTCCATCTCGGCGACCCTCGGCTCGCAGCAGCTGCAGATCGGTCTGATCGCGGGCCTGATCGGCCTCATCCTCGTCGCGATCTACTCGCTCGTGGTCTACCGGGCACTCGGCTTCGTCATCATCGCGTCGCTCGTCGTGATGGGCGTCCTGACCTACATCACCCTCTGCATCCTCGCGTGGCGCATGGGCTTCCGTCTGTCGCTGGCCGGTGTGGCGGGCCTGATCGTCACCATCGGATTCACCGCCGACTCGTTCATCGTGTACTTCGAACGCATCAGGGACGAGCTCCGTGACGGCAAGTCGATCACGAGCGCCGTCGAGGACGGCTGGGGCCGCGCCAAGCGGACGATCTACATCTCGAAGTCGATCAACATCCTGGCCGCCGTCGTGCTCTACATCCTGGCCGACGCGACCGTGAAGGGCTTCGCCTTCACGCTGGGTCTCACGACGCTGATCGACATCGGCATCTTCATCCTGTTCACCCACCCGGTGCTGCAGCTCCTGGCCCGCACGCGCTTCTTCGGCGGCGGTCACCCGCTCTCGGGCCTGGACCCCGAGGCGCTCGGCGCGGTCTACCGCGGTCGCGCACAGTTCCGCGCCCCGGTCGAGGCCGGCGGCCGCAGTGCGGCGCAGCGCCGCGCGGCGAAGTCCCGCGGCGAGGCGGAGCGGCGGCAGACCATCGCAGAGCGCAAGCTCGCCCAGGGCGCCGATACGCGCTCGACGACGGAGGGAGAAGACTGATGCGCTCCATGAGTCAGCTCGGTAACGACCTCTACACGGGAAAGACCTCCTTCCCGTTCGTCGGCCGCCGCCGCCTGTGGTTCATCATCGCCGCCGTGCTGGTGATCGGCGCCGCGCTCGTGCCCGTCTTCCGCCCGGTGCAGTTCTCCATCGAGTTCACCGGTGGTTCGCAGTTCACCGTGAACGCGGTCTCGAGCCCCGATCAGACGCTCGCCACCGAGGCCGTCCAGTCGGTCGTGCCCGGTGCGACCACGAAGGTCACCACCATCGGCGACGACGCGGTGCGCGTCCAGACCGACCAGATGACCGACCCCGAGACGCGCGAGGTCACCGCTGCGCTGGCCGAGATCTACGGCGTCGGCGAGGACGATGTCAGCTCGTCGTTCATCGGTCCCAGCTGGGGCCAGGACGTGACCCGGCAGTCGCTGTGGGGGCTCGCGATCTTCCTCGCGCTGACCTTCCTGATCCTGGCGATCTACTTCCGCACCTGGAAGATGTCTGTCGCGGCGATCATCGGCCTGGTCGACGTGCTCGTGATCACCGTCGGTGTGTACGCGGTGTTCGGCTTCGAGATCTCTCCTGCGGCCGTGATCGGCTTCCTGACGATCCTGTCGTACTCGCTGTACGACACCACGGTCGTCTTCGACAAGATCCGGGAGAACACCCACGAAGACGGGGAGAAGTCCGGGCGCACGTTCGGAGAGTCGGTGAACCTCGCGGTGAACCAGACGCTGATCCGATCGATCAACACGACCGTCGTCGCGGCACTGCCCACCGGCGCGATCCTCTTCATCGGCGCGCTCTGGCTCGGTGCGCAGACGCTGACCGACATCTCGCTGTCGATCTTCGTCGGAACGATCGTCGCCGCCTACTCGACGCTCTTCGTCGCCGCGCCGCTGTTCTCGCTGCTGCGCGAGAACGAGTCGGAGATCAAAGCCCGTGACGAGCGGGTCCTGGCGGCGCGCGAGAAGGCCGTGACCGCGGCCTGACCGGGCCTCCGACGGGCGTAGGATTGACAGATTCTGACACGGCGGAGGTGACCTGATGACCGACACCGTGCCGTCGTCGGCTCCGAACCCCTCCGCGGGTCCGCCGCCCAGCTCGCTGCGCCGACTCGTGCCGCGCCTGTTCTCCCGCGCGCCGTCCCGCAACGGCGTCGAGCAGCTCGTCCGCACGGTGCGCACCCATCACCCCAAGGGCGACATCGCGATCATCGAGCGCGCCTACCAGACCGCCGAGCGGGCCCATGCGTCCCAGAAGCGGCAGAGCGGCGAGCCCTACATCACCCACCCGCTCGCGGTCGCCCAGATCCTGGCGGACCTGGGACTGGGACCGCGCGCCATCGCCGCCGCGCTCCTCCACGACACCGTGGAGGACACCGACTACAGCCTCGACCAGCTGCGCACCGAGTTCGGTGACGAGGTCGCCATGCTGGTCGACGGCGTCACCAAGCTCGACAAGGTCAAGTACGGCGACGCGGCCCAGTCCGAGACCGTCCGCAAGATGATCGTCGCCATGTCCAAGGACATCCGCGTGCTGCTCATCAAGCTCGCCGACCGGCTGCACAACGCGCGCACCTGGGGCTTCGTGCCGCCCGAGAAGGCAGCTAAGAAGGCCACGGAGACTCTCGAGATCTACGCGCCACTGGCGCACCGTCTGGGCATCCAGGCGATCAAGAGCGAGCTGGAGGACCTCTCGTTCGCGGTCCTGCATCCGAAGCTCTATGTCGAGATCGACAGCCTCGTGAAGCAGCGCACACCGCAGCGCGAGCAGTACGTGCAGACGGTGATCGACGCGGTCGAGTCGGACCTGCGCGACCTGCGCATCCGCGGTCGCATCATGGGACGCCCCAAGCAGCTCTACTCCGTCTACCAGAAGATGGTGGTCCGGGGCCGTGAGTTCGACGACATCTACGACCTCATCGGCATCCGCGTGCTCGTGAACACGGTGCGCGACTGCTACGCGGTGCTCGGAGCCATCCACGCGCGCTGGACGCCGCTGCCCGGCCGTTTCAAGGACTACATCGCGACCCCCAAGTTCAACCTGTACCAGTCGCTGCACACGACCGTGATCGGCCCGGGCGGCCGCACGGTCGAGATCCAGATCCGCACCAACGAGATGCACCAGCAGGCCGAGTACGGCGTGGCCGCGCACTGGAAGTACAAGGAGCGGATGAGCGGGGGGAAGACCGACGAGAAGTCGGTCGACACCGATATGGCGTGGCTCGCCCACATCTCCGACTGGCAGGCCGAGACGGCGGATCCGGGCGAGTTCCTCGATTCGCTCCGCTTCGAGATCGGCGCGAAGGAGGTGTACGTCTTCACGCCGAAGGGGCGCGTGATCGGACTCCCGGCGGGGGGCACCCCGGTGGACTTCGCGTACGCCGTCCACACCGAGGTCGGCCACCGCACGATGGGCGCGAAGGTCAACGGTCGCCTCGTCCCGCTCGAGTCCGAGCTGAACTCCGGCGATGTCGTCGAGGTCTTCACATCCAAGAACCCCGACGCCGGCCCCAGCCAGGACTGGCTCGGCTTCGTCAAGTCGACCCGGGCACGCAGCAAGATCCGCGGCTGGTTCACCAAGGAGCGCCGTGAGGAGGCCGTCGATCAGGGCAAGGACGCCATCGCCCGAGCGATGCGCCGGCAGAACCTTCCGCTTCAGCGGCTGATGAGCCAGGACTCCTTCACCGAAGTCGCCCACCAGCTCCGCTACGAGGATGTGACCGCCCTCTACGCAGCCGTGGGGGAGGGACACGTCTCCACGCAGTCGGTGATCGAGAAGGTCACCTCGCTCGTCAGCACGCAGGAGGACACCTCCACGGGTCCCATCGACCTTCCCGCGGTCGGGCGTTCCCGCGCACCGCGCGGCGGCGACTCCGGCGTGCTCGTGCGCGGCGCACCCGACATCCTGGTGAAGCTCGCGAAATGCTGCACCCCCGTGCCGGGCGACGACATCGTCGGCTTCGTCACGCGGGGAAGCGGCGTATCCGTGCACCGCAGCGACTGCACGAATGTGAAGTCGCTCAAGGACGACCCGGACCGCATGATCGAGGTGTCGTGGGCGCCCACCACGAAGAGCGTCTTCCTCGTGCACATCCAGGTCGAGGCACTCGACCGGTCGGGCCTTCTCAGCGATATCACCCGTGTGCTCAGCGAGCACCACGTGAACATCCTGTCCGCGTCGGTGCAAACCAACAACGACCGCCTGGCGCTCAGCCGCTACGTGTTCGAGATGGGCGACATCGTGCACCTCGACCGGGTGCTGAACGCGGTGAGGCGCATCGACGCCGTCTACGACGTCTACCGCGTCACGTCGTCCTGATCGGGCGGCCGGTTCGCTCGAGCTCCCACCGGTCCAGATAGGCGCGCGCAGGGCGCTTGAACTGCACCGGCCCGGCGGCGGCGAGCCACGCTCGCGCCTCGGCGAGCAGCTCCGGACGCCACCCGAGGAGCGCACGCACGACGCCGTCGTCGTGCTCTTCCCGGAGAACGCGATCGCGCAACAGGTCCGCAAGGGTCCGCACCGGGGTGCTCACCACGACGCCGGCGATCAGCATCCCGTCGGCCGGCGGCAGCCTCAGATCCCGGTAGCGGAGACGGCGATCGGTCACGTGGTGCGGGCGCGCGGCGACGCAGCGCTGCACGCAATGGCGACGGGGCGGCTCGGAGACGCCGCCGTGCACCCACGCGGCCGATTCGTGCGTGAGCGCCAGACGCGAGCCGACGAGCGCGTGGAGCGATCCGGCGCGCAGCTCGCGCGTCTCCACAGCGTCGGCGGGCATGAAGGCCTCGCCGATCTCGACGAGGTCTCCGTCCAGGCGCGCCGACCGCAGCTCTGCATCGGACAGCGCCTCACCGGGGTAGTACAGGAACGGCCACGTCATGCACGCACTCTGCCGCATGCCGTGAAGCGTCGCCGTGCTCCGTGCGCCGGCCTGTGGACAACGCGCCGCGCTGCGCGGCGGGGGAGGAGAGTGCCGGTCAGCCGCCGAGGGCCGAGAGCCACGCCTTGCGCGCGGCGAGGGCCTCCTCGGCCTTCGCGATCTTCGCCTTGTCCCTGGTCTTGACCGCCGCAGCGACCTCGTCCTCGAGCTTGGCGATCGCGTCGCGCAGCTGCTGGGTCATATCGTTCTGACGCGCCTTGGTCTCCGGGTTGTTGCTCTTCCAGTCCGACTCCTCGCGGGCCTTCACGGCCTGCTCGACCTTGCGGAGATCGTCGTCGAGGGCGCGCTCGGCCTCACGCGGGAACACGCGGCCGATGTCATCCCACCGGCGCTGGATGCCGGTCAGGATCGCTCGGGCCTTGGCGGTGTCCTTCTCCTTGGCGACTGCGGCCGCCTCCTGGAGGAGAGCCTTCTTGGCTTCGATCTTCTCCTTCGAAGCCTCGGCGTCAGCGTGCTCCCGGTCGGCGCGGGCGCCGTACAGCGCATCCCCGGCCGCCTTGAAGCGGGCCCACAGCGCGTCGTCGGCCTTCTTGCCGGCACGGCCTGCCGACTTCCACTGGTCGAGCAGGGACCGGTAGGTGGCGATGCCGTCCTCGCCCTTGCTGGCGAGCGCTTCGGCGCGCTCGACGAGCGCCGCCTTCGCGTCGCGGGCGGACTTGTGCGTCTCGTCCAGGCCCGCGTAGAACTCCCGGCGGTGCTTGTCGAAGATCGCGCGCGCGTCGCGGAAGCGCTTCCAGAGCTGCTGCCCGATGTTCTTGGGAAGCCGCGGCCCGCTCGCCTGATGCGCCTGCCACCGCTCGAACAGCGCGGTCACCTCAGCAGAGGTCTGCTTCCACTGGATGGACTTCGGATCGCGTCCGGCGATCTCCTCGATCTGCTCCACCAGGGCGGTGCGCTCGGCGATCGCCGCATCGACGGCCTCCCGGTGCGCGGCGGCCTCCTCGGCAGAGGCCTCGCTGAGCGCCTCGTCGAGTGCGTCCAGGCGCCCCTCCAGCGAAGCGATGTCGCCGACCGCTGCGGCGCCGGTCACGCGCTCGCGGACCGTCTTCACGGTGCTGCGCAGGTCTGCGGCCGAGGCCCCGCCGCCGCGGTGACGCGCTTCGATCAGGGCGACCTCGCTGGCGAGGTCGGCGAATTTGCGCTCGAAGTAGGCGAGCGCCTCCGCCGGTGTGCCATCGGGGTACTGCCCGACGACGCGCCACTCATCGCCCTCGCGCACCGAGACGGTGCCGTCGTCGTCGACGCGGCCCCACTCACCGGTCGAAGCGGTCTCCGCGGGCGCGCTGGTGGCGGGGGCGCTCGGACGCGGGGCGCGCGGCAGCGGTGCCACGGGGCGCGGCAGCGGGCGCGGGATCGGTGCCGGGGCCGGGGCCGGGGCGGACTCGGGCTCCGCGGCGGCGTCCTTGTCCGAGGCATCCGCCGATTCCGAGGCATCCGCCGATTCCGAGGCATCCGATTCCGGGGCTTCTGATGCAGGGCCGTCCTGCTCAGCGGCATCCTCGGCCGCGGGAACGGTCTCTCCTGCATCGGGCGCGTCGGCCGGGACGGCCTCTGTGTCGTCTGGCACGGACTGCTCCGCCGCCTCGGCGGCGACCGCGTCGTCGGCGACAGCGCTCGACTCCTCGGGAGCGGGCTCGGTCGTTGCGGATTCTTCGGGAACGGAAGTCACGGGTAGCACCTCGTCGCGGCCAGGCCTGTCTGCGGAGACAGGCCGCCTGGGGGTTCGGTCGGCTGCCAGCCTATACGGCGGCAGTCACGGCGTGGGAGTGGATGACGGCGTCGTGGTCGCTGTCGGGGTGGGGGTGTTCGTGGGGCTCGGGGTCATCGTCGGCGTCGGCGTCCCGCTCACGGTGGGGCTGGGCGCCGGGGCGGGCTGGCCCGGGCCCAGGGTGTAGTAGGCGATCTGACCGCCGACCACGGCGAGGATCAGCGCGCCTCCGGCGACGCCGGCGATGACGTTGTCGCGGCGGCGGCGACGCTGCACACTGTCCTGGAACTCCTGACGGGCCAGATAGAGGCGGGCGCGATCGCGCGCCTCCCGCGCCTCGCGCGCACTCTTCTTGCCTGCGCCGGACCTGCTCGCACCGGTTGCCACGGGACCTCCCTCGATTCCCGGACATCCGGGCGGGGAAAGCCTACGTGCCCGCCCGCGCGGGCCACAAACGCGCCGGGCGTCGGCGGCCGCGGCTAGCCTGGTCGGGTGACCAGCCCCGCCGCCCTGTTCCAGGGGCAGACCCCGCTCGCCGTGCGCATGCGGCCCGTCTCGCTCGACGAGGTGGCAGGTCAAGGGCACCTGCTGCGGCCCGGCTCGCCGTTGGTCGCCCTGGCCGATCCCGACGCGAGCACACGAACGGTCTCGGTCATCCTGTGGGGTCCTCCCGGCACGGGCAAGACCACGCTGGCCCAGGCGATCGCCCGCACCTCCGGCAGGAGGTTCGTCGAGCTGTCGGCGGTGACGGCCGGCGTTCGCGACGTGCGTGAGGTCATGCAGGAGGCGATGACCCAGCGAGACCTCTACGGAGCCTCGACGATCCTCTTCCTCGACGAGATCCACCGCTTCACCAAAGCGCAGCAGGACGCCCTGCTGCCGGGGGTGGAGAACGGCTGGGTCATCCTGATCGCCGCGACCACCGAGAACCCGTCGTTCTCGGTCATCTCGCCCCTGCTGTCGCGCTCGCTGCTGCTCACCCTGCAGCCGCTCACCGACGAGGACCTCGGGTCGCTCATCGACCGGGCCGTGACCGATCCGCGTGGTCTCGACGGCGCCGTGACCCTCGAGCCCGACGCGCGCGCCGCCCTGATCCAGCTCGCCTCGGGCGACGCGCGGCGGGCCCTCACCTCGCTCGAGGCCGCGGCATCGATGGTCGGCGACTCCGATGACGAGGCACCGGCGATCACGGCGGAACAGGTGGCGCAGGCCGTCGATCGCGCGCTGCTCCGCTACGACAAGCAGGGGGACGAGCACTACGACGTCATCAGCGCATTCATCAAGTCGATCCGAGGGTCCGACGTCGACGCCGCGATGCACTACCTCGCCCGCATGATCGAGGCGGGGGAGGACCCGCGGTTCATCGCACGCCGGCTGGTGATCTCCGCGGCCGAGGACATCGGCCTCGCCGATCCGCAGGCGCTGCAGATCGCCGTCGCCGCCGCGGACGCCGTCGCGTTCATCGGCATGCCCGAAGGGCGGATCCCGCTGGCCGAGGCGACGGCCTACCTCGCGACGACGGCCAAGTCCAACGCGGCCTACACCGCGATCGACGCGGCGATCGCCGATGTGCGCCGGGGCGGCTTCGGGCGCGTGCCTCCGCACCTGCGCGACGCGCATTACCCCGGGGCCAAGCGACTCGGCCACGGCAAGGGATACGTCTATCCGCACGACCTCGACGTCGGCGTCGCTTCGCAGCAGTATCTGCCGGATGAACTGCGCGGGCGCACCTACTACGCGCCGACCGGGCGCGGTGTGGAACGCGACATCGCCGCGCGGCTCGAGAAGATCCGGAAGATCCTGGGCGACGGGACGGGAGCACGATGACCGACGACGCCACGGATCTGGAATGGGTGAAGCTCGGCACCGCGTCGGTGTACCGCGGCTACGTGGGGGTGCGACGCGACCACTACCGCCTCCCCGACGGAACCGAGAGCGGCTGGGATGTGCTGGAGATCGGCGACACCGTCTCGGTGGTCGCCTTCACCGACGATGATCGCGTCGTCCTCTTCGACCAGTACCGGGTCGGCCCCGAACGGGTCCTCGGGGAGCTGCCGGGCGGACTCATCGATCCGGGTGAGGATCCGATCGCCGCCGGGATCCGCGAGCTCCAGGAGGAGACCGGCTACCGCGCCGGTGCGGTGCACCACTCCGGCGCCGAGTGGGCGGCCGCGAACTCCCGCCGCCGCAAGAACATCCTCATCGCGGCGGAGTGCGTGCGCGTCGCGGACCCCGCCTGGGGCGAGGGGGAGTCCGGTCGCGTGCACACCATCCCCGCGGACGCCTTGCTCAGCCACCTGCTCTCCGGCGAGCTCAGCGACGCCGGAGCGGCCCTGCGCGGCCTTCACGCCTTCGCGCGTGCGGCCGACCTGCCCGAGCCGCTGCGAAGCCTGCAGCGCCGTGTGACGCGGATGCTGACACCGTGACCGAACGCGACGCCGACGCGCTGTTCGCGCGAGCCGGCGACTTCGACGCGGCGGGCGACGAGAGAGCCGCGGTGCCGCTCTACCGCGAGGCGCTGGCCGCGGGACTGTCGGGGGAGTCGCGTATGCGGGCCGTGATCCAGCTGGCGAGTTCGCTCCGCGTCCTCGGGGACGCATCGGGAGCGATCGCCCTGCTGCGGACGGTACCCGCGGACGATCCGCTCGCCCCGGCGGCGCGCGCGTTCCTCGCCCTCGCCCTCTTCGATGACGAGAAGCCCGCGGCGGCCCTGCAGACGGCGCTCGAGGCGCTGACCCCCACGCTCCCCGCCTACCGCCGCTCGCTCGACGCCTACGCCGCGGAACTCGCCGCGCCGGCCCGGGTCCGGGCCATCGCGGTGGGACTCGTGGTCGACGACGGCTGGATCCTCGGCGAGGAGTATCCGCCCACCAGCCGGCACGGCGGCTTCCTCCGCGCGCCGGGTGGCGGTATCGAGTTCGGCGAGTCCGCCGCCGCGGCGCTGCGACGCGAGTTCGCCGAGGAGCTCGACGCCGAGGTGGACGAGGCCCACCTCCTCGGGGTGACTGAGAACATCTTCGACGCGCAGGGGAAGCGCGGTCACGAGATCGTGCACGTCTTCGCCGTGCGTTCACAGGCCCTGGCAGCGCTGCCGCGCGCCGACCGCCTGGACGTGCGCGACAGCGACACCACGGTCGGCTGGTACCGCCTCGCCGACATCCATCGCGGCGATCTGACCTTCCACCCGCCCGGGGTCGTGGACCTCCTCGGGTGACCTGAGAAGGCCGCCACCCCGCTCTGATAGACTTGACCGGCTCGAAACCGTGTTTTCGGGCATCTCCCTCTTCTGATCGAGACCTTCTGGCGTGCCCCGGCGTGCAGTCCAGGATGGGCGAAGAGCGGGGGATACGTCCGTGAGTCGTGAAATGCACGGCCACGTCAGGAAGGAACACTTCGTGGCTACGAAGTCCCAGGACCGCCGCAAGGTCCGTCTGTCGCGCGCGCTCGGCGTCGCGCTGACCCCGAAGGCCGCCCGCTACCTCGAGAAGCGTCCCTACGCTCCGGGTGAGCACGGCCGTTCCAAGCGCAAGGCCGACAGCGACTACGCCGTCCGCCTCCGCGAGAAGCAGCGTCTGCGCGAGCAGTACGGCATCCGCGAGAAGCAGATGCGCAACACCTTCAACGAGGCGCGCCGCCAGGACGGCCTGACGGGTGAGAACCTCGTCGAGCTGCTCGAGATGCGCCTGGACGCCCTGGTCGTGCGCTCGGGCTTCGCCCGCACCACCGCGCAGGCCCGCCAGCTCGTCGTGCACCGCCACATCCTCGTCGACGGCCAGCTCGTCGACCGCCCGTCGTTCCGCGTGAAGCCGGGCCAGCTCATCCACGTCAAGGCCAAGAGCGAGGGCCTCGAGCCCTTCCAGGTCGCAGCCGCCGGCGGTCACGCCGAGGTCCTGCCCCCGGTCCCGGCCTACCTCGAGGTCGAGCTCGACAAGCTGCAGGCCCGTCTGGTCCGCCGCCCGAAGCGCGCCGAGGTCCCCGTGACCGGTGACGTGCAGCTCGTGGTCGAGTACTACGCGGCGCGCTAAGCGACGCGTAGTACCGCCGCGCAGCGGCCGACGGTACAGCTACACGGCGCGCTAAGCGACGCGTAGCTGTACCGCCGCACAGACGGAGGGCGCCGGGGATCATCTCCCCGGCGCCCTCCGTCTTTTGCACCTAACATGGAACGCATGAAGAACGCGCTGTGGTTCGTGCTGGGCATCGCCGGCGGATTCATCGCCGCCCACCTGGTCAACAAGGACCCGCGTGGTCACGAGGTCCTCGCCGAGGTCGACGCACGCATCTCCGAGTTCACCGACCGCATCGGCGACGCCTACCGCGCGCAGGAGGCCAAGATCGAGGGGCTCGTCGCCGACGCGAAGTCCGCGGCGGGCGACGCAATCGACTCGGCCCGGGGCGCCGTCTCCGACGCCGCGCACGCGGTGGCCGACGCCGCCGAAGACGGCGCCGCCCGCCTCTCCGACTGACCCACCGATCGTCGCTCCCGGCCCCTGCCGGGAGCACACCCCTGCATTCCGAGGACATCCCCATGAAGACCGCCGAGATCGCGCAGCGCTACCTCGATTACTTCGAGAAGAACGGTCACACGATCGTGCCCTCGGCCTCGCTCGTCACCGACGACCCCGCCCTGCTGTTCACGATCGCGGGCATGGTCCCCTTCATCCCGTACCTGTCCGGCGACGTGCCCGCGCCGTACCCGCGCGCGGCTGACAACCAGAAGTGCATCCGCACGAACGACATCGAAGAGGTCGGGAAGACCCCGCGCCACGGCACGTTCTTCCAGATGCTCGGCAACTGGTCGTTCGGCGACTACTTCAAGGAGGGTGCGATCCGCTATGCGTGGGAGCTGCTGACCTCCCCCGAAGCCGACGGCGGTCTGGGCTTCGATCCGAAGGACCTCTGGGTCACCGTGTACGAGGAGGACGACGAGGCCCACGATCTGTGGCTCCGCCTCACCGACCTGCCCGAGGAGCGGATCCAGCGACTCGGCAAGGACACCAACTACTGGACCACGGGCCTGCCGGGCCCGGCCGGTCCCTGCTCGGAGATCTTCTTCGACCGCGGCCCGGAGTACGGCATCGACGGCGGACCCGCGACCGACGACGATCGGTACGTGGAGATCTGGAACCTCGTGTTCATGCAGTACGAGATCACCGACGTGCGGTCGAAGTACGAGTTCTCGATCGTCGGCGAGCTGCCGGCGAAGAACGTCGACACCGGCATGGGTCTGGAGCGGATCGCCTTCATCAAGCAGGGCGTCGACAACATGTACGAGACCGACCAGGTGCGCCCGGTGCTCGACCGCGCGGTGGCCCTGTCGGGGAAGACGTACGGAGCGAATCACGAGGACGACGTCCGGTTCCGGGTGATCGCCGATCACGTGCGCTCCTCGCTCATGCTCCTCTCGGACGGCGTGACGCCGTCGAACGAGGGCCGCGGCTACATCCTCCGCCGCCTCATGCGCCGGGCGATCCGCGCCATGCGTCTGCTGGGCGTCGAGGGACCGACGTTCGCCGAGCTGTTCGCCGCGTCGCGCGATGCCATGAAGGAGGCCTACCCCGTCGTGGAGGCCGACTACGAGCGCCTCTCGCAGTACGCGCTGGCCGAGGAGGCGACGTTCCTGCGGACGCTCGCCGCCGGCTCCGAGCTCCTCGACGAGTCGGTCGCGCGGACCCGCCGCGACGGCGGCTCCCAGCTCACCGGCAGCGAGGCGTTCCTGCTCCACGACACCTACGGCTTCCCCATCGACCTCACGATGGAGATCGTCGAGGAGGCCGGCCTGACGGTCGACCGCACCGCGTTCGACAGCCTGATGCAGGAGCAGCGCGCCCGGGCGAAGGCCGACGCGCGCTCCCGCAAGCGCGCCCTCGCCGACACGAGCGTGTACCGCGACCTCCGCGCCAAGGGCGAGACCGTCTTCACCGGGTACACCGATCTCGAGACCGAGTCGACCGTGCTCGGACTGCTCGTCGACGGCCTTCCGGCGGATCGCGCCGTCCAGGGGCAGATCGCGGAGGTCATCGTCGCCGAGACCGCCCTGTACGCCGAGTCCGGCGGTCAGGTCGCCGACAAGGGCGTCATCGTGGGCCCGGGCTTCGAGCTGGAGGTCCTCGACGTCCAGAAGCCCGTGGCCGGACTCGTGAGCCACACCGTCGAAGTCACCCGCGGCGAGGTCGGTGTCGGCCAGCCCGCCACGACGGTCGTCGACGCCGTGAATCGCCGGGCCGCGCAGCAGGCGCACTCGGCGACCCATCTCGTCCACGCCGCCCTGCGCGACACCCTCGGCAAGAGCGCGACGCAGGCGGGTTCGCTCAACCGCGCCGGTTACATGCGTTTCGACTTCGCGTGGGGACAGGCGCTGTCCGAGGCGACGAAGAGCGAGATCGAGGAGATCGCCAACAACGCCGTGCGCGACAACCTCGAGGTCACGACGAGGGTGATGCCGCTCGATGAGGCGAAGGCCCTGGGCGCGATGGCGCTGTTCGGCGAGAAGTACGGCGAGACCGTGCGGATGGTCGACATCGGCGGCCCCTGGTCGCGTGAACTGTGCGCGGGAACCCACGTGGGCCGCAGCGCCGAGGTCGGCCTGATCAGCCTTGTCGGCGAGTCGTCGGTGGGCGCGTCCAACCGACGGGTCGAGGCCCTGGTGGGCCTGGACGCGTTCCGTGAGCTCGCCGCCGAGCGGGCGATCGTCTCCCAGCTGACCTCGCACCTGAAGGCGCCGCGCGAGCAGCTCGCCGCGCGCATCGCGGAGATGCAGGCGAACCTCAAGGCCGCGGAGAAGAAGATCGCACAGTTCGAGGCGAAGGCCCTCGGCGACCGCCTGCCGGCACTGGTGGAGACCGCGCAGCGCGCGGGCGCGCACCGCGTGGTCGCTCAGAGCATCGGCGTCGTGGGATCGGCCGACGACGTGCGTTCCCTCGCCCTGCAGCTGCGCGACCGTCTCGGCGCCGACGCCGCCGTGGTGGCCCTCGGCGCCCAGGTCGCCGATCGTTCCGTCGTTATCGTCGCCACCAACGACGCCGCCCGCCAGGCGGGCGCCAAGGCCGGCGTGCTCGCGAGGGCCGCGGCTGCCGTGCTCGGTGGCGGCGGCGGCGGTCGTGACGACGTCGCCCAAGGTGGCGGGACCGACCCGGCCGCGCTCCCGGCGGCATTGGCGAGCATCGTCTCGCAGCTGGAGACCGCGGGCGCGTGAGCGAATTCCGACGTGGCGTGCGTCTCGGCGTGGACGTCGGGAAAGCACGTGTCGGCGTTGCGCGATGCGACCGGGACGGCCTGCTGGCGGTCCCGGTCGAGACCGTTCCTCGCGACGGACGCACCGCGCTGCGCATCGCCGAGATCGCTGCGGAGTACGAGGCCTTCGAGGTTTTCGTCGGCCTCCCCATCAGCCTCAGCGGCGGCGAGACCGCCTCGACGGCTGATGCACGGAAGGTCGCCGGCGAGATCGCGGCCGTGTCCGGACTCCCGATCCGGCTCGTGGACGAGCGCCTGAGCACGGTGTCCGCGCACGCGGCGCTGCGCGACTCCGGGAGATCTCAGCGTTCGTCTCGTAAGCTTGTCGACCAGGTCGCCGCGGTCGTCCTCCTCCAGCAGGCGATCGACGTCGAGAAGAGCACCGGCATCCCGGCCGGCGCCCTCCATAACCCCCCGGAGCCCGTCTGATGCCCGAGACCCCGTCCTCCGACGATCAGTTCGCAGACCTGTTCGGCAAACTGCCCTCGCCCCCGCAGCGACGGACCCCTGCCGCCGATGACGCACCCGCGGGGGAGTCCGCGCCGCTGAGCCGCCGCGCCGCGCGCGAGGCCGCCGCAGCGTCATCCGACTCGTCGCCTGCTCCCACGGAGCCCGCCAGCCCACCCTCAACCGCAGCCGAGAGCGCGTCCGTCCCGCGCCCGGCCCCCGCAACCCGCCCGGTCTCCGCATCGGGCGCCTCGCCCGCCGGGAACCCCACAGGCCCGGCATCCGCGCACACCGCCGACGCCGCACCCGGCCCGCGCCGCACCCCGGCGACGATCGATGCGCTGTTCGGCGAGGAGGCGGTCGTCGTCGATCCGCACGCGCCCGATACGCGACACGCGCGGGACCGCCGCAAGAGCCGCATCGCCGGCTGGGTCGTCCTGGGTGTCGTCCTGGCCATCGTCGGCGGCATCGTCGCCGGCGGCACGTACGTCTGGGTCACCTACGAGGACAAGATCCGCGCCTTCATGGGCTGGGAGGAGCCGAAGGACTACGAGGCGGGTGAGGCGAACGGCGAGGCGGTGGTCACCATCGTCGACGGCGACACGGGATCCTCGATCTCCACCACCCTCTACGAGGCGGGAGTGACGAAGACCCCCGACGCCTTCTACGACTACCTGATCGCCAACGCCGTCACGACGACGTTCCACCCGGGCGCGTATCAGCTGCAGCTGCAGATGACGTCCGAGGCCGCGCTTGAGGCGCTGGAGGACCCGGCCAGCAAGCTGGAGAACACGGCGCAGCTGCGCGAAGGACTGACCGTCGAGCAGTCGCTGCCGCTGCTGTCGGATGGCACGGGCATCCCGCTGGAAGACCTGGAGGCGGCCGTCGCGAAGCCGTCGGAGTACGGCGTGGATGCCGACAGTCTCGAGGGCTGGCTGTTCCCCGCGACCTACACCTTCAATCCCGACGTCACCGCCGAGGACGTGATCCGCACCCTCGTGGACCGGACCGTCACCTCGCTCGACGCGGCCGGAGTACCGGAGGACCGCCGCGGCGAGATCCTGACGATCGCGTCGATCATCGAGCGGGAAGCGCGGTTCGAAGACGACTTCTACAAGGTGTCCCGCGTGATCCAGAACCGTCTGGACCCCTCCAACGACGAGACGTTCGGCAAGCTCCAGATGGACTCGACCGCGCAGTACGGCTACGGCGAGATGCACGACGGCACCGTCAGCTCGTCGGCCGAGGCGCTCGAGGACGACAACCCCTGGAACACCTACGTCCACGAGGGACTGCCAGTCGGCCCCATCGCCAACCCCGGCGACACCGCCATCAAGGCGGCGATGGAACCGGCCGACGGCCCGTGGCTCTACTTCGTGACGGTCAACCTCGACACCGGTGAGACCGTGTTCACGACCACCTACAGCGAGCACCTGCAGGCCGTGGAGCAGTGGCAGGCGTGGTGCGCCGACAACCCCGACAGCGGCTGCTGAGGCATGCCCGCGCTCGAGGTGTGGGGCGACCCCATCGACCACAGCCTCTCGCCGGCACTGCACGCCGCCGCCTATGCCGAGCTCGGCTGGGAGGACTGGACGTACGGTCGCCGGCGCGTCGCCGCGGCCGACTTCGCCCGTGAGCTGGCGACCCTCGGCCCGGAGTACCGCGGGCTGTCCTGCACGATGCCGCTGAAGGCCGCCGTGCATGCCGCCGCCGACGAGCGCGATGCCCGCACCGAGCTGACCGGCGCCGGCAACACGCTGCTGCTGACGGAGGGTCGCCGGCGCGCGTTCAACACCGACGTCGGCGGCATCATCGCCGCGTTGGAGGACGCCGGGGTCGCGGCACCCGCATCGGCGCGCATCGTCGGCGCCGGCGCGACGGCGACCTCGGCGCTGGTCGCGCTCGCGGAGTGGGGCGTCGGACTGGTCGACGTCGTGGCCCGTCGACCCGACGCGGTCGTGCCGCTCCAGGCGCTCGGCGAACGGCTCGGTGTCGCCGTCGACGCCGCTCCGCTGGCCGCGCGGTTCCACCGGCCGCACGCGCTCACCCTGGCGACCCTTCCCGGGGATGCTCCGGTCGCACCGGATGTCGCCGAGAGTCTCGCGGCGGCGGGCGGCGTTCTCTTCGACGTGGTCTACGGCCACTGGCCGACCGCGCTGGCGTCGGCCTGGGAGGCGGCTGGGCTCCGGGCGTTCAGCGGCGAAGGGATGCTGCTCCACCAGGCGGTGCTCCAGATCCGCGTCTTCGCCACGGGCGACGTCACCCGCCCGCTGCCCGACGAGCAGGCCGTCGTGGCCGTCATGCGCCGCGCGCTCATGGGAGGATAGTCGAATGCTCCGCGTGCTCACGGCCGGCGAATCGCACGGCCCCGAACTCGTCGCCCTCATGGAGGGACTGCCCGCCGGCGTCCCCATCTCGCGCGCCGCCATCCAGGCCGACCTCGCGCGCCGGAAGCTCGGCTACGGCCGCGGTTCGCGGATGAGGTTCGAGGAGGACGAGCTGTCGATCTCCGCCGGCGTGCGCCACGGCCTGAGCCTGGGCAGCCCCATCGCCCTGCGCGTCGGGAACACGGAGTGGCCCAAGTGGGTCGAGGTCATGAGCCCCGAGCCGGTCGAGCTCACCGAGAAGTCGCGCGGTCGCTCGGCCGCCCTCACGCGCCCGCGCCCCGGGCATGCCGACCTCGTGGGGATGCAGAAGTACGGGTTCGACGAGGCCCGCCCGATCCTCGAGCGCGCCAGCGCCCGCGAGACCGCCGCCCGCGTGGCGCTGGGCGCCATCGCCCGCGCGTTCCTGGGCGAGCTCGGCATCCGCCTGGTGAGCCACACGCTGTCGATCGGGCCGGTGCGCACACCCGACGGCGCCGCCCTGCCGACGCCCGACGACGTCGACGCGCTGGATGCCGATCCGCTGCGATGCTTCGACGCCGCCACGAGCGCCGCGATGGTCGCCGAGGTCGACGCCGCCCGCAAGGACGGCGACACCCTCGGGGGGATCGTCGAGGTGCTCGCCTACGGCCTGCCGCCGGGGCTCGGCTCCCACGTCCAGTGGGACAGGCGGCTGGATGCCAAGCTCGCTCAGGCCCTCATGAGCATCCAGGCCATCAAGGGCGTGGAAGTCGGCGACGGCTTCGAGACCACGCGCCGGCGTGGATCCGCCGCCCACGACGAGCTGTTCGCCAGCGACGCCGGCATCGCCCGGGCGACCGACAAGGCGGGCGGCACAGAGGGCGGGATGTCGACCGGAACGGTGCTGCGGGTCCGCGCGGGCATGAAGCCCATCGCGACGGTTCCCCACGCCCTGCGCACCATCGACGTCGCCACCGGCGAGGCGGCCACTGCCCACCATCAGCGCTCCGACGTCTGCGCGGTGCCTGCTGCCGGCGTGGTCGCGGAGGCCATGGTCGCCCTCACCCTCGCCGATGTCGTGCTCGAGAAGTTCGGCGGCGACAGTGTCGCCGAGACGCGTCGCAACCTCGAGGGCTACCTCGCGGCGATCCCGGCGAACCTCGCGACGTCGTCGGCCAGCGACGACACTCAGGGATGACGAGCCCCGCGATCGTCCTCATCGGCCCCATGGGAGCCGGGAAGACGAGTATCGGGAAACGCGTGGCCCGTGCCCTCGGCGTCGGCTTCGGCGACAGCGATGCCGTCGTCGTCCGGGAGCACGGCCCGATCGAGAATCTCTTCCGCGACAAGGGAGAGGCGCACTTCCGCACCCTGGAGCGGGAAGCCGTCCGCGCCTCGCTCGCACGCGGCGGTGTCGTCGCCCTCGGCGGGGGCGCGATCCTCGACCCCGACACGCAGCGCGATCTCGCAGACCACCGCGTCGTCCTCCTCACGGTCGGACCGCAGACGATCGAGTCGCGGATCCGGGGGACCAGACGCCCGCTCCTTCAGGGCGCCGACGCCGTCGCGCGCTGGACCGCCGTCTACGAATCGCGACGGCCGGTGTACGAGCGGCTCGCGGACGTCACCTTCGACACGTCGGCCGGCCCCCTGCAAGAGGTCGTCGACGCCATCGTCAACTGGGCTCGCGCCACGGAGCCCGGTAACCCCACGGGGCCCGACAGAGGAGAGCAGTCGTGACAGAGAACACCGTCATCACCGTCGCGGGGGAGCAGCCGTACGAGATCACCGTCGGCCGGGGCATCCTGTCGCAGCTCGGAGCCGCGCTTCCCGACGCGGCTCGGAAGATCCTCATCGTCCACCCGCCGACACTTTCCGCGCAGGCGGCCGAGCTGCGGGAGACCCTGGCGCAGTCTCCAGGGGGCGACCGCCAGGTGCTCCTGGCAGAGATCCCCGACGCCGAGCAGGGCAAGCGCGTCGAGGTGGCGGCGTTCTGCTGGCAGGTGATGGGCCAGGCCGACTTCACCCGCACCGACGCCGTCGTGGGCTTCGGCGGCGGCGCCGTCACCGACCTCGCCGGCTTCGTCGCCGCGACATGGCTGCGCGGCGTGGCCGTGGTCCAGGTGCCGACGACGGTGCTGGGGATGGTCGATGCCGCGGTGGGAGGCAAGACCGGGATCAACACCGCGGAGGGCAAGAACCTCGTCGGGGCGTTCTGGCCGCCGGTGGCCGTGATCTGCGATCTCGACCTCCTCGACACCCTCTCCGAGAACGAGCGGGTCGCAGGGTTCGCCGAGGTCGTCAAAGCCGGCTTCATCTGGTACCCCGAGATCCTCGACCTCATCGAAGCCGATCCGAAGGCCGCCGTGGATCCGCACAGCGACGCTTTCCGGCGCTGCATCGAGCTCGCCATCGAGATGAAGGCCCGGGTCGTGGGGGAGGACCTCCGCGAGGCGGGGCTGCGCGAGGTGCTCAACTACGGTCACACCCTCGGTCACGCCATCGAGCACGCCGAACGGTACCGGTGGCGCCACGGCGCCGCGATCTCGGTGGGAATGCTGTTCGCGGCGGAGCTCTCCCGTCTCGCGGGGCGTCTCTCCGACGCGGCGGCACAGCGCCATCGCGACATCCTCGAGATGCTGGGACTGCCGACCAGCTACCGAGCGGGCGCGTGGAACCAGCTCCTGGCCACGATGCAGCGCGACAAGAAGACGCGCGGCTCGATGCTGCGATTCATCGTGCTCGACGACATCGGCAAGCCGACGGTCCTGCAGGCCCCCGACGAGTCGCTGCTCTTCGCCGCCTATCAGGAGGTCGGCCAGTGACGGAGCCGCACCGGTGACGACTCCGCCGACGGCACGCCGCGTCCGGCTGCACGAGTGGACAGCCGTGCGCGACCTGCGCCTGGAGGCGGTCGCCGACCCCGCGGCCGCGATCGCCTTCCTCACGACGCCGGCGGAGGAGTTCGCCCGCGACGAGTCGTTCTGGCGCCAGCGCACCGCCGCCGCGGCCCTCGGCGAGAACGCCGCGCAGTTCATCGCGGACGCCGGCGACCGCTGGGTCGGGACGGTGACCGTGCTGATGCGAGCGCCGGGCACTCGGGATCATCTCGACCGCGACGTGCTCGCCCCGCGCGCGGACGTGGTCGGCGTGTACGTGTCACCGTCGCATCGCGGAACGGGCGTGCTCGGCGCGCTGTTCGACGAGGCCGCCGTGTGGGCCGCGTCGCACCGCGCGGACGCGCTCACCCTCGACGTGCACGCGGACAACGGCCGCGCACAGGCCGCCTACCGGAAGGCGGGATTCGTCGCGACCGGCGTCACCTTCACCAGCAGCATCGGTCCCGAGATCGAGATGAGCCGGCCCATCCGACCCGGCGAAGCGTCCGACGCGGGCGGGCGCTGACCCTCACTCCGCGACGATCTCGGCTTTGAAGCCGTCGGCGTTCTCGATCCATCCCGCATAGTGATCCGGGCCGCCGGCGTGGGGATAGCGGTCATGGTAGAGCGGCGACCACCCATGGCCGGCGGCATCGGCCAGGAGCGCATCGACGTCCTGCCGTGAACCGCCGCGGAAGGCGAGGTGGTTCATGCCCGGACGCCTCCGGTCATGGGCTGCGGCCGCCAGGTTCGGCGACGTCGTGAACGTCAGGTACGCCCCGCCCGCCTCCCACGACGACCCCTCCGACCACCGCGCCGTCTCGACGAATCCGAGCCGGCCGAGGAGCCAGCCCCAGTCGCGATGGGCAGTTTCGGCATCGTCGATCCAGATCTCGACGTGGTGTAGTCCGGGCACGGCTGCCAGTCTGCCATCGCCGGTGCCGCAGGCTGCGCGTCGATGCCGCGGTAGGGTGCTGACGTGTCCACACCCCGCCGCCTGCTGCTGGTCAACGGCCCGAACCTCAACCTCCTCGGCACGCGCGAGCCCGAGATCTACGGGCACGAGTCGCTCGCCGACGTCGAGGCGCTCGTCGCGCAGACCGCGCGCGAGAACGGCTTCGAGGTGCGCGCGGTGCAGAGCAATCACGAGGGCGTCCTCATCGACGCGATCCACGAAGCTCGCACGGACTGCGCCGCGATCGTGATCAACCCCGGCGGCCTGACGCACACCTCGGTGGTGCTGCGCGACGCGCTCGCGGGCGTGGCGCTCCCCGTTGCCGAGGTGCACATCTCCGACGTCTACGCCCGGGAGGAGTTCCGTCACCACTCGTTCGTGCGCGACGTCGCCGCGGTCCACGTGATCGGCGAGGGCGTGGCCGGATACGCGCGGGCCACGCGCCTGCTGCTGGACGTCGTGACCGGTCGCGCCGACGGCTGACGACACGATCCCGTAGAATCGACTGTCGGCCCGCGCCGGACCCTTCTCGGGTCCTCTCTCGCGCTGCGGCCCCGAACTCCCACACGAACGGATCCTCCACCTCATGGCATCGACCGCAGACATCAAGAACGGCGTCGTCCTCAGCATCGACGGCCAGCTCTGGAACGTCATCGAGTTCCAGCACGTCAAGCCGGGCAAGGGCGGCGCCTTCGTGCGTACGAAGCTGAAGAACGTCGTGTCGGGCAAGGTCGTCGACCGCACCTACAACGCGGGCGCGAAGATCGACATCGAGAACGTCGACCGCCGTGACTTCACCTACCTCTACAACGACGGTGAGGGCTTCGTCTTCATGGACGTCGCCGACTACGACCAGATCACCGTCGGTGCGGCCACGGTGGGCGATGCCGCGAACTTCCTGCTCGAGAACCAGCAGGTCCAGATCGCCCTGAACAACGGCAACCCGCTCTACGTCGAGCTGCCCGCGTCCGTCGTGCTCGAGATCACCTACACCGAGCCGGGCCTTCAGGGCGACCGCTCCTCGGCCGGAACGAAGGCCGCCACCGTCGAGACCGGCTACGAGATCCAGGTCCCGCTGTTCGTCGAGACCGGCACGAAGGTCAAGGTCGACACCCGCACGGGTGACTACCTCGGCCGCGTCAGCTGAGGTGAGCGCCCGGAGCAAGGCGCGCAAGCGCGCCCTCGACATCCTCTACCAGAGCGACGTGCGCGGTGACGACCTCGCCACGACCCTCGCGGCCGAGGCGAAGCGCGCGGCGAGCGAGCCCGCGCGCGAGGCCTCGTGGCTGTATGCGCGCGAGATCGTCGACGGCGTGATCGACAACCGCGACGAGATCGACGAGCAGATCGTCACCCACGCGCGCGACTGGAAGCTGGAGCGGATGCCGACCGTCGATCGCGCGGTGCTGCGCATCGGCGTCTGGGAGATCCTCTTCAACGCGGAGGTGCCCACGGCCGTCGCCATCGACGAGGCGGTGGAGCTCGCCAAGGAGCTGTCGACCGACGACTCGGGCGCGTTCGTCCACGGCGTGCTGGCGCGCATCGCCCGCGCGAGCTGACCGGACGACGTCGCAGCCCGCTGCGAGGATCGAGGACATGACGACCTCGCGTGGCCGCTCGTGGCGCACCGTGCTGCCAGGCGCGCAGAACACGGTCGCCGAGTCGTGGCACGAGGTCGCTCTCGGCGTGCAGCTGCGCCGGCGTGAAGGCGAAGAGGCCCATTGGGGGCCGCGCCGGGTGGTCCCCGCGACCCCGCGCAGCGTGGCCTCCCCGGGTGGTGAGCTGCGCCTGGCGGTGCGGCCGCTCGTCCGCAGCGCGGCGCGGGGGGACTGGGTCCAGGGCGACCTCACGTGGGAGACGCTGAGACGGGGAGCATGGCGGACCGATCCGGCGCACCTCCGGTGGTTCACCGCGCTGTACGGCATCGCCCACGACGTGCGCGTGTTCGGAGGCTATGGCGACTCGGCCTGGCTGACCCTCGACGGCGTGGACTCGGATCTCCTCTGGCCGCATCTGCGCGCGGCGGCGGAGATCGGCATCCCGGTCGTCTCGACGCGCGCCGATCAGCGCGTCAGCGTGGGCCGAGAGGCCGACGTGACGGTGCGCATCGAGGCCGACGGCGCGGGATTCAGTGTGCACGCAGACGCGCTCGTGGACGGCGAATCCGCACCGCTGGCGCGCCCGATCGGGCTCGTGGGCGTCTACACCGTCGCCCCGCGGGCGGACGCGCTCGACATCCGCCTCGCCCCCGTCGCACTGGGAGCGAGCACGCGGGCGCTGCTGGCCGCGGGAGCGCCGACCCCGATCCCGGGTGAGGACGTCGATGAGTTCCTCCGACACGGCTTCCCGGCGCTGGCCCGCGAGACAGCCGTCGCGGCGGGCCGGGGAGTGCGGCTCCCGCCCCCGGAGGCCACCGTGATGGTGCTCACCGTCGACCAGCAGCCGCGCGACGTGCTGGACTACGCGTTCGACTGGCAGCTCCCCGGCGGCGCACGCGAGCCGCTGTCCGCACCGGGCCGGCCGGGCGATGTCGGGACGCCCCGGCACCACCGTCGGCTCACCGTGATCCGGACGTGGGAGGCGGCCACCGATCTGTCCTTCTCGCCGTCCGGACAGCTGCGGGGGATCGACGCCGCAGAGTTCTCCACCCGGGTGCTGCCCGCCATCGAGGCGCTCGAGGATGTCCGCGTGGAGACGCGAGGGGTCGCACGGCCGTATCGCGAGCTCACCGGTGACCCGCGGATCACCGTATCGACCGTCGAGACCACCGATGCCGACTGGTTCGAGCTCGGCATCCTCGTCGAGGTCGACGGACGTCGCATCCCCTTCACCCCGCTGTTCACCGCGCTCGCTCAGCGGCGGAAGCGGATGCTGCTCGCCGACGGCGCGCACTTCTCACTGGCACATCCCGCCCTGGACCGTCTGAGAGAGCTGATCGACGAGTCGCGCGACCTCGTCGAGTGGGAGGCCGGTCCGCGCGTCAGCCGGTACCACGTCGATGTCTGGGAGGAGTTCGAGGACCTCGCCGACGTCGCCGAGCCCGCGGTGGCCTGGCGCGGCGCCGTCGCCCGGCTGCGCGATCAGCGATCGGACCGCCCCGCCGCGCCCACCCCGGTTCCGGGCGGCCTCGCGACGGCGCTGCGCCCGTATCAGGTCGACGGCTTCCGCTGGCTCGCCGCCCTCTGGGACGCCGGGCTCGGGGGAGTGCTCGCCGACGACATGGGCCTCGGCAAGACGCTTCAGGTGCTGGCGCTGATCCTGCATGCGCGTCCGCAGGCCGAGGGGCGGCCGGTCCTCGTCGTCGCCCCCACGTCGGTGGTGTCGACGTGGCGCGACGAAGCCGCACGCCACGCCCCCGGCCTGCGTGTCCGCGTCGTGGAGGCGACCGGCGCCCCGCTCGCCGACATCGACGCCGACATCATCGTGACCTCATACGCGCTGCTGCGTCTGGATGCCCCCGCGTACGCTGCCACCGAGTGGTCGCTGGTGGTGCTCGACGAGGCGCAAGCCGTGAAGAACCCGCGAACCCGGGTGCACCGCGCGGCGCTCGACCTGCGGGCGCGGGCGCGCGTAGCGGTCACCGGCACCCCCCTGGAGAACAGCCTCGCCGATCTCTGGTCGATCCTCGCGGTGACCTCGCCCGGGCTGTTCCCGTCCGCACGCCGCTTCCGCCAGAAGTACCTGACGCCGATCGAGCACGGCAAGGTCGACGAGAACCTCGAGGGCGGGCCGTCGCGCGAGCGCCGCCTCGCGCGTCTGCGGCGACGCATCCGCCCCTTCCTCCTGCGCCGCACGAAGGCGCTCGTGGCGGCTGACCTGCCCCCACGTCAGGAGCAGGACGTGCGGGTGGAGCTGACCAGCGGTCACCGCGCGGTCTACGAACGCGTGCTGCAGCGCGAGCGCCGCAAGGTCCTGGGGCTCCTGGACGACCTGGACAGTCACCGCTTCATCGTCTTCCGGTCCCTCACCCTCCTGCGGATGCTGGCTCTGGCCCCGTCGCTGGTCGACCTCGGTGGGGGCGGACTCGGGTCGAGCAAGCTCGACGCCCTCCGCGACCGGCTGGCCGAACTGGCGGCAGAAGGGCGCCGCGCGCTCGTCTTCAGCCAGTTCACGTCCTACCTCGACATCGTGGAGCGCGACCTCCGCGCGCACGGGATCGGCGTCTCGCGGCTCGACGGCTCCACCCCGCGCCGCGCGGCGGTGATCGACGCGTTCCGGCAGGGTGATGACCCCGTCTTCCTGATCAGCCTCAAGGCGGGCGGAGTGGGTCTCACCCTCACCGAGGCGGACTGCGTGTTCCTCCTGGACCCGTGGTGGAATCCCGCCGCCGAGCAGCAGGCGATCGACCGCACCCATCGGATCGGCCAGACCCGACCCGTCACCGTCTACCGCCTCATCGCGGCAGGGACGATCGAGGAGAAGGTCGTGGAACTGCAGCAGCGCAAGGCGCGTCTCTTCCACGCGGTGCTCGACGACGGCGACGCGTTCTCCGCGGCGCTGTCGGCCGACGACATCCGCGATCTGCTGTCCTGAACGGTCGCGATCCCGGCCCGCCGACGGGAGGATCGGAGACCGCTCGCGTAGACTCGACGGGCTCGACAGAAAGGTAGTCATGCGGATCACTGGCCTGGGCCACGCGGGCATGTTCATCGAGACCGAGGGCGGCAGCATCCTCTGCGACCCCGTCATCGGACCGAGCTTCTTCGGCTCCTGGTTCCCGTTCCCCGACAACCGCGGCCTGGACTGGGAGCGGTTCGGGGCCGCCGACTTCCTCTACATCTCGCATCGCCACCGCGACCACTTCGACCCGGCGCTGCTTCGCCGGCACGTGCGTCCCGACATCCGCGTGCTCCTGCCCGAATACCCGACCGACGACCTCGAGAAGGACATCCGGGCGCTCGGCTACGAGAACATCGAGTACACCCAGGCGGGCGTGCCGCTCCAGTTCGGTGCGCTGAAGCTGATGGTCACACCGCTGCGCGCCCCGAGCGACGGCCCGATCGGCGACTCCTCGCTGAGTGTCGACGACGGGACGGCGAGCATCCTCAACCAGAACGACTCCCACCCGCTGGACCTCGACCGTCTGCTGGCCTTCAGCAAGCCCGAGGCGTACTTCACGCAGGTCTCCGGCGCGATCTGGTGGCCGATGGTCTACGACCTGCCCCAGGACGCCAAGCAGAACTTCGCCCAGCTCAAGCGGGATGCCCAGAACAAGCGTGCGATGTACTACGTCGAGAAGGTCGACGCCGAGCACGTCTTCCCGATGGCGGGGCCGCCGATGTTCCTGCGCGAAGAGCTCTTCCGCTACAACGGCTGGGGTTCCGAGGACGACTCGATCTTCACCGATCAGCGCCAGTTCCTGGAGCACATGCGCCAGCTGCGCCCCGAGCAGAAGGCGTACGAGTTCCTCCCCGGCACCCAGGTGGACCTCGTGCACGGCGAGATCAGCGTGACGCAGACCTTGTACACCGAGGACGAGATCGACCGGGTCTTCGACGACAAGTGGGCCTACCTCGCCGAGCAGCGCGACACGCGTCAGGACGAGATCCGTGCCGAGGAGGCCGGTCGCGCCCCGGTGCTCCCGCCGGAGGAGATGCTCCAGGCCATCAAGGAGTGGTGGGAACCGCTGCTGCGGCGGGCCCGGACGATTCGCAACGGCGTGGGCGGCAACGTCCGCTTCCGCATCGGCGAGCTCGACATGGTGGTCGACTTCCCCCGGGCCAAGGTGCGCGAGTACGCGGGAGAGGAGTGCATCTACTGGTACACGATCCCCGCCGACCTCGTCTCGACCAACATCGCCGACGGCGAGATCGACTGGTCGAACTCGATCTTCCTGTCCATGCAGTTCGAGGTGGGTCGCAGCGGCAAGTTCAACGAGTTCCTCACGACCTTCCTGAAGTGCCTCTCCCGTGACCGCATCGAATACGTCGAGAACTGGTACGCCGAGCAGTCCGACCAGACCGAGGATGCCGAGATCGGCGACTGGACCGTGCAGCGCCGGTGTCCACACCTGCGTGCCGACCTCACGAAGACCGGCAAGATCGAGGACGGCGTCCTCACCTGCGCGCTCCACGACTGGAAGTGGGATCTCACCTCCGGCAAGTGCCTGACGACCCCCGGTCACCCGATCCGCGCCTCGCGTTCGGTCGACGGCGGTCTCACCGAAGCGGCCACCCAGCCCGCCGCCTGATCGACCTCCGCCCGTGCCCGGATACCGTTTCACCGCGCTGGACGTGGTGGACGTCTTCGTCTACGTCGTCATCCTGGGCCTCACGGTGCAGTTCCTTCCCGGGGTCCTCAGCGAGAGCTTCCTCCTGACGCTCCTGACCGCCGTGCTGCTGAAGGCCGTGCTCGAGGGTGTCCTGCGGCTGAAGAAGGCCGTGGTCGGCCGGATCCGCTCCGCTGCGGGAGCCCCGTGGCGGCGAGCGGCGGCGATAGCGACGCTCGTCCTGATCCTTCCGGGCAGCAAACTCGTCGTCCTGTGGCTCGTCGACCTCGTCTTCGGCGACGCGGTGCGTCTCGGCGGCTTCTTCGCCGTCACCGGTCTGATCATCGTCCTCACACTCGCCCGAGCGGGCGTGCGTGCCGTGCTGGCGCCACGAGCGACCGCAGACGGGTAGAGTGGTCGGCGAACCACAGCAACCTTTAACACCGTCCTGTGAGGCGGAGAAGGGAGCGGCGGATGAGCACGCGAACCGTGCTGCACAGCGCCGACATCGCGCGGGCATTGACTCGGATCTCCCACGAGATCCTGGAGTCGAACAAGGGCCCCGAGGATCTGGTGCTTCTCGGTATCCCGACCCGCGGTGTGACGCTGGCCGAGCGGATCGGTGCCCTGGTGTCGGAGTTCAGCGGCACCGCAGTCCCCGTGGGCGCCCTGGACGTCACGATGTACCGCGACGACCTCCACCGCAACCCGACGCGCACGCCCCGCCCCACGCAGATCCCACCGGGCGGGATTGACGGCCGCACCGTCGTGCTCGTGGACGATGTGCTCTTCTCCGGCCGGTCCATCCGGGCCGCTCTCGACGCGCTGGGCGACATCGGCCGGCCGGGCGCGGTGCGCCTTGCCATCCTCGTGGACCGGGGTCACCGGGAGCTGCCGATCCGACCCGACTTCGTCGGCAAGAACCTCCCGAGCGCACGCGACGAGCGCGTCAACGTCCGTCTGGCGGACGTCGACGGCGTCGAGGAGGTGACGATCGAGTCATGAGGCACCTGCTCGACACGAAGACGCTGTCCCGCGAGGAGGCGCTCCGCATCCTCGACGTCGCCGAGGACATGCGCGACACCCAGTCCCGCGAGGTGCGAAAGCTCCCGACGCTGCGTGGCAAGACGGTCGTGAACCTCTTCTTCGAGGATTCCACCCGCACCCGCATCTCTTTCGAGGCCGCCGCCAAGCGCCTGTCCGCCGACGTCATCAACTTCTCGGCGAAGGGCTCGTCGGTGTCCAAGGGCGAGTCGCTGCAGGACACGGCGCAGACGCTGCAGGCCATGGGAGCAGACGCCGTCGTCATCCGTCACGGCGCGTCGGGTGCGCCCCACACCTTGGCCACCAGCGGCTGGATCTCCGCCGGCGTGGTCAATGCGGGCGACGGCACGCACGAGCATCCCACGCAGGCACTCCTGGACGCCTTCACCATCCGCAAGCGCACGTTCGGCGACGACAGCCGGGGCCGCGATCTCGACGGATTGCACGTCACGATCGTCGGCGACGTGCTGCACTCACGCGTTGCCCGCTCCAACGTCTGGCTCCTGACGGCGCTGGGCGCTCACGTCACCCTCGTCGCCCCGCCCACCCTGGTCCCGCAGGATGTGTCGGCTTGGCCGGTGCGCATCGAGTACGACCTGGACGCGGCGCTGGGGGCCCGACCGGACGCGGTCATGATGCTCCGCATCCAGCTCGAACGGATGAGCGCCGCATATTTCCCGACTGAACGGGAGTATTCGCGGCGCTGGGGCCTCGACGCCGAGCGTCTCGCGTCGCTTCCGGCAGGTAGCATTGTGATGCACCCCGGTCCGATGAACCGCGGGCTGGAGATCTCCGCCGACGCCGCCGATTCACCCAGGTCGACCGTGCTCGAACAGGTCGCCAACGGCGTGTCGGTGCGCATGGCGGCGCTCTACCTGCTGCTGGCGGGGGAGCGGACCGACACGACCGCCGAGGAGGACGCCCGATGACCCGTCGAGACGATTCGGGGGCCTCGCCGGTCCTCGTGCGCGGCGCGCGCCTCGCCGATGGCACGGCGACCGACCTGGTCCTCGCCGACGGCCGCATCGACGAGGTCGGCTCGGGGCTGAGCCGCGCCGGCGCGACGGTGGTCGACGCCGACGGGCTCATCGCCCTGCCCGGACTCGTCGATCTGCACACGCACCTGCGTGAACCGGGATACGAGGCGTCCGAGACCATCCTCACCGGTTCGCGTGCCGCCGCGGCCGGCGGCTACACGACGGTCTTCGCGATGCCCAACACCTCCCCGGTCGCCGACACCGCGGGTGTGGTGGAGCAGGAGCTGGCCCTCGGCGAGGCCGCCGGCTACGTGCACGTGCAGCCGATCGGCGCGGTCACGGTCGGACAGAAGGGCGAACGGCTCGCGGAGCTCGGCGCGATGGCGTCGTCGCGGGCGCGCGTGCGCGTCTTCAGCGACGACGGCTTCTGCGTCTTCGATCCGCTGATCATGCGGCGAGCGCTGGAGTACGTGAAGGCGTTCGACGGCGTCGTCGCCCAGCACGCGCAGGACCCGAGACTGACCGAGGGCGCGCAGATGAACGAGGGCACGGTGTCGGCCGAGCTCGGTCTGGCGGGCTGGCCCGCCGTCGCCGAAGAGTCGATCATCGCCCGCGACGTGCTGCTCGCCGAGCACGTGGGGTCGCGCCTGCACGTCTGCCATCTCTCCACCGCGGGCTCGGTCGACATCATCCGGTGGGCCAAGCGGCGCGGCGTCGACGTCACCGCCGAGGTCACCCCTCACCACCTGCTGCTCACCGAGGAGCTGGTCCGCGGCTACGACGCCCGGTTCAAGGTCAACCCGCCGCTGCGACGCGACGAGGACGTGCGGGCAGTCCGCGAAGGGCTCGCCGACGGCACGATCGACATCGTCGCCACCGACCACGCCCCCCACCCCGCCGAGGCGAAGTCGTGCGAGTGGCAGGCGGCCGCCAACGGGATGGTCGGGCTGGAGTCCGCGCTGCGCGTCGTCCAGCAGGCCGTCGTCGACACCGGGATGCTGAGGTGGGACGACGTAGCGCGCGTCATGTCGACCGCACCGGCGCGCATCGGCCGCCTCGACGGTGCCGGCACCGACCTCGTGGTCGGCGCGCCGGCGTCGCTCACGCTCTACGACCCCTCGCCGACCCGCGTCTTCACACGCGAGGACCTGCGCGGCCGGAGCACCAACTCGCCCTACGTGGGCAGGGAGCTCCCCGGCGCCGTCCACTGGACGTTCTTCCGGGGCACCGCCACCGTCGCCGAGGGCGCTGTCGTCGATCTCGCGGAGGTCTCCGCATGACCCGCGAGCTGGCGCTGCTCATCATCGTCGCCGTCGCCGTGCTCCTGGTCGGCTCGGGCGTCTGGGCCTGGCGCCGCCGGGTGCGGCGCGACAGCACCCTCTCCGCACCCGTCGGCGAGATCCCCGCCGATGCGAAGCCGCTCGCCGTCTTCTCGGGCTTCTACGTCGCGACCACGCGCCACGACGAGCCGCTCGAACGACTCGCCATCCGCCGCCTCGGCTTCCGGTCGCGCGTCGATCTCACGGTGACGACGGCGGGGGTCGCCCTCGACCTGCCGGGGCAGCCTCGCCTGTTCCTCCCCACCGCGCGCATCGCCGGGGTGGACCGCGCCTCGGTGGCCATCGACCGCGTCGTCGAGCGGGGCGGACTGGTCCGCCTCACCTGGCACGCCGACTCTACGGAGGCCACGACGCCCGTGGACTCCTACTTCCGCCCGCAGGACGCCTCCGCCGGCGCCCTGGCCGATGCCGTGGCCGGCATCCTCCCCGCACCGACTCCGACCACTCCGACGGGATCCGACGCATGACCAGCTCCTTCTCTCCGACCCTCGACCCCGCCGTGCTCGTCCTCGAGGACGGCTCCCGCCACCCGGGGCGTGCCTACGGTGCGCGCGGGACGACGCTCGGCGAAGTGGTGTTCGCCACCGGGATGACCGGATACCAGGAGACCCTCACCGACCCCTCCTACGCCGGGCAGATCGTTCTGCAGACCGCGCCGCACATTGGGAACACCGGCATGAACGGCGAGGACGTCGAGTCGCGCCGCATCTGGGTCTCCGGCTACATCGTGCGCGATCCCTCGCGAGTCGTGTCGAACTGGCGCTCGGAGGAGTCCCTCGACGACGCGCTCGAACGCGACGGCATCGTCGGCATCAGCGGCATCGACACCCGCGCGGTGACGCGCGTGCTCCGCTCCGCCGGCAGCATGCGCGGCGCGATCTTCTCCGGCGACGCCGCGGCGATCGACGCGGACGAGCAGCTGCGGATCGTCCGCGAGGCGCCCGAGATGTCCGGCCGGAACCTGTCGGCGGAGGTGTCGGTGTCCGCCGCCGAGATCACCCCCGCCGCCGAGGGCGTCCCGCACCTCGGGAACCTCGCCGTCCTCGACCTCGGCGTCAAGCAGGCGACCGTGCTGAACCTCGCCGCTCGCGGGTTCGACGTGCACGTGCTGCCGCAGAACGTGACCATCGACGACATCCGCGCGATCGATCCCGTCGCGGTCTTCTACTCCAACGGCCCGGGCGATCCCGCCGCCTCCGACGGTCACGTGTCCCTGCTGCGCCGGGTGCTCGATGAGCGCCTGCCGTTCTTCGGCATCTGCTTCGGCAACCAGCTCCTGGGCCGGGCTCTGGGCTTCGGCACCTACAAGCTGCCCTTCGGCCACCGGGGCATCAACCAGCCGGTGCTCGACAAGCAGACCGGGCGCGTGGAGATCACCGCGCACAACCACGGCTTCGCCGTCGACGCCCCGATCGAGGGCATCGTGGACAGCCCGAACGGCTACGGCCGTGTCGAGGTGAGCCACGTGGGCCTCAATGACAACGTCGTGGAGGGCCTGCGCGCCCTGGACCTCCCCGCCTTCTCGGTGCAGTACCACCCCGAGGCGGCCGCGGGACCGCACGACGCGAACTACCTCTTCGACCGCTTCGCGGAGCTGGTCGTCTCGACGAAGAAGGACAACAACTGATGCCCAAGCGCGACGACATCACCAGCGTCCTCGTCATCGGCTCCGGGCCGATCGTGATCGGCCAGGCGTGCGAGTTCGACTACTCGGGAACGCAGGCCTGCCGTGTGCTCCGCGAGGAGGGGGTGCGGGTCATCCTCGTCAACTCGAACCCGGCCACGATCATGACCGATCCCGACTTCGCCGACGCGACCTACATCGAGCCGATCACCCCCGAGGTGATCGAGACGATCATCGCCAAGGAGAAGCCGGATGCCATCCTCCCCACCCTCGGCGGCCAGACCGCGCTGAACGCCGCCATGGCGCTGCACGACCGCGGGATCCTGGAGAAGTACGACGTCGAGCTCATCGGCGCGAAGGTCGACGCGATCCGCAAGGGCGAGGACCGGCAGATCTTCAAGCAGCTCGTGCTCGACGCCGGTGCGGACGTGGCCCGCAGCGTCATCGCGCACACGATGGACGACCTCCTCGCCGGCGCGGCCGAGCTCGGCTACCCGCTGGTGGTGCGTCCGTCGTTCACGATGGGCGGCCTCGGCTCCGGCTTCGCCTACGACGAGGCCGACCTCCGCCGCATCGGCGGTGCGGGGCTCCGCGACTCGCCGACCACCGAGGTGCTCCTGGAGGAGTCGATCCTCGGCTGGAAGGAGTACGAGCTCGAGCTCATGCGTGACACCTCCGACAACACGGTGGTCGTCTGCTCGATCGAGAACGTCGACCCCGTCGGCGTCCACACCGGCGACTCCATCACCGTCGCCCCGGCGCTCACCCTCACCGACCGCGAGTACCAGAAGCTCCGCGACATCGGCATCGACATCATCCGCGCCGTGGGCGTGGACACCGGTGGCTGCAACATCCAGTTCGCCGTGGATCCTGCCTCTGGTCGCATCATCGTCATCGAGATGAACCCGCGGGTGTCGCGGTCCTCGGCGCTGGCCTCGAAGGCGACAGGATTCCCGATCGCCAAACTCGCCGCCAAGCTCGCCATCGGCTACCGCCTCGACGAGGTGCCCAACGACATCACCCAGGCGACGCCGGCGAGCTTCGAGCCGACCCTCGACTACGTCGTCGTGAAGGTGCCGCGGTTCAACTTCGAGAAGTTCCCCAACGCCGACACCACTCTCACGACCACCATGAAGTCGGTCGGCGAGGCGATGGCGATCGGACGCAACTACACCACGGCGCTCCAGAAGGCCCTCCGCTCCCTTGAGAAGCGCGGCTCCAGCTTCCACTGGGGACCCGAGGACCGCTCGGTGGAGGAGCTGCTCGAGATCGCCACCCGTCCCACCGACGGCCGCATCGTGGTGGTGCAGCAGGCGCTGCGCAAGGGTGCGACCGTCGAGCAGGCCTTCGAGGCCACGAAGATCGACCCCTGGTTCCTCGACCAGATGGTGCTCATCAACGAGGTCGCCGAGTACATCCGGGAGGCGCCCCAACTCGACGCGGCGACGCTGCGCGTCGCCAAGGAGCACGGCTTCAGCGACGCGCAGATCGCGCAGCTGCGCGGCCTCGGCGAGGCGGAGGTGCGCGGCGTGCGATGGGGCCTGGATGTGCGTCCCGTCTACAAGACCGTCGACACCTGTGCGGGGGAGTTCCCCGCCCTCACGCCCTACCACTACTCCTCGTACGACACCGAGACCGAGGTCATGCCCTCGGACCGCACGAAGGTCGTCATCATCGGCTCCGGGCCCAACCGTATCGGTCAGGGCGTCGAGTTCGACTACTCCTGCGTGCACGCCTCCTTCGCGCTCTCGGCCGCCGGCTACGAGACGATCATGGTCAACTGCAACCCCGAGACGGTCTCCACCGACTACGACACCAGCGATCGCCTGTACTTCGAGCCGCTGACGCTCGAGGACGTCCTCGAGGTGCTCCACGCGGAAGCGCAGTCCGGCACGATCCACGGCGTCGTCTGCCAGCTGGGCGGACAGACCCCGCTGGGCCTGGCGAAGGGCATCGAGGAGGCGGGCTACACGATCCTCGGCACGAGCCCCGCCGCCATCGACATCGCGGAGGAGCGCGAGCTGTTCTCGCAGCTGCTGGATCGGGCGGGTCTCATCGCGCCGCGCCACGACACGGCCATCGACGAGGCCGGCGCCGTCGCGATCGCCGAGGAGATCGGCTACCCCGTGCTCGTGCGCCCGAGCTTCGTGCTGGGCGGGCGCGGCATGGAGATCGTCTACGACACCGAGAGCCTGCGCGACTACTTCGTGCGCACCGCCGGCGAGGTCGTCATCGAGGAGGGGAAGCCCCTCCTGGTCGACCGGTTCCTCGACGACGCGATCGAGCTCGACGTCGATGCGCTCTACGACGGCAGCGAGCTGTACATCGGCGGTGTGATGGAACACCTCGAGGAGGCCGGCATCCACTCCGGCGACTCCTCCTGCACGCTGCCGCCCGTCTCGCTCGGCCGCACCGAGATCGACCGGGTCCGCACCGCCACGCTCGCGATCGCCGAGGGTGTCGGGGTGCGCGGGCTGCTGAACGTGCAGTTCGCGGTCTCGGCGGGCGTCCTCTACGTCATCGAGGCGAACCCGCGCGCGTCGCGGACCGTCCCGTTCGTCTCCAAGGCGCTCGGGATCCCGCTCGCCAAGGCCGCCAGCCGCATCATGGCCGGCTCCACGATCGCCGAGCTGAAGGCGGAGGGCCTGCTGCCCGTGGAGGACGGTTCTCGCGTGCCGCTGGACGCGCCGGTCGCCGTCAAGGAGGCCGTGCTGCCCTTCAAGCGGTTCCGCACCGCCGACGGCCACACGGTGGATTCCGTGCTCGGTCCCGAGATGCGCTCCACCGGTGAGGTCATGGGGATCGACCGCGACTTCCCGACCGCCTTCGCCAAGAGCCAGGCGGCCGCTTACGGCGGGATGCCGACGGAGGGGACGGTGTTCCTCTCGGTCGCCGACGACGACAAGCGCGCCGTGATCCTGCCCGCCCACCGGCTGCAAGAGCTCGGCTTCCGGCTGACCGCGACGGAGGGCACGGCCGAGATCCTGGCGCGCAACGGCATCCGGGTCGAGGTCGTGAACAAGTACTCGGCCACGCAGCAGACGGGGGAGCGCAACGTCGTCGACCTCATCAACGCCGGCGAGATCGACATCGTCGTGAACACGCCTTCAGGCGGCATCGCCCGCGCCGACGGCTACGAGATCCGCGCCGCCGCGGTGGCCGCCGACAAGGCCCTGTTCACCACCATGGCCGTGCTCGGCGCCGCCGTCAGCGCCCTTCCGGTGCTGCGCGAGGGCTTCTCCGTCAAGAGCCTTCAGGAGTACGCCGCGGACCGGAAGGCGGCCGTGTGACCGGATTCGGGGAGCGCCTCCACGCCGCGATCGGCGCGCGCGGGAGCCTGTGCGTCGGCATCGACCCGCATGAGTCCCTCCTTCGCGCCTGGGGGCTGACGGTGGACGCCTCCGGAGTCCGCGAGTTCGGGCTGCGCGTCGTCGAGGCCGCCGCCCCACGGGTCGCGGTCGTGAAGCCCCAGGTGGCGTTCTTCGAGCGCTTCGGCTCGGCAGGCTTCGCGGCCCTCGAGGAGGTCATGTCGGCGGCACGGGCGGCGGGGCTCATCGTGCTCGCCGACGCCAAGCGAGGCGACATCGGCACCACCATGGACGCGTACGCCGCGGCCTGGCTGACGCCCGGTGCACCGCTGGAGGCCGATGCGATCACGGTCAGCCCGTACCTGGGCGTGGGCGCGCTCCGCTCCACGTTCGAGCTGGCCCGTGAGGGCGGGAAGGGCGTTTTCGTCCTGGCCGCGACGAGCAACCCGGAGGCTGCCGTCATCCAGGGCGCCGCGCCGTCGCCGGGCGCCCCCCACGATGGAGTCGCTCGCACGAACCCGACGATCGCCGCGGATGTGGTCGACGAGGTCTCCGTCATCAACCGGGCGACCGGCGGAGTCCTCGGCGACATCGGATTCGTCATCGGCGCGACCGTGGACGCCCGGACCTACGGGATCCCGGTGCCGCTGGACCCGCCGGCGCCGATCCTCGCCCCCGGGTTCGGCGCACAGGGCGCACGGCTGTCCGACCTGGCCGCCCTCTTCGGCGCCAACGCCGCGGCTGTGCTCGCCAGCGCCAGCCGCAGTATCCTCTCCGACGGACCCGCCGGTCTCGCCGCCGCGATCGACGCCCACAACCGCGAACTCCAGGAAGCACGCCATGACTGACGCCCGCCGCCCGCCCGAGGTCGACCGCGCCGCCGCCTCGCGGCGTGCCGTCGCCGCCCGCCGCGAACGCGCGGCGCTCAAGCGCGACGTGGCCACCCGGGTCATCACTCCGCAGGAGCTGCTGCGTCGCGCACTCGCTGACCCGCACTCGCCGGCCGGCGCGATGCGCGTCACCGAGTTCCTCACCGCCCTGCCGGCGATCGGCGAAGGCAAGCGCGACCGCATCCTCGCCGACCTGGAGATCTCGCCGGTGAAGCGCCTGGGCGGCCTGGGCAGCAGGCAGCGCGTCGAGCTGGAGGACTTCCTCGACCGGCGCTGGCCCGAACCCCGGCCGCGCGAGGGACGGAGCCGTCTAGTCGTGCTGGCCGGCCCCACCGCCGTCGGCAAGGGGACCGTGGCGGCGCACATCAAGGAGCACCACCCCGAGATCCACCTCTCGGTGTCGGCGACCACGCGCGCTCCGCGCCCGGGCGAGGTCGACGGCGAGCACTACTACTTCGTCGACGACGCCGAGTTCGATCGCCTGATCGCCACCGGCGCATTGCTCGAGCACGCGACCGTCCACAATGCGTTCCGCTACGGCACGCCGAAGGCTCCGATCGACGCAGCCCTCCGCGAGGGACGAACGGTGCTGCTGGAGATCGACCTCCAGGGCGCGCGCCAGGTGCGTGCGGCCGCCCCGGATGCCAATCTCGTCTTCCTGCTGCCGCCGAGCTGGGACGAACTGGTGCAGCGCCTCGTCGGGCGCGGAACCGAGGGAGACGAGGAACGTGCCCGGCGGCTGAAGACCGCTCGGGTCGAGCTGGCCTCGCAGGGCGAGTTCGACCACCACGTCGTCAACGACGACGTGGCGCGCGCGGCGGCCGAGGTCGCCGCTCTCGCGCGCTGACCGGCGACGGGACTGTAGAATGGTCGGATGCCGCGGCGTCCTCGTCCGTGACCACCCCCGCGCCTCGCGCGCGGCCCCGCGCTTCGCCCCGCTTTTCCCACGCCATCCGATCCAGGAGGTCCACTATGGCCACTCGTGACAAGGGCATCATCGACCCGCCCATCGACGCACTGCTCGAGAAGGTCGACTCGAAGTACCAGCTCGTGATCTACGCATCCAAGCGTGCGCGCCAGATCAACGACTACTACTCCGATCTGCACGAGGGGAACCTCTTCGACAACGTGGGGCCGCTCGTGGACTCCACCGTCGAGGACAAGCCGCTGACGATCGCGCTGCACGAGATCCACGAGGACAAGCTGCGCCTGCGCTCGCTCGACTGATCCCATGACGCCGTGTGGCGTCGCCGTGCCCGTGTCACCCGCCATGTCGGGGGACGCGGGCATGATGGTTAACACCCCCGATCCTGTCCGCCGTCTGGAGCACCGATGACTCAGCTGCGCCTGTTCACGTCCGAGTCCGTGACCGAAGGGCACCCCGACAAGATCTGCGACCAGATCTCCGACAGCATCCTCGACGCCCTCCTGGCCGTCGATCCGGGCAGCCGGGTCGCCGTCGAGACCCTGGTGACGACCGGTCTCGTGCACGTGGCCGGCGAGGTGCGCACCGACGGCTACGTCGACATCCCCGGGATCGTCCGCCGCGTCGTCAACCGCATCGGCTACACCTCCAGCGAGACCGGCTTCGACGGCGACTCCTGCGGTGTGACGGTCTCGATCGGCGAGCAGTCGGGCGACATCGCCGCGGGTGTCGACAACGCACTCGAGCACCGCGAGGAAGGATCCGTCGACCCCGTCGATGCACTGGGCGCAGGTGACCAGGGGATCATGTTCGGGTACGCGACGAACGAGACGCCGCAGCTCATGCCGATGGCGATCTGGACGGCGCACCGCATCGCCGAGCGGCTCACCGACGCGCGGCGCTCCGGCGCCCTGCCGTTCCTGCGGCCCGACGGCAAGACGCAGGTCACCCTGGGCTACGACGGCAATGTGCCGCGGACGGTCGAGACGGTCGTCGTCTCCACGCAGCACAACCCCGACATCTCGCTGGCAGCGCTCCGGGCCGCCGTGCGGGCCGAGGTCATCGACCCGGTCATCGCCCAGACAGGGCTCGACATCAGCGACGTCGAATACGTCATCAACCCGGCCGGCCCCTTCGTGATCGGCGGCCCCAAGGGCGACGCAGGACTCACCGGGCGCAAGATCATCATCGACACCTACGGCGGCGCCTCACGCCACGGCGGCGGCGCTTTCAGCGGCAAGGATCCCTCCAAGGTCGACCGCTCCGCTGCGTATGCCATGCGGTGGGTTGCCAAGAACGCCGTGGCCGCCGGACTCGCGGACCGTCTCGAGGTGCAGGTCGCCTACGCCATCGGACGTGCGGCTCCGGTCGGCCTGTACGTCGAGACCTTCGGCACCGGACACGTCCCGGACGAGGCGATCACCGCCGCGATCACCGAGGTGTTCGATCTGCGCCCGCAGGCGATCATCGATCGCCTCGACCTGCTGCGCCCGATCTACGCCCAGACAGCCGCGTACGGGCATTTCGGGCGCGATCTGCCCGACTTCACCTGGGAGCGCACCGACCGCGTCGAGGAACTCCGCGCCGCCGCCGGTCTCTGACCCCGCCGTGGTCACCGTCGCCCGCGTCCTGGTCGACTCGCCGCTGCCTCAGCTCGACCGGCCGTTCGACTACGCCGTGCCCGCCGAGCTGGCCGCCGAGGTCGTCGCCGGCGTGCGCGTCAAGGTGCCGCTGCGCACGGCCGGACGGCTGGTGGAGGGATACGTCCTGGGCGTGGCGGAGGCTGTCGCTCCCGACCGGCCGCTCTCCGAGGTGGACAGCGTCGTCACCTCTGTCGCGGTGCTCCCGGAGTCGCTGTACGCTCTGGCCCGTCGCGCCGCGGATCGTGCGGCGGGGTCGGCGGTCGACATCCTCCGGCTCGTGATCCCCAAGCGGATGGTCCGTGCCGAGAAGGCGTGGCGGGCCGCGGAGCCACCGGCTGCGCCGTCCGTTCCGCCCGACGGACTCGCGTGGGCGCGGGGTGTGCTGCAGTCCTACCCCGGTCTCGCCGACGCGCTGGCCGCGGGGGAGCGGCTCGCCGTCGATCCGCCGCCGCGACCCGCGTCCGAGGGAGCCTGGGGCGCCTGGGCCGAGCTGATCGCGGCGATGGCGGTGGAGCGTCTCGCGGCCGGACGCAGCGCGGTGCTCGTCCTGCCGGATCACCGCGACCAGACCCAGGTCCTGGCGGCGCTCTCGGGCCGGGTGCCCGACGACGCGGTCGTCCGCGACGACGCCCGCCGCTCGGGACCGGAGCGCTACGCCACCTACCTGCGTCTGCTCCACCCGGCGCCGCGCATCGTCGTGGGGAACCGGTCGACCGTCTACGCACCGGCCCACGACGTCGGGCTGGTCGCCGTGTGGGACGACGGCGATCCGCTCCTCGCCGAGCCGCTGAGTCCGGGCGTCCACGCCCGCGACGCCGCGCTCATCCGTCAGGAGCTCGAGGGCTCCACGCTGGTGTTCGCCGGGCACACGCGCACGACCGATGTGGAGCGGCTCGTCCAGCTCGGCTGGGTGCGGGAGGTGCCGGCCGCACGGCGGGAGAGCCCGCGCGTGGTCCTGTCGGGCACGCACGAGGGAGAGGTCCGCGGTCAGCGGGTGCCGTCGGCCGCCTTCGCCGCGGCGCGCGAGGCGCTGCGGGACGGTCCGGTGCTCGTGCAGGTGTCGCGCCCCGGCTACGCCCCGGTCCTCGTCTGCGCAGACTGCCGCACGCCGGCACGTTGCCCGCACTGCGCCGGACCCCTGCGGGCACGTCGTCCCGGCAGCGCCCCCGACTGCGGCTGGTGCGGACGCACGCTGCCGAACTGGTCGTGCACGAACTGCTCGTCGCAGCGCCTGCGCATGGCCTCCTCGGGCTCGGAGCGCACCGCGGACGAGCTCGGCCGCGCGTTCCCGAACACCCGCGTCATCGTCTCCGACGGCGCGCACCCGGTCACCGAGGTCGATGGCCGCCCGGCTCTCGTGATCGCCACCCGGGGCGCGGAGCCGATCGCGCCGGGCGGATACCGCGCCGTCATCCTGCTCGACGGGGACAAGATGCTCCTGGCCGAGCAGCTGAGGATCGGCGAGGCGTGCCTGCGCTGGTGGTCGAACGCGGCCGCCCTGGCGAGGCCGGGCTCACCGGTCCATCTGGTCGGGGTGACGGGTCCGGTGTCACGCGCACTGGCGACCTGGACCCAGGCGGCCTACGCGCGCACCGAGCTGACCGAACGCGCGCCGCTGCACATGCCCCCGGTGATCCGAGTCGCGACGATCGAGGGCAGGGCGGCGGTGGTCGACGAGGCGATCGCCCGCGTCCGGTCCGAGGTGCCCGCACTGCCCCCCACCGCCGTTCTCGGGCCGGTGCCGCTCGGCGACCAGAGCGGCCAGAGCGGCCAGAGCCACCACGGTGACAATGCCGTCCGGGCGCTCCTCCGCTTCGATTACGCTCAGGGGCGCGCGGTCGCGGAGACGCTGCGCGCCGCGGTGGTCGCCGATGCGCTGCAGGGTCGCCGTGCGGCAGCGCGAGCGCGGGCCGCCGGCGGAGCGCCCGGAGCCTCCGCGACTACACTCAGGGTGCGGCTCGACGTCCCCGAGCTCGACCTGTGACCACCCCGATCCCTCCAGGACCTCCATGCGCATCGTGTTCGCCGGAACCCCGGCTCCGGCGGTGCCGTCGTTGCTCGCCCTCGTCGCCTCGCATCACGACGTGGTCAGCGTCGTGACGCGCTCGGACGCGCCGCTCGGCCGCAAGCGCGTGCTGACGCCCTCACCGGTGGCCGCCACGGCCGCAGAGCACGGAGTACCCGTGATCAAGGCCGATCGGCTGGACGCCGACGCCACTTCGGCGATCGCCGAGCTCCGACCCGACCTCGGCGTCATCGTCGCCTACGGCGGGCTGGTGCGGGAGCCGTTGCTGTCCGCGCCTCGCCACGGCTGGATCAACCTCCACTTCTCCCTGCTCCCGCGCTGGCGGGGCGCGGCACCGGTGCAGCATGCCCTGATCGCCGGTGACCGCGTCACCGGCGCGGCCGTGTTCCAGTTGGTTCCTGCCCTCGACGCCGGCGACGTCTTCGGCGAGCTCCGCTACGACGTGCCCGCGTCCGCCACGGCGGGGGAGGTGCTGTCTGATCTCGCCGATCGGGGCGCCGGGCTCCTCCGGCAGGTAGTCGACGACATCGCGGCGGGAACGGCCCGTGCCGTGCCCCAGACCGGGGTGCCCACGCTCGCGCCCAAGCTGTCCCTCGCCGACGGCCTCCTCGACTTCACCGCTCCCGCGCCCGCGGTCCTGGACCGCTTCCGCGGCACGACGCCCGAACCGGGCGCCCACACGATGGTCGGCGGCCAGCGCCTCAAGGTGCTCGCGGCCCGCCTCGGCCCCGACGCCGCGCTGACGCCCGGGCGGCTGGAGCTCATCGACCGCGACGTCGTCGTCGGCACCTCCGCGGGGACGCTCGCGCTCGACGAGGTCCAGCCCGCCGGCAAGGGACGCATGCGTGCGGCCGACTGGTGGCGCGGGCTGCGGGTCGATGCGCTCCAGGTCGACGACGTCCGGACGGAGCCCGCCCCGTGAGCTCCTCCCGCTGGGTCGCCTACGACACCCTCCGCGCCGTCCACGAGTCCGACGCCTACGCCAACCTGCTCCTTCCCCGCGAGATCGCCAGAGCAGGGCTCAGCGGGCCCGACGCAGGGCTCGCGACAGAGCTCGCGTACGGCACCCTGCGGCGTGAGGGCACCTACGACGCGATCATCGCGGAGGCCGCGCGACGCGACGTGCAGCAGATCGACCCGGCCGTCCTGGATGCGCTCCGCCTGGGGGTCCATCAGCTCGTGTCGATGCGGATCCCCTCGCACGCCGCTGTCAACGAGACCGTCCGGCAGGTGCGGGCCGCCTCGGGTCCGGCACCCGCGAAGTTCGCCAACGCGGTGCTGCGGCGCGTGTCCGAACGCACCGCCGAGCAATGGCACGCGCGGCTGGAGGAGACGGCTCGCTCCGGCGACGAGCGTCTCGCCCTCCGCTACGCCCACCCGGTGTGGGTCATCCGTGCGTTCCGCCGCGCGCTGGCCGCGGAGGGCCGCGCCGACGAGCTGACCGCGCTCTTGGAAGCCGACAACGCCGCCCCGGGGGTCACGATGGCTGCGCTGCCCGGGCTGGCCGACCTTCCGGCGGAGCGCACCCCGACGACATATTCGCCGATCGGATTCCGCCTGGGCGGGGGAGATCCCGGTCCGCTCGTCGCCGCCGCCGGCGGGCGCGTCCGCGTGCAGGACGAGGGGTCGCAGCTGGCCGCCCTCGCCCTCACGCGCGCCACCCCGACCCGGCCCGGCGAGCGCTGGCTGGATCTGTGCGCAGGCCCCGGCGGCAAGACCGCCGTGCTGGCCGCGGAGGCTCTCGCGTACGGCGCGCAGCTCGAGGCGAACGAGGTGTCGCCAGCGCGGGCGGGACTGGTGCGCGACTCGGTCGCCGGCGTGCCGCTCCCGGTTCCCGTGTCCGAGGAGGACGGGCGCACCCGCGCCGGTCGCGGACGCTACGACCGCATCCTCGTCGACGCGCCGTGCACGGGGCTGGGTGCGCTCCGCCGCCGCCCCGAAGCACGGTGGCGCAAGACCGCCGCCGATGTGCCCGAGCTCGCCGCGCTGCAGGGCGACCTGCTGCGCGCCGCCGTCGACGCGCTCGCGCCGGGCGGCATCGTGGCCTACGTCACCTGCTCGCCGCACCTGGCAGAGACCGCGGCGATCGTGGCCGACGTGCGGCGGGCGGCGGGCGATGCCGTCGAAGAGCTCGATGCGCGCGCGGTGGTGGCCGCCGTCTCCCGCGAGCCCATCGACCTTCCGGAGCCTGCGGACGGGTCGGGCCGAGCGCAGCTGTGGCCGCACCGCCACGGCACCGACGCGATGTCGATCTCGCTGCTGCGACGCGGCTGAGGCCGTCGGGCGGATCGCCTCCCCTCCCGGCCGCACCCGCGCCGCGAGCAGATTAGGGTGGTGCCGTGACCGGCGACGACATCCGCATCAATCCCAGCATCCTCGCCGCCGATTTCGTGAACATGCAGGCAGAGCTCGCCCGCATCGCGACGGCGGATTTCGTGCACGTCGACGTCATGGACAACCACTTCGTGCCCAACCTCACCTTCGGGCCGCAGATGGTGGAGCGCATCCAGGCGACCAGTCCCGTGCCCCTGGACGTGCACCTGATGATCACCGACCCGGACCGGTGGGCGCCCGGATACGCCGAGATCGGCGCGGCGTCGGTCACCTTCCACCTGGAGGCGGCGTCCGACCCGGTCGCTCTCGCGCGGCGGCTGCGCCAGATCGGCTCCCGCGCCGGTGTCGCGGTGAAGCCTGCGACGCCGGTCGAGGGACTGTTCGACGTCCTCGACGAGTTCGACCAGATCCTCGTCATGACCGTCGAGCCGGGCTTCGGCGGTCAGTCCTTCCTCGCTGACCAGATGCCCAAGCTCGCCCGGCTGAGCGATGAGGCGCGCCGACGCGGGTCCCGCGTCTGGCTCCAGGTCGACGGCGGCATCGGGGAGTCCACGATCGCGCAGGCCGCCGAGGCGGGCGCCGACACCTTCGTGGCGGGATCGGCGGTGTTCGGCGCCGACGACCCGGGCCAGGCGATCGCCGCCCTCCGTGGCGTCGCAGCGGGGCATCGGCACTGACGTCATCGGGTCCTGCGCACGCACCGGGGCCCGGCCGGGACCGGTAGCCTGGAGGGGTGAAGACCTTCGACGCCCTGTTCGCCGAGCTCACCGAGATCGCCGCGACGCGTCCCGAGGGCTCGGGCACCGTCGCGCAGCTGGACGCGGGTGTGCACGCGATCGGCAAGAAGATCGTCGAGGAGGCCGCCGAGGTGTGGATGGCCGCCGAGTACCAGTCCGACGTCGAGACGGCCGAGGAGATCTCGCAGCTGCTGTACCACCTGCAGGTGCTCATGGTCGCGAAGGGCCTCGCTCCCGAAGACGTCTACCGACATCTCTGAGCGCTGCTCCCGACGACGACCGTTCTGACAACGAAAGCCTGCACCATGCTGCGAATCGCCGTGCCGAACAAGGGATCGCTGGCCGAGACCGCGACCGACATGCTCGCCGAAGCCGGTTACACCGGTCGACGCGACCCCAAGGACCTGCACGTCATCGACCCGGTCAACGAGGTCGAGTTCTTCTACCTGCGCCCGAAGGACATCGCGACCTACGTGGGATCGGGCGCCCTCCACGTGGGCATCACCGGTCGCGACCTCCTGCTCGACGCGCGCATGCCCGGGGCCCGCGAGATCGAGAAGCTCGGCTTCGGCGGGTCCACCTTCCGCTTCGCCGGCCCTCCCGGACGCTTCCACGAGCTGAGCGACCTCGACGGCGTGCGTGTGGCGACCGCCTACCCCGGGCTGGTCGACGCCTACCTCGATGAGCACGGCGTCGCTGTCGACCTCGTCCCGCTCGACGGCGCCGTGGAGTCGGCGGTCGAGCTCGGCGTCGCCGACGCGGTGGCCGATGTGGTGTCGACCGGCACGACGCTCAAGCAGGCGGGACTGGAGATCTTCGGCCCGGTGCTGCTGGAGTCCGAGGCGGTGCTGATCGGCGCCCCCGTCGAAGCGGAGGGCACCGACATCCTGCTGCGGCGCCTGCGCGGTGTCATGGTCGCCCGGCAGTACGTGCTGATCGACTACGACCTTCCCGCCGACCTCGTCGACGCGGCCGTCGCGATCGCCCCCGGCATCGAGTCGCCCACCATCTCGCCGCTGCGCGATCCGGCATGGGTGGCGGTGCGGGTCATGAGCCCCCGAAAGACCGTCAACCAGGTCATGGACGCGCTCTACGCGATCGGCGCGCGGGCGATCCTGGTGACCGCCATCCACAACGCGAGGCTCTGATGTCGCTGGCCCGCCGCGTCATCCCGTGCCTGGACGTCAAGGACGGCAAGGTCGTCAAGGGCGTCAACTTCGAGAATCTCCGTGAGATGGGCGACCCCGTCGAGCTCGCCCGCCGGTACTTCGAACAGGGGGCCGACGAGCTCACCTTCCTCGACGTCACCGCCACGGTCGACGACCGCTCCACCACCTACGACGTGGTCCGGCGCACGGCGGAGGAGGTCTTCATCCCCCTGACCGTGGGCGGGGGAGTCCGATCCGCCGACGACGTCGCACGTCTGCTCGGCGTCGGCGCCGACAAGGTCGGCGTGAACTCGGCGGCGATCGCGCGCCCGCAGCTCGTCGACGAGATCGCCGACCGCTTCGGCGCGCAGGTGCTCGTGCTGTCGCTCGACGTGACACGCGCACCCGGTACAGCGTCGGGGTTCGTCGTCACCACTCACGGAGGCCGGACCCTGACGACGCTGGACGCGCTCACCTGGGCGCGCGAGGCCATCGAGCGCGGTGCCGGCGAGCTCCTGGTGAACTCGATCGACGCCGACGGCACGAGGGACGGGTTCGACCTCGAGCTCGTCGCCCTCATGCGCGAGCTGTCCTCCGTCCCCGTGATCGCTTCGGGCGGGGCGGGAGCTGCCGAGCACTTCGCTCCCGCCATCGAGGCCGGAGCCGACGCGGTGCTCGCGGCATCGGTCTTCCACTCCGGTCAGCTCACGATCGGCGACGTCAAGAGCGCGATGCGCGCTGAAGGGATCGAGGTCCGCGCATGAGCGACGTCCCAGACGACACGACGGCAGTACTGGACCGCGTCTCCTTCACGCCCGACGGGCTCGTCCCGGCCATCATCCAGCAGCACGACACCCTCGAGGTGCTCATGCTCGGCTGGATGGATGCCGAGGCGCTGCGACGCACCCTCACCACCGGCCGGGTGACCTTCTGGTCCCGCTCGCGGCAGGAGTACTGGCGCAAGGGCGACACCTCGGGCCACATCCAGCTCGTCACGGGCGCCCGGCTGGACTGCGACGGGGATACGCTCCTGATCACCGTCGACCAGGTCGGCGCGGCCTGTCACACCGGCGACCGCACGTGCTTCGACGCCGACGACCTCCACCCCGCGATCGGCGTCGGATGACCCGTCGGCTGAGGTCGCTCAGCGTCCTGACCGTTCTCGCCGGGGGCGCACTCGCGCTCATCGCCTCGACGCAGACGTGGCTCGACGTCACCCTGCTCGGGTCGACGACGCCGCCGATCGCCGTTCCCGGCGCCTCGGCGCTGGCGCTGCTGGCCCCGCTCAGCCTCGCCGCGCTCGCCCTGGGACTGGCGCTGTCGATCATCGGTACCGTGCTGCGCTACGCATTCGGGGTGCTCGCCGTGGCGATCGGCGTCGCCCTCGGCGTCGGCGCGCTGCGGATCGCTGTGGAGCGTCCGGTCGACGCCGTCGCCGCGGCGGTCACCGAGGCTACGGGCCTCGCGGGGGAGAGCACGGTCCGCGCGCTCATCGACCACGTCGCCGTCACGCCGTGGCCAGTGATCACGGTCGTCGCCTCGCTCGCGATCGCCGTAGGGGGAGTGGTGACCGTCCTAACCACCCACCGCTGGCCGGGCGCGGGCCGCCGCTACCGGACCGACAGTGCGGACATGCCTGCGGGGGGTGCGTCGCGTCGTGTCTCGGCGGATGCCTCCCGGGGCGGCGCCGGGTCCCGTCCGCACGATGCGATCGATTCGTGGGACGACCTCTCGCGCGGTGACGACCCGACCGCCTGATACCAGGGCCCCGCTCCCGTACCGGACCCCCGAGGCCCGCCCGCTAGACTGGTCGCAGCGACCCGCACGCGAAGGAGAACCATGAGCAATCCCGTCGACGACCCCGGCCACGGACACTCCCCGGCCGCCTGGACGGCGGTCGTGATCATGCTCGTCGCGATCGCGCTGGGCACGCTGTTCTTCTTCCTCGAGATGCCGGTGCTGGTCTGGATCTGCGTCGGACTCACCGTCGTGGGCGCACTCGTGGGCTGGGGCTTGGCGAAGGCCGGTTACGGCGTGAACGGGTCCAAGTACACGTCGAAGCAGCACTGACGTGCTCGCCGACCTCACGGCCGGCGCGGTGGAGGATGCCGAGGCACGCGCCGTAGACCGGCCGCTGGCGGATCTCGAGCGCGCCGCACTCGCACAGCCGCCTGCCCGCGACGCACTCCACGCGCTGGCCCCGGCCGATCGCGTCAAGATCATCGCCGAGGTCAAGCGCGCCAGTCCCTCCCGCGGGCACCTCGCCGAGATCCCCGACCCCGCACTGCAGGCCGCGCGCTATGAGCAGGGCGGCGCCTCTGCCATCTCGGTACTCACCGAGGGCCGACGGTTCAAGGGCAGTCTCGCCGATCTCGAGGCCGTCAGGGCGCGGGTCGAGCTGCCCGTCCTGCGCAAGGACTTCATCGCCACGCCGTACCAGGTGCTGGAGGCCCGCGCGGCCGGCGCCGATCTGGTGCTCCTCATCGTCGCTGCGCTCGAGCAGCCCCTGCTGCAGGAGCTGCACGCCCTCGTCCTCGAGCTCGGGATGACCCCGCTGGTCGAGACGCACTCCCGCGACGAGGTGCTCCGCGCGGCGGACCTCGGCGCCGCGCTCATCGGCGTCAACGCCCGTGACCTCTCCACGTTCGAGCTCGACCGCGACCTGTTCGGGCGACTGTACGACGACCTCCCGCGCGACGCGATCAAGATCGCCGAGTCGGCCGTCCTCACCCCGGCCGACGTCGCCCACTACCGCGCCGCGGGCGCCGACGTGGTCCTCATCGGCGAGGCGTTGGTCACCAGTGATCCCGTCACCACCCTGCACGCATTCCTGGAAGCCGGCGCAGGCGCTGCGTCGAGAGAGCGGAGCGGATCGAAATGAGCCTGCGCGAGACCCACGGACCGTTCTTCGGCGACTTCGGCGGACGCTTCATGCCCGAGTCCCTCATCGCGGCGATCGACGAGCTGACGGCGGAGTACGAGTCGGCCAAGGCCGACCCCGCCTTCGATGCCGAGTTCCGCCGGCTGCTCCACTCCTACGCGGGACGCCCGTCGCCCCTGACCGAGGTTCCGCGGTTCGCGGAGCACGCGGGAGGAGCGCGCATCTTCCTCAAGCGGGAGGACCTCAACCACACCGGCTCCCACAAGATCAACAACGTGCTTGGGCAGGCGCTGCTCACCCAGCGGCTGGGCAAGACGCGCGTCATCGCCGAGACCGGCGCCGGCCAGCACGGCGTGGCCACCGCGACGGCGGCGGCGCTCTTCGGCTTCGACTGCACGATCTACATGGGCGAGGTCGACACGCAGCGGCAGGCTCTGAACGTGGCGCGCATGCGGCTGCTCGGCGCCGAGGTGGTCCCCGTCACCACGGGATCCCGCACGCTCAAGGACGCTATCAACGACGCCTACCGGGACTGGGTGGCCTCGGTGGAGCACACGAACTACATCTTCGGCACGGCCGCCGGACCGCATCCGTTCCCGGCGATGGTGCGCGACTTCCAGAAGATCATCAGCGAAGAGGCCCGCCAGCAGCTCCTCGACGAGACCGGCTCGCTGCCCGACGTCGTGATCGCGTGCGTGGGCGGCGGGTCCAACGCCATCGGCATGTTCGACGCGTTCCTCGACGACGAGGGCGTCAAGCTCTACGGCGTCGAGGCGGCCGGCGACGGCGTCGACACGGCGCGGCACGCGGCCTCCATCGAGCGCGGCCGCCCGGGCGTGCTCCATGGCGCGCGGACCTATGTGCTGCAGGACGAGGACGGCCAGACGATCGAGTCGCACTCGATCTCGGCCGGGCTGGACTACCCCGGCGTCGGACCCGAGCACGCGTGGCTGGCCGACATCGGGCGCGCGGAGTACATACCCGCCACCGACACCGAGGCGATGGACGCCCTGCGCCTCCTGTCGCAGACCGAGGGCATCATCCCCGCCATCGAGTCCGCCCACGCCCTGGCAGGCGCGCTGCGGCTCGGTCGCGAGCTCGGCCCGGACGCCGTGATCGCCGTCAGCCTCTCGGGGCGCGGTGACAAGGACATGGACACCGCGGCGAAGTGGTTCGGCCTCTACGACGAGGGCGCCGACCCGGTCGAGGCCGGTCCCGCCCCCGAGAGCGCCAAGGGCGAGGGGATCGAGCTGTGAGTCGTGTCGCCGCCGCTCTGGATGCAGCCCGCGACGCCGGTCGCGGTGCCTTCGTCGGCTACCTCCCGCTCGGCTTCCCCGACCTGCAGACGAGCATCGACGCCGCCGTCACCCTCGCCGAGAGCGGCGCGGACGTGCTCGAGCTCGGCCCGCCCTACTCGGATCCGGTCATGGACGGGACCGTCATCCAGGAGGCGACCCAGACGGCCCTGGCCGCAGGCTTCCGCCTGCGCGACACCTTCACCGCGGTCCGCGAGATCACGGCGCGCGTGGACATCCCCGTGCTCGTGATGACCTACTGGAACCCCGTCATGCAGTACGGCGTCGACCGCTACGCGGACGACCTGCTGGCCGCCGGGGGAGCGGGCCTCATCACGCCCGACATCACCCCCGACGCGGCAGCCGAGTGGATCTCCGCATCGGAGCGTACCGGGCTGGATCGGGTTTTCCTCGCGGCCCCGACCTCGACCGACGAGCGGCTCGCCCTCATCGTGCGCCACTCCACCGGCTTCGTCTACACCGTCTCCACGATGGGGATCACGGGCGAGCGCGCGGAGCTGGATGCCGCCGCGCGCACCCTGGTGTCGCGGCTGCGCTCGCACGGCGCCGAGCACGCCTGCGTCGGCATCGGCATCTCCACGGCGGACCAGGTGCGCGGGGTGCTCGAGTACGCCGACGGCGCCATCGTCGGCACCGCCCTCGTCCGCGCCCTGCGCGACGGCGGCGTGGCGGGCCTGGCCGCAGAGGCCCGGGCGCTCACCGTCGGCACGGCACGGTGAGCTCCTCGGAGAAGTGACCGGGGAAAAGGAGGCACGCCGGGCGAAGTAGACTGCCCTTCGTGTTCTCACCCGCCTCCGTCTTCGCCAGCATCCCGAGTCCGGGAATCAGCTCGTTCCAGGTCGGTCCTCTGACGATCCACTTCTACGCCCTCTGCATCCTCGCGGGCATCGTCGTGGCGACGCTGCTGACCAACCACCGCCTGACCAAGCGCGGCGCGGAACCCTGGGTGGTGGTCGACATCGCCCTCCTGGCCGTGCCGCTGGCCATCATCGCGGCGCGCATCTTCCACGTGGTCACCCACCCGGGCTTCTACTTCGGCGACGGCAAGGACCTGTGGGCCATCTTCCGGATCTGGGAGGGCGGCATCGCCATCTACGGCGCCCTCATCGGCGGCGCGGTCGGCGCCTGGCTCGGGTGCCGCTGGACGGGCATCCGCTTCTGGAGCTTCGCCGACGCACTCGCGCCCGGAATCCTGCTCGCCCAGGCCCTCGGCCGATTCGGCAACTGGTTCAACCAGGAGCTGTACGGGCTTCCCACCGACCTGCCGTGGGGCCTGGAGATCGACTACCCGAACGCGGCGTGGCCGGCGGGTCTGCCCGAAGGCACCCTGTTCCACCCGACGTTCCTCTACGAAGTCATCTGGAACACGCTCGGCGTGCTGTTCCTCCTGTGGGCCGGCAAGCGGTTCCGCCTGCAGTGGGGGCGCCTGTTCGCGCTCTACCTGATCTGGTACTCGGCGGGTCGCATCGTGTGGGAGTCGATCCGCATCGACCCCAGCGAAGTCTTCCTGGGGCTGCGCACCAACGTGTGGGCCGCGATCCTCGGCGTGGTCGTCGGACTGGTGATCTTCGTCGTGCAGACACGGCGCCACCCGGGCTTCGAGCCGTCGCCCTACGTGGCGGGCCGCGAATGGTCGGCCGACGGGGCTGTACAATCACAGGACACCGATGACTTCGTGGACGTGAGCGCACCCCCCGCGTCCGAAGCTCTCGAGGGCACAGCCACAAGCTCCGTCACCCCGAAATAGCACTCCCGAGCGCATCGACGATGCCGCGTCGGAAGCAGCATCACAAGCAGCATTCAAAGCACAGGGCCGACGTCGTCCCGGTTGAGCACCAAGTGAGGACGGTCAGGGATGCCATCGAGCCCGCGTCATGAAGACACGATGAACCGCGCCACGAGCGGATTCCCGGCGAAGCAGGGCATGTACAACCCTGCCTTCGAGAAGGACGCCTGCGGTCTGGCCATGGTGGCGACCCTGCGCGGCGAGGCCGGTCACGACATCGTCGAGCTCGCCCTGACGGCGCTGCGCAACCTCGAGCACCGCGGGGCGATCGGCTCCGACGCCGGCACGGGTGACGGCGCGGGCATCCTCACGCAGATGCCGGACGACTTCCTGCGGGCCGTCGTCGGGTTCGACCTGCCGCCCGTCGGCGAGTACGCGGCCGGGATGGCCTTCCTCCCGCGCGACGAGGACGAGCGCGTCGCTCTGAAGTCGCGGATCGACGAGCTGGCGGCCAGTGAGGGCCTCGTCGTGCTCGGGTGGCGCGAGGTGCCGACCGCCGATGACAACCTGGGCAAGCTCGCCTTCGACGCGCGTCCGGCGTTCGAGCAGCTCTTCGTCTCCCGACCCGCCGTCGGCGACGCGTCCGCACTGTCGGGCATTGCGCTGGACCGTCGCGCGTACCGGCTCCGCAAGCGCGCACAGCACGAGCTCGGCGCCTACTTCGTCTCGCTCTCGAGCCGCACGATCGGCTACAAGGGCATGGTCACGACCCTGCAGCTCGAGCCGTTCTACCCCGACCTCCAGGACGAGCGCTTCACCAGCGAACTGGCCGTCGTGCACTCGCGCTACTCGACCAACACGTTCCCGTCGTGGCCGCTGGCCCAGCCGCTGCGCATGCTCGCCCACAACGGCGAGATCAACACCGTCGGCGCGAACCGCAACTGGATGCGCGCGCGTCAGTCCCAGCTCGAGTCGCAGCTGCTCGGAGACATCCGTCCGCTCCTGCCCATCTGCACCGACGGGGCCAGTGACTCCGCGTCCTTCGACGAGGTCCTCGAGCTGCTGACCCTCACCGGCCGCAGCCTGCCGCACGCCATCATGATGATGGTCCCCGAGGCGTACGAGAAGCAGGCCGACATCGACCCGACGCTGCGCGCGTTCTACGAGTACCACTCGATGCAGATGGAGCCCTGGGACGGTCCGGCGGCGCTGATCTTCACCGACGGCACCCTCGTCGGCGCGACCCTCGACCGCAACGGCCTGCGCCCGGGCCGGTGGACCGAGACCACCGACGGACTGGTCGTCATCGGCAGCGAGACGGGCGTGCTCGACTTCGAGCCCGAGCGCATCAAGCGCCGGGGCCGGCTGCGCCCCGGCCGCATGTTCGTCGTCGACACCGCCCAGCGCCGCATCATCGAGGACGAGGAGGTCAAGCAGCAGCTGGCCCACCTCGAGCCCTGGCAGGAGTGGCTGGACGCCGGTCGCGTGCGCCTGAAGGACCTTCCCGAGCGCGAGCACATCGTCCACCCGATCGCCTCGATCACCCGCCGTCAGCGGACGTTCGGATACACCGAGGAGGAGGTCCGGATCCTCCTCACCCCGATGGGGCAGACCGGTGCCGAGCCCCTCGGCGCGATGGGCTCCGACGCGCCGATCGCGGTGCTCAGCAAGCGCCCGCGCCTCCTGTTCGACTACTTCACGCAGCAGTTCGCCCAGGTCACCAACCCGCCGCTGGACTCCATCCGCGAAGAGGTCGTGACCTCGCTCTCGCTGGGGCTCGGTCCCGAGCGGAACCTCCTGGACTGGGGTCCGGAGCACACGCGCACCGTCACCCTGGACTTCCCGGTGATCGACAACGACGAGCTCGCGAAGCTCCAGAACATCGACAAGGCCCTGCCCGGGCGCCGCTCGGCGACGATCCGAGGGCTCTACCACTTCGACCACGGCCCGGACGCCCTCGAGGCGCGCCTGTCGGCCATGTGCGACGAAGTGGACGCGGCCATCGCCGGCGGCGCCGAGTTCATCATCCTGAGCGACCGCGACTCGAACAAGGACCTCGTCCCGATCCCGTCGCTGCTGGCGCTGTCGGCCGTCCATCACCATCTGATCCGCCGTGAGAACCGCATGAAGGTCGGTCTGGTGGTCGAGGCGGGCGATGTCCGCGAGGTCCACCATGTCGCGACGCTGATCGGCTACGGCGCGTCGGCGGTCAACCCGTACCTGGCCATGGAGACGGTCGAGTACCTCGTCCGGGCGGGCTACATCACCGGTGTCACCCCCGAGAAGGCCGTCAAGAACCTGATCTACGCGCTCGGCAAGGGCGTGCTGAAGATCATGTCGAAGATGGGCATCTCCACGGTCTCCTCCTACGCGGGCGCCCAGGTGTTCGAGGCCGTCGGCCTGTCGCAGGAGTTCGTCGACCGCTACTTCACCGGCACCGAGACCAAGCTCGGCGGCATCGGCATCTCGGAGATCGCGACGGAGAACCAGGCGCGCCACGACTACGCCTACCCCGAGGACGGGGCCGCCCGCGCCCACGAGCGGCTCTGGACCGGGGGCGAGTACCAGTGGCGCCGCGACGGCGCCCCGCACCTGTTCAACCCCGACACGGTCTTCCGTCTGCAGCACTCCACGCGCACGCGCCGCTACGACGTCTTCCGCGAGTACACGAAGCTCGTCGACGACCAGGCCGCGGAACTGAAGACCCTGCGCGGGCTCTTCCGCCTCAAGTCCGGTCAGCGCCCCGCCGTGCCGATCGACGAGGTCGAGCCGGTGTCGTCGATCGTCAAGCGGTTCTCGACCGGCGCGATGAGCTACGGCTCCATCTCCAAGGAAGCCCACGAGACGCTCGCCATCGCGATGAACAGCCTCGGCGCGAAGTCGAACACGGGTGAGGGCGGTGAGGACGTCGACCGGCTGCTCGACCCGGAGCGCCGCAGCGCGATCAAGCAGGTGGCCTCCGGCCGCTTCGGTGTCACGAGCATGTATCTGACCCACGCGGAGGACATCCAGATCAAGCTCGCCCAGGGGGCCAAGCCCGGCGAGGGCGGCCAGCTGCCTCCGGGCAAGGTGTACCCCTGGATCGCGCGCACCCGCGGCGGCACGCCGGGTGTCGGCCTCATCTCGCCGCCGCCCCATCACGACATCTACTCGATCGAGGACCTCAAGCAGCTGATCTTCGACCTCAAGCGCGCAAACCCCGCAGCCCGGGTGCACGTCAAGCTGGTGAGCCAGTCGGGCATCGGGGCGGTCGCGGCGGGCACGGCGAAGGCCCTGGCCGACGTCATCCTCGTGTCGGGCCACGACGGCGGCACCGGCGCGAGCCCGCTCAACTCCCTCAAGCACGCCGGCACACCGTGGGAGCTGGGGCTCGCCGAGACACAGCAGACGCTCATGCTCAACGACATGCGCGACCGCGTGGTCGTGCAGGCGGACGGCCAGCTGAAGACCGGTCGCGACGTGATCATCGCCGCCCTGCTGGGCGCCGAGGAGTTCGGCTTCGCCACGACCGCGCTCGTCGTCGAGGGCTGCATCATGATGCGCGTGTGCCACCTGGACACCTGCCCCGTCGGCGTGGCGACCCAGAACCCGGTGCTGCGCAGCCGCTTCTCGGGCAAGCCCGAGTTCGTCGTGAACTTCATGGAGTTCATCGCCGAGGAGGTGCGCGAGTACCTCGCCGAGCTGGGCTTCCGGAGCCTCGATGAGGCCATCGGCCGCAACGACCTTCTCGACGTCAACGGCGCGGTGGACCACTGGAAGGCCAATGGGCTCGACCTGACGCCGATCCTTCACGGCCCCGCCTTCGCGGAGGACACGCCGCGTCGCGCCATGCGGACGCAGGACCACGAGCTCGACCGGCACTTCGACGTCGCACTGATCGAGCGCGCCCAGGATGTGATCGCCCACGGCGGGCACATCTCGATCGACCTGCCGATCCGCAACACCGAGCGCGCCGTCGGCACCATGCTCGGCAACCGCGTGACGCTCGCCCACGGTGCGAACGGACTGCCGTCGGGTTCCATCGAGGTCAACCTCACGGGATCGGCCGGACAGTCCTTCGGCGCCTTCCTTCCCGCGGGTATCACGCTCCGCCTGGAAGGCGACTCGAACGACTACGTCGGCAAGGGTCTGTCCGGCGGGCAGGTCGTCGTCCGTCCTCCCCGCAACGCCGGGTTCGACGCGTCGCAGAACGTCATCGCCGGAAACGTCATCGGCTACGGCGCCACGCAAGGCAGCATGTTCCTCCGCGGCGTCGTGGGGGAGCGCTTCCTGGTGCGCAACTCCGGTGCGACGGCGGTCGTGGAGGGCGTGGGCGACCACGCGCTCGAGTACATGACCGGCGGTCTCGCCGTGATCCTCGGTGCGACGGGCCGCAACCTCGGCGCGGGCATGTCGGGCGGCACCGCCTACGTGTACCGGCTCGACCGGTCCCTCGTGAACCGCGAAGCCCTCGCCAGCGGCGAACTCGAGCTCCTGGAGCTCGGTGCCGGCGACGCCGAGATGCTCCGCGACCTGCTGGAGCAGCACGTCGCCGAGACGGGCTCGACCCTCGCGTCGGCCCTCCTGGACGACTTCGAGGCCGAGGCCGCGAACTTCGTCCGCGTCCTGCCGCGCGACTACGCCGCGGTGCTGCAGACCCGCCAAGAGGCGGCCGCCGAGGGGCTGGACCCCGACGGCGACGTCGTCTGGACCCGCATCCTGGAGGTGACCGGTGGCTGACCCCAAGGGCTTTCTGAAGACCACCGAGCGCGAGCTCCCGCCGCGCCGGCCCGTTCCCGTCCGCATCATGGACTGGAAGGAGGTCTACGAGCCGGGCGACTCCGCCGTCCTGCGCCGTCAGGCCGGCCGGTGCATGGACTGCGGTGTGCCGTTCTGCCATCAGGGCTGCCCGCTCGGCAACCTCATCCCGGAGTGGAACGACCTCACGTGGCGCGGCGAGGGCCGGGCGGCCATCGAGCGGCTGCACGCGACCAACAACTTCCCGGAGTTCACCGGGCGGCTGTGCCCCGCGCCGTGCGAGAGCTCGTGCGTCCTGGGCATCAACCAGCCCGCCGTCACGATCAAGCAGATCGAGGTCAGCACGATCGACGAGGCCTTCGCCAACGGCTGGGTCGAGGCGGAGCCGCCGGGCAGGCTGACCGGCAAGACCGTCGCCGTCGTCGGCTCCGGGCCCGCCGGGCTCGCCGCCGCCCAGCAGCTCACCCGCGCCGGGCACACCGTGGCCGTCTACGAGCGCGACGACCGCATCGGCGGTCTGCTGCGCTACGGCATCCCCGACTTCAAGATGGAGAAGCGTCACCTCGAGTCGCGTCTGCGGCAGATGCAGGACGAAGGCACCCGCTTCCGCGCGGGCGTCGAGATCGGGCGCGACATCTCGTGGGACGACCTGCGCGCGCGCTACGACGCCGTCGTGGTCGCGACGGGGTCGACCCTGCCGCGCGACCTGTCGATCCCCGGGCGCGACCACGCGGGCGTCCACTTCGCGATGGAGTACCTCGTGGAGTCCAACAAGGCGGTCGCCGGCGACCAGGTTCCCCAGCAGATCCACGCCGAGGGCAAGCACGTCATCGTCATCGGCGGCGGCGACACCGGCGCCGACTGCATCGGCACCGCACACCGGCAGGGTGCGCTCAGCGTCACGAACCTCGCCATCGGCAAGCAGCCGCCCGCAGCTCGCCCCGACCACCAGCCCTGGCCCATGATGCCGACCGTCTTCGAGGTCTCCTCGGCGCACGAGGAGGGCGGCGAACGCGCCTACCTCGCCTCGACCGTCGAGTTCCTCGCGAACGAGGCCGGCGAGGTGCGCGCGTTGCGCCTGGCCGAGACCGAGTACACCGCCGACGGACGCCGCGTCCCCAAGAGCGGCACCGAGCGGGAGATCCCCGCAGACCTCGTGCTCATCGCGATGGGTTTCACCGGCCCGGAGCGCAGCGCCCTCGAGGAGCAGCTCGGTACCGTGTTCACGGGCCGCGGCAACGTCGAGCGCGGCGACGACTACCAGTCGACCACCCCGGGCGTCTTCGTCGCGGGTGACGCGGGCCGCGGACAGTCGCTCATCGTGTGGGCGATCGCCGAGGGTCGCGCCGCCGCCGCGGCGGTGGACGAGTACCTCATGGGCCGGACGACCCTGCCGTCGCCGGTGCGACCCACCGACGTCGCCATCGGCCTTCAGCCCGCGTAGGCTGGAATCCATCCCCGAAAACCGAACACAGACCGGAGAATCAGTCAGTGAGACGCGCGAAGATCGTCGCAACCCTGGGTCCCGCCACCGAGTCGTACGAGATGATCCGCGCGATCATCGACGCCGGCGTCGATGTGACCCGCATGAACCTCAGCCACGGATCGTACGCGGAGCACGAGGTCCGTTTCGCCAACGTCCGCAAGGCCGCTGACGACTCGGGTCGGCCCGTCGCCATCCTGGTCGACCTGCAGGGTCCCAAGATCCGCCTCGGCAAGTTCACCGACGGCCCGCACGAGCTCGCCGTCGGCGACACGTTCAAGATCACCGCCGAAGACGTGCCCGGCACCAAGGAGCTCGTCTCGACGACCTTCAAGGGCCTCCCGGGCGACGTGAAGCCGGGCGACTACCTCCTGATCGACGACGGCAAGGTCCGTGTCCAGGTCGAGAGCGTGGACGGTCCGGTCGTCACCACGAAGGTCATCGTCGCCGGTCCCGTCTCCAACAACAAGGGCATCAACCTGCCCGGCGTCGCCGTCAGCGTTCCCGCACTCTCCGACAAGGACGAGGCGGACCTGCGCTGGGGCCTCCAGGCCGGCGCCGACATCATCGCGCTGTCGTTCGTGCGCAACGCGGCCGACGTCACCCGCGTGCACGAGATCATGGCGGAGGAGGGCCGCAAGGTCCCCGTGATCGCCAAGATCGAGAAGCCGCAGGCGGTCGACAACCTCGAAGAGATCATCGACGCGTTCGACGGCATCATGGTCGCCCGTGGCGACCTCGGTGTCGAGCTGCCGCTGGAGGCCGTGCCGATCGTCCAGAAGCGCGCGGTCGAGCTCTGCCGCCGCATGGCGAAGCCGGTCATCGTCGCCACGCAGATGCTCGAGTCCATGGTCGAGAACCCCGTCCCCACGCGTGCCGAGACGAGCGACGTCGCCAACGCCGTCCTGGACGGCGCGGACGCCGTCATGCTGTCGGGCGAGACGAGTGTCGGCAAGTACCCGGTCGTGGTCGTGGAGACCATGGCGCGCATCGTCGAGTCGACCGAGGAGCACGGCCTGGAGCGGATCCGACCGTTCACCGCCAAGCCGCGCACCCAGGGCGGGATCATCACCCTGGCGGCCAACGAGGTCGCGGAGTTCGTCGAGGCGAAGTACATCTGCATCTTCACCGAGTCGGGCGACACGGCGCGCCGCATGTCGCGGCTGCGCCCCGCCATCCCCATGATGGCCTTCGCCGTCGACCCCGCGATCCGCCGTCGCATGGCGCTCACGTGGGGCGTGCGCTCGACCCTGGTCGAGCACGTCGCCCACACCGACCTCATGTTCCTCCAGGTCGACGAGTTCTTCCTCGAGAACAAGCTCGCCTCCGAGGGCGACAAGGTCGTCGTGATCTCCGGCTCGCCCCCGGGAATCATCGGCTCGACCAACGACATCCGGGTGCACCGGATCGGCGACGCCGTCCACGGCAAGGCGCCGATCTACCAGTCCGAGAAGTAGGTCGAAAACGACGAGGAGCGGATGCCACGGCATCCGCTCCTCGTCGTTTCGCGTCGGCTAGTCGGCGGTCACGCGGGGGATGGCGACCTGGACCGACTCGACCGAGGGCATCATCCTCCGCTGCAGCAGCGAGCCCGCGACGACAGCGACGAGTCCTGCGGCGGCGACGCCGAGCACGGGACCCCAGGCGCCGATCGCCAGTCCGGTGCTGGCGGCCAGCAGCGCCACCGACCACGTCGCGAACGGTGCGAAGGCCGGCCTCGCGAGGGCCATCGCCGCGCAGGCGAGCAGCGCGCTCACGATGCCGACGACGACGCCGACCACCATGACCGACTCCATGATGTGGCTGAAGAAGCGCACCACCTCGCGGCCGGGGATCATCGGTTCTCCACCGATCCCGCGTCGAACGGGTTGCTCGTCTCGTGCACTGCGCCTCCTGGGTTCCTCCTAGGAGACGTCGCAGGCGGGCGCGTATGACGCGGGGTCAGCCAACTCCGTGCCGGTGGTGGGAGTCGAACCCACACGCCCTTGCGGGCAACCGAGTTTGAGTCGGTCGCGTCTGCCATTCCGCCACACCGGCGCACATCGAAACGACGATACCGCAGAAGCATGGCCGCTCCTGGCTCTAGGATGGACAGGTGACAGAGCAGGAACTGAGCGCAGCCGCCACGGCACCCGCCCCTCGACGCGTCGTCGTCGCCGAGGACGAGTCGCTGATCCGCCTCGACATCGTCGAGATCCTCCGCGACAACGGGTTCGACGTGGTCGGCGAAGCCGGTGACGGTGAGACCGCCGTGCAGCTGGCCACCGAGCTGCGCCCCGACCTGGTCATCATGGATGTGAAGATGCCCGTCCTCGACGGCATCAGCGCGGCCGAGAAGCTCGGCAAGGCGCACATCGCGCCGGTCGTCCTGCTGACGGCATTCAGCCAGAAGGAGCTCGTCGAGCGCGCCACCGAGGCCGGCGCCCTGGCGTACGTGGTGAAGCCGTTCACCCCGAACGACCTGCTGCCGGCCATCGAGATCGCCTTGGCCCGCTACGAGCAGATCATCACGCTCGAAGCCGAGGTCGCCGACATGGTCGAGCGTTTCGAGACCCGCAAGCTGGTCGACCGCGCCAAGGGCCTCCTCAACGAGAAGATGGGCCTCAGCGAGCCCGAAGCCTTCCGCTGGATCCAGAAGGCGTCCATGGACCGCCGCCTGACCATGCAGGACGTCGCCAAGGCGATCATCGAGCAGCTCTCGCCCAAGAAGGGCTGACGCCGCGCGCTGTCTCAGCGCGCGTCGAGGTCCCGGATCATGTTGGTGATCCGGATGGTCGAGCATCGGCGGCCCTGATCGTCCGAGACGACGATCTCGTGCACCGTGATGCTCCGACCGAGGTGCACCGGTGTGCACACCCCGGTCACGATGCCCGCAGTCGCCGAGCGCGTATGGGTCGCGTTGATGTCGACACCGACGGCGAGCCGTCCCGGGCCGGCGTGGAGGTTGGCGGCCATCGATCCCAGCGACTCGCCGAGCACGACGTATGCGCCGCCGTGCATGAGTCCGACCGGCTGCGTGTTGCCCTCGACGGGCAGCGTGGCGACGCAGCGGTCGATCGAGAACTCGAGGAACTGCATGCCCATCTTCTCGGCGAGGGCGCCCATGCCGCGGCGGGTGGCCCAGTCGAGCCCGTCGGAGACGGCGGGGGAGGAGTCAGTGGTCATCTCTCACCTTCGCAGGGGACCGTTCGGGGTGTCCCCACCCGCGTCTAGGCTTGCAGGGTGACGGACTCCGGAAAGCCTACCCTCCTCGTCGTCGACGGCCACTCGCTGGCGTATCGCGCGTTCTTCGCGCTCCCCGTCGACAACTTCTCCACCAAGGACGGCCAGCACACCAACGGGATCTACGGCTTCCTGTCGATGTTCGTGAACCTCGTCAAGGCCGAGAAGCCCACCCATCTCGCGGTCGCCTTCGACACGTCGCGGCACTCGTTCCGCACCGAGCAGTACACGGAGTACAAGGCGAACCGCTCCGAGTCGCCGGCCGAGTTCAAGGGCCAGATCCCCCTCCTGCAGGAGTGCCTCGCCGCGATGAACGTGACGGTGCTCACTCACGAGGGCATCGAGGCCGACGACATCCTCGCGACGCTGGCTACCGAGGGTGCCGCACAGGGCTTCGACGTACTCGTCTGCTCCGGCGACCGCGACACGATCCAGCTCGTCACCGACGACGTCACGCTGCTGTACCCGAGCGTTCAGGGCGTCTCACAGCTCAAGCGCTACACGCCCGATGCGGTCGTCGAGAAGTATGGACTGCCGCCGGCGAACTACCCCGACATCGCCGCGCTCGTGGGGGAGACGAGCGACAATCTCCCCGGCGTCCCGAAGGTGGGCGAGAAGACCGCCGTGAAGTGGCTGTCCCAGTTCGGGTCGCTCGACGCGCTGCTGGAGCGGGCGGATGAGATCAAGGGCGTCGTCGGCGGCAATCTCCGCGACCATCTCGACGACGTGCGCCGCAATCGCTCGCTCAACGCGCTGCTGCGCGACGTCGACCTGGGCGTCGGCCCGGCCGATCTCGCGGTGCAGCCGATCGATGCGCAGCAGGTGCGCGACATCTTCGCGCGCCTCGAGTTCCGCACGCTCCTGCCCCGCGTGTTCGAGGCGATGGGCGACTCGTCCGAGCCGACCCACGACGCCCCCGCGGTGGCTGCGCCGGTGCCGCGCGACGCCGGCGCCGAGGGCCTGAGCGTGTGGCTCGAGGAGCGGTCCGAGAGTCCGGCGATCGGCGTGACGGTGGCGCTCGCGGGCGGACTGCCGCAGCGGATCGGCCTGGCCACCCTCGACGGAGCGGTCGAGGCCGACTGGAACGACGCGGTCGCCGAAGCGCTGCGCCCCTGGCTCGAGAGCGACGCGCCGAAGATCGTCTCCGATGCCAAGCCGCAGGTGAAGGCGCTGCGCCGCGTGGGCGTGCGGCTGGGCGGCCTGACCTTCGACCCCGTGCTCGCCGGCTGGCTCCTGCGGCCGAGCTTCCCCGATAAGGGGCTCGCCGAACTCGTCGACCGCTATCTCGACGAGAAGCTGCCCGAAGCCGACCCCACCCAGCTCGTCCCGGAGACCGAGGGCGCGACGCCGGGCCAGCTCTCCTGGTACGTACTGCGGGTCGCCGACGCGCTCGGCGCGGAGATGCCCGACAGCGTGCGGCGGGTGCTGACCGAGATCGAGCTCCCGACTCTCGACGCCCTCGCCGACATGGAGCTGGCAGGCGTGGCCGTCTCCCACGACCAGCTCGCCGGATTCTCCGCCGACCTCGGTGCCCGCGCCGACAGTGTGGCGCAGCTGGCCTACGCGGAGATCGATCGCGAAGTGAACCTCGGCTCCCCGAAGCAGCTGCAGGAGGTCCTGTTCGAGCAGCTGCAGCTGCCGAAGACTCGGAAGACGAAGACCGGGTACTCCACCGACGCCGCGGTCCTCGCCGATCTGCAGGAGTCCCACCCGCACCCGTTCCTCGACCTGCTGCTGCAGCACCGCGAAGCCACGAAGCTCCGCCAGATCATCGAGTCGCTCGACGCCGCGATCGGTGCGGACGGCCGCATCCACACGACCTATGTGCAGACGGGGAGCCAGACGGGGCGGCTGTCGTCGACCGACCCGAATCTGCAGAACATCCCCATCCGCACCGAGGAGTCGCGTCGCATCCGCGCGGCGTTCCAGGTGGGAGCGGGCTATGACACCCTGCTCACGGCCGACTACTCGCAGATCGAGATGCGCATCATGGCGCACTTGTCGGGCGATCCCGGCTTGATCGAGGCCTTCAACTCCGGCGAGGACCTCCACCGTTTCGTCGGCGCCCGGGTGTTCGGCGTCGATCCCGCCGAGGTCACCCCCGCGATGCGGACCAAGGTCAAGGCGATGTCGTACGGACTCGTCTACGGGCTGAGCGCGTTCGGGCTGTCCAAGCAGCTGCGGATCGAGCAGTCCGAGGCGAAGCAGCTGATGACCGAGTACTTCGCCCGGTTCGGGGCGGTGCGCGACTACCTGCGCTCCTCCGTGGCACAGGCGCGCATCGACGGCTACACCGAAACGATCTTCGGCCGTCGCCGTCCGTTCCCCGACCTCGCGAGCCCCAACCGCGTGCTGCGCGAGAACGCGGAGCGCGCTGCACTCAACGCGCCGATCCAGGGCAGCGCGGCAGACATCATGAAGATCGCCCTCTTCCGCATCCACGACGAGTTCGTCTCCGAGGGACTCACGTCGCGCGTGCTCCTGCAGATCCACGACGAGCTCGTCGTAGAGGTCGCCACGGGGGAGTGGGATGCCGTGGAGCGGATCGTGCGCGCGCGCATGGGTGACGCTGCCGACCTCTCGGTGCCGCTGGATGTGCAGATCGGTCGCGGCGGCGACTGGGACACCGCGGGCCACTGAGTTCCCGCCGCCACCGGGCTAGGCTCGGAGGATGACTGACGCACAGCGCGCTTCAGAAGAGCGCACCCCCACTCCGATCGACGCGATCGCCGACGCCTGGGTCGACACCGCTGCCGAGCTCTCGCCCGGCCTCGCGACCTACATCGGCCGGTTCGAGTACAACGACCGGCTGGACGACCTGTCGCCCGCCGGGACCGAACGCGGCTACGAGGCCGCCAAGACGACGCTGGCCGCTCTGCAGTCCGCCGAGCCCGTCGACCAGGTCGACGTCGTGACCAAGGCCGACCTGGCCGGCGACCTGCAGCTCATGATCGACCTCCACGAGGCGAAGGCGCACCTGCGCGATGTCAACGTGATCGCGTCGCCCGCGCAGGAGATCCGCAGCACGTTCGATCTCATGCCCACCGACACCGTCGAGGACTGGTCGGTCGTCTCTGCGCGTCTGGGCGCCGTGCCCGCCGCGATCCACGGCTACATCGAGACCCTTCGCGCCGGCATCGCCGAGGGCGTCGTGCCCGCGCGCCGACAGGTCACCGAGGTCGTCACGCAGATCGGGCGGTACACCGCCGACAACGGCTTCTTCGCCACCTTCGCCGGCGAGGCGGCCCCCGCAGAGGGGAACCTGCCGGCCTCGCTCGCCCGTGACCTCACCGACAACGCGAACGCGGCGCGGGTCTCCTACGACGAGCTCGCCTCCTTCCTGGCCACAGAGCTCGCCCCCGAGGCGTCCGAGAAGGACGCGGTCGGCCGTGAGCTGTACGCCCTCCACTCCCGGCGCTTCCTCGGCGCCGTGATCGACCTCGACGAGACCTACGAATGGGGTCTGGAAGAGCTTGCGCGAATGGTCGCCGAGCAGGAGTCGATCGCTCGCGAGATCAAGGCCGGCGCCAGCGTCGAAGAAGCCGTCGCGTTCCTCGAGGGCGACGAGTCCCGCAAGCTCCACGGCACCGACGCGCTGCAGAAGTGGATGCAGGAGACGAGTGACCGTGCCGTGGCAGAGCTCGGCAAGACGCACTTCGACATCCCGGAGCCCATCACCCACCTGCAGTGCATGATCGCCCCGACCAACGAAGGCGGCATCTACTACACCGGCCCGACCGACGACTTCTCCCGTCCGGGACGCATGTGGTGGTCGGTGCCCGAGGGCGTGACCTCTTTCGACACCTGGCGCGAGCTGACCACGGTCTACCACGAGGGCGTTCCCGGCCACCACCTTCAGATCGCCCAGGCGGTCTACAACCGCTCCGAGCTGAACTCGTGGCGGCGCCTGCTCGCCGGCTCGAGCGGCCACGCCGAGGGCTGGGCGCTCTACGCGGAGCGTCTGATGGAGCAGTTGGGCTACCTCGACGACCCCGCCGACCGGCTCGGCATGCTCGACGGGCAGCGCATGCGCGCCGCTCGGGTCGTCCTCGACATCGGCGTCCACCTCGAGAAGCCCCGCCCGGACGGTGCGGGCAACTGGGACGCGGACTTCGCGCTCGACTTCATGCGCCGCAACGTCAACATGTCCGACGAGTTCATCCAGTTCGAGGTCAACCGCTACCTCGGCTGGCCGGGACAGGCGCCGTCGTACAAGGTCGGACAGCGCATCTGGGAGCAGATCCGCGACGACGTCGCCGAGCGCGAAGGAGACGCGTTCGACATCAAGCGCTTCCACATGCGCGCACTTCGCCTCGGCGGGGTGGGTCTGGACACGCTCCGGATGGCGCTCGCCCAGTCCTGACGAGCGAGGGACGAGTCCCGCCAGAACTCGACGACGCCGGATCCGCGGGAATGCTCGCGGACCCGGCGTCGTTCCATTCACCGGCATACAGATCACGGCAGAAGGACGGCAACGATGAGCACGGTGCACCTCGGACTCGACACGTTCGGCGACATCACCCATGGCGAGGACGGCGAGCGCGTCTCGGACGCGCAGGCGATCCGCGACACCGTCGAGCAGGCGGTCCTCGCCGACCAGGTCGGCCTCCACTTCTTCGGCGTGGGGGAGCACCACCGGCACGAGTTCGCCGTATCGAGCCCCGAGATCGTCCTCGCTGCCGCTGCCGCCCGCACGAGCGACATCCGCCTCGGCACGGCGGTCACGGTGCTCTCGAGCGACGATCCCGTGCGCGTCTACGAACGCTTCGCGACGCTCGACGCCGTCTCGCAGGGACGCGCCGAGGTGATCCTCGGCCGCGGCTCGTTCATCGAGTCCTTCCCGCTGTTCGGCTACGACCTGAAGGACTACGAGGTCCTCTTCGAGGAGAAGCTCGAGCTCTTCGCCGCGCTCATGGCCGAGAAGCCGGTCACCTGGCAGGGCACGACGCGCGCCCCGCTGCACGAGGCGGACGTCTTCCCGAAGACCGAAGGCGGACTCACCGCCTGGGTGGGCGTCGGCGGCTCGCCCGAGTCCGTCGTCCGCACCGCACGCTACGGCTACGGCCTCATGCTCGCCATCATCGGCGGCGCGGCGGCCCGGTTCCGCCCGTACGTCGATCTCTTCCACCGCTCGCTGGACTCCTTCGGACGCGACCGGCTCCCCGTCGGAATCCACTCACCGGGGCACATCGCCGACACCGACGAGCAGGCGTGGGAGGAGCTGTACCCGGCGATGGAGGCCAACCGCAACGCCATCGGCGCCGAACGGGGCTGGCCGCCCTACAGCCGGCTGCAGTTCCAGCACGACGTCGGGCCCGAGGGATCGGTGTACGCGGGGTCGCCGGAGCGGGTGGCGCAGAAGATCGCCGACACCGTGCGCACACTCGGCGCCGACCGGTTCGATCTCAAGTACTCCAACGGCACCCTGTCCCACGCGCGCATGATGCACTCGATCGAGCTCTACGGCACTCAGGTGGCCCCGCGGGTGGCCGAACTGCTCGCCGAGTGACCTGTGCCCTCCCGGCGTCCGTAGCATTCTCGGTATGACCGATTCCGCCGAACCCGGCACCCTCGTCACTCGCGGCGCCCCGGCCGACGTCTCCTCTCGTCTGGATGCGCTGCCCTTCCGGCGAGCGCATCTGCGCGTCCTGACGGGATCCGGGCTCGGCTGGGCTCTGGATGCCATGGACGTGGGCCTTGTCTCCTTCGTCATCACCGCCCTCGTGGTCCAATGGGATCTCACCGGGGCAGAGGCATCGTGGATCGCCTCAGCAGGCTTCGCCGGGATGGCGATCGGCGCGAGCGTCGGTGGGCTCCTGGCCGATCGGCTGGGACGACGCTCCGTCTTCGCGATCACCCTCCTCGTCTACGGCGTCGCCACCGGGGCGAGCGCCCTCGTCGGCGGACTCGCGCTGCTGCTCGTGATGCGCTTCATCGTGGGACTCGGACTCGGCGCGGAGCTTCCCGTCGCGAGCACCTATGTGAGCGAGTTCGCGCCGACGCGGATGCGCGGCCGCCTCATCGTCCTCCTCGAGGCCTTCTGGGCAGTGGGATGGACGGCCGCCGCCCTCATCGGCTACTTCGTCATCCCGCTCGGCGACGACGGCTGGCGCTGGGCCTTCGCCATCGGCGCGATCCCGGCCGTCTACGCGCTCGTCGTGCGCTGGGGGCTGCCGGAGTCGGCGCGGTGGCTGGCCCGTCAGGGCCGCCACGCCGAGGCGGACGCCGTCGTCTCGCGCTTCGAGGCGACCCCGTCCTCGCCCGCGCCTTCCACACCGACGTCATCCACCTCCGCGTCCTCCCCCCACCCAGGGAGCGGAAACACTCTCGCGGCGCCGACGGCGGCGACCACCCGCGAGCGCCTCGCCGCCCTGTGGGCTCCGGAGTTCCGTGTCCGGACGGCGTGCCTGTGGGCCGTGTGGTTCTGCCTCAACTTCGCGTACTACGGCGCCTTCATCTGGATCCCGACGATCCTCGTCGCGCAGGGGTACGACCTCGTGAAGTCCTTCGGTTTCACGCTGATCATCACCCTTGCCCAGCTTCCCGGCTATGTCGCCGCCGCCTGGCTCATCGAGGTGTGGGGCCGGCGCCTCACCCTCTCCGTCTTCCTGGGGGGCGCAGTCGTCGCAGCGGTCCTGTTCGGGACGGCGACGGGAGAGCCGGCCATCATCGGGGCCGGCATGGCGCTGTCGTTCTTCACCCTCGGGGCCTGGGGTGCGCTGTATGCGGTGACGCCCGAGGTCTACCCGACCTCGCTCCGGGCGACGGGCGCGGGATGGGCGGCGGGCGTCGGCCGCATCGCATCGATCGTGGCGCCGCTGAGCGTGCCTCCGCTGCTCGCGCTCGGCGGCGCGCCGCTGCTGTTCGTGGTGTTCGCCGTCTTCTTCGCGGTGGCGGCGAGCGCGGTCTGGGGTCTGCGCGAAGCGCGCGGGGTCGCTCTCGACGACCGCTGACCGAGCGGTGAGCAGTCGCCCGCGGTCGCGTCCGTATGCTGGAGACCATGGCATCCGTGCGGTTCGTCGCGATCGGCGACTCGTTCACCGAAGGCGTCGGCGATGAGCGTCCCGACGGAACCGTCCGCGGCTGGGCCGACCTCGTCGCCCAGGGCTGGGCGGTGTCGCGCGGCGAGTCGATCGCCTATGCCAACTTGGCGATCCGTGGGAAGCTCGTGTGGCCGATCGTCCGAGAGCAGCTCGAGCGCGCGCTGGCCCTCGGCCCGACCCATCTCTCGTTCAACGGCGGCGGCAACGACATGCTCCGTCCCCGGACCTCGATCGCCCATATCGCCGACGCCTTCAGTCACGTGCTGCGACGGTGCGACGAGGAAGGTGTGCGGCTCATCCTCCTCTCGGGCGCGAACCCGTCCGGCCAGCTACCGCTCAGCCGGGTGATCCAGCGTCGGGGCGACCTCATGTCTGCGGCGGTGGTGCAGCGGCTGGGGGAGCGCGACGACGTCGTCCGTGCCCTCAACTGGCCGGATGCCGAGCTGTCGGACCCTTCGTACTGGTCGGAGGACCGGCTTCACATGAACAGCCGCGGCCACCATCGCGTCGCCGCCCGCGTGCTCGACGCCCTCGGCGAGCGCGTTCCCGAGGGGTGGTGGTCGCAGCCGCCGCTTCCCGAGGCTGCGCGCCTGGCGCGCGGGGAGTACATGCGCGATCACCTGGGGCCCTGGGTGCGGCGCCGCCTGACCGGGACGTCGTCGGGCGACGGCCGCGAGCCGAAGTTCGCCGTCTGGTCGGAGATCGTGCCCGCATAGCGCCTTCGCGGGCTGCCGTGCAAGCCCCTGCCGCCGCGCACCGGCCCTCCGCCATCATGGGCACACACCGACCCGAATGGAGTGTCACATGAGCATCGGAGCAGGCATCGCCCTCTTCGTCATCGGCGCGATTCTCGTCTTCGCCGTGAACGTCGACGTGGACTTCGTCGATCTCGACATGATCGGCTACATCCTCATGGGAGCGGGATTCCTCGTCTTCCTCATCGGGATCGTCCTCATGACCCGTCGCCGGTCCACCGCCTCGGTGACCCGCACCGTCGACCCGGTCGCCGGGGAGCGTGTCACGCGCACCGACTCGAGCACCTCGGGAGACCCCGCGGTCTGATCGATCGTCAGCGGCGGCGCGGCGGGTCCATGCCGATATGGACCCGGGTGCGCCGCCGCTCGATGACGATGAACGCCGATCCGAGCAGCCACAGCGGCACCTGGGTGAGGAAGGCGAGGCGGAACGCGTCGAGCGTGTACGTGGCGGGCGTTCCCGCCCCCTGAAGGTCCAGAGCCAGACCGATCATCAGGATCGCCAGCAGCGCTGCGAGGAAGCCGCCCGCATTGGTGACCCCTGTCGCCGTGCTCAGCCGGTGAGCGGGGTTGTGGGTGCGCGCGTGGTCGAACGCGATCATCGACGCCGGACCGCCCATGGCCAGCGCCACGGCGAGCGCGTACAGCAGCCATAGCGGCGCCGGGCCCGGCCAGGCGATCACCGCGACCCACGCCGCCAGCTGCACGCCGATCGCCGGCAGCACGAGCACGCGTGAGCGCAGATGCGGGATGCGCCGGGACAGGTCGCCCATGACAGGCCCGACGATCATGCCGACCACCACGTACGTAGCGACGATCGCCGAGGCAGCCGCCTTGCTGAGGCCCTCGCCGGCGGTCAGGAACGGCATCCCCCAGAGGAGGATGAACGCCGTTCCCGCGAATGGCGAGGTGAAGTGCGACCAGAAGGCGAGGCGGGTTCCGGGGTGCGCCCACGCCGCCCGGATGCCGACGCCGGTGTCGACCGAGGAGGTGACCACGCGGATCGCCCCGGTGTCGGTGTCGACCGACACATCGGCGGCGAGCTCGGGCGGCCGGTTGCGGATCAGCAGGGCGACCAGCACGGCGAACAGCACGCCCAGTCCGGCGATGCTCCCGAACGCGATCGTCCACGACGTCGCGTGGAGGAGCGCCGCGAGCGGGATCAGCGCGACGAGCTGACCTCCCTGTCCGACGATCCCCGTCAGCTGCACCATGACCGGTGCGCGCTGCGCCGGGAACCACAGCGCGATCAGCCGCAGCACCCCGGGGAAGATCGCTGCGTCGCCCGCCCCGAGGAGCACGCGGGCGAGAATGGCGACTCCGACACTCGGCGACAGCGCCATGGTGAGCTGCCCGAGGGCCATCAGCACCATGCCGACGGTCATGACCGGCCGCGCACCGTACTTGTCCAGGAGCACGCCGACCGGGATCTGCATTCCGCCGTACATCGCCAGCTGAACCACCGCGAACAGGGAGAGCGTCGCGGCGTCGGCCTGGAAGCGCTCGGCGGCATCGACGCCTACCGCGGCAAGCGACGTGCGGTTGGTGATGGCGAGGACGTAGGCGGCGACGCCGACGGTCCAGATGATCCACGCCCTCGCACCCGCCCCGGGCCCCGAGCCGGGTGCGGCGGGGGAGGCGGAGGTCACCTCTCCACGTTAGCGAGCGCTAGAGTTCCCCGGTGACCGACATCGAGATGGCCCGGATCGCCGCCGGTCGGGTCGAGCTGCACGACGCCCGGCGCCGCCTGCGCCGCACGGTGGAACTCGAGCCGTTCGAGATCGGCGTGTTCGCCGTCACGCAGGAGCAACTCGCGGAGCTGCTGGGGGAGACGGCGACCCACCCCCGGCGTCCGGCGACCGATGTCTCGTGGCTGCGCGCCGTGCGCCTGTGCAACGCCGCCTCCGAGTGGGAGGGGCTCGACCCGGCCTACACCTTCGAGGGCGAGGAGGTCACCTGGCATGTCGACGCCGACGGCTTCCGGCTGCCGACCGAGGCCGAGTGGGAGTTCGCGTGCCGCGCCGGATCCACGGGCCCGCACTACGGCCCGCTCGCCGACGTCGCCTGGACGAGTGCCGACGGGGTGAGCTCCCCCCAGGACGTCGGCGGAAAGCTCCCCAATCTGAACGGCCTGTTCGACACCCTCGGGAACGCGTGGGAGTGGTGCTGGGATCTCCTCGATCCGGCCCGGTACGGCGACTACCGCGTGTTCCGAGGTGGCGGCTTCGCCGACGACGCGTGGAGCGTGCGAGCGGGGACCCGGCGCGGGGGAGCGCCCCGTATGCACCACGACGATGTGGGGGTCCGGCTCGCCCGCGGCGGCTTCGACACCCCCGATGCGGCGCAGGGGTGGTCCGCCGCGGCTGACGGCGAGCGCGGCGACGCCTCCGGTCCGCTCCCACCCGGATGGACTCCGCTGCGCTGAGGGCAGCAGAAGAGGGCCGTACAGAAGTGGCGCGCGATGTCGATTTCGTCGCACGCCGTTCGACGTCATAGTGAGAGGGTGCAGGGCGCGCCCCGACGAAGGAGACGAACAGATGAAGCACATGCTGATCATGCGGACGACGGCCGAGGCCCTCGAGGCGTCGAAGGAGATGGATTTCGAGGAGATCATCAACGCGATGGGCGCCTACAACGAGTCGCTCATCAAGGCAGGCGTCATGGCCGGCGGTGACGGTCTCGCGCCGGAAGCGGGGTACCTCGTGACGTTCTCGGCCGACGAGCCACCGCTCGTCACCGACGGCCCCTACGGCGAGGTGCACGAACTGTTCAACGGCTTCTGGATCCTCGAGACGGCCACCGCGGAGGAGGCGGTCGAATGGGCGAAGCGCTGCCCCCTCGGACCGGGCAACACCCTGGAGGTGCGCCGCATCACCGATGAGTCCGACTTCGCGGACTTCGCTGACAACGAGTACGTCCAGAAGGAGGCCGGCTGGCGCGAACAGCTCGGCACGGACTGATGTCCCTCAACGTCCAGCGCGCGGTCGAGGCCGTCTGGCGCATCGAGGGCCCGCGCATCGTCGCCTCGCTGGCGAAGATGACGGGCGATCTCGGCCAGGCGGAGGACGTCGCCCAGGAGGCGTTGGCCGAAGCGCTCGCCTCATGGCCGGGTCAGGGAATCCCCGCGAACACCGGGGCGTGGCTGACCTCGACGGCGAAACGCCGTGCGATCGACGCGTGGCGGCGTCGCGAGCGGCTCGACGAGCGCCACCGGCTCCTCGCCCATGAGCTCGCGGAGGCAGGGGAGGACGCGTGGGAACCGATCGACGACGACCTCCTCCGGTTGGTGTTCACCGCGTGCCACCCGGCGCTGTCGCGGGAGTCGCAGGTCGCGCTCACCCTGCGGATCGTCGGCGGTCTCACCACGACCGAGGTCGCGCGGATGCTCCTGGTGCCCGTGGCGACGGTGCAGGCACGGATCACCCGCGCGAAGAAGACGTTGGCCGCAGCGCGGGTACCGTTCGAGACACCGGACCCGTCGGAGTGGCGGGAGCGCCTGGCGGGCGTCCTCGGTGTCGTCTACCTGATCTTCACCGAGGGCTACGCGGCGACGACGGGCGCGAGATGGATGCGACCGGATCTCGCCGACGAGGCGCTGCGCCTCGGCCGCGTGCTGAGCGGCCTCCTTCCGCGAGAGCCCGAGCCGCATGCGCTCGTGGCGCTGATGGAGTTCCAGCGCTCGCGCTTCGCCGCCCGGGAAGACGCAGCCGGCGAGCCCGTGCTGCTCGCCGACCAGGATCGCTCCCGCTGGGACCGGGCGCAGATCGGCCGCGGACGAGCGGCACTGCGCCGCGCCGACGCGGTTGCGTCCGGACGGGCGCGCGGCTCCTACGCCCTGCAGGCGGCGATCGCGGAGCGTCACAGCATCGCGGCTCACATCGACGACACGGACTGGGAGGGCATCGTCGTCCTCTACGAAGCGCTCGGGCGCCTCGCGCCCAGCCCGGTCGTCGAGCTGAACAGGGCGGTCGCAGTGTCGATGGCGACGGGCCCGGCGACGGCACTGCGGATCGTGGACGAGATCGTGGCGGAGGGCCGGCTGAGCGGGTCGTCGATGCTCCCCGGCGTGCGGGGAGAGCTCTTGGCGCGTCTGGGGCGCCGCGACGAGGCGCGGGAGGAGTTCCTCCGCGCGGCGGCGGCGACCGCAAACGAAGCCCAGCGGCGCGTCCTGGAAGGAAAGGCCGCTGCACTCCCGTGACCTGTCCCCCCGGTGACCGGTCACCCGCGGCGCACGTACTCCGAACCGGAGGCAGTCCGGACCACCAAGCCGTGGTCGACGAGGTACCGGCGCAGGACGGCGACATCTCCGCCCGGGGCATAGGGAGCCAGCGCCTCGTTCACACGCTTCTCATCGAGCACGGCACCTGCCGGCAGCGCCCGCCCCGCCACCCACTCCAAGAGCTCGCGACGATCGCCCGCCCGCAGGGGGTAGCGGTCGATCCGGCCCGACGCGTCGAGGAACCGCGTGATATCGCCGGCCGCGGCGCGCGGGCGAGGCGCCGGTCGCGTCCAGACGCGACCGGCGTCGGGCGGGACGCCGTCGAGTGGGAGGTCATCGGGCTGGAGGTCAACCGACTGGAAGCCGAGCGCGTGCGCGAGCGCGGCCGCAGCGACATCGGTGGGATCGAGCACGGCGACGTAGCGGACATCGACGCCCCACGGAGCCATCCCGAGCAGGCGGCCGACGGCGACGCGCGCCACGCCACGCCCGCGTGCCTCACTCACGACCTCGACGTGGATCGTCACGTCGCCGCCGTGATGATCCGCGCGTAGGCGACCGACATCGCTTCCCTCCTCTTGGATGCGCCACCTGCGGGTGTCGGGGGAGCCCCCGCCGTCGGCGACGAGATCGATGCGGATGCGTGCGCGACCCATGGGTCCATTCTGGCGGCCGGAGTCGATTGCTAGTATCAGTCATACCTGATATAAATGCAGAATGAATGCGTTCGATCTACTGGGCGACCCGGTCCGCCGGCGAATCGTCGAGCTGCTCGCCGAGGGGGAGCGCACCTCAGGGGAGATCACCGCGGAGATCCGCAGCGAGTTCGGCATCTCCCAGCCCGCAGTCTCCAACCAGCTGCGCGTGCTGCGGGAGAGCGGCTTCGCCTCGGTGCGCCCGGCGGGCGCCCGACGGCTGTACGCACTGCGCCCCGACGCCCTCGACGACGCCGCCGCGTGGGTGGAGCGCCAGCGCGCGCGCTGGACGCAGCGCCTGGACGCTCTGGACACGGAACTCCACCGCGGACAGCGCCGCGAGGAGCACCACGACGCCGACGACCCGGTCGCGCGACCCGAGACCGCCGGAGGTTCACGATGACGCTCGACCCGTTCACCCGCAGCCTCACGGGAAGCCGGGAGCATCCGGTGGTCACCCTGACCCGTCGCTACGCGGCGCCGCCGGCCGACGTGTGGGACGCGATCACCGAGCCCGCCCGCCTGGCCCGCTGGCTGGGAACGGTCGAGCGACGCACCGACGAGCCCGATCGCCTCACGATCCGCGTCGTCGATGCGCCCGAGAGCCCCGCCGAGGTGCGGGTGACGAGCTGCGTGCCCCCCGTACGCCTCGTCTTGGACTGGGAGTGGGATGCGGAGGAGCCCAGCGTCGTCGTCGTGGCGCTCCGCCCTGACGACGAGGGCACCCTCCTCACCCTGGAGCACCGACTGGCCGAGCCCGACTACGCCGCAGACTACGGCGGCGGATGGGAGCAGCATCTCGGAACGCTCGCCACGGTGTACGACGGCGCGCGGGTGCCTCCCTCGCCGGCCTGGTCCGCGATGACGCAGCGGCCGCTGGACGTCGTGATCGATCTTCCGCGCCGCCCCGAGGAGGTGTGGCCCGCACTGACGACGGCCGCAGGTCTGCAGCGCTGGTGGTGGAATCACTGGGACGACGTGGAGATCGCCGCCGATGTCCGGCCCGGCGGCGCCTACCGTTTCGCGGCGCCAGGCGCCGGTATCACGGTGACGGGCAGCTATCTCGCGGTCGATCCCGTGTCGCACCTGGCCTTCACGTGGCGCTGGACCGACTCCGACGGGGAGAGCGTGGACGAGGCGTGCGACATCGCGCTCACCCGGGTCGACGGCGGCTGCCGGCTCACGCTGCGCCACACCGGGCCGTGGACCGACGACACGCCCGCGGAGAGTTACCGCCAGGGGTGGGACTTCGTGTTCGGCGCCCTGCAGCGAGAGATCGCGGGCACAGCACTGACGAGCGGGGGAGCGCCGTGAAGTTCGAGCACGCGCCCGACGAGTCCTACGAGGACGTCGGCGGGGGCGTCGTGCTGCACTCTGCGCCCGGGCACCCGGGCTTCCCGTCCCGCCTCGCGCTCGAGCTGTTCCTCCGGGCCAGGGCTCTGACGGGCAAGGATCGCGTGGGGCTGTGGGATCCGCTCTGCGGAGCAGGAGGCATCGTCGCCACGGTGGGACTGCTGCGCCCTTCGGCCCTCACCCGTGTACTTGCCACCGATGTCGATCCCGATGCTCTGCGCCTCGCCGAGAAGAACCTCGCCCTCACCTCGGCCGCGGGACTCGTCGCGCGCCGCGGCGAGCTCGCCGGCAGGGGAGTGGACCCTCGCCGCCTGGCATCCGCGGATCGCCTTCTGGCGACTCCCGGCCGCTCGGACGCGCTTCGCACAGACGTCGCGACGGCCGACGTCACGGACGCCGCGTCGCTCACCGCCCTCGACCTCGAGGGCATCGACGTGGTGCTCACCGATCTGCCGTACGGCCGGCAGACCGGGTGGGCATCCTCGTCGGAGGCTCCGGCGGCCCGGGCGCTCGAGCTGCTCGGCGACGTCCTGCAGCCGGGCGCGGTCGTGGTATTCAGCACGACCGCGCGTGACGACCTGCGACCGCTCCCGGCCGCGACGCGGTCATTCCGGCATGGGCACCGGCACATCCGCATGTTCCGCCTCGGCTGAGCGCTCGGCCGATCGAGCGGTCAGGCGCTGACGGGCCGCCTCGTAGAGCACGATGCTCGCGGCGTTCGCGGCGTTGAGGGAGCTCGCCGTGCCGGTGATCGGGATCCGCACCGTGCGGTCGGCGGCCTCACGCCACGCGGCACTCAGGCCCGCCGTCTCGTTCCCGACCAGCAGGAGCGTGGGGGCCGTCAGGTCGACGTCGAACACATCGACGTCGCCGTGCTCGTCGGTGGCGACCAGCTGCAGCGGAATGCCGTCCGCCCGTCGCGCCTCCACCCACGCGAGCACATCGCGGGGAGAGGGGACTCGCACGGTCGGGATGCCGAAGAGCGAGCCTGTGCTCGCGCGCACCGCGGCGGTGTCGTACGGGTCGGCCGCGTGTCCGGTCACCAGCACGCCCGCCGCACCGAACGCGTCGGCGGACCGGATGATCGAGCCGAGGTTGCCGGGGCTCGTGGGGCGGTCGAAGAGCACGCCCAGGAAGTCGTCGCGCACGGGCACCCGCGACAGGTCATCGTCCGGAATCGAGACGATCGCGATGAGCTCCGGGACGTCGTCGCCCTTCTCGCCGAGCTCGCGCAGGAGCTCGGGGGAGAGGGCGAAGCGCTCACCAGCCGCCGTCGCGAGAAGGTCGGCGGCCCACTCCGAGGCGCGCCGATCGGGGTCATACAGGAGCGCCTCGACGGTCCAGCCGTGCGCGACGGCCAGGGTGAGCGGGCGCACCCCCTGGACCACGAATGCGCCGAGCTTGTGCCGCTTGGTGCGATTGTTCAGCATCGCCTGCCACACCTGGAAGCGGGAGTTGCGCGTGGTGATCCGCTGAGGCGACATCCCGCCACTCTAGAGGAGCGCCACCATGAGGCGGTGGTCGTCGTGGCTCGCGCGGACGGCCGTCGGAGAGTATGCACGGCCGAGGGGGAATACCCCCGGGGGGTATCCCTGTTATCGTCGGGGAAGGCACGCAGGAGTCCGAAGGGAACGACGATGTCGACGACGCACGACCATCATGCGGAGCACAGCCACACCAGCCATTCCGCGCCCGCTCCAGCCGGAGGGCACGACCACGGTGGCCACGACGATCACAGTGGCCACGGCGATCACGTCGGGAGATTCCGCCGGCTGTTCTGGATCAACCTCGCTCTCGCCGTCCCCGTCGTCCTGCTGTCCCCGATGTTCGCCATGATCTTCGGGTACGACGTGCCCGAGTGGGCTCGATGGGTGGCGCCGGTCCTGGGCACCGTCATGTACACATGGGGCGGATGGCCGTTCCTCACCGGGGCGATCAGTGAGATCCGTTCCCGCCGACCCGGCATGATGCTCCTGATCGGCCTGGCCATCACGGTGGCGTTCGTCGCGTCGTGGGGGGCGTCGTTGGGCGTCCTCCATCACGAGCTGGAGTTCTGGTGGGAGCTGGGTCTGCTGATCGTGATCATGCTCCTCGGTCACTGGATCGAGATGCGATCGCTGGCGCAGACCCGCTCCGCCCTCGACACGCTCGCGGCGCTCCTGCCCGATGAGGCGGAGCGGGTCGAGGGCGAAGAACTCGTCACCGTGGCGCCCGGGGACCTGCGCGTGGGGGACGTGGTCGTCGTCCGGCCCGGCGGGAGCATCCCCGCGGACGGTCGCATCGTCGATGGACGCGCGCATCTGGACGAGTCGATGATCACCGGCGAGTCGCGCACGGTGGCCCGCGGCGTGGGGGATCGGGTGACCGCCGGCACCGTGGCGACCGACTCGGGCGTGCGTGTCGAGGTGACCGCCACGGGCGACCAGACGACGCTCGCCGGCATTCAGCGACTGGTCGCCGATGCCCAGAACTCCTCCAGCCGCGCGCAGCGCATCGCCGATCGCGCCGCTGCGCTCCTGTTCTGGTTCGCACTGGTAGCGGCCGCACTCACCGCCATCGTATGGAGCGTCCTCGGATGGCCCGATGAAGCGGTGATCCGCACGATCACCGTCCTGGTCATCGCGTGCCCGCACGCGCTGGGCCTCGCCATCCCGCTCGTCGTGTCGATCGCGACCGAGCGCGCGGCTCGAGGCGGCGTGCTGGTGAAGGACAGGCTGGCGCTGGAGAGCATGCGCACGGTCGACACGGTGCTCTTCGACAAGACCGGCACGCTGACCACCGGCGAGCCGACCGTGGTCGCGGTGCGATCCTCCGGCGAGCTCGATGCCGGCACCGTGCTCGCGCTGGCAGCCGCCGCCGAGCGGGACAGCGAGCATCCCCTCGCGAAGGCGATCGTCCGTGCGGCTGAGCGCAAGGGACTCGACCTGCCGACGGCGAGCGGGTTCTCCTCGTCGCCGGCGGTCGGTGTCACCGCGACCGTGGACGGGGCGGAGATCCGTGTGGGCGGCCCTCGGCTGCTCGACGAGGTCGGCGGACGAGAGGTCGACCAGGCGGATGCCTGGCGCCAGGACGGCGCCATCATCCTGCACGTCATCCGGGGTGGAGTGGTCATCGGGGGCCTCGCGCTCGCCGACGAGGTGCGCCCGGAATCGCGCGACGCCGTGGCGGCCCTTCACCGGCTCGGCGTACAGGTCGTGATGATCACCGGCGACGCGCACGCCGTGGCCCATGCCGTCGGCCAGGAGCTCGGCATCGACCGCATCTTCGCCGAGGTCCGCCCGGAGGAGAAGTCCGCCGCGGTCGCCGAGCTGCAGCGGGAGGGCCGCAGAGTGGCGATGGTCGGCGACGGGGTGAACGACGCACCGGCGCTCGCGAAGGCGGACGTCGGAATCGCCATCGGCGCGGGCACCGACGTCGCGATCGCCTCTGCCGGCGTCATTCTGGCCAGTTCCGACCCGCGGTCGGTCCTATCTGTCATCCAGCTCTCACGCGCCGCTTACCGCAAGATGCAGCAGAACCTGTGGTGGGCGGCCGGCTACAACCTGATCTCTGTCCCGCTCGCCGCGGGCGTGCTCGCGCCCATCGGGTTCGTCCTCCCGATGTCGGTGGGGGCGATCCTGATGTCGCTGTCCACCGTCGTGGTCGCGCTGAACGCTCAGCTGCTGCGTCGCATCGATCTCACCCCGGAAGCCGGCACACGCGCCGTGCTCGACTCTTGAGCACCGCCACGTGATCACGGCGCACACGGCTCGAACCGCCCCGACTGCCGGGGCGGCGCTGTGGCGCTGGGTGCTCGTCCTGCTGATCGTCACAGGGTTCACGGCGATGCACACCACGCCGGCGGCGGCCGCCGATCACCCTCACCACGACGTCCAGGTCGTGACGATCCACGACTGCCCGGGGTGCGTCGATGACGCGCCGGTCCCGCACGCCGAAATGGGGGCGGCCTGCGGGATGACGGTGCTTCCCCCGCTCGGCTCGCCCCTCCCGCCCGTGGCATGCGCGTGGGGCACACCCTCGGTCGGCGCACCGCTTCTGCGGGCCATCGCACCGCGGGCGTCCGCGATTCCCGCGGCGCCCGATCTCGTCGAGCTCTCCATCAGTCGGACGTGAGTCTCCGAGGGCGCCCTGCCGCCCCGGAACACTCACACCCATCAAAATCGACCATTGGAGATTCAACATGCGTACTACGCGCACCCTTCTGACCACCTCATCCGCACTGGCCGTGCTCCTGCTCCTCGCCGGCTGCGCGAACACCGACACCCCTGCAGCCGACGCCGCGCACAACGACGCGGACGTCATGTTCGCGGCCATGATGATCCCGCACCACGAGCAGGCCATCGAGATGAGCGACCTCGTCCTGAATGCGGGCGAGATCGACCCGGCGGTCGCGACCCTCGCCCAGCAGATCAAGGACGCGCAGGGCCCCGAGATCGAGACGCTCCGCGGCTGGCTGGGGGAGTGGGGCACAGCTCCCGCCGGCGACGTCATGGAAGGGATGGACCACGGCGACGGGATGATGTCGGACGCAGACATGGACGCACTGGAGGCGGCCGGCGATGACGAGGTCACCCGGCTGTACCTGGAGCAGATGATCTTCCACCACGAGGGCGCGATCGACATGGCGGAAGCCGAGCTCACCGAGGGACGGTTCCCCGCCGCGCTCGAGATGGCTCGGACGATCATCGACACGCAGACGGGGGAGATCGCGACCATGCGCGACCTCCTCGATCCGCTGGCGAGCTACGGACTCGGAGGGCTCACAATCGAGGAGGCGATCGACCAGCTCGAGAGCACGCCGCTCGAGGGGCGATCGACCGCGCTCATCGCCTCGGTCCGCCCGCACGAGGTCCTCTTCACCGGCGCCGACGGCGATGAGCGGTCCGTTCCGCTGGGGGAGGAGTTCTACCTCTCCTTCGCGCCGTACGTCGACCAGACGCACGAGTGCTACTTCCACAGCCTGACGACGTGCATGGGGGAGCTCAGGAACACGGAGATGACCGTCACCCTCACGAGCGCCGACGGGAAGGTGATCGTGGACGACGCCCTGACGAGCAACGACAACGGCTTCATCGGCCTCTGGCTGCCGCGAAACGCGGAGGGGACCTTGAGCGTCGAGTACGACGGGATGTCCGTCGTGACCGACGTGTCCACGGGCGATGACGACCCGACCTGTCTGACCGACCTGCGGCTGTCCTAAACGGTGAGCAGCCACTGACCGGCTTCGCGTCGTCGGTGGCGCTGCACGGCGTATCCGCGCGACGTGCAGCGCCACTCACCCCGGCGGCGCCCAGGGGAGCGCGGCCGAGGGTTCCGGCAGCCGCGCGCGTTCAGTGACGGGGAATGACGACGCCCGCAAGGAGCGCTTCGATGACGAGCAACACGCAGTTCCCTCGACGCTCCGCCCGCGCTTTCAGTCGCTAGCAGCTAGCTGATCGAGGATCTGCTGGAAGGTGTTTTCACCTCGGGGCCAGTCGCCCCACTCGACGTCGTACTGGTCGGCGACGCCACTCACGTGGTTGCCGTCCGCGCCTTCGAGAATGAAGCCCTGGGGCACCGGAGCCAGAAGCTGCCCATCCTGGGAAGGCCGCTCGCCTTCGACGACGATCTTGCAACTGTACTTTTGGTACTTGCTCGCGGACGCAGCAGCCACTGCCGCCACGATGACACGAGTCCCTACCGGGGCAGCCGCTTCCATCTCCTGCAAGGAAGGGTCGATGTAGGAGGTGCCCTCCTCGAGAGGCACCTCCACGCCGTCCGCATCGACGACGACCGTTCCTCGGTGGACCTCGACGAAGACGGAGGCGGGGTCGCCGGTTCCAGCGAGGATCGTGTCGATAGTGACTTCCACGACTGCACGCTTGTAGAGCATCTCCCCGCATCGAAGCTGGCGTCCCTCCGCCCAGGAGGCGATGCGGCCCGTGACTGCCGTCTCGGTAGTCTTCACAACTCCGAGCATCGACCTCTGGATGTCGTAGTCGTACTCCACGTCACCGCGCAACGTCTCCCCATCGACTTCGCTCGCCGCGGTGGCACGTTCATTCTGGACTCCGGGCGCGGCGCACCCGCCCATAGCGATTGTGAGTGCGAGCGCGCCTCCGACGGCGAGGTACTTGCTGTTGCGCAATGCTGCCTCCTAGATCGGCACGGGAGTGCCGGCGAATTACTTGGAAGCAGTAGCCACCAATATCAAGGTGTCTCAATGCCCGACTTCGTCTCCAACCGGGGGAGTTGCCACTTTGACCGTGACTGCCGCGTCGCAGAACGCACCCTTTGACTGGATAACCGGCGTATCCGTTTGAGGACTATCCGTGTCTGGAGGCCCTTCTGGGCTGCGATATCCCGGCGTTCGCTCGACTCTCCGCCCGCGCTGTCAGTCGCTAGCAGCTAGCTGATCGAGGATCTGCTGGAAGGTGTTTTCCCCCCGGGGCCAGTCGCCCCACTCGACGTCGTATTGGTCGGCGACGCCACTCACGTGGTTGCCGTCCGCGCCTTCGAGAATGAAGCCCTGGGGCACCGGAGCCAGGAGCCGTTCGGCGCTGGTCGTACCTTGGTCGACGACCTTGCAGCCGTACTTCTCGGCCTCGCTCGTGGACGGTGCATTCCCCGCCGCGACGATGACACGTGTCCCTACCGGGGCAGCCGCCTCCATCTCCTCCGCCGAGCGGTCGAGATAGGAGTTGCCCTTCTCGGGAGGCACCTCATTACCTTCCGCGTCTACGGTGACCCCGCCAGCCCAGATCTCGACGAAAACGGAGGCGGGAGCGCCGGCACCTGCGAGGATCGCGTCGGTAGCGATCTCCACGACTACCCGTTTGCGGAGTTTGTCCCCGCATTGAATCCGGCGTCCCTCCGCCCAGGAGGCGATGCGGCCCGTGACGGCCGTCTCGGAACTCTTCACAACTCCGAGCATCGATCTCTGGATGTCGTAGTCGTACTCGGCGTCGCCACGCAACGTCTCCCCATCGACTTCGCTCGCGGCGGTGGCACGTTCATTCTGGACACCGGGCACGGCGCACCCGCCCATAGCGATTGTGAGTGCGAGCACGCCTCCGACGGCGAGGTACTTGCTCTTGCGCATTGCTGCCTCCTCTAGACCGGTATCGGAGTGCCGGCGAAGTGCGGATTGATGTGATACAGCCTGTGGTGAGGCCCGAACCGGGTGTGCCACGCCTGATCTGCGGTCGGCACCGGACCGCTTCGCAAGCAGCTGTGGGACGTATCAGCGCCGGGGTAGCTCTCATTGGCGTAGTGTCTAACGCCCGCCGTGTGCCCGAGCTCGTGGCACGCAGTCTTGCGACGTTGCGACGAAGGATGGTCCGCGTCGACAATCAGTCCCGAGTTGAGGTAGATGTCGTACTGGTCGCAGTACCCCCCGTCCTCCGTTCGCTCGTAACAGATGGCCATGCCGAAGACGCCGTCGATTGACTCTAGGTTCCAAACCACATCAGTACGGGAAGTGCAGGAGCTGTGGAAGGCGGTGTCAACGAGCGTTTGGTCCTCCAACCATCCCATCGCGCCATCGGCGGTGCCAGTCCACGTGAATCCATCGCCGTAGCAGTACGTGTGACTACCTCGATCTGGAGGGCCGCCCAGTTGAGAGCTGTCCGCAAGCGCCGGAGCGGCAGACGCCAGCGACATTGCGAGCGCACTAATGACTACAACAAGCACACGAGACTTGCGCGACATACATTCACCAAACCAAGCAAAACGGGCACCTCGCAGCGGAGGTGACATCGGGTGTGTAGACACTAGCCACCACTATCAAGGTGTTGCTATGCCCAACTTCGTCTCGACTTGTGTTCGGCTCGCTGCTTTGTGCATCGAACATGGTCTGCGCACCGCCACCGAGGCCGCGGTACATCTCGACGAAGGCACGTCTACTTGGAGACTGTTCGATGGCTGGGCGACCCCCTCCCACCTGCTGATACTTGGTGGATGGGTGGTTGGCCATCGTGTACCCGCTGCGGGCGGCGTGGTGCGACTGCAGATTGGGCGTTTCGCTCTGAGGACTATTCGCCTGGGAATGCCCGTCTCTAGGTTGGTGCTGTTTTGTGGCGGGGTAGCTGCCCATGATGTTGCCGCTTCGGGCGGCATGGGCTGTCATGACTGGGGTAGCGCACGCGTACCAGAGGAGGACTGCCTGCAGAACATGCCCATCCTCTCTCTTCAACCTGACATAATGTGCATTATCGGCTAATGATCCTCCAAGGCGTTCATCACCATGGAACGGCAGCCGTAGGCTCGAGGAATGCTGGATGTGCTCACGGGATTCGTCGTCGTGGGCGTCGCGATCCTCGTGGGATGGATCCTCGGCCGCATCGATCTGCTGGGCCCGCACGCACGACACGTGCTCGGACGGCTCGTCTTCTTCGTGCTGTCGCCATTCCTGCTGTTCGTCGTGCTGGCCCAGTCCGACGTGCACACGCTCTTCTCGGCACTGCTCCCGGTCTCCGCCATCGCAGCGGTCGCGATCTTCGCCGTCTATGGGCTCATCGCACGGCTCTGGTGGCGCCGAAGCGTCGGTGAGACGCTCATCGGGACGCTGTCGGCGGGACAAGTCAACTCGAACAACATCGGCATCCCGCTCTCGCTGTACCTGCTCGGCAGCGCCGCGTACCCGGCCCCGGTGATCCTCCTGCAGCTCATCGTGTTCACGCCCGTGTCGATGGCGATCTTCGAGGCGATCTCCACCGGTCAGCGCCGGGTGCTCCCGATCCTGCGCCGCACCGTCACCAACCCGCTCGTGGTCGGGTCGGTGCTGGGCGTGCTGGTCTCCGTCTCGGGCGTCGAGCTGCCCCCCGTCGTCCTCGAGCCGGCGATCCTCCTCGCCAACGCCTGCGTGCCGGTGATGCTCATCTCCTACGGCATCTCCCTCCACGGTCAGCGTGTGCTCGGTGCACGCGGGCGCCGGCGCGACGTCCTCGTCGCGACCGCCCTGAAGCTGTTCGCGATGCCTCTGATCGCCTGGGCTCTCGCGGCGTTCGCGTTCCAGCTCTCGCCGACCGAGGTGCTGGTCGTCACCGTTCTCGCCGCCCTGCCGACCGCGCAGAACGTCTTCAACTACGCGCAGCGGTTCGATATCGGCGAGACCATCGCCCGCGACACCGTGTTCCTCACCACCGTCGGGTGCGTGCCGGTGCTGCTGGCGATCACCCTGCTCCTCTCCCCCGCATGACGGTATGTGAAACCGGTTCCGCGCGCGTCCACCCGCAGGAGACCGAACGGTACTATCCTGGCGCTGTTCCACTCAGGGAACTCCCAGAAAGGGGCACACACACCATGTCCACCGACATCCCCGTCGAGAAGGCTGCAGTCAACGGCGTCCGCACCGCGCTCGGCCTGAGCGGCGTCCTGCTGCTCATCCTCGGCATCCTCGTCCTCGTCTGGCCCGGCAAGACCGCCGTGGTCGTCACCGCCATCTTCGCCATCTACGCGATCGCCGTGGGCCTCGTCTACGCCGGCCTCGGCATCTTCTCCAAGACCAAGGGCGGATGGTCGCGCATCGGCCACATCGTCCTCGGCGTGCTGTTCGTCATCGCCGGCATCGTCGCCTTCTCGAACCTCGCCGTGACGGCGGTGTGGTTCGCGACCTTCGTCGGCCTGCTCGTCGGCATCACCTGGATCATGGAGGGCATCGTCTCGCTCTCGACCCTCGGTGATGCGGCTTCGAAGGGGTGGACGATCTTCTTCGCCGCCGTGAGCATCTTCGCCGGCATCACCCTGCTGTTCTCCCCCCTGTGGGGCGCGATCGTCCTGTGGTTGATCCTCGGCATCTCCGCCGTGGTCCTGGGCATCCTCCAGATCGTCCGCGCGTTCACGTTCGGGAAGCGCTAGCCACGACCTGCCGTCACAGCGAAAGCCCCGGGTACTCCCCCGGGGCTTTCGTCATGCGCTGCTCATGCGCTCAGTGTCAGGATGCCGGCAGGTGCCGCTCCCACCAGTCGAGCACGGCGGCGAACCGCTCGATGCGGTGCCGCGGTTGACCGGCACGGGTCAGCTCGTGGTCCTCGCCGGGGAAGACGAGCATCTCGGCCGCGGTCCCCTGACGCTTGAGTGCCGTGTAGTAGCGGGTCGCCTGCTCCAGCGGGCAGCGGAAGTCCAGCTCCGAGTGCATCACCAGCGTGGGCGTGGATACTCGGGAGACGACTGCCATGGGGCTCTGCGCCGCGATCGCATCCGGGTCGACTCCCACGTACTCGTCGCCGAAGAACGAGCCGATGTCGCTCGTGCCCTGGAAGGTCGCAGGGTCGAGGAAGCCCCGCTCGACGATCGCGCCGGCGAACCGGTGATCGTGCGCGATCACCCAGGCGGTCAGGTAGCCGCCGTACGAGCCGCCCATGATGCCCACCCGCTCGCCGTCGAGGCGTGCGTCCTCGGCTACCGCCGACTCGAGGAAGTCGATGACGTCGTGGAAGTCGACCGTTCCCATCTGTCCGCGGATGCTGCGCCCGTGCGCGCGTCCGTAGCCGGCACTCCCCCGCGGGTTGGAGTAGACGACGGCGTAGCCGGCATCGACGAGCACCTGCGTCTCGTCGAAGGCGTGTATGCCGTAAGAGGCATAGGGTCCGCCGTGGATCTGGAGGATGACCGGGAACGGCCCCTCCCCCTCGGGAGCAGCAATCCATCCGTGCACCGGATAACCGTCTCGACCGGGGAATTCACGCTCCACCGGGCGGGTCACGCCCACTGCTCGCAGCGTGGTCCCGAAGTCGGTGACGGGTCCTTCACCGACGACCACGAGCTCGCCGAACGAGTCAGGCGAGGCAACGGCGGCGATGATCCGCTCCCCGGCCCCGTCGTCGATGCGTGCGGCGGCATGGCCGGTGACCTCCACGTCGCCGTCGAGGACCGTCGTGACGTCACCCGCGCGTGTCACCCTCAGGAGTTCGACGCGGCCACGGGTGCGGTTCTGCACGAGGAAGTCGTCGTCGAGCGCCGACACATGCGATCCCACCTCGCCGAGATCGATCGACTCGGGATCGGTGAGGCGTCGCGGGACGCCGTCCTCGATCAGCCAGAGCGCGTCGCCCGGCGCGATGAAGTCGACGCCCCCCGGGCCCATATCGGCCGCGATCACGGCGATGGATCCGTCGGGAGCGACGACGACGTCGTCGAAGGCGAGGTTGTGGTCGATGCCGAGCACCTCGCGCTCGCCCGAGCCATCGACCCTGACCGCCACGAGACGCCCCCGCAGGTCGCGGCGGTCGCTCTCGATGCGGTCGGGGACCGTGAGGATCTCGCTGCCGTCGCCGGTGAACACCGCTCCCTGGTAGGAGACGTCGCCCGTCGTGAGCTGCGTGGCCGTCGCGGCGACCAGCTGCTTCGCCGGCGCCTCCTCATCGTCCGAGCGCACCGCCGGGGCGGGCTCGTAGAAGGGCTCGCCGTCGACGGAAGGCGCGTCGATGACGAAGACGTGCGCGGGGCGATCGGCCAGGTAGCCGAGGCCATTCGCGTGCCAGCGCACTCCGGTGATGCGTCGCGGGGACTCTGCCGAGGCGTCGAGGCCCTCGACGCTGCCGTAGCGGCCTCGCTCGGGCACCCTGCCGGTGAAGGCGAGACGGGAGCCGTCAGGCGACCAGGCGTACGACGAGACGCCCGCGGGCGCCTCCGTGGCCTGCACCGGCTCTCCCCCGCTCGCGGGCACGACGTGGATCTGCGCTTTCCCCTTCGCGTCGGCGCGGAGGAAGGCGACGACCTCCCCGTCGGGAGAGAGCTGCGGGCTCGAATCGGCGACGCCACGCGTCAGTCTCCGCGGCGTACCGGCGGGAAGCTCGACGCGCCACAGCTGCCCGACGTTGCGGTTGGCGGCAAGATCCGGGCGCGAGGTGGCGAACACCGCGAACGAGCCGTCGGGAGCGAGAGTGGGCCGGCCGACGGCGATCAGCGTGTCGATGTCGCGAGCGCGCACGTCACTCGCCGCCGAAAGAGCTCACATCGCCGATGAGCCGGGTGTTGTCTGCGGGGATCGGCTCGACCGCGGCGAGGGCGACCTCGGCGGCGAACTCGGACACGTTGTAGAGCTTGCCCGCCGATTCGCGACGCGACTCGATCGCGCCCGGGTTCGCGCGCTCGAGGAGCGTGGCGGTGATGGTGCCCTCGATCATGTCGCCCGACACGACCACGAAGTCGATGCCGCGCTCGGCCAGGCCCGGGATGCGCTCACGCAGGGCGTCCTCCCCCGCGCGCTTGGACTGCGCGACGACCTCGTATTCCGGCATGGTCGGCGTCGTGCGGATGAAGTGGGCCTGGTGGCTCGTCACGAAGACGACGCGAGAGCCGTCGCCGAGAATCGGCAGCGCCGCATCGAGGACGCCGAGCTGGGCGTCGCGGTTGAGCGTCATGGCGTAGTCCTCGGCCATGCCGCCCTCCATCCCTCCGGAGGCGTTGAGCACCAGGATGTCGAGCGAACCGAACCGCTCCTGCACCGCCGCGAACATCTCGCGCACCGAGTCGGCGTCGGTGAGGTCGGCGCCGACGACCAGCACCTCGACGCCGAGCTCGCGCAGTTCGGAGGCCAGCTTCTCGGCACGGGGGGCCTTGTTGCGGAAGTTGATGACGACGTTCGCGCCCGCCTGCGCGAAGTAGCGCACGGTGTCGGCGCCGATGCCCCGCGAGGAACCGGTCACGAGGGCGGTGCGGCCGGCCAGAGTGCCGGCGGGGATGGGGTGAGACATGCCCTCGAGCCTATCAATCGACCCCCTCCGCAGCGGGGTGTTAGGGTTCGAGGAAGCGCCCCACGGAAGGAGCCCGGCCGTGCTGCCCGATCTCACGCAGTATCTCTGGATCGTCTGGCTCGTCCTGGCATTGCTGTTCGTCATCATCGAGCTGCTGACGCTGGAGTTCACCTTCCTCATGCTCGGCGCCGGCACCCTCATCGGCGGACTCGGCGTCAATCTCCTCGGCGGTCCCTGGTGGGCCCAGGTGCTCGCCGCCGCCGCGATCTCCGCACTGCTGCTGTTCACCATCCGTCCCCTGCTGCTGAGGGCACTCCATCGCGGCAGCGTGCTGCATCCGACCAACGTCGACGCGCTCTACGGCCTCGGCGGACGGGTGATGGCGCCCTTCATCGAAGGAGCCGGGTCGGTGAAGCTCGACAACGGCGAGACCTGGACGGCGCGCCTGGTGGGCCCTGACCCGGGGCTGGATGCGGGATCTCGTGTCGTGGTGACCGCCGTGCGCGGAGCGACCGTCGAGGTCGCGCCGCCGCCGCCCACGCCCCCGGCCGACTGACCCACGCCCGACGAACCGACCCAGCAAAGGAGCCCTCGATGACCGACATCGGCGCATTCATCGGACAGATCTTCATCATCGTCCTGCTGGTGGTCGTCGCGATCTTCGTGATCGTGGTGATCTTCCGGTCCATCCGCATCATTCCGCAGGCCTACGCGGGAATCGTCGAGCGACTCGGCCGCTACCAGCGCACCCTGTCGCCGGGTCTGAACCTGCTCGTGCCGTTCATCGACCGCCTGCGGCCGCTGGTCGACATGCGCGAGCAGGTCGTGTCCTTCCCGCCGCAGCCGGTCATCACCGAGGACAACCTGGTCGTCTCGATCGACACGGTCGTGTACTTCCAGGTGACCGATGCCCGCGCCGCCACGTATGAGATCGCCAACTACCTCGGCGCCGTGGAACAGCTGACCACGACGACGCTCCGCAACGTCGTCGGCGGGCTGAACCTCGAGGAGGCGCTGACGAGCCGCGACGAGATCAACGGGCAGCTGCGGGTGGTTCTCGACGAGGCGACGGGCAAGTGGGGCCTGCGCGTCTCCCGTGTCGAGCTGAAGGCCATCGACCCGCCGCACTCGATCCAGGACTCGATGGAGAAGCAGATGCGCGCCGAGCGCGAGCGCCGCGCGACCATCCTGACCGCCGAAGGCTCCAAGCAGTCGCAGATCCTCGAGGCCGAGGGTCGCCGTCAAGCCGACATCCTTCGCGCTGAGGGTGAGAAGCAGGCCGCCGTGCTGCGCGCCCAGGGTGAGGCCGAGGCCATCCAGATGGTGTTCCACGCCATCCACGTCGGCCAGCCGGACGAGAAGCTCCTCGCCTACCAGTACCTGCAGACGCTCCCCAAGATCGCGGAGAGTCCGTCGAGCAAGCTGTGGGTGATCCCGAGCGAGCTGACGGAGGCGCTCAAGGGCATCGGCGACGCCTTCGGCGGGCGCGCGACCGCCCCGTCGCCGCGCACCGAAGCCCCGGCCTCGGCCGTTCCCGCGGGTGCGGCAGCCGACGAGGCGGCCGCGGCGGCACGGGAGGCAGCCTCCGCCGCCGACGACATCGCCACCGAAGCGCGCAACTCCACGCCCACGGGCGGCCTGCCGCCGGCGGAGTCCTGATCAGCGCGCAGACGCACCCGTGGTTCGCGGCGTCCGGTGTGCCGCGGGTCCTCGCGCACCGCGGGTTCGTCCCCGCCGGCGCCGAGGGCGTCGCCGAGAACACCGCGGCCGCCTTCGCGGCGGCCCACGCCCTGGGCGCCGTCTACGTGGAGTCGGACTGCCACCTCACCGCCGACGGGCACGTCGTGCTGTTCCACGACGACGACCTCACTCGGGTGGCGAGCGACCCCCGGCCTGTCGCCGCGGTCAGGCTCGCGGAACTGGAGCAGATCATGGCGAGCCGTGGCGGGCTGCTGAGCCTTCCCGACGCTCTGGACGCGTTCCCCACGCTGCGGTTCAACCTCGATGTCAAGGCGCCGGCAGCGGCGGCACCGGTGGGTCGTGCGATCGCACGCGCGTCGGACCGCGTCCTCCTCACGAGCTTCTCCGATCGCCGCCGCGCCGACGCTCTCGCCGCCGCACGCGCGGAGGGCGGTGATCCGGCCACCTCGGCGGGCAGCGGCACGATCGCCCGGGTGCTGGCCGCCGTCGCGTCCCGCTCGCCCGCTCTCGTGCGGCGCGCGCTGACGGGCATCGACGCGCTCCAGGTTCCCGAGCGGCACGGCCGGGTGCGCATCGTCACGCGCCGCTTCCTCGATGCCGTCCATCGGGCCGGCGTGGAGGTGCACGTGTGGACGGTGAACGCGGCCGAGGACATGACACGGCTGCTCGATCTCGGCGTGGACGGCTTGGTCACCGACCGGGCCGACATCGCCCACCGCGTGGCCTCCGCGCGCGCATAACCCGGCGAGGCGACCGGAGGCCCCGAGGAGCCTGGGCATCCCCTGTGAAAGCCGCCGCGCACCCGTCCGTTCGGATGATGCGCACAGGTGAGGACGTTATACCTGACGAAGACGAGAGGACCACACAATGGCAGATCGCAGCCTGCGCGGCATGCGGATCGGCGCATCCAGCCTACAGAGCGAGGATGGCGTCGTATTCCACGAGCGCGCGAACTTCACCTACGTGTGCACGCAGTGCTCACGAGAGACCGTCATGACCTTCGCGGCGGACGCGGAGGCCCCCGAGGCCTGGGAGTGCCGCACCTGCGGCGCCGAGGCCGTGCTCCGTGTCGGCGACACGGTCGTGGAGATCGACCACTCGGGTGACAAGGTCGCCCGCACCCACTGGGACATGCTCATGGAGCGTCGCACGATCCCCGAGCTCGAGGAGCTGCTCGAAGAGCGCCTCGCTCTGGTGCGCGAGCGCCGCGGCGGCACCGACGGGACGACCCGCCTCACCGCCTGACGCTCCGAGTCAGCCCCGCTGACCTTCGACGACGCCGGCTCCCGCGGGGGCCGGCGTCGTCGTGCGTCGTCGCACTCGTACGAGCACGCCGACGATCACCAGCGCGGCCAGGCTCCCCCACCCGAGGATCATCTGCACGGCGCCGCCGAGGATGACTGCCGGGGTCAGCCCGCTGCGCAGCGGCACCTCGGTGAGGAGCGCGCCCGCCGTACCCGCCGGCAGGGCGTCGATCGTCGCGCCGTCGGGGGCGATCACCTGACTGGTTCCCACCGTGGACAGGTTGACGACCGATCGGCCGGTCTCGATCGCCCGCATGCGAGCGAACGCGAGCTGCTGGAGGTTCTCGTCCGTGTCGCGGAAGTCGGCGTTGTTCGTCTGGAACATGTAGACCTCCGCTCCGTCACGGGCGCCGTCCCAGATGACGTCGTCGTAGATGACGTCGAAGCAGATCGCGAGGCCCACGCCGACGCCGCCGACGTCGAAGAACGGCGGGTTCGTGCCCGGCGTGTACTCGCGCTGGATGAGGCCGACGAGGTCGGGGGCGAGCTTTTCGAAGAACCATCGGTCGGGCACGTACTCCCCCATCGGCACCGGATTGCTCTTGTCGTGCACGGCGACCGGATTGACTGCGCCCGCTTCCCAGAGCATCGACGTGTTGAAGGTGTCGTCGCCGCGCTGCGTGGCCGCGTTGACGATGAGTGGCGCGTCGAACGACGCGGACAGTCCATCGAGCACCCGCGCCACCGATTCGTTCGCGGTCGGGTCGGCATCGATCCCACCCTCCGGCCACAGCAGCACATCCAGGTCCTCGCCGGCCAGCGCCGCCGTCGCGTCCAGCTGCGCCTGCAGCACGGCGTACGGCTCGCGCTCGTCGAAGTACCCGGCGGGACCGTTGCCCTGCACCGCGCCGACGCGCATCGTGCCGGCATCGGAAGTCGGGAACTGCGGTGTCACCAGGAGGAGGACCGCGACCGCGAGCACCGGGACGAGCCTGACCGGAACCCGCCATGCCCCCAGCCGGACGACCTCGATCACCCCCGCGGTCGTGAAGACCATCAGGAACGTGAGCCCCGTCACGCCCGTCCACGACGCCACGTGGGCCAGCGGACTCTCGGCCTGACTCATCCCGAGCCTCCCCCACGGGAAGCCCGTGTACGGCCAGCTGCCGAGCCACAGCTCTCGCGCCGACCAGAGGCCCGCAACGAGAGCCGGAAGGGCCGCCAGCCGCCCCCAGGCGCCGGGCGCGATGCGGGGCAGCCAGCGGTACGCCAACGCGAGCCCCACCGCACCCACGGCGCTGAGCACGGTCTCCACCCCCGTCAGGGCGAACCAGGGAACCGGGCCGAGATACCGCGTGATCCAGACGATGTGCACGAGGTAGAAGCTCGCCGCGAAGGCGGCGCCCACGGCTACCGCGCCCCAGACGGAGCGCCCGATCAGCGAGACGAGCGAGGCCGCGACGCCGACGAACGCCAGTGGCCACCAGCCGATGTCCGGGTAGGCGAGGTCCAGCACCACACCGCCCCCGATCGCGACCAGGAGCGCAGGCCACAGCGGCAGGAGGGGCCGGGTGGGACCGGGCACGGGAGAAGCCACGCAACGAGCCTAAGCGAGGCTCAGACCGTCGAGTACGCGACGATGCCGCGCCTCACGGCGTCGAGTGCTTTGCGGGCTGTGGTCGCCACGGGCGCATCGGCGACCAGCGAGAGCTGGTCGAGGAGGTCGATGGTCTGCTTGGTCCAGCGGACGAAGTCCCCCGCGGCGAGATCGGCCTCGACGAGCACCCGATCGAGCGCCACCCCGCGCGCCCACGAGTGCATCGCCTGCGCGAGCCCCGCCGAGGGCGGCTCCGAACCGGGGAGCCGATGGTCGCGCTCCAGGTCGTCCAGCACCGCCCAGAGCTCCTGCGTCTCGCTCAGCGCGGCGCGGAAGGCTCCGCGAGGCAGGGCACGATCGCCGGCGTCGTCACGCCGCGGCTCATAGACGAGGCAGCAGGCGAGTGCCGCGAGGGAGGGCGCGTCCAAGCCGGTCCACAGTTCGCGGCGGAGAGACTCGGCCACCAGCAGGTCGCGCTCGCCGTAGATCCGGCGCATCGTCGCGCCCGCGTCGGTGAGCCGCGTGCTCCCGTCGGCGTCCAGGGCGACGTAGTCCAGGGCGGCGAGCACGTCGACCACGCGGTCGAAGATCCGCGCGACGGTGCCCGTACGCGTCTCGATCTGGTGGCGGAGCTTGTCGACCTGACGGCTCAGCTTTCCGTACCGCTCGCCCCAGCGCGCGTGCTTCTCCCGATCGGGACACGTGTGACACGGGTGGCGCTGCAGCCTGCGTCGGAGCGACTGGATCTGGTTCTGACGCTGCTGGCGCGTCTTGGCGGGCGCCGTGCGGTCGGCGCGGTTCAGCTTTTCGACGTCGCTGAGCTCCCGCCGCATCTGCGCGTACTCGGGGAAGTCCCCGCGGTCGCACGCCATGGCCTTCGTGTAGCCCTGGAGAGACTCCTCCGCGTCCTTCACCTGCCGGGCGAGGCCCACGACAGACCGGTCCGCCTGGAACTGCGCGAACGAGGACTCGAGGATTTCGCGCGCCCGCGGCCGGCCGAACTGGTCGATGAGGTTGACGGCCATGTTGTAGGTCGGGCGGAAGCTGGAGTTGAGCGGATAGGTTCGCCGTGACGCCAGCGCTGCCACCGCCTGCGGGTCGAGACCCTCGGTCCACTGGATGACCGCGTGTCCCTCGACGTCGATGCCGCGGCGCCCGGCACGCCCGGTGAGCTGGGTGTACTCCCCCGCGGTGATGGCGACACGGGCCTCGCCGTTGAACTTCTCGAGCTTTTCCAGCACGACGGTGCGGGCGGGCATGTTGATCCCGAGCGCCAGCGTCTCGGTCGCGAACACGGCCTTCACGAGCTTGCGCTGGAAGAGCTCCTCGACGATCTCCTTGAACGCCGGCAGAAGTCCGGCGTGATGGGCGGCAACACCGCGTTCGAGGTTCTCCCGCCACTCCCAGAAGCCCAGGACGGCGAGGTCCTCGTCCTGCATGGTGCGCGTGCGCTCGTCGACGATCTGACGGATCTCGTCGCGCTCCTCGCGGCTGGTCAGGCGCACCCCGGAACGCCGCACCTGCTGGACGGCGCCGTCGCATCCAGCGCGGCTGAAGATGAAGAAGATCGCCGGCAAGAGGTTCGCCCTGCCGAGGAGCTCGACGACGTCGGGCCGGTCGAGGCGCTCGATGCGATGGACGTTGGCGGAGCGGACAGGGCGGCGTCCGCCCTTGTGCGGCCGACGATGTCCCGCCTCGTAGCCGCCCGAGGACCGGAACTCCTGGACCCGGCGGTTGTTGTCGAAGTTCGCCCCCTTCACGGAGCGGATCCGCATCAGCTCCTGGTTGACCTGGGCCGTGGCGATGCCGGCGCGATCATCGAAGAGCGGGAGGAGGTCACCGCGCACCAAGACATGCTGCTCGAGCGGCACCGGACGCGTCTCGGACACGATCACCTCGGTGTCGCCGCGGACCGTGTCGAGCCAGTCGCCGAACTCCTCGGCGTTGGACACCGTTGCCGAGAGGGAGACCAGCCGCACCTGCGGTGGGAGATGGATGATGACCTCTTCCCACACCGCGCCGCGGAACCGGTCGGCGAGATAGTGGACCTCGTCCATGACGACGTAGCGCAGGCCCCGCAGTGCCGCCGAGTCGGCGTAGAGCATGTTGCGGAGCACCTCGGTGGTCATGACGACGATGCGCGCGGAGCCGTTGATGTTCGTGTCCCCGGTGAGCAGCCCCACCTCGCTCTCGCCGTAGACCTCCTGCAGCTCGCGGAACTTCTGGTTCGACAGCGCCTTCATGGGCGTCGTGTAGAACGCCTTCTCCCCCGGCTCCTGCATGGCCAGGTGCACGGCGAACTCGCCGACGATCGTCTTCCCGGCCCCGGTGGGAGCGGCGACCAGGACGCTGCGCCCGGCCTCCAGGGCGTGGCACCCGGCGATCTGGAACGGATCGAGGTCGAACCGCTGCGCGTCGGCGAATGCGGTGGTCAGCGGATGGCTGCGCGCCGCCTCGGCGCGGGCGAATCGCCCGGCAGGATCGGTCACTGCAGCCCGTCCGCCACCGCACGCTTGGCGCGTCGCCTGTCGAAGAGCATCGACACCCCGGCGGCGGCGAAGAAGAGCACGATGAGGATGCCGGCCAGGAGGAACGTGGAGACGACATCGGCCGGCGGTGTCGCGATCGCGGCGACGACCACCGCGACGACCACGGCGATCCGCCACGCCTTGAGGATCGCGCGTCCCGACATGATGCCCGCGAAGTTCAGGGCGACCAGGAAGACCGGGAGGACGTAGGCGACCCCGACGATCAGCATGAGCTTGAGCACGAAGTCGTAATAGGTCCGCGCGTCGTAGAACGCCGATGTGCCGTCGGGGAGGAACTCCGCCATGAGCTTGACGATGTTCGGCATGACGAGCAGCCCTGTCGTCGCTCCCGCGAAGAAGAGCGGCACGGCGGCGATCATGAAGCCGATCGTGTACCGGATCTCCTTCCGGCTGAGGCCGGGCATGATGTACGCCCAGACCTGCCACAGCCATACAGGCGCCGCAAGCAGGAGACCGATCGCGAAGGACATCCGCAGCTTGAGGTCGAAGGCGCCGGTGATCGTGGTGTACATCACCTCGACCCTGGCCTCTTCACCACGCGCGGCAGCGATCTCTCGCACCGGACGCGTGATCAGCTCCATGAACGGATCGGTGAGGAAGTAGGCGATCACCATCGCCACGACGATCGCGGCGGCCGCGATCATGAGCCGATTGCGCAGCTCGATCAGATGCCCGGCCAGCGACATCCGCTTCTCACGGCGCGCGGGACGCGGCTCCTTTACGCGGGGACGGGAGGTCCGCTCGGTCACCACGCGCGGCGGCTACGACGAGGAGCGGGGCGCGTCACCGGAGTCGGAGTTCGACGTGGCGGGCTCCACCGTGGGGACGGCCGTCTCGGTCGCCGCCGGCTTGTCGTCGTCCTTCATCGCCTTCATCTCGCCCTTGAAGACCCGGGCCGACTGGCCGAGGCTCTTGGCGAGCGCGGGAAGCTTGGCCGCGCCGAACAGCAGGAGAATGACGGCGAGGATCAGCAGCCACTGCCACCCATGAGGTCCCATGATGCTCACTTCCAGCTCGGAACGGAGGTAGGAAAAGTGTAACCGACGCGGCTGGCGGCAGGTTCCCCCGCACCGACGTCACCGATACTGGTCGAGTCCCGCCTCCGCCCAGGCGGCGACCGCGCGGCGCGCGCTCTCCGGACCCTGCACCTCGACGTCGCCGGCGTGGCGGGCGGCGACGCGCTTGAGGCTGCGCTCGTCCGCGACCCGGATCTGCGCCGATCGCACGTCGCCGGAGCCGGTGACGGTGGACCGGTCCAAATAGTCGGCCAACAGCGGCACGACCCCGGCACGGATGCGGAGATCCGCGACGGCGTCCGTCTCGCTCGGCTCGAACAGCTCGGGCACGTGCTCGCCCCCGTGCGTGATGGGGATGTCGGTGGGACGCACGTCGGAGACGCGGTCGAGGTGGAACGTGCGCATCGCCTGCCGGAGGTGGCACCAGCCCTGCAGGTACCACTGCCCCGACGCGATGTGGACCTTCACGGGGTCGACGGTGCGGGTCGTCACGGGGGCGTCGGGCGCCTTGTAGGTGAACGATACGGCGACACCGTCGCGCAGCGCGGCGGCCACGGCGACGCGGACGTCGTCCACCGCCTCGGGAGCCACGATCACCTCGGCGGGCACTCCCGATGCACCGCGGGCGAGCTTCGCGAGGAGCCCCTGGACAAGACCGCTGTCCCCCACGCCCGGGAGGGTCGCCGCCAGCTGGAGGCCGGCCAGCAGCGCCGCCGCCTCGCGAGCCGTCAGCCGCGGTGTGCGCTCCAGGCCGACCGTGTTGGTGATCGAGATCACCCCGTGCTCGTCGAGGAGATCCCAGTCGATGTCGAAGAGGTCGTTCGCCATCTGCCAGAACCCGCCGTCGCCGGGCAGGCCGATGACGGTGAGCTTCTCGACCATGCCGCGCATCTGCGCCTCGGACACGTCGAACTCGTCTGCGGCCTCAGCCAGCGACACCTCGCCCTTGCCGATCAGATAGGGCACGAGCTGCAGGATGAGCGCAGCGCGGTCGGTGGCAAGGAGCGGCTTGTCGGTCATCGCAGCCCTCCGTCGGTGTGGGCGGCGAGCGTGCGTTCGAGGCGCCGGATGACCTGGTCGCGGAGGTCCGACGGCTCGACCACGCGGACCTCGGGGCCGTAGGAGGCGAGCTCGTCGGCGAAGACGTGGACGTCGACGTAGGGCACGCGGATCCCCTGGTCTGCCTCGCTGGCGCGCCGGCTCAGGCGCAGGGCGGCCTCAGTACCCGGTGCGACCTCGAGGAGTGCCTGCTGCCGGGCCGCGACGGCGTGGAGGCCGCTCAGGGCCTTGTCGCCGGCTCCGTCGCGCAGGGAAGGGTCGAACGCGCGCTTGGTCACCTGGACCGGAGAGGCGACGCGGGACAGCAGGAACGTGCGCTCGGCGTCCTGGTCGCGGTCGAAGCCGTAGACATGCCAGCGCCCTTCGTACTCCAGGAGCGCCAGCGGTCGCACGCGACGTCGCCCCGGCGTATCATCGCCTGCTTTGAGGTAGTCGAACTCGACCTCGCGGGCCTGCTCGATCGCGCGCTGGAGCGGAGCGAAGGCGGGCTCGCGGAGGTTGATCCGCGGCGAATAGCCGATGATCGGCGCATCGACCTCGTTGCCGAGCGCCCGGATCTTGCGCAGTCCGCTGCGTGCCTGCGCGGACATCGAGCTCTCACTCCACACTCCGCCGGCGAGGTTCAGCACGGCGAGCTCCGCCGGCGTGAAGTCGATGTCGACGGGCAGCTCGTACTCGCTGGTGGGGATGCGGTAGCGCGCCTCACGGAGGTCGTCGGGATCGGCGAAGTCGCCGATCGTCTCGATCGGGACGCCGAGGCCGCGCAGGTTCTCCTTGTCGCGCTCGAACATCTTCTCGAGGGCGTCCTTGCCCGCTCCGGCCTCGCTCTGCTCCCGGTAGCCGGACACCGAGGTGAGGATCGTGTCCTTCGTCAGCCCTTGATCGGTCGCCAGGAGCGCCACGACGAGGTTGACGAGCCGCTCCTCGGGGGCGATGCGCGTCGATTCGGTGGCCACGCGACTCATCCTAGGACGGTGGCGGTGATGCGCGGCGCCGCCTACTCGGTCGGCGCGGGCGCGTCGACGCCGAGGACGTCGATCACGAACACGAGGGTGGAGTCGCCGGGGATGGAACCGGTGCCCTCGCTGCCGTAGCCGAGGTCCGGCGGGATCACGACGAGGAGCTGCGACCCGACGGTGGCGCCCTCGAGGGCCTGCGCGAAGCCCGGGACCACACCGTCGAGCGTGACCGCCGCAGACGCGCCGTTCTCCCAGGTCGAGTCGAACACCTCGCGGTCTGCCCACGTCACACCGGTGTAGTGGATGCGGATGCTGTCGTCGGCGGTGACCGCGGGACCCTCGCCCCGCTTGAGCACCTCGACCGCCAGCTCGGTGGGCGGCGCCGCGTCGGGCACGATGATGCCCGGGGCGCCGGAGGGCGCGAGGACGACCGATGGCATGCCGGGGCGGTCGTTGTACTGGGGGGCGCCGTCGGCTGCCGCGAGGTAGACCTTCTGCAGGTCGAGCACGACCGCGAGCGACTGACCGTCGGTCAGCCCCATGCTGGAGGCCGCTTCCTCCGAGACCTGATCAAACGGGATCGCACCGACGATGCGGGATCCCTCGGTCGCGCAGCGCATCATGTCCGCGAGGCCGGCGTAGTGCTCGACCCACCCGGACAGCGGCCGCACATCGGTGCCGGACGAGATCAGCGTCTCTCCCGATGCGCCGTTGGCGATCGCGACGGAGAACACGACGTCCTGCGCGTCGGAGGTGACCGCAGGCCCCTCACCGACGGTGACGTCCTCGAAGGACGTCTCGTCGACGAAGACCGGGTCCTTCAGGGTGAGCGCCGGCGAGCCCTGCGCGCCGGAGGCGCCGATGAGGTCGAGCGCCGAGGACGCGGCGTCGGGACGCTCGCAGGTGGCGAAGCCTGACGTCGCCGAGCAGCCCACGAGGGCCAGGGCGGTCAGACCGAGGACGGCGAGAGAGGCAGGGATCCGGCGCAGCACCGGATCAGTCTACGGCGTCGCCGGTGTCGCCCTCGGACGCGCGGCGGGCGCCGTCGACGGCGCGCTGCGCCTCGCGGACCCGTTTGCGCAGGTTCTTGTCGGTGATCTCCCGATCGCCGACGGCGCCCGGGGTCCACGCCTCCACATCCGTGTCTGCGTAGCTCGGCTTCTTGAGCGCGCGTTTGCGCACGTCCGGCGGGACCGCGCCCGGGGCCAGACGCCGGGCCGTGATGAGGAAGCCGGTGTGGGCGACCATGCGATGGTCGGGGCGGACCGCGAGACCCTCGACGTGCCAGCCGCGCACCATGGTCTCGGTCGCCTCGGGCTCGGTGAACAGGCCGGTGCCGCGCAGGTATTCGGCGACGCGGCTGAGCTGGGTCGCCGTCGCGATGTAGCAGAGCACGACGCCGCCGGGGGTGAGGGCGTCGGCGACGGCGTCGATGCACTCCCAGGGGGCGAGCATGTCGAGGATCACACGATCGACCGTGCCCGGCTCCACGGCCGTCGGCAGCTCCTCCACGAGGTCGCCGACGACGACGCGCCACGTGTCGGGGTAGTGGCCGAAGAAGGTCTCCACGTTGGCCTCGGCGACCTGGGAGAATTCCTCCCGCCGCTCGAAGGACACCAGGTGCCCCTCGGATCCGATCGCGCGCAGCAGCCAGAGCGAGAGCGCGCCCGAGCCGACGCCGGCCTCCACGACGGTGGCGCCCGGGAAGACGTCTGCTGCGGCCAGGATCTGGGCGGCGTCCTTCGGGTAGATGATGGCGGCGCCGCGCGGCATCGACATGACGAAGTCGCGCAGCAGCGGGCGCAGGGCGAGGTACTCGTGCCCGCCGCTGTTGACGACGACCGAGCCGTCCGGCTGCCCCGCCAGGTCCTGATGCTTGAGGACCCCGTGATGGGTGTGGAGCTCGCCGCCCTCGCGGAGGGTGATGGTGTGGAGGCGCCCCTTCGGGCCCGTCAGCTGGACGCGGTCGCCGTAGCGGAACGGTCCGCTCGGTCGCTGGTCGGTGTTCACGCGGGGGTCTCCTGGCGGTGGGCGGCGTGGAAGGCGGCGAGGTCGGCGGCGGTGCGCCCGTCGAGCGTCGGCCACAGCTCGTGGGCGCCGACGCCCACGAGCGAGACGACGTTGGGGACGCCGATCGACGCGATCCCTGCGGCGAGCGAGGAGCGCAGTCCGTTGGGCGAGTCCTCGATCGCGACGACGTCCTCGGGCCGGACGCCGAGCGCCTCGCACGCCTGGAGGTACGGGTCGGGGTGCGGCTTGGGGCGGTCGACGTCGTCCCCGGCGACGACAAGGTCGAAGGCGTCGAACTCGATCAGCTCCACGATCTCGACCGCCATGCGGCGCATCGACATCGTGACGAGGGCGGTGGGCACCCCTGCGGCACGCAGACTCTGCAGCAGCTCCTTCGCTCCCGGGCGGAACGGCACGCCGTCGGTACGGAGCTGAGCCATCACCTCGGCGGTGAGGTGATCGATGATCTCCGCGACCGGCATGCGGACCCCGGCGTCCTGGAGGATGCGCCCCGCGTCCTCCAGGCCCATGCCCACCATCTGCAGCGACTGCTCGTGGGTCCACGTCCCCCCGAACCGCTCGACGAGCGGCGACTCCGCGGCGATCCAGTAGGGCTCGGTGTCGACGAGGGTGCCGTCCATGTCCCAGAGGACCGCGGCGGGCAGGGCGGAGGTCATCGTTCCATCGTATCGACCGACCGTGGGCGCGCCGTCCCGGCGCCTGCCTCGCGGGCGTATCGTGGGGGGACGCCTCACGGACGGAAGGAGCGGGGTGGACGGTCTCGGTCAGCGCGTACTCGTCATCGCCTTCGACGGCTGGAACGACGCAGGCGAGGCGGCCTCGGCCGCCGTCACGCATCTGCGCGCCACCAGCGAGTACGAGTCGGTCTACGCGGTCGATCCCGAGCTCTACTTCGACTATCAGTACACCCGCCCGCACGTCCGTCTGGCCGCCGACGGCTCGCGCGAGCTCGTCTGGCCGGATGCGACGCTCTGGCGGCCCCCGCACGGCGCGGAGGGACCGCGACTGTGGCTCCTGACCGGCGTCGAGCCCGCCCGGGCCTGGCAGGCGTTCGCGGCTGAGCTCGTCGACGCCGCCCTCAGCGAGGACATCACCGGCATCATCGCCCTCGGGTCGATGATGTCCGACGTCCCCCACACCCGACCGATCTCGGTCTTCTCCGGCAGCGACAACGAGCAGCTGCGCACCAGCCTCTCGCTGGAGCGACCCACCTACGAGGGCCCCGTCGGCATTCTGAGCGTCCTGAGCGCGGCAGCCGAGGAGGCAGGGATCCCGACCGTGGCGCTGTGGGCGAGCGTCCCCCACTACGTCGCCGGGCACACGCCCTCGCCCAAGGCCACCCTGGCGCTCCTCGACCGACTCGCCGACCTCTCGGGAGCGGTCCTCGACCGCGGTCAGCTGCCTGCCGAGGCTCTCGCCTGGGAGGCCTCGATCGACGCGGCCGCCGCCGATGACGAGGAGATGACCGAGTACATCCACCAGCTCGAGGCGACCCGCGACACGTGGGACTCCCCCGAGGCGTCCGGAGACGCGATCGCGCAGGAGTTCGAGAAGTACCTGCGGCGCGGCGGCGAAGGCCCGCACAAGCCCGGTCGCGACGACCCTCGCCGCTGACCACTGCCGCCGACGGCGACGCGGTTCAGTAGGCCTGCAGCACCCCGGTGGCCAGCAGGATCAGCAGCACGACGCCGAGCGCGAGGCGGTACAGCACGAACGGCAGGAAGCTGCCCCGGCTGAGGTAGCGCATGAGGAAGGCGATGACCGCCAGACCCACGCCGAACGCGACCACGGTCGCGGCCGCGGTCTCGACCATCGTGAACACCTGGGCGCCGGGCTCGCGGATGGCGTGGAAGAGCTCGTAGAGCCCGCTGCCGAAGACCGCCGGGACGGCCAGCAGGAAGGCGACCTCCGCCGCCGCCGGGCGCGTGTAGCCGAGCGCCAGCCCCATGGTCGTCGTCGCGCCCGAGCGCGAGACGCCGGGCACCAGCGCGAGAGCCTGCGCCAGTCCCAGCGAGAGACCGTGCGGATACGTGAGGTCCTTCTCGGTGCGGGTGCGCGAGCCGAGCGCGTCGGCGGCGCCGAGCAGCAGGCCGAAGACGATCAGCACGATCGCGACGAGCCAGAGGTTTCGGAACGTGTCGCGGATGACGTCCTGGAAGAGGAAGCCCAGCACGCCGATCGGCAGGGTGCCGATGATGACGATCCACCCCATCCGCGCGTCGGGGTCGTTGCGCGGCACGCGCCCGGTCAGCGAACGGAACCACTGCGCGATGATCCGCATGATGCGGCTCCAGAAGTACACGAGCACCGCGATCTCGGTGCCGATCTGGGTGATCGCGGTGAAGGTGGCGCCGGGGTCCTGGGCCGCCGGCAGGATCTCGCCGACGATCCGCAGGTGCGCACTGGACGAGATCGGCAGGAACTCGGTCAGGCCCTGGACGATGCCGAGGATGATCGCGTCGAAGAAGGAGCCCATGGAAGCCTCTCAGTAGGTGCGGATCAGGTCGGTGAGCACCCGCTGGCCGAACGTCAGCGCGTCCAGCGGAACACGCTCGTCCACCCCGTGGAACATACCGGTGAAGTCGAGGTCCCGCGGCAGGCGCAGCGGAGCGAACCCGTATCCGGCGATGCCGAGCTCTGCGAGCGCCTTGTTGTCGGTGCCGCCGCCCATGAGATACGGGATGACCGGAACTCCCGGATCATGGCTCTCGAGGGCAGCGACCATCGCCTCCACGAGCGGGCCGGCGAACGGGGTCTCCAGGCCGATGTCGCGGTGCGAGACGTCGATCACGATGTCCTCGCCCACGATGCGCTGGATCTCGGCGAGGACCTCGTCCTCCCGCCCGGGCAGGGTCCGCACGTCGATCGTGGCGACCGCGGCGTCCGGGATGACGTTGTGCTTGTATCCCGCGGTCAGGCCCGTGGGGTTCGTGGTCGTCCGCAGGGTGGAGCGCAGGAAGCCCGCAGCCGGGCCCGTGTGCTCGGCGACGGCGTCCGGGTCGGACGGATCGGCACCGCAGAGAGCGGCGAGACCCGCCACGGTCTGCCGCGTGGTGTCGGTGAGGGCGACCGGCCACGACGTGCGGCCGAGCGCGGCGACCGCCTCGGCGAGACGGGTCACGGCGTTGTCGGGGTGGAACCGGCTCCCGTGCCCGGCGACGCCCCGCGCACGCAGGCGCAGCCACACCAGGGCCTTCTCCCCCACCTGCAGCAGGTAGGCGCGCTGATCACCGACGGGGATGGAATAGCCGCCCACCTCGCTGATCGCCTCGGTCGCGCCGGCGAACCACTCGGGCCGGTGCTGCACGACGAGCTGGGATCCCTCGACGCCGCCGTTCTCCTCGTCGGCGAAGAAGGTGAGGATGAGGTCGCGCTCGGGCTGCTCGCCGGCCCGCAGCAGGCTGCCGACCGACGCCAGGATCATGGCGTCCATGTCTTTCATGTCGACGGCGCCACGGCCCCACAGCATGCCGTCCCGGATCTCGCCGCCGAACGGGTCGACGCTCCAGTCCTCAGCGACGGCGGGGACCACGTCGAGGTGGCCGTGCAGGATGAGGGCGGGCTTGTCGCGGTCGCGTCCGGGGACGCGCACGGAGAGGTTCGTGCGACGCGGCACCGGCTCGTAGTACTCCGGCGCCAGGCCGAGGGACTCGAGATACGCCCCGACGTACTCGGCTGCCTCGCGCTCGCCGGCCGATCGCCCCTCCCCCCAGTTCGTCGTGTCGATCCGGATCAGGTCGCGCGCGAGGCGCACGACCTCGGGGAGTTCGTCGGGCTCGGACATGCGCTCCACGCTACCGGAGCGCGCATCGCCGGCCCGTCACCGGGGAATGCGAAAAGGGCCCCGATCGGGACCCTTTTCGTTCTGTGCGCGAGGGGGGACTTGAACCCCCACGCCCTATACGGGCACTAGCACCTCAAGCTAGCGCGTCTACCTATTCCGCCACCCGCGCATGGGTGTGTGGTTGTCACCAACCGAGGATCGAGCCTAGCACGTTCCGTGCGCGCCGCCGAACCGGCCTCAGGCGACGGACACGCCGAAGAGCAGGCCGAGGAGGTAGGTGATCGCCGCCGCGCCGAAGCCGATCGCGAGCTGGCGCAGACCGCGACGAAGCGGCGGAGCGCCCGACAGCAGGCCGACGGTGGCGCCGGTGGCCAGGAGCGCCACACCCACCATCGCGAGGGCCAGCGCCACGGCGGGAAGTCCCGACAGCCCGAACAGCCAGGGCAGGACGGGGATGATCGCGCCCGACGCGAAGAAGAGGAAGCTCGACCCCGCCGCCCCGAGGGCACTCCCCACCACCTCGTGATCGCCACTGCGCTCGTGCGCCCGGGCAGACGGTCCGGCGTCGGCGTTCTGCGCCGCCGTGACGATCTGGCGCGCGTGCGCCATCGCCTCCTCCTCGTTCATGCCGCGGGTGCGATAGACGAGAGCGAGCTCGTTCGCGTCGATGTCGAGTTCCGCCAGGACGTCATCGGCGTGGTCGTTCGGCTCGGTCGCGTCGAGCAGCTCCCGCTGCGAACGCACGGAGACGTACTCGCCGGCGCCCATCGAGAGCGCTCCGGCCAGGAGCCCCGCGATCCCGCTGAACAGCACGAACTGCGCGGCGACCCCGGTCGCTCCGATCCCCATCACCAGGGCGAGGTTGGAGACGAGCCCGTCGTTGGCGCCGAAGACGGCCGCGCGGAACGTGCCCGAGAGGCGACGACGGCCGCGCGCGGCAAGCCCCCGGACGACCTCGCCGTGGATCTTCTCGTCGGCCGCCATCCGCGAGGTGGCGAACGGCTCCGACTCGTACGGCGAGCGGGCCTCCGCGTTCTGGGCCAGTGCGAGCACGAAGATCGACCCGAACCGGCGCGCCATCCACCCGAGGATCCGCGACCCGGCGCTCGGCGACGGGAGCCGCGCCGGCTCGCCGCCGAGGAGTTCGAGCCAATGCGCCTCGTGCCGCCCCTCGGCGTCGGCGAGGGCCAGCAGGATGAGTCGCTCTTCGCCGTCGCGCCGGTCGGCGAGCTCACGGTAGACCCGGGCCTCACTGCGTTCGTCGACGAGGTACTGGGCCCAGCGGCGTCGGTCGCGGGCGGTCGGGTCCGCGGGCGCGGGGCCGGGAACGGAGGCGGGGGTCGTGCTCACCCGTTCACGGTAATCGGCGTGTGAGGCCGAAACCGGCGGTTTTCCGGCATTGCCAGCATTTCGGGGATCCGAACCTCCCCGCGTGCGGCGTGACCTCAGGCCCGGACGCGGCGGCGCATGACGTCGATCCGCGCCTGCAGCTGTGCGACGGTCGCGCGGGCGACCTCCGGTCCCCCGCAGACTCGGCGGAGTTCGGCATGGACCGCCCCGTGCGGTTCACCGCTCTGCCGCGCGTACAGGCCCACCAGGCTGTTGAGCAGTTGGCGCTGCTCCCGCAGCGTGCGATGAAGCGGCGCCGGCAGATCGTCGGCGGGCGCACCCGGTGCCGCGACATCCGTCGACTTCTCGCGCAGCCTGCGGTGCCGCGACTGACGCGCCTGACGCTGCATGAGGAGCTCATGGACGTGCTCGGGCTCGAGCAGTCCCGGCAGCCCGAGGAACTCCTCCTCCTCCGGCGTGCCCGGGACGGCGAGCTGGCCGAACTCCTTGCCGTCGTAGAGCACGCGGTCGAAGTGGGCGACCGAGCCGAGCGCCTGGTAGGTGAACTCCTCGGTCAGCGCGTCCGAGGCCTTGTCCTCGCGCTCGGCGGACTCGAGCAGGTCGTCGTCGAGTCCGTCCTCGCCGTCGCTCTCGCGGTCGAGGGCGTGGTCGCGCTCGCGCTCCAGCTCGCCCGCGAGTCCCAGCAGCTGCGGCACGTTGGGGAGGAAGACCGACGCCGTCTCCCCACGGCGGCGCGCGCGGACGAAGCGCCCGATCGCCTGGGCGAAGAAGAGCGGCGTCGAGGCGCTCGTGGCGTAGACGCCGACGGCCAGGCGCGGAACGTCGACGCCTTCGGAGACCATGCGCACCGCCACCATCCACCGCGAGGTCGACTGCGCGAACGTCTCGATGCGGCCCGAAGCGGCCTTGTCGTCGGAGAGCACGACGGTCGGCTGCTCCCCCGTGATCTCGCGGAGGATCGCCGCATACGCGCGGGCCGCGGTCTGGTCCGTCGCGATGACGAGGCCGCCAGCGTCGGGGACGTCCTGGCGGACCTCGCTCAGCCGACGGTCGGCGGACTGGAGTACCGCGGGGATCCAGTCGCCTTCGGGGTCGAGGGCGGTGCGCCAGGCCTGCGCCGTGATGTCCTTCGTGTTGTCCTGGCCGAGATGCGCCTCCAGCTCGTCGCCGGCACGCGTGCGCCAGCGCATCTTGCCCGCGTACACGAGGAAGAGCACGGGGCGGACGACGCCGTCGGCGAGGGCGCGCCCGTAGCCGTAGTTGTAGTCGGTCCTCGACAGGCGGATGCCCTTGGCATTGGGGTGGTACTCGACGAACGGGATCGGTGCGGTGTCGCTGCGAAACGGCGTGCCGGACAGCAGGAGCCGTCGGGTCGCCCGGCCGTAGGCCTCGCGGAGGGCCTCCCCCCAGCTGAGGGCGTCACCGCCGTGGTGGACCTCGTCGAGGATGACCAGCGTCCGCGCGTCCATCACGAGGCGCTGATGGACCGAGGCCTTCACGGCCACCTGCGCATAGGTGACCGCGACGCCGTGGTAGTGCCGGGCGGGCGCGTGATGCCGGTTGCTGAAGCGGGGGTCGAGGCGGATCGAGACCCGCGCGGCGGCATCGGCCCACTGCGTCTTGAGGTGCTCGGTGGGGGCCACCACGACGATCCGGTCGACGACTCCCCGGCGCAGGAGCTCGGAGGCCAGCCGGAGTGCGAAGGTCGTCTTCCCGGCGCCGGGGGTGGCGGCAGCGAGGAAGTCGCGTGGGCCGTTTCCGACGCCGTCGGGACCGTCCGCGGCGAAGTAGGCCTCCAGCGCCTCCGCCTGCCACGCACGGAGGTTCTGCGCGGTTCCCCAGGGGGCGCGCTGCGGGAACGACGGCGACAGATGCTCGGCGGCGAAGCTGCCGAAATGCGTCTGCTCGTCCCCCGTCACGAGTGACCACCCTAGACGCTCGCGAGCGGGAGTAGCCTCGAAGCGACCCCAGGGCGGCACTCGCGGCCGAGGAAGAGACATGCGCAGAAACGAACCATCGTCCGACGACCACCGCACCCCGTATGTGCCGAACGAGATCGCGCATCCCTGGCGGAGGATGGTCTCGATCGGCGACTCCTTCACGGAGGGGATCGGGGACCCCATCCCGGGACCGGACGGCGGCCACCGCGGCTGGGCGGACCGTGTCGCCGAGGTCCTCGGGTCGCAGGTGGACGACTTCGCCTACGCGAACCTCGCCGTCAGAGGGAAGCTCATCGGGCAGATCGTGGCCGATCAGGTCGAGCCCGCGGTGGCGCTGTCGCCCGACCTCGTCACCTTCTCCGCCGGTGGCAACGACGTGATCCGCCCGGGCGGGGATCCGGATGCGGTCGCCGCGCAGTTCGAGGACGCGGTCGTCCGCCTCTCCTCGCAGGGCGCGACGGTCGTCGTCTTCACGGGGATCGACACGAACTTCACGCCCGTGTTCCGCGGCATCCGCGGCCGTGTCGCCATCTACAACGAGAACATCCGGGCGATCGCCGACCGGCACGACTGCATCGTGGCCGACCAGTGGGCACTCAAAGAGGTGCAGGACATGCGCTTCTTCGACGACGATCGCCTGCACTACAACACGCTGGGACACCACGAGGTCGCACGGATGGTGCTCCGCGCGTTGAACGTCCCCAACGACCTGCAGCCGATGCAGCCCGATCCGCTGCCCACGATCACCTGGCGTGCCGCGCGCGGCAACGACATCGTGTGGGCGCGGCAGTACCTCGTGCCGTGGGTCCTGCGGCGTCTCCGGCACCAGTCCTCGGGTGACCGCATCGCCGCGAAGCGACCCGATGCCCTTCCCGTCGAGACGGTGGCACCCGCACGCGACCGCAACGCGGGGCCAGGCGCCCTGGCCTAGCCCGCGGCGCGCAGAGCCCACAGCGCGACGGCGGTCGCTGCGGCGACGTTCAGCGAGTCGACCTCCCCGGCCATCGGGATGGTGACCACGGTGTCCGCGGCCGCCAGCGCGCGCCTCGACAGCCCGTCGCCCTCGGCGCCCAGGAGGAGCGCCACCCGCTCCGGGCGCGCGGCCACGAAGTCCTCGAGCGGCACCGCGCTCTCGGCCAGCGCGAGCGCGGCGAGATGGAGCCCGGCGTCGTGGAGGATGGTGCCCGCCTCCGGCCACGAGGGAAGGCGCGTCCACGGCACCTGGAACACGGTGCCCATACTCACCCGCACGCTCCGGCGGTACAGCGGATCCGCGCACCTCGGAGTGACGAGGACGGCGTCGGCACCGAGCCCCGCCGCCGCACGGAAAGCGGCGCCGACGTTGGTGTGATCGACGATGTCCTCCAGGACGAGCACAGTGCGGGCTCCGGCGACGACGTCGGCCACGCTGGGCAGGTCAGGCCGGTGCATGGCCGCCAGGGCTCCCCGGTGCACCGCGTACCCGGTGAGTGCCTCGGCGACGGTGTCGGACACCACGTACACGGGGGCCTCCGTCGCACCCGCCGAGGCGAGCAGCGCGCGCGCCTCGGCGAGCCACTTCTCCTGGACGAGCACCGACCGCGGCCGGTGACCGGCAGCGAGCGCACGGCCGAGCACTTTCGCCGACTCGGCGATGTACAGCCCTCCTGCCGGCTCGAGCACACGCCGCAGCGCGATGTCGGTCAGGTCGCGGTAGTCGGCGAGCCGCGGATCGGCCGCATCGTCGATCCGGGCGATGTCCATGGCTCCACTGTCGCACGTCGCCGAGGTCCACGCCCGCCGCGCGCGCCCGGTCTCCGGCCGGGTGGACGAACGCGCAGGCACGTGTGGCGTAACATGCCCGAAAACCGGCGGGCGTAGTGTCGAGGGGACGCGACGAGAGGGGGCGGCGATGGCGAGCGTGCTCGACCTCGATCACGGCACGGCCGCTGCCCTGGGCCGCGCCGTCGACGCCCTCGCCGGACGCCGGATCGCCGTGCTCACCGGCGCGGGCGTGTCGACCGACTCGGGCATCCCCGACTATCGCGGCAAGGGCGCCCCGACGCGCACGCCCATGACCGCCCAGCAGTTCCTCTCGAGCGAAGACGCGCGTCGCCGCTACTGGGTGGGGAGCCATCTCGGCTGGCGCACGTTCGCGGCGTCCGCACCCAACGGCGGACACGAAGCGCTCGCCGCCCTGGAGCGCGCAGGCATCGCCACCGGAGTCGTCACGCAGAACGTCGACGGCCTGCACGTCCGCGCGGGGAGCAGGCGTGTCGTCGAGCTCCACGGAACGATGCGGCGCGTTTTCTGCACCCACTGCGGTCAGGTGTTCGATCGGCGGGATCTCGCCGCGCGAGTAGAAGCCGACAACCCGTGGATTACCGTTCCGGACAGCGTCAGGCTCGGACCCGACGGAGACGTGCTCCCCGAATCGAGCGACGGATTCGTCATCCCGACCTGCAGCGTGTGCGGCGGAATGCTCAAGCCCGACGTCGTGTTCTTCGGCGAGTTCGTGCCGGTGGAGAAGTTCCACGAGGCGGAGCAGCTCGTCCGCGCGAGCGACGCCCTGCTGGTGGCCGGTTCGTCCCTCGTCGTCAACTCCGGCGTGCGGCTGGTCGAACGCGCCCGCCGCCGCAAGCTGCCGGTCGTGATCGTCAACCGCGGGCACACCCGCGCCGACGCGAAGGCGACGGTGAAGATCGACGCCGGTACCACCGAGGTGCTGCAGCTGCTCGGCACGGCCCTCACCGCGCTGAAGTGAGGCCCCCGCGTCGCGGTTAGGCTCGAAGGGTGACCACGCTGACCCTCGTCCGCCACGGCGAGACCGACTGGAACCTCCGCCGCCTCATCCAGGGTTCCACCGACATCCCCCTGAACGACACCGGCCGGCGGCAGGCCCGCGACGCCGCCGACCTGCTGCGCGAGCGACTGGCCGGGGACACGCCCCTCGTCGTCGCCTCGAGCGATCTGTCCCGGGCCCGCGAGACCGCGGCGATCATCGCCGAGGGGCTGGGCGTCGCGGAGCCGCGCGCCTACGCACAGCTGCGGGAGCGCAACTACGGCGACGCGGAGGGGGTCGACATCGGCTCGTTCCGCGAGCGTTGGGGTGACTGGGACCACGCGGTCGTGCCGAACGCCGAAGCGTGGGCCGATGTCCGGGTGCGGGCGCTCGCCGGACTCCGCGCCGCGATCCGCGATGCGCGGCGCGCGACGTTCCCCTCCGCGCCCTCGCTCGTCGTCGTCTCCCATGGCGCGCTCATCCGCGAACTCATCCGGCACGCCACGGCAGGCGAGTTCCCCGCTCCGGGCGAGCGCCTCGCGAACGGATCGACGCACACCTTCCTCGTGGAGCGCGACCGTCTCAGCCTGCTCGACTACGCCGGCATCCGGGGCTGACCCAGGCCGACCGTTGCCGGTCGCCGCGCTCAGTCCGAGCGCTGCAGCACCGCGCGCGCGTGTCGCAACACCGGCTCGTCGATCATGACGCCCTGGTGGCGGAAGACACCGCCCTCGCCCTGCGCGGCCTCCAGCACCCCCCGCGCCCATGCGAGCGTCGCCGGATCGGGCCGGTACGCCTCGCGCACGACGGGCACCTGAGAAGGATGGATGCAGGCTGTGCCGGCGAAACCGCTCGCGGCCGCGTCGCGAGCCTCGCGGCGCAGACCCCGCTCATCGTCGATGTCGAGGTGGACGGCATCGATCGCGGCCTTCCCCGCCGCGCCCGCGGCCACCAGCACGCGCGCTCGCGCGTAGCGTGCCACGTCGCGATAGCCGCCGCCGCGCTTGCGGCTCGAGGTGCCGCCGAGCGACGCCACGAGATCCTCGGCCCCCCACATCAGCGCGATGACGTTGTCGAGACCGGCGAGCTTGTCGGCCGCCGCGACCCCGGCGGCCGTCTCGCAGAGCGCGATCACCGCGAATCGGGGATCGATCCGGCGGATCTGCTTCGCCGACGACGCCTTGGCCACCATGATGGTGCGGAAGTCGGTCTGGGACAGCGTGGCCATGTCCGCATCGAAATCCGCGCCGCCCGTCGGATTGACCCGCACGACCACGCGGTCGGGGTCGAGCTGAGCATCGATGAGGTGCCCGCGGGCGGTGGCCTTGGCCTCCGCCGAGACGGCGTCCTCGAGATCGAGGATGACGCCGTCCGCGCGGGCGAGCGCCTTCTCGAACCTCTCGGGGCGATCCGCCGGGCAGAACAGCAGCGCCGGGCCGGGGACGGCGGTCCCTGGCTGCTCGAATCGGGGATGCTCGCTCACGCTGTCACGCTACCCCGTCAGGCGACGCCCAGCGCTCGCGCGATCACCAGCAGCTGCACCTCGCTGGTGCCTTCGCCGATCTCCAGGATCTTCGAGTCGCGGTAGTGGCGGGCTACCGGGTACTCGTTCATGAAGCCGTTTCCGCCGAAGATCTGCGTCGCGTCGCGCGCATTGTCCATCGCGGCGTCGCTGGCGGTCAGCTTCGCGATCGCCGCCTCCGTCTTGAACGGCTCGCCGGCGTCGCGCAGTCGCGCCGCATGCTGCCAGGCGAGGCGGGAAACGTGCACCCGCTGCTGCATCCGCGCGAGGGTGAACTGCACGCTCTGACGGGACGCGAGGGGCTCGCCGAACACCGTCCGCTGCCGCGCATAGTCCACCGCCGCCTCCAGGCAGCCTTCGGCGGCGCCCGTGGACAGCGCCGCGATGGCGATCCGCCCTTCGTCGAGGATGTGCAGGAAGTTCGCGAAGCCGCGGCCCGGCTCGCCCAGCAGGTTCTGCGCCGGTACGCGGGCCCCCGTGAAGGAGAGCGGATGGGTGTCCGACGCGTGCCAGCCGACCTTGTCATAGGCGGGGCCCACCGTGAACCCGGCAGTGTCCGAGGGGACAATGATCGTCGAGATCTCCTTCCGACCGTCCCGCTCCCCCGTCACCGCGGTGACCGTGACGAAGCGCGTGAGCGAGGTTCCGGAGTTCGTGATGAACTGCTTCGCGCCGTCGATCACCCACTCCTCGCCCTCCCGCCGTGCGGTGGTCCGGGTCGCCCCGGCGTCGGAGCCCGCCTCGGGCTCGGTGAGCCCGAACGCGGCGAGGCCCTCCCCGCTGAGTAGGGGCGGAAGAAGCTCGCGCTTCTGCTCCTCGGTGCCGAATCGGAAGACCGGCATCGCCCCGAGACTGACGGCGGCTTCGAGGGTGATCGCGATCGACTGGTCGACCCGTGCAAGCGCCTCGATCGCCAGGCACAGGGCGAAGTAGTCGCCGCCCTGACCGCCGTACTCCTCGGGGAACGGCAGGCCGAACAGGCCCATCTCCCCCATCTGCGCGACGACGTCCAAGGGGAGCGTCTTCGTGCGATCCGCCTCGTAGGAAGCCGGGGCGACGACCTCGTCGGCGAACTGACGGACCAGCCGGGACAGTTCCCGCTCCTCGTCGGTCAGGTCCCGCTGGGCTGCGCTGAAGGCCATGTCATCTCCATCGACGTCACGATCGCGTCACGGCCGTTGTTCCGAAAGAGCACGACCGGTTACGTTTCACTAACTGACACCATCAGGTTAGCGAGGAGTAACTGAGATGGCAACGGGTGTGACCGAGCGCGATCGCGCCAAGGCCGACCGCCACCGATCCCTCCTGCAGGCCGCTGCGCGACTGTTCGCCGAGCGGGGCTTCGCCGGAGTCAGCCTGGAGGAGCTCGGCGCCGCAGTCGGGGTGAGCGGACCGGCCGTCTACCGGCACTTCGCGAACAAGCAGGCGCTGCTGGCGGAGATCCTGATCGGGGTCAGTGAACGTCTCCTGTCGGGTGGCAGGGCCGTGGTGGACCGCGCCGCAGCCGAGCAGCGACTCGCCGCCCTCGTGGACTTCCACGTCGACTTCGCGCTGGCCGACTCTGACGTCATCCGCGTACAGGACCGCGATCTGGCGAGCTTGAGGCCGCAGGACCGGGAGACGGTGCGGGCGCTTCAGCGCGAGTACGTCGACGTGTGGACCGAGGCGCTCGCCCCGCGGCATCCTCGGCGCAGTCACGATGAGCTCCGCGTGCGCGCCCACGCGGCGCTCGGACTCATCAACTCCACCCCGCACACCGTGCGGACCGCCCGCGGCACCACCGACACCGAGGGACTGCACGGCATCCTCCGCGGGATGGCACTCGCTGCCCTCGCCGACTGACGCGGTCGGCCGGACGCACTCAGCGCAGGAGCATCGCCCGGCCCGGCTCACGAAGGACGTCGGCGACCTCGCGGAGGAAGCGCGAGCCCTGCTCGCCGTCTGCGAGTCGATGGTCGAACGACAGGCTCAGTGTCATCACGTCTCTGAGCGCGATCTCGCCCTCGTGCTCCCACGGCTGGCGGCGGACCGCCCCGACTCCGAGGATGCCGGCCTCGCCGGGGTTCAGGATCGGCGTTCCCGCATCGACGCCGAAGACGCCGAAGTTCGTGATCGAGAATGTTCCGCCTGTGAGCTGATCCAAGCCCGACCGGCCATCGCGGGCAACGCGAGCGAGCTCTCCGAGCGCATCCGACAGCGCCACGAGGTCGAGGCCGTCGGCGTCCTTGACGTTCGGGACGACCAGCCCGCGCTCGGTGGCCGCAGCGATGCCGAGGTTGACGTAGCCGAACTGGACGATCTCGCCGGCCTCCTCGTCCCAGCGCGAGTTGAGCTCCGGGTGGCGCGCCAGCGCGAGGCAGACAGCCTTTGCCACGACGGCGAGCACCCCGATGCGGTGCCCCTCCAGCCTGCGGTCGGCGCGGAGACCGTCGATCAACCGCATCGTCGCGGTCACGTCCACGGTGAGGAAGGTCGTCACGTGCGGCGCGGTGAAGGCGCTGCGCACCATGGCGGCGGCCGTCGCCTTGCGGACACCGCGGATGGGGATCCGCTTCTCACGAGGTGAGGCCGTGTCGTTGTCGTTCGCTCGCGTCGCCGTCTGCTCGGCGCCGGAGCGCCCCTCGGCACGGGGGTCCCCCTCGGCACGGAGGGCATAGGCCTCCACGTCGGCGCGGGTGATGACGCCGTGCGCTCCGGAGGCGGCCACGAGGGTCAGATCGACCCCGAGGTCCTTCGCGAGCTTGCGGACCGGCGGAGTGGAGCGAGGCCGTTCATCGGGCACCTGCTCGGGCGGGGAGGGCGCCAGCGCGTCGTGCGGGGCCGCATCGAGCACCGCCGTGTCCGCACCTGCGGCGGGGCGTCCGCCGCGCACGCGGCGCTGGGGCCGGGCCGAGGTCCGCGGCGCAGCGCCGTATCCGACGAGGTTGGGCGTCTGCACGTCCTCGTCGGCATGCTCCTCGTCGGCATGCTCGTCGTCGTGGGCGTGCGCGTCGGGGGCGTACGCGTCGTCCGCGCCCGCGCCCGCGACCTCGAAGGAGATGAGGAGCTCGCCGACCGCGACCACCTCGCCGGCAGCGTGGCGGACCTCACGGACGACGCCGGCGAAGGGCGAGGGGAGATCGACGATGGCTTTGGCGGTCTCGACCTCGGCGATCGTCTGGTTCAGCTCGACGGCATCCCCGGGTGCGACGTGCCAGTGGACGATCTCCGCCTCGGGAAGACCCTCCCCGAGGTCGGGCAGACGGAACTCCGCGATCACGGGGTCACCTCCGGGAAGCTGTTCGGGCGCTCCAGCACGCGGTCCACCGCATCGAGGATCCGATCGAGGTCCGGCAGATGATGCTTCTCGAGCTTGGCCGGCGGATACGGGATGTCGTGACCGGTGACACGCAGCGGCGGCGCCTCCAGGTAGTGGAAGCACTGTTCGGTGACGCTCGCGATGAGCTCTGCCGCGACGCCCGCCTCCCGGGCCGCCTCGTGAGTGACGACGACCCGTCCCGTCTTTCGGACGGACGCCGTGATCGTGCGGTAGTCCACCGGTGAGAGGGAGCGGAGGTCGATGACCTCGAGCGAGACGCCCTCGTCCTCGGCTGCTGTCGCGGCGTCCATCGCGGTGCCGACCTGCGCGCCGTAGGTGAGCAGGGTGACGTCGGTGCCCTCCCGCACCACGCGGGCCAGCCCCATGGGGGCGGCGTCGGCGATGTGCGCGTCGAGGTCGACGTCGCCCTTCGCGTGGTAGAGTCGCTTGGGCTCGAAGAACACCACGGGGTCATCGCTCGCGATCGCCTGACGGAGCATCGTGTAGGCGTCCTGCGGGTTCGACACCGCGACCACCCGCAGCCCTGCGGTGTGGACGAAATACGCCTCGGGCGACTCGGAGTGGTGCTCGGCCGCTCCGACTCCCCCCGCCCAGGGGATGCGGATCGTGATCGGCATCTTCACGCGGCCGCGCGTCCGGTAGTGGAGCTTCGCCACCTGACAGACGATCTGGTCGAAGGCCGGGTAGACGAAGCCGTCGAACTGGATCTCGACGACGGGCCGGAATCCGCGCAGAGCGAGCCCCACAGCCGTGCCGACGATGCCCGACTCCGCCAGGGGCGTGTCGATGACCCGCGAGGGACCGAACTCGTCGAGCAGCCCGTCGGTGATCCGGAACACACCGCCGAGCTTGCCGATGTCCTCCCCCATGACGAGCACCCGCTCATCGTCCGCCATCGCGCGGCGAAGGCCCGCGCCGAGCGCCTTCCCCATGGTCAGCGAGGCCTTGCCTGTCGCCACGCTCGTCATCGGGCGCCCTCCTCGTCGGCGGCGAACCCGTCGAGGTACGCCGAGAAGCGGCGACGCTCCTCGTCGAGACCGCTGTGAGGTTCTGCGTAGACGTGATCGAGCACCGACAGGGGGGGTGCCGAGACGGCGTCGATCGCGGCCGTGCGCATCTGCGTCGTGAACGAGAGCGCGTCGGCGTCGACGTCCGCACGGAACGCGTCGTCGAAGGCGCCTTCCGCCCGCAGCAGCGCCTCGAGGCGGGTGAGCGGATCCCGCGCCCGCCACCTGTCGACCTCGTCACTGGAGCGGTACCGCGTCGGGTCATCGGAGGTCGTGTGCGGTCCCATCCGGTAGGTGACGGCCTCGAGGAACACCGGTCCCCCGCCGCCGCGGGCGTGATCGAGCGCCCAGCGCATCGCCGCGGTGCAGGCGATGGCGTCGTTGCCGTCCACACGCATGCTGGGGATGCCGAACCCCGGCGCGCGGCCGGCGATCGGATGGGTCGCCTGGACGGTGACCGGCTCCGAGATCGCCCAGTGGTTGTTGGAGCAGACGAAGACGACGGGGCTCGAGAACGAGGCCGCGAACACCATCGCCTCATTGACGTCGCCCTGACTGGTCGCCCCGTCGCCGAAGTAGGCCACGGCCACCTGATCGGCGCCATCGCGCTGGATCCCCATCGCATACCCCACCGCGTGGAGGGTCTGGGCTCCGATGATGATCTGCGGGGGTGCGACGTTGAGGTCGGCGGGGTCGTAGGTCGAGGCCACCTCACCACGCCAGGACAGGACGAGGTCGGCGGGGGCCGCCCCGCGCACGAGCAGCACGCCGTGCTCGCGATAGCTCGGGAAGAGGAAGTCGTCCGCGCGGCAGGCGCGAGCGCTGGCGACCTGGATCGCCTCCTGGCCCTGAGCGGGTGCCCAGAGGCCGAGCTGGCCCTGACGCTGCAGCGCCACGCCCTCGGTGTCCACGCGACGGGCGAGCGTCATGTCGCGATAGAGCCCGCGCAGCGTGTCGAGGTCGAGGTCGTCGGCCCAGTCGTCGAGCCGGGGGTCTCGGCGCCGCTCGCCCGAGGGGGTCAGCAGCTGCACGGGTTCGTCGAGATCCGAGCGGTGCTCGGTGTCGGTGGTCGGGGTGTACGTCATCGTCGTCCCTTCTGCGGGTGACGGCGCGCCCTTGTGGAGAGCGCCGTCCAAGCACAGGCTCCGGCCTCGTCGCCGGTGACCCGAGGCTACGTCGCCGGGGCACCTAGCTCAAGCATTGGCGAGCACGTTGAGCATGTTGCGCAGTATCCACGCGATCGTCCTGCTATCGTTTCGCACTATGGGTTCTCTCGATCACGTCGATCTCGAGCTGCTCGATGCGCTCGCCGACGATCACCGCGCGACGGTCGTCGCCCTCGCCGAGCGTCTCGGCCTGTCCCGCAACACCGTGCAGGCGCGCATGGCGAAGCTCGAGCGCTCCGGCGTGTTCGGGTCTTTCGAGCGGGCGATGGCCCCCGAGGCCCTCGGATATCCCATCGAGGCCATGGTGAGCATCGTCGTGCGCCAGGCAGACCTCCCGCGCATCACGGAGGAGCTCGCGCGGATCCCGGAGGTCCTGCAGGCGCACGGCCTGAGCGGGCAGGTCGATCTGCTCGCACGGGTGGCTGCCCGCGACACGCAGCACCTGTTCGGCATCGACGCCCGCATCCTGTCGATCGACGGCGTGGAGCGCACCGAGACCTCGCTCGTGATGGGAGAGGTCATCGGGTATCGGGTGCGACCCCTCCTGGAAGCGGCTCGACGGGAGCAATGACCTCCGGCGGTGCGTCGGCGTCGAGACGGACGAGCACAACGCCGGCCAGGATCAGCCCGCCGCCGAGGAACTGGATCGGCGCCGGCGTCTCGGCCAGCAGCAGCCAGGCGAACAGCAGTGCGAAGAGCACCTCGGACAGCCCCACGAACGACGCCAGGCGGGACCCGGTGCGCGGCACCGCCATGACTCCCAGCGCGTAGCCGACGGTCGTGCCCACTGCTCCCACCCACAGCAGCGGCAGCCAGCCCGGAACCTCGACGCCGCGGAAGACGACGGTGATGTCGGGTGCCGAGAAGGGGAGGACGCCGATCACTGCCAGACCGGCGGTGAAGACCGCGCCGACGAGGAGTCCCCCGGCGGCGAGAGCGAGCGGCGGGAGGTCGTCGCCGGTCCGCTCGGACATGACGAAGTACACGCAGACGCACACCGCGGCCCCCAGCGCCAGCAGGGTGCCGAGCAGGTCGAAGCGGGCGCCCGAGATGTCGACGACCAGCACGAGCCCCGCGATGGCGACGACCGAGCCGAGCACGACGAGGCGGGAGGGCGCGCGGCGGGTGCGGAGCCAGACGAACCCGACCAGGAACACCGGTGCGAGGTACTGGATGAGCAGAGCGACCGCGACCGGCATCCGCTGCATCGCCGAGAAGAAGAGGAGCTGGCATCCCGCGACCGGGATGAGTCCGAACGCGAGGAGTGCCAGACCGTGGCGGCGCAGGAACCCGCGCTCGCGATGCACCGCGCGCACGAGCGCGGGCGAGAGGACGAGGGCGGCGAGTCCCATGCGCACGATGAGGGCGGCCGAGAGCGACCAGCCGGCCTCAAGCAACGGCTTGACGAGCGGGCCGCTCGACGAGAACGCGAGCGCTGACACGACGGCCATCGTGACCCCGGCGGTGCGGCGACGCGCGGGTACAGCCAGGCCGGGACGGACGGCGGGCGTGGCGATCACGGGGAGCGGAGCGGTCTGGGTCACGGGGTGCCTGCCTGTCATGAGTGACCGTTGTTTACACTGGTGACAGTAGCGCCCGCCATCGTCAGGAGTCAACATGGTTTTCATTCGTGACACCGAGCTGTCACTCCGCGCTGCTGTCGCGCTCGTGAACACCCTTCCGGAGACCGATTCCGAGGGCGTCGACACCCTCGCCTCGCAGGAGGACATGGCCGCCTATCTGACGGCGTTCCCGTTCACCGGCGCGATGATGCGCGACGAGAAGGAACTGTCAGCGGTGCGCGGGATTCGCGGCCCGCTCCGCGCACTGTGGGACGTCGATCGGGACGGCGCCGTTCCGATCGTCAACGCGATGCTGCGCGACGGCCACGCCCTGCCGCAGCTGGTCATCCACGACGAGTACGACTGGCACATCCACGCGACCGAGGAGACAGCCCCTCTGGCGACGCGCATCCTCGTGGAAGCCGCCATGGCGTTCGTCGAGGTGATCCGCGCGGACCAATGGGACCGCGTGCGGATCTGCGGGGCGGACGACTGCCGGTCGGTGTACGTCGACTATTCGAAGAACGGCTCGAAGCGCTACTGCGACACCGGCAACTGCGGCAACCGGATGAACGTCAACGCGTACCGGCGTCGGAGGGCGCGAGAAAGCGCGTGACAGCCTCCGCAGCCTGAGCCGGCTTCTCGTAGTGGATCAGGTGCCCCACCCCGGCGATCTCGACGAGCTCCGCCTGCGGGAACAGCAACCGCAACCGGCGTTCGGCCTCGATGGGCGTGATGTCGTCACGGTCCGCGGCGATCAGCAGTGTCGGCACGGAGATCTCGGGGGCGGACGCGCGGACGTCGTGAGACACCGAGGCGACGAACGCGTCGCGGAGCACGTCACGGTCGGCGAAGTCCGAGAAGTACGTGTCGTGCTGGTCGTGGATGAACCTCCGCAGGTCCCGGTCGCGGGTCTTGGCCATCGACACGCTCATGACCCGCACGATCACGCGACTGCGCAGCACCGCCTCGCCGAGGGCGCGGGGCAGCTTCGCTCCGGCCCAGTAGTAGAAGACCGCCAGCCGGGTGAGGAGGCCGCGCGGGCCCTCCAGCGCCGGCGCGCCGATCGGATTGACGAGGATGAGCCGTTCGGTCCGGAGACCACCCGCGACCGCCGCCGCCGCCACGATCGATCCGAAGGAGTGACCGAGCACGATCGCCTCCGGCGCCACGGCCGCCGCGAACGCGGAAAGCCATTCGGCGTAGGTCTCCAGGGTGTGCGTGCGCCCGGGCAGGGGCGGCGTCTGTCCGAAGCCGGGGAGGTCCGGGGAGATGACGCGGATCCCGTCGAGGAAGGCCACGACCGGCTCGAGGCCGTGGTGGTCGCCGCGGAATCCGTGGACGGCGAGGATCGTGAGTGCGGCGTCGTCCGGCCCGTAGACCCAGTACGCCGTGCGTCCGCCGAGGATCTCCACGTCGCGACGCTCGACGGGGATCCGCGCCAGGCGTTCGGCATAGGGGTTCTCTGCGTCCACCCGTCGAGTCTACGAGCCGTGCGTGGCGTTGCCGCGCGATGTCGGCGCGTCCCCGTAGCGTCGATCACATGGACGCGTGGCACCCCGAGCCGCTCCCCCTGTGGGACGACGACGACTTCGGGCTGAGCACGCCGCCGGGCGCCGCCACGGAGCCCGCGGTGACGAAGCCGTCGCTGCCGAGGTGGGCGCACTCCGTCGGGGTGTTCGACCTCGAGACGACGGGGATCGATGTGCGCACCGATCGCATCGTCTCCGCGCACGTCGGAATCCTCGATCACACCGGAGCGGTCGTGCGCTCGCGGGCGTGGTTGGCCGATCCCGGCATCCCGATCCCGGAGGGGGCCACCGCCGTCCACGGCATCACGACGGCGAGAGCGCGCGCCGAGGGCCGCCCGGTGCGCGACGTCGTCGCCGAGGTGGTCGCCGAGCTCCGAGAGCTGTTTGCCGCCGGAATCCCCGTCGTCGCCTACAACGCTCCGTACGATTTCTCGCTTCTCAAGCACGAGTCGCTCCGCCACGGCGTCGCCCCGATCGCCGACCCGTCGCCGGTGATCGATCCGCTCGTGCTCGACAAGGCCATGGACCGGTATCGCAAGGGGAAGCGCACGCTGGAGGTGGTCGCGGCACACTACCGTGTGGTCCTCGAAGGCGCGCACGACGCCTCCGCCGACGCGATCGCCGCAGGACGTGTCGCTCAAGCCCTCGCGGGCCGCTTCCGCCTCCCCGACGCCGTCGAGGAGCTCCACACCCAGCAGATCGGGTGGGCGCGGTCGCAGGCCGAGAGCCTCACCGAGTACTTCATCCGCGTCGGCCGCCTCGATCCTGCGGATGCGCTCGACGGCAGCTGGCCGATCCGCTGACCGTCACTCGTCGCGCAGGAGGATGAACTGCCCGGTGTAGGGATTGCCGGCGAAGACCACCCGCGTCGACGGGACATCGGTGACGTCGATGAGACCCTCCGCGCCGGGAACGTCGCTCTCGACGTGGAAGAACTCGGCCTCCTCCCGAATCCCCTGCGCACGGACGGCGGCGGTGTCCGCGCAGATCGGCACTGAGCCGCCCCGCTCGAGCGTGACGACCACGCACGTGGTCCCGTCCGCGGTGCCCCACCAGAGCGAGACGTCGTCGACCGCACCCCAGAAGGTGACGTCACCGCTGTCCCAGTCCTGGAACGCGAGCACTTCGGCGCGCTGTTGCTCTCGGAGCGCGAGGTCGACGTCCTCCGCCATGACGAGGGCGGCCGGCGTCGACGTCACGGGTGACGCGACGATCGCGGAAGCCGTGAGGAACCCCGCGACCGCGGCCACGGGGACGAGGGCAGCCGCAATCACCAGCAGGAGCTTCGCCGCACCGGAGAGCCCCGTCCGCGGCTCGGGCTCATTGGTGACGACGGCGCTGCCGGTCGTCGTCGCGGGGTTTCCCGCGGAACTCAGGGCATCGGAGCGCGGCGCCGTCGATGGCGCGCCGGGGATCCCCGACGACGGCGCCGTGGCGAGGGCCGTATCCGGAGACGCGCCGACCACCGCATCGGCGTCGCTGCACCCGATCGACCGTCTCTGCTCTTCCAGCTCGTGCAGACGTCTCGCCTCGTCGCCGCTCAGCCCACCCGCTCCGGAACCGTAGGCGCGTTCGCGCAAGGCAGCGAGCTCGGCGGCGTCGGCGTCGTTCATGTCGACAGCCTGACACGTGGTCGAGCACACCGGCGTTCACGCACACCGACGTTCACGCACACCACCGTTCGAGCACACCCGAGTGTCGAGCGCATGGCGTCAGAAGGGCGACGCCGGTTCAGGGTCCGGGGCCGGGTCAGGGTCCGGATCCGAGGCGAACACGAGGGTGCGGGCGGGATGGTCGGGGTACTCGCGGCCGGTCGGGCTCGTCCAGCGCAAGACGCCATCGGATGTCTGCATCACCCGCCACGCCGAGTGATGCTTCAGCGTGTGATGTCGTCGGCACAGGTGCGCGAGGTTCGTGATCTCCGTGGGTCCGTCGTGTTCTCTGGCCGTGGTGTGGTCGATGTCGCACCGGTTCGTCGGGATCCGGCACCCTGGGAACCGGCAGTGCTCGTCCCGAACCCGCAGTGCCCGCTTCAACTGATCCGACGGCCGGTACCGGTCCACCCCCAGCACCGCCCCGGTCACCGGGTGGGTCAGCACCCGATCCCACCCGGCCGCGGTGCCCGCCAGCCGCAGCGCTGTCGCGGTGTCCATCGGCGCCCGGCCGGTCAGTTCTGCGGGTGTCGTGTCGTGTCCGAGCGCGGTCATCGCCGGCACGGTGACCTGGACGTGCGCGACGATCGCCTCACCCGCCGGGATGGACGCGTTCGACACCTCGGGAGTCGCATGCCCCGTCAACAGCAGGTCTGCGAACACGTCCGCGCGCACCTCTCCGATCCGCCGGCAATCTGTGACGACCGGCTCAGACATGAGAGCCTCACCCGCGTCAGCGCCGTCGATCACTGCGCGGGCATCGATCTCCGCGCGGGCGATGCGGTCGAGTCGATCGCGGATGCCATGGGCCAGGTGCGCGGGCAGTGTCGCGATCAGCTCCGCCATCCCGTCGTCGAGGTCGCGCACCCACACGTCGCGCGCTTTCGCTGCTTCTGCGTGCCGCGCTGACAACGGGACGGGGTGCAGTCGCGCGGCCAGCAGTCGCACCGCGGGCCGCAACCGCCCTGGTGTCTCCCGCCTCGCGATCACCAGTGCCGCCGCCTCGAACGCGGCCCGCACCTGGGAGTCGACGATCGGCGTGCCCGCCTCGACGATCTCGCGCATGTGACCCGCGGAGATCTCCCCCACGGTGAGCGCGGCGAACGCGGCAGGGAACCCGCTCACCAGCAGCACCGCGTCCGACATCCGCCGCTGCACCGTCCGGTCAGACACCCGCAGCGCCGCACCGATCTGCGCCGCCAGCGACCGCAGCGGAATGTCCCTCACCACCGACGAGCCCGCCCCACCCACCTGCGCCAGAGCCAGATCGACCGCCGCGGCCAGCAGGCCCGCCTCCTCGGCGTGGAGTGCCGCTCGCCGCCGGTGCGTGTCGGCCAGCGCGCGCAGCAACGATTCCACCCGATCGGCGTGGCCGCCGGGAGCGATAGAGATCGTCTGCGTCATACCCCCATCGTCTCGGGAACCTCCGACATCCGCGTCGGAAAACACCGGGTCAGAGGCACTTCCTGTGGACAACAACACCGCGCTGCCGGTTGGGGAGGAAACCCCGCCCGAACCGACACGCCCGCAGACACGCGCCCCGTCAACAACGAAGGCCCCGCCGGAGCGGGGCCTTCGAGGTGGTCTGCTTACTTGCTGGAGCCACCGAAGTTCTTGAAGCGCTGGTTGAACTTCTCGACGCGGCCGGCCGAGTCCATGATGCGCTGCTTGCCCGTGTAGAACGGGTGCGACGCCGACGAGATCTCGACGTCGATGACGGGGTAGGTGACACCGTCAAGCTCGATCGTCTTGTCGCTGGTGACCGTCGAACGGGTCAGGAAGGTGTCGCCGGAGCCCAGGTCGCGGAAAACGACGGCCTGGTAGTCGGGGTGGATGTCAGTCTTCATTGGGTTCCTCACAAGTGCCCTGGATTCTGCCAGGGGCGGGTGGAAGTCTGTGGTGCGAGCGCACCAAACGACGATTCTATCATCCTCCCGCACGCCCCGTTGTCGCGGCGGGAGCTCTGGATCAGTAGGCGCCGACCGCGGCGCGCGCGGAGTAGCGCCCGTCGACCTCGGTGAGCACGATCTCCGCGCCGAAGGTGGCGGTCAGGTTCTCCGAGGTCAGGACCTCCGCGACCGGACCGGCCGCCACTGCCTGTCCGTCGCGCAGCAGCAGGACGTGCGTGAATCCGACCGGGATCTCCTCGACGTGATGGGTCACCATGACCATCGCCGGCGTGGATGGTGCCAGTGCGTAGCCGCTGAGCAGAGCGAGCAGCTCCTCCCGCGCACCGAGGTCGAGGCTGGCGGTGGGCTCGTCCAGCAGCAGGATCTCGGGGTCGGTCATGACGGCGCGCGCGATCTGCACACGCTTCTGCTCGCCGTCGGACAGCGTGCCGAACGTGCGCTCCGCGAGGTGCTCGAGGCGCCAGTTGGCCAGCACGCGCCGCGCGCGTCGCTCATCGATGGCCTCGTAGGTCTCATTCCAGCGGCCGAGCACGGAGAACGCCGCGGTGAGCACGACGTCCAGGACCGTCTCCTCCGGCGGCACGCGCTTGGCCATCGCCGACGACGCGAAGCCGATGCGGGGGCGCAGCTCGAACACGTCGGTGCGTCCCAGCTGCTCGTCGAGGATGGTCACCGCACCAGAAGTGGGGTGGATCAGCGTCGACGCCAGCTGCAGGATCGTGGTCTTGCCGGCGCCATTGGGACCGAGGATCACCCAGCGCTGGTCGTCGGTGACGCTCCATCCGAGGTGATCGATGATGTTGCGGGCGTTGCGGCGGACGACGACGTCAGCGAACTCCAAGACCAGCGGCATGCCTCCAGCCTAACGGCAGGCGGGGGTCAGTTCCCGGTCACCTCGCGGTACAGCGCCGCGGTCGCGTCGGCGATCGCCTGCCAGCTGAACTCCTCCGCGGCGCGGCGTCGTCCGGCGTCACCGTACGCGCGTGCCTGCTCGGGGTCGGACACCACCTCGGTGAGCACCGATGCCAGGTCGGCGACGAACTTCTTCGGGTCGGTCGGCGTGCCGGTACCGTCTTGGACCTGGTCGATGGGGACGATGCGCCCCGTGACGCCGTCGACGACGACCTCGGGGATGCCCCCGGTTCCGGTGCCGACGACGGCAGCGCCGCAGGCCATGGCCTCGAGGTTCACAATGCCGAGCGGCTCGTAGACCGACGGGCAGACGAACGTCGTCGCAGAGGTCAGGATCGCGCACAGCTGATCGCGCTGGAGGAACTCGTCGATCCAGACCACGCCCTCCCGATCCTTCTGGAGCTCGCGGACGAGCCCTTCGACCTCGGCGAGGATCTGCGGGGTGTCGGGCGCGCCGGCGCACAGCACGATCTGCACATCGCGCGGCAGCATCGCCGCGGCGCGCAGGAAGTACGGCAGCCCCTTCTGGCGGGTGATCCGGCCCACGAAGACGACCGACGGGCGTGCCGGATCGATGCCGTAGTGCGCCAGGAGCGCCGCATCGTCGACCGGGCGCCACGCGTCGACGTCGATGCCGTTGTAGATCACCTTGACGCGGTCGGGATCCAGGGACGGGTAGCTGCGGAGGATGTCCTGACGCATGCCCTCACTGACCGCCACGATCGCCGCGGCGCCTTCGTACGCGGTCTTCTCGATGTAGGAGGAGACGGCGTAGCCGCCGCCCAGCTGCTCGGCTTTCCACGGGCGCAGGGGTTCCAGCGAGTGTGCGGTCACGACGTGCGGGATGCCATGGAGCAGGGAGGCAAGGTGCCCGGCGAAGTTCGCGTACCACGTGTGACTGTGGACCACGTCCGCCCCGGCGACGTCGCCGACGATCTCCAGATCCGTGCCCAGCGTCTGGACCGCCGCATTGGCCGACGAGAGCTCCGCGGGCACACCGTAGGCGGTCGTCCCCGCCTCGTCGCGCGGTGCGCCGAACGCCCGCACCTGGACCTCCATGCGCTCGCGGAGAGCCTTGACGAGCTCGGTCACGTGGACCCCGGCGCCGCCGTAGATCTCGGGCGGGTACTCCTTCGTGACGATATCGACGCGCATGTCACGAACGCTAGTACAGACGCGAAGACCGGGCATAGTGTGGTGGCATGCCTGCAGCGCCGAAGGTCTTTGGAATCATCCTCGCCGGTGGCGAGGGAAAGCGGCTCATGCCCCTCACCGTCGACAGAGCCAAGCCTGCCGTGCCCTTCGCGGGCCAGTACCGGCTCATCGACTTCGCGATCTCGAACCTCATCAATTCGGGACTGCGCCAGATCGTGGTGCTCACGCAGTACAAGTCCCACAGCCTGGACCGGCATGTCTCCCAGACCTGGCGCATGTCCGCCCTGCTGAGCTCCTACGTCACCTCGGTGCCGGCGCAGCAGCGTCTCGGCAAGCGCTGGTTCTCGGGGTCGGCGGACGCCATCCTCCAGTCGCTGAACCTCATCCACGACGAGAAGCCGGACATCGTCATGGTCATCGGCGCGGATCACGTGTACCGGATGGACTTCGAGCAGATGCTCCAGGCCCACATCGAGTCGGGCGCCAAGGCGACCGTCGCCGGCATCCGTCAGCCGATCGGGCTCGCGAACCAGTTCGGCGTGATCGACGTGGATCCGACCGACAACATCACGATCCGCGACTTCCTGGAGAAGCCGCAGAACCCGACGGGGCTCTCGGACAACCCGAACGAGGTGCTGGCGTCGATGGGCAACTACATCTTCGACGCGCAGGCGCTCATCGAGGCCGTGGAGGCCGACGGGGAGCTGCCGACCTCGAACCACGACATGGGCGGCGACATCATCCCCTACTTCGTGGGCCGCGGCGAGGCCGCCGTCTACGACTTCAAGCGCAACGACGTGCCCGGCTCCACCGGGCGCGACCGCGACTACTGGCGCGACGTGGGAACGATCGACTCGTTCTTCGACGCGCACATGGACCTCATCTCGACCCTGCCGATCTTCAACCTGTACAACACGGACTGGCCGATCCACTCGCAGTCGCTGAACTCGCCGCCCGCGAAGTTCGTGCGCGACGGCGTGGGACGGATCGGCAACGCGATCGACTCGATCGTGTCGCTCGGCTCGGTGCTGTCGGGCACGCATCTGGAGCGCAGTGTCGTGGGGCCGTGGACCCTGTCGGGCGGCGGGTCGACGATCACGGATTCCGTGCTCTTCGACCACGTGAACGTCGGGCCCGGAGCGCGGGTCCATCGTGCGATCCTCGACAAGAACGTGATCCTCGACGCCGGGGCGACCGTGGGAGTCGATCGCGAGCGCGATCTGGCGCGCGGGTACACGGTCACCGAGAGCGGGATCACGGTCGTCGGCAAGAACGTGCACGTCACCGCCTGAGCGGCTCGACGCTGCCGCGCCGCGCTGTCGGGTGCGGGCCGTCGGGGTCGGGCGGGGTCGATAGATTGGGAGCGTGCCTGACGCCCGCTTCCTCGTCGTCTTCGACGCCGACTCCACGCTGATCCGCAACGAGGTCATCGAGCTCATCGCCGACGAGGCCGGTCGCGGCGCCGAGGTCGCCGCCGCCACCGAGGCGGCGATGCGCGGCGAGGTGGACTTCGCGACGAGCCTGCGCTCCCGCGTCGAGGCCCTCCGCGGCGTTCCGGTGAGCGCGTTCGCACGCGTCCTCGAGCGGATCGAGCCCACCCCGGGTGTGCGCGAACTCATCGACGCGATCCATGCGCGAGGTGGCGTTGCAGCCGTCGTCTCCGGAGGCTTCCACGAGATTCTCGACACCGTCGCGCCGGACCTCGGCGCCGATGTCTGGCGGGCGAACCGGCTCGCGGTCGCCGAGAGCCGCCTCACCGGTGTCGTGGACGGCCCGATCGTCGATGCCGCCGGCAAAGCGGCCGCTCTGCGCGAGTGGGCCACCGAGTACGGCGTGCCGGCCGGTCGGACGATCGCGATCGGCGACGGCGCCAACGACCTGCACATGATGGCAGAGGCGGCTCTGGGGCTCGCCTTCAACGCGAAGCCGACGGTCCGCGCCCGCGCCGATCTGGTCATCGGGCGCGTCGATCTCCGCGACGTGATCCCGCTCCTGCCCTAGCGTCGACGGCGCATCCGGGTCGCGCGGGGGGTCAGTGCCCCATGCCCAGTCCGCCGTCGACGGGGATGACAGCTCCCGAGATGTACGCCGCGTCGTCGGACGCCAGCCACGTCACGACGCCGGCGACCTCGTCGGCGGTCGCGAACCGCCCTGCGGGGATGTTCCGCTTGTACTCGGCCTGGGTGTCCTCGGGAAGCTCCGCGGTCATGTCGGTCTCGATGAAGCCGGGCGCCACGACGTTCGCGGTGATGCCGCGCCCGCCCAGCTCTCGCGTGAGCGAGCGCGCGAAGCCGACGAGCGCGCTCTTGGACGAGGAGTAGTTGATCTGCCCCGCCGAGCCGTACAGGCCGACGACGCTCGAGATGAGGATGACGCGCCCCCACTTCGCGCGCAGCAGCCCCTTGGCGGCACGCTTGACGACGCGGAACGTGCCGCCGAGGTTCGTCCCCACCACCGAGTCGAAGTCGTCCTCGGTCATGCGCAGCAGGAGGGTGTCCTTGGTGATGCCCGCGTTGGCGACGACGATCTCGACGGGGCCGAGCTCGGTCTCGACCTGCGCGAACGCCGCGTCCACCTGCGCGGCATCGGTCACGTCTGCGCGCACCGTGAGGGTGCCCTCGGGCCCTTCGCCGGAGCGGGCGGTCACGGCGACGCGATAGCCGGCGGCGACGAAACGCTCCGCGATGGCGCGGCCGATGCCGCGGTTCCCGCCGGTGACGAGGACGACTCGATCGGTGGACATGAGAACTCCCGGGGTCGGTGATGGATCGGGCCCCAGCCTAGTCGGCCGCTCGGTCCGCCCCGGAGTGGACGGCACGCCGCGGACCGATAGCCTGGAGCCGAGCCCCGAGGAGGACACGTGAGCGATCCCGCCCAGCCCGACGACCCGACCACCGGCGCCGCACCGACGCCGCCGGTGGCGCCTCCCGCCGCGGCCCCGCTGCCGCCCTACGCGGCACCTCAGCCCCCGGCTCCGACCGCGCCCGGTTACCAGTCTCCGGGATACCCCGCGCCGGCGTATCCGCCGCCGCCCGTGTACGGCGCACCCGGCGCGCAGCCGCCTGCCGCCGGATACCCGGCTGGCGCGTACGCTCCGCCGGCCGCGTACGGCGCACCATACGTCTATGCCGGACCGCGTACGAACCCCCTCGCGATCACCTCGATGGTCGCGTCGATCGTCGGCTTCGCCCTGGCGTGGACCTGGGTGCTGGCCCTCGGCGTGATCGTCGGTGTCATCACGGGCCACATCGCGCTCAGCCAGATCGCCCGGACCCACGAGAAGGGTCGTGGCATGGCGCTCGCGGGCGTCATCATCGGCTGGGTCGGCATCGGCATCGGACTGCTCATCGCCGTGGTGATCGGGCTGTTCATCACGACGAGCCCGTCGAGCTTCGCTCTCGGCGCCTGAACGGCCCCGGAGCGGCGTAGCCTGGGAGGACCGTGAAAACCTCGGACCTGCCATGAAGAACCGTGCACCGCAGTCGGCGACATCGTTGCGCCGCGCGCCGCGCGACGACGCCCACGCACGCATGACGAAGTACTTCATCATGATGAGCGTGCGGGTCGTGTGCTTCGTGCTCATGGTCGTGATCACGCCCTACGGGTGGCACACCGGAGTCTTCGCCGTCGGCGCCGTCCTCCTCCCGTACCTGGCCGTCGTCGTCGCGAACGTGAGCTCGGACGGCGGCGAGGCCGACGCCGTGCCGCCCGAGCGCCAGCTGACCACCGGGCCGGCGACGCCGCCGCCGGACCCCTCACCTCCCGTGATCCGCATCACCGAATCCGACCCGAAGCCACCCACCGCCTCATGAACGACCGCATCTGCTCCCGCGCCGGGTGCCGGGCGGATGCCCTCTGGCAGGTCGTCTGGCGCAATCCCCGCATCCACGCGACCGATCGGCGGAAGGTGTGGGCGGCGTGCGACGAGCACGTCACCTATCTTCGCGACTACCTCGCCGCGCGCGACTTCCCCGTCCAGGTCGTCGCCTTCGATGCGGAGCCGGCGTCATCGGAGCCGTCGTCATGAGAGCGGGGGCACGCTGGGCGGGGTACGTCGGCTTCGCCGTCGTCTTCGCGATCGCGTGCGGGTTCCTCGCCAACTGGCAGTTCACCCGCAACGCCGACCGGGACGAGCAGCTGGGTCTCATCGCGGCCAACTACGACGCCGACCCGGTCCCCCTCGATGAGCTGGTGCCGGTGGGTGCCGCCTTCGATCCTGCCGACGAATGGCATCCGGTGCTCCTTGTCGGCGAGTACCTCGACGACGAGGAGCTGCTCGCGCGGAACCGCCCCCACGGCGGGACGAGTGCGTTCGAGGTTCTCGTCCCGTTCCGCCTGAGCGATGGCCGCGTGATCGTGGTCGATCGCGGGTGGGTGCCGCCGGGCGAGAGCAGCCCGGAGCCCGACGACGTTCCGGCACCTCCCACCGGCGAGGCGACCGTCGTCGTCCGGCTGAAGCCGGGCGAGCCGCTCCCCCGCTCTGGACGGACCGCCCCCGAGGGCCAGGTGCCGACCATCCATCTGCCGCTCATCGCCGACACGATCGCCTCGGGCGGGGCGGCGTTGACCGACGTTTACGGCCTCATGGTGAGCGAGGACCCGGCTCCCGCCACGGCTCCGCAGGCGCTCGCGTCGCCCTCGGCGGACCCCGGCCCGCATCTTTCCTACGCGATCCAGTGGATCCTGTTCGCCATCATGGGGTTCGTCTTCATCTGGTACATGATCCGCACCGAGCGGCGCCATCGGCGAGAGGACGCCGCCGAGGCGGAGGGAGCGCCGCCCGCCCCGCGCGAGCGACGCCGGCGCGACCGCGACATGGAAGAGGAGGACGCCCTCCTCGACGCGAGCGCGACGCGCTGACGGAGCGTCAGGCGAGGGTGATCAGGTCGATGTAGTCCCGGCCCCAGATGTCCTCGACGCCGTCGGGCAGGATCAGCACCCGCTCCGGGTTGAGCGCCTGCACGGCGCCCTCATCGTGGGAGACGAGGACGACGGCGCCCTCGTAGTGGGCGAGCGCTCCGAGGATCTCCTCGCGCGATGCCGGGTCGAGGTTGTTCGTCGGCTCGTCCAGCAGCAGCATGTTGGCGCTGGAGACGACGAGCGTGGCCAGCGACAGGCGCGTCTTCTCGCCGCCGGACAGCACGCCGGCGGGCTTCAGGACGTCGTCGCCGGTGAACAGGAACGAACCGAGGACCTTGCGCGCCTCGGTCGCGTTGATGTCGGGCGCGGCGGACATCATGTTCTCGAGCACGGAACGGTCGACGTCGAGGTTCTCGTGCTCCTGGGCGTAGTAGCCGATCTTGAGACCGTGACCGGGCTCGATCGTCCCGGTGTCGGCGGCGTCCACGCCCGCGAGGATCCGTAGGAGGGTCGTCTTGCCGGCGCCGTTGAGCCCCAGCACCACGACTTTGGAGCCGCGGTCGATCGCCAGATCGACGTCCGTGAAGATCTCCAGCGACCCGTAGGACTTGGAGAGGTTCTTCGCCATGAGCGGGGTCTTGCCGCACGGGGCGGGCTTGGGGAAGCGGAGCTTGGCGACCCGGTCGTCCTGACGGGCCTCCTCCAGCCCGGACAGCATCTTCTCCGCCCGCGCGACCATCTGGTGGGCCGCGGCGGCCTTGGACGCCTTCGCGCCAAAGCGGGCGGCCTGCTGCTGGAGCGCCGTCGCCTTCTTCTCGACGTTGGCGCGCTCCTTCTTGCGGCGCTCCTCGTCGGCCACCCGCTGACGCAGGTAGTTCTTCCAGTTCATGTTGTAGACGTCGATGACCTGGCGCATGGCATCGAGGTAGAACACCCGGTTCACCGTCTCGCCCACCAGCTCCACGTCATGGCTGATGACGATCAGCCCGCCCTTGTAGTTCTTGAGGAACTCCCGGAGCCAGACGACGCTGTCGGCATCGAGGTGGTTGGTCGGCTCGTCGAGGATCATCGTCTGCGCGTCCGAGAAGAGGATGCGGGCGAGCTCGATCCGGCGGCGCTGACCGCCCGAGAGCGTCTTCAGCGGCTGATCGAGGATCCGATCGGGAAGAGACAGATTGTGGGCGATGGATGCCGCCTCGGCCTCGGCCGCGTAGCCGCCGAGCGCCTCGAACCGCTCGGTGAGGTTGCCGTAGCGGCGCATCGCCTTGGCCGCGACGTCCGGATCATCCGAGCCCATGAGCTCGCTGGCCTCGTGCATGCCCAGCAGCAGCGAGCCGAGGCCGCGCGCGTCGAGGATACGTGTGCGGGCGAGCATCTCGGGATCGCCCGAGCGCGGATCCTGGGGCAGATATCCGAGTTCCCCGGAGCGCTCCACCTTGCCGTCGGCAGGAAGCAGATCGCCGGCGAGGACCTTGGTCAGCGTCGTCTTCCCGGCACCGTTTCGGCCCACGAGGCCGATCTTGTCGCCGTCCGAGACGCGGAACGACACCTCCGACATGAGCGTGCGCGCGCCCACGCGGATCTCGAGGTCGTGCACGGCGAGCACAGCGGACGTCCGTTCGGTCGGTGATGGAGAGTCGGCCGACTGGCCAGCCTCCGAGTCTACCCGGCTCGGCGGCGCGCGGCGGGCGCTCGCTGCCACCGCCTCCGCGCGCACGGGCGGTGAGTTCCCCACAGATAATCGCCGAAGCGTTGTCGGACGGAGTACACAAACGCCGGTCGGGCCGCCCATAGGATGAGTCGCGACGCCCGGCCCTCGCCGGATCCGACGCCCCACGGAGTCCCAAGGAGACCTCATGTCCCTCACCGCATCCGCCCGCCGACCGGTCCTCAGCGACCTGATCTCCCGACCGGACGGTCGCGTCCGCGCTTTCGCCCTCGATGCCGCGCTCGTGTTGACGGGCGTTGCCATGGTCGCCCTGCTGGCGAAGGTGTCCTTCTTCATCGGACCCGTGCCGATCACCGGCCAGACGCTCGGGGTGATCGTCGTGGGAGCGGCGCTCGGCGCGCGACGCGGCGCGGCGTCGCTGACGACCTACCTGCTCGTCGGGCTCGCCGGCGCACCCGTCTTCGCCGGCCCCACCGCGGGTCCGGCCTACGTGCTGGCGCCCTCGTTCGGCTTCGTCCTGGGGTTCATCCCCGCGGCGTTCGTCGCCGGGTGGTTCGCCGAGCGCGCGTGGGACCGCAAGCCCTGGCTGGCCTTCGTGGGCTTCGTGGCCGCCTCGGCGATCCCCTTCCTCGTCGGCGTGCCCTACATGGCGCTGATCTTCGCCACCGTCGCGGGGCAGACCGTGACCCTCGACGGCGTCCTGGCTGACGGCGTGTGGCCTTTCATCCTCCCGGGCCTGATCAAGGCGGGTCTCGCCGCCCTCCTGGTACCGGGCGCCTGGCTGGCCGTACGCGCCGCGGACCGCACCACGCGCAGCTGAGTGCCGATCGCACGGCGATGACGGCCCCGGGACCTGTTCCCCGGGGCCGTTGTGCGTCCCGCGCGGTCACCCGCCGCAGACCTTCAGCCGGACTGCAGCGGATTGGCGCAGGGCAACGCTGGTAAGTAAAGTAAGCCTGTCCTTACTTCACCCCACTTGGAGGAACCTGTGCCTCGTTTCCGCACGGCCACGCTCGCGTTCGGCGCGACCGCCCTGCTGCTCACCGGCTGCGCCACCTCCGGCGCCCCGACCGACACCCCGACGTCGTCCGACGCTGCCGCGGGTGCCACCGACAGCTTCCCGGTGACCATCGAGCACGCGCTCGGCGAGACGACGATCGACGAGGCACCCGAGCGGGTCGCGGCGATCGCGTGGAGCAACCAGGACGTGGCGCTCGCGCTCGGCGTCGTGCCGGTCGGCATGGACACCCAGGTCTGGAACTGGACGGGTGACGCGGACCTCGGCGTCTACGAGTGGACCCAGGACGCGATCGACGAGCTCGGCGGACCGGAGCCGGTCATCTTCTCCTCGGTCGACGGCGTGGACTTCGAAGCCATCGCCGACACCGACCCCGACGTCATCCTCGCCGCGCAGTCCGGTCTCACCGAGGAGGACTACGCGACCCTCAGCGAGATCGCCCCGGTCGTGGCCTACCCCGACGTCGCCTGGTTCACGCCGTGGCGCGAGACGATCGAGATGAACGCGCAGGCGCTCGGCCGCTCCGCCCAGGGTGAGCAGCTCATCGCCGACATCGAGCAGCAGATCACCGACGCCACCGCCGACTCCGACTTCGCCGGCAAGACGGCGGCGTTCTTCTACGCCAGCGCCGCCGACGTGTCGACGATGTCGATCTACACCGGCGGCGATTCGCGCACCGCCCTCCTGCAGGACCTCGGATTCGACCTCCCCCAGGTCGCGATCGACGCTGCCGCCGGCGGCTCGTTCTACCAGGACTTCAGCGCCGAGAACGCCGACCAGCTCGCCGACGTGGACGTCATCGTCAGCTACGGCGACGACACCCTCCTCCCGGCGCTGCAGGCCGATCCGCTGTGGAACACGATCCCCGCCGTCAAGAACGGAGCCGTCGTCACGGTCGGAAGCGGTGACGCCCTGAGCGCCGCGGTGAGCCCGACCGCACTGTCGCTCCCCTGGGTTCTCGACGAATACGTCGGGCTGCTGGAGGAAGCTGCAGCGAAGGTCCAGTGACCACCGCCCTCCGAGCCCCGCGCCGCGCGTCCACCCCCACGGTGGGCGCGCGGCGCCGCGTGATCGTCCTCGTCATCGGGGTCGGCGCCGTCCTGGCGTCCGTGCTCCTCTCGCTCGCGTTCGGGTCCCGGCCGGTCTCCGCAGCCGAGGTCGTCGAGGGCATCACGACGTGGGTCCGGGGCGAGACGCCCACCGACATCGGCGCCCTCGCCGTGCAGAGCCGCGTGCCCCGCACCGTCCTGGCACTCCTCGCCGGAGCCGCTCTCGCCCTCTCGGGAGCGCTCATGCAGGCCATCACGCGGAACCCCCTGGCAGATCCCGGCATCCTCGGTGTGAACACCGGCGCAGCGCTGGCGGTCGTCGTCGGCATCGCCTTCCTCGGCATCACGAGCATGTGGAGCTACCTCGGTCTCGCTCTGGCCGGCGCCTTCGTGACGGCGCTGTTCGTCTATTTCGTCGGCTCCGTCGGACCCGGAGGGACCACGCCGATCAAGCTCGCCCTCGCGGGCGCCGCGACGACGGCCGCGCTCTCCTCGCTGGTCTCCGCCATCCTGCTCCCGCGCCAGTCCGTCATGGACGAGTTCCGCTTCTGGCAGGTGGGCAACGTCGGCCGCGCCGCCTGGGAGACCATGGCCGTCGTCGCTCCCGTCCTGATCGTCGGCGCCGTCGTCGCGATCCTGTGCGCCTCCGCACTGAACGCGCTCGCGCTCGGGGACGACCTCGCGGTGGGGCTCGGAGTGCGGGTGGGCCGCATCCGCATCATCGCCGCGATCACCGGCGTCGCACTGTGCGCGGCGGTCACCGCCGTCGCCGGCCCCATCGGCTTCGTCGGCCTCATGGTCCCGCACGTCGTGCGCCTGCTGTGCGGGGCCGACCAGCGCTGGCTCCTCCCGCTGTCGGCGCTCGGCGGCGCCGTGCTCCTCGTGCTCGCCGACACCGTCGGACGGGTGATCGGCTCGCCCGGCGAGGTCGAAGCGGGCATCATCACCGCTTTCCTCGGGGCGCCGGTGCTCATCGTCATCGCCCGCCGCACCCGGATGAGAGCTCTCTGATGCCAGCCCCGACCCTGATCTCCGACGCGCAGCTCACCGGTGTCCGCGACGCGCGTCTGCGACGCGAGCGTCGACGGCGGATCGCCCTGTCGGTCCTCGCGCTGGTGGCGATCGTGCTCATGGGCGCGATGCTGATGCTCGGGAACACGATCTACTCCCCCGCAGAGGTCATCGGGGTGATCCTCGGACAGGACGTCCCGGGCGCCTCCTTCACCGTCGGCACCTTGCGCATCCCGCGCGCGCTCAGCGCCCTCCTGGCCGGGATCGCCTTCGGGGTCGCGGGCTCGACCTTCCAGACGATGCTGCGGAACCCCCTCGCGAGCCCCGACGTCATCGGGATCACCTCGGGCGCGAGCGCCGCGGCCATCCTCTCGCTCATCGTCCTCGGCTGGGGTGGGGGCGCGACCGTCACACTCTCGCTCGTGGCCGGGATCGCCACCGCGGTCGTCATCTACGTCGCCGCCCGCGGCGGCGAGTCCACCGGCGGACGCCTCATCCTCATCGGCATCGGCGTCGGCGCGATGCTGGACGCCGTCGTCGCCTACCTCCTCGTGCGCGCCGACGTCTACGACGTCGCCGTCGCCGCGCGGTGGATGGCGGGCAGCCTCAACGGCACGCGTATGGAGCAGATACCGCCGCTCGTGATCGCCGTCGTGGTGCTCGTGCCGCTCGTCGTCGCGCTCGGACGCGACCTCCGCGCCCTCGAGCTCGGCGACGCGTCGGCGACGTCGCTCGGAGTGCGGGTGGATCGCACACGCGTACTGCTGGTGATCGCCGCCGTCGCCCTCGCCTGCTTCGCCACCGCCACGACCGGACCGATCGCCTTCGTCGCGTTCCTCGCCGGCCCGATCGCGGCACGGATCGTCGGACCCGGCTCGTCCGTGATCATCCCGGCCGCACTCACCGGCGCCTGCCTGGTGCTGGCCGCCGACCTCCTCGGCCAGTTCGCGTTCGACACGAAGTTCCCCGTCGGCGTCATCACCGGCATCCTCGGCGCCCCCTACCTCATCTACCTGCTGATCCGAACCAGCCGACGCGGAGGCTCCTCATGAACGCCCATCACGTCATCCGCACCCAGGCGCTCGTCGCCGGCTACGGGGGCGCGACGATCGTCGACGGCATCGACCTCGACATCCCCGCAGGCCGCATCAGCGTGATCGTCGGTGCGAACGCGTGCGGGAAGTCGACGCTGCTGAAGACCATCTCCCGACTGCTGCCGGCGCGCAGCGGCGCGGTGCTGCTCGACGGCAAGCGGATCGAGGACATCCCCACCAAAGAGCTCGCTCGCACCTTGGGGCTGCTCCCGCAGCAGCCGATCTCCCCCGAAGGCATCGTGGTCGCCGAACTCGTGGGCCGCGGCCGGCATCCTCATCAGAAGCTCTTCCGCTCCTGGACGACCGACGACGACCGGGCCGTGACCGAGGCGCTCGCCGCGACCGGAATCCTCGACCTTGCCGATCGTGCCGTGGACGAGCTGTCCGGCGGACAGCGCCAGCGGGTGTGGATCGCGATGGCGCTCGCACAAGAGACGGACATCCTCCTGCTCGACGAGCCGACAACCTTCCTCGACGTGTCCCATCAGGTCGAGGTCCTGGACCTCCTCGCCGACCTGAACGCCGCGCGGGGGACGACCATCGTCATGGTGCTGCACGACATCAATATGGCCGCGCGCTACGCCGACCACCTCTTCGCGCTCCGCGGGGGCCGGCTCATCGCCAGCGGCGCCCCCGGAGACATCGTCACCGCGGACCTCGTGCGCGAGGTCTTCGACCTCGACTCGCTGGTGATCACCGACCCCGTCTCCCAGACGCCGCTCGTCCTCCCCCGCGGGCGACACCACGTCGCCGGCGCGGGCTGATCCCGACCACCGCCGACCACCCGACCACCGACCGCTCACACCCGATCGACACCCAGGGAGCCGACATGGCACGCACCGACCCCTACGACTTCTTCCGCGTCCGCGTGGGAGCCATTGCCGACCTCACCCCGAGTTTCCGTCGCTTCACCTTCGTCGGCGACGACCTGGAGTTCTACGGCGATCCCGGCTACGACCAGCGGATCAAGATCGTCTTCCCGACCGAGGCCACGCCGCTGGACGCGATGCCCACGGGTGACGACTGGTACGAGCAGTGGCGCCAGCAGGACGAGTCGACCCGGCTGCCGTTCCGCACCTACACCACACGGGCCGTGCGACGGGAGCAGCGGGAGGTCGACGTCGACATGGTGGCCCACGACGTCGTCGGTCCCGCGTCGGCCTGGATCGCCGAGGCGCGGGTGGGCGACGAGGTCCTCATCCTGGCACCGACGACCTCGCACGGCGACGTGAGCTTCGGCATCGACTTCGTTCCCCCGAAGCGCTCCGACGCCATCCTCCTCGCGGGCGATGAGACCGCCGCTCCGGCGATCGCCGTCATCCTCGAGCAGCTTCCTCCGCAGGCGCGAGGGGTGGTCGTCCTCGAGGTCCCGCATCCGGACGACGTCGCCTACCTGCCCGCACATCCCGGCTTCCGCATCGAGGCGGCCGCGCGCCGCGCCGACGACGCGCGTCACGCTCACCTGGTGCCCGCGGTGCACGCCGCGGCCGCCGCGCTCGCCCCGGCGGGGACGGGAGCTGCCGTCGAAGAGATCGACGTCGACACGGAGATCCTGTGGGAGGTCCCGCGCACGGCCAAGGGTGGTGCCGCCCTCAAGAGCGCGCCACTGTACTCGTGGATGGCAGGCGAGGCGGGCGCGATCAAGGCGCTTCGGCGTCACCTCGTCAGCGAGGTCGGCATCGACCGGCGCGCGATCGCCTTCATGGGGTACTGGCGTCTCGGGCGCGCCGAGAACTGACCCTCAGACTCGTGCGACGCGCCGATCTGCCTGATCGAGCCGGAGCCCCGGCACGAGGGCCAGCAGCGACAGCACGGCCGCGACCAGGAAGACGACCGTGAAGGCGGCGCCGGTCCCGGTCAGCGCCACGAACGTGAGGCCCATCGCGGCGATGGCAGCCGACGCGCCCACCGAGTCCGAGATCGATAGGGCCGACGAGTTGAATCCCTGATCCCCCGGCGTCGAGTACGCCAGGGTGAGCACCGTCAGTCGCGGGTACATGAGCCCCATGCCGCCGCCGGCCAGAGCCCAGCCGGCGATGACGACCGCCGGCGGCAGGGCGAATGCCGCGGTCGCCGCCGCCAGCAGCGTCGCGGCAGTGAGCTGCGCGGTTCCGATCAGAGTGATGCGAGTGTTGCCGAGCCGGTCGCCGTAGCGTCCCTGCACCTCGGCGCCCGCCGCCCACAGGAGAGCGGCTGCCGTGAGCCCGAGCCCTGCCCACGTCGAGGAGAAGCCGTAGTCCGCGATGAGCAGGTACGGCACGTAGATCTCCGCGCCGAAGAGCGCACCGGCGATGAGACCCCGCATGAGGACGACACTCGGCAGTCCGCGCCGCGCGCGCAGGGTCCCCTCGGGCAGGAGCGGCCGCGCCGCGATCAGGATCAGCACGAGCGCCACCGCCGCCGTGACCGGGGCCCACCGACCGGTTTCCCCGGCGAGGCTCAGGCCCAGCGCACCGGACGCGACGAGCACCGCCCACACGAGACGGCGTGCGATCGGCGCCGCAGAGGGGGTCTCTGTGCGCAGCGGCAGTCCGCGAAGCCGCAGGTAGACGACGGTGAAGGCCACCGCCGTGAGAGCGGCGACCCCGAGGAACACCCACCGCCAGTGGAGGTAGTCCGCGACCGCTCCCGCCAGCACGGGGCCGACGATCGAGGGCACCACCCACGCCGCGGAGAACGCCGCGAACACGCGACCGTGGAGCGCGGCCGGGTAGACCCGCGCAACGACGACGTAGAGGGCCACCGTCTGGCCGCCCGTCCCGAGTCCCTGCACGAGCCTTCCGGCCACCAGCAGGCCCATGTCGGTCGCCGCCCCGGCGATCACGAGCCCCGCGATGAACAGGCCGACAGCGGTCGTGAGTGGCAGCACTGGGTCGGAACGATCGCACCACGCGCCGACGGCGACCATGCCGATGACGCTCGTCGCCAGCGTCCCCGCGAAGGCGACGGCGTACAGCGCCGCGCCGTCCAGGTCCGCACTCACCACGGGCATCACCGTGGTCACCGCCAGCGCCTGAGTCGCGGCGAGGAAGATCATCGCGACCGCACCCGCGGTCACCCAGGCGTATCGCGGATCCCAGATGCGTTCGGCAGTGCTCATCGGAGCACGCTCACGCCGACGCCGCGAGGGCTCCGATGCGCGCGACCGCGGTCTCGAGAAGCTCGGCGGAGCAGCCGAAGTTCAGGCGGACGTGCCCTACGCCCTGGGCCCCGAACAGCGGGCCGTGATGGAGGGCGACCTTCGCCTCGGCCAGGATGCGGCGGGCCGGGTCCTCGCCCCAGCCATAGGCCGACACGTCGATCCACGCGAGGTAGCCGGCGGCGGGGATCCGATAGCGCGCGAGCGGCAGATGCTCCGCCAGGAGGTCGGCCAGGAGGCGCCGGTTGCGGTCCAGGGTCGCGTTCAGCCCCGCGAGCCAGGGGTCGGACTCCGCGCTGAAGGCCGCCACCCCCGCGATCGCTCCGAACAGCCCGGTCCGCCACTCGACCTCGGGCCACAAATCCCTCAGGACGCGTGAAGTGGGCTCGGAGGCTGTGACCATCAGGGCGCATTTGAGGCCCGCGAGGTTGTACGCCTTCGACGCGCTCGTCACGGCGTAGCCGACCTCTGCCGCGGTGTCGGAGGCGGCGAGGAAGGGGGTGAACGGGCCGTCGTGGACGAGGGGCGCGTGGATCTCGTCGCTGATGACCACCGCGTCGTGTTCGCGGGCGATCTCGGCCAGTCGCGCCAGGCTGTCGCGCGTGTGGACCGTGCCGGTGGGGTTGTGGGGGTTGCACAGGAGCACGGCGCGCGCGCCGCCTGCCAGGGCTGCGGCGATCCCGTCGAGATCCAGCGACCAGCCGTCTCCCTCGTCGACCAGCGGCACCTCCTCGACGACGCCCCCCGCCTCGGGGATGCACATCGAGAAGGGCGGGTACACCGGAGGGGCGATGACCACCCGGTCGCCGGGCCGGATCGTGGCGCGCAGGAGCTCGACGACGCCCATCATGACGTCACCGGTCGTCCGCACCCGTGCCGGGTCGACCTCCCACTGCCAGCGCCGCGCCGCGAAGGCCGTGAAGGCCGCGCGGATGCCGGGGTCGGGTGACGTGTAGCCGGTGTCCCCGATCGCGACGGCCTGCTGCAGCGCGGCGGTGATCGGCTCCGCGAGGGCGAAATCGGTCTCCGCCACGAACAGGGGGATCACGTCGTCGGGGTACGAGCGCCACTTGGTGCTCGTCCGGCGACGCAGCGTCTCCAGTGGGAGCGCTGCGAGGGGCTCGGCGTCGACGGGCCGTGCGGCGGGGGAAGGGACCACGTTCACCCTTCGACCCTATCGACGGCGCCGCCGGTCTCGGTCGTGGATGACGCTGCGCGTCGGCGCGGTCAGATGGCGAATCCGAGCGCGCGCATCATGTCGCGCCCATCGTCGGTGATGCGCTCGGGACCCCACGGCGGCATCCACACCCAGTTGATGCGGAACCGGTCCACCACGTTGTCCAGAGCCTGCGCGGTCTGCTCCTCGAGCACGTCCGTCAGCGGGCATCCGGCCGAGGTCAGCGTCATGTGGATGACGAGCGCGTCGTTCTCGTCATCCCAGCTGAGGTCGTAGATGAGGCCCAGGTCGACGACGTTGATCCCCAGTTCGGGATCCATGACGTCCTTGAGCGCCTCGGTGACCTCGTCGTTCTTCTCCGGGCTGAGCGTGGCGGTCATGCGTCGATCCTAAGCCTCGACGACGTCGGCCGGCTCGGCCGATTCCGTGTCGAGGTAGCGGTCGTATCCCTCGTCCTCGAGACGCTCGGCGAGCTCGGGGCCGCCCTCTTCGGCGATGCGCCCCTTCACCATCACGTGCACGTAGTCGGGCGTGATGTAGCGGAGGATGCGCGTGTAGTGGGTGATGAGGAGCACACCGAGGTTGGTTTCGCCCTTCGCCCGGTTGACGCCCTCGGACACGATCTTGAGCGCGTCCACGTCGAGTCCGGAGTCCGTCTCGTCGAGCACGGCGATCGCGGGGCGCAGCAGCTCGAGCTGGAGGATCTCGTGGCGCTTCTTCTCGCCGCCCGAGAAGCCCTCGTTGACGTTCCGCTGCGCGAACTTCGGGTCCATGCGGAGGTTCTTCATCGCGCCCTTGACGTCCTTGGTCCAGGTGCGGATGGCGGGCGCCTCGCCGTCGATCGCGGTCTTCGCAGTGCGCAGGAAGTTGGTGACGGTGACACCGGGGATCTCGACCGGGTACTGCATCGCGAGGAACAGACCGGCGCGGGCGCGCTCGTCGACGGACATCGCGAGGACGTCTTCGCCGTCGAGGGTGATCGACCCCGAGGTGACGGTGTACTTCGGGTGACCGGCGATCGTGTAGGCGAGCGTGGACTTGCCCGACCCGTTCGGGCCCATGATCGCGTGCGTCTCGCCGGTGCGGACCGTGAGGGTCACGCCGTTGAGGATCGGGGTCGTGCCGGCGTCGGTCTCGACCGTCACGTGGAGGTCGCGGATCTCGAGAACAGCCATGTCAGGTTCCTTCTTCAGTTCACTTCTTTGGTGATGGTCGGGTCGATGAGGATGTCATCGCCGTCGATCGTCACGTCGTAGACGGGCACCGGCTCGTAGGCCGGAAGGTTGAGGGGACGGCCGGTCCGCAGCGAGAACGCCGAACCGTGAGCCCAGCACTCGAGGGTCTCGCCCTCGACGAAGCCGTCCGACAGCGAGATGTCGCCGTGCGTGCAGGTGTCGCCGATGGCGTGCACCTCGCCGTTGGCGTCCAGGACGACGGCCATCGGCACGCCGTCGACCTCCACGCGCACGGCGGTGTCCTGCTCCAGATCGCTGAGGTTCAGCACCTTCTGCGCGGTCATGCCTGCGCTCCCGTGGCCAACTCGGCCTCGATCGCCGCGATGAGCTCCTCCTCGAGCGAGGGGATGCCCGTCTTCTGCACGATCTCGGTGAGGAATCCGAGCACGACCAGGCGACGCGCCTCGTCCTCCGCGATGCCGCGCGCCTGCAGGTAGAACAGCTGCTCGTCGTCGAAGCGACCGGTGGCGCTGGCGTGGCCCGCGCCCTGGATGTCGCCGGTCTGGATCTCGAGGTTCGGGATGGAGTCCGCGCGCGCACCGTCGGTGAGCACGAGGTTGCGGTTGGCCTCGTAGGAGTCGGTGCCCACGGCATCCGGACCGATGAGGACGTCCCCGATCCAGACGCTACGAGCGCCCGAGCCCTGCAGCGCGCCCTTGTAGAGGACGTCGCCGACGGTGTGGGGACCCTTGTGGTGGAGGTAGACCTGGCTCTCGAAGTGCTGACCAGCATCGGCGAACGAGAGCCCGTAGAGCTTTCCGTCCGCACCGGCCCCGGCGAGCTCGACCGACGGGTTCACCCGGACGACCTTCCCGCCGAGGGTCACGACCATGTGCGTCAGGCTGGCGTCGCGGTCCACGCGCGCCTGGTGGGAGGCGAGGTGCACCGCATCGTCGTCCCATCGCTGCACGCTGATGACGGTGAGCGCCGATCCGTCGCGGGCGATGATCTCGACGTTCTGCGCCTGCTGCGCGGTTCCCTCGTGGCGGAGCACGACCGTGCCGCGCGCGCCGGCCTGCGCCTCGATCACGACGTGGGCGTGGGCGAGACCGCCGCTGCCCGTCAGCCGGACCACCACGGGCTCGGTCAGCTCGACGCCGGCCGGGATGCGGATGAGCGGCGCATCGGCTTCCTGCGCCCACGCGATCGCGCTGGCGAGGTCCTCCGGACGGAACACCTCTCCGCGCGGGGCCTCACCGGGTGCGAGTCGTCGCTGCTCGACCTCGTCGGGCGCGGTCACCTCGACCGAGATCACTCCGTGCGGTCCGGCCTCGTCGCGCAGCAACGGCTGGACGAGCTCCATCGGCGTGTGCTTCCAGTTGACCTCGCGGCCGGTGGGCGCGCCGAACTCCGCAGGATCGAACGACGTCGGCCGCTCCGATCGGGTCTGCACGGGCACGAACGCGGTGCCGGCCGGCTTCGCGGCAGCCAGTGTCGCCGCAGGGTCGATGTGGCCCTGGGACGCGGAAGCCGCGCCGGGGGCCTGTGTCGCTGTCGTCATCAGCCGACGGATCCTTCCATGCCCATCTCGATGAGCTTGTTCAGCTCGAGGGCGTACTCCATGGGCAGCTCGCGTGCGATCGGCTCGATGAACCCGCGGACGATCATGGCCATCGCCTCGTCCTCGGGCATGCCGCGGCTCATCAGGTAGAACAGCTGCTCCTCGCTGACCTTGGAGACCGTCGCCTCGTGACCGAGCTGCACGTCGTCGACGCGGATGTCGATCGCGGGATACGTGTCCGAGCGCGAGATGCTGTCCACCAGGAGCGCGTCGCATCGCACGGTGTTCGCAGAGTGGTGCGCGTTGGCGTCGACGCGGACCTCGCCGCGGTAGCCGGCACGACCGCCGCCGCGGGCGATCGACTTCGACACGATGGAGGACTGCGTGTACGGCGCCATGTGGATCATCTTCGCGCCGGCGTCCTGGTGCTGGCCGGGGCCCGCGAAGGCCACCGACAGCGTCTCGCCCTTGGCGTGCTCGCCCATCAGGTAGATCGACGGGTACTTCATCGTCACCTTCGAGCCGATGTTGCCGTCGACCCACTCCATGGTGGCGCCCTCGTGGGCGACGGCCCGCTTGGTGACGAGGTTGTAGACGTTGTTCGACCAGTTCTGGATCGTCGTGTAGCGCACGCGCGCGTTCTTCTTGACGATGATCTCGACCACGGCCGAGTGCAGCGAGTCGCTCTTGTAGATCGGCGCGGTGCAGCCCTCGATGTAGTGCACGTACGAGCCCTCGTCGGCGATGATCAGGGTCCGCTCGAACTGGCCCATGTTCTCCGTGTTGATGCGGAAGTAGGCCTGGAGCGGGATCTCGACGTGGACTCCCGGCGGCACGTAGACGAAGGATCCGCCCGACCACACGGCCGTGTTGAGCGCGGCGAACTTGTTGTCGCCGGCCGGGATGACGCTGCCGAAGTATTCCTCGAAGAACTCGGGGTGCTCCTTGAGCGCGGTGTCGGTGTCCATGAAGATGACGCCCTGGTCCTCCAGCTCCTGCTGGATCTGGTGGTAGACCACCTCGGACTCGTACTGGGCGGCGACACCGGCGACCAGGCGCGCACGCTCGGCCTCGGGGATCCCGAGCTTCTCGTACGTGTTCTTGATGTCGTCGGGGAGGTCCTCCCACGACTGCGCCTGCTTCTCCGTGGAGCGCACGAAGTACTTGATGTTGTCGAAGTCGATGTCCGACAGGTCGGCGCCCCACGTGGGCATCGGCTTGCGGCCGAACAGCTGGTGACCCTTCAGACGGGTCTTCAGCATCCACTCCGGCTCGGACTTCAGCGCGGAGATGTCCCGCACGACGGCCTCGCTGAGCCCGCGCCTGGCGCTGGCCCCTGCGGCGTCCGTATCGTGCCAGCCGAACTCGTAGACGCCGAGGCCCTCGAGTTCCGGACGGTCGATCAGCACATCCGACATGTTCTCCTCCTCTTCGGCCGCAACGGTGTCATCCGCCCCGGCATCTCCCCTGCCCTCGCCTGTCTCACGACGGAGGATCGTGGACGAGGTCGGGGGTGCCGCTTCTCGGGCCGTTCATGGTGTCGCTCCGCCCGGACGGGCCGGACGGAACCGGCGCTGACGACGCGCCTAGACTTGGGGGACAGACCGCGCACCGCGCGACTGTCACAACCCCTTGAGTCTACAGGCAACGCCCGACGTGTGGCGTGGCCCCACCCCCTTTTCGGGGCCCCATCACAGGAGGCGACGCGCATGTCCCAGGCGACCAGCGATGCGGTGACCGACGCGCAGACGGGCCGCACCGGCCCGTGGCGACGGCTCCTGGCGCGCCTGCCTCATGGCATCGGGCGCGGCACGCGCGTGCTGGCCTGGCTGGTCCTGGCCAGCAACATCCTCATCGTCGGCACGGGCGGCCTCGTCCGCCTCACCGGCTCGGGCATGGGCTGCGAGACATGGCCCTACTGCACCGCCGACTCGCTCGTGCCCACCCGGGAGCTCGGCATCCACGGTCTGATCGAGTTCGGCAACCGGACCCTGACCGGCGTGCTGGTGATCGTCGCGCTGCTCGCCTTCCTGTCCGTCGCTCGCCTCACCCCGCGGCGCCCGGACCTCACCGGCCTCACCCTCGCCGTCGGCTTCGGGATCATCCTGCAGGCCGTGATCGGCGGGGTCACGGTGTGGATGCACCTGCACCCGAGCATCGTGGGCCTCCACTACCTGATCTCCGCCGCCCTCGTCGCCGTCTCGGCGGTGTACGTCCACCGCGTGCACGCCGCCCCCGGACCGCGCGAGCGCCTCGTGCCGCCGGGCTACGCGGCACTGGTGCACCTCACGAGCGCGGCGGTGCTCGTGACCGTCGTCGTCGGCATCCTCCTCACCGGCGCCGGCCCGCACGCCGGAGACGATCAGGCGGCGCGCAACGGGCTCGACCCCGTCTTCTGGCAGCACGTCCACAGCTGGCCCGCCTACGTCACCCTCGCGCTGACGCTCGCGATCTTCGCCCTCTCCTTCCGCATGCCGCGCACGCTCGCGCTCCCCCGTTGGACAGCGCTCCTGCTCCTCGTGGAGCTCGTGCAGATCGCCGTCGGGCTCTGGCAGGCGCGCACCGGGCTCCCCATCGTGCTCGTGAACATCCACATGGTGCTCGCCGTCTGCCTCGTCGCCGCGATGACCGCCGTCGTGCTGAACCTGAAGGCACCCGCCGATCTGACGGAACGGCGCACAGCAGCCTCATAGGTGACGCATCGGCCCCACACGGTTCGACCCCTCACAGTGGCGGAGGCCGCGAAATCGCGGCGCCGCCGTCCGGGTTCAGAGGCCCGCCGGCGGTCTCGACACCCGAGGAGCAACATGTCCACTCGTCCCCGTCTGACCCGCAGCGTCCCCTACTGGCTGCTGATCGCCGGATCCCTCGCATCCAGCGCCGGCGGCGCGTACCTGCTGCTCGACCGGCTCGGCGGCATGGATGCGCGACTGACCGACGGCACGGCCACGAGCAACGACGTCTACGTCGGTCAGATCTGGGCGGTCCTCGGCGCGATCCTGATCGGCGCCGGCCTCGTGGGGCTCGCCCTGGCCCTCACCGTCGGGGCACTGCGCTCCTTCGCGCCTGCCGCTGCCGTCGAGGTCGTCGAGGCGCCCGCCTTCGAGGAGGACCACGCGCTTGCTCCGCAGGCCGCGGACTCCACCGACGAGTACGGCTACGAGCCGGAGCTCGGCTACGAGCCCAACGAGGCCGCCGACGCCGAGCGCGAGAGCGCCCCGGTCACTCGCTGACAGGCTGACGCTGCGGAGGAGATCCGCACATCGGAGGGCGTAAACGACCCCGCGCCCCTCCGCTGTGCGGATCTCCTCCGCTGTGCGGCGACCGCCGACGAGATCGCCGTCAGAACGGCAGGAGCGGATCGACCGCGATCGCCACGAACAGCAGCGTGAGATACGTGATGGAGGCGTGGAAGACGCGCATCGGCCGAGGCTGCTCCCCACGGACCGCCCGGTTGTACAGAACGTGTGACTCGACGATGAACCATCCGCCGAACACCAGCGCCGACACGGAGTAGACGAGTCCCATCGGCGCGACGGGGATCAGCAGCAGCGAGGAGGCCACCGTCGCCCACGCGTAGAGGATGACCTGCAGACCGACCTGTGAGCCGCCGCGGGTGGCTCCCAGCATCGGCACGTCGACATCGGCGTAGTCGCCCTTGTACTTCATCGACAGCGGCCAGTAGTGCGGCGGGGTCCACAGGAACACGAGCAGGAAAAGGATGAACGGCGTCCAGGTGAGCGATCCGGTGACGGCCGACCAGCCGATCAGCACCGGGAAGCAGCCGGCGATGCCGCCCCACACGATGTTCTGCTCCGTCCGTCGCTTCAGCACGATCGTATAGATGACGACGTAGAAGAAGATCGCGAAGACGCTGAGCGCCGCGGCCAGCCAGTTCGTCGTCAGGAGCAGCCACACGGTGGAGGCCACCGCCAGCGTCCACGCGAAGATGAGCGCTCCCCGCGGCGACACCTCACCGGTCACCAGGGGCCGCTTCTCGGTGCGGTGCATGAGGGCGTCGATGTCGCGGTCGAGGTACATGTTGAACGCGGCGGCGGAACCGGCGCTCAACGACCCGCCGACCACCGTCGCCAGCACGAGCCACAGATCCGGCAGCCCGTTCTGGGCGAGGATCATGACCGGCACCGTCGTCACGAGCAGCAGCTCGAGGACGCGGGGCTTGGTCAGCTGCACGTAGGCGCGGACCGATCGGCCGAGGGAACGCTGCGGCGCCGTGCGCCCGCGCGTCGTCGTGATGTCCATCGCCCCCACTGTCCGGTCCGGTCCGCCCAGTCTATGACATTTTCCCCGGCCCATCGGGCGAGGAAGGCGCGACGAAAGGCGTCATGGAGCGCGACACATGACCTCTGGAGCATGCCGCTTCGATATGCTGGAGGCACCTGCGCGCGCGACGCCGCTCCTCCCCCTTCTCGAGGCTTCCGATAGGTCGCGCACGTGCCGCGAAGAAAGGCGAAGAGTGTCAGAGCTGCTGTGGGATGAGATCGATCGGCGCGCGGTTGACACCGCCCGAGTGCTGGCCGCGGACGCGGTGGAGAAGGTCGGCAACGGCCACCCCGGCACGGCCATGAGCCTGGCGCCCGCCGCCTACCTGCTCTATCAGCGCGTGCTGCGCCACGATCCGACCGACGTCGACTGGCTGGGCCGCGACCGCTTCATCCTCTCCGCGGGACACTCCTCGCTCACCCAGTACGTGCAGCTCTACCTCGGCGGGTTCGGACTCGAGCTCGACGATCTGAAGGCGCTGCGCACGTGGGGATCGCTCACGCCCGGCCACCCCGAGTACGGCCACACCAAGGGCGTCGAGATCACCACCGGACCGCTCGGTCAGGGCCTCGCCTCCGCCGTCGGCTTCGCCTACGCGGCGCGCTACGAGCGCGGCCTGTTCGACCCCGAGGCGGCCGCCGGCACGAGCCCGTTCGACCACCACATCTACGTGATCGCCGGCGACGGCGACCTGCAGGAGGGCATCACGGCCGAGGCCGGCTCCCTCGCCGGTCACCAGCAGCTGGGCAACCTCATCGCGATCTACGACTCGAACCAGATCTCGATCGAGGACGACACCAACGTCGCCTTCACCGAGGACGTCCAGAAGCGCTACGAGGCCTACGGCTGGCACGTGCAGACGGTGGACTGGAAGAAGACCGGCGAGTACGTCGAGGACGTCGCCGAGCTGTTCGCCGCCATCGAGGCCGCCAAGGGCGAGACCGACAAGCCCTCGCTCATCATCCTGAAGACGATCATCGGCTGGCCGTCGCCGGGCAAGCAGAACACGGGCAAGATCCACGGGTCGGCCCTCGGTTCCGACGAGCTCGCGGCGACCAAGAAGGTGCTCGGCTTCGACCCCGAGCAGTCCTTCGTCGTCGCCGACGACGTGATCGCCCACACGCGTGCGCTCGCCGAGCGCGCCGCGGAGACCCGCGCCGCATGGCAGGAGTCCTTCGACGCGTGGGCGGCCGCCAACCCCGAGCGCAAGGCGCTCCTGGACCGGCTGGAGGCCGCGGAGCTCCCCGCCGACCTCGACGCGCCGACTTTCGAGGCGGGCAAGGAGGTCTCCACCCGTGCGGCCTCCGGTCAGGTCATCAACGCGCTCGCCGCCCAGCTCCCCGAGCTGTGGGGCGGTTCGGCCGACCTCGCCGAGTCGAACCTGACCACCATCAAGGACGCGAAGAGCTTCATCCCCGCCGAGTGGTCCACCCACGAGTGGTCCGGCGACCCGTACGGGCGTGTGCTGCACTTCGGCATCCGCGAGCACGCCATGGGCGCGATCGTCAACGGCATCAAGCTCCACGGCCCGACGCGTCCGTTCGGCGGCACGTTCCTGATCTTCAGCGACTACATGCGGCCGGCCGTGCGCCTCGCGGCCCTCATGGACATCCCGTCGGTCTTCGTCTGGACGCACGACTCGGTCGCCCTCGGCGAGGACGGCCCGACCCACCAGCCGATCGAGCAGCTGGCCACGCTGCGCCTGATCCCCAACTTCACGGTCGTCCGGCCGGCCGACGCCAACGAGACCTCGGCCGCCTGGCTCGAGATCGTCCGCCGGACCTCGGGCGGGCCCGTCGGCATCGCCCTCACCCGCCAGAACATCCCGGTGTTCCCCCGCGGAGAGCAGGGGTTTGCGACCGTCGACGGCGTGGCCAAGGGCGCCTACGTGCTGATCGACGCCGCCGGGGGCACTCCCGACGTCATCCTGGTGGCCACGGGCTCCGAGGTGCAGCTGGCGGTGGCCGCGCGCGAGACGCTCGCGGCCGAGGGCATCGACGCGCGCGTCGTGTCGGCCCCGTCGCTGGAGTGGTTCGCCGAGCAGGACGCGGACTACCGCGAGTCGGTGCTCCCCTCCTCCGTTACCGCCCGCGTCTCCGTGGAAGCCGGTGCGACGCCGCTGTGGCACAGCATCGTGGGCGACCGCGGCCGCTCGGTCGGCATCGACCACTTCGGCGCGTCCGCCGACTACAAGACCCTGTTCGAGAAGTTCGGCGTCACCGCCGAAGCGGTCGTCGAAGCGGCTCGCGCAACTGTCAAGGAGAACGCATGACCACCCCCACTCAGCAGCTCTCGGCTGCCGGCGTCAGCATCTGGCTCGATGACCTGTCGCGTTCGCGCATCGTCTCGGGCAACCTGGCGTCGCTGATCGAGTCGCGCACGGTCTCCGGCGTGACCACGAACCCGTCGATCTTCCAGGCGGCGATCGGCAACTCCGAGGACGACTCCTACCAGGAGGCGCTCACCGCCCTCGCCGCCGAGGGTGCCGACGCGGATGCCGCGATCTTCGCCCTCACGACCGACGACGTGCGCAACGCGGCCGACATCTTCCGCCCCGTGTACGACGCGACCGGCGGCGTCGACGGCCGGGTGTCGATCGAGGTCTCCCCCGATCTCGCCCACGACACAGCCGCCACGGTCGAAGAGGCCAAGAAGCTGTGGGCGACGGTCGACCGCGAGAACGCGCTCATCAAGATCCCCGCGACGAAGGCGGGACTTCCCGCCATCACCGAGGTGATCGCGGCGGGCATCTCGGTCAACGTCACGCTGATCTTCTCGCTGGAGCGCTACGCAGAGGTCATCGATGCGTACCTCAGCGGTCTCGAGAAGGCCCGCGCGGCCGGGATCGATCTCCGCACCATCCACTCCGTCGCCTCGTTCTTCGTGTCGCGCGTCGACACGGAGGTCGACAAGCGTCTCACCGCCATCGGCAGCGAGGCGGCCCTCGAGCTGAAGAGCCTCGCCGGAGTCGCCAACGCCCGCCTCGCCTACGAGCTCTTCGAGAAGGAGTTCGCACAGGAGCGCGCCGCCGGCCTCGTCGCCGCCGGCGCCAACGTGCAGCGCCCCCTGTGGGCGTCGACCGGCGTCAAGGACCCCGCGCTTCCCGACACCCTGTACGTCACCGAGCTCGTCGCTCCGGGCACCGTCAACACGATGCCCGAGAAGACGCTCGAGGCGACCTTCGACCACGGCGTCGTCTCCGGTGACACGATCACCGGCGCCTACGCAGGCGCCCACGACGTGTTCGATCGGCTCGCGGCTGTCGGCGTCGACTTCGCCGACGTGACGCAGGTGCTGGAGGACGAGGGCGTGGAGAAGTTCATCGTCTCCTGGCACGACCTCCAGTCCACCGTCTCCGCCGCGCTCGCGGCGACGCCGGAAGACGCGCGTTGAGCTTCGAGATCCACGTCTCCGGACACGTCAAGCAGGTCGTCGAAGGGACCCTGCCGGGTCTGGTCGAGGACCTCGTCGCCAGCGGGATCACCGCCGGTGACGCCGACCTGTGGGGCGCGGCGGCGTCCGACGAGGCTTCCCGCCGGCTCGGCTGGGTGCAGGCGGTGTCCGTCTCGCGCCCGCTCGTGCCCGAGATCGAGGCGCTCCGCGACGACCTGCGTGCCCGCGGCGTCACCCGCGTGGTGCTGGCCGGCATGGGCGGGTCCTCGCTCGCTCCCGAGGTGATCGCGCGGACGACGGGCGTCCCGCTGGTCATCCTCGACTCCACCTCCCCGGGCCAGGTGCTCGCGGCCATCGACGGCGACGCCGAGTCCGGCGGTCTCGCCGAGACGGTGCTGGTCGTGTCGTCGAAGTCGGGCTCCACGGTCGAGACCGATTCGGCCCGTCGCGCATTCGAAGCCGCGTGGAGCGACCTCGGGATCGATCCCGCGGAACGCATCGTCGTGGTGACCGACCCCGGTTCCCCGCTGGAGGCGTCTGCACGTGAGGCCGGATACCGCGTGTTCACCGCCGACGCCTCCGTCGGAGGCCGCTACTCCGCGCTGACCGCCTTCGGACTGGTCCCTACCGGTCTGGCCGGGGTGGACGTGTCGGAGCTGCTCGACGAGGCGGAGGCGACGCTCCTGGAGGTCGCCATCGACGATGCCCGCAATCCCGCGCTGGTCCTCGCCGCCGCGATCGCGGGCACTGACGCGTCCGGTCACCGGCGCGACAAGCTCGGCCTCGTCAGCGACGGCACGCACATCGTCGGCCTGCCTGACTGGATCGAGCAGCTGGTCGCCGAGTCCACCGGAAAGGGGGGCACCGGCATCCTGCCCGTCGTCCTCCTGCCCGTGTCCCCCGAGGTCGAGCAGACGCCCGCGGATCTGCAGATCCTGCGCATCGTGGACGACGCCGAGCACTTCCGCGTGCTGGAGCAGAACCCCGACGAGGTCCTGATCAGCGGTTCGCTCGGCGCGCAGTTCATCGTCTGGGAGTACGCCACGGCGATCGCCGGCCGACTGCTGGGCATCAACCCCTTCGATCAGCCGGACGTCGAGTCCGCGAAGGAGGCCACCCGCGGCCTGCTGGACGCCCGTCCCGAGGCCGGGGCGCCCGCCTTCGTCGAGTCCGGTGTGGAGGTCCGCGTGAGCGACCCCGCCCTGGCGTCCTCGGGCACGCTTGAGGGGGTCCTCGATGCGCTGTGGTCGCGCCTGTCGCCGCAGGGTTATGTCGCGGTCCAGGCGTACGTCGACCGCGGCGCGCTGCCGCAGATCGCCGGTCTTCGAGAGCTGGTCGCCGCCGACAGCGGACGCCCGGCGACCTTCGGATGGGGTCCGCGCTTCCTGCACTCGACCGGTCAGTTCCACAAGGGCGGACCCGCGGAGGGCGTCTTCGTGCAGATCCTCGAGTCGGCCGACGTCGATCTCGAGATCCCCGGCCGTCCGTTCACCTTCGGCGAGCTCATCCGCGCGCAGGCCGCCGGCGACGCCCAGGTGCTCGCCGCGCACGGACGCCCCGTCGTGACCCTGACCCTGACCGATCCCCAGGTCGAGGTCCTCGCGCTGTTCGAAGCAGCCCAGTAGGAAGCACCCCACCCGATGACTGTCGAGATCTCGCGCGGACACAACCCGCTGCGCGACCCCGATGACCGCCGCCTCAACCGCATCGCCGGGCCGAGTGCGCTGGTCATCTTCGGCGTGACAGGCGATCTGTCGCGCAAGAAGCTCATGCCCGCCGTGTACGACCTGGCAAATCGCGGTCTGCTCCCTCCCGGGTTCGCCCTGGTGGGCTTCGCCCGTCGCGATTGGGAGGATCAGGACTTCGCTCAGGTCGTCTACGACGCCGTGCGCCAGAACGCCCGCACGCCCTTCCGAGAGGAGACCTGGAAGCAGCTGCTGCAGGGCATCCGCTTCGTGTCGGGCGAGTTCGGCGACGCCGACGCGTTCCGTCGGCTGCGCGAGACGGTGGAGCGTCTGGACCGGGAGCGCGGGACGATGGGCAACCACGCCTTCTACCTGTCGATCCCGCCGCGCGACTTCCCGATCGTCGCGAAGCAGCTCAAGGACTCGGGTCTCGTCGACGACACGAACGACGAGGACAGCTGGCGCCGGGTCGTCATCGAGAAGCCGTTCGGCAGCGACCTGCAGTCGGCGCGGGAGCTCAACGCCGCCCTCGAGGTCGCCTTCCCCGCCGACTCGATCTTCCGGATCGACCACTACCTCGGCAAGGAGACGGTGCAGAACATCCTCGCGCTGCGCTTCGCGAACGAGCTGTACGAGCCCATCTGGAACGCCAACTACGTCGACCACGTGCAGATCACGATGGCCGAGGACATCGGAGTCGGCGGTCGTGCGGGGTACTACGACGGCATCGGAGCGGCGCGCGACGTCATCCAGAACCATCTTCTGCAGCTTCTCGCGCTCACCGCGATGGAAGAGCCGATCTCCCTCGACGCGACGCACCTGCGCGCCGAGAAGGAGAAGGTGCTCGCCGCCGTCAAGCTCCCCGACGACCTGTCGACCGCCACCGCGCGCGGTCAGTACGACGGCGGATGGCAGGGCGGCGAGGAGGTGACCGGCTTCCTTGCGGAGGACGGCATGGACCCGCAGTCCACGACCGAGACCTATGCCGCGGTGAAGCTCGAGATCGCCACACGACGCTGGTCGGGGGTGCCCTTCTATCTGCGCACCGGCAAGCGCCTCGGTCGTCGCGTCACCGAGATCGCCGTCGTGTTCAAGCGCGCCCCGCAGCATCTCTTCCTCCGCAACCAGACGACCGAGCTCGGGCAGAACGCCCTGGTGATCCGCGTGCAGCCCGACGAGGGCGTCACGATCCGCTTCGGCTCCAAGGTCCCCGGCGCCGCCACCGAGGTGCGCGACGTCACGATGGACTTCGGGTACGGCCATGCGTTCACCGAGTCGAGCCCCGAGGCGTACGAGCGCCTGATCCTCGATGTGCTCCTCGGCGACCCGCCGCTGTTCCCGCGGCACGAGGAGGTCGAGCTGTCCTGGCGCATCCTCGACCCGATCGAGCAGTACTGGGCGAGCCTGGACGAGCCGCTGGAGCAGTACTCCCCCGGCTCGTGGGGTCCGACATCCGCCGATGAACTCTTGGCCCGCGACGGCCGCGTCTGGAGGCGCCCGTGATCGTCGACCTGCCCGACACCACCGTGTCGAAGATCGCCCGCTCGCTCGTCAGTGTGCGCGAGGAGGGCGGGGCCGTCGCCCTCGGGCGCGTCCTCACCCTTGTGATCGTCACCACTCACGGCCTCGAAGAGGACGCGATCGGGGCGGCCAACGACGCCTCCCGCGAGCATCCGATGCGCGTCATCGTGCTGATGAGCCAGCCCGACGGGCCGTCGAAGCTCGACGCGCAGATCCGCGTCGGCGGCGACGCCGGCGCGAGCGAGGTCGTCGTGCTCCGCGCGTCGGGCGATGCGGCGAGCAACCACGAGAGCCTGGTGACCGGTCTCCTCCTCCCCGACGCTCCGGTGGTCGCCTGGTGGCCCGACAATCCGCCGACCGAGCCGGCGTCCTCGCCCATCGGACGGATGGCGCAGCGTCGCATCACCGATGCGGCGACCAAGCCGTACGCGAAGGACCGGCTCTCCAAGCTGGGACCGAACCACGCCCCCGGTGACACCGACCTGGCGTGGACACGTCTCACGCACTGGCGCGAGCAGCTCGCCGCCGTCCTGGACCAGCCGCCGTACGAGCCGGTCACGGCCGTCGAGGTCGTCGGCAGCGGGAGTTCGCCGTCGACCGGTCTTCTGGCCGCGTGGCTCCGACTCAAGCTCGACGTGCCGGTCGACTGGCACTACGCCCGGCCGGAGGAGTGGTCCCACGGCATCCAGCGCGTGCGCCTCACCCGCGCGTCCGGAGACATCCTCCTGGAGCGCAGCAACGACCTCGATGCCACGCTCACGCAGCCCGGCCAACCCTCGCACGACATCGTGCTGCCCCGCCGAACCCTGCGCGAGTGCCTCGCCGAGGAGCTGCGTCGACTCGATCCCGACCTCCTGTATGGTCGAGTGATCACGGCAGGGTGGGAGCTCCTCGGACCGCCCGATTCGCCCGAGGGGACGACGTAGGAGTCGCATGTCAGTTTTCTCGACGGAGAAGCGGGTCGTCATCAGCCCCGATGCCGAGAGCCTCGCGACTGCGGTGGCCCGACGACTTCTGGATCGGCTGATCCGGCGTTCGGCTGCCGGAAAGACGAGTCACATCGCCCTGACCGGTGGCCACATCGGCACCGACGTCCTGCGTGCCGCCGGAGTGGATCCCCGGCGCACCGAGGTGGACTGGTCGACGGTGCACTTCTGGTGGGGCGACGAGCGGTTCGTCTCCCGTGACGACGAGGAGCGCAACGAGCGCGGTGCGCGCCGGGCGCTGCTCGACCACATCGCCGTGCCCGAGCAGAACGTGCACGCGATGGCGGCCGCCGGCGAAGGGCTCGACCTCGACGCCGCGGCGGCCGCATACTCCGACGAGCTCGCGCGCTACGCGGCCGACGGGCAGGCCTGGCCGAAGTTCTACGTCTGCTTCCTCGGGGTCGGGCCCGACGGCCACATCGCCTCGCTGTTCCCCGACCGCGCGGAGATCCAGATCACGGATCGCACCGTCGTGCCGGTCCGCGAGGCCCCCAAGCCCCCGGCCGACCGCATCACGCTGACGCGCCCCGTCATCAACTCGGCGCGATGCGTCTGGATGGTCCTGTCGGGGTTCGATAAGGCCGCAGCGCTCGGACTCGCCCTGGCCGGGGCGAGCTACGACAGCGTTCCCGCCGCCGGGGCGAAGGGGCTGAAGAAGACGATGCTCTTCGTCGACGAAGCAGCCGCACAGCAGGTGCCGCCGGAACTCATCGATCCGGAGTTCTAGACCGGTCCGGAGTTCTGGGTCGGACGTCGACGTCCGACCGTGCGATCAGTCCTGACCGCGACGCTCGCGCAGCTGCTGCAGCGCGTCACCGAGAAGGGTCTCGGCCTCTTCGTCGGTGCGACGCTCCTTCACGTAGGCGAGGTGCGTCTTGTACGGCTCGGTCTTGGCGACGGCCGGCGGGTTCGCCTTGTCGCGGCCCGCGGGCAGGCCGGAGTGCGGCGAGTCGATGACCTCGGGGATCTCCTCCTCGGCGATCCCGGCCGCGAAGTAGCGGACCGTCTCGTTGCCGAGTGCGTCCCAGTACGAGACCGCCACGCGATCGGCGTGGTGGCCGTGGTCCTGCTCGCCCATCGGGCCGGCGCCCACCCGGGTGCCGCGGATCGCGTTGCCGCCGGTGGCCATCAGATGCCCTGGAACTTCGTGATGAGACCGAGGGCGACGATCGCGACGAACCAGACGAGCGCGAGCACGATCGTGAAGCGGTTGAGGTTGCGCTCGGCCAGGCCCGAGGATCCGAGCGCGGAGCTCATGCCGCCGCCGAACATGTCGGACAGGCCGCCACCGCGACCCTTGTGCAGGAGGATCAGGAGCGTCAGCAGGAGGCTGGTGATACCCAGCAGCACCTGCAGCACGAGCGCGATGATGTCCACAGTCGAGTTGCCTTTCGCGGCGCCCATGGAGGCGCACAAGGGTCGAGTATACCGGCTGGTGCAGCACGAGTCGGCGCCGCACCAGCCGGAAGGTCGCGGAGTCTGCCGGTCAGACCCCGACGTGCTTCTGGAAGCGGATGATCGCTGCGAACTCGTCGGCGAGCAGGCTCGCTCCCCCGACGAGGGCACCGTCGACATCGGGCTCACGCATGAAGCTCGCGATGTTGCCCGACTTCACGGAGCCGCCGTAGAGGACGCGCGTGCGCTCCGCCGCGTCGGCGCCGAGGACGTCGGCGACGACCTCGCGCAGCGCCACGCAGACTTCCTGAGCCTGATCGGGTGAGGCGACCTGCCCCGTGCCGATGGCCCAGACCGGCTCGTACGCCACGACGACGTCCGCCTCGGCCGGCACACCCTGCAGGGCGGCGCGCAGCTGCGCGACCGAGACCGCCGTCGGCCCCGACTCCTCGCGCTGCTCCAGCGTCTCACCGACGCAGATCACCGGCACGATGCCGTGCCGCAGCGCCGCCTGGACCTTGGCTGCCACGTCCTCGTCGCTCTCGCGGTGGTACTCGCGACGCTCCGAGTGGCCGATGATCACGTACGCCACGTCGAGCTTCTTCAGGAACGCGCCCGATACCTCGCCGGTGTACGCGCCGGCGTCATGCGTCGACAGGTCCTGCGCGCCGAGGGCGAACGGGATCTTGTCGGCGTCGAGCAGCGTCTGGACGGTGCGGATGTCGGTGAAGGGCGGGAAGACCGCTACCTCCACCGTGTCGTCCTCGTGCTTGGCGTCCTTCAGCGTCCAGTGCAGCTTCTGGACGAACGCGACCGCCTGGAGGTGGTCGAGGTTCATCTTCCAGTTGCCGGCGATGAGGGGCTTTCTGGTCACTGCCATCCGAGGATCTCCAATCCGGGAAGCTTCTTGCCTTCGAGGAACTCCAGGCTCGCGCCGCCACCGGTCGAGATGTGTCCGAAGGACTCGTCGGAGAAGCCGAGCTGGCGCACGGCGGCCGCCGAGTCGCCGCCACCGACGACGGACAGGCCGTCGACTTCGGTGAGCGCCTGGGCCACGGTCTTCGTGCCCGCGGCGAACGCGGGCATCTCGAACACGCCCATCGGGCCGTTCCAGAAGACGGTCTTCGATCCGCGGACCGCCTCGGCGAACAGCACCGCGGTCTCCGGCCCGATGTCCAGGCCCATGCCGTCAGCCCCGAACGGAGTGTCTTCCAGCGCGTCCGCAGCGGCCACGACATGGTCGGCGTCCGCGGCGAAGCCGGAGGCCATCACCGCGTCCACGGGCAGCAGCAGCTCCACGCCGCGCTCCTGCGCGTCCGCGATGTAGCCCTTCACCGTGTCGATCTGGTCCGCTTCGAGCAGGCTCTTGCCGACCTTGTGGCCGAGGGCCGCGAGGAAGGTGAAGAGCATACCGCCGCCGACGAGGATCTTGTCGGCGCGCGGCAGCAGGTGCTCGATGACACCCAGCTTGTCGCTGACCTTCGAGCCTCCGAGGACGACGGCGTACGGACGCTCGGGCTTCTCGGTGAGGCGGTCGAGGACGTCGACCTCCTTCTCGATGAGGTATCCGGCGGCCGACGGAAGCAGCTCGGCGAGATCGTAGACGGACGCCTGCTTGCGGTGCACGACACCGAACCCGTCGGAGACGAGCGCGTCGCCCAGCGCGGCGAGCTCGGCCGCGAAGGCGCCGCGCTCGGCGTCGTCCTTGGCGGTCTCGCCCGGGTTGAAACGGAGGTTCTCGATGACGGCGATGTCGCCGTCCTCGAGTGCTGCGACCGCTTCCTGCGCGGAGGTGCCGACCGTGTCGCGCGCGAACGCGACCGGCTTGCCGAGCAGTTCGGACAGCCGCTGGGCCACCGGCTCGAGACTGTACTTCGGGTCGGGTGCGCCGTCGGGGCGTCCCAGGTGGGAGCAGGCGATGACGCGCGCACCCTGGTTGATGAGATGGTTCAGGGTCGGAAGTGCCGCCCGGACACGCCCATCGTCCGTGATGACGCCGTCCTTCAGGGGGACGTTGAAGTCAACACGGACGATGACGCGCTTTCCGGCCAGCGAACCCAGCGAATCGAGGGTGCGCAGCGCCATGGCTCTACCTCAGAGCTTTTCGGCGACGAGCTCGGTGAGGTCGACGAGGCGGTTCGAGTAGCCCCACTCGTTGTCGTACCAGGACGACACCTTCACGAGGTTGCCGCTCACGTTGGTCTGACCGGCGTCGAAGACCGACGAGTGCGGGTCGAGCTGGATGTCGCTGGAGACGATGGCGTCGTCGTTGTACTTCAGGAAGCCGACGAGCTCACCCTCCTCCGCGGCCTTCTTGTACGCGGCGTTGATCGTCTCGGCGGTCAGGCCCTCGGTCGGCGTGATGATCGTCAGGTCGACGATCGAGCCGGTGGGGACGGGAACGCGGTACGAGGAGCCGCTCAGCTTGCCGTTGAGCTCGGGCAGGACCAGGCCGATGGCCTTGGCCGCACCGGTCGAGGCCGGGACGATGTTGATCGCCGCGGCGCGGGCGCGGTGCAGGTCGCTGTGCGGGCCGTCCTGCAGGTTCTGGTCGGCGGTGTAGGCGTGCGCCGTCATCATGAAGCCGCGCTCGATGCCGAAGTTGTCGTTGAACACCTTGGCGAGCGGGGCGAGGCAGTTGGTCGTGCACGACGCGTTGGAGATGACGTGCATCGTCTCCGGGTCGTACGAGCCGTCGTTGACGCCCATGACGAAGGTGCCGTCGACGTCGGTGCCCGGCGCCGAGATGATGACCTTCTTCGCGCCACCCGCGATGTGCTTCTTGGCATCCACGGCCTTGGTGAAGCGACCGGTCGACTCGATGACGATGTCGACGCCGAGCTCGCCCCAGGGCAGGTTCGCCGGGTCGCGCTCTTCGAAGACCTTGATGGCCTTGCCGTTGACGGTGATCGAGTCCGCGTCGTAGGACACGTCGGCGTCGAGGCGACCGCCGACCGAGTCGTACTTGAGGAGGTGCGCGAGCGTCTTGTTGTCGGTGAGGTCGTTCACCGCCACGATGTCGAGGTCCGCGCCCTGCTCCAGCGCGGCGCGGAGGAAGTTGCGTCCGATGCGGCCGAAGCCGTTGATTCCGATCTTGACAGCCACGGAATGTCTCCTGAGTGTGTCGTGCGCGAATGCGCGGTTGTTGCGGTTTCGAACAGTGGACAACGGCGTCCTGCCCGGTCGTCTACGAAGCGACGACCGTGACGATCATGACAGTACCAGCAGGCCCGAGGTCTTCTCGCGAGCCGTGTCAAAGCGGGCCTGGACGTTGCCCCAGTTCGCGATGTTCCACGCGGCCTTCACGTAGTCCGCCTTCACGTTGAGGTAGTCGAGGTAGAAGGCGTGCTCCCACATGTCGAGCTGGAAGATCGGGATCGTGCCCTGCGCGGTGTTGGACTGCTGGTCGAAGAGCTGCTGGATGATCAGCTGCGCGCCGATCGGGTCCCAGCTGAGCACGGCCCAGCCCGATCCCTGGATGCCGGTGGCGGCCGCCGTGAAGTGCGCCTGGAACTTCTCGAAACCACCGAAGAACTCGTCGATCGCCGCCTTGAGCTCACCCTCGGGCTGGCCACCGCCGCCGTTGCCGGCGGGCGCGAGGTTGGTCCAGAAGATGGAGTGGTTGACGTGACCGCCGAGGTTGAATGCGAGGTCCTTCTCGAGCTTGTTGACGTTGGCGAGGTTGCCGGTCTCGCGCGCCTCGGCGAGCTGCTCGAGCGCGGTGTTCGCGCCGGTGACGTACGCCTGGTGGTGCTTCGAGTGGTGGAGCTCCATGATCTTTCCGCTGATGCTGGGCTCCAGCGCCGCGTAGTCGTAGGGGAGCTCGGGAAGCGTGTAAGTCGCCATGTTCTCTTCTTCCTGTCGATGCCGCGCGAGGGCGCGGCGGGGTGACACTGTGTCGGACGGGATCACTCCAATCCTATTGATCCCCAACACCGGCGACAGGGGGTTGCTTCCCGCCGGAGGCCGGTGTTACCGATTCAATCCTCGAGACCGGCGGGAACAGCGGACTCCGTGTCGGGGATTCCGTCGGCGGCGGCCTTCTTGTCGGCCATCGCGAGGAGCCGCCGGATGCGGCCGGCGACGGCGTCCTTGGTCAGCGGCGGATCCGCGTGGTGACCGAGCTCGTCCAGGCTCGCGTCGCGGTGGGCCAGTCGGAGGTCGCCCGCTTCGCGCAAGTGGTCGGGAACCTCGTCGCCGAGGATCTCGAGCGCACGCTCGACGCGCGCGCACGCGGCCACGGCCGCCTGCGCAGACCGGCGCAGGTTGGCGTCATCGAAGTTGACGAGGCGGTTCACGCCTGCCCGGACCTCGCGGCGCTGGCGAAGCTCCTCCCAGGCGCTGGCGGTGCGGGCCGCGCCCATCTCCGCCAGAGCGGTGCGGATCGCTTCGCCGTCGCGCACGACGACGCGGGGGGCGCCGCGCACCTCGCGCGCCTTGGCCGCGATGCCGAGGCGGTGCGCCGCGCCCACGAGGGCCATCGCCGCCTCCGGTGACGGGCAGGCGATCTCGAGAGCGGCTGAGCGTCCCGGCTCCGACAAAGCGCCGGAGGCGAGGAACGCACCGCGCCAGATCGCTGCGAGATCGCCGCGCGACCCCGTCGTGAGGCGATTGGGCAACCCGCGCACGGGGCGGCGGCGCTGGTCGAGCAGGCCGGTCTGACGCGCCAGCGTCTCCCCGCCGTCGATCACGCGGACCGCGAAGTGACCGCCCGCTCGCCCGCCCGAGGCCTGCACGTGGGCGAGCTCGGGGCGGACGCCGTAGATCTCCATGAGCTCACGGGCGACGCGGCGAGCGAGCGCCTCGGTCTCCAGCTCGGCCTCGACGGCGACGCGACCGGCGATGGAATGCAGCCCTCCGGAGAAGCGCAGCAACGCGGTCAGCTCGGCCACTCGCGCCGTGGGCCGGGGGTCACGCACCGCCGCCAACTCGATCTTCACGTCAGCGGTCAACGGCACGGCGGTCCTTCGGTCGAGGGCGGGGAGGTCACGCGGGCTGAGCCGCGGCGAGGTTCCAGCCTACTCGCGGCCCAGGTCCCGGTGTTTCACGCGAACGGCCACCCCGGGCACGTCGGCCAGGCGGCGGGCGAGCTCGTTGACGGTGACCACCGAGCGGTGCTTGCCGCCGGTGCAGCCCACGGCGACCACCGAGTGCTGCTTGTTCTCTCGCTGGTAGCCCTCCAGCACCGGGCGCAGCGCCGCCGCGTACGCCTCGATGAACTCGACGGCACCCTGCTGCGCGAGCACGTACGTGCGGACCGCCTCGTCCTCTCCCGTGTGCGGACGCAGCTCCGGCACCCAGAACGGGTTCGGCAGGAAGCGCATGTCGGCGACGAGGTCCACGTCGGTCGGAAGGCCGTACTTGAAGCCGAAGCTCATCACCGTGACGGTATGGCGCGCCTCGCCCTGCTCGCGGAAGAGGTCCAGGATGCGCGTCGCGAGCTGATGGATGTTGAGCTCGCTCGTGTCGACGATGAGGTCCGCGCCCTCGCGGATCACCGCCAGCTGCTCGCGCTCGCGGCGGATGCCGTCGAGGATCGTGCCGTCGGCCTGGAGGGGGTGGGGGCGGCGGACCGATTCGAAGCGGCGGACGAGCACATCGTCCGAGGCGTCGAGGAACAGCACGCGCAGGGGCCTGCCGGCGCGCAGCGCCTGGGTGACGGCCGGAAGTGCGCCGAACAGCTCGCGGCCACGCACATCGACGACGGCCGCGACCTTCGGCATCGCTCCGGCAGCAGCCTCGGACATCTCCAGCATGGGCCGCAGCATGAGCGGCGGGAGGTTGTCGACCACGTACCAGCCGATGTCCTCGAGAGCGTTGGCCGCGGTGGTGCGACCCGCGCCGGACATGCCGGTGACGATGAGGACCTCGCCTGCCGCGTCCGTCACGTCGTCCCCCGTTCTCGTCTGTCCCAGCCTATCGACTGCCGGCGGCCCGGTTGCCGTTCAGTCGGCGGCGAGGTGCCGGTGGATGGAAGCGGCCAGCTTGGGGCCGATGCCCGGCAGTTCCGCGATCTGTTCGGGCGTCGCCTGCCGCAGCGCCGCCACGGATCCGAAGTGGCGCAGCAGCGCCTTGATCCGCGCGTCGCCGAGGCCGGGGACCTCGCTGAGGATGGAGCTGATGTCGCGCTTGCGGCGCTTGCGCTGATGCGTGATGGCGAATCTGTGCGCCTCGTCACGGAGCCGCTGGAGCAGATAGAGCGCCTCGGACGTGCGAGGCAGGATCACCGGGTACTCCTCCCCCGGCAGCCAGACCTCCTCCAGCCGCTTCGCGATCCCGCAGAGCGCGATGTCCTCGTGACCCGCGTCCCGGAGCGCCCGAGCGGCCGCCTCCACCTGCGGCTGCCCGCCGTCGACGACCAGCAGCTGCGGGCGGTAGGCGAAGCGCGGGCGCTTGCGCGAGGTCACGACCGGCGTCTCCTCGCCGTCGGCGGTCGGATCTGTCTCCGCGTCGTCGACCTCGTCGGCGTCGACGTGGGCCAGCCGCCTGCGCAGCACCTGGTAGATCGAGTCGGTGTCGTCGGTCGTCTCGGGCACTCCGAACGAGCGGTACTGGTCCTTGCGGGCCAGACCGTCCTCGAACACCACCATCGAGGCGACCACGTTGGTCCCGCTGAGGTGCGAGACATCGAAGCATTCGATGCGCAGCGGCGCCTCGCTCATGCCGAGCGCCTCCTGAAGGTCGGTGAGGGCGCGCGTGCGGGCGGTGTAGTCGCTGGTTCGCCGGGTCTTGTGCAGCAGGAGAGCCTGCCGCGCGTTGAGGCTGGCGGTCTTCATGAGCTCGGCTTTGCGGCCGCGCTGCGCCACCTGCACGGAGACGCGCTTGCCTCGTCGCGACTGCAGCCAGGCCTCGAGCTCGGCGGCGTCCTCGGGGAGCGTCGGGACGAGAACCTGGCGAGGGATGTCGCCGGCCGGCGCATCGCCGTAGGTGCGCTGCAGCACCTGATCGACCAGCTCGGCTCCCGAGATGTCGAGCTCCTTGTCGATGGTCGTCGCGCGCACACCGCGCACGCGTCCGCCACGGATCACGAAGTGCTGCACCGCGGCGGAGAGTTCGTCCTCGGCGATGCCGAACAGGTCCGCATCGGTGTCCTCGGCGAGCACCAGTGCGCTGCGGTTGAGGACGGCGTCGATCGCCTGGAGCTTGTCGCGGTAGACCGCTGCCGACTCGTAGTCCATGGCCGCAGCAGCCTCGCGCATCCGGGCGGTGAGCTCGCGGGTGAACCGCTGATCGCCGCCCGACATGAACGCCACGAAGTCATCGACGATCGCGCGATGCTCTTCGACGGTGACCGTCATCGAGCACGGTCCGCCACACCGTCCGATCTGTCCGGGAAAGCACGGCCTGCCGGTCGACATCGCCTTCTTGTACGACGCGTCGCTGCAGGTGCGGATCGGAAAGACCTTGATCATCAGGTCGATCGTGTCGTGCACGGCCCAGACCTTCGGATACGGCCCGAAGTACTTCGCCCCCGGGATCCGCCGGTTGCGGGTGACGATCACCCGGGGCGCCTCGTCGGCGAGCGTGACGGCGAGATAGGGGTAGGACTTGTCATCCTTGTAACGCACGTTGAACGGCGGCGAGAACTCCTGGATCCACATGTACTCCAGCTGGAGCGAGTCCACGTCGGTCGCGACGACCGTCCACTCGACGGAGGCGGCGGTCGTCACCATCCGCCGCGTGCGCTCGTGGAGCGTGCGCAACGGCGCGAAGTAGTTGGACAGCCGCGCCCGGAGGTTCTTCGCCTTGCCGACGTACAGCACGCGACCATCGGCATCACGGAACCGGTAGACACCGGGATCGGTGGGGATCTCCCCCGGCTTCGGCTTGTACGGCAGCGCCGAGGCCATCTCAGCCCGCCTTGCGCGCGGTCGCCGTCCTGCTCGCCGGGAGGATCTCGGCCAGGAACGCACCGGTGTGACTCTCGGGCACGGTTGCGACCTGCTCGGGGGTCCCGGTGGCGACGACCTGGCCGCCGCCGGCGCCGCCCTCGGGGCCGAGATCGATGACCCAGTCGCTCGACTTGATGACATCGAGGTTGTGCTCGATGACGATCACCGTGTTGCCCTTGTCGACCAGGCCTCCGAGCACCTCGAGCAGACGGCTGACGTCCTCGAAATGCAATCCCGTGGTCGGCTCGTCCAGCACGTAGATGCTGCGCCCGTTGGACCGGCGCTGCAGCTCGGTCGCCAGCTTCACGCGCTGGGCCTCGCCGCCCGACAGGGTCGTCGCCGACTGTCCCAGGCGCACATAGCCGAGGCCCACGTCGACGAGCGTCTTGAGATAGCGGTGGATGGCCTGGATCGGCTCGAAGAACTCGGCGGCCTCGGCGATGGGCATGTCGAGCACCTCGGCGATGTTCTTGCCCTTGTAGTGCACGGCCAGCGTGTCGCGGTTGTAGCGCTTACCGTGGCAGACCTCGCAGTCGACGTAGACGTCGGGCAGGAAGTTCATCTCGATCTTGATGGTGCCGTCACCGGAGCATGCCTCGCAGCGCCCGCCCTTGACGTTGAAGCTGAACCGCCCCGGCTGGTAGCCGCGCGCCTTCGCCTCCGGTGTCTCGCTGAACAGCGTCCGCACGCGGTCGAAGACGCCGGTGTAGGTCGCCGGGTTCGAACGCGGCGTGCGCCCGATCGGGGCCTGGTCGACGTGCACCACCTTGTCGAGGTTGTCGAGACCGGTGACCCTCGTGTGCTTACCGGCAACGCGGCGCGCGCCGTTGAGCTTGGTGGCCAGCACTTCGTAGAGGATGCCGTTGACGAGGGTCGACTTGCCGGAGCCGCTCACGCCGGTGACAGCAGTGAGCACCCCCAGGGGGAAATCGACGGTGACGTTCTTGAGGTTGTTCTCGCGGGCGCCGACGACGGTCACCATGCGCTTCTTGTCGATCTTCCGCCGGCGGGCGGGGGTCTCGATGGACCGCCGGCCGCTCAGGTAGGCACCGGTGAGCGAGCGCTCCTCCTGCAGCATCGACGCCAGCGGCCCGGAGTGGACGACCTCCCCGCCGTGGACGCCTGCGCGGGGGCCGATGTCGACGACCCAGTCCGCGGCATCGATGGTCTCCTCGTCGTGCTCGACGACGATGAGCGTGTTGCCGAGGTCCTTCAGCCGCACGAGCGTCTCGATGAGTCGACGGTTGTCCCGCTGGTGGAGTCCGATGGAGGGCTCGTCGAGCACGTACAGCACGCCGGTCAGCCCGGAGCCGATCTGGGTGGCCAGACGGATGCGCTGCGCCTCACCGCCGGAGAGGGAGCCCGCGGAGCGGCTGAGGCTCAGATAGTTGAGGCCGACCTGGATGAGGAAGTCGAGCCGCGCCCGGATCTCACGCAGCACCGCGGCCGCGATGTGCGCCTCGCGGTCGGTCAGCTGGAGGTCGGCGAAGTAGGCCTGCGCTTCACCGAGGCTCATGCGCGACGCACCGGCGATCGACTGCCCGTGCACGAGCACGGCGAGGACCTCGGGCTTCAGGCGGTCGCCGTTGCACACCGGGCACGGCACTTCGCGCAGATACTCCGACCAGCGCTGCCGCTGCGTGTCGGACTCGGCCTGCGTGTACTGACGCTCGATGTAGGGGATGACGCCCTCGAACCCCGAGGTGTAGCGCATCTCGCGGCCGTACCGGTTCTTCCACCGGACCGTCACCTTGAAGTTCTCGCCGCGCAGCACCGCATCCTGCACACGGTCGGGGAGCTCGCGCCAGGGTGTGTCGAGAGAGAAGTCGAGATCGTCGGCCAGTCCGGACAGGAGGCGCTCGTAATACTGGAAGAGACCCTTGCCCTGCGTCGTCCACGGCAGGATCGCGCCCTCGTTGATCGACTGCTCCTCGTCGCCGAGCAGCAGGTCGACATCCACCGACATCCGGGTGCCGAGGCCAGAGCACGCAGGACACGCGCCGAACGGTGCGTTGAACGAGAAGGTGCGCGGTTCGATCTCGGTGAGCTGCAGGGCGTGGCCGTTGGGGCACGCGAGCTTCTCCGAATAGCTCTGCCATGCGGCGTCGCCCTCCTCGTCGACGAAGTTGACCTGCATGACGCCGCCGGCGAGGCCCAGCGCCGTCTCGACGGAGTCGGTGATGCGGCCAAGCAGGTCGGGGGCGGCGACGAGGCGGTCGACGACCACGGCGATGTCGTGCTTGTAGCTCTTCTTCAGCGCCGGCGGCTCGGCCAGCTGGACGAGCTCGCCATCCACGACAGCACGCGCGTACCCCTTCGCGGAGAGCTCCTTGAACAGATCGACGAACTCACCCTTCTTCTGCGAGACGACCGGCGCGACGATCTGGTAGCGCGTGCGCTCGGGGAGCTCGGCGAGCTGGTCGGCGATCTGCTGCACGGTCTGACGCTGGATCCGCTCACCGCACTCCGGGCAGTGGGGGATGCCGATGCGCGCCCACAGCAGGCGCATGTAGTCGTGGATCTCGGTGATCGTGCCGACGGTCGACCGCGGGTTGCGGTTCGTGGACTTCTGATCGATCGAGACCGCCGGGCTGAGCCCTTCGATGAAATCGACGTCGGGACGGTCGACCTGGCCCAGGAACTGGCGGGCGTAGGAGGTCAGGGACTCGACGTAGCGTCGCTGCCCCTCGGCGAAGATCGTGTCGAAGGCGAGACTCGACTTGCCCGAGCCGGACAGACCCGTGAAGACCACGAGCGAGTCGCGCGGGAGATCGAGGTCGACGTCCTTGAGGTTGTGCACGCGGGCACCACGGACACTGAGTTTCGACGGGGAGGCGACGGGGACGATGGGCACCGGACAAGTCTAGGTCGGGCGTACGACATCGGCTCCGGCGTCACTCCAGGGCGGCCGAACGGCGGCCCGCGAAGCGGGTGAGCGCGTCTCGCAGCGCCGCGACCGCGGCGGCGTCCATCCCGGTCCGGGCGAGGATCTGCCCCGGCACGTCGAGGGCGCGGGTGCGCAGCGCCCGCCCCTCCCCGGTGAGGCCGATCTCGAGCACGCGCTCGTCGCCGGCGGCACGGCTGCGCACGACCCGGCCCTGCGACTCGAGCCGCTTCACGAGCGGAGAGAGGGTGGCGGGCTCCATCGCCAGCTCGTCGGCCAGGGCGGTCAGCGACCGCGGCTCCTGCTCCCAGAGCGCGAGCATCACCAGGTACTGGGGGTGAGTGAGCCCCAAGGGCTCGAGGACCGGACGGTAGAGCGCGACCACGTTGCGCGCCGCGGTGACCAGCGCGAAGCACAGCTGGTTGTCCAGCGCGAGCAGATCCTCCCGGGCGTCCATGGCGCGAGTCTATCAATTGCTTAGTACACTAATGGTCATGACACGAAGCGATGCGAAGCCCCTGCGTGATCGCGTGCGAGAAGCCGGCGGCTGGTACGCCTACCTGAACAGCCGCCTGATCCGCATTGCGGGCCCCGCTTCGGTCGGACCCTATGAGACCGAACCCGAACCGGAGCGAGCGGAACGGGCCTGTCCGCTCTGCGGCGCTCCGATGTCGCAGCACACCTTCGACCGCTCCGGACCGAAGCCCCTGATGCACTGTCCGTGATGCCCCGCTCAGGGGAGGTGGATCGACCCGTCCTCGTCGATCGACCACGACGGGTTCACCGCCACTTCCCAGGGGTGACCGTCGGGATCCACGAAGACGCCCGAGTACCCGCCCCACTCCGTGGGAGCACCCCAGCGCGCGACGCGGGCACCCGCGTTCTCGGCGGCGGCCAGGACATCGTCGACCTCGCCAGAGGTCTCCACGTTGTGAGCGAGGGTGACACCGCCCCATCCCCCGGCGTCGACCACCCCGGAGTCCGCGGCCAGCGCGGTACGTGACCAGAGCGCCAGCACCATGCCGCCGCTCTGGAAGAACGCGACCTCGCCGTCGACCGAGGAGCGATGAGGGTTCCATCCGATCGCGCCGTAGAACGACGTTGCACGGTCGAGGTCTTCGACTCCCAGAGTGATCAGACTGATGCGCTGCTGCACGGGATTCTCCTCATTTCTGTCGGAGTTACGCGTGGCCCGCGCGCTCCATCGCCCGCAGTTCCTTCTTGAGGTCCTGGACCTCATCACGGAGGCGCGCTGCCAGCTCGAACTTGAGCTCCCCGGCGGCCGCGAGCATCTGGTTGGACAGGTCCTCGATCGTCGCCTCGAGCTGGTTGGCGCCCTCGGCCGCGATCCCCTCGCGTCGCAGTCGCGGCGTCGGGCTCTTGCCCTTGCCCGACTTGTTCTTCTTCGAGAGCATCTCCTGGGTGTCGGAGGCCTCGCGCGCGAGCACATCGGTGATGTCGGCGATCCTCTTGCGCAGCGGCTGCGGATCGATGCCGTGCTCGGTGTTGTACGCGATCTGCTTCTCGCGGCGTCGATCGGTCTCCTCGATGGCGGCACGCATGGAGTCCGTCATGTTGTCGGCGTACATGTGCACCTCCCCCGATACGTTGCGCGCCGCGCGGCCGATGGTCTGGATCAGCGACGTGCCCGACCGGAGGAACCCCTCCTTGTCGGCGTCGAGGATCGCGACCAGCGACACCTCCGGCAGGTCGAGCCCCTCCCGCAGCAGGTTGATGCCCACGAGGACGTCGTAGACGCCCGAGCGCAGCTCGGTGAGCAGTTCCACCCGCCGCAGGGTGTCGACGTCGGAATGGAGATAGCGCACCCGCACGCCGTGCTCGCCGAGGAAGTCGGTGAGCTCCTCGGCCATCTTCTTCGTGAGTGTCGTGACGAGCACCCGCTCGTCACGCTCGACGCGGAGTCGGATCTCCTCCAGCAGGTCGTCGATCTGCCCCTTTGAGGGCTTCAGCACGATGTGCGGATCGACGAGTCCTGTCGGGCGGATGATCTGCTCCACGACGCCGTCAGCGATGCCCATCTCGTACCGCCCCGGGGTCGCGGACAGGTACACGGTCTGCCCGATCCGCTGCTTGAACTCGTCGAAGCGCAAGGGGCGGTTGTCGAGCGCGCTCGGCAGGCGGAAGCCGTGGTCGACCAGCGTCCGCTTGCGGGAGGCGTCGCCCTCGTACATCGCGCCGATCTGGGGCACGGTGACGTGCGACTCGTCGATCACCATCAGGAAGTCGTCCGGGAAGAAGTCCAGCAGCGTGTGCGGGGGCTCCCCCGCCGAGCGGCCATCCAGGTGGCGCGAGTAATTCTCGATTCCCGAACAGAAGCCCAGCTGCTGGAGCATCTCGAGGTCGAATGTCGTCCGCATCCGCAGTCGCTGCGCCTCGAGCAGCTTGCCCTGTCCCTCGAGCTCTTTGAGGCGATCGGCCAGCTCGGCCTCGATCGTCCCGATCGCCCGCTGGACCGTGTCGGTTCCGGCGACGTAGTGCGACGCCGGGAAGATCGGGACGCTGTCGAGCTTCTGGACGACCTCTCCGGTGAGCGGATGGAGCATGTACAGCGCCTCGATCTCGTCGCCGAACAGCTCGATGCGCACCGCGTACTCCTCGTACACGGGGATGATCTCGATCGTGTCGCCGCGCACACGGAAGTTTCCCCGCGAGAAGTCCACGTCGTTGCGGTTGTACTGCATCGCGATGAACTTGCGGATGAGGGCGTCGCGGTCGTACCTCTCCCCCACCTGCAGCGCGACCATGGCGCGCAGGTACTCCTCGGGCGCACCCAGGCCGTAGATGCAGGAGACGGTGGACACGACGACGACGTCACGCCGGCTCAGGAGGGAGTTCGTCGTGGAGTGCCGGAGCCGCTCCACCTCGGCGTTGATCGACGAGTCCTTCTCGATGAAGGTGTCTGTCTGCGGAACGTAGGCCTCGGGCTGGTAGTAGTCGTAGTAGCTGACGAAGTACTCGACCGCGTTGTGTGGCATCAGGTCGCGGAACTCGTTGGCCAGCTGCGCCGCGAGCGTCTTGTTGTGCGCGAGCACGAGGGTCGGTCGCTGCACCTGCTCGATGAGCCAGGCCGTCGTCGCGGACTTTCCGGTTCCGGTGGCACCCAGCAGCACCACGTCGGTCTCACCGGCGTTGATGCGCGCGGCCAGATCGGCGATGGCCTGCGGCTGATCGCCGCTCGGCATGTACTCGCTGACGACCTCGAACGGCCGGACGGATCGCGTGGTCTGCATCAGTCCAGCGTAGGCCGGGGCACCGACACGACGGCCGATGTTCGCCGAGGGCGACGACGTCAGGCGTCCTCGTCCTCACCGGATTCGAAGTCGCCCGTCGCGAAGTCGTCCCATTCCATGTCGGGGTCCGACCTGAGGCCGCCCCTCGTGCGCTCGGACATCAGCCTGCTCCCTCCACGGTCCCGTCACTGCGCACGGTACGCCCGGCGCGTGAACGGAGGATTGCACCCGCGTATCCCCGCAGTGTCGGCGCCGGCCCGCGTACCCTGGCATCGTGGTGGAACTCCTCGTCGGATCGGGACTGGCGGCAGCTGCGGGCTTGAACGCGTGGATGCCGCTGTTCCTCCTGGGTCTCGCCGACCGGTTCGTCTCGGCCGTCGAACTGCCCGCGGCCTGGTCGTGGCTTTCCAGCGATGTCGCGCTGTGGATCACCGGCGCGCTCCTCGTTGTCGAGATCGTGGCCGACAAGGTCCCCGCCGTCGACTCCGTCAACGACATCCTGCAATCGGTCGTGCGCCCCGCCGCGGGCGGGATCGCGTTCGGCGCCGGCGCGACCAGCGAGACCGTGCGCGTGGAGGACCCCGCCGCGCTCTTCGTCGACAACGCCTGGGTCCCGATCGCGGTCGGCGTCGTGATCGCGCTCGTGGTGCACGTGCTCAAAGCCTCGATCCGCCCGCTCGCGAACCTGGCGACGGCCGGGGTGGCGGCCCCCGTCGTGTCGACCGTGGAAGACGTGTCCGCTTTCGCGCTCGTCCTGTCCGCGATCTTCCTCCCGGTGCTTGCGGGCATCCTGATCCTGGCCCTCCTGGCGGTGGGAATCCTCGCGCTGCGGCGCCGACGTCGCGGCCGCACGGCGGGAGCGACAGGTCAGCCGGCCGCAGGCTGAGCCGCTCCGCCGCGGGGACCGTCCCGGAGCGTCTCCCACAGGCGGTCGGTCTGGGCGATCGTCTCCTCCAACGAACCCCCGGTGTCGATGACGACATCGGCGATCGCCAACCGTCGATCGTCGGATGCCTGCGCGGCGATCCGCGCATCCGCCTCCGCCTCGCTCATCCCGCGCAGCTCGACGAGTCGCCGCGCCCGCACCGCCGACGGTGCATGGGCCACGACCACGAGATCCCAGGGGTCGTCGACGCGGGCTTCGACCAGCAGCGGCACGTCGTAGATGACGACGGCGGCCGGATCCGCCGCGAAGGCGTCCGCGAACCGGCTCGCCGATGCGGCCCGGACCGCGGGGTGCACGATCGCGTTCAGGCGCGCAAGCGCGGTCGCATCATCGAACACGATCGCACCGAGCGCCGCGCGGTCCAGCTCGCCGTCGCTGCGGAGCACTCCCGCACCGAACTCGTCGACGATTGCGGCGAGCACCGGGGAGCCCGCTCGCTGCGTCTCACGGACCAGCGCATCTGCGTCGACGATCACCGCCCCCCGCTCGGCCAACCGGGCGGCGATGGTCGACTTTCCGGACGCGATTCCGCCCGTGAGCGCGATGAGTGGCATGGGTATGAGGATGCCATGACCATTCGCTGACGATGTGCTCTGACAAGGCGAAGGGACGACTGAGGCGGCCTTGAGCCAAACCTGAGGATGGCCCCCTAACGTCAGTGATGCAGGCGACGAACCCGAACTCGGGACCTGCCGAGAAGGGCCCGAACCCGACTCGCACATCACCACAGTCCGGACTGCCCGAACAGCCCGATCTGCCCCCGCCCCGGCGCACCCGAAGCGCCGGGGAGGGAGGCCGGTCCGGCGTGTCCGCAGCCGGCAGGACAGCCCGAAAGGCCCCCCGAAATGACTACGCAGGACATCACCTCCGCCCCCGCTCAGCCCGAAGAGCGCAAGAGCAAGCGTCGCGCCGTCCTGGCCTTCGCCCTTGCCGCCCTCGCCGTCGGTGGGATCGGCGCCGCCGCCACCAGCGCCGCCTGGACCGACAACGTCTTCTTCTCGGCCAAGGCCGAGGCCGCCACCTTCAACCTCCAGGGCTCGCTCAACGGCACCACCTGGCAGGAGTCGGACAACAGCGGCTCGATCCAGCTCGTCGTCCCGGCCTCGAGCCTGGCCAACCTGCTGCCCGGCGAGACCCGCACCATCAACCTCTACGTCAAGAACCTGGGCACCGCCGCCGCGTCGCTGACGTCTTCGGTCGCCTGGGCCAGCACGCCCGCCTCGACCTTCACGACCAACCCGGGCACCACGGTGGAGGGCCTCGCCACGACGCTCACCCCCGCCGGCGGAGCCACCGAGAGCGACCAGTTCCAGCTCAAGGTGACCACCGACAGCGCCTGGGCCGCGTCCAACCAGGGCAAGTCGGGCACGATCGTCGTCACCGTCGCCGGCACCGCCGTCGCGCCGTAGTCGATCCCGCCACCGCATACACCGCAGACCCGCCGCAGCACCCGGACCAGAAGGAGGAAGACGATGCAGCTCCTGCGCCGCCTCGCCGACATCACCCTCTGGCTCCTTGCTGCGGTGGGTCTCGCCTGTGCCCTCATCTGGGGCGCCACGGCGCTGGGGCTCATCAAGCCGCTGATCGTGATCTCGGGCTCGATGGAGCCCCAGATCATGACCGGCGACCTCCTCATCGACGTTCCGGTCGACACCGCGGAGCTGGCCGTCGGCGACGTCGTCAGCCTTCCGTCCGACCTGACGCACAATCTCGTGACGCACCGGATCGAGAAGATCGTCGCTCTGGCCGACGGTACGTACCAGATCTCTCTCAAGGGCGACAACAACGCCGCCTCGGACGCCCTGGACTACTACGTGGGCGATGAGGTCTGGCAGCCGGCGCTTCAGCTCAGCGGGTGGGGAACCGCTGTGCAGCGTCTGACGACGCCGGCTGTCGCGCTTCCGCTCGTGATCGGACTCGTCGCACTCCTGGGGATCGCGCTCCTCCTGCCCGCGCCCACGCGGCGCCGCACGGCGTCGCCGTCCGGTGCGGAGGACGAGCGCAACGAGTCCGCTGGAGCGGACCGTGTGGTCCGCTCGGATGCGGACCTGGTGCTGCGATGATGGGCCTCCGTACGCGGATCGTCGCGCTGGCCGGCGTCGTGGGCGCCGCAGCCGCCGTCGCGCTGGTCGGTCCGGCCGCCTCGGCCCAGACCCTCCCGCTCACCTACGACCTCGGCGTCGTGCTCCCCGGGGAGTCCCGGACGATGGAGCGCGCGGTCGAGATCCCGCGTCACGCCGCCGTGGTGGCCGCCGACTTCGGGTCGACCGCCAGCACCGAGGGGTGGGACGCGCAGCTGTGCGCCGATCGCTGCATCGCGATCGACGCCCTCGCCGGGGAAACACTCCCGGCCGGCGACTATCGCCTCATCGTCACGCTCACCATGCCTGCCGATGGTGCGACGGTCTTCGAATCGTCAGCGCGCGGATCGCTGACGCTCATAGACGCCGGTGTCGGGGGCACCGACGCCCTCCCCGCCACGGGGGGCACCCTGCCGGTCGCGAGCATGGCCGTGGGGGCGGCGCTCGCGGCCGGCGGTGCCCTCCTCCTCCTCGTCGCCGGCCGCCGCCGCGCGCGTCGTCCGGAGGTCGCGTCGTGACGCTCATCCGCGTGCGTGCCCGTCTGGCCGCCGTCGCCGCCGCGCTGCTGATCGTCTTCGGCGCGGGCGCGGCCATCGGGGCCGTCCAGGACACGCAGGCCGCGTGGAACGACGCGTCCTATGCATCGGCGGTCGCCACCGGCGGCTCATGGGCCACGCCCGCGACGGTCGGGTGCACGGCCATGAACGCCAACGGAACCGTGAAGAACGGCGGCCGGTGCACGGTGACGTCGGTCACCGCCGACGAATGGGGCACCGCCCCGGACCGTCAGCGCGGCTACACCGTCACCTTCAACACCAACGCCGGCAACGGGTACGTCCAGTTCACCATCGACCTCGCCGTCGCCGGTGTCTCCTCGAACTTCTCGTGGAGCACGGCCGGGCTCGTCGGCAACGGACAGGCCACCCCCTCCAACGGATGGACCTGCGCGGCCCTGCCGACGCTGACCGCGAAGACTCCGACGAACTGGGGATGGGGCAGCTCGAGCCAGATCTACTTCCAGGTGGTCGAGAACCGCTCGTCGACCACCGTGAGCTGCGGATGAGCGCCCCGACACAGCCTGTCGCCGTCCCGTTCCGACACGTCTTCTGGGATATCATCGCGGATGCCGGTCACGTGAACCTGTTGCCCGACCGGCGGTCGGAGGGATTCCCGTTGCCGGACTCACAGGTCGCCGTCGTGATCGAAGACGATCCGGATATCCGTGCTCTCGTCACCGACGTCCTCGACCAAGCAGGTTTCCGTGTCTACTCGGCCGGAAACGGCGTCGAGGGACTCGCCCTCATCAGCACGCACCAGCCGATCGTCACCACCCTCGACGTGAGCCTGCCCGGTATGGACGGCTTCGAGACGGCTCGCCGCATCCGGTCGGTCAGCGGCACCTACATCGTCATGCTGACCGCACGGGCGGACGAGATCGACACCCTGCAGGGCCTTCAGGCAGGGGCGGACGACTACGTCACCAAGCCGTTCCGCCCGCGTGAGCTTCGCGCGCGGATCGAGGCCATGCTGCGGCGCCCCCGCACGTTCGGGCTTCCCGACCTGCCCGCGGGCGTCGAGGCGACGGTCCCCAACATCCCGGCTCCCGCGCCGGACGAGGGGGGATGGCTCGAGCACAAGGGGCTGCGGCTGCACCCCGACATGCGCGTCGCCGTAGCGGACGACGAGACGCTCGATCTGACGCGCAGCGAGTTCGACATCCTGCACGACCTGCTCAGCGCGGGGCGCAGGGTCGTCGGCAAGAACGAGCTCGCCCTCATGCTGCGCGGGGAGAGTCACCTCGGCATCGGCTTCGTCAGCGAGCATGACACCCGCGCGATCGAGGTCCACGTCGCGAACCTGCGCCGCAAGCTCGGCGAATCGGCGGCTCAGCCCCGCTGGATCGAGACGATCCGAGGCATCGGCTACCGCCTCACCCTCTGAGGCGATCCGACCCCGCATCGGCTTCGGCGACGATGACCGACGTGTCCGGGTCCGTGGAGGATCGCTTCGCCGCGCGCTGCGCCGCGTCCACGAGCGTCTTCGGGTCGTAGCCGAGATCGTCACTGAGGGCGACGCCGATCCCCACGACCGGGATCACCGCGCTCCCCCGTGCGGCGAAGTCGTCGAGCAGCCGGCGCTGGACCCGGCTGGCGATGCGCGTCGCATCGGCACGCGCCGCCGGCTCGAAGGCGATCAGCATGGCGTCGTCGTCCGCCGGCCCGACGAGCGAGAAGGTCGGTGCGTAGCGCCGCACGCCGGAGCGCCACAGCTCGGAGATGGCCTCCTGCTCGCTGGTGCCGAATGCGAGACCGATCTGGGACAGGTCGTCCATCCGCAGCGCGACGACACCGAAGAGCTCGTCGGCGGCACGTGCGCGGTTGAGCACGCTCGGCAGCGCGGCGTGGAGCGATGCCGCACTGAGGATCCCGTCCGGCGACACGTGCAGTGTGGAGTGTCCCGCGTCGTGGCGCACCGTGACGCGGCCGCTGCGCAGCATCGTCGCGGTGGTCAAGGCGACGATCGTCAGCACGATCGACACGAGTCCCGTGATGCTCGACGAGAACCAGGTCGTGAAGAGCTCGCTCTGCGGCCCCTGCGTCGCCAGCACGAGCGCGCGGGCGTAGTAGTACACAGCGACCAGAGCCAGGACGATCGTGAAGCCCAGCGAGCTCAGGAGGGCACCCATGGTGCCGCGACGGGACTCGATGGAACCCAGCATCGAGAAGGTGGCCACCCCGATGAACATCGTCACCGAGCCCGCCCACTCGTCCGCATCGGGGCCGGGAAGCAACGTCGCGAGGAGCTCCACCGTGACGGCGGCGGCGACGATGATCCCCGCTGTGCGGATGCGGCGGCCGTTGAAGCTGCGCGCCCCGAGCCAGAAGAACCCGCCGGTCGCGACCAGGGCCGAGTTGCCGATGGCGATCGCCACCCACGGCTCGTCGGTGGCCTGCCAGACGAGGTAGGCGGTGACCGTGAGCATCCCGCTCAGGAAGGCGAGTGCCCACACGCGCCCCGCGCCGACTTCGCGTCGCAGCAGCGTCTCCACCAGGTACATCACGCCGGCGGTGATGGTGACGATGGCCACGATCAGATTGACGGTGAACAGATCGATCACGATCTGGCATCCTCTCTGGCCGTGGTGGCCGGGAGCCGGACGATGAAGGTCGCGCCTTCGTCGAGGGTGGTGCGGACGGTGATCTCCCCGCCGTGGGCGCGCACGATCTCGCGACTGATCGCCAGGCCTAGCCCGCTCCCGTGGGTGGTGGAGTTGCGCACGAGTCCGGAGCGGAAGAAGCGCTCGAACAGGCGGGGCAGCTCGCTCTCGGGGATTCCCGGACCGTCGTCGCTCACGGCGAGCCACACGTGCGTGCCATCGCTGGTGAGTCCGACGTCGATCCGTCCGCCGGGGTTGTTGTACTTGATGGCGTTGGAGAGCAGGTTGTCGACGACCTGGCGCATCCGCAGGGGGTCCGCCAGCGCACGAACCTTCTCCACGGCCCCCGTAGCGATCGTGAGCCGGCGTTCGAGCGCCCGCGGCATCGCGGCTTCCACCGCTGATTCGACGACGACGGACAGATCCGTCGACTCCGGGCGGAGCGTCAGCTCGACGCCGCGGTGCGAGGCCGCCGAGGCCGTCAGCAGGTCGGCGACGAGGTCGAGCAGCCGGCTGGAGTTGCGCTCGACGACCTCCAGACTGCGGCGGCTGACCGGCGAGAGGTTCGGATCGTCGAGGGCGAGCTCGACGTACCCCATGATCGAAGTCAGCGGCGTACGGAGCTCGTGCGACACGGAGGCCACGAGATCCTCCCGTGCCCGCAAGGCGAGCTCTTCAGCGGTGACATCGAGGGTGACGATGATCATCCCGGCGTCCGACAGATCCTTGTCGTAGAGCCGGCGCGCCGTCGACTTCAGCGCGCGCCGGCGCTCCTCGCCGGGGTCGCCGTGCCAGACCAGCGCGTTCTCGAACTCCTCGCCGCGCCGCGCGCGTGCGAGCGGCAGGTCATCATCGCCGATCGGCGTGATTCCGTCGGCCGCGTAGGCGCGCGACGTGTCAGCACGGGCGCGCTGCAGACGCCCGTGCGCCTCGTTCGTGACGACCAGGGAGCCTTCGGGAGTGAGCCGGATCACGCCGAAGTCGACCGCCTGCAGCACCTCCGTGACGAGGTCCTCCTGGCTCCGAGCTCGCTCCACCGAGCGCTGGAGGTACTGGGACTGCTTGTCCAGCAGTACCCGCTGGGCGAGGGTCCGCTTGGACGCGAGTGCGGCCACCGTGGCCAGGCCGGCGATCATGACCGGGAACAGGAAGGTGGTCGGACCGATCTCCTGCCCCGGGTCGGTCCACACGAGGCTCCAGAACGACACCGAGATCAGCGTGACGCCGAGCACCGCTCCCCAGCCGCCGAAAGCTGATCCGATCCAGATCGCCGGGAAGGCCCACAGGAGCCCCAGTGACGCCTCCGGGGCCGCCGCTCGGAGAAGCGTGATCGCCGCAATGTCCACCAGCGGGAGGATCAGGATCGCCAGCGCGGGGAACGTGTTCCACGGCAGGATGAACGCGGCGCCGGTCGCCACGAAGACGATGGCCACGCCGAGCATGAGGAGAGTGCCGTCGGCGACCTTGTCGAAGAGGACGACAAGAATGGCGGCGAGCAGCACGACGGCTCCGAGCAGGACCTGGTTCAGCAGCAGCGAGCGGTCGCGACCGCGACCGATGAGGCTCGGGGCCGCCGCTGGTCCGGGGATGGTCACACACAGACGCTACAGCCCCATCCGCTCCGAGACGCGGAAGGGGGCCGCGACCCGACGGTCGCGGCCCCCTTCGGAGCGGTTCGGCTCAGCTGATCGGATCAGCGGCCGGAGAGCTTCTCACGCAGAGCGGCGAGAGCCTCGTCGTCGGCCAGCGTGCCGCCGCTGGCCACGTCGGACGAGAAGGACGACCCGCCGACCTCGGCCGGAGCGGCTGCCTCGGCCTCGAGGGCCTTGGCGACAGCGGCCTTGTGCGCCTCCCAGCGACCCTGGGCAGCGGCGTACTCCTGCTCCCACTTCTCGCGCTGGGCGTCGAAGCCCTCGAGCCAGGCACCCGACTCGGGGTCGAAGCCCTCGGGGTACTTGTACTCGCCGTTCTCGTCGTACTCGGTCGCCATGCCGTACAGGGCCGGGTCGAACTCGGTGCCGTTGGGGTCGACCGACTCGTTGGCCTGCTTGAGCGACAGCGAGATCCGGCGACGCTCGAGGTCGATGTCGATGATCTTGACGAAGACCTCTTCGCCGACCGACACGACCTGCTCGGCGAGCTCGACGTGCTTACCCGACAGCTCGGAGATGTGCACGAGGCCCTCGATGCCGTCCGCGACGCGGACGAACGCACCGAACGGGACGAGCTTGGTGACCTTGCCCGGCGCGACCTGACCGATCGCGTGGGTGCGGGCGAAGACCTGCCACGGGTCCTCCTGCGTCGCCTTCAGCGACAGCGAGACGCGCTCGCGGTCCAGGTCGACCTCGAGGATCTCGACGGTGACCTCCTGGCCGACCTCGACGACCTCGGACGCGTGCTCGATGTGCTTCCACGAGAGCTCGGAGACGTGCACGAGGCCGTCCACACCGCCGAGGTCCACGAACGCACCGAAGTTGACGATCGAGGAGACGACGCCCTTGCGGACCTGACCCTTGTGCAGGTTGTTGAGGAACGTGGTGCGCGACTCGGACTGCGTCTGCTCGAGCAGGGCGCGGCGCGAGAGCACGACGTTGTTGCGGTTCTTGTCGAGCTCGAGGATCTTCGCCTCGATCTCCTGGCCGAGGTACGGCGTGAGGTCGCGGACGCGGCGCAGCTCGATGAGCGAGGCCGGCAGGAAGCCGCGGAGGCCGATGTCGACGATGAGTCCACCCTTGACGACCTCGATCACGGAACCGGTGACCACACCGTCGTTCTCCTTGATCTTCTCCACGTCGCCCCACGCACGCTCGTACTGCGCGCGCTTCTTGGACAGGATCAGGCGGCCTTCCTTGTCCTCCTTCTGGAGAACCAGGGCCTCGACCTCGTCGCCGACCTTGACGACCTCGTTCGGGTCGACGTCGTGCTTGATCGAGAGCTCGCGCGAGGGGATGACGCCCTCGGTCTTGTATCCGACGTCGAGGAGGACCTCGTCGCGGTCGATCTTCACGACGGTGCCTTCGATGAGGTCTCCGTCGTTGAAGAACTTGAGGGTCTTCTCGACCGCGGCCAGGAAGTCTTCAGCAGATCCGATGTCGTTGATGGCGACCTGCTTGGTGGCCGGGGCGGTCGTTGCGGTAGTCATGTAGTGGGTTGTCCTTGTTGGGTTGGGTGTCGGGCTGCGCGCCTGGAACCTGTTGTCCCGGCAACCGTCCGAAGACGAGCGGATGCCACGGTCGCAGCGGTGTGGATGGGATTGCGTGTCACGGAGGCATGGCGAAACCGCCAGATGAGTGACACTCCAGAGTATCAGAACGACTCGCGCCGTGACAGTCGCCGTCGCCCTAGGCGACGTCTCCGTCCACGTACCACCAGCGCCCGTGCTGGAAGACGAACCTGCTGCGCTCGACCAGCTCCCCCGACGACCGGCCCTGCCGCCACCGCGCGCGGAAGGCGACCACTCCCCGCCTGTCGCCGGCCTCTCCCCCGATCACCTCGTCGATGCTGAGCGACACCCACTCCACGTCGTCATCCGGATCGGCGCGGGGCGGGCGGGTGGACGGATGCCACGTGTCCTCCAGATGACGACGGTGGCCGAGCGCGAACGCGGAGTACCGCGAGCGCATGAGGGCGAGAGCCGACGGCGCGGGGGTCCCGTTCAGGATCGGCCCGCAGCAGTCGCCGTAGCGGCCGGCGCCGCACGGGCACGCATCGGTGTCCGCCGGTGACCGCCGAGGTCCGGCGCCGAAGGCGGAGCCCGGGAAGGAAGGAGTCGGGGCGGACATGCTCCGACTCTACGACGCGTCGTCGAGGCGCCTGTGGATAACCTCGGTCACCCGCCTCCGGCCCCGACTACCGTGACGGGCATGGGGGAACGGCGTGCGGTAACGGTGGCGGCGGTGCTGTGGTGCACTGCCGCCACTGTCGTGCTGGTCGGCTGCACGCCCGAGGCGGCTCCGACGCCGCTGCCTCTGCCCACGGCGACGGGGTTCGCCTCCGACGAGGAGGCCTTCGCCGCCGCCGAGGCGACCTACCGCGCCTACGTCGATGCCGTTAATGCACGACGCGCTGATCCAGACGCGCCCGATCCGACAACATTCCTATCCGGGCAAGCGCTTCGGAGCGAGCTTGAGACTCGACAGTTTCTCCTCGACCGAGGCCTAGCGATTAAGGGCGACACCTCGGCCTCGACAATCGAGCGACTCGACTGGACAAACCAGGACGTCTTGGTTCTGATCTGTCTAGACTCCTCGAACACAAGAGTCTTGGATGCAGCAGGCGAGGACGTAACTCCCGTCAAGCGTGAGAGTCGCTCCGCAATCGAAGTCCGATTCACCGCGACGCCGCTCGGAATGTTGATTGCCAGCACGAAAGCGAGCGAGCTCAAGTGCTAATCGAGGCTGCCACGCTCATACTTGCCGTGTATATGAGCCCCACTGGCTGCTCCGCTGATCAGCAGGCGCTCGGGCTATGCTCCGTGAACGCCAGCGCGGGTGATGGCACTGTGAACCTGTACGGGGCCCGTGGCACTAAGGGAGATCAGAACCGGGCAGACGATGCCGGCCCGCCCGCCGTTGAACGTCCCGAATCCGACTCAAGTTCTGGCGGCTGCGACGAGCCGCTGAACCGGTGTGGCACGTACGAGGTCGTCATGCGGCAGGAAGCCACGCTGACCGACGTCGCCTCGTTCGCGCCACGCTTGGCTCCTCCGGTCCCCGAACCAGACGGAGTAGGGATCGCCGGGCTCCCCGTCAACGTCGTGGCGAGCGCTCGTACGCACACGCACACGGGTGAGCTGTTCGATCTGCCCGTGACCGTCCGGTTCCGTCCCGTGTCCTTCACGTTCGACTATGGCGATGGCACACGACGCGAGTTGCCGACGGGCGGCGCCACCTGGCAGCAGCTGGGTCTGACGCAGTTCGACCCGACGGACACGAGCCACGCCTACCGGGAGCGCGGCGAATACGTCATCAGTACCGTCGTGCACTTCGCCGCCGACGTCGACTTCGGCACCGGATCGATACCCGTCGAGGGACTCCTCGCCGTCCCCGCCGGGGCGACCACCGTGGAGGTCCTCGAAGCGCGGACCGCCCTCGTCGAGCGCACCTGCCACGAAGACCCTGACGGCATCGGATGCTGACCCCTGATGCGGCGCCGCGCCGGGCTCACACGGGGGCGATCTCCGTCCTGACGATCACGTCGGCCTCTCTCAGCGTGGCGGCCGTCCTCCTGTGGGCGCTCGCGTACGCCGGGCCCATCGGACTTCTGATCATGTTCGTCCTGGTCCCCGTGCACGGCTTCCTCGCCGTCAAGCTCGTCGGCGACGTCGCACTGTCGGCCCTTGCAGCCCAGCGACGATCGTGGCGGGCGACGTGGGCCAACGCCGTCATCACCGTCATCGATGCCGCGCTCGTCGCATGGGGCCACGCCTACGGCCTCACCGAGCTCATCTTCCTGATGACGGCGCACCGGTGACCCCTCGCCCGCGCGACCCGCATGCCAGGATGACACCGTGACCGACCGACTCATGCTCCTGGACACCGCCTCGCTGTACTTCCGCGCGTTCTACGGCGTGCCGGACACGGTGAAAGCACCCGACGGCCGCCCGGTCAACGCAGCGCGCGGGCTCCTCGACATGATCGCCAAACTCGTCGCCACCTACGAGCCGACGCATCTCATCGCCTGCTGGGACGACGACTGGCGGCCGCAGTGGCGCGTCGACCTCATCCCCAGCTACAAGACCCACCGCGTGGCCGAACTGGTCGAGACAGGCCCAGACGTCGAAGTCGTGCCCGATCCGCTCGAAGCGCAGATCCCCGTCATCCGGGAACAGCTCGAGGTCCTCGGGATCCCCATCGTCGGCGCTGCGGACCACGAAGCCGACGATGTCATCGGCACACTCGCCACCATCTCCCCCCTCCCTGTCGACGTCGTGACCGGCGACCGCGACCTCTTCCAGCTGGTCGACGACGAGCGCAGCGTCCGCGTGATCTACACCGGCCGCGGGATGAGCAACCTCGAAGTCCTCACCGACACCGCCGTCGTCGCCAAGTACGCCGTCCTGCCCACGCAGTACGCCGACTTCGCCGTCCTGCGCGGCGACGCCTCCGACGGGCTGCCCGGAGTCGCGGGCGTGGGTGAGAAGACCGCCGCCACGCTGCTCGCCGCCCACGGCGACCTCGCCGGCATCATCGCTGCCGCCGAGCGCGGCGACGGCATGAGCGCCGGCGTCCGCGCGAAGGTGCTCGCGGCCTCGGACTACCTCGCGGTGGCTCCCACCGTCGTCGAAGTCGTGCGGACCCTTCCGCTGGAGGTCCCCGAGAGCCGCATCGTCGCCGCCGACCCCGACGCACTCGCTGACCTGAGCGGACGGTGGAACCTCGGCAGCTCCGCCGACCGCGCCGCCGCGGCCCTCGCCGCCCGCGCCTGATCGCGCGTCACCGGCGCCGAGCGGCGGGTGTCGTCCGGCAGCACCCGCACGGTGACGCCGGCGAACGCCGCCCGCCCGCGTGACAGCACCCGCTCAGCGGCGGCGGCCGGTCCACTCCCGCAGCCGTGCGAGCGACCAGGTCGTCACGATCCGCTCGGCCGGGACACCGGCGCGCTCCGCACGCGCGGCGCCCTCATCGAGCAACCCCAGCTGGCCCGGCGCATGAGCGTCGGAGTCGATGGAGAAGAGGCAACCCGCATCCAGGGCGAGGGCGATCAGCTCATCGGGCGGGTCCTCGCGCTCAGGCCGCGAATTGATCTCCACCGCCACGCCGTGCGCCGCGCAGGCGTCGAAGACAGCGCGCGCATCGAACGCGGACGGCGGGCGCAATCCCCGGCTGCCGCTGACGAGCCGGCCCGTCACATGCCCCAGAACATCGACGTGGGGCTGCCCTACCGCCGCCACGAGACGCCGCGTCATCGGACCGGCGTCCATGCGCAGCTGGGAGTGCGCAGACGCCACCACCACGTCGAGCCGTCCGAGCAGGCCATCCTCCTGATCGAGGGAGCCGTCGTCGAGGATGTCGACCTCGATGCCGCTGAGCAGCGTGAAGCCGTCGCCGGAGAACGTCGGGACGAGCTCCAGCTGCTCCCGCAGCCGATCGGCTGACAGTCCACGCGCCACCCGCAGGCGGGGCGAGTGATCGGTCAGCGCGAGATACTCGTGACCCAGCGCGCGGGCGGCATCGACCATCAGGTCGATGGAGGTCAGCCCGTCCGACCATTCCGAATGGCTGTGGAGATCGCCGCGCAGCAGCGCACGGAGAGCGGAAGCCGGCACGGCCTCACTCCCCCGCAGCTCTGCCAGGTAGCGAGGGGTCTCGCCGGCCAGAGCCTCCTGGATCACGGCGAAGGACGAATCCCCGATCCCCTTGCGGCGACGAAGCGCGGCCGAGTCCGCCAGCTGCTCGTGGGACAGGCCCTCGATCGCTGCGGCTGCGGCCCGGAACGCCTTGGAGCGATAACGGGATGCACGCTCTCGCTCGAGCAGGGTCGCGATCTCGTTGAGCGCATCGATGGGCTCCACAGCGGCGGTCCCTTCGTCGGGAAATGGAAAGGCGTCGGGAAATGGAGAAGCGTCGGGGAAATGGAGAAGCGGGCTCGCGCCATGGCACGAGCCCGCTTCGTCGGATCAGCCGGTGACCGCCGAGCGACGGACGACGACCGGCGTCGAGGCGAGACGCCTGATCGCCCAGCCGAAGAGGATCGACAGGATGCCGATCCCGATCGCGAAGGCAGCGACGCCGAACGAGACGACCGAGGTGAACAGGGAGGCGCGCAGGAACGAGGCGTTCATCATGACGGCGCGCACCGGGTCGTCCTGATCGAGCTCGGCGTAGGTCTTGCCGCCCGAGATTCCCAGCGCGTGGTGCTGGATGATGTCGGCCTGGACGAAGGCGGTGAAGGGGCCGGCGACCGTCTGACCCTGGAAGGCCATCGCATCGTCGGGCACGATGATGTTCTCGGCGCGGAGCTGGCTCGAAACCATCACCCACACGACCACGCCGACGACGATCAGCGCGATGCCGCCGAGGATCCCGATGATGCCGACCGCCTTGACGAGTCCCACCTTCTTCTGCGGCGGCTCGACGGTGTCGGCGGTGGCGGCAGCTGCTTCAGACATGGGGGCGTTCCTCTCAGGGCATGTCGGATGGTGGTCTCACCGTAGCGTTCGCCTCGAACACCCCGCCAGACACCCCCGCCGGGGAAAACCCCTGCCGGAAGTGAGGACTCAGCGCGCGGTCGCAGCCACCCAGCTGTCGAGGGTGGCGGCCGCGGTGCCGGAGTCGATGGCCGCCGCGGCGCGGTCCTTGGCCGCCGACAGGCGCTCCACGATCGGCACCTGCACCTGCGAGGCGTCGCGGAACAGGTCGTAGGAGACGATGCCCGCGGCGGCGTTGAGCAGCACGATGTCGCGGACAGGTCCCGCGTCGCCGGCGAGCACCCGGCGGACGACCTGTGCGTTGTGCGCGGCGTCGCCGCCCAGCAGGTCGGAGATGTCCGCCAGCGGGATCCCGATGTCGCGCGGGTCGAGGTCGTGCTCGTGGATGTCGCCGCGCGAGATCTCCCACACCCGGCTGTGGCCGGTCGTGGTGAGCTCGTCGAGTCCGTCGTCGCCCCGGAAGACGAGCGCGGTGGCCCCCCGGGTGCGGAAGACCCCGGTGATGAGGGGGACACGGTCCAGCTGGGCGACACCGACCGCATTGGCCTCGGCCCGGGCGGGGTTGCACAGCGGACCGAGGAAGTTGAAGACGGTCGGCACGCCGAGCTCCGCACGCGTCGGACCGGCGTGGCGGAAACCGGGGTGGAACGCGGAGGCGAAGGCGAACGTGATCCCCACCTCGGCGAGCACCTCGGCGACGCGCTCCGGGCTGAGGGAGAGGTCGATGCCCAGGGCGCCCAGCACATCGGAGGATCCCGAGGCAGAGCTCGCGGCCTTGTTCCCGTGCTTGACGACCGGGATCCCGGTCGCTGCGGCCACGATCGCCGACATCGTCGACACGTTCACGGTGCCGAACCTGTCGCCTCCGGTGCCGACGATGTCGAGCACCTCTGCGGGGACGGGGAGCGGAAGCGCCGCCTCGAGGATGGCGTCGCGGAAGCCGACGATCTCGTCGACGGTCTCGCCCTTGGCGCGAAGGCCGATGAGGAACCCGGCGAGCTGGGAGGGCGTCGCCTCACCCCGCATCACCTGCCGCATCGCCCACGTCGATTCCGACACGCTGAGGTCCCGTCGGGCGAGCACGCCGGTGAGGATCTCGGGCCACGAGTAGAGCTCCGCCATGAGCATCGATCCTATCGGCACACTCTCGGCGCCTTCACGGCGCACGCCTATCGGGCTCTCACCCCCTCCGAAAGTGGAAGGAGGACCGCGGGAAATGCCGGGCGCACCTTCAGTGATGCGGAAACCACCCGCCGAATCAGCCATAATGAGACCGTGACAACCACTCCAGCGACCTATTCCCAAGCCTTGCGTTCCGTCAAGCGGCCGGATCCGGTCGCGGTCGGCACCATCGTGTGGCTGGGCAGCGAGGTCATGTTCTTCGCCGGTCTGTTCGCCATCTACTTCACGCTCCGCAACGCCTCGCCGGAGCTGTGGGCGGATCGCACCGAACTGCTGAACATCCCCTTCGCCGCCGTCAACACGCTGATCCTGGTGCTGTCCTCGTTCACCGCGCAGGCCGGCGTGTTCGCCGCGGAGCGCTTCCAGCCGTACCGCAAGGGCACGATCTGGCAGTTCCGCCAGTGGGGCATGGTCGAGTGGTTCTTCCTCACGTTCATCATGGGAGCCGTCTTCGTCTCCGGCCAGGTGTGGGAGTACGCCACCCTCGTCGCCGAGGGGCTCCCGATCAGTGCCGACTCCTACGCCTCCGCGTTCTACATCACCACCGGCTTCCACGCCCTTCACGTGACCGGCGGGCTCATCGCCTTCCTGCTCGTGATCGGGCGCGCCTACGCGGTGAAGAACTTCGGACGCAAGGAGATGACCTCCTCGATCGTCGTGTCGTACTACTGGCACTTCGTGGACGTCGTCTGGATCGTCCTGTTCATCGTCATCTACTTCGTCAAGTAAGAGAGCGGACCGAGAACCTCCATGGCATCGAAGACACCGCGCCGCCAGACCGGACGCCGCAGCAAGTGGGCCGCCGCCGCCCTCATCGGCATCGGACTGCTCGTCAGCGGCGGCATCTACGCCGGCGCCTCCGCCGCGATGGCCGCGACCGAGCCCACCTCGGCGGCGACATCGACGCTGACGGTCGAGGACGGCAAGAAGCTGTTCCAGGCCAACTGCGCCACCTGCCACGGCCTCAACATGGAAGGCACCGCCGACGGTCCCTCCCTGTACGGGGTCGGCGAGCTCGCCGTCGAGTTCCAGATGTCGACGGGCCGCATGCCGCTGCAGATGCAGGGGCCGCAGGCGCCGCAGAAGCCGGTGCAGTTCACCGAGGACCAGATCCGCGCGGTGGCCGCGTGGGTGCAGTCGACCTCGCCCGGACCGACCTACCCGTCCGAGGAGACGCTCGACGGCGGCGGTAACGTCGCCAACGGTGCGGAGCTCTTCCGCATCAACTGCGCGATGTGCCACAACGTGGCCGCCGCCGGCGGCGCCCTCACCGAGGGCAAGTACGCCCCGGCCCTGACGAGCACCAGCCCGCTGCACATCTACGCGGCGATGGTGACCGGCCCGCAGAACATGCCGGTCTTCAACGACATGACCCTCACGACCGACGAGAAGCGCGACATCATCTCGGCGCTGATGTGGATGCAGCAGAACGAGTCCGCCGGAGGCTTCTCCCTCGGCTCGCTCGGACCGGTCTCGGAGGGCCTGTTCATCTGGATCTTCGGCATCGGCGCCCTCATCGCGCTGACCGTGTGGATCACGGCCAAGTCGAACTGATCGAAACACCTCACTGACGGAACGTACGAGGAGCACCATGGCACACGAGGAAGACGCGCTCGAGCACGAGAGGGCTTCATGGAAGCCTTCCCCCGGGCTCGCGGTCGCGGTTCCCGACCCCGTGCAGAACCCCGGCCTGCCGCCGCACCGGGCACGCACCACCGACAAGGACCCCGCCGCCATGAAGCGCGCGGTCCGCACGGTGTACACGCTCTTCTACCTGTCGCTCGCGGGCAGCATCTGGGCGATCGCCGCCTACATGCTGTTCCCGATCGAGAGCGGCCGGATCATCGACATCCGCCACAACAACCTCTTCATCGGTCTGGGCATCGCGCTCGCACTCTTCGCCATCGGCGTCGGGGCCATCCACTGGTCCAAGGCGATCATGTCCGACAAGGAGTTCATCGAGCCCCGTCACGCGACCCGCGGGCGGGACACGACGCGTGAGGCGGCCGTCGAGGCCTTCCGCGAGGCGAACGAAGAGTCCGGGTTCGGCCGTCGGGCGGTCATCCGCAACTCGCTGATCGCCGCTCTCGTGGCGTCCGTCGCCCCCGGCATCGTGCTCTTCCGCGGCCTGGCTCCGGAAAGCTCCGAGGAGCACCCGATCGCCGGCGACCCGGTCGCGCTGCTGAGCCACACCATGTGGAAGAAGGGCATGCGCCTCGCGCACGACCCGAGCGGTGAGCCGATCCGCGCCGCCGACCTGACGCTCGGCTCGGCCGTCCACGTCATCCCGCAGCCGCTCGCGGAGCTGAGCCACCACGAGGGCTACCTCGAGGAGAAGGCCAAGGCGATCGTCCTGCTGATGCGTCTGCTCCCCGAGCAGCTGCCGGCCGAGCACAACAACCTCGAGTGGGCCTACGACGGCATCGTCGCGTACTCCAAGGTCTGCACGCACGTCGGCTGCCCCGTCGCGCTGTACGAGCAGCAGACCCACCACCTCCTGTGCCCGTGCCACCAGTCGCAGTTCGACGTCTCGCGCTCGGCTGCGGTCATCTTCGGTCCCGCGGCGCGCCCGCTCCCGCAGCTGCCGATCACCGTCGACGACGAGGGCTACCTCATCGCGCAGGACGATTTCCACGAACCCGTCGGCCCGAGCTTCTGGGAGCGCCATTGAGCACCGCGACTGTCCATCAGACGGACACCGAGAAGACGCAGCCCGAGAAGCCCCTCGGCGGCCGCTTCGTCGCCGGTGCCGCGAACTACATCGATGAGCGCACGAGCATCTCCGGCTTCGTCAAGGAGCTCGGGCGCAAGATCTTCCCCGACCACTGGTCGTTCATGCTCGGCGAGATCGCGCTGTGGAGCTTCGTCGTCGTCCTGCTCTCGGGCACGTTCCTGACATTCTTCTTCCAGGCGTCGATGGTCGAGACCCACTACGAGGGCGCCTACCTGCCCATGGTGGGTGTGGAGATGTCGGCAGCGCTGGATTCGACGCTGCGCATCTCGTTCGACATCCGCGGTGGCCTCCTGGTCCGCCAGATCCACCACTGGGCCGCCCTCGTGTTCGTCGCCGGCATCGGCGTCCACATGCTGCGCGTGTTCTTCACGGGAGCGTTCCGCAAGCCCCGCGAGCTCAACTGGGTGATCGGCTTCGTCCTGTTCATCCTCGCGATGGGTGAGGGCTTCACAGGCTACTCGCTTCCCGACGACCTGCTGTCCGGCAACGGCCTGCGCATCATCGACGGCATGATCAAGGGCATCCCCCTGATCGGCACGTGGACCTCGTTCCTCCTGTTCGGCGGCGAGTTCCCCGGCACCGACATCGTCGGTCGGCTGTACGTGCTCCACATCCTGCTGCTGCCGGCGATCCTCGTCGCTCTGCTGGCCGTGCACCTCATGCTGATGATCGTGAACAAGCACACGCAGTTCGCCGGCCCGGGCCGCACGAACAGCAACGTCGTGGGCTACCCGATGATGCCCGTCTACATGTCCAAGATGGGCGGGTTCTTCTTCATCACGTTCGGTGTGATCGTGCTGATCGCGTCGCTGTTCACGATCAACCCGATCTGGAACTACGGACCGTACGACCCGTCCCCCGTCTCGGCCGGTACCCAGCCCGACTGGTACATCGGATTCGCGGACGGCGCGCTGCGTCTCGTCCCGCCGCACCTGGAGTTCGTGCTGTTCGATCGCACGTGGTCGTTCAACATCCTCATCCCGCTCGCGGGCCTCGGCATCTTCATCGTCCTGGTGATGCTGTACCCCTTCATCGAGGCGTGGATCACCGGCGACAAGCGCGAGCACCACATCGCGCAGCGCCCGCGTCACGCGCCCACCCGCACCGCCATCGGCGTCGCCGGCGTGATCTTCTACGCCGTCCTGTGGGCCGCGGCCTCGTCGGACATCATCGCGACGCACTTCCATCTCACGATGGAAGGCGTGATCCACACCTTGCAGGCGCTGCTGATCCTGGGGCCGATCTTCGGCTACTTCATCACCAAGCGCATCGCCCTCGCGCTGCAGAAGAAGGACCGCGAGATCGCTCTGCACGGCTACGAGTCGGGTCGGATCGTGCGCCTTCCCGGCGGCGAGTACATCGAGGTCCACCAGCCGGTGGATGAGTACGAGCTCGTCAAGCTCGTCGACTTCGAGACGAACGCTCCGCTCGTCGTCCGACCTGACGACCGCGGTCGGATCGCCTGGCACCAGAACCTGCGTTCGTCCATCTCGCGGTGGTTCTTCGAGGACCGCCTGGTGCCGCTCACGCAGGCCGATATCGACGAGGCGCGGGCTCACCAGCACCACACGCTCGAGCACATCGATGCCGAGGAGACGGCGGAGATCCAGGGCGCCCACGAGCGCGCCGGCGTTCCCGACGCCCCGCTGCACCCGATCGACGACGGGCACCACGGTGAAACGGCGAACCGCCCCTCCAACGTGATCATCCCCGATGATGACGGCGACACGAAGAAGCCCAAGAAGCCGAAGGGCGACTGAGGCTCACACGGCAGAAAAGCGGCGAGGCATGACCGTCCGGGTCATCCTCGCCGCTTCTGCATTCCCGTAGCGTCGAGCCATGACGGATGCGATCACCTACTTCAGCGCCAAGCTCGAGCACGAGACCGACGCCTCGGACGTGTACGCCGCCCAGAAGGACGGCGACCGCTTCACGATCGTCGACGTCCGAAGTGCGGACGCGTGGAACCAGGGGCACGTCGTCGGCGCCGTGCACATGCCCTACCGCGACATCGCCGCCCGTGCACCGCAGGAGCTCGATCCGGCGCTGCCGGTGGTCGTGTACTGCTGGAGCCCCGGCTGCAACGCCGGCGCGAAGGGCGCGCTCGAGTTCGCGCGCATCGGGTACCGCGTTCGCGAGATGATCGGCGGTTACGAGTACTGGGTGCGGGAGGGTCTGCCGACCGAGAACACCGAGGGTCCGGTCCCCCGCACGTTCGATCCGCTCGTGATGTACGTGCGCCCCTGAGGCACCGAGACGGCCATCGCTTCGGGGCCTGACCGCCTCAGCCGGCGAGCCCGCTCAGATCACCGGCGAAGCGGTCCGCCGCGGCGCCGGCCCAGATGGGCTCCTCCGCGCCCGGCGTACCGGGCTCCACATCGCACACCACAGCGGTGACGTTGTCTCGGGAACCCGCCTCCAAGGCTGCGGCGACGACGAGCTGCGCCACGGCGCCGACTTCGACGTCCCGTCCGACGAGGTCTGCGATCACGTCGTCCGGAAGGTAGTCGCTGACGCCGTCGCTGCACAGCAGCCACCGGTCGCCCTCGACGGGCAGCCTGTCCACGACGCGCACGAGATCGGTATCGTCACCCCGCAGCGAGGCGGTGATGATGTTGCGGCGCGGGTGGCTCATGGCATCCTGTGCGCTCACGATGCCCTGGTCGACGAGCGCCTGGACGTAGGAGTCGTCGCGGGTCTGCCGGATGAGGTGACCGTCGCGCACGAGGTACGCGCGTGAGTCGCCGGTGTGGGCAAGGAGCAAGCCTCCGCGGCGATCGAGCCAGACGCACGTGAATGTCGTGGCCATCCCCGCCAACGTCGGGTCGCGGCGCACGTGAGCGCCGAGGTCCCAGTTCGCTCCTCGGATGCGGACCTCGAGCTCATCGGCGTCTGCGACGTCGCTGCCGCCCGCCACCAGTCGGTGGACGAGTGCCGCGGAGGCGAGATCCCCCGCCGGTCCTCCCCCGACGCCGTCGGCCACCGCCGCGCCCCAGGACGCCGCGAAGGCCGCATCCTGATTGGCATCGCGATGCGGGCCGACGTCGGAGAAGACGCCGGCGCGGAGCCGGAGGGTCATCCGGTCAGCGCGCGAAGTAGCCGCGGTAGTACTCGTACACCCAACCGACGATGGCGACGAGGAACACGGCCACACCGATCGGCAGCAGGAAGGTGCCCACTGCCAGGCCGACGATCGCCAGCGCTGCCGAGAACGCCAGCACCAGCGGCCACCACGACCACGGGCTGAACTCGCCGAGCTCGGGGTCACCGTCGTCGATGTCAGCCGTCAGGATGTCTTCGGGCAGCTCACCGCGCTGAGCGCGGTGCACGCGATGCACGTAGAAGGCGATCATGGCGGCCATGAACACGGTGAACAGGAGCGCGGTCGTGCCGACCCATTCGATGGCGTTGTACCAGGGCAGGCTGGAGTGCTCGATGATGTTCCACCACGTGTAGATCACCGTGCACAGGAGGAAGAAGCCGGCGAGGATCCACCAGAGGTTGACGTTGGTCTTCACTTACTTCACCTCTCCCTCGGCGAGGTCGACGACGGGGGCATCGGGAGCATCCTTCGCCGGGCCGACGCCCACCGGGATGCCGGCCTCCGGGTGGTTCAGATCGAACGCCGGGCGCTCGCTGCGGATCCGCGGAATCGACGTGAAGTTGTGCCGCGGCGGCGGGCAGCTGGTCGCCCACTCGAGCGACGCTCCATAGCCCCACGGGTCGTTCACCGTCACCTTCGGAGCGGTGCGCGAGGTGAGCCAGACGTTCAGGAAGAACGGGATCATCGACGCACCGAGGATCATGGCCCCCACGGTGGACACCTGGTTGCCCAGCGTCCAGCCATCGGCCGCCGAGTAGTCGGCGTACCGGCGGACCATGCCGTCGACGCCCAGCCAGTGCTGGATGAGGAAGGTCATGTGGAAGCCGATGAACAGCATCCAGAAGTGGACCATGCCGAGACGCTCGTTGAGCATGCGCCCGGTCCACTTCGGCCACCAGAAGTAGAAGCCGGCGAACATCGCGAACACGACCGTGCCGAACACGACGTAGTGGAAGTGCGCGACGACGAAGTAGGAGTCCGAGGTGTGGAAGGTCAGCGGGGGCGACGCGAGAATGACGCCGGTCAGGCCGCCGAAGACGAAGGAGACCAGGAAGCCGAGCGAGAAGACCATCGGCGTCTCGAAGGTCACCGAGCCTCTCCACAGCGTGCCGATCCAGTTGAAGATCTTCACACCCGTCGGCACGGCGATGAGCATCGTCATTAGCGCGAAGAACGGCAGCAGGACGGCGCCTGTCACGTACATGTGGTGCGCCCACACCGACACCGACAGCGCGGCGATGGCGATCGTCGCGTAGACGAGTGTCTTGTAGCCGAAGATCGGCTTGCGGCTGAACACGGGGAAGATCTCGGAGACGATGCCGAAGAACGGCAGCGCGATGATGTAGACCTCGGGGTGACCGAAGAACCAGAACAGGTGCTGCCACAGGAGCACGCCGCCGTTGGCCGGGTCGTAGATGTGGGCGCCGAGAACGCGGTCGGCCGCAGCGGCCAGGATCGCCGCCGCCAGCACCGGGAACGCCATCAGCACGAGGATGCTCGTCACCAGCGTGTTCCACGAGAAGATCGGCAGACGCCACATGGTCATGCCGGGCGCGCGCATCGTGATGATGGTCGTGATGAAGTTCACCGCGCCCAGGATGGTGCCGAAGCCGCTCATGCCGAGGCCGAGCATCCAGAGATTACCTCCCGCGCCGGGCGAGAAGCTCGCATTCGCGAGGGGCTGATAGGCGAACCAGCCGAAGGCCGCTGCACCCTGAGGAGTGAGGAACCCGGCGATCGCGATGAGCGATCCGAAGATGAACAGCCACAGGGCGAACGCGTTCAGGCGCGGGAAGGCGACGTCAGGGGCGCCGAGCTGCAGCGGCAGGATGGCGTTGGCGAAGCCCGCGAACAGCGGCGTCGCGAACATCAGCAGCATGATCGTGCCGTGCATCGTGAACAGCTGGTTGTACTGGTCCTTGGTCGGGATGACCTGCATTCCCGGCTCGAACAGCTCCGCGCGGATGATGAGGGCCATCACACCGCCGAGGAGGAAGAACAGCACGGACGCGATCAGGTACATGTACCCGATGGTCTTGTGGTCGGTCGACGTGATCCACTTGACGATCACGTTCCCCTTCTCCTCGACGCGCGATGCGCTCAGCAGCGCGGCCTGACGAGGCGGAAGGGTCGAGGGACGGCTGTGCGTCTCGCCCTGGAGCGGAAGCGTCGTCGCCATCAGTGGTCTCCCTCGGAGTCGGTCGGGGCACCCGTGCCCGGCAGGTTCTGCAGGCGGTCGTAGGCGTCGTTGATGTCACCGGTCTGACCGGCCTCGCGCAGCGATGCGAGGTAGGCGTCGTACTCGGCCTGCTCGACCACCTTGACCTTGAACAGCATCATCGAGTGGTACTGGCCGCAGAGTTCGGCGCACTTTCCGTCGTACTCGCCGACGCGCGTCGGGGTGAAGGACCAGTAGTTGTCCTTCCCGATGTACATGTCCTTCTTGTACAGGAAGTCGATGATCCAGAACGAGTGGATGACGTCGCGCGAGACGAGCTTGATCTTCACCTCCTGGTCGACCGGGAGGTAGAGCGTGGGCAGCTCGCTGGTGATGTTGCCCTGGGCGTCGGTCTGAGCCTGGACGCCCATCGACCAGACCGCGGCGTCCGCTTCCTCGCAGTCGCTCTCGGTGTACTGGAAGTCCCACGCCCACTGCTTGCCGATGGCGGTGACGCAGACGTCCGGGTCCTCGTACTGGGTCTCGAGGATCGCCTGGTCGCGCGCGGTGAACGCGAAGAAGCCGATGACCAGGATGAGCGGCACGATCGTGTAGAAGATCTCGATCGGCATGTTGTAGCGCATCTGGACCGGCAGGCCGCTCTGGCCCTTGCGGCGGCGGTAGGCGACCGCGGCGAAGCCCATCAGCGCCCAGGTGACCACGCCCACGACGAGGAGGACGATCCAGGAGTTGACCCACAGACCGGACACCATCTCGGTGCGGTTCGTGGCCTGCGTGCCGTCGTCTGTGAAGCCCGGAAGGTAGCCGTTCAGCTCGGTCGGCGTGCAAGCCGCAAGGGTGATCGCGGTGGCGATCCCGAGCGGGATGACGGCCCAGCGGAGGCGACGTTTGACGCGCACGGTGCACCTTTCGGGGTCATGAAGGTCGAACACCAGCCAGTCTAGGGCAACCTCCTACCCGATTCAGGCCATCCGTCCAGGATGTCCCGACTCTCGGAGGGGGCTGGAGCCTCGCGGACGCGCGACTCAGTGGAAGCTGTCGCCGCAGGCGCAGCTTCCGGCCGCGTTGGGGTTGTCGATGGTGAACCCCTGCTCCGAGATGGTGTCCTTGAAGTCGATCATCGCGCCGTCGAGGTACGGGACCGACATGTCGTCGACGATGACCTCGACGCCGTCGAAGTCGACCGCCTTGTCGCCGTCGAGGAAGCGCTCGTCGAAGTACAGCTGGTAGATCAGCCCCGAGCATCCGCCGGGCTGCACGGCGACGCGCAGGCGCAGGTCGTCGCGGTTCTCCTGGTGCAGCAGACTCTTCACCTTGGCGGCGGCGGCATCGGTCAGCGCCACGCCGTGAGCGGGCGTGACGGTGGCGGGCGACGTGGCGATGTCGGTCATGACTCTCCCAGAATCTCGGGCCGTCAATGCCCTTCAGGGGCCGGGACGGCGGATGCCACGATTCTACGCCCTCCGGGGGCGAGCGGCCCCGAGCCCGACGCCGCCGCGGCGGAGGGTCAGGGCGCGGTGCCGTCGACGAGTACGGCGGCGTCGAGGCTCTCCAGCAGCAGCGCCTCGGAGACCAGCGCGTGGCGGAAGGTGTCGAGATGAAGCGACTCGTTGGGGCTGTGCGCCCGCGCGTGCGGGTCCTCGACACCGGTCACGAGGATCTGCGCGCCCGGGAACTCACGGACGAGGTCGGCGATGAACGGGATCGATCCACCGACGCCGATGTCCACCGCGTCGACGCCGTACCCCTCGGCCAGCACCTCCTTCGCACGCTCGACCGCCCAGCCGTCCGTGTCGACGAGGAAGGCGTCACCCGAATCCACATCGCGGAACGACAGCTCCGCGCCGAAGGGGGCGTGGGCTCGCAGGTGGGCCTCGATGGCCGCGAAGGCGTCGGAGGCCCGCTGCCCCGGAGCCACGCGGGCACTGATGACGACCGACAGCTCCGGAGTGAGCGTGTTGGAGGCGTTCTTGACCGACGGGAAGTCGATGCCGGTCACCGTGATGGACGGCTTGTTCCAGATCCGGCTGAGGATCGTGCCCCGCCCGACAGGGCTCACGCCCGCGGGCAGACCCGCTTCGCTCCGGAGGGTGTCCTCGGAGTACTCCGGCGTCTCGGCGTCGCGCTCGAGCAGGCCGTCGACGGCGACCGCACCATCGTCGTCCCACAGGGTGGAGAGGAGCTTGACGGTCGCGAGCATCGCATCGGGCACCGCTCCCCCGAACATGCCGGAGTGGCTGGCGTGATCGAGCGTCTTCACACCGAGCGTGAAGCGCGTGTTGCCGCGCAGCGACACGGTCAGGGCCGGGGTGACGGCGTCCCAGTTGCCGGAATCGGCCACGACGATGACGTCGGCGCGCAGGGCGTCGGCGTTGTCGCTCAAAAACTGCGCGAACGAGGCCGACCCGGCCTCCTCCTCCCCTTCAACGAAGAGGTTCACCCCGAGGTCGAAGTCCGTGCCCAGCGCGGCGATGAGCGCGCGCAGTGCTCCGACGTGGGCCATGACGCCCGCCTTGTCGTCTGCGGCACCGCGTCCGTACACGCGGCCGTCCCGGACCGTGGGCTCGAACGGCGGCGACTCCCAGAGCGACTCGTCGCCCACGGGCTGCACGTCGTGGTGGGCGTAGAGGAGGATCGTCGGTCGACCGTTGCGCGCAGCGCGGGTCGCGAGCACCGCGGGCATCCCCTCTTGGCCGGTCTCCGGCACGATCGCCGTCTTCACCTCGACCCGGTCGAAGATGCCGAGGCCGTCGAGCAGTCCCTTGACCGCCGCCGCGCTGCGCTCCACCTCGCCCCGGTCGAATCCGGGAAAGGCGACCGAGGGGATGCGTACGAGTGCTCCCAGGTCGGCGAGGGCGGCGGGGACGGCATCGGACGCGGCGGCACGCACGGCGTCGCGCCGGGACAGTTCGGAGGTCATGCGGGTAATCTTATGGGGCACCTTCTCCGTTGATCCGAGGTTCCTCCCGTGGCCAAGACTCCCGCCGCCCCCGCTCCCGACACCGAGCCGGACGCCCCCGTCGGCGCCGGCAAGAACAGGCCGACGCCCACGCGCGCCGAGCAGGAGGCCGCGCGCAAGCGCCCCCTGGTGGCCGACACCAAGGAGGCGCGCGCCCGGGCGAAGTCGGATCTCGCCGCCCAGCGCGACAAGGCACGCGTCGGCATGGCCAATGGCGAGGAGAAGTACCTCCCCGCCCGCGACAAGGGTCCGCAGCGTCGCTTCGCCCGCGACTTCGTCGACGCGGGATGGCACATCGGCGAGCTGATGATGCCGCTGATGGTGGTTGTCATCCTGCTGAGCTTGTGGCCCAACGCCGCCGTGGTCTACTACGGCTTCGTCGGCCTGTGGGTGTTCATCATGTTCGTCGTGGGCGACATGATCATCACGAGCGTGCGGGTCAAGCGCGCCGCGGCAGCCAAATGGGGCGACCGGCGCGAAAAGGGACTCGGCTGGTATTCGGCGATGCGCACGATCCAGATGCGGTTCATGCGGCTGCCCAAGCCTCAGGTCGCTCGCGGCCAGCACCCCGCCTGATCCGCATTCGGACGGCGCGGGGTCAGCCGGCGATGAGGCCGCGGTTGATCTGACGCGCCCACAGCGGCCCCCGGTAGATGAAGCCGGTGTACCCCTGCACGAGATCGGCGCCGGCATCCAGCCGTTCGCGCACATCGGCCGCGCTCTCCACGCCGCCCGCCGCGATCACGCAGAACTCCGACGGCACGGCCGCACGGACGATCCGCAGGACCTCCATCGCGCGGGCGCGAAGCGGCGGTCCCGAGAGGCCACCGGCGCCCGCGGCGGCGACCTTCTCGGCATCCGTCGCGAGACCGTCGCGCGAGATCGTCGTGTTCGTCGCGACCAGCCCGGCAAGGCCCGCGTCGACGGCCAGCCGGGCGATGGCGCCCACCTCGTCGTCGGGGAGGTCCGGAGCGATCTTCACCAGGAGCGGAGTCGTACCCGCGGCCTCGCGGACGGCGACCAGCAGCGGGCGGAGCGTCTCGACCGCCTGCAGCCCGCGGAGGCCGGGGGTGTTCGGTGAGGACACGTTCACGACGAGATAGTCGGCCAGCGGTGCGACGAGCCGCGTGCTCGTCACATAGTCCGCGGTGGCCGCCTCGACGTCGACGACCCGGCTCTTCCCGATGTTCGCGCCGATCACCGGCCGAGTGCTGCGGCGACGCAGCCGTGTCAGCCGCTCGGCAGCGGCAGCGGCCCCCGCATTGTTGAAGCCCATGCGGTTCACGAGCGCGCGATCGGGGATCAGCCGGAACAGGCGCGGCTTCGGATTGCCGTCCTGGGCGATCGCGGTGACGGTGCCGATCTCGACGTGACCGAAGCCGAGCGCGTGGAGACCGGGCACGGCGACGGCGTTCTTGTCGAATCCGGCGGCCACGCCGAACGGCGAGTCGAAGACCAGCCCGAGCGCCTCGGTGCGAAGACGAGGGTCGGGGCGCGTCAGGGCGCGCACGACCCACGACACGGGGCGCACACCGAAGATGCGGATGACCGGCATGACGAGGTGATGGGCGACCTCGGGGTCCATGCGCGCGAAGAAGGTGCGGAAGATGAACGGATACATCGCCACTCAGCCTAGAGCGCGCGCACCGGGGCCGCTGTCGCGGGAGGACCGGAACTAAGCGGGCTCAGTCCGCGGCGGGCGTGGCGGCGTGGTCGGCGCGCAGCTGACTGATCGATGCCTCGAAGTCCTCGAGCGAGTCGAACGCCTGGTAGACGCTCGCGAACCTGAGGTAGGCGACCTCGTCGAGCTTGCGGAGCGGTCCCAGGATCGCCAGGCCGATCTCGTTGGTGTCGATCTGCGAGGAGCCGGTCTGACGCACGGTCTCCTCGACCGCCTGCGCGAGCACGGCGAGATCGGAATCGGTCACCGGGCGTCCCTGACAGGCCTTCCGCACACCGGACATCACCTTCTCCCGGCTGAACGGCTCGATCACACCCGATCGCTTGATGACGTTGAGGCTCGCGGTCTCGATCGTGGAGAACCGGCCACCGCACTCCGGGCACTGTCGACGCCGGCGGATGCTGAGTCCGTCATCGCTCGTGCGGGAGTCGATGACGCGGGAGTCGGCGTGGCGGCAGAACGGGCAGTGCATGGTGGCTCCAGCCTACGTCGCGGACTGACCTGCGAAGCGCGCCGTGACGGCCTCGCCGTGAGCGGGCAGCGCCTCGGCTTCGGCCAGCGCAACGATCCCCTCGCGCACGGCCTCGAGCGCCGCACGGTCGTAGGCGATGATCTGCTGGGGCCGGAGGAACGTCGACGCCGAGAGTCCCGACGCATATCGCGCCTGCCCGCCGGTGGGAAGCACGTGGTTGCTGCCGGCGAGGTAGTCGCCGAGGCTCACCGGCGAGTGGTCTCCCACGAAGACCGCGCCGGCATTGACGAAGTCGTCGACGCGCGCGTCGGCCAGGTGCAGTTCGAGGTGCTCCGGGGCGTACGCATTGCTGAATCGCGTCGCGGTGGACAGGTCGTCCACCAGCACGATCGCCGACTGGGGACCGGTCAGCGCCTGTGCGACGCGCGCGGCGTGCCGGGTGGTGGCACTCCGGCGCTCCACCTCCGCCACGACCGCATCCGCCAGCTGTGCAGACGGCGTCACCAGCACGGCCGCTGCCTGCTCATCGTGCTCGGCCTGACTGATGAGGTCGGCGGCCACGAGCGCCGGGTCGGCGGAGTCGTCGGCGACGATGAGGATCTCGGTCGCGCCCGCTTCCGAGTCGGTCCCCACCATGCCGGCGACCACGCGCTTGGCGAGGGCGACGAAGTTGTTGCCCGGTCCGGAGATGACGTCGACGGGGGCGAGGTCCAGCGAGGCGACCCCGTGGGCGTAGGCGCCGATCGCGCCCGCTCCGCCCATCGCGTAGACCTCGGTGACGCCGAGCATGCGCGCCGCGGCGAGGATCACCGGATGCACCCGCCCGCCGTGGTCCTGCTGCGGCGGCGAGGCCAGGGCCACCTGCGCGACGCCGGCGACCTGAGCGGGGACCACGTTCATGACGACGCTCGACGGGTAGACCGCCTTGCCGCCCGGCACATAGACGCCCACGCGCTGGACGGGACGCCAGCGCTGCTCCACCCGCGCACCCGGACCGAGCTCGGTCACCACCGCATCAGGAACCTGGGCCGCCGAGGCACGCCGCACGCGGCGGATGGCCTCGTCGAGCGCCGCACGGACATCGGGCGCGAGCGTCGCGAGGGCCTCGTCGAGATGGTGCTGCGGAACCCGGATCGCGTGTCCGTCGACGCCGTCGAATCGAGACGCCTGCTCACGCAGTGCGTCCTCCCCACGGGCGGCGACGTCCCCGACGATCCGTGCCGCCGTCGCCAGCGCGTCGTCGCGGGCCTCCCCGGCGCGGGGGACGGCGGCCAGGAGCTCGGTCGGCGTGAGAGCGCGACCGCGCAGGTCGATCGTGCGCAGCATGCCTCCAGCGTACCGGCGCGCGCCCGGGCCTCGGAGACGCTGCCGGGGCCGGCCCCGGCCGCGGAGCGCTCAGCCCCGCGTGACGCCGGAGATGTCGGTGAGGTATCCGACTCGGCCATCCTCGTGGCGCACCACGAACCGGTCACCGCGATCCTCGATCACGAGCGCCCACGCGGTCGGTCCGACGGTGAACACCGGGAGGCCGTTCTCGTCGACGACGTCCCGCTCCACCGGGGAGAGAGCCCAGAACGCCTGCGTCGCTGCGGCTGGCGTCGACTCGATCGGCTCCTCGTCCACGGCGAAGGGGAAGGGGGCGGTCTCGTCGTGCGCGGGTTCCGCGGCGGACGCGAGCGGAGTGCTCTCGTCGGCCGGGATCGGTGCGAAGGACTCGGCGGGGTGCTCCGCGACGGGCCGGACGACCGTGGGTCGGGCGATCACCGGACGCACCGGACGCGCGTTGCGGTGCGCCGATGTCTCCGGACGGTCGGCGAAGTCCTCGTCGAACGGCTGGATGAACGGCGCCAGGACCGTGAGGAAGACGCCGGCCACCATCAGGAAGAACTCGACCCACACGACCCAGCTGCTCAGCCACAGGCCGGTCTCGATGGCGCGGGTGAGGTTCGTCCAGAGCATGCCCAGCCAGACCACGGCCGACACCGAGAAGGCCACCGACGCGAACTGGTCGACGGCCAGCGAGCCGACACGGCGGATGCCGTCGGGCGAGAAGCGGCGCAGGACGATGAGGAACACGGCGACGGTCGGCACGCCGATCGTGAGGACCCAGTCGATGCCCGTGCTCCAGACCGACCCGAACGGCAGCAGGACGGAGGACACCGGGGCCTCGACCCACACGGAGAAGAAGGAGACGAGGAAGGCGACCAGCCAGACGCCGAGGAGGGAGACCTCGCGGATGGTGAACGGGCCGACGCCGTACTGACCGGCGCGCTCGGTGCCGGTCGACGAGTCGTCGCCGAACACGCTCTCCGCGGAGGATTCTGTGGGTGCTGACGTAGGGGGGAGGTTCTCGTCGCTCACGACATGGTCCTTTCGGCTTCGCAGATCGATCCTCCGATCCTACCCATCCCCCGCCGCGCTCACCCCAGGCACTGCGGTCCGAGCAGACCCTTCAGCTCGCCGTAGAGGTCGACGGTGATCGCGACCGGGTGCGGGACCTCGAACACCTTCGCCGAGCCGCCCTTGTGGAGCTTGAGAGTCACCTCGGTGGCACCCGGATGGCGTCCGAGCACCTCTGCCAGCTGTGAGACGGTCGACTCGGTGGCGCGATGCTCGGGCATGACGAGCACGAGCGGGCCGGATGCGTCGACCGACCCGAGGTCGGGCGCGAACGCCGACTGTCCGTGCAGGTTCAGTCCGTCATCTCGGCGGGAGACCCTGCCCCGCACCACGAGGATGGCGTCGGGCTGGAGCATCGACTGGAACTCGGTGTAGGTCTTGCCCATGAACATCACGGTGACCTCGCCGTCGAAGTCCTCGACGGTGATCATGCCGTAGGGGTTGCCACTCTGCTTGGCGACCCGGTGCTGCACGCTCGTGACGAGACCGGCCACCGTGACCTGATCGCCGTCCTGCACGTCTTCGGATGCGAGGAGATCGTGGATCGAGGTCGAGGCGTGCTTCGCGAGCGGCATCTCGAGCCCGGCGAGCGGGTGGTCAGAGACGTAGAGCCCGAGCATCTCCCGCTCGAACGCGAGCTTGTCCTTCTTGGTCCACTCGGGCCGCTCGGGCACCTTCTGCACCTGCTGGGGCTCATCGTCGCCCCACAGGCTGTCGAAGTCGAACCCGACCTCGCCGTTGGCCTCCCGACGCTTGTCGAGCACCGCCTGCTCGGTGGCGTCCTCATGGATCTCCATGAGCGCCCGCCGCGTCGAACCGAGCGAATCGAAAGCGCCGGCCTTGATGAGCGATTCGACGGTGCGCTTGTTGGCGACGTGCGGGGGCACCTTGGCGAGGAAGTCGTGGAAGCTCGTGTACGGCTCGGTGCGCGCCGCGACGATGCCGTCGACGACGTTCGCGCCGACGTTGCGCACCGCGCCGAGGCCGAAGCGGATGTCCTCGCCCACGGCCGCGAAGTAGCGGATCGACTCGCCGACGTCGGGCGGGAGCACGCGGATGCCCATGCGACGGCACTCGTTGAGGTAGACCGCCATCTTGTCCTTCGAGTCGCCCACGCTGGTCAGCAGCGCGGCCATGTACTCGGCCGGGTAGTGGGCCTTGAGGTAGGCGGTCCAGTACGAGACGAGCCCATAGGCGGCCGAGTGGGCTTTGTTGAAGGCGTAGTCGGAGAACGGCAGCAGGATCTCCCAGAGCTTCTGCACCGCGCCGTCCGAGTACCCGTTGGCGTGCATACCCGCCTGGAAGCCCTCGAACTGCTTGTCGAGCTCGGACTTCTTCTTCTTGCCCATCGCACGACGCAGGATGTCGGCCTGTCCGAGGCTGAAGCCGGCCACGCGCTGGGCGATGGCCATGACCTGCTCCTGATAGATGATGAGCCCGTAGCTCGTGTCGAGGATCTCGGCGAGCGACTCCTCGAACTCCGCGTGGATGGGCGTGATCTCCTGGAGCCCGTTCTTGCGAAGGGCGTAATTGGTGTGCGAGTTCGCGCCCATGGGACCCGGGCGGTACAGAGCGATGACAGCGGAGATGTCCTCGAAGTTGTCAGGCTTCATGAGCCGCAGGAGCGATCTCATCGGACCGCCGTCGAGCTGGAAGACGCCCAGGGTGTCGCCCCGCGAGAGGAGTTCGTACGAGGCCTTGTCATCGAGGGAGAGATCCTCCAGGACGAGCTCCTCGCCGCGGTTGGCCCTGATGTTGTCGAGGGCGTCGTCGATGATCGTGAGGTTTCGCAGCCCCAGGAAGTCCATCTTGATGAGCCCGAGCGCTTCGCACGACGGATAGTCGAACTGCGTGACGATCTGGCCGTCCTGCTCCCGCTTCATGATGGGGATGATGTCGATCAGCGGCTCGCTGGACATGATGACGCCGGCGGCGTGCACGCCCCACTGGCGCTTGAGGTTCTCGAGTCCGACCGCGGTGTCGAAGACCGTCTTCGCCTCGCTGTCGGTCTCGATGACGGCGCGGAACTCGCTCGCCTCTTTGTAGCGCGGGTGCTGCGCGTCGAACATGCCTCCCAGCGGCATGTCCTTCCCCATCACGGCCGGAGGCATCGCCTTGGTGAGCTTCTCGCCCATGCTGAAGGGGAAACCCAGCACACGGCCCGCGTCCTTGAGCGCCTGCTTGGCCTTGATCGTGCCGTACGTGACGATCTGGGCGACCCGCTCGTCGCCGTACTTCTCCGTGACGTACTGGATGACCTCCCCGCGGCGACGGTCGTCGAAGTCCACGTCGAAGTCGGGCATCGAGACACGGTCGGGGTTGAGGAAGCGCTCGAAGATGAGGCCGTGCTGGAGCGGATCGAGGTCGGTGATCCGCATCGCGTACGCCGCCATCGATCCGGCACCGGAACCACGGCCCGGGCCGACGCGGATGCCGTGGTCCTTGGCCCAGTTGATGAAGTCGGCGACGACGAGGAAGTAGCCCGGGAACCCCATCTGGACGATGACGCCGGTCTCGTACTCGGCCTGTCGCCGCACGTCGTCGGGGATCCCGGCCGGGTAGCGGTACTCCAGTCCTTTCTCGACCTCCTTGACGAACCAGCTCTCCTCGGTCTCGCCGGCGGGAACCGGGTAGCGGGGCATGTAGTTGGCGGAGGTGTTGAACTCCACCTCGCAGCGCTCGGCGATCAGCAGAGTCGAGTCGCACGCCTCGGGGTGGTCTCGGAAGACCTGCCTCATCTCGGCGGGCGACTTCACGTAATAGCCGTCGCCGTCGAACTTGAACCGCTTGGGATCGTCGAGAGTCGACCCGGACTGGACGCACAGGAGCGCCGCGTGACTCGTGGCGTCGTGCTGATGCGTGTAGTGCAGATCGTTGGTGCCGACCAGCGGGATGGAGAGGTCCTTGGCGATCTTCAGGAGGTCGCCCATCACGCGGCGCTCGATGGAGAGGCCGTGATCCATGATCTCGGCGAAGTAGTTGTCCTTGCCGAAGATGTCCTGGAACTCGGCCGCGGCGGCGCGCGCCGCGTCGTACTGTCCGAGCCGGAGCCTCGTCTGCACCTCGCCGGAGGGACACCCGGTGGTCGCGATCAGACCCTTGGAATAGGTCTGGAGGAGCTCGCGGTCCATGCGCGGCTTGAAGTAGTACCCCTCGATCGAGGCCTTCGAGCTCAACCGGAAGAGATTGTGCATGCCCTCGGTCGTCTCCGACAGCAGCGTCATGTGCGTGTAGGCGCCCGAGCCCGACACATCGTCGTCGTTCTGATCAGGGCTCCCCCAGCGCACCCGCGACTTGTCGCTGCGGTGGGTTCCGGGAGTGACATAGGCCTCGATGCCGATGATCGGCTTGATCCCGGCATCCTTCGCGGCCCGATAGAACTCGAACGCGGCGAACGTGTTCCCGTGATCGGTGACGGCGATGGCGGGCATGCCCAGGCGGACCGCCTCCTGCACCATCGGCCCGATTCGCGCGGCGCCGTCGAGCATCGAGTATTCGCTGTGCACGTGCAGGTGAACGAAGGAGTCGGATGCCACGGATCGAGTCTACGTTCCGCCCCGGACACGACGCCTAGGCTGGAGGACATGGCCACTCCGGAGTTCGTCCTGGCGCTGCGAGAGCGCATCGGCACCGCCCCGCTCCCCCTCATCGGGGTCACTGCGGTCGTCTTCCGAGACGAGAAGGTCCTGCTCGGCAAGCGCGCCGACAACGGCGCCTGGCAGTGCGTGGCGGGGATCGTCGAGCCCGGCGAGGAGCCGGCCGACGCCGCCGTGCGCGAGTGCCGCGAAGAGGCGGGAGTCGTTGTGCAGGCGACCCGACTCGCCCTCGTCCAGCAGCTGCCGCGGACGACCTACGCGAACGGTGACCAGGTGGACTACCTCGATCTCGTCTTCCGCTGCGACTGGGTCTCCGGCGACCCCCATCCCGCCGACGGCGAACTCACCGAGGTGGGCTGGTACGGCCTCGGGGAGCTCGTCGATGTGGAGCAGTTCCACGTGCGCAAGATCGCCCTCGCGCTCGCGGCGGACGATCCCGCGGTCTTCGCCGGCGGGCGCTGACCGGATCAGGACTCCTCGAGCGCATACTGCTCGATCCACGAGCGCGGGATCGGCAGCGGCACCCCGTACAGGTAGCGGATGAGCTGCCCGTGGTGCTGCGCCTCGTGCTCCAGGAGGTGGAGCGCCCACTCGATGCCGGCGAGGTCGTCGTCGAGACCGTCGAGCCAGTCAGCGACCAGGACGGCCGTTCTCTCGAGCGCGGCCCGCACAGCCTGCGGATCGCGGTCGTCGGCCAGCGAGCTCGAGAAGCCCTGCCAGGAGCCCGCGCGGGCGGCGTGCACGTAGCTCTCCCTCGCACCGACCACGCACCAGAAGTGATTGCGGACCGGACTCGATCGCACGCCGGGGAGCCTCGCGTCCAGCCGGTCCGCGTCGAGAGCGTCGACGAGGTCGAGGTAGAGCCGGTCGGCCGTCGCATGTCGACGCTTCAGAAGTCCACTCAGAGCGGTCATGTCAGATCCTTGCGCATGAGGAGGCGCGGGAAGCCGTTCAGGACGGAGTCCGTCGTCGCCGCCACGGTGAAGCCGGCCCTCTCGAACAGACGCCTTGTGCCGACATACGCCATGGTCAGATCGACCTTCTTCCCTTGGTTGTCGACGGGGTACCCCTCGATGGCCGGCGCGCCCTGGCTCTCTGCGAACGCCACCGCGCCGCCCAGCAGCGCATGCGAGATGCCCTTCCCACGATGGCCCGGCCTCACGCGGATGCACCAGACGCTCCAGGCGTCGACGTCGTCGACGTGCGGGATCTTGCGGTTGGTCGCGAAGCTCGTGTCTGACCGGCGGTGCACCGCCGCCCACCCCACCACGTCGTCTCCGTCGTAGGCCAGCACTCCCGGCGGACCCTCCTCGAGCAGCCGCCGCACGCGTTCGCCGCGCGCGGGACCTGTCAGCGCTCTGTTCTCTGCGCCGGGGATGCGATAGCTCAGACACCAGCACACGTTCGACGCCGGGTTCTTGGGACCGACCATGGTCGCGATGTCCTCGTACCGGTCAGCCGGTCGCACCTCGATGCTCATGACGTCAGGATGCCGCACCGTCCCGACATCGCGACAGCCGTGCCGTCAGTCGCCTCGGAGGAGCTCGAGGGCATGGGCGAGATCGGCGGGATACGGCGAGGTGGTGGTGAGGCGATCACCCGTGACGGGGTGGTCGAACGAGAGGCGATGGGCATGCAGCCACTGCCGGGAGAGGCCGAGGCGGGCCGCGACGGTCGGGTCGCCGCCGTAGAGCGGATCGCCGATGCAGGGGTGCCGGTGAGCGGCCATGTGGACGCGGATCTGATGCGTGCGACCGGTCTCGAGGTGGATCTCCAGCAGAGAGGCGCCGGGAAACGCCTCCAGCGTCTCGTAATGGGTGACGGAGTCCTTGCCGTCGGGAATCACCGCGAACTTCCAGGAGTGCGACGGGTGACGCCCGATGGGGGCGTCGATCGTGCCCGCCAGCGGGTCGGGGTGGCCGTGGACGACCGCGTGGTACACCTTGTCGACCTCGCGCTCCTTGAAGGCCCGCTTGAGACCCGTGTACGCGCGCTCGCTCTTGGCGACCACCATGAGTCCGCTCGTGCCGACATCGAGGCGGTGGACGATGCCCTGCCGCTCGGCTGCGCCGGAGGTGGCCACTCGGAAACCCGCGGCGACGAGCGCACCCAGGACCGTCGGCCCCTCCCACCCCACGGACGGATGCGCTGCCACGCCGAAGGGCTTGTCGACGACCACAAGGTCGTCGTCGTCGTACACGATGCCGAGGTCCGGGACGGCGATCGGCACGATCTCGGGGTCCCGGCGCGCCTCCCATTCGACGTCCAGCCACCCGCCCGCGCGGAGCTTGTCGGACTTGCCGAGCGTCCGCCCGTCCATGTGCACGCCGCCGGCGTCAGCCACCTCCGCCGCGAACGTGCGCGAGAAACCGAGCATCTTCGCCAGCGCCGCGTCCACTCGGACACCGTCGAGCCCGTCCGGGACGGGAAGCGTGCGCGAATCCACGTCAGTCCCCGACGCGGTCGGCGGAGCCGCCGTCGTCAGAGGTCTGCTCCGTGGCGCGCCCGTCACGGGCGCGCGGCTCGCGCGTGCCGTCCAGGCGCAGGCCGAAGAGGACCAGGAGCGCGACGGCGATCATCATCGTGACGATGAAGATGTCGGCGACGTTGTAGATCGCGGGCATCATCCAGGGCGTGTGGATGAAGTCGACCACGTGACCCACCGGGAAGCCGGGGTCGCGGGTGAGCCGGTCGGTCAGATTGCCGAGTACTCCGCCGAGGAGGAGTCCGAGAACAGCCGCCCACCGCAGCGAGCGGACGCGCGTGACCGCGAGCACCACCACCGCTGCCGCCGCGCCGGCGAGCACGATGGTGAAGATCCAGGTGACCTCCTCCCCGAGCGAGAAGGCCGCGCCGGGGTTGAACGTCAGGTAGAACTGCAGGAAGTCGCCCCAGACGGGAACGGGGGTGCGCTCAGGCAGCTCTGCCAGGGCGAGGTTCTTGGTGAACTGGTCGGCGGCCAGCACCGCGGCCGCGAGGATCGCGACGAGGGCACCGGCCGCCACAGTGCGACCCGCCGTGGAACGAGCCTCGGCGGGTCGCGAATGCAGATCGGTCAAAGACGCGGCCTAGTGTCCAGCCGACGAGACCGACGACGCACCGGACGAGGTCCCCGTGACGTCGAGGTCGCGGAGCTTCTCCTCGATGAAGCCGCGCAGCTGCGTGCGGTAATCGCGCTCGAAGGTACGCAGCTCGCTGATGCGCGTCTCGAGCGTCGCCCGCTCGCTCTCGAGTCGAGCGAGCTCGTCGCGGCCCTTCGCCTCGGCCTCGGCGAGGATCGCGGCGGCCTGCGCCTGAGCCTCGGAGATGAGCTTGTCCTTCTGGGCCTGACCCTCGGCGACGTGCTCGTCGTGCAGACGCTGGGCGAGCTCGATGATCCCGGCAGAGGCGGCGGCGGGCGCGGCGTCGGCGGCGGGAGCTGCCTCGGCGGCGGGCTCCGGGGCGGGGACGGCCTCGACCACGGGCTCCTCGGCGACCGGCGCGGGCGCGCTCTCGGCCGGAGCGGAGCCGGACTCGTAGGCAGCCAGCTTGGCCTTGAGCTCTTCGTTCTCGGCGATCGTCTTGCGCCACTCGACGACGATCTCGTCGAGGAAGTCATCGACTTCGTCCGGGTCGAAACCCTCCTTGAACCGGACGTGCTGGAACTGCTTGGTGACGACGTCTTCGGGAGTGAGAGCCATGGTGTTGTCCTCTTTCAGAGCTTCACGACGGGACCGTTGGGGGTGACCCGCGGTCGGCGAGCCGTATCCGAACAGCATAGTGCGCCCTCCACGAGGGCGCGAGAAAGGGTGCCGCCCACACGAGGGCGAACGGGGTCAGGCGCGCAGGATCACGCCCGTGATCGACAGGAGCACGAAGCAGCAGAGCATCGTCAGCGGGAAGGCGAGATCGATCGCTACCGGGCCCAGCCGCAGCGGAGGAATGAACCTGCGGAAGAACTTCAGCGGAGGATCCGTGAGTGTGAACACCACTTCCGCGACGATCAGCATCGCCCCACGGGGCCGCCACTCACGGTTGAACAGCGGGATGTACTCCAGGATCACGCGCGCGAGCAGCACGAGGATGTAGAGCACCAGCACCGTGTTGACGATGCCGGCGAGAAGACGGACGACCTCCACGACTACTGCGCGAAGGGTGCGGCCTCAGGGTCTGCCTGAGCCACGGCGCCGTCACCCGAGACCGCGATGTTCTCGGGCGAGAGCAGGAAGACCTTGCTGGTCACACGCTCGATGCGACCGAAGAGGCCGAGCGAGAGCCCGCTGGCGAAGTCGACGAGACGGCGCGCGTCGGCATCGCTCATCTGCGACAGGTTGATGATCACCGGAATGCCGTCGCGGAACGCCTCGGCGATCCCCTGGGCGTCACGGTACTGCTTGGGGTGCACCGTGAGGATCTCGCTCACCGTGCCCGCTGCGGGCTGGCGCACGACCGCGGGGCGGTGCAGGGGCGTGACGGGGGCGGTCTTCTCGACCGGCTTGTCGACGCGGCGCGGCGCGGCTGCGGCGGGCTGTTCCTCGAAGACTTCCTCTTCGTCAGCCAGGCCCAGGTACACCATGGTCTTCTTGAGCGGATTCGACATCGCATTCCTCCGTTTGCTCGTCTTGTTCGAGGTTAACCGGGCACCGCGCGCGGACCCGTGATTGCCGTCCCGATCCGCAGGTGTGTCGCGCCCGCCGCGATCGCTTCGGCGAAATCGCCCGACATCCCGGCCGAAATCCAGGTCGCGTCCGGGACGACGGTCCGGATCGCATCAGCCGACGCCGCGAGTCTCGCGAAGGCCTCGGCCGGGGCGGCTGCCAGCGGCGCCACGGCCATGACGCCACGGACACGCAGCGAGGGGCAGTGTCCTGCGACGTGGTCGGCCAGCGACGCGATCTCCGCCGGCGGCACCCCACCGCGCCGGGGGTCGTCGGTGAGGTTCACCTGAAGGAGCACATCGAGCCGCGCCGGCGACTCGGGCTCCGCCGCGTGGAGCGCCTCCGCGAGCCGCGTCCGGTCGACCGAGTGGACGACCGACGCGGCGGCCCGGATCGCACGTGCCTTGTTGGTCTGTGCCTGGCCGATGAAATGCCAGATCAGGTCATCCGGCGTCGTCAGCTCTGCACGCTTGGCGGTGAGCTCCTGCTGCCGGTTCTCCCCCACATCGTGCACGCCGAGCGCGTGAAGCCGGGTGACCAGGGAGGCCGGGTGGAACTTCGTGACGACGATGCGAGTGAGCTCCGACGGGTCGCGGCCCGCCGACCTCGCCGCGTCCGCGATGCGGGCGTCGACGTCGGCGAGCCGCTCGGCCAGCTCCACTTACTTCAGGAAGTCGGGGACGTCGAGGTCGTCGTCGCCGAACACGGACTCGTTGGAGGCGGAGACGACGGACACCGAGACCGACTGCTTCTCCGCGCCGTCGACGTGGTCGCGCGCGGCCTCGTCGGCCGGCACCGAGGGCACCAGCGGAGCACTCAGCTGCGCCGCGATCGGCTCGATGCGCGTCTGCGGCTCGCCGCCGTCGAATCCCGCCGCGATGACGGTGACCCGGACCTCGTCTCCGAGCGTGTCATCGATGACGGTTCCGAAGATGATGTTGGCCTCGGGGTGCGCGGCCTCCTTGACGAGCTGAGCCGCGTCGTTGATCTCGAAGATGCCGAGGTTAGATCCGCCCTGGATGGACAGCAGGACGCCATGAGCGCCCTCGATCGAGGCCTCCAGCAGCGGGGACTCGACGGCGAGCTCGGCAGCCTTGATCGCCCGGTCGGCGCCGCGCGCCGAGCCGATGCCCATGAGAGCCGACCCGGCACCCTGCATGACCGACTTGACGTCTGCGAAGTCGAGGTTGATGAGACCCGGCGTCGTGATCAGGTCCGTGATGCCCTGCACACCGGCGAGCAGCACCTGATCGGCGGTGGCGAACGCCTCGATCATCGAGATGCCGCGGTCGCTGATCTCCAGCAGCCGGTCGTTGGGCACGACGATGAGGGTGTCGACCTCTTCCTTCAGCTTCGCCACGCCGTCCTCGGCCTGGCTCTGACGGCGGCGGCCCTCGAAGGAGAACGGCTTGGTGACGACACCGATCGTCAGCGCGCCGATGGACTTGGCAATGCGGGCCACGACCGGGGCACCACCCGTGCCGGTGCCGCCGCCCTCGCCCGCGGTCACGAAGACCATGTCGGCCCCGGCGAGGGCCTCTTCGATCTCCTCGGCGTGGTCTTCGGCCGCGCGACGCCCGACCTCGGGGTCCGCCCCGGCGCCGAGTCCGCGGGTGAGCTCGCGCCCGACGTCGAGCTTGACGTCCGCGTCGCTCATGAGCAGGGCCTGCGCGTCGGTGTTCACGGCGATGAACTCCACGCCGCGCAGCCCGAGCTCGATCATGCGATTGACGGCGTTCACGCCGCCACCGCCCACACCGACGACCTTGATCACCGCGAGGTAGTTCTGGTTCTGGCTCATGCCGGCCTCCGTTATCGTCCCGAACCGCGTCTCTCGACGTGCTGTCTAAACCTTCAACCTCAACCAGAGGTTTAAAGAATTGCCGAGTATGCAATTCCCGATCTCGAAGGTATGCGGCGGCCACGCCCGTTGCCACGAGGCGACGGGCGTGTCGCGAATCGCGTGCGAGAACTGGTCCTCGACGGGTCCGGCGTCGTCAGCGGACGACGACGGCGCCCGGCGACGAGACGTCGTACTCGGAGACCTCATCGGGAGGCTGGGAGGTCATGATCGACTGCAGGACGATCGCCTTGCGCGCCGACTCGGTCGCGTCGCCCCAGACGACATCGGTGCCGGTCTTGCCGAGCGTCAGCGTGACGTCGTGGGGAGAGGTGGCCGACATCGCGGTCACCTGCTCGCGGATGTCGTCCGGCAGGCTGCGGAAGACCATCCCCAGCGCGGCGAAGGCCTTCGAGGTGATGCCTCCGGGCACCGTGATCTCGGGGTAGCCCTTCGGCTTGTTCGGGGTCGTCGACAGCGCGACCCCGGCCGCGTCGACGAGGGTGAACCCCGCGGCGGAGGAGAGCGTGCCGATCGGCGTCCGCTCGACGATGCGGACGACCAGATCATGCGGCGGGCGCGCCTCGAGCGTGTACGACTCGACGAGCGGGAAGGCGACGAGCGCCGCTTTCACCTCGCTGGAATCCACCAGCGGCAGCGGGCGACCGAGCTGCCCCGCCAAGGCATCCTCCACCGCCGCCGCAGGCAGCTGCGACGTGCCGACGACACGCACCCGCTCCACCGCGAACAGCGGACTGTACGCCGCGCCGACCGACCCGAGCACGAGGAGGACGATCGCAGCCCCCGACACCGCCCAGGTGATGCGGCGACGACGCTGACGCACCGTGAAGCGGCGCACCTCGGCGCGCAGCGCCCGCCGACGGGCTCGGGCGGCCGCCCAGACGTCGCGCGCACGCATCGCCGGATCGCCGCCCACCATGTCATCCGTCGGGGACGACTCGTCCGTCGACGCGGAGTACTTGCCCTCGCGGTCGCGATCGGGGGGCGGCGTGTCGATCGGCAGCACCGGGGCGGTCGCCGCCTCGGCCTCGTCGGTCTCCGATGTCGAGACGACGGGAAGGAAGACCTCGATCGGCTCCTCCGGCTCGCGCTCCTCCCGGGACGGGGGCGGCGGAAGCGGCGACGGCCGACGCACGTGTCAGTCCCTCTCCGCCGCCGGCGGCGCCTTCAGCGCCTCCAGGACCTGCGGGATGATGAGGTTCACGTTGCCGCACCCGAGCGTGATGATGAAGTCCCCGTCACGGGCGACGGACGCCGTGTAGTCGGCGGCCTCCTGCCAATCGGCGACGAAATGGACCCGGCTAGGGTCCTCGAACGCCCCGGAGACCAGCGCACCCGTGACGCCGGGCACAGGATCCTCCCGCGCCCCGTAGACGTCGAGGACGATGGTGTGGTCGGCGCGGGTCTCGAGCACCTCGGCGAACTCCCGGAACATGTCGCGGGTGCGCGAATAGGTGTGCGGCTGGTGGAGGGCGATCAACCGGCCGTCTCCCACCACGGTGCGTGCCGCGTCGAGGGCGGCGGCCACCTCGGTGGGGTGGTGCGCGTAGTCGTCGTAGACGCTCACGCCCCGCTCGCCGCCGTGCAGCTCGAAGCGTCGCGCGGTGCCCCCGAAGGTCTCGACGGCGCGCACCGTCGGCTCGAGCGCATACCCGAGGGTGAGGAGGACGGCGACGGCGCCGGCCGCGTTGATCGCGTTGTGGACCCCCGGGATGCCGAGCTGCGCCGTCACGCTCTCGGCGCCGTGGACGACGGTGAAGGCGACCGGGCCGGACGTGGTGATGCCGACGACACGGACATCGGCATCCTCGGACTCGCCGAAGGTCAGCACGTTCGGGTGCGACAGCGCGGACGCCACGCGACGCGCCCCCTCGTCGTCGGCGGAGATCACCACGGCCTCGCGGGCCTCGTCGGCGAACGTCACGAAGCCGTCGTAGAAGGCGTCGCGCGTCTGCCAGTGGTCGAGGTGGTCCGGGTCGACGTTCGTGATCAGCGCCACGGAGGTGTCGTACAGCAGGAACGTGCCGTCGGACTCGTCTGCCTCAATGACGAACAGCTCGTCCGAGCCGGTGCCGCTGGAGGTGCCGAGGTCGGCGATGACGCCGCCGCTGACGAACGTCGGCGCGGTGCCGAGATCGCGCAGTGCCGTGACGATCATGCCGGTGGACGTCGTCTTCCCATGCGCGCCCGCCACCGAGACGAGGCGACGCCCGCCGATCAGCCAGTACAGCGCCTGCGAGCGGTGGATGACGGCGAGCCCCCGTTCCTTGGCGCGGAGGTACTCGGGGTTCTCCGGCCAGATCGCCCCCGTGTGGATCACGGCGTCCACGTCGGCGGGCAGATGCGCCGCATCGTGCCCGACGTGCACGTCGGCGCCGCGGGCGGCCAGTGCGCGGAGCGCACCGCTGTCGGCGCGGTCGGAGCCGGACACGCGGATGCCCCGGTCGAGGAACATCCCGGCGAGGCCCGACATGCCCGAGCCGCCGATGCCGATGAAGTGCGCCGCGGTGATGTCCGCGGGGATGGGCAGGCTGAGGTCGGGTCGAATCATGGCCCGTCAAGTCTAGGTCGCCCCGCTCGGCCCGGAGGCTGCGGCGCGCTGGCGGACGGAGCCGTCAGCGGCCGAGGGCGGCGTCGATCATCTCGATCACGTTCTCCGTGCCGCGTCGGGTGCCCACGCCGGACGCTCGCTCCCTCATCTGCGCCAGGGCGGAGGCGTCCTGCAGGAGCGGCACGACCTCCGTACGGAGCCGCTCGGCCGTGAACTCGCCATCGGGGATCAGCCGCGCCGCGCCCGCGCGCACCGCGGAGGCCGCGTTGAGGGCCTGCTCGCCGTTTCCGACGGCATAGGGGACGTAGACGGCGGGGATGCCGAGTGCACTGACCTCGCTCACCGTGGCCGCACCCGCGCGCGAGACGACGGCGTCGGCGACGGCGAAGGCATCGTCCATGCGGTCCAGGTACGGCACGATGCGGTAATCGGGGTGCTGCGGGTCCAGGCGTTCGTTGCGCTCCCCCGCGGCATGGAGGATCTGCCATCCCGCATCGGTCACGGCCGTCCACCCGTCGGCGAGGGCGTCGTTGAGCCGGCGGGCGCCGAGGGAACCGCCGAAGACCAGCAGCACGGGCCTGTCGGGGTCAAGGCCGAACGAGGCCGCGGCCTCCGCTCGACGGCTCGCGGGGTCGAGGGTCACGATCTCGCGGCGAAGCGGCATGCCCACCACCCGCGCACCCCGCAGGGGCGTCCCTTCGAACACGATCCCTGCCCCGCGCGCCCCGCGCGCGCCGAGGATGTTGGCGAGACCCGGCTTGGCGTTGGCCTCGTGCACGACGTAGGGGATGCGCTCACGCGACGCCGCCACATAGGCCGGTGCGGACGCGTAGCCGCCGAAACCGACCACGACATCCGCGCTCCGATCCCGCAGGTGCGCGCGCACCTGTGCGACCGCGCGTGCGAACCGCGCCGGAAACCGCGCCGCCCAGGCATCGGGGCGCCGAGGGAACGGCACCTTGTCGACGAAGAGGAGCTCATAGCCGCGCTCGGGAACCAATCGCGCCTCGAGTCCCTCCCGGGTGCCGAGGACCAGGATCTCGGCTCCCGGCTCCCGCTCGCGCAGGCCGTTGGCCACGGCCAGCAGCGGGTTGACGTGCCCCGCGGTGCCGCCGCCGGCGAGGAGGTAGGTGGTCTTCGCGCCCTGAGGAGCCGGCTCGATCGTCATCGGATCGAGACTACCGGCCGACGGACGCCGCTCGAACGTCGGCGCGGGCCGGCCGCGCGACGGTCACCGGCGTGCGCAGCGCTTCGGACTCCGGCAGCGTGCGGGCGAACGACAGCAGGATGCCGCAGGCCATGAGCACCGACAGCAGCGACGTGCCTCCCTGCGACATGAACGGCAGGGGCACGCCGAGCACGGGGAAGACCCGGAGCACGACGCCGATGTTGACGAGCGCCTGACCGACGATCCACACGGTGATCCCGCCCGCAGCGATGCGGATGAACGGGTCGTGCGTCTTGCGGATGACGTGGAACGCGCCGATGGCGAACAGCGTGAACAGCCCCAGGACGACGATGCAGCCGATGAGCCCCAGCTCCTCGCCGACGATGGCGAAGATGTAGTCGTGCTCGGCAGCGGGGAGCCAGTCGTACTTCTCCCGGGAGTTGCCGAGGCCGAGGCCGAAGATCCCGCCGCCGGCGAGACCCCAGACCCCGTGGAGCGCCTGGTAGCAGTCGCCGGTCGCCGCGAGGTAGCAGTCCGACGAGTCGACGTTGAGGAAGCTCATGATGCGGCGCATGCGGTCCGGGCTCGTCACGGCGAACACGAGCGCCGCGCCCAGCACCCCGAGCAGCGGCAGCACGAAGATCCGCAACTTGACGCCGGAGAAGAACAGGCATCCCAGCAGGACCGCCATGAGGACGAGTCCGGTGCCCAGGTCGCCACTGCCTACCGCCACGAGTCCGATCACCAGCGCGCCCACCGGAACCACCGGGATGAAGACGTGCCGCCACAGCCCGAGCAGGGTCTGCTTGCGGTAGAGCACGTACCCGAGCCACAGCGCCAGGGTGAGCTTGAGGAACTCGGACGGCTGCATCTGGATTCCGGCGATCGAGATCCAGTTCGTGTTGCCGTCGTTGTAGATGCCGACCCCGGGGACGAAGACGAGCATCTGGAGCGCGATCGCGCTGATCAGCGCGGGCCAGGCCATCCGCTTCCAGAACCTCACCGAGAACCGACTGAGGACGAACATCAGCGGCACTCCGACGACGGCGAACAGCGACTGCTTGAGCACGACTTCGAAGGGGCTGTCCCCCCGCGCCACCGACGCGGCCATCGTCGCCGACAGCACCATCACGAGACCGAAGAGGGTCAGGATGAGCGCGGTGGAGGCGATGAGGAGGAACTCGCTCGGCACCGGCGAGAACACGCGCCCGAGAGACACCCGCGCGGAGAACCCGCGGCCGTGGACCGGAGCGGGCTCAGCCGTCGCCGAGCGGGGTCGGTCGGCGCTCGCTGTCACCGCTCCCCCTCTCGATCCGGTCCCGCACCGCGGCGGCGAAGCGGCGACCACGGTCGGCGTAGGACGCGAACTGGTCGAACGAGGCCGCTGCCGGAGCCAACAGGACGGTGTCTCCGTCACCGGCGACGTTCGCCGCCAGTTCGACGGCCGCTGCCATGACGTCTTCAGTCTGAGCGTGGTCGACCTCGAAGATCGGAACCGCGGGCGCGTGTCGTGCGAAAGCCGCGACGATCTCGGACCGCTCCACGCCGATCAACACCGCCGCCTTCGCCGCGGGACCGCGCACGGCGACGAGTTCGGCGATGTCCACGCCCTTCAGGAGTCCGCCCACCACCCAGACCGCGCCCGGGTAGGCCGCGAGCGATGAGGCGGCCGCATGGGGGTTGGTGGCCTTGGAGTCGTCCACCCACGTCACGCCCTGCGCCACCGCGACGACCTCGATCCGGTGCGGATCCATCCGGAAGCCCTGGAGGGCGTCGCGGATGTCCTCCGGCGCCACACCGAGGGAGCGGGCGAACGCCGCTGCGGCGAGGATGTTCGCGACGACATGGGGCGCCGACAGCCCTCGCGCGGCGAGATCGGCCAGCGTGGTCAGTTCGAGGGCGCTGTGGTGACGGTCGTCGTGGAATGCCCGGTCGACGAGAATCCCCTCGACGATGCCGAGATCGCTCGGGCCGGGGACACCGAGGTCGAAGCCGATGGCGCGGCATCCCTCGACCACCTCCGCCTCCTCCACCATCTCGCGCGTGGCGGCGTCCGCCTTGTTGTACACGCAGGCGACGCGCGTGTTCTGGTAGACCTGCGCCTTCGCGTCGCGATAGGCGGCGTGGGACCCGTGCCACTCGAGGTGGTCGTCGGCGAGGTTCAGGCACACGCTGGCGTGGGGTGAGAGCGGATCCGGTCCGCTCTGCCGGCCGAGGTACCAGAGCTGGTGGCTCGACAGCTCCACGACGAGGACGTCGAAGCCGGCGGGATCGCGGACCGCATCCAGGACCGGGACGCCGATGTTGCCGCACGGAGCTGCCCGCAGGCCACCGGCCGCGAGCATGGTCGCCGTCAGCTGGGTCGTCGTGGTCTTGCCGTTGGTGCCGGTGATGAGCACCCACTCCGCCGGACTCCCATCGGCGCGGAGGACCTTGTCCCGCACGCGCCACGCCAATTCCACGTCGCCCCACAGCGCGGCGGCGCCCGACTGCGCCCACGCGATGACGGGATGGTGGGGTGGGAATCCGGGCGAGGCGATGACGACCTCCGGATCGAAGGCCACCAGCTCCTCCGGGACCGACGTCAGCGGGCCCGTCCACAGCCGAGCGCCGATGACGGGCAGCAGCCTGGCGTACTCCTCGTCGGCGGACTCGGTCAGCACCAGGACGTCCGCGCCCAGCTCGGCCAGCGTGTCGGCGACCGAGAACCCCGTCACCGACAGCCCGAGCACCGCCACGCGCAGGCCCTTCCAGTCGGAGTGCCAGCTGGTGAGCGCGTCCAGACGGCCGTCGCCGGCCATCCGCGGATCGGGCGTCACAGAGCCGCCAACCACGCGACGTAGAACAGGCCGACGCCGGTGACGGCGAGCATGCCCGCGATGATCCACATCCGCACGACGATGGTGATCTCCGGCCATCCGCGCATCTCGAGATGGTGATGGAACGGGCTCATGAGGAAGAGCCGCTTTCCGCCGGTCGCCTTGAAGTAGTAGCGCTGCAGGATCACCGATCCGGGCCCGATGATGAACACGCCCGCGATGATGACCGCGAGGATCTCGGTGCGCGAGAGGACGGCCATCGCGACGACGACACCGCCGATCGACATCGAGCCGACGTCGCCCATGAAGACCTTCGCCTTCGGCGCGTTCCACCAGAGGAAGCCCACCAGTGCGCCGACGAAGGACGCGGCGATGATGGTCAGGCCCATGGGATCCCGTGTCGGATAGCACGCGTTGGCGTAGGCGTCGACGAGCGCGGCGGTGTGGCAGCGCTGCTGGAACTGCCAGAAGGTGACGAGGCTGTACGCGGACACGGTGAAGATGCCCGCGCCCGTGGCCAGTCCGTCGAGCCCGTCCGTGAGGTTCGTCGCATTGGACCAGGCGACGGACATGAAGGTGATCCACGCCAGGTAGAGGATCCATCCGATCACGGCGCCCAGCGCCATGAACGAAAGCGCGGGGATGTCGCGGAAGAACGAGACATAGGCCGAACCGGGCGTCTCGCCGTACGCGTTGGGGAAGTTCAGCGCGAGGATCGCGAAGGGCACGGCGACGATGATCTGGCCGACGACCTTCCGCCAGCCCGAGAGGCCGAGGCTGCGCTGCTGGCGCACCTTCATGTAGTCGTCAATGAAGCCGACGAGACCGAGGCCGACCATCATCCAGATGACGAGGAGCCCGGAGGTCGTCGGCGGAGTGCCGCCCGCGTAGCTTCCGACGAAGTAGCCCACGAGCGAGCCGACGATGAAGACGATGCCGCCCATCGTGGGGGTGCCGCGCTTGGTGTGATGGCTCGGGTTGTGCTGATCCTCGGGCGTGCGGATCACCTGACCCCACCCCAGCTTCTCGAAGAGCCGGATGAACAGCGGTGTCAGGAAGAGCGTGAATGCCAGCGAGATCGTCGCAGCGGCCAGCAGAGATCTCACGAGAAGGATTCTCCCAGACGATCGCCGAGATGACGGAGCCCCGCCGAGTTGGACGACTTCACGAGGACGCGGTCACCGTCTCGGAGTTCGTCGAGGAGGTAGTCGAACGCCTCGTCCTGCGTCTCGAAGAACACGGCCTCACCGTCCCACGAACCCTCGCCGATCGCGGCGAGGTAGAGGCGGCGCGCGGCGGATCCGACGACGACGATGCGCTCGAATCGCAGCCGCACCGCCAGCAGGCCGACCCTGTCGTGTTCCTCGCCCGCGTACTCGCCGAGCTCGCTCATCGCGCCGAGCACCGCGACCTTGCGCTGTCCGGGCTCTGCGATCTGCGCGATGGTGCGAAGGGCCGCGGCCATAGAGTCAGGGCTCGCGTTGTACGCGTCGTTGATGATCCTGACCCGATCGGAGCCGAGGGGCTGCATGCGCCATCGCTCGGCGATGTCCACTGTCTCGAGGCGGGCGATCGAGGTCGCGACCGGCACACCGAGGGTCTCGGCGACCGCGAGCGCGGCCAGGGCGTTCATGACGTGGTGCTCCCCCAACACACGCAGGTGCAGCGGCATCCGCTCCTCGCCCACCACGATCGTGCAGGTCGTACCCGAGGCGGTGACCTCGACGTCCTCGGCGCGCACCTGCGCGGCGCTGGAGCGGCCGAACCAGCGGACCGACACCCCCCGCGCCTCGGCGACGGCAGCCATGGCCGCCACGCGCGGATCATCCGCATTGAGCACAGCCACGCCGCCGGGTCGGACGGCTTCGACCAGTTCTGTCTTCGCCCGCTGGGTCTCCTCGACGCCGCCGAACCCGCCCGCGTGGGCGAGGCCGACCATCAGCACAGCTCCGACATCCGGGGTCACCAGGCCGGCGAGCTCCGCGATGCGGCCGATGCGCGAGGCGCCGAACTCGCTGACCAGGTAGCGCGTGCCCTCGGTGACCCGGAGCATGGTGACCGGCGCGCCCACCTCGTTGTTGAACGAGTCGCGGGGCGCGACGGTCTCCCCCTCGTCCTGGAGGATGCGGGCAAGGAGGTTCTTGGTCGTCGTCTTGCCGTTGGAGCCGGTGATCCCCACGATCTCCAGCCGACCACCCGCGCGCACCCGCGCGACGACCTCGCGAGCGAGGTCTGCCAGCGCCTGGACGGCGTCCGGCACGACGATCTGCGAGACCGCGTCGTCGACCAGATGCTCCACGATCGCGGCGGTCGCTCCGCCGGCCACGGCGGCCCCGACGAAGCGATGCCCGTCGGTGACCTCGCCCGGCTTGGCCACGAATACGCCGCCGGCCGTCATCGCTCGCGAGTCGGTGTCGACGACGCCGGACACGATCGTGTCGGGCGTATCGGAGCCGTGGACGTGCAGGGTTCCCGAGACCGCCTGGGCCACCTCGGCGAGCGTCATCCGGATCATGGGGGTGGATCTCCTCGTGCGTGCTCGCGTCAATCGGTCAACGGGAGCAGGGGGGTTTCCGACTCGGAGGGCATGATGCGGTAGTGCTTGAGCACCTGGGTCATCGCCTTCTTGAAGACCGAGCGGTTGGCCGACGACATGCGCTCCTTCTTGGGCTCGTCGAAGACCGTCAATACAACGTACTGCGGATCCTCGGCGGGCGCGTACCCCACGAGCGACGTGAAATACAGGTTCTTCTTGTATCCGCCCTTGCCGTTGTAGATCTGCGCCGTGCCCGTCTTGCCGGCCATCCGGTATCCGTCGATCTTGATGTCGTCGGCGAGGGTGCCCTGGGCGAAGACGTTCTCGAGCATGAGCCCGACCTCGTCGGCCGTCGACTCCTCGATGACGCGCACCGGCTCGGGGAGGTCGGGCTCCACGACGGTCCCGTCGGCGCGGGTGCAGGACTCGACGAGCTGCGCGGGCATCCGCACACCGCCGTTGGCGATGGTCTGGTAGACGCTGGCGACCTGGGTGGCGGTGACGGTGAAGGCCTGACCGAACGTGGTCGTGTAGTAGGTCTGGTTGTCCCAGTCCTTCGGAAGAAGACGGAAGCCGGTGTCGGGCTCTCCCGACCAGTTCAGCGCCGTCTTCTCCCCCACCCCGAACTTGGTCAGGTACTCGTACCGCGTCTGCGGGTCCACGAGGGCGCCGAACTGCGACATCGCGACATTCGACGAGCGCACGAGACCGCCGGTCAGGGTCATCGTCTCGGTGGCGTGCTGCTCGGAGTCGTTGATGACCGCTCCGTTGTCGAAGGTCATCTTGGACGGCACGACCACCGAGGACAGGTGCGTGAGGCCGGCCTTCTCGATCGCCGTCGCGGCCGTCACCGGCTTGAAGGTCGATCCCGGCTCGTAGGAGAACCGGGCCAGTCGGGAGCCCCGGTCGTCGGCCTCCGAGGCGCCCGGGTCGTTGGGATCGACCGAGGCGGTCTCGGCGAACGCGCGGATCTTCCCCGTGGCCACCTCCATCACGACGATCCCGCCCCATTCGGCGTTGTATCGCGCGGTCTCCTCGGAGATCAGCTGCTGCATGTACCACTGCAGATCGCTGTCGAGGGTGAGCTGCAGCGTGCCGCCGTCGACCGCCGCCTTCTCGACCTCGGTGCCCGGGATCTTCACGCCGTCGCGGCCGCGCTGGTAGGTGAGCGTGCCGTTCTGGGCGGCCAGGCAGGAGTTCTGGAGCTTCTCGACGCCTTCCAGAGCATCACCGTCGGAGTTCAGGAAGCCGATCACATTGCCCGCGACGGCGCCGTCGGGGTAGGTGCGCGAGGGCACCGCGGTGAAGGTCAGGAACGGCAGATCGAGTGCGGCGAGCTCCCGATACGTCTCGGTCGACACGTAGCGCTTGACCTGCGCCCACCGCGACGCGGGGTCGGACGCGAGCTTGTCGACGACGATGGCCGTGACGTCCTCGGGCGCCTGCCCGGTGACCGCGGCGATCCTCGCGGCGAGCTCCGGCCACGCGATGACTTCGGGCTTGCCGTCGGCGCCCTTCACGATCTTCCCGTCGGCGTCGCGCCTGCTGATGCCGTGGGCTGCGAGCTGCGGATCGATGGACACGTCGTAGACGAGGGTGCTCGTCGCCAGTACGCTGCCGTCGGCGTCGACGATGTCCCCTCGGGTGCCGCGAAGGGTGATCTCGGTGCCGCTCGCGAGCTCCTGGGACTGCTCGATGTGGTCGCTGGCGTTGACGACCTGGATGTCGACGAGGCGCACGACGAAAGCCGCGATGACGGTCAGCACGACCAGCAGCGCGATCACGGTGCGGCGGCGCGGGCTGCGAGTGGCTCGGGTGGTCATGGCTCAGTGGGTCCGGGGGGTCGGGAGACCGTCGGCGACGGCGGGAGGGACGGCAGGGTCGATGACGAGCTCGGTCTCCGCGGCCACCCCGGCCGCCAGACTGGAGTCGGGGTCGGTGACCAGGGGCACGCCGCCGGCGAGGGCGTTGGGGACCGCCGCCTTCTTCAGCGCTTCGATGCTCGAGGTGCCGGGCGCCGCTGTGCCCGCCCCGATGACCTCGCCGTCGCTCAGCCGCAGGTAGCTGGGCGGCTGACCGGTGACCATGCCGAGGGCCGCCGCGTTCGCCGCGAGGTACTGCGGCGAGCTGAGTCCGGCGACGTCATCGGCAAGGATCTGCTTCTGCCAGTCGACCGTGCGCTGCTGGGCGGTGAGCTCCTTGATCTCGTAGGAGCCCTGCGTCGTCAGGATCGAGAGGCCCATCTGGGCCCCGGCGATGGCCACTGCCCCGGCGACGGCGATCACGCCGTAGAGGAGCCTCGGTCGGCGCGCCGCAGCGGGCGCGTCGACGGCGTGCAGCCTGCGGTCGACGTCCTCTCGCCGGGCGGGCTCCGTCCGGGGGAAGGGCGCGACGAGGAGATCGCTGTCCCACGCATTGACGCTCACGCGGCCTCCCTGACACGTTCGGCGGCGCGCAGCCGCACCGGGGTCGCGCGCGGGTTGCGGGCCCGCTCCTCTTCGGATGCCATCTCGGCGCCGCGCACGAGCAGCGAGAACTTCGGCGCGTGCTCGGGCGGCTCGAACGGGAGGCCCGCGGGGGCCGTCGACGACGTGGCGTCGGCGAACGCGCGCTTGACGAGACGGTCCTCCAGCGACTGGTAGGACATGACGACGATGCGACCGCCGACCCGCAGGAGGTCCATCGCCGCGGGGATCGCCGTCTCGAGGACCGCCAGCTCGCGGTTCACCTCGATGCGCAGCGCCTGGAAGACGCGCTTGGCCGGATGACCGGACCGCTCGCGCTGGACGGCGGCCGGTGTCGCAGCGACGAGGATGTCCACGAGCTGCGCCGACCGGGTGATCGGCTCGTGCGCGCGGGCGGCCAGGATCGCCCGCGCATAGCGGCCGGCGAGCTTCTCCTCGCCGTAACGCTCGAAGATGCGCCGCAGATCGCCTTCGCCGTACGTCGCGACGATGTCGGCGGCGGTCGTCCCGGCGGTCTGGTCCATGCGCATGTCGAGTGGCGCGTCCTGCGAATAGGCGAACCCGCGATCGGCCTCGTCGAGCTGCAGCGACGAGACGCCCAGGTCGAACAGAATGCCGTCGACGGTGGTGCGCCCCGTGGAGGCCACGGCGTCCGCGATGCCGTCGTAGACCGTGTGCACGAGGGTCACGCGGTCGCCGAAGCGGGCGAGCCGCTGACCCGCGATGCGGAGGGCGTCGGTGTCGCGGTCGAGGCCGATGAGGTGTGCCTGCGGGAACCGCTCCAGCAGCGCCTCGGAGTGCCCGCCCATACCCTCGGTGGCGTCGACGAGCACTGCGCCCTCGCGCTGGAGCGCGGGGGCGAGGAGTTCGACGCAGCGGTCGAGGAGCACCGGGGTGTGGATGTCGCGGAGGTTCATGATGTGCGGCAGGCGACCCGGGATCCTGATCCCCATCCGCCCCGACCTGGCACCGGGGAAGTGTGTCAGGGCGTGCGGCTGGGAGTCAGGGTCACGGCTCAGAAGAGGCCGGGGATCACCTCCTGCTCCATGTCCGAGTAGGTGTCTTCGTTGTTCTGGGAGTACTCGTTCCAGGCGTCGGCGTCCCAGATCTCTGCGTGCGCACCGACACCGGTGACGACGAGCTCGCGCCCGAGGTTCGCGTAGGCGCGGAGGTGGGGCGGGACGGTGATGCGGCTCTGGCTGTCCGGCTTCTCGTCGCTCGCACCCGACAGGAACATCCGCTGGAAGTCGCGCGCCTGCTTGTTCGTCAGTGGAGCTTCGCGGATGCGCTCGTAGATGCGCTCGAACTCCTTGGTGCTGAAGACGTAGAGGCACCGCTCCTGACCCCGCGTGACGACGACGCCGTCGCCCAGGTCAGTGCGGAACTTCGCCGGGAGGATGACGCGGCCCTTGTCGTCGAGCTTCGGGGTGTAGGTACCCAACAACATCGGACCTCACCCCCTTCTCTGCCCGGCCGCCTGAAGTTGTCGCCACTTTACTCCACTTTCCTCCACTTAACTAGGCAAACTCGCCCCTGATGGGCGCGCGCTCCCCCACAACGCAAAAAAAGCACCGACCCGGAGGTCGGTGCTTTGCGTGAGTTGGGGCGGGCGGCTGGCCCGTCAGCCGGTCAGTCTCGGTCCTGGCGTCGGTCCCAGCGATCGTTCATCCGGTCCATGAACGAACCGGAGCCGGCCGGACGAGATGCTCCCCCGGCGGGAGCGGTCTTGCGCGAGCCCTCGGTGCGCGGGCGGCCGATTCCGCCACGCGTGGGAGTGACGGCCAGCACGACACCGCCGACCATGAGCAGGAACGCGATGACCCCGACAATGACCAGCGAGGTCGACACGCCGATCACGAGGCCGGCGAGACCGAGGAGGACGAGCACGCTCCCGTAGACGATGTTGCGGTAGCTGAGGGACTGCCCCTCGCGGGGCGCGCTCACGACATCCGCGTCGTTGCGCATGAGATGGCGCTCCATCTCGTCCAGCAGACGCTGCTCCTGCTCTGACAGTGGCATGCATCCCCCTCTTGAGGTCTCGAGTGCTCCGATTGTACGCGGGAGCGTCAGAACTAGGCTAGGCCTGTGACACTCTCCGCAGATGCGATCGTGGCAGTTTCCCAGCGGATGGAGAGGTTCGCCGAGGACCGCCTCACCGAGGCCGACGAGCTCGGCCCCGATGCCGTCTCGTTCGCGCGCTCGGCGGCCGAGACCCTGACCGGCGGCAAGCGTCTGCGCGCCCGGTTCTGCCTGACCGGATGGCGAGCCGTCGCCGACGTCGGAAGCCGCCCTCCGGCGACCGCGGGCGACGACGTCATCGCCGCTGCCGGCGCACTGGAGATCTTCCACGCGGCGGCGCTGGTCCACGACGACCTCATCGACAACTCCGACACGCGGCGCGGCCGGCCCGCCGCCCACCGCGCTCTGGAGGCCGCGCACGGCACGGCGGGCTGGAGCGGAACCGGCGCGGACTTCGGGCGCTCGGCCGCGATCCTCCTCGGCGACCTCCTCGTCGCGTGGAGCGACGATCTCTTCGAAGAGGGCCTCCGCGAGGCGCCGTACGCGGCGGCCGCGCGCGCCGAGTACGCACGGATGCGTCGCGACGTCACCGTCGGGCAGTACCTCGACATCGCCGAGGAGGCTGCCGCAGCATCGGTCCCCGACGACGAGCACGCCGCGCGCGCGCTCCGCGTCGCGACCTTCAAATCCGCTCGCTACAGCGTGCAGCAGCCACTGACGATCGGCGCGGCGCTCGCCGGCGCGAACGACGCCCAGCGCGACGCGCTCGCCCGGTTCGGCCTGCCGCTCGGCCTCGCTTTCCAGCTGCGCGACGACGTCCTCGGCGTGTTCGGCGACAGCGCCGTGACCGGGAAGCCGTCGGGGGACGATCTGCGGGAAGGCAAGCGCACCCTCCTCATCGCCTACGCTCGCGAGACGGTGACCGCCGGGGCGCGCCGCACCATCGACGAGCTGCTCGGCGACCCGAGCCTGGACGGGCAGCAGATCGCCTCCCTCCAGCGCACGATCGTCGACTCCGGGGCCCTCGAGAGGGTGGAGCAGCTCATCGCCCGCTACGCCACCGAGGCCGATCGGGCTCTGACGGGCGCGGCGCTGGACAACGCCGCAGTGGGCGCACTGCGCGACCTGGCCCGCGCCGCCGTCGCACGCGCGGCGTGAGCCGCCACGAGGGAGGTGCTCAGGCCTCGGCTTGGGCGACGCGACGCACTTCGCTCTTGCGCCCGGCGCGCAGCGCCTCGATCGGAGCCATGCCGATCGACTCGTGAGGCGACAGGAGCCAGTCGATGACCTCGTCGTCGGAGAAGCCCGCGTCCTGCAGCACGATGATGGTCCCGCGGAGCGTGCCGAGCGGCGCGGCATCGACGAGGAAGACGGAGGGCACGCGCAGGGCGCCGTCCCGGCGCGACCCGACGAGCTGCTTCTCGTCGAGGAAGCGGCGGATGCGCCCGAGCGGCTCGCCGGTCAGCTCGACGAGCTCGGGGAGCGACAGCCATTCCGTGGGAAAGGAGGGGGTGGATTCACCGGTCACCCCTCCACTATCGCACCCGGATCGCCTCGCCGATGCCGCGACGTGGGCTGCTTGATCACTTCTTTCACTTTGGTCACTCTGGTTGACACCTGTATACATCCGTGACAGCGTGGCGAGGTCGAAACGAGGGGGAAGCTCTTGAGACGCACGACACCATTCACGACGGGAACGGCGCCGGTCGCCGTCATCGGGACCATCGCCCTGTCCCTGACCGGCAGCCCCGCCCAGGCGGCACCGGCCGCCTCGGCCGAGCGCGCCCCGATGCGCGGGCTCCCCGCCGCGGCCACGGCGCTCGAGACGATCGCCGCGACAGCGACCGCGCTGGCCCAGACATCCTCGTCTCCCCGGACGCACACCGTCGTCCGCGGCGACACGGTCAGCGCCATCGCCGCGAGGCACGGGTTGCGCACCGCCGACGTCCTCGCATGGAACGACCTCGGCTGGAAGTCGATCATCCACCCGGGTGACGTCCTCCGGCTGACCCCGTCGGACGGGTCGGCGAAGATGCAGCGCGCAAAGGCGGAGTCCCGCGACTCGTCGCGCGAGTCCTCCGGCACGCGCGGCGCAGGGACCCACACCGTCACCAAGGGCGACACCCTCTGGGCGATCGCCCGCAGCGAGGGTGTGAGTCTCGCCCGCCTCCTTCGCGCGAACGACCTCACGACCGGATCGATCATCTACCCCGGCCAGAAGCTGAAGATCCCCGGGCGCTCCGCCGCACCGGCTGCCAGCACGGCCGCGACGCAGGCGCCGGCCAGCGCGTCCTCGTCCCGATCGACGGCGAAGCGGGTCACCCTCGATGCCGAGCAGGTGCGGGGCGTGCGGACGATCATCGCAGTCGGCCGCGACCTCGGCGTCCCCGACAAGGGCATCGCCATCGCGCTGGCGACGGCGATGGTGGAGTCCTGGATCCGCAACGTCGACTACGGCACGCACGACTCGCTCGGCCTCTTCCAGCAGCGGCCCAGCATGGGCTGGGGCTCCGCCGACGAGGTGCAGGATCCTCAGCGCGCGACGGCCGCGTTCTTCGGGGGCCCCGCCGATCCGAACGGAACCGCGACGCGCGGGCTCCTCGACATCGACGGCTGGCGCGACATGGAGTTCGGCGCCGCCGCGCAGGCGGTGCAGGTGTCCGCCTACCCGCATCGCTACGCCACCTGGGAGGCACAGGCCTACGAGTGGCTCGAGGCCTACGGCTGATAACGGTCTGGTCGCCGAGGGTGAGCCGCTGCCCGGGGTGGCCGCGCGGGCTCCGTAGACTCTTCGCGTGAGCACGAGTCAGCAGACGGACCCGCTGATCGGCCGTCTCGTCGACGGCCGGTACCGCGTGCGTGCTCGCATCGCCCGCGGCGGCATGGCCACCGTCTACGTCGCCACCGACCTGCGCCTGGAGCGGCGCGTCGCGCTCAAGGTGATGCACGGGCACCTCTCCGACGACACCGTGTTCCAGAGCCGCTTCATCCAGGAGGCTCGGGCGGCCGCTCGGCTGGCCGATCCCCACGTCGTCAACGTCTTCGACCAGGGCCAGGACGGAGACATGGCCTATCTGGTCATGGAGTACCTTCCCGGCATCACGCTGCGCGAGCTCCTGCGCGAACAGCGCCGCCTCAGCATCCCGCAGACGATCACCATCATGGACGCGGTCCTCTCGGGGCTCGCCGCGGCTCATCGGGCGGGCATCGTGCACCGCGACGTGAAGCCCGAGAACGTGCTGCTCGCCGAGGACGGACGCATCAAGATCGGCGACTTCGGGCTCGCCCGCGCGACGAGCGCCAACACCGCGACCGGGCAGATGCTCCTCGGAACGATCGCCTACCTCGCGCCGGAGCTCGTCACCCGCGGCACCGCCGATGCCCGCAGCGACATCTACGCGCTCGGGATCATGCTCTACGAGATGCTCACCGGCGAACAGCCCTACAAGGGCGAGCAGCCGATGCAGATCGCCTACCAGCACGCGACGGATTCCGTGCCGCGCCCGAGCGCGAAGAACCCGGGAGTCCCCGAGCCGCTCGACGAGCTGGTGCTCTGGGCCACCGAGCGCCAGCCCGACGAGCGTCCCGTGGACGCGCGCGCGATGCTCGACCGCCTGCGCGAGATCGAGAAGGACCTCGGCGTGCATCCCCAGGTCGTCCGGCCGACGCCCATCGGCGTCGTGGTCGGCGACAGTGTCGTGGACTCGGGCGAACTCACCAAGGTGCTGCCCGGCACCTTCACCGCACCGGTCGTGTCGGCCGAGGTCGACAACGCCACGAAGCTGCGCCGTCGCACGCGTCGCAACAGCGCCAAGGGCGTCTGGCTGCTGATCCTCGTGCTGCTGCTGGCAGGCGGCGCGGGCACGGCCGGATGGTGGTTCGGGTCGGGGCCGGGGTCACTCGTGGCGGTGCCGGGGCTGGCCGGGTCCACGTTCTCGGAGGCTGAGGACGCGCTCGCGGAGCTGGGTCTTGTCGCCGTGGAGGGCGGCGAGCACACGCTCGAGGTCGATGAGGGCCTGACGATCCGCACCGAGCCGGGGACCGGCGCCCGCCTGGAGAAGGAATCCGAGGTCGAGGTGATCCTCTCCCTCGGACCGGCGAGCGTGACCCTTCCGAAGCTCCAGGACCGGACCGTGGACGAGGTGACGGCCCTTCTCGCGGATGCGGAGATCGAGGTGACCGACTCCGTCCCCTACTTCACCTCGTTCGGCGAGAACCGCGTCGTCCGCGTGTACGTCACCGAGCAGGACGGCGGTGAGCCCGTCGCGTGCGCCGACGGATGCGACGTGCTGCAGGGTTCGACGGCGGAGATCCGCTACTCGCTGGGGCCGGTGCCCGACGTGACCGGCGATCGCATCGAAGACGCCGAAGCGACGCTCGCGGACGTCGGACTGAAGACCTCGACGACCGAGGAGTTCAGCTCGGAGGTGGACGAGGGTCGCGTCATCAGGATGCTCCCGCGCGACGACGGCGGGTCGTGGCGCCCCGGCGAGACCATCACGCTCGTCGTCTCGAAGGGCCCTCAGCTGTTCGAGATTCCGAGCGTCGTCGGACAGACCCGCGACACCGCGTCTCAGATCCTGCGCGACGCCGGGTTCGAGCCGAGCTATTCCGGGCTCTGGAACGCGTGGCCGGACGGCTTCACCGAGGTCACCAGTCAGGATCCGGCCGGCGGCGAGTACCGCGTCAGCGGAACGGTCGTCACCCTTCAGCTGACCGTCACCGGCTGACACCGGCGGCTCAGCGCTTCTCGAGCTCCTCCGCGACGAGGAAGGCGAGCTCCAGCGACTGCATGTGGTTGAGCCGGGGGTCGCACAGGCTCTCGTAGCGCGTCGCCAGCGTCGCCTCGTCGATCATCTCGGAACCGCCGAGGCACTCGGTGACATCGTCTCCGGTGAGCTCGACGTGGATGCCGCCGGGGAAGGTGCCCACCGCACGGTGCGCCTCGAAGAAGCCGCGCACCTCGTCGACGACGTCGTCGAAGCGCCGCGTCTTGTAGCCGGTCGGTGTCGTGATCCCGTTGCCGTGCATCGGGTCGGTCACCCACAGCGGTGTCGCGCCGGCGTCCTTCACAGCCTCGAGCAGCGGCGGCAGCGCATCGCGGATCTTGCCGGCCCCCATGCGAGTGATGAAGGTCAGGCGTCCGGGCTCGCGCTCGGGGTCCAGCTTGTCGATCAGCGCCAGCGCGGTGTCGGTCGAGGTCGTCGGACCGAGCTTGACGCCGATGGGGTTGCGGATCTTGGAGAAGTAGTCGACGTGGGCGCCGTCGAGGTCGCGGGTGCGCTCACCGATCCACAGGAAGTGCGCCGACGTGTTGTAGGGGGTGCCGGTGCGCGAGTCGATGCGCGTCATCGGGCGCTCGTAGTCCATCAGCAGGCCTTCGTGGCCGGTGTAGAACTCGACGCCGCGAAGCTCGTCGAAGTTCGCGCCGGCCGCCTCCATGAACTTGATCGCGCGGTCGATCTCCCCTGCCAGGCGCTCGTAGCGCGCGTTGGCGGGGTTCTTCGCGAAGCCCTGGTTCCAGCTGTGGACCTCGCGGAGGTCGGCGAACCCACCCTGGGTGAAGGCGCGGATGAGGTTCAGGGTCGACGCGGCCGTGTGGTACCCCTTGAGCAGCCGCCCGGGGTCCGCGGCGCGCGAGGCCTCGGTGAAGTCGTAGCCGTTGACGATGTCGCCACGGTACGCGGGCAGGGTCACATCGCCGCGCGTCTCGGTGTCGCTCGAACGCGGCTTGGCGAACTGGCCCGCCATGCGCCCCATCTTGACGACCGGCATCGAGGCGCCGTAGGTCAGGACGACCGCCATCTGCAACACGGTCTTGATGCGGTTGCGGATCTGCTCCGCCGTCGCTCCCGCGAAGGTCTCGGCGCAGTCCCCGCCCTGCAGCAGGAACGCCCGGCCGCTGGCAGCGCGCGCGAGACGCTCGCGCAGGTTGTCGACCTCGCCGGCGAACACGAGCGGCGGCAGCGTCGCGATCTCGTCCGAGACCGCCGCGACGGCGTCGAGATCGGTCCAGAGGGGCTGCTGCTTGATCGGAAGCGAGCGCCAGGTGTCGAGGGCGTCGAGCGGTACGGGCATCCGCTCAGTCTAGTGGCGACGGCGCGCCACCCGGATCGGTGTGACGTACTGCCGACGTGTCACGCCGGTCGGGGTGCGCGGTCCTTCACAGTCGATGCGTAGACGTCGTCGTACTGCTGTTCGCCGAGCCGCTGCAGCGCGACCATGATCTCGTCGGTGACCGAGCGGAGGATGTAGCGGTCGCCCTCCATGCCCTGGAACCGGCTGAAGTCCAGCGGCTCCCCGATGACCATGCCGACGCGTCCGATCCGAGGGATCGATCGGCCGATGGGCATGATCTCGCCGGTGTCGACCATCACGACGGGGATGACGGGCACGCGAGCCTCGAGGGCCATGCGGGCAAGCCCCGTGCGGCCGCGGTACAGCTTGCCGTCCGGGCTGCGCGTGCCTTCCGGGTAGATCCCCAGGAGGTCTCCGCGGCCGAGGACCTGGAGGCCGGTGTTGAGCGAGTCCTCGGAGGCCTTGCCTCCGGTGCGATCGATCGGGATCTGGCCGGTGGCTCTCATGAACATGCGGGTCGCCCAGCCCTTGAGGCCCTTGCCGGTGAAGTAGTCGCTCTTGGCGAGGAACGACATCGGACGGTCGATCATGAGGGGCAGGAAGATCGAGTCGCTCACCGACAGGTGGTTGCTCGCGAGGATGGCGGCGCCGGATGCCGGCACGTTGCTGCGGCCCACGATCCACGGTCGGAAGATCGCCTTCACGATCGGCCCGATCACGACGTATTTCATGAACCAGTAGAACATCCGTCAGCCTCGGATCCGGGCGAGATCGGCGACGCCGATGAGACCGGCGTCGTTGCCGAGGGTGGCGATGGAGAATTCGGCGACGGGGCGTTCGCCGTATCCCGGCAGCGAGGTCTCGTAGGCCAGGCGCACCGGCTCCAGGAGACGCTCGCCCAGGTCGGCGACCCCGCCGCCGATGACGAACAGCTCGGGATCGAGGACGGCCTGGAACTCGCCGCAGGCCTCACCGAGGGCGGTCGCGACGCGGCGGACCGCCTCGAGCGCCCCGGGGTCGTCGGCGGCGACGAGTCGCGCCATGTCCGCGCCGTGCACGATGCCGCGCTCGTCCTGCGCGGCGGCGAGGGCGGCGCCGATGCCGCCCGCGTCGGCGATGTCGGCGATCTCGCGCTGCAGCGCGCGGCCGGAGGCGTACTGCTCGAGGCAGCCGTTCTGCCCGCAGCCGCAGGGTCGCCCGCCGCGGATGAAGCGGATGTGGCCGAGCTCGCCGGCGATGCCGTTGCCTCCGACGAGGAGTCGGCCATCGATCACCACCGCTCCCCCCACCCCGGTGCCGAGGGTCAGCATGACGAGATTCGTGCAGCCGCGGCCGGCGCCGAAGCGGTACTCGCCCCAGCCTGCCGCGTTGGCGTCGTTCTCGAGGGTCACGGACCGGCCGATCCGGGACTCGAGCTCCGCACGCAGCGGCTCATTTCGCCAGTCGATGTTCGGCGCGTGGATGATGACCGAACGGGTGGCGTCGATGAACCCGGCCGCGGCGACGCCGACGGTGCGAACTTCGTGGCGGGACGCCAGCTCGCGCACCATCGCGGCGACGGCGTCGGCGAGCTCGTCCGGGTTCTCGGGAGTGCTGACCCGCAGCTGCTCCACGATCGCGCCGTCCTCGGCGACGACTCCCCCGGCGATCTTCGTCCCGCCGATATCGATGCCGACGCTGTGCACGATGCTCCCTCCACGCCGGCGATCTGCGCACGGCATCCGCAGAAGTCTAGTGCGACACCCTCGCACCCAGCGGGCCGGTGGACCGGGTATTGCCACCGGCTAGACTCAGTCCCATACCCGTCACTTCCGACGCTGTACCGGTACCGAAGGAGTTGCCGCCCATGAGCGCCGTCCAATTCGAAGTCCCTGCCGTGGTCCCCGCCGACCCGCAGGCCAATGTGAGTGATCTGCTCGTCGAGCGTGTGAAGGCGACACCGTCGCTCGCACTGTTCGCCGTGCCCGACGGCCCCGAGGGGGCCGGCTGGCGCGACATCACCGCCGCGGAGTTCCAGCGTGAGGTCGTCGCCCTGGCGAAGGGGCTCGCTGCCGCCGGCATCCAGCCCGGCGACAAGGTGGGCTTCATCGCCCGCACCACCTACGAATGGACGCTGGTGGACTTCGCGCTGTTCTTCGCGGGCGCCGTCATGGTGCCGATCTATGAGACCAGCTCGGCCTCGCAGATCAGCTGGATCCTGTCCGACTCCGGTGCGATCGCGGTGATCGCCGAGTCCGAGGAGCACGCCTCGCGTATCGCCGAGATCCGCAGCGAGGTGCCGCTTGTGCGCAATGTCTGGACGATGGCGTCCGGCGACCTCGACCGCCTGCGCAGCATGGGGACCGAGGTCACCGACGACGAGATCGAACGTCGCCGCAACCTCGCGGTGGGCGCCGACATCGCCACGCTGATCTACACGTCGGGATCGACGGGCCGCCCCAAGGGCTGCGTGCTGACCCACAGCAACTTCGTGGAGCTGTGCCGCAACTCCGCCAAGGCCCTCTCCGAGGTGGTGACCACGCCCGGCGCCTCGACCCTCCTGTTCATCACGACCGCGCACGTCTTCGCACGCTTCATCTCGATCCTCGACATCCACGCCGGGGTCAAGACGGGGCACCAGCCCGACACCAAGCAGCTGCTTCCGGCGCTGGGCTCCTTCCAGCCCACCTTCCTGCTCGCGGTCCCCCGCGTCTTCGAGAAGGTCTACAACTCGGCCGAGCAGAAGGCGGAGGCCGGCGGCAAGGGCAAGATCTTCCGCGCGGCCGCGCACACCGCGATCGAGCACTCCCGCCTTCAGCAGGAGGGCAAGAAGGTCCCGCTCGGCACGAAGATCAAGTTCGCGCTGTTCGACCGGCTCGTCTACAGCAAGCTGCGCACAGCCATGGGCGGGCGCGTCACCTACGCGGTTTCGGGGTCCGCCCCGCTCGGGCCCCGCCTCGGCCACTTCTTCCACAGCCTCGGCGTCACGATCCTCGAGGGCTACGGCCTCACCGAGACGACCGCGCCGGCGACCGTCAACCTCGCCACGAAGTCCAAGATCGGCACCGTGGGTCCCGTCCTGCCCGGCGTCGGGGTGCGCCTCGCCGACGACGGCGAGATCGAGGTCCGCGGCATCAACGTCTTCAAGGAGTACTGGCGCAACCCCGAGGCGACCGCCGCGACCTTCGACGACGGCTGGTTCAAGACCGGCGACATCGGCTCGTTCGACGAGGAGGGCTTCCTCACGATCACCGGCCGCAAGAAGGAGATCATCGTCACGGCCGGCGGCAAGAACGTCGCCCCGGCCGCGCTGGAGGATCCCATCCGCGCCAACCCGATCGTCGGCCAGGTCGTGGTCGTCGGCGACCAGAAGCCGTTCATCTCCGCCCTCGTCACGCTCGACCCCGAGATGCTGCCGACGTGGCTGGCCAACAACGACCTCCCCGGCGACATGTCGCTGAAGGACGCCGCCAAGAACGCGAAGGTGCGCGCGGAGGTTCAGCGCGCCATCGACATCGCCAACAAGGGCGTCTCTCGCGCGGAGTCGATCCGCAAGTTCGAGATCCTCGACTCGGAGTGGACCGAGGCCAGCGGCCACCTCACCCCGAAGATGAGCATCAAGCGCAACGTGATCCTCACGGACTTCGCCCCGCAGATCGAGGACCTGTACGCGGTGCCGGTCACGACGACGAACGTCTCGCTGGGCTGACCGAGAGCGCGGGTCCGACCGGTCAGAACCAGTCGGACTCGCGCACCTCCCGCATGGCGATGCGGCGGGTCGCGGGATCCAGGCGCTCCAGGTAGAGCATGCCGTCGAGGTGATCGGTCTCGTGCTGCAGCGCCTGCGCGAACAGCCCGTCGCCTTCCAGCACGAGTTCGCGTCCCTCGAGGTCGATCCCCACCACCTTCGCATGCGGATAGCGCAGGGCGTCGTGCCAGAGGCCGGGAACCGAGAGGCATCCCTCGCCGGTCGGCTGGGGCTCCCCCGACAGCTCGACGATGCGCGGGTTGAGCACGTAGCCGATCTCGCCGTCGATGTTGTAGCTGAACGCGCGCACGCCGACGCCGATCTGAGGCGCCGCCACGCCCGCGCGGCCCGGCAGTTCGACCGTGTCGATCAGGTCCTGGACGAGGGCGCGCACGCCGTCGTCGATGTCCCCCACCGGTGCCGCGGGCGCGCGGAGGACGGGGTCGCCGAAGAGGCGGATCGGACGGACGGCCATCAGACGGCGGCGAGGATCCGCAGACCCTCCACGACGGTGGCCGCCAGTTCCCGCGCGGCCTGACGGGTGGCGGGCTGCAGGTCACGGAACGAGACGGAGCTGCCCGCGGCCAGGTGCGGGTCGTAGGGCATCCGCACGACGGTGCGGACGCGCGTGCGGAAGTGCGCCTCGAGCTCCGACGCGCGCACCAGGGGGGTTCCCGGGCGAGCGGTGTTGAGCACGACGACGGCGTTCCTCACCTGGTCCTCGAAGCCGTTGGTCTCGAGCCACGTCAGCGTCTCGGACGCGAGGCGCGCCTCGTCCACGCTGAGCCCCGCGACGATCACGAGCACGTCAGCCAGCTCGAGGGTCGCCCCCATGACCGAATGGACGATCCCCGTGCCGGTGTCGGTGAGGACGATGGAGTAGTAGTGGGCGGCCACCGACGCGACGTCGTGGTAGTCGCGGTCGTTGAGAGCCTCGGACACGCGCGGGTCGGCGTCGGAGGCGAGCACATCGAGCCGGGTCTCGTCGCGGGCGACGATGGCCGACAGGTCGTTGAAGCCGACGACGTCGCCGCGGACCCGGACGAGGTCGCGCACCGTCTTGCCGCTGGCCTTGCCGATGCGGTCGGCGAGGGTGCCACGGTCGGGGTTCGCGTCGATGGCGATGACGCGGTCGTCGCGGGCGTCGGCCAGCGCCATGCCGAGGAGGGTCGAGACCGTGGTCTTGCCCACGCCGCCCTTGCGCGAGAGCACCGGCACGAACTTCGCGCCACCGCCGAGCGGCGCGGCGATGCGCCGGTCGAGGTCCTTGCGCGCCCGTGCCCGCTTGCCGTCGCCGAGGTTGACGCGGCGGCCGGAGACCGCGTACACGAAGTGCTGCCACCCGCCCTCTGGCTCCGGGCGCACCACGTGAGCGGGGTCGAGCAGACGATCGGCGGTGAGCAGGTCGGAGCTCTCCCGCCCCGCCTCGAACTCGCCGAGGCGCCGCGACTGCAGCGGGACGTCGGCCGTGCGCGGGTGCACCCGCTCGACGGCGTGCTTCGCGTCGTGCTCGTCGAGATGGTGCGCCTCGCGGCGGGTCGCGGGCTGCGGGCCGGTCGCCACCGACTCGTCGAGCACCAGCTCGGCGTCGATGGTGTCATGGTCGCCGGCGGGCGCGTCGACGAGGAGCGCATCCGCGCCGAGCACGTCGTCGTCGCCGAGCAGGTCGTCGTCCTCGTCGGCGAGCGTCGGGAGGTCGACGTCGACCTGCGCGGTCGAGCCTCCTACCAGGCCGATGCCGGCGGTGTCGATGCTCCCCGCGGTCAGCACCCCGTTCTCGAGTTCGTCGGGCGTCTTGTCGTTGCGCTCAGGCGTCACAGCTGTTCACTCCAGGTGGTGTCCGGGCCGTGACGTGCGGGCGCGCGTCACGGTCCAGGGTGCAAGGCTACTCGGCGGGCCTGATCACGAGCAAAAGATCGCCTGCCTCCACCTGCGCCGTGGACGGGATGACGACGCGTTCGACGGTCCCGTCGACGGGCGCCGTGATGGCCGCCTCCATCTTCATGGCCTCGATCGAGGCGACCGGCTGACCGGCCGTGACCGTGTCCCCCGCGTCCGCCTTGAGCGTGACGACGCCCGAGAACGGGGCCGCGACCTGCCCGGGCCGGGAGGTGTCGGCCTTCTCTGCCTGGCGCGCCTCGACCGTGATGCTGCGGTCGCGCACGAAGACGGGCCGGAGCTGTCCGTTCAGCGTGGTCATCACCGTGCGCATGCCCTTGTCGTCGGCTTCGCCGATGGCTTCCAGCCCGACATACAGCTGCACTCCGCGCTCGATCTCGACGACATGCTCCGTGCCCGGGGCGAGCCCGTAGAGGTAGTCCGCCGTCTCCAGGGCGCTCAGGTCGCCGTAGGTCGCGCGCACCTCTCGATAGACGCGCGTCGGAGCGGGGAACAGCAGCTCGTTCAGCGTCTTGCGCCGGGTGGCCGAATCCCCCGCGAGCGACGCCTCCGCGTCGGAGGAGATATCGGTGACGGCGATCTTCACCTCACGGCCGCGCAGCACCTTCGTGCGGAAGGGCTCCGGCCAGCCGCCCGGGAGGTCCCCCAGCTCACCCGCCATGAACCCGACCACCGAGTCGGGCACGTCGTACTTCTCGGGGTTCGCGGCGAAATCGGCCGGATCGGCCTTCACCGCGGCCAGGTGCAGCGCGAGGTCGCCGACGACCTTCGACGAAGGGGTCACCTTCGGCACGCGACCGAGGATGTCGTTGGCGGCCGCGTACATGTCCTCGATGAGCTCGAAGTCGTCCGCGAGTCCCAGGGCGATCGCCTGCTGGCGGAGGTTGGACAGCTGCCCGCCCGGGATCTCGTGGGTGTACACACGCCCGGTGGGGCCGGGAAGGCCGGACTCGAACGGCCGGTACAGGTGGCGCATCGCCTCCCAGTACGGCTCGAGGTCGGCGACGGCGGGAAGGCTCAGACCGGTGTCGCGCTCGGTGTGCGCCAGCGCGGCGACCAGTGCAGACAGCGAGGGCTGGCTCGTCGTCCCGGCCATCGGAGCCGCGGCCGCGTCGACCGCGTCGGCCCCTGCGGCGCTCGCTGCCAGGAGGGTCGCGAGCTGGCCGCCTGCGGTGTCGTGGGTGTGCACGTGCACCGGCAGCTCGAAGCGGTCGCGCAGCGCCGCCACGAGACGCGATGCGGCCCCGGGACGCAGCAGTCCCGCCATGTCCTTGATCGCGAGCACGTGGGCTCCGGCGTCGACGATCTGCTCCGCGAGTCGCAGGTAGTAGTCGAGCGTGTACAGGTCCTCGCCCGGGTCGAGGAGGTCGCCGGTGTAGCAGAGCGCGACCTCGGCGACCGAGGTTCCCGTGGCGAGGACCGCATCGATCGCCGGACGCATCTGCGAGACGTCGTTGAGGGCGTCGAAGATGCGGAAGATGTCCACGCCGGACGCCGCCGCCTCGTGGACGAACGCATCGGTCACCGCGGTCGGGTAGGGCGTGTAGCCGACCGTGTTGCGGCCGCGCAGGAGCATCTGGATCGCGACGTTCGGAAGCGCTGCACGGAGCGCGTCCAGTCGCTCCCACGGGTCCTCCCCGAGGAAGCGCAGAGCCACGTCGTAGGTCGCGCCGCCCCAGGCCTCCACCGACAGCAGCTGCGGGGTGAGGCGGGCGACGTAGGGGGCGACGGTGGCCAGATCGCGGGTGCGGACGCGGGTCGCGAGCAGCGACTGGTGCGCATCGCGGAAGGTCGTCTCGGTGACCGCCAGCGCCGTCTGGGCGCGAAGGGCAGCGGCGAAGCCCGCCGGGCCGAGCTCGTGCAGGCGCTGACGCGAGCCGGCGGGCGGTTCGCCCGTCAGCGCGAGGGCGGGCAGCTTGGTGGCCGGGGCGATCGCGATCGGGTTCTCCCCGTGGGGCTTATTGACAGTGACGTCCGCCAACCAGGCCATGATCTTCGACCCGCGGTCCTTGGACTCGCGACCGCGGAGCAGCTGCGGACGCTCGTCGATGAACGCCGTGCTGAGGTCGCCCGCGACGAACGCCGGGTCGTCGAGCACCTGTTGCAGGAACGGGATGTTCGTCGAGACGCCGCGGATGCGGAACTCCGCCAGCGCGCGCCGCGAGCGCACGACCGCGGCCTGGAAGTCGCGGCCTCGGCAGGTGAGCTTGGCGAGCATCGAGTCGAAGTGAGGGCTGACCTGCGAGCCGGCCGCGGTGGTGCCGCCGTCGAGGCGGATGCCCGCGCCGCCCGGCGAGCGGTAGGTCGTGATCTTCCCGGTGTCGGGACGGAAGCCCTGGGTGGGATCCTCGGTCGTGATGCGGCACTGCAGGGCCGCGCCTCGGAGCCGGATCTGCTCCTGCCGGAGCCCCAGGTCATCGAGCGTCTCCCCCGCCGCGATCCGCATCTGCGACTGCACGAGGTCGACGTCGGTGACCTCTTCGGTGACGGTGTGCTCGACCTGGATCCGAGGGTTCATCTCGATGAAGACGAACTCGCCGGTCCGCGGTCCCGCAGTCTCGAGGAGGAACTCGACCGTTCCGGCGTTCTGGTACCCGATCGACTCCGCGAACGCGACCGCGTGTCCGTGCAGCGCATCGCGGATCTCGTCCGGAAGGTTGGGGGCGGGCGCGATCTCCACGACCTTCTGATGGCGTCGCTGCACCGAGCAGTCGCGCTCGAAGAGATGGACGGTGTTCCCGGCGGCGTCGGCGAGGATCTGGACCTCGATGTGCCGGGGCCGCTGGACGGCCTGCTCGAGGAAGACGCGGGCGTCGCCGAACGCACTGTCCGCCTCGCGCATCGCCTCGGCCAGAGCGGGAGCGAGCTGCTCGGGCGTCTCGACCCGCCGCATGCCGCGTCCTCCGCCGCCTGCGACGGCCTTGACGAAGATGGGGAACCCGATGGCCTCGGCCTGGGCGACGAGGGCGTCGACGTCGTCGGAGGCGGGAGTCGACCGGAGCACCGGGACACCCGCGGCGATCGCATGCTCCTTCGCCGTGACCTTGTTGCCTGCCATCTCGAGGACGTGCGAGGGCGGACCGATGAACGTGATGCCCGCGGCGGCAGCCTCGGCGGCGAGTTCGGGGTTCTCCGACAGGAAGCCGTAGCCCGGGTAGATGGCGTCGGCGCCGCTCTCCTTGGCGACCCGGATGATCTCCGACACGTCCAGGTACGCCCGCACCGGGTGACCCTTCTGGCCGATCTCGTACGCCTCGTCGGCCTTCAGCCGGTGCAGGGAGTACCGGTCCTCGTAGGGGAAGACGGCGACCGTCCTGGCCCCCAGCTCGAAGGCGGCACGGAAAGCGCGGATGGCGATCTCTCCGCGGTTCGCGACCAGGATCTTTCGGAACATGCTCACCTCACGTGGGGATGACCGGGGCGTTCACATCATCGGACGCCCGATGCCAGCAGGCGCCGGAGTGCCTGAGTGTCCTCACAGCCTAGGGGAAGGTAACGTAGTGCCTCGTGCACGTACTCTCCGTCAGCTCCCTCAAGGGAGGGGTCGGCAAGACCACCGTGACCCTCGGACTCGCCTCAGCAGCGTTCGCCCGCGGCGTCCGGACTCTCGTCGTCGACCTCGACCCGCAGTCCGACGTGTCGACGGGGATGGACATCCAGGTCGCGGGCCGGCTGAACATCGCCGACGTCCTGGCGAACCCCAAGGAGAAGGTGGTCCGACAGGCCATCACTTCCAGCGGCTGGGCCAAGGTGCACCCCGGGACCATCGACGTGATGATCGGCAGCCCGTCGGCCATCAACTTCGACGGCCCGCACCCGAGCGTGCGCGACGTGTGGAAGCTCGAAGAGGCGCTGGCGACGATCGAGGCCGATTACGACCTCGTGCTCGTGGACTGCGCGCCGTCGCTGAACGCGTTGACCCGCACCGCCTGGGCCGCGAGCGACCGCGTGATCGTGGTGACCGAACCCGGGCTCTTCTCCGTCGCGGCCGCCGACCGCGCCCTCCGCGCGATCGAGGAGATCCGGCGCGGGCTGTCCCCCCGACTTCAGCCGCTGGGCATCGTGGTCAATCGCGTGCGCCCGCAGTCGATCGAGCACCAGTTCCGCATCAAGGAGCTCCGCGACATGTTCGGGCCCCTCGTCCTCAGCCCGCAGCTTCCCGAGCGCACGTCGTTGCAGCAGGCGCAGGGCGCGGCGAAGCCCCTGCACATCTGGCCTGGCGACTCCGCGCAGGAACTGGCCGGCGACTTCGATGCGCTCCTGGACCGGGTGATGCGCACAGGTCGCATCGCGACTGCCGGCGAAGCGCGCGCCTGACTGCCGCTCAGCGCATCATCCGACGAGTACGCCGCCGGAGGACCAGAGGGTCGGTGCGAGCGGCGTTCTGACTCAGGCGGAGCGGACTGCTCGCCGCGCGGCGAGCTCGTCGACCGGATCCGGAGCCTGCGGGTCGAAGTCGAGGAGTGTCGACTCGACCTCGTGGAGAACCTTGCCGACCGCGATGCCGAAGACGCCCTGCCCCCGGCTGACGAGGTCGATGACCTCGTCGTTCGACGTGCACAGATAGACCGATGCTCCATCGCTCATCAGCGTCGTGCCGGCGAGATCGCGGATCCCTGCGGCCCGCAGCTGATCGACGGCGGTGCGGATCTGCTGCAGCGAGATGCCGGTGTCGAGGAGTCGCTTGACCAGCTTGAGCACGAGGATGTCGCGGAAGCCGTAGAGGCGCTGCGACCCCGACCCGGACGCTCCGCGCACCGTCGGCTCGACCAGCTCGGTGCGTGCCCAGTAGTCGAGCTGGCGGTAGGTGATTCCCGCCGCGCGTGCGGCGACGGCACCGCGGTAGCCGACCTCGTCGTCCATCTGCGGGAGGCCGTCGGTGAACAGCAGATCTGTCATGAACTGCGGCTCGCCGATCGCGTCATGCGCGGTCATTTCGCCTCCTACGGTCGGGTTGTCTTCTCCACGCTAGATGAGGGATGCCCACCCGGCAACGACATCGGGCCGTGTCGCCTCGGCGTGTCGCGGTGCCCGTCAGGGCGTCAGCCGCTCGAGCGCGGTCAGCACGATGCCGGCGCGGAGCTCGTCCAGGCGCCGGACGAGCTCTGGAGCCAGCTCGTGGGCGCGGCCGCGAGCGGCGGCATCGGTCTTGCGCAAGAGGGGCGCCAGCGCATTCTCGACGAGGGCGACGTCGCGCTCGGCCGCCTGCCGCAGCGTGCGGAGGTGGCGCGGCTGGATGCCGTGGGCGTCGAGGGCCACGAGCGCCCGGAGCATCGTCAGGGCACGGTCGTCGAACGTCTCCCCCGCCGGCAGGAGTCCGGCGCTGACGGCATCGTTGAGCAGACTCGCCGTCGCACCCGACGCCGAGAGCATCTCGTCGCGGCGGTGCCGCCGCGCGGTGTGGACGATCGATGCGGGCATGGCACCGAGCTCCTGCGACGGGTCGTCGAGATGCTCCCGGATGCGCGCGAGCGGGATGCCGTAGTCGCGCTGCATGGTGAGCGTGGTACGGAGACGCTCGACGTCGGTCGGGGAGAACTTGCGGTAGCCGGACTCGGTCCGCACGGGCGTGACGATCCCCTGCACCTCGAGGTAGCGGAGCTTGCTGGCGCTCAGGAGAGGGAACTCCGGGGTCAGTCGCGCGAGGACCTGACCGATGCTGAGGTGACCCGCGGACGTCGCACGTCCGCGGGGGGCTGCTGCCGGACTCACCCGGCCGACTCGCGATCGGCCGGCGAGGCGAAGAAGTTGAGGCGGAACTTGCCGATGCGAAGTTCCGCACCGTTGGTGAGCGCCGCACGATCGACCCGCTCGCCGTTGACGTACGTGCCGTTGAGGGAGCGCTGATCGACGAGCTCGAAGGCGGTGCCCGCGCGGGTGATCTCGGCGTGGCGCCGCGACACCGTGACGTCGTCGAAGAAGATGTCGGCCTCGGGGTGACGGCCGATCGTCGTCACATCGTTGTCGAGGAGGTAGCGCGCGCCGGCGGTCGGACCCGACCGCACGAGCAGCATCGCCGAACGCGACGGAAGAGCCGAGATCGCCTCGAGCTCAACCTCGCTGAGGTCGCTGCCGAAGGGGATGAACGACAGATCGGAGTCGTGTCCGAAGGTCTGCGTCGTATCCGACGAGGCGCGCTGCGGCGGCTCGGCTCCACGCCTGATCTCGTCGGGGCGACGGTTCTCGTCCACGATGTCCTCCTCCTGTTCACCCTAACGGATCGCGACCGCTGCGGAAGAGTCGATCCAGGGTGACCGCCGCGTCGCGGGCACGACTCGGGCGGGTTGTTTCGCTCCGCCTCCACGGCGGAGGCGAGCGGCGGGTGTCCGCCTAGCCTGTCGGAATCCGCGCTCCACGACAAGCAGCGATCGCGACCCGCCGCTCAGCGGCGCTCGGTAGGCTCGATCAGGTGTCGTCACTTCGGATCCCCACACGCCTGATCGCCGTGCTCGGAGTGCTCGCCGGCCTCCTGATCACCACCACGGCCTCCCCCGCGTTCGCCCACGACGAGCTCCTCAGCACCGACCCGGCCGACGGCGCGGTGCTCGAGTCGCTCCCGGACGCGATCGCCTTCACGTTCAGCGGTGTGCTGCTCGCCGGCGACGGCGCGACGGAGGTCGTCGTCACCGACAGCGCCGGCACCGACCTCACCGGCGGAGAGCCGGTCCTGGATGGCGTGCGGGTGACGCAGCCGCTGGCCGGCCCCGCCTCGGGCACGATCGAGGTGGCGTGGCGGGTGGTCTCCAGCGACGGCCATCCGATCTCGGGTGAGTTCTCCTTCGCCGTCGGCGATGCCTCGGCCGCACCCGCGGAGACTCCGGCCACCGACACTCCGACTTCCTCCGACACTGCCGGGGCAGAGCTCCTCCCGGTGTGGATCGGCGTCGGCGTGATCGTCGTCGCCGGGGCCGTCGTGACCCTTCTCCTGACGCGGAGACGCCCCTCCCACGAGGACTAGGCTGGAGGCATGCCTCATTACAACGTCGTCGTCCTCGGTGCCGGCCCCGGTGGCTATGTCGCAGCGGTCCGCTCCGCTCAGCTCGGACTGTCCACCGCCATCATCGAAGAGAAGTACTGGGGAGGCGTCTGCCTCAACGTCGGCTGCATCCCCTCCAAGGCGCTGCTGAAGAACGCCGAGCTCGCGCACACCCTGAAGCACAAGGCCGAGTTCTTCGGCATCTCGGGCGAGTTTTCGCTGGACTTCGGTGTGGCCTGGGACCGCAGCCGTGACGTCGCCGACGGGCGCGTCAAGGGCATCCACTACCTGATGAAGAAGAACAAGGTCACCGAGTACGACGGCCGCGGGTCCTTCACCGGCCCGAAGGCCATCTCCGTGACCAAGAGCGACGGACAGGTCGAGGAGGTCACGTTCGACAACGTGATCATCGCGACCGGCTCGACCGTTCGCCTGCTCCCGGGCGTCACGCTCAGCGAGAACGTCGTGACCTACGAGGAGCAGATCCTGTCGCGTGAGCTTCCCGGGTCGATCGTCATCGTTGGCGCCGGCGCGATCGGCATGGAGTTCGCCTACGTCATGTCGAACTACGGCGTGAAGGTCACCATCATCGAGTTCCTCGACCGCGCGCTGCCCAACGAGGACGCCGACGTGTCCAAGGAGATCGCCCGCCAGTACAAGAACTACGGCATCGATCTGCTCGTCTCGACGAAGGTCGAGACCGTCGTGGACTCCGGCGACAAGGTCACCGTCACCTACACCGACAACAAGTCGGGCCAGCAGGGCTCGATCGAGGCCGACAAGGTGCTGATGTCGATCGGCTTCGCCCCGCGTGTCGAGGGCTTCGGACTGGAGAACACCGGCGTCGCGCTCACCGACCGCGGTGCCATCGAGATCGACGACTTCATGCGGACCAACGTCGAGGGCATCTACGCGATCGGCGACGTCACCGCCAAGCTCCAGCTCGCCCACGTCGCCGAGGCGCAGGGCGTCGTCGCGGCCGAGACGATCGGCGGCGCGGAGACGATGGCGCTCGGTGACTACCGGATGATGCCGCGCGCCACATTCTGCTCGCCGCAGGTCGCGTCGTTCGGCTACACGGAGGCGCAGTACAAGGAGACGGGACGCGAGTACAAGGTCGCGACGTTCCCGTTCATGGCCAACGGCAAGGCGCACGGACTCGGTGAGCCCGTCGGCTTCGTGAAGCTGATCGCCGACGCGGAGCACCTCGAGCTCGTCGGCGGCCACCTCATCGGACCGGACGTGTCGGAGCTTCTTCCCGAGCTGACGCTGGCCCAGAAGTGGGACCTGACCGCGCTCGAGCTGGCGCGCAACGTCCACACCCACCCGACGCTGTCGGAGGCCCTCCAGGAAGCCTTCCACGGCCTCGCCGGTCACATGATCAACTTCTAGTCGAGTCCATCCGCCCGGCTCGGCCGGTGCGGCGGCGAAGAGGCGTTCACCCGCGGGTGAGCGCCTCTTCCATTTCCGCGCGCAGCTGAGGGATCATCGTGACCGCGAAGGTGTCCGTGATGTGGTCGGTGTCGTGGTACGCGAGCACGCTGCCGATGACGGGCTTGCAGAACTCCGCTGTGCAGAACAGATCGGTGAAGTCGGCCACCGCCACCCGTGGAGCGAGGTCGACCGCGGCGTCCAGCACGGGGCTGTCGACGATGGCCTCGTCGCGGGGCAGCCCGCACTCGTCGGGGTTGTCGTAGTTCTCCGCGACGCAGTCGGGAACCTCGGTGGCCATCCGCGGCACATCGCGCACGACCAGGACGTCGCTGCCCGCGTCTTCGAGGCGGTTCCAGTAGTCCGCGAAGCCCTGCGCACCGGGCACCGTGCTCGACCCGTCGTCGACGAACGTGGCCACCTGGGACCACGTCGTGATGACGAGGTCGGGCGGGTCGGCGAGGATCGCCTCCATCACGTCGGCGTTGGGACCGACGCAGATCGTCTCCCGGTCCGCCTCGCGGTTGCGCATGACGGGCGAGAACGGGCAGGCGTTTCGCAGATAGGTGGTCAGGCTCCAGCCTTCGTCCTCGGCCATCTCGGCCAGCGCCGTAGAGTACATGCGGGCGTGGGAGTCCCCGACCAGCACGACCGACTCCTCGGCCGAAGCCGGCCCCGCCTGGCAGCGCGGCGTGGCGTCGTCCTTCACGTCCGCGACGCACTCGTCCGCGCTGAAAGCGATGTTGCGGTCCTCCTTCGCCTCCAGCGGACTGGGCGTCATCGCCGGGGAGGTGGTGACGAAGGTCGGGATCGAATCCGCGGACACCGCCGCCGCGCCCAGCTCGGGCACCGCGCGGGACGTGGCGGCCAGCTCGTCCCAGTCGCCGCCGCCGGCGGTGCGCGCGGCCATCACCGGATAGGCGAACGTCATCGCGGCCACGATCGCCATCGAGATCGCGGCGCCGATGAGCGAGCGACGCGTCGAGAGCCGGAAGTAGGCGGCGCGGCGCATCGGCTGCTCGATGAAGCGATAGCTGAGGTCGGCGAGGACCACGGACAGCACCAGCATTCCGATGACGTCGAGGTAGCCGACCTTGCGGTCGATGACCATCGTCCAGATGATGATCACCGGGAAATGCCAGAGGTACAGGGAATACGAGCGGTCGCCGATCCACTGGGTGATGCGCAGACGCGATCCGAAGGTCCACGGATCGAAGCGGGAGAGGGAGACCTGATCGTCGGGCTCGTGGTCGGTGCCGGCGAAGATCAGCGCCATCGTGCCGAGGATCACGGGGAGCGCGGCGAGTCCCGGGAACGGCGACTCGTTCGTCAGCGTGAGCGCGGAGACGGCAATCGCGATGAGACCGAGATAGGCGATCAGGTAGCGCCACCCCGCGCGGAGGGGGCGCCCGCCGATGACGGCGAGGAGCCCGCCGGCGCCCAGCTCCCAGATGCGGGTCGTGGTGACGAAGTAGGCGTTGGCCTGCCCGTCGGCGACGGCGAAGATGGAGAACGCCAGCGACGCGGCGACCACGATCGAGAAGAAGACGACGAGAACAAGGCGAAGGCGGCGCTCGTCGCCACGGCCCGCCGTGCGCCGCGCCACGACCCACAGCGCCGCGACGACCAGGAGCGGCCAGAACACGTAGAACTGCTCTTCGACCGACAGCGACCAGAAATGCTGGAACGCGGTCGCCTCGTTGTCGGCGGCCGAGTAGTCCACGGCGTCCGCCGCGAGCACCCAGTTCTGCACGTAGAACAGCGACGCGAGCGCCTGCTTGCGGAGATCCTCGAAGAGGGTCACGGGAGCGACCCACGCGGTCACGGCGATCGTCGCGGCCAGGGCGACCAGGCTCGCCGGAAGGATGCGTCGCGCCCGCGCCGCCCAGAACGCGCCGAGTCGCACGCGTCCGGTGCGCGCAGCCTCCCGGACGAGGTGACCCGTGATCAGGAAGCCGGAGATGACGAAGAAGACGTCGACGCCGATGTAGCCGCCGGAGACGCGGTTGGGACGCAGGTGGTAGACGACCACGAGCACGACGGCGATCGCGCGAAGCGCCTGGATGTCAGCGCGGAAGTGGCGCGGCACCCCGGTGGACGGGGTCTCCGAGGGCTGGGGGGAGGTCGCGGCGGCAGCGACCTGCGACGAAGAGACGGCAGGCACGTCGGGCATTTTACTGGTCGCTTTCCGGGAGAAGCCTGTCCCCCGCGCGGGTCCCGCCCGCTTTGCCCGCTGGCGCGGGCGGAGTACTGTGATCATCCATCACTGACGCCGCCCCGACCGAAGCCGGGGGCGGCGTCAGTGCGTATGGGCACCGGCACGACCCCCTCGCCGCGTCAGCCGCCGTCGCGTCAGACACCGAGGGCGCGCGCGAGCTTGGAACTCGAGGGCGACACCGATCCGCCGGCGGCGGCCACCAGGGCGTCGGCCGCCGCGAAGAGCGCACGCTGCTCCGCCGGGTCTGCCGGCGCCGCCGGCCCGAGCTCGAGCTCCCACTCCCGCCAGCTGGTCTCGACGCCTCGCCTCAGATCGATCGCGACGACCCGGTCGTCGACGAACTCCGCGACGAGCCGTCCCTCCGAGTCACGGAGCGCGTACGCGGTGCGTTCGTTGCGGATGCGCGCGATCACCGACACGGCGCCGGTGTCGATGCCGCTCAACGCGGGATCCGCGGCCAGCGCCGCGGCCACTGCCGCCGGCACGACCACGCCATCGGAGGTCGCCGCCTCCAGCGGCCAGCGCGCCTCGTGCTTGCCCTCGGGCGTGGCGCGCTTGATGTGCCAGCCCTCGTCGGGGCCGCCGGAACGGCGACGCAGCGCCATCGCTGCGCGCCCGAGCGCACCGTCACCGGTGTCGAGGTACTGCGCGTCGAGCGATCGGGGCTCCGCGGGGTCGATCGTCTCGACCCCGGGGAGTCTCGTCCATTCCGGAAGGGCGACGGCGTCGTCGGCGTCGTACTTGCGCTCGATCTCGATCGAGCGCTCGGCGCCGTCCGCCGTCACTCGTCGCGGCCGTCCGGGTCGGGATCGATGTCGTCCTGCGCCTCGAGGTAGTGGAAGTCGCTCGACGTGGGACCGTCGCCCTCGCCGGTGTTCTCGGGCGCACCGCCGCTCTCGTAGACCACCTGGGTCTCGCTGTACGGCAGGATCAGCCGATCCTGGTCCGCGTCGTCGAGCGGGATGACCTGGCCGTCGAGCGGGCCGCCGTGAAGTCGTGCAATGGCCATGATGAACTCCTGTTCGCGTCGGATCGAGCCTACTGCGGGGCATCCCCACCGCCGCGCACGTCGGTCAGTGCGTGGGGAAGCCCAGGCTGATCTGGCTCTCGCTGGCGTCGGGCCAGCGAGTCGTGATGACCTTCCGGCGCGTATAGAAGGAGAAGGCCTCCGGTCCGTACATGTGGGTGTCGCCGAAGAGCGACTCCTTCCAGCCGCCGAACGAGTAGGCGCCCACCGGGACCGGGATGGGGACGTTGACGCCCACCATCCCCACCTCGATGTCGTAGCCGAACTGACGCGCGGTCTTGCCGTCGCGAGTGAACACCGCCGTGCCGTTCGCGTAGCGGCTCGCGTTGATGAGGGCGACCGCCTCGTCGTAGTCGCGGACACGCACGACCGAGAGCACGGGTCCGAAGATCTCCTCGTCGTACACACGCATCCCGGGAGTCACGCGGTCGACGAGCGACGGGCCGATGAAGAAGCCGTCCTCCCCTCCGGGGCGCCTGCCGTCGACGACGAGGTCGGCACCCTCGTCCTCGGCCCCGGCGACGAAGCCGGTGACGCGCTCCAGCGCCTCGCGGGTGATGAGCGGCCCCATCTCGGTCGCGGGATCGGCGCCGTCGCCGACCACCAGACCCGGCAGTCGCCGAGCGATACCTTCGACGAGCGCGTCGCCAACGTCACCGACCGCGACGATGACCGACACGGCCATGCACCGCTCCCCCGCCGAGCCGTACGCCGCGGAGACCGCCGCGTCGGCGGCTGCCTCGAGGTCGGCGTCGGGCATGACGATCATGTGGTTCTTGGCTCCGCCGAGCGCTTGCACGCGCTTGCCGGCAGCTGCGGCCCGGGTGTAGATGTGCCTCGCGACCGGGGTGGATCCGACGAAGGAGACGGCACGGATGATCGAGTCGTCCAGGATCGCGTCCACGGCCTCCTTGTCGCCGTGCACGACGTTGAGCACGCCATCGGGCACTCCGGCCTCACGGAAGGCGTCGGCGAGCCATACCGCCGCCGACGGGTCGCGCTCGCTGGGCTTCAGGATGACCGCGTTGCCCGCGGCGATCGCCGTCGTCACCATCCACAGCGGCACCATCGCGGGGAAGTTGAAAGGTGTGATGCACGCGACCACCCCGACAGGCTGACGGAGCTGATGCACATCGAGTCCCGAGGCGACCTGCTCGGAGTGATCGCCCTTGAGGTGATGCATGAGGCCGGTGCAGAACTCGACGTTCTCGAGGCCGCGGGCCACCTCGCCGAGCGCGTCGGCCACGGTCTTCCCGTGCTCGGCCGTGATGATGCGCGCGAGCTCCTCGGCGCGGGAGGAGATGATCTCGCGAAGCCGGAACATGATCTGCTGGCGACGGGCGAGCCCCGTGTCGCGCCACGCCCGCTGCGCGTCGCGCGCGACGCGTGCGGCCTCGTGGACGACCTCGGCGGAGGCGAGGGCGACCGAACCCGTCCGGCGTCCGGTGGCCGGATTGAACACCGGGCCGACTCGCCCGCCACCGGAGGTGCGGACGCCGCCGATGACGTGCGGCACCGTCGACACGGACGCGGTCGTGAGCGTGGTCATGGTGTCTCCTCAGAGGGGGTGTCAGAAGCGGGATCGAAGCCGCGCACCGTGCCGTCGGGCGACGGGAATCGGGCGACGAGCGTGCAGTCCTTCGCGCCCCACCCTTCGTCGATGAGCTGATCGAGTTGGGCCAGGGCGAGACGAGCCGCCGGCAGATGCATCCCCGCGGACTCGCCGGCGGCGACGGCCAGGGCGCAGTCTTTGCGGGCGAGGTCCACCGAGAAGGCCGCGTCGAAGTTGCGGTTCGCCGCGGCCGTGTCCACGACGCCCGGCACCGGGTACCAGGTGCGCACGGCCCAGGACGATCCGGACGACGCCGTCGCGACGTCCCAGAAGGTGCGCGCGTCCAGTCCCAGCTCTTCGGCGAGTCGGGCGCCTTCAGCCATCGCCATGACGTTGATGAAGAGCATCATGTTGTTCGCCAGCTTGGCCGCGATGCCCGCGGTCGGTCCCCCGCAGGCGACGACGGCGCCGGCCATCGGGGCGACGAGATCCCTCGCCCGCGCGACCGCGTCCGGTGCACCTCCGAGCATGAACGTCAGCGTGTGCGCGGCAGCGCCCGCCGTACCCCCGGAGATCGGCGCGTCCACGAAGTCCGCTCCCCGGGCCCGTGCCTCGTCGTGGCACCAGCGAGAGGTCTCGACGTCGACGGTCGACGTATCCAGCAACAGCGTGCGCGGCGCGACGTGGTCGAGGATGCCGTCCGCCCCGCCGTACACGGCGCGCACATGCTCCGGCCTGGGGAGCGACGTGAAAACGGCAACGGCGCCGTCAACGGCCGCCGCGACGGAAGGCACGATCTCGACGCCCGCCGCGGCGGCGGCAGTGGCGGCGGCTGGATCGACATCCACTCCGCGGACCCGGTGCCCCGCCCGGACCAGGTGTCCACTCATCGGCAGGCCCATATGTCCCAGTCCGATCCAGGCGATCGTCGCCATGTCGGCTCCCTTCGTCGCGAGCACGTGGCTGACACGCTACGCATGCCCGGGTGGGCGATCAATGCACAGCGACCCCGGATTCTTGCACCATGGCTGTGCATGGATGCACACTCGAGGGATGACCACCCTGTCGGACGAGCCGTCCGTCGACGCCCTCCTCACCTTCCTCGCCGTTGCGCGGCTCGGCCGGTACACCGCGGCCGCGGATGTGCTGCAGGTCAACCACTCGACGGTGTCGCGCCGGATCTCCGGCCTCGAGGCCGCTCTCGGGGGCCGCGTGCTCGTCCGGACCGCCGGCGGGTGGGAAGTCACCGACCTCGGCCGCCGCGCGGTGGCCATCGCGGAACGCATCGAGGAATCGATGCGGGAGCTCGTCGAGGAAGCGCCCGGGGCGGCGGGCGCGTTGAGCGGAGTGGTGCGCGTCGCCGCGCCGGACGCGTTCACCGCGGTGATCCTCGCGCCGGCGATGGCAGAGCTGCGCCGGGACCATCCGAACCTGGCGGTGGAGTTGATCGCCGTCACCCAGCGTGCTCGTCAGCACCGATCCGGGGTCGACCTCGAGATCGTCGCCGGTCGACCACGCGTGCTGAGGGCCTACGCCACCCCGGTCTTCTCCTATTCGCTGCGCCTGTACGCGGCGCCTGCCTATCTCATCGCGCACGGCACGCCCGAGCAATGGACGGATCTCGCCCGGCACCCGCTCATCTACTACGTCGAATCGGCCCTCGAGGTGGACGAACTCGACCGCGCGCTGCAGGAGCTGCCGCCGTCCCCGCCGTCCCTGCGCTCGACGAGCGTCTTCGCGCACGTCGAGGCGACCGCGGCGGGGGCCGGCATCGGCCTCCTCCCGGACTTCGCCGCCGACGCGGACCCACGGCTGGTCCGGGTGCTGGCCGGCTCGTGGGCACATCCCCTCGCCTACTGGGCGGTCGCGCGGGACGAGGGGCGGCGCAACGCCGCGGTGGCGAGCGCCCTCGGCACGATCGCCGACGCGATCGCGCATAGACTCGACAGCCGATGAAGCCCTTCCTGCTCCTGGCCACGCGTGCCGAAGACCTGCCCGCCGACGAGGAGTACGCCCTCTTCCGCCGGTTCAGCGGGCTGTCCGAGGACGGGCTGGTCCGCGTCCGGATGGAGGCCGCGCCGCTCGGCGAGATCGATCTCGACGACTGGTCCGGCATCTTCGTCGGCGGAGGTCCGTTCAACGCCTCCGATCCGCCCGAGCGCAAGTCGCCGGTTCAGCGCAGGGTGGAGGCGGAGTTCGCGCGGCTGCTCGACGACGTCGTCGCCCGGGACTTCCCCTTCCTCGGCGCCTGCTACGGCGTGGGCACGCTCGGAGCCCACCAGGGCGCGACGATCGACCGCACTCACCAGGAGCCGATCAGCGTCGTCGAGCTCACCCGGACCGCCGCGGGGGCATCGGATCCGCTGCTGGCGGGGATGCCCGACACCTTCACGGCCTTCGTCGGGCACAAGGAGGCGATCTCCGCCCTCCCGCCCTCGGCGACGCTGCTCGTGCGCGGGGCGGGGTGCCCGGTGCAGATGTTCCGCGTGGGTGAGAACGTCTACGCGACCCAATTCCACCCCGAGCTGGACCTCGACGGGATCACGACCCGCATCCACGCCTACGCCGACCACGGGTACTTCGCCGCGGACGACCTCGACCTGACACTCGACGCGGTCAGGCGGCTCCCGGTCACGCACACCGGAGCCATCCTGCGCGCGTTCGTCGAGCGCTACGCCAGGTAGCCGGCCTCAGATGACCGGCGGCGTGTGCCAGATGCGGTCGATGTAGTCGCGCATCGAGCGGTCCGACGAGAAGAATCCGCAGCGGGCGATGTTGAGGATCGCGGATCGGGTCCACGCCTCCTCGTCCTGGTAGGCGGCATCGACCTCGGCCTGCGCGGCGATGTAGGACGAGTAGTCGGCGAGGACCATGAACCGGTCGTCGTAGAGCAGGTTCGAGACCACCGGCTCGAAGACGCGCTTGTCGCCGCCCGAGAAGGCTCCGGAGGCGATCAGATCCATGGCACGGCGCAGGTTCTCATCGGCCTGGTAGAACTCGGCCGGCTTGTACCCGCGCGCCCAGAGCGCCTCGACCTCGGGCTCGCTCATCCCGAAGAGGAAGAAGTTGTCGTCGCCGACGAGCTCGCGAATCTCGACGTTCGCGCCGTCGTCGGTGCCGATCGTGAGCGCGCCGTTGAGCGCGAACTTCATGTTGCCGGTTCCCGACGCCTCCTTGCCCGCGAGCGAGATCTGCTCGGAGAGGTCGGCGGCGGGGATGACCCGCTCGGCGAGGGTGACGTTGTAGTTCGGCGGGAAGAGCACCTTGAGGCGTCCCTCGACGCGCGGATCGTCGTTGACCACGGATCCGACCGCGTTGATGAGGTGGATGATCTGCTTGGCCATGACGTACCCGGGCGCCGCCTTGGCACCGAAGATGAACGTGCGCGGCTGCAGGTCGGACGCCGCCACCCGGCCCGAGACGACCCCCTCGTACGCCGTCACGATGTGCAGCAGCTTCAGCATCTGCCGCTTGTACTCGTGGAGGCGCTTGACCATGACGTCGAGCATGTGACCGTCGCTGACCTCGAAGCCGTCGCGCTCGCGCAGGACTGCGGAGAGCCGGCGCTTGTTCGCCGCCTTGACCTCGCGGAAGCTGGCACGGAACTCGGGGTCCTCGGCGTACGCCTCCAGCTCGCGCAGCCGCTCGAGGTCGGTGACCCAGCCCGCACCGAGGGCGTCGGTGATGAGCGCGGACAGCTCGGGGTTGGCCAGGCGCACGAAGCGGCGCGGCGTGACCCCGTTGGTGACGTTGGTGAACTTCCCCGGGAAGAACTCGTTGAAGTCCGGCAGCACCTTGTCGCGCAGGAGCTGCGAGTGCAGCTCCGCGACGCCGTTGACCTTCGCGCCCGCGACCGTGGCGAGATGGGCCATCCGCACCGAGCGCACCGGGACCTCGCCGATGATCGACATGTTGCGGATCCGCATCTCGTCGTCGCCGAAGCGCTCGCGGACCTCCTCGAGGAACTCCTCGTTGATGCGGTAGATGATCTCGAGATGCCGCGGCAGCAGACGTCCGAGCAGCTCCACCGACCACACCTCGAGGGCTTCGGGCAGCAGCGTGTGGCAGGTGTAGGCGAAGCACTCGCGGGTGATGGCCCACGCGGCGTCCCAGTCGAGCTTGCGCTCGTCGACGAGCACGCGCATCATCTCCGGCACGCCGATGACGGGGTGGGTGTCGTTGAGCTGGAAGATCACACGCTCGGGGAGCTTCGTGATGTCGAAGTCGTCGGCGAGCTGATGCTGGAAGAAGTCGGCGATCGAGGCCGCGACGAAGAAGTACTGCTGCTGAAGGCGCAGCTCCTTGCCCTGGGGCGTGGAGTCCTCGGGGTAGAGGACCTTCGAGATGTTCTCGGCGAAGGTCTGCGCGCGCACGGCCTCCTCGTAGTCCCCGGAGTTGAAGACGCGCAGATCGAACGAGTTGGTCGCCTTGGCGCTCCACAGTCGCAGGGTGTTCACGCGGCCGTTCTGGTAGCCCGGGACCATGTAGTTGTACGGCACCGCCTGGACGTTCCATCCCGGGATCCACCGCGTGCGCGTGACGCCCTCGTCGTCGTAGGTCTCGGTGTGACCGCCGAAGGAGATGGACTGGGCGGCCTCGGGGTGGGGGAACTCCCACGGCGAGCCCATGGACAGCCAGGCGTCGGGCTGCTCGACCTGCTGCTCGTCGACGAACGTCTGACGGAAGATGCCGTACTCGTAGCGGATGCCGTAGCCGATGTTGGGCACCCCGAGGGTGGCGAGCGAATCGATGAAGCAGGCGGCGAGACGCCCGAGACCGCCGTTGCCGAGGCCGGGCTCGACCTCCTCGGCGCGCAGCTGGTCGATGTCGATGCCGCAGGAGGCCATGGCCTCGCGCGCGATGTCGGTGAGTCCGGAAGCCAGCAGGTTGTTGTCGAGCTGGCGTCCCAGCAGGTATTCCGCCGAGAGGTAGCAGACGCCCTTGGCCTGCTGCTCGCGCTGTCGGCGCTGATCTTCGAGCCAGCGTGCCATCAGGTAGTCGCGGACGGTCATCGCGAAGGCGAAGTACCGGTCATTGTCGCTCGACGCGGACAGCGGAACGCCGCGCTCGTAGTTCAGGTTGCGGAGGAACTGGCGGACGAACCCGTCGACGGTGCTCGCCGGCCCGGTCACCGGCGCGAGTGCCAGCGGGTGCGTCACGGGAAGCGCGTCGTCGTTGCGCGGGGCGGTCACTGCGGCGGAGGTCTGGTTCTCGGGCACGATACGACCGTACACACTCCCCCACTGCGCTGTGACCGCTCACAGCCGGATTCGAGGCGACTGTTTACACGTCCGTTGCATTTCGCTCAGCGGATATTGCCGGTCGACGACCTCGCGGGCGATGTCGCGCGGGGCGGCAGACCCGGCACCGTGTCATTCGGTGCGCTGTGCGTCGAGGGCCTCGCGGGCGCGCACGAGCTCCGCCGTCGCCACGCCCACCGCGTCCTCGGCCCGCTGCACGCGCCGCTCCGGGAAGGTCGTGGCACCCAGGCGGACGCGCACACGATCGGCCCGCTCTTCGACACCCTCCACGATGTAGGACGAGGCGATGAGGATGACCTGCGACGAGAGGTTCAGCCACAGCAGCAGCGCGATGAGCGACGCGAACGTCGCCAGCAGCGGGTTCGCGTTCGCTCCCCCGACGAACAGTCCGGACAGCGTCTGGAGGATGGTCAGTCCGGCGGCGCCCAGGAGGGCACCGGCCCACAGCGATCGCGCGTCGGCTCGGAGCCCCGACAGCAGACGGAACAGGGCTGCGACGGCCAGCGTGTCGAGCAGGAAGGTCACCGCGATGGCGACGACGCGCGATCCGATGGCCACGGCGGGGTGATCCTCGGCCAGTCCCACCCAGTCGGCGACGGTGCCGAGCCCCGCCGTGCCCAGGACGGTGACCGCGGCAGAGGCTCCGAGCGCCGCACCGGCGCCGATCGCGATGGCGAGGTTGCGCAGGATCACCCAGTACCAGGCGAGGTCGTCGGTGGGCTTGCCTGCGATGACGTGCATCGCCGTCCGCAGCGACCCGACCGCACCGATGGCGGCGCCGACGAGACCGAGGAACGAGAGCGCGCCGGCGATGGACAGGCCGGCGGGAGCGGAGATCGCACCGGGCTGGATGAGCCCGTCGGGTCCGACGAGTCCGGGGATCGCGTTGTCGACCGCCTCGAGAAGCGCCGACCAGGCCGCCGGGTTGCCCGAGAGCCAGAGCGCGGCGAAGGAGAAGCCCAGCAGGACGCCCGCGAACAGGCTGAACAGCGCGCGGTAGGTCACGCTGTCCGCGAGCACCGGCCCGCGTTGCTCGCTGTATCGCAGGTAGGCGCGGACCGGTTTGCGGGCCAGCGCCCAGGCGGTGAGGCGGGCGACGTCCATGCGTCCACGATAGCCAGCGCCGCTCAGCGGGCGACGGGGGTTGACAGGGGACCGGCGCGCACTCGCCTAATGCACACCAGTCACATAAGCCTCACCAATATTCTTCTTCCCCATGCGCACCGCGGCGGCATAGAATACCCGCGGGGAGAGGATGCGCCGTGAAGGGACTCGCGGAAAGCCTCGTGCAATCTGGGGCTATCAGTGCGGACGACATGTGGGATGCCGTCGCCGAATACGGCGAGGGTCCTGAGCTTCGTCGACGACTCGTCGAGTCGCACCTCGTGTCGCAGACGCAACTGGCGATCGGCATCGCACGTCAGCTGGGGCTGAAGTTCATCGACCTGCCCGAGGCGGAGCTCACCGCCGAGACCATCGCTTCGGTCCCGCCGGCGCTCTGCCGCCGCTACCAGATCATCCCGATCGAGCGAGGCCGTCGGAGCCTGACGATCGGCATGGTCGACCCGACCGACCTCATCGCCATCGACGACATCGCCACGGCGACGGAACTCAACGTCCGTCCCGTCGTGGTGGCCGCCGATGCTCTCGAAGCGACCTTCGCGCGCTTCCTGCGCTCCGACGAGGAGATGATCGACCTCTCCGAGCAGATCGGCGAGATCGCCGCCGCCGACGGGGCAGGCACCGAGTCGATCGAAGAGCAGGTCGACGACGCCCCCGTCGTGCGATTCGTGAACCTCCTCATCGCCCAGGCGATCAATGACCGCGCGAGCGACATCCACATCGAGCCGGGCGAGAAGAACCTCACGGTGCGGTACCGCATCGACGGCGTCCTGCACGAGATGCAGCGCGCCGACCGGGCGATCCAGGACGGCGTGATCTCCCGGCTCAAGATCATGGCTTCCGTCGACATCGCCGAGCGCCGCAAACCACAGGACGGTCGCCTCTCGGTCCACCACGACGGCCGGCAGATCGACCTGCGTCTCGCGACGCTGCCGACGGTGTGGGGCGAGAAGATCGTCATGCGGATCCTCGACAGCTCGGCTCAGTCGCTCACGATGTCGGACCTGCGGTTCTCGATCCGCAACGAGCAGAAGTTCCGCTCGGCGATCACACGCCCCCACGGCATGATCCTCGTCACCGGTCCCACGGGATCGGGAAAGTCCACGACGCTGTACACGGCGCTGAACACCGTCGCGAACCCTCGGATCAACGTCATCACCGTCGAGGATCCGGTGGAGTATCGCATCGCGGGCATCAACCAGGTGCAGGTCAATGCCCGCGCGGGCATGACCTTCCAGGCGGCGCTGCGGTCGATCCTCCGCTCCGACCCCGACGTCGTGCTCGTGGGCGAGATCCGCGACGAGGAGACGGCGACGATCTCGATCGAAGCGGCTCTCACCGGTCACCTCGTCCTCTCGACCCTGCACACCAACGACGCTCCGAGCGCGCTCACCCGGCTCGTGGAAGTCGGCTGCGAGCCCTACCTGGTCGGGACCGCGCTGTCGGCGGTGGTCGCGCAGCGACTCGCGCGGCGCCTCTGCATGAAGTGCCGCGAGTCGTACACCGAGACACGGGAGGTTCTGACGTCGGTCAAGTTCCCGCACAACCCTCTCGACCCGCCCGTGCTCTATCGCGCCGTCGGATGCCAGGAGTGCTCGGGAACCGGCTACCGGGGTCGCGTGGCGCTGCACGAGGTGATGGAGGTCACCGAGAAGCTCGAGCAGCTCGTGGTGTCGCATGCGACCGGCACAGAACTGCGCAGCACCGCGCTCGAAGAGGGCATGATCTCTCTCCGCGAAGACGGCTTCAGCAAGGTCGCCGAGGGCATCACGACCATCGAAGAGGTCATGCGCGTCTCCATCTGAGCGCACGCGCGCACGCGCTTCACGCACCCGAACGATCACGCAGCGAGATAGTCGTACCGTTGGCGACCACCCAGGCGGGGTCGTCGATCGGCGTCGACCCAGGGTGGCGGGATCAGCCACACTGAGGCACTCACGCCGGTCCCCTCGATCCGGATCTCCCATCCGCTGTCGTGGATCCGGTGGTGGCACGACGTGCACAGGAGCACGCCGTTGTCGAGATCAGTCGGCCCGGCGTCGCGCGACCACCACTGGAGGTGGTGCACCTTGGCGTGGCCCGGCGGTGCACCGCACGCGACACATCCACCGTCGCGTTCGACGAGCGCGAGTCGCTGCGCGCGGGTGAAGAGTCTCTTGCGGCGCCCCCAGTCCAAGACGTCGCTCTCCGCTCCGAGCACGCACGGAATCACTCCGGCGTCGGCCGCCATACGGCGTGCGGTCGCTATCGACACCGGGGCGGTGAGGCCGTCGATCGTCGCGTGCCCCGTCTGCCGCTGCAGGTCGTCGAGCGAGACACGCACGACGACGACGGCGCCCTGCAGGGGGACGTCGCTCTGCCGGCACCCGAGCAGGTGCTCGCACAGCGTGGTGAGTGCGTCCGCCTGCATCATCGGGATCGAGCGGTGCACAAGATCGGGATCGCCGACGGCATCGGGGCCCCGCTGGGCTGCGAGCTCCGCCGACACGATGCCCTCGATGGCGGCCTTCACGGGCGCAGCATGCTCCGGATCGAGTCTCGCGGTCAGGACGACCGTGCCGTCGCGCTCTTCGCGGATGTGCAGCGCCCGACTCCCCCGCAGCTCGTCCTCGCGCGGTGCGACGCCGTCGGGATCGAGATGCGCCTCTGCGCGGGCGAGAACTCGTGAGAGCTGATCGAGCGTGAGCCCGGGTGCCTGCGCCGCCAGAACCTGTTCCGCCTCTTCCGTGCGCGCAGCGCCGGCGCGGACGGCGACTCGGTCGAGCAACGTCACGATCGCCGCCGCGGCGTCCTTCCCGATCGAGCCGGCGCGCAGCGCCTGGGCGACATGCGGGTGCTTGGGCGGCGCGAAATCTCCCGTGAGCAGCGCGCGCGGAGCGACGGCCTCCCCGACCCGGATCAGCCGCGCCGCCGCTCCGGTGGTCGACCCGAAGGTCGCGGCGACGAGGCTCTGGGCATTACGGAAGCCCTGCTGCCGCGCGAGCGACGTGGATCCGAGCTCGGATCGCGACTGTCGCGCAACCTCCGCGGCCACGTCAGCGGCCGCGGCGTCGAGAAGCCGACGCGCCAGCCCGATGGCCTCGGCCAGAGCCATCAGCCGGGCGGCCGAGCTGCCCTCGATCCGCCCCATCGGCCGTGCAGTGCGCACGGCCTCTGCCGCGGCCACCAGGGCGTCGAGATGAGAAGGCATGTTCCCATTTTACGAACTCGGGCAGGACTCAACATAGAAACTATCAACCTGTGGAGAACTCCCCGTCGTGTTCATCGGAAGAAAGAGCAGGGCGCGCGTCCCTCCCCAGTTCCGCGCGCCCTGCCGTCTGTGACGGAGTCAGCCCGATTGTCCGAGCTCTCCGTAGATCGAGAAGATCGGCAGGTACAGCGAGATCACCATGCCGCCGATGATGATGCCGATGCCGACGATGAGGATGGGTTCGATCGAGGCGGTGAGCTGCTCGGTCGCCGTCTGGACCTCGCCCTCGTAGAAGTCCGCGATGCTCGCCAGCATGTCGGGAAGCGTTCCGGACTCCTCCCCCACGGCTGCCATCTGCGCGACCATCGGCGGGAAGACGGCCGCCTTGGCGAGGGGCGCCGAGAACGACTTGCCCTGTGTCACCGACTCCTGGACGGCGCGCACCGCCTGCTCGATCTTGTGATTGTTCGCCGCGGAGCCGACGATCGCGAGCGCCTGCACCAGCGGCACCCCCGCCTTCAGCATCATCGAGAGGCCGCGACTGAACCGGGCGACCGCGATCTTGGTGGCCAGCGGCCCGAAGACCGGCAGCTTCAGCTTGATCGGATCGACCACCCGGCGAACCTGCTCTTCGTTGCGGTTCTTGATCCACCAGAACCAGGCGATGACGCCGACGATGACCATCAGCGGCAGGACCCAGAACATGTTGTTCGAGATCGCGACGATGATCTGGGTGGGAAGCGGGAGCTCGGAACCGAGGCTCTCGAACATGTTCTCGAAGACCGGGACGACGAAGGTGACCATCGCGATGACGCCGAGGATCGCGATGATGAGGACGATCAGCGGGTAGGTCGTGGCCGACTTGATCTTGTTCTGGAGCTCGGCCTCATTCTGATACGTCTCCGCGATCGTCGTGAGCGACTGCCCGAGGAACCCGCCGGACTCCCCGACCCGGACCATGCTGATCATCAGCGGAGGGAAGACGTCGGGGTGCTGCGCCAGGGCCGCAGAGAACGAACTCCCCGACTCGATGGCGGCGTGGACCTTCACCAGCGCCTCGCGGAGCTTCTTGTCCTCGGCTTGCTCGACGAGGATGGAGAGTGTCCGCATCAGCGGCAGACCGGCGTTCACGAGTCCGGCCATCTGCTTCGCGAAGACGGCGAGCGTCGCCACCTTCACGCGCTTCGCGAACCCGGGGATCGTGATCTCGCGGTTGAGCCCGGTCTTGGAGGCGGGTGCGATCTCCAGAGGCGTCAGGCCCTGCGCCCGCAGCTTGACCGCCACGGCGTTCTCGCTGGAGGCCTCCATCCCACCCTTGACCACCGCGCCGCCGGCCGCGTCCACCGCACGATACGTGTACTCCTCGACGAGAGCCATCAGTGCGCCCAGCCTGCGGTCGAGCGCTCCGATGCATGCATCGTCCACGCCTCCGCGTCGTAGTCGGCGGGACGCACGCGCGTGTCGTTGAACACCTTCGGATCCTCGGCGATCTCCTTCGCCAGAGCGAGTGAGATGGATCCGTCGGCGACGAGCCTCTGGAGGTCCTGGTCCAGCGTGTGCATGCCGAGCGAGCCGCCGGCCTGGAGCATCGAGTAGATCTGACTGATCTCGCCTTCGCGGATCAGGTTCGCGATGGCGGGCGTGTTGACGAGCACCTCGGTGGCGATCACGCGCCCCTCCGACTGCGCTCGCGGCAGCAGGGTCTGAGTGATGATCCCCCGCAAGGTGTCGCCGAGCTGCGTGCGCACCTGGTTCTGCTGGTCGGACGGGAACGCGTCGACGATGCGGTTGATCGACTTCGCTGCGCTCTGCGTGTGAAGCGTCGAGAGCACGAGGTGCCCGGTCTCCGCGGCGGTGAGCGCGGTCGAGATCGACTCGGGATCCCGCAGCTCTCCGATGAGGATGATGTCGGGGTCCTGGCGGAGCACCCGCCGCAGCGCCTCCGAGAACGACGCCGTGTCGCTCCCGATCTCCCGCTGGTGGATCAGAGCCCGCTTGCTGGTGTGCTGGAACTCCACCGGGTCTTCCACGGTGACGATGTGCGCGGGCTTGGAGCGGTTCACCACGTCGATCATCGAGGCGAGCGTCGTCGACTTGCCGGAGCCCGTCGGCCCGGTGACGAGCACGAGTCCGCGGGGCTTCGCGACCAGCTCGGCCGCCACCTGCGGCACGCCCAGCTCCTCGAAACTCTTGATCCGATCGGGGATGAATCGCAGCGCGACCGCCACCTGTCCCAGCTGGCGGAAGACGTTCACCCGGAAGCGCGCGACCTGAGGCACGGTGATCGAGAGGTCGACCTCACCGGAGCTGCGGAACTCGGCGATCTGGTCATTCGACAGGATGCCGCCCATCGCGGACTCCAGCCAGTTCGTCGTCGTGGGCTCCTCGTAGCCGGGAATCGTCTCCAACTCGCCGTCCACGCGCATCTGCGGCGGATGATTCGCGGTGAGATGCACGTCCGATGCGCGCGAGCGCGCATCGGCTGCCAGAAGACCGTGCAGCGGGGTGCTGTCAACGCTCATGGTGTGTCCTCCGTTCGGAAGTAGGTCAACGCGGAGACGACGAGAGTGCCGTTGGTGTACGCGACGTTGATAGGCAGGACGAGGCGGGGTCCGCGGGTCAGGGCGTCGACGAACGACGACGCGGTCATCGCGCGTGCGGTGACCTCCTCGGCGTCGACGGCGGCCTCGCCGTCCTCGGCGTCGGTCTCCGTCTCGCCGTCGCCCTCAGCCTCGAAGGGAAGCGAGAGGTCGAGCGTGATGGTGATCAGAACCTGCCGCTGGGGCGAGGCATCCCCGCCCTCCGGCGCAGCCGGAGCGGGTGCGGCCGGGGTGGCTGCCGGGTCCTCGCCTGACGCCGCCGGCGTCGGCGCCGGGGTGGCCGCCGCACCGGTCCCCCCGCCGTCGGCGACAGCGGGGGCCGCTTCGGCGACGACGTTGCCGTCTTCGTCGACCTGCGTCCGCGGCGTCCAGGGCTCCGCGTCGTCTGCGGCGACGGAGACCACACGGATGTCGAGGTCCTTCGCCGTATCGGCGATGAGCGCGTGGATGTCGTCGAGCTGCGTGTCAGAAGCGATCTGAGCGCGCAGAGCGGCGAGATCGGCGTCGATCTGATCGATCCGGGCGCCCGCCTCGGCGAGAATCGCCACCTGCTGCTCGTAGATGGTGTTGTTCGTCGAGACGGTGCGGGTCTGATCGTCGATGGCTCGCGACTCGCTGTACATAGGGAATGCGACGAGTGCGATCCCCGCGACGAGCACGACGACCACGCCCAGGATTCCCGCCAGGTTGATGAGCTGCTTGTTCGCGTTCACTGGGCGACCTCCGCCGCGAACTGGCCCGTGTAGACCGTCTGATCGAATTCGACCCTCAACTCGAAGCGGTAGCGGTCATCGACGCTGCTCTGCGCCCAGCCGTCGGCGATGCGGATGTTCGTCAGCGCCCGCACATCGCGGATGATCTCGACGATGTCTGCAGGCGATGAGCCGCTGAGCACCACGAGGCCCTTCACCCCGGTCGAGATCGTCGGATCGGCATCGGCGACCGGGAGGCCGCCGGGGGCGAGGGTGTACTCCGTGATGGAGATCCCCTCCGGAAGCACGTCGTCGATCTCGGAGATCAGCGTCCGCCAGACCACATCGGTTCCCATCGCCTGGGTGCGGAAGTCGGCGAGCTCCGACTGCAGCGCGACCTTCGCGCCCACCGGCTGCAGCTCAGCCACCTGTCCCAGAAGCTCTGAGGTGCGCGTCTGTTCCACCGCCAGCCGGACCTGAGCGGTGGTCTGCAGGGCGAACGCGCCGGCGCTGACGATCGCCACCGCCGCGAGCGCGGCCGCCACGCCCCAGCCCCAGCGGCGCAGCAGGACCGCACGCTCGCGGCGCTCGATCGCCGCGCGCGGCATGAGGTTCACCTGCGGTACCGCCCCGGTGACGAGCGCGGGCGTGGCAGCGCGAGAGGCCATCACCGTGCTCCCCTCATTGCAAGCCCGACGGTCGTGAGGAGATTGAAGTCGAGGTCGCCGGCCGGGATCGGGGTCTTCGTCTCGGCGACCGCGCTGACGCCGACGAGCTGCACGGGCATGGGGAGGCTGGCCGCGAGTGCGTCGGCGATGCCGTCGACGGCTGCGCCCGATCCGCAGACGAGCACGCGGGTCACCGGGGCGTCGACGGATCGATCGGCGTAGAACCGCAGCGTGCTCCCCAGTCGTCCGACGACATCCGAGATCTCTGCGGCACTCATCGTCACCGGGCGAGCCAGGCCTCTGTTGGCCGAGCGACGCCGTGTCGGCATCTCCCCAGCGGGCACGGGCTCGAGGACGTCCTCGAACTGGACCATCGACGCGTCGTCGCTCTCGAGCGAGGCGACACGGGCGCGCACGGCATCGGTGGCGATCTCCATGGGGATGATCCGGACGAAGCGCGGAATGCGGTCCTGGGTGACGACGACGTAGGTGGTGTGGTCGCCCAAGAACAGGGTGGCGACCGTCTCCCCTGCCGAGGTCAGCCCGCCGACGGCGCGGGCCAGAGCGAACGGCGCGAGGTCGACGACATCGACGGTGAGCTTGGCCTTCGTGACGGCCGTCACCAGCTCGTCCACGGTGTCGGCGACGGCCGCGACGAGAAGGCCCGTCACCTGATCGCCCTCCTGAGACACCGGCAGGAAGTCCAGGACCGCTTGTTCAGCGGGCACGGGCAGGAGGTCCTGAACCTGATAGGGCAGCGCTTGTGCGAGGAGATCCGCGCGCATCGCGAGCGTCGTGTAGTCGCGCACGAGGATGCGCCGGCTGCCGATGCCCAGCACCACGTCGCGGCTCTTGATACCGGCCCGACTCCACAACTGGCGGATCGCGAGCACGACGGCGTCCGAGTCGAACACCTCCGAGTCCTTGGCCGCGCCGGGCGGCAGCGGCACAGAACCGAAGGCGAGCACGCGCGGACTGCGACCGAGTGCCACCTCGGCGGCGCGCACCCCTTCCTCGCTGATCTCGAGGCCGACGACCGTCTTCGCCATGCTCCTGATTCCTTCCTCCGACGCCCGGCTCAGCCGACCGTCAACATCCCGACATACCAACGAGAAATGGGCTCGCCGACGCTGATTCCCACCCAGGCGCCGGCGAGAAGCCAGGGGCCGAAGGGAATCGCGGTCTTCCGACCGGCGCGACGGGTGACCATGAGAACGAGCCCGAAGATCCCGCCCAGCACGAATGCAGCGAATGCGCCGACGAGCAGGGCACCCCAGCCGACCCACCCCAGCGCGAGTCCGACGACCCCGGCGAGCTTGACGTCGCCGCCGCCCATGCCGCCACGACGCACCGCCCGCAGCAGCGAGTAGAAGGCGAACAGTGCTGCACCCCCGATCGCCGCGCGCAGAAGCAGGGCCCACGGGGCGCCGAGCAGGCAGGCCAGCGCGAACAGAGCGAGAAGCACGATGTAGGCGGGCAGCACGATCCCGTTCGGCAGTCGCCGCACGTCCACATCGATGAGGGTCAGGGCGATGCTGATGGCTGCCAGGTAGAGGAACGCGACGAGTTCAGCGGCGGTCGCCGCAACAGGGTGCGTGGCGGTGCTCAGCACCAGCCAGGTCACCCCTGCGAAGGCAACCCCTGTCGTCAGCTCGACGAGCGGGTACCGAGCCGAGATGCGCGCACCGCACGAGGCGCATCGTGCGCGGAGCGCGAGCCACGAGAGAACGGGGACGTTCTGCCACGGACGGACGGGCGCGTCGCAGGCCGGACAGCGACTCGGGCGCAGGAGCGAGATCCCCGCGGGGACGCGGTAGATGACGACGTTGAGGAACGAGCCGATCACGAGACCGAAGAGCCCGGCGAGGATCAGGAGGAAGGTGAGTGCGGCAGGAGTCATGGTGTCCACGACTCCAGGCTGGCGTAAGCCACGTCGCGCTGCCGCTGAAGTGCACCGACCGTCTTGGTCTCCACGCTGATCCCGTGCTCGGCGCCCATACCGGGGAGACCGATGGGGTCAGCGGTGAAGGTGAACTTGCCACCCGGGGTCCATGCGCCGCCGTACAGAGTGCCCGACCACCGGTCGACGCCCTTGCTGCCCACATCGACCGTGCACGGTGTGTAGCCGATGGCCCGGACGGACGGCTCGACCACCGTGCCGTTGATGTAGAGCTTGGACTGTCCGGAGCCGCAGGTGGGTTTGTGGTCCCCCGGCGTGCGGTCCTCCGTGATGACGTACATCGACGGCTTGCCCGACGCCGATGCTGCCGCGCGGAAGGTGATCGAACCGAAATTGAAAGAGTTGGCGAGCAGCACCAGGTTGGTCTTCAGCTGCACGACCGGAACGGAGCCGTTCTCAGAGCTGAGCACCGAGCACGCTCTCGCGTCCACCACCGTGTTGCTGGCGAGGTTGCCGAGCCACGTCGTCCACCCGGTGCCCGGAGATGAGTTGAAGTAGTTGCAGGATCCGACGCCGCTGCCGGAGTTGACGAGGGTCACCACGTTGTATCCCGGCCAGTCCGAGGCCTTGTAGGAGTATTCGAACCAGGTCGGAAGCGTCAGCGCGGGAACCGATTCGACACTCGACGGTCGTTGGACGCCGCCGACGACCGTCCCGGAGTTGGGTGTGTAGGACCGTCCCGACGGGAAGGTGAGCGAGCCCTGGATTCGGACGCTGCCGAGCTGGACATCACCCGTGGTCCTCACCGAGCCGCCGATGGTCTTGTTCTCCCAGCCGAACTCGAGTCGGCCGTTGGCCAGGATGTTGCCGTTGATCGTGCCGCGGATGATGCTGGATCCCGTGCCACGGAGGGTGAGGTCACCCTGGAAGGTGTCACTTCCGCAGCACATGTTGAGGGTGCCGCCGGCAGCGACTGTGCCGGAGACATTGCAGCCTGACTGGGTGTTGATGTTCCCCTTGACCGTCAGGTTCCCGGGAATCTTCGCGTTGCAGTTGAAGGCGGTGGCCTCAGGGACCACGATGTTCACGCGTCGACCGGGGTCGGTGACTTCGACGTTCGAGTTGAAGTCGATCGAGTTCGTGCCGAAGAAGACCATGTCGCCGCCGAGCGAGGTCGCGGTGGAGAAGCCGAACTCCGCCTGCAGTGCCGTCTTGGCGCCGTCGACGTTCGCGTTGACGCGGACCGTCGCGAGCGTGTCGGTGCACGACACCGCATAGGTGTAACCACGGCTCGCCGCGTCCGACGAGACGGCGACGGGGGTGCTCACCACATACTTCGCCGGAGCCGTGGGGCAGGCGATCTCCCCTCGCTTGAGCTGAGCGGACACCGCCGCGAGGCCCGCGTCTGCGGCGGCGCGAGACTCCGCCTGCGCGCGAGCGGACGAGGTGAATCCCGCCGTGTTCACAACGATCGATGACAGCGCCAGGCCAGCAATGGTGAGGACCAGCATCACCAGGAGCACCGCGACCAGCGATGAGCCCTCGTCGTCGCGCCCGCGACCGCGCGCCTTCGAGATCAGTTCCAGCATGTCGGCGCCCCCGTCAATGCTGCAGCTGTCGCCACGGTCTGCGCGGTCATGCCGTCGGAGACCGAGACGGTCACGGCACGGTCTCCGATCACGGTGATGTCGACGCCCACCTGCACGCCCCGGGAGCCGACGAGTGCGAAGGGCGCGCCGCTGATCTTGCCGGTCACCGTGTCCTGCGGACGCTGCGCGCTCTTGCCGGCGATCGCGGCCCACGTGGCGGGGTCGCTGCTGCGAATCGTCGAGCCCACGCTGTAGCGGATGGACTTGTCGAGGAAGACCCAGGCCCGGCACTCCCACGTCCAGGTGCCGGTGTAGGCGGTGCTGGGAACCGCGACGAGTGCGTCGACGCGGCTCCCGGACCCGCTGACCCGCACGGAGGATGCGTTGCGCAGCGCATCGGCCATCGTGGTCTTCAGGACGGAAGCCTGACCTGTCGCGATGTCACGGGCGACGGAGCGCTGCTGCACGTTCCACCCGTTCACGAACATGACGGCGAGGAGTCCGGCGAACAGGCCCGCGACGAAGAGCCCGACGATGAGCTCGACCAGGCTCATGCCCGCGTCCTTGGTGGTGAGGTCGTTCATCCCGACGTCACCGCGATCCTGGTCTGAAGCACCGCTGCCTTGCCGGAGGTGGGGGTGACGCTGACGGTGACGAGGATGGCCGCGGCCTTGCCGGCGTCGGCACCCGTCGGACAGGTTGCGACGGTCACCGTCCGTGCGTATCCGGACGGAATCACGATGTTCGGGAGGGTCAGCGGGTCGGAGTCGACGAGCTTGACGGCGCTGTCCCGGAGCTGAGCGCAGGTCGTCGTGGTCGCCGGCTGCACCGGGAACTGGGCGCGGAGGGCGGCGACGTGCGCGTCGGCGAGAGCGGTCGCCGTCACGCGGTCACGATTGTCGATGCTGAGCGCCGTCGCGCTGATCAGAAGCGGGAGGACGGCCAGGGAGAGCACCGCGAGGAGGAACATCGCGATGATCATCTCCACGAGGCTGAAGCCGTCGTCGGAGCGCTGGAACACGAGTCACCTCCGGGGGAATGAGGCGTGATGGTGGGGGAGGGAGGAGAGATGCGACGAGGCCGGCCCGTTCGGGCGGGCCGGCCTCGTCGGCTGCGGGTGCCTACTTGCAGGCGGTGCCGTCAGCCTTTGCACCAGGACCGGCGTAGCGCGTCGTCGCGCCGGTCTTGGCGGCCGACACACAGATGTCGGCGGTGGTCGTGCCGCTCACCAGTGCCGTCGTGATGTCACCCGAGCCGCCCGAGGCCGCAGCCTCGGCGATCGTCGGGCTCGTCGGCGCGTCGGCCGAGGCGACGGCCGCAGCGGTGGCGCCGTTGGCGGCGGCCGCATCGAGAGCCTTCGTCTGAGCGTCTGCCTGGATGTTCGCGAAGATCGGAATCGCGATCGCGGCGAGGATGCCGAGGATGACCACGACGATGATGAGTTCGATGAGCGAGAAGCCCTCGTCACCATTCTCCTCGCGGCGGGCCTTCTCAGCCTGGACATAGTTACGGAAAGTGCGCATGTGCGTGCCTTCTCCTAGGGGGTGAACAGGTTCACCGGCACGGTAGGAGTGCACTTCGGGGGGAAGGTGCACAACTGGGGGGAATCTCGGAATCCGGGGGGAGAACTCCGAGACTTGTGCCGGGTGGATTGAGAGGCCCGCCGCGAGGACGTTTCTCCCTCTCCGAGACCAATCATTAGAGGTCTCTCATGTTGTTGTCAATGAGAAATCTGGGAGAAATGTGAATTCTGTGTTTCGTGTGACGGATGTGACGAAAGATGTGCAAGGCGGACGGCGACGCTGATCAGGCGTCCAGGACCTCCAGCCGGACCTCCACCTCATCGCCCTCCGACACCCCTTCCGCGTCCCTCACCGCGCGCTTAAGCGGAAGCACGTAGGCACCCCGTCCGGCGTCGGGGAAGATCGAGGTCCGCCAGGTCGTCGAGCCGATCGTCGCCTGCACTCGAGTGGCGCCGAAACCCCTCGAAATCCGCGGAATCTCGCGGATTTCGGCGGACAGCTCCGCGGGCAGCGCTACGAAGAACCAGGCGTCGGACCGGGCATCCCAACGGAACGCCTCAGCGTGGAAATCGACGATCACACGGCCACACTATCGACCCGGGGGAACCCCGTTTCGATCCTCTATCGGCAGGGTCGGCGGAGGCGTTAGTCCACGGGTTGCAGACGCCGCCTCGCGGCCGCGTCGACGGCAGCGCAGACTCCCACCACCCGGCTGCGCGCACGACGAAAAAACTTCTCCGTCGGAGATCTCGACGGCCTTCGACGTCGAAAAAGAGAACCGGGGACCCGCCGCGGGCCCGACTCAGATCACCACTGAGGGTGAATGTCGGCCCTCAGAAGACGGTCGTAGACGCCGTGGATGGCCGTGTCGAACCCCGTGAGGTCGACCTCGACCTCCCCCGCCGCGGCGTTGGACTCCGCCTGGGCGACGTTGCGGGCCCCAGGAATAACCGACGTCACTCCCGGCCTCGACGCGATCCACGCAAGTGTCGCGGCCGGGAGCGAGAGCCCGTCCGGAAGCGCGTTCTCGAGCTCCCCCACCGCCCTCAGACCGGTCTCGTAGTCGACGCCCGAGAAGGTCTCGCCCTTGTCGAAGGCCTCGCCGTGACGGTTGTAGGAGCGGTGATCGTTCTCTGCGAAGCGGGTGGCGGACGAGTACTTGCCGCTGAGGAGTCCCGAGGCGAGCGGGACGCGGGCGAAGACCGCGACGTTCGCCGCGGCAGCCGCGGGAAGCACCTCGTCGAGCGGCTTCAGCCGGAACGGGTTGACGATGATCTGGATGTTGGTGACGCCGGGGCGGGCGATCGCCGACAGCGCCTGCGCGACCGTCTCGACCGAGACGCCGTACGCGGCGATGGCGCCGCTCGCGACGAGGTCGTCGAGCGCGTCGTACGTGGCATCCGCGTCGATGACCTCGGATGGCGGGCAGTGGAGCTGCACGAGATCGAGCGTGTCGACGCCGAGGTTGCGGCGCGAGCGGTCGGTCCAGCTCCGGAAGTTCTCGGGCGTGTAGTTCGCCGCCTCCTGGGCCACCCGCCGCCCCATCTTCGTGGCGACGGTGATCCCGTGGTCCGGCCGATCCGCGAGGAACCGGCCGATCATCTGCTCGCTGCGGCCGTCGCCGTACACATCTGCCGTGTCGAACAGCGTGACGCCGGCATCGGCGGACGCCTCGAGCACGGCGCGCGCGTCGGCCTCGGAGACGTCACCCCAGTCGGCGCCCAGCTGCCAGGTGCCGAGGCCGATGGCGGAGACGGAACGGCCGGTGGACCCAAGGCGACGCTGCTGCATGCACCCAGCCTAGATCCGACCGCCGACAGCCGGCAGACGCCCGGCAGACGCCAGCGAGGGCCGGGTATGCTCCCCCGGCCCTCGCTTCGACTCCGATCAGGCGCTCGTCTTGGCGCGTCCCTTCGTCTTGACGGTCTTGATCGTGCCGGTCACTGCGTCGCTCTCGGCGTGGGTGCCCGAGCGCTGCGCGCGGACCTCGTCGAAGGACGTCCCGTAGTAGGCCGCCTCCATGAGGGTCTTCATGTCGGCGATCATCGGCATCCGCGGATTGGCGGGTGCGCACTGGTCGCCGTAAGCGGCCATCGCCAGGTCGTGCAGCCCCGCGATGAACGCCGTCTCGTCGACGCCCTGCTGCTGGAACGACCGCTCGATGCCGACCCGGTCCCGCAGCTGCTCCACGGCGCGGGCGTAGCTCTCCACGCCCTCCTCCGGGGTCGAGGCCGGAAGGCCGAGGTGGGCGGCGATCTCCTGGAAGCGCTCGGGCGCGATGTAGCGCTCGTACTTCGGCCAGCTCGTGAGCTTGGTGGGGATGCGGCCGTTGTAGCGGATCACGTGGGGCAGATACACCGCGTTGGTGCGTCCGTGGATGAGGTGGTACGTCGCACCGGTGACGTGCGCCATGGCGTGGACGATCCCGAGGAACGCGTTTCCGAACGCCATGCCGGCGATCGATGCCGCGTTGTGCATCTTCTCGCGCGCCTTCAGCTCGGCGGCATCCGTGGAGTTCGGCTGCGCCTTCGCGCTCAGCTCGATGTTCTCGAAGATGAGCTTGATCGCGTGGAGGCACAGGCCGTCGGTGTAGTCGTTGGCGTAGACCGACACGTACGCCTCGGTGGCGTGGGTGAGCGCGTCGAAGCCGGCGTCGGCGACGAGGAACCCGGGGAGCACCTTGGTGAGCTCGGGGTCGATGATGGCGACCGACGGGGTGAGCGCGTAGTCGGCGAGCGGGTACTTCATGCCGCTCTCGTCATCGGTGATCACGGCGAACGGCGTCATCTCCGAGCCCGTGCCCGACGTGGTGGGGATGCACACCAGCTTGGCGAGCTTGCCCATCTCGGGGAAGGTGAAGGCGCGCTTGCGGACGTCGAAGAACTTCTCGCGCATGTCGGAGAACTCCACCTCGGGGTTCTCGTACAGCAGCCACATGACCTTCGAGGCATCCATCGGCGAGCCGCCGCCGAGCGCGATGATCGTGTCGGGCTTGAACTGGCGCATCGCCTCGGCACCGGCGCGGACCTCGGAGACCTTGGGCTCCGGGCGCACCTGGTTCAGCAGCTGCACCTGCACCCGGTTCTCGCGGCGGTTCAGCACATCCATGATCTTGTCGACGTAGCCGAGCTTGGTCATGGTCTCGTCGGTGACGATGGTGACCCGCTCGAGGCCGCGCATGTCGGCCAGGTAGCGGATCGCGTGGGGCTCGAAGTAGGTCTTGGCCGGGATCTTGAACCACTGCAGGTTGTTGTTGCGCCGACCGATGCGCTTGACGTTCAAAAGGTTCACCGCCGAGACGTTGTTGGAGACCGAGTTGTGACCGTACGAGCCGCAGCCGAGCGTGAGGGACGGCATGAAGGCGTTGTAGATGTCGCCGATGCCGCCGAGCGCCGACGGGCTGTTCTCGATGATGCGGACGGCCTTGACGACCTCGCCGAACTTCGCGATGACGGCCTGGTCGTTCGAGTGGATGGCGCCGGAGTGGCCGAGGCCGTCGAAGTCGACCATCTGCTTGGCGAGCTCGATGCCCTCCGCGGGCGTGGCGGCACGGAGCACCGCGAGCACGGGAGCGAGCTTCTCGCGGGTGAGCGGCTCGTGGGGTCCGACGCCGGAGACCTCGGCGAGGATGATCGACGTGTCCTCGGGGACGGTGAAGCCGGCCTGCTCGGCGATCCACACCGGCGACTGGCCGACGACCTTGGCGTTGAGCTTCGCGTCGGCGCAGTTCACGCTGTCGGCGGCGACGCCGAAGATGAACTCCTCCAGCATCCGCTTCTCGGCCGGGGTCGCCATGTAGGCGTGCAGCCGGGCGAACTCGGCAAGGGCCTCATTGGCGATGGGAGCGTCGAGGATGACCGCCTGCTCGCTCGCGCACACCATGCCCATGTCGAAGGACTTGGAGAGCACGATGTCGTTGACAGCGCGACCGACCTTGGCGGTGCGCTCGATGAACGCGGGGACGTTGCCGGCACCGACGCCGAGGGCGGGCTTGCCGCACGAGTACGCGGCACGGACCATCGCGTTGCCGCCGGTGGCCAGGATGAGGGCGACACCCGGGTGGTTCATGAGCTCGCCCGAGGCCTCCATCGACGGCTCCTCGATCCACTGGATGCAGTTCTCCGGTGCGCCGGCGGCCACGGCGGCGTCGCGCACGATGCGTGCGGCGGCGACCGAGCAGTTCTGGGCCGACGGGTGGAAGCCGAAGACGATCGGGTTGCGGGTCTTCAGCGCGATGAGCGACTTGAAGATCGCGGTGGAGGTCGGGTTGGTGACCGGGGTGAGCGCGCAGATGACGCCCACGGGGTCGGCGATCTCGGTGATGCCGGTGAGCTCGTCGTGGGAGATCACCCCGACCGTCTTCTGGTTGATGATCGAGTTGGTCACGTGCTCGCACGCGAACATGTTCTTCACGGCCTTGTCCTCGAAGAGGCCGCGACCGGTCTCCTCGACGGCCATGACCGCGAGGTCGCCGTGGTGGTGGAGGGCTGCCACAGACGCCTTGCGGACGATGTGGTCGACCTGCTCCTGCGTGAATGATGCGTACTCCGCGAGGGCAACCTGCGCCCGTTCGACCAGAGCATCGATCGACGTAGACATTGTGGGTCTCCTACCCGGCGCGGATGCCTTATCCGCACCCTTGCTGGTTCGGGTCGGGATCGTTCCCCGCCCTTCTGCTGCCATTATCCTCACTGTGGTCTGACCACACAAGGGGGGTGAGGTGTGAATAAATCGACGTCGGGTTATCCACGCCGATGGCCGCGGCGCCGCAGCGGCGATCGGCGCACACTGAGGGCATGTCGAAGGTGCCGCTCTACTACTACTCGTCGACCTCGAACCTCACGGGTCGATTCGCGGCGAGCCTCGCGCGCACCGACGGGCGGCCCGTGCGGAACCTCGCAGATCCCCTCGTCCGGAAGACCGAGGCCCCCGGGCCGTGGGTACTGCTGACCCCCTCCTACAAGGCCGGCAATGCCAACGAAGTGACGTTGCCTGCGGGCGTGCGGAGCTTCCTCCGCTCCCCCATGAACCGGCGACGCCTGATCGGGATCATCGGATCGGGCAACCGGAACTTCGGCATCTACTACCAGGCGGCCGCGCGCCAGCTCGCGCAGCGGTCGGGGCGGCCGATCCTCTTCGAGTTCGAGCTCTCCGGGACCTCCGAGGACGTGGCCCGGTGCGCCGCCATCCTCGCCAACCTGGATGCCGCCCTGAACGCGACCGACTGACCTCCTCGGCAGTGGCTACGTCAGCGACGTCGCCCGCACGCTTGACCCTCACACTGTGTCAGGGTCGATCGTGTGGACATCATGTACACCATCGGAGAGTTCGCCGCCCTGGGACGGGTGAGCGTGCGCATGCTGCGGCATTACGACGCGATCGGGCTGCTCGTCGCGGCGCGGGTCGACGGACGCACGGGCTATCGCTCGTACACCATCGATCAGCTGCCGCTGCTGCTGCGCATCGTCGAGCTGCGGGAGCTGGGCGTGAGCCTCGACCGCATCGCCGACCTGGCCGCCGCCGCGGACCAGGACGCGGCACTGCGGACGGTGCTGGTCGAACGTCGTCGCGCCCTCGCGGCAACGGTCGCCGCGGACCGCCTGCGCATCGCCCGGATCGAGCGGCGCCTCCGCCTTCTGGAAGGAACCACCATGTCTGATGTCCACTACACGCGTGTCGCGCCCGTCACCGTCTACGCCGCCCGCGCCGTCGCCCCGGGAATGGGACCCGAGAACATCGGCCCGGCGATCGGCCCGCTCATCGAGGGACTCGACCGCGCCCTGCACGCCGCCGGCCGGCCGCTCCTCGAGCCCGGGATCTTCTGGTACGACGCGGACGACGACGAGCGCATGACCGTGCACGTCTCCTACGTCGCGGAGGCCGACCCCGTACCGGGCGAGGGGTACGACGTCGTCGAGCTGCCCGAGCTCCCCACCGCCGCGACCCTGCAGCATCGGGGCGACATGAGCGGGATCGGCGAGTCGTGGTCGATGCTGATGGAGCGGGTGGTTGCCGACGGCTACCGCGTCGTCGGCCCGTGTCGCGAGGTGTACCTCGAGGCCGACGGCCACGAACCGGGCCCCGACTGGCTGACCGAGCTGCAAGCCCCCGTCGAGCGCGTCTGACTCACACCGCCGCCGCGTCGTCCTCGTCTTCGGCGGGGCGCGCGGCGGCGATGTGCGCGATCGGCCGCCAGACGAGGAGCAGCGTGAGCGCCGCGCCGACGAAAGCGAACCACCAAGGCGCCGTCAGTCCCCACACCTGGGCGATGACGCCGCCGAGCGCCTGGCCGATCACGAGCCCGCCGAAGACGCCGACCATGTTCACCGAGGCGATGCGACCCTGCAGCTCGTGCGGCACGAGACGCTGGCGCACCGTGGTCGAGATGGTGCCCCACACGAACGCGTACGCCCCGAACGCGAACATGATGAGGAAGGCGACCACCCCGGACGTCGTCAGCGCGAAAGCGAGGTGCATGAGCACCTCCGCCGTGAGGCACACCCGCATGAGGGTCCGGAACGAGAAGTGGCGCTCGAGCCAGCCGAAGCTGAGCGTCGACAGGAGCCCGCCGATCGCGGAGGCGGTGGTCAGCGCGCCGTAGCCGACCGGTCCCATCTGCAGATGCTCGGTGGCGTAGAGGACGAGGACGCCCCACGGCGCCGCCCACGTGATGTTGAAGGTGAGGATGATGATGACCAGGGTGCGCACCGGCGGATTGCGCCAGAGCCAGCGCATGCCCTCGAGGATGTCGGTGTGCACCGCCGTCCGCGGTCCCGCCTCATCCGCCGCCGGGACGCGCGTGGTCGCGATCCGCGAGATGAGGACCACCGCGAGCGCGACGCAGAGCGCCTGCACGGCGAACGGCCAGAACGAGCCCAGCGCGAAGAGGAAGGCCCCGAGCGGTGGTCCGCCGAACTGGTTCGCGACGAGGAACCCCGCCTGCAAGCGGGCGTTGCCGATGCCGAGATCCTTCTTGCGCACCATCATCGGCAGGAGCGTGCTGCTGGTCGTGTCGACGAACACCTCGGCACAGCCGTAGACGAAGGCGACCACGAGCACCACCCAGATGGTGGCGACGCCCGTCACCAGGAAGGCGCACAGCGCGACGAGCACGAGGGCGCGGACGCCGTTGGCGAGCATGATCAGGACACGCCGATCCACCCGGTCGGCGATCGCGCCGGCGTGGAGCCCGAACAGCAGCCAGGGCAGGAACTGGAGGACGGCGCCGGATGCCACGAGCACCGGCGAGTCGGTCATCGAGGCGATGAGCAGCGGGGAGGCGGCGAGCGCGATCCCGTCGCCGACGTTGCTCGTCCAGGACGAGGCGAGCAGCCATCGGAAGTCCTGCCCCAGCCGCCGCGGCGCGACCCATTCTCCGATGCTCACCGGTCGAGCCTAGGACCTCACCCGCGGTGGACCGGGTATCCGCTCCCCGACACCTTCGGCGATGTGGCTTCGCGATACCCCCGGGTGTATATTGACGATACCCCTGGGGGTATGGCTTCAGCAGAAGGAGTTCGAAGATGTGCAGCAGAGTGACCTGTGCGGAATGCGGCAAGGCGACGTGGACAGGCTGCGGCCAGCACGTCGAGGAGGCTCTGTGGGGCGTCCCCGCAGAAGACCGCTGCTCCGGCCATGACGGCGCGGGGGCCTGATGCGCCTCGTCATCGTCGGCGGAGTCGCCGGAGGCATGAGCTGCGCGGCGCGCGCCCGCCGCCTCGACGAGAGCGCCGAGATCATCGTCCTCGAGCGCGGCGAGCACGTGTCGTTCGCCAACTGCGGCCTGCCGTACTTCGTCGGGGGCGAGATCACCGAGGAGCAGTCGCTCCTCGTGCAGACCCCGGCCTCGCTGCGCGCAGCCCTTGCCCTCGATGTGCGCACGGGTCACGACGTCATCGCTGTCGACACGGCGACCAAGACACTGACCGTCCGCACCACGGGCGGTGACAGCGACCTCTCCTACGACGCGCTCGTCCTCTCCCCCGGCGCCTCGGCGCTTCGTCCGCCGCTGCCCGGACTCGACTCCCCGCGGGTGCGCACGCTCCGCACGGTCGAGGATGCGATCGCGCTGCGCGGCGCGGTCGTCGACGGAGCGCGCCGCGCCGTCGTCCTGGGTGCGGGGTTCATCGGCCTCGAAGCGGCCGAGGCGCTGGCCGGACAGGGCCTCGAGGTGTCGATCGTCGAGCTGGCGCCGCATGTGCTGCCGCCGCTGGAGACCGAGCTCGCGTCGCTCGTCGCGCAGGAGCTCGGCGTACTCGGGGTCGACGTCCGCGCCGGCATCGCGGCCGCGAGCGTCGAGCACGCCGACGACGCAGACACCGTCGTCCTCACCGACGGCACCCGCGTCCCGGCCGACATCGTCGTGCTGTCGGTCGGAGTCCGCCCCGACACGGCCCCGTTCGAGGCGGCCGGCATCGCCTGCGAACGCGGCGCGATCGTCGTCGACGCGCACGGACGCACCTCCGCCGAGGGCGTCTGGGCCGCGGGTGACGCGACGGTCTCGGTCGACGCGGTCACCGACAGCCGTCGTCCCGTCGCCCTCGCAGGCCCGGCCAACCGCGCCGGGCGGCTGATCGCCGACGACATCCTCCGCCCCGGTACCGCGCGCGCCGTGCCGCAGCCGGTCGGCACAGCGATCGTGCGCGTCGGCTCGCTGACCGCGGCCCTCACCGGCGCGAACCGCTCGTCGCTCGACGCGGCCGGCATCGCCTATCGCACGCTCCACCTGCACCCCAACCAGCACGCCGGTTACTTCCCCGGCGCCGCACAGATCCACCTCATCGTGCAGCTGCGGGCATCCGACGGACTCCTGCTCGGCGCGCAGGCCGTCGGCACCGAAGGCGTCGACAAGCGGATCGACGTGCTCGCCACCGCCATCCGCGCGGGGATGACGGTGGACGATCTCATCGACCTCGACCTCGCCTACTCCCCGCCGTACGGGCAGGCGAAGGATCCGGTGAACCTCGCAGGCATGGTCGGCGAGAACGTGCTCACCGGCGCGCTCACCCTCTGGTACGCCGACGAGCTCGACGACGAGCAGGATCGCGCGCTCATCCTCGATGTGCGCACCGCCGCCGAGTACGCCACCGGAGCCATCCCGGGGTCGCTGCACATCCCGCACACCGAACTGCGCGAGCGCCTGGACGAGGTGCGCGAGGCAGCCGAGGGCCGTCCGGTGCGCGTGACCTGCCAGTCCGGTGTGCGATCCGCCATCGCGCACCGGGTGCTCACCCAGGCCGGCTTCGACTCCGCCTCCCTGTCCGGCGGCATGCTGACCCTCCGCGCCTGGCTCGGCGAGCGCCAGTCCGAGGTCCTCACCGCGCCGGCGGTGCTCCAGCATGCCTGACCTCGCCCGCACCTCCCCCGCCCACCGACCGACCGACCGATCCGGAGAGAACGCATGAGCACCACCGATGCCGATGCGCAGAAGCGCATCCTCAACCGCCTCCGCCGCGCACGCGGACAGCTCGACGCCGTCATCGCCGCGGTCGAGAACGAGCGGCCGTGCCGAGAGGTCGTGACCCAGCTGTCGGCCGTGTCGAGCGCGCTCGACCGCGCCGGCTTCGCGATCGTGTCGACCGCGATGAAGGACTGCATCACCGACCCCGACGCCGCCCGGGAGGAGCAGGGCATCACCACGGAGGAGCTCGAGAAGCTCTTCCTCATGCTCGCCTGACCCGACAACGACCCGACACCAACGCGGGACGACCGAAAGAGAGACTCACGATGTGTTACGCCGTGACCTGCCGCACGTGCGGCAAGACGACATGGTCAGGATGCGGACAGCACGTGGACCAGGTCATGCGCCGTGTTCCGGCCGCCCAACGCTGCCCGGGACACGAGGCCGACCCGTCCCACGGCTTCTTCGCTCGACTCTTCGGCCGCTGAACCGGGATGCGTGCCCGACTGAGTCGAGTCCGCCCGAGCGGCGCCGACCCCTCACTCCCCTCGCACGGGTTGCAGGCTGGCGAGCAGCTCGTCCATCAACTCGTTCCATACACGACGCCCCTCGTCGTCGAGCGTGCCGCCGGTGCGGCGGAACCAATGGCGGCCGATCACGACCAGGCCCGTCGTAAGGAACTGCACGAGAAGCTCAGAGCCGAGCGGGTTCGCACCGGGGCTGCGGCGATCGATCTCCTCGATGAGATCGCCTGTCGCGCGGTCGAGCGCCTCCCGCGAGAGCGTGCCGCGCTTCGCCCCCTTGGTGCCGGGCACGCCCAGCGTACGGACGACCGCCACGATCACGGGCGGGATGTCGGTCGCTCGCGCGGCCCGTGCGATGCTGTCGAACACCGATCCGGGCCCCTGCTCTGGCGCGGGCGCCGCAGTGAAGGCCGTACGGAACTGCTCGACGACCACGAGGATGTCCGACTCGCACAGCGCGATGAGCACTTCGTCGAGAGACGAGAAGTGGTTGAAGACGGTGCGGCGCGCCACGTCCGCTCTCTCCGCGAGCTCGTCGACGCTGAAGCCGGGTCCGCCATGCTCGTCGACGAGTTCACGAGCCGCGGACAGGATCGCCTCTCGGTGGCGCGCCTTGACTGCTCTTCGGCGGTCGACTCCGGTGCTCATCGCAAAAGGCTATCCATATCGCCCGCCGCCGCGCGGGGAACGCCCCCGCGCGGCGACAGTCAGCGGCTCAGCGCATCGACGAGGAATCGGTGGATGCGCGCCATGGCGACGCGCCCCTCGGGCGCCGGCAGCTGGATGAAGCCGTGGGCGCCGCCGCCGACCTCGACGAGCTCGGAGATCGCGCCGTCCTCGATGAGCCGGCGATGCACGGCGCGCGCGTCCTCGAGCAGCGAGTCGTGTGTGCCGACCAGCACGAGGGTCGGCGGGAACTGCGCGAACGAGCCGAACAGCGGCGAGATCAGCGGATCGTCGAGCGCGAAGTCGCCCGCGTAGAAGCCGGCGCTGCGAGTGAGGCCCTCACGCGTCAGCACATCACGCCCGCGATTCGCCTCGTAGCTGGCGCTCGTCTGCGTGAGGTCCGCCCAGGGCATCACTGCCGCGACGCCGACCGGCATCGGCAGCCCCTCGTCGCGGATCCGCTGCGTGAGCGCGAGCACGAGGCCGCCTCCCGCCGACTCCCCCACGATCGCCACCGGGCCCGTGCGGACGAGCGACCGGTACACCGTGAGCGCGTCGTCGACGGCGGCGGGGTAGGGATGCTCCGGTGCGAGGCGGTAGTCGACGCTGACGACGTCGACGTGTGACCGGCGCGCGAGCGCTGAGTGCGCCCGCCCGAACGTGGCGCTGCCGCCGACGTAGGCACCACCGTGCACGTGCAGCACCAGGCCCGAGGCCGGCCCGGCGCTGTAGCGATGCACGGGCACGCCGTCGACGACCTCGTGCAGCTCCTTCACACCGGCGGCGACCTTCAGGCGGTTCTCCATCCCCTGGGTGATCTCGCGCGACCTCTCCAGCGTGGGCGACGACTTCGCCATCCGCCGGGCCATCCGCAGCATGAGGCCCTGCGCGGCCCGCAGCCGCAGGCTGCCCGCCGCGTCCTCGGTGTCGGACGGCCGCGTGCGCAGGAAGAGGCCGAGCACCGCGAACAGCACGCTGAGACCGCAGCAGATCGCCCACACCGCGACGAACTGGCCGAACGCCGACCCTCCGGCGGCGAGCGTGGCCATCACGAACGCGAAGAACGCGCCTGCCACCGCACCCGCCGCGGCCCGCGCCGTGTTGTAGAGGCCCGAGGCGATACCGACGGCGTCTGCCGGGGCGACGCGGACGATCGCGGCCGGCACGACGCTGAGCAGCAGTCCGTTGCCCAGTCCGCTGATGACCGACGCAGTGAGGAAGATCACGACCGAACCGGCGCCCAGGAGCAGCATCAGGTAGGCGCAGGCCACGAGGGCACCCGAGGTGAAGATCGTCGCCCGCACGCCGAGCGTGCGCGACACCCGATCACCCGTGAACGCGGTGACGATGGTGCCGACCGTCGTGAGGATCACGATCAGTCCGGCCGTGGTCGGAGTGAATCCCAGCCCGAAGCCCTGCGTCGCCGGATCGGACAGCGCGAACAGGGTTGTGGCCGTCGTGCTGCCGAAGAACTGCGCGCCGCCGAGGAACGCGATGATCAGCGGCACGCCGACACCGCCCTTCGTCAGCACGGTGAGATCGACGAGCGGGTTGCTGACCCGGCTCTCGACGATCACCCAGCCGACCAGGAGCAGCACACCGATGGCGATGCCGCTCAGCGTGCGCACGTCGGTCCAGCCCCACGCGGGAGCGTTCGCGAAAGCTCCGAGGCTCATCAGCAGGCCGATGCCGAGAAGGCTCGCACCCACCCAGTCGACACCGCCGGTCGCGCGCACCGTCGACTCCTTGACGAAGAAGATGAGTCCCGGGATGCAGGCGGCGATGACCACCACGGGCACCCACAGGGTCGGACGGAGGTCGCCGAATGCCTGCAGGATGAGTCCCGCGCCGATGCCGCCCAGGGCGCCGCCGATGGTGCCCGCGCCGACCAGGCCGCCGACCGCCTTGCCCGAGGACTCCCCCGCACGCGACCGGACGATCGCGAACGCCAGCGGCAGGAACGCCGCGAGCGGACCCTGCAACGCGCGCCCGGCGAGCAGCACTCCGAACGATGGTGCCACCGCGACGAGCATCGTGCCGAGGGTGACCGCGATCGCCGCGTAGATCGAGAGCCGGCGGTGACCGAAGACGTCGCCGAGCTTGGCGATGACGGGCACCGACACGACGGTCGCGAGCATGTAGATCGCGTTCACCCAGTTGAGCTCCGCGGCCGTCGCGTCGAACTCGCGACCGATCTCGCTGAGCAGGACGATGTACCACGCACTGAGGAGTCCGGTGGCGAACTGGAGGAACGGGAGGAAGCCCAGCACTCCGCGCGGCGCGGGAGGTGACGTAACGGGCTCGGCAAGGCGATCTGACATCGGTGTCTCCGATCGGGGCTCGAGTGATGAGATTTAGTTACACTAGGTGCATGCTTACCTAAAGTGCAACTATCTCGTGGACCCCGCCATTTCGAGCGCACGGCGCCGCGCGTCGTGCATCTCTCGGTTCAGGTCAGCTGAGACGCGCCGGCCGGAGCGCTCGCTGCCACCCCGGCGATCCTCTCGTGCGTCGCGCGGACGAATGCGGCATAGCCACCGGGAGTCCTGCCCCAGAGACGCCCGGACGTGACCACCTCGTTCACGTCCGTCGCGACCACTCGCGCACCCAGATCGCGCGCGGCGCGGACGAGCTCGACGTCCTCGTGCTGATCGATATCGGTGAAACCCCCGATCGCGGTGTAGGTATCGGCGCGGAGACCGAGATTCGCGCCGTGCACGTTGCCGGCCGGGTGCCCGCGCGGGTGTGTCGCCACCCAGTGCGCGGCGTGCTCCGCGGTGAGATCGGCGAAGTCCGGACGGACGGTACCGAGCACGACGTCCGCTCCCGCCGCCCGGAGCTCGAGCTGATGACTGAGCCAGGTGGTCGGGACCGTGGAGTCCCCGTCGGTCGTGCAGACCCAGATTCCGCTCGACGGCATCTCCCCCAGCGCAGCGAGCGCGGCGGTCACACCGACACGCCGGGCAGTCCCCACGTTTCGGGCGTCGATGCGAAGCGTGCGCAGCGGCCATGATCGCGCGATGTCTTCGGATGCGTCCGTGCACGCATCGAGGACGACGACAGCGGCGACGCGGACGTGCGGGTGTGTCCGTGCGGTGTGCGCGAGCGCGGCGCTCAGCGCCGCCAGGCAATCGTTCAGGAGCGCGGCTTCGTTGTGAACGGGAACGGCGACGGCGACCGCGGCGAGGTCGTCCGCCGGGCCGGCGCTCATGCGATCAGCCCTGTCTCGGCGGCGACCGACCGCGCGTGATCGAGCCCGTACACCTCGAGCAGGAAGTCCTCCTCTTCGTGCAGGGCGATGCGGACGAGGCGCTTCGAGGAGCGGAGTGCCGCGTGGACGTCGTCTCCGGTCTGCGGGTACTCGGCAACCGGATGACGCCAGTGGCAGGCGATCAGGTGCCCGTCTGGCGTGATCGCGCGGAGCATCCGATCGACCGCGTCGGCCAGGTCGGCGCCGCTCCAGTAGTAGCCGACTTCGGAGAGGACGATGAGATCGAAGGTCCCGGCCGGCCACTCGCCGGGCAGCGCGAGTCGCTCGAAGCTCACGCCCGCCCTCCCGCCGAGCCGATCCTTCGCGGTCGCGAGCGGCGCGTCCGTGATGTCGACGGCACGGACGGCATCGCATCGTTCTGCCAGGAGCTCGGTCAGTACTCCCGTGGAGCAGCCGAGCTCGAGTGCGGAGGCGTACCGTGCCCGGGGCAGGCTCGCCATGGTGACGGCACGCTTCCGCTGTTCGTACCACCGCGATTCGAACCCCCACGGGTCGTCTCCATTTCGCCCGTAGAACTCATCGAAGAATGCCGCCCCGAGGCTCGCAGGTTCGTCGGCGGGGCGCACGAAGATCTCGAACTCCCGATCGAAGTGCGCCTGCATTCCGTCATGGAGCATCACCTCGTCGCCGGGTGCGGGCGAGAGCGCTTCGATCTGGCTGCGGTGAAGCCGCGTGGCGGCACGCTTGGCGCCGACAGCCGTCGGATCGAGCCGAACGATCTCGAGGTCGCCCCATGGCGCGTCATCGGGCGAGCCCCAATGCCACAGCCAGATCGGATAGGCCCGCCACAGGGTCCCGAGCTCCCGGCACACCTCGGCAGCCACCTCGCCGACGACGCGGTGGTCGCGGTGACCGTCCCCCTGCCACGGCGACACGACGAGGCGGGAGCCTGCGTCCTCCAGCAGTGCGCGGAGCGCGGCTGCGATCTCGTCCCGGTGACCATCGGTGCCGCCGTCCGGGATGCCGAGGAAGCGGACCTCGATCGACGGGTGCAGCTGGCTGATGGCCGCCGTCGCCTCCCGGCGCCGCAGCGCCGCCAGCTCGGCAGGCGAGTGCGACGGCGACTCCGGATGCGACCCCTCCCCGTCGGTCGCGATGAGCACCGTCACTCTCGCGCCGTGACGAGCGGTGGTCGACATCAGTCCCGCGGCCCCGAGGGTCTCGTCGTCGGGGTGCGCCGCGATCACGACCAGATGATCGGTCTCGTGCCGGAGGGCCGGCAGCGCCCGCGCTGCGAACGCCTCCGCCCATACGCTCTCGTCCGTTCCCGGGTCGCGGTGACTGAAGCTCACCACGTGCCCCGCCCCTCGCTGATGTCGACGCCGATCCGAGCCACATCCCGCTCGCCGTGGTGCTGGCGCAGATAGAGTTCCAGGTCAGCGACCCGCCGCGCGTGCGCCTCGTCCGCGACGAGCGGCAGCGGGCCGAGTGCGCGGGCAGTCTCGGCGAGCGTCACGTCGACCGCGTCGGCGACGACCGCCCGGACGCGTCCCGCGAGCGTGCCCGGAAAGGCCGGGCCCTCGGATGCCGGGTCGGGCCCGTCGATCTCGCGAATGGCGGATCGCAACGCCAGCCGTGCCGCCCAGAGCGCCGTGTCGACGCGTCCGAGGTGCAGGCGCGACAGCTGATCGGCGCCGTCTCGCTGCGCTGCCTGGAGCAGGGCGTCCCGAAGCGGCAGGGCTGCGCCCCACCAACACGCGGCCACCCCGATGCCACCCGCCGCGAAGCCAGGGCGGCGGAGATACCAGCCCGGTTCGCCGACGGGCACCGCCGGCGCCGACGTGAAGTCCACCGGAGCGCTGACGACCTGGCTCAATCCCCGGGCGAACCACGGCCCCGATCGAGGCTGGACACCCGCGCCTCGCAGGGCGACCGCGAAGAGACGACGTTCATCGCCGACCCACGCTGTCACGAGCGCATGGCTCAGATGCTGCGCGAGCGAGCACCACGGCTTGGTCCCGTTCAGGCGCCACCCGCCGGCGTCGGCCCGCGCTTCCAGACGCATTCCCGCACCCTCGGCAGCGAACACACCCCACGACGAGTCAGCACCGGCAGCGATCGACGGCAGGTCGACGGTCGAGCCGGAAGCCTTCGCTTGTTCCAAGATGGTGAGGGCATCGAGGTGCGGCTCGAGGATGCGCGCAGCCGCGACGTCCCTGCGGGCGACTGCCGCAAGAAGGGACCACTCGTCAGCCACCGAACGCTCTGCGCCCCGGACGGCGCCGACGGCAACCGCCCACTCGAGTGTTGCGCCGACATCGGTGCCGAATCCGGCGGTCGCATCGGCGTCGTCGAGCGCTGATTCGAGCCCCTGAGCGATCGGTCCTTCACCCAGGAGCGGAGTCGTCCGTGAGTCTCTCGGCATGGCACACACATGCCGAGTCTCACCCTGTCTCGCACCGTTCGGCAGAGCCTTGCCACCGGGTGGTCTTTTCGATAGACGCGAGCGTGTGGTCGCGGCGCGTCGGCTGAGAGGAAGCGATCCGGAGCAGCCGGGGCTGGGGTTGCGTGGATGCCTAGATGGGATCCCGGCGAAACCTGAAGCCCTGATGAAACGCACGTTCCATCAGGACTTCAGCCGTCGGGATGACAGGATTTGAACCTGCGACCCCTTGACCCCCAGGCTCCCAGGTGCTCGGATGATCGACGTTCGCCCTCTTGACCAGGGTTTTCAGTTTCGGGAGCGCGCTCTGCGCGTCACGTTCTGCAGGCTGTTGGTCACATGATTGGCCCACTTCACGCGCTCCTTCAGAGAAGAGCACGCTTACGCGGACGGTCACTCAACCGCAACCTCGACATCGTCCTTGTACGACGGAGTATCTCCGGAGGACTTGACTCCGGGGCCGCTCCTGCGTCGCTTGGGAAAATCAGACCACAGAGTGGAGAAGTGACTGTCGTAGCGGCGAGTGAATCGCAATACCTCGTTGGGATCGCCGAAGCTCGCGGCGCGCATCAGATACTGCGGCTCGTCAAGTTCGGGGAGCCCCATCCAGTCGAGCGTGGTCGGCCTGGAGAAGACATGCTCGTAGCTCCGCGGACCAACGAACTCATGCCGCGCATGACCCCATCGATCGCTCTTGACCGCTGCGGGCACGAAGACAATCCGGCAGAACCCGAGATGCTCCAGGCGGGTCACACTTTGGCCGATCGCCTCCAGCGCACGCTCCACCTTAGTGATGTCCGGAGCATTTCTCCGGTAGTGCGCATAGTCATTTCGAACGGAGAACACATCAGCCGACACCATGACCTCTGAGATTGATTTCAACCCAGCGATGATTCGATCCTGGCTAGGTCGCGACAAGTCGAGAAACGGAAGCGTCGAGCGAAGGACGAAGCTCTTCAGCGACGTCTTGCCGTCGTAATCCGGAAACTCGGGCTTGGGGCGCGCGTACTTCTCGACATCCGATCGACACGAATCGAGGTGCTTCGCTATCCTCCTGAATCCTTCGATCAGGTTGCGTAGTTCGACCTTCTCGGAGATGAAGTCCGGTGCGAATGCCCCGCCTGCTCCTTTTGGATCTCCGATGCTCTGCAGCAGCGCCAGTCCGGCTTCCCTATCCGAAGCGTCATCGTACGAGAAGGGGCGGTGGCTGCGCGTGTGGTCGAACATGAGTCCCCATGCGCTGTACGCCAGCGAGTCGAGCAGGATGCCTTCCAAACTGGTGAAGTAGGGACTGGCAACCTCTAGAAACTTCTCGGAACTTCCCATTGTTGACGATTGAGTCAGCGCGGACAGTTGCTGATGTCGCTTCCAGAACGTCGCATGCGGATCCTCATCAACATCAATCGGAAAGCCAAGTTTCCAAAGGACTGCTTCGATTAGGTGGTCGTCTTTGAGCTCATCAGCATCGTCGATTCCGACTTCGTGACAGGCAGTTACTACGTTGATCTTGCGAGCCAAGACGAGCCGCTCAAGCGATTCCTGAGGCGTCTTGGTGCGGAAATAGTTCTCGAGCTTCTCGTCGATGTCTTCGACCTCGATGCCTCGAAGCTGCCACTCCAGCTCTTGAATATCGGACGCCTCGGACCGCAAATACAGGTTGTTCAGGAGTCGTCGTTCGCGCAATACTGCCAGGCCTGGATCATCCGACACGAACCGTGTTCCATGGACCCCGAGCTCCGCGCGCAAGCGAAAGGCCCCAGAGCGGATTTGGTGATTGATGACCGGACGACGGACGTCACCGCGCGGGACGACGATCGTCCGCTTACGGACGAGCTTGTCCAAACTTGCCTGAACGATCCGCTCGTCCGCGATCAAGCACAACTGGAGAAGCTCAGCTCTTGAGTTCTGCTCGACGAAATCTCTTGCGCTCTCGACCACCGCGATCTCCGCGACGGCATCTCGAAGCTGTCCGTTTTTGGTATTCAGCATCTCGACAACAAGTTCACGGAGTTCCAGGTCAGAGAGCGCGTCGCCGATGAGCGGAAGGAGCACTCCAACCTGTTGATCGCCGTACCGCGCATCGGCGGAGCCGCTGAGGCTGTCTGCGAATGCCCACCACTCCGACGGCTCCCGCGAGTCCTGTTGGAGGTGGTCTTCGAGCTTCTCGCGATCCCTGTTTATTGCCGCGCCCTGACCGGTTTGCAGCATGACGGGATGGATCGTGTGGCAACTTGGGATGGCGCAGTGATAGGCGGCAACCCGCCGGCGGCCGTGAATACCGCGACTACTAAGCGACCGGCGAAGTCCGTAGGGGCCAACCGTAAATGGTCCGTACTGTGCGACGCCGACCGGAAGATCTCGAAGCAACTTAAGGGTCTCGTCGTTGGTCAGAACATCCTTTTCCTGCTCGTACGTCAACGCATAGAAGTCATAGAGGTCACGGCCCCACACGTAAGGAAACTGGATCTTCCGCTCAAGAACCTCTGCATGAAGCACCTTGACAAGACGATCCAGGTCCGTGTTGTCGATGTCGACGAACAACTCGACATGTCCGAGCGTCAGAGCGCACATTAGCCGAGCGTCTTTGGCGTTGACCTTGTCCTTGCGAGTAAGCCGATCGAGCACAGCATGCCCGGATTCGGTGAGCTTGATTGCCGTGTTTACCTCGTCCGGAACCACATAGGAGTCAGAGATGATGCAGTCGCCCAGAAGCTCCATCAGATCGCTGAACTCGGCGAATCTCCGGCGCCACGAGGGGTCCGTGAACTCCGCTCTCAGGTCTTCAACCGACCGCCCAGCCATGTGATTCTCCTTCGTCCGGGTGCGCGACGCCCTCAGCACCAGGCGGCACGTCGTCGCGCTGCCCGCTAACCCAACTTCGATTCTGGCGGAGCGGTCCCGGTGCTAGCTAGGGCGAAACTTGCTTGGAAGATGACTCACGACGACAAGAGCAACCTTTCGTTGGAACGAATCACGCTCTCGGCATTCGAAC